>SCPP01000039.1_pt1 | contig 1381653 bp, 1034 predicted proteins | sample 6106811 | NCBI WGS metagenome assembly SCPP01 (sample SAMN10720449, study PRJNA508395) | human gut metagenome | isolation source: Participant 2 stool, 15 month | host: Homo sapiens | collected 2018
ATTCACCAAATTTTGGAACGATAAATAGGAACATTTCAGTATTCTCTGTTCCATAGAGATAGAAATAATAAATCTTGGGCACGAATTACTGTAGGATCTGGTGCGCTAAAACAATAATCGGATTGCAATAACCACACTAATGTCAATATCGGACAGACTTATCTATTAAACTGTTTCGCTATCGGCATTCGTTAGACACAGAGGAGTAGATAGTACGTAGGATGTAGTTTAGTTGATTGAATAGTTAATTTCGTAGAAGCTTGATTATTCCTGCAGAATAAGTCAACCCACCAAGAGTATACGAGTCATCAGGTCGCAACTCATAAGATGTTCCATGAGCTGCATTATAATCATTTACCAACTGTACAGCCTCTGGTGCAACAACGTTACAATGAAATGTACTCTGGTTTGTGCCACTAAAATCATAATAAGATTTAATGTCTACTTCTACTTTTTCTTGGTTTAATAGTATTTCTCCGCTAATACTCTCCAACTTGACAATAGCTGCTTGGACATCTATCGTAAGAAGTAAATTTCTTTTGTTTTCTTGAGCGCTAACCGATGCACTTTCTAACCGAAGAGGGAGTACATAATTAGTTTTCCCTCTTCCATCTTGAGAAGATGTCAGAGGAATGAAATTGAATTTCTATACTTTTGTTTCTCATTCGCTTTCAGTGTTAACATTTCCTCTAGCTGATAAAGATCTTCTGGAAGCAGTTGAAAGTTTGTTCCATTGTTAGAATTATAAGCTTTCAATTCACTGTCACTCAAGTTTTCAATCGAACAGATATCTCTCCATTCAAAAGGGTACTCTTGCAAACAAGCACATTGTATGAAACGAAATTCTGGTCGGGCACTAGATTCAAATTCTGGAATCCATTCTGTTGTAAATACACAGATACATTAGTCTCATCTCCTTCTTTTCCATTCGACTCTTCATTATTATCGCTTGTCGAACAGGAAAACCAGAATAGTGTGCTCAATAGCATTACTAGATTCCATCGAAGAATTGATACAGTAGATAAGTTACACATAATATCACTCCCTAATAGAAAATTACTTGCTACCACTCAATTTATTCATTAACACTTGCATCCAGTATCCTCCAATCACGGAACGTGCTCTGAAGCCAACCCACTTACCACTATCAGTATGATGCCAGTCACTGATAGGTACACGTGATACTGTTTCATTGATATATTTATAGACAGGATCAGAGAATTTCTGGAAAGTTTCCTTATCTGAAGACATAGCCGCCGTCCACATGATCCAATCGGATTTGGTGTATTCTTTGCGGGAATCAAAGGAAGTCCGTAAAGATTCTGTTAGTCAGGTAATAATTGAGCTCTTTTTCGATTACATTGTTAGGGAATAGGTTCAAATTCCACAACTTATCCCACACCATATTATACTTTTGGCTCCAAGTGTTCTTACGTTCAAAAGCCAAACGGTAGTGATCTTCGTTTGCCATTTTTTCCCATTTCATCGCCATTTCTTGGGCTATTAAAGCATATTTGTCTGCTACATCATTCAATCCGAGCATACGAGCCATTTCGCTGTATCCCCACTCCCATGATCGCTTTCACGGAAAGATTGGCATTATGAGCCCAATGTCCGGCGAAGTCATCCGTGCAAAGTTGGTTTTCCGGGTCCTGTCCAGACTAAATTGTTATTTGTTAACTAATTGAAATACAATAGAATACATTCATGCTGTATTGTCTTTGTGTTGTTGTGGCTATTAAATGAAATACAAAATTCTAATTTATGAGCAGACTTTTAATAAATAAAAAGTTAATGGATAAATGTAGTGGTAGTCTAAGATGAGAAATGGACTAATCTGAAAAAATGAATATTTTTCCTCTCTCTCTTTCCATTTATCTATGTAATTTCTTTTATGACATAAAAACTAGCAGCATTTTAAGATATTAAGAATCAAATAGATTGAATAATTACTCTTGTTGAATGAATTCGACGTAAATAAAGCTTTCTGGAATGATTTATCTATCTTTTTATGCTATTTTGCAGAGAAATGTTATTGTGTGATAGCTTAAGGTAATAAGGAAAGTAGATGTTAGAACCCCATTCAGGAGTCCATAGTGTGGTTTATTTTAAACCAATAAGTAGTTTCTTTTAAAGGTAAGAGATGTTCCTTTTAAACCAACGACTTGTTTCATTATATCAAAACATCTTTTCGATAGTAGGAAAAAGTACATATTTATAAAGAATTATGCTATATATTCAATAAAAAGAATATATATGATGTAAATGTGACTTTCTTTTTTCTATTTAGCAACTCAATAGAATCTTAATTCTTCTGCATATATGAAAAATAGAACATAATTTGAAATAACTAAGATGAAATATTTCAATCTTTACCTGGCAAGTTTAGCTCGAAGTTCTTTTAGTCTTTTTGCAGCCTGTAGATTATCCACCTTTATATATCTCATGAATGCAGATGGACTTTTATGCCCGGATATGCGCATAAGTTCTCCGGCAGGAAAGCCGGATAAATACATATTTGTGCAAAACGATCGTCGGCAAGTATGAGAAGAGATCATCTCCCATTTTTCATAGACTCTCTTTTCCCGTTCCTTTCCTTTTTTGCGAACAACTTCAATTTTTTGTTTTAATTTTGCTCTTCGCCCCAATTCTTTAACTCTTTCGTTGAATATATATCTAGGGATTTTAGGTAAATCATAGTTGTATTTCTTGAGTATTTCCGGTACATAATCAATCATAGGGATTATGACAGCTTTATGCACTTTTCTCTGTTTAAGATTTATAATCTCATTATCTAAGTCAATATGTTCGGGACTTAATGTTGAGAGATCACTATATCGTAGTCCTGTAAAACACCCAGTAATAAAAACATCTCTAATCTCTTCCAATTGCTTATCATCTGACAAGTCTAACTCGTGTATTGTTGAAAGCTCCTTTTCACTTAAATAAATAGCATCAGTTTCTTCTTCTACGACCTTAAAATGCTTCAAGTCAATTGGAGGAATAACTCCTTTATCTATTTGATAATTAACAAATCCCTTTAACAAACGTATAATTTTTCCTGCAGAATTAGTGAGCAAGCCAACACTCCCATCGGGCTTTATAACCTTATAAAATAAATAATCCATGAATTCATTATAAAATATAAGATTCAGGTTATGAAAAGTAATTGGTTGCGATGAATGTTCTTTGAAAGCGATCAGATGTTTACGAAGTGTTCGGTAGTCTTTTATTTGATCTGCAGAAACAACTGGAGCTTTTTCTGTAATATATCTTTCTAATGCGTCAAATATATCTACCCGATTAGGACGTAATTCATATTCTCTATTTTTTTTTAATTCAAGTAAAACAAAATCTACGGTTGGACTTATTCCGTTTATCTTAGCATATGTAAGAATTTCTCCAAGCTTGGACGTTATTCTAATCAGGCAGGCATCAATTTCATCATAGTTTGGACAAGCGCGCTTAATCCATCTCTTTTTAGAATCCCAGTGTTCCGGTTTAATACTGTATCCAGTAGAGATGAGCGTACGCTTAGTTCGATTGTAGTTATATCGAACATAGAGGACAGTAGTCCCCTCTCGAGTGACGTACTTTGGTTTAATATATGGAGTATATTTTGCGATAGTAAATCTGTATTGCTTTCGTATTGCAAAATTACAAAAGCTATTCGATATGAGCAATATCTCATCGTTAAAAGCTAGAACCTCCAAAAACATTGTACTATCTTAATAAAAGTGGATAAATATTGCTCAAAAAGGAAAAAAACTACTCAAAGCACACTGTAAGAGACTTATTTTGCACTTTAAAAACACTCAAAATTTGAAAAAAGAATAGATTTTGTCCTTTCTTGAACACAGATTTTCCTAATATTTAGCATTAATTCCATTATTTTGTAGCGTTACAAATAAAATGCTATGGAAAAACAAATGGATTTGTATGACTCCTGGGTCCTACCTGAAACACACAATTCTATATAAACTTTTCCTCTAGCATTTATAAATATTCGACAGTACTGATTTTAATATATTATTTAGGTATAGCGATAAGAAAGGTAAGATTGCATTTAAAAGGTAATAGTAAGAAGGTAAAAAGAGAAATAAAAGAAAACGTAGGGTTTGTTTTTCTTTTATAGGTAAACAAGATTGTAGATGGGTAACCTTAAAATTGTAGATTAATTAGAAAATATTTATGAAGAAACTACTAACAGTAATGGCCTTTTCGGTCGGTTTATTCGCAAATGCTCAAACCGGCAACTTATTTAAACCAGTAAAAGAGGTAGCGTTACGTACTCCATCGGTACCTATCGTTGTTTCAGATCCTCACTTCTCTATCTGGTCTCCCTATGATAAATTAATGGAAGGAAGTACAGAACACTGGACTACAGCTAAGAAACCATTAGTAGGGGCTTTACGCGTAGATGGTAAAGTGTATCGTTTCCTGGGTAAAGATCAAGTAGCTTTAATACCTATTGCTCCCATGACAAATGTGGAACGTTGGGAGGCTGCATATACTAATAGTCAACCAGCAAATGGATGGCAAGAATTCCAGTTTGATGATAGTAGTTGGAAAAAAGGTAAAGCAGCTTTCGGTAGCCGTGATATGCCACGTGTTCGCACAGAATGGAAAGGAGATAATACAGATATTTATATCCGCCGTACATTTGAAATAAATGATTTGGATTTAACAGAGAATATTTTTCTTATTTATTCTCATGACGATGTATTCGAATTATATTTAAATGGAGAAAAACTGGTTGCTACAGATCTCGTATGGAAGAATAATGTAAACCTAAAACTTTCAGATGAAGCCAAGAAAAAACTTCGTAATGGCAAAAATGTGATTGCAGCGCATTGTCATAACACAACTGGAGGATCTTATGTGGATTTTGGTTTATATCGTGAAAAGAAAAATGCAGTAACATTTGAAAATGAGGCTGTACAGAAATCGGTAGATGTACTAGCCACTTCCAGTTACTATACATTCACCTGCGGACCTGTCGAATTAGATGTTGTATTTACAGCGCCTCAATTGATAGATGACTTGGATTTGTTGTCAACTCCGATTAACTACATCTCCTATCGCGTGTGTCCTCTTGATAAAAAAGAGCATGATGTACAATTCTATATAGAAACGACTCCGGTATTAGCAGTGAATGAGACTACTCAGCCTACTATTGCACGTACATTATCGAAAAATGGTATTAGTTATGTAGAAGCTGGCACCATCAACCAGCCGATATGTGATCGTAAAGGTGATTTGATTTGTGCTGACTGGGGATATGTATATCTTGGTAGTGTAAATGGAGCAGGAAAATCTATAAGTTTGGGTGACTATAGCGGAATGAAGGAAGCTTTTGTTAAAAATGGGACTTTAGCTTCAAGTAAGACCAAATGGATTACTCGTCGGGAAGAAAATACTCCTGCAATGGCTTATGTACATAATTTTGGAACTGTTACCAAAGATGGTAAAGATGGTTTCTTGATGATCGGTTATGATGACATTTATTCCATTGAATATATGTATGAGAAACGTATGGGATATTGGAAGCATGATGGTAAAGTAACGATTTTTGAAGCTTTCGAAAAACTAAGAGATAACTATCAATCCATCATGGAGCGTTGTCGTGCACTTGATGAGCTTATTTATAACGATGCAGAAAAAGCAGGTGGTAAAAAATATGCAGAAATATGCTCTGCAGCCTATCGTCAAGTTATTTCTGCTCACAAACTATTTACAGACAAAGAAGGCAATCTGATGTGGTTCTCTAAAGAGAATAACAGTAATGGTTGTATCAATACAGTCGACCTGACCTATCCGTCTGCTCCCCTGTTTTTGGTCTATAATCCTGATTTACAAAAGGCAATGATGACTAGTATCTTTGAATATAGTGCTAGCGGTCGCTGGGATAAACCTTTCGCAGCACATGACCTTGGCACTTATCCAATAGCTAATGGACAAGTTTATGGTGGTGACATGCCGATTGAAGAAAGTGGTAATATGGTGATTCTAACTGCAGCTATTTCGAAAATTGAAGGTAATGCAGATTATGCTAAGAAATATTGGGACATTCTAACGACATGGACCAATTATTTAGTAGAGTATGGACAGGACCCGGAAAACCAACTTTGCACGGATGACTTCGCCGGACATTGGGCTCATAATGCCAATCTTTCCGTGAAAGCGATCATGGGAGTGGCCGGATACAGCGAAATGGCTCGTATGCTCGGATTGAATGATGTAGCAGACAAATATGCTTTAATAGCCCAAGAAATGGCGATGAAATGGGAAAGAAATGGCAAACGAAGGCGATCACTACCGTTTGGCTTTTGAACGTAAGAACACTTGGAGCCAAAAGTATAATATGGTGTGGGATAAGTTGTGGAATTTGAACCTATTCCCTAACAATGTAATCGAAAAAGAGCTCAATTATTACCTGACTAAACAGAATCTTTACGGACTTCCTTTGGATTCCCGCAAAGAATACACCAAATCCGATTGGATCATGTGGACGGCAGCTATGTCATCAGACAAGGAAACTTTCCAGAAATTCTCTGATCCTGTTTATAAATATATTAACGAGACAGTATCTCGTGTACCTATCAGTGACTGGCATCATACTGATAGTGGTAAGTGGGTTGGCTTCAGAGCACGTTCCGTGATTGGAGGATACTGGATGCAAGTGTTAATGAATAAATTGAGTGGTAGCAAGTAATTTCTATTAGGTTGATTATGTGTAACTTATCTACTGTATCAATTCTTCGATGGAATCTAGTAATGCTATTGAGCACACTATTCTGGTTTTCCTGTTCGACAAGCGATAATAATGAAGAGTCGAATGGAAAAGAAGGAGATGAGACTAATGTATCTGTGTATTTACAACAGAATGGATTCCAGAATTTGAATCTAGTGCCCGACCAGAATTTCGTTTCATACAATGTGCTTGTTTGCAAGAGTACCCTTTTGAATGGAGAGATATCTGTTCGATTGAAAACTTGGAGTGACAGTGAATTGAAAGCTTATAATTCTAACAATGGAACAAACTTTCAACTGCTTCCAGAAGATCTTTATCAGCTAGAGGAAATGTTAACACTGAAAGCGAATGAGAAACAAAAAAGTATAGAAATTCAATTTCATTCCTCTGAAATCTTCTCAAGATGGAAGAGGGAAAAATAATTATGTACTCCCTCTTCGGTTAGAAAGTGCATCGGTTAGCGCTCAAGAAAACAAAAGAAATTTACTTCTTACGATAGATGTCCAAGCAGCTATTGTCAAGTTGGAGAGTATTAGCGGAGAAATACTATTAAACCAAGAAAAAGTAGAAGTAGACATTAAATCTTATTATGATTTTAGTGGCACAAACCAGAGTACATTTCATTGTACGTTAAGTGTTGCACCAGAGGCTGTACAGTTGGTAAATGATTATAATGCAGCTCATGGAACATCTTATGAGTTGCTACCTGATGACTCGTATACTCTTGGTGGGTTGACTTATTCTGCAGGGAATAATCAAGCTTCTACGAAATTAACTATTCAATCAACTAAACTACATCCTACGTACTATCTACTTCCTCTGTGTCTAACGAATGCCGATAGCGAAACAGTGTTAATAGATAAGTCTGTCCGGATATTGACATTAGTGCGTGGTTATTGCAATCCGATTATTGCTTTTAGCGCACCAGATCCTACAGTAATTCGTGCCCAAGATGGTTATTTCTATCTCTATGGAACAGAGAATACTCGAAATGTTCCTATTTATCGTTCCAAAAATTTGGTGAATTGGGAGTATAAGGGTACAGCTTTCACGGATGCTACTCGCCCCACTTGGGGTGGCGACCACAATATTTGGGCACCAGAGATACGTTATTTCAATAATCATTATGTGCTTTATTATTCATGGGCTATATGGGGAGATGAGTGGAGAAGTAATGTAGGAGTTGCTGTGTCAGACTCCCCTCTAGGACCATTTATAGACAAAGGGTGTTTGATCGACTCGAAAGTGATTGGGGTACAAAATTCCATTGACCAGTTCTTTTATGAAGACAATGGCAAAAAATATATGTTTTGGGGAAGTTTTCGGGGTATCTATGCTACAGAACTCACGGATAATGGTCTGGAAATAAAGAAAAACACGGATGGAACCCCAGTCCTGAAGAAGCGTATTTGTGGAAATCGTTTTGAAGGGACCAACATATACAAACGTGGAGAATATTATTACTTGTTTGCTTCCATAGGAACTTGTTGTAATGGAGCAACCAGTACATATCAAACTGTGGTAGGGCGTTCAAAGAATGTGCTTGGACCTTATTTAGATAAGACAGGAAGGGATATGTTGTATGATTATTGTGAAATCATTATGAGTGGCAATGAAACTTGGGCAGGACCTGGACATAACTCCATTCTGATTCAGGATGATGTAGGAACTGACTGGATCATCTACCACGGTTACAAGAAGAAAGAAGCCGAAAACGGAAGATATGTTTTAATGGATAAACTGATTTGGAGTAACGATGGATGGCCTTCCGTCAAGAGTAACGCACCTTCCATCTTGGAAGTGGCGCCCTACTTTCAGAAATAAATATCCTATACAGAAAAACAAGTAATACTTATTGCTTATGCGATTTTATTAACATATTTAATCTAATTTATTATGAAACAAAAAGTAATGAAAGCCTGTTTGGGCATTTTATGGGGAATGTTTACATTGACCACTTTTCTATTACAGAGTTGCGATAATGGAAAAGAAGTCACTCCGGCTCAAGGAAGTGGTGGCAGTCCCTTTAATCCGCAGCTTCCTATTAGTGTCAAGGAAATCAGTCCGACTAATGGTGCTGCAGGTCAGAAGGTTCTTATTTATGGAGAAAACTTCGGCAATGACCCGTCTCTGATAGAAGTCACTATCGGCGGACAGAAGGCGCCTGTGGTCAACGTACAATCAACTGTCATATATTGTATTGTACCAACGAAGGCTTATTCGGGTGAAATCCAGGTAACTATCAAACAAGGAGAAGAAATCTATTCAGCCGAGGTAGCCGAAGTTAAGTTTGAATATCAACGCCAAGTGGTGGTAAGTTCCTTGTGTGGTGCAACTAGTGAGCAAGGTTCCAATTCAGCAAAAGATGGTCCGTTTAATGATTGTGGCTCCATTACGAATCCCTGTTTTATGACTTGGGACCCGGAGGACCATAATTTGCTATATGATGCAGAAGACGCAGGAGACGCTGAAGGTGTAGGACAAGGTATTCGTTGTTTTGACTTCACAAACAAGCAGGTCTATACAATGATTCCCAAGAACTCATTTGTAGGCTCACAGCGTTGCCGAACCATTGATTTCTATAAAGATGACAATGGAAAATATCACATGATTGTAGGATTAGCGCAAGGAAATGTTAATAGTACGGCTGTTATGATGTTCGATCGAATTGAAGGAGGAACGAAGCCGTGTGGGTTCACGTGGGGCAATGGAAGGGTGATCGTACAGAACCAAGGATGCCAAGCTGCTGCAATACATCCTACTACTGGCGACCTCTACTTCTCCAATTACCAGAACAGTCTGCTTTATCGGGTAAAGAAATATGTTATAGAGGAATTTGCAACAGGAAAGAGAACAACCCCTGTCAGACCTGGTACAGCAGATGATGCCGCTCAGACAATATTAAAAGTGCAAGACAAAGAATGGGAGTTCAATATTATGATTCATCCAACTGGTAAATATGCTTATTTCATGGTCATCAATCGCAATTATATTCTTCGCTCAGATTTCAATGGGGAAACCTTTACCGCTCCCTATGTCATTGCAGGTGTTAATAGTAACAAAGACACTTATATTTATCAGGATGGGGTCGGTAATCAGGCTCGATTCGGTAATCCCTACTCTGGTGTATTTGTAAAGAACCCGGAATATGCCGGAAATTCGGATGAATATGACTTCTATTTGACAGACAGACATAATCATGCCATTCGTATCTTGTCTCCTTTGGGTCAAGTGACTACCTATGCCGGACGTGGTAGCGCTAGTTTGAATTCAAACCCATGGGGGTATGCAAATGGCCGCTTACGAGAAGATGCACGTTTTAATCGGCCTAAAGGAATTGCGTGGGATGAGCGTGATAATACGATATATGTGGGAGACGCCAACAACTATCGAATCAGAAAGATTGGCCTTGAAGAAGATATTAATGAATAAACACCGTATAAAAATGAAAAAAATAACAATTTTATGTATACTGTTGCTATGTGTAGTAACCGGCACAATGGCTCAGAAAACTGTTACTGTATCGGGTATTGTTTCTGACAGTAATAAGGAACCGCTTATTGGTGTGAATATTATCGTCAAGGATGTTCCCGGATTAGGAGCCATTACTGATATCAACGGGAAATATACCATTAAAGTAGAACCTTATAACCGACTGGTCTTCTCATATATTGGATATAAGACACAAGAAGTATTGATTAAGGAACAGCGTTCGGTCAATATAAAAATGGAAGAAGATGTAGCTACTACTATTGATGAGGTTGTAATCACAGGTACCGGTGCACAACGTAAATTGGTACAAACCGGTGCCATCACTACAGTAGACATGGAACATCTGATGGCTAATCCGTCGTCTAGTGTTGTTAATGCTTTGGCAGGTAACGTTGCAGGTGTATTAGCCCGCCAGACTTCCGGTCAACCAGGACAAAATGTTTCAGAATTCTGGATTCGCGGTATTTCCACATTTGGGGCTGGAACCGGTGCTTATATTTTGGTAGATGGATTCGAACGTAGCATGGATGAAATCAACATTGAGGATATTCAAGACTTTTCTATCTTGAAAGATGCTTCCGCTACTGCAATATACGGTTCTAAAGGAGCTAATGGCGTTGTATTGATTAACACTAAGCATGGTAAATCCGGAAAAATCAAGATTGACATAAAGGCACAAACCACCTACAACATGCGCACTATTACACCTGAATTTGAAGACGGGATTTCGTATGCAAACTTATTGAATGAGTCACGAATTACACGCAATTATGAACCTGTATATCAACCGGAGGAACTGGAGATTCTAAAAAACGGATTAGACCCAGATCTCTATCCGAATGTGGATTGGATGGATTTATTGTTGAGGAAAGGCTCATGGCAACACCGCGTTAACTGAATTTAAGCGGTGGTGGTTCTACTGCACGGTATTACGCCTCTATTAGTTACCTTGATGAAGAAGGCATGTACAACACTGATAAAGCGTTGAAAGACGATTACAACACTAATGCAAACTATCGTCGTTACAACTATCGTCTGAATACAGATATTGATATCACGAAAACTACACTATTAAAGTTAGGTGTATCCGGTTGGTTATCTAAGAGAAACAGTCCGGGACTGGGTGATGCAGATGTATGGGGTGAACTTTTTGGCTATACCGCCATTCGTACTCCTTTACTTTATTCCAACGGTCGTGTTCCGGCAGTAGGTACAGGCAACAAAACAAACCCATGGGTAGCAGCTACACAGACTGGATTCAATGAAAACTGGGAAAATGTGATTCAGACAAATATTACGTTGGAACAGAATTTGAAGTTTATCACCAAAGGTCTGAAATTTGTTGGACGCTTCGGCTATGATACCTATAATAACAATCACATCAATCGTCGTAAATGGCCTGAGCAATGGAGTGCCGAACGTTCACGCGATGAAAATGGAAATTTGGTATTCAAGAAAATTTCGGATAGTAGCAATATGCATCAAGAAAGTGGTTCTAGCGGTAACCGTCGTGAATTTTTAGATATGATGCTTAATTGGGAACGCGGTTTTAAGGCACATCATCTCAATGCTACGTTGAAATACACACAGGACTCGTACATCAAAACACAAGACTTAGGTGATGATCTGAAAAATGGTGTCAACAGACGTAATCAAGGATTGGCAGGGCGAATTGCGTATAACTGGAACTATCGATATTTCGTAGATTTCAACTTCGGCTATAATGGTTCGGAGAATTTCGCAAAAGGGCATCGCTTCGGTTTCTTCCCGGCATACTCTTTAGCATGGAACATTGCAGAAGAATCATTTATCAAAAAGAATTGGAAATGGATGGGTATGTTCAAAGTGCGTTTCTCTTATGGTAAAGTAGGTAATGATAAGATTCGTCATAACAATGCAGATGTACGTTTCCCTTATCTGTACGCAATTGGCGAGGGCAATAGTTATGATTGGGCAAACTACGGTAGTTCTTATGGATTCACAGGATTAACTTACACAGGACTAGCTTCCGACCAAGTTACTTGGGAGGTGGCAACGAAGAAAGATTTGGGAGTAGATTTGGCTTTGTTTGATGACAAATTCAAATTGACAGTTGATTACTTTGATGAAAGCCGTAGCGGAATTTTCATGCAACGCCAGTATTTGCCAGGTATGATTGGCCTGCAAGGAAAGAGTCCTTTTGCAAATGTCGGTAAAGTAAATTCCAAGGGATTCGATGGCAATTTCTCTTTCAAACAGAAGTTCAATCAGGTAAGTTTGACAGTACGTGGTAATATGACTTACAGCAAAAATGAGATTATTGAAAGAGACGAAGCTAACAATGTATATCCCTATCAAATGCAAAAGGGCTATCGAGTGAACCAGAATAAAGGATTGATTGCATTAGGACTGTTCAAGGATTACGATGATATTCGCAATAGTCCTACTCAAAAGTATGGTCCTGTAATGCCCGGTGATATTAAATACAAAGATGTAAATGGTGATGGTGTAGTGGATGACAACGATATTGTAGCAGTAGGAGCTACTAATCGTCCGAATCTGATTTATGGTCTTGGGCTTTCTGTTAAATGGAAAGGACTTGATGTCAATTTGCATTTTCAAGGCGCGGGCAAGTCGCAGTTTTTCTTGTCCGGGAAATGTATCAGAGCTTTCAGCGAAGGGCAATGGGGTAATATTATTAAAGGAACTTTGGATAATCGCTGGGTAGATGCGGATACTGCCGAGAAATTAGGTATTGCAGCCAACGAGGATCCCAATGCTACTTTCCCCCGCCTAAGTTACACGGACCAAGGAAATGGAAATACAACGATTTATGCTTATACTAATAACTACCGCAACTCTACTTACTGGTTGCGTGACGGTTCCTACGTACGTCTGAAAACGGTTGATATCGGCTACACACTTCCCAAAGCACTGGTTAACAAAATACATTTTAATAATGTACGTATTTTCTTGACTGGAACCAATTTACTTACATGGTCTAGTTTCAAACTCTGGGACCCGGAAATGGGTAGCAATAATGGAGAGAAATATCCATTGTCCAAATCCGTAACGTTAGGTTTGAGCGTTAACTTATAAATGATTAATGATATGAAAAAAATATATATACTATTAATCGCAATTTTTGCGATCAGTTCCACTTCTTGTTCCGATTATTTGGATTCTGATTACATTTTTGAGGATAGAGAAACAATTGATAAAGTTTTTACCGACTATAAAAAAACAGAACAATGGTTGGCACAGGCGTATACCTATTTGTTGGGACAATGTTGTGATGTTGCAAGTAAACGTAATACACCTTTTGTGTTTGATGATTGCATGTATTATGGCGATGATGATGTTACAGTGGATGCAACCAAAGGCGGTGCTTTATCTTATAATAAATTCCGTGAAGGAGCATACGATGAAAACACTTTCCAAGATACTTGGAACCGTTGTTATAATGGTATTCGACAGGCTTCTATTTTCATCCAGTATGCAGATATGAGCATTGAGCATAGTGCGGAGGAAATCATTGACCTCAAAGCACAAGCCCGCTTTGTTCGTGCCTATTACTATTGGTTGTTACTCCGGAAGTATGGTCCTATTCCACTGGTTCCGGATGAGGGTTTTGATTACAATCAGTCATACGAAGATTTGGAACTTCCCCGCAATACATACGATGAATGTGTAGATTATATCGCTAAAGAGATGGTCTTGGCAGCACAGGGTTTACCTTTGAAAAGAGACCAGCTTTCCATTACCCGTCCTACTCGCGGTGCTGCCTTAGCTACCCGTGCTTTGGCAATGCTTTATGCTGCGAGTCCGCTAATGAATGGCAACGATGATGCGTATGCACAGCAAATGGCCAACCGTGACGGGAAACGTTTATTAAATCCTGTATACGACAACAGTAAATGGGCTAAAGCAGCAGCTGCTTGCAAAGATGTAATGGGACTAGGCGTTTACCATATTTATACAGCCGATTTCCGGTCGACTCATTCTATTGCTTTTCCTGCTACCATCGCTCCTCCGATTCACCCGGAATATAGTTATAAACATTTTCCCGAAGGTTGGCAGAATATTGATCCGTTCGAATCTTATCGTTCTCTATTCAACGGACAGGTAACTGCTATGGACAATCCGGAATTGATTTTTACTCGTGGAAAGAATATTTCCGGTGAACGCATCAAAGATATGGTCATTCATCAATTGCCTACTGTAGCTAAAGGATGGAATACGCACGGTGCCACCATGAAACAGGTAGATGCCTATTATATGAGCGATGGTACTGACTGTCCGGGAATGAACTCTGAATATGCAGGCACTCCAGCTTATCAAGGACGCATAGATACTCGCCCTCGCACAACTGGTTATACAACAAATAATACAGATCACAAACCGCTTCCAAATGGAGTATCTTTGCAATATGCTGAACGTGAACCACGTTTCTATGCGTCCATTGCTTATAACGGTATGTACTGGCATCTAGGTAATGAACCAGAAGTTCAGAATCAAGATCAACAAGTATTCTATTATCGCGGAGATGGAAATGGTTATGCAAATAGTATGTTCTGGTTGCGCACCGGCATTGGGGTAGCTAAGTATGTGCATCCTGATGACACCTATTATAATAGCGATGCAGCCAAGGTAAAAGATAAAGATGAACCAGCTATTCGATATGCTGATATCCTGCTGATGTATGCAGAAGCTTTGAATGAATTGACTACTAGTTATGAAGTTCCTTCTTGGGATGGCTCCATCACTTACACAATCAGCCGCAACGTAGAAGATATGCGTACAGGTATAAAACCAATACGCATGCGTGCCGGGGTCCCCGATTATGATGCAGATACATATAGTAACCCGATTAAATTTCGCATCAAACTAAAACGCGAACGTCAGATTGAGCTCTTTGCTGAAGGAAAACGCTACTATGATCTTCGACGCTGGAAAGATGCGGAAGTAGAGGAAGCAATGCCGGTTTACGGTTGTTATACATTTATGAGTAATGCCAATAAAGACCTGTTCCACACACCGGTTCCTATATCAAATCTTTCTGCTACTTTCTCACCGAAAATGTATTTTTGGCCCATCAAACACAGTGAACTGAAACGAAATAAACTTCTGACCCAAAACCCGGGATGGACCTACAATGATTAATCTAAAAAAAACTAGAATATGAAACTGAAAAATATCTTATTATATCTGTTACCCATAGCCGGCTTATGTAGTTCGTGCAATGATGAATGGGAAAATGAACAGTTTACACATTATATATCATTTAAAGCTCCCATTAACAGTGATGGTGTATCTCGAATCAATGTACGCTATAGATCTGGTGATGAAAAGACGACATTTCAGTTACCAGTCATTGTGAGCGGATCTACTACCAATGAACGTAACATTACAGTACATGTTGGTTTGGATACGGATACCTTGGAAGTACTGAACCAAGAACGCTTCAATAATCGTACCGATTTATACTATCAAGTATTGCCAAAGAAATTCTACTCTCATTCAGAAACGGTGCAGATCAATGCCGGGCAAGATGTAGCATTAATGCCTATCGACTTTTCAATGGAGGGCATTGACTTATCAGACAAATGGGTATTACCATTGACTATCGAAGAATCACCTGATGGAAACTATACCCCAAACTATCGAAAGCACTATCGGAAGGCATTGCTTCGTGTGATGCCATTCAATGATTATTCAGGAAACTATAGTGCTGTAAATTACAAAACATATTTGAATGGTTCAGAAACAGATGCACCATACGTGAAGAATTATGTTATGATGTATGTAGTTGACGATGAAACGTTATTCTTCTATGCAGGTTTATTTGATGAAACTCGTCAAGACAGGAAAGGATATCGGATTAAAGCAAAATTCAACAATAATGGAATGGTTACGCTTTCTCCGGCAGACCCCAATAATAAAATGCAGTTTGCGCTCGGTAAAGATGATTTTAATAATGAGATCACTGCTTCTTACAGTATCACTGAGTCATTGGATGCTATCCGTCCTTACTTAATGCATCGAACCATTATTATCAATAATATCAACTATACGTTCAAAGACTATACAACGATTCCCGGTGTAGAAACTGAATTTCATGTAATGGGTTCGTTGACATTAGAACGTCAAATCAATACTCAAATTCCGGATGAGGACCAAGCTATCGAATGGGAAGAAGGAAACTAAAGGTTGACCGAAAAATAAATAAACTATAAATGGGGATTGTAAATGCTGTGGATATTTGTAAATATCCACAGCATTTCAATCGTTTATTACTAATCGCAATGAATAAATATGTATTGTTTTTAATTTTTATATTTTCATGTATTGGCTGTGGAGAAACAAATGAACAGGATGCCAATACAATAGAAGGTAACACCGATACTTCGCAAATAACAATTGCACCAGTGACGAATTTGAAGGCTAAGATTACACAAAATCCCAATGAACTTTATCTAACATGGACGAATCCGATTACTGTGACCAATATGCTAGGGGTAGAAATCTATTATAAACAGAAAGGTTCCAATGACGAAAAAAGAGTGAATACGATCCAGAAAGGAGAAGGGTATGTACTCCGGTTGACATCCGCAGAGCCTTATTTCATATCTGTTGTTGTGGTGGATAACTACGGAAGAAAATCAGAAAGAGTCACCATTACTGCTATTCCATCGAATAAGGGAGTGCCTTTGGCAGATAGTTGTACGTATGTGCTTATTGAACAGTTTATGGATAAAACGAAAGGAACGTTTTGGGTATCACCCCAAAATATATCTGGAAATTCGGCTAATACTTATATTTATTGGCAACAGGCTCATGCTATTGATGTGGTATTGTATTCTTATGAACGTATCAAAGATAATAATCCTATATTGGCTGCGACATATAAAGAATATTTTGAAAGATGGTTTCAAAATCATGGAAATAATTATCATCACGACAACAACGATCCTACAGGCTTTTCAAACCCATATACTGATGATATGTGTTGGATTGGTCTGACTTTGTTACGAATGTCAGAAGTGTTAGACGATAATAAGTTTGCCGATACAGCCAAGAGGTTGTATGACACTTACATTATTACACGAAAATGGACAGATGATAAAGGAACTGGACTTCCTTGGAATAATGAAAATAATTCTAATGGGCGAAGCCGGAATATATGTACCAATGCTCCCGGTGCTTTGATGGCTGCCAAATTGTATAAAAAATACAATGAAGATAAGTATTTATCAGATGCTAAAATACTTCATAAATTTGCCTACGACAATAATTACTTAACATTGGGAGATGGTAGAATAGAGGAACCTCCTTTAACCTATACGCAAGGTACGTATGGAGAAGCAAGTAGGCAATTGTATCATATTACAAATGAAAAATATTATCTGACATGTGCAGAAAAAGTAATTAGCTATGTCACAACCAGTGATAGGTGCTTAACTAATGGCATTTTGCGTAATGAAGGTCAGTCTATGGACCAAAGCATCTTTAAAGCTGTTTTGATTCCTTATATAGTCAATTTGGCATTGGATGAAGCTGCTAATAGTACACTTAGGCAGAATCTGATTCTTTTCCTGCGAAAAAATGCAGAAACATTGAGCGCAAACTTGATTCGTGGAACTTATCCGGAAATGTATTGTAACTATTATTGGGGATCCATATTTACTGGAAATATTGCTTCTATGGGCGCACAAGCAAGTGGAGCTTCTCTTTTGGAAGGTGTTCTCCGACTGAATACAGCACTAGGAAATAATTAGTCATAAGCATCACTGTTTAAAATGAAGCAATGCAACCTTAATTATTCATGCGAATCAGTTGTTGAATGTAAGTTCTTGTTTTTAAGAAATTCTTTGATGCTAAAATAGCTTTGATACGCTCCGTAGAACAGATAGAAGGTATATTATTGAATATAAGATAAATAATAAGCAGCTTGCCATTGTTTAAATCCAGCTCAATGACAGGCTGCTTAAATTATAATTACTTATAGTATGCTGCAGATATGATTATAAAAGATCTAATATAAATAGAGAACTTTAAATTAAAAAACAGAGTAGTTTTGCAAATTCACTTTTAAAGATTAAATTTGCAAATAATAAAATAAAAGCAGCAATGATAGAACGAATATTGAAATCCAAGCTAATTGAAATGGCAAATAAATATCCGATTGTCACATTGACAGGACCTAGACAATCTGGAAAATCAACATTATTGAGGAATTCCTTTCAGGACTATGAGTATGTATCTTTGGAAGATCCTGATATGAGATTATTTGCTACAGATGATCCGAGAGGATTTCTTTCCACCTATCCGGATAAAACAATTATCGACGAAGTTCAAAGAGTTCCGTCACTTTTCTCTTATATTCAAACGCATACCGATAAAGAGAATAAAGAAGGTATGTATATGCTGGCTGGATCTCATAACTTCTTATTAATGGAAAGTGTGAATCAATCATTAGCTGGACGTACGGCAGTACTCAAGCTACTACCGTTTTCGCATTATGAAATGGAAAAAGGAGAAATATTGCCATCCAGTGTAAATGAAGAAGTTTTTAAGGGAGCTTATCCACGTATTTATGATAAAGCTATAAATCCGAATGATTATTATCCTTTCTATATACAAACATATGTAGAGAGAGATGTGAGATTATTACGTAATATTGGGGATCTAAGTAAATTTATTAAATTCCTCAAATTATGTGCAGGTCGCATAGGGCAATTATTAAATCTTTCATCATTAGCAAATGAATGTGGAATTTCTGTCACAGCAGCTACTAACTGGTTATCTATATTAGAAGCAAGTTATATCTGTTATTTACTGAAACCTGATTATAACAATTATGCCAAACGATTGGTAAAAACTCCTAAGTTATATTTTTATGATACAGGGCTAGCCTGTTCTTTACTTGACATACAAAATGCAGAACAAATAACTACTCATTTTTTACGTGGAGGATTGTTTGAAAATCTTGTCATCAATGAATTTGTAAAAGAATCCTATAATAGAGGTGTTGAACCGGGATTATCATTTTGGCGTGATAGTACTGGCAATGAGGTTGACTTATTAAGAATGGTTGGCGGGAAACAGTATGCCTATGAAATCAAATCAGGAGCAACTTATTCACCGGATTTCTTTAAAGGTATTTCAAAATGGGCTAAACTATCTAATACTCCAACGGAACAATGTTTCGCGATTTATAATGGAGATAAGGATATAAAAACATCTGTCGGTCAAGTGAATGGATGGAATCATTTTAGTCTGTTTTAAACCGCCACTAATATATCATGTCTTTATTCCATCTTATTTGATCCCTGAAACTACATTTGGGGATATATTATTTCTTTATCATGCATGAACTGTTGATATTTTATTCTAGAATTAGAATTTGTTGAAACAATCTGGGATACCCCAAATCCTAGAAATAAATCATTTTTATAGACTACAAAAACACTCGAAAAACCAACTAATTACAACACAGAAACAAGACATGTTAGCTATACATATCTGATAATAAACTAAATAACTAAAAAAAACTTAGTCTGGACAGGACCCGGAAAACCAACTTTGCACGGATGACTTCGCCGGACATTGGGCACACAATGCCAATCTTTCTGTAAAAGCTATCATGGGAGTGGCCGGATACAGCGAAATGGCTCGGATGCTCGGATTGAATGATGTAGCTGAAAAATATGCTGTTATAGCTAAGAAAATGGCAGTGAAATGGGAAGAAATGGCGAATGAGGGAGATCATTACCGTCTGGCTTTTGACCGTAAAGATACCTGGAGTCAAAAATATAACATGGTTTGGGATAAGTTGTGGAACCTGAATTTATTCCCTAATAATGTTATCGGAAAAGAGATTAACTATTACTTGACAAAGCAGAATCCTTACGGGCTTCCTCTGGACTCTCGTAAAGAATACACAAAATCCGACTGGATCATGTGGACGGCGGCTATGTCATCAGATCGAGTAACTTTTGAAAAACTCTCTGATCCTGTCTATAAATATATCAATGAAACAGTATCACGTGTACCTATCAGCGACTGGCACCATACAGACAGTGGCAAATGGGTGGGCTTCAGAGCCCGTTCGGTGATCGGAGGATACTGGATGAAGGTATTAATGGATAAAGTTCAAAACAATCAATAATTTAAATCTAGTGTATTATGAAATGTAAAACTATGAAACATGGGAACATAGGGCTACAATGCATGATGTTGGCATTCATCTTTGCAGTTTGTTTTAGCAGCTGCAACGACGACAAAGACGCAACATCAGCGCCTTATGATCCGAATCAGCCGGTAGAGGTGACGGATTTCACGCCTAAATCAGGAGGTGGAAAGAAGAAAATGATCATCTATGGTAGCAACTTTGGAATAGATCGTTCCATTATTTCTGTTAAGATAGGTGGAAAAGAAGCTATAGTTGTTAGTGCTAAAGGTTCCAGTATTTACTGTTCTACACCGGAAAGCTGCTTTGAAGGAACTATAGAAATAAAGGTAGGGGAACAAACTGTGGTAGCATCTGAAAAATATCAGTACGAGCCACAAATGGTAGTGACAGATTTATGTGGTGATGTAGATGAATTGGGCAATGGAAATGTTGTAGAGACTGGTCCGTTCGACAATTGTGGGAAGATAGCTTATCCTTTTTGGTTTTCTTTTGATCCTCAACATCCTCATATTCTTTATTTGTCTCAAACTGTTACTGATAATGAAAAAAATAGACCTTTACGGGTGTTGGATTTGGAAAAGAAAATGATCTATTCCAAGGCTTTGACTAATATTGATCGTGCTACTACTATTACATGGACTAATGATGGTGACATGATACTAGCTGTTCCCCAGAATGGTGGTGCAGAGAATAGAAACAACATTATTTTAAAGCGTGGAAGTAGTACGGACGGACAGGATTTCAAAGAGTCCAGTTGGGTCGCTTTGGCACGTGGTAATGCTTGCAATGGATCTATGATTCTTCCACAAACGGGAGAGCTCTACTTTAATCATCGTGCAACAGGCAATGTATACAGATATAATTTTGAAGAAAACGGCTATAATAACAATCCAAAAGTTCCTGGCGGAGCAGGGTTGGAAGAACTTCTGGCATTTAGTGTACCTAATCAGACGGTTGACTTTAGTATGGTTCCTCATCCAACAGGTAAATATATTTATATCATCATGCATGAATCGCATTATATACTTCGTTCCAATTATGATGAGGAAACTAAAAAGCTGGTGACTCCGTACATTGTATGCGGACAATCCGGTCAGGCTGATTATAAGGATCTTGTAGGTATCAATGCACGTATCAATAAGCCTGGTCAGGGTGTTTTCGTACTGAATGAGGAGTATAAGGCAGCTAATAAAGATGACTGGTATGACTTTTATTTTACAGATACAGAAAATCATTGTATTCGAGTATTGACTCCGGATGGAGTGGTTTCTACGTTTGCCGGGCGTGGTTCTGCCTCTGCAAGTAGCTATAAATGGGGTAAGCAAAATGGAGAAGTACGTGAAAGAGCTCGTTTTAATAAACCGGTAGCTTTGGCTTACGATGAAGCAACAAAGACTTTCTATGTAGGTGATTCGGGAAATTTTAAAATTCGGAAAATTGCAAAAGAACAAGCGTCTGACGATTTAGGTGAAGAAGATTCTAATGACAATCAGAGCGAAGAAAATCAATAAAAAGAAGAACACATGAGAATAAAAGAAATTATCACGATTTGTCTGTTATTTGTCTCTGTTTCCCTTCTTGCTCAAGAGAAGACAATTGAGGTGACAGGAGTCGTGACGGACACGAATAAAGAACCATTGGTCGGTGTCAATGTGACGGTGAAGGATAAACCGGGTTTAGGAGCGATAACAGATATCAACGGACGTTACAAAATAAAAATAGAGGAATTTTCTCGTTTGGTATTCTCGTATATTGGTTTCGATACGCAAGAGATATTGGTGAAACGCCAGAATGTGGTGAATATATCAATGAAAGAATCGGATGCCAGGGAAATAGATGAAGTTGTAATTACCGGAACAGGTGCGCAGAAGAAATTGACAGTGACTGGTGCGGTGACGAATGTAGATGTAGAGGCATTGAAATCAAATCCTTCGGCAAATCTTTCTAATGCATTGGCAGGAAATGTGCCGGGTGTTCTTGCTATGCAGACTTCCGGACAACCGGGTGTGAATACTTCTGAATTCTGGATTCGGGGTATATCCACTTTTGGTGCCAATAGCTCTGCATTAGTGTTGGTTGACGGTTTTGAACGTGATTTGGATGAAATCAATATCGAAGATATCGAGTCCTTTACTGTATTGAAAGATGCTTCTACGACGGCGATTTACGGTTCTCGTGGTGCAAACGGTGTAGTATTGATTACTACTAAACATGGTAAAGAAGGTAAGATTAAAATCAATGCCAAAGTGGAGACTTCTTATAATGCGCGTACCATTACACCGGAATTTGCAGATGGCTATAGCTATGCTATGTTAATGAATGAAGCACGTATAACTCGTAACCAAGAGAGAATTTATCAGAACGATGAAATGGAAATTCTGCGATTGGGACTTGATCAGGATTTGTATCCGAATGTAGACTGGATGGATGTACTGTTAAAAGATGGAGCCATGACTTATCGTGCCAATCTGAATATGAGTGGTGGAGGTAGCACGGCACGTTACTTTGTATCGCTTAGTTACGTGAATGAAGAAGGTATGTACAAAACAGACGATGCCATGCGTAAGGATTACAATACTAATCCTAGTAGTCAACGTTGGAATTACCGTTTAAATACGGATATCGATGTTACGAAGACTACTCTTGTAAAAGTGGGGGTATCCGGTTCATTAAAGAAACGTAACGCACCGGGACAGGGCTCTAACGTATGGACTTCATTGATGGGGCAGAACCCAATCAGTATTCCTGTGATGTATTCTAACGGTTATATCCCTGCACATGGGACAGAAGATAATCGCAAGAATCCTTGGGTACTTGCCACACAGACTGGTTATAAAGAAATCTGGAATAATAAAATTCAAACAAATATTTCTTTGGAGCAAAAGTTGGACTTCATTACCAAAGGTTTGCGTTTTGAAGGGCGTTTCGGATTCGATACGAACAATCAGAGTGAAATAAACCGGATAAGAATGCCGGAGACATGGCGTGCTCAAAGAGAACGCGATGATGACGGAAACTTGATCTTTAAGCAACAAAGTCCCGAATCACCGATGGAACAATCCAGTGCCTCCAGTGGAGAGCGCCGTGAATTTCTGGAAGCGTTTTTACAGTACAATCGTGCATTCCACGCACATCATTTGAGTGGGACATTGAAATATAGTCAGGATGCTTATCGGACCACGGTTGATATTGGAACGGATGTAAAGAATGGCATTGCCAAACGCCACATGGGATTGGCCGGTCGTGTAAGTTATAACTGGAACTATCGCTATTTTGCTGATTTCAACTTTGGTTATAACGGTTCGGAAAATTTTGCAGATGGACATCGTTTTGGCTTTTTCCCCGCTTTTTCTCTCGCTTGGAACATAGCAGAAGAAAAGTTCATTAAGAAACATTTGAAATGGATGAATATGTTCAAGATCCGTTATTCTTATGGTAAGGTTGGTAGTGACAAACTTAAAATAGGTGATACGGAATATCGTTTCCCCTATTTGTACACGATCAAAGATGATGGAAGTGGCTGGACTTGGAGTGATTACGGCTCTTCGGACAATGTATATACGGGAATGTACTATTCGCAGCTGGCCTCTAACAATGTTACCTGGGAAATTGCAACCAAGCACGATGCGGGTGTGGATTTATCCTTATTCAATGATAAGTTTACGGCTACTGTGGATTACTTCCATGAACAGCGTGATGGTATTTATATGGAACGTAAATATCTACCGGGTATTGTGGGTGTAACTGGTAATCCGAAAGCAAATGTGGGAAGTGTCCGCTCGGAAGGTTTCGACGGTAACTTTGCTTACAAACAGAAGATAGGTAAAGTCAATCTGACTGTTCGTGGTAATTTTACTTACAGCAAAAATGAGATCCTGGAGAAAGATGAAATGAACGCAGTTTATCCTTATCAGAAAGAGGCTGGTTACAGGGTTAATCAGGCGAAGGGATTAATAGCTTTGGGATTGTTTAAAGATTACGATGATATACGCAATAGTCCGCAGCAAACTAATTGGGGAAAGGTGCAACCGGGTGACATCAAATATAAAGATGTCAATGGAGACGGAATTATTAATGGCAGTGATGAAGTAGCTATTGGTGCGACAACGAAACCTAACCTGATTTATGGTTTTGGTATCTCTGCACAATGGGAAGGGTTCGATTTCAATGCACACTTCCAGGGGGCAGGCAAGTCTTCGTTCTTCATTAATGGCCCTACTGTATATGCCTTTAGTGGTAGCCAGTGGGGAAATGTCCTGACAAATTTGGTGAAAGACCGCTATATCGATGCGGAGACAGCTGCTACATTGGGTATTCCCGCCAATGAGAATCCTAATGCTTCGTATCCTAGGCTTAGTTATGGAGGTAACGATAATAACTATAGAGCTTCTACCTATTGGCTTAGAGATGGTTCTTATTTACGTTTGAAAACATTGGAAATAGGTTATACATTGCCGAAAGCGATTGTGAACAAGATGCGGTTTAACAAGATACGTGTATTTTTCATTGGCACCAACCTCTTGACATTTGCCAAATTTAAAGAATGGGACCCGGAAATGGGAAGCACTAACGGAGAGAAATATCCGCTTGCTAAGACATTTACATTGGGATTAACTGTGAATATCTAATAAAATGCATGAAAAATGAAAAAGATATATAAACTGTATATTGGTATTATATTGAGTGTGATTGCCGTCGCTTGTTCGGATAAACTCGATTCAGACAAATATTTTAAAGACCGTCGTTCTTTGGAGGATGTTTTCACCGACAAGGAAAATACGGAAGAATGGTTAGCGAATGCCTATTCCTATTTAGGTGGATACAATCTGGAAGTGTCTAACATGCTTAATACAATTACTAATTTTGCCGATGACATCTACTTCGGCGGTAATAGTCTCGATGCATACAAGACGTTTAAGACTGGTACTTATGATGAGGGTTATCGGCATTCGTGGGATGATAGTTATAAAGGAATTCGTCAGGCATCTATCTTCATTCAGAATATTGATATGAACACGAAGTATACAGAAGAAGAGAGAGCTGATATGAAAGCGCAGGCACGTTTTGTTCGTGCTTATTATTATTGGCTATTATTACGTAAATATGGTCCCGTACCGTTGTTACCGGATGAAGGACTTGATTATACTGCCGATTATGATGATCTGGCCATTCAGCGTAGTTCGTATGATGAATGTGTGGAATATATCGAATCGGAGATGCGTCTGGCCGCTAAAGATCTGCCTTTGACCCGGGCTATTAATCAGGTAGCACGTCCTACGCGAGGAGCAGCGTTGGCGGCTCGTGCCAGAGCGTTGTTGTATGCGGCAAGTCCTATTAATAATCCTCGTCCGGGAGATCCGGATAAATTTTCGGATTTGGTCGATTATGACGGAAATTGCCTGATGTCTCAAGAATATAATGAATATAAGTGGGCAAGAGCAGCGGCTGCAGCAAGAGATGTGATGGAACTCCCCGGAGAAAATAATGGTCATCGTTATGAACTTTACCATAAAAAAGCGACTACCATTGCTGAACCCGGATATCCTGCTACCATCACTCCTTATCAGGATGGTGATTTTTCGGCAAAGACATGGAACGAAGGCGGTTATAGTGATATAGATCCTTATGAATCTTACCGGGCAGTTTTCAACGGTTCGTTAGCGATGTACCAGAACCCGGAATTGATTTTTAGTCGCGGGCGTAACCAGGGGGCCAACAGTATTGCTGAAATGGTGAAACTCCAAATGCCGAAAACATTGGGCGGAGGAAGTAATGCTTATGGTATGACACTAAAGATGTGTGATGCTTACTATATGGCAAACGGAGATGAATTCAGCAGAGAACATTTTAAGGAAGAATATCCCTCCGGTACACGTTTTGTTACCAAAGCGGAGGTGGAGGCAGGCAAATATCCTCAATTGAAAGAAGGAGTATATAAGGAATATGCGGATAGAGAACCACGCTTCTATGCTTCCGTTTCTTTCAATGGTTGTGTGTGGGCTTTACTGAAAAATGCAGAAACAACTGACTATAAGAATGACGTTGAGAAACAAGTCAACTATTATTATGGCATCAATAGCGACGGTTTCTCCGGTACTGGTGTCTATTTGCGATCCGGCATCGGTATCATGAAGTATGTACATCCGGATGACACGAATCGTAAAGAGATCAAAGCGAAAGCGGAACCTGCTATTCGATTTGCCGAAATTCTATTGATTTATGCAGAAGCCTTGAATGAGTTGGAAGATGGAGCCTCATACGACATTCCGTCGTGGGATGGAACTACCAGTTATTCCGTTAAACGTGATATTGATGAAATGAAAAAAGGCATCAGGCAAATACGTCGTCGTGCGGGTGTTCCTGATTATGCAATGCCGGAATATCAAGATCGGGAGGTATTCCGTAAGAAGCTGAAACATGAACGCATGATTGAGTTGATGGCCGAAGGACAGCGTTATTTCGATTTGCGCAGATGGAAAGATGCAGAGGTAGAAGAATCCAAGAAAAATTACGGATGTAATTTCTACATGTCCGATTCTAAGGAGCAGAGAGAGCAATTCTACACTCCGATTGAAATTGCGGACTTGCCCACTGCCTTCTCACGTAAACTCTATTTCTGGCCTATTAGCCACGATGAGTTGAAACGTAATAAGCGGTTGACACAGAATCCGGGATGGACGTACAATGATTAATCTCCTAATAAGAATATGATATGAAGAATATATATATTTACTTAAGTTTATTGGCTGCCATTGTCTTGGGAACCGCTTGTAATAATGAATGGGAAGATGAGCAGTATGAACAATACGTATCTTTCAAAGCTCCTATAGCTGCAGGAGGCGATGGTGTGACTACTATTTATGTCAGATATAAGGACAATGGAAAAGTGACCTATCAGTTACCTGTCATTGTCAGTGGATCTACGGTGAATACACAGGACAGAGATATTCATATAGCAGTGGATGCAGATACGCTAAGAACGTTGAACATCGAGCGCTTTAGTCTTTATCGTCCGGAGTTGTGGTATACTGAAATGGAGGAAGACAAATATGAATTTCCCGAAACGGTACATATCCCTGCCGGTTCGTGTGTAGAGCAATTGAACATCGATTTCAATTTACAAGGCATTGATATGTTGGAAAAATGGGTTTTGCCTTTAAGTATTGTTGATGATGCATCATCTAACTATCAAAGTCATCCGCGCAAGAATTATGCAAAAGCTTTATTGAGAGTGGTTCCTTTTAACGATTATTCCGGTTCGTACACGGCTTCTTCCATGAAAGTGTACACCTATATAAATGGCAAGCCTGACAACAACGCGAGAACGACGAACAAGCGTACAGGATATGCGATAGATAATAACTCTGTATTCTTTTATGCCGGTTTGATTAATGAAGATATGGATAAGGATATACGTAAAAAATACAAAATCAATGTGCACTTTAAAGAAGATGGAACATTGGATATGGTGCCGGATGATCCGACTAATGAGATGGAGTTCCAATTGATAGGAACACCTATTTATAGCAGTACATCGATTATGGACGCTACCCGTCCTTACTTGGAACGTCGTTATGTTCAAATTATGTTTGAATACGATTTTCAAGATTTTACCTATGGTGGAAGTGGTACGGAAGTTATTCCTATCAAGTATAGAGTAGAAGGAAGCATGACGCTTCAACGGAACATCAATACGCAGATTCCGGATGAAGATCAACAGATTGAATGGTAATCTTATAAATGAGTAGAGGTAGGGAAGATATTAGGAATAGTGTCTTCCCTATTTTGTTTATATATGGGGTTAGATTAGCTGTTCCTCATCTCTGTTTACCTGTTTTTTTCCTTTATTGATTTGTATTTTTCCCTTTCTCTTAAAAAACTTCTCTACTTTTGCTACATAAGTCAGTCACACGAAACCGACAAAAAGCACAGTTAATTAAATCAGAATAATTATGAACATCAAAAAACATTTGCCTTGGTTGGGAGCTTTATTACCCGTGGCCAGTATGCAGGCAGAGACAAAACCCAATGTGGTCGTCATCTATGTAGATGATATGGGAATCGGAGATATCGGTTGTTATGGAGGTAAGTTTGTTCCTACTCCGAATATTGATAAGATAGCGCAGGACGGATTGTTATTCAATCAGTATTATTCATCCGCACCGGTCAGCTCACCTTCACGTTGTGGATTGACAACAGGCAAATTCCCGATTGAAGTAGGAATTAATACTTTTTTAAATAATAAAGCCAGCAACAAGAAGTGTGAACAGCGTAACTTTTTGAGTGACAAGAATCCTTCCATGGCACGTGCTTTCCAAAGTGCAGGTTATGCCACCGGACACATAGGTAAATGGCACATGGGAGGCGGACGCGACGTGCACAATGCACCTTCTATTAAAAATTACGGTTTTGACGAATATATATCAACGTATGAAAGTCCGGACCCGGAACCGGCAATCACTGCTACGAACTGGATATGGTCGGCCAAAGACAGCGTAAAACGCTGGAGACGTACCGAGTACTTTGTAAACAAGAGCATCGACTTTGTCAAACGTCATAAAGACCAGCCTTTCTTCTTGAATCTCTGGCCGGATGATATGCATACCCCTTGGGTACCGGAATTTAAGCAAAAGGATAACAAAAGCTGGAACACAGAAGAAACCTTCATCCCTGTTCTTGCTGAAATGGACAAACAGATCGGACGTTTTATCAAAGCATTGGATGAGTTGGGATTGTCGGAAAATACAATCGTGATTTTCACTAGTGATAATGGACCGGCGCCCAGTTTCCAATCCGCTCGTGCTGCCTATTTAAGAGGAACGAAGAACAGCCTTTATGAAGGTGGAATTCGTATGCCGTTCCTTATAAAATACCCCAAGAAAATAAAGGCTGGACAAGTGAATAATGAGAGCGTACTGTGTGCAGTCGATTTATATCCCTCTTTATGTGCGATAGCTGGAATTGAAACAGAGAAAGGTTATCAGGGAGACGGACAAAATTATGATAAAGTTCTTTTGGGCAAATCGAAAGCTAAACGTAAAACGGATTTGATGTGGGATTTTGGTAGAAACCAATTCTTTAAGAAACCGGGAAATGCAAACGACAGAAGTCCTCATTTGGCTATACGCAGTGGCAACTGGAAGCTATTGATAAATAGTGATGGAAGCGATGCACAGCTGTACGATATTGAAAAAGACAAATTCGAGAAGAACGATGTGGCGCAGTCGCATCCGGAAGTCGTAGCTAAGTTGAGCAAAAAAGTATGTAAATGGTTTGCGGAAAACAAAGACAAAGGAAAAGAGTAATACAGTGAAAAACAAATTATAAACCAATATTAAATTTATGAATTCTAGATTATTACTATTACCGACCGCCTTGATGGTTGCTGGCCATTCTGCAGCAGAGGCGAAAGGCAAGAAATCGGACAAACGTCCTAATATTCTGGTAATTCTTGCAGATGACCTTGGTTATTCCGATCTGGGATGCTATGGTAGCGAGATTCATACTCCTAATTTGGATAAACTGGCACAAGAAGGAGTACGCTTTAATCATTTCTATAATGCAAGTCGTAGTTGCCCGACTCGTGCTTCCCTGTTGACGGGACTTTACCAGCATCAAGCCGGAATCGGACGAATGACCTTTGATGCTCACTTGCCGGGTTACCGGGGAACACTCTCACGCAATGCCGTTACCATTGCCGAGGTGTTGAAAGAAGCAGGATATACCACCAGTATGGTTGGAAAATGGCATGTTGCAGAGACTCCACTTCGTAAAGACCAACGCGAATGGTTGGCACACCGTGTCTTCCATGATGCATTCTCTGATTTATGTCATTATCCCGTCAATCGTGGGTTTGATTCTCACTATGGAGTAATTTATGGAGTGGTGGATTACTTTGATCCGTTCAGCTTGGTAGAAGGTGAAGTGCCTATAAAGGAAGTACCCAAAGGATATTATATAACCCAAGCTCTTTCTGACCGCGCTGTGCAAGAGGTAGAAGAATATGCAAAGGATGACAAACCATTCTTTATGTACTTGGCTTATACAGCACCGCATTGGCCGCTGCATGCACTTCCTGAAGATATTGAGAAATATAAGGATACTTATAAAGTAGGTTGGGAAGCTATCCGTAATGCCCGTTATGAACGTCAAAAGCAGTTGGGTATTTTCCCGGGAATGGATAACTTTTTGTCCGAACGTCAGTTTCATGACAAATGGGAAGACAATCCACATGCAGAATGGGATGCCCGTGCGATGGCCGTTCACGCTGCAATGATCGACCGTGTAGATCAGGGTATCGGACAAATTATCGAGGCTTTGAAAAAGACCGGACAGCTTGATAATACATTGATTCTTTTCTTGTCTGATAATGGTTGCAGTAATGAAGACTGCCAGAACATGTCTGGTGGAGAGAACGACCGTCCGGATATGACCCGTGATGGAAAGAAAATCATTTACCCGCGTAATAAACAAGTATTGCCTGGACCACAGACTACATACGCTTCATTGGGAGCCCGTTGGTCTAATGTAGCGAATACTCCATTCCGCTTTTGGAAAGCTAAATCTTATGAAGGAGGAATCTGTACTCCGATGATTGCTCACTGGCCGAAAGGAATTAAAAAGAACGTGGGTGGCATGACATCTGAAATAGGGCATGTAATGGACATCATGGCTACTTGTGTCGATTTAGCGGATGCTGAATATCCAACTACCTATAAAGGACATGATATTCTTCCAATGGAAGGAAAGAGCTTACTTCCTATCTTTAAGACCGGACATCGCAAGGGACACGACTATCTGGGCTTTGAACACTTCAACGAACGTGCTTTCCTTTCCAATGATGGCTGGAAATTGGTTCGCCCGAAAAATAACTCTCAATGGGAATTGTACAATCTGAATGAAGACCGGAGCGAGCAACATGATCTGGCTGCTAAATATCCGGAGAAAGTGGCAGAAATGTCAAAAGCCTACGAAGCATGGGCGAAGCGTTGCATGGTAGAACCTTACCCGGGACAGAAAAAGAAATAACTGTCATTCCATTTAAAATGGAATGAATAGAACATTGAAAGAATAATGGGGATGAAGGATTCCGGATCAGGAATAACTTCATCCCCATTAATAATATCTGCTATGAGGTTATCTACAACAAGAACTATTGCTCCGCTTGCCCGATTGTAGAATACTTCATACTTCCTATTTGTCCATCCTTACTCATCGTTTCCGCCTGAATAATCACCGGAGTGGAATATTGGTTATTATAACATTCAATCACAGCTTTTCCATTTTCATCTGTCCGTACAGACGGATTCCAGTAGAGCGTCCGTCTTTTGTCTACTTTATCCATATACAATTCCTTGGTCGGGTAGGCAGGTGAATAATATTCCAGTGCATGAGTATATCCCTGAATGACTGTTTGCCGGGTACCAAGTACGGCAGTCTGACTTTTGTTCAATACATCGCGTCTGGGTAGGGGAATCAGGTAGAAAACACTGTATTTGTCCAGTTTGCTGATATCCACTCCCGTACTATCCGTAACTTCGGACATTTTGGTGTTTTGAATGATGTCGTCATCAATGCCTCCGGTTCCTTTGCTGATGATGATAGAAGCCAGTCCATCCACTTCGGTCAACATCATTTGAGTTTCTGTCTCGGATAAAATGTGGTTATCCATGATATAGCAGATCGGTTTCTGCCGATAAGTAAGCTTGTCATTGCTACGATCCCAATCGAATTGCGGACTCAACTTTTCCATTAATTCCGGAATAGTTGTGACAATCTTCCCATTGTCACGTAATAAATCTACAGAGCGGCGTACGTCGTAATAAGCGTCGATGCTTTTCTCATTGATTTTAGTAGCCATATTACTTCCTTGCCGGCGTTTGCTTTTTATTTCCACTTCATCTAATACATAAAGTCCTTCTACTTTCCGGATAGAATCCATGTATAGAGAATCAAAATTCTCGGCTTTTTGTTGCCAGTGGGTCAAGTCCTTCCATTCAGGATGAAGCTCCTTGTAACCGTAGGCTCGGGGAGCAGGTGAGAAATTACGGTCGATCAGGATAGATGCATCCTTGTTGCGTTCTTTACCGACTTTCCGGGTTTGGATCACCGCTTCCGTGGTTCCTTCAAAGTCTTCTACAGGAATGGTGAAACGACCGTTTTCATCGGTCACGGTTCCTCCAGTGATAAATTGGTCATCTTTCTTCACTATCACACTAAGCGCTATATCTTTCAGCTTATTCTTGAGGATCGTTGATTTAACCTGTCCGTTCAACACTAATTGAGCTTCCGGTAACTGTAACGGAGTGAAAGGAGCAGTAGAAATGGCTTGGCTCATGTCATATTTACGCCATCCATGCACCATTAATAATATATCCAGTTCCGTTTGTTTCCGGGGAGACGGCGATGCAAAATAATAACCGGGCTGATGGATATATCCTTTTAAATCAGATGTTAACAGCAAATCAGTGAAGATGTTATTGTCATACTCCAGGTAATCTGACCGGACGGCATCCCGGATACTGACCGATACATCTCCCGATACCGGTTCTCCTTTGGCATTCTTTACCTGTAACTCACAACGAATAGGAGCGTAGGGAGTATACACCTCTTTCAGTCCCTCTGCGGATAGTTGTAGAGGAGCACGTGGATTGGAAAAGACAAAACGTTCGCATAACGTATTACCAGCCCGGTTGATGAGGCTGACTTGCAGTACGCCTGCCGGTAGTTTGCGGGTAGGCAGAATGAACTCCTGTGGTGCGTCCGCCCGGCAACTAATCAATTGATGAACATACGGCCGCCCCTGATGACTGATAAATACAGCCAATGTATCTTGAGGAGTAGCGGCATTGCAGGATACTTTCACCAAAAGGGCACCGGCATTGTTGACAGTACTCAACACATACCCGTTAGGCAACGCCTGTGGAAGAGTAAATTCATATTTCTTTCCTTGAAAATCGACTTTGGCAACAGCCGGTTGTGCAGAAGGTGTATATTCAAAATGCCCCATTCCATCGTGCAAAGTCTCGAAAGAAGTGATTTCTGCCCCTTCTTTGGTATAGATCATTCCTGACAATTCTATATTCCCTTCATCTTTACTCTCCGCCTTGAAAGCCACTTGCGAAGTCACTCCTTCCACTAATTGCCCTCCTTCAGGGAAAAAGCGCACACTTAACTTCTCCTTTGTTTCCGACGGACGGTTTTCCATCGACGGACTAAGTTCGTAAGTCGTGATACTACGTTCCAGCTTATCACTATTCGCCAGTTGATAAATAGGGAAAGTACGCGAGAAATACTGCGGTTCGTTGAAAGCAAGCATCCAGCGGGTATAGGCACGTACCTCATAATAGCCGGATAACATGGAACGGGGAAGAACGAATTGTCCGTTTCCTTCTCCCTGCGTCAGTTTGATGATTTGTTTATCTGCTATATGTCCTGTCTGATCCACCAGTTCCACATACAGGGGGCGGCTGATCTGACTGAAAATCTGTTGTTCGGCAAGAGTGACATAAGCCTTAAACCAGATCGTATCTCCAACATAATAACTCGTATTGTCAAAATGCAAATACGCTTTCTCCCGTGGGAAGTTGTTGGCAAATGTCTGGGCTTGGTTCATGTATTGTTGGAATATAACTTTGGCAGGAGGAATCTCTCCCCATGCTATTGCTAGTGATAAGCAAAAAGAAAGAAGAAAAAGAATTCGTTTGTTTTTCATTTCAATAGGTTTTTAACTAAAATGCAAAGTTAGAATATATTAACCTAAAAATAGAAAACTAATTGTTCAATAAAGGAAAAAAACTATTCAGAGTAGAAATAAAAGTTCATGGACGCAATGTATATCTGTTGGATAGCATATATACCTGATTTTGTTCTTTATTGATTAGCATTTTTCCTTCCTTTTGCATAAACTTCCCTATTTTTGTTTTCCAGATAATTGATAATACTATGGTAAAGAAGAATTTCTTAATGACTGCCCCCTTACTGATGGCATCGTTTTGTTCGGCACAGGAAAAGCCGAATGTCGTACTGATTATGGTAGATGATATGGGTTATTCCGATATCGGCTGCTATGGTGGAGAAATACTGACCCCTAATATTGATGCGTTGGCATCCAAAGGAGTACGTTTCACACAATTCTACAACACTTCACGTTCTTGCCCCGCCCGCGCCAGTTTAATGACAGGGCTATATCAACATCAGGCAGGTATCGGTCAGATGTCCGAAGACCCGTTTAAAAATCCCGGTCAGAAGAGTCCGAATGATTGGGGTGTACCCGGATACAAAGGATTCCTCAACCGCAATTGTGTCACAATAGCCGAAGTTCTGAAAGAAGGCGGCTACCATACCTATATGGCAGGTAAATGGCATCTGGGAATGCATGGAGAAGAAAAGTGGCCCTTGCAACGGGGATTTGAACGCTTCTACGGAATTTTGGCAGGAGCTTGCAGTTATCTCCGTCCATCGGGAGGACGCGGCTTAACCCTTGACAATACAAAACTTCCGGAGCCGGAAGCACCCTATTATACAACAGATGCATTTACCGATTACGCAATCCGCTTTGTTGATGAGCAGAAAGACGACAAACCTTTCTTCCTATATCTGGCATTCAACGCTCCTCACTGGCCGTTGCAGGCAAAAGAAGAAGACATTCAAAAATTCACGAAGATCTATCGTGAGAAAGGATGGGATGAAATTCGTGAAGCAAGACGCAAACGGATGACTAAGTTGGGAATCATTGATCCGAACACAGAGTTTGCCGAATGGGAAAATCGGAAATGGGACGAGCTGACAGAGAAGGAGAAAGATGAAGTAGCCTACCGGATGGCCGTTTATGCAGCGCAGGTGCATTGTGTAGATTATAATGTAGGAAAACTGCTGGACTACCTGAAGAAGAATCGTAAGTTGGATAACACGCTTGTCATGTTCTTGTCCGATAACGGTGCTTGTGCCGAGCCATACGCTGAATTGGGAGGCGGGAAAGTGTCTGAAATCAACAATCCGGCTTGTAGCGTGTTCCCTTCTTACGGAAGAGCATGGGCACAGGTTTCCAATACTCCGTTCCGTAAATACAAATGCCGTTCTTATGAAGGAGGTATTTCTACCCCTCTCATCGTGTCGTGGAAAAGCAATCTGAAGAATAAGAAAGGTGAATGGTGCCGTGTTCCCGGTTATCTGCCGGATATTATGCCGACCATCCTGGAAGCAACAGGAGCCGTCTATCCGGAAACTTATCACGGCGGAAATAAAATATATCCATTGGTAGGCAGTAGCCTTTTTCCAGCTATTCAAAAGAAAGCAGACTCTATACATGAATATATGTATTGGGAACATCAGAACAATAGAGCGATCCGCTGGGGAAACTGGAAAGCAATCCGCGACGAAAAAGGAAAAGAATGGGAATTGTACGATGTGGTTAAAGACCGTACCGAACGTAACAATCTGGCAGAACAGCACCCTGAAGTGCTTACAAAATTAGTGGGTGAATGGGAGAAATGGGCGAATTCAAACTTTGTATTACCTAAACATCCGAAGAAATAAATAAAGGAGGAACACAAAATGAATAAATTACTATTAAGTGCATCCGTAGCCTTGGGAGCTACCAGCCTGTCTTTCGCCCAGCAAACGGAAAAACCGAACTTCCTATTGTTCATAGCCGACGATTGTTCTCATTATGACTTGGGCTGTTATGGCAGTGTTGATTCGAAAACTCCGAATATCGACCGCTTTGCCACACAGGGAGTACGTTTCACACAAGCCTATCAGGCCGTTCCGATGTCGTCGCCTACCCGGCACAATCTATATACCGGTTTGTGGCCTGTACGCAGCGGAGCTTACCCCAATCATACTTGTGCCAATGAAGGAACATTGAGCGTTGTACATCATCTGCAACCGTTGGGTTATAAAGTCGCATTGATCGGAAAATCGCATATTGCCCCGAAATCAGTATTTCCTTTCGACCTTTATGTACCTCCTTTGAAAGGTGGGGACTTGAATTTTGAAGCAATTCAGAAATTTATTTCCGATTGCAAGGCGAAAGGCGAACCTTTCTGTCTGTTTGTAGCCTCCAATCAACCGCATACTCCCTGGAATAAAGGCGATGCCTCTCAATTTAATGCGGACAAACTGACACTGCCTCCTATGTATGTAGATATTCCCCAGACTCGCGAGTTGTTTACTCATTATCTGGCAGAGATCAATTATATGGACCAGGAATTCGGCAATGTCCTTTCTATTTTAGATAAGGAAAAAATGACGGATAAATCTGTTGTCGTATATTTGAGCGAACAAGGCAACAGCCTGCCTTTTGCCAAATGGACTTGTTATGATGCGGGGGTACACTCTGCCTGTATCGTTCGTTGGCCGGGAGTGGTTAAGCCGGGAAGCGTAAGTGACGCGTTGGTAGAATACGTAGATATTGTCCCTACTTTTGTCGATATAATAGGAGGAAAGCCGCAGGCGAAAGTGGATGGCGAAAGCTTTAAACCGGTATTGACAGGCAAGAAGAAAGCACACAAGAAATATTCTTTCTCCCTTCAGACCACGAGAGGCATCAATGCAGGATCGCCTTATTATGGCATCCGTTCGGTATACGACGGCCGATACAGATATATTGTCAATCTCACCCCGGAAGCTACTTTCCAGAATGTTGAAACAAAATCTCCTTTGTTTAAAGAGTGGAAAAGTCTGGCGGAAACGGATAGTCATGCAAAAGCGATGACGACTAAATACCAGCATCGTCCGGCTATCGAATTGTATGATGTGAAGAACGACCCGTATTGTATGAAAAATCTGGCGGAGGACGCGAAACAAGCTTCTACCATCAGCCGCTTGGATAAAGAGTTGAAACGCTGGATGAAGGATTGTGGAGACGAAGGACAACCTACCGAGATGCGTGCCTTCGAACACATGCCGGGAAAGAGAAAATAAGCCGTCACACATCAAAACGAATAAAACACAGAATGTAATTTATAAATCGTATATCATGAAAAAAGAATTTTTTGGTTTGCTTTGTGGATGTACTCTGCTTCCGGCATTTCTTCATGCGCAGACAGAGCGTCCTAATATTGTGATTGTATTGGCCGACGATTTGGGTTGGGGAGATGTAGGGTTTCATGGTAGTGAAATCAAGACTCCCTGTTTGGATGCTCTGGTGGGCGAAGGAGTGGAACTCGAACGCTTTTACACTTCTCCCATCAGTACGCCTACCCGTGCGGGGCTGATGACGGGACGTTACCCGAACCGGTTTGGTGTCCGTTCGGCTGTTATTCCGCCCTGGCGTGAGGACGGACTGGATGAGAATGAAGAAACGATGGCCGATATGCTGGCACGTAACGGATATAAGAACAGAGCCATTATTGGTAAGTGGCATCTGGGGCATACCAAGAAAGTGCACTATCCGATGAATAGGGGCTTTTCGCATTTCTATGGTCATCTGAACGGTGCGATAGATTATTTCGACCTGACGCGTGAAGGTGAACTGGACTGGCACAACGACTGGGAAACCTGCCACGACAAAGGATATTCTACCGAATTGATAACCAAAGAAGCCATCCGCTGTATCGATGCATACGAGAAAGAAGGTCCGTTTATGTTGTATGTGGCCTATAATGCACCTCATACACCTTTGCAGGCACAGGAAAAAGATATAAAACTCTATACTGACAATTTCGACAGCCTGACACCGAAAGAACAGAAGAAAGTGACTTATAGTGCAATGGTTTCCTGTATGGACAGGGGAATCGGTGCTATTGTAGATGCCTTGAAGAAGAAAGGAATTATGGACAACACTTTCTTTATCTTCTTTAGTGATAACGGCACTGCCGGTGTTCCGGGATCTTCATCAGGACCTTTGCGTGGACATAAATTCGACGAGTGGGATGGAGGGGTACATGCACCTGCTGTTCTTTATTGGAAGAAAGCAGAGAAACAATATAAGAACTTGAGCTCACAAGTGACAGGTTTTGTTGATCTTGTTCCCACATTGAAAGATTTGGTAGGAGATCACAGCCGTCCGAAACGTGAATATGACGGCATCAGCATCCTCCCTGTATTAAACGGTAAAAAGACCTGTATCGACCGCGATTTTTATCTGGGACACGGAGCAGTAGTCAATAAAGACTATAAACTGATAAGAAAAGGTATGAAACCGGGACTGGATTTGAAACAGGACTTTCTGGTTGATTATAAAACGGATCCTTACGAAAAGAAAAATGCCAGCGCAGGAAACGAGAAAATTGTGAAAGCTTTGTATGAGGTTGCCCTGAAATATGACACGATCACTCCTTGTATACCGGAAGTACCTTACGGTAAAGGTCGTGACGGATTCAAAGCTCCTAAAGAATGGAAAGTAGTACGTTGAATCTGTTAACCCTATGAATTGAAAATAATACAAGATGGAAAAATCAATGATTAGTTTATGCCTCTTAGGCGGATTGGCGATAGGGAATGGGTTTGCCCAAACTCCTTCGAAGCCTAATATATTATTAATCATAGCCGATGACTGCTCTTATTACGATATAGGCTGTTTCGGAGCAGTCAACAACAAGACTCCGCATATAGATGCATTGGCTCGACAGGGGATAAAGTTCAACAGTGCGTATAATTCTGTTTCTATGAGTACGCCTACCCGGCATTGTGTTTATACAGGTATGTATCCGATGCATCATGGCGGTTACGCCAACCATAGCTCGGTCAATGCCGATGTAAAATCTCTCCCTACTTATCTGGGAAATCTGGGTTATCGGGTTGGATTGGCCGGGAAGTGGCATATCAAACCTTTGGCTAACTTCCCGTTCGAAGATGTACCGGGATTCCCCAAAGGATGTACAAGCCCAAACACTGACTATCATACCAAAGGTATCGAGAAGTTTATGGAACGTGATGCTTCCCAACCTTTCTGCCTTGTCTTGGCATCTATTAATTCGCACGCTCCCTGGACAGGTGGTGACGCTTCCGTCTTCGACCGGAAGAAACTTCAGTTGCCGCCACAGTTTATCGACACGGAAGTAACACGTGAATACTATGCCAGATATTTGGCGGAAGTCGGCTTGCTCGATCAACAGGTGGGTGACGCTATGCAGATTCTGAAAGAAAAGAATCTGCTGCAGAACACTCTTGTCATTTTCATATCCGAGCAAGGTACGCAATTTGCCGGAGCCAAATGGACCAATTGGAGTGCCGGTGTCAAGTCGGCGATGGTGGCTTCCTGGCCGGGTGTCATTAAACCCGGTACGGAGACTTCCGCTATTGTGCAATATGAAGACCTTCTTCCTACATTTATCGATGTTGCAGGCGGAAAGGTGCCTGACGTAATAGATGGAAAGAGTCTGGTAGATGTATTTCAAGGGAAAACAAAGACACACCATAAGTATGCTTATCATGTTCACAACAATGTTCCGGAAGGTCCGGCATATCCAATCCGTTCTATTTCAGACGGACGCTATCGTCTAATCTGGAACTTGACTCCGGAGGAAACATACGTAGAAAAGCATATTGAAAAGGCAGAATGGTATCTCTCGTGGAAAGCACAGGACACGGATCAGGCACATAAAATCATGAACCGCTATAAGAATCGTCCCGAGTTCGAATTATATGATATCAAGAAAGATCCGTTTGAAATGAATAATTTGGCGGATGTGAAGAAATATAGTAAGAAGAAGGCAGAACTGACGATGGAACTGCAAAAATGGATGAAACAGCAAAATGATACCGGAGCTGATAAAGACCGGCGCGTGCTCCTAAGAATAAGCAGAAGAAAGCAGCCAATGTATAATATTCGTAATGCTACCGCTCAGGGCGAACGCTCAATAACTTGTACATGTTAATTTAGCTTTTATTATTCCCTAAATAGATAGTTTTTTTCCTGTATTTTTCAATATCTTCTGTTCCTATTCTCTGTGTGAATATAATTCATTACATTTGCATATCTACTATATTAATCCCTACCGCAATATGACCATTCAAGCCTTTTCAGCTATAATTCCTGATGTAAGAGATGATAAGAATAAAATATATCAGTCTAACGAAATAGTGTTCATCGCCCTAGTCTCTGTTATCTGCGGAGCTGATACGTGGAACGAAATAGAAACATTCGGCAAGACGCATGAATCCTATTTCAAGACGCGTCTTCCGGGTTTGACTTCTATCCCTTCCCATGATACCTTGAGTCGTTTCTTCTCCATATTGGATATCGACTGGTTTGAAGAATGTTTCAGGTTGTGGGTCGATGACATCTGCCGTAAAATTCCAGGGTGGTAGCTATTGACGGAAAGTAGTTTGTGATAATCCCCATAAAACAGTCGCTCAAAAATGGAGTGAAAGCAAGCTCTATATAGTCAGTGCCTGGTCTGTATCCAACGGCATTTGCCTTGGTCAAAAGAAAGTAGAAGAAAAATCGAATGAAATAAAGGCTATCCCCGAGCTAATAAAGGCGCTGGATCTTGAGAACTGCATCATAACCATTGACGCTATGGGCTGCCAGAAATCAATCACTAAACTAATAATCGAGAACAAAGCTGATTATATTTTATGTGCCAAAGATAACCATGAAACACTCAGGGATATGATAGAATTTAATCTTAGTGAGGAAACAAGATACTATTTATGTCACGCAAAAGGTACTTTGAGGAAAACGAAGGGCATGGAAGAAGTGAATACAGGGAATGTGTATGCATAAGCGCTAAAAATCTTCAATATTTTCTCAAAGGGTGGACAGGGATCAAGACATTGGCTATGATAAATTCTATCAGAAAAACAGGTGATAAAGAAGCTACTATGGAAACAAGGTACTATATATCATCATTGGAACCTGACCCGGTACTCATACTTAAATCGGTCAGATCACACTGGGAGGTTGAAAACAACCTGCATTGGGTACTTGATATAGGATTCAGAGAAGATGATGACAGAAAAACAGGAAATGCTGCAATCAACTTCTCCGCCATATCAAAGTTGGCACTTATGTTATTAAAACAGAGCGATATCAAACTGGGAATGGCAGGAAAGAGGAAAGCGTGTGGATGGGACGAGAAAATAAGAGATAAAGTCATTGGGATTGAAAAAATATAGAGAATAATAGGATGTACAAGTTATTGAGCGTTCGCCCTGGCTACCGCTTGTTGCTCTCTGAAAGAGATTTATCTTTTTTATTTCTCATTTCTCATAAAATCTAGATAATGAGTTTATAATCAGTAATATATAGTATGAGAAATGCTTTCTATGCAGGCATTTCTCATACTTTTTACAGATATTTTAACTAAAAAACGGCTATTTCTCATTCGTTTTTCAATGATTTCTCATACATCTGCCCTGTATTCGTCCTGCATTTCTCATACATTTCTCATGATGATTGCATAGACGATGGTTGCTGATCTTATTTACATTGAAAACAGATGAAGGGTACTTATCATTCAAACAACCCTATGCCGGCATGTTTTTCATTCGTTATCGTCCAGTTATTGATAGAGCATCTCCATCGTTCCACTAGAGTGACGAGGGCTGTTCACTAGAGTGCATAGATTTGTTCACTGGAGTGAAAAGACTTGTCTACTGGAGTGGAACGATGGAGATGTCAGTCAGATAATCCGGGCATGTCGGTTGGAAAACATGAAGAGATAGGTTATATCATACATAAACTATAGCTTTAATACATTCAATATATGAATAAACTAATCACAATCTCCTCTATACTTCTTACAGCTGCTGCTGTAAAAGCGCAAACGCCCAATATCGTATTTATATTGGCGGATGATTTGGGTTATGGAGACATCTCGGCCTTTAATCCCGAATCTAAAATCCATACTCCTAACATTGACAAACTGGCCGAGCACGGGATTGCCTTTACGGATGCCCATGCTTCTTCCGCTTTATCCACTCCTTCCAGATATTCTCTTCTGACCGGAAGGTATCCGTGGCGAACCAAGCTGAAACGAGGTGGTCTTGATGGCGATTCGCCTGCAATGATTGATCCTGAACGTCGTACCATCGCGCAAATGTTTTCAGCGAATGGCTATAATACCGCTTGTATCGGTAAATGGCACTTAGGTTGGGACTGGGGATATACGAACAATGGCAGAAGTATGAAAGATATAGATTTCTCGCTTCCGATCAAGAACGGACCCACCGACAGGGGATTTGATTACTATTTCGGCATACCCGCGTCATTGGATATTTCTCCCTATGTTTATGTAGAAGATAACAAAGCCACCTCTATCCCCGATCATGTGATAGAACCCCAGAAAAAGAATCTGGCATTACTGATGCACGGAGGAATGGCAGGAGCCGATTTCAAGCCGGAAGAATGTTTTCCCAACATCATTCGTCATAGCCTGAACTATATCAATGAGCAGAAAGACAGCAAGAAGCCGTTCTTTTTATATTTGCCTATTACAGCTCCTCACACCACCTATATTGCCTTCGAAAGAGTTTCAGGGTAAAACCAGTATCGGTCCTTATGGCGATTTCGTAGTCATGATAGACGACATGGTGCGCCAAATCGTAAAAACATTGAAGAAGAACAAGCAACTGGATAATACCATCATTGTCTTTGCTTCGGATAATGGGTGTGCCGGTTATATCGGCGTGAAAGATATGGAAAAGAAAGGACATTTTCCTAGTTACATCTACAGAGGCTACAAAAGCGATATTTACGAAGGTGGACACAGAATTCCCCTTATTGTCTCCTGGAAAGGAAAATATGGGAAAGAGACAAACAACTCTTTAGTCTCATTGATAGACTTTTATGCCACTTTTGCTCAAATGCTTAACCACAATTTGGAGACAGAAGAAGCTGTTGACAGTTACAGTATGTGGCCGATATTGAGTAAGAAAGGTGCTTCTGCGCGTAAGGACTTGGTGCACGAAGCGGGAGAGGGGTATTTGTCTTTGCGTACTTCCCAACTGAAATTGGTGTTCTACGGAGGTTCGGGTGGCTTTTCTTATCCTGTCAAACCTTCTGATGTGGCGAAGTTCCCTCCGATGCAATTGTTTGATATCGTGAAAGATCCTTCGGAAAAAGAAAACATTATCGGTGATAAGCGTTACGAAAATGAGGTGAAAGAAATGAAACGGGCTATGAAGCAATATGTAGAGAATGGCCGTTCTACTCCTGGTGAAAAAGTATCGAATGATACGAAGAATAGTTGGAATCAGGTAAAGATCTTCATGCAGGAAGAGGAGGGAATATAATATACTGTATACTTTTTTACTAGTAGGCATGGATTACACGGATCTTACGGAAAGAGAATAAACTTGTCCCTATTAATCCGTGTAATTCGTGCCTGAATGATGTTAGTCAGTGAGCAAAGGTGCTGGGAAGGTACGCATTGCTCCACTCAAACGCGGATAAGTTTCCCAGATGTCATCTTGAGTCGGATCATCTAAGTAGCGTGTATCTTTGGTCTTTTTAAGTAATTTGTCCATTTCTTTACGGAGATTATTTAGCTTTTCAGTGCATTTACCATTTCCAACTAAATTATGAAGGCAACCGGGATCGGTAGATACATTATACAATTCTTCATAAGGTCGTTTCCCTGCTGCTTTCAGAAAATAAGGATATATTTCTCTGTCATCTCTGTTGCTGACAATGAAGTCCCATGCCGGACATTGGTCTATGTCGTAATAAGCACTATGCATTGCTTCTAGTTTCCCTTTTTTATCAATAGCGCAAGGGTCACCTGCAGGCCATCTCTCCGGACGGAAGTTTCTGATATAAAGAAAATCTTTTGTTCTTAATGCACGGCTCGGATATCCCCAATTATTATATCGCGCAGAAGCATGACGTTCTCTTCCTGCAAAAACCATCGTTCTTCCTGTGTCTTTTCTCTTTTTCTGAAGATAGGGTAGTAGGCTGATACCTATCATTTGCCCTTTATTTGGTATACCGACTGCATCAAGGATCGTTGGGGCCAGATCGACACCACTTACAAATTCATCGCTGATACCTCCTTCGTTAATCTTACCTATCCAGCATATAGCCATTGGAATATGGATACCATATTCAAAACAAGTTGCTTTGGCTGCGGGGAAAGGCATTCCATTGTCTGCCATGACAATAATCAGGGTATTCTCTAATTCGCCCTCTTCTTTCAATGTGTCAAGGATACGGGATAATTGGCTGTCATACCATTCTATTTCCGTTCCATAGTCTAATAAATCTCCTTTTATGGCCTCCTTATCGGGAAGAAAAGAAGGAACTTTTGCATCGGCCAGTTTTCTATTGGCTTTTTTCCAGCTATCCTTTTCATAAGGACGATGCGGTTCACGTGAACCGACCCAGAAATAGAAAGGCTGTTTCTCCTTTCTGGCGTGGAGAAATTCTTTAAAGTTTTGATAATAATCGGTATTGGACACTCCTTTGAAAGGAGGTTGAATGTGTCTTTTATTGTATTCCGGACCTGCAGGGTTATGCTTTCGTCCCGATATTTTCCAGTCGCCGGGGCCCCATCCTTTCCCTGTGCAGCCAACATGATAACCTGCTTCCGCCAAAATATCAGGAAAGCATTTATATTCGGCAGGGAAGGAGGAAGCATGAGTGCCTGCTTCTGCTATTTGCCAGGGATAAAGTCCGGTTAAGATAGAAGCTCGCGAAGGACTGCTTCCCGGAGAAGTAACGAACGCATTGTTGAATAACCAGCCGTTACGGGCTACAAAATCAAATGCCGGTGTTTTAGCTATGGGTGATCCGTAAGCCGATGCGTGCGGGTAAGACTGGTCGTCAGAAATGACAAATAGTATGTTGGGGCTGTTGGTTTCGGCTGCATTGAGTGACGGAATTACTAAGGGACCGACTAAGGTGGATAAGAAGATATGTTTGCTGTTCATAAAAATCTCCTTTAAATGAAACATTGCTCTCTGACTGATGGCAATGAGAGAGCTTTCTTATTATAAATGAAAATACAGCACCTCGAATTTAAAAATTCAAAGGTGCTGTCTTGATATTCAATAAGGAAAAGAGTATTATTCTATTTATTATTTATTCAGAGAGTTACAGATCTGTTGGTTGATTTCTCTGACTTTAGCTTCATTCATCTTGATTACTTTACGGTCATAAGTCATCAGACCGTTGATTTCACCTTCTACGTCTGTTGTCTGGGTATATACGGCAGCAGAGAATCCTTTCTGGATCAATTCCAACAGATGTTTGCCATATTTAATGTATTCGTTCGTTACTTCGTCCGATGTATTGAACTTTACATAACCCCAGTTTTTCTTGTCATTCACCCAAGTGTTTCCTTCTACTACCAAGCCGATACCTCCATATTCACCCAATACGGTAGCACGTCTCGGATCGTAAAGGAACATGTTCTGGCCCGGATAGTGGTGAAGGTCGAGAATATCGCCACAAGTATAGTGATTACCACCGCTGGCAGGATTCACCAGGCGGCTAGGATCGTATTCTTTAGTCCATGCTACGATTTCCGGAGTCTTGAATTGTCCCCATGCTTCATTGAAAGGAACCCATACGGCGATACTCGGATAAGAATACAGACAGTCGATGATTTCTTTCCACTCTTTGCGGTAGTTAGCCTCCGAAGCAGCGGAACGAATCACTTCTCTGCCGTTAAAGTAGTTGCGTGCCTGCCACTGTGGGCTAGGACCACCGTTCGGCATATCTTGCCATACGATCAATCCTAATTGGTCGCAATGAGTGTACCAGCGTGCAGGTTCTACTTTGACGTGCTTACGTACCATGTTGTAGCCGAAGTCTTTCGTCTTCTTCAAGTCATAAACCAATGCTTCATCTGTCGGTGCAGTATACAAACCGTCAGGCCACCATCCCTGGTCGAGCGGACCGAACTGGAAATAGTCTTTGTTGTTCAATTGCAGGCGAGTGATGCCATTCTGACCTTTGCGGATAGAATATTTACGCATAGCCGTATAACTCTTTACCTGGTCTATTGCTTTTCCGTCCTTATACAGAGTCACTTCCATGTTGTAGAGGAAAGGAGAGTCTGGAGACCACAGTTTAGCATTAGCAGGCATTGCCAGTTCAACAGGTACTCCGTTCAACGCTGCGCCTTTGGCTACAAGGTTCTTGCCATCGAATACTTTTACTTCCACTTTGTCTGCTGAAGTTGTATTAGCGGCAACTTCTACCTTAACAGAATTATTGTCAATATCAGGAGTAGTTTTCAGATTAGTGATGTATTGTGTTGCTACCGGTTCCAACCACACTGTTTGCCAGATACCTGTAACCGGAGTGTACCAAATGCCATGAGGATTTGCTATTTGCTTTCCTCTGGGTTGTTCACCACGATCTGAAGGGTCCCATACTTTTACTACCAAGTCATTATTTCCTTTATTAAGTACAGAAGTAATATCGAAATAGAAAGGAGTAAATCCGCCTGTGTGTTCGCCTACTTTTACATCATTCACCCAAACTTCTGCTTTCCAGTCTACCGCACCGAAATGCAACAGGATTTGTTTACCACGCCAGGCAGAAGGAACGTCGAAAGTACGTTGGTACCACAGTTCTTCTTTCTCGTTTATCATTTTGCCTACGCCTGATAAAGACGATTCTACGGCAAAAGGAACAAGAATATCACCCTGGTAAGCAGCAGGTGCAGGAGTGCCTTTGGGAGTGATTGCATATTTCCAAAGCCCGTTCAAGTTTTTCCAGTCACTACGTTCCATGATAGGACGCGGATATTCCGGCAATACGTTTTTAGGGTCAAGCTGTTCTCCCCACGATGTTTTGATTTTGTCACCGGCAGGTTTCCATTGAGCAAAAGTCGAACTGCATAAAGCCAATGCAAGCAGCATTGTTAGAAAATTCTTTTTCATGTTCATGGTATAAAAATATAGTTAGTTATTAGATATAAATTCTATTAAAAGGATATTGCAAAGAAAGGGGAATTAAAAGAGAATAAAGGAAATTTGCCGTTCAAAAAACAATAAATTCTCTTCATTTTTGGTCGAATAATGAGTTTTTTCGCTAATAAAACGGACTATTGACTAATTTTTATTCTTTATTGGACCGTTAGTTTCATACGATATTGGAAATTATGTACATCTTTGTAATGCCAATATTGGGTAACGAAAATATAATAACTTCAAAAGTTTTCTTTACGTGAAATTTTATATATTTTTGCAATAACGATTGTGGTAGTTAATCTATATCTTATCTGATATGCAGGAACGTGGACAAAAATATATTTGGGGCTTTTGGATAATATCCTTTGTTATTACTTCTATATTTTACATGGGTTGTTCAGGTGAAAAACCATTTGGAAATAAGGAGGAAATAGCCGGGCAAATGTCGCTTGCTCTACAACAGAAAGATATGTATTGCCAAAAGAAACTGGAGCGTATCGATTCTATTCGAAACTTCTTGAATGTGAATGAAAAAAGGATGGCGGACGAAGAAAAGTTTCTGATCAATGCAAACTTGTATAATGAATTTAAACTTTATTCTTTCGATTCTGCCTTTCATTATGCCACGCAGTTGTGTAAGATAGCTAGTGTTATAGATAGTGCTGCATATATGGTAAATGCTAAAACCAAGCTGGGATATATTTTAGCACGCGGAGGTTTCTTTAAAGAAGCTATAGATTCACTTTCTTCCATCCGGATTGAGAAAGAGACATTACCTGCTCAAGTGTTGGCAGACTATTATATTAGCTTTGGGCGTGTTTATCATGATTTGGCGGATTATGCAAAAGACGATGTGTTTTCATCCAAGTATAACCAAATAGGAAATGAACTCTTGACGGAAAGTCAGTCTTATCTTTCTGATTCGTCAACAATCTATTATGTGAGAGGAAAAATAGCCCTTAAAGAAGATAAGTTAGCTGAGTCCAAACAACTTTATAGGCAGGCCTTAGAAATATGCGATACTACTGATACGGAAACACTTTCAGTACTCTTGTCGACTTTGGCGTTTATCGACCGTAAGTTGGAACTGAACGATGAGGCTATTTATTACTATGTGAAGGCGGCTGTGAATGATATCCGCAGTGCCACCAAAGAGTCAGTCTCTATGAGAGGATTGGCAACGATGCTGTATTATCATAAAAATGATGTAAACCGTGCATCTGAATATATAAATGAGGCATTTGAAGATGCAACTTTTTATGGAACCCGTCACAGGATTAATGTCATCGGAACTTTATTACCTGTATTTGTCGGGGAGAAACTCGATATAGAGCAGGTTAAGCGGCAGACTTTTCAGGATAGTTTTATCTTGACTTCTATTTTTGCGATTATATTAATAGTGGCCATCATTTATATTCTAGTACAGATGAAGCACTTGCGCCGTTCCCGTCAATTGTTGGAAAAACTGAACTTGAAATTGTCGGAAGCAAACCGTATTAAGAATTCGTATATAGGACACTATCTGGATGCTACTTTTAAATTAGTTAATCAGCTTGATAATTTTGTATTGGTAGGGCAGCAAAAGTTGGAGAATAAGCAGTATGATTCTCTTTCTTCGATGATTCATAATTTAAATTCGGATTTTAACAGGAAAAGTGCTTTTGCTGATTTTGATAGGACATTCTTGTCCTTATTTCCAACATTTGTCGAAAATTTCAATTCATTGCTTCAACCGAATGATAAATTTGCATTGGAGAATAAAGATGCGTTAAATTCTACCTTACGTATTTTTGCCTTGATCCGGTTGGGAATTACAGAGTCTGAACAAATATCAGAAATCCTGGGATATTCCGTGAACACCGTTTATAATTATAGAGTTCGCACTCGAAATAAAGCTGTGGATCCTGCTAATTTTGAAAAAAATATCAGAAAAATAGGTCTGTAGTTGTTATATAAGTACGTATAAACCCCTATATTTTCACCTGTTTTTGATTTTGTAATCATTTGATTATTAGTTGATTAGACTTCTAATTCCCCTATATTTTTGTTATATGGCGGATATATCCCCTCTTTTTCCGGTTGGTAATTCTTAATTTTGCCTATGCTTCGATTAACAAAGAGTATAAACGACTTAAATCAAAAAGAACCGTGAAAAGTATGAAGAACTACAACCGATTATTTTTATTGAATCTAATTGCTTTATTTTTTCTTTCCACTTCGTCTCTGGCAATAAATTCCATTTCTTCTTTAAAATTGGAGAAAGGTAATTTTCGGATTTTGTTATCCGGGCATGAAGTAGAACCTGTAAAGCTGGCGGCAGAAACCTTATCTAAAGACTTTGAGAAGGTAATGCATTACAAACCTGTAATCTCACAAACGATTGATGAGGCAAATAGTATTGATATTGTTATCATTAACGAAGAGACGGGCGGTTCTTTGCTTCAGCCTCGATTCATTCGTCCTTTGGATGGTTTCGAATCTCATAGGGTATATTGTAGTCCCGATGAGAAGCGTATTTATCTTCATGGAAAAGATATGCGTGGTGCTATATATGCTATTTATACTTTTAGTGAATTATTTCTTGAAGTGCCCCCGTTGTGGTATTTTTCTTCTTGGGAACCGCAGTATAAGAAACAGGTGGAGATACAATCGGACTTTGACTATTTTCAGAAGTCACCACAAGTCAGGTATCGTGCTTGGTTCCCTAATGATACCGATTTGTTCAGTCCTTGGAGACGCTTGTCGAAAGAGAACAACGAATTGTGGCTGGAGACTATGTTGCGGTTGAAGCTTAATACTGTCGAATTGGAAGCTACGGTTACATATCCGGATTATAAACTGAATGGTCAGGCTGCTTTATTACGTAAATACGGACTGGTACTTACTTCTCATCATCACGTAGCCTGCAACAATAATCTGAAAAACTGGGAAGGATACTGGCGACGAGTGCGCGGCATGGAAGCACCGGAGTTACTTTTATCGAATGAAAAAGCTCTTGTTGAGTTTTGGCAATATAGCATAGAAACGGTGTGTCGTGATAAACAGGAAAATCTGTGGCAGATTGCTTTTCGTGGTGTAAACGACCAGCCTTTTTGGGCTGCTTTTGCCGATGCTCCGGCGGGTGATAAGGAACGTGCAGAGGTGATTAACCGTATGATTCGCATACAATTGGCTATGATAAAAAAAGCAACAGGAGAGAATGATCCTTTTGTACGAATGACCTTCTACGATGAACTTTCTGACTTGTTGGCTAAAGGCTATTTACAACCTCCGACGGGTAAGAATATGCTTTGGACTTTTGTTGCCGGACGGAGAGATCACTATCCTTACGATGATTTGGTTACATTCGATACGACAAAGCAAGTGAAACTGGGATATTATATGAATCTTCAATTCACTTCGACCGGTGCTCATCTGGCTCCTGCAGAAGGACCATGGAAAATGGAAGCGAACTATCGTTATGTGAATACACGTGGTCCGCTGACTTTCTCGGTGGTTAATGCTGGCAACTTAAGAGAATTTGTCATGGAAATGTCAGCCAACGCTCGTATGATGTGGGATATGAAGGCGTATAATACAAATTCTTTCCTGATTGATTTCTGTACCCAACATTTTGGAAAGGAGCATGCTACTGAAGCTGCCAAGCTTTATCATGATTATTACTATGCCTATTGGCAACAGAAACCGTCAGAGTTTCCGGGATTGGAACGTCAGTTTATCTTTCAGGATTTACGCTACTCTCGTGTTTTTGAACAGATCGGAAAACGCTTTGATGACTTTTCTCCGAATCCTTTGTATGAGATCGGATTTGAACGGGTGCCCGGTCGTTCGTTCCGCATTGACGGAAATAATCAGGTTGATTCATTGATTGCGGGAATGAAAAAGACAGCTGTGCGTTTCGAGGAGGTTTCACGACATTGTGAAGATTTTCTCAAATCTTTGCCAAAACAAAATCAACGGTTCTTCAGAGATAACTTGGCTGCTCCTTGCCATTATATGGCAGCATTGAGTCATTCATTATATCATTTTGTATCTGCTTATAAAGAAAAGGATCGCGGTAAACGGACTGAACATCTGGAAGTCGCTATCCAAGAATTGGAAGAGGCACGCGATGCCCTGTATGAAACGCAGGAAGGAGTATTCTCCACTTGGTATATAGGTGATTCCATGAATGGTAAATTTAATATTCCACAACAACTCAAATTGTTAAATAAACTGCACAAAGAATTTTAGTAACAATTTATATTAATTACCTAATTGAATCTAATTTATGAGAAATTTAGACTTTAGCACGAAGGTATTTCGTCTGCTGATGCTGGTTCTCCTACTCTTTTCGGTACAGATAAGCCGTGCTGATGAAGGGTGGCCGAGAACTCTCAAAGGGCGAATTGTTGACGCGAAAAGTGGAGAAACCCTTATTGGAGTAAATATCCAGATCTTGGGAACTACCACAGGTACAATTTCAGATTTTGACGGAGGATTTCAATTGGTGGTCAAAGCCAATTCCGTTATCCAGTTTTCGTATGTGGGATATAAACCCATTGAAATCAAAGCTGAAGAAGCGGTAAAGAAAACTGTTTTCCAAATGGAAGAGGATGCTGGTGTACTTGAAGAAGTGGTGGTAGTGGGGTATGGTACCCAAAAAAAGGTGACTAGCGTAGGCTCTATCACACAAGCTGATGGAAATAAGTTATTAAGAGGAGGTAGTGTCAATTCTGTAACCGAAGCATTACAAGGGAAATTGAACGGTGTAGTAGCTATTAATTCCGGTGGTATGCCGGGAGGAAATGATGTTTCTATGTATATCCGTGGTAAGAGTACATGGGGAAATACAGATCCGCTTGTATTGCTCGATGGTATTCAGAGTGATATTAAGGATGTGGATATGAATGAGATCGAATCTATCTCTGTATTGAAAGATGCTTCGGCAACTGCTGTATATGGTGTACGGGGAGGTAATGGTGTCATTTTGATTACTACTAAGCGTGGTACAAATAAAGCACCTACTATCAGTTTTTCGGCAAATTATACCTATAAGTCACCGACTACCAGTATGGAACTTGCTGATTATGTTACGTCCATGCGGGCTTATAACCAAGCTATGGCTAATGATGGGAGCTGGAACAAGTTGATTCCCAGGTCTACACTTGATGCATGGGAACGTGCTTATGCCGAAGGAAATTATGGTGCGTACAATGATGTATTCCCTTATGTAAACTGGTGGGATGAGTTGGTCGGGTCAGGTTTTACCCAGAATTATAATGTTAATATTCGTGGTGGTACGGATTATATGAAGTATTTTGCTTCGGTTGGTTACCAGGGTGACGGTGATATTTATAAGTTAAAGAAAAATGACTCATTTGATCCCCGACATAGTTATAAACGTTACAACTGGCGGTCGAATTTTGATTTCAATATAACGAAATCCACAAAACTGTCTATTAATGTGGCAGGTAAGATGGCTTATCGTAATAAAGCACTTGATGACAGTAATCCGTTCTATGCTATATTGACGAGCCCGACGAGTGTTTATCCTGTGAAATATTCTGATGGGGAATGGGGAGATGATACTTACACCAATCCGGTAGCTAATATGAATATGGAAGGTGCTAATCTGCGTAAAACATTTCAAGGGTGGTATGATGCTTCTCTTGAACAGAAGCTTGATTTTATTACTAAAGGGTTGAAAGTAAATGCCAAGGTTTCTTATTCTTCATCATCTACTACTTCTACAGCCACTTATCTGGGTACGGAAGCAGCAAGTCAGGCGTTTAAATATATTATTCGTTATTCACGTACATACGACTATGCTAACCCGATTATTGGTGAAGATGGACAGTTAACTTATCCGATGTTGGAAAGCAAGCGTCTTCCTTATGAAACATCTGTGTCTAATCCGGCTTTTGTTAAATATTACGATCAGTTGGATGCTTATAGCCGTCGGTTTTATTACGAATTCTCTATTGCTTACAACCGTTCGTTCGGGGATCATAATGTAAGTGCACTTGCATTGGTGAATCGTCAGATCTTTGACTCAAAAGATGGTGGCGATATTCGTTTCCCGAACTATAATGAGGATTGGGTTGGACGAGCTACCTATAACTGGCGCGAACGTTATCTGGCGGAGATGAACATTTCATATACAGGTTCGGAGAAGTTCGCACGTGGACATCGGTTCGGTTTGTTCCCTTCTTTCTCATTAGGATGGCGGTTATCTGAAGAATCGTTTATCAAGAAACATTTGGGAGACGTACTTACAAATGCCAAAATTCGTTACTCGTGGGGAAAAGTAGGATCGGATGCCGGAGCAAGTCGTTGGAACTATATTCAATCGTTTACCTCCGGAGACCATCTGACTTTGGGCACTGATGCTACCGGACATAATTGGGGACCGCTTTATACAGAAGGTTCTATCGCTAATCTGGGCTCTACTTGGGAAAAATCAACCAAACAAAATTTAGGTATCGAAATTGGTCTGTGGAATAAATTGTCATTAACGCTTGACTTGTTTGACGAAAAGCGTAGGGATATCTTAATGACACCCAATACCACATCTTCTATTGCGGGAGCTACTTTTAATTCGTTGAATATTGGAAAAACGAAGAATCATGGTATCGAACTGGAGTTGCGTTGGGATGATAAGATTGGCAAGGATTTTCATTATTATGCCAATTTTACAATGGCGTCAAGCGAGAATCGTATTGTATTCCAGGATGATCCGTATAAATCTCCAGACCATTTGAAAAAGGCGGGAAAGCCGATCGGGCATCAAGCACGATATTTGGCAATAGGTAACTATGGCTCTATTGACGACGTATTTAATTATGCTCAAAGCGGCACTATCAATTCCATATCACCGAATCAGGTGATTCCTGGTGACTTGGTATATATCGATTTTGATGCTAACGGTATTCTGAACGGTCAGGATAAGGTGGCGGTCGATCAGTTGAATTATCCGCTTCATACCTATGGTCTTGATTTGGGATTTAATTGGAGAGGGTTGAGTTTCAGTGCTATGATATATGCTCCTACAGGTGTATGGAAATTGGTGGATACAGTTTATGCATCTTCGTTTAAAGGAGGAAGAGTAAATGCACAACCTGGAGCGTTAAATACCTGGTCGCCTGAAACGGCTAGTTCAAGTGGTATTCAGAGACCTTCTTTACATTTAAAGGATGATGGTGGATTTAACGGTACTGAAAGCACTTGGCGCTACCGGAACTTTTCATATCTACGTCTAAAGAATGTGGAGGTTAGTTATCAGTTACCTAAGCGTTGTCTAACTCCAATGCGTATCTCTAGTTTACAGGTTTACGTTACAGGTAATAACTTGCTGACTTTTTGGGGAGGTGACAATCGCATAGATCCGGAAGGTAATCAGACAGGTTATCCTATTCTGCGTTCGGTAACATCGGGAATCAGACTTTCATTCTAATCTTAATAAAAATAATGATCATAATGAAAAATAAATGTACATATATACTTGTCGGTCTCATGCTTTTCCTGACTGGATGTGAAGATTTCCTGGATAAGCGTGAAGATGCAGGCGGACTTGATGAAACTGCTATTTATGCCAGTTATGAGTCTATACGTGGCTTTTTGGATAAAGTATACAGTAAACTGGACACTTATAACTGTATGGTGAGCCGTGATGCAGGAAGTTACGGTCGTACGTATGTCGGCGCAATGGCTGATGAGATGGGAGTAGTATATAATAATACGGTTTTTAATAAGTTCTTTTCAGGAGCATGGTTGCTGACAGGGAAGAGCGAGAATGTTACCGAGATAGGTAATGGAAGCTTAACTCCGATTGGCAGGGCTTATCCGGCTTTGCGTATAGTGAACCGTGTTATTGAGAATATAGATAAAGTTCCACTGACGGAAAAACAGCGGAATGAAATATTGGGACAGGCTTATTTCTATCGTGCCTGGTTCTATTTTCAAGTTATCAAACGTTATGGGGGAATGCCGATTATTGATCGTGTATTTGCCGGTGGAGACGATGATCTGCCTCGTGTAACTTATCATGAGAGTTCGGAATGGATGGTTAGTGATATAGATAAAGCGATTGCAATGCTGCCTGATACTTGGGAAGCTATGCATTATGGACGTCCTACTAAATTGGCTGCTTTAGCTTTCAAAGAAATGGCACTTCTGTATGACGCCAGTCCGTTAATGCAAAATGACCTGGATGCGGTAGTGGTGAAAGAATACGATAAAGAACGGGCTAAGAAAGCAGCACAAGCAGCTTGGGCAGCTATCAGTTATATGAAAAAAAATGAATCGCTTACAGGAGTCCGGTTGGCGACAAAAGAGGAATATACGAATACTTTCTGGTTTCCCGATACGGAACTCAAGAGGGCGGAACATATATGGATGTGCCGTAATATACAGGGTACGACTAATCGCTCTATGTGTATTCGTGCATTTTGGCTGTATGGAGATATGACTGGGCAGACTGGGGCGGAATCTATGGCTATGTCATGTCCTACCTTGAACGCTGCTAACATGTACGAGCGTCAGGGCGAGGATGGTATCTATTATCCGATTGACGATCCGAGATCTGGTTACCAGTTTGATCCCGAACATGCTTTTGTCCGCCGTGATCCTCGTTTTTATAATAATATCCTGATTCCGGGTGATGAATGGGGGACGTATAAGGATGGAGCTCCTCATTATATCCGTTTGTGGGTAGGTTGTTCTGCTTATAATCAGTATTTGACGAATTCTAATACGAATGCTCGTGAATTGTCAGGTTTTATGTGTCGCAAATTCTTATGGCCGGAAGCAAACCAGAAACATACAGGAAGTACGAGTGGGGCGGTTACTTATATAGGTAAAATAGCACAAACGGTATTTATCAGAGTTTCGCAACTTTATCTGGATTTCGCCGAAGCCTCTTTTGAAGCTACGGGAAGTGCCACGGCTAAAGTGGAAGGATGTGATATGTCTGCTGTAGAAGCGCTGAATTTAATTCGTAAACGTATCGGGGTTACAAATTTGCCTTCTGATATTGTGAATGATCCAGTTAAGTTCCGTGAAGCTTATCGCCGTGAGCGTGGTGTGGAGCTGATGTTCGAGCATCATCGCTGGTGGGATTTGCGTCGTTGGATGATTATGCATGAGGTGTTTAAAGCGCCGTTCCCACTCAAAGGGGTACGCTTCCATCCGGTAGGAAGTTATGGAGATAAGGCAGGTAACTATACTCGTCCGGCTAGCTTTATGTATGAAGAATTTGAAATGACTAAAGAGGTACGTAACTTTTCTAATATGCGTAATTACTGGTATCCGCTTCCTCAACATGACGTTGATGCTCTTCGCAATCTGAAACAGAATCCAGGTTGGTAATGAAAAACACTTAATAGTTGATGTTAATGAAAAACAAATATCATATATTCTTTACTGGTATGCTGTCCATTGCTTTTTTCATGGGAGCTACCGTAGACACGAAAGCTCAAGATTCGATAGCAGTCGTTAGTCGTGTCAATATTGAACACCTGAAAGCAATGCCCGACTTGCAACTCTCCAATACATTGCAAGGGCAAGCGGCAGGTTTGATTGTTATTCCTAATACGGGAGGTATCGGTTATGCCAACTCGACATTTTATGTTCGGGGACAACATAGTAACGGAACTAATAAGGCTATCGTAATTATAGATGGCATTGAACGTCCGATAGATGATATATTGCCTGAAGAGATTGAATCTATTGAGGTATTGAAAGACGCATCTGCCAAGATTCTTTATGGTGCGCAGGCTACGAATGGCGTTATCTTAGTGCGTACTAAACGTGGTCAGGCTGGTAAACGGGTGATTCGTTTTGGTGCCGAATACGGGGTACAACCTGTGACTCGCTTACCCGAATATCTTGATTCTTATAATTATGCGACACTCTTTAATGAGGCTTGTGTCAATGACGGCTTGCTTCCTTTGTATTCCGACGCTGATCTTCAAGGGTATCGTAATTCTACCGGGGTGAATGATTTACTTCATCCCAATGTTGATTATTATAAGGAATTTTTGCGCAGCTCAAGTACGTTCCGTAAAGCGACACTGGAATTGAGTGGAGGTAATGCAAGAGCTAAATATGCCGTTACGGTAGGTTATACAGGAAGTTCCGGTTTGGAAAAAGTAGGCGATCGGTCTGACTTGAATCGGGTGAACGCCCGTGGTAATCTGGATATACGTATTACCGATTTCCTTTCGGCTTCGGCAGATGTGGCTGCCCGTGTGGAAAAAAAGGACTGGGGAGCTAAAGATGGTGGCGGGATGTTTAGTGAAATATCGACACTCCGTCCTAATGAATATCCTTTTATGATTTCGGCTGAGGATATACATGGTCATAATGGTATAGCGGCAGATGAAACGTCGTTGTTATTTGGAGCCAGTTCACGTAAGTCAAGCAATCTTTATTCGGATATGCTCTATGGCGGTAATACGTCGGAACGTTATGTCAATAGCCAGACTAACCTCGGTCTTAATTTTGATTTGAATGAGTTTGTGGAAGGACTGGCTGCGGAAGCGTATATTACTTTTGATAATTATAGTTATCTGCGTCAACAATTACGGAATGATTATCCCACTTATTCTATTGATCGTTACCTGAATGCTGCTGGAGATGAGGAAATACGTTTTACAGAACGTAAGAAACTGAATTTGCCAAAGAAACAGTCTATTGCGTCTAACAGCACTTATCGCTATTTCGGATGGAATGCGCGTGTAAAATATAATCGTTCGTTTGGATTGCATGATATGGGAGCAAATGCTGCTTTTCGCTATACGGCAGAGGAAGCTACGGGTAGTTCACAAGATTTGAAAGAAGGTAATTTCACTTTCCGTGCCAATTATGCGTATAACAAACGGTATATGCTTGAAGCTACATTGGCGGCAATGGGGTCTAACAGATTTCAGGGAGATAATAAGTATTTCTTCGCTCATTCGGTAGGAGGTGCATGGATAATATCTAATGAATCTTTTTTAAAGGATATGAAGGCTGTAAATCTTTTGAAAATGAAGGTGAGCTACGGTCATTTAGGATATGCAGGGGATACTGACTTTTTTCTCCATAGAACAAATTGGAGACAAGGGGATAAGGAGGAATTCAAACCTAGTACGGGGGCCAATACAACCGATTTGATTCGTTTAGGTAATCCTGACTTGAAATGGGAGTATTCTAATGAACTGAATATCGGTATTGAAGGTCGTTTCCTGAATAATCGTCTGTCTGGTGAGGTTAATTACTTCCGTGAGTTACGTAAGAATATAATTGGTATCAACTCTGCTAAATATGCAACGATAGGAGGAAATTTCATTCCTTCTGAAAACATAGGTGAGGTATTGAATCAAGGTATTGATGCCTGTGTAAACTGGAATGACAAAGTAGGTGAAGATTTTACGTACAATCTTGGGCTTAATATTACTTTTACTAAAAATAAACTTCGTAAAACGAATGAACTAAGTAATATCGAAGACTATCGAAAGAGTATTGGACAACCTACCAGTGCCATTTTTGGCTGGCAGTCACAAGGTTTATTCGGAAAAGATGTGGCTATTGCCGGGCATCCCTTTCAGAGTTTTGGGAACTATCAGGTAGGAGATATTGCTTATGCTGACTTGAATAATGACGGAATGGTGGATAATAATGACCAGACACGTATCGGACAGAGTTTCCCGAAGACTACGTTGGGAGTGGATGTAACTTTAAACTACAAGGGATTCGGACTCTATATATTGGGTACGGCAACAACCGGAGTCACTCAAATGTTGACTAGCACTTATTACTGGAACAAAGGACTTGATGGTTATTCCGTGCTTGCTGAGGACCGTTATCATCCGGTAAATAATCCTACTGGTACGCAGCCCCGCCTGACTACCACTTCGGGAGTGAATAATTATCGCAACTCTACGTTTTGGACAAAGAACGGTTCATTTTTCCGTCTCAAGAATGTTGAATTGAGCTATACCTTGAATAATAATTCGAAAAAAGGCATAGGCAAGAATTATAAATTCTTTGTGAGGGGAGCTAATTTGTTTGTATTGTCGGGTATTAAGGAACTTGATCCGGAACAGATGCTTGCCGGTATCAGCAATTATCCTGTGTACCGCACGATTACAGGTGGAGTATCTATTAACTTCTAAAGTTGATGCAATTATGAAAGTATTGAAATATATATTTAGTATGATGCTATTGGGTGGCATCATCAGTGCTTGTGCCGACCTTGACACTAAGCTTACAAACGAATGGTCGGAAAGTGATACATGGAGAGATGCGGATATGGCGCAAGGTGTTTTGTTATCTGTTTATCAGGATGTCATGATTGCGCCCGATGCTTGGGACGGCAATTTTCTGGATGCTGCTACAGATAATGCACTGACCCGGAATTATGACTCTAAGGTGTATCGTGCCAGTCAGGGGGCATTTAGTCGTTCTACTAATCCTCTTGGCAATTGGAGCAGTTGCTATGATCAGCTTCAACGGATTCATTTGTTCTTGGATAAAGGGCTGACAGATAACGTGAGTTATGATGTAGCAAATGCAAATAACGACAAAAGAACCAAGCGTCGTCTTCAAGGTGAGGCACTTTTTCTGCGGGCATGGTGTAGTTTTCAGTTATTACAAATGTATGGAGGAAAAACCGATGATGGAGAAGTGCTGGGATATCCGATTGTGACCCAGTATATTACTCCGGAAGAATCTGCCCATCCTGAAAATTTTAAACGTGATACTTATGAGGATTGTGTAAAGCAGATATGCGATGACTGTGAAACAGCTATGTCTCTGTTACCATTAACCTATTCGGGAGGGGATGCTATCTTGGGCGATATATCTTTTGGTAGAGCGTCCGGATTGGCTGCTGCTGCATTGAAAGCGCGTGTATTGCTGTATGCGGCGAGTCCGGCTTATCAATCTGACCGCGTCGTAAAATTGAATGGTATGGGGGATTATACGATTATCGATCAGGTTGCCTATAAAGCAAAATGGGAACGTGCAGCACTCTATGCGTATGAGGTGCTCCAGATGCAAGGGATGGCTACTTATGCTGCGTTGATACCCAATGAATTGTATGACGGCGGTGATGCACAATCTGCAGAATTTCTTTTTAGAACATTCGTAGGTCGCAGTCATGATATTGAAACAAGGCATTATCCTCCTTACTATTATGGGAATGCACAAACTATTCCATCCCAAAATCTGGCTGCTTCATTTCCTGCTAAAAATGGTTTCCCGATAGATGATCCTCGTTCTTTATACGATAAGGATAATCCTTATGATTGCGAACGCGATAACCGTTTTTTAGTGAATCTGTATTACCAAGGACGTCAGTTTGGAGCTAATGCATCTTATATTGACGTAACACCCGGAGGTAAAGATTCCGGCTATTTGGATGTAAAGGCCAGTCGTTCGGGATATTATCTGGCAAAGTTTATCAATGCGGATGTAGCTAATTTCCTGAAACCGTTGGAAGAGCAAGATTCACGTCATTATTATCCGATGTTGCGTAAAGGAGAGGTTTGGTTGAACTTTGCTGAGGCTTCCAATGAAGTGTGCCGAAGGTACCCCGGATGCTCCATGTCTGCGTATGATGTCATTCGTGTGATTCGTGAGAAATCGGGAGGGATTACGAATACGACCTATCTTGATGAAATGGCTGGTACACCGGAGAGTTTTCGGAAACTGATTCAGAATGAACGCCGGATCGAGTTTGCTTTCGAGAACCAACGTTTCTGGGACTTACGTCGTTGGTTGCTGCCACTAAATGAATCAATTTTAGGTATGGAGGTTACTCGTAAAGAGGATAGTAGCGAAAATTTTGAAGTAAAATTGGTGGAGGAACGGCCGCTCAATGATATCCGCTATTACTATCTTCCTTTGCCGTATGATGAATTACAGAAGAATCCGAATCTGAAAAATAATAAAGGTTGGTAATAATCTAATTAAAAGAAAATAAACACATGAAATTAGTAAAGTTTTTATTCGTATCGTTCGTTGTGCTGGTTAGCTTTACCTCATGTTATGATGAGTATACTAACGATTATGAAACTCCCAATATGGGTTTTGCTGTGGCTAACCCCTTGCGTACAGTGATTGCTGATAGAGATATGCCTATATATATAGGCGTATCTATCGGTGGTAAACGTGAAGTGGATATGTCGGATTGGGCAAAATTTGAGATTGATCCGTCATTGGTAGAAGAGACTGGCAAAGTATTGCTTCCAAGTAATTACTATACATTATCTGACCAGGAATATTTTCGTGTACGTAAGTCTAATCTTCCGGTTGCTGATGTCCGTATAGATTTTACGGAGGCATTTTATAACGATCCGCTTTGTCTGGAAGCGCACTATGTATTGCCATTTCGTATGACAGAAAACTCTTTGGGAGCTTTACGCGAGGGAGCTGAAACAACTGTTGCTGTTATTAAATACATTAGCACTTACGCCGGAACTTATTATCGGATGGGAAAGGTGACAGAGGTGGATGCTTCAGGGATTGCCATAGGACAACCGGTAAGTTATGGTGATACGTATGATATCATCAACTGTAGTACCGTTGCTTTTAATAGCAAGGCTCCGCGCATTGTGGTTTGTCCTGGTGTTGGTAATGAAAAAGAGGGGGTTGGTAGTGTAACGCTCTCAATGGATGCGGACAAGAATGTGTCAGTAACTGGTGTGGATGGAAAGGCGGCTATCAGCAATGCTTCAGGAAGTTATAAAATAGAAGGAGACTATGAATATGTTGCTGATGTCACTAAACGCGCTCCTCAATTTGATTTGGAGTATACTTATGAGAAAGCGGGCAAATATTATCATGTAGTAGAAAAATTGGTTCTACGTCAGGATCCGCTTTATGATTTGCGCGTTGAGACATGGTGATGAGTAATAGATATGATTGAAACATAATATTAAGCAAAGATGAAAAAAAATGTATTTCTCGTGCTATGCATTTCTTTTATTTGTTTTGGCTGTAGTGCAGAAGCGGAATGGGAAAAATTAAAAGTAAAAGAAGTAGTGAAGACGGATCCTGTTATTGATTGGTCGGCTACTGCTGATAGTTGTACCTATGTTCTTATTGAGCAGTTTATGAATAAAGAAAAAGGAACTTTCTGGAAATCACCGAAAGATGTGAGTGGAGGCTCGTATAATATTTATTGGCAACAGGCACATGCGATGGATGTCGTTATATATTCTTATGAGCGTATAAAGGATAAGAATCCGGCATTGGCTGCCACATACAAGAATTATTTCAAATTATGGTTTGATAATAAGGCGAATAATTATCATCATAGTGACAGTGATGAAACTGGATTTTTGAATCCTTTTACGGATGATATGTGTTGGATTTGCCTTACGTTGATACATTTGTCGGAAGCTACCGGTGATGCTGTTTATATAAATATGGCAAAAAATATTTATGATACACATATTATAACCCGGGCATGGACAGATGCTAAAGGAACCGGATTGCCTTGGAAAAGCGATGATAAGAGCCGAAATGCTTGTACAAACTCTCCTGGTTGTTTAGTTGCTGCCAAGCTGTATAGGAAGTTTGGAGGAGAAAATTATCTCGAAGATGCGAAAATGTTATATAAATATATTGTGGGTAGTTTACTGAAAAGTGACGGAAGAGTGGAAGAGCCTCCTTTGACATATACACAGGGGACTTTTGGAGAGGCATGCCGACAATTATATCATATTACGCAGGAACGGGAATATATGAGAAAGGCTGAATTGGTAATAAACTATACAATGACTAGTGATCGTTGTTTGCAAAACTGGATTTTGCGGGATGAAGGAACAAATATGGATGGAAGTATTTTTAAAGCGGTATTTGTGCCTTATGCTGTAAATTTGGCTTTGGATGATGATACTTCTGATTTTGTGAAAAAGCGTATTAAAACTTTTTTGTTGGACAATGCCGAAGCATTGTGGAAAAATATGGATAGAAGAAAATATCCTGCTATGTATTGCAATTATTATTGGGGTAGTATGTTTCCTTCCAATGAAATTGCATCCATGGGGGCACAGGCAAGTGGTAGCTCTTTAATGGAAGGAGTTGCCCGAATGATGGTGACTCCGGAAAAATAAAGTTATCTTTGTAGCCCAATATAATTAAATCGAGCTTATGAATCATCGGTTCCGTTGTTCTTGCATTATCTTGTTCATTTTTTATTCTTGTATTAGTCATCTTTATGGGCAGGTGCAGGCAGTATCTACCGTTGATACAGGATATGAACTTTGGTTGAATTACAAATCCGGCTCCAATTCCCGATTGAAGCAAGCTGCTATTCGGTATGCCAGTCAGGTTCGTTTGGCGGGAAGCCAGTATGATGAAGTAATAAGAGAGGAATTGGAGCGTGCTTTAAAAGCATTGCTGGAAATTACACCAGGTTTTGTTCGTGGTGAAGAGGCTGGAATTCAGATGAGTTTCTGTACAGATAAAAGGCTGGGTAAGGAAGGATATATCATCCGTAGTGGTAAAAAGAGGATAACACTTCAAGCCTATTCCGATGCAGGGTTTCTTTATGGTACGTTCCATCTGATTCGATTGATTCAATGTGGTGAACCACTTGTACAACTGAATATAAGAGAGATACCTGCATTGGAATTTCGACAATTTAATCATTGGGATGATTTAAATGGAAATATAGAGCGGGGATATGCTGGTAAGTCGTTATGGAAATGGGAGGAGTTGCCGGAGAAAGTCGATAGTAGATATACTGACTATGCCCGTACTAATGCATCTATAGGCATAAATGGAGTCGTGTTGAATAACGTTAATGCCGATCCTCGTATTTTGCGCAGGGACTATTTGAAGAAAGTAGCTGCCTTGGCAGATGTTTTTCGTAAATACCATATACGGGTTTATCTTACAGCTAATTTTGCAGCACCTTTAAAACCGTCGGCAACTCCGGATGTGATGAAGCAATGGGGAGGGATAGGTGACCTTGATACAGCTGATCCGCGAGATCCTCATGTACAAGCGTGGTGGAAAGCGAAAGTTGATGAGATATATGAGCTGATTCCTGATTTTGGCGGATTTTTAGTAAAGGCCAATTCGGAAGGTATGCCCGGTCCTCAAGACTATCATTGTACTCATGCAGAAGGAGCAAATTTGTTGGCCCGTGCTTTAAAACCTCATGGAGGCATTGTGATGTGGCGCACTTTTGTTTATAATCCAGAGATTGATAAAGATCGTATCAAACGTTCTTATAAAGAGTTTCTTCCGCTTGATGGAAAGTTTGATGACAATGTGGTCTTACAGACGAAAAACGGGGCACTTGATTTCCAACCGAGTGAACCTGCCCAACCTTTATTTGGGAGTATGAAATATACTTCTTTGATGCCGGAACTCCAGATTACTCAAGAATATACAGGGCATTCTACATATCTGGTTTATTTATTGCCTATGTGGAGGGAGTTCTTGGATTTTGATACCTATAGTGAAGGAAGAGGAAGTACAGTGAAGAGTATTATTACAGGTAGGACTGCTTCTTATCCCTTTCGTGCAATTGCAGGTGTGGCAAATACTGGAGATTTACAGAATTGGACAGGACACCACTTTGCGCAAGCCAACTGGTTTGCTTTTGGGCGTTTAGCATGGAATCCCGATGAAGAAACAGAAAAAATAACTTCTGAATGGATAAAGTCTACCTGGAATTGTGACGAACAAACTCTAAAGGTTATTGAACAAATGATGATGCCGACTTGGGATCGCTTTGTTCGTAGTCATTCGCCTTATAGCCTTGGATTAACTACTCTGGTAAAATGTCATTATAAAGCAGGATTCGGAATACGTGCCAATAAAGAGTGGAAAATTAGTAAAGAAAGTATTGGTAATGATCGTACTGTCAATGGGTCTGATTATGTATCTCAATATTGGAGGCCTAATCGTTCAATCTTTAATGATATAAATCTGTGCCCTGAACTGTATTTGCTCTGTTTTCATAATGTATCGTGGGAGCATAGAATGAAATCCGGTTTGACTCTTCGTGAAGAATTAACCGCTAATTTAAAACTGGGAATAGAACAAGCTGATAAAAATATCCGGCTTTGGAAATCAATTCGTCATAAGATTGATTCCCGGAGATTTGCAGAGGTAATGGAAAGTCTTTTGAAAGAACGGAGAGATGCTGAAACATATTACAATGTTGCTATTCATTTTTTTGATCTTTATAAGTAAAATCTGTATTGGATGAGTTTTGATGTGAAAATGGTTATTTTTTGTTCTTTATTGAATGGCTATTTTCGTAACTTATTGGAAAGATTGCCGAACTTTGGGTGTGAGTAATTCATACACTTCTTGTTACTAAACTTATTACGATATTATGTTATGAATAGAAAAGTTTTATTCTCAATCTCTGCTGTTTCTGGTATGATAAATATCATCCCAATGTCGGCACAAACACCCAAACCCAATGTTGTTATCATCATGACTGACCAACAGCGAGCTGATTTGTGTGGTCGCGAAGGTTTTCCGATGGCTGTCACTCCTTTTGTCGATTCACTGGCATTGAGTAATGTCTGGTTTGATAAGGCGTATACGGTAGCTCCTGCTAGTATGCCTGCGCGTTGTTCCATGTTTACAGGACGTTATCCGACTGCTACGCATGTCCGTACGAACCACAACACTCCCGATATGTATTATAAGAAAGATATGCTCGAAGTGTTTAAAGAACAAGGATATAAGACGGCATTACTGGGAAAGAACCATGCGCATGTGAAAGGGAAAGATTTTGATTATTGTGAGGAATATTTTCATTGGGGAAAGAATCAGCGTGATACGCAGGAAGATAAGGACTTTGCATTTTTTCTGAATAATAAAGCGAGAGGTCAATATTTGGAAGCCACCCCTTTCCCGGCAGAAGCGCAGAATCCGGTGAAAATGGTTACCAAAGCTTTGGCTTGGGCGGAGCAGCAAAAAGATTCCGCATTCTTTATGTGGGTTTCAATGCCTGAACCGCATAATCCATATCAGATATCAGAGCCTTATTTCTCAATGTTTTCTCCAGAAAAGATACCGGCAACTTTGACTAGCCGGAACGATTTATCTAAAAAAGGAAATAAGTATGAGATTTTGGCGGAATTGGAAGATACAGCCTGCCCGAATCTGGCAAAAGATCTTCCTCGTTTGCGTGGAAATTATTTAGGAATGCTTCGTCTGATTGATGACCAGACCAAACGTCTGATTGAAGGATTCAAAGCAGCCGGGCTTTATGAAAATACTATTTTTGTAATCCTGTCAGACCATGGGGATTATTGTGGGGAGTATGGCTTGATTCGTAAAGGTGCAGGAGTGCCTGAATGTTTGACCCGTATTCCGATGATTTGGGCAGGATATAACATTCATCCGCAAAAATCTCCTATGGATGCACATGTTTCTATTGCTGATGTATTTCCTACTATTTGTACAGCAATTGGTGCAGATATACCTCTTGGAGTGCAAGGACGCAGTTTATGGCCGATGTTGACGGGTAAATCGTACCCCAAGAAAGAATTTTCGAGTGTAATTGTACAACAGGGATTCGGTGGTGAAGATTTCACCCGGGATGAACCGTTGACATTTGCTAAAGAGGGGGCTTTGCAACCCAATAAAATAGCTCACTTTGACGAACTGAATACCTGGACACAAAGCGGAACTGAACGTATGGTTCGCAAAGATGACTGGAAACTAGTACTCGACAATTATGGTCGTGGTGAACTGTATAACTTGAAAGCCGATCCTTCCGAGATTAATAATCTTTATAATAAAAAGAAATATGCCTCCAAACAAATGGAATTGCTGGAAGAATTGATGACTTGGGAACTGCGTGTACAAGACCCATTGCCGGTGCCAAGAAATCGTTATCATTTTAAGCGGAATCCATATAACTATCATTTTGAAGATAAAAAGAAATAGAACTGAATAACTAGAACTACTGTATCAATGAGAATCTTTTCGCTATTAATATTATTGGTAGTGGCATCTGCCCTGAAATCGCAAGTGGTTGTGAATGAGAATGTAAAACATAGTAAATATGCTTTCCCATTAGTCGCATCGAAAATAAAGGCGACCGTGTGTTATGATGCCAATGATTACCCGGTTGTAAAGAAGGTTGCCGAACTGTTTGTGTCTGATATTGAAAATGTCACAGGGCAGAGATTAAAATTGGCAGATGAATGGAAGAAAGGAAAAACAGTGGTGATTGTCGGTACTATTGAAAAGAATCAAGCAATTCGTCAGTTAGCCTCCAATGGGAAAATAGATATATCTCCTTTGGAAGGAGCATGGGAACGTTATCTGATCCAGACAGTTAATCATCCTTTTCCAGGAGTAGATAAAGCGCTGATTGTAGCCGGAAGTGACAGGCGAGGAGCTTCTTACGGTTTGTTTTCTCTTTCGGAAATGGCAGGTGTATCTTCTTGGTATTGGTGGGCGGATGTCCCTGTGAAGAAACATAAAACACTTTATGTGGATGCTCCCACCACTGTTTCCAAGACCCCTTCCGTGAAATATAGAGGCGTTTTTCTGAATGATGAAGATTGGGGATTGAAACCTTGGGCTGCTAAGACTTTTGAGAAAGAGCGTGGCAATATAGGTCCCCGTACTTATGCCAAAATATGCGAATTGTTGTTACGGTTGAAAGCCAATCATCTGGCTCCTGCCATGCATCCGGTGTCGACTGCATTTTATAAGATACCTGAAAATAAGTTGGTGGCAGATACTTTTGCTATTGTAATGGGGTCCAGTCATTGCGAACCATTATTGTTAAATACAGCTAGTGAATGGAATTCAAAAACGATGGGGCCTTGGGATTATGGTAAAAATAAGGATAAAATTAATGAAGTTCTAGGAAACCGTGTAAAGGAAAACTGTGCCTATGAGAATGTATATACATTGGCTTTGAGAGGATTGCATGATGCGGCAATGGGAGGAGGTGATGTCCCCATGAAAGAAAAGGTCAAAATGCTGGAGAGTGCGTTGAAAGACCAGCGTAATTTGATTGCAGAACATATTGATCGACCGGTTGAAACAATTCCACAGGCATTTACTCCATACAAGGAGGTGTTGGAAATCTATTCGAATGGATTGGAATTGCCGGATGATGTAACCATTATTTGGCCGGATGATAACTTCGGCTACATGAAGCGCTTAAGTGGCCCGCATGAACAGAAGCGCTCCGGGCGTGCAGGTGTTTACTACCATGTCTCTTATCTGGGAGTTCCCCATAGCTATTTGTGGTACAGTACTACTCCCCCGGCTCTGATGTATGAGGAACTCCGAAAGGCTTATGATACGACGGCAGACCGTATCTGGCTGGCTAATTGCGGTGATTTAAAAGGAGCCGAAATGCAAGTCTCTTTATTCCTTGATATGGCTTATGATATAGATAGCTTTAATGCGAATAATGTGGTTACCTATCCCGCCCGTTGGTTGGCAAAGATGTTTGGGGAGCAGTATTATAGCGTATTTGAAGATATCACTTCTTCGCATATCAATCTGGCCTTTTCCCGGAAACCGGAATATATGGGTTGGGGATATTGGAATAATTATTGGGGCGGGGGAGAGAAACGTACGGATACGGAGTTCTCTTTTGCCAATTATAATGAAGCAGAAAATCGTCTGAACGAATATAGCCGTATTGGGAAGGAAGCGGAAAATCTTTTGGCATCTTTGGATAAAGACAGTCAGCCGGCTTTTTATCAGTTTTTATACTACCCGGTGAAAGGTGCCGAACTGATGAACCACATGACTATAAAAGGACAATATTATCGGCAGTATGTTCGTCAGCAGCGTGCCGCCGCCAATTTGATAAAGGAGAAGGTAAAGAATTACCATGATAGTCTGCAAATCATAACTGAAGGGTATAATTCTTTGTTGAACGGGAAATGGAAATATATGATGTCTTTGAAACAGAATTATGAAGGTTCCAGTTCTTACTTTATGCTCCCGTTGATGGAAGAAAGTTATACACCGGTTGGTGCTCCTAAATTGGCTCTTCAGGCAGAAAGTGAAATTTTGGATAAAGGTGGGATAAGCTATCATAGTTTGCCTGTTTATAACACTTTTTCCCGTAAAAGCCATTGGGTCGATGTGTATAATCAAGGAAGTGGAGATTTGAGTTGGACTGCAAAGCCGTCGGACGATTGGATTATAGTGTCTCAAAAAGCTGGGAAAACTCCGACAGAAGACCGGATCAGGGTATCTGTGGATTGGGAGAAAGTTCCGGTTGGAGAGAATATTAAAGGTTCTGTGGTGTTTAGCTCTAATGAGCAAAAAGAGTGTGTATTGGTTTCTGTTTTTAATCCGGCGTCTCCTGTGCGTGATGAGATGCAAGGAGTGTATATGGAAGAGAATGGGTATGTCTCTATTCCGGCTGCAGGGTTTCATCGTAAGTTTGAGAGTAATGACATAAAAATGAATATTCTTCCCGGGGTTGGGGTTGAAGGGCATGCTTTGCAATTAGGGAATCCTATATCTCCCTTACAGATGTATCGTGCTGGTGATGTACCTAGAGTGGAATATGATTTTTATACGTTTAATGCCGGGATTTATGATGTGTATACCTATGTTCTACCTACATTCCCTTTGCACGCAGAACGAGACTATAAATTGCCGGAACATACTAATTCGGACACAAAGTATAGTGTCCGTATAGATGATGGTTCTATTTCTACTCCTTCTACTTCTGCTATTGAGTATTCTCAAGTTTGGTATGATAGTGTGCTAAAGAATTGTAGAGTGAATAAATCTACTTTGTATGTGAAGAAGCCGGGCAAACACACTCTACAGATACGTTGTGGTGATCCTGGAGTTGTCATTCAAAAAATAGTCATCGACATGGGAGGATTAAAACGTTCATACCTTGGACCTGAAAGTACAAAATGTAATTAGTCTAATTGATTGGAGAACCAGATGGCTTTGCCATGGGTTCTCCTTCTTTTTGTGGTATTCCCAGTACAGGCATCCCATCTTTGTCCCACTCTATTTTTTGTAAACGGGGAGTACGTGAGTCCATTGCACCCGGAGCATCATTCGGTATCTGACGGGCATGATAAAGCATATAACATTCCTTTCCATCTGGTGAAGAGACGAAAGAACTGCCGCCGGGGCCAAAAACTTCATTCTCCGGTTCCTGCTGAAATACAGGTGTCGGATGTTTCTTCCAGGAAGTAGGATCCAACAGGTTGGCATTGGCGTCTGCTGTTAGTAATCCTACACAATAATAGGGAGTCCAGCTACCGCTGGCGGAATAAAAAATGCATACTTTATCTTTATTCTTCGGCTGAAAGAAATGAGGTGCTTCGTTCACATGGATCGGATAGGCTGTTTTGCTGCCATCGGGATTAACCCATTGACACTCCCATTCATATTCAGGTTTGGAAATCAGGACTCTGTCAGAAGAAAGAGTCCACGGATTTTCCATCGAAGCGATGTAAATACATTGTGTCTCGCTGTCAATTCTTCGTTTTTGCCATCCGCACCAAATCATGTAACGCTGTCCGTTGTGTTCGAAAGTACTCGCATGAATTGCCCAGTTATTATCTTTGTCGGTCGGTATGCGCCCTTTCATGACAAACTTACCTTCTGTAGGAATATCAGCCTCGTTTTCAATCACATAAATCTGGTGATTGTCCATGTTGCCATCGTCTGCTGCGAAGTAAATATACCATTTGTTGTTGATGCGATGCATTTCGGGGGCCCATAAGTGATGGGAATTGCTTGGATCGGTTGGTATCCATACCGGCTTTCTAAGACTGTCATTCAAATTTGTAATATCACTGGTCTCCCAGAGCATGATTCTGCTTTCAGAGCCTTGCGTATAATAATATTTCCCTTCATAAAAAACAGCCCATGGCTCTGCTCCTCTTTCACGTAGCGGATTTGTATAAGTCGCTCCTGTTACGGCTTCCTTTTCCGGCTCTGTTTTCTTCTTGGGTTGACAGGATGCACAAATAATTATTAAAAGTACGGTTAGGAATAACAATCTGCTTCTCATGGTATTTTTTACTTAATAATAATATTGCAAAGAAAGCATAAAATCTTGATAAATCATCTTTTTTTTGCAGATTGGTTAGTATTTATCCTTAATTGGTTCGTATTTATTGAATTTTCTAGTTGTTTTTTCTCATCTTTGCAGCACGAACTTTAAAATTGATATTGTATGAAACTGAAGCACCTTATCCTTCTTAGTATTATTTGCTGTTCCCAGTCTGTATTTGGACAAAAAGCCAATCAACAACCGAAGACGAGTGGCAATCCTGTATTCCCGGGATGGTATGCCGATCCGGAAGGAGTTGTATTTGGGGATGAATACTGGATTTATCCTACGTATTCGGCGCCTTATGACGAACAGACTTTCATGGATGCCTTCTCGTCTAAAGACCTGGTGAACTGGACAAAGCACTCGAAAGTGTTATCAAAAGAAAATATAAGTTGGTTTAAACGTGCTTTGTGGGCACCTGCCGTGATTCATGCGAATGATAAATATTATATATTTTTCGGTGCGAATGATATCCAAAGCAATAATGAACTGGGCGGTATTGGTGTAGCTGTGGCCGACAATCCTGCCGGACCATTTAAAGATGCGTTAGGCAAACCTCTGATTGATAAATTTGTAAATGGTGCGCAACCGATCGATCAGTTTGTTTACAAAGACGATGACGGACAATATTATATGTATTATGGTGGCTGGGGACATTGTAATATGGTGAAACTGGCCCCGGACTTGTTGAGTATTGTACCGTTTGAAGATGGTACCCTTTATAAGGAAGTAACCCCCGAAAAATATGTAGAGGGACCTTTTATGTTGAAACGTAACGGAAAATACTATTTTATGTGGTCGGAAGGCGGTTGGACCGGACCGGATTATTGTGTTGCTTATGCCATTGCCGACTCACCGTTCGGACCCTTCAAAAGAGAAGCAAAAATATTACAGAGAGATCCCAATATTGGAACAGGTGCCGGCCATCATTCAGTTGTAAAAGGGCCGGGAGAGGATGAATGGTACATCATTTATCATCGCCATCCATTGGGTGAAACGGATGGAAACGCTCGTGTGACCTGCGTTGACCGTATGTACTTTGATAAAGATGGAAAAATAAAACCCATAAAGATGACTTTCGAGGGAGTAAAGGCAAGCCCATTTAAGTAAAATCTGAAAAGTTCAGCCCGTCCGTAATTAATATTTTAATAAAGATGGGCTTTTTTTGATTTATTGTTTTATTTTTGTCCTTGTAAATCAAACATACTTATTATAATGAAGCCAGATATACACACTCTTTCCGACTCCCTTTTGTGGAAAAGGTTTCTCGAGGGAGATTCGAGTGCGTATACCCAAATCTATAATCGAACGGTGCAAGATCTGTTTCGATTCGGACTATTATATACTTCAGACAAAGAATTAATCAAAGATTGCATACATGATGTGTTTGTGAAAATCCACGTGAATCGTGCAAAGTTAGCCCCAACAGATAATATTGCAGCTTATTTGACGGTAGCGTTGAAAAACACTCTTTTTAATGCGCTAAAAAAAACAACAGATTCTCTTTCGTTTGATGAAATAGGTGAGAGAGAAGAGACGGTTGACGAATCCCCCTCCACTCCGGAAACTATATATATTAATAATGAACAGGAAAAACAAGTTCAGGCAACCGTACATACTATGATGTCTGTATTGACGGACAGACAGCGTGAAATTATTTATTATCGATATATCAAAGAGATGAGTATCGATGAAATAAGTAAGGTGACAGACATGAATAATCAATCTGTTTCTAACTCCATTCAACGGGCTTTGGGACGTATCCGGGACTTATTTAAGAGAAAATAAGAGAGAATAACCAACCTATTTTTCCTGCCTATCAAAAAAAAGTGGAAAAAACTTCGGAAAAGGTGAGTATAAAATGAAAGTACAACTGTTATTCATACGTAAAGACAATGAAAATGATGAACTCTGAACAAAAACATACAGATTTTTCCCTATATACTTTTGAAGAATTCCTTCAGAATGATTTCTTTATTTCTTCCATGAATCATCCTACGGAAGAAACACAGAAGTTCTGGGATGAATTTGAACAGATGAATCCTTCTAATATAGATGAATATATAGCAGCAAAAAGATATTTGGAGGTTTTTTCAAAAGAGAAAGAAGAAGTACTTTCAAACGAGGAAACGGATGATTTATGGACTCGTATTCAGGCAACCAATATAAATAAGGAGAAGGCGAAACGTAAGAACTATTTCTTAATAGGATTGAGCTCGGCGGCCAGTGTTGCTATTCTTGTGGGATGTTTCTTCTTATTAAAGAGTTATTCTTCGGTGCTGGATCCGGATATTGCCACTTTTGCAGTGAATACCAAAGCTGATTTGCCTCTGACGGAAGAAACACTGTTGATTTTGGCGGAAGATAACGTAGTGAGCCTGAAAGAAAAAGAAACGGAGATTACGTATGATTCCGTAGAAATCAAAACAAATCAGGAAAGTATACAAAAGGAAAAATCGGCAGCTTACAATCAATTGGTCATTCCGCGTGGAAAGCGATCGGTATTGACGTTTGCCGATGGATCTAAAGTCTGGGTGAATGCCGGCACGAGAGTGATTTATCCGGTAGAGTTTGAAAAAGATAAACGTGAAATCTATGTGGACGGAGAAATCTACATAGAAGTAGCCAGAGATGAAAACCGCCCTTTCTATGTGCGGACCAAAGATATGAATGTCAGGGTGCTTGGTACTAAATTTAATGTAACGGCGTATGAGTCGGAAGCAATTAGAAGTGTAGTGCTGGCGCAAGGATGTGTTCAGGTAGAGACAGCCCGGACTCCGAAAGCGATTTTGGCTCCTAATCAGATGTTCAGTTCTGCCGATGGAAAGGAAAATATATCACAAGTAGATGTAGAACAGGCAATATCGTGGATAAATGGACTCTATTGTTTCCAAAGTGCCGATTTGGGAATAGTCTTGCAACGCCTGTCTACCTATTATGGTGTGAATGTAGAATTTGACCCAGCGCTAAGTAAAATAAAATGTTCCGGAAAAATCGATTTGAAAGACAGCTTTGAAACAGTTATTAATGGATTAACCTTTGTTGCACCAATTTCTTATGCCTATGATGAACAATATAAAACGTATCGAGTAGTAAAGAAATAGATATAAAAAATAAGATAATAAACTAATCTAACTCCCTTATTTTATGGTAATTATTGAAGAGAGTGGATGATACGAACTATCATCCAGATGGGATTTGTGTGCCCATGAATGTTTAGATACAGAAAATAATATTATGAGAAATTTTTAACATGTTTAATATGAAAAATGCAATTAGAGAACGAAAGAGTAAGGTTCTCGGGCTATTCCTGTGCTTTTTACTTCTCGGAATAGACTACTCTTTCGCAAGTTACAACAATTATTCTCAATTTAAGACCCTTTCGGTCAGCATGAGTAACTCGACGTTGAGAGAAGTGCTTAAAACAATAGAGAAAAGTAGTCAATTTGTTTTCTTCTATTTAGATGACGCTGTCAACTTAGAACGTAAGGTATCTATCGACAGTAAGAATAAAAATATAGAAGAAATCCTTTCTGAACTTTTCGAAGGTACTTCGTGTACTTATCGGATCTCTGACAGGCAAATATTTATTTCCGGAAAAGCCCCTGCTTCAACCGAACAGCAACAGAATAAGCGGAAAATATCCGGACGTGTCACTGATATAAAAGGAGAGCCGCTTATTGGGGTCAACGTTACTGTGGATGGAGATGCAAACGGTTCGATTACAAATATGGATGGTTTGTATGAGATATTCGTAACCAAGAAGAGCGTAGTGCTTAAATTTACCTATATCGGGTTTAAAACTTCTGAAATACGAACCAATGCTTCGACCAACATTTATGATGTCACCTTGGAAGAACAGGTCAACGAATTGGAAGAGACTGTTATTGTGGGTTATGGTACCCAGCGTAAAATAAGTAATATCGGTGCACAGTCTTCCATGAAGATGGAAGATATTAAGACGCCTTCTGCCAGTTTAACAACTACATTGGCAGGTCGTTTGGCGGGTGTTGTGGCTGTACAACGTACAGGAGAACCGGGAAAAGATGCTGCTGATATCTGGATTCGTGGTATTTCCACTCCCAACACTTCTTCTCCGCTAGTATTGGTGGATGGAGTGGAACGTTCGTTCAATGACATCGATCCGGAAGATATTGAATCGTTGACAACGCTGAAAGATGCATCAGCAACAGCTGTGTATGGTGTACGTGGTGCCAATGGCGTAATTTTGATTAAAACCAAACCGGGAAAGGTAGGAAAACCGACAGTGAGCGCGGATTATTATGAATCGTTTACCCGTTTCACGAAGATGGTTGATTTGGCAGATGGTATCACTTATATGAATGCAGCCAACGAGGCAATGCGTAATGACGGTATTGCTACGAAATATACAGAAGATCAGATACGTAACACGATTGCTGGTAAGGATCCTTATCTATATCCGAATGTGGATTGGTTGAAAGAAATCTTTAATGATTGGGGACATAATCGCCGTGTGAATGTAAATGTACGCGGTGGTAGCGAGAAAGTCGCTTATTATGCATCAGTCAGCTACTTTAATGAGACAGGTATGACGGTGACTGATAAGAATATCGACACCTATGATTCTAAAATGAAATATAGCCGTTATAACTTTACTACCAATTTGAATATCGACGTAACTCCTACTACTAAGGTCGAGATCGGTGCGCAAGGTTATCTGGGAGAAGGAAACTATCCGGCCATCTCTTCTGCCGATTTGTATAATGCGGCAATGTCTATCTCACCGGTTGAATATCCGAAGATGTTCTTTGTTAATGGAGAAGCCTTTGTGCCGGGAACTTCAACCAATAATAACTTTAACAACCCTTATTCACAGGCTACACGTCGTGGTTATGACAACCTGACGAAAAATCAGATTTACTCTAATTTGCGCGTCACACAGGATTTGGATATGCTTACGAAAGGACTGAAACTGACTGCTATGTATGCATTCGACGTATACAATGAGATACATGTACATCAGGACCGTGCAGAGTCTACCTACAACTTCCTGGACACTAGTGTTCCTTACGATATGAATGGACAACCTATTCTGCAACGTATTTATGAAGGAAGTAACGTGTTAAGCTATAAACAGGAAACGAGTGGTAACAAAAAGACCTATTTGGAGGCTTCCTTGAACTATGACCGGACATTCAACGACGATCATCGTGTTAGTGCGTTATTCCTGTTCAATCAGCAATCCAAACTATTATATCCGAAAGGGACATTGGAAGATGCGATTCCGTATCGTATGATGGGTATTGCCGGTCGTGCCACTTATTCATGGAAAGACCGTTACTTCGCAGAATTCAACATCGGTTATAACGGTGCCGAGAACTTTTCACCTAAACATCGTTTCGGAACTTTCCCTGCATTTGGTGTAGGATGGGTTGTTTCAAATGAGAAATTCTGGCAACCTCTGTCGAAGGCAGTTTCTTTCTTGAAGATACGTTATACGGATGGTAAAGTGGGTAATAGCGAAGTTTCCGACCGTCGTTTCATGTATCTGGATCAGATGAAAGAAAATGGAGACTATGGTTATAAATTCGGACCGAATGGAACTAAGTGGTCCGGTTATGAAACAGTGAATATGGCTGTTGACCTGATTTGGGAAGAATCTCGTAAACAAGACCTGGGTATTGACCTTAAGCTATTTAATGACGATCTGTCTATTGTATTCGACTTGTTTAAAGAACGTCGTGAAAACATCTTGTTGAAGCGTGAACATTCTATACCTTCATTCCTGGGATACAACACATCTGCTCCTTACGGAAACATCGGTATTATAGAAAATAAAGGATTTGACGGAACGATCGAGTATAACAAGCGTATCAATAAAGACTGGGTAATTGCGCTTCGTGGTAATGTCACCTTTAATAAGGATAAATGGATTCAGGGAGAATTGCCGGAACAGAAATACGAATGGATGAACCAATATGGGCACAACATCAATGGAGTGAAAGGATATGTTGCCGAGGGGCTGTTCACTCAAACTGAAATAGATGATATGGCACGCTGGGAATCTTTGTCGGATGCCAATAAAGCCATTACTCCCAAACCGTTTGCATCACAGTTTGGAACAGTGAAAGCCGGAGATATCAAATACAAGGATTTAAACAATGACGGTCAGATAGACGCATACGACCAGACTTACATTTCTCGTGGTGATGTGCCGACAACTGTCTATGGTTTCGGATTTACAGTAGGTTGGAAAGACTTGTCTGTGGGTATGATGTTCCAGGGCGTAGCAGGAGCCGAACGTGTTTTGAATGGTAGCAGTGTTAATCCGTTTAATGGCGGTGGCGGTAGTGGTAACCTTTACTCTAACATTGGCGACCGTTGGACAGAGGAAAATCCGGATCAGAATGCCTTTTATCCGCGTTTGTCTTATGGAAGCGAAACAACCAGTAATATTAATAACTTCCAGAAAAGTACCTGGTGGGTACGTAACATGAACTTCCTGCGTTTGAAGACATTGCAGATCTCTTATAATCTGCCTAAACCCTGGGTGAATAAAGTTCATCTGAAGAATGCGGCTGTATATGTAATGGGAACTAACCTGTTCACTTTGAGTCGTTTCAAATTGTGGGATCCGGAGTTGAATACCGATAATGGTGCTTCTTATCCGAATACGACTTCTTATTCAGTTGGTATTAATTTCACATTCTAAACAAAAAGATAATGAAAAAATATAATTATATAATCGTTAGTTTGCTGGCGTGTCTCTTGACGACATCTTGTAATGACTATTTTGACCAGGTGCCTGATGACCGTTTATCACTCAAGGAGATTTTCACAACCAGAGATGGAGCCTTGCGGTATCTTTCGAACGTATACACATTCTTACCGGATGAATTTAACCAACGTCAGGTGCATGAAACAAGTCTGTACCGTACTCCCGGTCCTTGGACAGGCTCCAGTGACGAAGCAGAGTGGACAAATGACAATAAAGGGAAATTGATAAATAACAACTCTATCGATGCGACGGAAGGAACGATGGTGTTGTATCGCTGGAAGAGCTGGTTTTCAGGTATTCATGAAGCGGCAGTATTTACAGAAAATGTAGATCAGGCACCGCTGACTGTTACAGAAAGAAATCAATGGAAAGCGGAAGCAAGAGCTTTGCGGGCGATCTACTATTTTTATCTAGTACGTACTTATGGTCCGGTTCCTTTGCTTGAAAAGGACTTCCCGATGGATACTCCGAGCGATGAGTTGCAACTCCCTCGTAATACGGTAGACGAGTGTTTCGATTTTATCGTATCAGAACTGAAAGGTGCGCAAAACGATGGTTTACTGGACGATGCTTCTACCGACAAAGTGTCCGGATATGGCCGTATTGATAAGGCGATTGCACAGGCGTTTATCATCGAGGCATTGACTTATCGTGCCAGCTGGTTGTTTAATGGTGAGTGCAATTACTATTCAGACCTGGCTAATACGGACGGAACAAAACTGTTCCCTAACAAACCGGACGAAGCTACCAAACGTGCTAATTGGCAGAAAGTGATTAATGAATGTAACACTTTCTTCTCTAATTATGGAAGTCGTTATCATTTGATGTATACCAATAAGGACGGTGTTTCTGTTTCCGGTCCGGACTCGGAAGGCTTCAGCCCGACAGAATCTTATCGCCGTGCAGTAAGAACCCTGTTTTCTGAAATGGGTAACAATAAAGAAATGATTTTCTATCGTTTGGATAATGCTGCCGGAACCATGCAGTACGACCGTATGCCGAATAGATCCGGTAATACGACTAATTATAGAGGTGGTAGCTTGTTGGGAGCAACCCAAGAAATGGTAGATGCCTATTTCATGTCAAACGGAGAATCTCCTATTTCCGGTTATAGTGCTGACGGAGTCACTCCGATTATCAACGAAAAATCCGATTATGTAGAAGAGGGAGTCTCTACAACAGAATACAAAGGAACAGACGGTACCTTATATGCACCGGCAGGAACCAGAATGATGTATGTTAATCGTGAACCTCGTTTTTATGTAGACATTACCTTTAGTAATTCAAAATGGTTTGATGGAACAGAAGGCGATTATATAGTAGATTTCACTTATAGCGGAAGTTGTGGTAAAGAACAAGGTAGCAATGACTATACAAGTACAGGTTATTTGGTGCGCAAAGGAATGGATTCCGGCGACCGTAACCAGAACTTGGTTTGTGTGCTCTTGCGTCTGACTAATATTTATTTTGACTATATCGAAGCACTTGCGCATGTCAGCCCGACTCATGAAGACATCTGGACGTATATGAACATGATCCGTAAGCGTGCGGGTATTCCGGGATACGGTGAAACAGTCAATCTGCCTAAACCGACTACAACGGAAGAAGTCATGGAGCTGATTCGTAAAGAGAAACGCATTGAGTTGAGTTTCGAAAACTGCCGTTATTTTGATGTACGTCGCTGGGGATTGGTAAATGAGTATTTCAACAAGGCAATTCACGGTATGAATGTCAATTATGACGGAAATGAATTCTTCAAACGTACGGAGATTGTGAAGCGTATTTTTGACCGTCAGTACTTCTTCCCCATACCACAGGGCGAAATTGATATTGATAAAAACTTGGTTCAGAATACAGGATTCTAAATACTGATTATAAAATAGAAATTATGATGAAACAATATATTTTCTCTGCAGTTTGTCTCATGTCCGGTGTCCTTTGTATGTCCTCTTGCAATGAGGATAAACAGGCAAAGCCATATACCCCGGATTACGAGATTGTACCGGAGTATACCAATGCGGATACCTGGACTGCCTATGAAGCATTTAATGATAACTTGCTGGATCCCGATAAGAACATTTATAAAACAAGTACCGCTTATACTGCTGCTACCGACCGTAATAACGGAGCTGCCGCTATCTGGTGCCAGCCGATCTATTGGGATATGGCCATGAACGCATATAAACGTGCAAAAGCGGAAGGGGATACGGAAAGAGAAAACAAATACAAGCAGTTGTGTGATGATTTGTTTGCCGGAAATAAAGCACATTATGTAAACTTTGATTTCGACAATAATAATGAGAATACCGGCTGGTTTATCTATGATGATATACAGTGGTGGACCATTACTTTGGCACGTGCTTACGAATTATTTAAAGTGGAAGAGTATCGCAGTCTGGCAGAAGCAAGTTTTGCACGTGTATGGTACGGTTCTCCCCGCGTAGGTGATACGGGTTCTTATGCAGATCCTGAAAAGAATTTGGGTGGAGGTATGTTCTGGCAATGGCAGCCTATTGGCAACCCGAATGAAAATGCTGCCGGTGATGGTAAGATGGCTTGTATCAATTTCCCGACTGTGGTAGCTGCATTGACCCTTTACAATAACGTTCCTGCCGATCGTGTGGCTGATCCGAATCCGGAAAGCTGGAGTAATAAGTACGGTGATTTTACCCGTCCGCATTATGAAACGAAGGAAGCTTATCTGGCAAAAGGAAAAGAAATCTATGAATGGGCTGTGAAGAATCTGGTAGACAGCAATACCGGAGAGGTTGCCGACAGCAAGCATGGTGAAGGCAATCCGGCATGGTCGGACCATGTATACAATCAGGCCACTTTTATCGGAGCTTCGTTATTGCTTTATAAAGCTACCGGTGAGAAAACATATTTGGACAATGCAATTTTAGGAGCTGACTATACAATGAATACCATGTCCGAAACGTACGATTTACTGCCGTTCGAGAGTGGCGTGGAACAGGGTATTTATACCGCTATCTTTGCGGAATACATGGCCATGCTGGTGAATGATTGTGGCCAGACCCAGTACGTACCGTTCTTGAAACGTAACATTAATTACGGCTGGGCTAATCGCGACCGGACACGTAATTTGTGTGGTGGCGAATATCATAAGGCACAGATAGAAGGCGCTACTATTGACAGCTATAGTGCATCCGGAATACCGGCATTGATGTTGTTGTTTCCGGCAGATAAATAATTGTAACCCATAAAAAAGAAGAATAATGAATACGAAATATTCAAATTGGAAAATGTGGTATTATGTGTTATGCATGGTACTGACACTTCAATTGGCGGCTTGTTCTGAAGAAACGCATGACGAGTATACTGCGGCTCCTGAAATAGAAGATACCTATATCGACCAACTGGATGCATTGATTGCTGAAATGACCGATTTGCAGCAAAATTCAGACTACGGAGATAAGAAAGGACAGTACCCCACCGAAAGTCGGGCAATTCTGACAGATGCGATAGATGATGCCAATCGTGCGGTACTTTTAATCAAATGTCAGCAACCCTCTCCGTCGGAAAGTGAGAAACAACGCTATGTGGCAGAAGCCAAGGCGTCTATAGAACAATTCAAGAGTACGATCCGTACAGAAGACGCTGAAACAACACCGGCTGAACTGTTTGTGGACGGACGTGGTGATGGCGGTTCTTATATCGATTTCGGACGTAGCGAAGAATATGTCAATTTCGGAACCGAAGGAAACCAAGCCTTTACTGTTGAATTTTGGGTGAAAGTAACCAAAGGTGGTGGAAAAGACCAGAATGTGTTCCTGTCAACTTATATGGGCGGTGATGGATGGCGTAACGGCTGGATGATGTACTGGCGTAATGCGGACGGTGGTATTTATCGTGCAACTTGGGGCGAAACAGGAGGAAATATCTGTGAACCGTCACTAAAGGCACCGGAAGATGGAGAATGGCAACATTTCTTGTTTGTGTACAGTGATAAAGGCTTGCCGGGCAGTCCGGAGCTTCGTGCGAAATTGTATGTGAACGGAGAAGTGAAAACAACCGAGGGAAGCGTGGGTAGCAGATTCTATAATTCAAGCAACTATGCCAACTATAATGCCCCGATGACCGCTTTCGGACGTTATATGCGTACCAGTGATAATCTGTTTGAAGAAGGCTTTGCCGGTTATATGAAGAAAATCCGCATCTGGAAGAGCGCAAAGGATAACGAATATGTTCAGAATTCTTATAATGGAACGGCAGAAGTGACGGGTAAAGAAGCAGACTTGGCGGCAGCATGGGATTTCATGACCAAACCTTCCGGTTCGGGTAATGAAGTAATAGATTTGACAGGCCGTCATACTGCTAAGATTATCGGTACTTACGAGTGGCAACGTATTGTTGAATAATAATGTAAAAACGATGAAAAACATGAAATGTTTAACTAATAAATGGAGAGAGGGAGCAATGCTCCTCTCTTTCCTCCTGATTTCTAGTCTGGCAGGGATATTTACCGCTTGTGACGATATTGAAGACGAGTACATAACAGATACACAATTAAGTATCTTACAGGAAAGCCGTACGTCATTGAACTATTTATTGAAAAATTCAACCTATGGAACTGCTCCCGGAACATATCCTGAAACTGGAAAGGATATATTAAATGCTGCTATTGCCGAGTTGGATGCACTGATAACACGGGTAGAAGCTGGCGAAGAACTGGATGAAACAACTTTGGAAGCTGCTGTAGTAAAGGTAAATCAAGCGATTGACGAGTTTAAAAATTCAAAATATTATAATCTGTCTCCGGAAGCACAGCAATATATCAATAATTTACTGGCTAAGGCGGATGAAATACTTGCAATCGTTAATGATGAAACGAAGTGGGGAAATCATCAGGGACAATATCCGGTAGAAAATAAGTCGGTTTTGGAGAGTGCAGCTAAAGACTTGGAAAGTCTGGCTGAAAGAATCAAATCCGGTTCCATCACAGATATGACGCAGGAGATTTATGATGAGGCTATTGCTGCTGCCGATAAGAAAGTAGAAGAAGTCGAAGATTCTGCATGGCCGGATAACAGTCAGATTACCTGGAATCTGTTTGTAGACGGAAATGCCGGTTCTTATATAGACTTTGGTTATAGCGAGGATTATGTGAAGTTTGGAGAGGATGACAATCAGGCATTTACGATTGAACTTTGGGTGAATATTAAAGAATATTGCAATAAGCAGGGAGAAGACAACTGTACTTTCCTTTCTACCATGACAAACGATCCTCATTGGAGCGGATGGCGTGCCCAGGATCGTACAAAGGGATTGTTGAGAACAATGGTTGCTCACTGGCAAGATAATAATCATACAAATCCACAAGAATGGGAACCGGGATGGAAAAAGTCGGACAACTGGACCAAAGATCGTTGGACACATTATGCATTCCTCTTCAGGGATAAGGGATTGCCGGGATTTGATACTCCGACAGATGTGAAGTGCTATTCCATGATTGATGGTACGAGACAAGATGAAGTCATTCGTGTGGGTGAGTCCTGGAGAACGTATATCAATGAACAATCCATAGCTAATCAGATTCGCATGACCGGATTCTGTATGATGGACAAAAATGGAAATCGTAACGAATGGTTCTCCGGTTACATAAAGAAGATCCGTATCTGGAAAACAAATCGGACAGAAAATCAGGTATATGCTTCTTATATGGGTAATGAAGAAGGTGTAAGTGCCGATAACCCGGATTTGGTAGATGCTTGGGATTTTGAAGTGAAAGGTGATCAGCCTACTCAAAGTGCTACCAATACAATAACAGGTTTGAAAGGCCATACGGCGACATTAGTTGGTGATAACTGGCAATGGATTGAATCCACAGACATTACAGATAACAAATAATTGTTTACCGGGATGAGTTTTCAATAGGTAGATTAAATATTCCCCTTATCTCTGTCATAAGGACAGAGTGAGGGGAAATTATTCTCCAATACCCCTTTATTAATCCTTTATTTTTATTGTAGAAAAGTGTTTTGGTCTGTATTTGTTCTTTATTGAATAAATATTATCGTTTTTTTTCAGCTATTTCTGCAATCTTTGTAACAGGAAAAATACTATAAACTTATAAACTATCATGAAAGGCAAAATTCTTTTAGCTCTGACACTACTATTGGGAGCATCAACTACTATATGGGCAGTCGGCAATTCAGGAAAAGCAAACCAGAAGAAGCGCGCATATACGAACGAAGATGTATGGGCAGCTTATGAAGGATTTAATAATACACTACTAGACTCCAATAAATATATTTACAAGACAAATTCGTCCTATCCGAGTGCTGTTGACCGTGGCAATGGAGCAGCGGCTATCTGGTGTCAGCCTATTTATTGGGATATGGCAATGAATGCTTATAAACTGGCAAAGGCACAGAAAGACAAAAAGAAAACGAATTATTATAAAACACTCTGCGAGAAAATATTCGCAGGGAACAAAGCGCAATATTGTCAGTTTGATTTTGATGATAACAATGAAAATACCGGTTGGTTCATCTACGATGACATCATGTGGTGGACTATCAGCCTGGCACGTGGCTACGAACTTTTTGGAGTGGATGAATATCTGAAACTCTCGGAAGCCAGTTTCAAACGTGTGTGGTATGGTTCGGAAAAGGTGGGTGATACCGGTTCGTATGACAAAGAAAACGGAGGTATGTTCTGGCAATGGCAACCTATTCGGAATCCGAAACCGAATAAATTCGGTGATGGAAAGATGGCATGTATTAACTTTCCGACAGTGGTGGCAGCATTGACCCTCTACAATAACGTGCCTGAAAATAGAAAAGAATCGACCAGCAAACGGCCGGATTATCAGACGAAGGCTCAATATCTTGCCAAAGGCAAAGAAATCTACGAATGGGGAGTGGAAAATCTGCTGGATAAAGAAACAGGAAAGATTGCTGATAGCCGTCATGGAAATGGCAATCCCGCGTGGAAGGCACATGTCTACAACCAGGCAACCTTTATCGGTGCATCCATATTGCTTTATAAGGCGACTGGAGAGAAACGTTATCTGGACAATGCTATTCTGGCAGCAGACTATACAGTGAAAGATATGTCAGCAGAACATAAAGTGCTACCTTTTGAAAGTGGTATTGAACAGGGAATCTATACTGCCATTTTTGCTGAATACATGGCAAGGTTAGTATATGATTGCGGACAAACCCAATATCTTCCATTCCTGAAACATACCATCAAAACAGGTTGGGCAAACAGAGATGAGACGCGAAATGTGTGTGGAGGTGAATATCATAAGAAGTTGCCGGCAGGTGCGGAAATCGACAGCTATTCTGCTTCTGGTATACCGGCATTGATGCTTTTATTCCCGGCTAAGAAGTAAATAGAAAACGACACAGAACCACGTAAAAATGAATAATAAACAACTACTGATTATATTCAGCCTGTTATTAACCGGCAATTATGCTTCTTTTGCTCAAACTCAAACGGCCAAAGACAAGGAAGCAAAAACAACTTTTCAAACAGCCGAACCCTGGAAACCCGAAACGGACGTACGTGCTGATGCCACGATGGTGTATGGCACGCTGGATAAAAAGGGTGTTTCTTTTGAACAGCGTGTTCAGTCGTGGAGAGACAAGGGGTATCAGACACAATTTATGACCGGAGTGGCATGGGGAGACTATAAAGACTATTTTCTCGACAAATGGGATGGAATAGACGGTCACCTGAAAGAGGGGCAGCGGGATCGTAACGGAAACGAGATAGCCCACGGCCACTTGATACCTTACATTGTGCCTACCGAAAGTTTTATCCGCTATATGCAGGAAACGCAGATAAAGCGGGTGATTGATGCCGGCATTACTTCCATCTATCTGGAAGAACCGGAGTTCTGGATGCGTGGCGGATATAGCGAAGCTTTTAAATCCGAATGGCAGAAATATTATAATTTTCCCTGGAGGCCCCAACATGAATCTCCCGAAAATACCTACCTCTCCAATAAATTGAAATATCATCTGTACTATAATGCGCTGGATAAGATATTCACTTATGCGAAAGAATATGGCAAATCGAAAGGGCTGGATGTGAAATGCTATGTGCCTACTCACTCTTTGATTAACTACACTTCCTGGCAAATTGTAAGTCCGGAGGCCAGTCTGGCTTCATTGGATTGCGTAGATGGTTACATCGCACAGGTGTGGACTGGTACTGCCCGTGAACCGAACTTCTATAACGGCGTAAAGAAAGAGCGTGTATTTGAGAATGCTTTTCTCGAATACGGCTGCATGAAATCCATGACTGCCCCTTTGAATCGTAAAATGTATTTCCTGACCGATCCGATTGAAGACCGTGCCAAAGACTGGCTGGATTATAAGATCAATTATCAGGCCACTTTTGCCGCACAGTTAATGTACCCGATGGTAGATACTTATGAAGTGATGCCATGGCCGGACCGTATTTATCAGGGATTATACCGGATAGCAGGAACGGATCAGAAAGAACGTATTCCCCGTTCGTATTCTACGCAAATGCAGGTGATGATTAACACATTGAATGACATTCGCACTTCTGACAAACAAATCAGCGGTACGCACGGCATTGGTGTATTGATGGCAAATTCGCTGATGTTCCAGCGTTTCCCGGATCATAACGGATATGACGATCCGCAATTCTCCAGTTTCTATGGGCAAACCTTGCCTTTATTAAAAAGAGGAATTCCGGTGGAACTGGTACACATGGAGAATACTCCGTTTAAAGATACTTTCAACGGACTTCAGGTACTTGTAATGTCCTACTCGAACATGAAACCGATGAAATCGGAATACCATAACTATCTGGCAGACTGGGTTAAAAAAGGAGGTACGTTGGTGTACTGTGGAGAAGATGTCGATCCTTATCAAACAGTTTTAGAATGGTGGAATACGGAAGGAAACGCATACAAAGCTCCTTCGGAACATCTGTTTGAGGCGATGGGGTTGTCCCGTAATCCCGGTGACGGAACCTATCGGTTTGGGAAAGGCACCGTGATTGTCATGCGCGAAGATCCGAAACATTTTGTATTAAAAGGCGGAAACGACCGGAAATACTTTGAAACGATTGCATCCGCTTATGAGAGCAAAACAGGTAAGAAGATAGAAATCAAAAACAATTTTATGGTGGAACGTGGTCCTTATACGATTGCGGCAGTAATGGATGAGAGTTCTTCTAAAGAGCCTTTGAAACTGTCGGGATTGTATATCGATTTGTTCGACAAAGGCTTGCCGGTATTGACAGTCAAGCAGATTAATCCCGGTGAACAGGGGTATTTGTACGATTTGAATAAAGTATCGGGTAAAGTGAAAGCAAAGGTACTTTGTGGAGCCTCCCGCATTTATGATGAAAAAGTAGGGAGGCAGAGCTACTCGTTTGTAGCTAAAAGCCCGTTACATACGACGAATGTATCAAGAGTCCTTTTGCCGCGTAAACCTGAAAAGGTCTTGGTAAACGGAAAGGCGGAACAGCCGGAATGGGATGAATCTTCCAAAACTCTTTTATTGAGTTTCGAGAATGATCCCGCCGGAGTGAATGTATCGATAGAATGGTAAAATAGATTAAATAAACAGGTGAATTAAATTATGAAACAACAACTGATGACGCTGTTGCTGGGAGCAGCCTCTGTATTTTGTAGCTGTGAGACCCAGCTGGAACAGCACGAGAAGAATGAATTACGTGCTCCGGCATACCCGCTGGTGACGATCGATCCTTATACCAGTGCATGGTCCACTACGGACAATCTGTATGACAGTCCTGTGAAACATTGGACAGGCAAGGACTTTCCTTTGCTTGGCGTTGCTAAAGTAGACGGACAAACCTACCGTTTCATGGGAACGGAAGAACTGGAACTACGTCCTTTGGTGAAAACATCCGAACAAGGTAGCTGGACGGGAAAGTATACCACTCAACAGCCTGCTGACGGATGGCAGAATGCTGGATTTAATGATAAAGCATGGAAAGAAGGCGAAGCTGCCTTCGGAACCATGGAGAATGAACATACAGCAAAGACTCAATGGGGTGAAGAATTTATCTGGGTACGCCGGGTAGCTGATATTCAGGAAGACTTGACAGGAAAGAATGTATATCTTGAATTCTCTCATGACGATGATGCTATTATTTATATCAACGGCATCAAGGTAGTGGATACAGGTAATGCTTGTAAAAAGAACGAGAGAGTGAAACTGCCCGAAGAAGTGGTAGCTTCTTTGAAACCGGGTGAGAATCTGATTGCCGGCTATTGCCGTAACCGTGTAGGAAACGGATTACTGGATTTCGGATTGTTGGTAGAACTGGACGGTTACCGTTCTTTCCATCAAACAGCACAACAAACATCTGCAGACGTGCAGCCTATGCAGACTTATTATACATTTACTTGTGGTCCGGTAGATCTGAAACTGACATTTACCGCTCCTATGTTCATGGATAATCTGGACTTGTTGTCACGTCCTGTCAACTATATCTCTTATGAAGTAGCCTCCAATGATGGAAAGAAACATCAGGTTGAACTGTATTTCGAAGCATCTCCGCAATGGGCAATCGACCAACCTCACCAGGAATCTGTTGCCGACAGCTTTACTGACGGCGATTTGTTATTCCTTCGTACCGGAAGCCGCAATCAGGATATTCTGAAGAAAAAGGGTGATGATGTTCGTATCGACTGGGGACATTTCTATCTGGCAGCTGAAAAGGAAAACAGCACATCTGCAATCGGTGACGGTAGAGAGCTGCGCAAGAACTTCGTAGCCAATAAACTGGAAGCTCCTACCACAAACGGTTATGATAAACTGGCTTTGGTACGTTCATTGGGCGAAACACAAAAAGCTGATGGCCACCTGTTGATCGGATATGATGATATTTATTCTATCCAATACTTTGGTGATAACCTGCGTCCTTACTGGAATCGTGAGGGTAATGAAACGATTGTTTCCCAATTCCAGAAAGCAGAGAAAGAATACAAGACACAAATGAAGAACAGCGCTGCTTTCGACAAGAAACTGATGGAAGAAGCTACTGCTGCCGGTGGACGTAAATATGCCGAACTTTGTGCATTGGCTTATCGTCAGGCATTGGCTGCACATAAACTGGTACAGGCTCCGAATGGCGACTTGGTATTCCTTTCTAAGGAGAACTTCAGTAATGGTTCCATCGGAACAGTCGACCTGACTTATCCGGGAGCTCCGTTGCTCTTATACTACAATCCGGAGTTGGTGAAGGCTACCATGAACCATATCTTCTATTATAGCGAAAGCGGAAAATGGGCGAAACCATTTGCTGCACATGATGTCGGTACTTATCCATTGGCTAACGGCCAGACTTATGGCGGTGATATGCCGGTAGAAGAATCGGGTAATATGGTAGTGTTGGCTGCTGCTATTGCAAAGGTAGAAGGTAATGCAGATTACGCACAGAAACACTGGGAAACCCTGACTACGTGGACAGACTATCTGGTAGAGAACGGACTTGATCCGGCCAACCAACTTTGTACCGATGACTTTGCAGGTCACTTTGCACACAATGCCAACCTTTCTATCAAAGCAATCATGGGTGTTGCTTCATACGGTTATCTGGCAGATATGCTGGGTAAAAAAGACGTGGCTGAAAAGTACACACAGAAAGCGAAAGAAATGGCTGCCGAATGGGTGAAAATGGCTGATGATGGTGACCACTATCGTCTCACATTTGACAAACCGGGAACATGGAGCCAGAAGTATAACTTGGTGTGGGATAAACTGTTGAATCTGCAAATCTTCCCTAAAAATGTTGCAGAAACGGAAATAGCTTACTATCTTTCGAAGCAAAATAAATATGGTCTTCCGTTGGATAACCGTGAAACTTACACAAAGACCGACTGGATCATGTGGACAGCTACCTTGGCAAATGACAAAGCTACCTTTGAGAAATTTATCGAACCCGTATATCTGTTTATGAACGTTACACCTAACCGTGTTCCGATGTCCGACTGGGTATTTACAGACGAACCGAATCAAAGAGGCTTCCAGGCACGTTCCGTTGTAGGTGGATATTATATCAAAATGCTTGAAGGAAAACTGATTAAATAAAACAAAAATACCATGAAGAAACTAGCTCTATTCGCTTTTACGTTACTTAGTGCATGGGCTATGACTGCAAAAACAATTACCGGACCGGTGGACTATGTTAGTCCGCTGGTTGGTACGCAGTCAAAGCACGCATTATCTACCGGAAATACTTACCCTGCCATTGCGCTGCCTTGGGGAATGAACTTTTGGGTTCCGCAGACTGGTAAAATGGGCGATGGATGGGCCTATACGTATGACGCTGACAAGATCAGAGGATTCAAACAAACCCATCAGCCAAGTCCCTGGATCAATGATTACGGTCAATTTGCCATCATGCCGGTAACCGGTAAGGCAGTATTTAATCAGGATGAGCGTGCCAGTTGGTTCTCTCATAAAGCTGAAACGGCTACTCCTTATTATTATAAAGTATATCTTGCCGATCATGATGTAGTGACCGAAATTGCTCCGACAGAGAGAGCGGCTGCTTTCCGTTTCACTTTCCCCGAAAACGACCACTCTTATGTAGTGGTAGACGCCTTTGATAAAGGTTCGTTTGTGAAAGTAATCCCTTCGGAGAACAAGATTATCGGTTATACCACTAAAAACAGCGGTGGTGTTCCTGCCAACTTTAAGAACTACTTTGTACTGGTATTCGACAAACCGTTTACTTATACGGCTGCCGTAGCCAGTGGTGTGATTGACACCAACAAACTGGAAGCGACAGACAATCATGCCGGTGCACTGATCGGTTTCAAAACCCGCAAGGGCGAACAGGTAAATGTGCGTGTAGCTTCCTCTTTTATCAGCCCTGAACAGGCGGAACTTAACTTGAAAGAGCTGGGTACGGACAACATTGAACAGATTGCAGCGAAAGGCCGCAAGGTATGGAACGATGTTTTAGGACGTATTGAAGTGAAAGACGATGATATCGATCATTTGCGTACCTTCTACTCTTGTCTGTATCGTTCAGTATTATTTCCCAGAAGTTTCTACGAGATAGATGCTAAAGGAGACGTGATGCACTACAGCCCTTATAATGGTGAAGTACTTCCGGGCTATATGTTTACCGATACCGGTTTCTGGGATACGTTCCGTTGTCTTTTCCCTTTCCTGAACCTGATGTATCCGTCTATGAACATGAAGATGCAGGAAGGACTGGTGAATACCTATAAAGAAAGCGGCTTCCTGCCGGAATGGGCAAGTCCGGGACACAGAGGTTGCATGGTTGGAAACAACTCCGCTTCTGTCGTTGCCGATGCTTACCTGAAAGGATTGAAAGGATACGATATCGAGACATTGTGGGAAGCCGTGAAACACGGAGCGAATGCAGTGCATCCGAATGTTCGTTCTACCGGACGATTAGGACATGAGTATTATAATAAGTTGGGATATGTACCTTATAATGTAGGTATTAACGAGAATGCAGCCCGTACACTGGAATATGCATACGATGACTGGTGTATCTATCAATTGGGTAAAGCCTTGAAGAAACCGAAAAAAGAGATTGAAATCTTTGCAAAGCGTGCAATGAATTATAAGAATCTCTACGATCCCGAGCACAAACTGATGCGTGGTAAGAATGAAGACGGTACGTTCCAGTCTCCGTTCAATCCGTTGAAGTGGGGGGATGCCTTTACGGAAGGTAATAGCTGGCATTATACCTGGTCGGTATTCCACGATCCTCAAGGTCTGATCGATTTGATGGGTGGTAAAGACGGATTCAACCAAATGATGGATTCTGTATTTATCCTGCCTCCGATTTTCGATGAAAGTTATTATCGAGCCGTTATTCATGAAATCCGTGAAATGCAGATTATGAACATGGGCAACTATGCACATGGCAACCAGCCGATTCAGCACATGCTCTATATGTACAACTATTCCGGCCAACCCTGGAAAGCGCAACATTGGATTCGTGAAGTGATGGACAAACTTTATACTCCTGCTCCCGACGGTTATTGCGGTGATGAGGACAACGGTCAGACTTCTGCCTGGTATGTATTCTCGGCAATGGGATTCTATCCGGTATGTCCGGGTACGGATGAATATGTCTTGGGTACTCCTTACTTCAAGGAGATGAAGCTACATCTGGAAAACGGAAAGACGGTGACTATCTCCGCTCCGAATAACGGAGACGACAAGCGTTACATTTCATCAATGACATTGAACGGTAAAGAATATACCAAAAACTATCTGACCCATCAGGACCTGTTGAATGGCGCTAGCATTTCTTACAAAATGGATGCGAAACCCAATCAGCAACGTGGTACCAAAGAATCCGATTTCCCTTATTCTTTCTCTAACGAATTTAAAAAGAAGAAGTAATCATGAAGAAACAGATTAAATATATCAGTGCAGGTATGCTGGCAGGTATGCTTCTCTGTGGCGGGGAGCTGCAAGCCTCCAACCGTATGACGGAAATGCATGTATGTCTGGCGGATGCTATTCAGAAAGATAACCGCCCGGAAATATCCAATCGTTTGTTCCGTTCCAATGCGGTAGAGAAGGAGATTCTCCGTGTACAGAAACTTTTGAAGAATGCGAAGTTGGCATGGATGTTTACCAACTGTTTCCCGAATACACTGGATACAACCGTACATTTCCGTAAAGGAAGTGATGGCAAACCGGATACGTTCGTATATACGGGTGATATTCATGCTATGTGGCTACGCGACTCCGGTGCACAGGTATGGCCTTATGTGCAATTAGCTAATGCAGACCCTGAACTGAAAGAAATGCTGGCAGGTGTTATTCTCCGCCAGTTCAAATGTATCAATATCGATCCGTACGCGAATGCTTTTAATGACGGCGCTATTCCTGACGGTCATTGGATGAGTGACCTTACAGACATGAAACCGGAATTGCACGAACGTAAATGGGAAATAGATTCCTTGTGTTATCCGTTGCGTTTGGCTTATCATTACTGGAAGACTACCGGAGATGCAAGCATATTCAACGAAGAATGGATTCAGGCAATCACTAATGTGCTGAAAACATTCAAGGAACAACAACGCAAAGACGGAGTTGGCCCGTATAAATTCCAGCGTAAGACAGAACGTGCATTGGATACTGTGAGCAATGACGGTCTGGGAGCACCGGTGAAACCAGTCGGTTTGATTGTTTCCAGTTTCCGTCCTTCGGACGATGCTACTACGCTTCAATTCCTGGTTCCTTCCAATTTCTTTGCCGTATCTTCTTTGCGTAAGGCAGCCGAGATTTTGGAGAAGGTAAACAAGAAGACAGCTTTGTCTAAAGAATGTAAGGACTTGGCGCAGGAGGTGGAAACAGCTTTAAAGAAATATGCGGTGTATAATCATCCTAAATATGGTAAAATCTATGCATTCGAGGTAGATGGTTTTGGAAATCATCATCTGATGGATGATGCCAATGTGCCGAGTTTGCTTGCGATGCCTTATCTGGGTGATGTGAATGTGAACGATCCGATTTATCAGAATACCCGCCGTTTTGTGTGGAGTGAGGACAATCCTTATTTCTTTAAAGGCAAGGCAGGCGAAGGAATCGGCGGACCGCATATCGGTTACGATATGGTATGGCCGATGAGTATTATGATGAAAGCCTTCACAAGTCAGAATGATGCTGAAATCAAGACTTGCATTAAGATGTTGATGGACACGGATGCTGACACCGGCTTTATGCACGAATCTTTCCATAAGGATAATCCGAAGAAACTTACCCGTGCATGGTTTGCCTGGCAGAATACGCTTTTCGGAGAGTTGATTTTGAAGTTGGTTAACGAAGGCAAGGTAGATTTATTGAATAGTATACAGTAATATGCTGACATAGTAATTTGAACGCGGATAACGCGGATGATGCGGCTCTTTTTCTGATGCAAAATTAGAAAAAACGCGTTATCCGCGTCGTCTGCATCTAAATATGAATAGCTGAAAACTAATATTAAAAAAACAATTGTATCATGAAAAAGTTATGTGTATGGGCAGTTGCCGCCCTTTTAATGGCAGCTTGTACTCCGAAAGCTGAAAAGGCTACAGATTCCGGTTTATTGCAGAGTAAATTCCAGACAGAAGTAGATGGAAAGAAGACTGATTTGTTCACTTTGCGTAACAAGAACAACATGGAAGTTTGTATCACGAACTTCGGTGGACGTATTGTTTCAGTGATGGTTCCCGACAAAGACGGACAGATGCGTGACGTTGTTCTCGGTTTCGATTCTATTCAGGACTATATCAGCAAGCCTTCGGATTTCGGTGCCACTATCGGACGTTATGCCAATCGTATCAATCAGGGACAGTTCACTTTGGATAGTGTAGAATATCAGCTTCCCCGCAATAACTACGGTCATTGTCTGCACGGCGGACCGCAAGGATTCCAATACCGGGTGTTTGATGCCGAATTGCTGAATCCGCAGGAATTGCAGTTGACTTACCGTGCAGAAGACGGTGAAGAAGGTTTCCCGGGAAATATCACTTGTAAAGTGTTGATGAAACTGACGGACGATAATGCGATCGATATTCAATACGAAGCGGAAACAGACAAACCGACGATTGTAAATATGACCAACCACTCTTATTTTAATCTTGAAGGCGATGCCGGCAACAACTCCGGTCATTTGTTGATGGTGGATGCGGACTATTATACTCCGGTGGACAGTACCTTCATGACAACTGGCGAGATCGTTCCGGTAGAAGGAACTCCGATGGATTTCCGCACCCCGACTCCGGTAGGCGAACGTATCAACGACTATGATTTCGTACAGCTGAAAAATGGCAATGGTTACGATCACAACTGGGTATTGAACACGAAAGGCGACGTAACCCGTAAATGCGCTTCTTTGAAATCACCGAAGACTGGTATCGTACTCGACGTTTATACTAATGAACCGGGTATTCAGGTATATGCAGGTAATTTCCTCGATGGTTCACTGACAGGAAAGAAAGGCATTACTTACAACCAACGTGCTTCCGTATGTCTCGAAACACAGAAATATCCGGATACTCCGAACAAAGCGGAATGGCCGTCGGCTGTACTTCGCCCGGGCGAAAAGTATACAAGCCAATGTATCTTCAAATTCTCTGTTGATAAATAGGTTATAAAGGCAGTTCATGCCATTGAAGAACGGGTTGTCTGATTAGAGATTATCCGTTCTTTATTTTAATGTAATTTGTTAGTGCTCAATTGGGTTCATAGGGAAATTAGGATGATTTCCGGAAGTAGTAGAATAGACGAAATGAAGAAAAATAAAACGAAAGGACTTTTTGCATCGATAGTGCTTGGAGTGGCGGTTACAGCTTGTGCGCCTGCTTCTTCTTGTGGTACGGTGACGGTAGTGGACCGACCGGACATACAGTCCGTCAATACCAATTATATCGGGTATCGCGCTCCGCTTCGACCGTTGAATTTTATAAAGTTGCCGGTAGGTAGTATTCAGCCCGAAGGATGGGTGAAGAAGTATCTGGAGTTGCAACGTGACGGTCTGACCGGACATTTGGGAGAAATCAGCGCTTGGCTGGAAAAGGATAATAATGCCTGGTTGACAACTGGTGGCGATCACGGCTGGGAGGAAGTTCCTTACTGGCTCAAAGGGTATGGCAATCTAGCATATATCCTGAATGACCCGAAGATGATTGAAGAAACCAAATATTGGATTGAAGGTGTATTTGCCAGTTGCCAGCCCAATGGATACTTCGGTCCTGTCAATGAACGTAACGGCAAACGCGAACTTTGGGCACAGATGATTATGCTCTGGTGTCTGCAATCTTATTATGAGTATTCTCAAGATCAGCGTGTCATTGACCTGATGACGAATTACTTCAAGTGGCAGATGACTGTTCCCGATGACCAGCTTCTGGAAGATTATTGGGAGAAAAGCCGTGGCGGTGATAACCTCATCAGTATCTACTGGCTTTACAACCATACCGGAGATGCTTTCCTACTCGAATTAGCCGAGAAAATTCACCGTAATACAGCCGACTGGACAAAATCAACCTCCCTGCCCAACTGGCACAATGTGAACATCGCCCAGTGTTTCCGCGAACCTGCCACTTATTATATGCAGACCGGAGATTCAGCGATGCTGAAAGCCTCTTATAATGTCCATCATCTGATTCGGCGTACTTTTGGTCAGGTTCCCGGAGGTATGTTCGGTGCGGACGAAAATGCCCGTCTGGGATATATCGATCCTCGACAGGGAGTGGAAACCTGCGGACTGGTGGAACAGATGGCTTCCGATGAGATCATGCTTTGCATGACAGGAGATCCCATGTGGGCGGAACACTGTGAGGAAGTAGCGTTCAACTCTTATCCGGCCGCCGTGATGCCCGATTTCAAGGCATTGCGTTATATCACTTGTCCGAACCATGCCATCAGTGATTCGAAGAATCATCATCCGGGCATTGACAATCGTGGCCCGTTCCTTTCGATGAATCCTTTCAGCAGTCGTTGCTGCCAACACAACCATGCACAAGGCTGGCCTTACTTCACCGAACATCTGGTATTGGCAACTCCCGACAACGGAGTGGCAACAGCTATTTATGCAGCTTGCAAAGCTACAGTGAAAGTGGGTGACGGCAAGGAAATCACTCTTCACGAAGAGACAAATTATCCTTTTGAAGAAGCTATTGCCTTCACTGTTTCTACCGGTGAAAAGGTCGCTTTTCCGTTCTATCTCCGTATTCCTTCATGGACAAAAGGAGCAGAAGTGCGCGTGAATGGTAAGAAGGTTAGTGTAACTCCTGTAGCGGGAAAATATCTTTGCATCAATCGTGAGTGGGCGAATGGTGATCGTGTGGAATTGACTCTTCCGATGTCTTTGTCTATGCGTACCTGGCAGGTGAATAAAAACAGCGTAAGCGTAGATTACGGACCTTTGACTTTGTCTCTTAAGATTGCAGAGAAATATGTAGAGAAAGACAGTCGGGAGACAGCTATCGGTGATTCAAAATGGCAGAAAGGTGCTGATTCGAAAAAATGGTCTACTACTGAAATCTATCCGGATAGCCCCTGGAATTATTCATTGGTATTGGATAAGAAAGAACCTTTGAAGAATTTCAAGGTAATCCGTAAATCCTGGCCGACTGACAACTATCCTTTCACAGTAGCCAGTGTACCTTTAGAAGTAAAAGCTATCGGTCGTCCGGTTCCTGAATGGAAGATAGACGAAACAGGACTGTGTGGCGTATTGCCGGAAGAAGATGCGGTGAAAGGTGATAAAGAAGAAATAACATTGATCCCCATGGGTGCGGCACGGTTGAGAATCTCTGCGTTCCCGAACACAAAAGAATAAATTAATAACTAGAAAACTTAGAATAAATGAAACGTATTGTTTTTTTAGATTACATCCGTGTGTTTGCATGCTTTCTCGTCATCCTTGTTCATGCCAGTGAGAATTTCTATGGTGCTCCCGGATCCACCGATATGGCAGGCCCGCAGTCTTTTCTAGCGAATGAAGCAGACCGGCTATGGGTATCAGTATACGATGGCTTTTCACGTATGGCAGTACCCCTGTTCATGATAGTCTCCGCCTTCCTGCTTGCACCGATGAAGGAAGAGCAGTCTATGTGGCAATTCTATCGCCAGCGCTGTCTTCGCATCCTTCCACCGTTTTTCATATTCATGCTACTGTACAGCACTCTACCTATGTTGTGGGGACAGATAGACGGAGAAACATCTATGAAGGACTTGTCGCGGATATTCCTGAATTTCCCGACGCTAGCCGGACATTTGTGGTTTATGTATCCTCTGATAAGCCTTTACTTGTTTATCCCAATTATATCCCCCTGGTTGAGAAAAGCCACGGCTAAAGAAGAACGTTTCTTTATCGGGCTGTTCGTGTTGTCAACCTGTATGCCTTATCTCAACCGTTGGTGCGGTGAAGTGTGGGGACAATGTTTCTGGAATGAATACCACATGTTGTGGTACTTCTCCGGTTATCTGGGCTATCTTGTTCTGGCACATTACATTCGTGTACACCTTACCTGGAACCGTTCCAAACGTTTCACTATAGGAACTATTTTAATGGTGATCGGTGCTGTATGGACTATTTATTCATTCTATGTGCAGGCTATACCCGGCGAACTCCATTCCACACCTGTAATAGAAATAGGATGGGCTTTCTGTACGATTAACTGTGTGCTTCTCACAACGGGTACATTCCTTATGTTTACATGTATCAAACGTCCGCAAGCTCCCAAGTTGGTGACGGAAACATCGAAACTTAGCTATGGTATGTATCTTATGCACATATTCTGGCTCGGACTGTGGGTGACTGTGTTCAAAGATACATTGGCGCTTCCCACTGTTGCCGCTATACCATGTATCGCAGTGGTTACGTTTATCTGTTGTTTTGTAACAACTAAGATAATCTCGTTTATACCGGGCAGTAAATGGATAGTAGGATAAATATCCGGAAACAATAAGATTTTGAATAGATAATCAAGTTTTTCCTGATTTTCTATTCAAAATCTTATTGTTTATAGCTTATTTCCCTCTTTATATCCTCTTTCTCTTTTCACCTCTTTCACCCCTTTGTAAACAGTTTTTCCCCAGCTTCTTACGGGTGAACCCTCCCTCTGTTTGGAGCTTTATGCCGCTTTCATCGGTTTCACCAAATACACGTTCCCATATTTGGTATGTTTGCGGGTGACCCCTGCCGCAAGCAAAACTTGCGCGAACGTAGCCGGATTACTTCCACGCATGGCAGCGGGGTTATACATCTTCAGTCTCCTGAATATGTCCGAAGCCGAGAGCCGTTCGCTTCCCTCTTCATCATCTTTAGCTATCCGGAAGCAGGCATGAAAGACTTCCTCTGCCGGACACGGATGATAAAAAGCAGCATTGTGGCGTTGCAGTTCCCGTTCCTCTTCTTTTGTGAACCAATAGTGGATGCCGGAGAGCAGTTCAGCTTTCAGTTGGGCATAGATCTGATCGTGCATGATACCTTCGCAGTCGATCAGATGTTCTGCTTCAATGCAGATGAATCGCCGGCTACCGGTGGGATCGGTGAGCAAGTCAAAACGGTTGCTTGTACCGATGAAAGAAGCGATGCGCGGCAAGTTGCGGAAATTCTTTTGATAAGCTTTGCAGATATTCAGGTTTGCCATTTGCATCAGATTTTTCAATAATGGCATTTGCTGCGTTCCGTACTTGTCAAATTCATCCATGTTCAGAAGTCCCATTTCGGCAAGTAACCTTTCGGGTTTTCCTTGTGCAGACAGTTTCAGGTTGTCCATGTAATAACGTGACAATGCCGGCGGCATCAGTGCCTTGCAAAATGTGGATTTTTGTCGTCCCTGCTCGCTGCTGACAAGTATGGGGGCTACACTGTTGGCATGTATTCCCGTCATGCCCATCCATTGGGCGGTGAGTCCCAGCATCCAGGTATGGAAACTTTTTATCCAGAGCTGATGGTCAGAGACACGCCGTGCCAAAGCCTCCAGTCTGTCTGTCCCATCCCAGCCGGGCAGTTCTTCCATGTAAAGCCGGAAAGGATGGTATTCGGGAATACAAGTGGAATAAATGTAACGGCTCAAGTCTTTATCCCAGCAGGATATGCCCTGGTCGTGTGCTTCCATGCAGAAAGTGTTCAGTTCCCGCTTACTTACAGGTTCGAAAGGAACGGCACGCTTGTTGGCAGGACGATATTCCGTTTCTTCCGTCAATAGGTTGTAACGAAAATCATACTGTTTTTGCAGGAATGTACGTACCTCTTGGGTTAATCGGACCGGTTGTTTTCGTTCTGTCTCTTTCTCCCTTCCAGTAGGCGGTGCAGTGTCCGGCAGGGGAATGGTATATTTAGCTTCATGACATTTTAGCGTTTTCTGTGGCTCTTTGTCTGTTTTCTCAACTGCATCTTCTTTGTTCTCCTTCATTTGAAACAATTTTAGTTCCTTCAATACCTGTTTCCATATCAATGTTATTGCATTCATCATTTTTTCTATTTTTAAGTGATTAAAATCGGTTTATTGTTCAGCGCTGATACTGCGAAGGTACTATAGGATGATACCGGTTTGCAAGTATTTCTCCGGAAAAAATATTAATTTCTACGTATCTGAAGAAGTCGGCTTCTTATCGTCCTTTTCTCTATTTTTTATCGTATCTTTGACGAAGAGTTATTGATGATTCACTTTCGTGGTCCAATCAAATGACAAAGGTGGTTTAATTGGATAACAACTGTGATTTGAATGAACCACGGTAGTGGTTTAATAATAAGCTTAAAGTTTTTACATGAAATATAATCACTATCAAAACGTTAACTACTAATGGCTATACTTTACGATTGGTATGAGAATCCCGGTGAGTCCGACGATTCGGAAGAGAAAGGTTTGCATCCCCGCATTTTTTTGAATGGTAAGGTGGAAACGGATAAACTGTGCCGGATGATTCACGGACGCAGTTCGCTTTCCGTAGGTGATGTAAAAAATGCGTTCGAGATGCTTGCCCAGATTTGTGGTGAAGAACTGCGCGAGGGGCGTGAGGTGCATATTGAAGGACTTGGCTATTTTGCTCCAATCTTGCGGAGTACACAAAAAGTGACTCGCAGCACTAAGAACAAATGGTTGAAAATGGAGTTGAAAACAATCGGTTTTCGTCCTGATGCCCGTTTGCGGGGGGAGTTGGTAGGTGCTAAAGTCAGCCGGAGCAAGTATGCACGCCATTCGGAATCCTTGTCGGAGGTAGAGATAGATATGCGGTTGAAGGAATATTTTGTCGATCATGATGTAATGCTTCGTTACGATTTTCAGGAAGTATGCTGCATGACACGGACTACAGCGAATCGTCATCTCCGGCGATTGCTGGAAGAAGGCAAATTGAAAAATATCGGCAAACGTATGCAGCCGATTTATGTGGCTTCAGCAGGTTATTACGGGGTGTCTCGTGATGTGCTCCGGCGGTAAGCGGAACTTTTGAAGTGTGCAGGTGAAACCTTTGAAAGTAGGATGGAAGGGTTTTTCATGGTCGCTTTCACCCGCTTTCCTGCTTTGGGTGGAGGTTTCAGGAAGAAGGTGAAAGCGGTGAAGGATGTAGTCTTATAGATGATTTACTTTCATTGTTTGATTGAATAGTACGGCTTTTTTAGTTATCTGTTAAATTGATAATATATCTGCTTAGAGGGGATTATTTAATAGCATCGAACTTCAGTGTCCCGTTTACGTCGATAATTTTCAAAGTACGGTTACCCTTTATTCCCATATCAATGAAATTGACCTTGTATAAACCATTTCCCAATGCAGTTACTGATGTTACTTTAGATATGTCGCTTGGTCCGTCTTGCATACCTGTTCGGAAGTTCCATATCGCATATCCTTCGCCGTCATACTCGTAGTTATCTTTCAGCTGCTTTTGCAATTTGGCTGTACAATGCTTTTTTACTGCCGGAACATAATTCTTTGCTCCAAAAACGTAGTTTGCGTAGAAATCTTTGATGAACTGAATGGTTTTGGTATTGTCCACTTTAGGTGATTGTAGAATAATGGCAGTCCCATTGGCGAGAACAGCCTCATTGTCGAGACAACAAGCTTGAATTTGTATGGGTTGTAGGGCAAATCCTAGATGAATGATATATAAAAATAAAATCTTTTTCATATTCGTATATTATGTATTTTGAAAGTCTTATTTAGATTTAGCGACCTATTGCAAAGATAGCGTTAATTACGAAAAATGAACGAAGTATGTGAGAAAAAGATAATAATATCATATCAAAAGATGAAATGAATTGTTCAAAGCCATTTTGATAAGAGAGAGGGATGAATGTTATAATTAGGGATGAATAGGGGATATTTCGTTTATCTATACATTGCAGGGTAGCCGGATAGTAGCCTCATTGATTGTACTATTCTATTAAATGATATAGATTTAATGTGTATCTTTGTAGGAAATGCAAAATAAAATATGGAATCAAAATAAATAAAATCAGATAATTATGAAAAACATTTTCCTTCCCAAAGTAATGATGTGCATAATTGCACTGTTTACTTTAATTTTACCAGCTTCTGCACAAAAAACAAATGCGACAGATGAGTACAAAGAAACGTTGAAAAAGATTATGGTACTTTCCGGTGCTTCGGCTACTACGGATGACTTTCTCCAGAGATTATCATCTATAATGAAATTGAATGCGCCGAAAAAGGATGAGGCTTATTGGAATGAGTTCTCTAAAAACTGGAAAGAGAAAGTAGAAAATAAGGTGTTTGAAATGTATATGCCTGTTTATGAGAAGCATTTAACATTGGAAGAATTAAAAGCTGTTGCTGCATTTTATGAATCTCCCGTAGGTAAAAAATATAAAGAGGCTTCATTGGTTGTTATGCGTGAGACAACGCCGTTGTTAGTGCAGCAACTCCATACAGAGATGTCCAAAGAGGTAATGCCGGAGAAAAGTGAACGAGTAAAAAGAGGTGAACAGCGGTTGAAAGAATATGAGCAAAAGCAGAAGCGTGATAAAGAATTATATGCACAAGCCTATATGCTTCCAAGCGATAGTCTAGTTATAGTTCCTGAAGAAGTGTATGAGAAAGCGTATGAGAATGGGAGGTCTACAACTCCTTCTTTATATTCGATTGAAAGGAGAAAGAATGATACTAAAGTGACATTCATACAACCTATTTATTGGGACTGGCAATGGTTGTATTATAGTCCGGGATTTAAGATTATCGATAAGAAAAGTGGCGATGAGTATAATGTGCGGGGATATGATGGTGGAGCTCCGATAGGGAGACTGTTGGCTGTCAAAGGATTTAATCATAAATATATTTATATCAGTCTTTTATTCCCGAAACTGAAGAAGAGTGTGAAAGAAATAGATATTCTTGAGTTGCCACACAAAAAAGATAAAGAACAGTTGCCTTCTAATGATGATGGAAAGTCTAAATCATATTTTAATATAAAGGTGAAAGATTATCAGACCATTTCCGATAAGAAAAATAAGAAGATCTATTATTAGTTTAAATGATTATCAGAATTTGAAATGATAATAGCAGGTATTGAACATGAGTGTTTACTGTTTTTGATATAAATTTATTCTATATGAGAAATCGAATTATGATTTTATGCACTTTTTGTGCTATTGCTATATTTTCTTCTGCCCAAGAGAAATTCTCTATCCAAGGTATTGCTAATGAGGAATTGAATAATCAATTGTTGTATTTATGCCTGATGGGAGATGGAGAGAAAGCCAAAGAAGTCGTTTTGGACAGTACAACAGTGGAAAAAGGTAAGTTCTCTTTTTCTGGTGTACATCAGATGCCGGATATTGCAATCATCAAGGATATGGATGGAGAAACCTATCCGTTGATTTTCGAAAAAGGAGAAATATCAGTAAATATTGCTGCGAATAAGAGAGGGGGAACGCCTTTAAATGATTCATTGAATATAGCTTTAAATCGTATGCAGCTAATAATGGATAATATGTTGAAAACATCGAATGATATTTATAAGTTAATGCTTGGGATGAAACCGGAAGTATTTTCGGATAAGATGAGGAATGATACTGTATTTAAAGCGGAATTTGATCGGAATAATAAATTATTTCTTGCACAAATGGATTCAGTATCACATTGTATAAAGGATTATAAGAATAGTATAGTGGGTGTATATCTTTTCTCCGTTGGAGGTATGATGATGCCTTTTGATGATATGAAGATTCTGATGAAAGAAGCTTCGCCTCTGTTTTCACAAAATAATTTGGTGAGAAATATTGTGGAAAAGAAGAACCAAGCAGAGCTCCGAATGAAGGCGGAACTTGAAAATAAAATGACTCCGGAACAGCGTGAAGAACAAAAGAAACGGCAGGAAATGGATGCCAAGATAAAGATTGGCGAACGTTTCCCGGATGCTAAAGTGAAAGACAATGCAGGTAACATGAAGCTCTTGTCTGATTATGTGGGTAAGGGAAAATATGTCTTGATTGACTTTTGGGCTTCATGGTGTGGACCTTGCCGGCATGAAATGCCCAATGTGAAAGCTGCTTATGAAAAATATGCTTCTAAGGGATTTGAGGTGATTAGCATATCCACAGATCGGAAACTGAAACCTTGGAGGGCTGCTGTTGAAGAACTTGGAATGAATTGGGTACAATTGTTGGATGTGGATGCTTCTGATATATATGGTATCTATGCTATACCCAGAACTTTTCTTGTAGATCCTACGGGAATTGTTATAGACAAAAATTTAAGGGGTGAAAAACTGGAGGAAGCTTTATCGAAGTTATTTGAATAATCGTTGCTTTGTTTTTATTGTATGGGTAAATTGATAGTTGAGAACTATATAATAGGATAACAATTATCAATTCACCAATGACTTTTATTAAATCAGAAGTCCGTCCAATAGCTCTAAATAAAGTCCAATAGCTTCTTCTATTTCTTTTAACATGATATATTCTTCTGCCGTGTGTGAACGCGACGAACGTCCCGGACCAATTTTTACCGATGGGAAGGACATTAAGGCCTGGTCGGACAATGTTGGAGAACCAAAAGGAACGCGTCCTAACTTCATAGCTTTCTGTACAAATGGGTGTTTCTCGTCAATTCGTGAAGAATTGAGACGGAATGAACGAGCTTGGGCTTCACAGGAAATATGCTTTTTGATTTCAGCAAACAATTCTTCATTCGTGTAAAGTTCGTTACTCCGGACATCAACGATGAAAGTACATTTGTCGGGAATCACATTGTGTTGTGTACCGGCATTGATAACAGTAACACTCATCTTCACGGGACCCAACAAGGGTGATTCTTTCTCAAAACGATAGTCACGGAACCAAGCTATGTCGTCTAATACCTTGTAAATTGCATTGTCTCCTTCATTACGCGCTGCGTGTCCTGCTTTACCTGTTGCGGTAACATCTAGTACCATTAATCCCTTCTCGGCAATGGCGGGTTGCATCTCTGTAGGTTCACCTACTATGGCGAACGAAACAGGAGGGAGCCCCTGTAATACACTCTCAATGCCATCCTTGCCTGAAACTTCTTCTTCACAAGAGGCCAGATAAATCAGATTATACTTCTGCGAAGTACGACATAGTTGCAGGAACACCTGTAATAACGAAACAACGCTGGCACCGGCATCGTTACTTCCTAATCCATATAACTTACCGTTTTCTTCACGTGGAGTGAACGGATCTTTCCGCCAACCGTTAACCGGTTTCACTGTGTCTATGTGGGAGTTAAGTAAAATAGTCGGCTTCTTCAGATCAAACATCGGACTAAAGCACCACACATTATTTCCTTTACGTCCCGTCTGCATACCTGCCATTTCGATATAGTTTTGCAGGAAATCCGCAGCTTGGGTTTCTTCCCGGCTGATTGAAGGAATACTAATCAGTGATTTAAGCAGGCTTACAGCCTCTGTTGTCATATACGGAATATCATATTTCATAGTGCAAATCTTTTATCTATACCTTAATATTTGCACAAAGATAGTCGTTTTGCGCAATAGTTTCAAATAAAACTAATACCTTTGTACCATATTTATCAATACAAAGAGTATGACTTATCATCATTTATCTGTCCTGGTCCATCGTCAGGCCGAAAAATATGGCGACAAGGTAGCCTTAAAATACCGTGACTATGAGACAGCTCAATGGATTCCTATTTCATGGAAGCAGTTCTCCGGATCAGTACGGCAAGCAGCTAATGCTTTCGTGGCATTGGGAGTGGAAGAACAAGAGAATATCGGTATATTTTCACAGAATAAACCTGAATGGTTCTATGTCGACTTTGGCGCGTTTGCCAATCGGGCTGTTACTATTCCGTTTTATGCAACGAGTTCACCTGCGCAGGCGCAATATATCATTAATGATGCGCAGATTCGTTTCCTTTTTGTAGGCGAGCAATACCAGTATGATGCTGCTTTCAGCATCTTTGGTTTCTGCACCTCTCTGCAACAACTGATTATTTTTGACCGTTCGGTAGTGAAAGATCCCCGCGACGTATCGTCTATCTATTTTGATGAGTTTATGGCGATGGGAGAGGGATTACCTCACAATGATACGGTAGAAGAGCGTACCGAACGGGCTTCATACGATGACTTGGCAAACATTCTCTATACATCCGGCACAACGGGTGAACCGAAGGGCGTCATGCTTCATCATTCCTGTTATCTGGAACAGTTTCATACACACGATGACCGTTTGACGACCATGTCGGATAAGGATGTATCTATGAACTTCCTCCCCTTGACACACGTGTTTGAGAAAGCATGGTGTTATCTCTGTATTCATAAAGGAGTGCAGATTTGTATCAATCTTCGTCCGGCAGATATTCAGACAACCATTAAAGAAATTCGCCCGACACTGATGTGTAGTGTTCCCCGTTTCTGGGAGAAAGTATATGCAGGTGTACAGGAGAAAATTAATGAAACAACAGGGTTGAAGAAAGCACTGATGCTGGATGCTATTCGGGTAGGTAGAATCCATAATCTGGATTATCTGCGTTTGGGTAAGACTCCTCCGGTGATGAATCAACTGAAATATAAGTTCTACGAGAAGACAATCTACTCTCTACTGAAAAAAACAATCGGTATTGAGAACGGTAACTTTTTCCCGACTGCCGGTGCTGCTGTTCCCGATGAGATTAATGAATTCGTTCATTCGGTAGGAATCAATATGGTGGTAGGATATGGACTGACGGAATCTACGGCTACTGTATCATGTACACTGCCGGTTGGCTATGATATCGGTTCGGTAGGTGTTGTACTGCCGGGGATTGAAGTGAAAATCGGTGAAGACAATGAAATCCTGCTTCGGGGTAAGACGATCACAAAAGGCTATTACAAAAAAGCGGAAGCCACAGCTGCCGCTATTGAGCCGGATGGCTGGTTCCATACAGGTGATGCCGGTTACTTTAAAAATGGACAGCTTTTCCTGACGGAACGTATTAAAGATTTATTCAAAACATCAAACGGCAAATACGTCGCTCCGCAAGCTTTGGAAACGAAGTTGGTCATTGACCGTTATATCGACCAGATTGCCATTATCGCCGATCAACGTAAGTTTGTCTCGGCTCTGATTGTTCCTGTATATGGATTTGTGAAAGAGTATGCCAAAGAAAAGGGTATTGAATATAAGGATATGACGGAACTGTTGCAGCATCCGAAGATTGTAGGATTGTTCCGTGCGCGGATCGATACACTTCAGCAACAATTTGCGCACTATGAACAAATCAAACGTTTCACTTTACTGCCTGAGCCATTCAGCATGGAACGTGGAGAATTGACTAATACACTGAAACTGAAACGGGCGGTGGTTGCCAAGAATTATAGTGAGCAGATAGAGAAGATGTACGAAGAAAGTGAGAAATAGGCGATAAGCGGTTTATCGTTAAAAATGAAACGATAAACCGTAAATGATAAATCGGAAACAATAAAGAGTGTATTGGAGCTCTCTTTAAAAGTATTACCCCTGTTACAGTTCAATTTGTAACAGGGGTAAACTTTGTGTTTAGGGGGGGCTTTGACACCTGCTAATTATTTATGGCCGGTTCGTTTCTTTTTAGTATCCGAAAATCTGTTCTTGGGTCAATTCTTCAATAGGACCTACAGCTTTCAATTTATCCAGCTCCAAATCTTTCTTATCTCCCAGGATGCAATAAACATACGTACGTCCTTTTACCCATTGCTTTTGGAAATCGACAATATCTTTTAGCGACATGTTCTGTATGTCGTTGTAGAGCTTGATGCGCGGGTCTACGTTTTGCCCTAAATCTTGTGCATTGATATAACTCCAGATAATGTCACCTTTGATGATACGTTCGGTGCGCAGACGGTTGGTTAATCCGTCTTTAGCCAGTTTGAAAGCAGCTTCGGATTCCGGCATATTATTGATGATGTCATTAAATGTAGTGACGGCATCAATCATTTTGTCGTTTTGCGTGGCAATCTGTGTACGTAGTACATAGGGATACTTCAAGTAGCTCGGCGGCATTATGCTAGCCCAGGCGGAATAAGCCAATCCACGTGTTTCACGCATTTCCTGGAAGACGATGGAGTTCATGCCCTCCGCCGAAGTATTCATCATATAATTCGCGGATAGGTTCAATGGCAGGATCATACTTCTTATCGAGATTGGATATCTGTGCCATGTATATTTGCTTGGCGTCATAAGGAGCTACTAGAACTTTAGTAACGGGAGTTTCGAGATAAGCATACTCGTTTCCGGCAGGAATATCCTTCAGGGCTGCCGGAACCTGATGATATTGGTTGATGGTAGCCAGTAAATCTTTGCTGCTGCTTGGGCCGTAGTATAAAATACGGTGCTTGTAGCTGTTCTGATTGTGAATCCGGTCTACCAGTTCCTGTGGATTCATATTTGTCAGTTCCGCCTCCGTCAGTAGATTGGTGGCAGGGGATTTGGGACCGTACATGGCAAAGCTCATCAAACGGGAGAAGTTCTGTCCCTGATTCAGTTTGGCGTCCGAACGGGCTTTCAGTATATCGCTGGTCATATTAGTATAGGCTTCCTTATTAACCTGCGCATCTGCCAGTAGCTTTTCGAATAATTGTACGGCAGCAGGCATATTCTCATTCAGTCCGGAAAGTACGACATACGTGCGTTCGTTACCCGGAGAAACATAGAAAGTACAAGCCAGGCGATAGAATTCACTTTTCAGTTCTTCCGGTGTCATGTCCGAAGTACCGAGATATTCGAGATAATCGAATGCTGTTCCCAAAGCTTTGTCATGGTTGTTTCCCATATCAAAGACATAAATCAATTGGAACAGGTCATTGGCTACATTCTGCTTGTAAAGAACCGGAATATCCGATTTTGCCTTTAATTGGCTCATATCCTTTTGATAGTCGAGGAACACAGGCTCAATCGGTTTAACTGCGCTTTCCTGTACCTCCACAAGGAACGGACTGGCTACATCACGATTGGTTATGATAGGAGTAATCTCCGGTTTCGTCATCTTCTTTTCGTTCGGGTCTTTTCCTTGCTTTTTGTAGATAACGGCATAATTATCTTCTTTCAGGTATTTGTTGGCGAACGCTACGATGTCTTCTTTGGTCAGTTTGGCCATGCGGTCGATGGCAGTAACTTCATTTTTCCAGTCTGTGCCGTTAATAAATGAGTTGACAAACATATCGGCACGTCCTTCGTTGCTTTCCATGTTTTGCAGTTCACCGAGTTTGAAATTGTTGATGTTCGCTTCCAGCATTTTCTCGTCGAACTCTCCGGCACGGAGCTTCTTGATTTCGCTGAGTAGCAAGTCTTTTACCTCTTCCAGTGTTTGTCCTTGTTTAGGAAGTCCTCCTAACAGCAATGCAGAGTAATCTGCCAGTCCCATCGGGTAACCGTAACTATTCAAGACCTTCTGTTGCTGGTTCAGGTCAAGGTCGATAAGTCCTGCCTTTCCATTGTATAATACTTGCGAAACGACTTGCAGGATTTCAAAATCCTTGTCGGATACACCGGGGAATCTCCAAGCCAATGCGACGCTTTCGGCATCCGGACCTAACACCTCTTTTACAACAGGTTGCGTGATTGGCGCCTCTTTCGGAAGGTCCAGTTTCGGGAGTTCCGGATTGGGTTTCAATCCACCAAAATATTTATCGATTAATGCAATTGTTGCATCCGGGTCTAAATCGCCGGACATACAGATTGCCATATTGTTGGGCACATACCATTGTTTATAGTAGTTCTTGATATTCGTGATAGAAGGATTCTTTAGGTTCTCCTGTGTACCTAACACAGTTTGCGTTCCATAAGGATGCTTTTGGGAAAGAGAGCTTGTGGCCTGTTTCACATATTCTCTTCATATACACGAATTACATTGTTTTCAAAACGATCTGCCTGAATCTTCGCCCAGTTTTCTATCTGGTTGGAAGGAATGTCTTCCTGATAGACCGTCTGGTCATACCAGGTATAAGCATTGCTGCCGGTAGATCCGATGGCTGCCATTAATTTGTCATATTCATTAGGGATAGCATACTTGGAAGCTTCGTAAGAAAGGCTGTCGATGGTGTGGTAGATCGCCTTACGTTCCGCTTCATCCGTAGTCTTACGATAAATTTCGAACTGTTGTTCGATTGCATCCAGCAGAGGCTTTTCGGTCGCGTAGTCTTTTGTGCCAAACTTGTCGGTGCCTTTAAACATGAGATGTTCGAAATAATGGGCAAGTCCCGTCGTTTCTGCCGGGTCATTCTTCCCGCCCACTCTTACTGCGATAAATGTTTGTATGCGCGGAGTTTCCTTGTTTACGGTGAGGTAAACCTTTAGTCCGTTGTCCAGTGTGTAAATGCGGGCTTTTAGCGGGTCATTGGGCACTGTTTCGTAGCTATACTTCTTTTGTGAGCTACAGCTGCAAATCACTAATGCCAGGAAGAGTGACAAGCAAGAAAGTTTCAATCGTTTGTTCATAATATGACAACATTTTAATAACAAAAACAAAGGTAGCAGAATTTTGCTTATCTTTGTCCCCGATATCTGAAATTTGTAAATAATAAAATTGTAAATCAAATGATTACTATTGAACAACTTAAAGACGTGAAAGAGCGCACTGATGCGCTGAGGAGGTATCTTTGACATCGACGGGAAGAAAATTCAAGTCGAAGAAGAGCAATTAAGAACGCAGGCGCCGGGATTCTGGGATGACCAGAAGAGAGCCGAAGCTCAAATGAAACTGGTGAAAGACCTGCAAAAGTGGATTGAGGGTTACAACGAACTCAAAACGCTGGCAGACGAACTCGAACTGGCATTTGATTTCTATAAAGAAGAACTGGTGACTGAGGAAGATGTAGATGCTGCTTATGCAAAAGCCAGTGAAGCGGTGGAAGCACTCGAACTCAAGAATATGCTGCGTGATGAAGCCGACCAGATGGATTGTGTGCTGAAAATCAATTCAGGTGCCGGTGGTACGGAAAGTCAGGACTGGGCTTCCATGTTGATGCGTATGTATCTGCGTTATGCCGAGACGAATGGTTATAAAGCTACCATTGCCAACCTTCAGGAAGGTGACGAAGCCGGAATCAAAACCTGTACTATCAATATTGAAGGTGATTTTGCATACGGTTATTTGAAGGGAGAGAACGGTGTGCACCGCCTGGTTCGTGTTTCTCCGTACAATGCGCAAGGTAAACGTATGACTTCCTTTGCTTCTGTATTCGTTACTCCGCTGGTGGATGACAGTATCGAGGTAAATATTTTGCCTGCCAACATCTCTTGGGATACATTCCGAAGCGGTGGTGCCGGTGGACAGAATGTAAATAAGGTAGAATCCGGTGTCCGTTTGCGTTATCAATACAAAGATCCTTATACCGGTGAGGAAGAAGAAATTCTGATTGAAAATACCGAAACCCGTGACCAACCGAAGAATCGTGAGAATGCAATGCGTCAGTTACGTTCTATCTTATATGATAAGGAATTGCAGCACCGTATGGCAGAACAGGCGAAGGTGGAAGCCGGTAAGAAGAAAATCGAATGGGGTTCTCAAATCCGAAGCTACGTATTTGATGACCGTCGTGTGAAAGACCACCGTACCAACTATCAAACCTCGGATGTGAACGGCGTGATGGATGGCAAAATAGATGGTTTTATCAAAGCTTATTTGATGGAGTTTTCTTCACAAGAATCATAAAAAATAAAATTAGCAAGAATTATTTTTGGAAAGTTAATAGATTTGTACTTACTTTGTTAGCGTTGAACTTTAAAGCTAACTATTATGGGTAAGGTGAAGAAAAAAGTAGCAATTAGTAAGAAAGAAGAAGAACAAGCCCAGAAGGTTGTCAAAATAGTGTTCGTCTCATTAATTATTTTGGCATTGATTATGCTGATCGCATTTTCCTTTTTCGGCTGATAAGTTCGCCACAAATTATACGGTTAACCCAGATTGTTTGGTTATTGATAGGATAAATATCAAATCCGATCTGTGTTAATCTGCGTAATTTGTGGCGAACTCTTTGTTTTGTAATGCATTTGTGTTCTCTGTAATATAAATGTAACTTTTCTGTCATTTTCCCGTAGTTAATTTGTCATCTCCGTGTATCCTCACAGTTGTACTTTTGCCGTGAATTTAGTAGCAGACAACTGAAATGAGTAGAATCAGAACAACCGTCGTTATGCTTTTGCTGGCGACAATGGCCTTTGGACAGGCAAAAGAAGATGCAGGGGATGGTAAGATGCTGGATAAACAGACCATGGAGTTTAAGGATTATCTGCCGGAGATTCACGGAACAATCCGGGGAAAGTACGAATATCAGACAGAAACAAGTGAAAGCCGTTTTGAAGTACGTAATGCACGCTTCAGTGTTTCGGGAAATGTGCATCCGATAGTTGCTTATAAAGCGGAAATCGACCTTTCCGATGAAGGCTCTATCAAGATGCTTGATGCGTATGCACGTGTTTTTCCGGTGAAAGACCTGAATTTTACGATTGGTCAGATGCGCGTTCCTTTCACAATAGACGCTCACCGCTCACCACATCAGCAGTATTTTGCCAACCGTTCATTCATTGCCAAGCAAGTAGGAAATGTGCGTGACGTTGGTTTTACGGCTGGCTATACGAATAAAGGTGGCTTCCCTTTTATCCTTGAAGGAGGATTATTCAACGGCTCCGGTTTGACCAATCAGAAAGAATGGCATAAAACGCTGAATTACTCCATAAAAGCACAGTTACTGCCTAATAAGAACTGGAATCTGACACTTAGCACCCAAATGATAAAACCGGAAAATGTACGGATTAATATGTACGATGCCGGTATCTATTATCAGAATGACCGTTTTCATATTGAGGCGGAATATTTATATAAAATGTACGGCCACGAAGCATTTAAAGATGTTCATGCGGTGAATAGTTTTATTAATTACGATTTACCATTAAAGAAAGTGTTCAATAAAATCTCTTTCCTGGCTCGCTATGATATGATGACCGATCATAGTGATGGCAAGATGGATGAAACGACAAAAGCTCTGATTATAAATGATTATGCCCGACATCGTGTGACGGGTGGAATCACGCTAAGTCTTTCCAAAGCTTTCATTGCCGACCTCCGATTGAACTTCGAGAAATATTTCTATAAGAACTCCGGCGTTCCAAAAGAATCGGAACGGGACAAAATCGTGATTGAGTTTATGACGAGATTCTGAAATAAATTGAGACTTGAAAATTGAGAATTAAGAATTGTAGTTTTCTGATACATGATGTGAGATGTCAAACTATCATTTTTTAATTCTCAATTTTCAATTTTTAATTTATCTTTGTGCCATGGCACAGGAAATAGAACGTAAATTTTTAGTTATCGGTGAATTCAAGTCTTCGGCTTTTGCGCAAAGTCACATTGTGCAGGGGTATATCAGTAGTGCTCGCGGGCGTACTGTCCGGGTTCGTATTCGGGATGATAAAGGTTATCTGACAATAAAGGGAGCTTCTAATGCTTCCGGTACTAGTCGTTATGAATGGGAAAAGGAGCTGGCCTTATCAGAAGCAGAAGAATTGATGAGGCTTTGCGAACCGGGGATTATTGACAAGACCCGTTATTTGGTACGTAGTGGCAAACATGTATTTGAAGTCGACGAGTTTTATGGTGAGAATGAAGGACTTATTGTGGCAGAAGTAGAGCTGGAATCGGAAGATGAGGCTTTTGTAAAGCCCGACTTTATCGGTGAGGAGGTAACGGGCGACATACGCTACTATAACTCACAGCTAATGAAAAAACCGTATAAAACGTGGTGAGCGTTAACAAATAAACCGTATATTTGTTCTTATATAAAAAAGAGAGCAGTATATGGATATGGAACAGTTGTACAGTTATGTGCCGCGTGAATTGGTTACTTTTGTTTTAGTAACCTTGTTTTCTTTATTAATCGGACTTTCGCAACGTCGAATCAGTCTGAAGCGTGAGGGGGAAACTACTCTTTTCGGAACCGACCGCACCTTTACCTTTATTGGTATACTGGGTTACTTGCTTTATATCTTAGACCCTACGGATATGCGTCTGTTTATGGGAGGTGGAGCGGTATTGGGATTGCTGTTGGGATTAAACTATTATGTAAAGCAATCACAATTTCATGTTTTTGGTGTAACTACCATCATTATTGCCCTGATTACTTATTGTATGGCTCCTATCGTAGCTACCCAACCTTCCTGGTTTTATGTCATGGTAGTTGTGACTGTGCTCCTGCTGACTGAACTCAAACATACTTTTACAGAGTTTGCTCAACGGATGAAGAATGATGAAATGATTACGTTAGCCAAGTTCTTGGCTATCAGCGGTATCATATTACCGATGCTTCCGCATAAGAATCTGATTCCGGATATTAATCTTACTCCTTATTCTATCTGGTTGGCAACGGTAGTAGTATCCGGCATTTCCTATCTCTCTTACCTATTAAAGAGATATGTATTCCATGAATCCGGAACGTTAGTTTCTGGTATTATTGGTGGATTATACAGCAGTACGGCTACGATCTCGGTACTTGCCCGTAAAAGCCGGAAAGCCTCTGAACAGGAAGCGACTGATTATGTTGCTGCCATGCTGTTGGCTGTCAGCATGATGTTTCTACGATTTATGATACTGATACTTATTTTCAGTAGAGAAATCTTCCTGTCTATTTATCCGTATCTGTTGACTATGGCGGTGGTGGCGGCTATTGTTGCCTGGTTTATCCATTCCCGACAAAAACGACCGGAAGACCAGCCTGCTGAAACAGAAGAAGATGATAGTAGCAACCCGTTGGAATTTAAAGTTGCTTTGATTTTTGCCGTACTCTTTGTGATATTCACTTTCTTAACTCACTATACGTTAGTGTATGCGGGCACAGGCGGATTAAATCTCCTTTCTTTTGTATCCGGTTTTAGTGATATCACTCCTTTCATATTAAACTTGTTGCAAAATACAGGCAGTGTGGCTGCACTGATAATTACTGCTTGTAGTATGCAGGCTATTATTAGCAATATAATGGTAAACATGTTCTATGCTCTATTCTTTGCAGGGAAGGGGAGTAAACTTCGTCCTTGGATTTTGGGAGGATTCGGTGTGGTAATTGCTTGTAATCTCGTTTTGTTGCTGTTCTTTTATATTTAAGAAAGGGGAGCAATTGATCGTTTTTCATTAGTCCTAGTTCTAGTAATTTACTATTTTGTCGAATATAATCGATGAAATAGAGGTGTTTTTATCGACTATACTCGATAAAGTGAAATGGATAAAAAATGAAGAGTAAATTTCATTAAAAAGGAAACTTACTCTTCATTTAAATTCAAAGTGAGATATTTGTTGAATATCTTTAAGTAGTGGTATGACTTGTTACCATTTCCAGTTGTCTTTACTCTTTTCTACCTCTTTTTCTATGTCTGAAGGAAGATTAGGGAAAAAATCAATATCCGTATTAGCTTCTAACTCGTCTATAGTAACCTCATATTTAGAAAAGGGTTCTTTACTATTATAAGATTTATGCTCAAACCAATACCCTATGGCAGAATATTTTCCATCTTTAAGGGATAACAGTGCCATAAAATAGTATTTGGGAACGGCTATATTATGAGAGCCATCAGATATATATTTTAGTATCTGGTCATCCCTAATTGTTCCCCCTTTTACTACATATAATGTATCTTTTGAATTAGTAATGCTATAGCCTTTACTTTGAACTTGTCTTTCTAAATTTAGCCAAATACCTCCGTTGAATCCATCTTGAATTTGTGGACTCATATTTGACATGTAGAATGTTTTTTTGTTGGCTGCTACTGAATATTGTCTGTCTTCGGAAGCTATTAAATGTCCTCTACTGTAGTTAGAACCAGAAAAAGCTTTTTCTCCAAGTCTGTATGCTGGAGGTAATGAAAGATCTTCTGTAAAGTTCTCATTTCTTCCTGCATCTTGGTCAGAAGTGGCGGTGCTAAAAGTGCATGCGACCCAACGAGAATGCATTTTGTTACAATCATACTCATAGCTATAAGTAATAATCTCTTTGTTATTCTCTTTAGTAGTGTGTGTGATGAACTTATACATATCTCCAGAACGCAAAGCTGGAATTTCAATCCTCCCTGCATATCCTGAAGGCTTTTCCGGGTCTGGATCTGGATCAGGATTAGAACCATTGCCTGCTAATTGTTTGAGTGTAAACTCTGCTTTTTCTTTCCCTGCTATGATTGTAATAATGACACTTCGTTCAGCTCCGGTATTTGCTTTCATATATCCACTGATAGAGCCATTTCCATTGCCGGATGTTCTACTCAATGTACACCAAGTCTCACTGCTTGAAGCCTGCCATGTGCCATCAGTTTTTACACGAATGATAAATCCGCCTCCATTGGCATTGATTTGCGTTTGGTCAATAGAGGCAATTCCTTGATTGGTATTGCTCGGATTGTCCGGAAGTTCTGGAGAATCCTGTTCACTACATGAGATTACAGTGCTACAAGTTATGAACAGGATGAATAGTCTAAATAATGCTTTTGTCATTTCACTTCTTTAATTAGATAAATAATAGTAGGCAAGTGATCGCTATACCCATTTAGCCATACACCACCTGCTTGCGTCCGTTTAGGATAACCTTTGTATTTCCCTTCTTTTTGGAACATAAAATCACGGCGGAAGATTTCATGTTTATAGAATTTCAGTGTACTGCGATCAGTGCCCAATAAATTCCCGGTGAATACGATTTGATCGAACAAATTCCATTTGCCTTTGTACATCAGAGTTCCGTATCCTTTTTTCAAAGTATCCCACCAAGGATTGTACAAATCTGTAGGTCCTACATCAGCAGGCTTACGTTTAGCTCCAAGTGCTACGGCCATACTTTTATCCATCGGGTCGTCATTCATATCCCCCATGATAACAATTTTGGCTGCGGAGTCTTCCCTTAACAGTGAGTCTTTGATCGCTCTAACCTGCTCCCCTGCACGTTCACGCGCCGGAGAAGCAGCTGCTCTCGAAGGCCAGTGATTGACGATAAAGTGCATTTTCTCACCTGCGATATTACCGCTGGCAATCAGGAAACCACGTGTTTTATGCACCGTATCATTGATATATACATAAGGTACGAGTTTACTATTTGTCAGTTCAAACAATTTGGGATTATAGAAGAAAGCACAGTCCACACCACGTTGGTCTGCTCCTTCGTAGTGAACATATTGGTACCCTCTGTCCGCTAAAACAGGTTGTTTCAGTATGTCTTCCAATACTCTGTAATTTTCGATTTCAGAAACGCCGATAATGGCGGGACCCATTGGTAACTTGTCGGTACTTAACATACTTAATATTTCCGACATGTTTTTCAGCTTAGCCTTATACTTCATCGTATTCCACTGATTAGTACCGTTAGGAAGATACTCATAGTCATTCTTACCTTCATCATGAATGGTGTCAAACAAATTCTCCATATTGTAGAACGCTACACTGTAGAGGGCAAATTTCTTTTCTTGTCCGTAGGCCATGAGGACAAAAAGAGCGAGTACACCTAAAGTCATTAAGCTTTTTTTCATCTTTAAAATTGATTTTAAAAGTGGGTAATTTGTCATTTGTATGACAAATATCTAAAAAGAAAACGGAAAAACCACCCTTACTAGTTACTTTTTTTGCAAAAAACATTGTTATATATAAAATTCTTTGTTATTTTGCGTAACAGCATATTTCTTTTATGTTGCAAAATGAAAGGCCAATTAACATTAATATAAATTAAATTATGAAACAACGACTAGGGTTAGCGATCGTGCTATTTTGCTTAATGCCAGCACTTTTTGCGCAGCAAAAGGCAAAGCAAAACGCCCGTGAGGACAATGCTTCTTTCATGTTTACAGAATCACAATTGAATGAGGATGATGATGCAGCACAGAGCACATCTGCATTGGTCACTTCTAACAATGATGTTTATCTGTCAAATGTAGGTTATCTGTTTAGCCCAATGAGATTTCGTGTAAGGGGATATGATTCCCAGTACAGTGACATGTATATCAATGGGGTACAGTTTAATGATGCAGAAACAGGACGTTTCAGCTACGGATTAATAGGAGGATTGAACGATGCTACCCGTAATAAGGAGGGGATCGGTCCTTTTGAATTTAACAACTTTACTTTTGGTGCGATAGGAGGTGCCACCAATATCAATTTACGTGCCAGCCAATATGCGGCCGGCTCAAAACTAACACTGTCAGGTAGTAACCGCAACTACATTTTGCGTGGAATGTATACTTATTCTACAGGTCTGATGAACAATGGTTGGGCATTTACCGGATCATTAGGTTATCGCTGGGGTAATGAGGGAAATATTGAAGGAATCAAATATAATTCTTTTTCTTATTTCCTCGGTGCGGAGAAAGTATTCAACGAACGCCATAGTCTCTCTTTGGCAACTTGGGGAACACCGACAGAGAGAGGACAGCAAATGGCGGCAACCGAAGAAGCTTATTATTTAGCGAACAGTCATTATTATAATCCGAACTGGGGATATCAGAATGGAGAAAAACGAAATGCACGTATTGTACGTCAGTTCGAACCATCGGCTATTGCTTCATGGAATTTCACCATTGATGATAATAAGAAGTTAGTGACAAGTGCCGGATTCAAATATTCCAACTATGGGAAAAGTGCTCTAGGCTGGAATGGTAATGCGGCCGATCCACGCCCGGATTATTATAAAAAGTTGCCTAGCTCAATCTTTGACGTGTGGGAATCTGTTCCTACTGCCGATGAATTACAGCAGTTTAATGAAGTCACAGATAATTGGAAAAATAATAAAGCTTATCGTCAGTTAGATTGGGATGCTCTTTATTTTGCCAATAAACAGGCGAATGCATTAGGTAAAGAGACACTTTATTATGTAGAAGAACGTCATGACGATCAGTTGGCTTTCAACCTTAGTTCGGTATTCAATCATCAATGGAATGAACACAACAGCTACATTGCGGGAGTTGCCGTGAATACAACGAAAGGTATGCATTATAAAAAAATGAAGGATTTGCTGGGCGGACAACTTTATACTGACGTCGACAAATTTGCAGTGCGCGATCATGGAGCTAGTTCCAGTATGGTGCAAAATGATCTTGATAATCCTAACCGCCGTATTGGTGAAGGTGATAAATTTGGTTATGATTATAACATCTATGTGAATAAGCAGAGTGCATGGGTGCGTTATCAGGGTAACAATGGCGGGTCATTAAACTATTTTGCTTCCGGTAAGATAGGATCTACACAGATGTTCCGCGATGGATTGATGAGAAACGGACGTGCTCCGTTGAAATCACTTGGTAGCAGCGGTACGGCTAAATTCCTTGAAGGAGGTATAAAAGCCGGTTTGAATTGGGCTATCAATGGTAACCATTCCTTCACGTTGAATGCCGGATATGAAGAACGTGCACCGTTGGCCTATAACTCTTTTATTGCTCCACGTATTAAGAATGACTTTGTGAGAGACTTGAAAACAGAGCGTATCATTGGTGGTGATTTGACTTATAACTTCAACACTCCATGGGTGATGGGACGTTTGACTGGTTATTACACTCGCTTCCAGAATCAGGTAGAAATGGATGCTTTTTATAATGATAGCGAAGCACGTTTCACTTATCTTTCTATGAATGGCATTGAAAAGGAACATTGGGGAATAGAAGCAGCGGCTACCTTTAAGTTGACAAGTGAACTTTCATTGACGGCTATCGGTACTTGGAGTGAAGCTAAATACACCAATAATCCGAATGCTGTATTGACATATGAAAGTGAGAATGAGTCAAACCTCGATCGTGTTTATGCTAAAGGTATGCGTGCTAATGGTACTCCGCTTTCTGCTTATAGCCTTGCTTTGGATTATAATGTAAAAGGTTGGTTCTTCAATTTGACCGGAAACTATTATGATCGTGTATATATCGATTTCTCAAGCTATCGTCGTCTTGGCAGCGTATTGGATAAAAATGGTGCCGGCGTAGATGCTAATGGAAATCCGGTTCTCCATGTACCGGGTCAGGAGAAACTGGATGGTGGATTTATGTTGGATGCTTCCATCGGAAAATACATTCGTTTACGCAACGGAAAGAGCATTAGCCTTAATTTGAGTTTGACTAATATCTTGAACAATACAGATTTGCGTACAGGTGGTTTCGAACAAAACCGTGATGATAATTACAAAGACGGTGACGCACGTGTTTACAAGTTTTCTAAGAACTCTAAGTATTTCTACGCATTCCCGTTCAACGCTTTCTTGAACATTGGTTATAGATTTTAAGAATGTGTAGTTATCAATCCAAAACAATAAGAAAGGAAGAAACAATTATGAAGAAATTACTATCTATATTATGTACCGGATTGCTGCTATGTGGCGCAGGTCTCACTTCCTGTGAGAACTATGATGATCCGGTGACGGGAAATGCTTATGGCAATAATTCAATCCCGGAAGGACGTACCATTTCAATAGCTGCGCTGAAAGAGAAATACAATGATTTCATTGATACGAGTACTGATACGTATACTACTATTGAGGATGAGACACGTATTGAAGGTGTAATAATTGGAGATGATGAAAGTGGAAACATCTACAAACAGCTTGTCGTTGGTGATGAAACAGGTGCTATTATTGTAGGAGTTAATAATTCCGGATTATATGCCTTCTGTCCGGTAGGTCAAAAAGTCGTAATTGACTGTAAGGGATTGCAAATCGGTAGTTACCGTAAGCTTGCACAAATCGGTTCAATTTATGAAGGTAAAGTGGGACGTATGCCCGAATATGTATGGAAACAGCATGTACGTTTGATTAATGAACCGAAGTTGTTTTATGATGAATTGAGACCTTTAGAAATCTCTACGGCTGCAGAATTGACCGATGTGGATATGAAGCAGGCGCCATTGCTTGTTACATTAAAAAATGTAAGTTTCCCGGATGCAAATGGTACTACAACTTATGCAGCAGAGGAAGATGTAGCCAATCCAAATCTTTCTTTTGTAGAACGCAATATCAACTATGCTGATGGTACTAAGTCTGCGGCTGTGGCACATACCAGTATCTATGCTAACTTCTCAAAAGATATTCTTCCGCAAGGTACTTTAAATGTGACAGGTATACTGACCCGATATAACAATGCTTGGCAATTGATTATTCGTACTGGCAGTGATGTAAAACGCAATAAATAATTCAAATAACAATATACAATTATGAAAAAGATTCTAAATGCTTTATTCTTGACACTGCTTGCAGTGTTCACATTTAGTTCATGTAGTGATGTACCGGCTCCTTATGATATATTGGGAGAGGGTGATGTTCCGGGGCTGACGGGTGATGGTTCTAAAGATAATCCATATACTGTATCAGATTTAAAGGCTAAGGCCGATGGTACTACTGTAGCTTGGGTACAAGCATATATTGTAGCAGGTATTAAGTCTTCTACCGATATGTCCATAAGTTCTGAAAATGATGTTGTTTTTGGAACACAACCCACAGGTGTGAAAGCTACTGCATTCCTGATTGCAGATGACCGTGGAGAAAGCGATTATAAGAATTGTTCAGCGGTTAATTTAAGTGGTAAAACTGCTGGCTGTTCTGAAGTTAAGGCAGCTTTAAATTTAGTTGATAATGCAACAACTCCTCTTCCTCGTTTAGTGACTTTGAAAGGAACCTTAGTGAAAAATACATGGGGATTACCGGGATTGAAAGAAGTTACAACTGCGATATTGGAAGATGGCACTATTATTGGTGAAGGGGGAGATGAGCCTACGCCTCCGGTTGGCGGAGTTACATTCTTTGAAGAATCATTTGCTTCAGATAAAGGTACATTTACTATTGAAGATAAGACACGTCCTACTAAAGTAAGCGAAATCTGGAAATGGGAGTCTTATACACCGGAGACTGGCGGAACTGCCAGCAAATATATGAAAGCTAGTGCTTATATCTCTGCAACAGAAAAAGAAGCATCAGAAAGCTGGTTGATATCTCCTGTTGTAAATCTGACAAAAGCGACCAAAGCTTCATTGACATTTGAACATGCTCATAAATTCTGTGGTGATCCTGCAAAAGAGTTGACTATATGGGTGAAGGAAAGTACTGCTTCTGATTGGACTCAAGCTACTATACCAACTTATGGAACTAATCTGGATTGGAAATTTGTTTCTTCTGGTAATATTGATCTTGTTAGCTATATAGGTAAAAATATTCAATTTGCTTTCAAATATATAAGTACTACTTCTAATGTAGGTACATGGGAAGTGAAGAATGTGAAGATTGTTGGAGAAGGTGAAGGTGGTGGTGAAACTCCTGAACCTCCTGTTGAGGGAACTGAAATATTTACTGAAAAGTTTGGTACTAAGATTATAGGTAAAGATGAAGCAAAACCAGCTATAAGTGCTTATCAGGGTTGGGATAATTCAAATTTGACTTTTGCAGCAACGAGTGGAGATATACGTGCTATTGCTCATAAGACCCCTGAAGTTTCTTCAGATGCACCTATGGTGAATCATGCTTGGCTACCCAAAAATAGTGAGGTAAATTTCTCAATTTCTAATATAAAAGCTTCAGGTTATAGTAAGTTCATTGTTGCTTATGAAGTAGCGGCTAATGTGTATAATGCAGGTGAAACTGCAGATTTGAGTGCTATCAAAGTTGTTTTGAATGACAAGGAAGTAGTGGCAGCAAGTAAGGTTGTGAGCGCAGCAAATAAAGAAGCTAATATTTTCTATTCTATGCAAGTGGAAGTAGAGGTTACAGGTACTGATGCTTCTACGTTGAAGTTTGTTGCTGATGTAGCTGATAACACTGTAGGTTTCCGGCTTTATAACATTAGATTATATGGTGTGGAAGGAGGTACTGCCCCGGAACCATCAGGTAGTGAATTATTCATCTCTGAATATGTGGAATCATTTAAAGGAAATAATAAATATGTAGAAATATATAATCCTACAAGCGAATCGATCGATTTGTCTGGTTATTCATTGAAAATGAATACAAATGGTAAAAAAGAAGGTGAAGAAATAGTATGGACATCTCTTCATAATAAAGCTTTTACTGGAACTATTGAACCGGGACATGTTGTCGTATTTGCTAATAATCAGGCTGTAAACTACGCAGGAGAAGTTGTAAAATGTTCCGCTATGGCTTTTAATGGTGATGATGCTATTGGTTTATTTAAAGGAGAGACTTTGATTGATTTGATGGGAACTCAGGGAGTACAAGAGAAATTTGGGGAGAATGTTGTATTGAGAAGAGTTGCTACAGTTACTAGTCCCAATACTACATATACTTTGGCTGAATGGCACGAAGTAAAACTTACATCAGCGGAGGATGATGCAAGTGTTGGTATCTCTGGACTAGGCTCCCATACGGTGGAGTAAATTTTGGATACATACAAATAGGAAAAGCTGCTCTTTGTAGGGCAACTTTTTCTATTTGTATATTATATAATCCTTTTTAATATTGGCGGTAACATGAAAAGTCTATTTATTTATGGTGGTTTCCTTTTTTTATGTGTTTCCTTTTTTTCATGTAGTGATAATGACAAAAATAATAGCAATAATTTTGCCACCGGCATCGTAGAACTCCCTGCCCTTCGTAATGGTGCAAACGATGTGTTTGTAACTCATTATACCACATTCAATGGGCAGAAAGTAACCTCTTTCAGTATGGAATACGATAAGAGTAAGAAACATTCCCGTTGGATTGCATTCCGGTTTGACAATCAAACAAAACAGCAAAATGTATCACGTAGTGATGAGCCTTTTGATGCTGATCCTGCTATTGGTTCACAGTATCAACGTGTACAAGCAGATTTTGGAAAACAAGGTTATGACAGAGGACATCTTTGTGCTTCCGCCGACAGACTTTATTCACGTGAGGTAAATGAACAGACTTTTTATTACACTAATATGAGTCCTCAACGAAATAAATTTAATACAGGCATTTGGTTGACTTTGGAGGGACAAGTGCAATCATGGGGGCGTAGCTGTACAGCTTCAGATACTTTGTATGTAGTAAAAGGAGGAACGATTGATAAGGAAGATCAGATCAGAGGATATATTAGTAACGACCGTAGCAAGCCCATTCCTAGATATTATTATATGGCTTTGTTGTTTAAAAAAGGAGATTCATTCAAAGCGATCGCTTTTTGGATGGAGCATACCGACACTCCGAAATCAACAAAGTTAGTTGATTATGCATTATCAATAGACGAACTGGAAAAAAAGACAGGAATTGACTTCTTTCCGAATCTGAATGATAATTTAGAAAATGCGCTTGAGGCTACGTATTCAACAAAAGCGTGGCCGGGATTGGAATAAGATCACCACGTTAATAATAACAGTCTCTTTGTCAAGGCAGGGTATACTTCAGGATGCTACCACCCATTTCTCGATATTACGGGTTTTCTCACTGAAGTTAATTCCTATCTTGAATAGTTTGCGTCCATCCGCTTCGAAAGGCAGCGCATAGCGTTTGTTGTTAATCTGCTGCAAAGCCTCTTCTGCTGTTCCGTTTAGCTTGAATTCCATAATATAAATGAATTTGTCTGTTTGCAGAATGAGATCTACACGTCCGTTATTGGTGTGGTATTCCACTTTGGTATAGAAACCAACCAATTTGAAAACAATGAAAAGTACGTTCTCATAATGTAGTTCCTGCTCCCGGATTACTTCGTAAGTCGTATCGGCAAAGAAACTCTGCAGGCGGTGGAAGAAAGAATCATAATCTCCCGTTTCTACTTCACGGACGAATTTTTGAACTTCAAATGGGGATTCCACCTTATTCACATTCGCGTAAAAAGGAAGCAGAAAGCGAATGAATCCTTCTTCTACTTCACGGTTGGGGAAACCTAAACGGTATATGCCAAAACGTTCGTCATATCCTTTAATGGTGAGGTATCCGCTTTGGTAAATCACTGGAATCGGGTTGGTTGATTCGGAGTCGATGCTATTCAGTACTTGTGCATCAGTTTCTTCGTGTGCCATCCGTTCCAGATCATAATGATGCTTTTTTAGTAACTTAACCAGATAGGTAGGTGTCCCCGTCTCAAACCAATAACTGCCGAATTCTTTATATTTGAAAGCGTTGAGCAGACTAAACGGATTATATATACCGATAGAATTATGTGTAAAATGATAGCCATCATAATATTCTTTTAGTTTTGTACAGAGCTTGTCATACGACAAACCTTGCGTCTCTGCAAACTCATGAAGTTCGATATCTAAGTTTTCATGAAGCTCCTGATCGCTGACACCGCAGATTTCAACATAATCTTTTCGCATTGAGATGTCATCCAAATTATTCAAGTCGCTAAACACACTGACTTTGCCAAACTTTGTAACGCCGGTCAAGAACGCAAACTTTATATAGCCATCCATTGTTTTGAGTGCCCCATAGAAAGGTTTTAAAGTGTCCCGGAATTGTTTTTGCAATTTTTCGTTGCCGATGGCTTGCAACATGGGCTTATCATATTCATCTACCAAAATAACTACACGCTGCCCTGCCTGCTTGCAGGCGCGTTCTATGATACCGGCAAAACGCAGGGAAAATGAGCGTTCGGATGGCTCGGCACCATAGAGCTTTTCCCATGCAGTCAACGATTTTTCGAGTATATTATCCAGACTTTCCGGCGTATCATATTTTTCGATATTAAGGTCCAGATGTAGTATCGGATATTTAATCCAATCCTTTTCCAACCTTTCTACAGCCAGTCCTGTAAACAGTTCTTTTTTTCCTTGAAAATAGGCTTCAAGAGTAGAGATGAGCAGACTCTTTCCGAAGCGGCGCGGGCGGCTTAAGAAATAGTAACTACCGGTTTTTACCATTTGATACATCAATGCCGTTTTATCAATATATAAATAGCCGTCATTACGAATCTTTTCGAAATTCTGTATGCCAATGGGATAAATTTTAGTGCTCATATACTCCGGTTTTATAAATCAATTACACAAAGGTAATAAATTTCCGGGTACTTCATTGCTTTTAAAAAGAGGAAAGTATAAGTATAGTTGCTTTTAACTGAATGAAGTGTAGAAAACAGTCATACTGTATACATTAACTTCCCGTTTCCAGGCGGGGAACTGTCGTTTCCGGCATTAGAAATTACAATTTCCACGGTAGGAAACGAGAGTTTCTAAGGCGGGACACTACAGTTTCTACGTAAGGATACTGTCGTTTCCCCGTAGAGACACCACCATTTCTCCATAGAGTCACCCCAATTATCCCATAGCTTTGCATCAAGGAATCAAGGCTTTTTCTTTGATTATATAACGTGTTGCAGATACTTTATCTGCAACCTATCTGCCGCAGGTATCTGCAACGTTCCAACTGTTTGTCAACTAGTGTATTACACGCGTTTGGTTGCAGGTGCAGATGTTTTATGTTTTTTCAGGTTCTTCGTCAAATTTGGTGGTAATCTCTTTTTTATTTCGACGGTTTCCCTCTTCTTCTTTCTTAATCCTATAAAAAGTTGTAGATATGTTTGCTTTTTAGTAACTTTAAAGACACCACATCATTAAGAGTTACAATGCAACAAGTCATATCTACAACGTACAAATATACATCAAAAAAAGAAAATGCTCCTACAAATAGGGGATTATTCCATGATTTCAGATTCAGTCTTGGCTACGATAATCTGCAACAAGATGGTATCTCTGAAGCTGTTGGCTCATTGACGGTCTTTCTACATACGGCTGGCAAAGGGGCTTCCTGTCCTTATTGCGGACATTTCAGTCACCGATTGCACAGTTACTACTCCCGTCATATTGAGGATCTTGAAGTTTACGGTCATACTTTGAGTTAGTCATCAAGGTTGGCAAATATTATTGTGACAATGTTTCTTGTCCACAAAAATATTCTGCGAACCGTTGTCTTTCTGGCTCGTCGGTATGGTAGACGGAGCTATCTTGTTGAGGAACGCATCAGATCGATAAGTTTGGAACTTACTTCCCGAAAGGCCTCTTCTCTTTTGCAACTGTTCCATATAACAGCCAGTAGTTCTTCCTGCTTACGCATCCTACAACAGTGCGGACAACACAATCCTATGCATAATAAAAGTATTTATGTAGGTATTGATGATTTTGCCTATAAAAAAGGTAAGGATTATATGAGTGTGGTCGTAGACCAGATGACACACATACCTATTGCTTTGTTAGAGGATAGAAACGGAGAAGCACTTGATAACTGGCTCATCCGGAATCCTCAAATACAATATATAACGAGAGACCGTGGAAGATGTTTCACAGAGGCTATAAACAGAATAATTCCTGGTGTTACACAAATCTGCGACCGATTCCATCTAATCAAGAATATGACGGACACGATGATACCGGAAATAGAAAAATAATCCGTCAGACCAAGAAAAGCTCAAATACGAATATCGACAGAGACACGGCTTCTTCGTTAATTCTTGAGACATATTTAACATGGGAGATGTCCGACACAGAGAAAATTGAAGATATACAGGAAAGCTTGAACTTAAAATGCAGGGGATGACCATTGAGCAGACAGCCACACATTTGGGTAAGAAAAGTCGCTACATTTATAAGATTATTCACAACAGAAGAATAGGGGCATACTTGAATGAGCAACAGAAGACAGCTCTTAAATATGTATCCGAACTGGCTACAATCATTAGTGCGGGCTGTATTACTCGAAAAATATTGGCACAAAAAATGGGGAGTAAAATCAGTGGCGCACTTATTGGAAGGATAACATCCAGCTTGCGAAAAAGGTATCAACAAAAGAGGAAGGAAGTCAAGGAGCATAATGAGAGCATTGAAAACAGAAGTAAAATACAGAGAGTTTCACAGAATCAGATACGCAAATACATTCTAAAGGGAGAATCGGATAATCCTAAACTAGCGGAACTGTATAAGTCCTCACCGCAGATTAAAGAACTTTTAAGCGTGTGTCAGAATTTCAGAGATATGATTAATGGGAACACTTATGATAAGGATATTAGAAAGTGGATTGAAAAAGCGAAGGCAACACGGAATATGGCACTGACGAACTTTGCATATGGTATTGAAAAAGACTGGGAGGCAGTACAGGCAGCTATTGATATCCCCTTCAGTAACGGATTACTGGAGGGGACAGTGAATAAAATTAAAGCGGTAAAAAGACAGATGTACAATAGGGCAGGAATTAAACTACTGAGAGCGAAGATTATTTATTCACAATAGAAGAAGTACCACCAAATTTGACGAAGAACCTTTTTTCAACTTTATAGAGGAAGGATTACGCATCAAAATTAGGGTCACAACCGTAAGTCATAAACCCAATTCACCTCTGTGTCCTCCGTGTCCTCTGTGGTGAAAAGAATCAAAACTGCATAGAAACGAGTTAAACGGTGCGCTAATGAATAGGTCCAGGGTGAGGGGTGGTGAGGGTAGATTTATAACTTTCGTATTTTTTTTTGAGGATAAAAAAGGAGATAGTATAGAAAATAATAAAATAAAAGGTTATAAATCTACCCTCACCACCCCTCACCCTGGACCCATATCTTATAATAAAAAGATAACGGGGAATCTTAAAAACTCAATCATCTTTTTCAGATTTACCACAACGTTTCCAGAATACTCCATTATTTTATTCAAAACCGTACAGAGAATGAGCCAAACCCGTACGGGAATGAATCAATTTTTAGGGATATGGCTGTCCTGAACCAAATCCCCAAGAATTATAATTGAGCTGGCTTGCTGAATATACATAACTTCCAGCATTTATTTCCATATTTCCACCACATTTAAAAAAATATGTATATCTTTGTCACACGCTTTCTGCTCATCAGCGTGATGAAATTAGCGGGAGGCGCTATATATTACTTAAATTAGGAATATGTAAGTGTTATCTCTCGGAATCAGAATCTAGCGATTTAAACCAAGGAGAGATGATGCGACAGATGTTCCACGTTAACGGCTTATATCAACATATCCGTAAAAGATGTGTTATATATAAACGATTGACGTGGGTGTCTGTTGTCATTATTATCTTTTGGGAGGGTTTCGCTAGGCCTTGATTCCGGATAATGGTGCAACAGCATTCACGTCTTTTTTGTGTCCGGTCGGTTATGATTACCCCTAAAAGTCTAACCTAAACAATTCCCCGTCCGCCCGAAATACAGAAAACGTGGATGTCCGTTGTGCCACATAAACAAAATAATACTCCATTTTTATTGTGGAACACATTAAAACAAAAGCATTATGCCAAAATGGATTAGCGTAGAAGAAGCGGCGGCCAAGTATGGAATCAACAAAGAAGTAATCTGGCTTTGGGCGGATATGAAAAGATTCCCAATGTCGTATGAGAAAGGTATCACCACTGTTGATGAAGAAAGCCTTATCGGATTCCTGCATCAGAATAAGGATCGAGTTACAGCCGAGTATATCGACACATTGGAAGACCTATGTATTGAAAAAGCAAATATCTGTAACTTATATGCTGAAATTATTGGCTGTCAAGACAAAGAACTCTTGTATCAAAGAGAGCAAATAGCTCGAATGAAAGAGATACAAACAGCTATGAAAAGGCAAAACAGCCGGCTCCGGGATTGTGAGAAAGTGTTCACGAAATATGAAGAGAACTTTAGTACCTGCTGGGTTGGAAGAATCTGCGCTCACTTAAGGCGGCTGATATGGTTGATACGACGGTAAATACCATTCTATCTCCTTTTAAATAAGGAATAACCGATACCGTTGAGCGGAAATGTCTAAAAGTACTCTTGAATAGAAAATTTAAAGATGCCCATGAATAGATATATTTAAAGATATCCCTAAATAGAAATGTTTAAAAATACTAGAAATATACTGTAGTAAGATTTTTTATCCATTCGTTTTATATTCTTAACTCCGAAAAATTCGTAAGTGTAGATAAACCAACTACTTTTGGCTCTCGAATTTGCAGCATTTTTGAATGTCTTGCGTCTAATAAACATAAACTAATATATTTCTAGTCATGAAACACAGACTGTTACTACTAATTCTATTCGTATTCGCTACCTCCGTGGCGGCGGGGTGGGCACAAAAATCCACAGCTCCTTCTTATACAGTCAAAGGAGTACTTATTGATTCTTTAACACAAGAGGGAGAACCGTATGCTACCATCAAAATAGCAAAGAAAAATGCTCCGGATAAAGCAGTCAAGATGGCGGTGACTGGGGCGAATGGTAAATTTCAGGAGAAACTGAATGTCGCTGCGGGCAATTACATCATCACTATTTCTTCGATTGGTAAAGCGCCGATAGTAAAGGAATTTACTCTAAAACCGTCCGTGAAGGAGGTTGACTTGGGCACAATGATTTCTTCAGAGGCCAATAACGTATTGAAAGGAGTGGAGGTAGTTGCACAAAAACCTTTGGTAAAGGTAGATGTGGATAAGATTGAATATAATATTGAAGATGACCCGGACTCAAAATCGAACAGTATATTGGAGATGCTTCGGAAAGTGCCTTTGGTAACGGTGGATGGAGAAGACAATGTACAAGTAAACGGCAGTAGCAGTTTCAAGATACATGTAAATGGAAAGCCCAATAATATGATGAGTAATAATCCGAAGGAAGTACTGAAAAGTATGCCGGCAAACACGATCAAATATATTGAGGTGATAACTTCACCGGGAGCTAAATATGATGCGGAAGGTATCGGAGGTATTCTGAATATCGTCACAGTAGGTTCCGGATTTGAAGGATACACGGCTACTTTCAGAGGAAATGCTAATAATAACGGAGTAGGTGCCGGCACTTACGCAATGGTGAAACAAGGTAAACTGACTGTTTCTGCCAACTATAACTACAATTATAATAATAGCCCGCGCAGCTATTCCGACAGTTATCGCGAAAACTACGAACCGGATAAAGAGAATGAAAAATATCTGGAATCGGAAAGTAGCTCCAAGTCGAAAGGGAATTTCCAGTATTGCAATTTGGAAGCCAGTTACGAGATTGATACGTTGAGGTTGCTGACCGTGGCTTTCGGAATGTACGGTAGCAGTGACAAAAGTAACAGTGGCGGAAATACGATTATGCACGGAGCTGATCGACAGGATTTTGCGTACCGTTATAGAACCGACAATCATGGAAAAGGGTCATGGTATTCTATCAACGGAAATATAGACTATCAACGTACTTCCCGAAAAAATAAAGAACGGATGATTACGTTTTCTTATAAAATCAATTCCCAACCCCAAACGAATGATTCATATAATACTTATCTGGACATCGAGCCTGATGAGAATAAACTGGATATCATTAAAGAATTGTCATTAAAGAATTTCCATTCGGACGGAAAGACAAATACGATGGAGCAGACTTTCCAGGTGGACTATACTACTCCGATTGGAAAGCTGCATACAATTGAAACCGGTGCCAAATATATTTTCCGACGTAACTCCAGTGATAATCGGTTTTATGAAGCCGAGGGAGCAAGTGAAAACTATGCATATAATGAGAATCGTAGTAGCGAGTACCGTCATTTGAATCATATTCTCTCTGCTTATGCCGGATATACGCTGAAATACAAGGGATTTACTTTCAAACCGGGATTACGTTATGAGCAAACCATACAAGAGGTGAAGTATCTGGTGGGTCCGGGCGAGAACTTTGATTCGAATTTTAGTGATCTGGTTCCTTCCGTTTCCTTGGGAATAAAACTAGGAAAGACGCAGAATTTGCGTGGTGGATATAATATGCGTATCTGGCGTCCGGGTATCTGGAATTTGAATCCTTATTTCGATAATCAGAATCCGATGTTTATCAATCAGGGAAATCCGAACCTGAAGAGTGAGAAGAGTCATTCGTTCGACTTGTCTTACAGCAGTTTTACGTCCAAGTTCAACATCAATCTTTCTTTGCGTCATTCTTTCAATAACAATGGAATTGAAAGAATCAGCCGTTTGATTACTGATAAAGACGGAGAAATCTTTGAAGGTGGGCATAAAGCTCCCTACGGTGCACTGTATAGCACATACGGTAATATCGGAAAGAGCCGGGAAACAGGATTGAACTTTTATTTGAACTGGAACGCTTCTCCTAAAACGAGAATTTACGTCAATGGACGTGGCAATTATAGCGATTTGCGGAGTCCTGCCCAAGAGTTGCACAATTATGGATGGAATGCTTCTGCTTATGGAGGAATTCAGCAGACCTTACCGGGAAAAGTACGTTTGAGCCTGAACGGCGGAGGTAGCACACCCCGAATCAGTTTGCAGGGAAAAGGTTCAGGATATAGTTATTATAGTTTGGGATTGAGCCGTTCTTTCCTGAAAGAAGAACGTCTTTCTTTGAATATTTATTGCAGCAATGTTCTGGAGAAATACAGAACTTACAATAATCACACAGAAGGAGCTAACTTTATTTCGAAGAGTTCGAGCAAATATCCGAGCCGGTATTACGGTTTCAGTATTAGCTATCGGCTTGGAGAGTTGAAAGCCAGTGTAAAGAAAGCCGCACGAAGCATCGACAATGACGATGTGAAAGGTGGCGGCGGAGGAGGTGGAAACACCGGTGGTGGAGGTGGTCAGTAGACCACTTCCGCACACCGAGATTCCCTCTTATTTCTGTCTCACGTCTTGCTTGTTGGTGTTAAAACCAAGTTTGGTTAATCCGGCCTGTACGTCGGGATGGCTCATGAAGAGTTTCCACAATAATCCGCTCCGGTAGTTTTCGATCATGACAGCAATAGGACCCTGGTCGATAGCCAGATAACGTTGCGGATACCAATTGTCCGTTTCGCTGAAAGCATCGTAGAATCCGAAAGGACCGAAGACTTTGTCCCCCATATTATACAGGTGGCGCATCACTTGCATCGAATATTCCGGTGTATAGACGATGGATGAAAGGGCGGCGGTAGGGGAGATAACCCCTTTGTCCTCCTGCTCATTGGGCGAATGAGCAGCGTATCCATCGACGGAATAGCTGGCGGTCAGTCCCCAACAATCCGGTCCGAAACCTTTGTAATGTTTAGGGTTGCGGATGCAGTAAGCACGGTTCACCAGTGTCAGGTTGCGCATTTCGTGGAAGTAGCTGGGACAGTATTCGTCTTTCAGACCGACGGGGTCGAGTCCGAGGAAGGAGTATTGTGCCCAGAAAAGCGGTCCGGCTTCCGTGCCCTGATAGCGGAGGTGCAACTCGATTCCTTCCACTTTATGCGGAGAAACGATGGCTCCGTTCTGTGCCCAACCGTCATGATAGACAGCCGCAGGTACTCCGTGTGTAGGAGAAGCGGCGGCAAGAATATACATAATCATACATTCGTTGTAGCCGTGTACAGGGAAATTCATTTCCCAGCCATACGTCGGACTCCAATGCCAGTAAAGAACGTTTTGCCCGCCTTGCCGATACCAGTTCCAGTCGACATCCCGCCAAATCTGGTCGATACGTTGGGCGAGGGCTTTCTCTTTCTCGTTTCCGTTGACGTAATATTGGTGTACGGCCAGCAGCCCTTGGATGAGGAAAGCGGTCTCTACCAGATCGCCCCCATTATCTTTTTGCCCGAATGGTTTCACTTTGCCCGTATCACCATACCACCAATGAGGGTAGGCTCCGTGGAAACGGTCTGCCTTTTCGAGGAAAGAAACGATGCGTTCCATTCGTGCCAGTCCCTCTTCGCGGGTGACGTAACCGCGGTCGATTCCCGCAAGGATAGCCATGATGCCGAAGCCGCTGCCGCCGGAAGTGACTACGTTGGCATCGTTTTCAGGATAAACGCCGTCTACATGATAACGTTCGGGAGCTAAGCCGCTATTCGGCTCGGCACCTTCCCAGAAATAGAGGAAAGTCCGTCGCTGGACGGTATCCATCAGGGCGTCGTCCGATAACGAGTCGGTGGCTGCGGAAAGGTTGTTGCTTTTGCTTTTCCCTTTACAGCTCTGGAAAGTCAGGGCAACGGCGGATAGAAATAGTAACATGAGTGGAAGTGCACTCATTTCTATTATTCTTTTATATTTATCGTTCATAATCAAGGTGATAAAAGTTTAGTTTAACGTGAACTTTGCGGTTTTCACATCACGGCTGTTCGTACCGATCATCACTTCAAAGTCGCCCGGTTCGGCAACCAGTTGCAAGTCATAATTATAGTATCGAAGCATTTCCGGAGCAATCTTGAAACGGACAATCTTCATTTCTCCCGGTTCGAGGAATATCTTTTGGAAACCTTTCAGTTCTTTGACGGGACGGGTACTGCTACCCACAACGTCGCGGATATAAAGCTGTACCACTTCCGAGCCGGGCCATGTTCCGGTATTGGTAACCTCCACTGCCGCGGTCAACGAACCGTTCATGTCCATGGAAGAATGACTCAAGTCGATGTCGCTGTAAGAAAACGTCGTATAAGAAAGGCCGTAACCGAACGGATAAAGCGGATCATTATCCACATCGAGATAGTTGCTGCGGAATTTCTCGAACCATTTGCCATCTTTCAATGGGCGTCCGGTATTTTTGTGCGCATAATAAAGAGGTATCTGGCCGACATTCTTCGGGAAAGTCATGGTCAGTTTTCCACCCGGATTGACGTAACCGAAGAGGGCGTCACCAATGGCATAAGCGGCTTCACTACCTCCGAACCATACATTCAGAATGGCAGGCACATGCTCCTGTTCCCAGTTCAGCGTAAGCGGACGTCCGGTAAATAATACCAGTACCACCGGTTTGCCTGTCTTTAAAAGTTCTTTCAATAGATTCTGTTGTACATCGGGAATGTTCAAATCCGTGCGACTGCTACTTTCACCACTCATTTCAGAAGATTCGCCTAAAGCTGCGATGATAATATCCGATCGGCGGGCCACGTTCAATGCTTCGTCCAACAACTGTTGGTCGGTGCGGTTGTCACGGTTCAGGGAACGGCCGAACATCGTTGCCCGTTCTTCGTAACTTGCGTCACTAATCAGATTACTTCCTTTAGCGTACATGATATTCGCTTTTCCGGCTGTCATCTCTTTCAATCCTTCTACCAAAGAAGGGCAACGGTCGAGCACAGCAGCTACGCTCCATGTACCCGGCATATTGCTACGGCTGTTTGCCAACGGACCGATTACTGCAATATTTCCTTTAGGGTTGAAAGGCAACAACGGATTTCCGTTCGGATTACCGTCGGGACTGTCATTCTTTAGAAGAACGAAACTTTCTGCTGCAATTCTGCGGGCTGCATCACGATGGGCTTTGGTAAAGATGTCGCGTGCCGGACGTTTCGGATCGCAATATTTATAAGGATTATCAAACAATCCCAGTTTATATTTGGCTTCCAGAATACGACGGCAAGCCGTATTCAATGCTTCCATAGAGACTTTTCCTTCCTGAACGGATTTCTTCAGTGTCCCTACAAAACCCTCGCTTACCATATCCATATCCACTCCGGCGTTGATGGCACGGGCGGATACTGTCTGAAGATCGCCGATACCGTGGTCGATCATTTCTGAAATGCCCGTATAATCAGTTACCACAAAACCGTTGAATCCCCACTGTCCGCGGAGAATATCCGTCATCAGCCATTTATTGGCAGTGGCCGGAATACCGTCTACTTCATTAAAAGAAGCCATCACGCTGCCTACACCCGCTTCAACGGCTGCTTCATACGGCAGCATATAATCATTGAACATTCGTTGGCGGCTCATATCCACGGTGTTATAGTCGCGGCCGGCTTCGCCTGCCCCATATAACGCAAAGTGTTTTACGCAGGCCATGATTTCGTCATTCCGTTCCATGTTTTTCCCCTGATAGCCGCGCACCATCGCTTCGGCAATCATGGCACCGAGAAACGGGTCTTCGCCACTACCTTCGGATACGCGTCCCCAACGAGGGTCACGTGAAATATCCACCATCGGGCTGAAAGTCCATGAGATTCCATCAGCACTTGCCTCTACGGCTGCAATGCGGGCAGACTCTTCAATGGCTGTCATGTCCCAGGTGCAAGACAAACCGAGCGGGATAGGGAACATCGTTTCGTACCCGTGAATAACGTCCATCCCGAACAATAACGGAATGCCCAGCCGTGAATCTTCCACAGCTTGTTTCTGTACTTCACGTATTTTCTCTACTCCTTTCAGATTGAACAATCCTCCCACTTCGCCTTTCTTGATTTTTGCGGCAATGTCGCTGCTTTTAGCTTGTCCCGTAGTGATCTCTCCGGTGACGGGAAGGTTTAACTGTCCGATTTTTTCTTCCAGCGTCATTTTATTCATCAATACGTCGATGAAACGATCCATATCCTGTGGCGACTTTTGTGCCGACGCGGTTAGAAAACCTGCAGCAAACAACAGGACGGATAGACTTAACTTTTTGTATATCATATTATTATAGTTAATTTTATCTCTATTCATATAAAGTCCTCCTGATGCGTTGAATGTTCGGCACCGAGGAGGACATTGTTCGACACCGAGTAACAGTAGTTTCGGCACCGAGGAAACAACCGTTCGGCACCGAGGAACTTTCTTATTGGTAGTCGGGGTTCTGTACTAACACTCCTTTAGACTTGTCGATCTCTGTCTGCGGCAGTGGAAGCAGTGCGTTTTTGTCCTGATAATTGGTTTTACCGGCTGCGTGCAACACTTCTTTTGCAATGCCCCAACGAACGAGGTCATAGAAACGGTCGAATTCCAACCCTAATTCCACACGGCGTTCGTGGCGGATGGCTTCACGCAATTCTCCCTGATCGGTAGTCGTCACTTTAGGTAATATATTGGTATTGGTGCCTCTGGCGCGTGCGCGTACTTGTTCCAAATAGTCGATTGCTTCACCCGGAATACCTTTTTCATTAGCTGATTCGGCTCCCATCAGCAGTACATCTGCGTAGCGGATCAGACGAATGTTTACCCAGAATCCTTTGTTGGTATATTCTTTACGCAAAGCCGGGTCGGTATAGGCTTTCTTGTTAAAGTAAGCACCTATTGCCGGAGAAACCGGAGATTCGCCGTATGGCTCGTTGGTATTTTCCGGAGTGATAGGATCGCTGTCCGAGTGGCGGAAGTAGAGTAGGGTAGAGTTTTTGCGTGGATCACCCTGTTCGTATGCTTGCGCCATATACTCTGTTGCCATGTGCCATCCCCATCCCAAGTCCCATTGACCTGCTCCGCGTACACCTTGTACTTCACAGAACTGGCTACCGATAACGGTACTTTGAGGAAGAGCGGCAGTAGCTGTACATTGCAACTCGAATATAGAACCTCCGTTATTTTCACCATCGTCCGTGAAAATCTCATTATACGGAGTCTTTAAGTTGTAGAGCCCCTTTTTGATGACATCGGTGGAGGCTGTGTACATATTGTTCCAGTCGTTGCGCATCATATAAGTACGCGCATGTAAGGAACGGGCAGCTCCCCAAGTCAGTCGTCCGGTGTATTCGCTGCTCCATGTTTCCGGCAATGACTCTTCTGCTGTTTTCAGGTCCTTGTCGATTTGCTCATAGATTTTATCAGCACTTGTCTTCGGGATATTGGCTTCCGAAGCATCGTTGATTTTATAAGTCACCAAAGGAACTTCGCCGAAAGCTCTTACCAGATTGAAGTAGCAATAAGCACGGAAGAAAGAGGCCTCTCCCTTATTGATGATGTCTTCAGTTTCTGTTTGTCCGGCTGTTTCTTTTTCTGCAATGGCATCAAGAATCTCATTACATTGGTAGATGATGGCATAATTCTGTCCCCAATAAGCACCCAGTAGGCCGTTGGTCGGTGTATACACAAAATCATCATACATTTCGGCTACATCAGAGCCATCGCTGGCAATACTTCCTTTTTCCGAATCTTCCGAACGGAAACAGTGGATGGCAAAAGCAGGAGGACCGGCTGTCACATTATAGTTACGCATCATCGTATAGACATTATAAATCTTACCGTTGACCAGAGCGTTCGGATTATCATCTTCCGTAAACTGTCCTTGTGGACTACGATCCAGAAAGTCACTACAGCTGCCTAGAAATAATGTAGTTGAAGTAATAAGAGCTGCAAATATATATTTATTCAGTTTCATATAATGATAGTTTTAAAGATTAAAGTTGTGTTCCGCATGGAAAACTGGGAGTGGCACCTTGTCACTAGAATGTTAGGTTGATACCGAAGGTATAGACTGCAGGTACAGGATAACTGCCGTTATCTACTCCGAATGCGGTGGCAGTTCCTCCAAGTTCGGGAGTATATCCGGTGTTATGTTTCCATGTCTTCAAGTTCTGTATGTTGACATAGACTTTCAGAGCTTGCAGACGTATTTTGGCAATTAAGCTCTTGTCGAACGTATACGCTAACTGTACGTTGCGGATACGGAAGAAACTACCGTTCTCAATGTAATAGTCGGAATTCAAGTTATTGATAGAATGTTTGGTGTTCAGCAACGGTTGGGTGTTGGACGTACCTTCTCCGTGCCAGCGGTCCAAACGTTGTTCCAGGTAGTTGAACTGGGCAAAATTGTAGTTATCCCATGTACGGAAAATCTTGTTTCCACCTTGTCCCATCATGTCGATGCCTAACGACCAATTCTTATAGTCTACTCCGAGAGAAAAACCGTAAGTTACCTTTGGAGTCGGGTTACCTATCATGGTACGGTCTTCCGGGGTGATTTCTCCGTCACCGTTCACATCGGCGAATTTCAGGTCACCGGGGGTAACGGTAGCCAATGTATTTTTGGGTGATGCGTCAATATCTGCTTGTGACTGATAAACGCCTGCCACTTTGTAACCATAGAAATATCCGATAGGATAACCTGCCATTGTGTAACTTTGCTGCTTATCTCCGGCAATGATGGAGTATCCTTCCTGAACAAGACTTTTTACCTCATTCTTGATAGTAGTCAGGTTGGCACTGACGGAATATCCCCAGTCACCAATCTGATCGCGCCAGGTTACAGCCATTTCCACTCCTTTATTCTGGATCTCTCCCAAGTTTCCGATACCGGGGATAGTTCCGGAAATTCCGGGAACTTCGGCTAACAAATCTTTGGTATTCTTCTTATAGTAAACACCCTCAAAATGCAAGCGGTTGCGAAGCAGGTTCGTTTCAAATCCGGCTTCCCAGGCTTCTACTTTTTCCCAACGCAGGTTAGGATTAGGAAGATAGGCAAGCTGGTATCCGGGATAAATGATGGACGGTTTACCGAATACAGCCGAATAAGCATTGGTCAATAAGGGTTCGGCAGGATAGGCTTTGTCCAGATTCTGATTGCCTAATGTACCGTAAGATGCTTTGATTTTCAACATATCCAGCCATTTGATGTCTTTCATAAATTCTTCTTCGGACATCAACCAACCTCCACCCAGTGAGAAGAAGTTCTGCCATTCATTGCCTGTGTAGGAGAAAGCGGAAGAACCATCCCGGCGGAAAGAACCGTTGAACAAGTATTTACCTTTATAGTTGTAGATCACGCGTGCAAGTACGGATAATGTACTGCGTTCCCATTGAGTACTTCCATTGGTAGCGGTAGCCGCATCACCGATGCTGACAAACCATTTGTCCGGATTATCCGGAATGACCAGTCCGACTCCCTTGCTTGCGTGCTCCGTCCAACCGGCTCAACGAATTATAATAGGTAGTAAAACCGGCGGTAGCTGTCAGGTTATGATTTCCATTATCAAAGCTGTTGGTGTATGTCAACAGGTAGTCGCTCTGAACTTTTGTTTCATTCTCTTTAAACTGGCTGACCTCGGTCTTGCCTGTTCCCAAAGTAGAGATCCCTCCGTTGACAGCGGCATCGTATACTTTTACGATCGGTGTATACGTCCGTCCGTTGTTCGACGCATAATCCATGGAGAACATTGCTTTGAACGTGAAATGTTTCAGGAAGTCTACTTCACTATAAATATTACCGGATGCCCGGTAGTTCTCCGCTTTGGTAGTATTCGCTTTCAATTCGACGTCTACCATCGGGTTGCTAATCTGCGCTTTCTGGAATTCGGGCAGAGCCGTATATAATCCGTATTCGTTGTTATACACCGGAGCGATAGGAGTTGCACGTAGGGCATTCAACACCTGTTTGGAATCGGCAGGAAGCATACGTGCTCCGTTGAATTGGAAACCGACTTTCAAAAAGTCCGTAATCTTATAATCATTACTTGCGTTGATGGTTACCTTGCTGAATTTTTCATGCTCGATGTTTCCTTGTTCGTAAGAGTAGCCCACTCCCAGGTAGAAACTATGTTTGGGCGAAGCCCCTGTAATACTGATGTTATTGTTTGTAATGAAAGCAGTCTGGAAAATTTCGTCTTGCCAGTCGGTATTGGCATCCCAGCCGGTATAATCGAAAGGGTCATCTTTCTGATTGGCAAGCTGTTCGTTATATAGTTCCTTGAATTGTGAACCATTCACCAATTTCACTTTATCTACCACTTTCTTGAAACCGAAAGAAGTATTGATATTGACCAGTGTCTGTCCCTCTTTGGCTTTCTTTGTGGTAATGATGATAACACCATTCGCACCGCGAACACCGAAGATAGCCAGAGATGACGGGTCTTTCAGGATTTCCATGGATTCGATGTCCTCCGGATTCAGGAAATTGATGTTGTCATTGAATAATCCGTCGACAATGTACAGCGGTTTATATCCGTTGATGGAGTTTGTTCCGCGAATACGGATTTCCGGGTCCGATCCGGCTCGTCCGGAGTTTACAATCTGCACACCTGCCACTTTCCCCTGAAGGGAAGACAGCGGATTCATTGCCGGTTTGTTGGCTAACTCTTCTCCTTTGACGTTGGTAATAGAACCTGTCAAGTCTCTTTTCTTTGCGCTACCGTATCCGATAACGACTGTCTCGGCTAGTACTTGTGAATCTTCTTTTAAAGTGACATTGATGACGTTCTGTGTCCCCACTTTAATGGTTTGCGAAGTCATCCCCACGTATGAAAATGCCAGTACGTCCTCCGGAGTGACAGAGATTGAATATTTACCGTCCATGTCCGTGATGGTTCCGGTGGAAGTTCCTTGTACGAGTACCGATGCGCCGATCAATGGTTCATTGGCAGCGTCCGTCACTGTTCCTGTCACCGTCTTTGTCTGTGCAAAGGCTGATGCAGAGGCCAGTAGCAGGCAAACAAGCGTCATGATGCTCCTTGACCTGATGGCTTTTTTCTGAAGATGTTGTAAAAGTCTAGTCCTCATTGCATTAAATTTTTCCATTTGTTATTATTTAGGTTGAAGTCTTTTTTCTGCCGTCTTTTGGCAAGAGTAACAAAGGAAACAAACGAAATTCAAAAAAGATTTTGGAAAAAAGAGGGAATGGTTGATTTTAACACTAAAAGAGAGGTGACTGTTGAAAAAAGTCAGGCACGAACCGGTGTTGTTCGTGCCTGAATAATGGGATGAGGATTACCCGTTGGGGGAGGTATATCCTATGTATACGTTGTTCGTTTTATGATTTCCTGTTTTAAAACATCTGTTCCGCAGTGGTCATACATTGAATGACATCTTCTTTGCTGCCATTGAAAGGACCTGATTTCTCTATTTTTAGAGTTGACATGGCGGCTGCAAAACGTCCTGCTTCTTCGATGCCGGCACCCGATACCCGTTGGTATAGATACCCGATGGTGTAAGTGTCTCCACACCCTGTTGCATCTACCACTTCTTTGGGTTTATATGCCGGAATACGATAGAAGTCTTTTCCGTCGAAAATAAGTGATCCCATGCTTCCCAAGGTGACAAGCACTTCTTTCACGCCCCATTCATGTAATTGGCGGGCAGCTTCATGCGGATCAGAAAGGCCTGTCAGCACTTCCATCTCGTGCTCGTTGACTTTCAGGAAATGGATATATTGCAGAGCCTCCCGCTTATCTGTCCAATCCACCGGATAGACGTGAGTGTCACGCACTTCACGTAAATAGCCTTGTGAGTCTACTGCAATCAACCCTTTTTGAGATAGTTCTTTGATTACTTCCAACGAGAAGTCGTCTGCCAGCAGAGAGCCGAGATGGTAGATTTGCGCATCTATATCTTTCAGCTGACCGGCAGTGAACGGATCGGCTTTCGCTAATACACGTTGAGTACGGTCGTCCGGATTGGCGCCATAGATATTCTCAAAGTATACGGAATATTTGCTTGGCAAGGCGGTTATATGAATACCCATTTCACGTAGTTGCTCCACAACGTTCATTTCAGTGGCACCAACTGCTGTTACTAAAGCGTAATCGATGTCGTTAAAATGGCGGATGGCATGTGAACAATAAAAAGCCGTTCCTCCTGGCATATAGACAGTGCTTTGGGGAGTGACTACTTTGTCTAATGTGATGTGACCGATGCAGCAAAGTTGATGTTTATTCATGTCTAACCAATTAAAAAGCCTCCAAGATAGTATCTTGAAGGCTTCTAGTTTATTTTTTGTGCGGCTGATAGGACTCGAACCTACACGTCTCACGACACCAGATCCTAAGTCTGGCGCGGCTACCAATTACGCCACAGCCGCATGTGTAGCTTTTTTGTTTAGCGGTGCAAAGATAGGAAGATTTTCTGATTTGGCAAATAATTCGGCAATAAAGTTATTCACTTAAGATTTCGAATGCTTTTTCAATCAGTGGATCTTTCTTTTGTGATTCTATGTCACCCTGCTCTATCCCTTCTTCCAGAATCTTATCCATATTTACATATACATCAGGTTTTATTCCATCCTCCAATGACTTTCCATACTTATCAAAGTGGGGGCTGGCAGAGAAGCGGACGCTCCAACCATTGGGTAATTCTGATGAAAATGGTAGTCCTGATCCACCACCAGTCTGGTCACCCAGCTGGATGATTCTTTTATCTTCGTTATCATTGTTTAAGCTGCGCATTATGTTAACAAAATCATTTGTGGCACTATAACATCGACGATTGGTTAGTATCACGACCTTTTTTTGCCAACGAATACTGTTGGAGGGTTCTAAATAAATGGGTTCCATCTCTGAGAAATCATTGTGTCCCGGACCTGTCTTATGTTGGATATATCCTGTTAATGCCAGTTTATCAGTGAACCGGGCAGCTATGCGTGAAGAATTGGTCAGATTACCTCCTCCGTTATCACGGACATCGATAATTAATCCATTGCAGATTTGTAAATAGTAAAGGACCTCATCCAAATTGCCATCTCCAACTCCGGCACTGAAACTTTCATAACGTATGTATCCTATGTTATTGTCGAATATTTTATATTTAAGACCAGCGGATGTGCGATAGCCTGAATTGGCACTACCCAGATAATAGTTATAAAGAATATCTTCTCTATAATTCCAAGGGTAGCCCTGATACCATGCATCGTAATAAGAAATACGACTGGCAGAAGATAGATTGACATGCCCGTCTTTCAAGATATAAAGCATTTGGCTTAGGATATCGAACAGGTCATCATTGGACATCGACGGAATAATCAGTTTGCTGTATTCGTCATGAACAGCATCCCAGTCAATACCTTTCGTATCCAGGAAACAATACTGTTCGTCAATGATCTTCCATAGTTGTTCGAAATTACCTCTGGGATCATTGGCGTAGTCATCTTCCCCAATGCAACCAGTCAGCACCGGAAGGCAGCAGAGCAGCCAAAGTATTTGTCTAATCTTATTTCTCATCATTAATTGATCTCTCACTTGAAGTTTCAACATTAAATTTTGTTCTCTTAGTAAGCTCTAACCGATGAAGGAAGAGCAGTTCCTTTTTTATTTCGGATACGGTATAGGTCTTTCACAAATCCTACCATGAATACGTGTGAGTAGGTATGTGTCTTGATATTGTTAACGTTGGATTGCTGCAAATCAGCCAGGTAGCTGAAGCGCATTTTGGTATATCCTATCGGCAGGTCGACGGAGAGCATCTGTCGCAACGAAGGTTGATTGTGCAGGGAGGTATATTTTATTACTCCACTCGAATTTCCCAAAGAGAATATTTCGTAATAAGATTGTCCGTAGTGGGGAGAGAACATCACTCCCATAACTGGCAGATTGACCTGATAACGAAGCACCATCGGATACCGTTTGATTTTCAGGTGCCAAATAGCCATTCCGGAGGCATCCAGATTGACGTATGCCCGTGCGGATGCCGGATTGTTGGTGTTCCGGAGATTATAGACAAAGCCTCCGTTGACATCTATCAATCCTCCGGCTAATAATTTGAAATTATCTGTCAGGCGGAACTGGTAATGTAATCCATAGTTCCAGTTGACTAATCCGGAGAAAGTGTTATTGTTATCGGCCCGGTTGTACGTATAGCTGATGTTTGCCTGAAAGAAGTTCTGCACAGATACATTTCCATCAAACAACTTGGTCATCCGAATCAACTCACGGGAAACACGGAAGTCTATTCCTTTATATTCCTGTGGCGAAAGATAGGTGTCGAACACATTAGTAAATCCGACTCCGTACATGGTGGCACGTGTTACATACCGATGGGCTTGCAGACTGTCGATCTGCGCTTGTAATCTTGTGCAAAGGGCGAACAGGATGCAACCTGTCAGCCCCAGGTATATTAGTTTTTTCTTCATCAGAATAATTTCATCTGCCCGGTGATTTCATCAATAATGTCGCCTTCGCTCTTGCCGCTGTCCGGGTCCAGATTTTCCGGCTCCTCTTCAGGAACTTCCTGTTGTTCTTGTGAGGGTTCGGGGAAGCGAGTTGGTTCAAGCTCATTGATCGTCTCCACTGCATAGGTAGTGATACGTTTTCCCTTGGCTTTGAAACCTTTGACAGCAATGAATTCATCCGCATCGATATTCAACGGATCACGGAAATTGTCGTGTCCGCCAAATATGACTTCCAGACGAGGATAGTACTCGTCGGTCAGCAGGATCAGACGGTTGTTCTTATTTTCTCCCAAGTAGTTCTGTTTACGGTTGGAGGCCTCAAAACAGAAACGTTTCAGATACGGATAGTTCTGTTGGTCGGCGTCATAAAGCGCGGCAGTCCATATCTTGTTCGGGTCGAACTTCTCGACGATGCTGACATTATCTTCATAGTGGTTGCTCAAGTCGAAGTTGGTAGTATAGAAATCACCGTTGTTCAGAACAATCAATATGCTGTCGTCGCTTTGGAATTCACCCAGATATTCACCTCGTCCGTCATAGTTGAGGCGGAGTATGTCACGGTCAAACCATACTTTACGTCCACCGAGCGTAGAACCTCCTTTTTGTTTCAAGGATATCTTATGTACCGGCAAGCGGGTAAGAATCACACCTCGTGCCTGACGTCCCTTGATGCTGACCTCGCTGAAATCATGCTCGAAGATGATACGGCGTACACGCGGATTCGGTTTCAATGTCACCTTGATGATTTCGGCTTCTCCGTTCGGATTAGCACTGAAATAGGTAATCCGTGATTCGGGAGTTCCCTGTGTGACATCATATTCGCGGTCGCGAACTACAGAGGTCACGGCGAAACGTTTTACGTATGTCGTTCCTTCTTTTCCGTCGCGGTAGGCTACATTGTAGATCGTACGTTTATCGTTCTTCTTGAATACATTGACATAGAGAACGTTTTTGCCGACGAATTTCTTGTCGGCAACAGGAGTAACGATATACTTACCGTCGCGGAAGAAGATAATGACATCATCGATATCCGAACAACATGCAACGAACTCGTCTTTTTTCAAGGCTGTTCCGATAAATCCTTCTTCGCGGTTGATATAAAGTTTCTCGTTTGCTTCTACCACTTTGGCGGCTTCGATGGTGTCGAAGTTGCGCAGTTCGGTGCGGCGCGGGAAGTTCTTTCCGTATTTGTTTTTCAACATCTGATACCAGTTGACGGTATAATCTACGATGTGAGCCAGATGATTATCAATCTCGGCCACTTCTTCTTTCATCTTGGCAATCAGTTCATCCGCTTTGTCCGAGTTGAATTTCAGAATACGCCCCATTTTGATTTCCATCAGTTTGAGAATATCCTCTTTGGTGACTTCACGGATAAATTTCGGATAATAAGGTGTCAGGCGTTCGTCAATATGAGCACAAGCTGCGTCCATATCTTTGGATTGCTCGAACTCTTTGTCCTTATAGATGCGTTCTTCGATAAATATCTTTTCGAGCGAAGCAAAGTGCAATGCTTCCAGTATTTCGTTTTTCTTGATTTCCAGCTCCTGCTTTAGCAAATCCAGCGTGTTGTCTGCCGACTTTCTCAAGACTTTGCTGACAGTGAGGAAATGAGGTTTGCTGTCATCAATCACGCAGCAGTTGGGTGAGATACTTACTTCGCAATCGGTGAATGCGTACAATGCATCGATTGTTTTGTCCGATGATGTACCTGGTGCCAGATGCACTAATATTTCTACGTTGGCAGCTGTGTTGTCATCTACCTTGCGAATTTTGATTTTTCCTTTATCAACAGCTTTCAGGATAGAGTCGATCACTGTTGAAGTGGTTTTCCCATAAGGGATCTCTGTGATTGCAAGTGTTTTGTTATCAATCTTGTTGATCTTGGCACGTACTTTCACTGCTCCGCCACGTTCTCCGTCGTTGTATTTGGCTACATCAATCGAGCCGCCTGTCTGGAAATCGGGATACAGTTGGAATTCTTCCCCACGCAGATAGCTGATGGAAGCATCACAAAGTTCGTTGAAGTTGTGAGGTAATATCTTGGAAGAAAGTCCGACGGCGATACCTTCCACTCCCTGCGCCAGTAATAACGGGAATTTCACAGGAAGAGTGACTGGTTCCTTATTTCGTCCGTCGTATGACAATTTCCATTCGGTAGTTTTGGGATTGAAGACAACATCCAGCGCAAACTTGGATAAACGCGCCTCGATATAACGGGGAGCAGCCGCACCGTCACCGGTGAGTATATTACCCCAGTTACCCTGACAGTCTATCAGCAGGTCTTTCTGCCCCAACTGTACCAGTGCATCCCCGATAGAAGCATCCCCATGCGGGTGGAACTGCATGGTGTGTCCCACAATATTTGCCACTTTGTTATACCGCCCGTCATCCAGACGTTTCATAGAATGCAGGATACGACGTTGCACAGGCTTTAAACCGTCATTGATGTGAGGTACGGCACGTTCCAGAATAACATATGAAGCATAGTCCAGAAACCAATTCTGGTACATGCCTGTTAACTGATGTTTTACGCTTTCGTCCCGCGCGTCCGCCGGTTTGTAGTCTGAATGTTCTTCCGTTATCTCGTTGATTTCGTCACTCATAAAATTCGTATATACTATAATTTTAACGCATACGCACGCAAAAATACAAAAATAAAAGAGATTTCGATGAAAAACGGTGAATATTCCGTGTGTTAAAAGGGTATAAATCAGCTTTACGGAAGGAAAACAGAAAGGCATATCCTATCAAAGACATGCCTTTCTGTAAAATTATAACCTAATGAAAAAACGAGAAATGGGTACATGCTTTAAACCCGTATTTCCCAACCTTTTTCGTACTCTCTTCCCCAAAGTTTATTAGCTTCCAAATCGTTAAGAATTCGTCCGCTTCCCGGATCAATCTGTAATGAATGTCCGACACGTTGGGCAATATTACCTAATTGTACCAACTGGGTACTGATACAGGCATCTACAATTCCGGAATTTAACTTTGTTCCTTTGCGAATGGCATCAAACCAGTTTCGGAAGTGGAAGGCATCCAGCTTTTCGGATGGATTCAACAGATTGCCAGTCTCAAATTTTAAATCACTTTTTACCTCTTTAATCGTTTTACCTTTTAAATCTGCAATTTTATATTCATTGCCACCGCCAATGAAGAGAGTTCCGGTTTCTCCATAAAATGCAGTTCCTACTCCATATCCGTCTACCGGCATCGTATTACAACTACGTCCTTCCCATGAAAAAGATGCTTCGTCACCAAATTGGAAGGTGATAAGTTGTGTGTCAGGAGTTTGCCAGTCGTCCTGAAAACGATACCGACCTCCGATAGAATCAACCTTTGTAGGATAATCTACACCCAATCCCCAGCGGAGTATATCAATAAAGTGAGTTCCATTGTTGAGCGCTTCACCTGTTCCCCAATTCCAGAACCAATGCCAGTTATAATGGATGAAATTATCTTTGAAATCAGCAACACGTGGGGCAGGACCTTGCCATAAATCCCAATCCAGATAATCAGGTACAGGAACAACTTTCCCTGTTCCAATGGAAGGGCGATTATTGACATACCAAGATTTGGCATATCTCACTTTTCCGATAGAACCGGATTTTATTTCTTCCATAGCTTTAATTACATTGGGAAAGGAACGGCGTTGGTTACCCACTTGAACAATCCGGTTATATTTCAAAGCGGCTCGAACCAACATTTCATTCTCTGCCGGATTGTGGCTGGTCGGTTTTTCCAGATAAACATGCTTTCCTGCTTGCATAGCCATAATGGCTGCTTTGGCATGCCAATGGTCAGGGGTGGCAATCACCACTGCTTCAAAATCGTTAGACTCTAACATCTTACGAATGTCTTTTTCTCCTTTGGGAGTACGTCCGGTAATTTTGTGGATAGCAGCCTGACATTTTTCTAATGCTCTTGAGTCTACATCACAAATGTAAGTTACTTCACAATCTGGAAGTTTGGCAAATCCTTGCGCTAGGGCCTTACCTCTCGAATTCACTCCAATGACTCCGATACGTATTTTTTCGTTAGCTCCCAGAATATCTTGATAACGGCTTGAACCGAATCCTGGAAGTATGCTTCCTAATGAAAGTGCAGCTGTACCTGCTACTGTTTTTTTGATAAAATCTCTTCTTGTTGTCATAGTATCTATTTTTCTCCAAAATTAGGTTGTTATTAGAATATGTGAATGAGCTTTTCCGTCAATTCTCCTTCAAAAAACGTAAATCTCTTATTTTTTTCTTCGGAAAAGGTGACTCAAGAATATCAGGATTCCTCGGGGAATCCATAATATAAGATAGATGAAAAAACTAATCACGATGACATACCCGATTTGGGATATTATTTCAATCCATGGGCGGGAATAGATAATGATTGCAATTACATTGATGATAAATGCAAGCAGGAAACTTAGAAGATAGATATTCCTTTCTTGTTTCAGCTTTTTTGATGTGATAATAATATCTTTCATGGCTTAGAATTTCATATAGGGTATTTTATATTCGTCGGGGAAGAGGATATGGCGTTGTTCATCCATTGCCTGATTTCCAAGTAAGCAAAGGACCGTAGAACAGTAAGCCTCTTCTACTACATTCTGTGCTTTCTCACCAGTGATACATGATTGGCAGAAGGAGGATAGAATGATATCCGATCCGTCTTTATCTGCTCCAATCATACTTAAACCACTGTTTATGTGAGTCTCTCCGTCAATGATAAAATGTGGTGTATATTCCATTTTCGTTTCTGGTCGCCAGCTGGGGCCTGCCGTTGGTATGGCGGCAAAAGCTTTGTCTTTTACCTGGTCAATCAGTTGGCGGATGCCCGAAGTAGAATGGTCTTCTTCCAGGTAATAAATGCCTTTAGCCATATCCATCGTACCTTTACTTCCCAGAATTTGGTCTTCCATTCCGTTGAACTTGTTGGCGATTAATGATTCGTAGGCAATCTTGGTTCCGTCGGAATATCGATAAGTCACATTTACACTATCGTATACTTCACGACCGTCTTTCCAGTAAACAATATCACCCATTCCCATGATACTTACCGGCATTCTTTTTGCGGCCCAGTTACATACTTCCAATTGGTGACAAGCCAGTTCGGTCATTAGTCCGCCCGAACTGGCTTTATATAATCTCCAATTGATTTTGCGCTCCAATTCCGGTGAAGGAACAGGACGACGCCAGTCTGCATTTCTGAACCAATGACAGCGCATTCCTACCACATCTCCGATCAGTCCGGAATGAATCATTTGCATCCCTTTGATATACTTCTCGTCATACATTCGTTGCATACAAAAGTAGAGTACTTTTTCAGACTGGTTGTAAGTGTCATAGATAGCCTTGCACTCGTCAAGGGTGCGTGCCATTGCTTTTTCACAGAAGACATGTTTGCCGGCAGCTAATGCGTCCAACACAATAGGTGCGTGCCAGTTTAGTGGTGTGGATATGATGACTCCATCAATGTCTTTCGATTCCAGCAGCTTACGGTAGTCTGTATAGGACTTGGCATCCGGGCAAAGCTCCAATGCTTGCTGAAGATTGGGAGCATAATTGTCACACACGGCTACAATTTGTGCATGAGGTATTTCCTTGAGGTTATGGATGTGGTATTGCCCTCTGGAACCTGTGCCAATTAAAGCGATTCGTGCTTTTTCATGCTTGATCTCTTTTAGCTTTTCAGGGGTACAGGAAGTAAGCCAGGGAGTGGTCGCTAATAAAGCGGTTCCTCCGGCAACATATCCCAGACTTTTTATAAATTGTCTGAGTCCTAAGTCAACTCCTTTTTCTTTATGTTCTTTCATATTATAAGTCATATATGGTTGCTTGTATATTTTTAAAATTCTCTGTGAGTAGTAGTTGCTCTTCTTTATTCGCAATCATCCATACGGTACTTAGAATTTCAGCTTCTAACGGATCTGTAGATATGATAGAGCTTGCTTTTCGTTGTTCATTAAATAAACCCGTAATCGGATTCATAATGTGTCCGGTATAATGTATCGTATTACCGGAGGTGGATAATGTTGTATTTTCAAGATCGAATTCATTTAAAAGAGACTGATTATAAGGATTCAGAAAACTCACTTTCCAACTGTCTCCATAAGGGTGGTGTCCCATGCCCAGAATTGAGCTATTCCCGAAATTGACAAACGCATGATTGACATCCTCTTGCTCTATGAGTCTTTTGATTTTCTTCAAAGCATACCCTTTGGCAAAGCCTCCGAAATCGAGTGAAATATCAGGAGACATAAAGGAAATGCGTTGATGATCGTGAATTTGTATTTTGGAGAAATCTTTTAATGTAATGTCAAATAGATGAAAGGTGTTTTCATAATAATATTGGCAAAGTTGCAAAATTTTCTCCAGTTCTTTGCTAATTTGAATATAACTTTGCAAAGCATGTTTATTAATTCCGAAAACCTCACTGTGAGGATCAAAACGGTTCAATATCTTATCCAAACGCTCCAGCTCATTGATGATATGAGTCCAAAGTCCGTTTAAACGTTCTGCGTCAGAATGAATAAGCAAGATATCGAATCGTGTCCCCATGATATGAGGAATGAAGCCATGAAACATGGCTTCATCTTTATAATATTTACATCTTGTCTCTAACACCTATTGTCTTATTTATTTTCTTTTTTTGCCATTTCTACAGCAGTTGTAGTAATGTAATATTTGGTTAATGTATTTTCGTTTTCCCATTCCGGGATATTTTTGTTATGTATATAATGCAGGAAAGCTTTTGCTACTTTACTGAACTGTTCTTCATGTCTTAGTCTGTATTCCTGTGGTATATCAATAAGATAAATCCCGTTACTTTTATTTTTGACGGATAAGAACGGGTAGCTTTCTTGAAGTTGTTCTATCGTCTTTTGCAATTGAGTCTCAAAAGTATGGCTGTCAATGTTTGGCTTTTTCTGAATATACAATTCTTTCACAAAACCATTCTTCTCATTTTGAACGATTTTTAAAGTTGCTTTGCTACCTTTTTTGATAGAAGTAAACGTATCTCCTCCATGAACTGGTGGCATATAATTCCATGTGACTTTCATTCCCATACAAATTCCTTTGACGGTGTAGTCGAGACTTCCGTTTGCCATAACTTCCAATACATCATTTTTTATGTATTGTTTCAGATAAATAGGGAAAGAGTCTGTTTGCGTCGATTGGCTGAACTCTGCCAATGTGATTGGGGTTGGCCAGTGTTTGGCCGAAAGTACTTTGACATCCGATTGATAATGAATTGCTTCATCTGGAAAACATTGCCAGTTGATAAGATCTATCAAATGTGTTGTTACATCTGCAATTCCTTCTCCTTGTTGTGCTATGTCATAGTACCATGCAGGACGAACCAGCGGTTTACCGGAAACCTTTTTAAAGAAATGATGTACGCTTTCCATTATTACAGAAGGGTTGTCCGGTGAGCCTTTTTGTAATTCTCCAAATAATTCTGTTTGATGTAAGAGTTCCTTTTCTATGATGTTGAGAATATCATATCGCTCCGTCATCAAATCATATAAAAGGAGTCCCTTTTGTTGTGCTAGCTGATAAGCCTCTGTCAATAATTGGAAGTCCTGTGAGTTAATAGCCAGTGGCTTATCTGCAAGAATATTATATCCGGCTTTGATAGATTCTATAATATATCGTGTCTTCTTCTGATTATTTCCAGCCAGAATTACGACATCACCTTTAGGATCTGAAAGCATTTTCTGGAGATAGTCTTTGCCTGTATATACCTGTTTCTTCCATGTGGTGGGAGATTCTGCTCGATGGTTGTAAGAGTCAATACTTTCTAAATATTGATTGACGCCTATTCCTTCGGGAGCGTATATCCGGATAGTATCATTAATAACAGCTAATGCATCTTTCTGAAGCAGACTGGCATGGAAATGTCCTGGATCAAGAACGACTATTTCTATTTTACATGAATCATTGGCTTCCGCCTTATTCATAATCTGTTTCTTGGAGAAAGAACATGAAGCAACTATAAATAAGACTGATATAAGCCCGATTCCTTTATATATAAATTTCATTTTCTTATTTATTATAGGTTTTGATTAATTTCCGGGCGTCTTTCCATCCTTTTTGGTAAGCTTCTTCCAATGTGACAATTCTTCCATTCTCTTCTTTACTCATATTGGATGCTTTCATGAAAGTGAATATTTCAATTGTTTCTTCTCTGGAGATAGGAGAGATTCCTGTTTGGAAAAAATACAAAATTTGTTCAAGAAGTACTTTATATCCTTGATAACCTCCTACTTCAATAGCCTTTTTGGTGCCGAACGCTGTTCCTCCATAAATGGCAGGTCCTTTTTTTATTCCTCTGAAAGTTCCGATTCGTCCATCTTTCCAACGTCCGACCACAATATCTGCATTTTCTGAAGACATTCGGTTAACTGATTCACAGCCGGTTCCCATAATCGTATATAGAGTCTCTATTCCATGTATTCCGTAAAAACCGAAATCCGGATGTGTAGGTTCCACTTTATGCGGAGAGTAGCAGTCGGCTCCTATAATATCTCCAAATTCTCCGTTTCTTAATTTCTGATTTTGTGGAGAGTATCTTAATGCTGAAGAAGAAAAAATAGGGACCTTATATTTTTCTGCCATCTCGAAGATAGCAATGGCTTCGCCTAATGTTGAGCCGATCGGTTTATCAATATAGCAGATTTTTCCTGATTTGAAGACTTCGATAGCTTGTTCGAGATGAAGCCTGCCATCATTTGTTTCTAAAAGTACACAATCTACTTTATCCAATAACTCACTGATTGAAGATACAATCTCTACTCCTTGTTGTTCTACTTTCTTGATATAACCTGGAATACGTTTAGCGCTGGATTCAATAGTTTTTGAACCATACGGATAGGCCGCAACGATTCTAAAGCCTTTGGCAAAAGCATTGTTTTTATCTCCATTAATTAAATCTGTAAAGGCTACCGAATGGGAAGTATCTAGACCGATAATTCCTATTCGTATAGATTTTTGTGCATGAATATTCAAAACGAAACTTGATAAAATAAGAAGTAGACATAGTTTTTTTTTCATAATTCTTTTCAATTAAAATATTAGAAGTTATAAATTGAGTAACTGTGCACTTTCCGTGTCCAAATATAACGAAGATTTTTCTTTTCTCCGCAATATACTGGCCGGACATTTTTCAGAAATATCTCCGTGGATTGTGCGATAGACAGCTTGGGACTTATTCTTGAAAGGCACGATGCAAAACATCCATTTGGCTTTTAATAATGCCGGTATAGTAAGAGTTAAAGCTTCCGTAGGCACCTGTTCAAGTGTCTCAAAACATTTTTCATTGACTTGTTGCTGGCGGCACACATGATCAAGTTTTACTATCTTTATAAGTTTGGGATCGTTGAAATTGGCAACATCAGGGTCGTTGAAAGCAATGTGTCCGTTTTCACCGATTCCTAAACAGACAATATCAGTGGGGAATTGTGACAATAAGCTTGTGTATCGTGTACATTCCTCTTCCAGATCAGTAGCATGCCCGTTTAAATAATAGACATTCTTGAAAGGTACCTTATCAAAAATACGTATTCGGAGGAAGTTTCCGAAACTTTGCGGCGCATCAGGCAACAGTCCAATATATTCGTCCATGTGAAAAGCATTGATTCTGTTCCAGTTAATTCGCTGATCGCTGATCAAGTGATGTAGAAATTCTTCTTGTGAAGGAGCTGCGGCAAATATCATATTGATTTCAGCTTTTCCTTCCAATAAATTGCATATTCTGTCAGCTACTTCTTGAGCGGCGGCTTTTCCCATTTGCTGGACGGTTGGGAAGATTTTGACAGTTAATTGATTTTGTTGAAATACTTTAGTTTCAGTTTCATTTACTATAGATAACATGGCCTTCTGATATTGTGTGAATGATATTAATTTGATTATCGAAAATAACGATGTCCGCATCTTTCCCGGATTCCAGTGAACCTTTTGACTTGTCGATATGGAGGATGCGGGCAGGAGTAAGTGTCATCATACGAATGGCATTGATGAGACTGACGTTGGCCAGTTGTACCATTGTTCTGACCAAACGGTTAGTAGTAGCTACACTTCCTGCAAATGCAGAACGGTCAGGCATTTTGGCTACTCCGTCTTCGATGATTACTTTTTGTCCGTTAGCCAGACTTCCTAATATGGATTCTCCGTCAGGCATACCTGCTCCCCGCATGGCGTCAGTACAGAGAGCTATCTTGTCAGCTCCTTTAAATTTATAAACAAATTGCAGTAATGGTTTAGGGAGATGGATACCGTCGGCTATGATTTCCACTGTCATATCATCAATTAGGTATGCAGCTTCTACTACTCCTGCATAGCGAAAGGCATTTCTGCGTGTGACAGATGACATAGCTGAATATAAATGGGTTATATGCGTATAACCGGCTTTATATGCTTGTGTTACTTCTTCATAGATTGCATCGGTATGGGCAATGGAAGGCAGTATGTGGTGCTCTTGTAAAACATGTCCCATCTTAATGGCCCCCTCCAATTCGGGAGCGACACTCCAGCGTATAATATCTTCCGAAGATTCTAGAATAGCGTTATATTCTTCCGGTTGTGGCTTCTTCAAGTATATAGGATCTTGTGCTCCGCTTTGTTTGGGGGAGAAGTAAGGTCCTTCTAAATGTAAACCGATGAACTTTGCTCCTTTTTTGTTGAGGACTTTAGCTTTCCGGTAGGTAGCAAACATATTCATTAATTCAGTGTCAGAGCATGTCAGTGTAGTGGGAACCATGGAAGTGGTTCCATATTTCGCATGAGTTTCTGCTATGCCTAGAAATGCCTCTACGGTGCCATCCATGAAATCGTGGCCGCCACCGCCATGAATGTGCATATCGATGAATCCTGGTGCTACGTAATTACCGGCAGCATCTATTATTTGGTCATCGGGTTGAGGCGTGAATTCATTACTCGCTACAATTTGCCTGATTTTCTGATTTATACATATCAGTATCTTATCAGTTTCTATGCTTGTAGGTAAAATGATTTTTCCGTTGGTAATAATAAGTCTTTTCATTGTATGAAGTATGTTTTTTTATCAATAGTTTCGTTTCCAGGAATTGATTTTATGGCCTTTGGTTGCAAAGAATATCAGATAAAGGTAACACGGAATTAATATCCAGTAGCCAATGCGCAGATCATATACTTCAGCAAAATAACCGTATATCAATGGTAAAATGGCATTTCCGCAAAGTCCCATAATTAGTAGTGAAGAACCTGTCTTGGTGAACTTGCCCAGCCCGTGGATAGATAAAGGCCAAATCCCAGCATAAATTAAAGCATTCGGGAAGCCGAGTGCACAAAGCAGGAAGATGGAGATATTTGCTTGATGTCCGAATAGAGTGACGTTAAAATCAGCGAATACAACTCCGAATGAAAGTAACAGTCCTAATATGGTGCATATAATCAATGCCTTTGTCTGTGAGACATATTTAGGAATTATAAGGATACCTAATACATAACCAATCATAGTACAAGCTAATGTATATGAGGGGAATACTTTTGCTTCAAGCAAGTCTATTCCCATTGAATTGGCGTAATTGATGATGGTATCTATAGCAATTACCTGTGTTCCTACATGGAAGAAAATAGCTAAAGCTCCTAGTATAAGATAAGGAAAATCGAAAATACTTTTTTTAGAGTTATGCCCGTTCTCTTTCTCGTCGGTTGCATTTTGTTCATCTGTATTAATCTCCGGCAATATGGAATAGCGGATTCCGATTCCTGCTAATACTAATAGTCCCCCTAGTATGGCATAAGGTACAATGACACGTTGTATCAACTCGTCAAGCATGGCACTTTTAGTTATTGCATCCAATGTACCAGATTCTATGAGGCTGAAAAGTTCACTGTCGTCTGCTTTTAAAATTAAAGCTGCGAAAATGAGTGGAGAAATAATCCCGGCGAACTTGTTGCATATTCCCATGATGCTGATTCGTCGGGCGGCACTCTCAATAGGACCGATGATCGTTACATAGGGGTTGGCGGCAGTTTGTAAAATAGCCAAGCCTGTTCCAATAGAAAATAGGCCGATCAGGAATATTTCAAATTGTCGAACTAAAGCAGCCGGAACAAAAAGAAAAGCTCCTAATGCCGTCAACATAAAACCATACATGATTCCTCGTTTGAAACCTACTTTCTTCAGGAGGATTCCTGAAGGAATAGCCATGACAAAATAGGCTATATAAAAAGCAAAAGCCACGAAGTAGGATTCGAAATGGGTTAGTTCGCAAGCGATACGGAAATAAGGAATCAGGATGGAGTTCACCCATGATACAAATCCGAATATAAAAAACATTCCGGCTAGGATCGTCAGCGATATGAAATATTGCTTTTGTTTACAAGAGTTTGGCATTCTGTTTCTATTTTTATAAATGTAATGATTACTTTATTATTGAATAGTGATTTGCATAGGTATTCGTTCTGTGTATACTCCACCGGTATAGTCTTGTACTTTGAGTATAAATGTATCTGTTGTACCTTGACCGTTATGGATGTATTTTACTATACCGGCAGCCAGTTCCGCTTGTGTGAATCGAGCCGACTTGGTCATAGGAAGTCCGTTGCGTACAAGTGTGCCATTGGCGGGTAAGTGTTCTATAATAAAAATAATATTATTATCATTGTATGTATACTGTGCGTTGGGGCCGGCAGACATTTGCAGATGCACTTTGGTCAGTGTAATGATACTGCCGGCGCTGCCCTTTATCTGTTGATTATGATCTAGCTGGAGCTCACTGTCGATGGCACCCTGTAATTTGATATAGGCAGCATTAGGACTATTATTCAAATTAGTAGAAGAGGTCTCTCGCGGATATATCTCTACTTGAGAAGTACTGATTGCTTCGCCGTTCAACACTTTTAATCCAAAAGAAACTTCAGTCTCAGAATTATTATATGCATTTTGAATGTATTGTGTGATGTCGGTTTCATTCCAGGCCGTTGACAAATCGAAAATAGAGACCTCTAGTCCGAACTCCGGACGATTATTATAAGTAAGTGTTTTTTCTGTCCATTCATTTGACGTTGCATAAACGGCGCATGAAGGAATGAATGAACCAACTATTCTTTTTACATTAAAACATAGCTTGGCGGAGAAAAGATTATCTATAAAATCCACCTCTGATAATGCAAACTTGAAAAAGGTATATCTGTAACGAGAGGCGCGGTTACAAAGATAGTTCAATCTATTAGAACCGTTGTAGTTAGTATTGGCAGCGCCATGATATACATTGGCATCTTCGGTCACAGGTAAATTATAAGTAGGAGCTTGCGAGTGGTCGACATCATCCGGAATCGGGTCTGTCTCTTTTACTTTTTTAATATATAGGGGCAATTGACCTACGACATGTGCTACACCATCCTTGAAAAGATAATCTTGCCGGATGACAGCGATAGATTGTCCGTCGATTTCTTTACTATCGTTTACATAGAGTAGGAATTTGTCACTTGCTCCTTCTTTACGAGTTAAGAAAATAGGTTCTCCGGAATCACTTATTCCTTTTACGCTTTGGTCAGTTTCCATATCGATAGAACGATAAGTACCGTCAAAAGTCAGGTAAGAAAATAGATTGCGGATGACCCCCTTGGAAAGTTGATTGATTTGTTCTACTCCGGCACTTGATAATACACTTTTTATAGCATCATTAGTAGGAATGATGCGTGTTCGGTTTCCTGTTGAAATTTGTTCCTCCAGACCTGCGTATTTAATTGCTTCTAAATACATTGTCAGTGTACTTTCTTTCCCTTCTTCAAGGTACTGTATCAAAGATACCTCTTTTAGATAATCGGGATTGGTGTCTAGTTTATAATCGGTTATTAAATTACAACCGGAGAAAAGTAGTACTATAATTGATAGTATGTAATGAGTCGATTTCATATTTTCATATTTTAAATGATAAAATTATTTGTAATACTCGTTCTGCTCGATTAGCTTGCTGCGACGTAGTTCCTCTAAATGAATCGGCCATACTAGTGCTTTAGGACTCAATTCGATGACAGGAGATTCGTCTTCTCCGATATCGTTTCCTCTATTTTTAACGGCTTCAAATACTTTGCCTGTGCGGATTAGGTCAAACCAGCGATGGCCCTCGTAAGCTAATTCATATTTACGTTCGTTGAGAACGATTTCTTTTATTCCTTCCTGGTCATATTCTTCGCGATTGAGAAACTGTTCTTCGGGAATCTCGTAATCACTTCCTCCGGCTCTTTTCCTTATTTGGTTTACTAGTTTCATTGTTGCTTTACGATTTTCATCTGTATCTTCCTGATTGGCAATAGCCTCTGCTTTCAACAGGATGATGTCTGCCAAGCGAAGCATGACAATGTTACGGCTGTCAGCAGTGTAGTCAAAGCCAATTGTAAATTTGGTGACTTTGTATTTACTACCGGCTACTTCTTGTATTGCAGCTGATCTCCAAGTGCTTCCTTCAGCGTCAATGGCTTTTCCGAATCTAGGGCGAGGGCGTAAGATAGGCCATGAGCCGGCTAGATAAGTTGTTAGATTCTTTTGGTCATCTCCATCGGCAACATTGCTTGCCAATTCAAAAATCGATTCTTTACTGCGTCCGGTATTAAAGATTTGTGCATATTCGCTGGCTTGTACCAATGCTTTGAAATTTTTGTTTTTGACATCGTCTGTCGTACCGGTATATTTTTCGTCGTATAAGTTCGCTAAAGTATAATTGGTATTAGTCAATACTTTGTCAGCCATATTGATTGTTTCTTCATATTTATGTTCCCATGCATATACGTGAGCATTGATGGCATAAGCTGCTGTTTGGGTGAACGTCGTTCGTGAAGTCGAATTTTTATCAATCATGTTAGATGCATTTTCTAAATCACTGTGAATTTGTTCGACAATGTCGGCAACAGCAGCTTTGGGGAGGTCAAAACTATCGTTGGAGTCTAAATAAGGTGCTGTTACCAATGGAGCATCTCCCCAAATGCGGATAATCCAGAAATAGGTGAACGCTCGTAGGCAATAAGCTTGTCCCATTACATCATCGGCTTTTTCTGCACTTATGCCGCCTGCTTCAAGTACTTGTGGAGTAAACTTAATGACAGCATTTGCTTGTTTGATAACACGATAGTAATTATACCATGAAGCCCAAAATATATTATTATCAAGTGAATTGTTCACTACTTTATCAGCATTCACGTTAAATGCGTTGTTGTAAAATGCATCACCCCTCATTTCGCCATAGGCTAGGAAATTGATACTCAAATCCGACTGGAGTGTATTGTATCCTCCGTATAAGATTCCGTATAAGTGTGACTCTTCTTTAGGTGTGTTTTCTGCTGTCCAGGAAGTAGTCGGCTCCAACTCCAAAAGAGAACAGCTGGAAAAGCAAGTGCCTATAAAGCATATTAAAATAGATAGCATTTTCATATTTGATGGTATTTACGGATGATTAGAATGTGAAATTGACACCAAGATTATAAGAACGGCTCTTAGGGAAAGCACCGTTATCAACTCCTTGGATAAATGGTGATGTCGAAGTGTTTACCTCCGGGTCGTATCCGCTATACTTGCTCCATGTGAGGAGGTTTGTGCCGGATATGTATACATTGGCTGATTTCAAGAATACTTTCTTGCACCATTTAGGAGGAATATTGTAGCTTAATGTGATTTCTTTGATGCGTAGGAAAGAGCCGTCTTCCATGTTAAAAGAAGAAGGACGGAAGTTTTCCATTTTGTCTTGATAGCGAATCATCGGGAAGTTTGTAATGTCGCCTTGTGCTTTCCAACGTGCTAATGCGTCTTGTCCTAGATTGCTAGTTGTTCTCATGGCATTACGGGTGCGTCTCAACTCGTTCATTATTTTATTTCCGTATGACCATTGCATCATGATATTGAGTGAAACTCCTTTGTAGGAGAATGTATTAGACATACCGCCAATAAACTTAGGATTGGGATCACCGATGATGACGCGGTCATTGTCGTCAATAACTCCGTTTCCATCAATATCCTCCCAAATCATGTCACCGCCTTTAAATGGGGCACCTGTAGAGGCTCCTTTTCGTACCTGGTCTTTTTGTCCGTTGGGCAGTATATAAACGTTATCTTCATCTTTGGAGTAGACACCAAGTGCTTTGTGAGCATAGAATACTCCCATTGGTTCGCCAACTCTTCCTAGTGAGAAGTCTCCTATGATGATATCTTCATTGTTGGGAAGTTCGGTGATTTTATTCCGGTTCATGGAAATATTGAATGACGTTTTCCATTTAAATTTACCGGTAAGGTTGACCGTTTCAAGCAGAAATTCCAATCCTTTATTTTCTACACTTCCGTAGTTTCTTGGAACGGAGGAGAAACCTGTGTAATTGGGGACGGGAAAGTCAAATAATAAATCATTCGTTTTCTTTAGATACGCGTCGGCGTTGAATACTACACGTCCATTGAAGAATGAAAGATCCAAGCCAATATTATATTGAGTTGTTTTTTCCCATCCGATAATATCGTTGGGCATTGCGTTATACAAAATTTCTACATTTCCGTCATATTTGTTGGATGAGGCTGTGTAAGAACCCAATGAGGCGTAATTCGAAATTGTCTGATTACCTGTTACACCGACGCTGGCTCTGAACTTAGCATCACGTAATATCTTTTTCGCAAAGTTCATAAATTTCTCGTCGGAAAAGCGCCACCCGATAGAGGCTGATGGAAATGTCCCGAATCGTTTGTTCTTTCCGAAACGGGAGGAACCGTCGCTTCGAAGAGTGGCTGACGCGAGGTAACGTCCTTTCCAGTCATAACTGACACGCCCGAAGAAAGAGAGTAGTGCCCTTTCTGATTCGCTTCTAGATATGTTGGTGTAAGTAGAGGCATTTTGAATGGTTATAACAGATTTGTCAATATAGCCGTTTCCGTTTAAAACGATTGCTTCTGTTCTGTCTTGTTGGAATGATTGTCCGAGTACTACATTTAAATGATGAGATTTGATTTTTCCGTTATATGACAGTGTGTTTTCGTTTAAAAAACTTTGGCTTTCGCTCTGCCGGAACTTGCCATTATCGCGAGCTGGTGTATTGGAATCGAATTCCTTAGGCATGAAACTGTCTTGATTGGTTTTGCTGATATCTCCGGATACACTGACTCTTAGGTTAAGACCTTTCGTTAGATTTATCTGTATATATTGGTTCATTGTCAACCACCTGCGTTTAAAGTGTATAGGAACTTTGGTCGCTACAGCCAGTGGGTTACGTTGTTCTTTTACTCCTAGCCAGTCTACCACTTCACCGGTTAGAGGATCGTATGGAGAGAAACAAGGATTAGTGAACAAGGCGGCTCTTAATGCACTGTAATTGTTGCTTCCTGAAGAGAGGATACGGGTATAATCCATGTTACTGAAAGAAACTTTAGTTCCTGCAGTGATACGTTTCCCTACCTTGTAAAGGAAATTGGCTCTCAGATTAATTTGGTTGTATTTCGTATTAATAACTACTGGTTTAAGATCTCGATATCCGGCTGATACTCCATAAGAGAAACTGTCACTACCACCGCGTACACTTACATCGTTACGGGTTTGGTATGCTGTCCGGAATATTACGTCTTGCCAATCTGTCGTGCGATTGTAGTAGGGATGGAATGGATTGACAATCCAACCTTGTTCGGCAACCTGGTTATTGTTTGCGCGTGCTTCTTTATATGCTGTACGAAATTGCTCGGCGTTCATTGCATCCAGCTTGCGTGAAATGGAGACGACGCTTGACGTATGGCTGACAGTGACAATAGGCTTTGACTTTTCAAACTTGTTTCCACCTTTGGTGGTGATCATAACAATGCCATTGGCGGCACGTGAACCGTAAATAGCTGCTGAAGACGCATCTTTCAGCACTTCGATAGATTCAATGTCGCTTGGGTTGATACCGGCTATGGGACTAAACGTCGCATCACCGTCGATGGAAGAAATATTCTCGCTTTCAATAGGTACGCCATCTACAATATACAGTGGTTCACTACCTCCGTTAATGGAAGACGCACCGCGAATTTTAATCGATGAGCCGGCTCCGGGTTCACCGGAAGTTGACACAATTTGCATGCCCGGAATCTTTCCTTGTAAAGCTGTATTGATATTCCCACCGGAATTAGAGTCCAAATCTTTAGAAGAGATAGTCGTGATCGAGCCAATAATATCTCGCTTGGCTTGAGTTCCGTAACCTATGACCACAACGTCATCCAGTGAATTATAATCTTCTTCTAATTCAATCATATAACTGGTTTTATTTGCTTCCAGTTTGACTATCTTCCTTTTCATTCCGACATAACTTATTTCAAGTTCTTTGTCGGATTGTCCAACGTAAATAGCGAATTTTCCATTAACGTTGGTTACAGTTCCCCGCTTTGTTCCTTTAATAAGGACATTTGCTCCGATGATCAGCTCTTGGTCACTTTTCCCTTTTACGATGCCGGACACTTTTCTATCTTGTGCAAACAGGCTCATGGAACAGGCGGTGATTCCAATTAGTAATAGAAGGATTTTGTTTTTCATACAGTAAATTTGAATTAAACGATTTAAGTGCTTTATATCTTTTACGTAAGCTCACAACAAAAGTAAAGGATTTAGTGCTCTTTAGTTAGTGGAAATACGCAAATCAATCCTCATTTTACGCTAAAGATATTCTGGGAATTCCTCATTTCTTGCAAAATAGTAGAACCTGGCACTAATAACTCCATGGCCCAAAGAGCACTTAATGCTGCATATTTGGAGACAGCCAAAGACTCTCCGTGTACGGCCTTAGGATAAGCTTCTGATAAACGTTTCATGGAACTGAATGAACTTTCGGAACCGAATGCCCAGATATATTTCAATAAAACAGCCCGTAATTCCGGTGAATCTTGGATGTATTCTCTATAGTATATTAGTGGTAAGGCATTTAAAGTACAACGTCCTCCTCGTAAGTACATCTCATTCTCACGTCCTTTTAATAAAGGCGGGAGGAAAGTCCGCCTCAGGTTGTCATCTATAATTTTATTCAGGTTATCATCGTGTAGTGCAAGGCGTACCCAGAACAAGGCTTCTGCTTGGTAGTAGCCCGAGGCAGGGTATGTTGCTTTGACATAATAATTGGCATTGCGTTTTGCAATTGCTTGGTATTGCATTTGAGTAGAGTCTTTCTGTAAGATTCCCATGCAGAGTTGAAAAGCTAGAATATCTGCTCCTACCCAGGATGGTCCTGTTTGTATTTTCTTTTTCCCATATTCGCCCAATCCGTACATTCCTTCGTTAGCATGCCCTTTTGCAAACTCCTGGGGGTGACTTTCTCTCAATGAAGCAGAACGTATACTGTCTATATAAAAAGTTTCCGCCCAATTAAAGAAGCGTGAACACAACCTCTGATATCTTCCTTTTCGTACAGGATCTGTTATGTAGCGTAAGGATTGTGCGATAGCAAGGGCTATTTGTCCACCATCTGCAACATTATATCCGCCTGAATGTTCCAAATATCCCATGGGGAGTTTGCCGTCTTCGGATTGTCTGTCAGCTAACATGTCATAAAACCGAAAGACGCAATTTTCTATTTCTTCAGAAGTTACGATTGGTAAAGTATTATTGCTTTGTGCGCCACAATGTTTCTCTTTTTGTAAGAAATGCAGATAGGCAGACATGGCTCTTACTCCGTAAGCATCTCCGAAATAATGATGACTGATACGCCCGTCCGGGTAAAATTGTTGGTTGCGTATCAGATGTTTGAACGCATAAAGCATTGCTTTTTCTACGTCAACCGAATCACAGAAAGTATCTGTTATTCCTCCCTCATCAGTTGTTAGCGTTATTTGCCAATTGAAATGCTGAAAAGGAAAATCTTCCGGTATTTCAGGAAGAACGATGTCGTATTCTTTGGTTCTCAGGGGAGTAATTATGATATTACTCTCTTTGCATAATAATTTTCCGGCAATCTCAATATGTAGTGTACCGGTCATTGTTTGGTGTAAGGGGTTCTTGATGGTAACACGTAATTGTGGAAATGTACCTTGGGTTGTTGTACAGGTATTTAGTTTGGTTGCGATGATTCTAGGTTTCTTCAGGAGATAGTTTGCCATGTTGGAAAGGGCCTTCCGGCTTTCTTGGTTCTTGAGGACTGTTGCTGGCGGAAGATTGAATGTTGCCACCGCCGAACCTTTATATTCTCCTCCGGCATATAACTCAAGATTAGCAATCGGTTGCTCAGCTTTGGGAGAGGAAAAATGGGAATGAATTGGAATAATACGACTTTCGCGTTTCTTTTTTGTATCATATTTGGAACTGACGTCAGTTCCCATCTTACTGCCGGGATAAGGTTGAAAATTATTTCGTTCTCCCCAAAATGGATCGAATAGCCAGGTAGGGAAACAAATGTTATTTTCTTTAAACGGAATTTCCATGGGTTTCAAGGCGGAGGTAGGAGCATAAATATCTTTTTTGTTTTTGGCTAAGGATAAGCTGCTGACTGCCCAATGCATTTCTTTCTCGCGCCATACAGTTAATAAATTCACACCGAGGGATATTGTTCTGATATTTTCAGGCCGCAATAATCTATAAGCCTCATTGGGGTTGTTATAATCTTCAGGTACAAAATCTGCGAATGAAATAGTATATTTATCCCATGTATTGGTTAGTTTGATAAAGTTGTACCATCTTTTTTCTGCATTGTCAACTATTTCTATCGCTAGTAAATCCATATATGGAGAACCTTTCGCATTGAATGTTAAAAGTGAGAGTTCCGGCTTGGCTTTATCTTGAACGGGTATCTTTATCATTGTACTATGCATGGCTTTTCTTGTCGTAGATAATTCTAAAGCTTCTTTTCCATTAGGTAATGTGATGATGTTGATGATTGCTTTCTCCAAAGAACCGGCCTTAAAATCCTTCTTTTCACGACTTATTTGATAAGAAGATCGATCGGAGAACTTAATTAAAGGGACTTCATCGGTAGCTTGTGGGGTATAATCGAATCCTTTGTCGCCAACTAAGATAATATTGCCGCCGTTTGATAAATAGCGATTAATGGCTATTCGGCTTTCAGGTGGGAGTGGAGTTTCTCCGGATAATAACAGCAAAGCCCCCTTATCTATGGAAAGTGTATTTAGTTCGGCTCTTGTCAGAAATGAAGGCTCAATGTTATTAGCGGCTAATTCATTTTTAAAGGTAAGAGTATTGAACTTGTTACCATATATTGCAATCTTTTCTTTATTGTATATGTATTGGAGTACTTTTTGTGCATATCGTTCTCCTAATGTAATACAGCTTTCTCTGCTGAAGTGGGAATCGGAAAGATCTCCTCTGGATACAAGTTCATCAGCCTTGACGTAATCTGTGTATGGTATATGTTTATTGATCTGACGAATCATATTGTTGAAGTTTTGTGAACGGGAATGTTGAGTCTTGGAATCTATTCTCCAGTGCCCGAGTTCTCCTGCAATGAACCAAAGATTAGGCTCGTTGAGATCTTTTCGGAAATTAGTAATCATTTCTCGAAGTCTGCATGGATATTTGGAAGGATTACTCCAGTCTTCATCAGGAGAGATTGACCTGTCGTCTCCTTCTCCCTGATGCCATAATATTGCCTTTATTCTTCCCCATTTTTGTGCTTCTTTCGCACGCTCGATAGCGGCCTCATAAAGTCCGATGCCGCTACCTTTTGTCCATTCGGATATAGATGTCCCCCCTCTTCCGTTCACGATCATGCCGATTTTGGAATGAATGTGCCGACTTAGATAATGAGCAAATCCATACGAAGGGCTTATTTGTTGTACGCTGATATCATTACGTACAGAAGAATATTTGTTGAAAGGGTTTGATGCAATTTCCCATTTGAGTGCGGGAGTGAGCAGGAAGGTATTGTCCACAGGTTTTAAATCACCTTTTGATTCATCCATATATCCTCTTCCACACATATTGGATTGTCCTATACAGATGAAAATATCCAGTGGCGGGAGGATTTCATAGATTATTCTATAAGTGTTGCTGTTTTTTCTATCTCCGCTTATTATTTGTATATAGCTTGTTCTTTCTTCCTTTTTGCCGGTCAAGGATTGAGGAGGAGTAATTTTAACTTGTTGATTAGGATTTTCTTTTGTAATGGAAATTAGAGGCGTTTGTTGCTTGTAATTATAAGGTAAGTAGTAACGGTATTCTTTTTTCCCCGGTTTGAAAAATTCTATTTTTTCTCCGTCTATTGAAATCTGTTTTATTGTAGTTGTTGAAGTAATAGGGGCTTTTATGAAATGAATACTGTAATTTAAGCTTTCTCCCTTATTTTTTACGGAAATAATCGTTGTCTGTTCTCTATCGTTTGGTGATTGTTGATTGGAACTTTCTATATTTACTTTTGCGCTTTTTACGAACGGGCAGGCTTCTACGGAAGGTATTGCTTTCGCATCTGCTTTCAATTTTACTGTATAATTCAATTGATAAGGAGAGAAGTTTTCAATCGTAGAACCATTAATGTTTATATCGGATAATAAAATGTGATCTTTGTTTAGTTGAGTGATTTCAAGATAAGGTCTATATGTCTTGTTGTTTTCTTTCGATTTGAAAACAACAATATCACCTTTTCCCGATTCATCTTTTATATTAGTGCTGTCACAGATCTCCAATGTGATAAGATTGCCTTTGAGATGACTGTCTCTTTGGAGTTTTCCGGTTAAATCCCAAGTTATCCATTTCCCGTCAGCCGGCACTTCTCTTGTATTTGTAATAAATTTGTTTTTCCCCGTTTCCTTATGTGTGTTGTAACAAAGGTCGTCTTCTGCCCATGAAGTACTATTCGTTAAAGAAACGTTCAAGATATGTTCTCGTTTACTATGACTTTTTCCGTATATATGCAATTTGATACTTTGTATCCATTCCGGATTTGCAGACATTTTGCTTAGGTCGAATTTGAGATAAGTCGTGTATTGATATACTTTTGCCTTATTATAATAACTTTTCAGTTGTAAGGGATCATCTAATCCCTGCACACGGTCATACTTCGCTTTATTGTTTCCACCATGTATGTAAGTATCATCGGTTGGATAGATACGTATTGTTTTTTGAGCTGATAATAGTTGGAATATAAAAAATAATAGTCCGGTTGCTAGAAAGATTCGTTTTATAATATCAAGATATTTGATGTTTACTTGGCAAAAGTGCGGAATTACTGGAATATTATTCAATCTAAATCCGAAAACTAATCTTCAGAAAACGAAAGGTTATCTCTGGCTAGTCTTCTTTTGGCGATATTCAAGTGGTGGGCATCCTTTGTATTTTTTAAAGACACGTGAGATATTATTGTAATCCTTAAAGCCGACTTCTATGGCTAAATCGGCTAATGGTCGGTCGGTTGTGAGTAGTAAGTCTGCAAGATGATTACACCGGCAATTCAGAATATACTGGTATATGGAAGTGTTCAGTGCATTTTTGAATTTCACTTCAAAGTTTCTGCGGGATAATGGAATATTTGCAAGCAGAGATTCTATGGTCAGGTCGGAACTGTAATGGGTTTCTATGTACTTCACAACCTCCAGTATGTAGGGATCTTTGATATTGTGCTTTTCCGTAGATTGTCGCAATTCGATACGGATAGGGTTGATAACAATATTGAAAGTACCCTCATGTTCTTTCTTTATTTGTCGGTGGACCAGTCTGCCGATAGAATATCCTCCCTTTTCTACTTCGAGCTCTATGGATGAAATGGGAGGGTCGGAAATGTTACACATCAGTTCGTCGTTGTCCACACCTAATAAGGCAATATCCTCCGGAATCGGTATATTCGTCATTTTGCAAGTTTCGGAAATGAACAAGGCATGTGCATCATCACAACAGAATAAGGCAACAGGCTTGGGAAGTTCCTGTAACCACCGGCTGACTTCCATTCGTATTTCATCTTCTTGTTTATCCGATTCGAAACTGAAAAATTCGCCTCCGATACGTTTTACTTCCTGCCGATACCCTTCGCAACGTTCGTCAGACCAAACCACCCCTTTAACACCGAAATAAGCAAAATTGCGAAACATTCTTTTGGCAAAAAACTGGGCTGCCATTCTTCCCGTTCCTTTATAGTCGCCTGTCAAATTAGAGTAAGTGACGCTCCGGTGATGATAGTTTTGTAGTACTACCGGAATATTCAGCTCCTTCTGCAAATCGATCGTATCATTATTCCACTGACCGATAATGGCGTCGGCTTTCCATTCTTTCGCCCATTTCAAAATGCCTTGTTCACCATGCATTGCGCTATAATAAGAAGGTAGCCGGTAAAAGAGCCAGGGGCCGTTTTCTTTGGAGTATTGGACAAGTCCCCGTAGCAGTTTCCTGTCAAATTCGCTTGAATAGTCTATCAATAGAAGAATCTTAATCATAGTTCTATGTTTTTCTTTAGTATAATGTAGTGATGCACAAATATAGAAGAATTCCTTTGTTTTCCTATAATAAAGACTTAATTTTGTTGCAGCCAACACTTATCTGACACCCGGGTCTCATGAGCACTGACACCCGGGTGTTGGTATGTCTGAGACCCGGGTCTCAATGGTGTTGACACCCGGGTGTCAAATAGAACGCGAGTATAAACGAAAAAAGAAAGGAGTATAGACGATGGCAGTGCCTTATGTAGTGAGAAAAAAAGCCGATTTAACATCGGGAGAAAGAAAAGAATTATGGTATGGTGTACCCAAAAAACTGATAGATCCGATTCGGAATAGAGAATTTGCCGAGTACATGGAAAAACGGAGTGGATTCCATCGTGGGCAGATAGATGGTATATTGACGGAAATGGTTGATGCTATTCGTAGTTTATTGTCTATCGGACAGCCGGTTACTATCGAAGGACTTGGCACATTCCATACGTCACTGACCAGTCCGGGATTTGAACGCCCCGAACAGGTAACTCCGGGAAAGGTGTCCGTTTCACGTGTCTATTTCGTGGCTTGTCCTGAATTTAGCCGGGAAGTGAAAAAAATGAAATGTATGCGTATTCCTTTTAATCTGTATATGCCCGAAGAGATGCTTACCAAAGAAATGAAGAAAGCGGACCGGGAGCAGGAGCGGGAAGAATATGACCGTATGGTGGCACCGGAAATCGATGAAGAAGTTCAGGAATAAGATAAATTAATACTCGAGAGCAGGTTGGAGGTTTCTATAGCAGAAAAAAATAGTAAAGTTAGGGAAACCGATAAATTTATTGTTTATTTGTAATCAAATAAAATTTGGACTAAAAATATGATACTTACTGATGAAATGTTTGAGGCTGCGTTTCGTTTTCGCAGCATTTGTTTATGGGAAAAACTAACTGACAGTGATGTGTTCGCTTTTCGCTTGTCGGATGGTGAGACGGGTTATTGTAGCGTAATGGGCAATGCAGGTGAGCATTTCTCCCTTGGATTCTATTAGAGGCAAGAAAGGTTTTTCAACCTATTTGAAGACTTTGAAAATGGGCAGCCAGCAAACTTTTGGCTGCGAGACGTTTGAAGCTGTGATGACTTTTGACTGCATTAATTGTGACTTTGTGGCAGCTTCTGCTTTGGATGATGCGACGAAGAAAATAATTCGCAGATATACCACTGACGCTGGTCTGAAGATTTGTCGTTCCAAAGGATGGCCGGATTTTACTCGGTTTCAACCGTACAAGGTGCAATATGGCATTACATGTGAGAAAGATGCTCGCGACATTACTGAAGCACTTCGTGCAGCAATTGCTGTGGATGAGCAGTTGGCAATGCATAAATTTGAAACCCTTGGGTTCGACATCAAAGGGGCTTATCCCACGATGAAAGGGGGAAAACTTGTTCCTTACCTTATTCCTGCCGCTGACGGAACATACGAATGGAGTACCGTTAAGTTGCCTGCTTTTGTGCAGGACAGGTATGCTGTGGTGAAGTTCGAAAATGATATACTCACAAGTATGGTGAAGTCTCTTCCCGCATCTGGCGTTTTGCAACTGCGGATTGTTCATGCACCTGCTCCTGTAGAGAGCAAAGTGGATGAGGTTCCTTATTTTCCGGCTATATTGCTTTGTATAGATGCGAATTCTGAATATCTGTTCCCTGTTTTTTTGTGGAGATGATTTCGAGAAAAGTCCTGTGTTAATGCTTATGGAACTTGCTGAAATTTTTCGTCGGAATGCCGGTAAACCTCAAAGAATACAAGTGGAAGATGCTAAAACCGAAGCACTTTTGGAAGATTTCTGTCGCCAATGCGACATTGTTCTTGCCCGCGAACAAAATCTGCCACTACTTAATGAGGCTTGGGCTTCTCTTTTGGACAGTTTTATGAACTATTAGAAATATCGGATGTAGGGATAACACAAATACAGAAGAATTCCTTTTGTGGAAGAGCCGGAAATCGACGAATAGTTGAATAAAAAACAATATTGTCTTGTTAATTGAACAGAATTAGATTATATTTGTTCAGTGGTTAGAACAATATCTTGAAATATGATTAGAAGAGAAATACTAAAAGAAGTTCTATTAGATAATAGAAATGAGGTGGTCAAACATCAAGTTATACCTCGTAGCTTTCAGTTTGAAGAGTTTGGAAATTATGTATTTGTAGGTATCCGGCGAGCAGGAAAATCATTTTTACTTTATCAACGGATACAGGAACTTTTGCATAGTGGGCATACTTGGAATGAAATGCTATATGTGAACTTTGAAGATGAACGTTTGATTGGAATGACGGCGGCAGATTTAAATCTCATACTGGAAGTACATGCCGAGATGTCAACAGACAGGCCGATGCTTTTCTTGGATGAAATTCAGAATATTGATGGTTGGGACAAGTTTGTTCGGCGATTGGCTGATAATAAATATAGGGCTTATGTGACAGGAAGCAATGCTAAAATGCTTAGTCAGGATGTAGCTACCACTTTGGGGGGACGATACATTACAGTACATGTATACCCTTATGATTTTAAAGAGTTTCTTTATGCTAATGGGGTTGAAGTTACAGAGAATTCTTTGTTTGCAACAGAGAGCCGGGCAGAAATAAAGCGTATATTCAATGATTATTTTCGTTCCGGTGGTTTTCCGGAAGGGGCATCGCTTGCCGCAAAACGGGATTATCTGACAAGTGTTTACCAAAAGATATATTTAGGAGATATTGCTGCAAGACATTCCATCGAAAATACTTTTGCTTTACGCATCCTTTTCCGCAAATTGGCCGAAAGTATAAAGCAACCGGTTTCGTTTACTCGTATAACTAATATTGTTGCTTCAACCGGAGTGAAAATATCGAAGAATACTGTCATTAACTACATGGAATATGCCAAAGATGCTTGCTTGCTGATTCCTATACAAAATATTGCGGATAAATTGGTGGAGCGTGAAACTAATCCGAAATATTATTTTGCGGATAATGGCATTCTCAATTTGCTTCTTTTGGATGCTGATACCTCGTTGCTTGAGAATTTGGTTGCTGTGACACTATTGCGGCGTTATGGGACGGACGATGCTGTATTCTTTTATAATAGAAATGTAGAGGTTGATTTTTATTTGCCTGATACAGGAGTGGCTATACAGGTCTGTTATACCATGAATCTCTCTGATGAGACTTTCCAACGGGAAGTTCAGGCATTAGTAAAATTGAATAAGGTATTTGAATGTCGGCAGTTATTGATAATAACGTATGACGATGAAGAACGGATTGAGTTGGAAAAATGTGCGATTGAGGTAATACCGGTTTGGAAGTGGTTGTTGGGTAAATAAGATAAATTAATACCCTCCCTGTCTTATTTATGAGATAAATCCCTATCTTTGTGGCACTTTTTACGAAAAAAGCAAATTCAAATTAATAGATATAGAAAAGAAAATGGCACAAGAAGACGTTTTTAAGAAACTTGTATCGCATTGCAAAGAGTATGGTTTCGTATTCCCTTCGAGCGATATCTACGACGGACTAGGCGCTGTGTATGACTACGGTCAGATGGGCGTTGAATTGAAAAATAACATCAAGAAATACTGGTGGGACAGCATGGTGCTGTTGCACGAGAACATTGTCGGTATCGACTCTGCCATCTTTATGCACCCTACCATTTGGAAGGCTTCCGGACACGTGGATGCATTCAATGACCCTTTGATTGACAATAAGGATTCTAAAAAACGTTATCGTGCTGACGTATTGATCGAAGATCAGTTGGCTAAATATGACGATAAAATCAATAAAGAAGTAGCAAAAGCCGCCAAGAAATTCGGCGAATCATTTGATGAGGCTCAATTCCGTTCTACCAACGGACGTGTATTGGAGCATCAGGCAAAACGTGACGCACTTCACACTCGCTTTGCTAAGGCTCTGAACGACGGTAATCTGGAAGAATTGCGTCAGATCATTGTTGATGAAGAGATCGTATGTCCTATTTCCGGTACTAAGAACTGGACGGAAGTTCGTCAGTTCAACCTGATGTTCTCTACAGAAATGGGATCGACTTCAGACGGTGCCATGAAGATTTATCTTCGTCCGGAAACGGCACAGGGTATCTTTGTAAACTACCTGAATGTACAGAAGACGGGTCGTATGAAAGTTCCTTTCGGTATCGCACAGATTGGTAAGGCTTTCCGTAACGAAATCGTTGCCCGTCAGTTCATCTTCCGTATGCGTGAGTTCGAACAGATGGAAATGCAGTTCTTTGTAAAACCGGGAACTGAACTTGACTGGTTCAAGAAATGGAAAGAAATCCGTCTGAAATGGCATAAAGCTCTTGGCTTCGGCGATGCAAGCTATCGTTATCACGATCACGATAAACTGGCTCACTACGCAAATGCCGCTACTGATATTGAATTCCTGATGCCGTTCGGATTCAAAGAAGTGGAAGGTATCCACTCTCGTACTAACTTCGACTTGTCTCAACATGAGAAGTTCTCCGGCAAGAGCATCAAATACTTCGATCCGGAACTGAACGAGTCTTATACTCCGTACGTAATCGAAACTTCTATCGGTGTTGACCGTATGTTCCTTAGCATCATGAGCGCTGCTTATTGCGAAGAGCAATTGGAAAATGGTGAAAGCCGTGTTGTGCTGAAATTGCCTGCTGCTTTGGCTCCGGTGAAACTGGCGGTTATGCCGTTGGTAAAGAAAGACGGTCTGCCTGAAAAAGCCCGCGAGGTTATTGACAGCCTGAAGTTCCACTTCCATTGCCAATATGACGAAAAGGATAGTATCGGTAAGCGTTATCGCCGTCAGGATGCTATTGGTACTCCGTACTGTGTAACAGTCGATCATCAGACATTAGAAGATAACTGCGTGACATTGCGTAACCGCGATACCATGCAACAAGAGCGTGTAGCTATCTCTGAACTGAATAACATCATCGCAGACAGAGTAAGCATCACTTCTCTATTGAAAACTTTACAATAAACCTTTAACGAATGAGTAAAAAGATCTATTTATTCTCCTTAGTATTGTTGGCTCTTGCATTCACTGCTTGCAGTGAGACGGAAGAGACTAGCCGTTACGATAATTGGCAGGCACGTGGTGTAGCTTTTATTGATTCAATAGCTAATGTTTATAACAGCCCAGAAAATCAGGCTTTGGCTAATGATGATCCGGAGAAACTTCATGCTTTTCCAGATCCGACGAATAATCAGACTATATATGTAAAGAAGATAAAAAAGGGGGAGGGTACAGAATCTCCTAAATATACTTCTACAGTAAGTGCACATTACCGTATGTTTTATTTCAATGGAGATGTAGTTCAGCAGACTTATACAGGAACAGAACCGACAGAGTTTGATTCTCCGGCTATCTTTGTCCTAAGTTCTCCTGACCCTAATGTTGGGAAGGTAATTTCGGGATGGGCTTACACGCTGATTCATATGGTGGCTGGTGATTTTTGGACTTTGTATATTCCTTATCAAAGTGGGTACGGTTCTGGTACTGGTAACGATGGCTCTTTGCAGCCTTATTCTGCATTAGTATATAATGTTAGATTGGAAAAGATCGTAGAGAAGTAATTCTATAACAATATAATAAATGTAAATATAGGTGTTGCGTCTAAACGATACAACACCTATATTCTTTGTAAAAAAATGGTAGTCTAGGTTTTATTTCTTTTTACCAAAGAGTATGTGCTATATTTAGAATATTTTTATATTATAAATAGTGTTTCTATCAACTATCATTGCTCCTCTATAATTTTCACCTGTATTTAGTTTGCGACTAGTTGTTGTACCTATTGGAGGTAGTCCTCCTGTATTTTTTTTAGCTCGATGCATCCATAGGGTTGCAGTATTCGCATTTTTTCCGTTTTCATCATCAATAAATAATTGATGAGGTAGCACGGGACCTTGTTCTGGTTTGCTTAATACTCCGAAGCCAGTTAAGGTATATGTTGGATTATTGCTAAATCTCCAATAAAATTCAGTGTTTTTATCGAATCTAGAGATTCCAGTAGACGTTAATCCACCATTGTTTACTATGTGATTTTTATTGTTATGATCTTCATTATCATGGTGTCTTAATACAACGTCTACATCCCCTTCTTCTGGAGTCCATGTGTAATTATGTAAAAGTAAAGCCCCACCTTCATAATTTCCTACTGGTACTAAGCAGAAATGAAATGTTACATTGCCATTCCCATCAACATATGTTGCTCCAATATCACCTATAGCTTTAGTGTCACCGCCATCTTCACAATCCATGTGGTATACAAATTCACGGTAACTACCACATGAATTAATTTTAAAGACTCCGGCGATTTTTGCTATACTAGTGTAAGCTTTAGCTTCGCTTCTAACTTTACCAAAATTAGAAGTTTTTGTTTCTTCTGATGCTTTTTCTAAAGCATCAATTAGCCATGGTTCTGCATCTGTTTCTTCTTGTGTTGTCGGAGTCGATTCATCTTTTTCTTTTTTCAATTCATCAAGAGAATAGCCTTTTAAGACAAGTTCATAGTCGTTGATCATGTTTGCCAACTCTTCGTTATTTGTACTTATATCTTGCAATTCTTCATCTGAAGAGCAAGACGCTAATAAAGCACAGAAACATAAAAAGATAATTTTTTTCATAATACATTTTTTTAGTGAGTAATGTTATTTTAAAAGTTCTTCATCAATTAGATGACAGATTTCTTCTTTTGAGTTAGAATTAACAATTAATCGTCCATTGATGATTATAGTTGGGGTTGCGTATATGCCTAGAAGTACTAATTGGTTAATCGTTTTCTCGATAGATTTTTTCCCTTCATTATTAGTAATATCATTTTGGAATTTGTTAATATCCATAGACATATTCTGTGCTATATTAAATGCGGCTATAGAATCTATGTATCCCTTATGTGTATATAATGAATCATGAAATTCCCAAAATTTGTTTTGTTTGTTAGCGGCATCACTTGCTATTTGAGCAAACGTTGGCATTGTAGAGTAATGGATATATCCAAATTTCACTTTGTCTTTGTACTCTTGATGTATTGAGTCGTATAAAGAATGTGCATTAATACAGGCGTCACAATCAAAATCTGATATAATAATCATGGAAACTTTTGATTGGAGATTTCCTCTATAATAAGTATGCAAACTATTTAAATCAATAGAAGGACTTTTAGGAGGATAGAGATATTGGAGTATCTTTTTGTTCCTTTTTAAAGAATCAAGTAACTCATTGACAATAGCTCCCTTTAAATGAAACAATCGTGTCACTTTCCCAGTAGGAGAGCCTATTGGTACACTGTATGCACTCTTCCCACGAAATTCCGTGATTGAATTTATATTATATCGTTTTAAAAGAGAGTCTGTACCTGTTTTCTTAATTTTTGCATCTGTATATTCATCTATATATTGTTGATAAGTGAGCTGTTTTTTATTTGCCTCTTTCTGTAATAGCTTAACATTGATTAGTTGCTCCAATGCTTCCTTTTTAATATTATGAATTCTGCAAAGTTCGTCGTAAAGCTCTTGTTTTATAATTGTGTTTATCTCACTGGCATATATTGCTTCTCCATCAAATTCAGCTATAATATCTTTCTCGGTACCTTTGGAACTTTGATGGGAGTTGCAAGATGCATAGAATAACACCATCAGCATGGCTGATATGTAGTATGGAATAAGTCTCATAGTGTACTTCAATCTATTGTAAATACTCCTGTTGCGGACCACGAAGACGATGATATCTCAAGAGTATATTCAGCACTTTTATCTTCTCCAAATAAATCAATGAGTCTGTACTTTTCTAAAGATGTACTTTTCTCCTGATAGATTGTTTGTCCTGTTTCTGAATTAATTATTGTGATTGTTACGTCTTTGGATGGATTCTCAAATTCAATCTCTAATAATGAATTACTGACATAAACTCGTGCCGGATCAAGGTGATTAGTAGAGCGATGCTCTATCGGCTGTCTAACTTTCATTTTTATTTGTCTTCTTGTGTCTGATGGCATTGAAAAGATAAAGCTAGAGCAAAGAGCCATGAATGTGAATAAAAGTAGATTTCGTTTCATAATAGTTTTATTGTTATTGATTTTCAGCAAAAGTAGGATGATTTGCTATATGTTACAATAACAAATAATAACAATATGATTATATATAGCTACTGGTAATCAGTGTGTTATAAAATATATATAACAAAAAACTAATTGTGATAACAGGGCATTGTGTTCATTTACTTGCTTTCTCCTTTAGCATCGAAAATTATAGAGAAACTAAGGTCAGATAATTGTTTTTTTATACGATATTTCCTTTGAGTCAGTGCAGACTGGCTTCCGGCTTTCATACAAACTTTGATTGTATTATTGGATAATTGGAGGTAGTTAAGTATGCAGTAATAGAGATCGTCTTGTGTTAGACTAGGGTATTGTTCTAATAACTCTTGCATCGCTTCAATGAAGGCTTCGTTTATTTCTTGATAAATCAGTGATAACTCTTCTTGAGTTATCTCTTTCTCTTTTTTGTTTTTAGATGTTTCTATTGATTGAATTTTTTTATAAGATGTAGTCGTTTTGAATAGACGTACGCATATCTGAAGACTTTGATGCCATAACTTTATTCTTTGATTTAATATATCTGCATATCTGTGTTCATTGATTTCATTGGCATGAGATAGTGCTCTGATTTCTTCTTTTAATGTGGCTTTTTCTGTCTGATTCTTCATTAGTAGCTGCTGCCAGTGTATATGTGTCTTTTTATTGCGATTGCTTATATACATTACAGTATAGATAAACAGAAACATTGTAACTAATCCACCAATAATGAATATTACTTTTGTTTGTTGTGATTGTTTTTTTATTTGTTCTTTATATATATCTATTGAGTGTTTTTTGATGAGATTGTTAATTTCAGTATGGTGAATAATTTTCTGGATAGAGTCATAGCAGGTTAAAGCTGTATCGTTATATAGAATTGCCTGTTCATAATTTTTGTTTTCTTTGTTTATTTCATACAAAGTCTGATAAATAGAAGCTTTAGTATAAATATTGGCCTTAGTACTAGCTCGGGATAAATAGTGAATAGCAGAATCAGTTTCTTCGAGATTATACAATATACTTCCTTTCCAAAAGTAAGTAGGAGATAAATTAATGTTAGAAGGAGCATATCTCAAGGCTAAATCTATTTGCTTTTTAGCTTCTATATATAACCCTTGGTCGTCATATACCTTTGCTATATCACAAAAAATTGCATTTTCCCACAATGAATCTTTGATAGATTGTGCTATTGATAATGCTTTTTGATAATAAGATAATGCTTTTTCTTCTTCATCTTGTATTGCATAAACATTGCCTAATCCTCGGGTTGCGTGTAAAATTCCATATTTGTCTTGCATTTTTTCTGCAGTTGCGTATGATTCTTTATATGTTTTGATAGCTGGAAGATAAAACTCTTGACTCTCGTAACATAAAGCCAGGTTATTGTATATTTGTAATATTGGAGCTTGGTTTGGGGATGCTGTTTTTAAAGCTGTTAGATAAGCTTCTGTTGCTTTTACATAATCTTTGTTATCTTGATACACTCTTCCGAGATAATAATAAGCTTTTGTTTTTAGCTTATTATTACTGTTATCCTTATAGTAGTCAACTGCTATTAGAATTAGAGAGTCATTGCGGTGAGATTTGAAATTCTTATCTAAAGCTTCTGTTAATAATAGTGCATACATGGCTTTTGCTGATTTATTAGATATTTCTTCAATAGATAGCTTTTCCAATATGCATAATGCGCTGTCAGCACGTTTGTCTATTAATGAATCTGCTAATTGTAATTGAGGGGCAGTGTTTGAATTATGACACGCATTAAAGAAAATGCATAGTGTTGTAATTAGAATAGTTAGGTAGTTCGGTTTCATAGAGTTTTATCTGTTTCTGCAAAAGTAAGTATTTATAAATAAAAAGTAGAATCGTTTGTCTATAAAACTTCTTTTAATAAGACGTTTCCCTTATTTTTTTATGCTACTCTCCCTAATCTGCAAATGTGTCGGAATCGTCACCTGCTTGATAGTCTTATCTCCTTTTATCTGATCGATAAGTAGTTGGCAGGCAGTTTCTCCCATTTTATAAGTTTGATGTGATACAGCAGATAATTTCGGTTCCACATAATTAGCATGCTGCTCGTCTGTATACCCGATGATTGCCACATCATCCGGTATGCGGAGGCCATGGTTTTTGATAACTTCCATTGCTGCGAAAGCCAATGTGTCATTCATGGCAAGAATAGCATCCGGAGGCTGTGGAAGTGATAGTAAAGTTTCTGTGGCAATCTTGCCTTCCTCATAATCAATCTTCCGGCAAACAACTAGCTCCTTTTCGATAAGAATACGATTCTCACGTAAGGCTTCCAGATAACCATGTTTTCTTCTCTTTACAATATCCAGATGATTAGCTCCTCCGATAAAGGCTACCCGCTTACTTCCATTATCCAGCAGATGCTGGGTAGCCATCTGTGCGGATTGTGCCCCGTCTGCTATCACCGATGAAAATTGGTCGGTCAGGCAAACACGGTCGAACAGGATAAGTGGCATATTGATGTCTTTCAAGGCGGAGATGTGGGAGAAATCGGTTGTTTCTTGAGACAGACAGGCGATGATACCTTCCACGCGCATATTGACCAGATTCTCAATGTTTCTTTTTTCGTGCTCGTAAGACTCATGCGAGGTCGTGATAATCACGAAATATCCGTTGGCAATAGCCATATTCTCTATTCCATTCAGAATTGATGCAAAGAAATGAGTGACAATATCCGGAACGATCACTCCGATGATACGTGGTGCATTCTTCCGCAGGCTCATGGCAAAAGGATTGGGGCGGTAGTTCATCTCTTTAGCCAGTGCCTTTGCTTTGGCACAAAGTTCACGGCTGATTTCCGGACTATCTTTTAGTGCCCTGGATACAGTAGGAATCGACACCCCCAATGCTTGGGCGAGATCTTTGAGTGAAGTATGTTTCCGGTTTTCCATTTGAAAGTCTGCAACTTAGATTCTTTTTACAAAGAAAGCACATTCCCGGAAAATTAAAAGCATCTGAAGCAATATTTTTTACGTAAACCGTTACGTTGGTTTTTCGACTGCTCTCTGCTGCACTGAAACTATTACTGACCTATTTTTGTCGCATACAAAATGATTTAAAACCTAAAAGTATGCAATACCATGAAATCGGAAAGACAGGGATGAAAGTATCATCTCTTAGTTTTGGAGCTTCTTCTTTAGGAGGAGTTTTCCATGATTTAAAAGAAAAAGAAGGCATTCAGGCTGTGTTTACCGCTGTTGAGGCAGGAATGAACTTTATCGATGTGTCTCCTTATTACGGACATTATAAAGCGGAAACTGTTTTAGGAAAGGCGCTTAAAGATCTTCCTCGCGACCGTTATTACCTTTCTACCAAAGTGGGACGTTATGGAAAAGATGGAGTGAACCTGTGGGATTACTCTGCAAAACGTGCGACAGAAAGTGTGTATATGAGAGTATGGAACGTCTGAATATAGATTTTATCGATCTGATAAATGTACACGATGTGGAGTTTGCCGATTTGAATCAGGTAGTTAATGAAACTCTGCCTGCTTTGGTCGAACTGCGTGAAAAAGGTGTGGTAGGACACGTTGGAATTACCGACTTGCAGCTCGAAAACTTGAAATGGGTAATCGACCATTCACCAAGCGGTACGATTGAATCTGTGCTTAACTTCTGCCATTATTGTCTGTGTGATGATAAATTAGCAGACTTCCTGGACTACTTCGAATCCAAAGAAATCGGCGTGATTAATGCTTCTCCCCTTTCAATGGGACTGTTGAGTGAACGTGGCGTGCCTGCCTGGCATCCGGCTCCCAACCCCTTGGTAGAAGCTTGCCGTAAAGCAATGGAACATTGCAAAGCTAAGAATTATCCGATTGAGAAGCTGGCTATGCAGTTCTCCGTCAGCAATCCTCGTATCGCAACGACTTTGTTTAGTACAACTAATCCGGAGAATGTGAAAAAGAACATCGCTTTCATCGAAGAACCTATTGACTGGGAACTCGTTCGGGAAGTGCAGGAGATTATCGGAGAGCAGAAACGTGTAAGTTGGGCAAACTCATAAAACAGCGTCATTCGTATGGACTATACAATTATTGATGCGCACGCCCATCTGTGGTTACGACAGGATACTGTTGTGGACGGATTGCCTATCCGGACGTTGGAAAATGGCCGTTCGGAATTTATGGGAGAAATCCGGCAAATGGTTCCGCCCTTTATGATAGACGGAGTGAATAGCGCGGAAGTTTTTCTTTCGAATATGGACTATGCGCAAGTGGCTGCGGCTGTCATTACCCAAGAGTTTATTGACGGTATTCAGAATGATTATTTGTCGGAAGTCGTTTCCCATTATCCCAACCGTTTCTTTGTTTGCGGAATGTGTGAGTTTCGTAAACCTGGATTTTTGGAGCAGGCGAAAGAGCTTATAGCCAAAGGTTTTAAGGCTATAAAAATCCCTGCCCAGCGCTTGTTGTTAAAAGAGGGACGGGTAATGCTGAATAATGAGGAAATGATGCAGATGTTTCATTCTATGGAAGAACAGAATGTCATGCTTTCCATCGATTTGGCTGACGGAGCAACACAGGTTCCCGAAATGGAAGAGATTATTCAGGAATGTCCCCGCCTAAAAATAGCTGTCGGGCACTTCGGAATGGTGACACGTCCGGGCTGGAAAGAACAAATCCGCCTGGCACGTCATCCCAATGTGATGATTGAATCCGGAGGAATCACCTGGCTTTTCAATGATGAATTTTATCCTTTCAAAGGAGCAGTGAAAGCCATTCGGGAAGCGGCGGATTTAGTTGGCATGGAGAAACTGATGTGGGGATCGGACTATCCGCGCACCATTACAGCAATCACCTACAAGATGTCATACGATTTTGTGGTGAAATCTTCCGAGTTGACGGAAGAGGACAAAAGACTCTTTTTGGGAGAAAATGCCCGGAACTTCTATGGATTCACGGATCTCCCCGTACTTCCTTACATCAAGAACATGTCCGAATGATAGAGAAAACATCCTTATCGTAAAACTAGATTTATACCATGAAAAAGAATACATATACAATACCTTTAGCGTTGGTTTTCTGCCTTTTCTTTCTGTGGGCGATAAGCAGCAATCTGCTTCCCACGATGATCCGGCAATTGATGAAGACATGTGAACTGAATACCTTTGAAGCCTCTTTTACCGAGACTGCCTACTGGCTGGCTTATTTTATTTTCCCCATCCCCATAGCGATGTTTATGAAACGTTACAGCTATAAGGCGGGGATTATTTTCGGACTGGTATTAGCAGCAATCGGAGGCCTGCTTTTCTTTCCTGCCGCCATTTTAAAAGAATATTGGGCTTACCTCTGTATCTTCTTTATTATCGCTACGGGAATGTGCTTTCTGGAGACAGCTGCCAATCCGTATGTGACGGTTTTAGGAGCCCCCGAAACAGCTCCCCGCCGATTGAACCTGGCGCAGTCTTTCAATGGACTCGGAGCTTTTATCGCTGCCATGTTTTTGAGTAAGCTCATCCTTAGCGGAGCTCATTACACGCGAGAGACCCTTCCTGTAGATTATCCGGGAGGCTGGCAGGCCTATATACCAATTGGAAACGGATGCCATGAAACTTCCTTATCTGATATTGGCTCTGTTGCTTCTTGCGATAGCGGTCGTATTTGTTTTCTCAAAATTGCCGAAGATTGGAGATGAAGGAGAAACGGCTTCTTCTGATAAAACGACTTCTTTGGGTAAAACGAAAGAGGGCAGCCAGAAAGAAAAACTGATAGACTTCGGTGTATTGAAGCATTCACACTTGCGGTGGGGAGTGATTGCGCAATTCTTCTATAACGGCGGACAGACGGCGATAAACAGTTTGTTCCTGGTTTACTGTTGCACTTATGCCGGATTGCCGGAAGATACAGCGACTACCTTCTTCGGATTGTATATGCTTGCATTTCTTTTGGGGCGTTGGATCGGTACCGGATTGATGGTGAAATTCCGTCCACAGGATATGCTACTGGTTTACGCCTTGATGAATATTCTTTTGTGCGGGGCAGTGATGATATGGGGAGGTATGATCGGGTTATACGCAATGTTGGCTATCTCTTTCTTTATGTCTATAATGTATCCCACACAGTTCTCTTTGGCACTGAAAGGACTCGGAAATCAGACAAAGAGCGGTTCGGCCTTTCTGGTAATGGCAATTGTTGGTAATGCCTGTCTGCCACAGTTGACGGCTTATTTTATGCATGCCAATGAGCATATCTATTATATGGCCTATTGTGTACCGATGATTTGTTTTGTCTTCTGTGCGTATTACGGCTGGAAAGGTTATAAAGTAATCGATTAATAAATTTATATCAAACAAATAAAATGAAAGCAGTTCAAATTGTCAATCCCTCCGAAATGAAGGTGGTTGAACTGGAAAAACCGACCGTTGGTGCCGGTGAAGTATTAGTAAGAATCAAGTATGTGGGTTTCTGTGGCTCCGACCTGAATACCTTTTTAGGACGTAACCCAATGGTGAAGTTACCGGTAATCCCGGGACATGAGGTAGGAGCGGTGATTGAGGAGGTTGGTCCGAATGTTCCGGCCGGCTTTGAAGAAAGGGATGAACGTGACATTGAATCCATATACCAATTGTGGTAAATGTGCTTCGTGTCGTAATGGTCGTGTCAATGCCTGTGAGCATAATGAAACGTTAGGGGTACAGCGCAATGGAGTGATGTGCGAATATGCAGTTTTACCTTGGACAAAGATTATTCCGGCTGGTAATATCTCTCCTCGCGATTGTGCGTTGATTGAGCCGATGAGTGTCGGATTCCATGCGGTATCTCGTGCGCAGGTGATCGATAATGAATATGTGATGGTTATTGGCTGCGGTATGATTGGTATCGGTGCCATTGTACGTGCTGCTTTGAGAGGGGCAACGGTCATTGCTGTCGATCTGGATGACGAGAAACTGGAACTGGCGAAAAGGGTAGGTGCTTCTTATGTGATTAACTCCAAGACAGAAAATGTACACGAACGGATGCAACAGGTAACGGAGGGCTTCGGTGCCGATGTGGTGATTGAAGCTGTCGGCAGTCCGGTCACTTATGTGATGGCGGTGGATGAAGTCGGTTTTACAGGACGTGTGGTTTGCATCGGTTATGCCAAGAGTGAAGTAGCTTTCCAAACGAAATATTTCGTTCAGAAAGAACTGGATATCCGTGGTTCCAGAAATGCGTTACCTGCTGATTTCCGTGCGGTTATTAATTATATGAAAGAAGGGAATTGTCCGGTGGAAGAACTGATTTCGAGGATAGCAAAACCGGAAGGGGCTTTGGAAGCTATGCAAGAATGGACGGCGAATCCGGGAAAGGTGTTCCGTATACTGGTTGAGTTCTGATAAGTTCTTGTAATAAGAATAGTTGTTGATGCCTGTTGTTTCGGGTATGTAATAAGTGAGAGGAGGCTGAATACAGTCTCCTCTCTTTGGGAGATAGGGTGATGTAACATGAGTAAATATAGATGTAACATTCTTCATTCGATATGTAGCATCACAAAGAAATCATGTAGCATACTTTGGTCAATATATCTGTTTGCATTTTCTATTTTTGTGATGTGGAAGATAACAAGGAACATTTTAAATAATTAGCTTTCAAATAATAGATAATGTAGCCAGTTAATAAAAAACGATGATTATGCTGAAAACAAAAATCAACACTATTTTACTGTGTACTCTTTTTACATTGTTCTTCCCGCTATCAGCCGGAGCACAATACCGTAATCCTATTCTTTATGCTGACGTGCCCGATATGTCGGTGTGTCGCGCAGGCGATTACTTTTACATGGTTTCCACTACTATGCATCTGATGCCGGGAGCACCTATCATGCGTTCGCCGGACATGAAACATTGGGAAACTATCAGCTACGTATTTTCTCGCATTGACGATGGTCCTCGTTATGATTTGCTCGAAGGCACTGCTTACGGGCAAGGACAATGGGCATCATCTATCCGCTATCATGACGGTAAATTCTATGTCTGGTTTACAGCCAATGGCGCGCCCGGACGTGGGTTTGTCTATACTGCGACAGATCCGGCCGGTCCCTGGAAACTTCTTTCGCGTCCTCCGCATTTCCATGACGGTTCGCTTCTGTTTGATGATGACGGGCGGGTGTATCTCTTTCACAGTACGGGACAGCTTACGGAGTTGAAAACCGATTTGACCGATGTACTTCCCGGTGGCATCAATCAGCAAATATTTGAACGGGATGCTGACGAACAAGGGCTGTTGGAAGGTAGTTCCGTCATCAAGTATAATGGGAAATATTACTTGCTGATGATTTCTATGGATTGGAGTATTCCCGGCCGTCTGCGTCGTGAAGTATGCTATCGTGCCGATAAGATTACCGGACCTTACGAAAAGCGTGTCATTCTTGAAACGGAGTTTGACGGGCATGGCGGTGTTGGTCAAGGATGTATCGTAGACGGGAAAAACGGTGAATGGTACGGACTGATTTTTCAGGATCGTGGTGGCGTAGGGCGTGTGCCGTGTCTCATGCCTTGTACATGGACGGAAGATGGTTGGCCTATGCTGGGAGACAAGGATGGGCACATTCCGAATGATACCACTTTATCGTATATGTCAATGGATGGTATCTGCGGTTCGGATGAATTTTCCGCTTCCGGGCTTTCCCTCTATTGGCAGTGGAATCATAACCCCGTCGATCAGGCATGGAGTCTTACCGACCGTCCCGGATTTCTGCGTTTGAAAACCTCCCGTGTGGTAGATAACCTGTTTGTTGCTCCCAATACGTTGACTCAACGTATGGTAGGACCGAAATGCATGGGCACTGTCAGTCTCTCTCTGGGGGGTATGAAAGATGGTGACCGTGCGGGATTATCGGCTTTTAATGGTGACAGCGGTGTGCTTACGATTGAAAAGAACGGAAATAAACTGTCTCTTGTGATGAGTGAACAGAAAAGCGTGTTTGAGAAAACAAAACATGCCATTAGCCGTGTGGATATGACCGAACAAGCCCGTATACCTCTTAACAAAGAGCTTGTCTATTTGCGTGTGGAAGGTGACTTTACCAATGGACGGGATGAGGCTCGTTTTTCTTATAGTCTTGATGGGAAAACATGGATACCTGTCGGTCTGCCTATTAAGATGAAATTTGACTACACTCGTATGTTCATGGGCAGTAAGTTTGCCATATTTAACTATGCTACACGTTCCGTGGGCGGTTATGTGGATGTGGACTCTTTTGATTATTCGTTCTGTGATGCGTCAATGTAACACACAAATATGTATTTGTAACCAATGAAACATTGTTTTATTGGAAAATAGGTTATTTTTGTTTCCAAATTAATCATAACTAATAAGTATAATATTATGAAAAGAGGTTGGATACCGATTATAGGTGTTTGTTTGGTGTTATCGTTTTCGGCATGTAAGCAATTGCTGCCTTACCAGGACGCTTCTTTAACGGCGGAACAACGGGCGGAGGATTTGTTGCCCCGGTTGACTTTGGAAGAAAAAGTATCAATCATGCAAAATGCGTCACCTGCTATCCCTCGACTGGGAATTAAAGAATATGAGTGGTGGAATGAAGCGTTGCATGGTGTGGGACGTGCCGGATTGGCTACTTGTTTTTCCCCAGTCTATCGGTATGGGAGCTTCTTTTAATGATTCATTATTATATGAAGTGTTCAATGCCACTTCCGATGAGGCTCGCGTAAAATCGCGTATTTTCGGTGAAGGTGGCGTGCTGAAACGCTATCAGGGATTAACATTCTGGACACCGAATGTCAATATATTCCGTGACCCTCGTTGGGGACGCGGTCAGGAAACTTATGGTGAAGACCCTTATCTGACAGGACAAATGGGAATGGCTGTAGTCCGTGGCTTGCAAGGACCGGAAGATGCCAGGTATGATAAGCTGCACGCATGTGCCAAGCACTTTGCTGTTCATTCAGGTCCGGAGTGGAACCGGCATAGTTTTGATGCGGAGAATATAGATCCCCGGGATTTATGGGAAACCTATCTGCCTGCTTTTAAAGATTTGGTACAGAAAGCACATGTAAAGGAAGTGATGTGTGCCTACAATCGTTTTGAGGGAGAGCCTTGTTGTGGCAGCAATCGCCTGTTGATGCAAATATTGCGGGATGAATGGGGATACAAAGGCATTGTAGTCTCTGACTGTGGAGCGATTTCCGATTTCTATAGACCGGGAACGCATGAGACTCATCCGGACAAGGAACACGCCTCGGCCGCTGCTGTGCGGACAGGCACAGACCTTGAATGTGGAAGTGAATATGCTTCACTGGCAGATGCTGTAAAAGCTGGTTTGATTGACGAAAAAGAAATAGATATTTCATTGAAACGTTTGTTGACAGCACGTTTTGAACTGGGAGAAATGGACGAACAACCGGCCTGGGCGGAAATTCCAACCTCTGTATTGAATAGTAAGGAACATCAGGCATTGGCTTTGCGTATGGCTCGTGAATCATTGGTGCTCTTGCAGAATAAAAACAACATCCTGCCTCTGAATACTAATCTGAAAGTAGCCGTTATGGGACCTAATGCCAATGACTCCGTGATGCAGTGGGGAAATTATAACGGTATTCCGGCACATACGGTTACCTTATTGGAAGCTGTCCGTGCCAAACTACCGGAAGGACAAATCATATACGAACCGGGTTGTGACCGTGTGGACGGAAAGACACTCCAAAGCCTGTTTGATGAATGTAGCATAAATGGTAAACCCGGTTTCTTGGCAGAATATTGGAATAATCGTAATCGTGAAGGGGAGGTCGTTGCCATCGATCAGATTTCCACTCCGTTCCATTTTGCAACGACAGGGGCTACTACCTTTGCTCCTGGGGTGGAGATAACTAATTTCTCGGCTCGTTATGAATCTGTCTTTCGTCCTTCGCAGTCGGGTGATGTTGCTTTCCGTTTCCAACTGGATGGTGAAGTGACTCTTATTATAAATGGTGAGCAAGTGGCCCAGAAAATATATGTTAAGAATCCGACGAACCTCTATACGTTACAGGCGAAGGCTGGAAAAGAGTATCATATCGAGATTTTATTCAAACAACGGAATGAAAGGGCTACACTTGATTTTGATTTGGGCAAAGAGGTCGGGATCGACTTGAACCTCGCAGTGAAGAGAGTAATGGATGCTGATGTGATTCTTTTTGCTGGTGGAATTTCTCCAAGTCTGGAAGGTGAGGAAATGCCGGTAGAAGTTCCCGGATTTAAGGGTGGTGACCGTACGGATATTGAACTTCCGGACGTTCAACGTGATTTGTTGAAAGCTTTGAAGAAGGCTGGTAAAAAGGTTGTCTTTATCAATTATTCCGGTTCAGCTATCGGATTAGTGCCCGAAACGACTACTTGTGAAGCGATTCTGCAGGCATGGTATCCGGGACAGGCGGGTGGTACAGCTATCGTTGATGCTCTTTGGGGAGAGTATAATCCCGGTGGACGCCTGCCGGTCACTTTCTATAAGGATGTGAATCAATTGCCGGACTTTGAAGACTATTCCATGAAGGGGCGTACCTATCGATATATGCAACAGCAACCACTTTTCCCATTCGGTCATGGGTTGAGTTATACTGACTTTACTTATGGAGAAGCTAAATTGAGCAAGAATACAATCGCCAAAGGTGAAAATGTAGTATTGACTATTCCGGTAAGTAATGTCGGGCAACGTGATGGAGAAGAGGTGGTTCAGGTTTATTTGAGACGTCCGGGTGATAAGGAAGGTCCCCGTTATACCTTGCGTGCTTTCAAACGCGTTCATATTCCGGCAGGGAAAACTGAATCAGTAGCTATTCCTCTTACCGGTGAGAACTTTGAATGGTTTGATGTAGAGTCGAATACGATGTGTCCGTTGGAAGGTACTTATGAATTACTGTATGGAGGAACTTCTGATAGAAATAAGTTGAAAACGATTGTAATGAACGTACAGTAATACCGCTTTGGAATTTTGTTTATTTTTACAGATAGACAATCCGGATTTATTTATTGAATGAATAAAGAAAGAACGACCTTGTTCCTTTAAAAGGAACGGGTCGTTTCTTTTAAACCAAGCCCCCGTTTCTTTTAAACCAATGGGGGCTTTCTTTTAAAGGAAAATGAATATTTGCTAATTATTGATATTCAGCATTTTATATGATGGAAGATAAAAGTGCTGAAATAATAGGTAATGTAGTTATTTATCTTACCATTTTTCTGTTTTTGGGCTTTTTGTTACATCAGAAAAGAATCATGTTACATGTCTGTGATAAATGTAACCTGTATATAGATGCCTGTATCATGATTGTACATATATGATAAAACCGAATCGATACATTTGCAAACACTACTATGGAACAGGAAATTATAGAAAATAAAAAGTGATAATATGAGAACATTAAAATTGATTTTGTCGAGCTGGCAATCCGTGGGGCTTGTCGTATTTATTATGTTGTTTTTTAATATGGAGGTGAGTGGCAAGGGTAAAATAACAAAAAATGCTCCTGTCTTTACGCAATTTATTTATCAGGGGGAGGATGCTATTTATCAAAACAATCCTTTAAAGCCGGGTGAGTTCTATAATCCTATTTTGCAGGGTTGCTATCCCGATCCGAGTATAACGCGGAAAGGTAATGATTATTATTTAGTGTGCTCATCTTTTGCTATGTTTCCCGGGGTGCCTATTTTCCATTCTAATGATCTGGTCAACTGGAAGCAAATCGGTCATGTGCTGGACAGAACGTCACAATTAAAGGTTGAAGATTGTGGTATTAGTGCTGGTGTATATGCTCCTGCTATAAGATATAATCCCAATAATGATACGTTTTATATGATAACCACTCAATTTTCCGGCGGCTTTGGAAATATGGTGGTAAAGACAAAGAATCCGGAGAATGGCTGGAGTGATCCGATCAAACTTCAATTTGAAGGCATTGATCCTTCTCTTTTCTTTGATGATAATGGCAAGGCATACGTGGTACATAATGATGCTCCTGCTAAAGCAAACGAGCGTTACTCGGGACACCGTGTCATAAAAATATGGGATTATGATGTGGAAAATGATAAAGTGGTTCCGGGAACGGACCGGATCATAGTAAACGGTGGCGTCAATATAGAAGAAAAGCCGATATGGATTGAAGCTCCTCATATCTATAAGAAAGATGGACGTTATTACTTAATGTGTGCGGAAGGAGGAACCGGAGGCTGGCATAGCGAAGTCATTTTTGTAAGTGATCATCCGAAAGGACCTTATCTTCCGGCAAATAATAATCCTATTTTAACTCAACGTTATTTTCCTGCAAACCGGGCGGATAAAGTAGACTGGGCTGGTCATGCAGACTTAGTGGAGGGACCCGACGGAAAATATTATGGTGTATTTTTAGGAATACGCCCCAATGAGAAGAACAGAGTGAATACCGGACGCGAAACTTTTATTCTTCCGGTGGACTGGAGCGGAACATTTCCTGTTTTCGAGAATGGGCTTATCCCTATGAAACCTACATTGAAGATGCCTTCGGGAGTTGAGAACCAAACAGGGAAAAACGGTTATTTGCCTAGTGGCAACTTTGTCTTTAAGGATGATTTCTCCGATAAGACATTAGACCTTAGATGGATCGGTCTTAGAGGTCCTCGTGAAGATTTCGTTGATATGACCGATAAAGGGTTGCGGATCATCCCTTTTACCTCAAATATCAATGAAGTGAAACCTACTTCTACCTTGTTCTACCGTCAGCAGCATAATCAATTTACAGCGGCAGCAACCATGGAGTACAAACCGAAAAATGAGAAAGATTTTGCCGGTATAACATGTTATCAGAATGAAAGATATCACTATGTTTTCGGTATCACTAAAAAGGGGAAAGACTATTACCTGATACTGCAAAGAACCGAAAAAGGACAAGCGAGTGTCCTGGGTGAGGTGAAGATAGAAACAGAGAAACCTGTGACACTGCAAGTAACAGCCAATGGAGATGATTATCGTTTTAATTATTCGATTGATGGCAAGGGTTTCCTAAATTTAGGAGGAACCGTTTCCGGCGATATTCTTTCTACTAATGAGGCTGGTGGCTTTACAGGAGCAATGATCGGACTGTATGCAACATCTGTTGGTTATTAATTAGAAACCTTATCATTCCAAATTATGAAAATACATCATCTATTTTGGGGTATATGTTTATGCTTCAGCACAAATATTTTATTCGCACAGAACTATCAGAAAACATCGTCCGGCATCAAAACCACTGTAAATGCAGTGGATATAGAAGTACAATTCTTTGCGCCTGCTGTGGCGAGAGTAATAAAATCGCCGGAAGGTGTTGCCTATGAAAAACAGAGTCTTTCTGTAATTGCCAAACCCGAAAAGGTAAGTTTCAAGGCTGATATACAAGATAATAAGATTGTATTGAACACCAGCGAACTAAGTGTCAGTGTGGACACCGGGACGGGAATTGTTTCTTATTTCTCAAAGGATGGCAAGTCGTTATTGGCAGAGAAATCCGGTATGCAGTTTATCAATTTCGATGATGCCGGGACAAAAACTTATCAGGTTTATCAACCTTTTATATTAGATAAGGAGGAAGCCATTTATGGTTTGGGACAATTGCAAAATGGAAAGATGATTCAGCGGAACATGACTAAAAATCTGATACAGGGAAATGTGGAAGATGTGTCACCTTTCTTCCAGTCTACTAAAGGATATGGCGTGTTTTGGGATAACTATTCGCCGACTCTTTTTACGGACAACGAAGTTGAAACATCTTTCCGTTCTGAAGTAGGTGACTGTGTAGACTATTATTTCATGTACGGGAAGAATGCCGATGGCGTAATAGCACAGGTACGCAGCTTGACCGGGCAAGCACCGATGTTTCCTTTATGGACTTATGGTTACTGGCAAAGTAAAGAAAGATATAAAAGCCAGGAGGAAGTGGTAGACGTTGTTCGTAAATATCGTGAATTGGGTATTCCTTTGGATGGTATTATTCAGGATTGGCAATATTGGGGGCATAACTATTTGTGGAATGCGATGGATTTTCAGAATCCGACTTTCAATAATCCTCAAAAGATGATGGAGGATGTCCATGCGATGAACGCACACATGGCTATATCTATCTGGTCGTCATTCGGACCGATGACCAAACCTTATAGAGAATTGGACAAAAAAGGTATGTTGTTTAACTTCACTACCTGGCCGCAATCGGGATTGGAGTCATGGCCCCCCAACATGGAATATCCTTCCGGTGTAAGGGTGTATGATGCTTACAATCCCGAAGCACGTGATATTTATTGGAAATATCTGAATGATGGAATTTTCAAGCTGGGAATGGATGCCTGGTGGATGGACTCTACCGAACCCGATCATCTGGATTGGAAGCCGGAGGATATGGATACCAAAACCTATCTGGGCTCGTTCCGTAAGGTGCGCAATGCTTATCCGTTGATGACTGTCGGAGGGGTTTACGACCATCAGCGTGCAGTGACTTCGGACAAACGCGTGTTTATTTTAACCCGTTCCGGATTCTTGGGGCAGCAACGTTATGGTGCAAATGTATGGAGTGGTGATGTCGCTTCCACATGGGAGAGTTTTAGAAATCAGATTCCTGCCGGATTAAACTTTTCTTTGTGTGGTATGCCTCACTGGAATAGTGATATTGGTGGCTTTTTTGCAGGACATTATAATAAAAGCTGGAATGATGATAGTGCTTCAAAAAATCCATTGTATCAGGAGCTTTATGTGCGTTGGTTGCAGTTTGGAACGTTCAATCCGATGATGCGTTCGCACGGGACGGATGTTTATAGGGAAATCTATAAGTTCGGAAAGAAAGGCGAGCCTGTATATGATGCTATCGAGAAGATGATAGGTTTACGTTACTCTCTGTTGCCTTATATTTATTCTACTTCTTGGGAGGTAAGCAATCGTCAATCGAGTTTTATGCGCGCTTTGATGATGGATTTTGTAGATGACAGAAAGGTGTGGGATATCAATGACGAATATATGTTTGGAAAATCAATCCTTGTAGCTCCGATTGCTCATGCACAATATACACCGGAAGCTGTGGTAAAAGTCTCCGAAGAAGAAGGATGGAACAGAGATGGAGTGAAAAAAGCAAAAACTGACGTTGCTGTGGATTTCATGGAAACGAAATCTACTAAAATATACTTACCGGCAGGAACGCTATGGTATGACTTCTGGACGAACGAGAAACACGAAGGCGGAAAGGAAATTACCAAAGAGACTACACTTGATGTTATTCCATTGTATGTAAAAGCGGGTAGTATTATTCCTGTCGGTCCACAAGTTCAGTATGCAACTGAAAAACCGTGGGATCATCTTGAACTGAAGGTGTATGCGGGTGCGAATGGAAACTTCATTTTATATGAAGATGAATTTGATAATTACAACTACGAAAAAGGCGTTTATACGGAAATTCCAATCTCGTGGAATAATACATCTTGTAAATTGACGATAGGAGCAAGAAAAGGTGCGTATGAGGGAATGTTGAAGAACCGTAAGTTTACTGTAACTCTCCAGGACGGGACTCAAAAAAACGTCGATTATAATGGAAAGGCTATTTCTGTAAAGTTTTGATTGTAATAGAATGTGTGATTATGCCAATAGAGAAGAATCTAAAAAGTAGAAATATGGTGAAGTTTTTTATAGTAATGGCTATGTTATTGGGTAGTAGCGTTGCAAGTGCAGAAAATAAACAGATGACAAGTCCTGATGGAAAGCTGGTAGTAACAGTCGCAGATATGGATGGAAGACCCTCTTATTCTGTTAGTTATGACAATGTTCTCTTTTTGAAACCATCTCCATTGGGGATGATTGCAAATATAGGAGATTTCTCATCGGGGATGTCGCTGGAGAAGAATGTTTCAACAAATAAAATAGATGAAACATACGAGTTGGCTTCTATTAAAAAGAGTAAGGTACATTATGTGGCAAATGAAGCTGTATTTTCGTTTACACAACAAGGGAAAACAATTTATGATGTTATATTCCGCATAAGTAATAACGATGTTGCTTTTAAATATAAGATGTATCCGCAAGGTGAGACACTAAGTTGCGTGGTTAAGCAAGAAGTCACAGGATTTGTGTTTCCTGACGGAACCACCACTTTCCTTTGTCCGCAAAGTAAACCGATGGGAGGATTTGCCCGTACTTCTCCAAGTTATGAGACGTCTTATACGGCAGATGATGTCGCAGGCAAAAATGGCTGGGGAGAAGGGTATACATTTCCCTGCCTATTCCGTAATGGAGATAATGGTTGGGTACTTGTTTCCGAAACGGGAGTAAATGGTGGATATTGTGCGAGCCGTCTGTTGGGACACAAAGGAGGAGTGTATACCATTGGATTTCCGCAAGAAGGTGAAGCAAATGGGAATGGTACGGTTTCTCCGGGGATAGCGTTGCCGGGCGAGACGCCTTGGCGTACTATTACTGTGGGCAAGACTTTGGCTCCAATAGTGGAGACAACGGTTCCTTTTGATGTTGTAAAACCGCTTTATCAGGCAAAAGGAGAGTATACGTATGGCCGGGGTTCATGGAGCTGGATTATCGGTATGGATGGAAGTACTAATTATAAAGAGCAACTCCGGTATATTGATTTTTCGGCAGCAATGGGATACCAGTCCGTGTTGGTGGATGCCTTGTGGGATAAACAAATAGGACGTGATAAAATTGAAGAATTGGCTAAATATGGGAAGAACAAAGGGGTAGCTCTTTATTTGTGGTATAATTCGAATGGGTATTGGAATGATGCTCCGCAAACTCCGAGAGGTATTATGGATAATGCGATAGCCAGACGTAAGGAGATGAAATGGATGCAAAGCATTGGTATCCGTGGAATAAAAGTTGACTTTTTCGGAGGTGACAAGCAAATGACTATGCAGTTGTATGAGGATATCTTGTCGGATGCAAACGAGTACGGTCTTTTAGTTATTTTCCATGGATGTACTTTGCCTCGTGGCTGGGAACGTATGTATCCTAACTTCGCATCGAGTGAGGCTGTATTGGCTAGTGAAAATCTTCATTTCTCTCAAGGCAGCTGTGATCATGAGGCCTTTAATGCTACTTTGCACCCGTTTATTCGTAATACTGTGGGTAGCATGGATTTTGGAGGTAGTGCATTGAACAAATATTATAATGCGGATAATGCTCCACGGGGAAGCCGGCGGGTGACATCAGATGTCTACGCACTGGCTACGGCGGTTCTATTTCAAAGTCCGGTACAGCATTTTGCTCTGGCACCGAATAACCTGACCGATTCTCCGTCGTGGGCTATTGATTTTATGAAAGAGGTTCCAACGACTTGGGATGAGGTACGTTTCATTGACGGTTATCCTGGCAAATACGTTATTCTTGCCCGTCGTCATGGAGACAAATGGTATATTGCCGGAGTAAATGCGCAGAAGGAAACACTGAAACTTAAAGTTAATTTGCCGATGTTCTCCAATGGGGAAAAGGTGAGACTATTTAGTGATGATAAGGTATTGCAGGGCGGTGTGAAACAAATAGGAATAGGAAAGAAACAAGAATTGCAACTATCTATTCCTTGCAATGGCGGAATTTTGATTGTTAAATAGTTTGCTGTGAAGAGGATATGGAAGCATATCTTTGATATTTATGTTTCGCAAAAGATAGATTTATAACAGTGTTGTTTATGAAAAAAGAGCATAGGTCAGAAAGTTTTGGTGTGGTATGGTTAATAATATTGTTGATGGCTTTAGCGAATACTTTCACAGCTTTTGCACAGGTTAAGCAGGCTACTGTTCTTGTAAATGGTATTTCTTGTGATTTGGAACAAGGCATATTAAAAGTAGAGTTTGTGACTCCGGATGTGGTAAGAGTTCAATATACGGGGGAAAATACGTTTATAGGAAACGGAACGGATGTTTGTTTGCCACGTGCAGTTGATAATCCTGTTCGTTGGGTATATACCCCAAATCCGGATTGTTATTTATTAAAATCGGATAGCTTGATAGTCAGAGTTGATTTAAGTACTGCTTCTATCACTTATTTGGATAAAGAGGGGGGATTATTATTGCAGGAAGATCAAAATATACCTCGAATCAGTGAAAAGAGAGTGACGAAGCAAGTCATATATGATGAACATTCAAAACATATAGAGAAAACTGCGGATGGTGATAAAGAAATAAAAAATGTTTTGCGTTATGATACCATAGGGCACACCTGGAAATATAGGATCAATTTTAAATGGCAACCGTTGGAAGCTTTATATGGGTGGGGATCTCACATGGAAGACTATATGAATTTGCGTGGTAAGGAACTTTATCTGTGCCAGCATAATTTGAAAGCTATGGTACCGGTGCTAAATTCAACAGCCGGTTATGGATTACTGTTTGATGCGGGATGTGCCATGATGTTTAAGGATAACTCGGAAGGGAGTTTTGTCGAACTTGAGGCAGCTAAACAGATTGATTATTACTTTATGAAAGGTAAGACAATGGATGCTGTGGTTGCTAATTATCGTATGTTGACAGGCAATTCTCCAATGATGCCTCTCTATCTTTTTGGATATATTCAGTCTAAAGAACGCTATGTCAGTTCCGATGATTTAATTAATACCTTAAAAGAGTATCGCCAAAGGCAAATACCGATCGATATGATTGTACAGGATTGGAACTATTAGGCAATTAAGGGGGAATATGAGTATGAATCCTAAATTCTATCCTGACAAAAGAAAACTGGCAGATGAAATTCATTCTCTACATGCTAAATTAATGATATCAATATGGCCGAATGCCATGAACTGTCCTCAACATGAGGAATTTAAACGAAAGGGATGGTTGTTAAGCGGCACCTCTGTCTATGATGCTTTTAATCCGTTGGCTAGAAAATTATACTGGAACTATGCGAATAATGAGTTTTTTGGTAATGGTTTTGATGCCTGGTGGTGTGACGCTTCAGAACCATTAGATGCTGATTGGACTTTTATGAAGGATGGTTATGGAGCGGATAATCATCGGCAACGTTGGGAGTTAAACACGAATTTGCTGAATAGTGTATTGGGGGCAGAGCGAAGCCAGTTGTATTCATTATATCATGCGAAGGGAATTTATGAGAACCAACGTTCTACAAATGAAGATAAGCGTGTTGTAAATCTTACCCGTTCTAGTTACGCAGGTCAACAACGTTATTCTACAATAACGTGGAACGGTGATACTTATGCAACTTGGCAATCTTTTGCCCAAATGATTCCTGCCGGATTAAATTTTATGGCTACAGGCTGCCCTTATTGGACAGTAGATATTGGGGCCTTGGGGCATTTTTTACAAAAAATGGACCTCAATGGTTTTGGAAAGGCGACTATGATAAAGGAGTGGCTGATATGGCTTATCGGGAATTATACACTCGTATGTTTCAATATGGAGCCTTCTTACCGGTGTTTCGAAGTCATGGTTCCGATACTCCTCGTGAAGTATGGCGTTTTGGTAAACCGGGTGAGCCTTTTTATGATAGTTTGATTAAAGTGATTCATTTAAGGTATCGCTTACTTCCTTATATCTATTCTTTAGCAGGAAAGGTTCACCGTGAAAATTATACAATGACCAGAACACTTGCGTTTGACTTTGCCAAGGATATGCAGGTCGCTGATTTAAAAGATGAATTTATGTTCGGACCAGCTTTATTGGTTGCTCCTGTCACCAATCCTATGTATTATTCGGTGGATTCTAACCCTTTGGGAAATGTAGATAAGACGCGTCGTGTATATTTACCGGATGGAGCCGATTGGATTGACTTTTGGACCGGAAAAAAATATAAGGGCGGACAATGGATTGTCGCTGAAGCAACGATAAATGAAATTCCTCTATTGGTGCGTCAAGGATCTATCATTCCAATGGGGCCGGTTATGCAATATACCTCGGAAAAAACAGATGCAGAGTGGGAGATACGGGTTTATCCGGGAGCCGATTCTTCATTTACGGTCTATGAAGATGCAGGCGACAATTACAATTATGAGAAGGGGGAGTCTTCAAGTTTTGAAATAATTTGGAATGATAAAAATAACACATTGACAATCTCTGACCGGAAAGGTGGATATTCCGGTATGACTGTATCTCGCAAACTGAAGTTGGTAAAAGTTGATAGAAAGTCGGGAATAGATGTGACAGAAAGTATCAATGGAAAGACCATAGAGTATAGAGGAAAACAGCTGAAAATAAAAATGTAAAGTAGTAGAATCTAAAACCATTTAAAATAAAAGAATATGAGAAACTTAAAATTTTTAGGCATGTCGTTTTTGTTGGCAATGACTGCCGCTACTTCAGGAGTGGCACAAAATCCTATTATCCAGACAAAATATACCGCTGATCCGGCTCCGATGGTATATAATGATACCGTTTTCCTTTATACAACTCATGATGAGGATGATGCCGAAGGATTCAAAATGTTGGACTGGTTACTTTATACTTCCACCGATATGGTGAATTGGACCGATCATGGAGCTGTCGCTTCTCTGAAGAGTTTTGATTGGGTGAAACGTGATAACGGTGCCTGGGCAGAACAAGTCATCGAACGTAATGGCAAATTTTATATGTATTGTCCGATTCACGGTAATGGTATTGGCGTATTGGTCTCCGACTCTCCTTACGGCCCTTTTAAAGACCCTTTGAACAAACCGTTAGTTTGGCAAAAAGAGCATTGGGATGATATTGACCCTACTGTATTTATTGATGATGACGGACAAGCGTATATGTATTGGGGCAATCCGAATGTTTATTATGTGAAACTGAATGAGGATATGATTTCATATTCAGGAGAAATAGTAAAACTGGCTGATAGGCCGGAACATTATCAGGAAGGACCGTGGGTATATAAACGTAACGGTCATTATTATATGGCTTTCGCTTCTACTTGTTGTCCGGAAGGGATTGGCTATGCCATGAGTGACAAGGCTACCGGACCGTGGAGTACAAAAGGGTATATTATGCGTCCTACGGAAAGAACCAGAGGAAATCATCCCGGAATTATTGATTATAAAGGCGGTTCTTACGTGTTTGGCTTAAATTATGATTTACTTCATCTGGAAACTCTGGATCATAAGGAACGCCGTTCGGTATCTGTTGCAAAAATGCATTATAATCCGGATGGAACCATTGAGGAAGTTCCTTATTGGCAGGATACAAAACTAGAACAGATTGATAACTTTAATCCTTATCGTCGGGTGGAAGCTGAAACGATGGCTTGGGGATATGGGCTGAAAACCGGAAATTTTGAGAATGGCGGCTTATTCGTGACAGATATTGACAATGACGAGTATTTATGTATTCGTGGTGTTGATTTTGGAAAAAAAGGAGCGAGAAAGTTCAGTGGCAGCGTTGCTTGTGTCGAAGAAGGAGGGAAAATTGAAATTCGTTTGGATGGTGTTGACGGACCGGTAGTTGGTTGTGTTAGTGTGTCTGCTACAGGAGGAATGGATATCTATAAGCAGATGTCATGTAAGATTAAGAATGCCAAAGGAGTGCATGATCTTTATTTTTGTTTTAAGGGAGAGAAAGGGAAGGAACTTTTCAATTTGGATTATTGGGAATTTGAATAGTCCTTGTTATCGGAATCGGGTTGTCTATGTGGATGTTGACTTTTTAAATTGCAAGAAAAAGAATTGTAAGTGCTTGATATTTAATGCTGTTATGCTGTCGTGCTACAGGGGCAAAGATAGGTGTAACATTGGAAATGAAAGGTGTAATTAAAGAAAAGAAACCCGTAACATGATTGTAGTTGTAAGTTTATAACATAACATATCTTTGCAAAAAAATCAAGTTGATTATAATGAAATAAAATAAAAGTATTATGAAGAATACACTAATTCTACAATCAAAGTCAATCGCTCTGTGCTCCTTATGTATGTTGGGCATGATAATGATGTCATGTAACTCAAAGAGAGGACAGCAATTACCGACTATTGGAAAGTCTGTGGCTCTTTTTGATTATTTTTCTTACAAGGGAAATGACGACTTTTATATATCTAATCCTCTGTCGGGTGACGACTATTTCTATAATCCTATTTTGCCGGGCTGGTATTCTGATCCTAGTATATGTACAAATGGAGAAGGTGATTACTTTCTCGTAACATCTACATTTACTTATTTTCCCGGTGTTCCTATTTTTCACAGCAAGGATTTAGTGAATTGGAAACAGATAGGGCACGTGTTGAATCGTGCTTCGCAATTAGTGAATATGGAAGGGCAGAAAGTGAGTGGCGGTATTTTTGCTCCGGCTATTTCCTATAATCCGCATAATAAGACCTATTATATGGTGACTACCAATGTAGGGGCCGGAAATTTCTTTGTTAAGACACAAAATCCGTTTGGTGAATGGTCAGAGCCTGTCATGTTGCCGGAAGTTGGTGGTATTGATCCTTCTTTCTTTTTTGATGAAGATGGTAAGGCGTATATCGTGAATAACGATGAGGCTCCGGATAATAAGCCTGAATATAGCGGACACCGTACCATACGCATACAAGAGTTTGATGTGAAAACAGATAAGACGATCGGTCCCCGTAAAATTCTTGTAAACAAAGGAGCTCAACCGGCAGACAAACCAATTTGGATAGAAGGCCCTCATTTATATAAAATAAATGGAAAGTATTTCTTGATGTCCGCCGAAGGTGGAACGGGGAACTGGCATTCAGAAGTGATTTTCCGTGGTGATTCTCCGATGGGTAGATTTCTTCCATGGAAAAACAATCCGATTCTGACGCAAAGACATTTGAATTCTGACCGTCCTAATTCGGTAACCTGTGCTGGTCATGCAGACTTGATTCAAACAAAAGAGGGAGATTGGTGGGCTGTTTTTCTGGCTTGTCGCCCTATTAATAATCAGTTTGAGAATTTGGGACGTGAAACATTCATGATGCCGGTGAAATGGAGCGAAGACGGATTCCCGTACATGACACAAGGCGATGATTTAGTACCTATGATTGTAAAACGTGAAGGTGCGAAACGCGATACGACAGTTACTTATGGTAATTTTGAGTTAATAGAGAACTTTGATTCTCCTGTACTTGACATGACTTGGATGACTTTGAGAGCTTCTGCTTCCGATTTATATTCATTGACGGAAACACCCGGATACCTGACCTTGAAGTGTGCAGATATTAGCGCTACGGAAAAGAAAACTCCGGCATTTGTCTGCCGTCGGTTACAACATCATAAATTTGAATGTGCTACCCGTATGTTGTTCAATCCTTCTAAAGATAAGGAAACAGCCGGAATGTTGTTGTTTAAAGATGAGGCGCATCAATATTTCTTCTGCTTGAATAAAGTGGGTGAGAATAAAAATATTTCTCTGAAACAAATCGGTGAAAAGGAACAGACATTGGCTTCAGATGAAATAGACGCAGATACAAATGAGGTATATTTGAAATTAGTATCTCAAGGAATTGGTTACGACTTCTATTATTCTATTGATGGTGAAAAAAACTGGAAACTGCTTTGTAAAGATGTAGATCCCAGTTATCTCTCTACTACAACGGCTGGTGGATTTACCGGTACTACAATTGGATTATACGCTACTTGCAAATAATTATTTTTTTTATATAAATCTAATACTAGCAACTATGAGTGATATTTATAATGATAGCTAATGCAATTAAAAAAGAATGATGATTAGAAAACAATGTAGTTAATTAACATCTTAAACTAATGGTAATGAAAAATGTAACGAAGAAAATTCAAAAAATTCCTTACCTGTTTCTCCTTATGTTGTTTAGTTTTGTAACAGCATCAGCACAGAAAGGGATAACGGTGAGGGGAACGGTTCTTGACAGTAATGGTGAGACAATCATTGGAGCCTCAGTAACTTTAAAAGGTAATAGTTCAATAGGTACAATCACAGATATAGATGGCAATTTTGTATTGACTGTGCCCGGTGAGAAGTCTGTCCTTATTGTTTCGTATGTAGGAATGAAACCGCAGGAAGTAAAAGTGGTTTCTAAAGGTCTTATTAAAGTAACATTGGAAGATGACACCAAGCAACTGGAAGAAGTGGTTGTGGTGGGTTACGGACAACAAAAGAAAGCGTCTGTGGTAGGTGCTATTGCACAAACCACTGGTGAGACATTACAGCGTGCAGGTGGTGTGTCGAATGTGGGTGCGGCATTGACGGGTAATTTGCCGGGTGTGGTGACTTCTGCCTCTACTGGTATGCCGGGTGACGAAGACCCGAAAATTGTAATTCGTAGCGTTAGCTCGTGGAATAATAGCGAACCGCTTATCCTTGTGGACGGTATCGAACGTCCGATGAGCAGTGTGGACATGAGTTCTGTACAGTCTATATCTGTATTGAAGGATGCGTCGGCAACTGCTGTTTATGGTGTGAAGGGTGCCAATGGTGTCATTCTTGTAACCACTAAGCGCGGTAACGAAGGTCGGGCCAAGATTGACGTAAGTATGAACATGACGGCTAAAGTGGTTTCTGCTCTGCCGGGAAGAATGGAGTCGGCGGATGCGTTGTATGTGCGTAATCAGGCTGCCGAATATGAGTTAGGCTTGAATCCTGCTTCTTGGAATAAAATATTGCCGATGGAGACGATTGACAAATATCGCCATCCTGCTAATTTGGAAGAGGCCGAACGTTATCCGAACGTTGACTGGCAGAAAGAGCTTTTCAAAGATTATGCCATGTCATACAATCCGAGCATCAACCTGTCGGGTGGTACACGCCACGTCAAATATTTCGCTGCGGTAGACTTTCTGCATGAAGGTGACTTGTTCCGCGAATGGGACAATAACCGTGGTTATCAGGCAGGTTACGGATTCAACCGTATTAATGCACGTAGTAATTTGGACTTCAAGATTACCAAAACTACCGTATTGAAAGCCAATATTTTCGGTTCTTACGGTGTGAAGAAATCACCGTGGGGAGTTGCCGACGATTCATTTGGTGCCTCGCAGTTGTGGCAGGCTGCCTACAGTTCTCCGTCAGACGCTTTCTTGCCCCGTTATTCCGACGGTACGTGGGGATACTACAAGCCCAATTCGCAAGGTGCGCCGAACTCTGTGTTGAATCTCGCCAATGCAGGCTATGAAATGCTTACTACTACCCGCGTCAATACTGACTTTGTATTGGAACAGGATTTGAGTTTCCTCGTAAAAGGATTACGTGCAAGTGCCATGATTTCGTGGGACAACGTGTTTGTGGAAGCCGGTCGTGGTGTCAATGACTTGAATCACGGGACGCAGACCAAATGGATAGATCCGGAAACAGGCGAGGTGCATTATAGCAACGCGCAAACCGACTCTAAAACCGGACTCGATTTTCAGGAAGGTATCTTGTGGTCTACAGCAGGTGGTGCTGTGCGGGACTGGTCTACTCAACGCAATCTTTTTTATCAAGGACAATTGTCATGGAGCGGCAAGTTCGGTGACCACGATGTCAGCGCCATGGGAGTGTTCAACCGTACCGAACGAAGCACTGGTAGCGAATTCCCTCACTATCGTGAAGACTGGGCGTTCCGCGCCACTTATAGTTATGGCAACCGTTATTTCTTGGAATACAACGGTGCATACAACGGTTCCGAGAAGTTTAGTCCCGACTATCGTTTCGAGTTGTTTAACTCAGGTGCGTTGGGCTGGATGATAAGCGAAGAAAGATTCTTCAAGCCTCTCCGTAAGTGGGTAGATATGTTGAAAGTACGTTATTCTATCGGTGAGGTAGGTGACGATAATCTTGGTATTCGTTTTCTATATGCTACACAGTGGGCTTACGGAGGTAAGTCTTTCCACGGTTTGAACAATCGAACCGAGTCTCCTTACACTTGGTACAAGGAAGCTACGGTAGGTAATCCCGATGTACATTGGGAAACAGCTTTGAAGCAGAATATCGGTGTTGATTACGCTTTCTTCGATGGTTTGCTTGCCGGTAGTTTGGAATTTTTCTATGACAAGCGTTCGGACATTCTTGTAGCCGGCGACAAACGTGCCACTCCCGGTTATTTAGGAATTTCCGCCCCGGCTGCCAACTTAGGACGCGTGCGTACGAAAGGATACGAATTGGAACTTCGTGTAAATAAAACATTGAACAACGGTCTTCGTCTGTGGGGTAACTTCAATATGACTCATGCTGAAAACAAGATTCTCAAATACGATGACCCTGTGTTGCGTCCCGCATACCAGAAGTCGGAAGGATTTGCCATCGGACAAGACCACGCTCATCTTACGGCAGGATTTGCCAACACGTGGGACGAAGTATTCGCCATGCCTACACACAATACGATGAACGATCAGAAATTGCCCGGACAGTATATCACTATGGACTATAATGGTGATGGCGTGATAGATGCCAACGACAGCGCTCCTTACGGCTATACGGGTACTCCCGAAAATACGTACAACGCTACTATCGGATTCGATTACAAGGGATTCAGCTGCTTTGTACAGTTCTATGGAGTGACCAACGTCAACCGTTATGTGGGTTTTACTTCCTTGCACAATAACGTGAATACTGTATTCGACGAAGGAGTATTCTGGTCGAAAGATCGTTTTGATGCAGATGCTCCCATGCCTCGTATCAATTCTACTCCGAGTTATTATGAAGGTACTCGCTTCCATTACGACGGTTCGTTTATTCGTCTGAAGAATGCTGAAGTGGCTTACACTTTTACACAACCTTGGGTAAAGAAAATTGGATTGAACAGATTTAAAATATTCCTGAACGGAAACAACCTTTGGGTATGGTCGCGTATGCCGGATGACCGCGAATCGAACTTTGCAGGTACGGGATTGGCTTCGCAAGGTGCTTATCCTACTGTACGTCGTTTCAATCTGGGTATTAAATTTGACCTTTAAAACATCATCGAATTATGAAAAAATACATTATAAAATATGCTGTAATGGCTTGTTTGAGTCTCGGATTGACGGGTACGACTGCTTCGTGTACCGACTATCTGGACAAGGCACCCGAATCGGATGTCACTCCGGAAAATGCCTTTAAGGACTTCCACAATTTTCAGGGATTTGTAGAAGAGCTTTATGCTTGTATTCCCGACATGGCCAAACAATACTGGTCAAACTCTTGGAACTGGGGTGAAGACGAAGTGATTGGTGTAGACTGCAATTATCACATGGGCTATAAAGTGGACCAAGGCGACTTTTGGGGGTGGCAGGCTGAACACGACGGCTTGGGGGCCGGATTTATGGATTGCAAAACTCTGAATCTGGACTTTACTACTCCGAACGACGGATTCAGATGGAACCGCGACTTGTGGCCCGCTTCTTGGTACGGAATCCGTAAATGTAATACGGGATTAGCAAATCTGGACCTGCTTACCGATGCAACGCAGGAACAGAAGAACGCCATTGCCGGACAGCTTTATTTCTTCCGCGGGTGGTTTCATTTCATGCTGATACAATATTTCGGCGGATTGCCTTATATAGATAAGGTGTTGCCTCCCAACGAAACATTCAACGAGCCGCGACTCAGCTATCACGAATGTGCCGACAAGGCTGCCGATGATTTCCGGATGGCTGCCGATCTGCTGCCTATTGATTGGGACAAGACATCTATCAGCCCGAGCACGAAAGGATACAACCAACTGCGCATCAACAAAATCATGGCACTGGGCTATTTAGGTAAAAACTACTTGTGGGCAGGAAGTCCGTTGATGAACAAGGTGTCCACAGGAAGTGAATCCTACAATCAGGAATATTGCCGGAAGGCTGCCGAAGCGTTCGGGGAGTTGCTTACGCTGGTAGAGAACCGACAGACGCAATATAGCTTGGTGGACTTTGAGGACTATTCCGACCTCTTCTACACATACGGAAAGAATGCCCAAATGCCGGGTTCTACAGAAGCATTGTTCAGAGGATTGGTGGCAGATGGCTGGCAAAACTCAACTTTTGGTTTAGCTCTTCAGTTTGTGCCTGCCAGCTATAAGAAAGATAACAATCCGCAACTCTCGCCCACAGCCAACTATGTACACTATTACGGTATGGCAAATGGATTGCCGCTCGACGACCAGGAATCCAAGTGGGACAAGACTCATCCTTGGAAAGGACGCGACCCACGTTTCTATCATGATATTCGCTTCGACGGTTCGCCTATGGTATCTGATGCAAAAAAAGATTCGGAGGAAGTCGGTGACTTAGCCGTTGCATCCCTCTACACAGGCGGAAACGCCCGTGACGACCAGTTCGGAAGCCGTACCGGATTCCTGCTTGGCAAGTTTATTCCGGTGACAGCCAATAAATGGGATGATGGCTGGGGATGGAGTCCGCAGATGCATATCTATTGCAGCTATATGCGTCTGGCAGACATTTATCTGATGTATGCTGAAGCTGCGGCAAATGCTACCGGCTCGTCTACAGGAAAGTCAACCAACTGTACACTTACGGCACTGGCCGCAGTCAACACCATCCGCAAACGTGCGAGAGTAGAAGGTGTCAATGCCAAATATACCGGTTCAATCGATCTGTTCAACAGTGAGATTCGCCGCGAACGTGCGGTAGAACTTGCATACGAAGGACACCGTTTCACTGACTTGCGTCGCTGGTTGCTTATCGACAAGAAACCTTATACCGAAAAGACTGCTGTCGATTTCCAACGGGTAGGCGACCTTGCCGAGAACCCTCAGGAAACAGCTGTAAGCGGCTATACATATCGGGTAATCGTGACGCGTAATTTCACGGAGAAGCATTACTGGTTGCCTCTGAAATTGTCTGACGTGACCTTGTATCCGGAGTTCTATCAGAATCCGGGATGGTAAACAAGTGACTTATTAAACGAAATAGAATATCATGAAACAAATTCATAAAAATATAATTCTTAGCGCCGGACTATTGTTTGCTTCTGCCGGGCTGATGGCTCAGACGGATGTGGAGAAGACTGATACATTGGCTCAGAAAGTGAATGTGGCTTTCCGCACAGTGGACCGGGCGGATTTGATGGGTGGTGTCTCGTCCGTCAATGTAGAGGAACTGACTAATAAAAGTTATTCGCTGTACAGTCTCGACAATATGCAATCTTTAGTGGGAGGTTACAACGGACAATTATGGAACATGGGCGAAGCGTTGGTATTGGTAGACGGAGTCCCTCGTGAGGCAAACAACATTCGTCCTACCGAAATAGCCCAAATCACATTCCTCAAAGCAGCGCAAGCCGTGGTGCTTTACGGCAGCCGTGGTGCGAAGGGAGTCATTCTTATCACCACGAAGCGCGGATGCGATAAAGACTTGCGGGTGAGTGCGCGTGCCAATGCCGGTATCAATGTGCCTAAAAGCTATCCTAAATATCTGGCTTCTGCCGAATACATGACGTTGTATAACGAGGCGTTGCGTAACGACGGGTTGGATCCCGCTTTCTCGGATGAGCAGATTTACAACTATGCAAGCGGAAGTAACCCTTACCGTTATCCGAACATCAACTTCTTTTCCGATGACTATATTCGGAAGACAAGTCAGGACTATAACGGAGTGGCCGAGTTTTCGGGCGGCGGACGCTACGCCAACTTCTATACGAACATCGGTTACGAGAGTTCCAACGACTTGCTCAACTTCGGTGAAAGTAAGAACAACCGCAATTCGCGCCTGAATATCCGCGGTAATGTGGATTTGCGTATGAACGATTGGATCAGCGGTTGGGTAAATGCAAATGCTATCTTCTACGATTCCCGTCACGATAAGGCAGACTACTGGGCTAACTCGGCTACGTTACGTCCGACTGCTCCCGGTTCGGCGCCTCTTGTACCTTTCATTCCCATTGAGTTTGTCGATAAAAACGATGCTGCTTCGTGGACGTTGATCAATAATAGCAATTACCTTATTGACGGCAAATATCTATTGGGAGGTACGCAGTTGAACATGACTAATCCTTTTGCTGCCATGTATGCGTCCGGTTATCAGAAAGCTACTTCACGTCGTTTCCAGTTTGATGCGGGAATCAACCTCGATTTGTATAAAGTACTGAAAGGATTGTCATTCCGTACACAGTTCTCCGTAGACTACGGAACTTCTTACATCACTTCTATCGACGACGACTATGCAGTGTATGAAGCCTCTTGGAACAATGCTTTCGGAGGCGACCGTATTACTTCATTGACTAAGTACAATATGGACAAGCATACCGGTACGCAAAACGTATCGGGCAGTACGGCGTATCAGACCATTTATTTCTCTGCACAGTTCGGCTATCAGAACACTTTTGCCGACAATCATCATGTGAATGCATTGTTGTTGGCTCAAGGCAGCCAGCAGACCTATTCGGGTACCTACCATCGCACTAGCAATTCCAACTTGGGTTTGCAACTCGATTATAACTATGCCGGTAAGTATTACGCCGATTTCAGCATGGCAGCGGTTCATTCCGCCAAATTGCCCGAAGGCAACCGGATAGGGCTTTCGCCTTCGTTTACGTTGGGATGGCGTCTTTCCGAAGAGGGTTTCCTCAAAGATGCCGATTGGCTCGATAACCTGAAACTGATGGCAGGCTATAGTGTGCTCAATCAGGATTTGGATATCAGTGATTACTACATGTATGCTACCAAGTTTACACAGGCAGGTACGTGGTGGGGATGGAGCGAGGTAAACAACTCGATGCAGACCACCGACTTCCTGCAAGGTGGAAACCCCGACCTCGGCTACATCAAGCGTAAGGAATTTACGGTAGGATTGGACGCTTCTCTTTGGAAGGGATTGGTGAGACTTAATGCCAATTACTTCGTAACCAATACCGAAGGATTGCTGGCGCAGCCCCAAAATTATCCGTCTTATTTCCAGACTTATTATCCGAAGTCCGATATGCGTCCTTATATCAACATGAACAACCAACGTCGTACGGGTGTGGACTTGAGTGTAAACGTGGGCAAAAAGCACGGCGACTTTGAATGGAATGTGGGGCTTGTGGGTATGTACTACACCTCCAAGAACACCAAATGGGACGAGAATGTGAAATATGACTGGCTGAAAGCCGAAGGTGAGGCGATTGATGCTTTGCGCGGATATCAATGCATCGGATTCTTCAAAGACGCTGCCGATGTGGAAAGCTCGGCAAAGGTGAATGCTAATACCAAACCCGGTGATTTGAAGTATGTAGACCAAAACAACGACGGTGTCATCAATGAGCAAGACCAGGTGGTATTGGGCAAGTGGGGTGCTTCCTGGGTGATGGGTCTCAACCTGACTGCCAAGTACAAAGGCTTCACATTGTTTGTGGCAGGCACCGGATCGTTTGGTGGCAAAGGACTGAAGAATAATAGTTATATGCACGTGTATGGCGATCGCAAATATTCTGAAGTGGTTCGCGGACGCTGGACGGAAGAGACGGCAGATATCGCCACATACCCGCGTCTTACCACACAAGGTGGCGACCTGAACTTTGTGGCTTCCGACTTCTGGTTGTACGACACTTCACGTTTCGATTTGAACCGTGTTCAATTGTCTTACGACTTCCCGGCTGCTATGCTGAAAGGCAAACTTGTGAAAGGTTTACAAATCTATGCCAACGGAACAAGTCTGTTGACCTTGGCGAAGGAGCGTAAATATATGGAGATGAATGTAGGGACTTCTCCCCAATGCCGTTCGTACGCACTGGGTGTAAAGGTAGACTTTTGATGGGTCTCTCGTTGTAGAATATAAAAATATAGAATAAATAAGTCATGAAGAAAATTATAACAATATGTGCCTTTGCCGCTTGTCTGACCGGATGCGATGACTTGTTCGAACCGGCTATCGAGAACAACCTCGGACTGGAATATATGTACGAGAATTCGCAATATGCCGAAGGAATACTGGCAAATGCCTATACACGCATACCCTGCGCAGGCTATTCTTTCAACGACGTGGCTACCGATGACGCTGTGAGCAATGATGCGGAAAACAGCTGGCGTAAAATAGCCTCCGGCATGTGGACGGCAAACAACAATCCTGCCGACCGTTGGACTTCCTGCCGTTCCGCCATACAGTACATCAATCTTTTCCTTGCCAATGCCGACAAGGTGAAATGGGCGAAAGACGAAGTGGTGGCGCAGATGTTCTGCGACCGTGAGAAAGCGGAAGCCTATGGCTTGCGTGCCATGTATATGTATTACCTCCTCGAAGCCCATGCGGGCTATACCGAAGACGGTGTGTTGATGGGGGTGCCCATCCTGACCGAACCGGAAGCAGCCGGATCCAATTTCAATGTGCCCCGCAGCACATTTGTAGATTGCATGAAGGCGTTGAAAGAAGACGCCCGGTTGGCACTCGAAGGATTGCCTTGGGAATATGGTGACGCAGCGGAAATGCAACGCTTGTCTGCTAAATATGCAGGAGCAGACCAAGGCAAAGTCATCCGTGTGTTTGGCGCAAACTTTATCGGCCGTATGTCCGGAAAGGTGGTGGAAGCGTTTGTGGCAAAAGCGGATTTGCTCGCTGCCAGTCCGGCATATAGTGACCAGTCAGGCGTTGATTGGAAAACGGCTGCTGCTAGTGCTGCAAAGGTGCTGAATCATATCGGAGGGGTAGACGGTATGGATCCTACCGGATGGACATGGTATTGCAATGTAGATGATATTGAAAAACTTAGCCCAACCGAATCACCTGCTGAAATTCTGTGGCGTGGTGAACGTGCCAAATCCCTCTCGCTCGAAGAAGATAACTTCCCGCCCACACTCTACGGTAACGGACGTATCAACCCAACTCAAAATCTAGTGGATGCATTCCCGATGCTGAACGGTTATCCGGTGTCTCATCTGTCCGGCGAATATGATGAAAATCTTCCGTATGCCAACCGTGACCCGCGCTTGGAAGCATACATTCTCTATAATGGTTGTAAGGCAGGCAATACGAATAAGGAAATCTTTACGGCAGCCGACGGAACTACCAATGATGCACTGAACAAGGTGGTAGGACGTTCTACCCGTACCGGATACTATCTGCGCAAACTGTTGCGTCAGGACATCAGCCTCGACCCGAATGCGAAAGCCGACCAGTATCATTACACACCGCGCATCCGCTATACCGAGATATTCTTGGCGTATGCCGAGGCGGCAAATCAGGCGTACGGTCCGCAAGATAAAGGAGGCAACGGCTATTCTGCTTATGATGTGGTGAAAAAGTTGCGCCACCGTGCCGGCATCGGTCGCGACAATGGTGATGCTTACTTGGAATCCATCAAGAACGATCAGGCAAAGATGGCGGAACTCATCCGCAACGAACGTCGCATCGAACTTTGTTTCGAAGGTTTCCGTTTCTGGGATTTGCGCCGCTGGAAGAGCAATCTGACCGAAACCGCTAAAGGGATGAATATCAGTGGAACCCGTTATACTCCAATGGAGGTAGACAAACGCTCGTTCAGTGAGTATATGTATTACGGTCCTATTCCTTATTCGGAAGTTCTTAAGTATGACGAACTGAAACAGAATCAGGGTTGGTAAACCGATAGTGTAAATTTAATAAAATGCTAAAGCATACAATGATTATGAATAAGACAATAATGAAATGCATGGTCCTTGGCTTGTTGTTTGCCGGCTGTGAAAACGGAGACAAAGAATTCGACGATTACGAATATCAGACCATCAGTTTTGCTACTCAGACTCCTATACGCACCATCACATTGGGCGAAGATGTATATCCTACCGAACAAGACAATGAATATCGGATGCAGATCATCGCTACATTGGGCGGTGTGTGGTCAAACCGCAAAGAGCGCACAGCACAGATTGTTATCGATGAAAGTTTGTGTACCAATGCTTATTTCGACAATGGCAAGCCGATACTTCCTATGCCTAAGGAATATTATACTTATTCTTCGGAACAGGTGGTATTTCCCAAAGGAGACATTTATGGACGTATGGACATACAGTTGACCGATGCTTTCTTCAATGATCCTCTCACGCCCGAACTCACCTATGTCATTCCGGTACGGTTAGCACAGGCTTCAGACTCTATCTTGGCGGGCAAACCTAAAGTTGAGTCTCCCAATCGCTTGAATGTGGCAGACTGGGACGTGCTTCCCAAAGACTATGCGCTTTATGGGGTGACCTACAAAAACAAGTATGAGGGCGTTTGGTTGAGTCGTGGCACAGACCAGCTCGACATCAATGGCAACACTTCTACGCTCAACCGTAACCCGCAGAATATAGAGAAAGCAGACCAACGTACATTGGGAACTATTGCCCTCAACAAAGTGCGTTATCCTCTTTCGCTTTCGGTGGATGTGGTGAATGAGAAAGGCGAATCTTCCAAGCAAACGTTGACAATGGACTTGGTGATAACGGTTGACGACAACGGCAATTGCTCCATCACTACCGACACACCGGGGGCTCAGGCAAGCGGTTCGGGCAAGTGGACCTATCATGGTGCCAAGAAAGCGTGGGGCGACAAAGACCGCGACCTGTTCGAACTGACCTATGAAGTGACTTATGCGCCTTATGTGTTGAATGCTGTGACCGGTGAAACGGGCACTGCCAAATGTAGCAGCACGGACGCGCTAGTGTCACGCGACAGACAGAGCAAATTTGAAACTTTTAACGTGAAGTTGAAGTGAACCGCAATCTAAACAATTTAAGAAAACTACATGAAGATGAATAGAAAAAATAATATGGTATGGGGCACGCTGGTAGCAGCTTTACTGGCTTCTTGCGTGGATACCGAGATTGCCGATGTCACGGGGACAAAACCGGAGTCGATAGCGCAATACGAGTATCTGAATGATTATGCCCCGCTGAAATCGTACATAGACCGTGCAGCTAATCCCGATTTTAAATTGGGATTAGCGTTGGCAGCCAACGAATTTTGCGAAGGAGGATTGGTGTTTCGTTTAGCGGAAGCCAACTTCGACGAAGTGACCGCAGGCAACGCGATGAAATATGCTTCGTGTGTGAACGATAAAGGGGAGATGGATTTCGAAACTGTGGATAAATTTGTCACTGCCGCCCAAGCTGCCGGAATTACTATATATGGACATACGTTAGCTTGGCATGCACAGCAGAATAATAAGTATTTGAATTCTTTGATTAAAGACAAAGAATTGCCGCCTGCTGTAGGAGAAGGAAATTGTTTGCATATCAATACTTCTGAAGCGAAGGCGAATCCATGGGATTGGCAAAATTACTATGATTTGGAATCTCCTCTTTTACAAGGGCAATCTTATGTATTTTCTATGAGAACCAAGGCTTCATCAGCTGTGACATTTCCGCTTTGGATAGAAACACCGAATGCTGGTAATACACATTATGGCATACCACAGATTTCAGCAGGAACTACATGGAGCACAATAAGCATTGAATTTACACCTAATAGTGATTGTTCTCGTTTGTTATTCAATTTCGGACAGTTTGGAGGAGATCTTTGGTTTGATGACATGGTGCTGGTTGAAAAAGGTTCTGAGCAAAATATGATAAAGAACGGAACTTTTGAAGAAGGAAGTCTTCCTTCTAATTGGTCTAAACCAAGTTGGCATGCGCATTCTTATTCAATTATACCTACACCGGGAGACGCAGCAGTAGAGATTTTAACTGACATCATTACTAATGGTGATGCGCAAGGCAGTGAAACTACCAATTTTGTTTCTACTCATGTGGGGGGAGCTAATGCTGCTTGCGATATTGTTGATGGAGTAGGTAAAGACGGTAGTCGTGCTTTCGTTGTTACTTCTGCTGGTGGAGGAACAAACAGTTGGGATACTCAATTCTTTTTGTATGCTGACCGTCCGTTGGTGGAAAATGATGTTGTACGTATCTCTTTCGATTATCGTGCAGATACACCCAATAATTCTGAGTCTCAGGCTCATGCTGCCCCTGGAGCTTATATTCATTATGATGGTGGGTGTGCTGTTAGTTTCACTACGGAATGGCAACACTTTGAAAAAACTATTACTATTAACACTACCCTTTCTCCTGAGGGAAACATGCAGACTTTTGCATGGAACTTGGATGTAGGCGCGCCCAATGCACCTGCTAATAAATATTATTTTGATAACATCAAATTGCAAATAGTTACTAAAGGTAACACTATTCCTCTTACTCCCGAAGAGAAAAAAGAAGCGCTTACTCGGGCAATGAACAATTGGATTGAAGGAATGATGAAAGCTACTGGTGGTTACGTGACTACTTGGGATGTAGTGAACGAAGCTATTTCAGGTGATGGCAATGACGGTGAAGGTTTCTATGTCTTGCAGTCTGCTTCTAATGAAGATGCTGACCCTGTCAATAATTTCTACTGGCAAGATTACTTAGGTAGTGAAGATTATGTTCGTATTGTTGTAGCTGCCGCCCGTAAATATTATGCAGAAAACGGTGGTGTTAAACCTCTCAAACTTTTCATCAACGATTACAATCTGGAATCCACTTGGGATGACAATAAGAAAGCCAAGAGCTTGGTACACTGGATAGAGAAGTGGGAATCTGACGGTGTGACAAAGATTGATGGTATCGGTACACAAATGCACGTGACTTACAACGCTGATGCTGCTAAACAGCAGAAGCAAGAAGAACATGTAGTGAAAATGTTTGAAATCTTAGCCAAGAGTGGTAAACTCGTGAAAGTATCCGAGCTGGATATGGGATATGTGGATGAAAGCGGCACTGTGGTGTTGACAAAGGATATGACAGAAGAACAACATAAGGCGATGGCTGAATATTATAAGTTTATCGTAAAGAAATATTTCGAGATTATTCCTGTGGCACAGCAATACGGCATCACGCAGTGGTGTGCTACCGATGCTCCTGGTGCCCCCGGTGATTCTAACTGGCGTGGCGGTGAACCTGTAGGCTTATGGGATTCCAACTACAATCGTAAGCATACTTATGCCGGTTTTGCTGACGGATTGGCTGGTAAATAATAGAGATTGATAAGAAAAGGCAGCGGGGCATAATGTGAATCCGCTGCCTTTATTGTTTTTAATATAAATCGAATAATCAATGAAAAATATATTATTTATTTTGAGTTTGTTCATTTGGTGTGGCTGTAGTAGTGAGATTCTTTTTGATATGGATAGGTCAGAAAACATTTTTACTACAAGGACTACAAATTTAGATGAATATTCATTTGGAATTTATGGCGGTTCATGGGCGCCTTACTATCAATATGATTGTAAAGGTAATGTAGGAAAAATTGGACCCGCCATAATTTCATATAGTCGTGTTAATGATAGCAATCTTGAGTTGATTATACCTGAGGTTTTAACTAAACCTGTTTGGGTAGATAGTATTTCATATAGAAATACTGAGTATAATGGTATGTTTGCAGTGCGTATGCATATGCAGAATAATATTTCGTCAAAAGAGAGAAGTGGAGAGATTGTGTGGCAACAACCAGGCTCTAATAAAACTTTATCTATTAAAATTGTGCAAGAGGCTGGGATTAATCATATAATGATTTCAATGAAAGAACTGTATTCCAATCATCCTATTTTTACTGCCACGACAACTTATCCCGTAAAAAAAGATATAAGTTGCAGAATCCCATACGAAGCATACAATGATGGTGGAAAGTATGAGAGTAGTGCATCAATCACTATTCCTAAAGGGGAAACGAAAGGAACTTATGAAATGGATTATAACGGCTCTCCGTTAGTTTTTTATCATGGTGATATAAAAGGCTATAAATTGTATGAAGGAACTATCAGTGGTGACGGTATTTACAACTATAGTTTTTATCGCTATTGGTAGTATTGTTATTTTTGCAACAACTATTATGTAACATCAACATCATATATGAAAAAGATCATTTATTTGCTGGCGTGGATAGGCTTGGCTTTGGCGTCTTGCTCGGACGAGAGTTCTCTTCCTATACAACCGGAGATTCCTGCCGAACCGGAAACACCCAAGGACGAACCGGCTCCGGAGAAAGACTATCATCAGTTGCCGGTGTTGCACGTAGAGGGGCGCTACCTTAAAAACGAAAAGGGCGAGACGGTCAATCTTCATGGATTTACACAGACCTACAGCCCCTTTTTTAACGATAACGCATGGACTAACTATGACGTGCAGTCGTGTCTCAGCTATAACAAACGTATGGTAGACGGAATTGTGGCTGCCGGATGGAAGTTCAACTTCGTGCGGATGCATCTCGACCCTTATTGGAGCGATGATACTTCAAAGCCGTTTGTACGATACGAAGGGCACGAACGCTTTTCCGAGACCCGTTTCCGCAAGTATCTCGACGAACTGTTTGTGCCGATGGCGGAGTATTTTGTATCTAAGGGAATGTATGTGGTGATGCGCCCGCCCGGGGTATGCCCCAACGAAGCTCCTTATCAGGGAATAGAGGTGGGCGATAGCTATCAGCAGTTCCTGCTTAACGTGTGGGACATCGTTTCGCAACATCCTAAAGTGAAGAACAATACGGACATCATGTTCGAACTTGCCAATGAACCGGTCAACATCAAAGGGACCGACGGCGCCTATGGTAGCACCTCCGATGCCTGCTTTGCCAATGCAAAGATTTACTTCCAGTCCATTGTAGACAAGATAAGGAGCCATTGCCGTAATATCATTTGGGTGCCAGGCTTGGCCTACCAGTCGCAGTATGCCGGGTATGCCACCCACCGCATCGAGGGCGATAACATCGGCTTTGCCGTGCACTGCTATCCCGGATGGTATGGCAGCGATGCCGAAAAAGACAGTGGCGAGGGAATCGGCTCTTCCACCGGTGGCGGCTACGAGCCCTTCCAGCGCGGATGGGATACGCAAGTAGGTCCGGTGGCGGCGATTGCCCCCATCATGGTGACGGAAATAGACTGGGCACCTTTGAAATACGATGCCACTTGGGGAAAAAGCATCACAGGCGAAGCCGGTGGCAAGGGCTTCGGCGCCAACTTCAAATATATAGCCGACAATGCGGGAAATGTGTCGTGGCTCTTTTTCACTACAAGAAGCCACGAGCTGGCAGCGTTTAAGGACGTGCCGGGTACAGAGGGCAACTATACGTTCCTCAACGATCCCGAAGCCTGTCCGTGGGCAATGTATCATTGGTTCAAGGAGTATGCCGAGGGAGTGACCGTCAATGGCGAGCCCGAGAGACTGGAACTGATGGGCGAGCAGGCGACACGCTCGTTGCAGATGGGAGGAGTGCACTACCTGAAAGTGAAGGCGGTGTATAAAGATGGCACCTCGCGAATGGTGACTGCCGAGGCGACTATCAATAGCTCGGACGAACAAGTGCTGAAGGTGGAGCCGACTGGCAAACTGGTGGCAGTGGCACCAGGCAATGCTACGGTAACGGTGACTTACCGCACAGCAGCGGGAAACAGCATGCAACAGACATTGCAGGTGACGGTGGTTTCGCCTTTTGTGCTGACGGAAGACGTGTTTGACCCTTCGATATGGGAAGAAGGCACCTTTGACGAAACGACCCGCATCTTGGTGACAGGCAAATATGGCTTTGGCGGATGGAAATACCCCGGCGGACTTGACTTGTCGGGCTACCGGAGGCTGACCGTGGAATTGGGCAACGACAACGAGTGCGGTGTCTCTTTCCGCCTTTTTGACAAGAACGACTACTGGACGAAGCCCGCCACCTACGATTTCGGACAGACACGCAGAGTGGTGGTAGATTTGCAGCAGATGAAAGATACTGACGGCAATAGGGTAGACCCGTCGCACCTCTACATTGTCGGGTTCTGGTCGACTGGTGGCAAGCCGATTGTGATAAGCAGCATGAAGTTGGAATAAATATAATATAGAAAGATAGTAAATGAAGAAGTTATTATTGTTGAGTTGTTTGTTGTGTGCAAGCCTTTGCGCGGTTGCACAGGATGCAAACTTTTACATTTATCTGTGCCTAGGGCAGTCTAACATGGAAGGCAATGCCCGCTATGAAGCACAAGATACGCTGGTGGATGCACGCTTCCAAGTGTTGGCGGCGGTAGACAATAAAGAGTTGGGACGCGTGAAAGGCGAATGGTATCCCGCCCGCGCTCCGCTGTGCCGTCCGAACACCGGGCTGACACCGGCTGATTATTTCGGACGGACCTTGGTAGAAAACTTGCCCCCGCATGTGCGCATCGGAGTGGTGCACGTGGCGATAGGCGGGTGCCGGATCGAGCTTTTCCAGAAAGACAAATGCGAGGAGTATATCAAAACAGCTCCCGACTGGATGGTGAATACGCTGAAAGAGTATGACAACGACCCGTATACCCGTTTGGTGAAGATGGCACGCATTGCACAGAAAAGCGGTGTGATAAAAGGGATACTTCTACATCAGGGCGAGTCGAACACCGGTGACAAGGAGTGGCCCCAAAAGGTGAAGAGCGTATACGACAACCTGCTTGCTGACCTTCATCTGCAGGCTGACGAGGTGCCCCTGATTGCCGGTGAAGTGGTGAATGCCGACCACGGTGGTGTTTGTGCAGGCATGAACGAGGTAATTGCTATGTTGCCGCAGGTGATAAAGAACTGCGCTATTGTCTCCTCCAAGGGGTTGAGCTGCGCTCCCGACCATCTTCACTTCGATGCTGCCGGTTACCGGGTGCTGGGACGCCGCTATGCGGCACAGGCACTCCACCTGATGGGCATTGAACTTCCTTCGCCCGATGATGTGTGGAAGCACACAGTGGCAGCCCCCACCAATATGCACGGCAGCGACTTCCCTCGTGTCGACAAGGACAACCGTGCTTATTTCCGTTGCTATGCTCCCGATGTGAAACGTTTGCAGGCAGACGTCTGCGGCAAGAAGTATGAGATGGCCATGGACGAGCACGGCTGGTGGAGCGTGAAGACCGACCCGCTGCCGGTGGGATTCCACTATTATTTCCTGTTGGTAGACGGATTCAGGGTGGTAGATCCCTCTTCGTGCACCTTCTTCGGTTGTTGCCGCATGGCGAGCGGCATCGAGATACCCGAAGGGGCAGAGGGCGATTACTATCGCCCGCAGCAAGTGTCGCATGGGCAAGTGCGCTCCTGCACCTATTATTCGGAAGCGAAGAAAGAGTTTCGTCGTTGCATGGTGTACACACCGGCAGAGTATGAGTCTCACCCCAAAAAACGCTATCCGGTGCTCTACTTGCAGCACGGCATGGGAGAAGATGAAACCGGCTGGAGCACCCAGGGATATATGCACTACATCATGGACAACCTGATAGCCACCGGCAAGTGCGTGCCCATGCTCGTGGTGATGGATAGCGGAGATGTGGAGACTCCCTTCGTGCCGCGTCCGGGGAAAGATGTGAACGAAGAGCGTGCGCTTTACGGCGCTTCTTTCTATGATGTCATTTTGAAAGACCTCATTCCGATGATAGACCGTACATTCCGCACCAAGACCGACCGCGAACACCGTGCAATGGCAGGCTTGTCGTGGGGAGGACACCAGACGTTCCAAACAGCGTTGCCGCGTCTCGACATGTTCTCCTACATTGGCGGGTTCAGCGGGGCGATTTTCGGGCTGGACGTGAAAACGTGCTTCGACGGTGTGTTTGCCGATGCAGGTAAGTTCAACAAGAAAGTGCATTATCTCTTCCTCGGCTGCGGCACGGACGAACAGATGGGCACGAAGCAGTTGGTGGAGTCTCTCCGCAAACTGGGCATCAACGTGGCTTATTATGAATCGCAAGGCACCGGCCACGAATGGCTCACATGGAGACGCTGTCTGAAAGAGTTTGTTCCACACTTGTTTAAACATTGAAAATGATATGAATCTGAAAGCAAAACTTGTGGCGGCATTATTGCTGCTTGGAGGTGCTCTACCCCATGAGGCAGGAGCGCAAAATCCGTTTGTGCAAACCTGTTATACGTCAGACCCTGCTCCTATGGTGCATGATGGCACATTGTATGTCTATACGGGACATGATGAAGATAAGGCTGATTTTTTCTGGATGCAGGAATGGCGCGTGTATTCTACCAAAGATATGGTGAACTGGACCGATCACGGCTCTCCTCTTGCCATCGAATCATTCGACTGGGCGGACGACCGTGCCTGGGCAGCACAGTGCATCGAACGTAATGGTAAGTTTTATTGGTATGTCTGCCTGCATTCCAAACTTTCCAATACGATGGCAATCGGTGTTGCGGTAGGCGATTCGCCTGTCGGTCCTTTTAAAGATGCCATCGGCAAACCGCTTCATGACGGGAGCTGGGATTATATAGATCCTACCGTATATATAGATGATGACGGTCGTGCTTATCTGTATTGGGGAAATCCGAATATCTATTATGCAGAATTGAATGAAGATATGATTTCTTTGAAAGGTGGAGTGGGCAAACTGGAACAGACTGTTGAGAGCTTTGGTGCACCTAATCCGGAAAAGCGTGTCAAAGGTGTTAAGTATAAAGATACTTATACAGAAGGTCCATGGCTTCATAAACGGGAAGGAAAATACTATTTTCTTTATGCTGCCGGAGGTGTACCCGAACATATTGCCTATTCCATGAGTGACGGACCTCTTGGTCCGTGGAAGTATATGGGAGAAATCATGCCTTTACAAGATACGGGTTCGTTTACTAACCATTGTGGAGTGATAGACTATAAAGGCAATTCTTATTTCTTCTATCATACGGGTAAGTTGCCGGGTGGTGGAGGCTTCGGGCGAAGTACGGCGGTGGAGCAATTTAAGTATAACGCTGACGGCACTTTCCCGATTATTAATGCTACCCGGGAAGGGGTGTCACCGGTAGGTACGCTCAATCCTTACGAAAGGGTGGAAGCTGAAACAATCGCTTTTTCTGAAGGTGTGAAGTCCGAACCAAATGTGAAAACCGGTATATATATATCTGAAATTCATAATGGAGATTATATAAAGGTACGTGAAGTGGATTTCGGCAATAAATCCCCCAAACGGTTCACTGCTACCGTTGCCAGTGCCCTTCGTGGCGGAACACTTGAAGTACGTACAGACAGTATAAGCGGACCATTAATTGCGGAACTGACTATTCCTTCAACGGGAGGTTGGGAATGCTGGAAAACATTGCAGACTGATATTGTAAAACCGGTCACAGGAATACAAGATATTTATTTTGTATTCAAAGGACGTAAAGGCTGCAAACTGTTTAACTTTGATTGGTACAAGTTTAACAGATAAACATGCTAGAGAGCAGTTGGGTTACTCTTCCTTTTTACTCAACTGCTCTTTCATATACATTGAAGGCGGCATTCCATACAATTCTTTGAATGTTGTCGAGAAATTATTAGGATCAGTGAATCCTGTTAACATGGCTATCTCGGATATGGTATGCTGTTTTTCGGACAATAAACGAGCGGCTTCTTTTAAACGTATATTACGTATAAAGTCACGGGTTGTCTGGTTGGTGAGCTCTTTGAGTTTCCTGTGAAGATGTACGCGGCTGATACCTACCTCGGTGGTGATTGTCTCTATTGTCAAGTTAGGGTTACTGATGTTTTCATTGATCACTTTCATAATACGTTCCATCAATTTCTCATCGGGTGATTTCACTTCCAGTTTCTGAACCTTGTTCTCCAGATTTTGCTGGCCTGTAAATACTTTGCGTAACTGCTGCCGTGTATTAATCAGATTTTCTACCGTCTTTTGCAGAATTTCGATATTGAATGGCTTCATGATATAGGCGTCGGCTCCTGTATTCAGACCTTCAAGGTTGTCTTCTTCCCTCGTTTTCGCGGTAAGCAAAATGACTGGGATATGGTTGAGGTTTACATTCTGCTTGATCTTCCGGCATAAGGTGAGTCCGTCCATTTCGGGCATCATGATGTCACTAATGACTAAATCCGGAGTCTTCTTAAATATTTGCTCTAATGCTTCTTTACCATTACGGCTTTCCATGATATGAAATTTGTCCCCAAACTCCTTCGCTATATAATTTCGGATTTCTTCATCGTCTTCTACAATTAATACGCGATATTTAGTTTTTACCCTGACTTTCTTTTCTTCCTCATTTTCTATAATGGGAGAGATGACAGGAACAGTTGGTACGGCTACTGTTACCTTTTGCTCATTGTTGTCAACTTCTTCAGGTCGTAGATGCTTGTTACCCAACGGTAATCGGATAATAAAACGGCAACCCGGTTGTTCTTTATTATTTTCTACATAGATAATTCCATGATGTAATTCCACTAATGAACGAGTCAGATGTAAGCCTATTCCTGTTCCGCCTTTCGGATTCTGTTGGCTGTTACGGATCTGATAGAAACGTTCGAAGATATGTTCTTTTTCCTGTTCATCGATGCCTGTTCCGGTATCCGCGATAATTATTTCGGCATATTGTTTCAAGGGATCGGGCAGTGTATTGTCTTCTCCCGTACGGATGGTAATATCTATGTTTCCTTTTTCAGGAGTAAACTTGAAGGCATTAGACAGAATATTCAGGATAATCTTATCAAAATTGCCTGTGTCTACCCATACATTCAGTTCCCGGAGTGTACTGTGAAGTTGTAGTTGGATATTTTTTGTATTTGCCTGTTGACCGAAAGTTGTACATAAATCCTCTATAAAAGGAATAATGTTGGTCTCCCGGAACATCAGGAACATTTGTCCTTTATCAATTTTCCGAATATCCATTAGTTGATTGACAAGATTCAGAATACGTTCCGCATTTCTGTAGATAATATGATATATTTTCAGGCGTTCATTGTCCTCCTCATTCTTAATCAGTTTCTGTAGAGGGCTGATGATTAGAGACATCGGAGTGCGTATCTCATGAGAGATGTTGATAAAGAACTGCAATTTTGCTTCATTGATTTGTTCGGCATGGATATGTTGCAGCATTTCCTGATGCATTCTGTACCGATGTCTGATCTGAAGAATAATGATAAATATAATGGTCAGTAATAATAAGGAGTAGATAACTTTGGCCCACCATGAAGCATACCATGCAGGAGATATAAAGATGGTAATTTCTTTTATATTTGAATACACAGTGTTGTCTTTTGCTCTGATTTTAAAGTTATAGGTACCGGGTTTCAGATTGCTGAATGAGATACGGTTTACACCTTTGGGCAAACTAATCCATTTTTCATCGTTGATAGAATAAAGGTAGTTGATATGTTCGGGGGCATTTAATTCCAGAGTGGCAAACTCGATACTGAACACATTGTCTTTATGGGATAGATAAAACTCTTTAGCGTTGAATACAGGGCAGTTGATAATATTGTGAATACCGGATTTCATTCCTTTTCTAACCGGATTGTTATGCAGGAAAAAGTCGGTAATCCGGATATTCCATGTTTTTGCCGGATTGATAATGTCTTGCGGATTGAAATAGGTGATACCATTCATTCCGCCAAACCAGATAATACCTTGTTTATCTTTGAAGGAGGCATTCTTGTAGAACTCATTTCCCTGTAATCCGTCGCTGACATAATAATTGATAAATTTGTCGTTTTTCTTTTGGAATTGGGAAATTCCGGCATTGGTGCTTATCCAAAGAAAATCTTTTCCATCTCCTTGTATGGCATATATTGTATTACTGGGCAATCCGTCTGCAGTAGTATAAGTGGTTAGTTCTTTCGTATTTTTATTCCAACCGGATAATCCTTCGGAACTGCCCAACCAGACAACTCCTTCGTCATCTTCAAAGATTGAATAAATAACATTTTGTGAGAGTATCTTATGACTTTGAAAATCAGGACTGTCAAGGTCTATACAGTTGACGCCGTCATAAGTTCCGACATACAGTTTATTATCATCGGAATAGTGCAGACAACCTATCCATTCGTTGATTAGAGATGTCCGAGATTGTATGGATGTAAATTCTTTCGTTTTCAGGTCATAGTAGAACAAACCGAATCCCATTGTCGCAATCCAAAGACGCTTGTTTTTATCTTCTGCGAAATCATATACACGTTGTATATAGTTGTTGTTCTTATCTACCAGTTTGTACTGGTAATCGCATAATCCTGTCTGTTTATTCAGCTTTCCCATACCGTTGATAAAGGAGCCAATCCACATATTGTGTTCGGAGTCTTCATACAATTTAATAACAGTTGAGGGTACTGAATGAGGATGGGTGGTGTGTGAGAAATGTTTTGCCGGCTCTAATTTTTCTGTAAGGGCATAGATACCGTCGTTATCCGTTCCTATCCATAAAGTTCCGTTATTATCTTTGCAGAACGAAGTAATACAACAGGAGCCTATGCAATTTTTATCTCTTGATTTATGTCCGATATACTTAAAGCTGTTGGTGCGGGCCGGAATTAATATAACTCCTTTCTGATAAACAGCTAGCCATAAGTTACCCGAATTGTCCTTTAGAATGGAGTGTATTTTTGAGTTTCCCGAATCGAAATAATTATTGTCAAACTTGTATTCGGAGATTTCGTGTGTTCGGATATTATAAATGGCTACTCCCTTGCCGTCAGTGCCGATATACAATTCATTGGGTATACCGGAATAAAGGAAGCAAACAGGAAGTTCTCCTTTCTCTTTCAAATCGACCGGAACAAAGGTTTTACGTTCTTTTTCGTAAATGAATAGTCCTTTTCGTATACTTCCTACATAAATGTTGCCTCGTTGATCCTCACATATACTTTTGACGTATCCGTTGTCTTTAGACAAGTGTAACGTAAGCTGATTGTCGGGAGTGAGTTGATATACTCCTTCTTCCCCTTTTGCCATCCATACATTTTGTTTTTTATCTTCAAACAGGCTTCCGGGTGAAGTGACTGCAATATCGACTTTCCGGACAGTCAACAGATGGTCTTTGATGTCCAGCTTGCACAACACATTTCCGGATACCCATATCTCTCCGTTTTTTCGCTCGATGAAAGAATTAATGTTGCTTTCAAGCGTTTCCCCGGTATCTTCCAATTTGGCAAGTGGAGTAAAATTGTCCGTGGCCGGATCATACATTTGAATTCCTATATATGTGCCGATAAGCAAATGACCTTTGCTGTCTTCAAAAACAGTACGAACAAAATTGTGGGCTAACGAATGTTCGTTATTGGGCTCATGTTTGTATATGGTAAATTTAGCACCGTCATAACGGTTCAGACCATCTTCTGTTGCAATCCAAATGAAACCGTTCCGGTCTTGATATATTTGATTAATCAGACTACTGGAGAGTTCTTTGTCAGTAGTGAATAACTTAGGAGATTGCCCGTTGCATAACAAAGAAAACAATAATAATAGAAAAGTGAATACATTTTTCATAGTTATAGATCGTTGTTTGTTGTACAAAGAAAACTAAAAACCTAAATATAACCTAATAAAAAATGAATATTTTCATTAGGCTTCGGGGGTACAATCGGATGTTGTAACATCGTTTGTAAATAATGTAACATGAGAAAAGATTTATCCCTTCTTCTGTATTATTGTTTTCCTTCGATTGTATTTACAATATAGGTTTTACCCGCCTTTGTTTCGATGTCATATTCATAAACCTTCTGCAGTTTGGGAGATTGCGCACTTACCCCTTTGGCTACAAGAGGTCGTTTGATAGGAGTGGTGGCGAATAATCTATTTGAGCACTCTTTCCCGTTTACTTGTTTTAAGCCTTTCCCTTTCAGTGGGACATAAGACCGGATGCGGAGCGTACCGCCTATATTCGATCGGATGATCGCTTTATTTAACACATTGTTTTTCCAGTCCATATCGACAGTAAAGTTTCCACGTGCCACCAGCCCCTTCACACTTCCTTCTTCCCATGCATCAGGTAATGCTGGCAATAAATGTACGGCACCGTCATGACTTTGGAGCAACATTTCCGCTACTCCGGCTGTATAACCGAAATTACCGTCAATCTGGAAAGGCGGATGGGCATCCAGCATATTGGGATAGGTACGCCCGTTCGGATATTCTTTAGCCAAGTGATCGCTGGGCAATAGTTGAATCATATTTTTGATGATCTGGAAGGCATGGTTTCCATCCAGCATGCGTGCCCAGAAATTGACTTTCCAGCCGATACTCCAACCGGTAGCCTTATCACCGCGTTGCAGCAATGTGTTTCTTGCTGCCTGGAATAACTCGGGATTCGAGTATGGAGAAATTTGATTACTCGGATATAGCCCGTACAAATGTGAAATATGACGGTGCTCGTCCTTGGGATTGTCAACATCTTCCAGCCATTCTTGTAGTTGGTTATGTTTTCCTATTTGCATAGGTGGCAACTTCTCTAGTGTTTGTTTGAGGGAGTCTTGGAAAGAGGGGGCTTCACCTGCGATGTATGAAGCCAATAAGGTATTATGCAGTGCATCAAAGGCAATCTGGTTATCCATGGTGCAACCGGCCGTGATGGGACCGTGTTCCGGTGATACAGAAGGCGACACTACCAACCATTTATACACTGGATGTTCTACCAAGAAATCCATGTAGAACTGCGCTGTTCCTTTCAGGATGGGATAGTACTCTTTCAGGAATTCTTTATTTCCTGTAAAGAGGTAATGTTGCCAGATATGTTGAGCTAACCAGGCACCGCCGCTAGGCCACATGCCGGCTGCAGCAAAGTCTACAACTCCGCAAATTCGCCATAAATCAGTATTATGATGCGCCATCCATCCCCTACAATCATACATAGTTCGGGCTGTTTCTGCTCCTGTGACAGATAAATCTTTCAACATAGAGAATAGCGGACTATGTGTTTCACTTAAATTAGTGACTTCTGCCGGCCAATAGTTCATTTCTGTATTAATGTTGATGGTGTATTTACTATCCCAAGGTGCATGAGTACTGTTGTTCCATATACCTTGCAGATTAGCCGGTTGTCCACCCGGTTGCGAAGAAGAAATCAGTAAATAACGTCCATAATGGAAAAGTAGAGCTGCCATTGCCATGTCTTCTCCATATCCGAAGTTTTCAATTCGTTTGGGAGTCTCCAGTTGGGAAGCTTTGCCTGTCGGTAATGTAAGGCGTACACGGTCAAATTGTTTTTTATAATAAGCGATATGGCTTTTGAGAGCTTTTTCGTAAGGTATTTGCATTGCTCTTTTCAGATATTCGCTGGTCCGGTGGGATTCATTGGCGCTGACATCCTGGTAGTTTACGTAGTTGGTTGCTGCCGATATATAAAGGGTTGCTTCTGTTCCTTCATTTATTTGGAGCGTATTTCCTGCCGGGCGGAGAGTGCCATTTGTTTTTACCTGGATTTGACATTCTGCCCGTAGTGCGGCTTTCAAACCTTCCTGCTCTTTCCCTTGACAGGTGACGGTCAGCTGATCATTCTGAACATTCACCTTATGTACTAGAGGGCAATTATATGCAATAGTAAAGTTCAGTGCGTTTGCTTTACTTGCTTTGATATGCATAATAATGACATTATCAGTAAATGAAGCAAAAGTGGTGCGGGTATAAGTGACGTCATCCATTTGATAACGGGTAGTTGTCGTTGCATTCTCCAGATTCAGATCGCGGTAAAAGCCGGATGCGTTTTGGTGTTCCGGAAATTCCAGATAAAGGCTACCTAATGTCAGATAGCTCATTCCGTGTTGCTGGGTTAAGAAGTTGGCGTCAATGAGTCTTTGCGCTTCTTTGTTTCTCCCTTCAAAAATCAGTTTGCGTACAGCCGGCAGAACATGTATGGCATTCGGGTTATTATTATTGTATGGAGAACCTGCCCAAAATGTTTCTTCGTTGAGTTGTAATTCTTCGCGTTCGATTCCGCCATATATCATGGCTCCAAGACGGGAGTTGCCAATAGGGAGAGCTTCCGACCAATTTTGTGCAGGTTGACTATACCACAGTTTCAGGTCCTGTCCTGAAACAAGGTTGCTTATTAATAGGAATAATACAAAAAAAGTGTTTCTGTTCATATTGTATGGATTTGTAGCAAAGGTAGCTCATTTCCCAATACAAAAGGCAAAAAACTGTTTCTGAAATCTACCTTGGAAGTAACTTCTTTCCATATTTGTGTTACTAATATATATGGTGTATGTTCCACAGGATAAAATAATAACTGCTGGTTTCTTTTTGATTTATTATCAGCCTTGCCCTCTTGTCATATAGCTTATTTGCAGGCTGATTAAGTAGGGAGGTATAAGAAGGGAAGCTGGTATAGTTGCGTTGGGATACCGGTATTGTTCTATGAAAGTACCGGTATCATTAATTCCCCCTAAGTGACAAGATCTTCCCACGGCCGTGGTAGGAACTCGTCACGGCTGTGGGAAGAAGCTACCACGGCCGTGAAGAATTAAGTATACCGGTATCCTGATCGAACAATAGTTATTGAATGATAGAAGTATACCGGTTGTATGACGGATGTTTAATGGAGGCTTTTCTTGAAAAGTAAGTAAAGCTGGATAGGAGATATGGGAGAGCAAAATCATAAAATAATAGGCTGACAATAAAACTTATAAAATGTTATTGTCAGCCTATTGTCAGGGCTTATTGTCAGCGTCTAATGTGCTGGAAATCATTCGTCTAATGAATAGGAATGACGGCTGACAATAAGAACTGCAAAATTTAGGTTCTTCGTCAAATTTGGTGGTACTTCTTCTATTGTGAATAAATAATCTTCGCTCTCAGTAGTTTAATTCCTGCCCTATTGTACATCTGTCTTTTTACCGCTTTAATTTTATTCACTGTCCCTCCAGTAATCCGTTACTGAAGGGGATATCAATAGCTGCCTGTACTGCCTCCCAGTCTTTTTCAATACCATATGCAAAGTTCGTCAGTGCCATATTCCGTGTTGCCTTCGCTTTTTCAATCCACTTTCTAATATCCTTATCATAAGTGTTCCCATTAATCATATCTCTGAAATTCTGACACACGCTTAAAAGTTCTTTAATCTGCGGTGAGGACTTATACAGTTCCGCTAGTTTAGGATTATCCGATTCTCCCTTTAGAATGTATTTGCGTATCTGATTCTGTGAAACTCTCTGTATTTTACTTCTGTTTTCAATGCTCTCATTATGCTCCTTGACTTCCTTCCTCTTTTGTTGATACCTTTTTCGCAAGCTGGATGTTATCCTTCCAATAAGTGCGCCACTGATTTTACTCCCCATTTTTTGTGCCAATATTTTTCGAGTAATACAGCCCGCACTAATGATTGTAGCCAGTTCGGATACATATTTAAGAGCTGTCTTCTGTTGCTCATTCAAGTATGCCCCTATTCTTCTGTTGTGAATAATCTTATAAATGTAGCGACTTTTCTTACCCAAATGTGTGGCTGTCTGCTCAATGGTCATCCCCTGCATTTTAAGTTCAAGCTTTCCTGTATATCTTCAATTTTTCTCTGTGTCGGACATCTCCCATGTTAAATATGTCCGAAGAATTAACGAAGAAGCCGTGTCTCTGTCAGGATATTCGTATTTGAGCTTTTTCTTGGTCTGACGGATTATTTTCTCTATTTCCGGTATCATCGTGTCCGTCATATTCTTGATTAGATGGAATCGGTCGCAGATTTGTGTAACACCAGGAATTATTCTGTTTATAGCCTCTGTGAAACATCTTCCACGGTCTCTCGTTATATATTGTATTTGAGGATTCCGGATGAGCCAGTTATCAAGTGCTTCTCCGTTTCTATCCTCTAACAAAGCAATAGGTATGTGTGTCATCTGGTCTACGACCACAGTCATATAATCCTTACCTTTTATAGGCAAAATCATCAATACCTACATAAATACTTTTATTATGCATAGGATTGTGTTGTCCGCACTGTTGTAGGATGCGTAAGCAGGAAGAACTACTGGCTGTTATATGGAACAGTTGCAAAGAGAAGATATTTCGGGAAGTAAGTTCCAAACTTATCGATCTGATGCGTTCCTCAACAAGATAGCTCCGTCTACCATACCGACGAGCCAGAAAGACAACGGTTCGCAGAATATTTTTGTGGACAAGAAACATTGTCACAATAATATTTGCCAACCTTGATGACTAACTCAAAGTATGACCGTAAACTTCAAGATCCTCAATATGACGGGAGTAGTAACTGTGCAATCGGTGACTGAAATGTCCGCAATAAGGACAGGAAGCCCCTTTGCCAGCCGTATGTAGAAAGACCGTCAATGAGCCAACAGCTTCAGAGATACCATCTTGTTGCAGATTATCGTAGCCAAGACTGAATCTGAAATCATGGAATAATCCCCTATTTGTAGGAGCATTTTCTTTTTTTGATGTATATTTGTACGTTGTAGATATGACTTGTTGCATTGTAACTCTTAATGATGTGGTGTCTTTAAAGTTACTAAAAAGCAAACATATCTACAACTTTTTATAGGATTAAGAAAGAAGGAGGGAAACCGTCGAAATAAAAAAGAGATTACCACCAAATTTGACGAAGAACCAAAATTTATAGGTTCTTAATCAAATTCCGTGCTACTTATTTATGTTCAATTACCTTATTCATGGCTATTCCGGAGTACTTTAAGATGCATATAGTTTGGATAATTTATTTGCTATTTCTAATATGCCGATATCCCTTTATCCATCGGCCTTTCAATGAGCTTTACTAGCACGGAATTTGATTAAGAACCAATTTATATGTAAATACAATCAGTGTGTAGTAATTGACTTGTCTCTACATTGATCTTTTTATCTATTATCTCTCTTGCTTTTCGATTCATTCATAAACAGATAAGATTTCTTATAGCCTCCGTAGTCTACAACTAGCTTTTCCAGCACGATGCCCGGATCAAGAGGTTTGAAAATTAGTGTCTGCATGCCGTCTGATGTATTCGGCACATTCAGTTTGACCTTTTTCTCGACGATACGTCTTGCAACTGTCGGATAGTATATGCTATACACATTTTCGGGAAGTTCATTCAGATTATGATTGAAATTGATTGTCTGATCCTTTCCTCCTTCAAAACCTATGCTGTACTCATGCCCTTTCCGGTCGTGGAAAGCAAGAGTCGATTTCACTATCACGTGAACAGTCACTTTGTCGACTCCTTTAGGCAATTTTATTTTGTAGGAGATAGAAGCTCCGTCGGTCGGCTGGGTATAAGGCATCAGAGCCATGCCGCTAAGGGTTCGTCCCATGTAGGGGATCACTGTCCATTCCGTACCTGGTGCTGTTTTAGTGCTGTAATAGTGTTCGGCCTCCATAGCTACATATCCGTCTTTCCCGGTGAAGACATATCCACCGACAGCCTTTTCTGGATTTTCGATTCGGTAGATTTTAGGCAGTGTATCAGCGGGGAAATTATCATTCCATGAGGTATAACCGATATGTTTCTGAATCATCATGTTCTTCCATTTGCCGCCGGACATAACGTTGTTATAATCGTTACTCAACGCTTTATCCCGTGCAAAAGCCTGTTCCACTTTATCTGCCCATTCGTTAGCTTGCGGATTGTTTTCTTTGTACAATTTATGGTTCATGGCTTGTGCATAATACATCTCGTACAGGTTTGCCATGGCTTGAACAGGGAAGAGGATTAATTGCTTGTAGGCATCTTTATATTCTGGTTTCAATGATATGTATTGTCTCAAAGCTTCCGCTTCCAGTTTCAGATATTCATCAGATACTTGTTTCCATTCGCCGGTCTCCAGGTTATAAGTATTCCGGTCGAGCATTTCTCCCGTTACGCGACCGTTATATTTGCTGTACAGGTTTAAGATTCGCATAGCTTCATCCGCTTGATCTTCGCCAAACTGCTGTGCGCAGAAACGACGGGGATGATCCAGCAAGTTAGAGACGTTGAATTGCTTGGGATTCCATGCCATATCCATGAAGAGCGTGATCGGATATTCCATTGGTTTCAAATCGCCTACATTCAGTATCCACAGCTTTTCTACTCCGTAATCGTATGTGAGTTGAAGTTGCTCCCACATATTTTGTATAGGGGTTACGTTCAGCCATTTGGAGTTTCTCGGAGCACCTACGTAGTCTACATGGTAATACATGCCCCAACCGCCCGGATGCTTACGTTCCTTGGCATTTGGCAGACGGCATACATTGCCCCAATTGTCATCACATAATAGCATGATAACATCATCGGGCACACGCATACCTTTATCATAGTAATCCAGTACTTCTTTGTATAGTGCCCAGACTTGCGGGGTTTCTTTGGCAGGACGTTTGGTGACTTCTTCAATAATCTTGCGTTGATTTTTGACTACATTTTCCAGCAGTTTCACGTTGGTGTTTTCGCTCATGGCTGCGTCACCGTCTCCGCGCATACCGATGGTTACGATATCTTCTGTGCCCTGCATCCGTTCGATGCCTTCACGGAAAAACTGATCGATCACTTTTTGATTGGTCGCATAATCCCATGCTCCATATTCTTTGCGCTTGCGTGACCATTCTTGATGGTTGCGTGCCATCGGTTCGTGGTGGGACGTGCCGATAATGATTCCCATTTCATCAGCAGTCTTACTATTCTGCGGGTCGTCAGCATAGAAAGCCCAGCTCCACATGGCGGGCCAAAGGAAATTACCTTTCAGGCGTAGTATCAATTCGCAAACTTGTGTATAAAAACGGTGGTCACCATAGTTTGTGCCGTAGGTCTGTTTTACCCAACCGGTCAGACAGGGCGCTTCATCATTGAGGAAGATGCCGCGGTAGGTCACCGCAGGTTCTCCGTCTGTATACTGTCCCGGCTTTACATATACATTCTGTTGCTTTCGGATAGGGACGTCTGCCCACCAATACCAGGGAGATACCCCTATTTGTTCGGAAAGTTCATAGATACCATAGATCGTACCGCGTCTGTCGCTGCCGATGATAACCACTGCTTCATCTACTCCTTCACAGGGATTGGTGACAACTTGCAGGATATATTTCTCATTTTTCCCTTCCAGCTCCTTTTTATCTATTTTGTTTGCAGCTATCAGTTTTTTTACAAAAGGAGTACTATAGGTACCTACAATGACACAGTGTTTCGAACTTATGTTTGTTAAGAGCACAGGCTTCGTTCCGCATACTTGCAGTATATCTTGTTGAAGATTGCCGACAGCTATCATTACCCCTTTGTCTTCGGAAGAATCTACATATATCGGACAAGGAACTCCGTTGGCAATCAACGGAAAATGATTACCGGCCGGTGTGAATATTACAAATTGTTCAGCGGCAAATGCCGCTATACTCACAACAGAGAGGTAGAAGAATAGAAATAATCTTTTCATGGTTTCAATATTTAATAATTTGTTGTTAATCATTGATCTTACGTTTCACTGTAACCGGATATTCTACTTTGCAGATAATTGGTAATTGAAAAGTATATAACAGCAGGCTCAAAATGATGCAAATATCCTTCTTCATAAATACTATATTTAATGAAATTATCTTCTCTGTGTCTTAAATTCCAAAAATGGTTTATTTTTTGTCTGTACTGTGACACGATGCAAAGATAGTTGGTATTGATAAGAACGGGCTTTGGGTATGTTTCAATTATTTATACTGTTGATACCAATTTACTTTTTCTTGAAGTTTTTTCTTCGGAGATAAAATGAAGAAGTGTGAACAAACTGCTTTGTTCAATAAATGTTTTTGATTTTGTTTCAAAATCTTTTTGTATTGTATCTATGAGGCTGTCGGATGAATAATGATGGTTAATGTGTCATATTCCGTATTAATAAGATTGGTATGTGATGCGTATAATATAAGTTGGTTAAACAAGAGTAAGTAGAGATTTTAATGATCTTGAGAATATCGGTAAGCGTCAATTGCATTCTTAACCGAACCGTGTAACAGTAACAATTTTTGTGCATGGTCATGATTTAATCCTAGTTCCTCCATAATCATCCTGGTGCCTCTTTCTATCAGTTTATGATTACTAAGCTGCATGTTTACCATCTTATTTCCTTTCACCCGTCCGAGTTGAATCATCACCGACGTACTAATCATATTCAGAATCATTTTCTGTCCGGTACCCGATTTCATCCGGGAACTGCCTGTCACATATTCCGGCCCTACAATCATTTCGATGGCGACATTTGCCTCTGCCGCCATTGGAGAATCGGGATTACTGGTGATACAACCTGTCAGGATACCGTGTTTACGGGCTTCCCGTAAAGCACCGATTACGTACGGGGTAGTGCCGGAAGCGGCAATGCCGATAACGGTGTCTTTTTCGTTGATCTGGTGTTCGACGAGTTCTTCCCAACCTCGATTTTCATCATCTTCGGCTCCTTCTACCGGATTGCGCAAGGCTGTATCGCCTCCTGCAATCAGTCCGATAATCCAGTTGGGAGACATACCGAAAGTAGGAGGGATTTCGGAAGCATCCAATACTCCTAGGCGACCGCTTGTGCCCCCCCATATAAAAGATGCGTCCGCCTTGTTTCATGCGGGGCACAATCTGATTGACAAGCTCTTCAATTTGTGGAATAGCCTTTTGTACAGCTAACGCTACTTTCTGATCTTCCTGGTTGATATCTTCTAAGATCTCTCGCACAGATTTCTTTTCCAGATGATCGTAAAAGGACGGTTGTTCGGTTATTTGCATTTTTATAATTACTGGTTATAAATTACAATAGGTAAAAGAATTATTGTTGATGGTATTGAATCAGCCCTTCCATCGGACTTTGAAGAATCTTACCGATCTGAATACCTGTTGTTTGCGCAGCCTCCTGCAAAATCTCCTTGTAACAGTGAGCTACGGAACCAATAAAATGTACCGGATATTGCTTATAATCATATTGCATCACGTTTCTGCGGAGAAAAGCGATAAAGCTGTTGAGTACTAGTGAACGGATAGCCAGTTCTTCCAAGTGCTGTGCAAGGAAAGGGGAGAGACTAGCCAGAAAACGGTTCGGAAAGGGTTGGCGGTAAACGCGGTCGATGATTTCGGGGGCCGTCAGGTCGAACTGTTTTAAGAAAGCTTCTTTGATGGCGGGTGGAAGCTGGTTTTTCAGTACATCGCCTACCAGTAGTTTTCCTAAGACTGCGCCGCTTCCTTCATCTCCCAGGATGAATCCAAGAGGGGAGATGTTGTTGACAATCTCTTCACCGTTGTAGAAACAGGAATTGGAACCTGTGCCGAGGATGCAGGCAATCCCTGCTTCATGTCCGCATAGTCCGCGGGCAGCGGCAAGCATATCCGAGTAGGCTTTGATGTTCCCGATGACGGGCAGGCTGTCGGCAATAGCCCGCCGGAGGACGGGAGCTTTTTCGGGAGTGCATCCTGCACCATAAAAAAAGACGGAGTTGATCGTTCCTTCCGGTAGTTGTGGTAGAAGGGAGTGTGTCAGCTCTTGTTGAATTTCTTCTTCTGATTGGAAGAAGGGATTAATTCCCTTCGTTCCCATTCGTTTGATTGGGGTGCCGTTGAAAACGATGCACCAGTCGGTTTTGGTAGAACCACTATCTGCAATGAGTATCATATCTTTGAGCTTTTTATTGTTTCTTTCCGAAAGAATCCTCCAGTCGGTTGCGAATCATTAATGAGGCGACGATACCGGGCAGGGTACAAATACAAACCCAGATAAAGAAGTTTGTGTATCCGAGATGTTCCTGTATCCATCCGGCAGGCATACCGGGAATCATCATGCCCAGTGCCATAAATCCGGTTCCGATAGCATAGTGTGCCGTTTTATGTTCACCTTCTGCTATATAAATCAGATATAGCATATAAGCGGTAAAGCCGAAACCATACCCCAACTGTTCGATCGCTACACAAATGGCTATAAATATAGGATTGTCCGGGGTGGCGGCAGCCATCCATACATATAATAGATCGGGAATGTTGATGGCTAATGCCATGGGTAATATCCATTTCTTGAATCCGTCACGGGAAACGAGGAAACCACTAATGATTCCACCGAGCAATAAAGCTATGACACCTATCGTACCGTAGATCATTCCGACAGTTGCTGTGGATAAACCCAGTCCACCTTTATCGGTCGTATCGAGCAGGAAAGGAGAAGCTATTTTGGCTAACTGTGATTCTCCCAACCGATAGGTGAGGAGGAAAAAGAACATGAGACCGAGGTTCTTTTTCTGAAAGAATGTGACAAAGGTCAAAAGGAAATCTCCTAACAACTTACCCGGTGTGAGGCCGGGACGTTTAATGTCCGAATCAGGATGGGGGAGGATAAGTCGATGATAGATAGTAAGAGCCAGAAATAATCCGGCAAGGAGGTAGAATGTAATACTCCATGCCAAGGGAATATTGTTCTGTGATGTTTCCAGCCATCCTGCCAGCATGACTAGAATTCCCTGCCCGAAAATATTGGCAAGCCGATAGAAAGTATTCCGGATACCGACAAAGAAAGATTGTTCTTTATTATTGAGTCCGAGCATATAGAAACCGTCTGCTGCGATGTCATGCGTAGCGGAACTGAACGCCAGCAGCCAGAAAAAAGCAAGAGTCAACTGTACATAATGAGCAGTCGGAATAAAGAAGGCTATCCCCGCAAATCCGGCAGCGATGAAACCTTGCATGGCAATAATCCAGGCGCGTTTCGTTTTCACCAGATCAACGAATGGGCTCCATAGCGGTTTGATAGTCCAAGGAAGATAGAGCCAGGAAGTATATAAGGCTATTTCCGTATTGGATAATCCCAAACGCTTGTACATGATAACAGCAATCGTCATTACCGCTACGTATGGCAGCCCTTCTGCGAAGTAGAGGGTGGGTATCCAGCTCCAGGGATTTCTTTTTGTAGTGGGGGGTGTCATGGTATTATTCTTTTTTATTGATATTGTTTTTCGAGTGTACTTCCGGGGTAATAGTGAGACAGTATTTCTTCATATTTGTAACCTTGCTCTCCCATTACGGCAGCACCAATCTGGCAAAGTCCTACTCCATGCCCCCATCCGGCTCCGGTAAGGATGAATCGTGAAGGGATTTTATCCTCTTTATGTCCTTTTTCCTCATATTCCTTGTCTACTACGAAGGCGGAACTATACAGATGGGAAGTAGATAAGGTACGGCGTATTTCCAGTTCTTTCCCGATAATAAGCGTTCGCAAGGTTCCTATAATTTTCAATCGGACAAGACGTCCCGACGTTCCACGTTCTATAGGAATTAAATCCAGAATTTGTCCGAAGTCAATTCCCGAACGTTGATGAATCAGTGTTGAAAGTTCTTGTTGGGTATAACTGACTTTCCAACGATAGAAGTCTGCTGTTTCCTGATCGTAGTTGTTTAGTACTTGGCTTAGAATTTTCTTATCCTGCGTATTACAAAAAGCAACAGGTGAGGTACGTATCCATTTATCAGCTTCCGCCTCTATGGTCAAATCGGGAAGTTGTTTTTCAGTCTTGCTATCCCGTTGTCTGATTAGATAAGGATGCTTTACGTTTTCCCAACAATTTTGAACTCTTCAAAAGCTCCGCCACAACATTTAGAGAAACGGGTATCACAAATCGCTCCTTTATACATCAGCACTTCCCCCCGCGTGGCGGAGACTGCTTCGATGGCTTGTGGTGTTGAGGCTCGTGTAATTCCTTGATACCGTTGGCAGTGATCGTCTGCGCATACGTCAAAGTTTTTGTGCGCTTCGTGGTCATACCATTTGATAAATTGAGAATCCGAAACGAAAGATGGAGAACAGGTTGCGCTATCCTTCTGTATAGACTTTCCTGTTTTCTCGTTCTTCATTTCCTGTTTTCTACTCTCTGTCTTACACTTATTCAACAGCCAACTTCGGGAAATAACAGCATGTGCCTTTAGTAGTTCTAAAGAAGCAGTAGCACTCATTTCTGATGAAATCACACTGATGAGATATTCTTCGATGGAAATAATATTGATAGCAGTAAGTTGTTCCCCTTCGACGATGATCTTTAACTCCCCTTTGAATTTCTGGACTTCTTTGCGTTCCCAATGGAAGTTGATTCCGATGGTCACATCTTTCAGTTCAAAGAAAGCAGGTGCACCTTGTTGGGGAGTGAAAGATAATTCATTATATTCTTTCCCTTGCCAATGAATCTTCCCATCCCGGTAAATAGCCTTTTGCATACCGGAGCTTTCCGTTCCGTCGGAGGAGATAAATTTTATAGGGAAAGAAAATTCAATCTCTTTCCCGGAAAGAATACCAACACTTATTAAGGGGACTCGCATATTACTTTATTACTATTTCTTTTTGAATAATTGATCGCATAGAGTATTTAATTGTTGGGGAGATAAACTTATCTCCTTGTAAATCTCTGTGAGTTTTTTGGCGTTTAATTTATCCATGTCTTCTTCTCTGACAATCGGGAATATGCCACCCATTTCTGCAACAGCCGGACTTATTAATAGCCCTTTTTCTTTTGGGGTATAATAGCAATCGGGACGATGTTTTGAGCGTAGGAAAATGATGCAATTCCATACTTCTATTTCGTCACCTCCGAAATGGCTTATTTTATCGAGACCATACCAGGTTATCATGTTGATTAAAGGTTCCTTATCCGAATAAATGATGGAAAGATTTTGGTAGACCTTTTCAAATTGTTGCATTAAGTCAACTTTCAGACCTGATGTCATACCTATGCAAGTTGTGAATACATTGTCTACATAAGTTGTTACGCCGTTTTCATTTTCTAATATACTCTTCAAGAAATTCAGCGCAAAAGGGTTAGTCAGTTCTTCTTCTTTTCCTGCTGCCTGGAAATGCATGTGGTCAGGGGCGGAAGCACCGCACTCCGGTCCGTTATAGAGTATATAGAACTCGTCCAGGTTTTCAGCTAAGTGAAGCATATCTTCAAAACGTCCTTTCATGCTTTGTGGAGTGTGTTCCTTGTCGATGATTGTCAAGTGACGCTGAAAAATGGGGTAGGGGTTGAGGCATACCTCATAATGTCCGAATGGTAGATATGTTTGCTCTGCGGGGCGGTTTTTTCCGCATAAAAAACAAGGCCTTTCCTGGATAGAACGACTATCTGTTTTTGCCATGGTCGAGAGGATGCGTTGAGGATTCGGGAAAATTCTAACTTTCATCTCTCTATCTTCTTCCTTCAGTTTCAATACTTTTTTCTTTTCCAGATTTTCTTCCAACGCTTCATAGTTCCTTTTCGCAAGTTCCCAGTTTTCTTTTTGGTTTTCTATCATTTCCTCTACAAGTTCCTGAAACTCTTCATCAATAGTATGCATCTGGATTCTGCCCTTAATTTCCCATGTGCGGATTCGGTCTTTGTAGAAGTTGTTCCGATTGACTTTTTCTGTGCTTAATGCGGCGTCAGAGTTACCTTCCCAACGGCGACAGAGGTATATTACATCATAGATACGTCCGATCTTATACTCCCGTGAGATTCGTAATCCTATGGCGTAATCTTCACCATAGCTGGTGTTCGGCAATTTGATATTACGAAGAATAGGAGTGTAGAAAGCTCGTGGAGCACCCAAACCATTGATACGTAGAGCGTTGTTCTTTCCATTTTCCGGTGTCCACTCTTTGTGGTCAATGATACCGGGGGGGATTTCGTTCAGTTGGAAGTCGGTCATTAGATAGGTACCTATAACCATTGCGCAGCTTTCCTTATAAAAGGTGTCTACGATTTTCTGTAAAGTGGATTCATCTTTATATAAATCGTCGCTATCTAACTGTATAGCGAACTTTCCGCATTTTTCGTGACATATACCCTTGTTCCAGCAGCCTCCTATACCTAAATCATTTTCTTGGGGGATGATATGGATCAATCTTTTATCGCTACTTAGTTCCTGGAGAATTTCCGTCGTTCCATCGGTGGAATGATTGTCGATAACAATAATGTTAAAAGAGAAAGTGGTCCGTTGGTTTAAAGCCGAATTGACAGCATCGCGGATTGTATGAGCACGATTGCGTACAGGGATGATGACAGATGCCTCGAATTCAAAGTTTTCGCTGTGAAGATTTACAGGCCGTGAAGAAGTAGGCATGAAATAAGCATCAATACATTTCAGGTATTCGGTACAGGCAGCTTCCATTTCAATTTGTACTTCCCGATTTTTGGGGTTTACATAGTCGAATTGTTTCTCTCCGCTTTTTCTGGTATCTGTTTCAATTTCGGTGTATAGATATTCATTGATGTGCACAATTGAATATTTGTAAGAGATGAATAGACGCATAGCATATAGTCCTGCGTATTTGTACTCTTCACGCAAAGCATCTGCTATTTTAGTGAAGGCAGAAGAACTGAATAGAAGCATGGAACCGAAATCGAAATCATCCCGGACGCTTCCTAATTGGTAGTCAATGACAGGTGCTTGTTTAAGTTCTCCGTTAATCAGCTGATAGTGGTCGGCATAAACTATTCCATTCTTTTTATCGTTCTCTATGATTTGCACCATGCGTTCCAAGGCATACAGTCCCAGTTTTAATGGAGTTTGTTTCAAGTAGAACAGAGTATATTCCGTATTGGCATTGGCTGCAATTGTTTTCATTGTGTCTGTGGAATAGAACCCTTTAACAGAGAGATATTCACAACCCGGAAGAGCTTTCTTACCGGGCTCCGAACCTAATAAATAGATCTTATTTACTAGCTCTGACACTTGTAGTTCCTTTACTGTCTGCATGGTATCTTCCGGAGTGCCGAAAGGTATGAAGCAATTAATTTTCTTCTTCATCTTCATCTTAATATTAAAGAACTGTCGTATTGTCCATCGTTGATTTCTTTCGAATGAGGAAGCAAAGTCCGATGAAAGTAAATGCAGCGTTAAATAATAGCAGCTCGTAACTAATTTGGTAACCGTTGAACCATGCTTCCGAATTTCGTTGCAGGATATAGCAAAGAATAGGAGAAGCGATAGCTACCAACGGAATATATTTATCATAAACTTGTTTCTTGGTGAAGATGCCGAAAGCGAACAACCCTAAGATAGGACCATACGTATAACTGGCCAATGTGTAAATCGCATCAATCACACTGGTGTTGTTCAGCAAATTGAATACAAAAATGACTGCCCCCATCACAATTGCCATACCGATATGTACCTGTTTGCGTATCTTGCTAAGTGCCGCCTCTCCTTTTATCTGTGCATGTAAAATATCTACGGTAAAGGAAGTGGTCAGTGCCGTCAAGGCAGAACCGGCTGCAGAATAGGCGGAGGCTATCAGTCCGATAATGAATAATATTCCGACTATGCCGGGAAAATAATTTCCGGTAGCAATCATCGGAAACAACTCGTCGCTTTTTTCCGGATTCCCAATGCCTTGCTGTGCTGTAAACGTATATAACAGTACTCCTAGCATCAGAAAAAGCAGAATGACAAAGAACTGTGAGATTCCACTGGTAATCATATTTTTCTGCGAGTCCCGGAAGTTCTTGCAGCTAAGATTGCGCTGCATCATATCCTGGTCGAGCCCGTTCATGGCAATAACGGTGAATACACCTGCCAGGAATTGTTTGAAGAAATATCGTTTGTCGTTGACATCGTCAAAAAAGAATGTCTTGGAAAAGTCACTATCTGAAATCGTACTAACCAGACCGCTGAAACTCAGATGCAGGCTGGAAGCAATATAATAGATGCAAAGTACAACCGACACTACCAGGCAGAATGTTTTTAGAACATCCGTCCATATCAATGATTTCACTCCACCGCGGAAAGTGTAAAGCCATACGATAAATACCGTAAGGATCACGTTCAACAGGAATGGGAGATGGAAAGGATCGAAGATAAGAAACTGCAATGTCAGGCATACGAGAAAGAGCCGGACGGCTGCCCCTAGCATCTTTGAAATAAAAAAGAACCAGGCTCCCGTCTTGTAGGAAGAGCTTCCGAACCTGTTCTCCAGATATTCATAAATGGAAACCAGATTCATGCGATAAAAGAGGGGAACAAGTACAAATGCAATGATAATTTGTCCTACTATGAATCCCAGCACCATCTGCAGGTAAGAAAAGCGACTTGCCTGTACCATACCCGGAACGGAAACGAAGGTGACTCCGGAAATGGTGGAACCGATCATGGCAAAGGCAACGATATACCAGGCTGATTTACGGTTTCCTACAAAGAATCCTTCATTGTCGGCTTTGCGTCCTGCTATATAAGAGATAGTGAACAGGATGATAAAGTATGCCACAGTAGTAATAGATATAACGGCTGGACTCATATCTGCTGTTTAAATTCGTTTGAGGATGAATATCCGGAACTTGTTTACTTTGCCTACAAATGTAGGGAATTTATCATAGATATACATACTCTTACATATTTTTTATTCCGGGTGTGCCTCCGGTGGCATGTTTGGAGGAACGCCAGTTTTTGTTGAGCGAGGACAACTCCGGAGATTTCTTTTCAAGCGAAACGCCGGTTATTTTATCAATGGTGTGCATTTCATCTCTAAAACAACAAGTGTCAAAAGTATGTCCTGGTGCAGTCTCTTTACTACTTGAAAGTGCCAGATACCCGCCATTATTGTTCAGTGCCGGGAAGTTCGGTATAATTATTATATTTTCTCCACCGACTTTATGTTTCTGAACAACTCTGTTGAAGTATTTCGTGAAGCAAAGATATGCTTTGGCAGGAATGGTTAGGGGAGTAGAAGGACTTTCATTTTGAAGGATGGTAGTATTGTATATTGCCCCGTCTTTATACATCTTATATAGATAAAGTGCCGGTAAAATGATAGCCTGTTCAGTCGGATTGTAGATTTCTATATATTCTGCACCATCAGTAGCATTGTTATACATGATTTCATTGAAAAGAAGCATACCTCTCACATCTTTCGGTAATTCGGGGGTGTTCGGATTATCTGGAATGTCTGTTCCGGGATGATCGGGTGTTTCATCAGGTGTAGTGTCCGTTTCTACGTTATTAGATAGCTGTATGTGATGAAATGTAAATCCTTTACAGCGGGTTTTGGTGTAAATGCAGTATATACCGCAGTAGCGGGAAGTTTGTATATCGGTATCTTTTATTTGTTTTTCTTTTACGTATTCATTCTCGGATTCACGTCGTGTCCAAAAAGTCCAGTAACCATTATTGTCACGTTCTACTTTTATATATAGTTTCGGTGAAGAGTCTCCTTTCATCAACTCTCTTCCCGAAGCCAGTAGTTTAGATTGGTCTCCGTTTTGACGATAAAGAGTTACATTATCTTTGGCTCCTCCTATCTGAATATAATAACCGTTTAAATTACCGGAAAGAATGTTTGAGGAAGAAGTCAGATAAAATCGTGCATAATTGTTAGCGGAAGGATTAAAGGTGAGGTGAACTCCAAATTCCCAACGGGTATTTTTTACAGAGGTGGAAGGAATGGTGACATAAGCTGTTCCGGCGTCTTCGTATGGATCATTCAGATGGATTCCTTCTTTAGAATTGATGGTGAATTTGTCCATCTCTCCTTCCCAGGGAAGTTCGGAGGTAACTGTATCCTCTCCCTCTGAATCTCCTTTTTCTTCGTCATTAGCAGGGAGCGAACAATTATAGAACAATATGATGAAGATACTTAGGAAAGCAAATGCTTTGTAAACTTTCATACGGTTTTTAATTTGAGTTTTTTCGTTTTACCGTATTTGTTTGTGTATAATGCAGAAGCAATTGCGGTCTGAATATTTGAATGAGTCGGCAAAGATAAACTTTCTTGCCGGAAAAAGCCCATACTTACAGAAGAAAAGATTGTAATTCTTTTTGTTTCCTATACACGCATGGGAAGAAAACTGTAAGGGACTACCCTAAGTCATATTTAATAGATTGACTTTTGATAGTCCCTTACAACTGTTACATTCAATATGGGAATACTATTCGAAACGTGGTATTACATATTTATCAGTATAAGATGTGAAAGTAATACCGGGCATGGAATGAGTAGACGATGCTTTCTCTAATTTTTTAATCAATGAATAATCGTCGGCATTCAATGCGTAATAATTATCAGAGGTCGGAGTAGTCACACGTACCGTCCAATCGAACATATTACCGATGATGGTTAATGCATCCGTTTCGGGATTGAATACAGGAATTCCTGTTTTCACTACTTCGTATGTCCGGCTCTGCAGTACATAGAAAGCATTGTTGACATCGGTCATGAACGCAAGTGTTTTCTTATTTCTGAACTCTGTCAGATACAGATGTTCCAGTGTCAGTCCTTCAGGCAAGGTGATGGCACGAACATACGGACGCCCTTTCACCTGTTTCAGATGAAACAGACGGCGGTCGGCATCCAATAGAAGATAACCTTCGTCATACTCCTTTTTCACCGTTGGATTTCCTACGATCTCTGTTGCCGGGAAACGAAACTCCTTTTTAGTCATAGCTTCGGTAAACTGAAGACTCTTGTCTTCCTTTACGCTGTTGGAGGCCATGTCGATAAACTCGATTCCTTTGGAGGTGATGCGGAATACGTCATCCGGCATTTTCAGGTCTACACGTCCTGACATGGATTCCATCAGAGGATAAAGTCCGATGGAAGGCGCATTGATATCCGAAGGTACACTGCGGAAGTTGAAATTCTCCGTCTGTACCATTTTAGGAGTTACTGCTATCCCTTTAATGGTATCCGGAAAACGCTCATCGGACATCAACTGACGAAAATAAAACATAGGCAGGATACTGTCGAAAGCTGCTTCCGAATAAATATTACCTGCCAGGTCGCGACGCACGCTTCCTTTTCCCTCTTCCTGTCCCATCTGTGCGAAATCGCCAATTACGAAACTGTACAGGGTAAAGGGAGTTTTCTCCGGCTTTACGACAAAGAAATTGTAACACCAGGGCAACTGCCAGAGAAGCAGAAAAGCGATGGTTACATATAATAATATAGTACTGAAACGTCTCATTACTCAATCTTTTAATTTTTAGTCTTTAATTTTTAATTGCTCCTAGTCCTGCTTTCCGGCCTTGAATCGTACGATAGAAAGCCACGAGAAAGAAGCTGTCAACAATGTATAAACCACTAAATAAGGGAGGAACTTGTTATATGCTTCCGGTGTGGGCGACAGAAAGAAGATTCGGAGTAATAATACTGCGATAATGAGATTCAGAATACGACGTTTCCATGCCGGTTCAAGGCAGATCCAGGCCACAAGCAGATAGCCGGAAATCCCGGCAAGATACCACGTTAAAGCGGTGAGCAATATGTGGTTCTTCAGTTCATGGGCAAGTATTCCATTCAGGTATACTTCCATCAACAGAAAATTGGAAGCGAAGCAGACAAGTAGCAACACTAATCCCGAAAGTAGCATATTACCTGTCATCTTCAACTCCGGATAAGGCAGATGGAGAGTCAGTTTCAGGCATTTGCGCTGCATTTCGGGAACAAACTGCACAATAGCCATCAAAATTCCCGCAATCAGAGGGATATATTGCAACATATCAATGAAGATGACATCTCGTTGCAGCATCACTTCCCACACATGAGCAGCCCCTTTCATTTCTACCACCCGGTTGATGCGGAGCATACAGTAGCCTGTAAAACCGAGTGTGGCGAGCACGGCAAGTAGAAAATACCACCGTGTCTTTATCCATTCTTTATAAAATATAGCGTACATTGTTTTTATCAATTATCAACGATTCTAGTATTTGCCTGTCAGGCCGATAAATGCATCTTCCAGATTCACCTGTTCACTATGAAAATTAGTGTAGGGCACTGACATGGATTTCAGTTTTGCTTCAGTTTCTGCCGGTTGAAGGAAAGAGAAAGTCTCCAACTGGTTCCGCATGACAGAAGGATGATAGAAATCATCAGATGCGGGAAGTTCGTAGCCTTCGGGAATAGTGAAGGTATAGCGACGTCCTTTTTCTAGTAGTTCGGCAATTGGTTTCTGAATCAGTATCTTTCCGTAGTCCATGATGATGCAGTCGTCAACAAGCCGCTCCATGTCCTGAATGATATGCGAGGTCAGAAAGACGGTTTTTCCTTCTGAACGGGCATAGTCGCGGAGGTAGTCGACAAACAGGCGACGATAGCCGGGATCGAGTCCGAGGGAGAAATCATCCAGCACGAGAAGTTCCGGGTTCTGTGCGAGAATCAGTCCGAGGGCTACTTGTGAACGTTGTCCGCAGGACATACGCGAGATACGTTGTCCGGGAGCGACTTTCAACTTATTCATCAGTTCATAGTACGCTTCCTTTTTCCATTGACCGGGGTAGAAAGCTGCGTAGAATTTCTCTATCTCGGTGATGGTCATGAATTGATACTGCACATGACCTTCGATGAGCAGTCCGATATTGCGACGCAGAGCCGGTGCCATTGTCTGAATCTCCTGTCCGAAGATGCGACATTCTCCCGAACGGGGTTTCAGGTAACCGCTCAAGATATTGATAGTGGTGGTCTTGCCCGTACCGTTCTTTCCCAACAGTCCCAAGATGCGTCCTTTGGGTACTGTGAAACTAAGATTTTCGTAAATCAACCGTTTGCCGTAGTAGTGCGTCAGATTGTTACATTCTATAATATGTTCCATTTTATTTTATCAGTTATTCTATTCAAAAGAAGAAAAGGAAAAGAATGGGAATCAAGATTCCGACAATGACTTCGATCCCTCCTCTGCCGATAATGCCCTTATTCCCTTTCAGCATGATAATGCCGGAGAGAGTAATGATAATAAGAGCGATGGCGAAAATATCCGCAAAGTAAGTCCACCATTGTCCCGGGGTTGTAGTGCAGGCGTGCCATTGCTCCGATAAGCGGGCGGCGGGTGACGGATTCATATACCGCTTCTCCTGTCTTCACGTTTACCAGGAGATTGGAGCCGCCTTTCAGGAATACTTTCATTACGTCCGTTTTCGGGAAGTAATATTTGGTATAGTTGCCGCTTTCTCCCAATGGTTCCAGGAGAGTGAGCACTTTCTCCTTATTCATTCCTGCTTTATCCGGTAGCTTTTCTGCTATCTTATACTCTTTCCGTGTGATGGAGAAGTTCGGATTAATAGTGTCACGGTGATTCATTACAATTCCGGAAATGGCATATATCAATACCATTCCGGAAAAGAAAAATGATAAGTCACGGTGTATGAGCCGACTCCACTTACGGATGTTACTACTCCACTTCATACGAGTCAGCTTCCATGAAATAGAAAGATAAATACTCTTTTCCTGTTTCTGCCTTGCGGTCGGCTATTTTTGCACGGAAATCTGCAATGCGGGCTTCAGGGCTGTTGGCTGTTTCACCACGTGCTTTCTTTTCAGAGTCGCATCCGGCTTCACCGGTTCCGTGTTTCTCGGCAGCCTGTGCTTTGAGTTGCGCTTCCCAGTTCTGGAGGTAGGCTTCGTCAATGCGTTGTTCTTTCAGTGTTCCGGTAACACGAACGATGGAGTTCACGCATTTAGGATCGAATGCTCCCAAAGTGCCCGCTTCTACACGGATCACATGGGTATCGTCGCTACCCATCAGGAAGATTTTCTTTGCGCCATGCTTGCAGGTATGTGTGCAGACGCCTTCAATGGTCACTTCTTGTCCTGCAAGGCTTTCGGCATTGGCAAGAAGAGAATCAATTTCCAAGGCGGAAGATGCAGACTGTTCTGTAGTCGCTTCTGATGCGCTTTTCTGTTGTTTGTTACCACATGAAGTTCCGATAAAAGTCATTGCCACGATGGCAATTGCGATTGTTAGCTTTTTTGTTTTCATTGTTATTGCTTCGTTTTTATATAGTTTGTAATCTGTTTTTCGTTTGTTTATAGCTTATCGTAGTTCGCCTTACGGGCGAGGGGAGTAGCCTTACTTGAAACTTTTAGTTTCCCAGTGTGAAACTGGTAGTTTCAAACCTTGAAACTGTTTGTTTCTCACCGAGAAACTAAAGGTTTCAAGGCATGAAACAAATATTAGTCTTTTAGTTGCCGGCTTGATCCCTTATGCAACGAACTTGCATACCGGCTTTAATGCTAACATAAGATAATGATAATCTGCCTTCCGGATACTTGGTTGCATTGATTGTACTCATTAATCCAAAGAACTGTATATTGGTTAGTAGGCCGCTGGTACTATTGTATATGGGTTTGTAGGCGGTCGAAGTCATGAGATAATTCATTGCCGGTTTTCCATGCCACGCAGCTTGAATCTTGGCGTCATCTGCTATTGCAGTTTTGGTAGCTGCCGGCGCCTGTAAGACTTGTTGCCATACGAACACCGGAGAATTGGTAATTGAATCCTGCATCCATCAGTGATGATATTTTGGCTCCATCATAAGCTGTATCATAAAAAAGAGCTTTATCACCATCAGCCGGTACCTTGCCGTCGGCATCATTCGTTGTTTTTCCTACCAGATTAAAGTACTCCAGACGTGTCGGTATGTGCCATCCTTTCGGGCAGATTCCTTGTGCTCCTTCAAAGGAGGTCAGATTACTATCAGTAATTTCTTTACCACCCAGTGCAGCCTGGAAATCATATAGATAACCTAATTCTTTTATGGCACTTTCTTTTGTTGTAGCTACGGTTGCACCGTCGGCTGTGATTTCATACGGATACCAAACATGGCTATCAGCAGTTGGATCACTTGAAGGAGTATACCCTTTCGGTAAATAAATAAGCGGTTCAGCCATCCATGTCGTACCGTTTGAGAGAGTTACAGTCTTATATTTTACATTATCATACAGGAAATAGTTCTGATCGAGATGTTCCTCGAAAGGAATCTCATTATCAGCTCCAATTTCACCCTCATCTGTCCAGTTTTCAATGTCACCACTAAGTTTGACTTCTATATCGTCAGGTAACACGCGAATGTTCACACTGTATTGTCCTCCTTGTGCCAAAGTGGTAGATGTGAGCTTCTGTGACAAGGTCTTGCCGTCAGATGTTGCTACTTCAAGCGTCAAGGCTACTGTTTGGGGAACGATAATGGCGCGGTATGTCTCATTCGCTTTAACGGCTTGTGCAACAATGCTTGTTGCGGAGGCGTTTGCATCAGCAGTCACTGTGAGAGCACTCAAATCAAGAGTTGCAGTCGGGATAGAACCTTTCAATGTGATGGACGAGATGTTAGCTTCTATTTCCTTTGTTACATTAATCACTAATTTAGTAAACATGTGTTTGAAGTTCATGCTTATAACGTTGGTAGTCGGAAGTACATCCGATTTCTTTGCTGCCATAAAATCTGACGCTCCATATCCACTAGTCTGATCGGTTTCTACAGTAAATGAAGCCGGAGTATTACCCTCTTTATAGGGATAATAGGCTACTATTTGCGATTTGTCATTTCCTTCCGGGTACCAGAGTAAATCGCCTGCAAATACTCCGTCACTGTATGTCATCTGTTTATTCTCTGCATATACGAAGTCACCGTTTTGGGTGATTGTAACACCGATTTTATCTCCGGTCTCAAAGTTAACTTCCGTAGCACGTGTAATAATAGGAGAGATAGTAATGCGACTGTTTGCAGGAGTCGTAGCTTCGTTCTCTTCCTGTTGGCAAGATACCAAAAGCGCTGCTGCGAAGATAAATGTCAAACTCTTTTTCATTGCTTAATAATTTAGTTTATATATTCATTGTTTTCAAAAAGTATATCCTAATTTGATAGTCTCGTTCCAACGGTTCGAACCATCTATATATTGCAGGTTGAAACCGTGCGTATAACTACCCTGTACTTCCGCATAAACTCCATAGTTGAAATGATAGCGCAATCCGAGGTGAAAAGTCGTCTGTGGGGCAGTTGTATATTCATTTTTCAGATTGTAATAATCAGTCAGTCGATAAGGCGGGTCACCCGGTTCCGTATCTGTTGCCGTAGTCCTGTTTTTCTCGGTAAAGTTTCCTATGGCAAAGGATGCAGCCGCTTTCAGGTCGAGTTTCCCCAGATGAAATACGCTGGAGATATAAGTCCGGCTACAAAGCATCTTTTCCGAAGCTACATAAGGATACATCTGTGTGGTCAGTCGTCTGAATGTTGATATATTCGTTCCCAGGCGAAGTTCCGTGCGGGGACTAATCCATTCATATTCGGGATGGACGGAGAAAACATCCTGCTCAAAAATACGATTGGAACCGTGTACGTGAGTGATCGTTATCCCGTTTACCGTTTCCTTGGTTATCACATTTTCATTGTTGACCAGATGTGACCATTGCAAATTCAGTCGCAGAAAATGCTCTTTCTTTCCCTGTTTGAAATGATAACTCAAATGGGAGGTAATCCGGTGGGTTGGAAATTTAAACCAGATAGCATCTCTTTCACCGGCAGAACCTGAAGAATACGTGTATTCAGCATCTCCGTAAAATCCTTTCCATTGAAGTTGCAAGGCTACCCCGTTCGACAATTCTTTGATGGGGAAACCGTTGACGCCCGATTCACTAAGATGGATTCCACTCCCGTCCCATGCCTCGTAAGCTCCATACATAAGTCCTTTATCCAGAAAAGTATTGTAAGAGTTTTCGGCTGTACCGATGACTTCTGCTTTCACAGATTCACTGTTTTTACCGAAAATATAGGAAAAGCCGATCGCCATATCTCCCGAATGATACATGACGCTGGGGGCTATTTTCAAATTCAGTCGGTAATTGGTATGCCGCAAGTCCTTTCGTTTGGAATAGTTGGAAGCGGCAAAGTCTATCTTTCCTCCTAATCGCCAGTTGGGTGAAATATCAGTTGCAATACCACCCATGAAAGCGTAAGTTTGCAAGTCTTTACGTCCGGGTGTGAACTCCAGGAGGTCTACGGGATAAAATCCTGGGTGGATAAACATCGAACCGCTCATATCCTTGCCTGAAGTATGATCGAATGAGAACGAACCCGTCAGTGAATAACCTTTCAGATGAGTGATGGACTTTGCTACCGCTCCGGCACTCCATGCTTCTTTTGCTTCGTAATAGTTGCGGAAATCACCGTGGTTATTCTTTCCGTACAGTTCGGCATAGGAAGCAGAAATACTGTCCATCATGATACCTGTGACATTTGCCCCGGCATTCCAGGAGTTACGCCGTTCGATGATGTCATAAGTCTGTGCCGAAACTCCGGATGTCAGACATAGAATCCAAAGACCTGTTATATATATTTTCTTCATCTCACTCATGCAAAGATTGTTTTTCCCGTTCATAAAAATCGGTAGAAGAATTGTTTGTATCTACCAGTACTTCGTAACCCGCTTCCTGTGTCGCTTCTTCATCCACATGACGGTATAAACTGCGTCCGTTGTATGTGGCACTTTGAGTGACATATCCCGCATCGATGGATGGAGAAATACGCTTTTTATTGTTGGAGGAACCGCCATAATATACTTCCGTGCCATCAATCACCCAGTCGAGTGGTACCGCTATCACCTGATCCGTAGTGCTTCCCGGTTTTTGTATGACGCTTCCCTCTTTTAGAACGAAGTCCTGTATCGTGGTATCCTTGGCTTTAAAAATAACCGCGGCAGGAGAAAATATCGAGAATGAATAGGCGTTCGCCTGACCAGTCTTCAACACTACGTTCAGGTAATGATCTGGTGTGATCTGGTCGCCCGGAGCCGGATGATACTGTGTGTTCGGAAAATAAACATTATTATAGCATACAAAATATCCGGGTTTGTTCAGGTTGACAGATTGCGGATATTGTGCCGCATGGTCAACCGCTCCGTTGATGGCAATCACTGCATCTTCTCCCGGCTGAAGCGGGAATGTTTTACCGGTACCGCCAAATTGCCATATACACTGAACGATGGGAGCGAAGTCCTTGAAGATGGTTGCTCCGGTTACTTCATCCTGTGTCACCCATACATTAGTGGCTTGTGAATTGTAAGGGTCGAGTGCTCCGAAGCATAAACTATCCAGATATTGCACTTCCGAGTCGTTATTATGCAGGATAATGTACTTGTCGGACTGATAATTTCCTTCCAGCGGTAACTTTGTGCATCCTCCGCAGTAAATCTCTTTAATAATGATCGTCCCGGCCTTGGAATGAATGAGCGGGAGATTAAGAGACATGTCTCCGCTGGTTAGTTTGACATTATCAGCTAATCCGTTGAAAATATCCTTTCCGCCTTTGTCGCTGACTTGTACGCGGTATATACCTTTGGTCAAAGAGAATTGCGCCACTCCATTCTTGTCGGTTTTAGCCTTGTAAGAATTTCCACGGTCGACATCTTCAATCTTTACGGTCACTCCTTCCCGGAGATGATCCGTGTATCCGTCCGGATATACGGCAGTAACCTGCAGGCTGTGCAACTGGTTGTCATACGGATTCTCTTTATCGATATCTGTGCATCCCGCAAAGATGCCAGTCACTGTTAGTAATAATATGTAGATGAATTGTTTCATATAGTTAGAATTTGATACGGCAAGTAAGTCCATAATAGAAATCCGGGGTGAAGAGAGCGCTTACACCCGTTGCATGAGATTTTACATACGGCAGGCCGTGAGTTGGTGAAATTAATCGCATTGAGAGAAAGAGATACATAGTCTCCAATCTCTTTGGTGATATTGATATTGGCAGAAAAATAAGGATCATATCCGTCTGCTGCAAATGTATAGGCATTGCCCGATTTGCGTATCAGGTAGGAGAATTCCGGATTCGCGGCTTCCGCTGATGTGAAAGGATGCATCTCATTATTCAGGTCGAGGTATGCTACCGGCCAGATAGCGGTATAAGAGTTACCGTCATAGATACTTCCCCCGGTTTGGGTATTACTGCTTTCGCTCACATTGAAAGCATATTCTTTTCCTTGATACTCGGAGATGTTCTGCGAACGCTTCACAAGCGAAGCTTCCAGTCGGCACGAAATAATCAGTCTGGCTTTCGGAATACGGGTGATGGCTGTGATATTGGCATCCAGCGAGTGGGTACGCTTGCCGTTGGCAGTAGTCGATAAGTTGTCGCCGTTGGCGTAGATACCTACATATTGGTAAGAACGATTGGCAAGACTGGTGTGCGACCATCCATTCTGATAATAATACGATAAAGAGTTGTCGATGTATTTCGTATAAGTATAAGCGGCATCTACCCGGAATTGCGTGCGAATCGGAGTAATTTCCGGGAAATCAACAATCATTTCCGCTCCGCGACGAATCACGTCCATTCCATTGTCGGGAGAAGTTGACTTTACAAAAGTCTGGTCGGTCACTTTGACATCCATAGGAGTCCAGTAACTGGATGCATTGTCGCGTATGTAAACCATCCCTGTCTGGTTATCTACATTGATTTGCGGGTTAGTCGGCATCGTGAATCCATCCGGCAATTGGAGCACATCATAGGAGAACGGAGTATAAGTACTTGCGTATTTATACGGCAGCTTGGTACGGTTGAAATAACCGACTAATGAAATTCTGGTACGGGCAATGTTGACGTCCAGACCGATTTCTGCGTTCTGATTCCGTTGCCAGCGTAGGTTTTCATTGTGCAATAACGTGTAGGGCTGACTATAATATATATAAGATGATTCAATCTTATTATAGGAAAAGCCGAAGGTCTGTATGTCCCGATATTCCTGTTTGGGATACAAGGTGTAGAAAGAGGGCAGCTTTTCGGTAATTCCCCAACCGCCACGGATAGCGATATGTTCGTTCAACTGCCATCTGGCATTGAAACGTGGTGAAAGAGTATTCAGGTTCTTATATTTCGTTCCCTTGATAAACAAATGTTCCCAACGTACCCCTGCCATCAGTCTAAGCATGGTATTTCCCACAGGAAATGACAGACTTTCTTCTGCATAAAGCGAAACATTATGCATATATGGATAAGTAGTGTAAGGACGGGGACGATAACCGTTTGGAGCCAATGATGGGTCTTTGTAATATTCTCCTTCACCCACATTGCCTGTTGCTTTCCATTGAACACCCGCTTTCAGGTTGCTGTTTACAGTCTTAAATCGTCTGTTCCATTCATATTTTAACGATGCGGCATAATCCAGTTCTTTGGAGTCGATGATTTGGTCGGCAAAGTAAGTATATGGCAGTTTGTTTGCCATAAAATATCCTTCCTCTGTGGCATGAACAGCCGGTTGCTCCGATGCATAGGAGTAGAACGTATGCGCGTGGGAGTTGTTATCATTGTAGTATATCGATGCGTCGAACTTGAGGTTGGTTATCCACGATTTGTTGAGCAGCCAGGCCAGTGAAGTGTTTGTCCGGAATACGTTATCTCTCACTTTGTTGTATTCTCCCGAATAGGCATCAGGATCATCTTTGGTATTCATTCCTCCGATATTGCCTGTAACACCGATGTCGAATCTTAATACGTTGCGGAACGTGTTGCTATATCCGGCAGAGAATCCTCTTCTTGTATAAGAAGAATAGGGAGATACCAACTTTTGAGTAGCCTTGGTCCACTCACCGTTTATGTTGATGACACCTTTATTGTTTCCTAAATCCAATCCTTTAGCAAATGAAACCTGTTCGGTGCGAGGATTGATAGACAGCAATATGTTCCAGGGTGTTTTCCCTTTCCGGGTGTGAATCTTGACCATACCACTATTCAAGTCTCCATATTCTGCCGAAGGCACTCCGGTGATGACTTCCACCGATTCAATATCTGCAACAGTGATATTCCGGGTATCCACTCCGTTCATATTGCCAAACGAACCATTGTTTCCAATACGAACTCCATCCACTTCTACGGCTGTTCCAAATGCGGCATTACCGGCTGTTGACCCTCCGTCGCGTAATGAGAAGATATTATTGGTGGTAAGATCCGGCACTTTAGTTTTTCCTCCCGGAAGGAGAGCGGAGATATCGCTCACGTTGGACACCTGTAGATGTTCCAATGCATGATTTCCGATAGTGAGCGTCGTGTTTAATTCATTTTTGGGTGCTTGTGCAGTGACGACTACATCATCCAGTGCAAGTGTATTTTCTTTGAGTATGATAGGAAGGTTATTGATATTGCTGCGTACATTTACGGGAATTGTTGCCGGTACATAACCAAGAAAAGAAACCTCCAGATTATATTTTCCCTCCTGTACTCCTTGTATCGTAAATTCTCCTTTCTGATTGGATACGGCCCACAAATAGGTACCTTTAATGAGGATAGAAGCACCAGGCAAAGGGGAATTCGTTTTTGCCTCGGTCACACGTCCCGAGATTGTATAGATGTTTGAATTAGCTGTGGCCTCAAATAAATTGAAAAATAGTAGCCCCCAGAATGCTATATTAAAAAGACAATATTTCATAGATAAGTTTTGCGCAAAATTCGATAAAAAGTGACTTTCTATCAATCACTATAAATAGTTATTTTGGTAAATGCTGATACCTATAACTAGTGACTTCTTACCTACGAATAGGTATTTTCTCTCTAATTACGGCTTGGAGAATAAAAAAACCGGCTTGCATTGTGATCACTATCACATTGCAAACCGGCTGATTTATTGGGCTTATCTATAGTTGTCTGGATATTATATCCAGTCTGTTATATTAGATATTTTTTACTTTAATCAAATATTCGGCAATCTGAACAGCATTCAGGGCAGCCCCTTTCTTAATCTGGTCACCTACAATCCAGAAAGTCAATCCGTTTTCGTTTGTCAGGTCTTTGCGGATACGGCCTACGTATACCGGATCTTTACCTGCCAGGAACAACGGCATCGGGTATTCTTTTTCGGCAGGATTGTACTGCAGAACCAGACCTTCACCGTTAGCGAATGCTTCACGAGCCTCTTCTACGGAAATCGGACGTTCAGTTTCTACCCAAATACTTTCAGAGTGAGCACGTAATGCAGGAACACGTACGCAAGTTGCGCTAACTTTTACGTCAGAATGCATGATCTTGCGTGTTTCATTATACATCTTCATCTCTTCTTTCGTATAACCGTTTTCTGTAAACACGTCGATCTGCGGAATCAGGTTGAATGCCAGCTGATAAGCAAACTTTTCTACTGTCACAGGCTCGTTGGCCAATACCTGACGGTATTGTTCGTACAATTCGTCCATGGCAGCGGCACCCGCACCACTTGCTGCCTGATAGGTAGACACGTGCACAGTTTTTATATGAGAAAGCTTTTCGATGGCTTTCAGTGCAACTACCATCTGGATAGTCGTACAATTCGGGTTGGCGATAACGCCGCGCGGACGTTCCAATGCATCCTCTGCATTTACTTCAGGCACCACCAAAGGCACATCGGCATCCATACGGAAAGCGCTGGAGTTGTCGATCATCACAGCACCATACTTGGTAATTGTTTTCTCGAACTCCTTAGATGTTCCTGCACCGGCAGAAGTGAAAGCAATGTCTACCTCCTTTAAAGTCATCGTTGTGTTGTAAGAGTTTCACCTCGATCTGTTTACCGCGGAAAGTATATGTTGTTCCGGCACTACGTTTAGAACCGAACAAAACTAACTCGTCCATCGGGAAGTTTCTCTCATCGAGCACGCGCAGGAACTCTTGTCCTACGGCTCCGCTTACGCCAACAATAGCTACTTTCATCTTTTTCTTTTGTTAAATTGTGAATATTGAATTTCTCTCCTTATCCTGTCGAATAGAAAAGATTTGGCTGCAAAATTATAACAATTTAGCATATAAACATCGATTTTGAGAGAAATATTTCAGTTTTTCGGCGGATTACTCATGCTTCCGTATAGTTGGACGTGGTTATTGGAGTGAAATGACCATTAGACATTCATTGGATTCTGCAAACTTTTTTGTTCCTTTGCAGAAAATTCCTAAAAAACACAGCCTATGAACCTGTTTGATCTCAATTTAACGCTGCCGATTTCTGATCCGACCTGGGTGTTCTTTTTGGTACTAATTATCATTCTTTTTGCTCCGATGATTTTGGGGCGTCTCCATATACCTCATATTATAGGCATGATTCTGGCGGGTGTCTTGATTGGCGAACACGGCTTTCATGTGCTCGACCGCGACAGTAGTTTTGAACTGTTTGGTAAAGTAGGACTCTATTACATCATGTTCCTTGCCGGTCTTGAGATGGATATGGAGGACTTTAAGAAGAACCGGACGAAAAGTTTCGTGTTCGGCTGGCTCACCTTTCTGATTCCTATGGCGTTAGGGATATGGAGTAGTATGAGTATGCTGGGATATGGTTTTCTCACGGCGGTATTGTTGGCAAGTATGTACGCTTCTCATACCTTAATTGCTTATCCTATTATTAGCCGTTACGGATTGTCTCGTTTGCGCAGTGTCAATATCACCATTGGTGGTACTGCTGTCACCGTTACTCTTGCTTTGATTATTCTTGCCGTCATAGGTGGTATGTTTAAAGGCACTGTTGATGGTTGGTTCTGGGTATTTCTTGTGGCAAAAGTGGCTTTCCTCGGATTCCTGATTGTATTCTTTTTCCCCCGTATCGGACGCTGGTTCTTCCGGAAGTATGATGACAGCGTGATGCAGTTTGTGTTTGTGCTGGCGATGGTTTTCCTCGGAGGAGGATTGATGGAATTTGTGGGAATGGAAGGAATTTTAGGTGCTTTCCTGGCAGGATTAGTGTTGAATCGTTTGATTCCTCATGTATCTCCTTTGATGAACCGGTTGGAATTTGTGGGAAATGCACTGTTTATTCCCTATTTTCTGATTGGCGTCGGAATGATTATTGATGTAAGAAGCCTGTTTACCGGAGGTGAAGCATTGAAAGTAGCTATTGTGATGACAGTGGTGGCAACCTTTAGCAAATGGCTGGCTGCCTGGATCACACAAAAGATCTATCGGATGCAGTCCAATGAACGGAGCATGATATTCGGTTTGAGTAATGCGCAGGCCGCAGCTACACTGGCAGCAGTGTTGATCGGTCATGAAATCATTATGGAGAATGGAGAACGGTTGCTGAATGATGATGTATTGAACGGTACGGTAGTGATGATACTTTTCACTTGTGTCATCAGTTCTTTGGTAACCGAACGTTCGGCACGTCGTTTTGCTTTGGATGAGAATGTGCAGGCGGAAGAAGAAGCTAAAAAAGTAAATACGGAACAAATCTTGATTCCGGTGGCTAACCCGGAGACGATTGAAGATTTGATTAATCTGGCTTTAGTAATAAAGGATGCCAAGCAGAAAAATGCATTGGTGGCATTGAACGTTATCAATGACAATAACAGTTCGGAGAAGAAAGAGCAGCAGGGTAAACGTAATCTGGAGAAGGCGGCTATGATTGCCGCTGCTGCCGATGTGCCTGTTACGATGGTGAGTCGCTATGACTTGAATATTGCTTCGGGGATTATCCATACAATCAAGGAGTATGAAGCTACGGATATTGTGATCGGTCTGCACCGGAAAGCAAATATTGTCGACTCTTTCTTCGGACATCTGGCCGAAAGTCTGTTGAAAGGTACGCATCGTGAAGTGATGATTGCCAAATTCCTGATGCCTGTTAATACCCTGCGTCGAATCAATATTGCCGTTCCGCCAAAGGCCGAATATGAGTCGGGATTCTCTAAATGGGTGGAACACTTCTGCCGTATGGGAAGTATCCTGGGCTGTCGGGTGCATTTTTTTGCCAATGAGCGTACATTGATGCGTGTTCAGCAACTTGTGAAAAAGCGACATGCAGGTACTCCGACGGAATTCTCCATATTGGAGGAGTGGGAGGATCTCTTGCTGTTGACAGGGCAGGTGAATTATGACCATTTATTGGTAGTTATCTCTGCCCGTCGCGGATCTATCTCTTATGATCCCTCTTTTGAACGTCTCCCGGCACAATTAGGAAAATATTTCTCTAATAATAGTTTGATAATCCTGTATCCCGACCAGTTTGGCGAACCGCAGGAAATTGTGTCATTCTCCGATCCTCGTGGACATAATGAGTCTCAACATTATGAGAAGGTCGGCAAATGGTTCTATAAATGGTTAAAGAAAAACTAATGGAAAGATACGACTGGCAACAGAGAACGGAACTCCTGTTAGGAGAGGAAAAGATGGAACGCATCCGGAACGCGCACGTATTGGTCGTGGGACTGGGTGGAGTAGGTGCTTATGCCGCCGAGATGATTTGCCGTGCAGGTGTCGGGCGGATGACGATTGTAGATGCCGATACAGTGCAGCCTACTAATATGAATCGTCAGTTGCCGGCCATGCATTCCACGCTGGGGAGGACGAAAGCGGAAGTGTTGGCAGCCCGTTATAAAGATATAAATCCGGCGATTGAGCTGACTGTCCTTCCTGTTTACCTGAAGGATGAAAATATACCGGAACTGCTGGATGCCGATAAATATGATTTTATAGTAGATGCTATTGATACGATCAGTCCGAAATGCTTTCTGATTTATGAAGCGATGAAACGTCGTATAAAGATAGTTTCCAGTATGGGAGCAGGGGCGAAGAGTGACATTACTCAGGTTCGTTTTGCCGATCTTTGGGAGACGTATCATTGCGGTTTGAGTAAGGCTGTGCGAAAGCGTTTGCAGAAGATGGGAATGAAACGGAAACTTCCGGTGGTATTCAGTACGGAGCAAGCCGATCCGAAAGCGGTATTGCTGACGGAGGATGAACAGAATAAGAAATCGACATGTGGAACAGTTAGTTATATGCCGGCCGTGTTTGGGTGTTATCTGGCTGAATATGTCATTAAACGATTATAAGGCTATTATGATAAAACTAGAAGGGATTACGAAGAGTTTCGGCTCATTACAGGTGTTGAAAGGCATTGATCTGGAAATCAACAAAGGAGAAATTATTAGTATTGTAGGCCCGAGCGGTGCGGGTAAAACTACGTTATTGCAGATAATGGGCACTTTAGATGAACCGGACGCAGGTGTGGTACAGATTGACGGAACAATGGTGAGTCGGATGAAGGAGAAAGAACTGTCTGCATTTCGTAATAAGAATATTGGTTTTGTTTTCCAGTTTCACCAACTACTGCCGGAGTTCACGGCATTGGAAAATGTGATGATTCCCGCTCTAATCGCTGGGGTATCTTCGAAGGAGGCGCACGAACGCGCTATGAAGATTCTGGATTTTATGGGACTGGTTGACAGGGCTTCTCATAAACCGAATGAATTGTCGGGAGGCGAGAAACAACGGGTGGCGGTAGCGAGGGCTTTAATCAACGATCCGGCAGTTATTCTGGCAGACGAACCATCCGGTAGTCTGGATACACATAATAAAGAAGATTTACATCAACTGTTCTTCGATTTGAGAGACCGGCTGGGGCAGACTTTTGTCATTGTGACGCATGACGAGGGGCTTGCCAAAATTACGGACCGGACCGTTCATATAGTGGATGGTATGATTAAAAAAGATTAATTAGAGAACCTAATTTCTAAAAATGTATACCAAAAAGGTAGAGTCTTGCAAGTGTTCTATCTTTTAGCTATATATTTATAGTCGCTTCTCTACGGAAGTCTGTGAAGATGATAGTAGAGTGTTTGTTTTGTTTGTGTGTGATGCATTCTTGTCTGGTGTGATAGGAATGCATCTTTTTTTTATTAATTATAACAAATGTAGGGCTCTAGCCGTTCAAGATCAATAGGAGTGAACTCCTCATAGAGAGATAATTGCTTCAGACTTTTTAAGAATCCTTTCTTTTTCCGATATTCTATGATAACCTTTGCTTGGTAGTAGTTTATGTATGGATGATGCATCATTCGTTCCATGCCGGCTTTATTTACATTGATGCGGCGTGTCTGATGGGTGTCAATGGAAAACCACGGACGGAGTTTCTCTGCCTTTAGATGAATCTCCTGTAACTGCTCTATTCGGAAAAAGCCTCCCAGCCGTTCGCGGTAATTCACAATCATCCGGGCAATGCTGCTTCCGATTCCCGGAATCTTCTTCAGTTCGGTGGTATCTGCGGAGTTGAGACTGATGACAGTTCCCGGGAGATATTTCACAAGGGTGTCCCGTTGTATGCTTGGTGCGGTTAACAATCGTACCGTGTCTTTATTTGTCGAACTGAAATCTTCTGTAATTTGTATATAAGGACGAAGAGTCTGGTATTGTTCTTCCGTGAGTCCATATATCTTTCGGAAATCTTCTGGGTGGCGGAATTTACCTTGTTTATAGCGATAGTGCAGGATATTCTTTATCATCCAGGATGGCAATCCAAGCGAAAGAAAAGTAGTAGAGTCTGCGATGTTCGGATCGAACACCGCAAGTTTGATTTCCCTTTGAGGGGATGATTGAAAAGAATGACCGGACTTTTGGTGAGGTTGGGTTTCCCGGAGGGAGGAAATAAAGTTGTTGTATTCCTTATCGAACTTCTCGTTCTCTCTGCAGTCGGTATCTTCAGCGCGTGTGAAAAAGGAGAAGAGTTTAGGGGCGGCATATACTCCTAAAATAAGAACGACAAGGACGATAATGCCTTGTCGTTCAGTTTTAGTAAAATAAAGGAAGTCTTTCCACATTATAGCTTGATTAATCCCAGTTCATTGATAAATATCAGTGAGATGGCGATTGGGGCGATATATTTTAATATAAAGATAATGAGTTTGTATACCGGTACCTTTAATGAACCGTCATTGGTAATCTCCGACCATACAATCTTCTTGTCCAGATACCATCCGGTAAAGAGGGAGATGCACAATCCGCCCAGTGGTAACATGATTTTAGCTGTTACAAAGTCGAAGAGGTCGAACATGCCCAGTCCGAAAACGGTAAATCCTTTCATGACTCCCAGTGATAATGAACAGAATATTCCGAGGAAGACACAACCGCCGGTGACTAACCTTGCTGCTTTTCCACGGGAGAGGTTGAACTCCTCATGTAAATAAGCGGTTACTACTTCGTGCAAGGAAATAGTAGAAGTTAAAGCAGCCATTGCCAACAACGCGTAGAACATGACAGAGAATATATATGCCAGTATGGGAACTCCGCTAAATGCCTGTTGGAATACATTAGGCAGGGTGATAAAGATCAGACTCGGACCAGAATCAGGTTGTATGCCTACGGAAAAAGCTGCCGGGAAGATGATAAATCCGGCTAGTATCGCCACAAAGGTATCAATGATTCCTACGCTGAAAGCTGTTTTAGTCAGGTTGGTTTCTTTGCTGAAATAGGAGGCGTACGTGCAAAGGCATCCCATTCCCAGACTCAATGAGAAGAACGCCTGTCCCATGGCACTCAAAAATACATTTCCGTCCACTTTGCTAAAGTCGGGCTTGAGCAGGAATTCGATACCTGCACCGGCTCCCGGCAGAGTGACCGAGCAAACAACCAGTATGAGGATAATGATAAACAGGGTAGGCATCATGATCTTGGAGGACTTTTCGATTCCTTTTTCTACCCCTTTCACAATGATGAAATGAGTAATCAGCAAGAATGCCACCAACCATACAACCGGTCTCCACGGGTTACTGGAGAACTGTTGAAAAGAGGATATGAACTCTCCGGAGGTTTTTCCGGCAAAGCCATTAGTAGCAGCTTCAAAAATATATTCGAGTGTCCATCCTGCTACTACAGCATAATAACTAAGTATCAGGAAGCCTGCCAATACTCCCATGCGTCCTACCCAACGCCAATGTGTTCCAGGTGCTAATTTCTGATACGCTCTCGCTGTGTTAGCTCTCGAACGGCGTCCTATCAGGAACTCGGCAATCATAATAGGCAATCCCAGAAGAAGAATGCAGCCTAAATAGATCAATATAAAAGCAGCGCCTCCATGGTTTCCTGTTTCATAGGGAAACCTCCATATATTACCCAATCCGACTGCAGAGCCGGCAGAAGCGAGTATGACTCCTAATTTACTGCCGAAGTTTGCTCTATCATTTTTTGCCATAAATCTTGTTTTATCTTACAAATCGTTATAAAATATACGTATTAGAGCGCAAATATAGAAAATGATACTTATATTTGCACGAAAATTGTAATATTATTTAGATATGCTATCTTATATTAAGAAATATCCGATCTCGCTTTTTATCATTCTGACAGTGATTTATCTGTCGTTCTTTAAACCGCCTAAGACGGATTTAGATGAAATTCCCAACTTCGACAAACTGGTTCATGTTTGTATGTATTTTGGTATGTCGGGAATGTTGTGGCTGGAATTTTTGCGTGCACATCGCAGGGACAATGCTCCGATGTGGCATGCATGGGTAGGCGCATTCCTTTGCCCTGTACTTTTTAGTGGTTGTGTGGAATTGTTGCAGGAATATTGTACTACTTACCGGGGTGGAGACTGGTTGGATTTTGCGGCCAATACAACAGGGGCGGTTCTGGCTAGTTTAGTGGCCTATTATGTCGTACGACCGAGGATGAAAATAAATAAGCAGTAAAAGGCAACCTATGAACAACAACGGTGAATGATAAACGGTGAACGGTAAACGGTGAATAATGGATATGATATAGTCAACCATTATTCACCGTTTACCGTTCACCGTTTATCATTCCGGCTTTATAGAAATTCTACCGTTGAACTAAGTTTGATTCCATTGGAACCTTTAATGAGAATAGTATATCCTTTGGGTTTATCTTCTTGCAAATCCTTTATAACTTCCTGCACATTTGCATAAGTTTTAAAAGAATGTTCACTTGCGGCAAACTGTTCTCCCACGAGCCATACTTTCTCAAAATTACTTTCTTTGATGTAGTCAACGATTTTCTGGTGTTCGGCCGGGCTATCAGCACCCAGTTCACGCATATCTCCTAATATGAGCATCTTGTGGGGAACTGTCATATTCCGGAAGTTTTGCAAGGCAGCCATCATGCTGGTTGGGTTTGCGTTATATGCGTCGATGATAAGCGTGTTATTTTCTGTCTTTTTAAGTTGGGAACGGTTGTTCTGTGGCGTATACTCTGCCAGAGCTTTATCGATCTTCTTTGTTTCCACTCCGAAGAAACGTCCGATAGTGATTGCAGCCAGGGCATTGGGGAAATTATATTCTCCGATCAATTGTGTACAGACTTGATGGGCTTCACCGTCTTTACCGGCTTTCCATTCGAAAGCAAGATAAGGCGAATTGCCGGTAATCCGGCCATTGACATAGAGATCATCTTCTGTTCCATAAGAAATCAGGTTCAGTCCCTGTGAGATATTCATCAAATAGGGGTTATCGTGATGGATAAAGGTGATGGCATCTTTCTTGCGGAGGAAATCATAAAGCTCTCCTTTGGTCTTGATAACTCCTTCGAAAGAACCGAATCCCTCCAGATGAGCTTTGCCTACGTTAGTGATAATACCATAATCCGGTTCGGCTATTTCGCAAAGAAACTTGATTTCCCCCGGATGGTTGGCGCCCATCTCAATGACGGCAAGGTCATGTTCCGGTTTTAACCGTAGCAGGGTAGTCGGTACGCCGATGTGGTTGTTGAGATTACCTAAAGTATAGAGTACATTGTGGGCTTGGCAGAGAACGCTGGAAATTAACTCTTTGGTGGTTGTCTTCCCATTAGTGCCCGTAATGCCGATCACTCGCGTTCCGAGTTGGCGGCGATGATAGTTGGCAAGCTGCTGCATGGTTTGCAGGCAGTCGTCTACAAGTATATATCGTTGATCGCCTTCTACGGCATACTGTATTTCATCGATAATGGCAAACGCGCATCCGGAGTCCAGTGCTAATTTGGCAAATGCATTACCGTTGAACGACTCACCTTTCAAGGCGATAAACAAAGAACCGTCCGGACAGTTCCGGCTATCAGTAGTTACTGATTGGCAATCCAGAAAAATCTGGTAAAGAGCAGAAAGTTTCATAACCTGATCTTTTATTTAAAACGTTGCAAAGATAGGCTATTCTTTCGGATTTGATGGGAGTTCGGGCAGTTTTTTGCTTAGGCATATATCAAAGGAAGAGTCAGGATCATCCGGCATCCTTCTGTGTAAGAAGTGTCGATCCGGAGGCTGCCTCCTAACTTTTCGGCAATACTCCGGCATATCGGAAGTCCGAGCCCGGTGCCCTGCGTGAAAGAGTTCATTTTGTAAAAACGTTCAAATACTGCTTCCTGTTGGTCTTTCGGGATGCCTGTTCCTGTATCGGTCACACTGATTTCAATTTTCTTTTCAGCTTCCAATACGGAATAAGCGATGCGAATACTGCCATGAGTCGTAAATTTAGCGGCATTATGTGCGAGGTTGTTCAATACTTGTGATATACGTTCCGAATTACTGCGTATGAGCAGGCTTTCTCTTTCAGGTTCGAATAAAACCTCCACATCTTTCTGCGTGTTATCTTTGGCAACTTCAGATGCAAGTTGACAGATCGCATGAAGGTCTGTTTCGGCGTCGGTGGGCAGTTGTTCATATTGATCCAGTTCGGACAGCGTGAGCACATCAGTCACCAGTCGAAGCAAGTCGTTACTGTTGCTTTTGATGATATTGACAAACTCCTGTGTTTCCGGACTATTGCTGTAATGGTCGCTTAATACTTGCGAGAAGCCTACGATAGAGTTGAGCGGTGTGCGGATTTCGTGCGTCATGCTTTGGATAAACGTCGTTTTCATCCGGCTGCTTGCTTCCGCTATATCTTTGGCTTTACGCAATTCTTCCTTTGATACCATAAGTTCTTCATTCCTTGTTTTAAGTTCGGCCTCTGAAACTTTCAGTTTGCGTTTCAAGAAATTTTCTCTATAAAGGAATATGAATAAGATACCTAATAAAATAATCAATGAAATAATCAAGGTTGTTTTATTATGCAACTCCTTCTCTTGTGCCTGAAGCATGAGTTCTTTCTTTTCGGCATTGAGCTTTTCTACATTTAATAAGGTGGCGAATTCGCTGCTGGACACTTGTTCATTGGCTATTTTCAAAGAGTCATCCGCGTTGATGTACATTTGCAGATATTTGACCGCCAGGTTCATATTCCCCATCTTTTGGTAGATTTCTCCCTGTGTGCGGTAATGAATGCTGCTAAGTATGCTTTCGCTTAAACGACGTTCTTCTTTTTCCTGCATCTTTGCGGCTTCCAGCGCTTTCTGATATTGTTTGGTCTGCTGGTAGTATAAACATTCTATATTATACAGTCTCTTTTTGATAGACTCCAGTCTTTTGTCCTGTTCAAACGCTGTCTGACACTCCTTCAGTAATTTTTCGGCAGCTTGAAAGTCGCCGAACTTGCTGTAGTAGTTTACAAATTCCAACTTGGCAGATATTTGTTGCGTAGAGGAATTGGCAGTCGCAATGGCTTTTTCCACAGCAGCTAATGCTTCTTTTTGCTTTTTCTGGTTGATGTAATAGTTGGCTATCTGGGCATAGGTCTGGGAGATGTTGTAGTTTTCGATCTTGTATTTTTCAGTCAGTTCGATTTCTTTCAATCGCCACTCGAACGCCATCGAATCGAATCTTTTGATGGTGTAGATTTGCGACATGATGTTATAGCAACGGGAGAGGCCGGTCTTATCATCCTCTTCTTGAGCTTCTTTTAACATGTTTTGCACTTCATAAAGTGCTATGTTTGTTCTGCTTGTTTTTAGGTAATAGGTAATTAATCTATTAGCCCATGCGAAGTAATAGTATTTAGGCTGATGAGTGGCCTTGGCGAATTCTTTTACTTTGTTGGTATAGTGGATTACGCTGTCTTCATTGGTTCCCTGGAAATAATAATAATCCAGTTGAGTGGCTATGGCTACTGCCTGCATTCGTTCGTCCTGCCGTTCGCCGGCCATTCGGAATAAAGTGTCGGACATATTAAGTACAACAGGCTCTAACAAGTATTCTTGACAACGTTGATAATATTCATAGAGAGTAGAGTCAACATTGAAAGTTTCAGCCTCTTTTTGAGCTTTAGCAGTAGTGGTAAAGAACAAAATGAGGAAAAGAAATCCTACGCGAAATAGGGTTAATCGGCTCATGGTATGAATTTTTCGGGTTCTTCTATAGTTTGCAAATATACGTTTATTTCTTCTTTTTAGTACGAATACTTGCTTTTTTTATCTACATTTGTAGGCGATCTAAAAGGAATGTTGTCAATGATGAAACCTATATCTCCTATTTATATAAATGTAAAAGGGCGGTTGCTCGATCTTGCTACTCCGCAGGTGATGGGAATTTTAAATGTTACTCCCGATTCTTTTTATTCCGGCAGCCGGATGCAGACTGAAGAAGACATTGCTGCCCGGGCCTGGCAGATACTTGATGAAGGTGCTTCAATAATTGATATAGGAGCCTATTCTTCACGACCGAATGCCGAACATATTTCTGCTGAAGAAGAGATGAGAAGACTGCGTACCGGTTTGGAAATTCTGAATCGTAATCATCCCGAAGCCATTATTTCCGTTGATACTTTCCGGGCTGATGTGGCGGAAGAATGTGTGAAAGAATATGGAGTGGCTATTATTAATGACATAGCTGCCGGTGAAATGGATCACCGGATGTTTCAGACAGTAGCCGACTTGGGAGTACCTTATATAATGATGCACATGCAGGGAACTCCCCAAAATATGCAGAAAGAACCGTCTTATGATAATCTGATAAAAGATGTTTTCCTGTATTTCGCCCGTAAAGTGCAGCAACTTCGCGACTTGGGAGTGAAAGATATCATTCTCGATCCGGGATTCGGATTCGGAAAAACACTGGAACATAATTATGAACTATTGGCACATCTGGAAGAGTTTCATATCTTCGAACTTCCTGTTTTAGTGGGAGTTTCACGGAAATCAATGATTTATAAATTGTTGGGAGGAACCCCGCAAGATTCATTGAACGGGACAACCGTATTGGACACTGTTGCGTTAATGAAAGGAGCGCATATCCTGCGGGTGCATGATGTGCGTGAAGCGGTGGAAGCTGTCCGGATCACAGAGAAATTAAAAATAGAGAGTGGATATGACAAATAAGAGGAGGGTGCATGTTTTTTGAGTTTGGCATAAAAGATTTTATCGATATTCTGCTGGTAGCTTTTGTTTTGTACTATACCTACAAATTGATGAAAGCTTCCGGTTCTATCAAGGTGTTCACCGGAATTCTGGTTTTTATCCTGATCTGGCTGGTGGTGACGCAAGTGCTGGAAATGAAATTGTTGGGCTCTATTTTCGACACATTGATGAATGTGGGTGTGATCGCGTTGATTGTTCTTTTTCAGGATGAGATACGCCGTTTCCTCTTGACTTTGGGATCTCACCGACATGTCAGTGCGCTGGCCCGTCTCTTTAACGGTTCGAAAAAAGAGTCGTTGAAGCATGACGATATCATGCCGGTGGTAATGGCTTGTTTGAATATGGGGAAGCAAAAAGTCGGCGCATTGATTGTCATAGAGCATAACGTTCCTTTAGATGAAGTTGTCCGTACGGGCGAACTGATTGATGCGGCGATCAACCAACGTTTAATCGAAAATATATTCTTCAAGAATAGTCCGTTGCACGATGGCGCAATGGTAATCAGCAAAAAACGTATCAAGGCGGCAGGATGTATTCTTCCTGTATCCCATGATTTGAATATACCGAAAGAACTTGGCTTGCGACATCGCGCAGCAATGGGAATCTCTCAACAGTCGGATGCTCATGCTATTATTGTTTCGGAAGAAACAGGCGGTATTTCCGTAGCCTATCGCGGGCAATTCTACCTTCGTCTGAACGCGGAAGAATTGGAAAGTCTGCTGACAAAAGAAAACTGATTTTATAGTGATAGGCCAATGGTCAAATAATGATGGTCGTTTTATGACTATCATTATTTGACCATTGGTGTTTTATTTATTATCTTTAGGGCAATAACAATAGATATGGATAATCCTTTTGTGACTAATGGTTATGTTTCTGCCAGGTATATCTGCGATCGGGAATAAATGAAATAAAGCAAAATAGCGTCAATTGGCGCTATTTTGCTTTATTTCTAACCCTTTTTGAATGATAATTATCCCCTCCTTTTTAGGTGAATCGCCTACCTTTGCCGTATACTATTAAAATTCTATTTTTGAATAAACCATGAAAAACAAAATCATTGCTTTACTGGTACTTTTTACAGTTATTCTCTTTAGTAGTGCACAGGCGCAAACCACTGCCCACAAATTTGAGGCGGGCAAGAACACATTCCTGCTTGATGGAAAACCATTTGTAGTGAAGGCGGCTGAATTGCATTACACCCGTATCCCACAGGCTTACTGGAGTCATCGCATAGAGATGTGCAAAGCATTGGGAATGAATACGATTTGCATTTATATTTTCTGGAATATCCACGAACAGGAAGAAGGAAAGTTCGACTTCTCCGGGCAGAATGATATTGCCGCTTTCTGTAAACTTGCGCAGCAACATGGAATGTACGTCATTGTCCGTCCCGGTCCGTATGTGTGTGCGGAATGGGAGATGGGAGGACTTCCCTGGTGGCTGTTAAAGAAAAAAGACGTAGCTTTGCGCACGCTTGATCCTTATTACATGGAACGGGTAGGCATTTTTATGAAAGAAGTCGGCAAACAACTGGCTCCGTTGCAAGTGGATAAAGGAGGAAACATTATCATGGTTCAGGTGGAGAACGAGTATGGCTCTTACGGAACCGATAAACCATACGTTTCTGCCGTGCGTGATTTGGTACGTGAATCCGGTTTTACCGATGTGCCTTTGTTTCAATGTGACTGGAGCAGTAACTTTACCAATAACGCACTTGACGACCTGATTTGGACTGTGAATTTCGGAACTGGGGCTAATATCGACCAGCAGTTTAAGAAACTGAAAGAGCTTCGTCCCGAAACTCCATTGATGTGTAGTGAGTTCTGGAGCGGATGGTTCGACCATTGGGGGCGGAAACACGAAACACGTCCTGCAAAAGATATGGTACAGGGCATCAAGGATATGCTCGACCGGAATATCTCTTTCAGTCTCTATATGACTCACGGAGGAACGACTTTCGGTCATTGGGGAGGTGCAAACAACCCTGCTTATTCCGCTATGTGCAGTTCGTACGATTATGACGCTCCGATCAGTGAAGCCGGATGGACGACCGAAAAGTTTTTCTTGCTTCGCAATTTATTGAAAAACTATCTTCCGGCAGTGAATCATTGCCTGAAATCCCCGCCGCTTTGCCTGTTCTTGAGATTCCCGAAATTCATTTCAATAAAGTGGCTCCGCTATTCTCGAATTTGCCGGAAGCCAAACAAACTGTGGATATTCAACCGATGGAACAATTCAATCAGGGATGGGGAACTATTCTGTATCGGACCACACTGCCTGAAGCAACCCCCGCAGGAACCGTTTTGAAGATTACGGAAGTGCACGACTGGGCGCAAATCTATGCCGACGGCAAACTTCTGGCGCGTTTGGACCGTCGCAAAGGAGAATTTACTACGACTTTACCCGCACTGAAAAAAGGTACGCAACTGGATATTCTGGTGGAAGCAATGGGACGTGTCAACTTTGACAAATCCATTCACGACCGCAAAGGTATTACAGAAAAGGTGGAACTAGTTTCGGGTAACCAAGCTAAGGAATTGAAAAACTGGACTGTGTACAACTTCCCGGTAGATTATTCTTTTATTAAAGACAAGAAATATAACGATACAAAAATACTACCGGCTATGCCTGCTTACTACAAGAGCACTTTTAAACTGGATAAAGTAGGAGATACATTTCTGGATATGAGTACATGGGGTAAAGGCATGGTTTGGGTGAATGGTCATGCAATGGGGCGTTTCTGGGAAATTGGTCCGCAACAGACCCTCTTTATGCCGGGTTGCTGGCTGAAAGAAGGAGAGAATGAAATTCTCGTATTGGATCTGAAAGGTCCTGCCAAAGCCTCTATCAAAGGCTTGAAGAAACCTATTCTTGATATGCTTCGTGAAAAAGCTCCCGAAACACACCGCAAGGATGGAGAAAAACTGAAACTGACAGGTGAGAAAGTAACACATGAAGGTGCTTTCACTCCGGGCAACGGCTGGCAGGAAGTACGATTTGCTGCTCCGGCGAAAGGATGTTATTTCTGTTTGGAAGCGCTTTCTCCGCAAGCAAATGATAACATCGCAGCAGTAGCAGAGTTCGATATCCTGGGAGCTGATGGCAAACCGGTATCTCGTGAGCATTGGAAGATTCGTTATGCCGATAGCGAAGAGACACGTAGCGGCAACCGTACAGCCGACAAAATATTCGATTTGCAGGAATCTACTTTCTGGATGACCGTGGATAATGTTCCTTATCCTCATCAATTGGTGATTGACTTGAGTAAAGTGGAAACAGTGACCGGCTTCCGCTATCTGCCCCGTGCCGAAAAAGAATATCCGGGCATGATTAAAGAATATCGGGTGTATGTGAAATCTGCCGACTTTAATTACTAAACTATTGATGTATAAGCATTGAAATGATAATAGATATGAAGAAAAATATAATCCTTTTCGCACTCTTCTTTGTAGGAGTGTTGACTGGATATTGCCAACAATCTGCCTACCTGTTTGTTTATTTCACCGGCAATCGCATGAGTGAGGAAGCCGTCAGGATGGCTGTTAGTCTCGATGGATATAATTATAAAGCCTTGAATGGAAATCAACCGGTACTTGATTCCCGTGTGATTAGTTCAACAGGCGGGGTGCGCGATCCCCATATTTTACGTTGCGAAGACGGGAAGACATTTTATATGGTAGTTACAGATATGGTATCTGGCAATGGATGGAGTTCTAATCGTGCCATGGTATTGCTGAAATCGAAAGACCTTGTACACTGGACTTCCAATATCGTGAATATCCAGAAGAAATATCCCGATCAGGAAAACCTAAAACGTGTGTGGGCGCCACAAACGATTTATGACAAGCAGGCCGGAAAATACATGATCTATTGGTCCATGCAACATGGCAATGGTCCGGACATCATTTATTATGCTTATGCTAACAAGGATTTTACCGATATAGAAGGAGAACCGAAACCGCTGTTTCTTCCGAAAAACGAAAAGTCATGTATTGACGGCGATATCGTCTATAAAGACGGGCTTTATCACCTGTTCTATAAAACGGAAGGGAATGGAAATGGCATTAAGAAGGCTACTACTTCCTCTCTGACCTCCGGACAGTGGACGGAATCAGATGACTATAAGCAGCAGACGAAGGATGCAGTAGAGGGTGCGGGCATTTTTCCATTGATTGGCTCGGATAAGTACATCTTGATGTATGATGTGTATATGAAAGGCAAATACCAGTTTACGGAAAGTGCTGATCTGGAACACTTCAAAGTGATTGACCATGCTATCAGTATGGATTTCCATCCACGCCACGGCACTGTTATTCCGATTACTCAAAAAGAATTGCAACGCCTTTTCAAGGCGTATGGTAAACCGGAAGGTTTCTGATCTAAAGGAGAAAGGGAGTTTGGGCACCTCTCATCTACAAATTCAATGAATTTCAAGCGGGTAGTCTTCATTTCCAGATAAATACATTCACCCTTTTGTCTTTTTTTGAGTTATTAAGATAAGGTGGATTCACTATTGTAATCCAGGAAAATAGTATACGATATTGGAAAAAGTGTATATTTTACCCTTGTTTACTTGTTTCTTATATATTTTTAAGTGTAAAACAACCAATTATAGCTTGAAATATATCAGTTAGAATAATGAAAATCTTAACTTTGCGATTGATAATCTTAATGCAATAGATACCATGAGAAAATTATTCCTGTTTTTAGTTGTCTTGTTTTTGTCGTTTCAGCAAGTCACTTTAGCTGCAATCAAAGAAATGACGAGTACCCCCGATTCGGTTTATCTCTTTTCCTTTGCCACTTCCGGAGACGACGGGTGTAGCGGGCTTCGTTTTGCCTGGAGCATGGATAAGGAAAACTGGCTTGAAGTCGGCCGGAACTACGGATATCTCCGGTGTGATTACAGCCGTTGGGGATCGCAGAAGAAAATGCTCGACCCTTATTTGAAACAGTCGCCCGCTGGCGAATGGATATGTACCTGGAAATTGAATGATCGTGATGGATACGGCCAGGCCACTTCTAAGGACTTGATAAACTGGACCAGCCAGAAATATCCCCGTACTACTTCGGATTTTGACGGAACAAGAGTGAAAGCCGTAGTTGCCGGAGAGGAGCAGAAAGGAACTATTAACCGGGTAGCGTGGACTTTGGTAGATGGATTAAATAAGAATTATGGCTGGAATCAATATCGGAACTCATTGCATGAAGAACGTCCGGTGCAGGATGGAGAACGTTTTGCCGGTTTGAAGTCTGTAAAAGCAACGGTCACCGTACAGCCCGAACGTGCCAAAGACATCAGCGATGTCTTGTTGGGTGCTTTCTTTGAAGATATTAATTATTCGGCAGACGGAGGACTCTATGCAGAACTGATCCAGAACCGTGATTTTGAATACGACCCTTCAGACAGGGAAGGGGATAAGAACTGGAATAGTACTCATTCCTGGACATTGAAAGGAGATAAAACCACTTTCACCATTAACACTACCGATCCTATTCATGCCAATAATCCGCATTATGCCGTATTGAATGTAGAACGACCGGGAGCCGCGTTAGAAAATACAGGCTTTGATGGTATCGCGCTGAATGTCGGAGAGAAATATGACTTTTCCATATTTGCGAGGGTTCCGCAGGGTCAATCAAATAAATTACAGGTTCGTTTGGTAGATGGAGAAGGAAATATATGTGGAGAGACTTCTCTGACTGTATCTTCCCGCCAATGGAAAACGTATAAAACAGTGATTACTGCCAAAGCAACCGCAGATACTCGCCTCGAAATCATTCCGCAATCTGCTGGAGAATTGAATCTGGATATGATTTCCCTGTTTCCGCAGCATACATTTAAAGGACGCAAGAACGGACTCCGCAAGGATCTGGCTCAAGTGTTAGCTGACATTCATCCCCGTTTCATCCGTTTTCCCGGTGGCTGTGTGGCTCATGGTGATGGTCTGAAGAATATCTATCAATGGAAAAACACGGTCGGTCCGTTAGAAGCAAGAAAGGCTCAACGCAACCTTTGGGGGTATCATCAAAGCATGGGACTGGGATATTTTGAATATTTCCAATTCTGCGAAGATATTGGCGCAGAACCGCTTCCGGTATTGGCTGCTGGTGTTCCTTGCCAGAACTCTGCCTGTCACGGTGACTTGAGAGGCGGACAGCAAGGCGGTATCCCAATGAGCGAAATGGGTGCTTATATTCAGGATATTCTTGATCTGATAGAGTGGGCAAACGGCGACGCTAAGAAGACAAAGTGGGGAAAGGTACGTGCCGAAGCAGGCCATCCGAAACCTTTCAACCTGAAATACATTGGCATCGGAAATGAAGATCTCATCACCGATATCTTCGAAGAACGTTTTACAATGATATTTAATGCCATCAAAGAAAAATATCCTGAAATGGTCGTTGTAGGTACGGTAGGACCGTTCAATGAAGGTACAGACTACGTAGAAGGATGGAAACTGGCCGACAAACTGGGTGTGCCGATGGTGGACGAACATTATTATCAGACTCCGGGATGGTTCCTGAACAATCGATTTCTACGATAAATACGACCGTTCGAAAAAGACAAAAGTATATTTGGGCGAATATGCGACTCATATCCCGGGACGAAAAGCGAATATCGAAACTGCACTGACGGAAGCTCTTTATCTTGCTGCCTTGGAACGCAATGGAGACGTTGTACACATGACTTCTTACGCTCCTCTTCTCGCCAAAGAAGGACATACCCAATGGAATCCGGATTTGATTTACTTCAATAACCGGGAAGTGAAACCGACCACCGGATATTATGTGCAGAAACTCTACGGACAGAATGCCGGAAACGAATATTTGCCATCGAAGATCACTTTGGATAATAAAGACGATAAAGTGCAGAAACGTTTTGCTTCTTCCATTGTCCGCGATTCGGCAAGTGGAGATGTGATTGTGAAGTTGGTCAACTTACTTCCTGTAGAGGTGAATACTCATGTCGACCTTTCCGGAATCGGTGTGATACAGCCTTCTGCAAAGAGAACCGTACTGACCGGCAAACCGGCAGATACTCCGCTACCTGTTGAAGATACGGTGGAAGTGGCAGAAAAGTTTGATTGCCAATTGCCTGCCTACTCTTTTACGGTGATCCGGATAAAAAAAGGCAAATGAGAAATAACAGGAAATAAATGAAGAACATAATAACATGAATAATATGAAGAAGATAATAAGCGCTCTGCTGGCTGGTTGCTGTCTGACTTCGCTGATGGCACAAGACGTGGTCGTGAAAGGACCGGATGAAAAACTGCAATTGGTTGTCTTTACTTCCCCTGCCGAAAAGCCAAGTTATTCCATTACCTATAATGGGAAAACCATGCTGGAGAAATCACCTTTGGGTATGAACACGAATATTGGTGACTTTGCTAAAGGAATGAAACTGACAGGGCATACGGTCACCCCCATTGATACTGTCTATCGTCAGGATCGTATTAAAACCTCACAAGTGCATTATCAGGCAAACGAGCTGAACTGTCAATTTGAGAATCCGAAAGGACAGAAAATAGATGTTGTCTTTCGTGTCAGCAACAATGATGTAGCTTTCCGTTATACCCTGCCGCGTCAGGATGGAAAAGGAAGTGTAACGGTGACTGCCGAAGAAACCGGTTTCCGTTTCCCGCAACAGACTACTACTTTTTTGTGTCCGCAAAGCGATGCCATGATAGGATGGAAGCGTACAAAACCCAGTTATGAGGAAGAATACAAGGCAGATGCTCCGATGAGTGACCGTTCCCAGTACGGGCATGGTTACACATTCCCTTGTCTGTTCCGTATCGGTGACGATGGTTGGGTGCTGGTCAGCGAGACGGGAGTGGACAGTCGATATTGCGGCTCACGTTTAAGCGATGTGAGCGAAGGTAATCTGTATACGGTTGCTTTCCCGATGGCAGAAGAAAATAACGGCAACGGAACGGTTGCTCCGGCATTTGCCTTGCCGGGAGCTACTCCCTGGCGTACTATCACTATCGGCGAGACTTTGAAACCGATTGTGGAAACAACTGTTGCGTGGGATGTCGTGCGTTCTCTTTATGAAACAAAATATGACTACCGTTTCGGACGTGGCACATGGAGTTGGATTCTTTGGCAGGATGGTAGTATCAACTATGACGATCAGGTGCGATATATTGATTTTGCTGCCGCAATGGGATATGAGTATGCGTTGATTGATAACTGGTGGGATACGAACATCGGTCGTGACCGCATGAAGTTTTTGGTAAAATACGCACGTAGTAAAGGCGTGGAACTCTTCTTATGGTATAGCTCTTCCGGTTATTGGAATGATATTGAGCAAGGACCGGTTAATCACATGGACAACGCCATTATCCGCAAACGCGAGATGAAATGGTTGCAGAGTCTCGGAGTAAAAGGCATCAAAGTCGATTTCTTTGGTGGCGATAAGCAAGAAACGATGCGCCTGTATGAAGATATCTTGAGTGATGCCGACGATCACGGCCTGATGGTGATCTTCCACGGTTGTACAATCCCTCGCGGATGGGAACGCATGTATCCGAATTATGTAGGTAGTGAAGCCGTACTGGCATCCGAGAATATGGTATTCAACCAGCACTTCTGCGATAAAGAGGCTTTCAATGCTTGTCTGCATCCGTTTATCCGTAATACGGTGGGTAGCATGGAATTCGGCGGCTGTTTCCTGAACAAACGGCTGAACCGCAACAATGACGGAGGAACTACGCGTCGCACTACTGATATATTTCAATTAGCCACTACCGTGTTATTCCAGAATCCGGTACAGAACTTTGCACTTGCCCCCAACAACCTGAAAGATGTTTCCCCTGTTTGCATGGACTATATGAAAACGATTCCTACCACGTGGGATGAGACGTGTTTCATTGACGGATATCCGGGGAAATATGTAGTCTTGGCACGTCGTCACGGTGGCACTTGGTATGTGGCGGCCATTAATGCAGGAAAAGAAACATTGAAGTTGAAACTGGATTTAGAGATGTTTGCCGGAAAAACAGTTTCTCTGTATAAGGATGATAAAAAAGGAGCACCACAGCTAGTGCCGTTGAAAGTAAAAGAGAACGGTAAAGTACAGCTGGAGATTCTTCCGCAGGGAGGTGCTGTATTGGTAAACAAATAGATGATAGTTCTACCGTTTGTTGTGGGATCATGTGGCAATGATTGTTCGGTAAAAGTTTGATAGAATCAATATTTATAGCATAATTTATGTAGCACTTTTTATGCTACACAAATTGTGCTATGAATAATTGCTTGAATATAAACAATATAGACTACTTTCTTTATTCTTTGAATGAAATCATATTTGAGAAATGTTTCGTGGATATAATTCATTCAGTTGTGGTTGCAGACATTGCCTTACGCTGGTATACTAAAATAATCATATTCAAGAAAAGACCCTTCACCTTTCACAATGCCCTGTTCATCGTCATTAGCGGGTGAAGGGCTGGCTTTCACCTTCCTTTCACCTTTCTACCCTGGCTTTTACAGCTGTCTAGTCTGCTAAATCTTTTATCTATAGCTGGCAGGAGAAGTATTAATAGATGGCTTCCAGACTATTATAAGAAAACTTCTTTTCTATAAGGGACAAACTTCCTTTGTATAGGACCTAAACTTCTTTTGCATTATAAGAAAACTATAAATGCAAGCTTTGATTATATAAATGCAAGTTCCATTTATATAATTGCAAGTTTTGTTTTTATAAACGCAACTTTCATTTATAGATTGCATTTATTGAAAAGTAAGTTTACATACTGGTAGTAGGAAGTTTACCTATAATCAAAAGAAAGTTTGTTATTAATGAAAGAGAGGGTAGTTAGTAATGGATAAGGAAGCAGGTCAGGTATGTCTTCAGAAGCATAGATAGAGAAGTGCCATATAGGATTAGGAAACCGGACTATCAGAAAAGCATTTTATGTGTATATATAAATGACCTGCTCGACCAGAAAATCACTTTGTGTTGAAATCGGGTAGGTTCTTTTTATTGAGTGAACTGATAGGTGAAATCCCTATCCCTATCGTATTATATGGTAAACGCAGGCTAAAATTGAAGTGCAAATGCTCCGTAATATGATACATTTAGCGGAGAATGATTGTTTTTTAGTCCTTTTTTGACACATAAGTGTACCTTTATATTTAATGTATCATCTATCTTTGTAAACAAGAAATCTTATTTAATATCATGAATATGAATAGACATTGCAGAATAATCAAGTGTATATTATCAGGAGTCGTTTGCGCGTTGTTATTGCCTGTATCAATGCAGGCACAAAAGAACACAGCATTTATCCCCGGACAAGTGTGGAATGATACGGATGGAAATCCGATCAATGCCCATGGTGGCGGACTTCTTTATCACAATGGTACTTACTATTGGTATGGTGAATACAAGAAAGGAAAAACGATTTTGCCGGACTGGGCTACGTGGGAGTGTTATCGTACAGACGTGACCGGAGTCGGTTGTTACTCCTCTAAAGACTTGCTGAATTGGAAATTTGAAGGAATTGTGCTTTCGGCAGTCAAAGACGATCCGAATCATGACCTGCATCCCTCCAAGGTGTTGGAACGTCCGAAAGTCATCTTTAATAAGAAGACCGGTAAGTTTGTAATGTGGGCACATGTGGAAAGCGCCGATTACAGTAAGGCTTGTGCTGGCGTGGCGGTTGCCGATTCTCCTGTCGGACCGTTCGTCTATCAGGGAAGTTTCCGTCCGAACAATGCGATGAGCCGCGACCAGACAGTTTTTGTGGATGATGACGGACGTGCTTATCAGTTCTATTCTTCGGAAAATAATGAAACTATGTATATTAGTCTTTTGACTGATGATTACCTGAAACCCAGCGGACGGTTTACTCGCAATTTTGTCAAAGAGTCTCGTGAAGCTCCGGCTGTGTTTAAATATAATGGTAAATACTATATGTTAAGCTCCGGTTGCACAGGCTGGGATCCGAATGTGGCCGAAATAGCAGTGGCCGATTCTATTATGGGAACGTGGAAAACGATCGGTAATCCTTGTACGGGACTGGATGCGGATAAAACGTTCTACGCGCAGAGTACTTACGTTCAGCCTGTTATCGGAAAGAAGGACGCATACATTGCTATGTTCGACCGCTGGAAAAAGAAAGACTTGGAAGACTCCCGCTATGTATGGCTGCCTGTACTTGTAAAAGACGGAAAGATAACAATTCCCTGGCATGAAAAATGGACTCTTTCCATCTTTGACAAATAAAAAAGAAGATAAGCATGAAACGGATATTACTACTACTTTGCGGAATAATACTTGTTCCTACTCTTGCTTGTTCCCAGCGTTTGGTGGAAGTAGGAAAGGGATATAGCTGTACTTCGGTCAATACGACGGTCTTTCGGAATAACTCGCTGGTGACGCACGGTGAGGAACAATATATCAGTTATTACGATAACGACGGCTATCTGATACTTGGAAAACGGAAACTGGATTCGAAACAATGGACTTTACACCGCACCCAATATCAGGGAAATGTAAAGGATGCTCATAATGTAATCAGTATGATGGTGGATGGAGAAGGTTACGTACACGTGTCTTTCGATCATCATGGACATAAACTGAATTATTGCCGGAGCATTGCTCCTGGTTCTCTGGAACTGGGAGATAAAATACCGATGACCGGAGTTGATGAAGGAAATGTCACCTATCCGGAGTTTTATTCTTTATCCGGAGGAGATTTACTGTTTGTTTATCGTTCCGGTTCTTCCGGTCGTGGCAACTTGGTGATGAACCGTTATTCGCTGAAAGAACATAAATGGATTCGTGTGCAGGATATACTGATTGACGGAGAAAATAAACGGAATGCTTATTGGCAAATGTATGTCGATGAGAAAGGAACCATCCATCTTTCGTGGGTGTGGCGCGAAAGCTGGCATGTGGAAACAAACCATGATATATGTTATGCCCGTTCGTTTGATAATGGAGTGACTTGGTATAAATCAAGTGGAGAGCAATATGAACTTCCTATCAAATTGTCTAATGCAGAGTATGCCTGTCGTTTGCCTCAAAACTGTGAGTTGATTAATCAAACAAGTATGAGTGCCGATGCAGAAGGAAATCCGTATATAGCCACTTATTGGCGGGATCCCGACAGTAACGTGCCCCAATATCGTATCGTCTGGAATGACGGGAAAGTATGGCATCAACGGCAGATCACAGATCGCAAAACACCTTTTACCTTGAAGGGTGGCGGTACGAAAATGATACCTATTGCCCGTCCGCGTATTGTGGTAGAGGATGGGGAAGTCTTTTATATTTTCCGCGACGAAGAACGGGGAAGCCGTGTCTCAATGGCACATGCGTCCGACGTCGGCATTAGTAAATGGACGATAACGGATTTGACCGACTTTTCCGTAGATGCTTGGGAACCGTCTCATGATACGGAACTCTGGAAGAAACAGCGGAAGCTTCATCTCTTTGTGCAACACACCCGTCAGGGAGATGGTGAACGCACGGCAGAAATTGATCCTCAAATGGTATATGTATTAGAAACAGATATGAATATAAATAAGTAAAGATATGAAGAAACTATCTGCAACTCTTCTTTTCGTACTCTTCCTAAGTGGTGTAATTCGTGTCTTAATTCATCATCAAGCTCATATATGGCTTTAACGGCTGGAGTATTCTATCGGTTAGTTCACTAATATTCATCTGTATATGTGTACCGGGCAGTCGCTCGGTACTATACATGCATTTCCCTTTACACAGATAATAATAACCGTTATTTACCGACAGTTGTTTATCCGATAATTCCAACTGCATTTCATCTTCGGGGAAAGCCGCGGCATAGATTTGCAGCACTTCCTTGGCATTGATGATACGTGCCATGCCCAACGGATGTTGAGGCTGTTGATCTTCGGGAGGTAAGAGTTGAACCATGCACTTATATCCGGTGTGTTGCCTGATAGCATACAATAGGCTATATTCCACATCTTTATCTTCAGCGCAAAGCTCATTGATAATGATATGTTTGTCTCCTTTATATATAATAGTCACCCCCTTGATTTCGTTTTCTTGTCTGGCTACAAATAAGTATCCTCCGCTGATGGCAAGATCAGTCATAATAACCTGAAAGTCTTCCAGCGTGTGCTGAATACAGCAAGCCCGTTCGGAAAGCTTTTTATTCAAATAAGAATAAATCTCTTCCTGAAATTCCGGAACCACACTGACCGCTATCTCTTTAGCAGGAATAAACTCCGGCAAAACGATCTCTTTAGTTGAATACTTGAATACGGAAGCATATCCCATGCGGGCATAATAGTCGAACAACCAGGGCTCTGCCGGTATCAATGTGCTGAAATGTACTCCATTCCGCAGCATCCGGGCGAAAGACTGTGATAAAAGCTCTCGCATGACCCCTTTGCTTCGGAAATCGGGATGCGTACAGGCTCCTGAAATATAGGAAGTCTGCACTGTTTCTCCGCCGAAAGTCATCGGATAAGGAAGCATCTGAAGCGCAGAGATTACCTCATCGCCACTTTGGATGGCGACATTCACCTCTGTTTTATAGCGCAGTCTGAAGTACATTTCAACGAATTCTTCACTATCGTCAAAACAGATTTTCCACAATGCTTTTACTTGCTCCTTTATCATCATATTTATAATGGATTTACCATTTTACCATATTCATGGGATGCTCTTTGAGGCAAGCCATATATTTTTCCAGAATCGTTGCCGGCTGGTAAGACAGTTTGGCTTTGCGTAAACCCTCAATACCTAAATCCTCTTCCCGGTTGATATAAATATATTGTTCGGGAATCCGGTTGGCAAATTCATAATTAATCATGGCGTAAGCACCGTCAATGCTGGTATCTGCCTTTTTCTACATGTACCCCGAATGTTTCATGGTTGATAGGCATACCGAATGTGAATGCGACAATTTTACCGTTCACATGCAAGATACCTCCCGTCAGTCCGAGTGCCTCGAAGTTGTGGAGAGCATAAATCAGGGCGCGACGTTCGTTGCCTGTCCCCTCCTGTTGGTCACAGTTATTCACTTTACACCACTCTGCTTCCAGATCCAGACATTCCTGAATACGGTCCGGGGTAATCGGTGTGTATTCGTAATCCGGATAAGTGTTGCGGAACCGGTTGATATGATTTCTTTTCGCCTGGAATTTCTTCCCTTTCAGCGTAGATAGATCACTTCTCAAATAAATATAATCCGCATAGTCGCGGTCTTCTGTGAAAGTGAACTGTTCCGGAAGGATAGCTTCGAGATCAGTGCGCATATTGCTGCACACTCCCAGCATACAGAAATGCTGGTTCTCTTTGCGGGCATCTTCTATCAGTTCCCACAATACTGCTTTCAAATCTCCTGTGCCTACGGGCATCATATAAGCAAGTTGTTCTCCCGCCCAAAACTTGAATACCAGAAAGTTGTCGACCACTGCGAATTGAGTGTCATATAAGAACCTCCAGCTGCAAAGATTGGAGAATGAAAGATCGCAATTGCGGCGATCACTTTTCATCGTGAATGAGGTGATTGTGTCTTTGTCTGCTAATGTGATATCTTTAAATGGAATCATAAAATTGCTTTTTGCGTTTAACTCTTTATATAACGGAAAATCAAGAGATTTTGTTTTTACAAGACACCTAATAATCGAAGGATCGTAGGTGTGAGTAGTGCAGTGAAGATTCCATTCAGTGTCAGTCCCAGACTGGCGTATGCTCCATATTTGCTGCTGATATCCATTGCGGTGGAAGTTCCGACAGCATGAGCGGCTGTCCCCATCGAAAGCCCTTGAGCGATCGGACTGCCTACACGCATGATTTTCATGGTCTTAAAACCACAGATTGCTCCTAATAAACCAACTGCCACAACAACTGCCGCCGTCAGTGACGGAATACCGCCAATGGCTTTGGTTACTTCCATCGCAATCGGAGTCGTAACCGATTTGGGAGCGAGTGACAGGATTACTTCTTGGGAAGCTCCCATAAACTTCGCAATCAGCACTACTGAAATAACTCCGACAATGCAGCCTGCCAGTTGAGACAGAAGGATTGGCAATAACTGCTTTTTTATCATCTCCAATTGAAGATATAAAGGTACGCCTAAAGCAACAACAGCCGGGCGGAGCCAGAACTCGATCAGATGTCCTCCTTTATTATAGGTCTCGTATGAGATATTTGTCATTTTAAGGAAGATGATTAATAGGGCGATGGTCAGCAATATAGGATTTAATAATACCAGTCCTGTTTTCTTCTGAAGCAATTTGGCAAAGAAGAAAATCCCGAAGGTGATAGCCAGCAGGAAGAAATTATTCTCTAAGAAGCTCATTTGTCTTTATTCGTTAAGTTGATTTTATCTTTAAGGTGCAGTTTCTCCGACAGATGGAAATCCGTCAGGTGAAGTTTGCGTGCCAGCTTAATCTGACGTGCCAGCCTGAACTTGCGGACGATTTGGTGCACCCATCCCGTAACGACAAGTACAAGCGCGGTGCTGACAATGGTCGCTGTCACTATCGGCCAGAACTCTGCTGCAATAACATCAAAGTATAGCATAAGAGCCACACCGGGCGGAACGAAAAAGAATCCTAAGTTGGCAACCAGAAAGTCGGACAATCCCTGTACCCAGTGTAGTTTAATCCAACCTAATTTTAAAAAGAGGGTGAGCAGCAGCATACCGATGATGCTGGAGGGGAGCTTGATACCCGTAAGATAAACGATTAATTCACCCAAAGCCAAACAGCCAAATAAAATGGCGCACTGACGTATCATACACTAATTACCTATTGATTTGTTTGAAAACACTGCAAAGGTAGAAAAAATAGAAGTACAGTGTTAAATATTATAATATTTTAGACTTGGGAGAGAAAAATAGCCGAAATTGTAATGTGGATATTGCAAAATTGAGTACTTTTGCACCGCAAATTACAAATCGTAACAAGGTTTATAATATTATTCAAATATATCTATGCTTAATTTAATCAACCAAATCGTGGCTCGTGCGAAAGCAAATCGCCAACGTATTGTTCTTCCGGAAGGAACTGAAGAACGCACATTGAAAGCTGCCAATATGATTTTGACAGACGAAGTAGCTGATCTAATTTTACTGGGTAAACCGGCAGAAATTAATGAACTTGCTGCAAAATGGGGATTGGGAAACATCGGTAAAGCTACTATCATTGATCCTGAAACTTCTCCGAAACACGAAGAGTATGCGCAGTTGTTGTGTGAACTTCGTAAAAAGAAGGGGATGACTATCGAAGAAGCCCGCAAGTTAACGAATGATCCTTTATTCTTTGGTTGTTTAATGATGAAGAATGGTGACGCTGACGGTCAGTTGGCAGGTGCCCGCAACACAACAGGCAATGTACTGCGTCCGGCTTTACAGATTATCAAGACTGCTCCGGGCATCACTTGTGTATCCGGTGCTATGTTGCTCCTGACTCATGCTCCCGAATATGGAAAGAATGGAATTTTGGTCATGGGTGATGTGGCCGTAACCCCGGTTCCTGATGCTAATCAATTGGCGCAGATTGCAGTTTGTACAGCGCAGACTGCCAAGGCGGTTGCCGGTATTGAAAATCCGAAAGTAGCTATGCTGAGCTTCTCTACCAAAGGCTCTGCTAAACATGAAGTGGTAGACAAAGTAGTAGAAGCAACTAAAATAGCTAAGGAAATGGCTCCGACTCTTGATTTGGACGGTGAACTGCAGGCAGATGCGGCTCTTGTTCCTGAAGTAGGTGCAAGCAAAGCTCCGGGTTCGGAGGTAGCCGGACAAGCAAATGTACTGATTGTTCCAAGCTTGGAAGTAGGTAACATTTCTTATAAGCTAGTTCAACGTTTGGGACATGCTGATGCTATCGGCCCGATCCTTCAAGGTATCGCTTGCCCGGTAAACGACTTGTCTCGTGGTTGTTCTATTGAAGATGTATATCGTATGATTGCTATTACGGCTAATCAGGCTATTGCAGCAAAGGCAAATAAATAAGTATTAGATATAAAGTAGTAAGTATTAAATCGACAACGACATGAAAATTCTGGTATTGAACTGCGGAAGTTCATCTATTAAATATAAATTGTTCGATATGACCAGCAAAGAAGTGATTGCGCAAGGTGGTATCGAAAAAATCGGTCTGAAAGGATCTTTCTTGAAACTGACTTTGCCGAATGGTGAAAAGAAAATACTGGAAAAAGATATTCCTGAACATACAGTAGGAGTTGAGTTTATCCTGAATACGTTGATTCACCCCGAATATGGCGCTATCAAATCTTTGGATGAAATCAATGCCGTAGGTCACCGTATGGTACACGGAGGCGAGCGTTTCAGCGAATCTGTATTGCTGAATAAGGAGGTATTGGAAGCCTTTACAGCTTGCAATGATCTGGCTCCGTTGCACAATCCGGCTAACTTGAAAGGTGTGAATGCAGTTTCTGCTATTCTTCCTAACATTCCGCAGGTAGGTGTATTTGATACGGCTTTTCATCAGACCATGCCGGATTATGCCTACATGTATGCTATTCCCTACGAAATGTATGAGAAATATGGCGTACGTCGTTATGGCTTCCACGGAACTTCTCACCGTTACGTGTCCAAACGTGTATGCGAATTCTTGGGTGTAAATCCGGTAGGAAAGAAAATCATCACTTGTCATATTGGTAATGGTGGTTCTATTGCCGCTATCAAAGATGGTAAATGTATAGATACTACTATGGGCTTGACTCCATTGGAAGGCTTGATGATGGGTACTCGCAGCGGTGACATTGATGCCGGTGCAGTAACATTCATCATGGAAAAAGAAGGCTTGAATACGACAGGCATTTCTAACCTGCTGAACAAGAAGAGCGGTGTACTCGGTATTTCAGGTGTATCAAGCGATATGCGTGAACTTTTGGCTGCTTGTGCGGCTGGCAATGAGAAAGCTATCCTTGCAGAGAAGATGTATTATTATCGTATCAAGAAATACATCGGTGCTTATGCTGCTGCATTGGGCGGTGTAGATATCATTCTGTTTACAGGTGGTGTAGGTGAAAATCAGATGGAATGTCGCCGTGAAGTTTGTAAGGATATGGAATTCATGGGTATCGAGCTTGACAACGATGTGAATGCTAAAGTTCGTGGTGAGGAAGCTATTATTTCTACTGCAGATTCTAAAGTGAAAGTAGTAGTGATTCCGACAGATGAAGAGTTGTTGATTGCATCGGATACAATGGATATTCTGAAGAAATAATAACTGAACTGATTTATATTGTACGGGGATGTGCCAAGATTGGGACATCCCCGTCTTTTTTTGTTTTAGTTTTACCTCATGGTTCCTTTCATTTACTTCCAAGAAACAACATTGTTATTATTATTTGTAGCTAACAGGTTGACTTGTTCTTAAAAATACCTGTATGTTTATTGTGTAATTCTTTTTGTGATGATTCTAACGGAGAATAGAAAACTTTTTGAGGGAATCTTGATAAAAAGTAGATAGGAAATATAGTTAGTTCTTTTGTTTTTCTGGAGATTTGGGAGTAGTTTCCCCTTTTTTGTCTTAATTTGCATCTCAAATTCATTCTTAAAACGAATTTACTATGCGTTACTCCGTCATAATCCCCGTTTACAATCGTCCCGATGAAGTGGATGAATTATTGCAAAGTCTTACCATGCAACACTTTAAAGATTTCGAAGTCGTTGTTGTAGAAGATGGTTCCTCCATTCCCTGTAAAGAAGTAGTAGACCGTTATGCAGACCGGTTGAATATAAAATACTTCTCTAAACTTAACTCCGGTCCGGGACAAACCCGCAATTACGGGACAGAACGTAGCGAAGGGGAATACCTTATTATATTAGATTCTGATGTCATTCTTCCCGAAGGATACTTCGATGCGGTAGAGAAGGAACTTCTCGCTTCTCCTGCCGACGCGTTCGGTGGTCCCGACCGTGCGCACGATTCTTTTACGGATATCCAAAAGGCGATAAACTATTCCATGACTTCTTTCTTTACGACCGGAGGGATCCGTGGCGGGAAAAAGAAGATGGACAAATTCTATCCCCGCAGTTTTAATATGGGAGTTCGCCGGGCAGTGTATGAGGCTTTAGGCGGATTTTCAAAGATGCGTTTTGGAGAGGATATTGACTTTAGTATCCGTATCTTTAAGAACGGCTATACTTGCCGGCTTTTTCCGGATGCCTGGGTGTATCACAAACGTCGGACAGACTTGAAGAAGTTCTTTAAGCAAGTCCATAACTCCGGCATTGCCCGCATTAACCTTTATAAGAAATACCCGGACTCTCTGAAACTGGTGCATTTGCTTCCTGCTGTATTTACGCTGGGAGTGGCACTCTTATTATTAGGAACCCCATTCTGTCTTTTCAGTTTTACGCCGATCATTCTTTATGCATTGCTGGTATGCATGGATTCTACTATTCAGAATAAGAGTCTGGCTATTGGCATTTATTCCATAGCCGCTGCATTTATACAACTTATCGGCTATGGTACAGGCTTTTGGCGTGCATGGTGGCAGCGTTGTGTCAGAGGGAAAGATGAGTTTGAGGCTTTCCAAAAGAATTTTTATAAGTAACCTACTTTTAATTTGTTTACTACCATTCCTATTTTTACTTAAAAGGAATGTTGCATGACACCCGGGTCTCATGCTACTCAACACCCGGGTGTCAGGTATGCTGAGACCCGGGTGTCGTACAACTTGTCTCTGCATAGAAAAAAGAAGAAGCCTGCAACCAATTTTTTTCCCATTGCCTCTATCATTAAATTAAATAAGCCTACCTTTACACCTTCAAAACATAGTAAATGGAAAGTAAACACAAACTATCCATCAACCAATGGGCACTGGAGGACCGCCCACGGGAAAAAATGATGGAAAAGGGAGCAGCGGCATTGAGTGATGCCGAACTACTCGCTATATTAATCGGCTCCGGAAATACGGAAGAAAGCGCTGTTGAACTGATGCGGCGCCTGCTCCTGTCTTGTGATAACAATCTCAATTCTCTGGCAAAATGGGAAGTCTGCGATTATTCCCGTTTTAAAGGTATGGGACCGGCGAAGAGTATTACAGTGATGGCAGCATTGGAACTTGGAAAGCGTCGGAAACTGCAAAACACAAAAGAAAGGCCTCAAATCACCTGTTCAAAAGATATTTATGATATCTTTCAACCTTTGATGTGCGACCTCGAACAAGAAGAATTCTGGGTTCTTTTATTGAATCAGGCAACGAAACTGATTGATAAGGTGCGTATCAGTACCGGTGGAATAGATGGAACATACACCGATGTACGCACCATCCTTCGGGAAGCATTGCTGCAAAGAGCCACCCAAATAGCTGTGGTCCATAATCATCCTTCAGGGAATATCCGTCCTAGTCAGCCTGACAAAACACTGACAGAACATATTCGTAAAGCGGCAGATACAATGAATATCCACCTGATAGATCATGTCGTCGTTTGCGAAGACGGGTTCTTTAGCTTTGCGGATGAAGGATTGCTTTAATTTCCTCTACATCTTTATTCCCTGTTTGCAACAATTTACCATCTGGGTACGTTTTTCATATTAGTGAAGATGGAGAATAGATGTAATATTCTTTAGGTACACGATGCTCATTCCGTACCTAATTTTTTATGTTTCATTTTTTATCTCTATCTTTGCGATACATAACAAAATGAGAAGACGTATGGAAAAGATTGAAATAGAAGAAAAGATTGTAGCCATGCTAAAAACGGTGTACGATCCGGAAATTCCGGTGAATGTATACGATCTTGGACTGATTTATAAGATAGATGTCTCCGATACTGGAGAAGTGGTACTTGATATGACATTGACAGCCCCTAACTGTCCGGCTGCTGATTTTATCATGGAAGATATTCGTCAGAAAGTGGAATCGGTGGAGGGTGTGACTGCGGCTACCATTAATCTGGTGTTTGAACCGGAATGGGACAAAGATATGATGAGTGAGGAAGCGAAACTCGAACTCGGTTTTCTCTAGTTACGAGTGATAACCTCATAATCAATCTCTTATAACTAACAACTCAAAACTCATGAAGAACGTTTATTTCCTTTCCGATGCGCATCTTGGGTCCCGTGCTATTGAGCATGGACGCACGCAGGAACGGCGTTTGGTGAACTTCCTTGATAGTATAAAGCACAAGGCTTCTGCTGTTTATCTGTTGGGAGATATGTTTGATTTCTGGTATGAATTCCGGCTGGTCGTCCCCAAAGGATATACCCGTTTCTTGGGAAAAATCTCCGAACTGACGGATATGGGAGTGGAAGTGCATTTCTTTATTGGCAACCATGATATATGGTGTGGGGATTATCTCACCAAAGAATGTGGTGTCATTATGCACCGTGAACCGCTGACTACCGAAATATACGGAAAAGAGTTTTATCTTGCTCATGGTGACGGGCTGGGCGACCCGGACAAGAAGTTCAAACTGCTTCGTTCCATGTTTCACAGCAAAACATTACAAACATTGTTTTCCGCTATTCATCCCCGATGGAGCGTGGAACTTGGTTTATCATGGGCGAAACGCAGCAGGCAGAAACGGACTGACGGAAAGGAACCGGATTATATGGGGGAAAATCAGGAGCATCTGGTACTATATACAAAAGAGTATTTGAAAAGTCATCCCAATATAAACTTCTTTATTTACGGACATCGCCACATTGAACTTGATTTGATGCTAAGTGTCACTTCACGTGTGCTGATACTTGGAGACTGGATTAATTTCTTTTCTTATGCCGTATTCGACGGCGAGAACCTTTTTCTTGAAGAATATATAGAAGGAGAGACGCAGGTTTGAGGCGGATAGTTTCATCCCGGTTTGAAACAAAAAGTTTCCCGGTGTGAAACGAATGGTTTCTCGGTGTGAAACACTTCGTTTCTCGGTGAGAAACAAACAGTTTCAAGGCATGAAACAACTAGCTCGCTTAAAAGGATTGAAAAAGAGCTCATGCTTGAAGAGAAAAATCTCTACCGATAAGAAATAATTAAAGCAATAAATCCCTGCTCCAACATTGTGGAACAGGGATTTATTACATTATTATGGGTTGTTTTCTATGATAACTCTGATTACAACCGTTCAATCAATTGTTTACTGGAAAGTTGGTGTATAACTTGAAGCTATTAGCAGGTATAACAACAGGCTGTTCAGAACTGTTAGTCACATTCAATGTTTCACCATTCAATTCATACCAATCTCCCGTGTTACCAAAGTACACACCTGTATTAATCTGTTCATTCTTGAAATTGCCTACTACAACCAGTTTCTTTGTAGTGGATTCCAATCTTAGATAACGACCTTTATCCCAATCGGAAACACTTACTTTCCAGTCTTTGAATGCGTTGTCGCTGAATAAGTCCGGATTATCATTGCGTAATTTCAGCAAAGTGCTATAAGTGTCGTATAATCCTTTCCGATATTGGTCAGTAAGATAATCCCATTTCACAGGCTTGGCATCAGTATTCTTTTCAGTTCCCATTGTTCCATCGTACTTATACATTATGGAATAATCATATCCTAGTTCGCCAAACTGCCAAATCATTTTCGGTCCTGGAACGGTCAGGAAGAAGGCTGCATTTGTTCCCAGTTGTTTCATGCGGATATCAAGACTTGCATTTTGAAGATTGCCAAAAGCAGTTTGCTTGTATGCAACTCTTTCTTCATCATGGCTTTCCATGAAATTAACCCATCCTTCGGCAGGCATTCCGCTATTTCGCATGTATGAAAAATCAGAATTGCTTGATTCTCCCATTCCGGATTGGCAATAGCTTTCATTCATATTATGCCATAGTTTCATCCCTGCTTTAGCCAATTCTGACTCTTCATCCAAATTGCAGAAGTGTTCGAGAATCATCACTGCATTAGGATTGGTCGTATTCACTGTTTTATAGTAATCTTTCAAGATAACAATACGGGAGTCATCTTTGTTGCTTGCCGTTGATTCATTGCTCTTGTTTTGAGTAAATCCTTTGGTTAAGTCAAAACGGAAACCGTCAAACTTATACTCTTCCAACAAGAACTTCAAGTTACGTTTTACAAATTCACGTACAAGCGGCGATTCGTGATTGAAGTCATGGAATACGCTGAATGGATGCGGAGCATCGACATTGAACCACGGATTATTCTTGGCTGTCTTGCTTTCTTTCGAATTCCAATAAAGTTTAGCAAATGGATGACTGCCAGTAGCATGGTTGTAGACTACATCCAGTAATACTGCAATGCCTTGTTTATGACATTCATCAATGAATTGCTTATATTCCTCTTTCGTTCCATATGCTTTGTCCATTGCAAAATAATAACATGGATTGTATCCCCAGCTATTATTCCCGTCGAATTCTTGTATAGGCATCAGTTCAATCGCATTCACTCCCAGACTCTTGATGTAGTCCAAATGTTTAGTAGCCTCTTTGATTGTACCCGTAGCAAGTTCGGAACCTACTTGTGTGAAGTCACGGAATAGTAACTCATAGATTACCATATTGTCAGGATTATCAATCTTGAAGTCGGATACTTGCCAATTGTAGGATGCCGGTTTTGTTTGGAATACGGAGACAATGCCTGTTGTCTTTCCATTCGGATACTGTATGGCACTAGCCGGATAAACTCCTTGTTCTACAAGATATTTATCGTTCGAGCCATCCAGCACTTTTTCACAATAGGGGTCGCCAATACGAACATTGCCGTCTTTTTCACTACCCATGTAATATTGGAAACCATACTCTTTGGCGGGGTCGATGCCTGTAACGGTGTACCACCAGAAGTGTTTGTCGTTATCACGCTTCATCTGATATTCAGTACTAAGTTCCCAATCATTGAAGTCGCCAATGAGACAAGCATAATCCTTGTAATTGTTATCCGTATCCAAATCGTATAGTGCGAAAGTCACAGACGTTCCGTCAGCCGATGGATGGATACCCGCTTCTTCTACCGGGCAGGCAGCTATCTCTACCGGAGCCGGTGTGAAAGTCTTGTCTCCTGTTACTGTGATAAAAAAGTCGCTGGTTTTCTTTTCGTCAGTCAACGCTTCATCATTGCGGAAGAGGATGCAGACATTTTGAATGTTTGCTGCATTTTCCGCGCCAAACCATTCGCGTACTGTCGGGGCAAGTGTAAAGCACCAAATATTATCCGCCACTTTCTCTGCCTTGTATTTATCTTCATTTACACCCCATTCCGTAGGAACATACATCCAGTCATTGATACCGATGTGAACATATACATCACCTTCATAGCCGTACAAGTCGTCACCGGCTGCTGCTTTATACCAGATTTTACCTTGCTTGTCGCCCTTGAATTTAGTGGGGTAATTATTGATTCCTTCTACCAATTCTTCGATAGACGGCTCGTGATCCAGTTCGGGGATTTCCGGACCGGTGATTAACATCTCATGGTTTTCGTCGGAACATGCTACTATCGTGAATAGACAGAGCAGCATCCAGAATATATGTTTTATATCTTTTTTCATAATGTATTTTCCATTTATTATTCTTTAATGAGGACTAGTCTACCGTTCAGATAGAATTTGATGGTATAGTTACCGGTTGCGTCCATTGAAATATTATCTCCAGTAAAAGGACTGGGTGTATCTAATGTTCCCCCGAAACTAACACCGGAATCCCAACTGGAATTGACGCGGAGTTTAAATTCACCCACAGTCATTTCAGTCTTTGCAGTCCAGCATTTTTCTGTTGCATCATAAGTTAATTCTTTGCCGTTTTCCCATCCTCCTGTGGCTGTACCTATAATATCCATAGATGTTATTTCTGTTGCAGAGGCATACTTGTCGTCCAAATTGACTACAATGTAATAAATACCCTGTGGTAAAGATAAGTTTCCACCATCATTTGTCATACCTTCTTTCGAGGTAAAATAGTCATATCCATAATCAAGTCCGCCATTCGAACCATCCGGCCAATAGGGCTGTGCGGTAAACTTAAAGCCACCGTTCAATTCCGACATTCCCCAATAAGCATTGTTTCCTTCTGGCTTATATAAAGTCGGTGCTTGTGAAGGCTTCCATTCCTGATGATTTCCTGGTATCCATAAATGAGGTGCATCCATTGTTTTCTCAATCTTGTAAGTGCCTTCCATCATGTTGATGGAGATTCTAACTGATTTATAATCGCCACCGGATATTTTGATAGGATTTGCTGTTTCTGATAAAATGAGATTGCCTTCTGGAGCATCGTTGTCTGCATCAACCGCGCCAAGTGATTTGCCTGAGTTGGATTTAATCAGGAAATAGGCATCTTTTGCACCGGTGTTATCTGTAACCAGAGCAGGAACTGTTGTTGTAAAGACTGAATTGGTATAAGGATCACCACTTGTATTAACAAATGCTACATTCTGTTCCCAAGTCAGAGAGCCATTAATATAATAAGCGCTTTCAATAACCGGTGCTTCCGGAGTAACTTTCAACTCATAGCTTTCAGCCGGTGCCGCATATACTGTCTTTCCGACAGCCACGTATGACGTTAATACTGCATTCATGGTACGTTCTACCGGACGGATACCATATATTTGCGCCACTGCATTCTGCAAATCTTCCGTTGCTACGTATCCTTTGTCGTCTACAATTAAAGTCACTTTATTATCTAACTTCATTTTATAGGATAAAGTGGCTTCTTCTTCAACGGCAGGAGCTGTAAATACGGCAACCGCTACGGATTCTTCCTCGACATTTCCAATATTAATCGGGGCTACACCTGTAGCTGTAAAAGTTATTTTGCCGGCAGCTTCTTCCTGTCCGTAAGACTGTGGGGAAGCTACCCCTTCATTAAAATCTTCGTTGCAGGCTGTTAGTGCGGCAGCCAGTAACACGGTTATATATATTGATAATTTTTTCATATCTATCTGCATTTAAGATTAATCTATTTTGCTTTGAAGTAATAGCACTCGTCCAGTTCGTTGAACAGTACAGTATAATCACCCGGTTTGCAACTGATGGTAGCTCCATCAACAAATGAGCCGAATGGGAATACCTCTCCACCCCAAGTCTTGTCGCCGGAAGTAAATTTGGCTTTGCAGCTTGCCGCGATTGTTATGTCGGCATACCATACATGTGAATGCTCCATGGTAACTTTGGTCATGTTTACAGATTCCGAACCATAAATCAATGTGACGGCATCATATTCTGTCGGTTGAGTTTCAAAAGTAGTAGCTTTCATTGTCAGTTTATTTTCAAGCGTATTGAGATGAAGTGTGTACCAGCCGGCCGCATTCACTTTAATATTTTGAGAGTTCTTGTCATTTACCAAATTGGTGAATCCTTCGCTGTCAGCATTTCCCCATTGGTCGTCCCATGCACCGGGAGTAGCCACTACCTTAAATCCTTTATCTGCTGGGATATATCCTGTGTAGGTAAATTCTCCTTTACCAGTATTGGCATCATACGCATATCCTTTTACCAGTGACATCGGGAAATAAGCGGTACCTGCTGCCATTGTCGGATTTCCCCAGGGAACTTCACCGATGAAATCGCCCAGTAAATAATAAGTGGCAGGAACGGCATCAGATATATCCATATAATAAGGTATAACTTTCAATTCAATCGAATTGGAATGTATAGGATACCCTTTATCTCCGATATGTGCGTACAAACGTACAAATACACTCATCGGTTCGCCGTCATAATCATTCTCCGATGTCCAGCCGGCAAGTTTTACGATTGCCTTATTCAATTCCTGTGTGTTGGCATCCACTTTGGCTGATGTAGATATGGAAGGTAGTGTCAGATAAGAGGCGTCTGCCGTTTCCGTTTCATCAGTCCATTTGTCTGTTAAATCCGCTTGCACGGTGTAAGTCACTACGGCAGGATAGCCGTAGTCCGGTTGCGTACAAGTCAACTCGATATTCTTGGATTGATTTAGGTCATAGACGTTGTACGTTGCATTGGCAGGGTGTTCAATACAAAAGTTGTAGGTTCCTGTATGGTAGGATTTGAGTCCCTGTCATCCTCGCAGGCGGTCAGCAGGGCTGTCGCTACTAGTATGGACGTCAGTATATTTATTTTTTTCATATTACTCTGTTTTTATAAAAGTATAACTTCGGTCTGGTTTAATATTCCGGGTTTTGCTCCAGATTCGTATTCGCATTGATATCATTGGCAGGAATAGGATAAATGTTGCGGAACTCTTTTATTTCAGTACCTTGTTTTTCTCCACCTTTCCAATCCCAGTTATAGTCGGTGTGTCCGCCGAAATCGCCGAAACGAATCAAGTCAATGCGGCGGCGACCTTCAAACCAGAACTCACGCGCCCATTCGTCACGGATGTCCGTCAATGTATATGAAGCAGATTCGGCGGCGTTCGCACGCTTACGGATTTCATGCATAGCGTCTATGGTCTCCTGAGTAGAAACACCATTGTTGGCACGGATACTGGCTTCTGCTACAATCAGATAAGCTTCTGCCATACGAAGAAGAGGTATATCCATATCAGGATTATCCGTATCGCTTGTCAGTCCGTTGTCTGCACGGATGTTCGAGAATTTGGCACATGCGAATCCGTCCGTAAAGCTCATATTGTCTCCTGTCGACGTACTTCTCTGCACTCCGCACATCAAGGCACGGTCATCTTTTGCTGCCACTACCATCTGGTCTTCCAATACGGAAGGAGCATCATTTACGTTTGGGAAGAATTTGGCTACCATTGCCTGACGACAATGCGGGCCGCCCCATCCTTGCTTACTTCCCCAGGGATTCATGCCTGTGTCACTTTTGTGCGTACCTGCAATCAAGAACAGCGAACCACCCCAACTCTTGGTTCTCACACCATCCTGCAAAATGGGAAGTATCACTTCCTGTCTTGCCTTGTTGACATTGCTGCCATCATTATCTGCCATGAACAGGTGTTTGTAGACGGGAGCCAGTTTATAGCCGGAACCAATCACTTTTTGGGCATATTCCTTGGCTTTTCCCCATTGAGGCGTGCCGGTATAGACTTCTGCGTTGAGATACATACGTGCCAGCAATAACCAGGCGGCAACACGGTCTACACGGCCGTAAGTCGTTTGAAGCGGCTGTGCCAGTGTGGCGGTAGCGTCGTCACCGATTTCTTTCAACTCTTCTTCAATCTTCGCGAAAAGATCCGCACGTTGTATTTGCTGAGGCTTCTCTGTCGATACTTTATCGCAATAAGGCGGATTGCCGAACATATCCATCAGGTAATAGTTATTCAAAGCACGGATAAAACGTACTTCTGCACGTTGGCGTGTCGTTTCATCATCTGTCAGTCCTTCCGTTTGTTCCAGGAAGTAGTTGCACAATGTGATGTCAAATGTCAGACGGTAATAGAGTCCTGTCACGATTTCATTGGAAGAACTCCAACTGCAATCGGCAATAGTAGCGACACCGGCATCGTTCCATGAATTGACAATCGCTTCATCTGTCATCAATTGGTTGGCACACCAAGTCATACGGTAGAAAGAGGAAGTACCTTCGTCGATGTCGTCCAAGTCACCGCTTCCGTCGGGGCCTAATTTTCTGACCTGTCAGTCCGAGGGTTCCATATATCTTGTTAAAAACGCTTGCCTGGTCGAATGTCATCACTATATTCGGGTCGATAGGAGTCGCATCCAGGTCACCGATACATGAAGTCACGCTGACTGCCAGTAATAGTGAGGCAGCCGATAGGATTGATTTTATATATCTGAATTTCATAATTGGTATTTTTAGTAGGTTTAGAAATTAAGGCTTAAACCGATTAATGTAGTCAGAGGACGCGGATAAATATTGTTATCCAATCCCTTTTCTACTTCAGGGTCAAGTCCTTTGTATTTGGTGATAGTGAATACGTTCTGTACGGCTGCATATACGCGTCCGCCAATCGGAGCGCCGAACAGCTTTTTGAACGAGTATCCCAAAGTGATGTTGTCACATTTCATGAAGGAAGCATTCTGTACGAAGTAATCGGATAATAAGGTGTTGTCTTTCAGGTTCTGGATATTATTTGCCACTCCCATCAACGGACGGTTGTTGAGTGCGCCGAATGAATAGACAGAGGTTGGGTTGCAGTCGGAACCACCTGCTTCGACAGAGTTGTACACATAGTTGTTCAGGCTGGCGCGCAGTGAGAAACTGAAATCCCATGACTTGTATGAAAGACGGGAAGTAAGTCCCATAAGTACGTCGGCTGTCGGCTTTTTGTAGAAGTAGCGGTCGTCGCCGTTAATCGTTCCGTCTCCGTTGCGGTCTACAAATTCGTTCTCGATAGGCTTTCCATTCTCGTCATACACTTGCTGGTAAACATAGAAGGAAGAAGCCGGATGCCCTACGGCATGCGCCATTGCTTTCATATCACGTCCGCCACCGATATTGTCTCCGGCAGCAACATAATAATTTTCGCTATCTCCGGTAGTTAATTTGGTGATTTCGTTTTTGTTGTAAGTGATATTGAAGCCAAGGTCCCATGTCCAGTCGGTAGTTACAACCGGTTTTGAATTAATAGAGAATTCGATACCTGAATTTTCTAATGAACCGACGTTGGACAATACCTTGTTTTTGAAGTTCGTTCCGGCAGAAACGAATACGCTGTTCAGCAAATCGGTGGTCTTGCGATAGTAATAATCCACAGCACCGTTGATGCGGTTGTTCAGGAATCCGAAGTCCAAACCTACATTATAAGTGGTCGTCTTTTCCCATTTCAAGTCCGGGTTGTATGCATTCGGGCGGTAAGTGGTTCCTTCTCCCAGGATAGGATAGTAAGCCCCGTCTTTGTTTGTCTCATAAACAGCCAGATACGGATAGTCGCCCGAATTGATATTCTGCTGACCGGTAATACCATAGCCAAGACGAAGTTTTAAATCAGAAAGTACATCAACGTCTTTCAGGAAAGCTTCTTCTTTCAACTTCCATCCCAAGGCAAAAGACGGGAACAATCCCCAACGGTTGTTTTTGTGGAAACGGGAAGAACCATCCTGGCGTACGGTTGCCGTAAACAGGTAACGGTCCAACAGTGTGTAATTGACACGACCGAAGAAAGATACCAGATAACTTTCCGTAGCCGAACCACTTGAGGTATTGTTGTAACGCTGACCTCTGTTCTCTACCACGTTGTTCGACAGCGGATAGAGTCCCCAATATTCCTGGTCGGACGTATCATGGAAGTGCTGCCATTCATAGCCTGCCATTACATCGAAACGATGTTTGTCGGTAAAATCTTTGCTGTATTGCAGGTAAGCATTCAAAGAGAGGTTGTACTTGTCTTTCTGTTCCCAGCCATAGCTGCCATAATAGTTGTTGGTCGAAGAATAGGGAGAGACATCCGTATATTGCTTACCCGTAGAGAAGTCCATACCACCGTTCACGTGTGCGTGCAAGTCCGGCAAGAAATGAAACTTATAATCCAGTTCCAGATTACCGATTAAAGATTTGGAGATGGCACGGTCGTCCTTTTCTTCCAACAAGGCAACCGGATTACCCGGAGCATTGCTGTTGAAAGTACGTTTCCATGTGTCGTCATTCAAAGAAGAAGCGTCCGTATTCCATTGGAAATATCCGTCGAAATAATATTGATGGTAAGGATCGTCGGAGCGGACGGACTGTGTAGGGTCAAAGCTGACCGCAGAACCTACCGCACTACCGTCAGCGTAGCGGTTCTTGGCAATCATACCTTTCAGGTTGGCATTTACTTTCAGATGGTCTTCAAAGAAAGAAGGAGCCAAGCTGACAGAAGCCGTATAACGTTCGAACTTGGATGTTTTCACAATACCGTTCTGGTTGGTATAACCGAACGATACACGGTAAGGCATATTCTTCAATCCACCGGAAATGGTGAGGTTATGGTCTGTACTTACGGCTGGGCGGAATATTTCTTTCTGCCAGTCGGTGTTGGCATTTCCTAATTTGCTATAAGCTTCGCTGTCTTCTCCCCAAATGTCTTTGATGAAAGAACGGAACTGGTCTCCGTCCATTACGTCGACGGTAGATTTTACAGTGCTGACAGATACATTGCCGTCATAAGAAATGGTAGGACGTGCGCCTGCCTGACCTTTCTTCGTTGTAATGATGATAACGCCATTAGAAGCACGCGAACCGTAGATGGCGGTAGCCGAAGCATCTTTTAATACGGTAAAGCTTTCAATATCATTCGGATTGACCATAGACAGAGGATTGACCAAACCTTTCACTCCCTTATTATCCATTGCCAGACCGTCGATTACAATCAGCGGGTCGTTTTCTGCAGTCAGTGAAGAACCGCCACGAATACGAATCGTTGCGCCCTCGCCCGGAGCTCCGCCTTTGCTGATAACGCTTACACCGGCAATCTTACCAGTCATCATATCCTGTGCGTTGGTAATCAAACCTTTGTTTAGTTTGTCCGGTTTGATGGCCGTAACCGAACCGGTCATATCGTTCTTTTTCACCGAGCCGTAGCCGATAACGACTACTGCGTCCAGTACTTGAGAATCATCTTCCAATGTAACCATTACAGTAGAAGCCGCTTTCACTTCTGCTGATTTATAGCCGACGAATGAAACGGAAAGAATGGCATCTTTCGGTACATTCAACATAAAGTTACCATCGAAATCAGTTATTGTTCCATTGGTTGTACCTTTCACCAGTACGTTAGCACCGATGACAGGCTCACCCGTTGTGTCTTTCACATGCCCCTTGACAGCTATTTGCTGAGCAAATGCTCCAATGGAAAGGAAGAGTCCCACCAATAATGTGAGCAGGGCTTTTAGTCTTAAGCTCTTTTTCATGTCTCTAATTTAAAGTTATTTTATCAAAATCAAATATATCTCTCTAAAAAATACCTACTGAAAACTATATTCTCCCAATCTTATTCCCTAAAATTTCTTTAGTCCTTTTACTTCCGCTTTATCCTTTACTTCCTTGATACTGATGGCATAACCGCCACCGTTGGCAGCGCGCAAGTTCAGTTTGCTTTTGTTTGTCAGGATACCTTTTTTGATGGTATAAGCTTGCGGATTTTCTTTCCAGTCGGCATCTTTAGCATCCGCATAAACAGTGGCAATGTATTGTTTTCCCGGTGTGAGGAAGTCGAATACCAGTTTGGAAGTATGACCGTTCTCACCGGCTGTACAACCTACATACCAGTCGCCTGTACCTTTTGCCTTACGGGCGATAGTGATATATTCTCCCGGTTCTGCTTCCAGATAGTTTGTTTCGTCCCAGTCGATTGCCACGTCTTTGATGAATTGGAAAGCATCCATGAAACGTTCGTAGTTTTCAGGAATGTCGGCAGCCATTTGCAGCGGGCTGTACATGGTCACGTACAAGGCTAACTGGCGGGCGATGGTAGAACGTACCTGTGAATTGTTTGCAGGATTCATCTTGTTACAATGAGTTTCGAAGATACCCGGAGTGTAATCCATCGGGCCGCCGACCAAACGGGTGAAAGGAAGTATAGTTGTGTGATATACTTTGTTTCCGCCGAATGATTCGTATTCGGTTCCGCGTGCGGATTCGTTGCCGATTAAGTTAGGATACGTGCGGCAGATACCTGTCGGGCGGGTTGCTTCGTGAGCATTTACCATGATTTTGTAATCGGCGGCTTTCTTCACTGCATACAGGTAGTGATTGTTCATCCATTGTCCGTAGTGATGTTCGCCGCGGGGGATGATATTGCCTACATAACCGCTCTTTACAGAATTGTAACCGTTGTCTACCATAAACTGGTAAGCCTTGTCCATATGGCGTTCGTAGTTGCGGACAGATGCGGAAGTTTCGTGGTGCATCATCATCTTGATACCTTTGCTCGCTGCGTAACGATGTACTTCTTTTACATCGAAATCCGGATACGGAGTGACGAAGTCGAATACATAGTCCTTGCTATTGCCGAACCAGTCTTCCCAACCTTCATTCCAGCCTTCTACCAATACAGCGTCGAACCCGTTTGCTGCGGCGAAGTCAATATAGCGTTTCACGTTGGCAGTGTTGGCAGAATGTTTGCCGTTCGGTTTGGTTTTAGAGTAATCCGTTTCTCCCAGTTTTACGCTGGTCAGTTCGTCGGTATAAGCCCATGAGCCTTTTCCGGTAATCATATCCCACCATACGCCGATATATTTCACAGGCTTCACCCATGAAGCGGCATCTGCGATTTTGCATGGCTCATTCAGGTTCAGAGTGATGCGGGATGCAAGAATATTGCGGGCATCATCGCTGACGATAACGGTACGCCACGGAGTATTACAGGGAGTTTGCAGATAACCTTTGTCTCCTTTAGCATCCGGAGTCAGCCAGGATTCGAATACCATATTTTTGTCGTCCAGATTGACAGGTGCATACATGAGTAATCAACCAAAGCGGCTTCGTGAAGATTGATGTATAAACCGTCATCCGTTTTCATCATCAGTGCAGTCTGTACGCCTGTCTGTGAGAAAGGAGTCTGAGAAGAGTTCGGAGTAATGGCTTCTTTCATCAAACCTCTGATTTCTGACAGGCGGGAGATAGTGTAATCATATTCCTGAGTGTCATAGTCGCCCGGTATCCAGTAAGCGATGTGGTCGCCTGCCATTGCAAACTGGGAATGTTCTTCTTTGATGATGAAGTAGTTCAGAGATTTCTGCTGCGGGAATTCGTAGCGGAATCCTAAACCATCGTTGAACAACCGGAAACGGATAAGGATAGAACGGTCGTTCATGGGCTGATACAGCGTGGCTGCCAGTTCGTTATAATGATTGTGGATTTCTTTTTTTTCTTCTCCCCATACCGGTTGCCAAGTTTCGTTGAATGTGGAAGTCTTGACGTCTTTCACTTCGAATCCGTTATAAAGATTAGTCTTTGAATCAAGTTTTGTCAGATCCCGGCGGTCTACCCAGTCGAAATCTGTGCGGGTATTATCTTCTTTCTTTAATTCCAGTCCCAGGGTACTTGGTTTGATAACCGTTTTGCCTTTATAAATCAAGTCGTACGTTGGAGCACCTTCTTTGTTAACCTGGAAGGTCATTACTAGATTTCCATCCGGCGAAGTGAGTTTCTGTTGTGCATTCGCTATAAACGAGATACAGAAAAATGCGATAAGCAAAAGATTCTTTTTCATTTTATTTTTATGGTATTAAATTGTGAGCTAACCTATGTTTTTATTCCTTTTGTTTCGGATATTGCAAATGTAGCGACCGTCTGAACTGAGTTTTCCAATTAGAATAAAAATACAAGTTAGTATAAACTTTATTATTTTGATTTATAGCTAAATAACTGCTTGGGTACTTCGGATAAATATAAGTCGTAGTGAACTTCTTTAAAAGGATAAAAGGTATATCCCACGGCTCGGAAGTGTTAAATCCTTTCCTAATTCTACTTTTTTATCTTCCAATACATTGTATGCAGAAGTATCAGGCAGTATTTCCCGGTAAGTATCCAAACTGATAGTCTGTTCCCGGTCTGTTCCATTCAGGAGAACAACGACTGATTTATCACCCTGTTTCCTTTCGTACGCATAGATACCTTTACTCGGTGCGAAGTGTTTCAGTTTTCCTTTGGCTATAACTTCGTTTCCTTTTCTCCATTGGAGCAGTTTCTTCAGATAAGAGAAAGCTTCATTTTGTAGCGGAGTGCGGTTTGCCGCATCGAAGTAATTATGAGTATCATTTTGCCAGCCGCCCGGAAAGTCACAGCGAAGTAATCCGTCACCGTTGGCTTTATCGGCAGCCATCAGGATTTCTGTTCCGTAATATATTTGTGGAATTCCGCGTGTTGTCAGAAGGAACACTAATGCTTGTTTGTATCGGTTCAGGTTTTTAGTATCCGCTTCCGAACGATAAAAACGGGAAGTGTCGTGATTATCCAGGAAAGTCAATAGATTCATCGGGTTGGCAAAGACGATATCTTGCGACAGGTATTCGTAAAGTCGGCACAGTCCGCCGTTCCAGTCGGTTGTTTCCTCATCGAAAGCTTTGTTCATATGTTCCATCAATGGGAAGTCCATAACAGTGGGCAGGTAGGTGTTTTTAGGATAGGTCAGTTTGCTGTCTTTCTGCCAATAAGAGATAAGTACATTGCTGCCTAACCAAGTTTCGCCTACAATATTGAATTTGGGATATTCTTCGTTCACTGCCTTGCACCAATGAGCCATCATGTCAAAGTCCGCATAAGGGTGCGTATCCTGGCGGATTCCGTTAATACCGGCATACTCTATCCACCAGATACTGCTCTGAATCAGATAAGTAGCTACATGGCGGTTCCGTTGGTTGAAATCTGGCATAACCTGGCTGAACCAACCGTCAACTGCTATTTTCTTTTCGTAATCAGAAGCATACGGGTCTAGTTGGGTGGCAGTCTTAAAAGTTGTCTGCACATAGTTGCCTTTGAAGTTGAACCAGTCTTTGGATGGCATATCCTTATATAGATAGTTTTCACTACCGCAGTGGTTGAAAATCATATCCATGACTACTTTCATCCCTTTGGCATGTGCCTGGTCTACAAGGTTCCGGAATTCTTCATTATTCCCAAAGCGGCGGTCTGCCTGATAATAATCAGTGATGGCATAACCGTGGTAAGAGCCTTCCTTCATGTCATTCTCCTGAATCGGATTCAGTCATATGCTCGTCACACCTAAGTCCGCGATATAATCCAGATGCTTTTCTATCCCTTTGAAATCACCGCCATGGCGGGCGAAGGAGTCGTTACGGTCTACTCTGGCTTCCAACATTCCGGAAATTATATCATTAGAAGAATCACCGTTAGCAAAACGATCCGGCATAATGAGATAAAGCACATCGCTAGAGTTGAAACCTTCTATCTGAGAAGAATCCGGCTTTCTTTCTTTGAGTTCATAAGGAATTACAGTCTGTTTTTTACCTTGTTTCAGAATCATGTTGAATGTCTGCGGGGCTGCTTCCGAGATATTCAGATAGACAATCAGATAATTTGGATTTTCTAGCTTGACAACCTCTTGCAAGGTGATGTCTTCGGAAGAGATACTGACTTCTGCAAATGCTATATGTTCTCCATATAGCAAAACCTGCAACTCCGGATTTTTCATACCTGCCCACCAAAAAGCAGGGGCTACTTTTTTTATGACAGTTGCGGCATATACCGGGCTGCAACCAAATAGTAGTACAAGTAAGATTACAAATAGAAAATTCTTTTTCATGGTAACATAGATTTTAAATGTTTGCTCGGCGAACCGATGTTGCAAATGTAGGGGGATAGGGGAAAGCATTTGGGGACTAGAATATAAATATAAATACTTGTGATGCTCATTTTGTTGAAAATGAATGCATTGCTTGTGAAAAGACTATGAGAAAATACAACTAGGAATTAAAATTATTTTGACCGTCTGTTTCATAATCATTACTATATTCATTATATTTGTGACATCTTTAAAAAGTAACCTATGAGAAATATAGCCTATATCTTAGCTTTTCTTTTAGTTTGTCCGACTTTACTGTTTGCGACACAGACGGATGATAATGCGGCAGTCCTTAAAAGACTGGATGATATTATAAATAAGAAAGAGACTTTTCAGGTTCAGAAAGAGAAAGCTATTGATGCGCTGAAAATGCAGCTCGCTCATTCGGTTGCTCCTGCTGATAAATATCGCTTGTATGGTTCTTTGTTCGATGCTTATCTTCATTATCAGGCAGATTCTGCACTTTATTATATAAACAGGAGACAACAGCTTCTCCCCCAACTGACCCGTCCAGAATTGGCAGATGAGATAATAATTGACCGTGCAACAGTATTGGGAGTGATGGGAATGTATATTGAAGCCATGAAAGAACTGGAGAGCATAAATTCGGAGAAGCTGGACAAACAAACATTACTATCCTATTATCAGACTTATCGTGCCTGTTATGGTTGGCTTGCAGACTATACCACTAATAAAGAGGAAAAGAAGAAATACCTGACAAAGACAGATTTATACAGGGACTCTATCATTGGTATAATTCCGCCCGAAATAAACCGTACGATTGTACTGGCTGAGAAATGTATCGTTACAGGTAAGGCTGATACAGCTTTGGTGATGCTCAGCGACGCGTTGAAGGATGCGGTTGACGAACGTCAGAAAGTCTATATCTACTATACGCTGTCCGAAGCATATGGCATGAAAGGCGATATGGAAAAAGAAGTATATTATCTGATATTGACAGCTATTGCCGATTTGGAATCTTCGGTCAGGGAATATGCTTCATTGCAGAAACTGGCACACTTGATGTATGAACTGGGCGATGTAGACCGCGCTTACAAATATCTGAGCTGTTCGATGGAAGACGCCGTAGCTTGCAATGCCCGCCTGCGTTTTATTGAGGTGACGGAGTTCTTTCCTATTATCGACAAGGCTTATAAACTGAAGGAAGAAAAAGAACGTGTGGTTTCACAGGCAATGCTTGTCAGCGTCAGTCTGTTGTCTTTCTTTCTCCTTATTGCTGTTTTCTATTTGTATCGTTGGATGAAGAAACTGTCTGCCATGCGGCGTGACTTAAGCTTGGCGAACAAACAAATGCAGGCAGTAAACAAAGAACTGGAACAGACGGGGAAAATTAAAGAGGTGTATATCGCCCGCTATCTGGACAGATGCGTCAACTATCTGGATAAGCTGGAAACTTACCGTCGTTCACTGGCGAAGCTGGCTATGGCGTCACGTATTGAAGACTTGTTCAAAGCCATCAAGTCCGAGCAGTTTATCCGTGACGAGCGGAATGAATTCTATAATGAGTTTGATAAGTCTTTCCTGAAACTGTTCCCGAACTTTATTACCGCCTTTAATGAACTGCTGGTAGAAGAAGGGCGCATATACCCGAAATCCGATGAACTGCTGACAACGGAACTCCGCATTTTTGCCCTTATTCGCCTGGGAGTGATAGATAGTAACAAGATAGCCCATTTTCTGGGCTACTCTTTGGCGACTATCTATAATTATCGTAGCCGGATGCGTAACAAGGCTGCCGGTGATAAGGACAGGTTTGAGCAAGATGTGATGAATTTGTAATATGGCATCCGGATAATTTCTTCTTTTTTTTCCTACCTTTGTAGACGACTAATCTAATAATAAACTTACTAAAAAATGAAAAAGTTAATCTACACACTGTTCTTTGTTCTTATCTCCGTTGTTGCAAACGGTCAGGCAAAGTACGTATTCTATTTCATCGGGGATGGGATGGGAGTGAACCAAGTAAATGGTACGGAGATGTATCAGGCGGAAATTCAAAATGGCCGTATTGGTGTTGAACCTTTGTTATTTACTCAATTCCCGGTTGCTACTATGGCAACTACTTTCTCAGCTAAAAATTCAGTAACCGACTCTGCTGCTGCAGGTACTGCATTAGCAACAGGCAAGAAGACTTATAATCATGCAATTTCTGTGGGAGAGGACAAGAATGCTATTCAGACTGTAGCTGAAAAGGCAAAGAAAGCTGGTAAGAAAGTTGGTGTAACTACTTCTGTTAGTGTAGATCATGCTACTCCTGCCGCATTCTATGCACATCAACCCGATCGTAATAGATATTATGAAATAGCTTTGGATTTGCCAAAAGCAAATTTTGATTTTTATGCAGGTGGTGGTTTTCTTAAACCGACTACATCTTTTGACAAGAAAGAAGCTCCAAGTATTTTCCCTATTTTTGAAGAAGCCGGATATACAGTAGCACGTGGCTACAATGACTATAAGGCAAAAGCTGCAAAAGCAGAAAAGATGATCCTGATTCAGGAAGAAGGTGCTAATCCATCTTGTTTACCTTATGCTATCGATCGTAAAGAAGGTGATTTGACTTTAGCACAGATTACAGAAAGTGCCATTGATTTTCTTACTAAAGATAATAAGAAAGGGTTTTTCTTGATGGTAGAAGGTGGCAAAATAGACTGGGCGTGTCATGCGAATGATGCTGCTACAGTGTTCAACGAAGTAAAGGATATGGATAATGCTATCAAGGTAGCTTATGAGTTTTATAAAAAGCATCCGAAAGAAACCCTTATTGTCGTTACTGCCGACCATGAAACAGGTGGTATCGTGCTGGGTACAGGAAAATATGAATTGAACCTGAAAGCATTGCAGCATCAGAAACATTCTGCTGACGGACTTTCACAACGTATCAGCGAATTGAGAAAATCAAAAGGCAATAAAGTGACTTGGGAAGATATGAAAACATTCTTGGGCGAAGAAATGGGTTTCTGGAAACAATTCCCTATTTCTTGGGAACAGGAAAAGAAATTACGTGATGAGTTTGAAAAATCATTTGTGAAGAATAAAGTCGTATTTGCTGAAAGTATGTACTCTAAGAGTGAACCGATGGCTGCACGTGCTAAGGAAGTGATGGATGAGATTGCTATGGTAGGTTGGGTAAGTGGCGGTCACTCTGCCGGTTATGTACCTGTATTCGCTATCGGCGCAGGTTCTCAACTGTTTGGAGAAAAGATTGATAACACGGAGATTCCTAAAAGAATTGCGAAAGCAGCCGGATACAAATAAATATTGGTAAAGACATAAAAAACCGGGAGTCCAAAAACTTCCGGTTTTTTATATATGTTCTTGTCAATTATGCTTTTACGCGTCCTACGTAAGAACCATCGCGAGTGTCGATTTCAATTGTTTCACCTTCGTTGATGAACAACGGAACACGTACGGTTGCTCCTGATTCTACAGTGGCAGGTTTCAGCGTGTTGGTAGCTGTATCACCTTTCACGCCCGGTTCTGTATAAGTAACCTTCATCTGAACTTTGATCGGCATGTCTGCATAAAGTACAGTTTCGGTAGAAGCGTCAGAAACAACGTCCAGCACTGCACCTTCGAGCAAGAAGTCTACACCATTGATCAGGTCGTGAGCGATAGGATGTTGGTCGAATGTTTCCTGGTTCATAAAGATATAATCTTCTCCTTCTTTATACAAAAATTGGTATGGACGACGTTCTACACGTACATCTTCCAACTTTTCACCGATGTTGAAACGGCGTTCGAGAACGTATCCGCTAACTACATCTTTCAGTTTAGTACGCATAAAAGTGTTACCTTTACCTGGTTTTACATGCAGGAATTCTATACAGAAATAGAGCTTTCCGTCCATACGGATACAAGTTCCGTTTTTGATGTCTTGAGCATTAATCATACTGCTATTTTTCTTATTATATTATTGTTATTTAATTGTTTTCGCAGGAATTCGACTGCAAAAGTAATCTAAATCGGTAAAAAACACAAAAACTTTTGAGCAAAAATGAGTTATCTCTTGGTTAATTTAAAAAAAGTGCCTATTTTTGCAGCCCGATTACGTAGAATAATAACATAAAAACAAGATACAGTAATGAAAAGAACATTTCAACCCTCTAACAGAAAGAGAAAGAACAAACACGGTTTCCGTGAGAGAATGGCATCGGCTAATGGTCGTAGAGTATTAGCTGCTCGCCGTGCGAAAGGCAGAAAGAAACTGACTGTTTCTGATGAGTACAACGGACAGAAGTGATAATCACTTGTCATCAGGAAACAAAAAAGGCGGAGAATTTAATCTTCGCCTTTTTTGTTTCTCTGTTTTTCAAGGGGATAGTATGTTAAAAAGCGGTATTGTTTGCTCTTATTTATGACTTTTTGCTTTTCTTTGTGAGATTAAATAAAACTCATAAACGAACATACGCGATGGTAGAGTATATCCGGGACATGAAACCCCGTATCATTATAATAAGGTTGTTGAAATCTATAGGAGTGGGGATTATAGTTGCAGCAATTCTGGCGATGATAAGCGTCTTTGCATAATAGGTAGGGACATTTTTCATCGCCTACTTTTTAAAAGTTCAACTATTTTGTCGTATCTTTGGCGCATATTAACAGCAATGCGTATGACTATTAAAGAATTCTTTTCTTTTAAAACCAATAAATATTTCTGGGTGAATATTATCGCCATGATTGTGGTGATGGTAGTGATGATATTTGGTGTGTTGAAATGGCTTGATATACATACACATCATGGTGAAAGCGTGGTAGTTCCCGATGTGAAGGGAATGACAGTGGAAGAAGCTACGAAGATGTTCCGGAATCACGGTTTGGTATATGTGATTTCTGATACCAAATATGTCAAAGATAAAGCAGCGGGTATCATTCTTGAACTGAAACCGGGAGCCGGTGAAAAAGTGAAGGAAGGACGTACAGTATACCTGACAGTCAATACCCTGGATGTCCCTTTACGTGCCATTCCCGATGTGGCGGACAACAGCTCGCTCCGCCAGGCACAGGCCAAGTTACTGAATGCCGGTTTTAAACTGAATCAGATTCAATTGGTAAATGGTGAGAAAGACTGGGTGTACGGCGTGAAGTATCAGGGACGTCAGTTGGCTGCCGGAGAAAAGATTCCTTTGGGAGCTTCTTTGACATTGATGGTGGGAGACGGCTCCGGTGATATGTCGGAAGAAGAGGACTCGGTTGATGTTTCCGTGGATACGGAGAAACCGGTTACGTCGGAATCATCACCTGCTCAAGATGATAGTTGGTTTTAATAGATAAATAACGAAACAGATTCACATGATCGAGGAAGAACTTCCGGATGAACTGGAGAATGATTTGGATGATATAGAACCTGTCGGTGACGAATCCCAGCTTTACGAACACTTCCGCGTGGTTGTAGACAAGGGACAGGCGATGGTCAGAGTCGACAAATATCTGTTCGAACGTATTGTCAATGCTTCGCGCAACCGTATTCAGAAGGCTGCCGAAGACGGATTCGTTATGGCCAATGGCAAACCGGTGAAGAGCAGCTACAAGGTTAAGCCGCTCGATGTCATTACGGTAATGATGGACCGTCCCCGTTATGAAAATGAAATTATTCCTGAAAATATTCCCCTTACTATCGTTTATGAAGACCCTTATCTGATGGTTGTGAATAAACCGGCGGGATTGGTCGTGCATCCGGGACACGGAAACTATCACGGCACGCTGGTCAATGCGCTGGCCTGGCACATGAAGGATATACCGGATTATGATGCCAATGACCCGCACGTGGGACTTGTTCATCGCATCGATAAAGATACTTCAGGCTTACTGGTGATTGCCAAGACACCGGATGCCAAAACAAATCTGGGAATTCAATTTTTTAATAAGACTACCAAACGCAAATATCGTGCTTTGGTGTGGGGTGTTATGGAACAGGATGAAGGAACGATTGTCGGTAATATTGCCCGTAATCCGAGAGACCGGATGCAAATGGCGGTGATGTCCGATCCGACAGTGGGCAAACATGCCGTTACACACTACCGCGTACTGGAAAGACTGGGATACGTAACCCTTGTGGAATGTATACTTGAGACAGGACGTACTCATCAGATTCGTGTCCACATGAAACATATCGGGCATGTACTTTTCAATGACGAACGCTATGGCGGTCATGAGATACTGAAAGGAACCCATTTTAGTAAATACAAACAGTTTGTAAATAATTGCTTTGACACTTGTCCCCGACAGGCTTTGCATGCTATGACATTGGGGTTTGTGCATCCCGTCACAGGTGAAGAGATGTATTTTACTTCCGAACTTCCGGATGACATGACCCGGCTTATCGAGAAGTGGAGAGGCTATATAAGTAATAGAGAATTAGAATGAAACGCAACATCGCTATCGTAGCAGGAGGAGATACCTCTGAAATCGTAGTTTCCCTGCGTAGCGCACAGGGTATTTATTCCTTTATTGATAAGGAAAAGTATAATTTGTATATCGTGGAGATGGAAGGCCGTCGCTGGGAAGTACAATTACCGGACGGAAACAAAGTGCCGGTGGATAGAAACGACTTTAGTTTTACGAACGGAACGGAGAAGGTTGTGTTCGACTTTGCTTATATCACCATCCACGGTACGCCGGGTGAGGATGGCAGGCTGCAAGGCTATTTTGATATGATGCGTATTCCGTATTCCTGTTGTGGAGTGTTGGCGGCTGCCATTACTTATGACAAGTTTACCTGCAATCAATATCTGAAGGCTTTTGGAGTGCGCATTGCCGAATCATTGTTGTTGCGCCAAGGACAATCGGTTTCTGACGAGGAAGTAGTGGAAAAGATTGGCCTGCCTTGTTTTATCAAGCCTAGTCTGGGAGGTTCGAGTTTCGGAGTTACGAAAGTGAAGACAAAAGAACAAATACAACCGGCCATTGTTAAAGCTTTCGGAGAAGCGGAAGAGGTGATTGTTGAAGCGTTTATGGACGGAACGGAACTGACTTGCGGCTGTTATAAGACAAAAGAGAAGTCGGTCATCTTTCCACCTACGGAAGTAGTGACGCACAATGAGTTCTTTGATTATGATGCTAAATATAATGGACAGGTAGATGAAATCACTCCTGCGCGTATCTCGGATGAATTGACCAAACGCGTACAGATGCTGACTTCAGCTATCTATGATATATTAGGTTGTTCCGGCATTATCCGTGTAGATTACATTATAACTGCCGGTGAAAAACTGAATCTTCTCGAAGTAAATACTACTCCGGGAATGACTACTACCAGTTTTATTCCCCAGCAAGTGCGTGCTGCCGGTCTGGATATAAAGGATGTGATGACTGATATTATTGAAAACAAGTTTTAAGTATTAAGTATCAAGTATAAAGTATTAACCATGCGGTTTGTACGCAGTCTAATACTTTATACTTATTACTTAATACTTGAGCACATAATACTTGAGACTTATGGATCTGACAGAGTTTAATGAAATTCGTCCTTACAATGATGAGGAACTTCCTCAAATCTTTGAGGAACTGATTGCCGATCCGGCTTTTCAGAAAGCTGCTACCGGTGCTATACCGAACGTTCCATTTGAACTTCTGGCGCAAAAAATGCGTGCCTGTAAGACTAAGCTTGATTTTCAGGAGGCATTTTGTTATGGCATTTTGTGGAAGATAGCGGCAGATCATACTGCCGGACTGACACTGGATCATACCGCCATACCGGATAAAAGTAAAGCTTATACGTATATATCGAATCATAGAGATATTATTCTTGATTCGGGCTTTCTCTCTATTTTGTTGATTGACCAGGGAATGGATACGGTAGAAATTGCGATTGGCGACAATTTGCTTATTTATCCCTGGATTAAGAAACTGGTGCGTGTCAATAAATCATTTATTGTACAGCGGGCGTTGACCATGCGGCAAATGTTGGAATCTTCAGCGCGTATGTCCCGTTATATGCATTACACCATTTCAGAGAAGAATCAGTCTATTTGGATTGCGCAGCGTGAAGGACGTGCAAAAGATTCGAATGACCGTACACAAGACAGTGTATTGAAAATGTTGGCAATGGGAGGTGAAGGCGATTTGATAGACCGCCTGATGGAAATGAATATTGCTCCGCTTGCTATTTCATACGAATATGATCCGTGTGATTTTCTGAAAGCGCAAGAGTTTCAGCTGAAGAGAGACATCGAAGGATATAAGAAGACGACACAGGACGATTTGATTAGTATGCAGACAGGTCTTTTCGGATATAAAGGCAGGGTACATTTTCAGGTTGCTCCTTGTTTGAATGATGACTTGCAAAGCTTGGACCGTTCGTTGCCGAAACCGGATTTGTTTGCCCGAATTTCTGCTTGTCTTGATCGCCGCATCCATCGTAATTACCGGATATATCCGGGAAATTATGTGGCGTATGATTGGCTGAATGGCACAACGGAATTCGTGTCCAATTACACGGAAGAAGAGAAACAGCAGTTTATGAACTATATTGAACAACAATTGGCAAAGATCAAGATTCCGAATAAGGATGAAGACTTTTTGCGTGAGAAGTTGTTATTAATGTATTCCAATCCGTTAGTTAATTATTTAGCAGCTTGCCGATGAAAAGAAGAAAATTACATGTTGTTTGGTTGTGGGGATTGCTTTTCCTGATGACTGCCTGTGGAGATGATGACTATTATTATCCTTCGGTGAAACTGGAATTTGTGACTGTAGAGGCCGGAGAAGACGGTCGTATACAAACGCTTATTCCTGATAAGGGAGAAGTCTTGACTGTTTCGGAAGACCGTACGGGTTCTACTATCTCTCCAAACACTTCCAGACGTGTGATGAGTAACTATGAGGTGCTTTCCGGTGAGAACACTGCTACTATATATTCTTTGCAATCGCTCATAACGCCGGTACCTAAACCGGAAGATGATCCGATTTACAAGGACGGTATAAAGCTGGATCCGGTAAAGATGGTCAGTATCTGGCTTGGAAGGGATTATCTGAATATGATTTTGAATCTCAAGGTCAGTACGGGCAAGGGACATGTTTTCGGTATAGTGGAAGATGTGTCCGAACTTAAAACAAATGGCATTGTGAATATGTTGTTATACCATGATGCGAACAGTGATGGAGAATACTATAATCGGCGTGCTTACATTTCTGTTCCTTTGGCGCAATATATAGATGAAGAGAATCCGGGTCGGACGATAAAGGTAAAGTTTAAATATTATACGTACGATAAGGATGGTTCTCCGATAGAATCTGATAAGTACTGTGATCCTGGGTTTGACTATACTCCGGGACAGAATTGAATAATGGAGTGTATATGTTTAAATTGAATCAATTAATCGTGGGAATATTTTTATTTCTCTCTTCCCTTTTCTCTTGTCAGCAGAAAGGGGATTTTCAATCAATGAATATAGAGGAGTTTGATTCTCTTATTCAGAATGAGGATATACAACGTCTGGATGTTCGTACACTTGCGGAATATTCGGAGGGGCATATCACGAAGACGATCAACATCAATGTGATGGATGACTCTTTTGCTTCAATGGCTGATTCTTTGTTGCAAAAAGACAAACCGGTGGCTGTATATTGTCGCAGTGGAAAACGAAGCAAGAAGGCTGCGGCAATTTTGAGCGAGAAGGGATATAAAGTTTTTGAGCTTGATAAGGGATTTAATTCCTGGCAGGAAGCAGGTAAAGAAATAGAGAAATAAAGTGCTGATTTATCAGCACTTTATTTTTTGGGGTTATTTCAGTCCTTCCAATAACCTTTTCAGAACGACAGTTGCCGAGATTTCACGGTTGGCAGCTTCCGGAATCACAATAGATTGCGGACTTTCAATGACATCGTCTGTCACAATCATATTTCTACGAACCGGAAGACAATGCATGAAATAAGCATTGTTGGTAACTGCCATTTGGCGGTCGCTGACAGTCCAATCACGATCTTTGCTTAATATCTGTCCATAGTTGTCGCCAGAATAAGCAGCCCAGTTCTTGGCATATATGAAGTCGGCTCCTTCGAAGGCCTTCATCTGGTCATATTCTACTTTTGCATTACCTACAAATTGCGGATCAAGCTCATAACCTTCGGGATGAGTGATGACAAATTCGTAATCCGTTGCATTCATCCATTCAGCAAAGGAATTAGGAACAGCCTGTGGCAATGGACGTGGATGAGGAGCCCAGGTCATAACTACTTTGGGACGTACTGTTTTCTTGTATTCCTCGATGGTAATCAGGTCGGCAAAGCTCTGCAATGGGTGGCGTGTTGCCGCTTCCATCGAAAAGACAGGACGTCCGGAGTATTGGATGAATTGATTGATAATAGTTTCCTGATAGTCAAAGTCACGGTCTTCAAAACGGGCAAAAGAGCGTACTCCAATGATATCACAATAGCATCCCATAACCGGAATGGCTTCTAATATATGTTCCGGTTTATCACCATCCATAATTACGCCACGTTCAGTTTCCAATTTCCATGCACCTTGATTGATATCCAGTACCATTACATTCATTCCCAAATTGATGGCAGCTTTCTGTGTGCTGAGGCGGGTACGTAAACTAGAGTTGAAGAAGATCATCATTAAAGTCTTGTTTCGTCCCAGTTCTACATATTTGAAGCGCTCTTTTTTGATTTCGAATGCTTCTGCAAGGGCTGATTTTAAATCGCCAATGTCCTGTACACAAGTAAATTTCTTCATATCATTTATTTTTTAATTTTTAATTAGCTTCGCTCAAAACCTTGTTTGATTTTTAACATATAGGTATAGTCTCAATTTCTTCTCGTTTGTCCATCTCCTTCAATGACCCATTTGTAAGAAGTGATTTCCTCCAGTCCCATCGGACCGCGTGCGTGTAGCTTTTGCGTGCTGATTCCGATTTCGGCTCCTAATCCGAATTGTGCCCCGTCAGTGAAAGCGGTAGACACATTGGTGTATACGCAAGCTGCGTCCACGATTCTGGTGAATAAAGCTGCACGTTCCCCGTTCTCGGTAACAATACACTCGCTATGTTTAGAACTGTTTTCCTGAATATGTCCTAAGGCATCTTCGAAGCTCTTTACAGTCTTGACAGCCATTTTATAATCCAGAAACTCCGTGCCGAAGCTTTCTGCTTTTGCATGTTCCAGGAGCTCGGCAGGATAGCGGTCTTCCAATGCCTGGTAAGCTTGCGGATCAGCATAAATAATGACATGGCTGTCTTTTAGTTTCTCGCAAATCAGAGGGAGGTCGGCCAGTCTCTTCTCATGTATAATGGTGCAGTCCAATGCATTACATACGCTAACTCTACGTGTCTTTGCATTATGAATAATGTCTGCTCCCTTGTTTGTATCCCCAAATTCATCGAAGTAAGTGTGACAGATACCTGCTCCTGTTTCAATGACAGGAATCCTTGCATTCTCGCGTACGAAATGAATAAGACTGCTGCTGCCTCTGGGGATAATCAAGTCTACGTAGCCCACAGCATTCAGTAACGCTGCCGTAGCCTCTCTATCAGCTGGAAGTAATTCTACAATGTGCGGATTGATTTTGAACTTCTTCAATACTTTGTGAATCACACTGATGATGGCCCGGTTGGAACAATCGGCGTCACTTCCTCCTTTCAATATGCAGGCATTTCCGCTCTTCAGACAAAGGGAGAAAACATCAAAGCTAACATTAGGGCGTGCTTCATAAATGATTCCTATGACTCCGAAAGGAACGCTGACTTTCGTCAACTTCATTCCATTGGGACGAACACTCTCTTTCAACACTTTACCCAAAGGAGAGGGGAGTGTTGCTACATTGCGTGTATCTGCGGCAATACCTTTCAAACATTCTTCCGTCAGTTTCAACCGATCGTACTTCGGATCATTTTTGTCCATCCGTGCGAGGTCTTTTTCGTTCTCTGAAAGAATGAAAGGTGTTTCTGCAATTGCTGCGTCAGCTACTGCATTTAAAATCTGATTGATGACATTATCATTCAGCAGGGCTAATTCCCGACTTGCTACTTGTACAGCGGCAAAGGTCTCGTTTAAATTTGTAGTCATTTGCTCCTTTTTTGCATTAAATGGAAAGATAAACTATGCAAATATAGTGAATGATGTGAATAAAACTTGTTGAAAATAGAAATAAATGTTGCTCTTTACTTATTCACTGGTTTTTTTACAAGATTAATACTAAAAAAATACGAGACTCAATTCTGAATCTCGTATTTTTCATTTATGCACTATATTGGTATAGTGCTTGTTATTCGAACTCCTATTTGGCATTATCTCATTGCCATGGAATGTCTTGTTCAATATCTTCTCCCATTTCTCCTGATTCGACTTCAATTCCTATGTCACTAGGTGTTCCTATATGTTCAATATTGGTTAGTGCGATAGAATGGGTATAGTTTCTCTTGAATGTGATACTGCTACTGATGATTGTCTTTTCTTCTGCTCCTGGAGTCTCTTCCCAAAATACTTCCACTTTTACATTCTCTGTTAAATGTTGATTATCACCAGTAGGTATATTGGCAGTGAGATTTCTCATGCTGACCATTTTTAATTCAGATTCAACAGTCTTATGAATATCTGCATTAGCATTCAAATAGATGCTTGGTGCGTCTTCAAGTTTTATTCTAAGACGTCCTTTCTCTAAACCTGTTTGTTTGAATTTTACTCCGAAAAAACGGTGATAGAGCATGATGTGATTTTGCATGCCATCTGTCACTTCCACTTTATCGTTTAATCCATGATAACGTTCGATGAACGGGCGGTTGCAGGCGTCTTGTGATCCGTTTCTCGTTTGTATTCTCGGGTTTTCAATGTTGTATAAGAATTTGATTCCATCTGCTTGTTCGGCAGTCAGGAATTTGTTCAGGCATTCCCCTTTGATTTTTCCGCTACGTTCCAAATCGAAAGGGGCTCCGAAGAAGCCTTTTTCGTCTTTTATGATTGAGTCCTTTGCATTTGCAATCATAGAGCAAGAGATGCGGTAAGTGTATCCATCAATAACTTTTATTTTTAGGTTATTGGGATCTTTCGCCTTGTCTAACTGGAAAATACCATAAGCGTATGGTTTTGAAGATGGATTCTGTCCCTCTTTGGGTGTCATGGTAATGGCGATTCCCACTAATGTTTCACTTTCATTAATTTTGGTTGGAGTTGTAGCACGTGCCATGGGCAGTTCGGTTGAGAGGTAGTCTCCGTCCAGTTGTAAGTTAAGTTCGGAATACGTAGTAGGAGGTGCCTGATACAGATCTTTCTCCTTAATACATGATTGTAGAGTAAAAGCTGTGAATAGACAGCCTGCGATCATAAGATGTTTGATTTTCATATGAATCTTTTTTAGTAGTTGTTGAGTATGATAATTATTTCCCTATTTCTTGTTCTGATTCTTCCATTTCTGCTTCTTCACCAAAAGAGATAGTAGCATCCCCTATATGCTCATCTATCTTGACTATTTTGATTATGTTCTTTTTGTTTCTTTTCATTTTAATACTCTGATTGGTATATAGAGAATACCATTTCTCTTCATTGGCCGGGCGGTAGGAAATAGTGAAAGCGATTGTTTCTTCTTCCTTAAGTTTGGCCGTATAATAGTCGGATATATCGTACATAGAGATAATTCGTTCCTCCGTCCGGGATGTTCCATCTTTGGAATATAGTAGATAAAATGGAGCAACGTCCGCTGCTTTAATTTTGATGGAGTCACCCGGTGCAAGTTCGTCTGTAACGAATTGTATAGAATAATAAGCACGTTTCAATGTCATTGAAACGGAGGTATTCATATTGGGATTTGAAAAGTCCAATTGCTCACTGCCGAAAAAGCGTCTGACGGTAGGGTGAGTACTAGTACTATCGCATTTTATATGCATTTCTCCTTTGTAAATATGTTGGTGAAATGCCCCATTGATATTCAGGGGATTGATTGAAATCTTTAAATCGTTGTTGACTAACCCGTTCACCTCTTTCTGCAGAGTAGATGAAAAAGGAAGTCCATAAAGTATGCTGTCACTTTGTATTGTATAATATGGGCGGTCTTTATATCCCAGGAAGCTGCAGTCAAAGCGATACACATATCCTTCGATTAACCCGATTTCTACTCGATATGGATTATCGAAAAGGCCTGAAGCATAGGGCTGAAAAGAAGTCAGGCCTTTTCCTTTCCAAAAAACATTAACTGCATATATTCCGTCAGCCACCGTGGAGGTGGAACGGCTTAAAGGTTGTTCGGCTACTTCAAGAAAAGGAGCTATATTTAAACTGACATTAAACTTTCTGCCGACAGGAAATGACGGTGTACTGTTTACTTCAGGTTCATTCTTACTGCTCTCACAAGATATAATTGAGAATGTTAAAAATATGAGTATAAGGTTCCAATGTTTTAGTAGCATGGGGATTATATTGTTTGTTTAGAGGGCAAATATACTGCTATTAATAGTTTTTTGCAAATAAAGTCCCTGTATTTATGTTGCAGATGTCTATCTATAATACATTATATAACTGAAAATAAAAGCGCTTATCTTCACTAAAGAAGCTAATATTCTACCTGAATAAGAGCTTCATTTGGGTGCAGAAATGAGGTAAACTCATACAATTATAATTCAAAAAAACTTCCGTAAACATTCTCAACTATACTTATCCCTATGAGAAAAAATACTCATAGGGATGAGAAGAAATACTCATTACAATGAGAACTTTTTCTCATTGCAGTGAGAATATCCCCTTGCTAGAATAGGATGAAACAGTTTATTACCGTGCAGTCATGAACAAGATTCACCTCTGTGTACTCTGTGGTGAAAACCGTACAGAAACAAGCTAATTTTAGTCTAAAATCGGATAAAACAGAAATTCTTATTATTAATTATTCAATGTATAGATAGTCATAATGTACTACTGGTTTCTTTCCATGCTTGCCAATCGCTTCTTGTGCCTGTTTGGAGTCACAGTTCACTTTTCCAACGCCAACCTGGTTTCCTTGAAAGTCCATGATATGTACAATGTCATCTTTCTCAAATTCACCTTCAATATGAGTGATTCCGATGGGGAGGATACTGACAGCCTTTTCAGAGTTTAGAACTTCTGTCGCACATTCGTTGATGTGAATTTCCCCTTTGGCAAACCCTTCACTATGGGCAATCCACTTTTTGACGCTGGATACCGGTTCGTCTGATGGTATAAAACGTGTACAAAGAGTTTCTTCAGGATGCTGTAATAAATCTACCAGAATATTATCCCGCTTCCCGTTGGCAATAATCACTGTAATTCCTTCATCAGCAACTTTGCGGGCAATATTGGTTTTCGTCAACATCCCCCCCCGTCCGAAACTGGACTTAGTTGTCTGAATATAGTTGGATAAGTCTTTGCCGTGACCGATCTCCCGGATAACAGAAGAGTTTGGATCGGAAGGAGAACCATTGTAAATCCCATCAATATTACTTAGGATAATGAGTGCCTGCGTGTCCATCATCGAAGCGATGAGTCCGGACAATTCATCATTATCGGTGAACATCAGCTCACTGACGGAAATCGTATCGTTTTCGTTGACAATAGGAATGACATTATTTTCAAGCATTACCGTCATGCAATTTTTCTGATTCAGATAATGGCGGCGAGTTCCAAAACTTTCCTTCGTTGTCAGTACCTGGCCGACAGGTATATTGTGCTCACGGAAAAGTTCGTAGTAACGGTTGATTAGTTTGGCCTGACCCACAGCAGAAAATAATTGGCGCTGATCTACACTATCGAGTTTTTTCTGCGGATGCACTTCACTGCGTCCGGAAGCAACAGCTCCCGAAGAAATCAAAATGATTTCTACCCCGGACTTATGTAATTCCGCTATCTGGTCAACAAGTGCCGACATACGGGTAACGTCCAGCGTTCCGTCGCGGCGTGTCAATACATTGCTTCCTACTTTTACTGCGATTCGTGTAAACTCCTGTTTCATCCTTACTAACGATTTGAAAGCACAAATATAGAGCTTTTTGTCGATATGTTACAAAAACAGGCTAAAAAGAATTATCTTTGCAGCCAGATAGAGAAAAGATAAACAATGAAACATACAAATCCACAAGTAGAACAGATGACCTCCTTCATCGTAATGGATGTGTTGGAGAGGGCAAACGAATTACAGAAACAAGGTGTTGATATTATTCATTTGGAAGTTGGTGAACCCGATTTTGATGTACCGTCTTGTGTGTCGGAAGCAGCAAAAGCGGCTTATGATCGTCATCTTACTCACTATACACATTCTTTGGGGGACCCGGAACTCCGGCGGGAAATTGCTGCTTTTTATCTACGGGAATATGGAGTGACGGTAGATCCGGATTGTATTGTCGTCACTTCCGGCTCTTCTCCATCCATTCTTCTTGCGTTGATGTTGCTCTGTAATACGGATAGTGAAGTGATTCTTTCCAATCCGGGATACGCTTGTTACCGTAATTTTGTGTTGGCTACCCAGGCTAAACCCGTTTTGGTTCCTTTGTCTAAAGAATATCTGCAATACGACATAGAAGCTATTCGTAAATGTGTGAATCCACATACAGCGGCTATCTTTATTAATTCTCCGATGAATCCGACCGGAATGTTGCTGGATGAAAAATTCTTGAGAGAAGTGGCAGCACTGGGAGTTCCTGTTATTTCGGATGAGATTTATCATGGACTTGTCTATGAAGGACGTGCGCACAGCATTCTTGAATATACCGATCAGGCTTTTGTCCTGAACGGATTTTCTAAACGTTTTGCGATGACAGGTCTTCGGCTGGGTTATTTGATTGCACCTAAATCTTGTATGCGTTCTTTGCAGAAGTTGCAGCAAAATCTATTTATTTGTGCGTCCAGCGTTGCCCAACAGGCTGGGATTGCTGCATTGCGGCAGGCTGATTCGGATGTGGAACGGATGAAACAGATTTATGATGAGCGTCGCCGGTACATGATTACTCGTCTTCGGGAAATGGGGTTTGAGATTAAAGTAGAACCTCAAGGAGCATTTTACATTTTTGCCAACGCACACAAATTTACTACCGACTCTTATCGCTTTGCATTCGATGTACTCGAACATGCGCATGTCGGCATTACTCCCGGGGTGGACTTTGGTACGGGAGGTGAAGGATATGTACGCTTCTCCTATGCAAACTCATTGGAGAATATCAAAGAAGGACTGGACCGTATCAATCGCTACCTTTCTCGTCCCGACTTCTGATTAGCTCGGTGGCTGCTTCGTATTCTTCCTCTGTCACGAGGACGGATACGGAAGGAGCGATATAGGGTGCTAATGTCCCCATAATTCCATCTTTGATTACACAACGGATATTATTGCTTTCTAATAACCCTTTAATGATCTCGGCTTCCCAGGGGGATCCGGAGAATACTTCTATTGCCTTGCTATAATCTTCTTCTTTCATGATCTTACTTATTAGGGGTTGTTATCTACAAATATAACAAAAAAGAGAGAGAAATGGTTATTTATTTTCTTAAAAATTATTCGAGTGTGATATGTTTTACGCTAATCTGCTGTTTCAGGAAAGTAGAGGCCGATTCTGAAAACTTTTCTTCCGCTTCGGTCGTGTAAAACTGGCAGTTGCCATTCTTGGTACATTTGGCATCCATTTCGGGATGTCTTTTCAGATAGTCTTTCAGGCTTTCTGCAACATACTCTCCTTGTGTAATTACACTGATATGATCCGGGATGTATTGCCGGATTTTAGGTAGGAGTATGGGGAAATGGGTACATCCGAGGATGACAGTATCTATTTGAGGATCCTTTGACAGTAATTGGTCGATGTACTTCCGGATAAAATAGTCTGCTCCTTCGTCTTGTGATTCGTTATTCTCAACTAAGGATACCCACATCGGACATGCTGTCCCGCTAACCTGAATTTCAGGAAATAGTTTATGTATTTCTAATGGATACGATTCGGATTTGATGGTGCCTGCTGTTGCCAGTACGCCGATATGCTGATTCTTGCTAATCTCTCCAACACATTCTACAGTGGGGCGGATGACTCCGAGCACACGGCGGGCAGGATCGATTTGGGGTAAATCATTCATCTGAATGCTGCGCAAGGCTTTGGCGGAAGCAGTATTGCAAGCTAATATAACCAGATGGCATCCCATATCAAACAGTTTGTTGACGGCTTGCCGGGTAAATTCGTATACGACTTCGAAAGAACGTGTCCCATAGGGGGCACGTGCATTATCTCCCAAATAGATATAATCATATTCCGGTAATACTTCTCTAATCTTGTCTAAGATGGTCAGACCTCCGTATCCGGAGTCGAATACTCCGATAGGTCCGGGCGTATGGGATAGATGTTGCTTCATGACACACTTGATTTATATACGCAAATGTACACCAAAAAAAGGGAAAGAGAAAGAAGATGATCCTTCTTTCTCTTTCCCTTTTGGTATTTCTTTATTCTTGGTCAGCTCTTATTTGATACCAAGATTTGCTTTTACCTTGCTAGTCAAGTTGATGCTCTGTGATTCGTTTACATAAGGAATCGAAGTTCTTGCCAGGTCGAAGATATAGATCACACCTTCGGCAGCACCTACCGCTTTGATAGCGTTGTCCAACTTTTTGTAGATAGGAGCCATTGCATCATTTTGAGCTTTCTGCATTTGTTGTTGAGCATCCTGTTGGAATTGCTCTTGTCTCTGCATCATATCTTGCAACTCTTTCTGTCTTCTTTCAGCGATGTTAGGAGGAAGAGAATCCTTAGCGATAGCTTGTTGGAATTCCTGATATTTCTTGTTGAATTCTTCCTGCGTTCTCTGTAGTTCGGCAGTAAGTTGTTTTTCTAAAGTCTGAATATCATTTTGAGCTTTGGTGAATTCCGGCATCACAGTGATGATTTCCTGTGCATTAATGTGGCCGAATTTCAGGTTCTGTGCAAATACACCCATTGGGAGTGCAAGCAACATTACAAGTGCAATTTTTTTTAGCATAGTTCTATAATTTATTTGAATGATTTTTAGTTATTTTCGATGCAAATGTATGAAATTAATTTGAATATCCTAATTTTCTTAGGATTTCATCACTAATATCTATGCGTGGATTTGCAAATATTATACCTGTAGCAGAGGCTCTGTCAATTACCATATCATATCCATGTTGCTGTGATATAGCTTTCACTGCTTCATAAATATCATCCTGAATCGGAGTAATCAACTTGTCTCTCATCTTGGCTAATTCGCCTTCCGGACCGAAGTAGTTACGCTTCAGCTCGGCTGCTTCTTTTTCCTTCGCTACGATTGCATCTTCTGTCTTTGTTTTTTGTGCGGCAGAAAAAGTGGAAGATTTTGCCTGGTAATCCTGGAACATCTTCTGTGCTTCTTTAGCCAGAGCTTCTACTTCACTCTGGTATTTCTTCGTAGCTTCTTGCATTTGCTCGTTAGCGCTTTGAGCTGCCGGAATATTCTTCATAATATATTCCGTATCGATCAGTGCAAATTTCTGTGCATTTGCTGCCATGCTGACAGCAAATAGCATCATGATTAATAGAACAGACTTTCTCATAACGTTTAGTTTTTGATGATACATTAGAATTCTTGTCCTAAGATAAAGTGGAACTGGCTTCCTCCATATTGTTTAGAACCAAATACTTTGTCGAAACCGTAACCCCAGTCGATACCCATCATACCAATCATCGGAAGGAAGATACGAACACCGACACCGGCAGAACGTTTCAACTCGAATGGATTGAATTTCTTGATATCATGCCAAGCGTTACCAGCTTCCAAGAAACCTAACACATAAATGTTAGTACTTGTTTCCAGCATCAATGGATATCTTAATTCGATACCAAGGCGTGCATAGGCATAACCTTCTTTTCCGTATGGTGTCAATGAGCTGTTTTCGTAACCACGCAAAGCGATACTTTCAGTTGCATAAGTTGAATAACCGGTCATACCGTCACCACCTACGTCGAATGTACCGAACGGTGATTTCTTATATTTGTTGTAATGACCTAACAAACCGAATTCCGTACGTGTCATCAATACCAGACATTTAGGATGAGCAACCGGATCCATCAGCGGAGTATATGTTTTGCCTTTGAATTTCCATTTGTGGTATTCTATCCATTTATGAAGTTTATTCATGTTGTCCTGGGTAATGCTACCTGTTTCAGGGTTGCTGTAATATCCCTTATAGTTTTTACCGTCCATCAACGAGTAAGGCGGTGTGAACTGAACTGACAGTGAGAAATCTGAACCCGAACGAGGGAAGATTGGGTTGTCAATAGAGTTACGGGCCAAAGTCAATGAAATGCTAAGGTCATTACATTTACCGTTGGTGACCGGGAAGTATTGCCAGTCGCTCAAGTTATAACGTTGGTAAGCTAATTCTGCAGAAAGAGTGAAATAGTCATCCGGCCATTTCAGACGTTTACCCCAACCTACGGAAAGTCCCCACATCTTGATAGACTTATCAGGGTCATAATAGTTTTCGTAGTTGTTATAGTTACCATAGTTGTACATACCATAACCACCGTAGCCACTATACATACTGTTGTAGTAGTTGTTGAAGTAGCTGGAGTTGTAGTAACGGCTACTGATATCTGTCTGTACAGAGAAGAATGCCGATACAGAGAATGAATTCGGACGTTTACCGCCAAACCATGGATCGAAGAATGAAATACTGTATGATTGGTAGTATTTAGCGTTCGTCTGTCCGCTGATAGTCAATGTCTGACCATCACCTTGAGGAAGTATACCACGGTAGTTTTCACCCGGGTGCAACAAGTTGGCTACAGAGAAGTTGGTAAACTTCAAGCTCAACTTACCGATAATACCCGTCTGTCCCCAACCTGCAGAGAATTCCACCTGGTCGTTAGCTTTGGAAGTCAAAGGCAAACCTATGTCAACAGTTCCGTTCATCGGATCCGGTTGAATATCTGGTTGCAGTTTTTCCGGGTCAAAGTGTCCCATCTGCTGAATTTCACGCAAAGAACGCATCAAGTCTTCTTTGCTGAACAATTGTCCCGGACGAATACGAAGTTCACGGCGAACGACGTTTTCATACAAACGGTCATTACCACTGATCTTGATCTTATTGATAGTAGCCTGACGGCCTTCATAGATTCTCATTTCGAGGTCGATAGAGTCGCCAACGATATTTACTTCTACCGGGTCAAGGTTATAGAACAGGTAACCGTTGTTGTAATATAAGTTACCGATAGCGTCATCATCTGTAGAAACACGTTCGTTCAATAACTTCTGGTTGTATACGTCACCTCTCTTCATGCGGAGCAGGAAGTTCAACTGTTCTGACGGATAGAGAGTGTTACCTACCCATGTAACGTTACGCAGATAATATTTTTGTCCCTCGTCTATATTCAAATAAACGTTTACAGTCTTTTCGTCATACTGTGAAACGCTATCTTTTACAATCATTGCATCACGGTATCCCAACTCATTATATTTGTCGATAATCAGTTGCTTGTCTGCCTCGAAGTTTTCCGGCACGAATTTCTTGGTGCGGAACAGGTTACGAAGTTTACCTTTCTCATTGGTTTTCTTCATAACTTTCTTCAGCTTGGAAGTCTTGATCGCATGATTACCAACGATTTGGATTTCGTGTACTTTGATTTTTTCTTTTTTGTCGATATCAATGTCAACGATCACCTGATTTTCGCTGGATGGATCGTCTTTCTGCGAGATGATTACTTCTGCATTTTTGAATCCCTTATCGTCGAAGTAACGTTTGATTAATGTCTTGGCACGGTCTACGGTATTCGGAGTAATCTGCATACCTTTTACCATACCCAGTTTGCTTTCAAGGTCTGTACGTTCCGACTTCTTCACACCATGATAGCGCACATCTGCGATACGCGGGCGTTGTGTCAGACTGATTTTTAACCAGATTTTGTCGCCTTCAATTTTCTCGGCTGTGATTTGTACATTTGAGAACAAGCCATGACGCCAATAACGTTTGATTGCTCCAGTAATTTCGTCACCCGGCACAGTAATTGTCTGTCCTACCGATAGTCCGGATAGTCCAATCAATACATAGTCTTCATAATTCTTTACGCCTTCGACTTTAATATCTGCTATCTCATACTTTTTGGGTGTTCCGGAGTATAAGATGACAGGTTTCGAGTCTTCATCAGTGTTAGCATTTTGCGCAATGCCTGTTGTCGCAAAGCAGCACAGGCAGACAAACGTTATGAATATAAAGGAAATACGATAATGCATTTATGTTATAATTTGATGTTTCGAGTTATATTAGCTGATTTGTTCACTGGTTTTGCCGAATCGGCGTTCCCTTTGTTGATATTCCCAAATGGCCTTGTAGAGTTCTTCTTTATCGAAGTCGGGCCAAAAGGTGTCACAAAAATAAAGCTCCGAATAAGCGCATTGCCATAGAAGGTAATTGCTTAGCCGGATTTCTCCTCCCGTGCGGATCAGTAGATCCGGATCGGGCATAAATTTAGTATCCAGATGAGATGAGATACATTCATCCGTTATCTGTTCGGGAGACATTTCTCCTGCTTTTATCAGTGTTGCTATTTGCCGTACAGCTTCGGTTATTTCCCAACGGGATGAGTAACTAAGAGCTAATACCATATACATACCACTATTTTTGGATGTACGTTCTATGCATGATGCCAAACTTTTCTGGACTTCAACAGGTAACTTTTTGAAATCACCGATTACATTGAAGCGAATATTGTTTTTCATCAATGTCTCTTCTTCAATAGATTCTAGCAATAGATTCATCAGAGCCGCAATCTCATCTTGCGGCCGATTCCAGTTCTCGGTTGAGAAGGTGTACAGTGTCAGGTACTTGATTCCCAAACGGGCGGCATCTTCGGTAATATTCTGTACCGTTTCTGCGCCAGCACGGTGACCGTAAGTGCGTTCTTCTCCTCGTTGTTTTGCCCATCGTCCGTTCCCATCCATTATGATGGCCACGTGTTGTGGTATCCGAGTTTTGTCTATTTGTTCTATATAGGACATCTTCTTATTTTAAACGTATACGTTTTTTATTTGCCAGCTTTTGCCAAATCAAACCATAGTTGATTAAGACGACCACGCCATACCTCTGAATCATGATTATAAGTACGTGTTTCAGTTGTGGTAGACTTAGTACTTTCTGCTTTTTCTACCTCTTCTTCGAAACTGGCGCTTCCTTTACTAAATATAATCCATAGATTTTGAGTCGCAGGGTCTAGTACCATTGAGTAATTCGTTTTACCTCTGAATTCAGGATCTACGCTAGGGTTTGGAGTTCCTCCTTTGCTCCAATCTCTATGAGGAAATGCAAACTTGGAGTTAGCTTTTCTCCAGAATAACCCTTGATTGGAAACATAAATAGAACTGAAATTTTGGCCAAATATATATACTAAGTCATTGTAATATATGATAGATGGTTGAGTATATTTGGGACAGTATGCAACGGAGGAAGTTGTTGAGAACTCAACCCATTTACTTCCGTCATATGCCCATACAATGGTCGTTTCTAATTCGCTGTCATCAGCCAAAGTCGCCGTCTCTGTATCTCCCACTAAAAGGACAGATTTAATATTTGTCGCAGACTCATATACTGTGTAGGATATGTTTTTAGTTGGGAAATTAGCAGGTACTTTTCCTTCGTCGTAAGTTTCAAGAGTCTCTATTTGTTTATCATTTGTCTGATAATAGAAATAGCGTTGGTTGTCTGCTTCTTTCTTTATATAACAAATTCTGCTGATTTGGTTATTTGTCAGTGTCGCTAAGAGTAACTCCACTTTGTCTCCAAACTTTTTAGATACTTCCCAATTTATTCCATCTTCAGATTCATACACTTTATAATCATCGGAGGTCGCATATAACATGGCGTTGCTTCCGTCAAATTTGAAAGTTATGATAGAAGTCGGAAGTTTACCTTCCGGTAATCCTATAGTTTCTTGTGGGGTCCCACTGCCGAAATTAGTTAAAGAATTCTTATACACATATAACCTGCTATTAACTACAGAGTATGTGAATACTTCGCTTCCAAAAATAATGGATTTTTGTTCTCCTGTAATTTGGATTTGGTTATTAATTTTATCCATATACTTCCATCTCAACGAATCGGGATCATGCTGATGCACATTTACCTTAATAGTATATTCCTTAGTTTGATTAGGAGATATTCCCGCTAAAGCTTCTGTCGACCAAACCTTTATCGTAAGTGGCTCCCGAAGATCGATAGAATCATTGATGTTTATGACAGAATCGTTACCGCTTTTGTCTTTCATTGTTACGACGCCTGATGCCGTTGTTAATGTTTTGATTAAAATCTTGTCAATGATGGTATCGGCATGAACAGGAAGAGAGTCTTCGTTATAAATTTCACGTGATAATTGATCAATAGTGAATTTATAACTCCCAAGGCCTGCTGTGTCAAGTGCAAACGCATGGATAGTTGCATCCGGACTATATTCGATGTTATTATCGTCATCAAGACATGACGTTATAACAAATGACACCATGAAAAAACTCGCTATGAATGATAAAAACTTTATTCTCATTTGAAAGATTGTGTTTATTTACAAGTTGCAAAAATAGGAACATTTTTTCCGATAATGAACATTACAGGTAAGTTTTATATAAAATTATAGATAATAACACTGTTTTTATCGACGTAAAACCCCCTGTATAGAACTATCTTAGCTATATCCGATGAACATAATGCCAAAATTGTCTTTCGAAGTGTGCTTCTATCGAGTAACTAAAATTATCGTTCATTTGGGGTGCTTGAACACCGGAATGTAGTCTGCTGGGGCACTTCTCGATATACGCCTCATCCCATAGCTCGTCATTAATGAACGATTGCAGCAATTGGCTGCCTCCTTCTACCAGTAAGGATTGTATTTTCCGTTGATACAGTACTTCCATAATCTGCTCCAGTGGGTTATGATTGAAGTCGATGGAGATATATGTGATGTTGGTTCTTGCTGGCTGTTTCTTTTCAGTAAAGACTAATGTTGGCACATTCCCATCGAATATTTGTAAATCATTCGGAAGAGATAATGTGCGGTCTAATACGACACGTATTGGATTATGTCCATACCAGTTGCGTACCGTTAGCGACGGATTATCCAATAAAGCTGTTCGCCTGCCTACCATAATCGCATCCGCCTCCGCTCTTTTTTTATGTACTAGCATTGAAGTGAGAGGAGAGGAGAGTATCAAAGGCATTCCACTTGTACGTTCTATATCAATAAACCGATCGGCTGACTCTGCCCATTTTAATGTAATATAAGGCCGATGAAGTGTATTGAAAGTAATAAAACGACGAATCAGTGATTGACATTCTTCCTCTAATATGCCGACTGTAACTTCTCGTCCGGCATCCCGTAGTTTTTGAATCCCCCGTCCGGCTACTTCAGAAAAGGGGTCCTGGCATCCGATAACAATGCGTGGAATCTGTTTCTCTATAATCAGATCCGCACAAGGAGGTGTCTTTCCCGTAGTGGGAGCAAGGTTCCAGACTGACATAAATCGTAGAATGTTTCAATAAAGACTCATCTTTGACAGAACGGATTGCATTGACTTCCGCATGTGCCTCTCCGCAGCGAATGTGATAACCTTCGCCGATAATACGTCCGTTACATACGATAACAGCCCCTACCGTCGGGTTTGGAGGCACATTGCATAACCCGTTCTTTGCAAGCTCAATGCAACGCCTCATGTATTTTTCTTCTTCCATTTTGGTGCTCTTCGCTATATTATTCTTACTTTTGCACTCCGAAATTGTGAAAATATGAATCGTATCACCGCTTACATTCGCCAGTCTTTGCAGGAAAGCTATCCGCAGGAAGAGATAAAAGCTCTTTCAATGCTGATTTGTTGCGACATGTTGGGGGTGGATGCGCTTGATATTTACATGGGCAAAGATATAATTTTATCTGCATGCAAACAGCGTGAATTAGAAAACATTATATTCCGTTTACAGAAAAATGAACCGATACAGTACATTCGCGGTTTTGCAGAGTTTTGTGGAAGGAATTTTAAGGTTGCTTCCGGCGTGTTAATCCCTCGACCGGAGACCGCAGAACTCGTAGAACTAATAGTAAAGGAGAATCCGAATGCCCGTCATCTGTTAGATATAGGTACGGGAAGTGGATGCATTGCGATCTCTCTGGATAAAAAACTTCCAGATGTAGACGTAGAGGCATGGGATATTTCGGAAGAAGCGTTGGCTATTGCCCGTAAAAACAATGAAGATTTGGAAGCCGGGGTGAGATTTCTGCAAAGAGATGTATTGTCTGATGACTGGGAAAAGGTGCCGTCTTTTGATGTGATCGTCAGTAATCCGCCTTATGTGACTGAAACGGAAAAGAATGAAATGGACGCTAATGTCCTTGATTGGGAACCGGGGTTGGCCTTGTTCGTTCCTGACGAGGATCCTTTACGGTTTTATAATCGTATAGCTTGTCTGGGAAGTGATTTGCTATTGCCGGGCGGAAAACTTTATTTTGAAATCAACCAGGCTTATGGCCGGGAAACAGCACACATACTTGAAATGAACCAATATCGTGATGTTCGTGTTATAAAAGACATATTTGGAAAAGATAGAATAGTTACAGCTAACCGATGAGTGCACAATTAACAGATGAAGAGGCGTTGAATCGTGTTGCCTCTTACTGCTCCACTGCCGAGCATTGCCGGGCAGAAATAAATGAGAAGTTACAACGTTGGGGAATTGCCTATGATACCATTGCGCGTATTCTTGACCGACTGGAATCAGAGAAGTTCATTGATGATGAACGTTTCTGCAGGGCTTTTGTGAATGACAAGTTCCGCTTTGCCAAGTGGGGGAAAATGAAAATAGCCCAGGGGCTTTACATGAAGAAGATTCCTTCCGATGTGGCATGGCGTCATCTGAACGAAATTGATGAAGAGGAATACCTTTCTATTCTGCGTGACCTGCTGGCTTCCAAACGGAAAAGTATTCATGCGGCAGACGATTATGAATTGAATGGAAAGCTGATGCGATTTGCCATGAGTCGTGGATTTGAACTGAAAGATATTAAGCGTTGTATCGACATTCCCGATGAAGAGGAACAAATTGACTGAAAAAATAAACGGATTCTTCTTTTTATTCTCGTTCAATTTCTGTACTTTTGCGGCAAATAATTAATAGTTAGTTTAGTTATGAAAAACTTAGAGAGACTATTTGCGGAGAAACTTTTGAAGATTAAGGCTATTAAACTTCAACCCGCTAACCCTTTTACATGGGCTTCTGGATGGAAATCCCCCTTTTACTGTGACAACCGTAAAACTCTGTCCTATCCTTCTCTTCGTAATTTTGTGAAGATTGAAATTACACGTCTGATATTAGAACGATTCGGACAGGTGGATGCGATTGCAGGTGTGGCTACAGGCGCTATTCCGCAGGGAGCTTTGGTGGCTGACGCGTTGAATCTGCCGTTCGTGTATGTTCGTTCTACCCCCGAAAGACCATGGATTAGAAAACCTGATTGAAGGTGAACTTCGTCCGGGTATGAAAGTCGTAGTGGTTGAAGATTTGATTTCTACAGGTGGTAGTAGTTTGAAGGCTGTGGAAGCAATTCGTCGCGATGGTTGTGAAGTGATCGGTATGGTTGCAGCGTATACATACGGATTCCCGGTAGCTGAAGAGGCGTTCAAAAATGCGAAGGTGACTTTGGTAACGTTGACCAATTATGAAGCCGTGCTTGATGTTGCTCTTCGTACAGGTTATATCGAAGAAGAAGACATACAGACATTGAACGAATGGCGTAAAGACCCTGCTCATTGGGATGCTGGAAAATAAGATTCATTTTTTGATCAAACATATTTGGTAAAAAGAACTGTTCGGGCAATATTTGGCCGGATTGTTCTTTTTTTGTTTTATACTAATAGAAAATTATGAGTAATTTTGAGAGTAGTGTCAAGGTAATACCTTACAGCCAGGAGCGCGTATATAATAAACTTTCAGATTTAAGTAATCTGGAAGCAGTCAAAGACCGTTTGCCAAAAGATAAGGTGCAGGATTTGAGTTTTGATTCGGACACGTTGAGTTTTAGTGTCTCTCCTATCGGAAAGTTGACTTTGCAAATTGTAGAGCGTGATCCTTGTAAATGTATAAAGTTGGCAACAACTAACTCTCCTCTTCCTTTTAATATGTGGATTCAATTGGTTGAAACTGCAGAAGAAGAGTGCAAAGTGAAGGTAACTATCGGAATGGATCTTAATCCATTTATGAAAGCAATGGTACAGAAACCTCTCCAGGAAGGTTTGGAGAAGATGGTTGATATGCTGGCAGTTATTGGATATTAAACTTTTTTTTATGGCACAGAAACTTTGGGAGAAGTCCGTACAGGTAAATAAGGATATCGAACGTTTCACGGTAGGTCGTGATCGTGAGATGGATCTTTATTTGGCCAAGCATGATGTGCTTGGTTCTATGGCTCATATTACGATGCTTGAAAGCATTGGGTTGTTGACAAAAGAAGAACTGGACCAGTTGCTGGTGGAATTGAAGAGTATTTATGCCTCGGCCGAAAAAGGCGAATTTGTGATAGAAGACGGGGTGGAAGATGTACATTCACAGGTAGAATTGATGTTGACCCGTCGTTTGGGAGATATCGGAAAGAAAATACATAGTGGTCGTTCCAGAAATGATCAGGTTCTGTTGGACTTGAAACTTTTTACCCGTACGCAAATAAAAGAGGTTGCCGAAGCGGTAGAACAACTATTTCATGTCTTGATCCGTCAGAGCGAACGGTATAAAAACGTTTTGATGCCGGGATATACACACCTGCAGATTGCAATGCCTTCTTCTTTTGGCTTGTGGTTTGGTGCCTACGCCGAGAGTCTTATGGACGATATGCTGTTTTTGCAGGCAGCATTTAAAATGTGCAATCGTAATCCATTAGGTTCAGCAGCCGGATATGGTTCGTCTTTTCCTTTGAACCGTACCATGACGACTGACTTATTAGGTTTTGATTCAATGAATTACAATGTTGTATATGCTCAAATGGGGCGTGGAAAGATGGAACGCAATGTTGCTTTTGCATTGGCTACGATTGCCGGGACGATTTCCAAATTAGCTTTTGACGCCTGTATGTTTAACAGTCAAAACTTCGGTTTCGTTAAGTTGCCTGATGACTGTACCACGGGGTCCAGCATTATGCCTCATAAGAAGAATCCCGATGTCTTTGAACTGACACGTGCTAAATGTAATAAACTGCAATCGCTTCCCCAACAGATCATGATGATTGCGAATAATTTGCCTTCTGGCTATTTCCGTGATTTGCAGATTATCAAAGAAGTTTTCCTTCCTGCTTTTCAGGAACTGAAAGACTGTTTGCAGATGACAACCTATATCATGAATGAAATAAAGGTAAATGAACATATTCTTGATGATGACAAATACCTCCTTATTTTTAGCGTGGAAGAGGTAAATCGTTTGGCACGTGAAGGTATGCCTTTCCGTGATGCATATAAGAAGGTTGGTTTGGATATTGAAGCAGGTAAATTCTCGCATACTAAAGAAGTACACCATACTCATGAAGGTAGTATCGGCAACCTCTGTAATGCAGAAATCTCCGCATTGATGCAGCAAGTGATTGATGGATTCAACTTTTGTGGAATGGAGAAAGCGGAGAAAGCACTGCTTGGAAGATAAAATAGACTTTCGGAGGATAGTTTTTTAAACTTTCCTCCGAAAAGATTTGGCAGAAACAAGTAAACTACTTATCTTTGCACCCGTTGAAAAAACGCGGAAATAGCTCAGTTGGTAGAGCATAACCTTGCCAAGGTTAGGGTCGCGAGTTCGAGTCTCGTTTTCCGCTCTTTCTTTGAAAGGATGCTCGAATGGTGGAATGGTAGACACGAAGGACTTAAAATCCTTTGGCCATTGCGGCTGTGCGGGTTCAAGTCCCGCTTCGAGTACGAGTATTCTTTATAGGCTTTATGAATCATTGATTCATGAAGCCTTTTTTATTTTTATGGGTGTGTAATATACATTTGTTTTGTTTGAGGGAGCTTTGTAGTAATGGCTACTTGAAAAAAAAATCAAAAAACAGTAATAATATTTTTTTATTGTGTTATTAATCTTTTATTTTGCTTTCAGATTATAAGTTTATAATGAATTATTATATTACCGCTTCTTTAATCTTATACATGGTACATTTAATTTAACCGTTAACGCTGAAAAATACTAGAGAGATGGAAAATAACGACAAGCAGATTGAATTAAAGTTTCAGAGGTTTTTTACTGTGAATTTTCCGAAAGTAAAGAACTTTGCTCAAATGCTGCTTAAATCTGAAAGTGATGCAGAAGATGTGGCTCAAGATGTTTTCTGTAAGCTTTGGATGCAGCCGGAGTTATGGCTGGATAATGATAAAGAACTAGATAATTACATTTTCATAATGACTAGAAATATAGTTCTGAACATCTTTAAACATCAATGGGTAGAGCAAGAATATCAGACGGAGGTTATAGAAAAAACTTTTCTTTATGAATTGACAGAAAAGGAAGAGATATTGAATAGTGTGTATTATAAGGAGATGCTCTTAATTATTCAGTTGACACTGGAGAAGATGCCGAAGCGTCGTCGGTTGATATTCGAACTAAGTCGTTTCAGGGGATTAAGTCATAAAGAAATAGCTGATAAACTCGATGTTTCTATCCGAACAATAGAGCATCAGGTTTATTTGGCATTGATCGAATTAAAGAAGGTACTCCTCTTTTTTATTTTTTTCTCTGATATTTTTAAGTAGTATGTATGTAGTAGTTGTATTTAGTGTATAAAGCCCAAAAAGAAAGAAAAAGATTCATGAAAGATTATATTCAACAACTCATAGAATTGTTCGGCCATAATAACTATTCAGCCGATACGCATAAGAAAGTGCAACAGTGGTTGGCTGATGAGGAGCATGTTGATGAAAAGAGTGAGGCTCTTCGTGAGCTTTGGAAACAAGCAGGAGAACAGAAAGTGCCTGATGGCATGCAACAATCAATACAACGAATGCGGCAGAATCTGGGAATGCAGTCTATCACTTCACGTAGAAATTACCAGTTGCTTATATGGAGAGCTGCAGCTATTTTATTGTTAGCAGTCTCATCTGTTTCTATTTATTTGATGTTGGAAAAGGAACGGCCGGAAAAAGATTTAGTTGAATGCTATATACCGACAGCGGAAATTCGTGAACTTACATTACCGGATGGTACATATGTCATGTTGAATTCGAAGAGTATACTACTATATCCGGAAAAATTTACAGGAGAGACTAGAAGTGTATATTTGATTGGTGAGGCCAACTTTAAAGTGAAACCGGATAAGAAGCATCCTTTCATTGTAAAGGCCAATGATTATCAAGTTACTGCTTTAGGTACTGAATTTAATGTAAATGCTTATCCGGAAAATAGCGAACTGATGGCTACTTTGCTGGAAGGTAGTGTGAAAGTTGAATTCAATAACTTGCTGTCCAATATTATTTTAAAGCCTAATGAACAGTTGGTATATGACAAACATACGAAAGCGCACAACCTGCGGATGCCGGAGATAGATGATGTGACGGCATGGCAACGTGGGGAATTGGTTTTTAGTAATATGTATCTGGAGGATATTTTTACAAGTCTTGAACGCAAATTTCCTTATGCTTTTGTATATAGCCTTCATAGCTTGAAAAAGAATACATATAGTTTCCGCTTCTCCAAACAGGCGAATCTGGAGGAAGTTATGAAGATTATATCGCAAGTTGTTGGAAATGTAAACTATGTTATCAAGGGAAATAAGTGTTATGTAACTAGTAAAGAATGAATATATTGTAGAACCTTTTAAATTTAATACGTAATGCAAAAAAATACCCGGAAGGAATGGCCGTTCCTCCCGGATATGAAATCAATCTCTTTTAATATTAGCGTAATATTGACGCTATTCTGAATGATCCTAGAATAATAACCAATTAACTAATACTAAAGATGCTACAAATCTACGAAAAAATAGCAGAAAAAATAGCTCATAAGCGGGTCTTTCTCACTTTTTTAAGTCTTATTCTTATACAGACTTTCGCTTTGGCTCAAAATGATAGTAAAATAACTATCCAACAAAAGAATATTACTGTCATTGATGCCTTAAAGACTGTGGAAAAACAGTCTAAAATGTCTATAAATTATAGTGATTCCGAATTGACAGGAAAAGTAATAGCCCAGTTAAATTTGCAGAACGCATCCCTCGAAACCGCACTTGATACCATCTTAAAAGGGACGGGCTTTTCATTCCAAATACAAGGTAACTACATTATAATAGCTGAAAAGAAGCCTGTAGTTGCACAAATCCTTAAAAATATCAAAGGAAAGGTTACTGATGAGAGCGGTGAACCGTTGATTGGAGTAAATATATCTGTGGATGGTAGTTCTACAGGTACGATTACCGATTTCGATGGTAACTTTACGATCAAGGCAGCAGAGAAATCTATTCTCAAAGTATCTTATATCGGATATGCTGCACAGATAATTCCTGTTTCCAAGAAAGATTTCTATCCGGTTGTAATGAAGCAGGATACAGAAGTGCTCGATGAAGTTGTTGTAACGGCATTGGGTATCAAACGTGCAGAAAAGGCGTTGTCTTACAATGTACAACAAGTCAAGGGAGATGCACTGACTACGGTAAAAGATGCTAACTTCGTAAACTCGCTGAACGGTAAGATAGCCGGAGTGAGTATTAACAAAAGTGCTAGTGGAGTTGGTGGTGCGACACGTGTTGTAATGCGTGGTGCAAAATCTATCGAAGGTGATAACAATGCTTTGTATGTGGTGGACGGTATTCCTTTGTTCAATACCAATATGGGAAATACCGACAGTGGTATTATGGGTGAAGGTAAGGCCGGAACAGAAGGAATCGCCGACTTCAATCCCGAAGATATTGAAAGTCTTTCTGTTTTGAGTGGTCCTTCGGCTGCTGCGTTGTATGGTAGTAGTGCCGCTAACGGTGTAATTTTGATTACCACTAAAAAAGGAAAAGAAGGAAAACTTTCAGTGCAGTTCTCTTCTTCTTCAGAGTTCAGCAAAGCTTATATGACTCCTGAGTTTCAAAATACGTATGGTAACAAAAAAGATATGTATGAAAGCTGGGGTGAGAAACTGTTGACTCCTACAAGTTATGATCCTAAGAAGGATTTCTTTAATACCGGAACAAACTTTATTAATTCGGTTACGTTGACCACCGGTACGAAATCGAATCAGACTTTTGCTTCTGTTTCTTCTACCAATTCCAAAGGTATTGTGCCTAATAATGAATATGAACGTTTGAATTTCACAATCCGTAATACGGCAACTTTCCTTAATGATAAATTACAACTCGATTTAGGTGCGTCGTATGTGAAACAGAAAGACAAGAATATGGTATCGCAAGGACAATATTGGAATCCGGTGATGGCCGCCTATTTGTTCCCTCGTGGTGAAGACTTTGATGGAATTAAGTCATTCGAACATTTCGATGAAAGTCGCCAACTTCCGGTTCAGTATTGGCCGGTGGCAGATCCGGTATATGCTTCACAGAACCCTTACTGGACTGCTTATCGCAATGTAGCTACGAATGAAAAGAGTCGTTATATGTTCAACGTAGGGTTGACTTATAATATTACCGATTGGTTGAATGCGACAGCCCGTTTCAGAATGGATGACACACATGTATTGTTTGAACGCAAGATTTACGCTTCATCCGACGATAAATTTGCGGAAGGAAAGAAAGGACTGTATGGATACAATAACTATGAAGACCGTCAGGAATATGCCGACTTTATGTTGAACGTAAACAAACATATAGCTGATTTCAGTATTTCTGCCAATGCGGGTTGGAACTATTCTAACTATTGGGCATTGGAGAGAGGATACAAAGGGACATTATTGGGAGTGCCCAATAAATTTGCGGCTTCTAATATCGATCCGGCTAATGGTCGTATCTCAGAAAAGGGTGGTGATAGTCGTGTACGTAATCATGCTGTTTTTGCCAATTTGGAACTTGGTTGGAAGAGTATGCTTTATTTGACGCTGACCGGACGTAATGACTGGAATTCACGTTTGGTGAATACCGATGAAGAATCTTTCTTCTATCCCTCAATCGGTCTGTCCGGGATTATTTCCGAGATGGTCAAATTGCCCGAATTTATCTCTTACCTGAAAGTTCGCGGTTCGTATACGGAAGTCGGTGCGCCTGTATCCCGTTCGGGACTGACTCCGGGTACGGTAACTACCCCTATTGTGGGTGGTGCATTAGATCCTACCGGTATCTATCCGTTTACTGATTTCAAGGCAGAACGTACAAAGTCATACGAATTTGGATTAAGTCTGAAGTTGTGGAATAAATTAAGTGCGGAGGTAACCTACTATCATTCTAATACATACAATCAGACTTTCTTGGGTGATCTTCCGGAATTTACCGGATACAAGCAGATTTATTTGCAGGCCGGTAATGTGGAAAATCGTGGTTGGGAGGCTTCATTAAGCTATTCCGATCAGTTTAAGTTCGGATTAGGAATCTCTTCAACATTGACATTCTCTCGTAATATAAACGAGATTAAGGAGATGGTTGAAAACTATCATACGGATTTGATGGATGAACCGATTAATATTCCGGAGGTTTTGAAGGATGGTGGTCGTGTCATCTTGAAAGAAGGCGGAAGTATCCACGATATTTATGCCAACACCTTCTTGAAGAAAGACCACTTGGGATATGTTGAGGTAAAGAGCGACGGAACCTTTGGAATGGAAAAGGGGGAACCCGTTTATTTGGGAAAAACTTCTCCTGATTTCAATATGGGATGGAGTAATATGTTGACATACAAAGGCTTTGGGCTCGGATTCCAGATCAACGGGCGTTTTGGTGGTGTGGTGACCTCTTCTACAGAGGCATTGCTTGATCGTTACGGTGTGTCCAAACGTTCGGCTGAGGCTCGTGAAGCGGGAGGCGTATTGTTGAAGGGACAAGGTCTGGTAGATGCGAAGTCTTATTATCAGATGACAGGTACGGGAAATTATGAAACTTCCGGTTACTATGTATACAGTGCCACCAATATTCGTTTGCAAGAACTTACCTTTAGCTATACTATGCCTAATAAGTGGTTTGGTAACGTGTTGAAAGATGTTACAGTTTCGTTTATAGCCAACAATCCTTGGATGTTGTATTGCGAAGCTCCGTTCGATCCGGAACTGACTCCTTCCACTAGTACTTACGGACAAGGTAATGATTATTTTATGCAACCGAGTGTTCGTAGCTTTGGCTTCGGTATTAAATTTAAATTATAATACACCTTCTTTATTATGAGAAAATGAATCATTTTAAACTATTAGCGGTGATATGCGCAATGGCGCTATTTGCCTCATGCAATTTTGAAGAAATCAATACCAACCAATTTGAGATGAGCGACGGAGAAGGTGCGATGGATGGTTTTGAAGTCGGAGGGCTGATTACAGCTATGCAACGGACAGTGATTCCCGTAGGCACACAGGCTGATGATACAGATGTTATCAATGAATATCAAATAGCTTATCATCTGTCGGCCGATAATTGGAGTGGATTTTTTGGCGAGAACAACAGTAACGGTTGGAACGCAGGTAGTAACAATACTACTTATTATTTGTTGGACAATTGGATAAAAGCGACCTATACACAGTCTTATACCAATGCTCTTGATCCTTGGAAGAAATTGAAAATAGCGTCCGAGAAAAATGGTACGCCCGAAGTCTTTGCTTTGGCTCAAATTCTGAAGATTTCCGCTTGGCACAAGACACTTGAAAGTTTCGGTCCGATGCCTTATTCTCATGCGGCGGACGCTACAATGAACATTCCGTTCGATTCGGAGAAAGAGGTGTATACGGCGATGTTTGAAGAATTGACCGCAGCCATTGAAGAATTAACAGAAAAGGCGGCAAATGGGGTGAATGTAATGGGCGCTTATGATGCGGTATATGCCGGAGATGCTACCAAATGGGTGAAATACGGCAATTCGCTGATGCTTCGTTTGGCTATGCGTGTCCGCTTCGCTGATGCGGAACTGGCGAAAAAGTATGCTACTCAAGCAGTAAATCATTCTATCGGTGTGATGACGGCTAAGGATGATGCGGCTCAAATGAGTCAAGGAGCGGGTATGACTTTCCGCAACAACATTGAATGGCTGGCAGGCAACTATAATGAAGCTCGTATGGGTTCTTCCATCTTTTCTTATCTGATGGGATATGAAGACCCGCGTTTGAGCGTTTATTTTTTGCCGATGGATGGTAATGCCTCTTATGGTGTTGAGGCTTTCGACGGAAAAACGTATCAAGCGGTGCCGGCAGGGCATGCCGATGCGCAGAATGATATCTACAAATCTTGCTCAAAGCCCAATATTCAAAGTGGAACTCCTACATATTGGCTGCGTGCATCGGAAGTTTATTTTTTGCGTGCGGAAGCAGCTTTAGTGTGGGAAGGTTTCGGCAGTGCGGATTCATGGTATAAACAGGGCATTGATATGTCTTTTCAGGAGAATGGTGTGACCGCTCCTGTAGACGATTATATGAATTCCAATTTGGCACCTCGGGCATATGTTTTTTCCCATTATCAGTATGGGCAAACACTTTCTGCTCCGTGTGAGACTACTGTCAAGTTTGAAGGAACAACAGAGCAGAAGTTGGAAAAAATTATGATTCAGAAATGGATTGCTTTGTTTCCTAACGGGCAGGAAGCGTGGACGGAATGGAGAAGAACCGGTTATCCGAAGTTGAATGTCATTAAGACTTTGAAAGGAGCAGTGCAAGGCGCAACTCTTGAGGGTGGTATTCGCCGTATGATTTATCCCACTAGTTTTTCTCAGACTAACGAGGGAAAGGCTATTTATGAAGCAGCCTTGAAGTTGTTCAATAACGGTGCAGGTGGCGAAGATAAGTCTTCTACCCGTTTGTGGTGGGATTGTAAGAGATAACCTACATGTATCATTTTAATACAGATGAAGAATATGAAATCATTAAGAAAATTGTTATATATTATTCCATTGACAGGCATGATGGTAACTTCTTGCATGGATGTGGAGAATATTGAGATAGACCATATAGGCGGGTATGCCACAATGAACAATGCGGAGAGTGAGGCATATTATGCCAATCTGCGCGCCTATAAGGCGACTGCTTGGAATTACAATCGTCCCGTAGCTTTCGGATGGTATTCCAATTGGGCGCCTGCTGGAGCTTATCGAAGAGGATATCTCTCTGCTATGCCCGATAGTATGGATTTTGTTTCAATGTGGAGTGGCGCTCCAGGACGTTATGAAATCACTCCGGAGCAGAAGGCAGATAAAGAGTTTGTGCAAAAGGTGAAAGGAACGAAACTGTTGCAGGTAAGTCTGCTTTCTTATCTTGGTAAGGGTGCGACACCAAATTCGGTATACCTCGAAGTGGAAAAACAAGCGGAGGAAGAAGGCTGGTCGGCGGCTCAATTGGAAACGGCGAAGAAACAAGCCCGTTGGAAATATTGGGGATTTGAAGGTCAGTTTGAAAGTGAAAACCATTATGCATGTCTGGCGAAGTTTGCCAAAGCTCTGTGCGATTCTTTGTATGCAAACGAATGGGACGGTTATGATGTAGACTGGGAAATCGGTAGTGGTGTGTTTGATATGGATGGCACATTGAGTCAGAATAAGCATTTGATTCATTTGGTTAAAGAGATGAACAATTACATTGGCCCGAAAAGCGATCCGGAAGGTAAAGGACATAAAATGATCTGTATTGATGGAAATATTTATGGGCTTACCCATGAATTGGATGAGTATGTCGATTATTGGATTATACAAAGTTATGGTAGTTCCAATCCCGGTTTTGATGGTTATGGCGTTGATCCTAAAAAAATAATCTGCACAGAGAACTTTGAAAAGTATGCCACTAATGGAGGTCAATTGCTGAAGCAGGCTGCTGCTATGCCGCAAAAAGGTTATAAAGGTGGAGTAGGAGCTTATCGCTTCGATAATGATTATAACAATACGCCAAATTATAAATGGATGCGTCAGGCTATTCAAATCAATCAGCGGGTTTTCAATGAATGGAAAGCGAAACAAAACGAAGCGGAAAATAAACCGCAGAAATAAGTGGACTTATAAAATTCTAAAACAGTAAAAAGATGATGAATAAACATATATTCTATTATTTGATGGTAGGTAGTATGGCGTTATTGTTGGGCGCTTGCAACGACAGCATGAATGACCTGCTGGAGCCTAAGGTTTATTTCGAAAGCAAGGAATATAATTTCTCGGTGGAAGATGAAATGGATGTAATGACATTTGATCTGGTTTCAAGACTCTCGTCAGCAACTTCCTCTCAGGTAGACGTATCATATAGTGTAGCCGAACCAAGTGTAGTAGACGAATACAATGCAAAGTATGGCACAAATTATGAGATGCTTGATGTTTCGCAGGTAAAGCTAAGCAGTACGACATCTTCTATTTCGAGTGGAAAATTGTATGCGGATAATGTAGAAGTCGAACTTTCCGGGTTAGAAGCCTTGAAAGCCGGGAACTCATATGTTTTGCCTATGCGGGTGCATTCGTCTTCGGTGTCGACTCTTTCCGGAACAAACATTGCATATTTCTTTTTCTCCAAACCGTTGAAAATTACCAAAGCTGGTAATTTCAGTAATCACTATATTTCTGTGAAGTTCCCTGTCGGTACTTTCTTCTCGTCATTCACTTACGAAGCATTGATTAATGTGGATTATTTCCTCGATAATAATACGATTATGGGAACCGAAGGTGTGATGATTCTCCGTATCGGTGATGCAGGAGGAGGAATTACTCCTAAAGATTATTTGGAAGTGGCCGGAAGACAGAACTACCATGTAACGAAACCGTTGTTAACAAATCGTTGGTATCATGTAGCGTTGACTTATGATCAACCGACAGGAAAAACAGGTATTTATGTAAATGGTGAGAAATGGGCTGGTTCAGATTGGGGTATTGACGGTTTTGATCCGAATTCGGACATGGGTTTTTATATTGGTAGAATCTATGGTTTTAAATGGGGTGAACGTCCATTCCATGGTAAAATGAGTGAAGTCCGTGTTTGGAGTGTAGCCCGTACGGAAAATCAACTTAAGCAGAATATGCTGGGTGTTGACCCTGCTTCAGAAGGCTTGGCACTTTATTATAAACTAGACGGATCAGAGACTCAGGAAGGTGGAGTTATCAAAGATGCCACAGGGCGTATAAACGGTACTACAAATGGAATTACTATTAAGACGTTGGATGCTCCGATAGCTATCAATTAATGGAACACACAAATTTGTGAGAGTTTTTGCTCTTTGCATTTTTGAATATGAGTGAAAGCCTGCTTACTGAAAAGATAATATTCTTTTGGTAAGCAGGTTTCTTTTATTTATGTTTGTTTTATGAAGAAGTTACTATTTATCCTGTTTATATCTTTTCCATCTAAATGTTTTTGAAGCGTGGTGAAGAACGGGAAGTGAAGTTTATTTTGTCCGAAGAGGATTTCTCGCTTGTCGATCGGAATTTAAAGAGGATTGTGGAGCCGGGAACTTTTCAGATAATGATTGGTGCTGCTTCCGATGACATAAGATTACAGACGAAAGTAGCTATAAAATAGGAGATGCCATCTTTGACTGAATGTATTTGTAGCTTGCACCTATTTTTATTGTCAAACAGTTAGTATAACATTCAAATAAATGAATATCAATGCTCTCTTGATAATAACCTCTGATAATAGGCTGATAATGAAATATAGTCTCGATGCTATCATTTCACTCCACTTGGTTCGCGCTTTATAATTCGATTTTTAGATTTGAATGATCATAGACTATGGGAATACTTTCCCCATTAACAGACACAGATACCGGGCATTGTAAACTTCTGATATAGGCTTTGACTTTGGTGGAGCCATCAATCCATAGCTGCATGCGTCTATTTTCTTCTTTCTGAATAATAAATAGTTTTGCCAGCGAGGAGAAATAAGAGGTAGTTCCTCTTTTTAATGAACTGCCATAACCAATAAAATACTCTTTAGCATCTGCCGGAGCGCTCTTTTCCGGATATGTAACTATAAACATATAAGCATCTGTAGACCAGCCATCGGCTTCAATCCATGAATTGCTATGCATTAATCGTCCGTCTGCTAACTGATTAATATAAATATCTGTAATCTTACCCTTATTGCGGATGCGTAAACCAATCCAGTTTTTACCTTCACGTTTCTCAATCTCAGGAAGCTCTTTTTCATCGGGAGTCTCTTTTAAAATAATAGCAGTCACACCTTTCACTCTATTGACTTCGTCAGGCAAGTGAAAAGAATAATAACTATCTTTACTTTTCAAATCTTCAGTCGGTACTTCTATTACTTCCCAATACAAATCGTCCGGATAATCATGCACAAAATTAGATCGTGCCAACGTGCGAGGATATAATGGACGGACTATTACTGAAGAATTTCCATTTGTAATGTTTAGATCTGTCCCTTTTTTCTCAGTTATTCCTCCCGGATGCCACAACCATTCAAAATGACCGGTTTCATAGGTTTTTAAATCATCAATGATATAGATGACGTTGTCTAGCCACAAAAAGTGACGGAAGTTGCGGCTAAACTGGTCCGAATAAGGACCTGTACCATTTGCCAACACATATTTTATATTTCCGGCATCCAACAGATAATGCAGATATCCTCTTAAGGTAGAACCATAATATTGCTGTTCTCGTCTTTGCCCTTTGCCATTGAATAATACGACATTATGTGCCTCGCTTTGAAAGAAGTAGTTGCGGTATTCGGGATTCGCATACCAACATCGTCCTCCATCTTTGATAATATCCTCTCCTTTATGAAAGACTATGAATGAATTGGCATCGGCATGAGAATGATTCCAGGTATATCCGGACTTGACGGCTAACATTGTGGCATCTTTCTCCCAAGAGTTGCGCATGGTTGCCCAACCGAAGTCTTTGAATAATTGTGATTTCTTTAGTTTAGGAACCTTGGGTGCTTTACTCAAATCGGGAGTATAGAGAAATCCTATCGGGCGGTCGATAAAATATCCATCACGGTGTTGCCCTTGCTCTATCTGATTCATATACCAAAGCATATCATCATTTTGAATCCCCATTGCATATAATAACATCAGACTACTTTCGGCAGCCGTGTTTTTATGACTGTCCCCGAAGTTTATATTATAAAGCATACCTGTACGTGGATAACAGATATGTACAAAAAAATCTGATAACTTCTCCAGTTGGGGTATCTCTATTGCTTTATCTTCCTTGTGAGTATTCATCCAAGCTAAGCGGAATAATAAAGCCTCTTGAATCCCGTAGTTTGCATAGTTCAGACATTCATACATTCCACCGGCCTCATCAAAGGTCTTTGGCTTTTGATGAAGCACATCTCCTGCAAACTCAAACCATTCGGGAAGGACTTCGTTGATAATCTTTACAGCATCTCTTGCTTCTTCCAATTCATTCTGTAAGCTTAGTGCAAGTAGACCACCCATACACGTACAAGAAGTCCACCAGTTGTGCCCCATTGAGTTTAGTGAATGAATACGTGTTGGCTCCAAGATCCAGTCACCTAATAGCGGGTCCATTGCCAGACGTTTTAATCCGTGAGCTATTTTTCTTCTTTCAGATTGAGAAAGTTCTTGATAGATGGCGTCATAAGCTATTGCTGCATAAAAAGCTTTATGTGCAATCTCAAGGTCGGCGTTCCAGGCTGGGGTACGAGCCATCATTTCTTGATTGCCCCAAGTTTCGTCCTCAGTGACATCCAGCAAAATCTCTTTTATTTTATCAGCATACTTCTTTTCATCCGTCATTAGAAATGAGAGTGCTAAATAGTCTATCTTATTCAATTGAGTTTTCTGCAATAGGTTATCGGCAGTTTTCCTGATTGAATTCCAAGCTTCAGACATTCGTGTATCCTGTCTGACACTTATTTTTGCCTGCTCAATTCGTTGAGGGGTATAAAGTAAGGCTGGATGCTTTATTTTTTCTGCATGGATAAAAAGTAAATATAAAGCTGCTGAAAGACATAAAAGAATTCGTTTCATATTACATTTTGCATAAATTGGTTCCTTATTTAAATGAAATACGAATGAAACGTCTATCTCTCTTAATCATTTGTGTTTTTTCGAAAATTATAATGTATACCCTTGTTGTATTGATGTTTAATCTCTATTTTTGTCTGGCAAATTAGGCTGGCTTATGAAAAATACAAAGCGTACAAGCATTATCACACTCGTTCTCCTGCTAAGCATTTTTAAGGTATACTCACAATATATGTTTCGGCATTGGGATGTGGTTGATGGGATGTCGGATAATCAAATACGATATTTTACAATGGCACCGGATGGTCGTATGGTCATTCGAACAGCTTCTATTTTAAACATCTACAATGGTGCTACATTCGAACATTTTTATCACGATAGGCGGAAAATCTATAAATGGGATTTCAACCGGAATCAAATATTTAAAGATTATCACGATGCTTACGGACGGATATGGATGAAATCTCCGGGATATTTGTTATTATTCGATTTGAATACCAATCAGTTTATTTATGATATTGATTCCGAATTACGCCGGATGGGAGTAAGTGGAAAATTGAAGAATTTGTTTATTGATGAGAGCAAGAACTATTGGTTTCTTACCGAAGATAATACATTCTATTTTTTTGATATATCCGCAGGAGAATTACAGATAATCGAAAAGGGGAACAGTGACTTTACATATCGGCACGGTATTCCGTACGAGTTAGCTCAATATAAGAATACTTATTATATCGTATATTCGAGCGGGCTGATTCGTCGTTGGGACAAAACCTTGCGAGATTACACCGGTCAGGATACTTTTTTTGTAGGACGTATCTCTGAAGCTACAGACCGGTTAAAAATACAATCTACCTCCGATGGGAATCTATGGCTGATGTATAATCAGGCTGTTTGCTATCGTGATAAAACTGATAAAGGTTGGCAAGAGATAAGCACCATTAAAGGTATGTCCAACTTCTTTACCTGTATGGATTTGGACAAGCAAGGAAACGCATGGGTCGGTTCTTCGTGGTCTGGATTGCGGAAAATTGAAAACTCTACACATAGAATTGAAACAATGCCCGGATTGAAATTAGGTGACGGCAGTGTGTTAAGTAATGACATACAGTGCATCTTTGCCGATAATAATGACGGAATTTGGGTAGGCACTTTGTGGCAAGGTATCTGTTACTATAATCCGAGTATGTATAAGTTCAAGCTAATTCAGACTGTTCAGAATAAAACAATGATTACCAACGAATCGGTGCGTTGTTTGTTGGAAGACGAAGACGGAACGATACTCATTGGTACTACTGCATACGGATTGATGCGTTACTCTCCTTCTACGGGAGAAGTCAGCAGGGCATTCAAAGATATTCTGTCCGGTGATCTTTGTCTGACTCTTTATAGAGACAGTAAAAAGAGATTGTGGGTTGGAACGTATTTGAATGGATTCTGCTGCATAGATGGAAAAAATGTGAGATATTACAATAAACAATTAGTTAATACAGAGTTATTCCCGGAGCAGAATATCTCCCGAGCAGTTTATGAAGATCCGGATGGGCGTTACTGGGTCAGTGTCAGTAATGAAGGAGTAGGTGAGCTAGACACCTCAACGGGAAAAATACGATTGTTGCGGGATAAACATCCGAAGATTAGCTTTCATAAACGCGATTATGGTTTTTATCCTGTCAGCAATTCTACTTTTGCGGTGTTTGGGGAAAATGGTATTTACTACTATGATACTCATAAAGATAAAATCTTTGTTCCTGAAATAGACGATCCGGATAATCCTAAATTTATGGGGCCTCAGGTAAGCTATAATTGTGTGTACAAAGATAGCCATTCGCTAGAATGGTTTGGGACGGATATTGGAATTCGTGTATGGGACGAACAAAAGAAGAAAGCTCATACGATAACTACAGAGACCGGATTGGCTAACAATTCTATATCGTCAATCATTGAGGATGATAGCGGTATTTATTGGGTATCAACGGTAAGTGGTATCTCACGAATTGAATTAAAAGAGACTTCTGAAGGATATGATTTTCTCATAGTCAACTTCAGTTCAGAAGACGGATTGCAGGGAGGAAAGTTCTATGAGAATTCATCGTTAAAAACCCGTGATGGAGAACTGTATTTTGGCGGTCATCATGGCATTAATTCGTTTCAACCTCAAAAGATTTATTATAATCATGTCCACAATAAACCTATATTCACTGCATTCCGTCTGTTCAATTCTCCTGTTAAGGAACACACAGAATATAAAGGGCGTGTTATTCTTGAATATCCGATAAATAATACTCGTGAGATTCATTTGAAGTATAATGAGAACTTTGTTACTTTCGAATTTGCCGGGCTTAACTATGTGAATACTTTGCAAACCTACTATAGGTATAAACTCGAGAATTTTGATCCGGACTGGAATGAAATAAAGACCAATGGTCTGGGAGTGGCTACCTATACCGGTTTACATCCGGGGAAATATAAATTAGTGGTATACACAGCCAATAATGACAGAAGTTGGGGAGAACAGGCCGCAGAAATGACTATTGTCGTTTCTCCGCCTTTTTGGGCAACTGTTCCTGCTTACATATTTTACATATTGATTGCAGGTGGAGTCATCTATTTGTTTTTTAAAGCTTATAGGAAGAAAAAACTTAAAAAGCAGTTCGAACAAGAGGCATTGAAACGTGAACAGCAGAAAGAAGAGCTTAATCAGATGAAGTTCCGCTTTTTCACCAATATCAGTCACGAATTCCGTACTCCGCTTACTTTGATAATGACGCCTTTAGGTATCCTTATTCAACAAGCGGAGAATCCAATGAAGGACAAATTGAAGTCAATCTATAACCATGCCGGTAATTTGTTGGAGTTGATTAATCAACTGCTTGATTTTCGGAAACTGGAGATGGGAGGTGAAAGTCTGAAATTACATCAGGCTGACATCGTAGAGTTTGTGCGGTACATTGGTTCAGGGTTTAAAGAACTGGCGACAAATCGATCTATAAAGTTTTCGATAGAGAGTGAATGTCCTGGCATGAATATCTGGTTTGATGATACGAAAATGCAACGGATTCTGAATAATATTTATTCCAATGCATTTAAATTCACTCCTGATGGAGGGCTTATCTCAACGATTGTAGCGACGGAGAAAAAAGATGAAAAGATATTCGTAAGAATCGAAATATCCGATACAGGATGTGGAATCAGTGAAAAAGACTTGAATGTGATATTTGACCGCTTTTATCAGTCGGAGCCAATTCCTGGTGTGACAGGTTCCGGTATTGGTTTGCATATGGTCAAAGAATATGTCTCTTTGCATAACGGAAAGATAGAAGTGCATAGCAAAATAGGAGTAGGAACAACATTTTTGATATATATTCCATCCGACTTGAAAGGAGACGACAGTGAATCCAAAGCTCCGGCTATGTCTCCCGATGTGGAAGAAAAGGTGGTATATTCGGACAGGAAAACTATTTTGATAGTGGAAGACAATGTAGAATTCCGTCGTTTTTTGGTGGAACAATTGATAGGTCAATTTAATATTCTGGAGGCTGGAGACGGAGCCGAAGGCGAAGAAGTTGCCATACATAAGTCGCCGGACCTGATAATATCCGATATGATGATGCCGAAAGTGGATGGTCTGGAAATGTGTGTCCGGATTAAAAACAATATTCAGACCTCACATATCCCGATTATCTTGCTCACGGCACGTATTTCAGACGAAGCTCGGATAGAAAGTTATAAAGCTGGTGCTGATTCTTATATATCGAAACCTTTCAATTATGACATATTACTGACGCGTATTAATATGCTTTTAGAACAGCAGGAAAAGCGTAAGGAAATATTTCATAAAGAAATAGAAATCTCTCCTCAGAATATCACTATTACTTCTTTAGATGAAGAATTTGTGGAGAAAGCCTTACGGTTGGTGGAAGAGAATATGGAAAATCCGGAGTTCTCGGTTAATAACTTGTGTGATGACTTGGGGATGAGTCGTAGTCAGCTATATCGTAAATTTGAGTCCATTACAGGATTGACACCGAATGATTTTATTCGTTCTGTCCGATTGAAACGAGCTGCCCAGTTGCTTCGGGGCAGTTCATATAATATTTCGGAGATTTCGGACAGGGTCGGATTCAATTCCATTAAATATTTCAATAAATACTTTAAAGAAGAGTTCGGATTCACTCCGACGCAATATCGTTCGAATGGTAGTGGAGAGACTAAATAAAAAGTCTCTCCATTCCCATTTATATACTGAAAATGCCCTAAAAGGGTATAATGAGACAAACTAACCTAATAATCGGGACAAATTATCTCAATGGTGTCGATTGGATTCGTCTATTTTTGCAGTGTGATTAAAAATAACTATGAACTGCAAAATGATGGAACCATGAAGAATATTCTATCTAAAAGAACATTTATTGTATTACCACTATTTCTTTTTTCACTTCATCCGCTTTGGGGACAGAAAAGTAACTTTAAAAATGACATTTGTATTCCGGGCAAACTGTATATGCTTTCGGATATAAGGAATGATGTTTTTGTCGAAGCACTAATTAAAAGATGGAGACCTTACAATGACTTTGTGAGATTTTCGGGTGACTGTGTTTATTCGAGAAAACTGAATCGTGTAGCTTCTGTCGATACTCCTGTGGATGGATCGAATATGAAAATCGAATTGGTCAATTCGGATGAGTTTGAAATAATAAAAGAAAAAGCAATTTCTATATGCGTAGGGAAAAAAGGAATAGGAACTCAGGAAGTTACTGTTCAGATACTGGGGGACAGTTTTGTCAACGGAGCTTTTTTCAGGGACGCGTTGCTGTCGAAGAATTATATTCCCGGTATAAAACTGGTCGGACTAAGGAATATAAAGAATGAAGAAGGACAATATGATGAAGGGCGGGGTGGATGGACAGTGAAGAAATACTTCGAGATTCCTAAAGGAGAGATGACATCATATCATGGATATATGCAACCTGTGGGTGAATATAGATATTGGGGGAGTTGTGAGTTTTGGAAAAACTGTTATAAGGTGATTAATGGTGAACTGACAGATACTGAAATAGTCTATAACTGTGGGAGATACGATCAATGCATAACTAAATTCGATAAGGAGACAGGTTATTTGGCAGCTCCGAAGAAAAACGATTTAATGTATGATAATGCACGTGGAAGCTACATGGTTTATACAGGAAAGAAGTGGAAGAATGTTGAGGTTGATGAGAGAAAATGGGCTTTCAATTATAGAAAATATCTGGATATGTGGAATCTTGATGCACCTAAGTTCTTTGCACAGATGTTGGGGCTCAATGATTATCGCGACAGTTTGACGGCCGATTATCGGGAATGGAATAAAAAGATTGCCGAGATGAAAGAGTCATATTACAAAGCTGTGCCCGATGGTAAATTTATAATTCTGATCCCGTGTACAACCTGTGGTTCGCTCAACAATATCAGAGGAGATTTTACGTTACGGCAGAATGCAGCCATGTGGCAACTGCGAAAAAATATCATTGATACATTTGATGGTAGGGAAAGTGAAGGATACTATGTCGTTGACATAGGCATTACCATTGATAATGAAAAAGGGTACAACCGGAATCGTGACGGAATACAGACCGGAAATCCCCATCCATATCCTAATTATCCGACAATGGGAATTCCTCTTGCTGCCTTTATTCAATATTATAGAGAACTTTAAAATAACAATGATGGCTAATACTTTTGATGATATCATAACTTGCTCTTATAAAGAGTATCACCAGATAATTCTCAATTACATAACCTATCGCATCACTCATCGTTGTGAGGCAGAAGATTTGGCTCAAGATGTATTTGTACGTTTATTGGATTATAAACAAATGCTTCGTCCGGATACTGTAAAGTATTTCTTGTTTACCATTGCCCGTAACATCGTAACCGATTATTTACGCAGATACTACAAAAAACAAGAAGTGAATAATTATATCTATGATATGATCCCTTCTTTTACTAATGAAACAGAAGAGAAGATTATTGCCGATGACTTGTGTAAGACAGAACAACGGATACTTGCTGCCTTTCCTGTACAACGGCGTACGGTGTATGCGTTGAGCCGTTATGAAGAAAAAGATACGGAAGAGATAGCCAATATGTTGAATCTTAGTCAGCGTACGGTAGATTATCATTTATTTTTAGGACGTCGTGACATGCGCCGATATATGAAGAATTGCATTTAATATGAACTGAATCAATAAATAGAAGTGAAGCCAATGAAGAAAAAAAGCAGAAAAAGTAAAATGACGGGATGTCTGCACATCTTGCCGAGTCTTGAGAATAAAAATAATAATGTAAAAACCTCAGATTTAATTTCATGAAACTCCGAAAGAAAATGCTATGTATGGTAAAGCAGGTGAAGAAGATAACAATCTTTGCTTGTTTGGTGTGTGTGGTGTATCCCGTTGCTGGGATACAAGCGGCTGTCGGTGAACAGCAGTCGGTAGCACAAACCCTGAAGAAAATTAAAGGAAAAGTGATTGACGTGTTAGGTGAGCCGCTTATCGGCGTCAATGTGAGTGTAGTCGGACAAACGGGTGGTACGATTACCGACATTGATGGTAACTATTCGCTAGATGTTCCTGCGGGTGCTAAATTGAAATTTAGTTATATCGGTTACGAAGACCAAATAATTGATGCAGGTGTAAAAGCGGTACTAAATGTGACAATGAAGGAGAGTACTGAAGTGCTCGAAGAAGTGGTAGTTGTAGGATATGGCGCACAGAAGAAAGAAACACTAACAGGTGCGGTGACCGTAGTTAGTGACAAGATGTTAAAGGATAAGGGAGCTCTCTCTAATCCTGCACAGGCTTTGCAAGGACAAGTGCCGGGAGTCATTATAACCCGTAACTCGGCTGCTCCGGGAGATGAGAGCTGGAATATGAAATTACGCGGTTCATTCTCGAAGAATAATTCAGCTCCGTTGGTGATTATTGATGGTGTGGAGTCTGACGATTTTTCCCAATTAAATCCGGGTGATATAGAGTCCATCAATTTCCTTAAAGACGCTTCTGCAGCTATCTATGGTAGTAAAGCTGCCGGAGGTGTTGTTCTGGTACAGACTAAAAAGGCCAAAGAAGGTAAGGTAAAGGTGGAATATAGTGGTTCGGTAACTGCTAAATTCGTAGGGTTGCAGCCTACACTGATGACATTGGATGAGTGGTGTGATGCTATGGAACAAGCTCGTTTGAATGATAACAAAAAGCTGGCAGACGATCAATGGCTGCAATACGTAGCTTTGGCTCGTCAGAATAAGGGACATTATATTAATGTGGAGCAGTCGGGTAATCCTTTCCCGGATTCTTTCCAAGGTTTATACGACTTCGTCTTTTTTGATACCGATTGGCAAGATATCATGTGGGGGACAGCAGCTTCCACTTCACATGAACTGAGCGTATCGGGTGGTAACGAAAGGTCTGTCTTCCGTCTTTCCGGACGATATATGTATGATGATAGTAATTTGAAATGGGGTAACAATAAGAATCAACGTTATAATTTTCGTTTGAGTAATACATTCCATCTTACAAAGAACTTTGATCTTGAGTCTATCATTTTCTATTATCGTCAGGATCAAGTGTCACCGACGCAAATTGGAGAAGCTTTGACAGCCGGAACGCAACAACCGGGTTTTCCTTCTTCCACGATGGATGGGAAACCTTATGCGTGGGGTAACTGGGCTACGCCCAACTGGCGTTGTGAATTGGGAGGAGACAACAAACTCAACACTTCCGGTATCAATATCAGTGAGACATTTAAATATCGTTTTGACGAGCATTTTGATGCAGTAGCCACTTTGGGGTATAACACCTCTACTGCCATTCGGGACGTGAAAAACCAAACAGTAGATTATTATGACTACACTGGTACAAAACGGGAAACGCGTGTGGAACCCAGGCAAGAGGATACTTATTATATTAAAACAACTGCACGAACCAATCTGTATACGTTAAATTTCTATTTGAACTGGAAGCGGACATTCGGTAGTCATAACCTCGGAATGATGCTTGGTACGCAATATAGCATGAAAGAATATGATTATACTGCAACTAAGGCTTTGAATATTTTACCTTCACTGAATATTATCAACGGAATAGGAGAGATAACATTACGCAACACAAAGAATGAAGGACCTTCCAGATATCAGGAAGCATTGCTTTCTTATTTTGCACGTTTGAACTATAACTATAAATCCAAATACTTGCTTGAAGGAAATTTCCGTTATGACGGTTCTTCTAAATTTCAGCCGGAGAATCGTTGGGCTTTCTTTGGAGGTGTATCCGGAGGATGGCGTATCAGTGAAGAAGAGTTTGTGAAAGGGCTGGGTGTTTTCGATGATTTGAAACTACGTCTTTCTTATGGTACAGTGGGTAATCAGGGAGGTATTGATCGATACGATGGTGTGCAGCTATACGATTTCAAACAGAATGGAGGTGCATTAGTGGGGAGTGGTTTACTTTCCTATGTGGATACAAACGGTAAGCTGTTGAGTACAGACCGTACATGGGAAGTCATCAAGAACTACAATATCGGTTTGGATTTCGGTTTCCTGGATAATCGACTGACAGGTACTGCCGAACTTTTTTGGAAGAAGTGTAACAATATGTTGATTGATGTCACCTATCCTGGAACATTGGGGGATAAAGCTCCTACCGCTAATAGAGGTAGTTTTAAGGCAAACGGTTGGGAAGGCACGATTAACTGGTCGGATAAAATAGGAGAAATTTCCTATCATCTGGGGGGGACTTTCACCTATACCACTAACAAATTGGTAGATAATGGGGGTGACGCTGTGATTAAATCCGGTGTAGTTTCAAATCGTGAAGGCTATCCGTTGAATTCCGTGTTCGGTTTGAAATATTGCGGTAAGATACAAACGCAAGATCAGTTGGATAAATATATTAATCAATATGCCAATGGCAATAACAATATTGCTATGCCTGGTAACTTGCGTTTGGGAGATAATATGTATGAAGATGTCAATAAAGATGGTAAATTGACAGAAGCTGACTATGTATATTTGGGAACTGACGATCCGAAGGTGTCTTTCTCTTTTAATGCCGGATTATCGTGGAAAGGCTTCGATGTCTCGGTTATTTTCCAAGGAGCCGGTAAACGCACAGTATGGCGTGGTGGCGAAAATAATCAAAAGGGAAAGAATGACAATTGGCGGATACCGATGATGTCTTGGTATAATAATTCAACGAATCAGTCGGTTGGTAATGTATGGTCGGCAGAAACGCCGAACGCCCATTATCCCACTTACACACATCAGACACAGATCAATCTGTATAACTATATTTGTTCTTCCTGGTCAGTGGAAGATGGTGCTTATCTTCGTCTGAAGAATGTTACGTTAGGCTACACGTTTCCGGCAAATGTGCTTTCGAAGACTAAATTCATAAGCTATGCCCGTATTTATGTATCGGGAGCTGATTTGTGGGAGAATAGTAAAATCAAGGATGGATGGGATCCGGAAGCGTCGCGCAAAGTAGAGACATTTGGCCGCTATCCTTTTACGAGAAACCTGACGGTAGGATTAAACTTGACCTTTTAAATATTAAATAGTATGAGATTAAATAAAATAAAAAATCTGTTTGTCGTTTTAACCTTGGGACTGTCCACACACTCTTGCCTTGATCTCGAGCCGCAAGAACAGTTGGCAGAAACGAACTACTGGAACACACCGGATGACTATATGCTATTTGCCAATCAATTCTATGGCTGGACACGTCACTTTTCAGGAGCAATGGAATATAAGTCGACAAAACCGGTACATTCTGATTATACTTCAGATCTGTTTACCAATAAAGATGAACGTAATTTATTTAGCAATGGAAGCAATGCTGTACAGCCTGCGGATGCTAACTATACCAGCAATTACTCGCACATCCGCCGTACGAATCTGTTATTGAAAAATGCAGAGTCATATGCCACTCCGAGTGACATAGCCCAGTATGTGGGTGAAGCAAAATTCTTTCGTGCTTATTCTTATTTCGATTTATTGCAACTATATGGCAATGCTATTTTGGTGAAGGAACCTATGGAGGTAACTGATGCGCGAATGTATGTCAAGCAGAATGATCGTAGTGAAGTGGCTGATTTCATCATTAAAGATTTGAAAGAAGCCGTTCCTCTGTTACCGAAGTTCTCCGAAATACAAGAGTATGGGCGCATAAGTCGGGAAGGATGTCAGGCATTCTTGTCACGAGTGGCGTTGTACGAAGGTACCTGGCAAAAAAGTCGTGGTAACGTAGAACGTGGAAAAGAACTGCTGGATATTGCGGCGAAAGCTGCCAAAGACGTGATCGATAGCAAAACATTCAGTTTGTTCAAACCGGAAGCATTGGGTGACAGTGCACAGAAATATATGTTCATCTTGGAGGATGCGAAGTCTAATCCTGCCGGATTACAGAAAAGTGCTAATAAAGAATATATATTTGCTCGGCGCTTTGATGAAATATTGGCACCTATCAACTGGAATATTACACAAAGTTCATTATATAATGCAATATGGATTAGTCGTAAATTCGCCAATATGTATCTTTGTCAAAATGGACTTCCCATCACTTATGGAGGAAAAACAAACCCTCAATTCAAAGGGTATATGAAAATAGATGATGAATTTCAGGATCGTGACAATCGTATGCGTTATACAATGATGCGTCCTCACGATAACTTTTGGAACAATCAGAAACCACGTACTTCTTGGGATGGAAAGGATAAGAACCCATATATCTCTAATTTTGTGCCGAAGACGGGGACCGGATATCACAATCAGAAATGGGCAACAGAGCGTAAGGTGGAAGATAAAAAAGAAGGTTATGATTTTCCTATAATCCGTTATGCTGAAGTTTTGTTGAATTATGCAGAGGCAGTGTATGAACGGGACGACAAGATCTCGAATACTGACCTGAATATTTCCTTGAATTTGGTGCGTCTCCGTGTTAATCCGGCTATGACTCCATTGACTAATGAACTGATTACTCAAAATGCGGGTATGGATATGCGGACAGAAATCCGCCGTGAACGTACCATTGAACTATTCAATGAAGGCTTCCGCTTAGATGACCTGAAACGTTGGAAGACAGCAGAAACAGAAATGCCGATGGATATTGTAGGAATTCAGTGGAAAGGTACGGAGTATGAAAAAGTGTGGGCGAATTGTCCTTATGAGACCAATGCTGAAGGTTGTATCATTATTGAAAAGGGGCGTAAATGGGAAGAAAAGAACTATCTGTTCCCGTTGCCGAGTGACCAGTTGCAGTTGAATCCTAATTTGCAACAGAATCCCGGATGGGAATAATAATAAAAACAAATAATTGTAAGTGACATGAAAAACAGATATTCATTGTTTAAGAAAGGATATTGGGAGGCTGGTGTATTACTTGGCTTATGTCTGTTAATAGCTTCCTGCGGAGAGAAGGAATTTACTACTGACATGCCCGAGAACAAGTTGATTACAGCTATTTCATTGAAAGTGAGTAGTGAACTGCCTGTGCAGTTGGGAACAGATACAACTATTGTCTATCATATTACTCCCGAAAATGCGGATCATACAGAGTTGAAGTGGACGACTACTAACGAATTGGTAGCTACAGTATCACAAGATGGAACGATTTCTGCCAAATCGTTGGGAAAAACGATGATTACCGTAACTCCATCGGTAGGATTTGGAACAGCATCCACTGTACGGACTATCGAGGTAACAGTGATTCCGGAAGTAATCAAGACTACCGGGATTCAGTTTACAAACGTTGAGGAAGGAGTTTACGAAACTGATAAATTACAGTTGAAATATGATATATTGCCTGCTGACCATACTTATTCTTATTTGACTTGGGCAAGTAGCAATGAAAATATTGCGACGGTAGATAAGAATGGAGTAGTGACGGGGATAAAAGCCGGAGATGTGACTATCTATGCATATACGCACGATGGCAGTAATGTAAGAGGAGAATATTCATTGAAAGTGATGAAATATGAACCTGCGACGAATGTTGAGATTGTTCCTCATACGGATGTTCTCTACTGGAAACAGCAACTTGATTTAGACTTTACGCTAACACCGGAAGTAGCTACTGTAAGTTCTGTGGAATGGACATCAAGCGATGAGAAGGTATTGACTGTGGAAGGAGGAAAAGTGAAAGCCATGGGCTTCGGAACAGCCACTGTTACTGCCACTTGTATAGAGACTGGCAATAAATCGACTATCGACTTGACTGTAGCCTCAGGTTTTTATGTATGGGATGCCACAACAGACTTTGAGGGATGGGTTATCAATAGTAATATTGGCTCTATGGAGCGTAAAGACGGAAAACTGGTTATGACCGTGACTGCTGATAATAATAAGCGCGTGTATATGCAAAGAGTCTATAGTACGGTAGCTAATCAGATGGATATGAATTTTAAAGATTATCCGGTGATTGCCATGAAATGCACAGATATACCATCGGGTGCACAATATACTCTTAATCTTGCTAACTTGGGAAATACCATAAATATCGCACCGGCTATGAAAGTTGAGAAATTGTCAGATGGTACACAACTGGTTTATTATGACGCATCTTCCTTAGCACAGTTTACCAATACAGAAGGGGTCGTTCCGATTAGAGCCTTTATGTTCAAGATATTAAAAGTCAATATTCCTTCATTCTCGGCAGACTGGATACGTACATTTAAGAGTGTAGAAGAAATGATGACGTTTTCAGAGGTTGAGGCTGGGAAATAATATGGACTTATATTCACCTTATAGTTAAATGATTATGAAGATAGATTATATAAAGAATCAGATAAAGGTAGCAGGCATGGTGATTGCCTGCACCTCACTATGCTCGTGTAACAGTGAAATAGAAGATGGGACGACCGATATAGATAGTTGGCCGTTGCCTCGCATAGAAGTGACCTACCCTACGGAATTTGAACACCCGGGAGTTGTTTTTACTGTAGAAGACATCGAGCGTTTTCGTAAGATTGCTACCCAACAGATACAACCACAATATGCGGGTTATGAATTATTGAGCGCGGATAAACTCTCTCAAAGTACATATATAATGAATGGTCCTTATGATGAAATTTATGCCGGTGAAGATGCTTCTCATCCGAACATCATGAATCAATTTGGAAACGATTTTGCGGCAGCTTGTCAGAATGCCATTATGTTTGCTGCTATACAACAAAAAGGCTATGCTGATAAGTCAATGGAGATAATACGTGGCTATTCCGCCAGCCTTAAAAAGCCTGTCTATAGTGCGAGACAAGCCGGTTTGGATCATGTATTGATGGTGGGTAACTTATGCATAAAACTAGTTTATGCTGTTGAACTTATGCGATATCTTGATGGTTCCGGGATGACGAATGAGGACTTTCAGGGAGCATGTGATATGTTTAAGCGGTGTTTTATTCCCGTATTAGATGATTTCTTCTCTATCACAGAGCCTAAGAATAAGGCAGTCGGTAACTTTGGCGCATCTGCCATTAACTGTTACATGGCCATGGCGATTGTATTGGATGATATGGAAATGTATAAGAAAGCTATAGATATTTATCTTTACGGATATGAAAATGGTTCTATACGTTATTATATAGATGGAGAAACTGGACAATGTCAGGAAAGTGGTCGTGACCAAACACATGCACAGTTGGGATTAGGTATGATGTCCATGCTTTGTGAGACGGCCTGGAAACAAGGTACTGATCTCTACGGTGTGTTAGACAACCGCTTGCTGAAAGGCTATGAATATACAGCTAAATATAATTTAGGGTATGATGTGCCATTCAAGTATATGCCGGAACTCACCGGGAAGTATAATTGGTATGAAATAGACGAAGTAGACAAGAAAGAGGTAGCCAGTGGTCAGAGACCTGAATCAAGACGTGGTAAATTTGCTCCTGTCTATGAGCGGGTGTACAATCATTATGCGACACGTTTAGGATTGGGAATGCCTTATGTGAAAGAAGTCTTAGAAACAAAGGTTCGTCCTGAAAACGCCGGTACTGATATTGCTCATTTGGGGTATGGGACTTTTCTGTATTGTAGCGAAGGTTTTGAATAGTAGTTTATGAAAAGACTGTTTTTTATATTCATTTCTTTCTGCATGGCGGCGGCTCTGTCCGCCCAATTGCAGGAAAGAATGGTTAAAGTGAATGTTGTACCTGATCATGTCGATTGGAAGTACGAACTGGGTGAGAAGGTGAAATTCAACGTTGTGGTGACAAAGAATCGTGTACCTCAAGAAAATGTGACTGTATGGTATGAAGTTGCTCAGGATATGATGCATCCGTTACTCAAAGATACCATTGTCTTGGAAAATGGTGTGCTGACATTGGATGCCGGAACCATGAAAACTCCTGGCTTTTTGCGTTGTCGTGTCTGGACAAAATATGACGGTAGAACTGTTGAAGGACGGGCTACGGCTGCCTTTGAACCTGAGAAGATAAAACCGACAGCTGTTTTGCCAAACGATTTCAATACTTTCTGGGAAAGTGCCAAACAGGAGAATGTTCGAATTCCTATGAATGTGAAATTGCGTTTACTGCCCGAACGTTGTACCGAGAAGGTGAATGTTTATGAATGGAATGTACAGAACTACCGTTTGAACAGCCGGGTATATGGTATTCTTTGTGTGCCGGTAAAGCCCGGAAAGTATCCTGCTTTATTGCGGGTACCGGGAGCGGGAGTACGGGGATATGCCGGTGCGATTGTAGAAGCGGAAAAAGGTATGATTACGTTGGAGATTGGCATCCATGGTATTCCGGTAACATTAGAACCGTCCGTTTATGCTAGTTTGAGCCAGGGAGGACTTTATCGATATCAATATCAGAATTGGGACAATCGTGATGAAGTTTATTATAAACGCGTCTATATGGGATGTGTACGTGCGGTAGATTATCTTTGTTCTATGAAAGAATTTGATGGCAGCAACCTCTTGGTGCAGGGAGGTAGTCAGGGAGGTGCGTTGGCCATCGTCACGGCGGTTCTTAATCCGCGTGTGACAGGAGTCGTTAGCTTCTTTCCGGCACTTAGCGATTTGAGCGGCTATGAGAAAGGACGGGCAGGTGGATGGCCGCATTTATTCAGAGACTCCACCGATGCTGTCGAAATCAGAAAGAAGAAATTGGAAGTATCTTCTTATTATGATGTGGCTAATTTCGCAAAGCAGCTGAAAGTCCCGGTCTTCTTCTATTTAGGATATAACGACATGGTATGTCCTCCTACTTCCACATTTTCTGTATATAACGTAATTACTTCCCCTAAAGAGATTGTGATAATGGAGGAAGCCGAGCACTATGCTTATCCGGAACATTGGTCACAGGCTTTGCAATGGATTTATTCTAAACAGGGAATGTGAGAGGGGCTCTTATGATTCGTATGTTACTACTCATATAAGATTTGTACCTGTTTTATTGTCATACTGTCAGGGATACACTCAAGTAGATGAATATCAGCACTCTGTCACCTGACAATAACCATTGATAATAGGCTGACAATAAAATATCCCGACTTTTATTGTCAGCCTTACTTTTATCTCTTATAATACCTTTATAACCTGATAAACAGTACCTTTATAAGTATGCTTCGAAGGAATACCGCATTTTTGCAGCAATCTCCCGAAGTGATATACTTTGTTATCAGACAATGACATACCGCTTTTCTTTTTCAGATAATTTAGTATTTCGACCGGAGTAAGAAATTCTCCTTCCTCTTTCGTTTGCGCAGCTTTAAAATACTGATAAAACAATTGCAGCATAGCCGGTGTTTGCTCAAACTCACGGTTGTTTTCCGTCATAATCTGCTCATCCTCACTGTCAAACCAGTAGCGTTCGCCATGATGAATCTCGTGCATGGCTTGTGCGTAAAGCTGTTCATAATCTATCGGCTGTGTAGTGTCGATGTTTCCTGTCACTTCAATACAGATGAAACGACGGCTTCCCGAAGGATCAGTCAACAAATCCTTCTGATTGCTTGTACCGATAAATGAAGCATACCGTTGCAATTCAAGTACCGAGCGGCCGTGCGGTTTCCTGAGATTGACCACAGGCTTTTGAAGAATATGTTTCAGAAATCCCTGTTGTGGCAGAGTAATCTGGTCGAACTCATCAATGTTGATGAGCGCAAACCGATTCAGATACAGTTCCGCATCCCGTTTCTGGCTGAAATCAATGCTGTCCGTATAGTAAGCTCGAAGTGCAGGCGGAATCATTTCACGGCAGAAAGTTGACTTATGAGTTCCTTGTGCCCCCACTAATATGGGCGATGTATTATTCGCATGCATTTTATCCTATTTTCACTTACACATAATACTATCATAATAAACGCTAATACTTATTTACAATAAAACTAATAAAAAAGCCAGCTAACATTACGCTAGCTGGCAACTGACATCAACGGATAAAGATTAACTATTTTATTTTCTCATTTAATATTTCCATAAAGTTATGCTTCTGTGCTTCTTTCATAATACTGTTCGTAGTCTCTTTTTTTATTTTCTTTAACATTCCAAGCAATTTTGTAAAGCTAGTTCCTTGATTGTTCTTCTTAATAACCCAGTCGATGAAGAATCCTTTAGCCAAAAAACGGTAAGTAAATCCTGCATCCACACCAGCTTTAATAATTTTCTCTGCCCTTTCAACCAGCTTGTTTGCTTCATCACCCACATATTTAGCAAGAATATACTCTCCATATTTACACGTCTCTGCCAATACCGATTCTTTTATGTCAGCAGAATAAGTCAGATACTTGCTAAGCGTTGTCAATTTGAATCCACCATTCGGTAACATATCATCTGCTTCACCTTTCTTTGCTTTTTGATGTTGCATATCCATATATTTGGCAATAAACTTCAAAACTTCATTATCAGGATACATAGCAAAAGCCTGTCTTGCAAAATCACCTTTCTCCCATTTAACGGATGTATTATTTACTTCTGTAATAAGAGTCTGTATGAGTATCTCATTATTCAATGGATACCTAGCTTTTATGTGTGCAGGGGCTTTAGGAGTGTATTCTTCTGGCTTATCTTTTGGTTTATTACCGTCCTTCTGCCATTTCCTCGCAGCTTCTTCATAATTCTTCTTGCCACGTCTGTCCTCTTCTCGAAGTGCCATTATAGCCATATACCTGTGCTGTCCATCAATAATAGCCAGATAGTCCTTTGCCTTTTCATCTTCTATTGGAAGCCCTGACATAGGGTCTTTCAAACTCAGACCTTCATTTACTACATCTTCTCCATCGACAACTTCCAACTCCGATAGTTGACCACATTCCTTAATGGACTTCATTTTAGCTTTCACATTCGCTTTGTTGATGTCCCGATTAATACCACCAGCAATAAAAGCAACTTTCTTTCCTTCGTTCAATTCTCTTGATTCCAGAGTAAAGATTTCATTCTTACATTCTTTTGTAGTCATAATACCTTTGCAGTTTTTAGACTGGTGCGCTCCAGCTTTAATTAATTTTATACTACAAAGATTGCCCTTTTCTTGAGAAGCTAACGGGAATAAAAAAACACTGCTTTCTTATTCCCCTACTTCACAAGCTGTAGAATGAAGTATTTAGAGAATAAGAAAGCAGAAATAAACAATAAAATAAGTCTCAATCAATAATAAAATGCGTTCAAACTCCTTATGTCCTTATCCTTATATTGTTTCAACAGGGACTTCAAGTAGTCATAGTCAACCAACACACTTTCGTTGCTCACGATACCAGTGAAGTATAGTAGATGAGAAATCAGCGTCTTTTCCTTGTCAGACATATTAGCTCCCTTCTTTCTCTTTTCTTTTACCTGTTCTTGATAATTCAAGGCAGTGATAATCATTTGTGAGAAATAATAAGCGAATACGGAGAATGATTCAGTATGTGGATTACTCAAATCAACGCTACCAGTATTCATTTGGTCTGAATTTACTGTTTCCAATCCGTCTGCACAAAACTTCGCTATACTAGCAATAGCCGTCTTATTATCTATCACGATATTCTTCCTACCTATTTTCAAGGTAATACAAATTGGGCTTTTAAAGACTGCACCAAACGGAGTATCTCTTTTATAATCCTCACTGATAGCATTAACAAATTTTTCTATCTGTTCTTTAGGGGATTCTTTTATTTCTATACCTTCCATACATTTACCCCAACTGCAATCATAACAGAAAAGCAATAGATACCAAAACTTTTCAGCGTCTAAGCCCAATACAGCAAGCAATTCTTGAAGTTCGTTATTCTTTATGTATGAATCAAACGAGAATTTGCCTTTCAATATTCCTCTGTTGTATCTTCCTTTAAAAGTATCTGGCGTTTGTGACGGCAATATATATGCCTGTCCTGTTTCTTCGTCATAATCAAAATCAGGGAAATATTCTTGTGTCACTGGATATATATACTCTAGCAACTCGCTATACTGGATTGAGAACTTATCTACTGGCTTCATAGTGTTTTTGTTTGCAATGATAATAAAAAAACAGCAAATGAATTTCTTCAAATGGTGATAACCATCTTAGTTACCACCATACCAAAGAGATATTTAATTCAAAATGTCAAAGTTACATTTAAGGGTAATTACCAATCATCATTACTTGTTTGCAATGGCTTCTTTAGAACTGTATCAATTTTGTCTACAAGGATTTTATAACATGATAGTGAATAAACAAAAGCTCGTGATGAGGTCACTTTAGGATGTTGTCTGTTTTCTGCAAATGGAAAGCAATCAGAAAGTGCCCATATTTGGGTATCTTTAGTAACGCCATTACCTGTTACACCAAAACCACCACCAAACATTATGACATATCCACTATCGTCATTTATCTTCAATACCTCATAGTTCTGTAAGGTATATGTCATTCGAATACGTTCTTCTTTAAAATCAAATTTAATAAGTGGTCGAATACTTACTCTATATGAGTTATCTCCCATAGTCCGTTTTGCAATATTAGGCAGATAACAACGTGCTATGATTGTTCCTTCTTCCTCATTTGAAACCTGTATAGCTGACTTTGCATCAGAAGACATAGATATGACCCAATCTATAATTTTGCGATATAATTGAGATTTGGACTGACCTTTATACTCTTTTATAATCGATAATGATAGTTCACCCAATTCATTCAACTTATATTCATTGGATAGCTCTTTAGCCTTAGCTGACCAAGACATATCCCCTATATTAGTATATTCTTCTAATTCTTGTTTGGTTACAATTTGGGCATTAATTGTATTACAGACTAATCCTAATAACATTATAAAAATAATCTTTTTCATGTTGACTTGAAGCTTACTATTAGTATGATGTATTTTTGTGTTCAAATGTACAAAAAACAAATTAATTAATCAGATTTTATTATATATATTCTCTAACAAGTCTTGTTGTAAAAGATGTGTTGTAATTATTGATAGAACAATAAAAAAACAGCAAATGAATTTCTTCAAATGCTGTTTTACTCAATATTTATAAATAATTCATTTGTTTATTATTATATCATACCAATCTTTTAGTCTTATTGGTTCATTTAAAATAGTTTACCTAGTTCCTCCAAAGTACAAGGAGTGCCTTTCACCTCATCAGGTTCTAGAAAATTATCTACGGTTCTACTCTTCATAAATGCAAGATGAAATCTAAATAAAAGAGCCTCTTCTATACTACCTTCAACAAGTTTTCCGTCTATAAAATCTTCGACGGAAGATATAAAACCATGTTTGCGTAATCTACTATATGTTGCTTCTATTATTTCAAACTCTCGTTTACTACGCAATCTATCTACCAATTCACAAAATATTGATAAAGTTTGTTCCCTATTTATTTCCATACTCTTTTATCAATGCATTTATTTTCCTTAAAAACTCTTGCTTGTTTAAGCTATTGTATATTTCTTTGAAATCTTTGCTTCTCCATTGTTGATGCTTGAATACACACACTCCATATATATCCTCTTCTATTTCCTCTAATGAGTTGTACAGATTAATAGAATATATTCCTCTCTCACTTCGATTAGCAAGTATTTGCAAATAATATGAGAACATATTTAATTCTGACAAATCAACTTGTGGGGGTTGATAGTGAGATTTCATATCCCATATTTCCCAATGTGTGATTAGATATTTCTTAAGTTTACTTGCCTTTGTCATTTCTTACTTATATCTTGGATTAGCATTTATCACTAGCGTAGGCTTCCAATAGTATTTATTGAGCAATTGTCTAAATATTTCTTTATCTTTAATGATTCCATAATATATCTTTCTAGGGCAATCAAGTATATCCCAATCATCCCAAAGATTAAATGAAAATAAAATCTCTTCAATCTCTTGCAAAGAATTAAATGGTTTGCCATTATTTTCCTCTCTTAATATATGTATTGCAGATTTAAAAACCATTTCATCTGTATACTCTGCATATTTCCTACTACTATAATCTTTAGTTAGCTCATAAGAGGGATTATCTTTTTTATATCTCTCGTAAAATTCCTCTACTGATACAAAATTACTAGTGTTATGATAAGGGTGATATATTGGATTGTGAGCGTCAAAGGGATTACGGACACACATTGTTTCTATCCTTAGAGGAAATTCTTTAGTTGCATAATTCTCATTTTCCATAGTTCATTTGTTTAATTATTCGTTTCATTTATAAAGTACTCTATTGTATTCCAATACTTATCTACTTGTTGCTTTACATACCACATATCTAAATGAGGACGATTCCCAAAATTATCATCTTGTATATCAAGAATATACTCTCCAATAGGTTCTGGATATAGGTTAGTCACATATATATTCAATACTACTTCCCCTAAATATTTATCTAGTAGCTTAGATTCAGAATAAGGAGTTTCGATAAAATGCCCGTTTGTATCACATTGACTTAACGTAGTAACTAAGAACTCTTTAACTGCATCTTTATTAGTATCTTTATTGACTCTAATTAGTCTATTCCCATTTCCATTTATTGCATTTATTATCATAATCAATTTGTTTTAAATCCGTTTTAGATACCGTTAGTCTAGTTGCCATAATTTATCAAGTTCTTCCCTTAGTTTTTTAGGGCAATCTTTTAACCAATTGTCCTTACTTGCTGGATTTATATGCCTATAAGGTTCTTCTTGAACATCCCAGCCCTTTATGTTTTTGCATTTTTCATGCAAGCTTGATAATTCTTCCTCGGTAAAGGAATTACTAGTAAACTTCTCGAAAAGTTCTTCTGTTGTCATAACCTCGTATTTATTCGTTTTATAAGTAGACAAAATAGCGTTGCTATAATTATCAATAAAAGAATGTCCTCCATATTTATGAGCCAACATCTGATATTCATATAATAATATTGAAGTACTCGTGTTTTGCTTAGCAATCCTAGTATGTAATCAATGCATACAAAAATTATAATCTCTGCTAAAGCTATTCTAACTATTTTGTCCATTCTGCACTTGTATCTTTCCATGTGTATTCATCTGATATACTATCCGTTTTATAAGTAAATAGAATAGTATTATAGCAATGACTATTAATAATATATTCTCTGTTTGACATAATATATGGTATAGCATACTTTTTTTAATAACTAAATTATAATATGCTCCACTTTTGTATTTGTACCACCAATACGTTAATATCCCTTGTACACAGCATTCTACTATAATTAATACAAATAATACTATTCTAGTCATTTTCATCTCTTATCTAAATTAATGCGAATAAATTTATCATTATTATACAAACAAATAATGGTTTTCACTTCTTCCTTTCTTGAATCTGTATATTCCAACTTCACTGTTATGATAACCTCACGTTCATAAGTTTTTTTACGAGTAGCTTTACTATAAAAACATCTACCACCCTTAGTATTACCTTCAATAGTATAACTATGGTCTGTAATATCTTTCTTTTCAATAATACTACCTTGTTCTACTTCTGAATCAATCTACTAGTACAAGATAGAAACAGTATTAATAATACATAGATTAAATCTGTGTTCATAGTAAACAGTATATTATTCTTTCATACTTTTAGAATCCCATTTTACGAAAAAATTAGGAGAGTGCAGTAATTCATCGTAACTGCAAGTATCAGATAACAAACATAAATAAACATCATTAGACATTGCCCCATATCCTTCAAAAGCATTTTTTAGCTGAATCAAATGGTAGCGTTGTAACCGATAAGTTGCATTATCATACACAGACTTTATTCTACCTTGCAATCTTCTCGAAGTGCTTTTTCTTACTTTCATAAGGTTATTCCATGCTTTCTGTTCATTTGAAAGACATGCTTTAGCTTTTTCTCTTGAACCTATATCCAAATAATCATAGTAATTTTTACTATCTATGGCATGCAATATTGTATTATATTCCTGTATGACTATATTATTTGAGATTGGCTTATAAACTTTATCAGGTTTATAATTTTCTGCTTGTAATGCGAAGTATAAATCCAAAGTTCCTTTAAGATGTACAGAATACATTTCATCATACAATTGGCTATATGCCATAGAAGAAGCTGAACCACCACCATATCCAATAGAATCAAAATAACTAATTTGAGCTTCCAATAGTTTATCAAATGCTTCTTGTTCTGTTTGCAATGGTAATGAAATACTCTTTTTCTTCAACAGTTCTTCTAACAGTTTCTCATAATGATAACGTAAATATTCTGTCCAAATTTCACTAATATTGAAACTTGCATTTATTTGCATTTGATTACCACAATCCTTTTCTAGTTCTGCATCTGGAATAAGATTATTAGTAATGATACTATCTATGCACTTATACCTATCCACGGGATTTTGAGGTAGTTGAATTTGTTTCGCTTCAATATAAGCTTGAAGTAATGCAGTAACTGCAATATCATGAGAATCTTTATTTACAACAGACTGTTGTGTACAAGAATCTTCAATCGTATAATCTAACCAAACAGCACAAACAGTATCAACTAAATCATTCTCTAATGGATATAACTTCTTAAAAACAGGGAATGTTACATATTCTTCCTGTTCTTCCAAATTAGAGGGAGCCAAGAAAGTGCTATATAGAAACTTTGCACATTTCATAAAGTTAGCTGCTGCCAACGAATCTTTCATGTCCTGTTTACTTGATTGTTTCTTCCTATCACAAGAAAGGTAACAACATAGACATACTGCTAATAAACAATATAGAATTTTTCTCACTGTTATAGCCCTTTTATTATTTTCAAAGTGATTCCTAAAGAAAAATATCAATAGGAACCACTCCTTCTATGATTTTCACTATTATTCAACATGTGCTGGCATAGCATCAACAATTATATCCATATAATGAGCAAAAGCCCCATAAGCATCAAATTTCTCATTTTTGGAGTTACCTAATTTCCCACATTCATCAATATATTGCTTACGAGCGTCACGTTTGTTTATACACTTCTTTAGAATAGCTTCTCTAAAATCTAAATAGGCATTTCTAAATGCTTTTTTCTTTTTGTTTCCCCAACCAGTTTGCTCTAAATATGATTCAAGATTACTATCTAGGTTATTAACAAAACGTCCTCTTTCTATTTTCTTGGTTCCAGCATCGAATAAATCCACTTGTTTATTCATTTCTACTATATTTTCGCTATGTATATTTAGAGCGAAAAAAGACAATAATATTGAACCTAAAATTAACGACTTTATAAACTTCATATCACTCTATCATTTTTTGAAACATTAAATCAATCCAATCATGACCATTTGATATTCGTACAGTAAGATTATCTTCTGTTAGCTTTATCATTTCCATTTCCCCAACAGTATTATCTTTATCTGCAATTCCTGCATCGGTCATATATAAAATACTACCTTCTGCTCTCCAACCACCTTGGCTATTTACACCTTCAAATGATGAGGAAGTATAAGTATTATCCTCATTAAATTCCCATATAAGTCCCTTTTCTAAAGATTTATTCATTCGTTGAGGACTAGATGTGTTGACAAGTTTCCATTTTCCAACTAGCATATTCTGATTGTTAGAACATGCTATCATAAATATATTTATTATGACAATGAATAGGATGTATGATTTTATCTTCATAATTGTATTATTAATGATTAGAAATTATTTGATTTTTAGGAATATCTGTATACATCAATATACTTCTGGGAGTATACAAATTACAATTATATTTATATATACGGAACTCGCATATTTCTTGTTCCTTATCGACGCAAACAAAAGTCAAATAATCTTCGTCTTTATTCTCTTTTATTTCAGATATAATAGAATATTCACGAACTGAATCACAACTAGTAAACGATGTTTTATAATATTTAATCGTTAGTGTGTCTTTGGAAAATGATATCAATACACCGTTATCTGCTATAGTTTGCATTTGAGGAAGTGCATCTGTTTGAATATAGCAATATTTATACTTTCTGATATATGTATCTTTATTACTTCCACATAAATCAAAACTAAAAAGAAATAAGAAACAGAGAAAATATACGTATTTCATATTTTGTAAATGTTTATCAATAAATTAATTGTAGTATAAGCTGCTCAAAAATTGAGTTGGCTACTTAAAAGATAGTAGCTAAAATTTGTACTGAATGTCTGATTCGTAGTTATTTCGCTTTAGGTATCTTGTTCCCTTTAGATACTGTTATACAATAAAAAAGGTGTGGAACTATATTTGTTTTACCCTATGTTCCGGCTCTCGCATTGCCTTTGGTACGGATAAAACAATAGCCCACACCAATATTGACAATATCTAAAGCCTTAAAGATATAAGGTAGGTATATATCAAATGGTGTGGTGCTATTGCTATCATCTTCGTACCGTTATCAAATTTGCGAGATTTGAACATAGAAGATAATTTCAATAACACCTTTCGTAATATGTCCTTTCAGCCCCAACACATTAGGTATCTGAAATTGCCACAAAGTTACGAAAAGCGTTTGTAATAGCAAGAACTATTGTTTATTAAAAGTTGAGAGCTATCCCTTCTTTATAAATTTATGGTAGTGGAAAAATTCAAGACCACCCATATAAAAACTAAATCTCTGAATTTTTCCACCCCACCGATATTTTATGATTATGGCTTTATAAATTGATTTTTTATCCGTTGAACGGTGGAAATACCAATACTTTGTAGCTTAGCTATATTTCTAATTGAATAGCCTTTCTTTAGTAAAGATATGACTTCTTTGTATTCTTCTTTCTTCTTATCATCCGTTTTGGTTGAACCTGTCTTTCTACCAAGTTTGCCACCTTTAGCAATATAATTCGCTCTACCACTATTCAAACGATATTGGATATTGCTTCTTTCGATATTTGCCATTTCTGCAAGTACTGTCACCATGATAGACGCTATTGGATTAACTTCCCCATTTGGTTGCAAAGTATATAAGCCTAAGTTCTGTATGTAAACCGATACTTTCGATTCATGCAATATATCTAAAGAGCGAAGAACCTGTAATGTACTTCTTCCTAGCCTTGACAATTCAGATAAAAGTAGGATATTCACAGATTCACGTTTACAGTATTCCAGGCATTCCCCTAAAATCCGTCTTTCCTCAATTCTCTTTGCACCTGAAATATGCTCCTGGAATATATTCACTATTTCTATATCCTGTGAAATAGCATATTTCTTTAAATCCTCTATTTGTCTGCTCGTGTCCTGTCTGTCATTACTTGACGAAACACGAGCGTATATTACGGCTGTTTTCATTTTATTCTTTGATTAAATTGATAACATGAAAGAATGTGTTCAAAGCAACTTTGCAGATTTATTTGAACACATTTCTATTTTGAACACTAACGAGGTTTATTCGCTTCTTCAATATCCCATAAGCCAACTAAAAGAATAAGCAAGATTAACGGAACACAACCTGTTATAAAAGACAATACCACCCAAAAGAGCCAAACAAGTATCCTATAATAAAACATGATTCTTTATTTTAAATAGATTAATAATTGAACGGTTTATTTCCATATTGATAGTCTGTTATTGATAAACAGATTCTATCAAAGAAAGAATGTCCCTTATCTGAATAGAAATACTTTCTATAAATCTCATCATTGGAATTATCCAATAAGACATCTAATTTCAGCAACCAATATTTCAATGCTTGCAACCTCTTTATATATTGGAGATTATTCTCACAATGACAAATTGTTTCTTTCAGATATTCAATCTTTCTAACCATAGTTTCTTTCTTTTTATCCATTGCAATACAATTAATAAAATAGGAGAATACCCATTTCTGAATATTCCCCTGTTTAATCAATCAATAAACCACTTATATTTAGTGTCTCCATGCAAAGCGGCATTTATTCCCGTTGCTATTTCGGTTGCATTTACCGCTCTATCCAAGAATGAATCTATATAACTGCTCTTATTTGCTCCTGTCAATAGATTATACAATTTCCACATACTAATATCATTCCCCAAGCTCCCAAAGTTCTTATCATTGATATATGCTTTTGCAACTGTATTTATTTGCGAATCAGTAATAAGCATTTTAGGAATATCTTTTTGATAACCTTGTGGTAATGATTGATAAAGTCTCATTCTCCCAAGTAATTGGCAAAATTGATGTTCTGTGAGATATGAGTTACCAAGTGTTTGCAACAAATGTAGATGTTTTGCAGGTTGATAACTCTGAAACATTTCCAATACTGCCCGATATAAATCTTTGGTATTAGTAACTTCCAAGCAACTAAGAAAACCGTCTGTTGATACACACAAATTTGTGCATACTTTACAGGTAAAGCCTGCAAATACTTTAAAGCGTTCTGCTCCCTTTTTACTATACAAATTTGTGTGATTATAAGCTCTCACACCACCAATAGTAAGAGTTAGCTTATTTCCGTTCACCGTTTCGTAAATCGTAGGAATCTGAATAATAAAAGCACATCTTTCGTAGTAGATAGTCTTGTCACTTTCAAGAAGTTGATTTGCAGGTTTGTGTATTGCTTCGGGGATTCTTCCCTTGATAATGTGACTTACACGAATATCGGGCTTATCAATGCTTTCACCACTGAAAAATGCATTTGCAGCGTCATAAACAGTATCAATAAATGCAGGGTGAGGAATTGTAAGCTCATTGTCTTTGGCAAATACGGGTGTAATACAATCTTCTTTTAAATGTTGCATTGTTACCTCTAGTGTATTAGCTTCCAAGAAATGAGGATTCTCTTTTTTAACTTTTGGTTGTTCTTCGATTATTGTTGCTTCTTCTGCATATTCACCAAAGTTACTTTCTCTTCTTACCTGTGGCACATTGCCAATAATTTGTAGATTTCTCATAACGAATAAAATTTTAAATGATTTATAAATTGATTACGTGGAGAATAGATATTTCACTTTTCTTCCAACTACCCTAGGGGGACGTTAGAGCTACTCTGCTCATTCGTACGTAACTTTCAATTCAGTAAATCATAGGAGAAGTAAGCTGATATATATTTAGGCTCTTATTTTAACAGGTAGGGGGGATTATATATAAGTACCTATACTTTATTGCGTGCCTATGTATTACTATGCACTATAATAGAAAGGAGAGTATTATACTACTATATAAAGATATGCTAAGTAGTAATATCAAAGAATGAGTATTGTTTATTTTTTTACCTTGTTTATTATGACTAACTTTGGATATTCTTAAAAATCAAGAACTGCCTGTTTGTCAATGGTTCAACTCCTTGAATTATATGTAAATCAAACAGGTCATATTTACATTTTCCCACACTTCCATTGGGAAAATTAACTCCCATATTTAAAATTGCGAACTGCTATATCCCTTGTATTAGACAAGAATTTAGAAGTTCCACAAAAAAAGCCGCATTTGACTGTTTTTAGACGTACAGTCGCTTGCGGCTATTTTTGTATTCAGTTGACTAGATAGAAGTCTTTGTACTTTTAAACTCTTAAAAATCGATTGTATAAGATGCAGATGTTGATGTATTAGAACTTCCAACATTATTGCTTTTACTTTCCTTTAGTGTAAAAGGTTCATCACCTTTACAGACATAAATATAAACAGTAGGCCATCCACCTCTAGCTGTAATATTTGTTCTAAATCCTTTAGAAACAGGGCCGTAAGTTTGCGACCAACTTCTCTGTTTACTAGTCGCAATAGTTTCACTTCCTTTGCCTGTTGAAACAGTAATGGATTCGAGATTATATTTCATCGCTCCTTTTGCTTCATATTTGACATAATAAACTGTGGAATCTTCACTTCTCTCTGAATCATCTTTATCACAACTCGCAAAACTAATAATGCAGAAAGACAATAAAAGTGTCTCTAATAAAAAACTTATTCTCATTTTACAAAAAAATAAATATTCGTATATCTATATAAGCATAAATCAACATTGCAAATATACATTTTTTTAGAAAATGTTGAATGTAAATTACTGTTTTTTCTTTCAATTGCACAAAGATTAGTTACAATACAAATTATATAAGCTTCATACATACATGAGCATTTCTGTAGCTTCTTGTCGCTTTGGCTCTATATTCAAAAGAGCTCTTTTAAAATACTCCCAATGCGGTTCTAGTGGGAGAGTTGGAAATCTTTTAGGGAAAAGAATATCTTTCATATAGGCTTCAAATCCCATAGGTGAATATTTCTTATCTTCAATAAGCTCTGCATTATACATACTCCACCAAGTCTGTATATTGGGGGTACACATAGCAAGTCCATCGCATTGCACAGATTTACCTTTTCTATTAAACTCGTATCTATCTGGTGGTACTGCTCCCTTATCTATACAATACCTGTATAGAGCATTATATACTTTATCTTCGAGGGTATTAGTTAGATTGAGTAAAAATGAATCTTCTAAAATAATATATCCACGTGGTATAGGCTTTATTAATTTTAGTTTTTCACATTCATTTAGTTGTCGCTTAACTTTATCCCTGCTCATCTTTAAATTATCTGCTATCGATGATATATTTGCTTTTTCCTTTCTACAATTGGGAGTATAAATCTTAGTAGTACCTATGTCACATAAACAAGCAAGACGGATTAAAAAGCCTTTTATTTCGTTCTCAATATCTGTCCTGTATATAAACTGTGGATTTAAAAAGTAGAATCTTTCGGGTTCATGGAAATAGTATAAATTCTTCTTCCGTTTATCTCCCTCATAAGGTACACCAAGAACTTTATCAATTTCTTTTTTATCCTCTTCATTATTGGGATTCAAAGTTTTTATGGATAATATTGATTTATATTCTTTCAATTTGCCAATATAGCCCTCAACTGTACTTTCAGATAAATTTAGTTCTTCTTGCATCTTTTTCTCGCCAATAGCGGAAGCACATTCTTTATTGCATTTAGTCCGTATATAATAAAGTAATAATACTTCCATATTGGCACTTTTACTTTGAGGAATACGTATCAGGTCTTTGTTTACCGTTATATATTTCATCAGTAGCTATGAAGTCGTGGTTATCAATCAAAACAATCTCCTGTTTTTCTTTTTCTATCTTCCTGTATCGTGAAGTACCAAAAAATATCTTAGCTTCTTTTCTATTCTTAAAAATTATTCCTGTTGGTTTGTGTAGTATCATATATAAAATACGAAAAACGGGGTGTACCCCTATGGATATTAGTATATTTTGTATTAGTATATTATCCTTGAGTATCTGACACTTTGAAAAACGAGAATCTGACACTTTATAAAAATCTTGTTTAGTTTGCAACCGTACTAGGAAGTATATCGTATTGGCAACGGGATTACTTTGGTCATTAAAATAGATACCTCTTTTTCTTACTAATTTTCTGTACTTGTGATTGCCAAAGAATATTTTGGTTTCTTTTTGTGTTGTAGAGTTTAATTTTGCAGATAGATTCCTAATCCCTGTTTTCCCTAATCAAATAATTGTTTAGAGGTAAAATATTTACACGGATATTTGCCGTTGTATAGTCTGATGTTCTTGCAAACAATTATATGTAATCCAATCTTTTATATTGTTTTTGATATGCACATTCGTAAAACTCTGTAATTCATTAATAAGGCTTGATACTTTATTCTTGGGTGGTTCTAGCAACTGAATCATCTTATTAGTATTCTTACCTATATTGACCTGCTTTGGCTTGCAACGTCTTATGAAGTCAACCATTTCATCCAAATCAAAATCCATAATTGGCTCAACTGTTACATAGGTATCTATGTCTAAATCTGCTATATCTTCCATAGCTTTTACTCTATCTTCGATTTTTGGAGAACATTGCATCACATCTTTATAAAATCTATTTGTTTCAATTGTAGTACAAACAGTTGAATATTTAAACACTGGATGTTTAATAAATTCCAATATCCTCTTTGGATTTTTAGATTGGAATAAGTATCTATTGCTAAAGAATAGTGTATTACATGCAGCATTACAATAATCCAATGTCTTGACTATCCAGCTATTCGGAATGTCATTGGCAAACAAGTCTATGCCACTCCCCACAAATATGAAATTGTTACTTCCTAAATCTGTTCTAAATTCATTATAATCCAATCTAGGTTCATTAGCAAATTCATTGTGCCTTATATCCTTTTTCATATAACAATATCTACAATTATGGAAACAGTCGCCTTTTACTGTATTCCATGTGTGCGTTACAAATTCATACATTTCTCCACCAGCTTTATTTAAGCCCATAATTATTGCTGTTTATATTCTAAGTTAAAATCTGTATGTCTTGAAAATCTGTACTTGTGGTGCATAATATATAGTATATACCTTCTTCTTTATCTGTTTTCTAGTCTTAATGTAGCCGTTCAAACTAGCCCACATACCGATGTGTACCTTGTTATCTGAAACTCCATGTAACAATGCTTTTTTTCTGATTTCTTCATAGGTGAATGTTTGCATAGTAGTGTTTTAAATAAAAAATGGTGATAAAATAGTGTATCTTTTGTGCCTGTGCTATCTTATATACTATTTGTAATATATTGATACAAAGGTACTAAGTTTTTAGGGAGTGACCTAATACTAGTACCACAAACTGAAAAAAACGACTAGAAGCATTAATAAAGTGTGATTACTGAATATCAAACCGATAAAAAGTATGTACATTAAAAGATTGTTACTTTTTGCTTCTCCTATTGATTGTTCTCTTTGTGTAGTCTGGTTTCCACTCTCTAAGGACTTCTGTTTTATTGTATTTTTCTAGTAAATCCCACACTTCTTGAAAACTATAGTCACCACATACATCATTATCAAACATATCATTATTTCCAGCAGTTATAGAAAAATCAGGCAATATATCCCTTACAGAAGAATAGAGCTTGTTTATCAACAATTTATCTTTCTTATTAAAAGTAATAGTTTCGTCACTGGCAAAAGCGTATTCTATTCTAAACTTGGGTTTGTTCACATTATAAAGAACATTATATTCAAGCCCACTGGCAAATAATACAGTGAATACCTTTTGATTCGTTTTTACGGAATAAATCTTGATAGCTTCAATTACTTTATGAAGTATGTCATATTTTTCCGATTCATCCGTAATATCTATGTCTTTAATTTCCTCAATGGCTTTTATCCTTCTTTGAATTGCCTGTTTTTTACTTTCAATAATGTCTATTTCTTTTTGATAATCATTAGCTTCCGTACTCATTTTGTTAAAATCCTCCATTTTGCTAGTAAACACTGTAGGGTTAGTGTCTCTAATTAAAAGAAGGGTATCAAATAGCTTAGCTGCATCTTTATTGATTTTATCTCTTTGCATCTCAAAATTGTTTTTCGACTCTGACAATTTAGATAGTTGTTCTTGATAGGGTTCAATCCGTTCTTGTGCCTTGCTAGATGCAATAGTACTCTTAAATAGTCTCTCAACTAAATTCCAAATTATAGGTTCAATATTGGTTGCACTAATACCTGCACTATGACAATCTGCAACATAATTAGCTCTAATGTTATCAAACCTCGTTTGGCAGGCATATATACTTCTACCACTGTTGCATATATACCTTCTACCACAATCTGTACAAAATATCAATGCTCTTAACAATGGTTTATTAACCATTTCAGACTTACTTCTATTCCTTCTTTCAGTCAATTCCTTTTCAGATTGTTCAAATACTTCTTCACTTACTATTGGTGGTGCTGAAACTAACTCAACAACTTTTTTATTTCTAATAGTCATTGTATATTTCGGCACTCCTTTATATACAGGATTATGCAATATATCTCTTACTGTTGCTAAACTCCAATTAGGATTGCCTTTTTTTGTTTTTATACCCTCACTAGTTAAAATTTTACTAATCCTATTGGTTGATACTCCGTCTATAGATAATTGATACATCCTTCTAACAACTTCTGCTTCATCTTCATTTATTGTTAATTGCTTTGTTGTCAAATTATAATTATAGCCATAGGGGGCTATAGGAGTATAACTATGCCCTTCTTTTAGAATATATCTTCTTTTACTGGAAATTGTTCGTTCTTTCAAGGTCTCTATTTCTTGCTCTGCTATCATTGATATTACTCCAATGGTAAACATTGCGTGCTTGTTTTCCGTGCCGTCATCATTCAAAGTATAGAGACCTTCTTTTTTAGTAAAGATACAGATTCCCTTATTAGCGAAATTCTTTACCGTTTGCTGAATGAAGATAGACCTTCGAGAAAGCCTAGATAATTCCCACACTAAAATAATATCAATATCATTTTTAGTTAATTTCTCTAGTTTCTTAAATTCTGTTCTATCATCTTTAAAACCAGAAACTTTCTCTTCAAAAATATATTTTACCTCAATATTATTACGGGCAGCATAATCCTTCAATTCATCCGTTTGCTTACCATAATCTTGTATTTCTGTAGATACTCTACTGTAAATTGCACCTCTCATAAATCTTGGCTATTTTAATATAGTACAAAGATAATAAATGGTAGTATTATGTGCAAATGTTTTTTGTCTACCCCTCTCCAATGTGAAACCATATTCAGGAACCAACGGTGGAAAAGCAATTCCCAATGCGGATTCTTGCAAGGAACCCTGTTTGCCAAAGCATGAATACGGTCTTTGCCGTCCCAATGAGGCAGATGAAACAGAAACTCTTCCAACGGATTGTAGATCGGCACACGGTTGGAATGTAAGTATCGGTCTATATCCCTATCCCATACGCCAATACCTTCGGATTGTGCGTCGAGCATGATGCTGTTTTGTGCCCGTTTGTCAATGGGATGAAAGTAAAACTGAAACGAGAAACGCTCCCGATATTCCACTTCCCCGATCTGCGTATTATAACGGAACTCATAACGACGGTTCATAAATTCATCCATTTGCAGGCTAAGGCGTTGCTCTTTAGTCAGGTAGCTGCTTTTGGGCACTCCCTTACATTCCTTATATACGTTTCTTATCATTTCGCGTACCAGCATCGGATTTTTTCTTTTGTAATAACGCGTGATGGTTCGTCGGGTTACCTCCTCTTCCGGGATGCCGGAGTAGTAACAATTTTCGGCAAGCGGGACTACTAATGTTTGCAAATCATGATCGTTTCGATGCCAGTCCGTTTCCATTTCTTCGAATGTTTTCCGCAATGCCGCTTCATAAAGCAATGCTACCGTATCTTCCGTGTCATACCCCGGCAGTGCTCGATTCAGCGGAGATGCTTCAGTGCTCGATTTCTCATGATAAGTCATCTCGCCGGGCATACCGATGGGCTGTGAAAGATAGAAAGGTACGGGAGCGGGACGATAAATCAAGTCCGGATCATAACTAAGACGTGAGAATTGTTCCAGTTTCGGCTCTTTTAATAGAATGTTGAAGGGAAGTTGAGGCTGATAACATTTAATGGCAAGCCGGTAAGCATGTGCCTGAAACACTTCGGCTTCTTCCGTTGTTTGCGGTAAAGTGCCGTCCGGACGGGTGAAGCAAGTCCATATCTTGACGCTTTTACCACTTGCTCCCATAAAAGCCAGCATTGTTTGGGGAAGTTCGGCAGCCTTTTGCTTCACGATTTCCACTTCTGTCTTTCCGGCTAGCGGACCGATGGTCAGTTCTACAATGCCATTGTAGGTTTTCATTCGCTTCACTCCGTTCACTCGCCCGAAGGCTGCTGCGGGAATCACTCGTGGTAGTTTGCTGGCGAGGGAACAAGGCTCATCGGGTAGAACAAAATGCAGGGCCTGACGTAATCCGGTTACCGGGCGGAGCTTGGTTTCTTTTTTCATTTTTTCTATCAGCAGGTCGATGTCTGTTACGCTTAGTGCCTCCGTATCTCCGTTTTCCCTGATTTGTGTAATCTTCATTTTTCTTCTCTTGATATTTAATGAGAGTAAGTGTTTGTTATTGGTTTCAAAGGTACGGATAAGGTATCTGTAAAGCAAACTATTTGCGCTTTATCGCGATAAAGAATGTGCTTTCTTGTTATACTCTATTCAAGAAGGCGGACTTGAAACATTAACAAGCAAGTAAAGATATGCTCGCCACTGTGTATTGTTGCATAAAGACACCGTTATTCTTACGTTAACTTACCGGTATTGGTAGTTCGCCACGGTCGTGACGAGATCTTCCCACGGCCGTGGTAGGAATTCGTCACGGCTGTGGAAAGAAGTAACCACGGCCGTGGGAAGGTAAAGATACCGGTACTTTAGCTGAACAATACTGCTGCTTTAGCCGAACAATGCTGCTGCTTTAACGGAACAATACTGTTACTTTAGCAGAACAATACCTGCTTCTTTAGTGAAAGATACCGGATGTGCAGTACTCATTTAACTACTCATTTAACGGGGCGACATTCGCTTCGTAGCGAGTTTATATTTCTTATAGACTCTTTGCTAATATTGAACTTCCTCTCTTTCAATACAAAACTTCCTGTATTTATTTCCGTATTTCCACTTTGTTTCGAAAAAAAAGCATATCTTTGTCATACGCTTTCTGTTCACCAGCGTGATGAAACAGGTAAGAAGCGTTTTTTATTTATAAATAGGAATATTATTGCATTATCCCTCGTATTTGAAATCTAGCAAGTTTCTGTCCGTAGAGGGGGGGCAACAGATATTCCACGTGAACGGCCGTATGTCAACATATCGATGAAAGATGTGTTATATATACACAATTAGCGTGGATGTCTGTTGTTATCATTATCTTTCGGACGGGTTTGCTAGGCCTCAAATACGGATAATGATTCAACAGCATTCACGCTTTTTTTGTATCCGGTTGGTTTCATAACCCTTAAAAATCCCCAACCCCAATCTCCTGTCCGCCCGGAATACAAAAAGCGCGAATGTTTGTTGAATCAACATCAACAGAGCACTATTTATTCCTTGTTGTATAACAAACCGTCACTAAGTGAACTTACCCAATCCTCGGATTGAACGTACATTCATTTCCGTCTCGGTCGGTGGGCTTATCTCAGGCAAAATGATTACCTTGGGAAAGAGCAAAACAGGAAGCAGAGTAGTCGTTTCTAAATTAGTGGCATCGTCCCTGATAACAAACCTGACTTCCGAGGATTGCGACCCAAAATCATGGTGAGAGGATTATATCCGTAGTTCCCGTTTAGAAAAATAAGCATACGTTTCGCCCACGGAGCTTCTCTGTTTTGCTTTCAAACTCTAAAATACAAAATTATGGAAAAAACAAGTAAAAACAAACTGGAGGATGTAACAAGATTACTTGCTCTTCAAAAGATTAGAGATGTAAAGGACCTGGAATCCTACAAGCTGTCGGTATGCCATCCGCATTCTGCCGGTATTGATTTGGGAAGCCGGGAGATTTATGTAGCTATTGATCCACGCATTGCGGCAGAAATGGGAATCCCTATTGTCCATGTCTTTAATACGTTTACATCCGGTTTGCAAGATTGCCGCAAACTCCTTATGAATTGTGGCATCCAAACAGTAGCGATGGAATCTACATCTATTTATTGGACCACAATTTATTCCATATTGGTAAGTGCAGGATTTGAAGTTTGTCTGGTTAACCCCAAGAAGTTTCGCATGGTTCCGGGCCGTAAAACAGATGTCTTAGATTGTCAATGGCTTCAAACGCTTCATTTATATGGTTTGCTCCGCGGATCTTTCCATCCCGAAGAAAAGATAGCTTGTTTACGAAGTTACATGCGGGAGAGAAATCTGATTATAAAGGATCGTAGCCGGCATGTAAACCGAATGCAAAAGGCTATGACTAAAATGAATCTGTTACTAACTAATTCCCTTAGTGATATTACCAATAAAACGGGGATATCTATTATAAAAGCTATTATTGCTGGCGAAAGAGATCCTGAAAAGTTGGCTTCTTTACGTTCGGTACGATGTAAATTTACCCAAGAAGAGATTGCAGAGTCTTTAAATGGGTATTATAAAGAGGACCAATTATTCCTGCTTAAAACCAACTATGAGGCATTTTGCTTTTTCGATAGCCAATTGTATGAAATTGACAAGAAGATAACGGACCTATTAGAAACATTCCCTTTAAAAAAAGGCAAAGATGAAATATCTCCACCATCTCAAAAGTCGAAATATCAAAGGAAAAACAAGAATGATATCCGAACAGATAAAAACCTGAAAGATATGCTGTACAGAATCCTGGGAACAGATGTGACTTCGGTCACAGGTTTACAATCTAATACTATTTTGCAAATAATATCAGAAGTAGGAATAGACATGAGCAAGTTCCCCACATGTAATCATTTCGCTTCCTATTTGGGCTTTGTTCCTCATAACAAGATAACCGGAGGAGAAATTAAATCTTCCAAAACCGACAGGATAAAGAGCACGGCTGCACAAGCCTTCAGGAAGGTAGTACCGGCTATATCGCGTACTGACTCTGAGCTGGCCGGTTTTTATAAAAGGATTGTTCCCAGAATAGGAACCGGAAAAGCAGTGGTTGCTGTTTGTAGAAAATTGGCTATTATCTTCTATAATACTCTTGTGTATGGAAATGAGTATGTAGAATACGGGCTGGAAAAATACAAAGAGCAAATTAAAGAAAGAGAAAGAAAATTAGTTATGAAGTTGGCTCGGAAAAATAACTGGGACATTAGTTGCTCCTTATAGGACAACTGCTTCTTGATACCTTAGTGATATAAATAACGACTTACAGAGAAGTCTGTGAGTGTAAGTCTTATAATGTATTATCAGATAAAATACACTATTTACTAAGAAATTAGAAGCATAATGGACCGTTCGTTTGACTGAGCACGACGGAAATAAATTTAGTTCATTAGAAAATTAAAAACAAACACTATGTCACAATGGATTAGCATAGAAGCGGCAGCCGAGAAATACCGACTCGAAAAAGAGTATATCTGGCTCTGGGTGGAAATGAAAAAAATCACAGTGTCTTATGAGAACGATACAGTTTCCATAGATGATGATAGTATTCAGCAATTCATAAAACGGACTAAGCTGGGAATTACGTCTGAATATATCGATGAGTTAGAGCAACTTTGCATGGAAAAAAACAAAACCAGCAGATTGTATGCTTCACTCTTGAATATGCGGGATCAGGAATTAATGGCAATTAGAGGACAAAGTTCGCGACTGGACGGTTTATGGAAAATGGTGGAGGAACAATACGAAAGACTGCGCTCCTTCGAGAAGAATTCTATGTCGGACAATGCTATTTGTAGCAACTGCTGGATCAGAAAGATATGCAGGAGATTGAAACGAATTCTATAATTCTGCTGTGAATTTAATCTATTAAATAACAGGCTGACAATAAAAGTACGATCTTTTTATTGTCAGCCTATTGTCATAGCTTATTGTCAGGGTGCAATGAGTTGCTAGTCACCGTATTATCCAGCCAAAACTCCTGCTGACAATAAGAACCCTCCAATTTATATGTAAACCTAAAACCTATGAAACTTTTCTGTTATTAATTACACGCATGGCCGCAGTATAGTATTCGCAAGGAACAGAAATCAAAATACTGTTTAAACCATTGTCTTTCGTTGACACTTGAATATAAGCTGCATTCAACAAACTCTTTACGCTGGCTACCTCCCAAGGACTACCAGCAAAAACTTTGACTTGAGAAATCTTTCTACTTGTAATCATGATCTTTATAGTGTGTTTTTGTTTTTACTGCGACAAAGATAAGAGAGAAAAGCAACATAGAGGTGCAATATTGTTTCATATATAGTATACAAATGATTCATTGAATCAGGATTTGTATTAATTGACCAGTTTTTTGCGTTAATAAGAGTTGTTTTCCCTCACATCATTCATTTCTTATTTTGCGTATTTGTTATTGTTTCTACAAGGCTATTGATATAAACCTCTATATTATCATAGGCAGTACTTAGATTTCTTCCGTTTGCATCATATTTGTTTGGGTTCAATCCGTTGGCGGTTTCCCATTCGTCAGGCATGCCGTCATTGTCAGAATCGGTAACTTGTGGCAATGATTTTAATGTTGGCCATGCGCTCCAGTTGCTACCAGCTCCGGAAGGCTTTAGGTCTTTCTGACTATCGATAAGTCCGCCCTTAGGATAATTCTGACTTTTCCAATGGATGATACCTTTGTCGCAATGTTCACAAGGACCGTTCGGGCAGGGGGCATCTCCTAATCCGTTGTGTTCGTTCTTTCCGATGAATTGTGCCGTTCCTGTGCGTGTCTCTTCAACGATACGAGTATCTATATCATCTCGTTTGAGACTGCAACCCGCATATTTCAACACCAGTTCGTAAGCTTTTTGTGCCGTGTGGGTAGTTACCGCATCTACTTCTACCGGAGTATCCCGTTTCAGTTCATCGAGAGAGTGACCGGTGTTGTTACGGATACCAGTCCAGTTGTCTTTGTTCACTTTTGCGGCGGATGCTTCTGTCAGTTGGTTTCCTGCCTCGAAGTAATTCCGGCTGATATGATACTGTCCCAATACCCCTTTGATCGGTGCAAAATCTCCATCAGAAGAGCTGATGTCGATAGCCATCACACGGTTGGCCACTTTGGCATCCGTAGCGGGTCCGGGTTTGTAGTAGTTGTCCACAATGTTAATACCCATTGCTGCGCCGCCATAACATCCGTTACCGCTCCAGTTATAAATAACATTATTACGCATATCAGTACGTTCCTGACCTTGATATTTTACTCCGGAACCGAAACGTGGTGTGCGACTGTCATGGTGGGCCATCAGATTATGATGATAGGAAGCGTTGACTCCTCCCCAAATACCGCCATATCCATGAGGGCCTTTGGTATGTCCCGATAAGCGGAGACTTTCTGAAATAATACACCATTGCATAGTAAAGTTAGTATTATCATAGAATGAAGCACATTCGTCAGTGCTCCAACTGATGGAACAATGGTCAATCATGATATTGTTTTTCTGGCGTCCTCCCAGAGCATCTGCACCGTCGGAAGCCGAAGAGCCCAGCAAATCCGTATCTCCCATACGGAAACGCAGGTATCGTAGAATTACATTATCGGCCGATACATTTACTGGAAAGTGAGCCAGGCAGATACCGTCTCCGGGAGCTGTCTGTCCGGCTATCGTGACATCACCGTTCCGAATGTCCAGTGTCGATTTTAGATAAATGGTGCCGGATATACAGAAGACAATTATACGAGGCTCCTTTTGTTCGATGGCATACCGGAGGGTACCCGGTGCTTTGGAGTCTTCCAGGGATCTGACAATATATACCTTTCCACCTCTTCCTCCTGTAGTGTTCATTCCTCCTCCTTCAGCTCCGGGAAAGGCATATGCTGTTTCTTCCACTGGTGGAGATACGGAGGGAGAATCCGGTGGAGTCTCCTGTTCTTTATTATCTTCATTGACTGAAGATGTGGAACAGGAGGAGAACGCTTCTACTTGTGTGGCAAACAGTAGTGCCACGAAAATGAATTTTACCTTGTTGTTTTTCATATCTTACCTGATTTTTTATAAAGTGTGATGATAGTGATACTGATACAAATGTAAGCGGATAGAATTTGATAGACAACTGGTTGCATAGATAGTGCACCAGATTGCACAAAAAGTCCGCAACTTTTGAATGATATTAAAAAAGTCCACGCAAACAAACAAATAGTGAGAAAGTATTCATGTTGTTCCGTATACTTTTGTAACGTGAAATAGTAACTGCTCAAGGCAGGACGACCAAATAATAATGGAATAAGAATCTATCATTAAGAATATAACAAATAATTTATGAAAGCACATTTATTTTCAAAGATGTCCCAAGGACTATTGTTGTTATCAGCTTTGCTGGCAACAAGTTGCAAGGAAAGTAGCAATAACTTTTTTGTTCCCGACCATGAAGCCCCTTCTTTGGTGTCTGTAACTCCTGCAAATGGTGAAACGGCCGAAGAAAACAATACGATTCTGCTTACTTTTAACGAGTATGTGAAAGCGGGAGAAGGGAAGGCGAATTTTAATGGCGAGGAAGTGGAGTTGACTTTCAAAGGTAAAACAGCGTCTTACGCTTATACTGCTTTGGACTATAATCAGGCCTGTCAGTTCAGCCTCCCCAAAGGTGCAGTCATAGACTTTCAGGGAAATGTATTCGAAGGTGTCAGTATTCAGTTTACAATCAGAGAACGTCCTCAACCGGAAGCACGTATATTTGATGCGGTGGTCAGTCCTGACGGAAAAGGAAACTATACCAGTATACAGAAAGCAATAGATAATGTCCCCTCGAAAAGAACAGAACCCTGGCTCATTTTCGTGGCGAACGGAACGTATGAAGAACAAATTATTATTCCTGAAGACAAACCGTATATTCATCTCATCGGACAGGATGTGGATAAGACAATTGTCAAGTTACGAATTAACAGCTCAACCGAAGCCAGTGCGACTGATCCGGATGTGTGGAAGTACTCTTATAAGAACTTAGGAAAAACGGAAGCCGCTATGGTATCAGTGAAAGCTACGGATTTTTACGCAGAGAATATGTCTTTTGTAAACGGATATGGCAAAGAATTACAGAAAGGTCCTATGGCATTGGCAATGTATACCCAGAATGACCGCAACTCATTCAATAATTGCAAATTCCTCTCGTACCAAGACACCTGGCAGACCGGGCCTAAGTCGGATAACGGCAGACTGTATGCACAGAATTGCTGGATTGAAGGAGCCGTTGATTACTTCTATGGAAACGGGAATTGCTTTCTCGAACATTGCACCTTTTATAATATGAGGGATGGCGCAATTATTGTTGCTCCTTCTCATAAAGTAGGAACACGTTGGGGATATGTGTTGAATAATTGCATTGTGGATGGAAATGAATTGGCTGATACAGAAAGTGTCAAGTTGGGGCGTCCCTGGCACAATTCTCCGATAGCTGTATATCTCAATACGATTTTTAATATAAAGATAGCCCCGGAAGGATGGACGGATATGGGAGCTATTCCTCAAATGTTTGCTGAATATAACAGTAAAGATAAGGAGGGGAATACTGTAGATTTAAGCCAGCGTAAAACGCAATATACCTATCAGGATGAACAAGAGAATCCGGTGACAGGCATTTGTCAGGCTGTCCTTACGGCAGGTGAGGCAGCTCGGTATACGTACGAAAACGTTGTTCGTGAGGGCGATAATTGGGACCCGAAGAAATATATGGAACAAATATCCGCACCGGAAAATCTGAAAAGAGAAAACGGCATATTAAGTTGGGATGCTTCGAAATATGCGATTTGTTATTTGGTAATTGCGAACGATGAAACTGTACAAATAACCAAGGAAACGTCTTGTAATGTTGAGGAAGGAAAGACATATCAGGTGAAGGCCGTTAGTGAGTATGGGTCTTTGAGTGAACCTTTAGAAGAGTGATGACAATTAAAACTTTAAAATATGAAAATGATAAGTAAAGTATTCAGTTGTATGTTGGCTTTTTCTTCTCTGTTGGGGAATGTGGAAGGACAAAACATCTATAGAATATGGTATGACAAACCCGCTTCTTATTGGGAAGAAGCGCTCCCGGTTGGTAATGGACGGATTGCAGCAATGGTGTTCGGTAATCCTCAACTGGAACAAATACAGTTGAACGAAGAAACAGTGTCGGCGGGCTCTCCTTACCAGAACTATAATGAAGAAGCAAAAACGGCTTTGCCGGAAATGCGCCGGTTGATTTTTGAAGGAAAGTACGAAGAAGCGCAGAACATGGCGGCAACGAAGATTCTTTCACAAGTGGGGAATGAAATGCCTTACCAGACAGTGGGTCGTCTGAATATCCGTTATCCAGATCACAAAAAAGTAAATAATTACTATCGTGATCTGGATATAAGCAATGCAGTAGCTGTGACTCGCTACGAAGTAGACGGAGTGGAATTTACCGAAGAAACATTTGCATCATTTACCGATCAACTGGTTATCAGGCATATCAAAGCATCCAAACCGGGCACAATCAATTGCGAACTGTTTTTTAATACCCCGATGAGAGATCCGAAACGTAGTATTTATGGAAAGAAAGGTTTGCGGCTGGAAGGTATTACGCATGGCAGCCGTTATTTTTCGGGTAAAGTGCACTATTGTGCCGATTTGGATGTGAAACATAAAGGTGGGAAAGTGATAACTGCCAATGACACGTTGCTTAGCGTTCAAGGAGCCAGTGAACTTACATTGTATATCTCGATGGCGACTAACTTTGTCAACTATAAAGATATATCGGGCGATCCGTATCAACGGAATAAAGCTTATTTGAAAAATGCAGCGAAAGATTATAGTAAAGCGAAAGCCGCTCATATTGCTGCTTATCAGAAACAATTCAATCGTGTAACTTTGGATTTGGGTGAAACTTCCCAAGCCAATAAGTCGATGGATGTACGTATCAAGGAGTTTTCTTCATCCTATGATCCGGCATTGATAGCATTGTATTTCCAGTATGGACGTTACTTATTGATTTCATCTTCACAGCCCGGATGCCAGCCCGCCAACTTGCAGGGCAAATGGAATCATAACCCGGGGCCTCCCTGGAGCTGCAATTATACAACGAATATTAATGCTGAAATGAATTACTGGCCGGCGGAAATCACTAACTTGGCCGAACTTCATAAACCATTCATCCAGATGGTACGTGAATTGAGCGAGAATGGGCGTGAAGCTGCCAGTCGAATGTATGGTTGCCGTGGTTGGGTGTTGCATCATAATACGGATTTGTGGCGTATGACGGGTGCGGTGGACCGTCCTTATTGTGGGACATGGCCTGTGGCTAATGCATGGCTTTGTCAGCATTTATGGGACCGTTATTTGTTTTCCGGTGATAAGAAGTATTTGGAGGAAGTGTATCCGATGATGAAAAGTGCTTCGGAATTCTTTGTCGACTTTCTGGTACGCGACCCGAACACGGGTTATCTGGTTGTCACTCCTTCCAACTCACCCGAGAATTCTCCGCGCTGGATAAAGAAGAAAAGTAATCTTTTTGCAGGAATCACGATGGATAATCAGTTGGTTTTTGATTTATTTTCAAATACATGCGAAGCTGCCAAAGTGCTGAACGCAGATACCGATTTTTGTGATACATTGAAGAATATGCGCCGGCAGTTGCCTCCGATGCAGGTAGGGCAGTACGGACAATTGCAGGAATGGTTTGAAGACTGGGATCATCCTAATGATCGTCACCGGCACATCTCTCATCTTTGGGGACTATATCCCGGTTATCAGATTTCTCCTTATCGTTCTCCGGTACTTTTTGAAGCGGCAAAAAACACATTGATACAACGGGGAGATCCTTCTACCGGTTGGTCAATGGGATGGAAAGTTTGTTTCTGGTCTCGTATGCTTGACGGGGATCATGCTTATCAGTTGATAAAGAATCAGCTGACTTATGTCAGCCCTGAAATACAAAAAGGACAGGGAGGCGGAACGTATCCTAATTTATTCGACGCGCATCCACCTTTCCAGATAGATGGTAACTTCGGTTGCACGGCTGGTATTGCCGAAATGCTGGTGCAAAGTCATGATGGTGCGATTCATCTGTTGCCTTCGTTGCCTTCGGAATGGAAGAGCGGGACAGTGAAAGGGTTGCGTGCCCGGGGAGGTTTTTTGATTGATGAATTGACCTGGAAGGACGGTAAGCTGGTAAAAGCTGTGTTACGTTCGGAAATCGGAGGCAATCTGCGCCTGCGTTCTTACTGGAAATTGGCTGCTGAAGGAGCATCGTTGAAACAGAAGAAGGAAGAAGAAACGAATCCGAACGCATTATTTAAAGTACAGCAAATCTCACGCCCGATGATTAGTGAGAAAGCGCCTTTAAAAGGAGTGGCATTACGTGATACTTATTTGTATGATGTGGATACACGCGAAGGAGAGGTGATTATTGTTACAGTAAAATAAGGCATTCTATATAAAAAGTCCACGCTTTTGCATAAATAATGAGTGGAAAACAGCTGTAAAAGTGTGACTTTTGTAACATTAAAAATGAAACAAATTAATCAAGATAATACTATGGATGTACAAAGACATTTATTTTTGAGAAGATGCTTTGCGTATATATGTTGCTTGCTCTTGTGCTTTATAACGGCGACAACAGTATATGCACAGAAGGTATCTGTGAAAGGAACGGTGGTGGATACCAACGGCGATGCTATTATTGGTGCTAGTGTGAAGGTGTTGAAAAAGTCCTCCGTCGGTACAATTACCGACTTGGATGGAAATTTCACTTTGTCTGTTCCCGAAGATGCAACAAAGTTGGAAATTAGTTTTGTAGGAATGAAATCAGTTGTTGCGACTGTGAAACCAGGAAAACATCTGAAAGTTGTGTTGGAAGAAGACAATCAGACTTTGGACGAAGTGGTAGTGGTAGGATACGGAACCTCACGTCGCGGAGATTTGACCGGTGCGATTTCTTCAGTGAGTGAGAAGGTTTTGAAGGATATTCCGATAACTTCTGCGGCTGCGGCTATTACAGGAAAACTGGCAGGTGTGAATGTAGTGGCTACTGATGGATCGCCCGATGCAACAATCCAGATTACAGTACGTGGCGGTGGTTCTATTACCCAGGACAATTCACCGTTATATATTGTTGACGGTTTTCAGGTGAGTAATATCAATGATATTCCTCCCGGTGATATTCAAAGCATTGATGTTTTGAAAGATGCTTCTTCTACCGCCATCTATGGAGCTAAAGGTGCGAACGGCGTTATTCTTGTTACTACAAAAAGCGGTAAGGCGGGAAAAACAGAAATCTCATTCAATGCTCACTGGGGTGTCAGTAATGTGTATAATCTGACGGGGGTACTTTCACCTTACGAATACTATTGTTATCAGAAAGAACTTGATCCGGGCACCTCTCTGACCAGCAGCATTAATTCGATGTATGGACGTTGGGACGACCGCAATATTTATCGTTCGGTAGAAGGCACGAACTGGCAGGATAAAGTATATGGAAACACCGGATTCAAACAAAGCTATAACGTTGGTATAACAGGAGGAACGGATGCCACATTGCGTTATAATTTGAGTTATACGCGGGATGATGAGAAGTACATTATGCTCAACTCCAATTATGTGAGGGATAACTTGAGTGTGAAGATGGATAAAAAGTTAAGTAATAAATTGAAGTTTGAGTTTTCCAGCCGTCTGACTAGAATGGTGATTGACGGTGCGGGTACCAATGGAGGTAAATTGAGAGATGCCGTTCTTTTCTCGCCAATCAACAGCCTTGCAAGTATAGATGCGGGAGATGCTTTGGGGGGTGAAATTGATTACTCGGATGATGCATTGTTATCATCATTGAATGATCCTGTATATAATACGGTGAATGAGTATAAGAAGCAAAACCAGTTTTCTATGACTTATAATGCCGGATTTAACTGGGAAATTGTTAAAGGATTGACTTATCAGCTGAAAGGTAGTTACGCATACACTTATAATTATACCGATAATGTCTGGTTAAAGAAAACCGGAGAGTCGAGCTCCAATGCCGGTCAGCCCGTAGCCAAACGTACGGATGAGAAAGGTGCACGATGGAACTTGCAGAACATATTGAGTTACCGGTTCTCTCTGAAAAAGAATCACCGCCTTGATCTGATGGCCGGACATGAAATGGTGAGTAATTACAGAAATCAGATGATTGCCTCATCCAAATATTATCCTATGGATTTTACGGCGAGCGAAGTGTTGGCTATGTGGAACTATGGAGAATCCCAACCAACGTATACCACTCTTGGTGAACCTTCCCGTACGGCATCTTACTTCGGTCGTTTAAACTATGCTTTCAAAGACCGGTACATGTTCACTTTTACAGCCCGTGCCGACGGAACGAATGTGTTCGCTCCTGAAAACCGTTGGGGATTTTTCCCGGGTATGGCATTGGCATGGCGCATTTCCCAGGAAAAATTTATGAAGCAGACGGAAGACTGGCTGGATAATCTGAAACTTCGTGTGAGTTACGGGTCAGTTGGTAATGCGCGTGTCAATTCATACTGGAGACAGGATTATAAAATGGAATCTTCTGCCAATAGGCAATATTATCTAAATGAAACAGTACAGAGTGCCCTGAAATTGCAGAACACCTTGCGGAACGAGAATCTGACTTGGGAGACGAAGTTATCCTCTAATGTGGGAATAGATGCCAGCCTCTTTAATAGCCGTTTGAATGTGACGGTTGACTTCTATAATGATATAACGAAAGATTTAATCTTACGCATGGATCTTCCTTCAAATTCAGGATATGAATATCAGTATCAGAATGTAGGCCGCAGCACGAACAGGGGAGTTGAACTTACGCTTAGCGGAACGATTATCAATAGTAAAGATTTCTATCTGGGCGCTAACTTCAATATATCATTCAATAAAAATATAGTGAATAAACTGGATGGAACGGCAACTGTATTGAGTGCGCAATCCAACTGGCGACCGGATATCGGCTCTGATGATTTTCGTGCTATTGTAGGTCAGGCGGTAGGACAGATTTATGGATTCGAAGTAGAGGGCTTTTATTCTGTAGACGACTTTACGTTTGATGAGAATACGAAAAAATGGATACTGAATAAAGGGGTAGTAGACGACAGGGCTTTGTTCTCTAACGACTTGCCTAACTTTGGTCCGGGCTTTATCAAACTGAAAGATCAGAATAATGACGGTGTGATTGACGCGGATAATGACCGTAAAGTGATCGGTAGTGTACAGCCAAAGCATATTGGCGGATTCGGGCTGAATGCTGCATGGAGAGGGTTTGACCTGGCAGCTATGTTCAATTGGTCGTATGGTAATAAAGTATATAATGCCAATAAGATTATGGCATCCACTCATACGAATCGTAGATATAATAATATCAGGGATTTTATGAGCCTGGAAAACCGTTGGTCGATTATTGATCCGGAAACGGGTGCCAATGTAATGTATGGTAATGATGCTAATCCGGAGCGCTTTGTTGAAATCAATTCCAAAGCCTCTATCTGGATGCCTATGATGGGGCGTACGCTTGTGACGGACTGGGCGATTGAAGATGGTTCTTTTTTGCGTTGTAGTAACCTGACGTTAGGGTATACGCTTCCGGTTACTGTGACTCGTAAGCTAGGAGTCAAGAATCTGCGCGTGTATGCTACGGCCAATAACCTATTTTGCTGGACAGCTTATTCCGGACAGGATCCTGAAGTGAGCACACAACGTTCTACCCCTTTGACTCCGGGTGTGGATTATTCTGCATATCCGAAAGCACATTCTTATGTATTTGGTCTTAATGTTACTTTTTAATACTTGAAAAATGAAAATACAGAAACTATTTTTAGCGGTTTTATCCTCCTCTGTGTTATGCACTTCGTGTATGGATAATTTTTTGGATACGGAAAGTCCTTCTATTCCAAGTGATGAGAATCTGTTTAAATCGACAGCTCTGACGGAAGCAGCCCTGATGGGTGTGTATGCGACAATGACGGACACCTATATATATGGTCAGAAACTGTGTGTCAACTGGCAGGGAGCTTCTGACGTGGAGGTTGGCTCGGGTGCGTTTTCTACGGAAAACTATAATTCGACACTTCGTGATGAAGGTGCTGGCAATTTTTATGACGATAATTATAACCGGAATACCAGATGGGACAAACTTTATTATCTGGCAGAATCCGCCACTACTATCGTAGATGGTATACGTCGGTCCCCGTTGATGCAATCTACTTCGGACAAGGCTGCCATGCGTAGATATTTAGGAGAGGCATTAGCACTAAAAGCGTTAGGCTATTTTGAACTGATCCGTTATTGGGGAGATGTGCCATATAAAGAGCATGCGTCTGAAAGCGGATTGGGAAATGTCTATATAGGAAAAGTGGATCGTGATATTGTTTATAATTATATCATAGAGGATTTGAAAGAGGCAATTGAATATCTGCCTTGGATGGGAGAAGAATCATATACGGTAGAACGCATGAATAAAGGTTTTGCCAAAGGACTGCTGGCAAAAGTAGCGCTATTTGCCGGAGGATGGTCTGTACGGGATGGAAATCAGTTTCCGGACTTGGATGTGGAACATCATCCGACCATTCCGGAAATGAACGGATATTTCGTCGGTCGCCCTAAGAATTGGAAAGATTATTATGAGCTGGCTGCCAAACAGTGTGCGGAGATTTTGGGAGCGACTGATAATCCTCATGAGCTTGATCCCAGTTATGAGAATATTTGGTCTACTGTCAATCATCTGGAATACAACAAGTATAATGAAAACCTGTTTGAAGTCGCTTTTGGTGAAGGACAGAATGGAGATGTGGGGGCCACGATGGGATACAACCTGAACAGAGGGGTTTTTAATACCACCCAAGGTATGGGAGGGGCAGGATATGCGGCTACTACTGCTTACTATTTTTATTCATTTGATCCGGCAGACACCCGTCGGGATGTTACTTGTGTTTTCCAGGAATATATCAATGAGAATGGAAAAAATAAGGAAGTTATTCGCTGTAACCCATTAGGAGTGGCTTGTGGTAAATGGCGTTGGTATTGGATGACTGATAATTATATGAAAGTCCGTTTCCCGAAAGCTAATTCACGTATTGCTACTGGTATCAACTGGATTTTGATGCGATATTCAGATATTTACCTGATGTTTGCGGAGGCTCAAAATGTATTGACAGGGCCGGATGCAGTTAGTCCGATTGCCGGTATGTCTCCCCGACAGGCTTTGGAAAAGGTTCGTGAAAGAGCATTTGGTACTGGTGCTCCCGAAATCACGCAGTATGACGCGGATTTCTTCACGGCTATTGTCAATGAACGGGCATGGGAGTTTGGTTGTGAATCTATTCGTCGTCAGGATTTGACACGTTGGGGATTGTTGGCGGAGAAAATAGAAGAGATGAAAATAGGTCTTTGTATGTTGTATGACTACAAGCCGGTGACTATTTTCGGGAAGACTTATCAAGTGGATGAAATACCGAGAAAAATCTATTATAAATATGAAGACTCTGATAATCCGGAATACATTGATATGTCGTCCGTTAATTTCAATGAGGACATGGGAACCGGTACTGCTTCTGCATCAAAAGGACAGTATGAGTGCAACTGGATCAGCATGCAGGTGACATTGAATAAGGATGGTGATATAAATGCAACCCTGAATACTAATTATGTGAAAACAATGGCTAGAATATTGGTTTGCGGTACAGGGCTGAATGCGTCTTACGACTATTCGAATTTGTTTGGCAGGCTGAACTGGGGCGGTGAAGCCGAAGCGGAGTTCCGTAAATATTCTGTTGGTAATGGAGTGTGTAATTATCGCCATGTATTCGCTATTTATTATGAGGATGTCAATAAGACGCAAGGGTATGTTTCTAATTCGTATGGTTATAAATAATTAATGGCAGGAAAAAATGAAAAGACTAGTTAATAGATTATCCGGAGCATGCCTGTATGTACTATTGGCTTTGATAGTGGGTATGTCTTCCTGTGAGGACGATGCCAATGACTGGACAGTTAATAAGAACTATGATGCTTTGTTCCGTCCGTTGACGTTCGATAAGTCGGCTACCGATGCGACTTCGGTTACATTAAGATATTCGCAGATTGTGAATGCAAAAGTCTATATTTTTGAGTTTTATACGGACAGCTTAGAGTTTAATGCGGAAAATTATGTAAGGACAGATACGATTCTGAAAGATACATTGACTGTATTTTCAGAGAGTAATACGCCTATGAGGGTGGAATATCGTACTTTGTTTCAGGAGTTCAACGGTTCTACGCAATATTCTGTTCGTATGAAAGGAGAAGATGCGCAGGGAAAGGCAAGCACTTATGTCAGTGTAGCATTTAAAACTCCGGATGAGCAATTATTTACCGGAGTGGAAGTTACAGCTAATTCCGCAACCTTGATATGGGAAGAAACGAACAGAGTAACTCATCTGACGTTGGCTCAAATGGTGGATACGAAATATGGTGAGGAAAAACAGATTGATTTGACTTCGGAAGATATAGCGGCTTGTTCGAAAACACTCTCCGAATTGGAGAATGGAGCGACCTATCGTGTTCGGATTTATAATAATGATGCATTACGTGGTTCGTATGTATTCAAAACACTTGGATTGGGTGGTAGCGAAATCCTTTTTGTGGAGGCTACGGAAACCGGAGTCATTGATTTAAGTACATTGTTATCTAATTTTGTGAAAGAGAAAGAATGTAGCAATGTAACTGTCCAACTTACTCCGGGGGCGGTGTATAAGGTAAGTGAACTAAAGATTCCGGGATTGGATAATATTTTGTTTACCAGTACGGAAGCTAATGAAAATAATCGTCCACAGCTTATTGTGACTAATAAAATATCATTGGCTTCTCCGATACAGTCTCTGTCATTCGAGTTTGTTTGCCTGAATGGAAATGGCGAGGCCAGTTATATGACGGATTGGAAAAATAGTTCTTATGCCCAGTCTATTTCATTCACAGGCTGTGCTATACAGAACATAAAACGTACGCTTGTACGTATTAGCGATGGAAGTGGTGTGTTCATGACGGATATTACGATCGATAACTGTGTCATATCCGAAGTTGGTACGGACGGATATGGAATGATTAATTTCGGAAAAAATATCGATCAGTTGGAAAAGGTTTCTATAACGAATAGTACATTGATTAATATTGGTGACCAGTTGATGGACGTGAAAGGGGGAATCGGTGATGTGATATTGGAAAATTGTACTTTCTATAATTCTATGGATGCTAAGAAGGAATTGCCTAAGGTTTTCCGTTTCGATAATGCGGCAAGTACTCCGCCTTCTCCGAAATCTGCTACAATGCGGAATTTGATTTTCTCCGGTCCGAACAAAGGAAAGAAAATGAATAGTGGAAATGGTGCTTATGACATTTTGAACTTCTCTGATAATTGTTATATCACTTCCGACCTGCAGGAAGGCAATAACAGGTTTGAAGAAATAACGAGAATAAAACAAAGCTCGGATGACTTGTTCGTTGATCCATTAAACGGTGATTTCCATATTAAACCGGGAGCCGGGTTTGCCGGAACGGGTAATGCTGGTGATCCACGTTGGTATTAATTGATCCTATAATTGTTAGGTATAAAGAATATCATGAAGAATATTGTATTATCAATTTTATTGATGAGTGCCTGTGCAATGATTTATGCACAGGCGGGCTCATCGCCTTATCAGGCTATTGTAGCTGTTGATGGTAGTGGAGATTATAAAACGGTTCAGGAAGCAATCAATGCTGTTCCTGACGGACAGACGAAACCTTGGTTGATTCTGATAAAGAATGGCTTGTATAATGAGCAGGTGATTATCCCTAAGAATAAGCCATACGTACATTTAATAGGCCAGGATAAGGATAAGACCATTATTCATTTAAACTTGAATGTTGGTAGTAAACTGACCGGTAAAGAAATAGGTGGAAAAACAGCTTATTGGGAACACTCGGTTCATAATCCTTCCTCTCCAGTTTATAAATACGAGGGATCGGTAGTGGTGGTAAAAGGAGACCACTTTTATACGGAAAACATTTCGTATGTGAATGACTGGGGAGTTTTATCAGATAATGGTCCGCAGGCTTTGGCTATGAATAGTCAGGCAGATTGTGCTTCCTTTTATAATTGTAAGTTCCGTTCTTTTCAAGATACTTGGATGACTGCCAATAATGATGTCAGTCGGCACTATGTGAAAGATTGCTGGATAGAAGGCGCGGTAGACTATTTTTATGGTAGTGGTGATGTGTTGCTGGAAAACTGTACGCTTTATAATGTACGGAGTGGAGCAGTAATAGTGGCTCCTTCCCATAAAAATGCCAAATATGGTTATGCTTTTCGTAATTGCACTATAGATGGAAACAGTGAAGCGGCTGACGGACGTTTGAAGTTGGGGCGTCCATGGCATAATAATTCGAAGACGGTGTATATCAATACCATCATGCTTATCCCTGTCGCTGATGAAGGATGGACGAATATGGGAACGGTTCCCGGGATTTTTGCCGAATACAATAGTCGTGATGCACAGGGTAATGTGTTGGATTTAAGTAAACGCAAAACGGAATATCAATATAAAGACCGCCAAACCGGTAAGGAAGTATCGGGTACCTGTCAGGCAACTATAACGAAAGAGGAGGCGGACAAATATACGTACGAAAATATGATTCCGGGTAATGATGGCTGGAATCCGCGTATTATGATGGAGAAATTAGGAAGTCCGCGCAGTCTGGTTTATCAGCATGGCACTCTTAAATGGAACCCTGTGAAGAATGCGATCGGATATATTGTATATGATGGAGAACAGATTCTCGGGACGACTACTGATACCTCTTTTCCGGTGTCGAAAGTGAATTATGCTTTGAAGGTATCTGCCGTGAATCAATATGGAACGCAAGGTAAAAAAGGTGTATTGTAATTGAATATAGAAAACTGGTAAGGAAAGGGGAGGTGCTTATGAGGCATCTCCCTTTCTTTCTTTATATTCTGTAGGAGTGACTCCCATGATTTTTTTGAAGCGCCTGCTAAAGTACTTCGGGTCATTGAAACCGGTCATATAAGCAATTTGGGAGAAACTGTATTCACTTTTTTCAATTAGCTGGGCGGCTCGTTTGATGCGCATTTCACATACGAAATCTACCGGAGTCAGCCCAACAATAGATTTTAATTTTCGGTAGAATACCGTACGGCTTAACATTAGTTTGTTGGCGAAGTCGTCGATGGTGATATCTGTATTGTCCATTTGTTCCTCCATAAACGCCATTACTTGTTGCATGAATTGTTCATCGTATGGAGTCACTTGAGGTTGTGAAGGCTCCCACCCATTTATATGATCTTCTTCTTGAGTATGCTCTGACAGTTTCGATAAATATAGCTCTTGTAACTGTTTACGTTGACGGAGCAGCGACAAAATTCTGGTTTTTAAGTACGTAGAGCTGAATGGTTTGGTGATGTAGTCATCGATGCCTTGTTCCAGTCCTGCTATCCGATCATCTAAAGAAGATTTTGCTGATAGTAATATAATAGGAATATGGCAGGTGTTATGATCGGCTTTGATTGCTTTCACCATGTCTAATCCATCCATGACCGGCATCATGACATCACTGATTATCAGATCCGGAATGTACTGCTGTGCATATTTTAATCCTTCTTTTCCATTTGCTGCTTCGAGAACAGTGTAAGTCTCTGACAGGATATTCCATAGGAAATGACGTAATTCATTGTTGTCTTCGACAATAAGAATGGAAGTTTTTCATCCTCTGCGTCGGTTTTATTTTCATTCTCTGCGTATGCTGCCTTGAAGGATGTACTATCCGAATCTTCTTCAGTAGCTTGTATCGTCGGTGAATTATTGTCACTGTCGGATAAAATAAATTCGGCTTGTTGATCGTCTGCAAATGCTTTTTCTTCCTTAGGAAGTGTGACAATGAATTCACTTCCACTTCCCGGCTCGCTTCTCACTTGGATATTTCCGTGATGTAATTCTATTAATTCGCGTACCAGTGAAAGCCCAATGCCGGATGAGGGCTGCAGGATATTGTATTGTGCCAGTGTTTCAAATCGATAAAATAGGGATTGTTGCTTTTCGGGAGCAATGCCAATGCCTTCATCAGATACGGAGATGGTGACTTGCTCCGAACCTGTTATCATATTTACCGTTACTTTCTTCCCGTTCGGTGTATATTTGAAGGCATTTGAAAGTAGATTGAAGAATATCTTTTCAAATTTGTCACGGTCTACCCATGCGTATATTTTGTCTGTATTAGTTTGAAGTTGGAAATCAATTCTCTTTTCTTTTGCTATAAGGTGGAAGCTTTCCATTATCTTCTGTAATTGGGAAACGAGTTCTGTCTTTTCTACCAACACTTTCATCTTCTTATTTTGGATTTTGCGGAAATCCAGTAGTTGATTAACCAGACGAAGCATACGTTCTGTGTTTTTATGTACCAAATTTAGATGTTCCCGAACTGTCGGAGAGATTGTTTCATGCGCTAGAATTTCTGATACAGGGCTGGATATTAAAGTTAAAGGAGTGCGTAATTCATGTGAAATATCAGTGAAGAAGCGTAATTTGATATTGGATAAATGTTGTTCCAAGTCAACCTGATGCCGCAAACGGTAGATATAGAACAGAATGTATACAATGATAGTAGTGAATAACACGAACATGACAATATAGAATAACCATGCCCAATATGTTTCCCAAAAAGTGGGTAAAACATGAATGGGGAGAATGCGTATATTATCGGTCCATACTCCGTCGCTATTGCTGGAACGGATTTGCAGTTGATATTCTCCGGCAGGTAAATTTATGTATGTTGCAGAGCGGTTATTACCGGCTTCGTTCCATTCTTCTTCCAGACCTTGCAGGCGATAAGCGTATTCGATGGCATCGGGATTTACATAATCAATGGCTGCAAATTGAAAGGTGACATTACGTTCCGAAGGATTTAGTTCCAGTTCTTTTATGTCATCAAGCGCTACATGAAGTTGACTTCCTTGTATTTTGAGTCCGGTAAATACAATAGGAGGTACATAAGAACTTTTTTTCATTTGTTCTGTGTCGATTTCAAGTATCCCTTGATTGGTTCCGAGAACGATTTTCTTTTGACTGGTTAGTGTGGGAACTGCTTCGGTGAGGTTCAGTTCTCTCTGAAAGTAATTACTTCCATAATTCTCAAATGTTCCTTGTTGTGGATTGAATTTGGATATGGTGTTTTCGGAGATTACCCATAATTGTTTTTGAGTATCTTCGAGCATTGAAAGTACCAAATCAGAAGCTAATCCGTCTTTGATTGTATAACTTTTGAATTGTATATCTTCCGTGAGTAGATTTTTAGAGATAATCTGGCTGATTCCTCCGGTGAATGTTATTACATAAGTGTTTTTTCGACTGTCAGTAAATATTTGCATGACATCATTACTGCTAAGGCTGGAATCTACATTAGGGATACGGTTGCTGTGATAGAACTTAATTTCTTCAGGCTGATCGAACTTATTGGAGAATGTAAGTAAACCATTGGTTGTGCCAATCAATAACACTCCGTTGGGGGCTTCTGCGATATGTCTTATTTTGAGTGAAGTAGAAATAGGATAGTTTTTCAGCCGGTTGCCGCTATGGATAAAGTTGGTAGAACCATCAGGTGCGTGTGATAATAGGTTGAGGCCACCTCCATAACATGCGATCCATATATTGTCATGACTATCCTGAATAATACTATAGACACTATTGTTGCTTAAACTGTATGTATCTTGTGGCTGATGGACGAATTGTTGTAAAAGATAGGAGTGCTCATTTTTCTTCTTTAGAAGGATGAGGCCGTCTTTTTTGGTTCCCATCCATATATTTCCTTGTTTATCTTCCATAAAACAGTACACACTTTTTCCGAAAGTAACCTCTTGAGGGGTGATTATACCCTGTGGAGAAAGGTAGCCTTCTAATGTCCCATCCGGACGGTAAATTCTGACGTTTCCCTTTTTGGAAGCAACCCAGAGACGTTTCTGTTTGTCGGCAAGAAAAGCACGTATTTCCAATCCATTGTCTATGGGGCGTATTTTGTATTTATTGGGATAGAAAGATATTTTGTCTACGCCCCGGTCATTGGTAATCCATACATTTTGTTGCCGGTCGGTATAATAATAACGAATAGAGGGGGCAAATAGGGAAGCGGGATTGTTTTCATCTGCAAAGTATAGTTTCAGTTGATTACTGTCGCGATCATAATAGCACAAATGCCCTTTTTGAGGACTCATCCATAGTGTACCTTCATGGTCTTCAAAGATCATGTATCGGTTGTCGCGTTCATATTGGATCAGGTTTTGTATAGGAGCTGTGAAGTGCTGTTTATCTCCTGTTTGCAGATTTAGCTTTATCACACCGGAGGTATTGGCAAAGATCCAGACTTCTCCGGTTTTGTCCTGATAAAAAAAATGAGCTTCATTGGATGGCTGGGTGGCTGTCTGTATATTAAAATGCTGGAATTTTTTCTTTTCTGTATCGTATGTTATAAATCCGTTGTCAGTTCCTAAGCCGATCCTGTCATTAGAAGGGGAAATGGAAGATATGGAATAGATATCTGTGACAGGACATGGTAGCTCCTGGAATTTTATATTTCCGTTCTTGGGATCATATATTGCGATTTTTCCGGAAGTTGAGATAAGATATATTCTCTTATTATATTCTTTGACCATTTTGAACGGATAATCGCTGTTGATTCGTTTTTTTCCGATGATGGTTACTCCCTTATCTGTCATGATCCATTCGTCCCCGTCGGAATCTTCGTAAATGTCGAATATCTTGTTTCCTTTTAAATTTTGGTTGAAACTGCTGTATAAAATGATATCTTTTCCTTCTTTGCAGGTTTGCTCATTGATTCTGAAAGCATAACCTTGTTCACAGGTGATCCACGTAATTCCTTTATTTAAGGTATAGATATTGCTGACTATGTTGGTTTGTTGCAGGGATGATTCAATAGGAAGGAGTATGTCAATAAACTTCTCTGTCTGAATATCAAATAGATATGCACGGTTATCATAAGATTTGCACCATATATCTCCGTCTTTGCTTTCTGTAATATAAGAGAAACGGTTAGTCGTTAAAGTACAGCCGTCTCCCGGAAATGCTTTGTAATTTTTAAATGTGTATCCGTCAAATTTGTTCAGGCCATTCCAGGTGGCGAACCAAAGAAATCCTTTTTTGTCTTGCATTATATTCACTACTACTCCTTGCGAAAGACCATTATTGACAGAGAAGTGTTTAATCTGGCAAAGAGGTTGAGCTGCTACAGTCAGACTGGTGTATAAGCATAAAAGGAAAACATAGAGTGTCTTCATGATATTATAAATTATGTGTAGAGCAAAAATAAATAAAACTGGATTAAAAAGGAAATTTAAAATAGTGATTGAACATAAAATGCACGCTTTTGCATATTTAATCCACCTGTCTATCCTCTATCAAGCACAATTATTACCCTATAAGGGGAGAAGATACCTCGTACTTTTGTTTTGACAATTAGAACTGGTAAAATTTTAAATGAAAACTATAAATGAAACGTCTATTTATTTGTGTAGTGGGACTTGTTATAGCCGTAACCGCATGGTCTCGTACCTTTAATATGAAGGAGCTTGGAGCTGATCCCCGAGGTATTGAATCTTGTACGGAGTTAATAAACCAAACGATTGAAAAAGCATCTTCTGAAGGTGGAGGAACTATTTATTTCCCGGCAGGTGTTTATTTGACAGCCACTATCTACATGAAAAATAATATAACTTTGTATGTGGAGTCCGGAGCTGTTCTTCGTTTTTCAGATCGTTTTGAAGATTATCTTCCTTTTGTGAAGATTCGTTGGGAAGGTACAGTGATGAATACTTTGTCTCCCCTGATTTATGCGCATGATGCGGAGAATTTGACTATAACCGGGCGTGGAACGTTGGACGGTAATGGATTCAAATGGTGGAGCTGGGAGAAAGAAACACGGGAGCTGATTAAAAAGAACGGAGGAAAATTGCCTGCTTTGAATAAACTACAACGAATGTGGGAAGAGGCTAATGAAGAACTGGAAATTTCGGATTATTATAAACCTTCTTTAGAGCGTCGTATGTTTCGGCCTCCTTTTATTCAGTTTTATGAATGTAACAATGTGTTGATAGAGAATGTGAAAATTGTCAATTCTCCTTTTTGGACCATAAATCCGGCTTTTTGTGATAATGTAACAGTGCATGGAGTGACGATATATAACCCTTCAAAAGACCCAAAAGGTCCCAATACGGATGGAATAAACCCTTCTTCTTGCCGGAATGTGCGTATTTCTGATTGTTTTATTAGTGTAGGGGATGATTGTATTACAATTAAATCGGGGCGTGATGCTGATGGACGGAAATATGGAAAGGCATGTGAAAATATAACGATAACTAATTGTGTTATGCTTTCCGGTCATGGAGGGGTAGTTATTGGTAGTGAAATGTCAGGCGGTGTAAGGAGAGTGACAATTTCTAATTGTGTTTTCGATGGTACGGATTCCGGTATTCGCTTGAAATCTTCTCGTGGGAGAGGAGGAGTTGTTGAAGAGCTTCGGGTAGATAATATCGTCATGAAGAATATTCAGCGGAATGCCTTCATCTTTGATTTGTTCTATGATAAAGAATCAAAAGTGGAACCTGTCAGTGAACGGACTCCTGTTTTCCGGAACATTCATTTGAGTAATATCACAGGTTCTGATATCAAGCAAATTGGTTATATTAAAGGGATTGAAGAAATGCCTGTACAAGGTTTGTCCTTTTCAAATATTAATATGAAGGCAGAGGTTGGATTTATAGTTGATATTGCTGAAGATATTCGTTTTGATAATGTGGATTTCTCTTCGCAGACTGGTTCACCGTGGCAATTCAGTAAGTGTAAGCAGATTGTTCTGAATAATGTTAGATCGAAGTATCCTGTAAACCAACACCCGATTGTTACTTTTGAAGATGTCGATAATGCTATTATTAATAATTGTTTTCAGATGACTCCTGTGAAGGATTTTTATAAAGCTAATAACAGTCATATTATTGAAGGACATAATTATTGGAAAAAAGAGAGTTTTAAATAAACAGGAACTATCATATTATTTCTGTTGAATTTTATTGTTGGGTAGATATGAGAAGAACGATATTACATCATCTGTAATATCGTTCTTCTATTGATTAGAGTTGTTTATAATTTACTTCTTATCGTTTTCGCGAATCTCCACCCGGCGGATCTTACCGCTGATTGTTTTAGGTAGCTCTTCTACGAACTCGATGACACGCGGATATTTATAAGGAGCAGTCACTTTCTTCACGTGGTTCTGCAATTCCTTAATCAGTTCCTCTCCGGCACGTGCTTTATAGTCTTTGGACAATACGATAGTAGCTTTTAACTACCTGGCCGCGAATCTCATCGGGTACTCCGGTGATAGCACATTCCACAACAGCCGGATGAGTCATCAACGCACTTTCCACTTCGAATGGGCCGATGCGGTAACCGGAACTCTTGATTACGTCGTCTGCACGACCTACAAACCAAAGGTAGCCATCCTCGTCTTTCCAGGCAACATCGCCGGTGTAATAAATGCCGTCGTGCCAAGCCTCGTGTGTACGTTCCGCATCCCGATAGTACTCTTTGAAAAGTCCGAGAGGTTTGCCTTTGCTGGTGCGGATTACAATTTGTCCTTGCTCACCCGCTTCAACAGAGCGGCCTTCATGGTCGATCAAGTCTACATCATATTGAGGATTCGGAAGCCCCATGCTTCCCGGTTTCGGTTCCATCCAAGGCATGGTGGCGATGGTAAGGGTTGTTTCTGTTTGTCCGAAACCTTCCATCAGCTTGATGCCTGTCAGTTTCTTGAAGGTTTCGAATACGGCAGGGTTCAGTGCTTCTCCGGCAATGGTGCAGTATTTTAGTGAAGATAAATCAAACTTTGTCAGGTCTTCGTGAATCAAGAACCGGAAGATGGTAGGAGGCGCACAGAGAGAAGTGACATGATATTCCTGGATTTTTTCCAGAATAGCTGCCGGGGTAAACTTCTCGTGGTCGTAGACGAAGATATTGGCTCCGGCAATCCACTGTCCGTAGAGTTTTCCCCATACTGCTTTTCCCCAGCCGGTATCGGCAATGGTGAGGTGAAGACTGTTCTCGTCCAGATTGTGCCAAGAAACTACCCGTAACGATATGGCCTAACGGATACGTAAAGTCATGTGCTACCATTTTAGGTTCGCCGGTAGTGCCGGAAGTAAAATACATCAGAGAGATGTCGTCGTTAGTGTTCGCATGGCGCGGACGTACAAACGGAGCAGCATTTTCGATACCCTGATGGAAATCTTCGAAGCCTTCCGGGATTTCCGGACCGACACTGACTAACTTTTCAACCGTGGGACATTCGGGAAGAGCATCTTTGATATGTTGCAGGATGATTCCTTCACCGGCAGCTACGATCATTTTGATGTCGGCAGCGTTGCAGCGATAGATAATATCCTTTTTGGTCAGCAAGTGGGTGGCCGGAATAACGGTTGCTCCTAGTTTGTGAAGAGCGATGGTGCTATACCAGAACTCATAACGGCGTTTCAGAATCAGCATCACCATGTCGCCACGGCCGATACCCAGGCTCTGGAAGTAAGAAGCGGTCATGTCCGTAGATCGTTTCATGTCGGCAAATGAGAATTGGCGACTTTCGCCTTTGTCATTTGTCCAAAGTAAAGCGTTCTTGTCAGGTTGTTCGGCAGCCCAGGCGTCTACTACGTCATAGCCGAAGTTGAAATTCTCCGGGACGTTTATTTTCAAGTTTTTGATAAAATCCTCTTGTGAACTGAAAGAGGTCTGTGATAAAAATCTTTCTACCATGATGTTATTACATAATTACTGCCAGAAAACGTACTGTTTTGCCATCGAGCGCTTTCATGCCATGTGGAAGTTTTGAATTAAAATAAATACTGTCTCCTTGGTTCAGGATGATTTCTTTGCCTTCGATGTTGATAAGCATACGTCCTTCGATGACAAGGTTGAATTCTTGTCCGTTATGTTGGTTATAATGGATGGGTTCGTCGTTTGCTTTCGGTTCAACGGTGACGATGAACGGATCGGCGGTACGGTTCATGAATCCTGAAGCCAGTGATTGGTATTTATAAGCTTTGGTACGTTCGATGCTGATACCTTTGCCGGCACGAGTCACAAAGTAGCTGCTCATTTTAGGTTCTTCGCCAAACATCAGAGCGTCGAGGGCTATATTATACGTGCGGGCTATCTTTTGTAACATGCTGACAGAGATATCGTAGTCTCCGGTTTCTGCAAGTCGGTATTCTTCGGCAGAGATGTCGCTGTCGCGGGCGATATCTTCAGACGTTAGTTCCAGTACGTCACGTAATCCGCGAAGGCGTTCTGCGATCTGTTTAATTTGGTCATTCATACAAGTGGTTGTTTTTTTATGATTAATAATTCTATGGTATTATTTGGAGGCTTTCATGGCTTTGATGATAGCGGAGGTGAATCCGTTGTGCTCCAGTTCATTGATCCCCTTGATCGTGATTCCGCCCGGAGTGGTGACCTTGTCGATTTCTACACTGGGGTGGGTGTCATTGTTCTGAATCAGTGCGGCTGCTCCTTTTAGAGATTGTGCTATCATCTGCATGGCATCTTTGGGACGAAGTCCCATTTCGATTCCGGCTTGCATGGCTGCCTGAACGTATTTCAATACGTAAGCGATACCGCAGGAGGTCAATGCGGTGGCTGCCGCTATTTTATCTTCGGGAATAAGCATCACGGTTCCCATCTCGCTGAACAACCGGAGGATGAATTTGTCTTGTTCATCGTTCGTATTGCGGGCGGCAACAAGCGTCATACTTTCCAGTTCGCTGATAGCGGTGTTCGGAATCAGGCGGAACATGGCCATTTCCGGTGCTACGACGTAATGAGCCAGTTCTTCAAAACTGATGCCGGCAGCTACGGAGATGAGTATCTGTTTGCTTTTCAGTTTCAATTCGCGCATCACCGGTTCCATAAACCACGGTTTGACAGCAAGGATGACAATATCTGCACCTGTGGCAGCTTCCACATTGCTGTTGGTGATAGAGATACCCGGAAATTCCTTTTTCAGTTTCTCTAGTTTTCCGGCACTCGGATTGGACACAATGATGTCCGAATCGTCTATCAGACTTCCTTTTGCCAGGCCACGGGCTATTGAACCGCCCATGTTTCCTGCACCGATAATGGCTATTTTCATATACGCTTATTTTTAATGAGTTGTTAAAGGCAAAGGTAACAGTTAATTACGAAAAAACAAAAAGCAGCCGGAATAAGAAATAAATTTCTAATAAAGGCTGCTTTTATCGTTGGCTGTTTATTAATCAAATGAGCGATTAGAGTACTTTTTTGAACCGGGCGAGGAACTCTTTCGCTTCCTCCATGCTGAGACAGAGAGGAGGTAACAGGCGAAGTACATTCGTGCCGCTTGCTCCGGTAAATACATGCTCGTCATAGATGAGACGGCTGCGTAGTTCCTTGATCGGTTCTTCAAATTCGAGGCCGATCATCAGTCCGCGTCCGCGCACCTCTTTGATTTGCGGGAATTTTTTCAGCTCTTCCAGTAAGTAATCACCTACTGCCTTAGCATTTTCTACCAGATTTTCCTGTTCAATGACATCCATCACAGCGAGAGCTGCCGAACATGCCAGGTGATTTCCTCCAAAAGTAGTTCCCAATTGGCCATATACCGGTTTAAACATCGGGCTGATTAAGACACCTGCCATCGGAAAGCCGTTACCGATTCCTTTGGCTACAGTGATGATATCCGGCTTAATGTCATTATATTGATGAGCGAAGAATTTACCGCTACGCCCGTATCCGCTCTGAATTTCATCGAGAATCAGGATCGTTCCTGTTTCGCTGCAAGCTTTGCGGAGTTCCTGTATAAATTCGGTGGTTGGTATCTTGATACCGCCTACACCTTGTATTCCTTCAATGATAACAGCGCATGTGTCTCCTTTAGACAATTCCTGTTTCATCGCTTCCACATCGTTGAGTGGGAGATAGGTGACATGACCGTTATTGTTGATAGGAGCGATAATAGAAGGATTGTGAGTCGCTTCTACTGCAAGAGACGTCCGTCCGTGGAATGCTTTATTGAAAGATACAATCTTAGTACGTCCGTTGTGGAAAGAAGCAAGTTTCAGAGCATTCTCGTTTGCTTCGGCACCACTGTTAATCAGAAACAGGCTGTAGTCTTCGTAACCGGAAATCTTTCCTAGTCGTTCGGCTACCTCTTGTTGGAGCTTATTGATAACGGAGTTTGAGTAGAAACCAAGTTTAGCCACCTGATTACTGATCATCGCTACATAGTGGGGATGTGCATGTCCGATGGAGATAACGGCATGGCCTCCGTAGAGGTCCAGATATTCCGTTCCGTTTTTATCCCATACTTTACAGCCATCACCTTTGACAATGTTGATATTGTATAAAGGATATACGTCGAATAAATTCATAATTCTTCTGTTTTTAAAAAGCTGAAGGCTTCAAACGTAGTCCTACGGTTTCTTCCAGATTGAACATCAGGTTCATATTATGAACGGCTTGTCCACTGGCGCCTTTCAGCAAATTGTCGATACAAGAGATAATCAATAGCTTATCACCATGTTTTTCCAGATGTATCAGGCACTTATTAGTATTAACGACTTGTTTCAAGTCAATATTCTTGTCTACGATGTGTACAAAGGAGTCTTTTGCATAATATTCCTCATACATACGAACGATTTCTTCCAGCGCTACTTTGGTCTTGACTACCAGCGTCGCGAAGATACCACGAGCGAAATCTCCACGGTACGGAATAAAGTCGATGTCCGAATCGAAGCTGTTTTGCAACTGTTTCAGCGATTGCTTGATTTCCGGAACGTGTTGGTGGTCGAATGCTTTGTACACACTCATATTGTTGTTTCTCCAACTGAAATGACTGGTAGCACCCGGTTTCACTCCGGCTCCCGTACTTCCTGTAATAGCATTTACCATTACATCATCTGTCAGCATCAGATTCTTGGCAAGCGGAAGCAAACCAAGCTGGATGCAGGTAGTGCAAAACAACCGGGGTTGGCTACGTGCTTCGCCGTACAGGTAGCACGACGGTTCAGTTCCGGCAGACCGTAGATGAAGTCGTGGTCGTCACTTTTGATACGGTAGTCCATGGAGAGGTCGATAATCTTCAGGTTTTCCGGTATGTTGTGACTTTCCATGAATTTCTTTGTATCTCCGTGGGCGGTACAGAAGAAAAGAACGTCGATTTCGTCCAGAGGTAACTGGTCGGTGAACGTTAAATCCGTTTCTCCATACAAGCCTTCGTGTACGTCGGTAATTCTGTTTCCGGCATTACTGCTGCTGTTGATAAATACGATTTCAGTTTCCGGATGGTTGAGCAGCAGACGGATTAATTCGCCTGCTGTATATCCTGCGCCACCAATGATTCCTGCTTTAATCATATCTCTTCGTCTTTATGGTTATTATAGTAAACACGCAGCGGAGTAGAAGTTACCTTGATAAAGCCTTTGGCGTCTTCGGCTGTCCAGCCTTTCTGCATTTCACCGTATTCTCCGAATTTAGTCTTCACCAGATCATCTTCCGATTCTACACCTACGGTAGAGAAGGAGAGAGGGCGAAGCTCGAGGATAGCCGTACCGTTTACGTTACGCTGGCTTTCCTGCAACATCGCTTCGATGTCACGCATCACCGGTTCGAGGTATTGGCTTTCGTGGAGGAACATACCGTACCAGTTGGCTACCTGGTCTTTCCAGTATTGCTGCCATTTGCTCAATGTATATTTCTCAAGGAAGCGATGGGCGCCGATAATCAACATCGGAGCGGCAGCCTCGAAACCTACACGGCCTTTGATGCCGATAATCGTATCGCCCACGTGCATATCACGTCCGATACCGTATGCTGCACCAATCTCTTCCACTTTCTGGATGGCTTTGATCGGGTCGTCAAACTTCTCGTCGTTGACAGCTTTCAGTTCCCCTTTTTCGAAAGTCAGGCGGAGCTGTTCGCTGCCTTCTTTTTCAACATGTTTGAGGTAGGCTGTTTCCGGGAGTCCTTGCGCGGAGTCGAGGATTTCGCCACCACAGATGGAGGTACCCCACAAACCTACGTTATAAGAGTATTTCAGTTTGGTGAAGTCCGCGCTGAAACCATGTTTGTTCAGATAGTCGATTTCTTCCTGGCGGCTCAATGCCATGTCACGGGTCAATGTGATGATTTCTACATTCGGAGCCAGTACAAGGAAAGTCATGTCAAAACGAATCTGGTCGTTACCTGCTCCGGTAGAACCGTGTGCGATGGCATCCGCACCGATTTCATTGGCATAACGTGCGATGGCCAATGCCTGGAAGATACGTTCGGAACTAACAGAAATAGGATAAGTACCATTACGCAGCACATTTCCGAAAACCATGTATTTCAGGCTCTTTTCGTAGTATTCCTGAGTAACGTCCAATGTTACATATTTCACTGCTCCCAGTTTGTAGGCGTTTTCTTCGTTTGTTTTCAGCTGTTCTTCGCTGAAACCGCCCGTATTGGCACAAGCTGCATATACTTCGTAACCTTTTTCTTTAGCGAGGTACATGACGGTGAACGATGTGTCCAGTCCGCCGCTGAATGCCACCACTACTTTTTTCTTCTTTTCTTCCATAGTGCTGTATATATTAAATGTTATTTCTTTCTTGTTCTTTTTTTATGTTCCGCGGGTCTGTCGGATCGTACAGCATGGCTGTGCAGATGCAGAACTTACGGTTTTTCGCTACCAGTATATCGTGGTTGGTGCAGCCTTCGCATCCTTTCCAGAAAGCCTCGTCGTCTGTCAGTTCATTGAAAGTGACAGGGACATATCCCAGTTCGGTGTTCATTTTCATCACTGCGGCTCCGGATGTCAGACTGAAAATTTAGCTTTCGGCCATCGGAGACGTGCCAGTTGGAAAGATGCTTGTTTGATGCGCTTTGCCAATCCTAATCCGCGAAAATCGGGATGAACGATCAGACCGGAAGTAGCCACATATTGCTTGTTTCCCCATGATTCGATGTAGGTGAATCCGGCAAAAGTATCGCCACAAAGAGCAATAATCGCCTTACCTTCTTTCATCTTTGTCGCTACGTATTCGTGTGTGCGTTCCGCAATTCCTGTTCCTCGTACGGCGGCAGCATTTCTGATAGTTTCCAAAATAGTGTCAACGTAAACCTCATGTGAGGCGTCGGCTACCATAACATCTATTTGTTGAGTGTCCATTTCTTTATATATAATATAGGTATAGTTATTCGATATTCGGAATGATGAGCGACAAAAGCTGACGTACTTTACTGGTTGCAACTCCTTCACGCAACACCAACATGATCGTATCGTCACCGGCAATGGTTCCCAGAATTTCACTGAATTCATTGTTGTCGATGTCATAAGCCATGCTGCTGGCATAACCGGGACGGGTGCGGATAACGGCGATGTTACCGGAAAACTGCAAAGAGATAAATCCGTTGTTGCGTAACATTTCACCGGCACTCTGGTCGGTAGAACGTTTATACATAATGTTGTTCGGCAGTACATATACGTACTTTCCGTTCATACTGGCAGCTTTGGCTACTTTCAGTTGTTTCAAGTCGCGGGAGAGGGTGGCCTGTGTCAGTTCGAAGCCTTCGCGGTTCAGCTCTTGCAGCAGTTCTTCCTGCGAACCGACTTCCTTGCTTGAGATTATCATTTTGATGGCGTCTAACCGATTTGCTTTCTTCTTCATTGTATAATTATTCTAAGAACGGTGCAAAAGTATGCATTATTTCGGAGAAAAGATGCATAAAACCAAAGTTTTTTTGCATAAAAGTGAAAAATATGCTAAACGGTGAGAGCCTGCTTTTTTGTTTTGTGTCAAAATGTATACCCTTTCAATCAAAATACATAAGGAAAGGGAGGAAGGGAATCGCCTATCTTTGCCATGTAGGTAAATGGATACCTTAAATATATAGACAGAATACCATGAAACAAAACTTTTTTGCAGTCGACCTGGGCGCAACGAGCGGCCGTACAATCTTAGGAACTTTTATTGAAGGCGGATTAAATCTGGAAGAGATTAATCGCTTTCCTAACCACCTGATTGAAGTAGGTGGACATTTCTATTGGGATATTTATGCATTATATCGTCATATTATTGACGGGTTGAAGTTGGTTGCTCACCGTGGAGAGTCCATTGCTTCTATCGGTATTGATACCTGGGGAGTGGATTTTGTATGCGTTGGAAAAGACGGTAACTTGCTTCGTCAGCCTTATGCGTATCGTGACCCTCATACGGTAGGAGCACCGGAAGCTCTTTTCTCCCGTATTTCGCGTAGCGAAGTATATGGTAAAACTGGCATTCAGATAATGAATTTTAATTCACTTTTCCAATTAGATACTTTGCGTCGCAATCATGACAGTGCATTGGAGGCGGCAGATAAAATTCTGTTTATGCCGGATGCGTTGAGTTATATGCTTACCGGAGAGATGGTGACGGAGTATACGATTGCTTCGACAGCCCAGTTGGTGAATGCGCAGACACGCCGTTTGGAACCGGAGTTGCTGAAAGCAGTAGGTTTGAGTGAAAAGAATTTCGGACGTTTTGTATTTCCGGGTGAAAAGGTGGGAGTATTGACGGAAGAAGTGCAAAAGATAACCGGACTGGGTGCAATTCCTGTGATTGCGGTAGCCGGTCATGATACCGGTTCTGCTGTTGCTGCCGTTCCGGCATTGGATCGCAACTTTGCTTATTTGAGTAGCGGAACCTGGTCACTGATGGGAGTTGAAACGGATGCTCCGGTGATTAATGCCGAAACGGAAGCGTTGAACTTTACCAATGAAGGCGGGGTGGAAGGAACCATCCGTCTGTTGAAGAATATCTGCGGAATGTGGCTGTTGGAACGTTGCCGTTTGAATTGGGGAGATACAAGCTACCCTGAATTAATCAGTGAGGCGGATGCTTGCGAGCCATTCCGTAGTCTGATTAATCCGGATGATGACTGTTTCGCGAATCCTGCAGACATGGAAAAAGCTATTGCTGAATATTGCCGGGCTACCGGACAAGCAGTTCCCGAGAAACGTGGACAAGTGGTGCGTTGTATTTTTGAAAGTCTGGCTTTGCGTTATCGTCAGGTATTGGAGAATTTACGTTCGCTTTCTCCTCGTCCGATTGATACATTGCACGTAATTGGCGGCGGTAGCCGGAATGATTTGCTGAACCAGTTTACTGCCAATGCGATAGGAATCCCTGTGGTAGCCGGTCCGTCTGAAGCGACAGCTATCGGTAATGTGATGATTCAGGCAATGACAGCAGGCGAAGCGACGGATGTTGCCGGTATGCGCCAGTTAATCAATCGCTCTATCCCGTTGAAAACTTATCAGCCGCAAGATACGGAAGCTTGGGATGCGGCTTATATTCATTTTAAGAATTGCGTTCGATAATATATTGAACAACCGACAGAATAATCATTTTTTAAACTAATAGAATATCATGAAAAAAGAAGAACTGATTCAGAAAGCGTATGAGATTGCTGTTGAACGTTATGCAGCAGTAGGTGTAGACACCGAAAAAGTATTGAAAACGATGCAGGATTTTCATCTGTCACTTCACTGCTGGCAGGCTGATGACGTTGCAGGATTTGAAGTACAGGCCGGTTCATTGACCGGAGGCATTCAGGCAACTGGTAATTATCCGGGCAAAGCTCGTAATATTGACGAACTGCGTGCTGACATCTTGAAAGCTGCTTCTTATATTCCGGGTACTCATCGTCTGAACTTACACGAGATCTATGGAGATTTTCAGGGGAAGGTGGTAGACCGTGATGAGGTAGAACCGGAACATTTCAAGAGCTGGATCGAATGGGGTAAAGAACACAACATGAAGCTTGACTTTAACTCTACCTCTTTCTCTCATCCAAAATCAGGTGATTTGTCACTGTCTAATCCGGATGAGGGCATCCGTCAGTTCTGGATTGAACATACAAAACGTTGCCGTGCAGTTGCAGAAGCAATGGGTGAAGCACAGGGTGATCCGTGTATCATGAATCTATGGGTACATGACGGAAGCAAGGATATTACGGTAAACCGTATGAAATATCGTGCATTGTTGAAAGATTCTTTGGATCAGATCTTCGCTACCGAATATAAGAATATGAAGGATTGTATCGAATCTAAAGTGTTCGGTATCGGTCTGGAAAGCTATACAGTAGGTTCTAATGACTTCTATATTGGTTATGGTGCTTCTCGTAACAAGATGATTACGTTGGATACCGGTCACTTCCATCCGACAGAAAGTGTAGCCGATAAAGTTTCTTCACTGTTGCTTTATGTGCCTGAATTGATGTTGCACGTAAGCCGCCCGGTTCGTTGGGATTCCGACCACGTTACTATTATGGATGACCCGACTATGGATCTGTTCAGCGAAATCGTCCGTTGCGGTGCTCTGGATCGTGTACATTATGGTCTTGACTATTTCGATGCATCTATCAACCGTATCGGTGCTTATGTAATTGGTAGCCGTGCTGCACAGAAATGTATGACACGCGCTTTGCTCGAACCGATTGCCAAGTTGCGCGAATACGAAGCAAACGGACAGGGATTCCAGCGTCTGGCTCTGCTCGAAGAAGAAAAAGCGCTGCCTTGGAATGCTGTTTGGGATATGTTCTGCTTGAAGAACAATGTTCCTGTAGGTGAAGATTTCATTGCAGAAATTGAAAAGTACGAAGCCGAAGTAACTTCTAAACGATAAGTTATGGAAATTTTAATCGGCTTATTGATTATAGCCATCGGTAGCTTTTGCCAGTCCAGTTCCTATGTACCTATTAAAAAGGTGAAGGAATGGAGCTGGGAAAGCTTCTGGTTAGTACAAGGTGTGTTTGCCTGGTTAGTGTTCCCGTTTCTGGGTTCACTACTGGGTGTACCCCAAGAGAGCAGTTTGTTCGACTTGTGGGGAGCGGGAGGTGCTGGAATGAGCATCTTTTATGGTGTATTATGGGGAATAGGCGGATTGACTTTCGGACTCTCCATGCGCTATTTGGGGGTTGCACTGGGACAGAGTATCTCATTAGGGACTTGTGCCGGTTTCGGAACCCTTCTTCCGGCTCTTTTTGCAGGTACAAACTTGTTTGAAGGTAACGGGCTGATTCTTTTGTTGGGTGTTTGCATCACGTTGGCAGGTATTGCTATTATCGGGTATGCTGGTAGTTTGCGTGCGCAAAACATGAGCGAAGAAGAAAAACGTGCTGCTGTAAAAGACTTTGCATTGACAAAAGGGTTACTGGTTGCACTCCTGGCCGGTGTCATGAGTGCTTGCTTCGCTTTGGGACTGGATGCAGGAACACCTATCAAGGAAGCTGCCTTAGCCGGTGGAGTGGAAGGACTTTACGCCGGTCTCCCGGTGATTTTCTTGGTTACATTTGGCGGGTTCCTGACAAATGCAGTTTACTGCCTGCAACAGAATGTGGCTAATAAATCAATGGGTGACTATGCTAAAGGAAAAGTCTGGGGCAATAATTTAGTTTTTTGTGCGTTGGCTGGCGTATTATGGTACATGCAGTTCTTCGGACTGGAAATGGGTAAGAGTTTCCTTACGGAAAGTCCGGTATTGCTGGCTTTCTCCTGGTGTATTTTGATGGCATTGAATGTCACATTTAGTAATGTTTGGGGAATTATTCTGAAAGAATGGAAAGGTGTGTCAAACAAGACCATAACTGTGCTGATAGCTGGTCTGATCGTGCTTGTCTTCTCATTAGTGTTCCCGAATTTGTTTTAAAAAATTTAGGTATGGATTACATGGATTACGCGTTTTTTTTATAACTTGCGGCAAAATCAGTGTAATCCATGCCTAATTAAAATTATATATAGAATGAAATCAATTTTAGAGAATCGTCCGGGACTTGCCAAAGAAGTAAATAAGGTAGCAGAAGTTGCCGGATACTTGTGGCAGAAAGGATGGGCTGAACGTAACGGTGGTAATATCACTGTTAATATCACAGAGTTTGTAGACGATGAAATTCGTCAGATGAAACCGATCAGTGAAGTTAAATCTATCGGTGTGACTCTTCCTTATCTGAAAGGATGCTATTTCTACTGCAAGGGAACTAATAAACGCATGCGTGATTTAGCTCGTTGGCCGATGGAGAATGGTTCGGTGATCCGCATTATGGATGATTGCGCCAGCTATGTAATTATTGCGGACGAGGCTGTGGCTCCGACATCGGAATTGCCTTCTCACTTGAGCGTACATAATGACCTGTTGAGTAAAAACTCTCCTTATAAAGCATCTGTACATACACACCCGATCGAACTGATTGCCATGACACATTGTCCGAAGTTCCTGGAAAAAGATGTGGCTACTAATTTGTTATGGAGTATGATTCCCGAAACAAAGGCATTCTGCCCGCGTGGTTTGGGTATCATTCCTTATAAATTGCCTAGTTCTGTAGAATTGGCGGAAGCTACCATCAAGGAATTGCAGGATTATGATGTTGTGATGTGGGAGAAACATGGTGTATTTGCAGTTGATTGCGATGCGATGCAGGCGTTCGATCAGATCGATGTACTTAATAAATCGGCTCTCATCTATATCGCAGCGAAAAATATGGGCTTCGAGCCGGATGGTATGAGTCAGGAACAGATGAAAGAAATGACTGTTGCTTTCAATCTGCCTAAATAAAACAACAAATAGCACAACCATGAATCGAATTATTTTAAACGAAACTTCTTACTTCGGTGCCGGATGCCGAAGTGTGATTGCTGTGGAAGCAGCTAGACGTGGCTTTAAGAAAGCCTTTTTTGTAACGGATAAAGACCTTATCAAGTTTGGTGTGGCTGCTGAAATTATTAAAGTATTTGATGAGAACCAGATTCCTTACGAACTTTATAGCGATGTAAAGGCTAACCCTACTATTGCAAATGTGCAAAACGGTGTGGCAGCTTACAAAGCTTCCGGAGCCGATTTTATCGTTGCTTTGGGTGGTGGCTCTTCTATCGATACTGCCAAAGGAATCGGTATTGTTGTGAATAACCCGGATTTTGCGGATGTGAAGTCTCTGGAGGGGGTAGCTGATACCAAACACAAAGCTGTACCTACCTTTGCACTGCCTACTACTGCCGGAACGGCTGCCGAGGTAACTATCAATTATGTGATTATTGATGAAGATGCCCGTAAGAAGATGGTTTGCGTAGACCCGAACGACATCCCTGCCGTGGCTATCGTAGACCCCGAACTGATGTACTCAATGCCGAAGGGGCTTACTGCCGCTACCGGTATGGATGCTTTGACACATGCCATCGAAAGTTATATTACTCCCGGTGCCTGGGTAATGAGCGATATGTTCGAATTGAAGGCTATTGAGATGATTGCACAAAATCTGAAAGCAGCCGTAGACAATGGTAAAGATGTGGCAGCTCGCGAAGCAATGTCGCAGGCACAATATATTGCCGGTATGGGATTCTCGAATGTCGGTTTGGGAATAGTTCATTCAATGGCTCATCCGTTGGGTGCATTCTATGATACTCCACACGGGGTAGCTAATGCCTTGCTGTTGCCGTATGTGATGGAATACAATGCTGAATCTCCGGCAGCTCCGAAATATATCCATATTGCGAAAGCAATGGGAGTGGACACTACCGGGATGAGTGAAGCGGAGGGCGTTAAAGCTGCTATTGAAGCTGTGAAAGCACTTTCTATCAGCATTAATATCCCACAGAAATTGCATGAAATCAATGTGAAAGAAGAAGACATTCCTGCATTGGCTGTAGCTGCTTACAATGATGTTTGTACAGGTGGTAATCCTCGTCCTACTTCGGTAGCGGATATTGAAGCCTTGTATCATAAAGCATTCTAAATCTCGTTATAGTAAAGTTTGTTTTTATATAAACATCCGGGGATACTTGAAAGTACACTCCGGATGTTTTTTTATACCCTTGCGTGTGTTTTCTGAAAATAATTCCTATTTTTGTCCAACTCAATTACATGAAAACACTCTGATATGATCGAGGATAATAGTTTGGGATTGGAATTTAAATACTTGATAGTTAATGACATGGACCGCAAATTCGGTCTGTGGGTGAATACGGTTGGCTATCAGTCTATCCCTCCTGATTCTCCTTATCCATTGAAAGAGCATCCGTCCGGTTACTTTTTTAATGCGGAAAAAGGAAGGGTGCTTCGCGAATATCAGTTGGTCTATATCACAAAAGGGCGTGGTTTGTTTTCATCCGATTCCACTTCTGAAAAGCAGGTTTGTAAAGGCCGGCTGATGGTATTGTTTCCCGGGACAATGGCATACTTACCGCCCGTTACGGCAGACTGGTTGGACGGAATATTACATCGGCTTTGAGGGGCCAATGATAGATGCCATCGTTAATGATGCTTTTTTGTCGCAGGAGCAGCAAATATTGGAAATCGGTATTAATGAAGAGTTGGTTTCCTTGTTCTCCCGTGCTCTTGCTGTAGCTGAAGCGGATAAGATTTCTGCGCAACAATATCTTTCCGGGATTGTGCTCCACATGATAGGTATGATTCTTTCTGTCTCCAAGAATAAAGTTTTCGAGATGAGTGATGTGGATCAGAAGATAGAACAGGCGAAAATCATCATGAATGAAAATGTTTCCGGTAATGTAGATCCGGAAGAGTTAGCAATGCGGCTTAACATCAGTTATTCATGGTTTCGACGTGTTTTCAAGGAGTATACTGGTTATGCTCCCGCCAAATATTTCCAGGAATTGAAACTCCGTAAAGCCAAACAAATGTTAGTAGGAACTTCCCAATCCGTGAAAGAGATTTCTTTTTTTCTGGGTTTCCAGTCTACCGAATATTTTTTCTCTTTTTTCAAGAAACGTACAGGGCTTACCCCGTTGGAATATCGTTCGTTCGGACGGGAAGAATAAAATAGGGTGAAGTCTATATCTATCAGTTATTTTGCTCTGATTTTGGGAATATCATAAAAACTGTTACTTTTGTGACGAGATTAATGTGTGCTATAAACCATCATTCTTGATATGTGCGAACAAAGACTATCTAAGATCCATTTTTTTATTCTACTATCTCTTTTGGGATTTGTATTTCCACTCCGGTCACAGGAATACAAGTTCAGAACATTGGGTGTGGAAGATGGATTGTCGCAAATAACGGTGAGCGATATTTGCCAGGATGAGAAATCGCGTATATGGATTGCCACTTTGGACGGGCTGAATTGTTTCGATGGCAATCACATCAAAGTCTTCAACCACTTTCATAACGACTCTATCAGTTATGGTAATTTATATGTGACTCAAATGGTGGAAGACGGTCAGGGAAGTCTTTTCCTGTTGGCCTCTACCGGACTTTTCCAGTTCGACCTTGAAACAGAGAAATATTATATTCTTCCGGTGACTTCTCCCTCCACTCTTGCCAAAGGAAAAACGGGAGTGTGGATTGCAGAAGGAGGGAAACTGTTCTTATACGATAAGAATACCCGCCTCTTGGAACCGATGTATGCCGATTTGCAGCTGCCGGATAGTGGCCCGACGATGGTGGAAGGTTCCGAAGGAAGTCTCTGGATTGCTTTGAAAGAGGGTGGGGTGATGCGTGTAGATACTTGCGGATCGATGTCACTTCACTTGCCCGGAATTAAAGTGATGAAACTGATAAAAAGTAACGACCAGAATATCTGGATTGGTTCGCAGGATCAGGGCGTTTTCTGTTTTTCACCTCAAGGTACGATCATACATCACTATGAATATAATGATAAGAGTGTTTACACGGTTCGGGACGATATGGCGAGAGCGTTATGTCAGGATTTGGAAGGGAATATATGGGTAGGCTACAGAAGTGGATTGAGTAAGATTGAAGTGGCTACCGGGAAAATATTCCATTATCAGGCTGATCCTAACCGGGTGGGTGCTATGTCCAATCGTTCGGTGACGTCTCTTTATACCGACAAACAAGGAACTGTTTGGGTGGGCACTTATTGGGGAGGGGTAAACTTCTTCTCTCCGGAATATCAGCATTTTGTGCATTATCATGCTTCGGACACCGGATTGTCTTTTCCGGTGGTCGGTGCTATGGCAGAAGATAAAGTCGGAAATATCTGGATTTGTACGGAAGGAGGGGGATTAGATTTATATCAACCGGAACAGGGAAAGTTCAAGCATTTTAATGCGCATACGGGATATCATTTCAGTACGGACTATCTGAAAGATGTTGTTTTTGATGAGGCTAATAATTGCTTATGGATTGCAGCCGACTTTACCAATAAGGTGAATTGTTTTCATCTTAATAACTATCGGAATGATATCTATAATCTCGAACCGCTTGGAAAAGAAAGTGTAGGAGAAGCCCTGTTTGCCTTGGCGGATACTCCTCGTAAATTGTATGTCGGGACAACATCCGCTATTGTGAGTTTGGATAAACAGACCTTGAAATCCGAGGTGTTGTTTCATCAGAAGGAACTGTTTACACATAATTATAACACCCTATTGCTTGATTCGAAAAACAGATTATGGTTTGCTGCCGACGACGGTTGTGTAGCCTATGCGATTGATGAAAAGCGGTTTGAAACCTATAGGATAAGTCTGAAGAAACGGGTCAGATCTCAAAAAGAGTTGGTCAATGTTATCTATGAAGATCGAAAGGGAAATATTTGGGTAGGGACACATGGCAACGGACTTTTCTTGCTGGATAAGAAAGAACGTTTGTTTCGTTTACATACTCCTGAAAGTGTGTTGTCGGGAGAAAATATCAGGGTACTGGGGGAAACCCCTTCCGGGAATTTATTGATTGGTACCGGGCATGGATTGTCAATGCTGGAACAGAAAGAGGGGAAAGTGATAAACTTCAATTCTAAAACCGGATTCCCGCTGACTCTTGTGAACCGGAAATCCATGCATGTATCCCGCAACCATGATATTTATATGGGAGGAGCTACCGGATTGGTAACCATTCGTGAAAGTAGTCTGTATTATCCTCCGAAAATATACGATCTGGAGTTGGCTCATTTGTATGTCAACAACAAAGAGATAACAACAGGCGATCAAACCGGTATTTTAAATAAATCCTTTGCCTATACCGGACGGATCAAATTGAATTACTTGCAAAATGTGTTTTCTATCGGTTTCTCAACAGATAATTTTCTGCATATAGGCGGTGGTGAGGTAGAATATCGGTTGATGGGGTATAATGATGAATGGAGCGAGAACCGTCTGGGAAATGACATTACTTATACAAATATCTCTCCGGGTGATTATGTCTTTGAGATCAGGCTGAAGAACTTCCCGGAAGTAATCAGATCGCTGGATATAACGATTACGCCACCTTTCTATGCTACTTGGTGGGCCTATACTATTTATGTATGCGTGATTCTGACTATTCTATTCTTCATTGTGAGAGAATATAGAATCCGTCTGTTCCTGAAAACTTCATTGGATTTTGAACTTCGCGAGAAACAATACATTGAAGAGATGAATCAATCCAAACTTCGTTTCTTCACGAATATCTCGCATGAAATCAGAACTCCGATCACTCTTATCCTGGGGCAGGTTGATCTGTTGCTGAATTCCGGCAAATTGTCTACCTATGCTTATTCGAAACTGTTGAATATACATAAAAATGCAGGTAACCTGAAATCATTGATTACGGAGCTGCTTGATTTCCGGAAACAGGAGCAGGGACTTTTGAAACTGAAAGTTTCTCAATTTGATTTATATTCTTTACTCAAAGAGCATTATGTATTGTTCAAAGAGTTGGCTGCTAACAGGAATATTTCGTTTGTTTTGCATGCCGACTGCGAGCAATGCCTCGTGTGGGGAGACCGGATGCAAATACAGAAGGTGGTTAATAACTTGCTGTCTAATGCTTTTAAATATACTTCAGACGGTGGAACTATCCGTATGGAACTGGCTGATGGAACGGAGGAATGTATGTTTTCCGTTTCCGATAATGGTGCGGGAATATCCGAGGAAGACTATGTTAAGATATTCGAACGATTCTATCAGGTTGAGAATATAGGACAGTATGGAGGAACTGGTATCGGGCTGGCTTTGAGTCAGGGTATTGTGAAAGCCCACCAGGGGGATATAACAGTAGAAAGTCAGTTGGGAAAAGGTTCTTGTTTTAAGGTCACTCTGAAAAAAGGGGATGCTCACTTTGACTCTTCTGTGGCCCGGATTGAACCGGAGCAGGATAAGGAATATATTTATTATTCGGAAGATAAAGAACTGCTGGTTAAAGAGGTGCAGTCAGCCCAAAGTGAAAGCGGGACTACTGACTGTAAATTACTGGTGATTGATGATAATGAAGAAATCAGAAATATCCTTGTAGATATCTTCTCTCCGTTGTATACGGTTGAAACAGCAAGTGATGGCAAGGAAGGGTACGAGAAAGTAAAGGTAATGCAACCCGACCTGGTTATTTCGGATATCATGATGCCCGGAATGCCCGGAACAGAGTTATGTGCCAAGATCAAGAACAATATAGAAACCTGCCATATCCCTGTCGTTCTTCTGACTGCCCTTAGTGCGCCGGAACGTGAATTGGAAGGATTGAGAATTGGAGCGGATATTTATGTGGTAAAACCATTTAATATGCGGCGGTTGGTTATGCAATGCAATAATCTGATTAATACCCGCAGACTCTTACAGAATAAATATGCCCATCAACTGGATAGCAAAGCGGAGAAGATTGCGACGAATGAACTCGACCAGAAGTTTATTGAACAAGCTACTCAAGTGGTGGAAGATAATATGGAAAATCCCGAATTCAGTGTAGATACTTTCTCACGGGAGATGGGAGTAGGACGTACCGTCTTATTCCAGAAGATAAAAGGTATTACGGGAAGTACGCCAAATAATTTTATCATGAATCTTCGTCTGAAAAAAGCAGCATATTTTCTACTGAATGCTCCGGAGATGAACATTTCGGATATTGCTTACCGGTTAGGATTTGGAAATCCTCAATACTTCAACAAATGCTTTAAAGAACTTTTTGATATTGCTCCTACACAGTATAGGAAATCTCATGATGCCCCTTCCGATCCCTCTGTAAAGTGATTAAAATAAGTCATCTGAATTTTTAGACTAGATAAAACGAACAATTCGATAGGGTGCAATATGCTCAAATGCGATACTTTTGTGGCGTTGGATCATGCCAGCTTGTACTTGAGTTTTCTTTAATTGGGTGTGTCCGCACACACTTTTATTTAGCAGACCGGGTATTGTATAATCTTTATTCTAATATAATAATTATTGTATAGTATTATGAAAGACGATTATCTATGTAATAAATAAAAGATAACATCTTACGGGAGAGAGCCAATGTATTTCTCCTAATTAATTAAGTAGTGAGTAAAACCTTGATAATTAACCAATTTAATTTTATTCTAGTTATGAAAAATTTGCAGAGTAGGACAAAAGTGCGGTTGTTGCAGTCGTTTCTTTTGATTTCCTTGAGTCTCTTTTTCCTTGCCCATCCGGCTTATGCTCAAGGCGGGTTTGCAGTGAAAGGAGTTGTTGTGGATAAAACAGGATTTCCTTTACCTGGCGCTAATGTGATGGAGAAAGGAACATCTAATGGAACAATTACGGATTTAGATGGTAATTTCTCATTGAATGTTTCAAAGAAGGGAGTTACTTTGACTGTCTCATTCATGGGGTATACCCCTAAAGATGTGGTAGTGAAAGATAAAACAATGAATATTACGCTTGAAGAGAACGCTAAGTTGTTGGACGAAGTAGTGGTGGTGGGTTATGGTACGATGAAAAAGCGTGATGTAACGGGAGCTATTACTTCCATCTCAAGTGAGGCTATTGAGCAGAAGATGGCTACCAATGTTTTTGAAGCACTGCAAGGTACTACTGCCGGTGTACAGGTAGTGTCCGGCTCGGGACAACCCGGTGAATCTTCTTCTATTAAAATTCGTGGTACTTCCACTTTCTCCGCCGAAGGAGTTACTCCCCTTTATATTGTAGACGGTGTGCCTTTGGAAAGTATTGATGGTATCAATACCAATGATATTACTTCCATGGAGATTTTGAAAGATGCTGCTTCTGCAGCTATCTACGGTTCCCGTTCGGCTAACGGTGTGATTATTATCACAACCAAGAGCGGTCAGGAAGGTAAGGCTCGTATTGATATCAAGTATAATCACTCATGGGGTACATTGTCTCATAAGGTGCCACAGGCAAATCGTAAAGAGCGTCTGTTGTACGACCAGTACCGCAAAGAGTATTTTGAAACATACGGCGGAGGTAATCCGGATGAAAGTATTGATATTCTGAATGATCCGTTGAACTCATTCTTCAATGTAGACAATGATTATCTGGACATGATTACAAGTACTGCGCAGAAAGATCAGGTGGATATCAGCGTAGGTGGCGGTACAAAGAAACTGAAATATTTCATCAATACCGGTTATTATAACGAGAAGGGTATTATTTCCAATACTGGTTTCCAAAGATTAAATACTCGTATCAACTCCGATTATTCACCGACAGACTGGATGAATATGGGTAGCCGTATTTCTCTTACTTATTCTAAAAAGAAAGGTCTGAATGAAGGTACGTTATTGAGCGCAGTGTTGACTCGTCGTCCTTATTTCAATACTTATTATCCGGATGGCTCTTTGGTCGGGGTGTTTAATGGTCAGAAGAATCCTATTGCACAGGTCAATTATACCACTGACTTTACGGATTCTTATAAGGCTAACTTCTTCCAGTTCTTTGAAATCAAATTCAACAAGTACCTGAAGTTCAGAGCCAATATAAATGCCAACTTCTATTTGGACAAGCGCAAAAAACTCGAACCTAGTCTTATTACTGATGAATGGCAGAAACAGAATAAAGGGTATTCTTATAATTACCTCAACTGGAACTGGATGAATGAAGATTTCATCACTTATGCACGCAAGATAAAAGGACATAATTTCAGCGCGATGGTGGGTGTCAGTGCTCAACAATGGCGTTATGAAAATGAAACTTTTGTGGGATTGAATTCCTCTACCGACTTTATTTATACAATGAACGCGTTTGCTGCCAATCTGGATTTATCCTCTACGGGATCTACATTGAGTAATCACTCCATGGCTTCCGTTTTTGCACGTGTGACGTATGATTATCTGGGGAAATACCTGTTTACAGCGAATATGCGTCGTGACGGTTCTTCTCGTTTTGCGAAAGAAAACAAATGGGGTAATTTCCCGTCAGTGTCAGTGGGATGGCGTTTCTCAGATGAAAAATTCATGAAGTTCTCGAAGAAATTCCTGGAAGATGGTAAGATTCGTGTAAGTTATGGTATCACCGGTAATGAAGCGATCGGAAATTATGATTATATTTATTCTTATTCTCCGAATTCTATCTATGACGGAGTGGGCGGCGTTATTCCGACCCGTATCGGTAAAGACAATCTGAAATGGGAGGAAACTAAACAGTTCAACCTTGGTTTGGACTTGAATTTCTGGAATAGCCGTTTGACGATTACTGCCGATTACTACGATAAATACACAGACGGTTTGTTGGCAAACTACCAATTACCCAAGGAGTCTGGTTTTGCATATATGAAAACCAATGTCGGTGAGATGAGCAACCGCGGTTTTGAAATTGCCGTTACCGGTGATATTATCCGCACGAAGGATTGGAAATGGAATGCTTCTTTCAATATCTCCAGAAACATCAACCGTATTGAAAAGCTGTCTGAAGGTAAGGCATATATGGAAGGTGATATCTGGTGGATGCAGGAAGGCGGCCGTGTAGGTGACTTCTACGGATTTAAAAGTGCCGGTGTCTTTGCTTATGATGAATCAAATGCTTTTACGGATAACTGGGAGCAACTGACTCCGGTGTTTGAAAATGGTGTATTCCAATACAAGTATTTATTGAATGGAAAGGAATATGCAGGTGATATTCGCCAGAAAACATTACCGAACGGCAAACCGTTCCGTGGCGGAGATTACAACTGGGAAGAACCGGAAGGAACCCGCGACGGTGTGATTGATGATAACGACCGTATGGTGATTGGTAATGCCATGCCTGATGTGACCGGTGGTTTGAATACAACCGTGACCTGGAAAAACGTAAGTCTGTATTTGGGATTCTATTATTCTTTGGGAGGACAGATTTATAATGCCGCTGAACATAATCGTAACATGTTCAAATATACGGGAACCACTCCTTCACCGGAAGTAATTCATAATATGTGGTTGCATCCGGGCGACCAGGCTATCTATCCGCGTCCGTATAATGATGATTATAACAATGCACGTATGGGTAACTCGTTCTATCTGGAAGATGCTTCCTTTATTCGTCTGCAGAACGTACGTATAGCCTATGATCTTCCAGAAAACTGGATAAAGAAGCTGATGTTGAAGAATATAAATATCTACGCTTTTGTAAACAACGCATTGACATGGACCAACTATTCGGGATTCGATCCTGAATTCTCTACAAGTAATCCTCTGCAGGTAGGTAAAGACTCTTACCGCTATCCGAGAAAGAGAGAATATGGTATTGGTTTTTCTGCAAACTTTTAATTGAAGATATCGTATGAAGAATATAAAATATTTTGTTGGAGCTATATGCCTGGCTCTATCATTGAATAGCTGTTCAGACTTTCTGAATGAGGAACCGGTGAGTGAAATCCCGGCAGGTGACATGTGGCAGACCGCCCGTGACGCTAAAGCAGGTATAAATGAAATCTATGGATTGTTGCGTTCCACTTTACGCGAGAATTATTTTTATTGGGGTGAGTTCCGTTCGGATAACGTAGCTCCCGGAGCACCGGTGATGGCCGATCAGGCACGTGTGATTAACAACCTGATGTCTACGGACGAGAAATGTGCGAAATGGACGACCTTGTATCAGATGATTAACCAGACCAATCTGGCCATCAAATATGTTCCTAATATCAGTATGCCGGATGTGGCAGACCGTAACGATTACCTTGGACAAGCGTATGCGTTGCGTGCTTTGGCTTACTTCTATGCTATCCGTGTCTGGGGAGACGTACCTTTGTTTATAGAACCTACTGAAAAGTATTCGGAGGCTATCTACAAGGAACGTACAGATAAGAATTATATTCTGGAACATGTTATTCTTCCTGACCTGAAAAAGGCGGAAAGCCTGATTAACCGTAATAAGAATTACGAACGCAAGCGTATTTCTATCTGTGGCGTATGGGCTATCATGGCGGACGCTTATATGTGGGCTGAAGAATATAATCTGGCTGACCAGACCATTGATAAAATGGCAACTATTGCTTCCAAAAAGGGTGGACGCTTTGTAGACTTCGAACCTAACATTGCTACTTGGCATACCATGTTTACGGAAGAACTCAACAATAAGCCTTCGGATGATACGCCCGAAAATGATGAATATAACTCCAGAGAGTTAATATTCCTTGTTCATTTCAACATGGATGAAGTCGGCACGAATGGTTACAGTTATATGTATCAATGGTTTTCCGGTTCAGGAAACCGTGCGGCAGTTATGTCCGACAAGTTTATGAGCATCTTTGATGAAAAGGATATGAAAGGTGATTTGCGCAAAGATTATACGGTGAAGAATTACCAGAATGGAAATGAATTGCGTAAATATATGGCAGGTGACATCAGTAACTCTTTGAATAAGACATGCGAAGTAGCCTATCCAATTTATCGTTACACAGATATGATGTTGTTGCAAGCAGAAGCTCGTGCTCATCAGGGAAAATGGGGTGAAGCTTTGGATTTAGTAAAAACTGTACGTGACCGTGCCGGATTGAACACGTTGACTGAAAATGATTTTGCTTCTGAAGACGAAGTCGTTAATTATATATTGCGTGAACGGCAAGTGGAATTAGCCGGCGAAGGACGCCGCTGGTTTGACTTGTTGCGTACCGGAAAGTGGAAGGAAGTGATGAAACCGATTAACGGAATGGAACAGGACGGAAACGAACTCTTCCCGATTCACTATTCACATATCTTGGAAAATCCGAAGATTGTGCAGAACACGTATTATGGTAATACTAACAACTAAAAAAGGTAGAAACAATGAAAAAGACAATATTATATAAGACCCTTTTCTTTTGTTGGGCGATATTGGCATTGACCGGCTGTGACCTGGACTTGCAGAAGAATTATGATTATGAGCCTTCGGTGGATGATCCGTATGTAAAAGTGACAGCGTGGGAATATTTCCAAGATCACAAAGATATGTTCTCGGAGTTGATAGCAGCTATTGAGTATACAGGTCTGAAGGACTATTATACCCAGACTGACAATAAATATACTTTTCTGGCTTTGAATAATGCAGGTATGCAGTTGTATCGTGAAAATGAATTTGCAGGTGCAGCATCCATTACCGATTGTGATAAAGAGAAAGTAACGAACATGTTGCTTTATCACATTGTAGACGGTGAATATAGTTCTTATGGACAGTTGCAGGTGGAACCGATGTTCGTATTGACGATGCTGAAAGGAGAGAATGGACTGATGACAATGTCTGTATGGAAAAACCCATGGCAGGCTGCAGTAGGTAAGATTCTGGTGAATCAGACCGGAAGCAACGGGAAATCTCCACAGCGTCAGGCTAAGACTAGCAACATTCTGCCGACGAACGGTGTGATTCATATATTTGAGAACTATTGCAAATATTCCAAATAACCACAGTTAATTAAAAAGAGAACTAATTATGATTCGTAAAATATATACCTTATTAATACTAGGACTTTGCCTGGGCTTTGCTGCCTGTAGCGATGATAATGATGGTCTGGATCCTAATGCGGCTGCTCCTGTGATTAAATTCCCGATGGAACAACTGGATGTGGATTTAAATAAAGTAGATAATCTGCCGGTAGTGGCTGTCATAAAGTCGCAGGCCGGACTCCAGAGTGTGACAATGAAATTGCAGACAGTGGAGGGGGTGACCGAATATAAAACGGTGACTGAATTTTTTAATCCCAATTCTTACAGCTTGTCTGAAAATCTGGAATACAATGCAAATTACGAAGCCTTTATCATTGAGGCTACGGATAAATTGAATCATGTTACGAGCGGAACTTTACCAATTGCTGTTACCGATGTAATGGCACGTCCTGTCATAACATTCGACCCGGAAGAGATTATATATGATGAAATGGATGAGAATCCGGTAATGCCTCGTACTACTTTTAAAATTGTTTCGGAAGCAGGTTTGAAGAAAGTGGAAAGATTCTTGGTCTCTACGGACGGACAAACACCGAAAGGCAGTGATATACTGAATGGCGACAAAACGTATGAGCACGATGAACTGATAGAATATAAAGAAGGCGATAAGGGCTTTAAAGTGAAAGCGGAAGATATCTATGGTAATATCACAATTTCTACTTTGCAGGTGTCATATAAGACTGTTCCGGTTCCTGTATTGACTTTGGGTAAAGAGCTTATTACTACTGATGAAGGAGTAGATACGGAAGTTCCGATGCACATCGAATCCGTTCGCGGTGTAAAACAGGTAGCTATCTTCCGGGTGGAGAATGGAGTAAGTACAGAGATTTTCCGTGAGCAGATAGTGGGCGATAACAAGAATTTTGATTATAAGCCTAAGGTGCAACTGACAGAAGAAACATCTCAACTCAAGGTGGTTGTTTCTGATGGTCGGGAAGGCAAGGAAGTTATAGGGATCGTAAAGACCTATGTGAATATGGAGGTTGTCCAACTTAAGGTTGGCAGTCATGTATTGGCCAATGCCGAACCGTTCGCTCTGATTTCGTTGAATGATATGAAAACGTATTCGGTAGATGAAGCTATTTCCAGTGTGGAAAGCGCTAAGAATGTTGATATAAAGTTCTTTATAAATTCTGCTAATAGTGTTCTTTCTTTCCGTTTCTATTCGATGGAGAATGTAGATAGCAAGAATAGTCTGTATAAAGGATCGGGCGGAAAGTCCTTGAGCAATCTGCCGGCTAAGAATATGACAAAATTTGTGTTATTCCCGGCAGGCTTTGATTACGATGCGGCTTCTCGTTCTTCTATTAAGAATGAATATTTGGCTGGAAGTGCCGATCAGAAAGTGTATATGACAATTGATAACTTTGTCGGCAGTGTGATTGGATTTAAGACTAGTGGTAATTCGAGTGCCGGTGGAGAAAGATACGGTGTCATGAAGGTACTTGATGTCTCCGGAAAGATGGATAATAATACGACCAAACAGATAGCAACGGTTGAAATCAAATTCCCTAAGAAGAAGTAAACAGGGTAGTATTACCTACCGTCTGAAGTCTTAATAGAAAACTTCTTTTCTATTAAGACTAAACTTCCCTTTCATTGGGAATAAAGTTGTTCTCTGTCCGATACAAACTATAAACGAAGCTTCCGTTTTTATAAATGCAAGTTGCGTTTATAAAAACAAAGCTTTCAATTATGAAAACAAAGCTTTCGTTTATAGTTTATAATAGGGGTAAAAGAAGTTTGCAACAAGGGGGAAGGAAGTTCTCTCCTTGTAGAGAATAACTTTTCTATTAATAGCCAACGCGAGAATTAGTAACAGCTATCCCGGGGAACCGTAGATAGAGTATACGAAAGATGCGACTGATAACAAATACGATGGTTAAGTAATAATGTGCAGTAGCTGAAAGTAATATGAGAAAACATATAATATATAGGTATTTCCTCTTTTTATCTTTGGTCGGACTGATGCAGTTGACGTTTAGCTGTTCCTCCTCTTCCAACGAAATAGAACCTTTGAAACCGGAAGGAGAAGATGCTTCTTTGGAAAAAGATGAATATACTTTTATGAATGTAGAATACCGGAAGTGGCAGAACGGAACTTTCCAGGCATGGATAACGGCAGATTCAAGGGAAACACGTACCATTGATAATATGAATTGGTATACTCCCTCTTCGGATTATAGCCGGACTGCATGGGGAGGACGAATCGGTTTACAGCCTTCTTCTGTGGTTGGAAAAGAAGGCTTTTTCCGAGTGGCTAATTGTAGAGGCCGTTCTTATTTGCTCGATCCGGATAATGGAGCTGTTATCATTCATGGAATTCAGCATGTTCGTCCGGGAGAATCTACTGCTCATAAGAAGGCTTTCGGTACTCGATACGGTAGTGAGGCGCAATGGAGTGAAGAGACTGGCAAACTGTTAGCAGACAATCATATAAACTATATTTCGTATGGCTCGAACCGTATTGAAGTATTTCCTGCTGCAGTACGTGGTAACTTGTTGACCCCTAAGACGCAAAAGATTGCTTATGCAGAGAATCTGTATCTGCTTCGTACCTTTATGTGGGATATGAGTAAGAATTTGGGCTATGCGTTTGATGATGACAAATATAATCGCTTAGTTCTTCTTTTTGAACCCACATTTGCTACGTACATAGATCGTCTCGTACAAGAAAAGTCAGCTTTATTTGCCGGTGACCGGCATTTTATCGGTTTCTATCTTGACAATGAATTGCCATTTGCCAGTTATCAGAATGCTGACCCTTTGCGAGGAATTGATCTGAAACATTTCTTGTCTTTGCCCGAACGCTATAAAGCTGCTCGTGAGTATGCCGAAAAGTTTATGCGGGATAACGGTATAGCTTCTACCGGAGTGATAACCAAGAAAAATCAGGAAGACTTCCGGGGGATGGTTGCTGATTATTATTATCAGTTGACCACCGCTACCGTCAGACGATATGATAAAGAGCATTTGATATTGGGAACACGTCTGCATGATTGGAGTAAATATAATCAGAAAGTGGTGGAAGCGTGTGCTCGTTATTGCGATCTTGTTTCCGTCAACTATTATGCACGTTGGCAACCGGAGGCAGATTTCTTGGCAAACCTGAAAATCTGGTGTGGAGCGAAACCTTTTTTAGTTTCAGAATTCTATATAAAAGCGGAAGATGCCAGTTATCAAGGAACTGGATATGCTAATACTGAAGGAGGTGGCTGGCTGGTGCATACACAAAAAAATAGAGGTGAGTTTTATCAGAACTTCTGTCTTCGTTTGCTTGAAACTCATAACTGTGTGGGCTGGGTACATTTTGAGTATAATGATGGTTACGATTCTAACGGAAAAGCTTCTAATAAAGGAGTGGTTTCCATCGAATACGAACCTTATGAATCTTTTCTGTCGCAGATGCGGCAGTTGAATCTTTCAGTTCATTCATTGATCGATTATTACGATACAAAATCGGTTCAATAGATTGACGGAAACTTTAAATAGACAAATTGAATATTTAGAATTAAAATAGTTATGACCATGAAGAAGTTTAGTTTATTTGCAATCCTTTTAGGATTTAATATAGCTTTGGGAGCATGTTCCGATGATGATGCCGCTCCTGTAGTAAAAAATGAAATCTTTCAACTTCCGGAAAAGGCTTATGTACTGGCGGAACAATCCAGACGGGCTATTGTCATCAGAGATGCGGAGACGCACCGCAATATTTGGAGTTGGGATCCTTATACAGCCTGTGTTCCTGCTGCACAGCAGGGTTGGTTTGTTAATCCGAGTGAAGTAAAACCGGTTTTCAATAGACGCTATATCTTGATGACTGCCTCCGGCGGAGCTGTGGCTTTAATCCGTTTGTCCGATCATAAATTAATGTTCTACGCAAATTGCGGACAGAATCCCCACTCTGCGGAGGTATTGCCCGATGGAAATATCGTGACGGCAGAATCTAAATCCGGTGAAATCAATACCTTTGTGGTTGACACGGTTAAGGTATTGGGAGCAAAAGCTAATACGGTGAAGTTGGGTAATGCGCATAATGTTGTTTGGGATAAGAAAAGATCGTATCTTTATGCTACAGCTACCAAAAAAGAGGGAGTGACTGCATTATTCCGTTTTAAGTACGATGGCAACCGGAGTAATCCCAAGTTAATAAATCAGACTACCCTTTATACATTCAGCAATGAATCGGGTGGGCATGATTTGTTCCCGGTATATGGTGAAGAAGATAAATTATGGCTTACTGCTGCTTCGGCTGTCTATAAGTTTGATTTGACTGGAGTTACCGACGCTACGACTAATGACTCTACCGAACCTACTTGCGAGAAAGTTTACAGCATAGCCGATATAAAAAGTATCTGCAACGGACCGGATGGAATCCTGATGTTGAAACCGACTGAAGAGTGGTGGGCAGAAGGACTTGTAAATGAGAAGGGAGAAGAACTTTTCAAAATGGACGGAGCCAAGATTTATAAAGGCCGTTGGATGATAGACAATCTTTTCAGTTATCCGGAAAAGCATGATTTCGTGTTGAGTGAGGACTGATTAAGTATGGTGGAAGATTGATTAAGTACATAAGTTGAATAATTAAGTTTGGAACAATGAGGAAACTTCTTCTTTTTTTATTGGTATCTATCGCATTACCGGCCTTGGCGCAGAATGGAAAGAAAGTGTATGCCGACTTCCACGGTGTACGTTACACCCGGCAGCATGACGGAAAGTTGGGCCGTTGGGAAATGTATGCCAATACGGAAAAATCAAGTACCGGAAGGAAGTCGCTGTGTTATAATGCCGATCTGATAGATAGTGAAGGGCGGCATGAGATAGCGGCAATGGCTTATCCCCAAGTCGGAATGCAGTCCAATCTCGATCCCGATTATATCGAATATCAGATATTGTCGGCAAAAGCGGCTAAGATAGATGGATTCTTTATCGAATGGGGGTTCAAGCCTCACGAAAATGACATCTTGCTGCGTGAGATGCAGAAAGTGGCAGCAAAGTATGACTTTGAAATCGGCGTAAACTGGTGCGACGGTTGGTTATATTATGACTGGATTACGAAGATTTATCCGGAAGTTAACACCCGTGAGGCAAAGACCGAATACATGGCTAAATGTTATCAATATCTGGTAGATAGTGTCTTCACAGGTCCGACTGCTCCTATGGTGAAAGGAATGCCTGTTTTTTATCATTTCGGTCCCGGAGCGAAAGTCGATGAATACAAGAAAGTGTTATCACAAGTGAAGTTTCCGCAAGGAATGAGGCAGCCCGTTGCCTTACGCCGTTGGGCGGATTGGGGAAAACTGGAAAATGATAAATACATTTCCGTCACCCGCAGTGATGATATGGATGCTTGGGCAAAAGTGGGAGAAATACCGACTGCATGGCTTCCTGCCCGTGTTCGCACAAGAGATCAGGCACATGCTGAATGGGATAATTATGCCACACAGGATGATGTTATTGAGTTTATGAAACCTTTCCGTGATTCAATTTGGCATAGTAACAATCCTGCTTATACCATTAAGTCGGGATTTGCCATGCCGGGAATGGATAACCGGGGCTGTGCAGGCTGGGGACGTGGACACTTCTATTATATCCCTCGCAACAATGGAGAAACTTATCAAAGTATGTGGAAGTTCTGTATGGCAGAGAAGGACAGCCTGGACATGATGTTTATCGCTTCGTGGAGTGACTATACCGAAGGACACGAAATAGAGCCGACCATTGAAAACGGTGACCGTGAACTACGTACGACTTTAAAGTATGCGGCGGAATTCAAAGACGAACAGGCGGACGAGCGTGGATTAACCTTACCTTTAATGCTTTTCCGGCTGCGAAAAGAAGCCCGTTTCCTGGAAAAGACGAAGATGGACGTATCCGCTTGTCAACGTTCGCTCGATAAGGCGGCATTGTTAATCAGCCAGGGGCGTTATCCGGTGGCGATAGGCTTGTTGTCACAAATAGAAAATGATGTCAAGACAGCAAAGTCAGCTTTGGCAGTTGAGATGATACGTTTGCGCGATTCGGACATAAAGATTCAGGGAAAGCGAAAATCCGGTGGTTACAGTGCCGAAGAAACCCTCTCTATTTCTTTGCCAAAAGAGCTGGTTTCCAAACTACAAATGAATAACTATGTAGGCTATCTTTATTTTGAGTATTTGGACAAAGGAAATGAATCCCTTTTTATACGTTCGTCTACGCTGCGTGAACCGAAAGAACCGTTTAAAATTGTGTCCCGGATACGTACCGACAACACGGGTGAATGGAAAAGCGCAAAAGTAGAATTGTATAAGGATAATATCGTGAATGGATTCAATATGCCTACTTTCTATTTAAAAGGAAATGTCGTAGTCCGTAATTTGTCATTGGGCTATACGATCTACACAGTCAAATAAATGCATGGATGAAGAGTTTAAATAATTGGTTATTAGTTTTATCTGTACTATCCTGCATCGGATGTTCCTCTCCGGTTCATGAAGACGGTAGGGGATGTGCTTTCGTATCTGACAGTATTCAATATCGGGTTGAGTTTATGTCGGCGGGGTGCGTGCGGATTCTGTCTTTTCCTGAAGGTGATACACTGGTAACAAGAAGATTGGTGGTCGATTCGGAAAAGCCGGCTTTTAAAGATTATAAATGGGAAGATACGGGACAGAAGCTGCTCTTTCGCACCCGTGAACTTTCCGTAGTTTTTGATAAGGCAGATGCGGCTTTCATTTTTCAGGAAACATCCACAGGTAAGTTATTACTAAAAGAGAAAGGGGATAGAAAGGCACGGAACTTCAAACGTTCGGTTGCCGGAGGTGAACAATGTCTCGAAGTCACTCAATGCTTTGTTCCTACCGAGGATGAGGCCATTTACGGACTGGGACAGTATCAGAATGGAATCATGAACTACCGGGGGAAATCCGTACTTCTGTTACAGGCCAATATGGATATTGTCAATCCGTTCCTTATTTCGACCAACGGATATGGTGTCTTATGGGATAATTATTCTTCTACGAAGTTTGAAGATACGAAGGAGGGCTACTCATTTACTTCCGAAGTAGGTGATGCCTCCGACTATTATTTTGTCTATGGCAAGAATATGGACGAAGTCGTTGCCGGTTATCGGGAATTGACGGGGGACGTGCCGATGTTTGGAAAATGGGTGTATGGCTTCTGGCAGTCCAAAGAACGATATAAGTCGTTCGATGAATTGAAGGCAGTCGTTAAAGAATACCGTAAACGGGGAATTCCGTTGGATAACATTGTGCAGGACTGGGAATATTGGGGAGACAAACCTCATTGGAACAGCCTGACCTTCCATCCGGCAAACTTTAATCATCCCCGTCAGGTTATTGATGAACTGCATCAACAGGACCATGTTCATTTTATGCTTTCCGTATGGCCCGGATTCGGACCGGAAACGGCTGTCTATCAGTCTTTGGATTCTATCGGTGCATTGTTTAGTGAACCTACATGGGCAGGTTATAAGGTTTTTGATGCCTACAATCCTGTCGCGAGGGATATTTTCTGGCAATACCTCAAGAAAGGACTCTATGATATGGGTGTGGATGCCTGGTGGATGGATGCAACGGAACCATCTTTCCGGGATGGATTCACACAGTTGAAGCAGGAAGAAAAGACCAAATCAGCTGGTAATACTTATCTGGGTAGCTTCCACCGTTATCTGAACACTTATTCTTTAGAAATGCTAAAGGACTTCTATCAACGCCTGCGCGCCGAGAGCGATCAGAAGCGTATATTTATCCTAACTCGTTCCGCCTTTGCCTCGCAACAGCATTATGGTACAGCCGTATGGTCGGGTGACGTTTCGGCTTCATGGGAGAATATGCACAAACAACTGGTTGCCGGCTTAAACTTGTCTATGTCCGGTATTCCGTATTGGACTTCCGATACGGGAGGATTCTTTGTCACAGAACGGGATGCAAAATATCCCGACGGACTGAAGAGTAATGATTATAAAGAGTTATATTCCCGTTGGTTCCAGTTTAGCGCATTTACTCCTATCTTCCGTGCTCACGGTACGAATGTGCCGCGTGAAATTTGGCAATTCGGTGAAGAGGGGACATTATCTTATGATAATCAAGTGAAGTATATCCATCTGCGCTACCGTCTGTTGCCATACATTTACTCAATGTCTCATCAGGTAACCGCCAATAATTATACCATGTTGAGAGGTTTGGCAATGGATTTCACAACAGATACCCGGACATTTGATATTGATAATGCCTATATGTTCGGTACTTCCTTATTGGTGCGTCCGGTATTTCATCCGCAATCGGAAGAAAAGAACATCTGTATTTATCTGCCGGAACATAGCGGTAAATATTGGTATGACTTCTGGACCGGAGAAGCTTTTGAAGGAGGAAGAGAACAAATGCAGACAAATATCCTCGACATACTTCCGCTCTATGTGAAGGCTGGTTCTATCTTGCCTTTGGCAGAAGTGAAACAATATGCGATGGAATATCCCGATTGTGAACTGGAATTGCGTATCTATGGAGGAGCGGATGCTGCTTTTTTATGGTATGAGGATGAAGGTGATTCCTACCGCTATGAAGAGGGCATATGTTCGAAAGTGCCGATGCAATGGAAAGATTCGGAACGGACATTGACTATTGGACTGCGTGAGGGAACTTATCCCGGTATGCCGGAACAAATAAAAATGCATGTGAAATTATATCTGCCTGAAGGTGTAGCTCTTGATAGCAAAGAGTGCGTCTACACAGGTAGAGAAGTAAAAATAAAGTTTTAATTATAAGTATATATCGATTATGAAGAAGTTTCTCTATATTTTTATTCTATTGTTTATTGTGGGATGGGCACAGGCGCAACAGCGTGTGGTATACACAATCAACGACGGATGGAAATTTACAAAAGGATCTCCGTTTGAAGCGCAGCTGGCCGGCTGTGACGACTCTTCTTGGGAGACGGTCAATATACCTCATACATGGAATAATAAAGATGCAGACGACGAAACTCCGGGATTTTATCGGGGACCGGCTTGGTTCCGGAAACAATTGTTTGTAGATAAAAGCCAGGAGGGACGTCAGGCAGTGATCTATTTTGAAGGAGCCAATCAGGAAGTACGATTCTATCTGAACGGTCAGTTCGTGGGAGAACACAAAGGAGGGTATACCCGTTTCTGTTTTGACATCACTTCCCATTTGCGTTATGGACAGGAAAACCTGTTTACCATTTATGTGAACAATGTCTATAATCCGAATATTCCTCCCTTATCTGCCGATTTTACTTTCTTTGGCGGTATCTACCGGGATGTCTATCTGCAGTTTATGAATCCGGTGCACATTGCAACGAATGATTATGCTTCGTCAGGAGTTTATATCCGTACACCCGAAGTGAACAACTCCGCAGCCTCGGTAGAAATTACTACATTACTGACGAATAATACACTCCAACCTGCAGAAATCAGGGTGGAAAATGTAATCTGCGATGCGGATGGTAAGGAAGTGAAAAAGACTCATGCGGAAATAAAGCTGGCATCCGGTGAAACAAAGACAGACATCTCTAAAAAGATAAAAATAGATTCGCCCCGTTTGTGGGATATAGACGATCCTTATCGGTATATGGTATATACGCGTATTCTCGATAAGAAAAAAGGTACTTTGCTGGATGAAGTGGTGAATCCGTTAGGCTTGCGCTGGTTTAAATTTGATTCGGAAAAGGGCTTTTTCCTGAATGGCAAAGGACGTAAACTAATCGGAACTGCCCGGCATCAGGATTATTTTCAGAAAGGAAATGCCTTGCGCGACGAGTTGCATGTACAGGATGTACTACTGTTGAAAGAGATGGGAGGGAACTTCCTGCGTGTGTCACATTATCCCCAAGATCCTGTAATCATGGAAATGTGTGATAAACTGGGTATTGTGACTTCGGTTGAAATCCCCGTTGTCAATGCTGTTACGGAAACTGAAGAGTTTTTGCAGAACTCCGTTGAGATGGCTAAAGAAATGGTACGTCAGGATTTCAACCGCCCTTCTGTTATGATTTGGGGGTATATGAATGAGATTTTTCTGCGTCGCCCTTATACCGAAGGCAAGCAATTGGAAGATTACTACCGCTTTACTGAAAAAGTAGCCCGTGCCTTGGAAGCGACCATCCGCGAGGAAGATCCTTCAAGATATACCATGATGGCTTATCATAATATGCCTCAATATTACGAAGACGCCCATCTGACCGAAATTCCGATGATTCAGGGGTGGAACCTGTATCAAGGCTGGTATGAGCCGGATATCAATGAGTTTCAACGTTTGCTCGACCGTGCCCATAAGGTATACAAGGGAAAAGTGTTGATGGTTACGGAATATGGACCGGGAGTAGATCCGGGACTTCATTCCTACCAGCCGGAACGTTTCGACTTCTCACAGGAATATGGTTTGGTGTATCATAAACATTATCTTCGTGAAATGATGAAACGTCCGTTTATTGCCGGTTCCAGTCTGTGGAATCTGAATGATTTTTATTCCGAATCCCGTGTCGATGCTGTTCCTCATGTAAACAATAAAGGAGTTGTCGGATTAAACAGGGAGAAGAAAGATGTTTATTGGTTTTATAAGACAGCTTTGTCACGTCGTCCGATACTTGTTATAGGTAATCGGGAGTGGAAAAGCCGTGGGGGAGTGGTGAATACTGCACAGAAAGAATGTATTCAGTCTGTTCCTGTATTCTCCAATGCGGAAGAAGTAGAGCTGTTTGTGAACAATAAGAGTCTGGGGAAGAAAAAGGTGGAAGATAATTATGCTTTGTTCGATGTACCGTTCGTTAGTGGGGAGAATCTCCTGGAAGCGGTTGCTGTGGCTGGTGATAGCAAATTGCGGGATATGCTCCGGATTCAGTTCCAGTTGGTAGGCTCACAGTTGGAAGACGAAGCGATTCCATTTACGGAAATAAATGTAATGTTGGGTTCTCCGAGATATTTTGAAGACCGTACAGCAAATGTAGCATGGATTCCCGAGCAGGAGTATAAGCCCGGTAGCTGGGGATTTGTAGGCGGAACTTCTTATCGTCGTAAAACAGGATTCGGCAGTATGCTTGGTTCGGATATTGACATTCTGGGAACGGATATGAATCCAATCTTCCAGACTCAACGTGTTGGAATAAAATCTTTTAAAGCTGATGTACCGAATGGAGAATATTCCGTATATTTGTACTGGGCAGAATTGGAGTCGGACAAAGAGAGGGAAGCGTTGGTTTATAATCTGGGAGCTGACTCGGAACAGACGTTTGCCGGAAACCGTAGCTTCGGAATTTCAATGAATGGAACGATTGTTTTGGATGATTTCAACATAGCTCGTGATTACGGATATGCCCGTGCTGTTATCAAAAAGTTTGTAATAACAGTAAAGGATGGAAAAGGATTGAGTGTTGACTTTCATAAAAAAGAAGGAGAACCTATTCTGAACGCTATCCGTATTTATAGAAACTATTAATCATAAACACAGTCCATATGTTTAGGTCTATTTATTTACTGTCTTTTCTCCTCCTGCAATCCTTATTTGCTTTTGCCGGGAATGTAAAGGAGAATGTTCCGTCCTCTTTTGATTTGTATGTATGCATCGGACAATCCAACATGGCGGGGCGTGCAACATTAACTCCGGAAGTCATGGATACCCTCCAAAATGTGTATCTATTGAATGATAAGGGGAATTTTGAACCGGCAGTAAATCCTCTCAATCGTTATTCTACAGTTCGGAAAGATTTGTCAATGCAGCGTTTGGGACCGGCTTACGGCTTTGCTAAAGAGATGGCCCGACAAACGAAACGTCCTGTCGGACTGGTAGTAAATGCGCGTGGAGGCTCATCCATCAACTCCTGGCTAAAAGGGAGTAAAGACGGATATTATGAAGAAGCTCTTTCCCGGGTTCGGATTGCAATGAAGCAGGGAGGTGTTTTGAAAGCAATCCTTTGGCATCAGGGAGAAGCCGATTGTTCGAATCCGGAAGCGTATAAACAGAAACTGATTTCTTTGGTGAAAGACTTGCGGGAAGATCTGGGCATGCCGAATCTACCGGTTATTGTAGGACAGATTTCTCAATGGAACTGGACAAAAAGAGAAGCAGGTACAGTCCCCTTTAATCAGATGATTAAAAAAGTTTCTTCATTTATTCCCCATTCTGATTGGGTATCATCGAAAGGATTGGGATGGTATAAAGATGAGAAGGACCCTCATTTTAATACGGAAGCACAACTGTTATTAGGAAAACGTTATGCGAAAAAGGTACTGAAGTTCTATAAACATCAATAGAATACCCTTTTTCGAGGAACATAAAAGCCGGCTGATTCATGAGGGATCAGCCGGCTTTTGTATGGTGAATAACTAAATACTGCCTTGTTGATAGAAAAGGAGTATATATAGTTAATTGTCTTATTATAAGTAAATTAACCTGTTAATAACTTTGTTGATATCCTTGTTGATAACTGAAGTTAGGTTGTGAATAAAACCAGTAAAGAAGAGTCGTCATAAAAAAGAAGAACCGCATTTCTGCGATTCTTCTTATCTTTAGTTGCGGAGATCCGACTCGAACGAATGACCTTTGGGTTATGAGCCCAACGAGCTACCAACTGCTCCACTCCGCGATGTTTAACGGGTGCAAAGGTACGGCTTTTTTTGAAACAAACAAATAATTAGCTGAATATTTTTCGAGTAAATCATCATTTTTTTTCTTATTTAGTTGAGAATGAATGAAATAATGATGAAACTTTTTCTTAGCACCTATTAATATACAAATGTTAATATTCTGTGCGTTTTCTTGTGTGGTCTAAAGAAAAGAATTACTTTTGCTCAAAATATTCAGCAATGTGCAATTTGTATAACCTATGACCGTATCCAAGACAAAAGCCAAATTAGTAGATGTAGCCCGTCAGCTTTTTGCGAAGATGGGAGTAGAAAACACAACTATGAATGATATAGCTCTTGCTTCTAAAAAAGGTAGACGAACGCTCTATACTTATTTTAAAAGTAAGGATGAAATCTATTTGGCTGTTGTAGAATCGGAATTGGATATCTTGTCGGATATGATGAAGCGGGTGGCCGAGAAAAATATCTCACCGGACGAGAAATTGTTGGAGATGATATATACCCGGTTGGATGCAGTAAAGGAGGTCGTTTATCGGAATGGAACACTGCGTGCTTATTTCTTCCGTGATATATGGCGGGTAGAAAAAGTGCGAAAGAAATTTGATGCAAAGGAAGTCCAGATTTTTAAGACTGTTCTTTTGGAAGGTCAGGCAAAAGGAGTTTTCCACATTGATGATGTGGAGATGACTGCCGATTTGATACATTACTGTGTGAAGGGAATTGAAGTTCCTTATATTCGAGGCCATATAGGTGCACATCTGGATGAAGAAACAAGAAATAAATATGTGTCCAACATTGTGTTTGGCGCACTGCATAGAACAGAAATTTAATTAAATAACTTTTAGTATGGGATTATTAGACGGAAAAACAGCCATTGTAACCGGTGCTGCCCGTGGTATTGGTAAGGCTATCGCTCTGAAGTTTGCTGCCGAAGGTGCAAACATTGCATTTACTGACCTGGTCATTGACGAAAATGCAGAAAATACAGCTAAAGAATTGGAAGCAATGGGCGTGAAAGCCAAAGGTTACGCTTCTAACGCTGCTAACTTTGAAGATACTGCAAAGGTCGTAGAAGAAATCCATAAGGACTTCGGACGTATCGATATTCTGGTAAACAATGCCGGTATCACTCGTGACGGTTTGATGATGCGCATGAGCGAACAGCAATGGGATATGGTAATCAACGTGAACCTGAAGTCTGCATTTAACTTCATCCATGCTTGTACACCTGTCATGATGCGTCAAGAAAGCTGGTAGCATTATCAATATGGCCTCTGTGGTAGGTGTTCACGGAAATGCAGGACAGGCTAACTATGCTGCTTCCAAAGCAGGTATGATTGCATTGGCTAAGTCTATCGCACAAGAGTTGGGCTCTCGTGGCATCCGTGCCAACGCTATTGCTCCGGGATTCATCCTGACAGACATGACAGCCGCTCTTTCTGACGAAGTAAGAGCTGAATGGGCAAAGAAAATTCCTTTGCGTCGTGGCGGTACTCCTGAAGATGTGGCAAACATCGCTACCTTCCTGGCTTCTGATATGTCTTCTTATGTATCAGGTCAGGTGATTCAGGTAGATGGTGGTATGAATATGTAATCGAACAGTATGACTGTCGTATACGAAGACAACCATATCATTGTAGTTAACAAGACCGCTTCCGAGATTGTCCAGGCAGACAAGACGGGGCGATACACCGCTTTCGGAAACTGTGAAGCAGTATCTGAAAGAGAAGTATCAGAAACCCGGAAATGTTTTCATCGGTGTGACACACCGGCTGGACCGCCCCGTAAGCGGTCTTGTTATTTTTGCCAAAACGAGTAAGGCATTAACAAGGCTCAACGAAATGTTTCGCACTAGTGAGGTGAAAAAGACTTATTGGGCGGTTGTGAAAAATGCTCCGCAAGAACCGGAAGGTGAACTGGTACATTTTCTTGTACGTAATGAAAAGCAGAACAAAGAGTTTTGCTTATGACAAAGAAGTGCCGAACAGCAAGAAAGCGATTCTGAATTACCGGCTGATCGGACATTCGGAGAATTACTATTTGCTCGAAGTCGATTTAAAAACCGGACGTCATCATCAGATTCGTTGTCAGCTGGCAAAAATGGGATGCCCTATCAAGGGAGATTTGAAATATGGCTCTCCGCGTTCCAATCCCGATGGCAGTATTTGCCTGCATGCCCGGAGAGTACGGTTCATACATCCTGTCTCAAAAGAACTGATAGAGCTTGAAGCTCCTCTTCCCGAAGGGAATTTATGGAAAGGATTCGCCATAGATTAACACGGATTTCCACAGATTCATTTATTATGTTATTTAGTAGACGGTACGCAGTTTTTCTGTGGAAAACCGTGTAAATCTGTGGTTGGAACTTGCCAAAAGAGTAAACCTGCCTGCCATTTTTCTTGTAAACTCTAGCGACAGTTAGTTAATTCCTAAATAGGTAGTATATTTGCATCATTCGCTAACTATAATTTTCAATCATACCAAAGAAAAATACGAATGAAGGCATTTAAACTACTTGCACTTACTTCTTGTGTCTTGCTTGCAGCGGGAAATGGAGTAGCGCAACAGAACTATTCAAAAAGTGAAGGATTATTGCAGTACGTCGATCCGTATATCGGATCCGGTTATCATGGACACGTCTTTGTTGGGACGAGTGTTCCGTATGGAATGGTACAGCTGGGTCCTACTAATATCCATAAAGGTTGGGACTGGTGCTCGGGTTATCATTATTCCGATAGTATTTTAATTGGCTTTTCACATACCCATTTGAGCGGTACGGGCTGTACTGACTTATGTGATATTCTCATCATGCCATTGAATGAGATCCGTACTCCCAGAGGCAATCAGGATGATATACGTGATGGGTATGCTTCCAGATATTCTCATGCGAATGAAATCGCCCGTCCCGAATATTACTCTTTGCTTCTCGACCGTTACAATATCAAAGCCGAGCTGACAGCTACAGATCGTGTAGGCTTCCATCGTTATACTTATCCTGAAGGAAAACCGGCTTCCATATTAATCGACTTACGTGAAGGAAACGGATCGAATGCTTACGACAGCTATATCCGTAAGGTAGATGATTATACAGTAGAGGGTTATCGTTATGTGAGAGGCTGGAGTCCTTCCCGCAAAGTTTATTTTGTGTTGAAAAGTGATAAGAAGATAGAGCAGTTTACTGCCTATGATGATAATACCCCGCAACCTTGGGACCAACTGAAAGTGGCATCGGTGAAGAGTGTCCTCACTTTTGGTAACGTGAAGGAAGTGAAGATAAAAGTCGCCCTTTCTTCTGTCAGCTGTGACAACGCAGCGATGAACCTGCAATCCGAACTTACTCACTGGGATTTTGATAAGGTGGTGGATATGAGTGCCGACCGATGGAATAAGCAACTGGAGAAGATGACAGTAGAGACTGATGATGAGGCTTCCAAACGTGTATTCTATACCGCCCATTATCATACTATGATTGCCCCTACGCTTTTTTGCGATGTGAATGGAGAGTATAGAGGGATGAATGACATGATTTACACAGACCCGAAGAAAGCCAACTATACGACTCTTTCTTTATGGGATACCTACCGTGCATTAAATCCTTTGATGACTATTACTCAACCTGAAATGGTTGACCATGTAGTCAATTCGATGATTTCCATCTATCGTCAGCAGGACAAACTCCCTATCTGGCCTTTGATGAGTGGAGAGACCGATCAGATGCCGGGGTATAGCTCCGTGCCGGTGATTGCCGATGCATATCTGAAAGGATTTACCGGGTTCGATGCGGAAGAAGCATTGCAAGCAATGATAGCTACAGCTACTTATGAAAAGCAGAAAGGAGTACCTTATGTAGTCAAAAAAGGCTATATCCCTGCCGACAAAGTTCATGAAGCTACTTCCATAGCCATGGAGTATGCAGTGGACGACTGGGGAATTGCCGCTATGGCACGTAAGATGGGAAAGACAGAAGATGCTGAAACATTCTCAAAACGTGCTCATTATTACAAGAACTATTTTGATTCTTCTATCCATTTCATTCGTCCGAAACTGGAAGACGGCTCTTGGCGTACTCCTTACGATCCGGCACGTTCCATCCATACTGTTGGAGATTTCTGTGAAGGAAACGGATGGCAATATACTTTCTTTGCTCCACAAGACCCCTATGGGCTGATTGCCTTGTTTGGAGGTGACAAACCTTTTACAACGAAGCTTGATGGTTTCTTTACCAATACCGACAGTATGGGGGAAGAAGCATCGAGCGACATAACCGGATTGATCGGACAATATGCACATGGAAATGAACCGAGCCATCATGTTGCTTATCTTTACGCGTATGCCGGTGAACAATGGAAAACGGCGGAAAAGGTTCGTTTTATCATGAGCGATTTTTACACAGACCAGCCGGACGGTATCATCGGTAATGAGGATTGTGGCCAAATGTCTGCCTGGTATCTTCTTTCATCTATGGGACTCTATCAGGTGAACCCGTCGGATGGTGTATTTGTTTTCGGTAGCCCTTGTTTTAAGAAAGTAGAAGTGAAGGTACGTGGTGGTAACACTTTTACTGTAGAAGCACCCAATAACAGCAAAGAAAATATCTATATCCAGAAAGTGTATTTGAATGGCAAGCCTTATGATAAGAGTTATATCACTTATCAGGGTATAATAAATGGCAGCACATTGAAGTTTGTAATGGGGAAAAAGCCTAATAAGAATTTTGGTAAGGCTCCGGCAAACAGACCGGTTGTTTTGAATAAGATAAATGGATAAAGATGGCTTACTTATAAAAGACAGCTAATTGTTGAAAGGAGGAAGAAGCCTCCGACAATGAAAGAATAAAGCTGGTTCTCAATATTCAATTCAGTTTTCAATAGGTATTATAAGGCTTTCCGATTGTAGCATTTAATTCTGCTTCGGAAAGCTTTATTTTATACTAGAAACGGCTGAAAAGCAAATCCTTAACAAGAACTTACTGTTTTCAGCCGTTTTGGGGAATATAGTTTTAAGAAATAAGTTAGTCCTGATTACATCTTTCCTTTAAAAAAGAATGTAATCAAGACTATTTTTATAACTATGGAAGCGGATCAGCTTTTGCCGGTCGTTTCGGATCATAAACGGCTACTCCTACTTTGGAGTCAGCACAACCATAATACAAATACCATTTGTTTTTGAAGTAGACCATTCCTTCTATAAATACGGTTCCATCCACATATTGCCCACTCTTTTCAAAGCTATCCATCGGACGGAAGAACGGTTCATCGAGACGGGTGATAAAGCGGGTAGGATCATTGGCGTCGAAGAGTGCTTGTCCGGCAGCATAGACATTGGCGGTATAGCGTTTGTCACCTCTTCCTGAATGGTTCTTACCATTATAAAGAAGGACAATTCCTTTCGGAGTGTAGATAGCTGGAGGCCCACATTCGGTGAGATGGCTGTCGAAGTAGCCGTCACGGGGAGAAAACAGCTTTTTTAGGGAGCCGTCAATGTTGACAATCGGTGTCCAGTGGATTAAGTCATCGGAAGTAGCTGCGAATACATGCTCCTCTCCCCAGTACATAAAGTATTTCCCGTTGATTTTCTTGATAACCTGTTTCCCTTTAACAACTTCGGTCAGGATAGAGCCGGACTTACAACCCAGGTTGAAGAACTTTCCATCAAATGCTTTGGCAAAAGCAGGACCGTGTTTTGTCCAGTCTTTTAGGTTGCGGGAGGTCGCTACTGCCAGGCGAGGTACATGGCGATTCCATTGGGTGTACATCATTACATATAATCCGTCATCGGTTACGGCAATTCGTGGGTCTTCGCAGCCGCCGGGCCATTCCAACTCTTTTTGTGAATCATTATCCGGATAGAATACAGGAGTCTTTTCCCGTTGGAAATGTGTGCCGTCGGTAGAAGTGGCATAACCGAGGCGGGAAGTCCGGTGTCCGATACCGACACCTGATTTATCCTCTGCACGGTATAACACGACAATCTCACCATTGTAGAGTGTAGCAGCCGGATTGAATGTATCGTTCGATTCCCACGCAATAGAATCTTTGGTCAATGGACAGTAAAACTTGGTGTTTTCTATAGGAGATATTACCGGATTGACATTCTTTGGACGTTCGAAACCACCGAAAGCCCAATCGGGTAATTTGTTCTCTTTATGATTGGAAGACTGTCCGTAGGCAGTACAGGTCATCATGGTTGTAGTAAGTAGGAATAAAAAAGTTGATTTCATATTGTTCATATTATATGGGTCATTTATTTTTTAGGAGTCATATACTCTCTACATATAAATTGGAAAATAAATAAAATGCTGTCATCTGTCATCTGATTGGGCATAAATGATTGATTATAAATATACTGCAGTGTGACAGCATGATGTGACGGCAAGGTGACGACAACTTTGCTGTCACCTTGTTGAAAGTAAGGATTTTATTGCTTCTCTGCTATGTGGGCACTTATTTTTCTATCCGGAGCGGTATTCAAGGATTATCAGACTATTACGGAAGAGAGAGTTTCAGTACTTGAAACTAAAAGTTCTATTGCTTGAAACTTTTGTTTCGTCAGCGGGAAACTTTAGTTTCATCGGTGAGAAACTCTAGTTTCTCTTACTTGAAACTGTGGTTTCAAAGGCCTGAAACTAAAGTTCTTCAACCTTGAAACTACTTTGGAAGCGTAAGCTTCAAGGTTAGAAACAGTTATCTCATAAGCGGGAATACAATAAAAACATAATAGAAGACTATTGGATACTATTCAGCAAGTCTACCTTTCCTTCATTCACGAGTTTTAGGATTAGTTCTCCGAACAGCGTATTTTGCCATGCAAACCAGGAACGAGTAAAGTTTTTCGGGTCGTTCTTGTGGAAAGATTCATGCATGAACCCTGTTCCGGCATCCGTATCCATCAGTATTTTGATACAGGTCTTGATTTCTGCGTCGTTTTGACTGGTGAATGCTTTCATCATAATACTCATGGGCCAAATCATATCATATCCGATGTGCGGACCGCCAATTCCTTCGCCGGCAGTACCTTTGAAGAAGTAAGGATTATCTTCGCTCCATACAAACTTACGGGTATTCTGATAAATAGGATCGTTCACTTTCACATCCCCAAGATAAGGCAGGGCAATGAGACTCGGCACATTGGCATCATCCATTAACAGTTGATTGCCGAAACCGTCCACTTCGAAAGCATAGATTTTGCCATATTTCGGATGATTGTAAACCGCATACTGTTTCAGGGCTGCTTCCACTTCGTTAGACAGTGTAGTACATTCTTTAGCTAAATCAGGTTTCTTGTTGACCGTATTCAGAATTTCGGCAGCTTTGCGCAAGGACGTAACGGCAAAGAAGTTGGAAGGAACGAGGAACTGGAAAGTCGTAGCGTCATCCGAAGGGCGGAAAGCGGAAGCAATCAGTCCGACCGGCTTTACAGGATTACCCCAGCCGTCGTTGGTCATCGTATCGAGTGCACGTTCCGTTTTACGTTGGAAACGATAAGGACCTTTCGGATCTTCTTTTCGTTGCTGTTCCTTAAACGTTTTCAGAACCTTCGCGATGGCTGTAAGCCATTCGTCGGAGAATATACTGGCATCTCCCGTCGTCTTCCAGTAATGATAAGCAAGACGGATAGGATAGCAGAGCGAGTCGATTTCCCATTTGCGTTCGTGCAGTTCCGGGCTTCATGTCCGTAAGGTCGCTCATCCATTCGCCGCCTTCGGAATTCATGTTGAAAGCATTGGCATACGGGTCGATATTGATACACTTGAACTGACGTTTGATAACGCCGGCCAGCATCTTTTTCAGTTCCGCGTCTTTGTTGGCGAGTTGCACGTAAGGCCATACTTGTGCACCCGAATCGCGCAACCACATGGCGTGGATGTCGCCTGTATAAACAAACGTATCATCTTTGCCGTCAAAATGAACAGTAGTATCCAGGGTGTTCGGGAAACAGTTTTCGAACATCCATGCCAAGCGGGCATTCGTCAGCAGTTGCTTGATATGCGCAATCTGTTGTTCCACAGCTTGCGAGACAAACAGACGTTTCGATGCTTCCGGACGGTTCGTCTGATAGTTGTTGATTTTGGTATTATCTTGTTGGATGACAAAATCACTGTTCGTTATAGCCTGCATATTGCTAGCACCAAAGAGTGCTATGGACAAACAAAAGGCTTTAGTTATATTCATGGTAATAGTCTTTTTTTGTTGATTAGTATTGATTATGAAAGTGTTGCGGAGAAGAAGTGTTAAATCTCTGCAAAGAATTCAATAAGACAGGCATTGTCGAGCAGCCATTTATACTGCTCCTTGTTATGTCCCGACCAATCCCTGCCTAATAATCCGTTTTCATCCCGGTAGTTTTCCCAGGCGTGAAGCGCATTTTCCACCATCGCATTGACATACGCCGGATTCTTGTCAATCTTATACAGAGCTTTCAGTCCTCTGAACAAGATCACGTTAAACCAGGCCATGTCTTTATGTACTTTGACAGTCGGGTCTTTCTTATCGGCTTTTGTGCGGAAAAAGGCATCTGTTCCTGCGGCTGTTTGCTGTGCATCGTGCAAATACTGCTCATCTCCCGTTTCCTCATAGAGCAATACACCCGCCTGAATCATCTGTCCACTGTTGTAGGCGTACTTCTCTTTGGAAACTTTCCCTTTCAGGTTGATGTTATCCCAGTAAAGATGGTCGGTAGGGTCGCACAGATGCTTTTTCGTCCAGGCATACGTCTCTTTTGCTTTTTCGAGGTATTTGGCATCCTTCGTCAGCCGGTACAACTTGACACCGAGCACAGTAGACGGTGCATTGGAACAAGTATGCTTCGCTTCCTTCTGCTGTTCACACCAAAAGATGCCACCGCCTATCTCATCGCTCCATCCACTGTAGATATATTGATACAATGCAACGGCTTTTTCCAAAGATGCAGGCTTGTGAGTCAGTTGGTAATAATCGCAGTAATCCAGTGCAATCCAGATGTTATCGTCATAATAACGTCCGTGCTGCCCGTACTTGGTGGGGTATGACTGATAACAGGCCGGCAAGCGACTGTTATCCCAATACTGCTCCATTCCCGGTAGAATTCTTTTCTCGAGAATCTTTTTGTACTTCTTGTTTCCGGTCGCTTTGTATAAAGCCACACAACCCGACATCATCCCTGAGTAAGGCCATAGAAAAGAAGCTTTCAGCGTTCCGCTCTGTTCCATTCCTCCTGCCAGGTAAGTGATTTTCTGGTCGGGGTTGACAGGATATGTCTCTGTCAGTAATCCGTCTTTCGTCTGATAAAGACTCAATACATTGTGTAGAATCGAGTCAGCAATGGAAAGATAACGAGTATTTTCGGGTGTCTTTCCCACTGCGGAAGTAAGGCAAAATAATATACAGACTAGGGTACATACATTTCTCATAGGAATATCAGGTTGTGTAGTGAGACTTTTCAGGTTATTTTATTACTAATAAGATTATTGCTGCTGACGTTCGTCAAACTCTAACTCTACTTTTACCGGGAAGTGATCCGAAGGAGTGCGGGCTTGATAAACTTTGATGTCGATTTCTTCCGGACAGTCGTTTGCCTGCTTCTTTTCGCTGCTTCCTACGATGCTCCGGTAAGTATCTGTCAATACACCATATCTTTTCACATGGAAAGACGGAGATACGAATATATGGTCGATACGGCTTTCAGTAAAGCTGTTGGGATCGAAGCTATTGAAGGTTCCGTTCATTGCATAGCGGAAGTCACACTTTTCGTATGAGTCGCAGAGCACTCCCTTGTTTACAAAAGCATCGTATGACTGATGGGTCTGATCGACATTGAAGTCACCGGTCAGGATAGCCGGAAGATTTTTACCTTTACCGAGTTCTTTCATCTTCTCCTGCACGAGGTATGCACTTTCCACACGGGCTTTCTTGCCGATATGATCCATGTGCAGATTGAAGAAAAGGAATTCAAAACCGGTATCTTTGCATTTGAAGTGTCCCCAACTGCAGATACGCGGCAACACCGCATCCCAGCCTTTGCTCGGTACATCGGGAGTTTCCGACAGCCAGAAATCGCCTTTTTCTACCAAATCGAACTTATCGGTACGATAGAAGATGGCAGAGTGTTCGCCTCGGTCTTTACCGTCATCACGGCCTACGCCAATGTAGTCATAACCGGGAAGCGCTTCTTTCATGTCTTTCAACTGATGAAGGAAACACTCCTGCGTTCCGAAAATATCGAAATCGTGGTATTGTACCATCTTGGCTATCACCGGATAGCGTTGTCCCCAACCGTTTCCATGGAGTGAATCGCTGCCGTTGGCGTTTCTTAGATTGTAAGAGGCAACAGTGAATGTAGTAGGCTGATAGTTACTCTGACAACCGCAGAAGACTATCGTCACAAGGGCAATTAGTAAAAGACTTTTGAGTTTCATGTTTTTATAGTTTGTTTGGTAGATAATTCATTGACCTCCAAAAGTACAATATTTTATTCAAATGAAAGAGAATAAGGTCTATCTTTTTCTGTGGTTCCCCGTTGTTTATTGGGTACGGGGCTCATTTGGAATTGAATATTAGCACCTTTTATCAATTGGTCATGTGTAAGATAATTGCGGGAATTAGATTTTCCGTTTATCTTCATTTCCTTGATGTAACGGTTGTCGAGTTGATTGTTATCTGCCTTGATGGTGATGGTCTTTCCATTCTCCAGATGTAACTTCGCCGATTTGAAGAGCGGAGTTCCTATAATATATTCATCCGTTCCCGGACAAACAGGATAGAAACCGAGTGCGGAGAACACATACCAGGCGGAAGTCTGTCCGTTGTCCTCGTCGCCGCAATAACCGTCGGGACCGGCGGTATATAGCTTGTTCATAATTTCGCGTATCCAGTATTGAGCTTTCCAAGGCTCGCTCGAATAGTTGTAGAGATACACCATGTGCTGAATCGGCTGGTTACCGTGTGCATATTGCCCCATGTTCATCACTTGCATTTCACGCATCTCGTGAATCATGCCGCGACTCTCCATTCCCAGTTTACCTGGAATGACGAAGACAGAATCCATCATCGTATTGAATTCTTTTTTACCTCCCATCAGGTCGATAAGTCCCTGTGGGTCATGGAACACACAGAAGCTCCAATGCCAACTATTACCTTCGCAGAACTCTCCGCTCCAGTCTACCGCATCAAAATTCGGATTGAACACTCCTTTATTATCTTTACCTACCATCAGTTTGCGCTCCGGGTGATAGACATTCTTGTAGTTCAGTGCACGTTTCTTATAAATGTCGATTTCGCTCTCCGGTTTGCCGAGTTTCTTACCCAATGTATAAATTGCCCAGTCATTATATGCGTATTCCAGCGTGCGTGCAACGTTTTGTCCTATGCCGATATTGTTAGCTACGTATCCCAGTTGGTTGTAAGATTCGTAACCCAGACGGCCTGAAGCAGTCCCGCGAAGATGCGCGTTTGCTCCGTGTTTTAATGCTTCCCAAAGAGTCTCGATGTCATATCCGCGCAAACCTTTGATGTAAGCGTCGGTCACTACGGAAGCCGAATTGTTGCCCACCATACAATCCCGGTGTCCCGGACTGGCCCATTCCGGCAGGAATCCGCTCTCTTTGTAAGCGTTTACCAAACCTTCCTGCATCTTCAGATTCATTGACGGATACATCAGGTTGAGGAAAGGGAACAGACAACGGAACGTGTCCCAGAATCCGGTGTCGGTAAACATGTAGCCGGGACGCACTTCACCGTTGTAAGGGCTGTAATGCATAACTTGTCCTTTAGCGTCTATCTCGTAGAAGCTGCGTGGGAAAAGCATGGAACGGTACAGGCAGGAGTAGAAGGTACGCAGGTTATCGATGTTATCGTCTTCCACCTCTATTTTACTCATTTCACGGTTCCACACCTCTCTTCCGTTCGTTACCAATTGGTCGAAGCTGTTTTTGCCCAGCTCCTTGAGATTTAATTCCGCTTGTTCAGGGCTGATAAAGGAGGAAGCAACCCGTGCGTGTACGATTTCTCCTTTTTTCGTGGCGAATCCGATGACCGCACCTGTGTGGTTTCCTTTTGCTTCTGTCTCATTCGGAAGAATGTTGTTTTCAGAAACTGTGGAAATGAATGTAAACGGTTTGTCGAATTGAATCACAAAGTAGTTTTTGAAGTTTTCCGGTACACCACCGCTATTTTTGGTCGAATAGCCGATAATTTTATTTTCTTCCGGAATTATTTTTACGTAAGAACCTTTGTCGAAAGCATCTACAATAACGTAGGCGTTTTTAGTCTCCGGATACGTGAAACGGAACATGGCGGCACGTTCCGTAGGAGCAAGCTCGGTCGTAACATCGTGGTCGGCAAGATACACCTTATAATAATAAGGCTTGGCGACTTCCGCTTTGTGAGAGAACCAACTGGCACGTCGGTCTTGATCGAATACCAGTCCGCCGGTGATAGGCATGATGGCAAACTGCCCGTAGTCGTTCATCCAGGGACTGGGCTGATGTGTTTGTTTGAATCCCCGGATTTTGTCGGCATCATACGTGTACGCCCAACCGTCTCCCATTTTACCGGTCTGCGGTGTCCAGAAATTCATTCCCCACGGCAATGCCGTAGCCGGATACGTGTTTCCGGTAGACAGTTCAAACTTGGATTGAGTGCCTACCAGTGTGCTGACATAGTCTACCGGATTCTTAACGGCAGAAGATTGCATGCTGTACAACACGGCACCTCCAAGAAATAGCAAGTGTTTAAGTGAAAAATGTGTTTTCATGAACAAATGAATTTATAGATTTGAAAATAATTTCTACGACGAAAATAGGGAGAAAAGGAATGTGCTTCTAGTAATAGAGAGGTTAAATCGCCTCTTGTCGCTAAAATTAACTACTCTGGCACGGAAATTTACTTATATTCCGGTCAAAAAAAAGCTCGGAATGTTTTTTTGTTTACCTTTGTCATATAGCAAATCTAAGAATAATACACTATGGGAAAACAGTCGGTTTATATTCTATTATTTTTTCTTAATCTGTTGATACATAACGCTTATGCTTATAATTTGAAGCAAGTTGCAGATAAAGAGTATATGTCTAATAGTTCGATTACATCTCTGTGCCAGGATGAGCGTGGATTGATGTGGATCGGGACCTGCGACGGACTGAATATTTATGATGGACAGGAGATTGAGGAATTTAAGACTCGTGACAAAGAGGATTACTTATCTGGTAATCTGATTGACAATATTGTGTATACGGGCGAAGATGTTTACTGGATTCAAACCTACTATGGGCTGAACCGTTTGAACCGGAAAACCAATACAATCACTCACTATAATGAATTTCAGAAACTCTTCTTTATGAATAAAGATAGTCATGGTAATCTGTTCATTATCCAGGATAGTAACTGCATTTATTATTATCATAAAAAAGAAGGAGTCTTCAAGAAAATCAATATCACGGGAATCCCGATTTCCGATATCGTAAACTTCTTTATCGACGGTAACAACCGGATGTGGGTAGTCATGAAAGGATATAACCGCTGTTATGATATACAGCAGGAAGCCGCATCGGGAGATATCACCCTGTTACCCCAGAAAACGAACCTGATTTATCAGACTTCCTTGATTTATTGTTTCAATGACGAGCAATCTCTTTATTACATAGACAAGGAATTTAATTTCTATGCTTTCCATATTCCGACCCAGAAGAATGAATTTATTGCCAATCTGGGTAAGGAAATACAGGAACGTGGCAAAATTTCGTCCATCGTTCATTATCATAACAGCTATTTTGTGGGCTTTTTGATGGATGGCATTCTCCTGTTGGAGAAACAGAAGGAGACGGATCATTATCAAATTCAGTCGTTACCTATCAACAGTGGTGTATTCTGTCTCAAGAAAGACCGTTTTCAGGATGTTGTCTGGATTGGTACTGACGGGCAGGGCGTTTATCTTTATTCGAACCCGCTTTATTCTATCAAATCAATGGTGCTTAGCAATTACACCGAGAAAATAGAACGCCCTGTGCGTGCCATCTATCTTGATGATGAACGTACTTTCTGGGTGGGAACCAAAGGAAACGGAATTCTAAAAATCTATGATTACGAATTCGATAAAAACATCTCCGACTGCCGGGCAGAGGTGTTGACTACCTCTAATAGTGCTTTGAGTAGTAATGCCGTTTATTGTTTTGCCAAGAGCCACCGGAATTTGCTTTGGATAGGAGACGAAGAAGGATTAACTTATTATTCATATCGGGAAAAACGTATTAAGAGTATACCGATACGGATCGGTAACGAAGATTTTAAATACATCCATGACATTTACGAAACAGCAGATTCCGAACTGTGGCTGGCGAGTGTCGGCATGGGAGTGGTGAAGGCTCGTATTGCCGGAACACCGGACAATCCGGTGATTGTGGATGCGCAACGTTACGTCATCAATGACGGTGAACTGGGATCGAACTATTTCTTTACTATTTATGCGGAGAATGAAGCCAACTTGTTGTTTGGTAATAAAGGATATGGAGTGTTCCGTTATAACGAAACGACGAACGGCCTGGAACCGGTGTCTACTCATAAATACGAAAACATGACCCTGAATAATATTCTCGCCATCAATAAAGACAGCAGCAATAACCATCTTTTTGGAACGAGCTACGGATTGATAAAGTACACTTCGGAAACTTCTTATCAGCTCTTCAATGCCAAGAATGGTTTCCTGAATAATACCATTCATGCAATTCTTAGAAACTCGTCCGACAACTTCTGGTTGAGCACCAATCTCGGATTAATCAATTTCGATACGAAACGGAATGTCTTTCGTTCGTATGGCTTTGGAGATGGTTTAAAAGTGGTAGAGTTTAGTGACGGTGCCGGTTTTCGGGATTCCCGGACTGGTACTCTGTTCTTTGGCGGAATTAATGGAGTCGTGGCTATCCGGGCGGATGGCCGTCCGGAGCAGCTTTATATGCCTCCTGTTTATTTTGATAAGCTGTCTATCTTCGGTGAACAATACAATCTGGGCGAATTTCTCACCCGGAAAAAAGAAACTGAAGTCTTGAATTTGCAGTATGACCAGAATTTCTTTTCTGTTTCATTTGCCTCTGTGGATTATCTGAATGGTAATAACTGTACCTATTTCTATAAACTAAAAGGATTGAGTGACCAATGGGTAAACAATGGTTCGGAAAGCGGAGTCTCTTTTACGAATATGGCTCCCGGCGAATATACCTTACTGGTGAAATATTACAATAGTGTCTTTGATAAAGAGAGTGATGTCTATTCTCTGGTGATTCGTATAGGTGATCCGTGGTATGCTTCCTGGTGGGCTTATTTGATTTATGCCCTGTGTCTGCTTTTACTGGCAGCCTTGCTGATACGTTCCTTTATCCTGCGCTCCAAACATAAAAAGCAGGAATTGCTGAACGAGATAGAGAAACGCCATCAAAAGAATGTCTTTGAGTCCAAACTTCGTTTCTTTACTAATATCGCACATGAATTTTGTACTCCGCTGACTTTGATTTATGGTCCTTGCGGACGGATCCTTTCATCGAAGGGACTTAGTAAATTTGTCGTGGACTACGTACAGATGATTCAGACGAATGCGGAGCGTCTCAACAACCTGATTCATGAGTTGATCGAATTCCGTCGGATTGAAACGGGAAACAGGGAAGTGCGGGTTGAATCATTGAATGTGTCTTCCATTGTGAAAGGAATAGCCAAAACGTTTGTTGAAATGGCTAAATCCAGAAACATCACTTTCTTGAGCAAGATACCCGAGCAGGTGATGTGGAACTCGGACAAAGGATTCCTGAATACGATCATTATTAATCTGATTTCTAATGCCTTTAAATATACTCCCGACGGACAGAGTCTCAAGATTGAAGTGGATACGAGCCGGGAAAATATGCTGGCTCTTCGTGTAGCAAATGAAGGAAGTACCATCAAGGAAAAGGATTTTCAGTATATTTTTAATCGGTATGCCATTTTGGATAATTTCGAGAATCAGGATGAAAAGAACTTTTCACGGAATGGCCTGGGGCTGGCTATTTCTTATAATATGGCTAAGTTGCTGAATGGTACATTGAAAGTGGAAAACACTTCTGACGGATGGGTGATGTTTACATTAACCTTGCCGGTCATGGAGCTGACTACCGGAGTGTCGGAAACCAAACGACTGATGGCGGAATATATCCCCAAGATAGATACTCAACCGATATTGAAACTTCCCCAGTATGAGTTTGATAAGATGCGTCCTACGCTTTTGGTTGTCGATGATGAAATCGAAATGCTATGGTTTATTGGAGAAATCTTCTCGGCTGACTTCAATGTGGTAACCTTGCAAGATCCCGAACGGCTGGATCAGGTGATGAATGAGGTTTATCCGAATGTGATTATCTGTGATGTCATGATGCCGGGAATGGGTGGCATTGAACTGACCAGGCGGATTAAATCGGTGAAAGAGACGGCGCATATTCCTATTATTGTGGTTTCCGGACGACACGAGATGGAACAACAGATGGAAGCCCTTTCTGCCGGTGCGGAAATGTATATCACAAAACCGTTTAGTGCGGAGTATCTTCGTATCTCTGTCTGTCAGGTGATAGAACGGAAAGAGGTGTTGAAAAATTATTTCAGTTCGCCGATCAGTTCTTTTGAAAAGTCGGACGGGAAGTTGACGCATAAAGAGTCGAAGAAGTTCCTTCAGTCGGTTTTGAAGATTATCAATGATAATATAACGAACAAAGATTTGACTCCGCGTTATATCGCCGATCGACTGGCAATCAGTCCCCGGAGTCTTTATCGGAAGATGGAAGAGATAGGAGAGGATAGCCCGACCGATCTGATTAAGGAATGTCGTTTGCACATAGCGAAAGATTTATTGCTGACCACTAAAAAGACGATTGATGAAATTGTATTCGATTCGGGATTCTCGAACAAAGTTACTTTCTTTAAGGTGTTCCGTGAAAAGTATGAGTGCACGCCAAAAGAGTTTCGGATGAAACATTTGGAAGAGGTTCAGCAGTAGCCTGTGGCGGGAATTTTTAAAGAAAAAGAAGAAGTAAATATCCGTGTTAATATAGTAAATATCCGTGCCAAAAGGTAAAAAAGGATAGTTAATTTTCTTTTGGTAGAGTTTAGTGATTTTATCTTTGTTTCATCGAAGTTTTTAAGTAGATAAACTTGAAAAGTATTAATTTATTAATCTTTAATCTAATGAAAAGGAAACTTAGTTTTTTATTTCTTTCAGCATTGACCATTCCATTTTTTATGGGTTCGTGCAGTGATGATAAAGAAGAACAGGAAGTGAAACCGGCAACAGATCTGGTTGTCGATAATAATTCGGTGACACTACTACAAGGAGACGAAATTACGGTGAGTATCACCTCCGGTAATGGCGATTATTATGTGAAGCCATTTGATGAAAACGTGGCGACGGCTACAATCAATGGTAATAAGGTGACTATTAAAGCTACCGAAAATAGCCAGTTGGAAGAAAATAACCGTACGGAAACCACTATATTAATAGTAGATGGACGTAAGAAAGTGGCTAGAGTGCTGGTTCGGGTAGCAAAACTCTGGGATTTGACGGTAGATGCACCGGAAGAAGGTTTTGACCTTTTTATCGGTGAAAAGAGACTGGTGAAGATTTTGACCGGTAACGGAGATTATCAGATTTCCATACCGGAAGGTGCTGATAAGTTTTTGGAAGTGGGTGAACTATCCGGACAAGTTATTCCGTTGACTGCCAAGTTCGAGACTGGAGCCGATCCGGTAAATATTACGATAACAGATAAGAAAGGTAAGACAATCACTATTCCTGTGGTAGTGAACATCGTGGATCTGACACTGAAAAGTGATGAAGCCACTTTTGCCGAACCGGATGCCGAATCTCAATATATCTCTATTGAGAGAGGTAATGGCGGATATAGTTTCACTTATCAGGTGGGAGACGGCGAGCCTACTACGGATGCAACGATTGTGGAAGCTACTGAAAAAGAGAACCTGATTACCTTGAAACCCAAAGCTAGAGGTGATGTGAAAGTGATTGTGACAGACCAGAAAGGTTCTGTGGAGGAGATTTCGGTGAAAGTGAATCCATATAACCTTAAACTGGAAAATGAAGCAACTTCTTTAATCATCGGTGGTTATGAGGCATCTACAGAAATAGCTATTACCAGAGGAAATGGTGATTATAAGTTGGCACAACTCACAGATGATAATAAAACCTATTTGAAAACCGCAGAATTGATTACGGAAGACGGGGCTACCAAGTTAAAACTAACAGGAAAGAAGCTCGGGACTACCACACTGGAACTGTCTGATGCGGCAGGTCAGAAATTGACGTTACCAGTTTATGTGAATCCGGTATGTTATCGTATGGAATATGACGTATGCTTTAAAATTGATATTAAAAAGTATGCCGAATCACATTCAGAGGTGAAAAGTATGAATCAGCTTACTTTTGAGGTTGTGTTCTACCCGACTTATACTCGTTCTATGCAATCGTTTATAGGTTTGGAAAGTGTATTCCTGCTTCGTGCAGAAGCTAAGGATGTGAATCCGCGTTTTGAAATAGCCACTAAAATTAATGGTAAGAGTGATCCCCGTTTCCGTAGTCAGCAAACTATTTATTGCGATGATTCGGAAGGTGGACGTAAGACTCCGGGTAAATGGTATCATATAGCCATTGTATATGATGGAACGAAATCAAGTACTAAAGAGGCTTATAAAATGTATATAAACGGGGTGAGAGAAACGTTGACTCCTGCAGATAACTCTTATGAGGATTGTGCCCCTAATTCATCTCTCAATCTGACAGATGTAGGTGGAAATGATAAAGCACTGTTGATTGGACGTTCCGGAGATTCATATCGGGTAGGATATTGCAAAGTTTATCAGGCACGGATGTGGAAGAGAGCGTTGGACGAAAGTGAAATTAAAGCGAATATGTGCAAAATCCTTAATGCAGAAGAACACTCTGACTTGATGGGATATTGGGTATTCTCGAAAGGTGTCGGAGGTACTACAGTTTTTGAAAATTGGGGAAATGGCGGCAGCGGATTGGATGCGCAAGTTTGTTTGCAGAATATAAGCGAAAATAAACCTGCCTGGGGAGCGGAACTTCCTGCAACTTATAATGGAGATAAGAGCCGCTTTGAACCAATTGAATGTCCTCATTCATACTAAAACTAGGAATATAATAATATGAGAAACAATATGATAACAAAAAAACTAATCAAATTTGCCCTGCTGTTTTTTCTTATCGGACTGACGGCTTGTGACAATAAACTGAATCCGGGATTTGATCCGGATGATTATGAACCGATTGTTCCGCCTGAACCTGTTAGAACAATGGATGCAATGGCTAGTGGCGAGCGAGTAGTACTTTCGGGTGCTTCGTTGACGGATATTGTTCTGAAATGGACGCCTACCGAGAAACACGGAAATACAGTATATCGTTATGAAGTATTGATTGATACGATCGGGGGAGACTTTACCAAACCGTTAGAAACGATCTTTTCTGACAATAACGGTTTGGAATCGCAGTTGACTTTAACCCATTATCAGGCAAACACAATAGGTAAACTGGCTAAATTCCGTTGCAATACTAACGGCACACTGCGTTGGAAGGTGCGTGCTTATTGCGGATTGGATCAGGCTCTTAGTAGTCTGGAAGGTTATTTCGTAATTTTTATGATGGACGGCATTGATGATATGCCTTCTGAAAACGAGCCGGTTTATATCACTGGCGTGGGTACGGAAGATGATGGTGATGAAGCGGAAGCACAACAAATGCTCCGTCAGAATGAAGGAATCTATCAGACTTTCACTCAATTGAAAGCCGACCAGCCATTTATATTTATGTCTACTGTAGAAGGTCGCAAATGCTATTATTATGTAGACGACAACGGAGTGTTGCGTGAGCGTAATGATGGTGAAGACTATACAGTTACGGTTCCTCAATCAGGCATCTACCGGATTACCATCAATATGGGTGAACAAACGATCAGTTACGATGAAATAGGAGCTGTATATCTTTATAACCATTCGGGTGGGTATAGACAGGATTTCAACTATCTGGGATATGGCAAATGGGGTGTGAAGAATTATACTGCCCGGAAACAAACGGAAAGTTGGGCAGGAAGCGGTGAAACCCGTCATAGCTTTAAGATGGAAATCAACGGAACAACCTACCGTTGGGGACATAAGGAGAAAGATAAAGGGCAACCGAATCTGACTACCGACAACAGCTATTATAATTTATATCAGCTGGCATTGGGCACAGATCCATGGGATTACAGTTTCCGTTTCTGCGACGAATTACTGCAATGGGGTGAAAAGCAGGGAAATGTCTATTATGCTACGGTGAAAACCGATGTAACCCTCTATTTCAATGCAGAGTTTGGAACGTACACCCACCGTTGGGTAGCTTCGGAAACGAATGAAGATTAAAACTGAATAATAATATGAAGAACTATATAGTATCATTATCAAAAAGAGCTTTGTTGTTAAGCGGTGCACTGGCAATATTTACAGCTTGTGACGACGGCGATCTGGGAGACATCTACAAAGGTAATTCATCCGGTGAATATGTGTCGGATGTGAACTGGACAGATGCAGCCGACAAAAGTACGGGAACTTATATCAAATATTTCTATGAGAATGCCAGCGGACGGGATACCTTTTGCGGAAGCATTTACTGGGAAAAACCGAATACACCGGAAACCGGAGAACCGGCAAGCACGGGCGGTAGCGGCGGATGGTCGCAGGGACATGCATTGGACATCGTGATCGATGCTTATATCCGTCACGCAAACAATCCCGAATATCAAGCTCATTTGTATGAAAACATCATGAAACCTTTCCTGCCGGCTTTTGATGACTGGAATGAACATTGCGGTTATGGTGGCAAAGACTTCTGGAATAACTTCTATGATGATATGGAATGGATGGCACTGTCTTGTCTGCGGGTTTATGAATTGACTGGCGATCAGGATTACTACAGTGCGTTGATGAAGATGTGGAACCATATCAAGGGAGCGAAGAATGACTATAAAGGGGTAGGAGGAATGGCATGGAAAACGGATGCGCCGGCTTCACGTATGTCTTGTTCCAATGGTCCCGGTTGCCTTCTGGCTATGAAATTGTATCAACTTACCGTTAAGGAGGCTAAAGATGGCTGGGAAGAGCAGGCTGCTTATTACCTGAACTTCGCCAAAGAGGTATACAACTGGATGACGGCTTATCTGTGTGATATTTCCACCGGACAGGTATATGATAATCTTAGTATTAAAGATGACGGAACACCGGGAGATCCTGATAAAGTAGCCTTGTCTTATAATCAGGGAACATTTATGGCGGCTGCCCTGGAGCTGTACAACGCTACAGGTGAGGATGAATATCTTCGTAATGCGGTTGCTTTCGGCTCTTACCAGGTGAATAAGAAGATGGATTCCAACTATCCGGTATTCAGTGGTGAAGGAAATTCGGGAGATAATCTTTTATTCCGTGGAATATTTGTCCGTTACTTCCTGGATATGGTGAAACAGCCGACTAACAGCCTTTATCCGGAAAAGACCAAGAATAAGTTTATCGCTGCATTGCGCAGCTGTTCTGATGTGCTTTGGACGTTGGCTCATCCCGAAGGCTATTATGTGTGGGAGTACGATTGGGCAAAAGCACCGACCTTCGGTAATCGTGACAACAGGGAAGATCGCCTGACAATTTCCTTGAATGCGGAAGTCCCGGGAGCAACAATGATTGAAATCCGTGCCCGTTATGAAGACTGGGTGCAAGGTAAAGCAACGGAAAAGGCCAACTGGGTCGGACCGGATTTCGGTAAGAAAGCAGAGGAATAAGATTGATTTATTACACATAGAAAATCGAAAAGAAAGATGATACATATAAAAAGAAATATTTGTCTGGTGGCTGTTTCTTGCACTCTTCTTGCAGGTATACCTTTGCAGGGTGTGGCGCAAACGGGAAGAACGGCAAAGGTGCAGACCACACAAAACCATAAAATAACAGTGTCGGGTACGGTATTGGACAAGACGACAAATGACCCGTTGATCGGTGTGTCTGTTGTCGTGAAAGGGGTGGCCAATGCAGGTACGATTACAGATATGGATGGTAAGTTTACATTGAAACTGCCTTATGCGGAAGCTCCGTTGGTGTTTTCTTACCTGGGTTACCAGCCACAGGAAATTGTTCCCGGTGCAAAGAAGGAACTGACTGTCTTACTACAGGAAGATACGAAAGCCTTGCAGGAAGTGGTTGTGGTAGGTTATACCAAACAACGTAAAGAAACGATGATCGGTTCTGTTGCTACCATCACGACAAAAGATCTGACGCAAAGTCCTACTGCCAATATCAACAATGCGCTTGCCGGACGTCTGCCGGGGTTGATTGTAAACCAGTATGCGGGTGGTGAACCGGGTGTGGATCAAAGTGAATTGTTTATCCGTGGTAAGGCAACTTACGGTAACCAGAGTGCCATTGTCATTGTCGATGGAATCGAACGTGACATGAGTTACCTCGCACCGGATGAAATTGAAACATTCACTATCCTGAAAGATGCTTCCGCCACTGCCGCTTATGGTATCCGTGGTGCAAATGGTGTAATCGTTATTACTACCAAACGTGGTAAGGCAGCGGAAAAGGCAACCGTGAACCTGAAAGCCTCTATCGGTATTAACCAGCCGATCGGTTTCCCCGAATATTTAGGCTCTGCCGATTATGCAACTTTATATAATGAAGCCAGATTGAACGATGCCAAGATGACGGGCGCAGACATCAGCAGTTTGAACCTTTTCTCTCAACAGGCGATTGACAATTTCCGCCGTGCGAAAGGAGACAACTCCGATGGTTTGGGATATGACTGGGATTATTATGATTTTGCCTTCAAACCCGGTTTGCAGGAAGATGTCAGCCTCTCCATTCGTGGAGGTACGGACAAGGTACGTTATTATGTATTGGCCAATTACTTTTCACAAGGCGGTAACTACAAATATTCGAATGCCGGTGAATATGACTCGCAAACCAAGTTCACCCGTTACAACTTCCGTTCGAACATCGATATCAACATTAATCGTTATTTGAGTACCCGTTTGGATTTGGGGGCCCGTATTACCGACCGTAATGCACCGGGTACAACAGCCGGTCGCCTGATGACCATCTGTGCTACCCAGCCTCCATATCTGCCCATCCTGGTGGAAGAAAATGCGCATCCGCAGAATGAGGAATACATTCAGCAAAATCCTCGTGGAATGCTTTATGGTGACAATATCTACCGTTACAATCTTCTGGGTGAATTGAGCCGTACCGGTTATCTGAATGAAAAGAACACGTATCTGAATGGTAGTTTTGCCATGAATCTGGATATGGAATTTCTGACGAAAGGATTAAAAGCGGAAGTGATGTTCTCTTATGATGCTTCTGAAGGACGATGGATTAATCGCAAACTGGATACTTACAAAGACGGTTATCGTGAATATCCGAAATATGCGACGTTTATGCCGATCGAAGGTTCGGATGCTTATATGGCAGGCGGACACTATACGGGTGCTTACAAAACGGGTAACAAATATGATATTGACCAGACTATTGGCAACGGATTCAGTCATAACGCTTCTGACGGACGTACTTATATACAGGCACGTTTGGATTACAACCGTTTGTTTAGCAACCGCCACGAAGTGACCGCCATGTTATTGGCAAACCGTGGTAACCGTACTGTTAACAATGAACTGGCTTATCATAGCCAGGGTATCACCGGACGCTTTGCTTATTATTATAATCAGAAGTATCTGATGGAATTTAACTTCGGTTACAATGGTTCCGAAAACTTCGCTCCGGGCAAACGTTACGGGTTCTTCCCAGCTGGTTCAATCGGTTGGGTAGTCTCTGAAGAGGAATTTATGAAAAAGGCTTCCTGGATTGACTTCCTGAAAGTAAGAGCCTCCTATGGTTTGGTAGGTAGTGACAACGTTAGCAGCCGTTTCCCATATCTGGCTTTCTACGGTGGTGGCAGCGGTTATGATTTCGGTAATAACTTTGGTACGAATGTAGGCGGTACTTCCGAAGGTAATCTGGCTAATGCGAATCTGACTTGGGAGAAAGCCCGTAAACTGAATGTCGGTATCGACTTTACTACCCTGAACCAACGTTTGGCATTGACGATAGATGCATTTTATGAATATCGTTTTGACATTATTACAGATATGAATAGTGACGGTATCATGGGATATCCGGATATTGTAGGTAAAGATGCAGCTTTACAGAATCTGGGTGAAGTAAGCAACCGCGGTGTGGATATCGAATTGAGCTGGAATGATAAGATTGGAAAGGATTTCCGTTACTATATTCGTCCGAACCTGACTTTCTCCCGCAACCGTTTGGAATATAAAGCGGAAGTTGCCCGCAAGAACTCCTGGCGTAAAGAAACCGGTAAACGTTTATACGAAAACTTCGTCTATGTGTTCGATCATTTTGTAGCCGATCAGGAAGAGGCTGACCGCTTGAACAAGATCGGTTATCAGCCGTGGGGACAATTAATTCCGGGAGATGTTGTTTATAAGGATTTGGATCGTAACGGAGTGATTGATGATGAAGACCGTACAGCAATGGGAAATCCGCGTAGTCCGGAACTGATGTTCGGTATTCCTTTCGGTTTCCAGTATAAGAACTTTGATTTTAGTGTATTATTGCAAGGTGCGACAAAATCATCTATTCTGTTGAATGGGGCTGCTGTATTTGACTTCCCGCAATTTGAACAAGATAAGATCGGACGTGTGAAGAAAATGCATCTGGACCGTTGGACACCGGAAACGGCTGCTACTGCCAAATATCCGGCATTGCATTATGGAACACATGATAACAACAAGAATGGAAACAGTAGTTTGTTTTTGTATGATGCTTCCTACCTGCGTCTTAAGAATGTGGAAATTGGTTACAATGTATCACCCAAATTATTACGTAAATTCCATGTGCAACAGGCACGTATCTATGTGCAAGGTCTGAATCTGTTGACTTTTGATAAACTGGGTGATGTGGATATAGATCCGGAAACGAAATCCGGAGACGGAGCTTCCTGGTATCCTATTCAAAAGGTATTCAATTTTGGTATTGATATAACATTCTAAATAAGATAGAAATATGAAAAAGTTATATAGATTTTCAGCAATTGCTTTATTGGTCCTGCCGTTGGTCTTTACTTCATGTAGCGATTACCTGGATCGGGACGATGATGATAATATTACGGAAGCGGACGTTTTTGCCCGTTACGAAAAAGTGAACGGACTGGTTTCCGACGTATACGCGGCTGCAAAGAAAGCAGACCGTCCGCTGGTGTTCTTCGAGCACTTCAGCAACAGTGCCATTACGGACGAATGTGAAGGAACCAACGTAGAGGGAAACATTACGAATAACTTCAATAACGGTGCCTGGAACCCGAATTCTTTGCCCGGTAGTGTAGGGCAATATTGGGAAGCTCTTTATGAAGGAATCCGTAAAGCGAACCTGATTATAGAAAATGTACAGAAGTATAACACGCCCGACAACCCACAGCAGGATGGTGATCTTCGCAACCGTATCGGTGAGATGTATTTCATGCGTGGTTATTTCCACATGCTGTTATTGCGTATGTATGGCGAAGCTCCTTATATTGACCGTGTGATTAATGCCGGAGATAATATGGACTTCAAGAAAGAATCTGTTCATTCGATGGTTGAAAAGATTGTGACGGATGCGCAAACTGCTTATGGCATGGTTCCTAATAAGTATGTGAAAACTTCCGAGAACTTTGGTCGTGTGGATAAGGGAGCCTGTTTGGGATTGATTTCTTTTGTTCGCTGGGTAGCGGCTACTCCGTTGTGGAATGGTGCTTCTCAATATGGATACAACTTGCGTCGTGTGTTTGAAAATGAGTATGCTTATGATGCTACTCGTTGGAGAAAAGCCAAAGAAGCGGCTAAAGCCGTTTTGGATTTCGAAGTCGGCGGAACCAAGCGTTATTCTCTCTATACGAAACATGATGCAAATGATTTCAAGGATCCGGCTGACGGTAATCTGAATGACAGCCGTGTATATGCTCGTTTGTGGGATATGTTTTATGATATGGATGCCTTTGCCAATGAGTATGTGTTCTTTATGACGAAGAGCAAGGATCAGGCATGGCAGGGTGATATTTATCCGCCCAGCCGTGAGGGAAGTTCGCGCCAGCAACCGGTGCAGGAACAAGTGGATGAATACGAATATATCGTAGGTGATTATGGCTATCCGGTATATTCGGCAGAAGCCCGCAAAGGTGGCTATGATGATACTAATCCGTATGTGAAAGGTACTCGTGACCCGCGTTTCTATCGTGATGTAATTTATCACGGAGCTCCTTACCGTAATAATAAGAACGAGTCGAAAACGATCAATACGGCGAGTGGTTCCGATAAGATTGGTGCTACCAATGCAACTACTACCGGTTATTATTTACGTAAATTCCAACAGGAGTCATGGAACAAATCCGGTAACTTCAGTATCAATGCGCCCGCCATCTGGCGTCTTCCGGAGTTTATTTATATTTATGCAGAGGCTTGTAATGAATTGGGCGAGGATATCGATGAAGCTTATAAATTGGTGAATACGGTTCGTGAACGTTCTTTTATGAAACCGATGCCGCCGGAAGTAAAGACTAATCAACAGTTGATGCGTGAATACATTCAGCGCGAACGTCGCGTGGAACTTTTTTATGAAGGAAAACGTCCGTGGACTTGCCGCTTGTATCTGGAACCCACCAGTAAGGAAGAGCTAGCAAAGGAAAGCCTTTGGAAATCGAGCGGGAGTGACAATTCAAAACGTACACAGAAATACTGGGCTGCCAATAACGGTGCATTGCCCCGTTGCCAGCGAATGATTAACGGAATGCGTCCGGTGCAGGATGAGAATGGGGCCATTACGGTTGACGGTGTGAAATATAGAATGGAGCGTTTCTGCGTGGAAGAACGTACGTTCTCTATTCAGCATTATCTGTTCCCGATTCGCCAGAGTGAGTTGCAGAAGACACCGACCATTGAACAAAATCCCGGATGGTAAACCGGTAGGAATGTATAACTTTAAAAAGAAAATCAGATGAAACGAATCTATACATATATGTGTCTGTTGCTTTTGTCGGTATTATCGTTTGCCGTTACAGGTTGTGATGACGATGATGACGACGATGTGGCTAAAGACTTGATAGAGTTGATTGTGAACAAACCGGTAATACGTATCGGGCAGAATGAGGAAGCCAAAGTGAATGTAGTGGTTGGAAACGGAAACTATACCGTGAGAAGTTTCAACACTGCCATTGCAACGGCTACCGTTTCCGGCGAATTGATAACTGTAAAAAGTGGCTCACAGAATGGGGCCACTACCGTCGAAGTAATGGATGGAGAAGGAGTAGTTGCCAATATTTCTGTGAATGTAGGTGTATTTGAATTGGAAGTGAATGAACCGGAGGTGATCTTGGAAGTTGCCGGTGAAAAGCAACTGATTGTTAGCATGGGAAACTTTTCCAGCAATGATGAATTGTCTTATGAGGTGGAGGATGAAACGGTTGTCAGCATGGTTAATACAGATCAGTTCCGTCCTTTCTATACTTTGACAGGTTTGAAGAACGGACATACAACAGTGACTTTTACAGACCATAAAGGAAAACAGGCGGTGGTTCAGGTGACGGTAAATCCGATTTCTATCGATGTCTCCAATCTGACACCGAGAGTGGGAGTCAACAATAAGATCATGATTACGGTAGAAAAAGGAAACGGAGGTTATAGTCTGACAGCAGAGAATGAAGAGATTGTAGCTATTCAGCAGGTGGATGACACTCGTTTCAATTTAATAGGTAAGAAAGCGGGTATCACTACCGTGTTTGTCAGAGACGAAGCGGAACAGGAATTAAGTCTGACCGTAACGGTGGTACAGGCAGATAAAGTGGCAAACCTGGGTAGCGGTAATTACTTTAAAGTACCGTTTGAATATAATGGTACGGCAGATGAATCGCTAAAGAATTTGAGTACGCTCACATTTGAGGCTCGTTTCAACATTGAGTCGTTGAATGGCAATGACAATGGAAATGCCCGGATTAATACGGTGATGGGTATAGAGAAGAAATTCCTGCTGCGTGTCGACGTGCATAAGGGAGGAAGCAATGATGAGGAACGTTTCCTTCAGCTTGCTGCAGATGATAAAGGTAGTATTCGCTATGAGGGCTCTACTAAGATAGAAACCAATAAATGGTATGATGTGGCTGTGGTATTGGATAATAGTAAGAGCGGAAGCGAGCGGATTGCGTTGTATGTAAATGGTGTCAGAGAAACGCTTCAATTATCAAACGGTACGCCGGATGATTTGAAAGAGATCAATCTTACTTCTGATTTCTACATCGGCCAGTCTGATGGTAAACGCCGGTTGAACGGAGCTATCAGTTATGCCCGTATTTGGACAAAAGCCTTGTCGGATCAACAGATCTCCGAGCAGAGCGGCAAGTTGTTGAGTGAGGATAAGGATGGAATGGTAGCTAATTGGTTATTCAATAATGGAAATGGTAATACCAAGACATTTGTGTCCTTGGCAGGAAAGAGCTTCGAAGCAGAGGCGGCAAATATTGTTTCAAGTTGGAAAACAGATCCGATATTGGAAACAAGTACTCCTACAGAATAATTGTAAGAAGATAGGATAATAAAAAAGCCATCCCCGGAATAGACGAAAGTAGGGATGGCTTTTTTTGTAGTGTGCTTACTATTCTTCGGCAGACTATGTCCTGCATGTTGTTGGCAAGGTTATTCCTTGACAGGCTCAGCCGGTTTGTCTTTTGATGTAGTGTCTGTGACGACTGTATCATTGACATTGGCGGCGAGTGCAACCAGTGATGCCTTTGCAGGCGCGTCTTCTTTAGTTACAGTATCTTTTACTACTGTATCATTGACAACTGTTGCATTGATTTCTGTCGGGGCTGTCGCAGCTTCTGCAGAGTTCTGAGCCTTAACAAGGAATGAACCACCACAAACAAACATAAACATTGCTACTACTAATACTAATTTTTTCATAATCGTTTGCTTTAATGATTATTAGACATATGTTTTCAAATCTCTACCTTTGTGTTAAGGAATCGGTTATTGCTTTTCGCTAACGTCTAATTAAAGATCAAAGCGCGTGCCAAAATTAGATAATGTATGATAAGTGATTGATAAATAAGGGAATGAGGAAGATGATGCCAATTAGGATAGTGGGGAAGTATGTGTGGAGTGTGTGGAAACTGTGGCGGGGAGTGTGGAATTATTCCACACTCCCCGCCACAGTTCTTTTATTTAGGTAATCTATTTACTTAATTTCATCCGGCCAGGGACAAGGTTTACCTGTCGCTTTGAAAGTTGGTCGTTGTGCATCTACTTTTCTTAGAAAGTTGCCCAGCTCTTTAGAAAGTTTCTTCACGATGTCCGGATGCTGTGCACTAAGGTCGTTGCTTTCTTCTATATCATCAGGTATGTTGAATAACTCTTTTTTTCCTGTTCCATAGTAATAAATCAATTTCCAGTCACCGTTTCGAACGGCACAATTAAAGTTGATTCCGGGACCGTCATTTCCCCAGTTGTTAGGCATATTCCAGAAAAGACTCCGACCCTTAGCTGGGTTGCCTGTCTGTTTCAGCAGAGGGATGAAACTGATACCGTCTATCGGTTGAACTGTCTGGTAGTTCTTGACACCTGCCATTTCAAGAATAGTAGGGTAGAAGTCTTCTATCAACAAGTAGTTGTTGCATTTGCTTCCCGGAGCTACTACTCCCGGCCAACTGACAATCATCGGTTCGCGGATACCGCCTTCATAAGTAGAACCTTTACCACTGTTCAATGGATAATTCTGTGTATGCAGCTTGCCGTCACGCCATCCGGATTCGGATGCAAGTCCTCCGTTATCACTCATAAAAATGATAATAGTGTTGTTGGCTTCTCCATTCTTTTTCAGCCAGTTCATTAAATCACCTAAACTTTTATCCATTCCTTCAATCAGTGTGGCATAAGCAGCTTCATGGTCTGTCATTCCTTTTTTCTTGTACTTCTCATAGAAGCGCATATCTTTGTTCAAAGGAATGTGGATGGCATATTGCGACATATACAAATAGAAAGGCTGATTATACTTTTTCGCTTTATCCAGTGCTTTAATGGCTTCCAACGTCAATGCTTCAGTTACAAAGGTTTCCGTTCCCCAATATTTCTCTAATCCGGGAACAGACATCAGTGATACCGCTTTCCCATCTTTGGTATGTCCGTAGTTCTCTTCTCCCAGGTAACTGGCAAGTCCACCGGCCGCATGTCCGGCAATATTTACCTCGAATCCCCAATGATGCGGATCTTCCCCTGGAGTATCTATCGCTCCGAAATGGGCTTTTCCACAATGTATAGTATGATAACCGCTGTTCTTTAGCAGTTGCACGAAGGAGGTTCCTACGAAAGTATGATTAGTGCCGGACACTTGACTTACTCCATTGTAATTCCAGTTAGGGACTGCCAGAATGCTATCTTTACGGTCTGTCATTGTATTCTTTTGCAGCGTCCAGTTAGTTACTCGGTGACGTGCGGCGTTGGTTCCGGTGATGAGGCTGCACCGGGTAGGAGAACTGATACTGTTGGCATACGCTTGAGTAAACATCATTCCCTGTTTGGCTAACCGCTCCATATTGGGAGTCTCGTACAATTCGTTATAGTGTGTCTTCTGTGTCCAGAATGGGAGTGAAGTATCCTGCCATCCCATATCGTCTACCATAAAGAGAATGATATTCGGACGTTTGTCCGCGCGTTCTATTTGCATATTGCTTTGTGCTTGCAGATTGGTTACTGCGAGTGGCACAAATGCAAGGGGTAATAATGTTTTTTTATTCATGGGGGTCATTTTATTCTATGGAATATGCATTAAAATTAATAATATCTGGTAATGCGATAGATTCGGTTAAAGATAAGTTCGAGCACTACAAAAAGGAATCATTTCTCACCGTGATGAGAATAAATACTCATAGTAATGAGAACTTTTTCTCATCGCATTGAGAAAATTTTCTCATAGGCATGAGAACACTTGAGAAAATGCAAGAACGTAACTTGTTACAAATCAATATTGTATAATTTCAATTTATTATATAAAGTCTTTCGATCAATATTCAGTAATTGCGCTGCTTTACTCTTATTGTTTCCTGTTTGGCGTAGCGCCTCCAAAATATGCTCTTTTTCAGTCTCTTCATTGCGTAATGCAATGCTCGTATTGCTGGATGCAGGAGTTTCTAAAAGCTCGGTCCCCAATTCCAATAAAGTAATGAAACTGCTTTGTGCCAATAAAGTTGCTCTTTTGACGATGTTCTTCATTTGGCGCAAGTTTCCCGGCCAATGATAATTCATTAAAGCTTGCGATGCTTTTGCATCGAAACCTATCAGGTGTTTATCCAGTTCCTTGTTTGCCTGATCGAGGAAGAAATTGGCAAAGAGTAGAATGTCCTCTTTCCGCTCTTTCAAATCAGGCATCCGCAGAGTAAACTCATTGATACGATGATAAAGGTCTTCACGGAAAGTGCCTTTCTCAATACCCTGTTCCAGATTCTCATTGGTGGCAGACACCAGACGAATATCTACCGATATTTCCTGTGTAGAACCTACCGGACGTATTTTTCTCTCTTGCAAGGCACGAAGCAGTTGTATCTGCACTTCATAACTAAGGTTTCCTATCTCATCCAGAAAGATAGTACCACCGTTGGCTGCAACGAAAGCACCCGTTTTATCTGTCAGAGCACCTGTAAACGAACCTTTCACATGACCGAAAAATTCGGAAGCAGCCAGTTCTTTGGGGATAGATCCACAATCTACGGCAATAAACGGTTTATCGTTTCGTTTGCTAAGTTGATGAATACGGTGTGCCACATACTCTTTTCCTGTTCCGCTGGAGCCGTTGATAAGTACGGACATATTGGTCGGAGCTACCAGACCTACATAATTATAGAGCTGTTTGGCTGCATCACTTTCTCCTTCCAGATAAGCACGATGATTTTCTGTTGAATCTTTAGATGAAGTAGAAGAGCCTTTTTTCGAAGAAGATTTAGCTGTGTTATGAGTAGCGGGAGTTTCTCCGGACTGCAGACATTCAGAAATTTTCTTCAGTAATTCTTCCGGATTTACCGGTTTGGCTATATAATCACGTGCTCCCAGTTTCATTGCCTGTACGGCGGACTGTATATCCGCATAGCCGGTCATGATAATCAAAGGAATGTCCATACCTTGTTCGTTCATCCATTTCAGCAGTTCGATGCCTTCATGGTCGGGCAGCCGCAGGTCTGATAGAATCAGATCGACGTTTTGGCTTTCGATATGTTTTCGGGCGCGGGCAATATTACTCACTGATGATACTTCAAAGCCCTTTTTGCCTAGCCAGGTTTTTAGCATCATTCCAAAAGTGATATCATCTTCAACGATCAATATGGAGCTCATTATGTCAGGTTTTGATTCTTTTAAGTCACAAAGGTAAGAGGATTTAGGCGAAAGTAGTATATTTGCAAACTTAAATTAAATAAAAGTGTTATGAAAAAGATTCTATTGATCATATTAACCATATCGTTTTGCGGACTTACTGCCTGCAAAACCGGAACAAAAAAAGGAGGAGACATGGATAAAGAAACGTTGGTAAAGATTGAAACAACTTTAGGAGACATTGAGGTGAAACTATACAATGAGACACCGAAACATCGTGATAATTTTATCAAACTGGTGAAGGACGGAGTTTATGAAGGTACACTGTTTCACCGTGTTATCAAAGATTTTATGATTCAGGCCGGTGACCCGGACTCAAAAAATGCGCCGAAAGGAAAAATGCTGGGTACCGGAGACGTAGGTTATACCGTTCCCGCTGAATTTGTATATCCTAAATATTTCCATAAAAAAGGTGCCCTGTCCGCTGCCCGTCAGGGAGATAACGTGAACCCGAAGAAAGAATCTTCCGGTTGCCAGTTCTATATAGTGACAGGTAAAGTGTATAACGACTCTACCTTGCTGGGTATGGAAAGCCAGATGAATGAGAATAAGATAAATGTTATTTTCAATACACTGGCACAGAAACACATGAAGGAAATCTATAAGATGCGGAAAGCAAATGATGAAAACGGTCTTTATGATTTGCAGGAAAAACTGTTTGCGCAGGCACAGGAAATGGCAGCCAAACAACCGGAATTTCATTTCACTCCGGAACAGATTGAAGCCTATACAACGGTGGAGGAACTCCGCATCTGGATGGCGAATATACTGTGTTCGGCGAAGTAGTGAAAGGAATGGATATTGTGGATAAAATCCAGCAGGTGAAAACTGACCGTAGCGATCGTCCCGAAGAAGATGTAAAAATAACAAAGGTGACAATACTTGACTGAAATATATGAAAATCAACAGGCATATTCTTGATAATGGGTTACGTCTGGTACATTCGCAGGACGAAAGTACGCAGATGGTTGCCCTTAATATATTATATAATGTGGGAGCTCGCGACGAAGATCCCGAACATACCGGTTTTGCACATTTGTTCGAACACCTGATGTTCGGAGGTTCGGTGAATATTCCCGATTATGATATGCCGCTTCAATTGGCGGGTGGAGAGAATAATGCCTGGACGAATAATGATATAACCAATTACTACCTCACTGTACCTCGTCAGAATGTAGAAACCGGCTTTTGGTTGGAATCCGACCGGATGTTGAGTCTTGATTTTAGCGAACGGAGTCTGGAGGTACAGCGGGGAGTAGTAATGGAAGAATTCAAGCAGCGATGTTTGAATCAGCCTTATGGGGATATCGGACATCTTTTGCGTCCTCTGGCTTATCAGACGCATCCTTATCAATGGCCTACTATCGGAAAAGAGTTGTCGCATATTGCCAATGCTACGCTGGAAGAAGTGAAGGTATTCTTTTTCCGTTTTTATGCTCCTAATAATGCCATATTAGCTGTGACCGGTAATATCTCTTTCGAAGAGGCGGTTGCTTTGACAGAAAAATGGTTCGGCTCTATTCCTCGTCGGGAAGTTCCTCAACGGAACCTGCCACAAGAACAGGAACAGACGGAAGAACGGCGGCTGACGGTAGAGAGAAATGTTCCTCTCGATTCTTTATTTATGGCATACCACATGCCTGCCCATTGCCATCCGGATTATTATGCATTTGATATTTTGTCGGATGTGTTGAGCAACGGACGTTCCAGCCGGTTGAACCAGCGTTTGGTACAACAGAAACAATTATTTTCGAGTATAGATGCTTATATTTCCGGCAGTGTAGATGCGGGGTTATTCCATATTAGTGGTAAACCTTCGGCAGGTGTCACCCTGGAACAGGCGGAAGCGGCAGTGCGGGAAGAACTGGAACTGTTGCAGCAAGAATTGGTTGACGAACAGGAACTGGAAGAAAGTGAAGAATAAATTCGAATCGACGCAGATATTCGGCAATATCAATTATTTGAATGTGGCAACCAACCTGGCTTGGTACGAATTGCTTGGCCGGGCGGAGGACATGGAAAAAGAGGTCGATCGTTATCGGTCTGTCACGGCTGAACAATTGCGGGCGGTAGCTCAATCTGCTTTCCGTAAGGAGAACGGAGTAATACTATATTATAAGAAACAACAAAATTAAATTCTCCCTTTTTATAATCTATCAGTGAAAGGGGAAAGTCCCTTTGCCTGAAAATGGAGATACGTTTAGGTAACGGAAAAGTAAATGAGACATATTTATAGTACATATAAAGAGCATTATAAAGCACTAATTTTTCTCGGACTGCCGATTGTGATCGGTCAAATAGGAGTAATCGTTCTTGGATTTGCGGATACGTTAATGATCGGGCATCATAGTACGATTGAGCTGGGAGCAGCTTCCTTCGTCAATAATGTGTTCAATCTGGCGATTATTTTCAGTACGGGTTTTTCGTATGGGCTGACTCCCATTGTGGGAGGTTTGTATGGAACCCGCCAGTATGCCCCTGCGGGACAGGCTTTACGCAACAGTTTGCTGGCAAACCTGATGGTTGCATTGCTGCTGACTGTCTGTATGACTGTTCTTTATCTAAATATAGAACGTCTCGGACAGCCGGAAGAATTGATTCCCCTGATTAAACCGTATTACCTTGTTTTGCTCGCTTCACTAGTGTTTGTCATGCTTTTCAATGGATTCAAGCAGTTTACAGACGGAATTACGGATACAAAAACCGCTATGTGGATATTGCTTGGTGGAAATGTCTTGAATATCATAGGAAACTATATCCTGATTTATGGAAAGCTCGGATTGCCCGAGTTAGGTCTGTTGGGAGCAGGTGTCAGCACGCTGTTCTCGCGTATCGTGATGGTGATTATATTTATCATCATCTTTATGCGTAGTCCGCGTTTTGTCCGCTATAAGATTGGCTTTTTCCGTTTGGGATGGTCACGAGCTGTATTTGGGCATTTGAATGGTCTCGGATGGCCGGTTGCTTTTCAAATGGGAATGGAGACAGCCTCCTTTAGTCTAAGTGCGATCATGATCGGTTGGCTGGGTACTATCGCTCTGGCTTCTCATCAGGTTATGCTGGCTATTTCGCAGTTTACATTTATGATGTATTACGGTATGGGTGCTGCTGTGGCTGTTCGTGTCAGTAACTTCAAAGGTCAGAATGATATCATTAATGTACGTCGTTCGGCTTATGCCGGTTTTCATTTGATGATGGCGTTGGGTGTTGTGCTTTCTTTGATTGTCTTCCTTTGCCGGAATTACTTGGGAGGCTGGTTTACCGACAGTCAGGAAGTGGCTGCTATGGTGACCTCTCTAATCTTCCCTTTCCTCGTTTACCAGTTTGGCGACGGACTGCAGATTACTTTCGCCAATGCTTTGCGTGGAATCTCAGATGTAAAACTGATGATGATTATCGCCTTTGTCGCCTATTTCATTATTTCTCTTCCTGTAGGTTGTTTCTGCGGCTTTGTCATGGGATGGGGAGTAGTAGGTGTCTGGATGGCATTTCCTTTTGGTTTGACGAGCGCAGGATTGATGCTTTGGTGGCGTTTTCATCACATGACGAAACTCCCCGAACCTCACCCCCAAAACCTGATGCTAAATACTTGATAATTAAAACTTAATACTTAACCCCAATGGCTTCCTTCCGTTTTACAAAGTTGAAAATAACCGCCGGTTACACTTTGTTGCTGGCGATCCTCCTTTTCTCGCTGGTGTTTGTACATCGTGAGATGGAAGCATTGTCGGCCGCCGACGATCAACAGAATTTAAGAACAGACAGTTTATTGACCCTTCTCCATGAGAAAGATCAAAACACGATTCAGATGTTGCGGGTGCTAAGTGAGGCAAACGACAGCCTTCTCTCTGCTTCGGAAATCGAAGAAATCATATCCGAACAGGATTCTGTGATTACCCAGCAACGGGTACAACATCGGGTCATCACCAAACGTGACTCGTTAATCACTACTCCTAAAAAGAAGGGATTCTTCAAACGACTCGCCGAAGTGTTTTCCCCTTCTAAACAAGACAGTGCCGTATTAGTAAATACATCGTTGGAAGTAGCCACTGATACCATTCTCCAACCGACCACTTCTAAAGATTCTCTTCAGCAGAAAATCCGCATGGCTACCGAAGAAAAACGGTTGCAACGGAGGAAAACAATCCGGCGTACCAGTACAAAGTACCAGCGGATGAATACGCAGTTGACGGCACGGATGGATAGCTTGATTAAACAGTATGAGGAAGAAATGACCTTGCGTGCCCGTCAGGATGCCGAACTTCAGCAGGAAGTGAGGATGCGGTCGGCATGTATCATCGGCGGTATCGCGGTTGGTGCCGTACTATTATCGGCTTTTTTCCTGATATTGATTATGCGGGATATTTCCCGTAGCAACCGTTACCGCCAGCAATTGGAGGTGGCGAATAAACGGGCGGAAGATTTGCTGATCGCCCGTGAAAAATTAATGCTTGCCATTACCCATGATTTTAAAGCTCCGTTAGGCTCAATTATGGGATATACCGAACTCCTGTCCCGATTGACAGAAGATGAACGGCAACGATTCTACCTCGACAATATGAAAAGTTCTTCAGAACATTTATTGAAGTTAGTCAGTGACTTGCTTGATTTCCACCGTCTTGATCTCAATAAAGCGGAAGTGAATCGCGTAACCTTTAACCCTTCCCAGCTATTCGACGAAATTTATGTCAGTTTCGAACCTTTGACCGCTGCCAAAGGTTTAGCCTTGCAATGTCACGTCGTCCCGGAACTGAATGGAAGATATATCAGTGATCCTTTGCGACTCCGGCAAATTGTGAACAACCTTTTGTCCAATGCCGTAAAGTTTACTCAAAAAGGAGAAATTAGCCTGACAGCCAGTTATGATTCTTCTAAGTTAACCATCGCCATTGCCGATACAGGAAAAGGAATGGCATCAGAAGATCGTGAACGTATCTTCCAAGAATTTACACGTCTTTCCGGTGCGCAGGGGGAAGAAGGTTTCGGACTCGGACTCTCTATTGTGAAGAAATTGGTAACTTTGCTTGAAGGAACCATTGACGTGCAAAGCACATTAGGAAAAGGGAGCTGTTTTACTGTAACTTTACCTCTTTATCCGGTAGGTAAATTCCTTGCAGAGAGCGAATCTCCGGAAAGTGAATCTTCGGAGAATGAAAGTCCATACGCTCTCAAACAGTCGGCTGCCATTCCTCCCATGAAAGTCATTCGTGTGCTTTTGATTGATGACGATAAGATTCAGCTGAATCTGACTGCCGCCATGTTGAAACAGCATGGTATTGATGCAGTGTGCTGTGAACAGCTGGAACAGCTGATTGAACAACTTCGCTCTTCCGTCTTCGATGTATTGCTGACAGATATACAAATGCCTGCCATTAACGGGTTTGATCTGGTAAAACTATTACGGGCTTCTAATATACCACAAGCAAAAACAATCCCTGTTATTGCTGTGACTGCCCGTAGTGAAATGGATAAAGCCGCTTTACATGAACATGGTTTTGCCGGTTGTTTGCATAAACCGTTTACAGTAAAGGAATTGTTGCTAACAGTAAATGAAGGTCAACTTTCGGCCGATGAAGCGCATATAACAGAAGATATGCAACTAAATGTAAATGCCCTCACTTCTTTTTCGGAGGATGATCCTGAAGCTACACATTCCATTATCCAAACATTTATAGAGGAAACACAAAAGAGTGCTGACCGGATGGTGCAGGCATTAAATGCTAAGGAGGTGGATGAAATAGCTGCAATAGCTCACAAACTTCTTCCTCTTTTTACATTGATTGGAGCTGGGAATGCTGTAATTCTACTGAGTTGGTTGGAGGCAAGGCGTGGGGAGGACTTTTCTACGGAAATAAATGAAAAGGTTGAGAGCATTCTTCAAGAAATTCAGAAAATCCTGAAAGAGGTAAACGGTGTAGAGTGTTCGAATATTCTTAATTCTGAAATATGATTTAATGTTTATTTATTGTTTTTTTCTATCGTTTATTTCTATATTTGCTGTCTAAAACTTGCTAAATGATACGTGAGCCTGGTTTTTCTATTAATCGGAAAGATATATTTGAAAGATTGTTCAGTGATTATTACGGGATATTAGTATGTTATGCTCAAAAATATACGAAACGTGAAGATATAGCTGAAGATATCGTACAAGATGTATTTGCATCTTTGTGGGAAGAAAATCGTATATTTCCTTCGCAAGCGAATTTTCGTTCATTTCTTTATATTTCGATAAGAAATGCGGCTTTTGATTATTTGCGACATCAAAATGTAGAAAGTCGTTATATTGAAGAAGCTTTGACTGCAAATCGTTTCTTGTCGGATGATTCTTTTCAGAAAGAAGAAGTTTTTCGCTTACTATTTAAACAGATTGATTTACTTCCGGAACGTTGTCGGGAAATATTCTTGTTACATCTGGAAGGTTATGATAATGATGCTATTGCTAAAAAATTATCGTTGTCAATAGAAACTGTTAAAACTCAAAAGAAACGTGCAATGAAAACTCTTCGGAACAATCTGAAAGAGAAATTGCAAAAAAAATATCCAGATACCTCATTTTTTATTCTTTTCTTGTACCTCGATTTATATCTATAATCGTTTGTGTAATACAAATGATAATTAGATAGTATGGAGATTGAAAAACTAATTGTTAAATACTTGGTCGGGTGTTTATCTAAAGAAGAAGACCAAATTCTAAAAAAATGGTTGCAAGAGGATGAATCTCATCTGCGTTTTTTTCAGAAAATCAACTTGGATAAGACTGCTGTTGAGGATTATCGTCAATATCATCGTTTTGATGCTAAATCGGATGAGGCTTTCCGTAAAGTATGGACCTCTTTACATAAGGGAACTAGAAGGATATCAACGCAAAGAAAAATAGGCTTTTTTTCTCGTCGTTGGTTGAAGATTGCTTGTGCTCTACTGATATTGCTATTTTCTGTAGGGGGAGGACTCTATTTTTACTATGAGGCATCACGAATAACTCCTGGAGAGTCAAAAGCAATATTGACTTTAGAAGATGGTAGTGCTAAACAATTGAAAAAATCAGGGCAAGAACATTGGATTTATATAGGTGATACACCTATTGCAAGAGAGTATGATGGGATGATTGTTTATCATATCCCAGAAACATCAAAAGTGGAAATAAGTCAACAGAATACTTTGTCTGTTCCTCGTGGAGGAGAATTTCGATTAACTTTATCAGATGGAACAAGGGTACATTTGAATTCTTTATCAGAGTTGAAATATCCGGTTAGTTTTAAAGGTATGAATGAACGAACTGTAGAATTGAAAGGGGAGGCCTTTTTTGAAATAGCGAAAGATTCATTACATCCATTTAAAGTAGAAACTCAAGGAATTTTGATACAGCAGTTTGGGACGGCGTTTAATGTGAAGTCTCGTGTGAAAGGAAAAGTTGAAGTTGCTTTAGTGCAGGGTAGCATTGGAATTTATACTCAATCTCAAAAGTTGCATAAACTATCACCAGGACAGCTAGCCATATGGGATGCTTCTACGGATCTTTTATCAGTTGAAAATAAAGATTTGTTATTAAATACCGCTTGGCATTCTAATCGTTTTATTTTTTATGATGAGAGTCTGGGAAGTCTGATGGAAGAACTTGCATTGTGGTATAATGTAGATGTTGATTTCTTAGATAAATCATTGAAAGAACTTCATTTCACAGGCAGTTTATATCGATATGACGATATAGCTGTCATTTTGAATGCTATCGAAGAGACAGTAAATGTTGACTTTAAGATTTCCGGACTTCGTATTAAAATTGATCGGAAGAATAAATAATAATATATAAGTGATTATGAGAATTCTAATTATTATAATGTTGCTATGTACAACATTAGTCCCTAATTACCTGTATGCCATTTCTCATGAAAATTATAGTGAGGAATCGTTCTTGTTCGTTGGTGAAGATTATATGCAAGAGAATTATAAGGTAACGTTACATTTGAGTGGTGTTTCTGTTAGTACATTGTTTAATGAGATCCAAAAACAGACCAAACTGGATTTTGTTTATAATACAGAATTATTGGAGACTATAACACCGATTTCCGTTACGGCAGAAAAGGAATCAGTTTTTGATGTTTTGAATCGTTTGTTTAATGGAACAGGTTTTATTTTTAAAAAGTCTGGCAATATTATCACTGTTAATAAAAAAGAAGAACTACAGCGGGATGATAAATTCTTAGTAACAGGAGAAGTAAAGGATGATACCGGTGAACCATTAGTCGGTGTAACTATACAACAAAAGGATACTCGTAATATTACGATAACGGATATGGATGGACGCTATTCAATTCAAGTGTCTAGTAAGGCAGAGGCTTTTTTAACTTTTTCATTTGTGGGGATGAAAACGAAAACAGTACCCGTTAAGGGAAGAGTACTTAATGTAAAACTTGTTCAGGATGCGATTTCTATTGATGATGTCGTGGTTGTAGGAGCGTATGGTACAGCACAAAAGAGGCTAGACCAAGTCGGTAGTGCTTTTCAAGTGAATGCTGACCAGTTAAAAGCATTACCAGCTTTACGAGTGGATAAAATGTTGGATGGCTTGATTCCGGGAGTGAAAATTGATCCGAATACAGATTCACCGGATAATACACGTGCACGTTACAATGTAAGGGTTCGTGGAGATGCTTCTCTATCTGCTTCGAACGAGCCATTGTGGGTTGTGGATGGGACTCCTATTTATACAGGTGAACATACTAATTTGATTCCTGGAATGAGTACGACTATCAGTCCGTTATCTTTTATCAATCCTGATGATATTGAGTCAATAACAGTATTGAAGGATGCTACGGCAACTTCCATTTACGGAGCGAATGGTGCAAACGGAGTCATATTGATAACAACTAAAAAAGGAAAAGAAGGTGACTTGCGTATTCATTTAACGGCTCAATATGGAGTTGCAAAGATTGATAAGAGTACTAGTCCGAAAGTTCTGAATGCCAATCAATATCTAATGTTAGCTAAGGAAGCTTATCAAAATGCAGGGAACGATTTAAAATACTTTCCCTATACTGATAATGAAATGAACAAATACAGCCTTACAAATACAGATTGGACAGATGTGTTTTATGATACCGCTAATACTTTTCAAACAAATTTATCTTTAATGGGAGGGGCTCGGAATACAGCGTATTATTTATCTGCTTCTTATTTAGAGAATACAGCAACGGTGAAAGGGAATAAACAACAGCGTTTTTCTATTCGTTCTAATTTGGATTTTACTTTTCTTCGAAAGTTTAAGGTCTCGGTTGATCTTGCTACTTCTTATAATGTGAATGATTTGTTTAATCCAGGAAGGGATTATTATGAGTACTTACCGATATTCGAACCATATAATGAAGATGGAACTTTTCGTCTTTACAATAAGGTTATATCCGGAAAAGAAACGGATGGAAGCCCTAAATGGTCGGAGAACCGTTTCTTGAACAGTGTAGCGGAAAGGGAAGAGAATATTTATAATCAAAAGACTTTATATACGAATGCCAATTTAATGTTGAGATATGATATTCTTTCAGGGTTATCTTACACAGGACAATTTGGTGTTGATTATCAGTCAGGTAAGGAAGAAATTTATTATGCTCGTACTAATTGGTCCGGAATGACGAGCGCTGATGGTCCGATAGGTTATTCCACTAGAAACTCATTAAATATGATGAACTGGACTACTGTACATCGCATTAATTATAAGCAGTCTTTTGATAAACATGATATAAGTGGATTATTGGGGATTGAGGCTGGTTCACAGGACTATGTGACACTTGGAGTTACAGGGTCAGGCTTCATTAATGATCATATTCAAGATGTGTCTTATGCAAAAGAGCGTAAAGGGACTAATACTAGTAAGACGAAACGCAAAGCTTCTATGTTAGGGCAGCTTAGTTATTCTTACGATCATCGATATTATGTGACATTAAATGGACGTAGAGACGGAAATTCACAATTTGGGTCAGATGTACGCTGGGCTAATTTTGGTTCTATAGGAGTTTCTTGGAATGTTCAGAATGAGAGTTTTTACAATATTCCATGGATGAATATTTTGAAAATAAAAGCTAGTTATGGGGCAAATGGAAATTCCCGCTTAGGTTCTCAGGAAGCTCTTGGCTTATATTCTTATGGGGAAAGTTATTCTTATGCAGGAGAAATAGGTGGTGTTATGTCGGGCTGTCCAAACAGCCGTTTGAGTTGGGAAACTACTTATATGACAAATATAGGTGTTCGTGTACGCTTGTTCGATCGTTTGGATATAGAAGTTGAAGGGTATCATAATAAGACAACTAATTTGTTGAGTAATTTAGATGTTTCTCGAACGACAGGTGATACTCGTGTGTATAGAAATGTAGGAACAATATTAAATAAAGGGATTGAAGTGACTATAACTAGTCACAATTTCCGGCCGAAGAAAGATGGTGATTTCAGTTGGTTAACTGATCTGAATCTAGCACATAATAGTAATAAACTCTTAGAGCTATATAATGGCATTCAGAAAAATATGGGTGAGATGGTTTGGAGGGAAGGATATGACATACATACATATAACTTAGTGCGCTGGGCTGGAGTTGATCCTCGTGACGGAGCACCTTTGTGGTATGATGCAAAAGGGAATATAACACGGATTTACAGTACGGATAACCGTGTCCCGTATAAGAGTTCAACTCCTGTCCTAGCTGGTGGCTTGACAAATACTTTAACGTACAAAGATTTTAGTTTGCGCTTTATGTTCAATTATTCAATAGGAGGCTACGGATTTACATCTTTCGGTAGGGCAAGTAATTCGGATGGGTTGAATATAATGACGGAAAATCAGTCTATTGACCAGTTGAATCGTTGGCAAAAATCCGGCGATTTAGTGCTGAACCCTAAACCAATATGGGGTGTCTCTACTCAGTCGGTGATGAACTCTACCCGTTATTTGTATAACAAAACTCAGGTTCGTTTGCAGAATCTAGTATTTTCCTATCGAATTCCCCGGACAATTCTACATTCGACTGGCTTAAAAGATTGTTCTATTTCTTTAATTGGAGATAATTTATGGGTCTGGACCCCTTATTCGGGAAAGGATCATAATTCTTATAAAACATGTATGAGTGGTTATCCGATGGAAAGATATTTCTCGATAGCACTAAATGTAGGATTATAATTAAATAGGTTTAAGATAACATGAAAAAAAGAATATATCTACTAGTCGGTGCTTTATGCATCATTATGCAATTGGTTAGCAGTTGTACCAATTTTTTAGAAGTTGAAGAAAAAGGAAAAACAACAATCCCTTCATTCCTTTCAGATCCTGACGGACTTAATGCAGGGCTGGTTGGCGCATATAATAAGATGTATGCTTATTATGACAATGAGTTTACAAAATATCCGGATGTTGCCGGAAATATGTTGTCAATGAAGTATGTCTCTGCAGGAGCAGATATGCTTGATCAGTATAATTTTACTTCTGATGCTTTACAAGAGACAGGAGCTGTAGGGTATATTTGGCGTAAAATATATGAAGCCTTGGCAAATGTGAATAATGTAATTCAATATCAGCCTCAGGTGATTTCAGCTTATCCGAATGCAAAGGATATGTGTCAACGTATTCTCGGAGAAGCTTTATTCTTGAGGGCATTGTGCCATTTCGATTTATGTAGGGTATATGCACAACCTTATAATTACACGTCAGATGCTTCACATTTAGGAGTTCCTATTCTATTAAAAACTCCAGGTCCCGATGATAATGTTTCCAGGGAGAGTGTTAAGAAAGTATATTTACAAATTTTAGCAGATTTGGAACGAGCTGCCGATTGTTTCAGGGGCATTGAATCAAGTGGAATATATTATGCTTCTTTACAAGCGGTCAACGCATTATATTCGAGAGTCTATTTGTATATGGAAGATTGGAATAACGCCCTGAAGTATGCAAAACTGGCAATTGGGACAGGGAAACTGTCTCAAGGAGATACCTATTTAAATATGTACCAGGATCTTTCTACTACGGGAGAAGCTATCTTTCGATTGAATGGAATAGATCAATCAGGAAAATTAAAGGCTTTTTATGATGCTTCCTGTGTTCCTGCAGATACATTATTTACGTTGTTCGATGAAGGAGATATCCGTCTTGGCTTACTTAGAAATAAAGATGGAATAGCTTATTGTTCCAAATATTATTCTCTAAAACAGCCAGATAATCAAGTGAATAGGGATGATCCATTTGTTTTCCGTCTTTCCGAAATGTATATGAATGCTGCTGAAGCAGCTTGGCATCTGAAAGATTATACAGCTGCTTCCGGATATCTTAAATCTATTTTGGAGCGTGCTGTAGATACAGACTATGCAGTCAATACACTTAGTCAATATTCAGACGCAAAACTGATACAACTGATAGAGAAGGAACGTGTAAAGGAACTCTGTTTTGAGGGACATAACTTCTTTGACATTATACGCTGGAAGCAGGATCTTAAACGTGAGGAAAATACGAATTCTTCAGTGGAAAAGATCGTTTATCCTAGTGATTATTTTGTATTGCCTATTCCGCAAGTAGAATTGAATGCGAATACAAATATGCAACCCAATCCGACAGTAAACAATTAAAAATAAATCATTTATGAGATCACTATACTTTATATTACTAATAAGCTGCCTTTGGGCATGTACTACTGATGAGAAAGAGCCTTATGATACGCCTTTTATTCATATTATGACAGATAAAGGTGTATCTAAAGTTATTGTCAAGTCGGATGTGAATAACATTAATACTTATAGTGTGTATCTGAGTTCGAAACCTCTGACTGAGAATCTGGAAGTGAACTATCAAGTCATAGTAGGAGATGGTCTGAAATCCGGTGTTGATTTTGAACTGGTAACAAAGGGTAGTACATTAACTTTTCTACCGGGTATTTATGATATGCCCATACGCATCCGATGGATGCCAAATCATTTAGATGAGAACAAAGACAATACAATAACCATTCGTTTGACTGGCAATAATCAAGGACTGACTATGGGGCTTCCAGGTCCCGACGGTTTACAGCGCGAACTGGTGATAGAGAAACAGAATTAATGAAGGAGTAGAATGAAAAAGTTTTTATGGCTGATTTTTATAGGCTTATTGCTAAGCCCTGTTGTATACGGGCAATCATCGGAGTTCTTACAGTATGATAAGAATCTGATTGTAAGAAAACTGGATAATGGATTAACCTATTATATTTACCCGAATACGAATCCCAAAGGGGAAGCCGTTTATCGTTTGTTTGTGAAGGCTGGTTCCGTCATGGAGAAGGAGAATCAACGAGGATTGGCTCATTTCCTAGAACACATGGCATTTAATGGTAGTTATCATTTCCCCTCTGATGGTATGGTTCGTTTCTTAGAGTCGAAAGGAGCCAAATTCGGGAAAGATTTAAACGCGCACACCTCGTTTAATGAGACTGTGTATAAATTGCAGTTGCCTTCATCCAATCCTCAAATGGTAGATTCAACATTAACTATCTTAGCTGATTGGGCAGGCGGGCTTTCTATCGATTCAATGCAGGTAGAAAAAGAACGTGGAGTTATACTTTCGGAATGGTTGTCGAAGAGAGATGCCAAACGCGATAGTGATACAGCTTTTCTATTGGAGCTTCTGAATAGTTCGCACTATTCCGAACGAATGACTATTGGTGATACGGCTGTCATTAGAAACTGTAAACGAGAGGATATTCTGGATTATTATCAAACATGGTATCATCCTTCACTAATGGCTGTGGCCGTTGTAGGTGATATAAATCCTGAACAGGTTGAGACGCTTATAAAGGAGAAATTCGGGAAACTATCGTCTCTTGCCTCTCCTATTTGGAAGCAATGCCACATTCCTGTTTATAAAAAGGAAGCGGTAAAGATACTTACCAATGAATCGCTGAAAACAATAGAATTGGATATGATTCAGTTGCTGCCACTTTCAAAACCGGTTCAGACAGCAAAGGATTATAAGGCTTATTTGACCCGAACATTATTGAATCGCCTTTTTAAGATGCGAATGAATGCTTGGGCTTTTGAAAATCCTTCTTATAGGAAAGCCAGTATTCAGTACTCAAGTTTTCTGAATGCAACTGGAGTATTGCTATGTTCGGTAGAATTACTACCTGGGAAAATGGAAAAAGGTATTTCGGAGTTTATTGCACAGCAACAGCAAATCTTTCGTTATGGGTTTACTGAGACGGAAATAGAACGTGCCAAAAAGGTTATTTATAATAACTTGGAGAATAAACTTCAAAATCAGCAAAATCCTGCTTCCGTTGAATTAATGAACGATATTTATGCCGATTTTTATGTAGGAAACAGATTTACCTCATTACAAGAAGAGTATCGATTAGTTCAACGATATTTTCCAGAACTAGACTCTGTTGCTTTGGTTAGGAATTTGGCAAAAGTATATTCACCCCAAAAGATGCATTATCTATTGCGAGCAAATGAAAAAGCTAATAAGGAAGTGAATGGAGATGCGACTTTGATGTCAATTATAAAAGAAGCCAGAAAACAATCTTCGAAACGGTATAATAAATATTTTTCTGTACCGGATGAATTATGCCAATTACCGTCGGGGGGACATATTGTCAGAGAAGAAAATATACCAGAGATAGGAGCTGTGTCTCTTTGGCTAAATAATGGCACGCGCATTATATTTAAGTCTTCAGAACTCGATAAGGGGAAGGTGTTGTTGACTGGTTTTCGGAAAGGAGGGCTTTATTCTTTAGATTCTTTACATTATTATACAGGTCTATTCGCTCCCAGTATTATTTCACTTTCTGGAGCCGGAAATTTTTCAAGGGATGCATTGAACTATTTTCTGGCAGGAAACTCTGCTTCTATGCGTCTACTTGTTGATAAGACACGTACTGGGCTAGCTGGAGTATCGCAGGTAAAGGATATGGAAACAATGTTTCAACTACTCTATACCAAATGGATGTACCCTCAGTTGGATACAGCAATTTGTAAACAAACAATAGAGAAGACAAAAGAAAATTATCGTGTCAAGCAAAAAAGTCCGACGGAGTTTTTTCAGGAAGAACTAATGTGGCTTTTGAACGGACGAAATTACACAAATACAATACTTTCTGATTCTTTAATAACACGATATGTAAAGCAAGAGGATATGCTTCCTCTATTCAATCGTTTTTATGGTGCAGCGAAAGATTACACATTTGTTATTTTGGGAGACTGTACTATACAGGATATAAAGCCGTTAATCACTACATATATTGGTGGATTACCTAAAGGATCGAATGATACGGATTGGTGTTATACAGAACGTAATATACCTTATAAATCCTGTTCATTGATACGTCACACGGGGGATTCTCCTAAAGCATCAGTTTCATTGATTTTCCAGCAAGACAGTTTGTTAGAGGAGTTTAGCTCATTCACATTGAAATCGAATGTAATGAAAGCGATGTTGCGCACTTGTTTACTTAACCGTTTGCGTGAGGAAATGGGAAAAGTCTATAGTGTAAGCGTAGCTTCGAGTGCGGGTTTATATCCTTCTTTCTTATCACGAACGATGATTGGATTTGTCTGCTTGCCAGAGGATGTTGATAGTTTGGTTAATGCTACACAAGAAGAATTACAAAGACTTTATGAATATCCGGAATCATTTGACGGTATATTAACGGATGTTAAACGTAATCTTTTGAAAGATTTTGAATTGGATAAACAAAAAAACTCTTTTTGGACTTCTTGGATTCGCAATTCCATATTCAATCAACAGGAGGATTGGAAATATCTGAATAATTATGCACAAACAGTAAATAGTATAACAGCAAAAGATATTTCTTCTTTTGCAAAATCTTTATTGAGCACTACTCCCATGATAAAAGCTGTGCTTTACCCTAAAAATTAGTAATAATATGATTGTATAACAGGACTCCGGTCCACAAATATTTATGGTATGAATAGAATGAAAGATTTATTTTGGATGGCAGTAATTGTTTTGTTTGCTGCGTTTTCATCTTGTTCGGATGACAAGAATGATGGGACAGATGAAGGAGTTGAAGCTAAGCTGTTAACCTTTGGGTTTTATGCTGAAGATAATTCAAGTATATTATCAGATGATTATATAGCTACCCTATCTTCCACAACAGCTAAGGTTACTATGCCTGCATTTATAGATAAAAGTGCACTTGTCGCTCGCTTTACGACGAACGATGGTAATATCGTCTTGGTAGATGGAGTTACACAAGTTAGTGGTGCTACTGCCAATGATTTTACAGCTCCTGTAGATTACATTGTTAGTAATGGAAAACAGAATGTAAAGTATACGATAACAGTTGCTAAGTCTTCTAATATGGCTTGGGTAAGAATGCCGGACTTTACAGCGACATCAGTTTTCAGTGGATCTGTTTTAAAAATAAACCCGGTGGATCAAGTTCCATATCTTGGTTTTAAACTAAAAGAAGAAGAGAAAATGGCTGTCATAAAACTTGTTGATGGTACAACTTGGACAGCAGTTGGTTCTTTAGAAGGCTTTGGAGGAGAAGTTAGTTTGTCAAATTATGATTTTGATATTGACAAGGATGGAATTCCTTATGTCGTTTATTCTGATAACAGTGCTACCACAGTTGCAGGTGCTGCGTCTTTAATGAAATGGAATGGGACTACCTGGAATTATGTAGGTAATCAAGGATTTGTAAATGCTCAATCTCAGCAATTACATTTAAGAGTATTAGATAATGGAGAGACTATTGTTTCACAAGTGAACAATAGCAACAAAGTTTCTTTTCCAAGGCGAGTGTTAGTTATGTCTATTTATCAGAACAGTTGGGCGAGTAGTGAATTACCACTTTTGGCTTCCGGGACTCCAATCTATAATTGTAATCTTGCTAAGACAGAGCATGCTGCCTATCTGTTGGTGGTTAACCGTGGGGCAGTAGCAGGCGTAAATTATGGTCATTCAGTATATGAATATAAAAATGGAACATGGAGTATTCTATTAAATAACTATGTAGAACCAAATGCTACTCAGACTGGTATTGTTGGATTGGATATTGAAGCAGAAGAAAATGGTACACTTTATATCTTAACAAGTGATGATGCAGTGACATCAGGTGTGTATAACTTGAGACTAAAGAAATATGATCCGGTAACAAAACAATGGTCCACAGTAGGAGGAAATCCATTGCCTTTGGATTTTAAAACCTCAACTTCAACTTCAGTGGCCATATCAATAGCTCCTGATGGTACTCCTTTTGTTGCCTACAGAGATGAACAAGATCAAGATTATCCAAAGGTTATTTATTTGGATAATGAAACTAAGCAATGGTCAGATCCTCATAAATTAGCAGATATTGCTTCTAGTAATTTGAATATAGCTTTCTCCTCCACAGGAGTTGGATATATTTCATTTACAGATGACAATAACCATGCTATAGTTTTTAAATATACAGATAAGTAAACGTTATGCTTTTAATAAAATAATGTAAATGCGAGGAAGGGTATAGATGGTTTTTATCTTAATATATCCTTCCTTGTTTTTATCTTAATAAGATGAAAAAATGAAAAAGTTCATGATTATATATATATTCTTCTTATTAGGCAGTTTTGTTTCCACAAAATGTTTGGCTCAAGATGTTGCTTGGATAGAAGGTTGTGTCTATGAAGATGGTAATCAAAATGGGATTCAGGACAAAGGAGAAAAAGGTATTTCGGGAATAGCCATATCTAATGGAGATACTGTTCTACTTGCAGATAAACAGGGACATTTCAGAATCAGACTTTCTAAGGGAAACAGTATCTTCCCGATTCTTCCGAATAATTGGACACTATTGTCTAATCAAATAGTAAATTCAGGATTTTATTATTGGAATAGTCATGGGGATACCGAGACGCAACAAATCAATTTTGGATTGAATAAGAAAAAGGTAAATAAGCATTTCTCAATAAACGCAATAGGAGATGTACAAGTCGGTAATTCTCAGGAGTTGGATTATGCTTCCCGTTCTTTATGGCCAGAACTTTTGCAAGCAGATTCGTCTTCGTTCAATATATTTTTAGGTGATTTAGTGAATAACAATTTAAATTTATTTCCCGCTATCAAACAGATGATGGAACTATTGCCTGTACAATCATGGACAGTTATAGGTAATCACGATCGGGATGCTGATTCTATAAGGATTAATCAAACCTTTTCATATAATACAGCTTTTGGATCAGCGACTTATGCTTTTAACGAAGGAAACGTACATTTTATTGTTCTAAATAATGTCTATGGTAAAGGAACACGTTCTTATGTAGGGAAGATTTCTGATAGTCAATTGCGCTTTGTCTCAAATGATCTGAAACTTGTACCTAAAAGTGCTCAGATCGTACTTTGTATGCATATTCCATTAGTACATACTACTAATTCATCCGCATTGATTGAAATATTAGAAGGACGAGGGAATGTTTTAGCTTTGACTGGGCACATGCATCAGGTGGAGAGGAATTTTTTACATGGTCAGGATGTTTGTGTACATGAATTAGTAACAGGGGCTTCTTGTGGTTTCTGGTGGGTGGGAGAAAAGGATTGGGAAGGTATTCCGTCTGCTTTGATGCAATGTGGTACTCCTCGTAATTATTTTGTTTTTGATTTTACAGAGAAAGACTATTCTTTCCGGTATAAGGGCATAGGGATGGATGCTTCCCGACAGATGAATATTTGGATTGCAGGTATTGACTCGACAGATGTTTATATCGATGAATTGAGAAACAAACACCAGGGAGAAATGCTTGTAACTGTTTATGGAGCTTCAGATAGTACAATAGTACGTTGTCGTTTGGATAATGGTGAATGGTTATTATGTGAGAAGAAAGAAGAACTTGATGTGAATGTAGCAAGGGTGAGAAGTTGGAATCAGCTAAAAATATATCCAACTCGTTTCAATCGTAGAAATCCGTTCAGAAGGCAATTTTCTCCTCAAATCTGGGGACTACAATTACCTAAAGAGTGCTGCGAAGGTGTTCATTTGATCGCTGTTGAAGCTTCTGATCAATGGGGATTTAAAGCTAGTGGCGAACGCTGCTTTTATTATCAAAGATAGTATTTTTTAAGGAATTCTGTATATCTGTAAATAGAGCCAATATCTGTCTTATTAGACAATCGGATACATTGGGTAATATGACTAACAAGTAACTTCATCTTTTTTATTATGATATAAATGAAGCAATATAAGTCGCTGCTTTTGGTGAAGTCAGAAAAAACAGAATACTTATATTTCTTTTGTTGCAGAACATTTTGCTCCTGTCGTCAACCTTTTTTCGGAATAATTTGTTTACTTTGTGTCACCTTATTTACACTGACACATTTTACATGAAACGAAAATGGATACGTTGGGTAAGCTGGATATTGCTTACTCCTATAATACTTTTTGTAATACTGATGGTATTACTTTATGTTCCTCCCGTTCAGAATCTTTTGCGTCGGGAGGTTACTGCATACGCCTCTAAAGTAACCGGCATGCAGATTCAGGTGGAGCGGATAGACCTTCGTTTCCCACTTAATCTGTTGGTACGTGGCGTGGAGGTCATTCAACAGCCGGACACCCTTTTGTCTTTAGAAAGCCTCAATGTCCGTGTACAGGCATGGCCGTTGATAAAAGGAAAAGTTGAAGTGGATGAAGTGACTTTGAGCCGGGTAGCCGTTAATTCAGCCGATTTGATGGAGGGAATGAAGATTAAAGGCGTTTTGGGACGTTTCTTCCTGCAAAGTCATGGCGTCGATCTGTCTAATGAACTAGCGGTAATCAATCAGGTCGAACTATCCGACACTCACATGCAGCTACTGATGAATGATACCACAACTACGCCCAAAGATACCACAGCTTCTGCTCCGATCAACTGGAAAGTAGCTCTTCATCAGTTGAAATTGAAAAATGTATCGTTCGGCATGCAACTTCCTGCTGATTCCATGCGTATGACGGCCCATATTGGAGAAGCGGCCATCAATAATGCTCAAGCAGATTTGAAGAATCAATACTACGACTTGAAGAAGTTCTTATTATCGGGAACCTCCGCCAGCTATGATACCGGAACTGCTCAACCGACAGAGGGCTTCGACGCTTCTCATATTGCCGTTCGGGATATTCGCATCGCTCTGGATTCCTTGCTGTATAAAGGGAGGGATATGAACGCAGTCATTCGTGAATTTACCATGAACGAACGCTCCGGATTGAGCGTCACTGCCCTGACGGGTAGAGCCTACTCCAATGATTCTGTTATCTGTGTTCCCAGTTTGAAACTGAACACTCCACATTCTGAAATCGATTTATCTGCACATACCTATTGGGAACTGGTCAACATCCCGACTACGGGCCGCTTATCTGCCCGTCTCAATGCCTATATTGGCAAAGAAGACGTCATGCTATTTGCCGGTGCTCTACCTGAAAGCTTCAAAGAAGCCTATCCATTCCGCCCGCTCGTCATCCGTGCCGGTACGGATGGCAATCTGAAAGAAATGCAGATTTCCCGCTTTACAGTAGACCTGCCAGGGGCTTTTGCATTGGAGGGCGGTGGTCTTTTGGAAAACCTCGCCGACAGCCTCACACGCACCGGAACCATCGGTCTGAAAATGACCACTCAAAACCTAAACTTCCTGACCGCTCTGTCGGGAGAAGCCCCTAATGGCACGCTTGTTATTCCTGACAGTATGAATCTGGTGGCGAAAGTGGATATCAAAGGTCCTGAATATAAAGCAAATCTCCGTTTGAAAGAAGGACAAGGAGCTATGGATGTGAATGCGGCCTTAAATACCGCTACCGAAGTCTATAAGGCTGATCTGAAAATAGACAATCTGCAACTTCATAGTTTCCTCCCGAAAGACTCTATCTATGAACTTTCTCTCTCGGCTGCAGCTAATGGTCGTGGATTAGATGTCATGTCCTACCATTCATTTGCCAAATTGAATCTTGCATTAGATCAACTTCATTATGCTAAATACCATCTTTCCGATCTTGATCTGACGGGAGAACTTAAAGGCGCATTGGTCACTGCACATCTGACAAGCGATAATGCTTTATTGAAAATGATAACAGATGCTGAATATAATCTGGCACACAGTTACCCCGACGGTAAAATAACGATTGATGTTACTCAACTGGATTTGCATGAACTGGGAATTATGCCGCAGCCAATGAAGCGTCCGTTGACTTTTAACTTAGTTGCCGAAGCCCGTCGGGATTTAGTTTCGGCACATTTAATCTCCGGTGATATGAAACTCGACTTGAGCGCACGCTCCGGTGTTAATCCTTTAATTCGCCAATCTACTCATTTTGTGGATGTATTGATGAAGCAGATTGATGAGAAAGCATTGAATCACGCTGAATTGCGTAAGGCGTTACCGACGGCAGTTTTCTCTTTCTCTGCAGGGCAAGAAAACCCCTTGGCGTATTTTCTGGCTACTAAAAAGATTGCTTACCATGATGCTTCAGTGAAATTTGGAACGGCTCCTGATTGGGGAATCAATGGAAAAGCCGCTATTCACGCTTTGAAAGTGGATACTTTGCAACTAGACACCATCTTCTTTACGGTCAAACAAGACACTACACTCATGAAATTGCGTGCCGGTGTTATTAACGGACCGAAGAATCCGCAATTCTCTTTCTCTACTACACTGACAGGAGAGATTCGTGACCGGGATGCGGAACTGCTGGTAGACTTTAAGAATGGAAAAGGAGAAACTGGCGTATTGCTTGGCGTCAATGCACGTCCTTTATTGGAAGGTCATGGAAAAGGCGATGGATTAGCTTTCACATTAATCCCGGAAGAACCGATTGTTGCCTTTCAGAAATTCCATTTTAATGAGAATCACAATTGGATTTATGTGCATAAAAATATGCGTGTTTACGCTAATGTAGATATGTGGGATGATGAAGGAATGGGATTCCGTGTACATTCGGTGCAGGGAGACACTGTTTCTTTACAGAATATAGATGTTGAAATCCGAAGAATCAGTTTAGCCGAATTGAGTAAGGTACTACCTTACTTCCCGGAAATAACCGGTTTATTCTCTGCGGAAGCACACTACGTACAGACTGAAAAAGACCTTCAACTCTCGGTTGAATCATCTATTGACGAGCTGACTTATGAACGTCAACGAATTGGTGATGTGACATTAGGAGCTACCTGGTTGCCGGGCGAACAAGGAAAGCAATATCTTAACGCTTATCTGAATCATGACAAGGTGGAAGTGATGGTGGCGGATGGCAAGTTGATCCCAACCCGATTAGGAAAGGATAGCTTGGAAGTGAACGCCACTTTAGAGCATTTCCCGCTTCGTGTAGCTAATGTATTTATTCCCGATCAGATGGTTACATTAGCTGGTGATATGGATGGTAATCTGAATATTACCGGTAGCACCGAACAGCCTTTGATTAATGGCGAACTGATATTGGATAGCGTTTCTGTCCTGTCCCGGCAGTATGGTGCCAACTTCAGATTTGATAACCGTCCGGTACAGATAAAGAATAATCGGTTGGAATTTGATAAATTCGCTATCTATACAACAGGAAAAACTCCATTCACGATTGACGGTTATGTTGATTTCAGGGATATGTCCCGACCGATGGCGAATCTGAATCTGCTGGCGCAGAACTATACGCTTCTGGATGCCAAACGCACTCGTGAGAGTCTGGTCTACGGAAAAGTCTTTGCCGATTTCCGGGCAACAGTGAAAGGGCCGTTGGATGGATTGAACATGCGTGGAAACATGAGCCTGCTGGGTAATACAGACGTTTCCTATATCTTGACCGACTCGCCGTTGACGGTACAGGATCGTTTGGGAAGTCTGGTAACCTTTACTTCGTTTAGCGACACCACTACGGTTGTCCAACAAGAAGTGCCGACTGTTTCTTTAGGCGGGTTGGACATGGTGATGATGGTACATATCGATCCATCCGTCCGTTTGAAAGTCGATTTGGATGCAAGCAATGACAATCGTGTCGAACTGGAAGGGGGAGGTGACCTCTCTATGAAATATACTCCGCAAGGTGATCTGACATTGACCGGACGCTATACGTTGAGCGGCGGTTTGATGAAATATGCTTTACCTGTCATTGCTGCCAAAGAATTTGCTATCGATAACGGTAGCTATGTGGAATGGACAGGAAACCCCATGGACCCGATGTTGAACTTCAAAGCAACCGATCGTATCCGTGCTTCTGTTTCCGAGGGAGAGAACGGCGGAACACGTTCGGTTAATTTCGATGTGTCCATCGTTGTCAAGAACCGGTTGGATAATCTTTCTTTTGCATTTGATGTATCTGCTCCCGAAGATGCAACCATACAAAACGAGTTGACAGCCATGGGGGCGGAAGAGAGAGGTAAACAAGCCCTCTATATTATGGTTATGAAAACCTATCTTGGCACCGGACCGATTGGTGGCGGAGGTGGTGGATTGGGTAAACTGAATATGGGTTCCGCACTGAACTCCGTATTAAGCAGCCAAATCAACTCATTGATGGGAAATTTGAAAAATGCCAGTGTTTCTGTCGGTATCGAAGATCACGATTTGTCGGATACGGGTGGTAAGCGTACGGATTACAGTTTCCGTTATTCACAACGTCTCTTTAACAACCGTTTCCAGATTGTAATCGGAGGTAAGGTGTCTACAGGTGAGAATGCGACGAATGATGCGGAATCCTTTATCGATAACATCTCTCTGGAATATCGTTTGGATAGAACCGGAACCCGTTATGTTCGTCTGTTCTACGATAAAAACTATGAGAGTGTACTCGAAGGCGAGATTACGGAAACAGGAGTCGGTCTGGTACTTCGCAAGAAACTGGACAAACTCAGTGAACTGTTCATCTTTAAGAAAAAGAAGTAAGCATGAAAGGGATATATAATAACATATTAGCAAGTTGTCTGATTGGTATCATTTTGTTTTCGGGCTGTTCGGTGACAAAACACCTGCCTGAAGGGGAGGTACTTTATACAGGAGGAAAAACGGTGGTAGAGAATAAGTCGGCAACACCGGTAGGAGAGACGGCTTTAACAGAGATTGATGCGGCTCTTGACAAAACTCCCAGTACAAAGATGTTAGGAGGCCTTCTGCCTATTCCTTTTAAAATGTGGATGTATAACGACTTTGTGAAATATAAAAAGGGATTTGGAAAGTGGATGTTCAACCGCCTGGCTGCCAATCCTCCGGTGTTTATCTCTACTGTCAATCCGGAGATTCGTATCAAGGTGGCTACAAACTTACTCCGTGATTATGGTTACTTCAATGGGAAAGTGACTTATGAAACATTGGTCGATAAGAAAGACAGCCTGAAAGCAAGTATTCTTTATACGGTAGACATGAAGAATCCTTATTTTATAGATACGGTTTATTATCAGCGTTTCACTCCTCAAACGTTGCGCATTATGGAACGGGGACGTCGAATGTCTTATATAAGTCCCGGCGAGCAGTTTAACGTGGTCGATCTGGATGAAGAGCGTACCCGTATCAGTACGCTGTTGCGTAACCGGGGATATTTTTACTTCCGTCCCGATTATATGACTTATCAGGCAGATACGACATTGGTTCCCGGTGGACATATCAGCCTTCGTCTGATTCCCGTTCCGGGATTACCCGCTGCGGCACAACGTCCTTACTATGTAGGAGATGCCTCTGTTTACCTGTTTGGCAAGAATGGTGAGGCGCCCAATGACAGCATGATGTATAAGAATCTGAATATACATTATTATAAGAAATTGCAGGTACGTCCGAATATGCTTTATCGTTGGTTGAACTATCAACAGTTTGTGCGGAATGCACAGATGCGGGCTTCCAATCGCACCCGTCTTTACAGTCAGTATCGACAGGAGCAGGTGCAGGAGAAACTTAGCCAGTTGGGAATCTTCAGTTATCTGGATTTGCAATATGCCCCGAAAGATACGACAGCTGTTTGTGATACGCTGAACGTAACCATGCAGGCCACATTTGCCAAGCCGCTGGACGCCGAACTGGAATTGAATGTTGTAACCAAAAGTAACGACCAAACCGGGCCCGGAGCATCATTCGGTGTCACCCGGAACAATGTATTCGGAGGTGGCGAAAGCTGGAACGTGAAGCTGAAAGGCTCTTATGAATGGCAAACCGGCGGAGGAGAAAAAAGTTCTTTGATGAACAGTTGGGAGATGGGAGTTTCCACCTCTCTGACTTTCCCGCGCGTGGTTTTCCCGCATTGGGGGAAAAGGGAGTTTGACTTTCCGGCTACCACTACATTCCGTCTATACATCGACCAGTTGAACCGTGCCAGGTATTATAAACTGTTGTCATTCGGCGGAAATGCTACCTACGATTTCCAGCCGACACGTACAAGCCGACATAGTATCACCCCTTTTAAACTGACATTCAACGTCCTTCAACACCAATCAGAAGAGTTCAGGGAAATTGCCGATGCCAATCCTGCATTATATATCAGTTTGAAAGATCAGTTTATTCCTGCTATGGAATATACCTATACCTATGATAATGCTTCCGCACGCGGTATTAAAAATCCGATTTGGTGGCAATCGACTGTAACCTCTGCCGGTAACCTGACCTCGGTGATTTACCGTGCTTTCGGTCAGTCTTTCAGCAAAGAGGACAAACGTTTGCTGAACGTTCCTTTCGCGCAGTTTGTGAAACTGAATACGGAATTCCGCCATTTGTGGAATATGGACAAGAATAATAAGATTGCTTCCCGTGTAGCTTTGGGCGCTCTCTTCGCCTACGGTAATGCAACGATAGCCCCTTACAGCGAACAATTCTATGTGGGTGGTGCCAACAGCATCCGCGCTTTTACAGTACGTAGCATCGGCCCGGGCGGATACCATCCGGCGGAAAGCCGCTATTCTTACCTCGACCAGACGGGTACTTTCCGTTTTGAGGCAAATGTAGAATACCGTTTCCGTATCTTTAAGAGCATTTGGGGAGCCACTTTCCTGGATGCGGGAAACGTTTGGCTGATGCGAAAGGATGAGGCCCGTCCCAATTCACAACTCGAACTGAAAACTTTCCCGAAACAAATCGCCTTGGGTACTGGTGTCGGTATTCGTTATGATATGGATATTCTGGTGTTCCGTCTCGACTTCGGTATACCTTTGCATTTGCCTTACGATACAGAACGAAGCGGATATTACAATGTCACAGGATCCTTTATGAAGAATCTGGGAATACATTTTGCTATCGGTTATCCCTTCTAATGAATGATTTTTGTACGATTTTGGTAAATAATGATTGATATTTGTCCTGTTGGATTCAACTATTTTTGTAATTTTGCAACGAAATCTGATGCCGTTGACATCACTAACCTTTTAATATTACACAATTTATGAAACCAACTTTATTCTTATTGGCAGCCGGTATGGGTAGCCGTTATGGAGGCTTGAAGCAATTAGACGGACTGGGTCCTAACGGCGAAACTATTATGGATTACTCTATCTATGATGCTATCAATGCCGGATTTGGCAAACTTGTATTTGTAATCCGCAAAGATTTTGAACAAGATTTCCGTGATAAAATTATTTCCAAATACGAAGGTCACATTCCTTGCGAACTGGTATTTCAATCAATCGACGATCTTCCGGAAGGATTCACTTGTCCGGCAGACCGTACCAAACCATGGGGTACAAATCATGCGGTAATGATGGGAGCTGATGTGATTAGTGAACCGTTTGCGGTAATCAACTGCGATGATTTCTATGGTCGTGATTCTTTCCAGGTAATGGGCAAATTCCTTTCTGCTCTTCCCTGAAAATTCAAAGAACGTTTATTCGATGGTAGGTTTCCGTGTAGGAAATACATTGAGCGAAAGCGGTACGGTATCTCGTGGTATCTGTAGTACAGATGCTAAAGGATTGTTGACTTCTGTAGTAGAACGTACGAAGATTCAACGTCTGGACGGTGAAGTGAAATATATCGGTGATGATGGCGAATGGACGGCTACTCCCGACACGACTCCGGTAAGTATGAACTTCTGGGGCTTTACTCCTGATTACTTCGCTTACAGCCAGGAATTCTTCAAGACTTTCCTAAGCGATCCGAAGAATATGGAAAACCTGAAGAGCGAGTTCTTCATCCCATTGATGGTAGATAAATTGATTAATGACGGAACTGCCACTGTAGAAGTTCTGGATACTACCAGCAAATGGTTTGGTGTAACTTATCCGGAAGACCGTCAGAGCGTAGTGGATAAGATTCAGGCATTGGTAGATGCCGGTGAATATCCTGCTAAGTTGTTCTAAAGAAGAGCCATTGATTAAGATAAAGAGCAGTCATTCATAAGAATGACTGCTTTTTTTGTTTTTCATAACGTATCATACTAAGTAGTATCTAATAAATATTCAGTATCTTTGCAGTCCAAAATCTTATAAATCAGAGGCAGACGTGATTTCAGTAGAAGGATTATCAGTAGAATTTAATGCGACGCCGCTTTTTGAGGACGTCAGCTATGTAATTAATAAGAAAGACCGCATTGCATTGGTCGGCAAAAATGGTGCCGGCAAATCAACCATGCTGAAGATATTGGCAGGTTTGCAGTCATCGACACGCGGAGTGGTAGCTACTCCGAAAGATGTAACCATCGGATATTTGCCACAAGTCATGATTCTTTCCGACAACCGGACGGTGATGGGAGAGGCAGAACTGGCATTCGAACATATATTTGAGCTTCAGGCGAAGTTGGAACGGATGAATCAGGAATTGGCCGAACGGACAGACTATGATTCGGAAGAATATCATCAGTTGATAGACCGTTTCACGCATGAAAACGACCGGTTTCTGATGATGGGCGGTACGAACTTTCAGGCGGAAATCGAACGGACACTTCTTGGATTGGGATTCAGCCGGGAAGATTTTGAACGCCCTACTTCGGAGTTTTCTGGTGGATGGCGTATGCGTATCGAATTGGCAAAATTGCTTTTACGTCGCCCGGACGTGCTTTTGCTCGATGAGCCGACCAATCACCTTGATATTGAAAGTATCCAATGGTTGGAAAACTTTTTGTCTACACGTGCCAATGCAGTCGTATTAGTCAGCCATGACCGTGCTTTCCTGAATAACGTAACTACCCGTACCATCGAAATCACTTGCGGTCAGATTTACGACTACAAAGTGAAGTACGATGAGTTTGTAGTCCTGCGTAAAGAACGCCGTGAACAACAGCTCCGTGCTTACGAAAATCAGCAGAAACAAATACAGGATACAGAAGACTTCATCGAACGCTTCCGCTATAAAGCAACGAAAGCCGTACAGGTGCAAAGCCGTATCAAGCAACTGGAAAAGATAGACCGCATCGAAGTGGACGAGGAAGATAATTCCGCCTTGCGTTTAAAATTCCCTCCAGCCAGTCGTAGCGGAAACTATCCTGTGATTTGCGAAGATGTGCGCAAAGCGTATGGCAGCCATGTCGTTTTCCATGATGTCAACCTGACTATCAACAGGGGAGAGAAAGTGGCTTTCGTCGGGAAGAACGGAGAGGGTAAGTCTACCTTGGTGAAATGTATCATGGACGAGATTGATTTCGAAGGCAAACTAACGATCGGACATAATGTACAAATCGGTTATTTTGCGCAGAACCAGGCACAAATGTTGGATGAGAACTTGACTGTATTCGATACGATTGACCGGGTAGCGACAGGAGATATCCGTCTGAAGATACGTGATATACTGGGAGCTTTCATGTTTGGAGGCGAAGCTTCGGATAAAAAGGTGAAAGTCCTTTCCGGAGGAGAACGTACGCGATTGGCGATGATTAAACTTCTGCTGGAACCCGTAAATCTACTGATTCTGGACGAACCGACCAATCATTTGGATATGCGTTCGAAAGATGTTTTGAAGGAAGCTATCCGCGAATTTGACGGAACAGTGATTCTTGTCAGCCACGACCGTGATTTTCTGGATGGACTTGCGACTAAAGTATATGAGTTTGGTGGTGGACTTGTAAAAGAACACCTTGGAGGTATCTATGAATTCTTGCAAAAGAAAAAGATAGATAGCTTGAACGAGCTTCAGAAAGGAGCGGGATTGTCGGCTTCTCCCACGGCTTCAGCTAAAGGTAATGAACCTGAAACCGTTCAGCCTTCGGAGAATAAGCTCTCTTACGAAGCCCAGAAAGAACTTAATAAGAAGATTAAGAAGTTGGAACGCCAGGTGGCGGACTGTGAGGCTTCAATAGAGGAAACCGAATCCGCGATTGCTATCGTAGAAGCGAAGATGGCAACTCCCGGAAGGAGCTTCGGATATGCAGCTCTATGAACGGCATCAAAAACTGAAGCAACAGTTGGATGGCATTGTTGAAGAGTGGGAGCGGGTTTCGATGGAACTGGAAGAAGCGAAAAACTAGAACAAAACGCATACTTCCGGGCACTATGTGAGAGAAATGCTATACCTCGGTAGAAGGTATTCCTGGCGGGTATCTGTTTCTCGGTGTCGAAACAGGTGTTTCTCGTTGAGGAACGAGGCGTTCCTCGGTGTCGGTCACCTTCTTCCTCGGTGTCGGACTGCGGGTAGGATGATTGTTGATTAGAGAGACTATTTAATTATTTATACAATATGAAAGTAACCAAGTATTTACCAATTCTTGCCGTATGCCTTATGACAACAGGATGTAACAGTAAGAAAGAGGCCGTGCTGACGTCCGGTATCGACCTTGCTAATCTGGATACCACGGCAATGCCGGGTACAAGTTTTTATCAGTATGCCTGTGGAGGTTGGGTGAAAGATCATCCGCTGACAGACGAGTATTCACGTTTCGGTACATTCGACATGTTGCGCGAAAACAGTCGTGAACAACTGAAAGCATTGATTGCCGAATTGGCAGCGAAGAAAGATAACGCACCGGGCAGTGCTGCGCAGAAAGTAGGTGATCTTTATAATATCGCAATGGATAGCGTGAAGCTGAATCAGGAAGGTGTAGCTCCGATCAAAGCAGAACTGGCAGCCATTGACGCTCTCAAGGATAAAGGAGAAATCTACGCATATATCGCAGAGAGCCAGAAGAAAGGCATCCGTCCTTACTTTACCATGTTTGTTAGTGCGGATGATATGAACAGTTCCATGAATATCGTACAGACCTATCAAGGTGGTATCGGAATGGGACAGCGTGACTATTATCTGGAGAATGACGAGCAGACTAAAAATATCCGTAATAAATATCAGGAACATATCGCCAAGATGTTCCAATTAGCAGGTTATGATGAGGCTACTGCGCAGAAAGCGGTGAAAGCAGTGATGAACATCGAAACTCGCCTGGCGAAAGCGGCTCGCTCACAAGTGGAATTGCGTGATCCTCATGCTAATTATAACAAGATGGATAGGGCGACGCTGAAAAAGAACTTCCCTACTTTTGACTGGGATACTTATTTCACCGTTTCCGGTTTGAAAGATTTGAACGAAGTGAACGTAGGTCAGCCTGCTGCTATGAAGGAAGTAGCCGATGTGATAAACACCGTATCACTGGACGATCAGAAACTGTATCTCCAATGGGGATTGATAGATGCTGCCGCTTCTTATCTAAGCGATGATTTTGAAGCACAAAACTTCGACTTCTATAGTAGAACAATGTCTGGCAAGAAAGAAATGCAGCCTCGCTGGAAACGTTCCGTGAGCACCGTAGATGGTGTACTTGGCGAAGTGGTAGGACAGATGTATGTAGAGAAGTACTTCCCGGCTGCTGCCAAAGAACGTATGGTTACACTGGTGAAGAACCTGCAAACTTCTTTGGGAGAACGTATCAAAGGTTTGGAATGGATGAGTGAACCGACCAAGGAAAAAGCGTTGGAGAAACTGGCAACCTTCCATGTAAAAATAGGTTATCCTGATAAATGGAAAGATTACTCCGCACTGGAGATCAAAGATGATTCTTACTGGGCAAATATCAAGCGTGCCAACGAATGGGATTACAACGAAATGATTGCCAAAGCCGGCAAACCGGTAGACAAGGATGAATGGTTGATGACTCCTCAAACAGTGAACGCTTATTATAACCCGACTACCAATGAAATCTGCTTCCCGGCAGCTATCCTGCAACCTCCGTTCTTCGATATGAATGCGGACGATGCTATGAACTACGGTGCAATCGGCGTGGTAATCGGCCATGAGATGACTCATGGATTTGACGATCAGGGACGTCAATATGACAAAGACGGAAACCTGAAAGATTGGTGGACAGAAGAGGATGCTAAAAAGTTCGAAGAACGGGCACAGGTGATGGTTAACTTCTTTGACAGCATTGAAGTAGCTCCGGGCGTACACGCAAACGGTAGCCTGACACTTGGAGAGAACATTGCCGACCACGGAGGTTTGCAAGTTTCTTTCCAGGCATTCAAGAATGCAACAGAAGCCGCACCGCTGGAAATTGTTGACGGATTTACTCCGGAACAACGTTTCTTCCTGGCTTACGCTAATGTGTGGGCAGGAAATATCCGTCCGGAAGAAATTCTCCGATTAACCAAACTTGATCCTCACTCATTAGGCAAATGGCGTGTGGACGGTGCTCTTCCTCATATCCAGAATTGGTATGAAGCATTCAAAATCACCGAACAGGATTCGATGTTCGTACCTAAAGAAAAACGAGTATCTATCTGGTAATAGTTTTTGAATAGAGAGCATATATGCGAAGAGGCGTTGATTTTCCGTTGAGGAGAGTCAACGCTTTTTTTTATTAATTCACACCTTATTTATTACGTACGATAAACAATATTTCGTAACTTTGCGCATCAAATACTTAATAAGCAATTCAATGTCAGAGTCTAAAAGAATAAAAACTGCATTGGTATCTGTATACCATAAGGAAGGTTTGGATGAAATTATTACCAAACTTTACGAAGAAGGAGTAGAGTTTCTCTCAACAGGTGGAACTCGTCAGTTTATTGAATCACTAGGATATCCTTGTAAGGCAGTGGAAGATTTGACCACTTATCCTTCAATCCTCGGTGGTAGAGTGAAGACATTACATCCGAAGATTTTCGGAGGTATCCTTTGCCGTCGTGGTCTGGAACAGGATATGCAACAGATTGAGAAATATGAAATTCCCGAGATAGATCTGGTTATTGTTGATTTGTATCCGTTCGAAGCTACCGTAGCTTCCGGTGCATCTGAAGCAGACATTATTGAAAAAATCGATATAGGCGGAATCTCACTGATTCGTGCCGCAGCCAAGAACTATAACGATGTAATCATCGTAGCTTCTCAAGCTCAATACAAACCATTATTGGATATGTTGATGGAGCACGGCGCTACTTCTTCACTCGAAGAACGTCGCTGGATGGCTAAAGAAGCATTTGCCGTTTCTTCTCACTACGATTCGGCTATCTTCAATTATTTCGATGCCGGCGAAGGTTCTGCTTTCCGTTGCTCTGTTAATAGCCAGAAGCAACTTCGTTACGGTGAGAACCCACATCAGAAAGGTTATTTCTACGGAAATCTGGAAGCAATGTTCGACCAGATTCACGGAAAAGAAATCTCTTATAACAATCTTCTCGACATTAACGCAGCCGTTGACTTGATCGACGAATTCGATGACCTCACTTTCGCTATCCTGAAACATAACAACGCTTGCGGATTAGCTTCCCGTGCTACAGTTTTGGAAGCTTGGAAAGACGCATTGGCCGGTGATCCGGTTTCTGCTTTCGGCGGTGTATTGATTACGAATGGTGTCATCGACAAAGAAGCAGCCGAAGAAATCAACAAGATTTTCTTCGAAGTGATTATCGCGCCGGATTATGATGTGGATGCACTCGAAATCCTGGGACAGAAAAAGAACCGCATCATCCTGGTTCGTAAGGAAGCCAAACTGCCTAAGAAACAATTCCGTGCTTTGCTGAATGGCGTATTGGTGCAGGATAAAGATACTAATATTGAAACGGTAGCCGACCTGAAAACCGTGACAGACAAAGCTCCTACTCCGGAAGAAGTGGAAGATATGTTGTTTGCCAACAAAATTGTAAAGAACAGCAAATCCAACGCCATCGTATTGGCAAAGGATAAACAGCTTCTTGCAAGCGGTGTGGGACAGACTTCACGGGTAGACGCCTTGAAACAAGCGATTGAAAAAGCCAAATCATTCGGATTCGATCTGAACGGTGCGGTAATGGCTTCAGATGCTTTCTTCCCGTTCCCCGACTGTGTGGAAATTGCAGATAAAGAAGGTATTACGGCTGTTATCCAACCGGGAGGTTCGGTAAAAGACGATTTATCCTTTGCTTATTGCAATGAGCACGGTATGGCGATGGTGACTACCGGTATCCGTCATTTTAAACACTAAAGCGATTTACTATTTGACAATTTACAATTTACTATTCAGCCGTTCGGCAATATGGATTTGATTGTCAGATAGTAATAAGTATGTATCAAATAGTAAATAGTAAATTGTCAAATAGTAAATAAAAAAATGGGATTATTTTCTTTTACACAAGAGATAGCAATGGACTTGGGCACAGCCAATACTATCATCATCACAAACGGGAAAATTGTGGTGGATGAGCCTTCGGTTGTGGCCTTGGATCGCCGTACAGAATAAGATGATCGCCGTGGGGGAAAAGGCGAAGTTGATGCATGAAAAAACCCACGAAAACATACGTACCATCCGTCCGTTGAGAGACGGAGTGATTGCCGACTTCTATGCTTGCGAGCAGATGATGCGCGGTTTGATAAAGCAGGTGAATACTCGCAACCATTTGTTTTCACCTTCTCTTCGCATGGTGATTGGCGTTCCTTCGGGAAGTACGGAAGTCGAACTCCGTGCTGTCCGTGACTCTGCGGAACATGCCGGCGGTCGTGATGTTTATTTGATTTTCGAGCCGATGGCTGCGGCAATCGGTATCGGCATCGATGTGGAAGCTCCGGAAGGAAACATGATTGTCGATATAGGTGGTGGATCTACGGAAATTGCCGTTATCTCTTTGGGAGGTATCGTTTCCAACAACTCCATCCGCACAGCCGGTGATGACCTGACAGAGGATATTCGCGAATATATGAGCCGTCAGCATAATGTGAAAGTCAGCGAACGTATGGCAGAACGTATTAAGATCAACGTAGGTGCTGCTTTGACCGAGCTTGGCGATGATGCTCCGGAAGATTATATCGTTCACGGTCCGAACCGTATCACGGCTCTTCCGATGGAAGTGCCTGTATGCTACCAGGAAGTAGCTCACTGTCTGGAGAAATCAATTTCAAAGATCGAAACTGCTATCTTGAGTGCGTTGGAAAATACACCTCCTGAACTGTATGCTGATATTGTGCACAACGGTATCTATCTCTCCGGAGGTGGTGCATTGCTTCGCGGACTGGATAAGAGATTGACAGATAAGATCAACATTCCTTTCCACATTGCGGAAGATCCTTTGCATGCAGTTGCCAAAGGTACAGGAGTGGCATTGAAGAACGTAGACCGTTTCTCTTTCTTAATGAGATAAACCGGGGATGAGGAATTTATTAAACTTCCTTCTGAAATACAATTACTGGTTCCTCTTCATCTTATTGGAGGTAGCCAGTTTTGTTTTGTTATTTCGGTTCAACCGTTATCAGCAGAGTGCATTCTTCACTTCTGCCAATACGGTTGTGGGGGCGGTTTATGAAGTTTCGGGAGGGATTTCCTCTTATTTTCATCTGAAATCAGTCAACGAAGATCTATTGGATCGAAACATGGTGCTCGAACAACAGATCACTAATCTGGAAAAAGCATTGAGAGAGCAGCAGCTCGATTCTATGGCAATCAACAGCATCCGGCAGGTGCCGCAAGCGGATTATCAGTTGTTTAAAGCGCATGTGATAAAGAACAGTTTGAATCTGGTTGATAATTATATCACGCTCGATAAAGGTTCCTCTTCCGGTATTCGCTCCGAAATGGGAGTGGTGGATGGTAATGGGATTGTAGGGATTGTTTATGAAACCTCTCCTTCCTACTCGGTGGTGATTTCGGTACTGAACAGCAAGTCGAATATCAGTTGCAAGATTATCGGCAGTGATTATTTCGGCTACCTGAAATGGGAACATGGAGATTCGCGCTATGCTTATCTGAAAGACTTGCCTCGTCATGCAGAGTTTAATTTGGGAGATACAGTCGTTACCAGTGGTTTCTCCACCGTCTTTCCCGAAGGTATAATGGTGGGGACGGTAGATGATATGTCCGACTCTAATGACGGACTTTCCTATCTGTTGAAAATCAAGCTGGCTACTGATTTCGGTAAGTTGAGTGACGTTCGGGTGGTAGCCCGGACAGGTCAGGAAGAACAGAAGAAACTTGAAAATAAGGTGATGAAAGAATGATTATTACTTATATACATAGAATCGGATGGTTTATCGGCTTGGTACTTCTTCAGGTGCTAATCCTTAATAGTGTACATATTGCCGGCTATGCTACTCCTTTTCTCTATATCTATTTTATTCTGAAATTCAGCTCCGGCACTTCCCGGAATGAACTGATGTTGTGGGCTTTTTTCTTCGGGCTGACCATTGATATATTCTCCGATACTCCGGGAATGAATGCGGCGGCTACTGTGCTGCTAGCCTTTCTTCGTCCCTCTTTACTTCGTCTGTTCACGCCCCGTGATAATCCGGATAGCTTTATTCCCTCTTTTAAGACGATGGGAATCAGTCCTTTCTTAAAATATACCACTGCAAGTGTTTTTGTGCACAGTCTGGCATTACTCTCCATTGAGTTCTTCTCATTTACCAGCATTTGGCTGTTACTGTTGCGAGTGCTTCTTTGCACTATTCTGACTGTAACCTGTATCATAGCTATAGAAGGGATTAAGAAGTAACGATGGCAAAAGATTATATCTTAGAGAAGCGTAAATTTGTAATCGGAGGCATTGCTATCTCCATTGTTTTGATTTATCTGATACGTCTTTTTGTATTGCAGATCACGACTGATGACTACAAGAAGAATGCTGACAGTAACGCTTTTCTGAATAAGATCCAATACCCCTCGCGTGGCGCTATTTATGACCGGACCGGTAAACTATTGGTATTCAACCAGCCGGCATACGACATAACGATCGTGCCAAAGGAAATAGAGAATCTGGACACACTCGATTTATGCCAATCGCTGAATATCACCCGTGCACAGTTTCTCAAAATTATGAGCGACATGAAAGACCGTCGCCGTAATCCGGGGTATTCCCGCTATACCAACCAGTTGTTTATGTCACAACTTTCGGCGGAAGAATGTGGTGTCTTTCAGGAAAAGCTGTTTAAGTTTCGTGGCTTTTATATTCAACGGCGTACCATCCGTCAATATTCGTACAATGCTGCCGCCCATGCTTTGGGAGATATCGGAGAAGTCTCCGCAAAAGAAATGGAAGCGGATGAAGAAGGATACTACATCCGTGGGGATTATGTCGGCAAGTTAGGAGTCGAGAAATCGTATGAAAAGTATCTGCGTGGTGAGAAAGGAATTGAGATTCTGCTTCGCGATGCGCACGGTCGTATCCAGGGACATTATATGGATGGTGAATATGACCGTCCTTCCGTTCCCGGCAAGAACCTGACATTGAGTTTGGATATTGACTTACAGATGCTGGGCGAACGTTTATTAAAGAATAAGATTGGAAGCATTGTAGCTATCGAACCGGAGACCGGAGAAATCCTTTGTCTGGTATCCTCTCCCAATTATGACCCGCATTTGATGATTGGCCGCCAGCGTGGCAAGAACCATCTGGCCTTGCAACGTGATATGACTAAACCGCTTTTGAATCGTGCCCTGATGGGAGTGTATCCTCCGGGATCTACGTTCAAGACAGCGCAAGGACTGACGTTCCTGCAAGAAGGAATCATCACTGAACAAAGTCCGGCATTCCCTTGCTCACATGGATTCCATTACGGAAGATTAACAGTAGGCTGCCATGCTCACGGATCTCCCTTGCCATTGATTCCGGCTATTGCTACATCGTGCAACTCCTATTTCTGTTGGGGATTGTTCCGTATGTTTGGCGATCGTAAATACGGTTCGCCGCAAAACGCCATTACGGTCTGGAAAGACCACATGGTTTCGCAAGGATTTGGCTACAAACTGGGAGTTGATTTGCCCGGAGAGAAACGGGGGCTGATTCCGAATGCGCAGTTCTACGATAAAGCCTATCGCGGACATTGGAACGGACTGACAGTAATTAGTATCTCTATCGGACAGGGGGAAATTCTATCCACTCCCCTTCAGATTGCTAACCTGGGAGCAACGATTGCTAACAGAGGATACTTTGTGACACCGCATATTGTAAAGGAAATCCAAGACAATCAGTTGGACAGCATCTATCGTGTACCACGTTATACCACTATTGAGAAAAGACATTATGAATCAGTCGTAGAAGGGATGCGTGGCGCAGCCACCGGAGGAACTTGTCGTATGCTGTCAGTGATGGTTCCGGATTTGGAAGCCTGTGGAAAAACGGGTACTGCGCAGAACCGCGGACACGACCACTCGGTATTTATGGGCTTTGCTCCGATGAACAAACCGAAGATAGCTATTGCCGTCTATGTAGAGAATGGCGGATGGGGGGCTACTTACGGAGTTCCTTTCGGCGCACTGATGATGGAACAGTATTTGAAAGGCAAGCTCTCGCCGGAGAACGAGTTGAGGGTGGAAGAATTTAGTAACAGAGTGATATTATATGGTAACGAGGAACGATAGTTTGTGGAAAACACTGGATTGGGTAACGATTTGGTATTTACCTGCTCCTGATTGTCGGCGGATGGTTTAGCGTCTGCGGAGCCAGCTATGACTATGGCGAACGCGACTTCCTCGACTTCTCGACCCGTGCCGGCAAGCAGTTTGTGTGGATTATCTGTTCCTTTGGACTCGGATTCGTGCTGTTGATGCTGGAAGACCGGATGTATGATATGTTCGCGTACATTATATATGTGGGGATGATTGTCTTGCTTATTGTTACCATCTTCATAGCACCGGACACCAAAGGATCACGCTCGTGGCTTGTCATGGGGCCTGTGAGCCTGCAACCCGCCGAGTTTGCCAAGTTCGCTACGGCCTTGGCGTTGGCTAAATACATGAACTCTTATTCATTTAGTATCAAGAAAGAAAAGTGTGCCTTTATTCTGGGATTCATCATTCTTCTCCCGATGTTATTGATTATCGGGCAGCGGGAGACAGGATCTGCATTGGTTTATCTTGCTTTTTTTCTGGTTCTTTATCGTGAAGGAATGCCGGGAGTAGTGCTTTTTGTGGGCGTATGTGCGGTAATCTACTTTGTGGTCGGCATCCGTTTTGATGAAGTCTTTATCGCCGATACTCCTACACCACTGGGAGAATTTATCGTATTACTATTGATCTTATTATTTGCCGGTGGTATGGTGTGGGTATATCGCAAGAAATGGTCTGCTACCCGCAATATCATTGGTGGAAGTTTGGCTATATTATTGATTGCTTATTTAATATCCGAATATTGGGTACATTTTAGCCTCGTTTGGGTGCAATGGGCGCTTTGTATTGTGGTGATAGGCTATCTGATTTATTTGGCATTAAGTGAGCGGCAGCGTACTTATTTCCTGATTGCCCTGTTTACAATCGGTTCTATCGGCTTCCTGTATTCCAGTAACTACGTATTTGATAATGTGCTCGAACCTCACCAGCAAGTCCGTATCAAAGTAGTGCTCGGTTTGGAAGAAGATTTGACCGGTGCCGGATACAACGTGAATCAGTCCAAGATTGCCATCGGTTCCGGTGGGTTGACAGGAAAAGGATTCCTGAATGGTACGCAAACAAAATTAAAGTACGTGCCCGAACAGGATACCGACTTTATATTCTGTACAGTGGGTGAGGAGCAAGGATTTGTCGGTTCGGCTGCTGTCCTGTTGGCTTTCCTGATTTTGATCTTACGATTAATCTTCCTGTCCGAGCGGCAGACTTCCAACTTTGGGCGGGTTTATGGATATTCGGTCGTCAGTATTTTCCTTTTCCACTTATTTATTAATATCGGGATGGTGCTTGGGTTGACTCCGGTTATCGGTATTCCATTGCCTTTCTTCAGCTATGGAGGTTCTTCTTTATGGGGATTTACGATATTGCTGTTTATCTTCCTGCGCATTGATGCAGGACGTGGCAGAAGACTCTAATCTTACTGCTTCTCAATACGGATACCTACATCGCTCAATCCTTGTAACTTTTCATCTTTCATTCCGCTCATAATTTTAATAGTATAATTTGCAGGATGTAAAGGGCGAACAGATGTAATAAAAGTTTCCGATTGGTAAATGCTTCCCCATCCGTGTCCCGTCCATCTTCCGGTAGAGTCAGCCAGGCAGAAAGCAATGGTATCAGTGCGCCATACCGTAGAATCCTGTAGATTCTGACTGATAAATAAATGGAGGTCATGATAAGGATATTCGATACTGTTGCGGACTTCCGCAAAAAGCCGGAGAGTAGTGGGAACGCTGTCAGTTATGGGAATCTGAAAAGAGAGTGTATCACTCTTTCCCCATTCCTCGTTGGGAAGGGATTGATAAGAGTGATACACTGTATGTTCATTGCAGGCTGTCAGTAAGCAAGCGCTGAATAGACTCAATATACTATTCTTGAGTAGGCTTTTCATTAGTTGACTGTTTCTCCTGATTCTGATTTCTTTCCGGTCTGGAAGGACGCTCGTGGTTGGGACGGCGTTCTTGACGTTCCTGCCCTTGCTGTTCCCGTTGACGGTCTTGTTGCTGCGGACGTTCCTGATTCGACCGTTCCTGTCCTTGTGGACGTTCCTGATTTGATCCTCTTTCCGGACGTCTGTTTTCGTTGTTCCGTCCTTGGTTCTGTCCTCTGTTCCGGTTGTTGTTATTGTTATTTCTCGGGCGGTTGTCTCTTTCCCCTCTGTTACCGTTTTCTGGCTGCTGCGGGCGGTTTTCATTCTCCCGTTGAGGTTGTTGCGGACGATTGCCGCCTTCTGCTTGCTGTTGCGGGCGGTTTTCGTTATTATTGTTTCCTTTTTTCTTCTTTTTATTATTCCGGTTAGCGTTATTGCCGCCCTCTTTATTATTCCGGCTGCGGTCGAAACGGGTAACACTTTCCTGTTCCAGCAAATCAACTGGTTTTCTTGGTTCCGGTTTCTTTTCTTCTTCGAGCAAGCTGTCCGGTTTCATCCCTTTCTTATTCATGGAGATTACTTCAAACGCACGTTTGCCGCTGATAGTGACCAGATTGGCTGGGAAGTTTTTGTCCGTAGAATAAGAAACCTGATTGCTTAGAATATCCGCTTTGAAGAAATAGAAAGTGCCATCTTTCGTTTCCAACTCTATCTCTCTTGAAGGGAGACGTTTTTGAGCTTCCACATAACAGTCCACCTCGTAGTTCAGACAGCATTTTAGTTTAGCGCACTGTCCGGCAAGTTTCTGCGGATTCAATGAGATATCTTGAAAACGGGCTGCACTGGTAGAAACAGAGACGAAGCTCGTCATCCACGTAGCGCAGCAAAGTTCGCGTCCGCAAGGGCCGATACCGCCGATGCGTCCTGCTTCCTGACGGGCACCGATTTGTTTCATTTCGATACGGACGCGGAATGCTTCGGCCAATACTTTAATCAGCTGCCGGAAGTCTACCCGCTCATCGGCGATATAGTAGAAAATAGCTTTGTTGCCATCTCCCTGATACTCCACGTCTCCGATTTTCATATCCAGATTGAGATTCAACGCAATCTGACGCGCACGAATCATCGTAGCGTGTTCTTTGGCTTTGGCTTCGTTGAACTTTTCCATATCTACCGGCTTGGCTTTCCGATAGACACGCTTGATTTCCGTATCTGCTTTGAAGTTTGCTTTCTTCATTTGCAGGGGAACGAGTCGGCCGGTCAATGTAACCACGCCGATGTCATGGCCGGGAGCCGCTTCAACGGCAACTACATCTCCTTTTTCCAGTTTAATCTTGTTGCTGTTTCGAAAATATCCCTTCCGGGTATTTTTGAATTGCACTTCCACCATGTCACTCTCTTCCGCGTTGCCAGGTATGTCTGCCAGCCAATCGTAGGTGTTCAGCTTTCTTATCTTGTCGGGAGCATCCTTTGCAGCAAAGGCCACCGCTTCCATTATGAAGTTTATATTCCATAAGTTTATATATTTATTATTGCTTCAACAGTACAATCATCTTCAGCGAGAAGTCGAAGAATACCATTTTAGCATTTACATTCTGTTCTATATGTAGTTGCGCTTCGCTTAATTCGTCCATGATGCCCATCACATTCCGTTCGTTGACGAAAGGCGCAAAGCGGGTTGCAAAATTCTGTTCATTAATCGTCATATACGTCAAATTGCGCTGGTGCAGGTTGAAGATAAAATTCTCCCGAATCATGCGCTGGCAGTATTCCAGAAAGTTCTTCTGGCGTTCACGTCCCATGCCCGCCACTTGCTCGCTCCACATTTTCATCTCCCTGATTTTCCGTTGGTAAGACAACCGCATCAGGCTGACAAACAAGTCAAAAAACAACTGGTTCTCTTCATTCAGATGAATTGTTTCGAGTGCCTTGATAAAATTCCCGTTTGCCAGATGGGCAATGGAAATACTGTCGGCAGGCAAAATGTTATATTTCGTCTGTAATACCCGGTCGATGCTGGCTTCATCAATCTTCCGTACATTCATGCGCTGGGTACGGCTTAGGATAGTGGGCAGAATCATGTCCGGCGCTTCCGATACCAATAAGAAAACCGTTTTTTCGGGCGGTTCCTCAAGCAGCTTCAGCAGTTTGTTGGCACACACCGGATGCATTTTTTCCGGCAGCCATACAATCGTAATCTTAAATCCCCCTTCACTGGATTTCAAACTAAGTTTTTTCAGAATCTCGTCACTCTCTTTGGCATAGATCAATGCTTGTGAGTTCTCCGCATCCATCTCTCCTAACCAGTGATTGAGATTAAAGTAAGGATGATTGATAACAAACGGTCGCCAGTCGGCTATATAATCATCGCATACTTCCTTTTTCCCCTTTGCGCTTTTCACGATAGGGAATACGAAATGTACGTCGGGATGCACCAATTTATTGAATTTCACGCAGGACGGACACGTTCCGCAGGCATCAGTCTCCCCCCGATTGGTGCAACTGATGTAACGTGCGTATGCAATAGCCAACGGCATTTTCCCGACCCCTTCCGGGCCGCAAATAAGCTGGGCATGTGGAATACGCCCCTCATTCACTTCCTGAATGAGCCGTTGCTTGATTTCTTCTTGTCCGATTACGTCTCTGAAAAACATATCAATAAATGATTTTAGCTACTTCTTTGATACTGTCTACTGCTCCGATAGAGTAGAAATGAATACTCGGCACTCCGTGAGCCATCAACTCCTTGCACTGGGCTACACACCATTCGATACCTACTTGCTCGGCTTCCGCGTCATTCTTGCACTTCAAAGCCTCTTTCACCAAGTCTTCCGGCAAGTCCACTTTGAAAGTCTTTGGAATCATGCTTAATTGAGACAGCTTCTTGAACGGTTTGATTCCCGGAATGATAGGTATATTGATACCTGCTGCCTTCGCTTGCTCTACAAATTCGAAGTATTTCTTATTGTCGTAGAATAACTGTGTCACGGCATATTCCGCCCCGTTCTCCACTTTTTTCTTCAGCCAGTAAAGGTCAGTCTCGATATTAGGCGCTTCTTCGTGCTTCTCCGGATAACAAGCCACCCCGTAAGAAAACGGCGTACTGCTGACTTTCATCTCCGAACCGTCCACAAAAATACCTTTATTGAAATTATTGATTTGTTCCTGCAACTCGATAGCATGATGGTACCCGTCACCTTCCGGTGTAAATACTGACTCATGTTTCGCTTTGTCACCACGCAACACCAGTAATTCCGTGATATTCAGAAATTGCAGGTCGAGCAACACATACTCGGTTTCTTCACGTGTGAATCCGCTGCACAAAATATGCGGGACTACCGTAATATTGTATTTGTTCTGAATGGCAGCAGCCACGGCAACCGTTCCCGGACGCCTTCTCAAGCGGTTTCTCTGAAACAATCCGTTACCGAGGTCTTTATACACATATTCGCTGCGGTGGGTAGTGATATTGATATATTTCGGGTCAAATTCCCGAAGCGTATCGATTGTCTGATATAACTTTTCTATTCCCGTTCCTTTCAGCGGTGGAAGGATCTCGAAAGAAAAAGCAGTTTTCTTGTTGCTATGTATTAAATCAATTACTTTCATTCTTTTTTTTGCTAATGTTCGTTATCTACTTGGATTAAACGTGCATATTGGGACAAAAATACGAAAAAAGAAAGATTTCTTCTTGATTTACTCTAAAATAGTTTTGTTTTTATCGTACTATAATAGATAAAAGAGGGAATATCCCCTGCAGGATACACCCTCTTTTACCTAATCACTATTATATTAGAATTTACTTGTCGAGGAATGATTTCTTCATTCTGGCGATGTCCGTCAGATAGTCTTGTAAATCCTGTTCATGTTCTTCTTCTTCAGCAAGGATATGCTTGGCAATGTCGCAGGTAGTGAAATCTTTTCCCATTGGTAAAGTCAGCAATTTCCTGATAACGAAGGATTGCGCAGCGTTCGGAAGCTACATTATCTTTCAGCAAACTGACAGAGTCGAATCCCTGCGGAGCATCATATTTGCATCTTGCCAACTCGAACCATTGCTTAGGGTCGAGCACCGGAACTCCTTCCAGCTCGATGATACGGTCAGCGAGCAGTTGCGCATGTCTGCGCTCTTCTTCGGCATGTTCCTCAAATTCACCCTGTACATCGGCACGCATGGCACCTTCCACTACTAATGCACCTACCCAATATTGATAGTATGCCAACCATTCTTCAGCTAATGCTGCGTTCAACTGTGCGATTAAACTTTCTACATCTAGTTTCCCTTGTAGAATTTTTACACTTTCTCTAGCCATAATTTTTATGTTTAGGTTACTATGTTTAAGTTGTCTATGTAACAGGCAGGGGAGATTTTTGTTTATGGCTCATTGAGAATTTAACAGAAAGATAGCTTTACCTACACATAAGTTTGTAAAGTGCTGTTTTATCTGCCACCTGCAACGAAATTGAATTATCTTATTGAGAATAACTGTATTACAGCGTTGCAGATACCTGTTGCAGATACGTTGCAGATGTAGTATCTGCAACGTATCTGTTGGTCTTATAAAACTCGTACAACATGGTAGACAGTACCTCTGTGTACACGTTTCGATGGGATTTCGTGTTTACGGAGAACTCGCCCGAACACACTTACCCGCTTGTTTGATAACGGTATGGCACTGTTTTTCTTTATATCTTCCAAAATCTCCGCCGGTGAGAGCCATTCGCCATCCTCTTTCTCTTTGGCCGGACGGAAATAACGGTAAAATAACTGTTCTTCGAGTGAAACTTGCTCAAATTCACGGTTGCTTTTGGTCATAATCTGTTCTTCGGACTGGTCGAACCAGTAACGTTCGCCATGATCGAGCTCATACATGGCCTGCGTGTAAAGCTGTTCATAATCTATCGCCTTGTTTGTATCTATCGTTCCGGTTACTTCGATACAGATAAAGCGGCGGCTGCCCGTAGGGTCGGTCAGCAAGTCTTTTTGGTTGCTCGTCGCGATGAATGAAGCATAACGGCGCATTTCAAGCACGGCGTTTCCATAAGGTTTGCGCATATTTACAATCGGTTTTTGCAGGATATGTTTCAGGTATCCTTGTTGGGTGGCGCTGATCTGGTCGAACTCGTCAATGTTGATGAGCGCAAAACGATTGAGATACAATTCGGCATCCGCCTTTCGTGAGAAATCGATGCTGTCCGTATAGTATGCACGCATGGCGGGCGGGATGAGGCTGCGGCAGAATGTCGATTTACGGCAACCTTGCGGGCCTACCAGCAGGGGCGAAACATTATTCGCATATTTCTTATCTGTCCCACGCCAGTGCATGACCATGTTGAGAAACCAGCGGTGAAACAAGTCTACCCAATGCTTGTTTTCGCAGGGAACGGTTTGCGCCAGTCTGCGGATACGGTCTTTGCCGTCCCAGATGGGAAGATGGTAGAGGAAATCTTCCAACGGATTGAATACGGGGATGCGGTTGGAGTAGATGTATCGGCTTATGTCCCTGTCCCATAGCGGAATCCCTTCGGCCTGCGCATCTAGTGCGATACTGTTCAGCACCCGTTTGTTGATAGGATTGAAGTAGAAATGGAATGAGTTCCGTTCGCGGTATTCCACTTCTCCCACTTGGGTGTTGTAACGGAATTCGTAGCGCCTGTTCATAAACTCCTCTGTCTGGAGTGACAGGTACTGTTCTTTCCCTAAGCTGCTCTTCTTTCCGAACCCTTTTTGTTCTTCATATACATTCTTAATCAGCTGGCGGATGAGCACCTCTTGCCGGCGCAGGTAATAGTGGAAAATAGTACGTTTCACCGTTTCCTCTTCGGGAATGCCCGAATGGAAGCAGTTGACAGCCAGTTGTGTCACCATAGCCTGAAAGTCTTCCCCTCTTTCGGGTGCACCTTCATCTTCCGCTTCGTAGATTTCTTCATGGGTCTTTCTCAAAGCTGCTTCGAAAAGCATAAATACAGCGCGCTCCGTGTCATATCCCGGTACGGCCCGTGTCAACGGTGACTTTTCCGAGCGTACTGCTTCCCGATAGGTCAGTTCTTCGGGCATCCCTGACGGTTGCGACAGATAAAACGGAACGGAATCCGGTCTGTACATAAGTTCCGGGTCGTATGACAGCCGTGAGTACTGTTCCAGACTAGGCTCTTTGGGTAAAATGCTGAACGGGATTTGCGGCTGATAGCATTTAACGGCCAAACGATAGGCATGTGCGTGAAATATCTCCGCTTCTTCTCTTTTCTGTGGAAGCGAATTGTCTGGGCGGGTAAATTTCGCCCATATTTTTACTGTCCGTCCGCTCGAACCGGTAAAAACACAGTGAGTCTGCGGCTGTTCCCATGCCAATTGTTTTACCAATGTAATCTCCGGGCCGCCTGACAACGGTCCGACGGTCAGTTCTACTATTCCGTTATAACTTTTCATTTGTTTTCCACCTTCGGCCCTGCGGAATTCCGCAGCCGGAAGAATCTTCGGTAGCTTGTCTGCTTCGTAGCAGCGTGAGTCGGGCAGGGAATATCGCAACACTTCTCTGAAGGCGGACACAGGCCGTGTCTTTGTTTCTGTCCGTGTTTTTCCTATCCACGTTTCCATATCCATTGTAGTCAGCGCAGTAGTTTTGTCCTTGTCTCTTAATTGAGTAATTTTCATCTTTTGTTTTGTTAATAATATTCTGCTAAGTTAGTCATATTTGTCCGCTCTTGCAAATAAACATGGATATTTTATCTGTTTATCCTTTTTATCCGTACATTTGTAGAATTTAATAACAATAAAACCGATAAACAGCAATGAAAGAACCATTCGATTATTCCATCGTTCCTTATACTTTCGGCTTGTAGTGTACTGAATAAGTTGACACTTCTTAAATTCGAAATTCACATGGAAGAATTAAAAAAGAAGTACACTCCTTACACAGAATCTGAACGAATGTCGTATATTCGTGAGTATTTATCGACTTCCGAAACGAAGTATCAGTTTGCCAAGCGTACGGGTATTTGCCGTCGTTTGCTGATTCTTTGGCTTGATAAGTATCATATAAATGATAAAGTTATGAGTACAGAACAACCCTCTTTAAGAAAAGCCTCTGATGAGTCTCTCAATGAACTGGAGAAAGAACTCGCTGCATTGCGTGCCGAAAACCGCAAACTTCAGCGTGCCCTTCAGGAGGAAAGTCTTCGTCATGAAGCTTGTGAGGAATTGATTAATCTTGCGGAGTCAACCTATCACATCAAGGTTCGAAAAAACTCCGATGCCAAGTAATCGACACCTTGTCACAGGGGCAACTGTGCCCGTCATATGCGCGGCAGTCTGCAGTTCCTCTGTGATTACTTCGGCATAACCAGACAAGGTTATTATAAGCATGTCAACAGAAAAAAGGAAATAGACATCCTCACATCAAGCATTGTGTTGTATTGTAATGAGTTACGTAAACTTATGCCCAAGGCTGGTATGCGTGAACTCTATGCATGCTGCCTTCGCAAGTTTGGTGTCAGGATGGTCATTGGACGTGATCAATGCTATAATATTTTTCGTGCCAATGGCCTTTGTCAACGTGTCAGACGTGTGAGGCCAAAGACAACAAATTCCAATCATAATTATTACATTTATCCAGACCTGCTGAATGTCACGCCTAAATTTGTAGCTGACACATTCGGTTCAATGGTTGTAGCGGACATAACCTATGTTGCCACGTGCCAGGGATGGGCTTACCTGTCCCTTCTTACCGATGCGGGCAGTCGGGCCATAGTCGGATATGCCCTGTGCAAAACACTCGAAGCGGAAGGTCCTTTAAAGGCACTGAGGATGGCTATGGACTTTTACAACAGATACAATGTTGATTTGAATAATCTGATACACCATTCTGACCGGGGAGTGCAATACTGCTCAAACCTGTATGTAGGTATGCTCAAGAAACATCATATTAATATCAGTATGACTCAGTGTGGGGATCCGCTACATAATGCTCTGGCTGAACGGATGAATAACACGATCAAGAATGGGTGGCTTTTTGACTGTACAGATGACAGCTTTGAACAATTGGATAAACGTATAGCCGATGCCATATATGCATACAATTATGTTAGACCGCATCAAGGCATACAAATGAGAACTCCGATGGAATATATTCGTAAATGCAGTGGAAAGGTAGCTGAAGTCCCGCTCGTCGGGACGGGTGCTCCCGCCCCTTGCCGCTAGGGCGATCCCCGAGCGAAGAGTTTTTGTTATTTAATGAAAGTTTACAGCCCGAAGTCTTGCACTTATAAGAGAAGATACATAATTTTGCAAAATATCTAAAATGACAACTTATACAGGAATTACAAAGGGACAAGTAAACTTATTTAGGTTTTAAAAAATATTGAGTAAACGAACTTAGGTATAACAAGCGAAGTTGTCAACTAAATCCAGTACAGTACATTAGCTACGGTTTCGCTGTCGTTTCTCTATATGGAAACTCCAGTGTCTCTAGCGGGAAACGCTAGTATCTCTGGCTGGAAACGCTCGTTTCCATGCGCGGAAACTGTAGTTTCCCGCCTGGGAACCGGAGTTCTGACGCTGGAAACGAGCGCTTCAATGATAGGAAAATAAACTTTGATGCTTGGTGTGCAATATTTCTTCTTACCGCTGTGTTGCAGATACTTTATCTGCAACGTATCTGCAACGGTATCTGCAACGCTATAATTGTTTATCAGTCAGTTTATTATTTCGATTTTGTTGCAGGTGGCAGATGTTTTTTTATTTTTCAAACTTTATTGTAGGGAAAATTAGAGGTAATAGTGGCTTGAGGAAAAGAATCTTTTAACCTTGCGTGAGAAGGAGTTCTATTAAAAATATATATCTTTGCAAGACAGGTGACTGGCGTTAATTTATAAAAGCAGAGATTATGAGCAATAAAATTTATCCTATCGGCATTCAGAATTTTGAAAAGATTCGTAATGACGGTTATTTCTATATTGATAAAACGGCATTAATGTATCAAATGGTCAAGACCGGAAGTTATTACTTCTTGAGTCGTCCGCGCCGTTTTGGAAAGAGTCTGCTCATTTCTACCTTGGAGGCTTATTTCCAAGGGAAAAAGGAACTGTTTGAAGGATTGGCTGTGGAAAAGTTGGAAAAGGATTGGATAAAGCATCCTATACTGCATCTCGACCTTAATATTGAGAAGTATGACACGCCGGAAAGTCTGGATAAAATATTGAATGATAATCTTGAATATTGGGAAAGCCAATACGGCACCCGTCCGTCTGAAACATCCTTTTCCCTGCGCTTTGCCGGTATCATTCAGCGTGCTTGCGAAAAGACGGGGCAACGTGTAGTTATTCTGGTAGATGAGTATGACAAACCTATGCTGCAAGCCATCGGCAATGAAGAACTTCAAAAGCAATTCCGAAATACACTGAAGCCATTTTATGGCGCTTTGAAAACGAAGGACGGGTATATAAAGTTCGCTCTGCTCACCGGCGTGACAAAGTTTGGCAAAGTCAGTGTATTCAGTGACTTGAATAATCTGGATGATATTTCAATGTGGAATGAGTATGTCGAAATTTGTGGTGTCAGCGAGCGTGAAATCCATGAAAATCTGGAAGCGGAACTACATGAATTTGCAGCAGCACGTGGAATAACGTATGATAAACTCTGTGAAGATTTGAGAGAGTGTTATGATGGCTATCATTTTACGCACAATTCAATCGGCATGTACAACCCGTTCAGTTTGCTGAACGCTTTCAAGCGTAAAGAGTTTGGTAGTTATTGGTTTGAAACGGGTACGCCTACCTATTTGGTGAAATTGCTAAAAAAACATCATTATGACCTGGAGCGGATGGCACATGAAGAGACCGATGTCCAAGTGTTGAACAGTATAGATTCTGAATCCACCAATCCCATCCCGGTAATTTATCAGAGTGGATATCTCACCATCAAGGGGTATGATGAAGAATTTGGAATGTATCGCTTGGGTTTCCCCAATCGCGAAGTGGAAGAAGGTTTTATCCGCTTCCTGCTTCCTTTTTATGCGAACGTAAACAAGGTCGAGTCGCCTTTTGAGATTCAGAAGTTTGTCCGTGAAGTGCGTTCCGGTGATTATAACTCTTTCTTCCGCCGCCTGCAAAGTTTCTTTGCAGACACTACTTACGAAGTGATTCGGGATCAGGAACTACATTACGAAAATGTTCTTTTTATCGTTTTTAAACTGCTAGGCTTCTACACCAAGGTAGAGTATCATACGAGTGAAGGGCGCATTGATCTTGTCTTGCAGACTGATAAATTTATTTATATAATGTAATTTAAACTGAATGGCACAGCAGAAGAGGCTTTGCAACAGATTAACGATAAGCATTATGCTTTACCTTTCGAGACGGATGGGCGAAAACTTTTTAAAATAGGAGTAAATTTTAGCGCAGAAACTCGTAATATCGAAAAGTGGATCGTGGAATCTTGAATGTATATAGAATTTCTGTTAGGTATAGGAAAATAGAACTTACATTTGGGTATACTATATAATAATGTATAGGTGTTCCATATAAGGATGTGTCTATCTGAAAAAATATACTCTATGACATCGTTATCAATCAATGAGTTACAAAAAAGTTTCAAGAAAGAACCGAAAAATAGTCAGATATATTTGGATGTTATTGATAAGTTATCTACTTTTGCACCCGCTTTGCTAGAGAGACAGAGCCTAATGATTGACATTCTGTTACAAGATTAAGGCATCAGAAAATAAAAACAAAAAAACTTCGAAAAAAGTTTGGAGGTTATCTGAAAAAGTCCTTATCTTTGCATCCGCTTTCGCAAAGAAAGCAGGCGCGGCGGAAGCCACGTTAGTTCTTTGAAATATTGATAAACAATACAAGTAGTACAAGTAAAAAAATAGAACCGTCAATACTTGTCTTATTCAGTAGTGATACAATTAAGACTAATAGGTATTTGAATAAGGTCAATAAATTTACGGCGTCCTGAACAGAGCAAAAAGTCATCCTAAGGGATGATAAAAAATACTTTTACAATGAAGAGTTTGATCCTGGCTCAGGATGAACGCTAGCTACAGGCTTAACACATGCAAGTCGAGGGGCAGCATTTTAGTTTGCTTGCAAACTGAAGATGGCGACCGGCGCACGGGTGAGTAACACGTATCCAACCTGCCGATAACTCCGGATAGCCTTTCGAAAGAAAGATTAATACCGGATGGCATACGAATATCGCATGATATTTTATTAAAGAATTTCGGTTATCGATGGGGATGCGTTCCATTAGTTTGTTGGCGGGGTAACGGCCCACCAAGACTACGATGGATAGGGGTTCTGAGAGGAAGGTCCCCCACATTGGAACTGAGACACGGTCCAAACTCCTACGGGAGGCAGCAGTGAGGAATATTGGTCAATGGGCGAGAGCCTGAACCAGCCAAGTAGCGTGAAGGATGAAGGCTCTATGGGTCGTAAACTTCTTTATATGGGAATAAAGTTTTCCACGTGTGGAATTTTGTATGTACCATATGAATAAGGATCGGCTAACTCCGCCAGCAGCCGCGGTAATACGGAGGATCCGAGCGTTATCCGGATTTATTGGGTTTAAAGGGAGCGTAGGTGGACTGTTAAGTCAGTTGTGAAAGTTTGCGGCTCAACCGTAAAATTGCAGTTGAAACTGGGGGTCTTGAGTACAGTAGAGGTGGGCGGAATTCGTGGTGTAGCGGTGAAATGCTTAGATATCACGAAGAACTCCGATTGCGAAGGCAGCTCACTAGACTCTCACTGACACTGATGCTCGAAAGTGTGCGTATCAAACAGGATTAGATACCCTGGTAGTCCACACAGTAAACGATGAATACTCGCTGTTTGCGATACACAGTAAGCGGTAAGCGAAAGCATTAAGTATTCCACCTGGGAGTACGCCGGCAACGGTGAAACTCAAAGGAATTGACGAAAATTTCGCACAAGCGGAGGAACATGTGGTTTAATTCGATGATACGCGAGGAACCTTACCCGGGCTTAAATTGCATTTGAATATATTGGAAACAGTATAGCCGTAAGGCTGTTGTGAAGGTGCTGCATGGTTGTCGTCAGCTCGTGCCGTGAGGTGTCGGCTTAAGTGCCATAACGAGCGCAACCCTTATCACTAGTTACTAACAGGTCATGCTGAGGACTCTAGAGAGACTGCCGTCGTAAGATGTGAGGAAGGTGGGGATGACGTCAAATCAGCACGGCCCTTACGTCCGGGGCTACACACGTGTTACAATGGGGGGTACAGAAGGCAGCTACCTGGTGACAGGATGCTAATCCCAAAAGCTCTCAGTTCGGATCGGAGTCTGCAACCCGACTTCGTGAAGCTGGATTCGCTAGTAATCGCGCATCAGCCATGGCGCGGTGAATACGTTCCCGGGCCTTGTACACACCGCCCGTCAAGCCATGAAAGCCGGGGTACGAAGGTACGTAACCGCAAGGAGCGTCCTAGGGTAAAACTGGTAATTGGGGCTAAGTCGTAACAAGGTAGCCGTACCGGAAGGTGCGGCTGGAACACCTCTTTCTGAGCGATGCCGTAACTGTCACAAAACGTGGCAGCCACTTAAAGACTTTAAAGGTTCTGTTTTTTGTACTACTGGTACTTGTTTATTTATAATATATAGATCAACCATCTATAGAAGTATAGATAGAGATAAACAAGAGAAAATAAAGAAGCCGAGTCTAACGAAAGGTAGACAAGGTTGAACTAGTCCTATAGCTCAGTTGGTTAGAGCGCTACACTGATAATGTAGAGGTCGGCAGTTCACCTCTGCCTGGGACTACCAAGCTCAAGAATGAGGAACAGGGAAAGCTAAAAGCTAAAAAACAAAATTCTTGAATAACCTCTTGGGGGATTAGCTCAGCTGGCTAGAGCATCTGCCTTGCACGCAGAGGGTCAACGGTTCGAATCCGTTATTCTCCACCATCTCTGAAAAACAGAGAAACGATCTTTGACATGATGTACAAAAAGTAAAATTTAGTAAAGAGCTAAAAGTATATATCGAACCGTACGTGTTCGAGTATGCAATATTGATAGAAGGAAGCAATTCCACTACCAATACCAGTACGAGAATAAAACGTTTGAAAGAAAGTAAGCAAGGGCGCATGGCGGATGCCTTGGCTCGGAGGCGATGAAGGACGTGATAAGCTGCGATAAGCTTCGGGCAGGTGCAAATAACCTTTGATCCGAAGATTTCCGAATGGGACAACCCGTCATTCTGAAGGAATGACATCTTGCATAGCAAGAGGCTAACGCAGGAACTGAAACATCTTAGTACCTGTAGGAAAAGAAAATAATAATGATTCCCCTAGTAGTGGCGAGCGAACGGGGATTAGCCCAAACCAATGTTGTTACGGCAATATTGGGGTTGTAGGACCACGATGTCGCAAGAAATTTAGTGAGAAGAACCCTTTGGAAAATGGGACCATAGACGGTGATAGTCCGGTATATGAAGTCAAATGAAGCGTAGTGGTATCCCGGTAGCGCGGGACACGAGGAATCCTGTATGAATCGGCCGGGACCATCCGGTAAGGCTAAATACTCCCGAGAGACCGATAGCGAACCAGTACTGTGAAGGAAAGGTGAAAAGCACTTCGAATAGAAGAGTGAAATAGTCCCTGAAACCGTGCGCCTACAAGCGGTCGGAGCTGCGTAAGCAGTGACGGCGTGCCTTTTGCATAATGAACCTACGAGTTACTTTTTCCGGCAAGGTTAAGGATCTTGAGATCCGCAGCCGCGAAAGCGAGTCTTAACAGGGCGATTAGTCGGAAGGAGTAGACGCGAAACCATGTGATCTACCCTTGGTCGTTGAAGGTTAGGTAACACTAACTGGAGGACCGAACCGATAAGCGTTGAAAAGCTTCCGGATGAACTGAGGGTGGGGTGAAAGGCTAATCAAACTTGAGATAGCTCGTACTCCCCGAAATGCATTTAGGTGCAGCCTTGTGAGTTACTAATGTGAGGTAGAGCGACTGATAAGATGCGAGGGCTTCACCGCCTATCAAGTCTTGATAAACCCGAATGCGCAGTAGTTCGATCCCAGGAGTGAGGGCATGGGTGCTAAGGTCCATGTCCTAAAGGAGAAGAATCCAGACCATCAGCTAAGGTCCCGAAATAATTGCTAAGTTGAACTAACGAAGTCAGATTGCTAAGACAGCTAGGATGTTGGCTTGGAAGCAGCCATTCATTTAAAGAGTGCGTAACAGCTCACTAGTCGAGCGATCTGGCGTGGATAATAATCGGGCATTAAGTGTTTTACCGAAGCTATGGGATCAGTAAGGATCGGTAGGGAGCATTCCACTCTGCGTCGAAGGTGAAGCGTGAGCTTTGCTGGAGCGTGGAAAAGCAAATGTAGGTATAAGTAACGATAAAGGGGTGAGAAACCCTCGCCGAAAGACTAAGGTTTCGATCAACGCTAATCGGATCAGGGTTAGTCGGGTCCTAAGGCTCAGCCGAACGGTGAGGCCGATGGCAGAACAGGTTAATATTCCTGTACTACCTTAAGGAGTGACGTGGAGACGGAGGAGTGACAGCGCCGCGGACTGACGGAATAGTCCGTTGAAGGGTGTAGATGTTGATTATCCCAGGCAAATCCGGGATAAGAGTCGAACCTGATAGTATACCAAATTCTTCGGAATAAGGTAATAGTGCGTAAGCATACTCCCAAGAAAATCCGCTAAACTTAATCTTTAAGGTACCCGTACCGTAAACGGACACACGTAGTCGGGTTGAGAATACTGAGGCGCTCGAGTGATTCACGGTTAAGGAACTAGGCAAATTGACCCTGTAACTTCGATAAAGGGTCCCAACGAGAGTTGGGCGCAGAGAATAGGTCCAGGCAACTGTTTAACAAAAACACAGGGCTGTGCCAAATTGAAAGATTACGTATACAGCCTGACACCTGCCCGGTGCTGGAAGGTTAAGAGGAGATGTCATCGCAAGAGAAGCATTGAATTGAAGCCCCAGTAAACGGCACCGTAACTATAACGGTCCTAAGGTAGCGAAATTCCTTGTCGGGTAAGTTCCGACCTGCACGAATGGTGTAATGATCTGACACTGTCTCAACCGTGAGCTCAGTGAAATTGTAGTATCGGTGAAGATGCCGATTACCCGCGATGGGACGAAAAGACCCCGTGAACCTTTACTATAGCTTAACATTGAATTTGGGTAATTGATGTGTAGGATAGGCCGGAGACTTCGAAGCAGGTACGCCAGTATTTGTGGAGTCGCTGTTGAAATACGCCCTTTGATTATTTGAGTTCTAACTCGTTGTTACGAGGACACTGTTTGGTGGGTAGTTTGATCAGTGGTCGCCTCCAAAAGTGTAACGGAGGCTTCTAAAGTGCCCTCGACGATTGGTAACCGTCCGTAGAGTGTAATGGCATAAGGGCGCTTGACTGGGAGACAGACAAGTCGATCGTAGGAAACTAGAGCATAGTGATCCGGTGTTTCCGTATGGAAGGGACATCGCTCAAAGGATAAAAGGTACTCGGGGATAACAGGCTGATCCCTCCCAAGAGCTCATATCGACGGAGGGGTTTGGCACCTCGATGTCGGCTCGTCACATCCTGGGGCTGGAGAAGGTCCTAAGGGTTGGGCTGTTCGCCCATTAAAGTGGCACGCGAGCTGGGTTCAGAACGTCGTGAGACAGTTCGGTCTCTATCTATCGTGGGCGTATGAAATTTGCGTGGCTCTGACACTAGTACGAGAGGACCGTGTTGGACTGACCGCTGGTTTACCAGTTGTGCCGCCAGGTGCATTGCTGGGTATCTAAGTCGGGATTGGATAAGTGCTGAAAGCATCTAAGTACGAAGCCAGCCACAAGATTAGATTTCTTAGGGTCGTTAAAGACGATGACGTTGATAGGATGCAGGTGTAAAGGTGGTAACATCAAAGCCGAGCATTACTAATTGCCCGTTCACTTTCTTTCGGACATGTACCGGTTGGGTATATACGTTTAGCTTGCTAGACACTATGATTTTACTTTTCATCATGTCATAACCTTCTTCAGGTGGTTATAGCACGAGGGTTCCACCTCTTCCCATTCCGAACAGAGAAGTTAAGCCTCGTCACGCCGATGGTACTGCGTAACAGTGGGAGAGTAGGTAGCCGCCGTTTTTAAGAAGCCTCGCTTGTCTATTGGACGGGCGAGGCTTTCTGTTTTTTATTACTTTGGTATTTATATCGCCGTTTTTAACAGATACAAACCTCATAATACCTATTAAAAAAGTGAATATTTACTGATAATTTGTATGTTATGAGGATATTTATTTGTATCTTTGTCGCCCGAATTGTAAGCTAACGATTTAAAAAAGAGAGAAGCTTTGGGAAAGTTTGATAAATACAAAATTGACTTGAAAGGCATGCAAACAGACTCTGCTAAGTATGAGTTTGTATTGGATAACCTTTACTTCGCTCACATTGATGGTCCTGAAGTTCAGAAAGGAAAGGTGAATGTTACATTGACCGTGAAAAGAACCTCTCGTGCTTTCGAGCTGAGTTTTCAGACTGAGGGAATGGTATCAGTACCATGTGACCGTTGTCTGGATGATATGGAGCTACCTATCAGTTCTTCTGATAAACTGATGGTGAAGTTTGGACATGAATATGCAGAAGAAGGCGACAACCTGATTGTGATTCCCGAGGAAGAAGGGGAGAAATCAACGTTGCATGGTTCATGTATGAGTTTGTTGCGCTCTCTGTACCCATGAAGCATGTACATGCTCCCGGTAAGTGCAATAAAGCGATGACTGGTAAATTGAACAAGCATTTGAAAACAAATGCGAATGAGGATAGCGATGATACTTTCGACTCAGGTGGAGATGATATCGTAGTTGAGGAGGAAATGGAGGAACAAATTGATCCCCGTTGGAATGAATTAAAAAAAATATTAGATAATAATTAAAGTTTTAAGAAAATGGCACATCCTAAGAGAAGACAATCAAGTACGAGACAAGCGAAGAGAAGAACTCATGATAAGGCAGTAGCTCCTACATTGGCTATTTGTCCGAATTGCGGAGAATGGCATGTTTATCACACTGTATGTGGCGCATGTGGTTACTACAGAGGTAAGCTCGCTATCGAAAAAGAAGCAGCTGTATAATTAGTACAGTATACTCAAGACAGCCGTGGGGGGAAAACTCTCCGGCTGCTTTAAGTATTATAGTATTGCTAATTTAAAATAGGTTTGATGGAAAAAATAAATGCAGTAATCACAGGAGTTGGAGGATATGTACCCGATTATATCTTGACTAATGAAGAGATATCAAAAATGGTAGATACCAACGATGAATGGATTATGACTCGTATTGGAGTAAAGGAAAGACATATTCTGAATGAGGAAGGATTAGGTAGCTCATACATGGCACGCAAAGCTGCCAAGCAGTTGATGAAGAAGACCGGAGCCAATCCTGACGATATTGATTTGGTTATTGTTGCTACTACTACTCCTGACTATCACTTCCCTTCTACAGCTTCTATTCTTTGTGATAAACTCGGACTGAAAAACGCATTTGCTTTCGATTTGCAGGCCGCTTGTTGCGGTTTCTTGTATTTGATGGAAACAGCTGCTAACTTCATTCGTTCGGGAAGATATAAGAAAATTATCATTGTCGGTGCCGATAAGATGTCGTCAATGGTTAACTATACAGATCGTGCTACATGCCCTATCTTTGGTGACGGTGCCGCTGCTTTTATGATGGAGCCCACTACGGAAGATTACGGAATCATGGATTCGATATTGAGAACTGATGGTAAAGGCCTGCCTTTCCTCCACATGAAAGCTGGTGGTTCGGTTTGTCCTCCGTCTTATTTCACAGTAGACAATAAAATGCACTATCTGTTTCAGGAAGGAAGAACAGTATTTAAATATGCTGTATCCAACATGTCGGATGTCTCTGCTGCAATCGCAGAAAAGAATGGTCTGACGAAAGATAGTATCAACTGGATTGTTCCGCATCAGGCGAATGTCCGTATTATCGAGGCTGTGGCTCACCGTATGGATGTGCCAATGGATAAAGTGTTGGTGAACATTGAGCATTATGGTAACACAAGTGCCGCTACGCTTCCTCTGTGTATCTGGGATTTTGAAGATAAACTCAAGAAAGGCGATAACATCATTTTCACTGCATTCGGTGCCGGATTTACTTGGGGCGCAGTGTACGTGAAATGGGGTTATGATGGAAAGAAGGAATCGTAACGTAAGTTACTGAATTATAACACAAAAAACGCATCCTATTTCGATTCGATGCGTTTTTTTGTCTCAACCAATAAAATAAAGAGAAATGCATAAAGCAGGTTTTGTAAACATCGTAGGGAATCCGAATGTCGGAAAGTCGACATTGATGAATGCTTTGGTGGGAGAACGTATATCAATTGCTACCTTCAAAGCGCAGACTACCCGTCACCGAATTATGGGAATTTATAATACGGATGATATGCAGATTGTTTTTTCTGATACTCCGGGTGTGTTGAAGCCCAATTATAAGCTACAGGAGTCTATGCTGAATTTTTCTACTTCGGCATTGACGGATGCGGATATACTGCTTTATGTGACTGACGTGGTGGAGACGCCGGATAAGAATAATGAGTTTATGGGAAAGGTGCGTCAGATGACGGTGCCTGTTCTCTTGCTCATCAATAAGATAGATCTTACAGATCAGGAAAAACTGGTAAAGCTGGTGGAAGAATGGAAAGAGTTGCTTCCCCAAGCCGAAATTATTCCGATTTCTGCTACATCAAAGTTCAATGTAGACTATGTGATGAAGCGGATCAAAGAACTGCTGCCCGATTCTCCTCCTTATTTTGGAAAGGATCAGTGGACGGATAAGCCTGCCCGTTTCTTCGTGAATGAGATTATCCGTGAAAAGATTCTGCTCTACTACGATAAAGAGATTCCCTATTCGGTGGAGGTTGTCGTGGAAGAGTTTAAGGAAGAACCGAAGAAGATTCATATTCGGGCAGTGATTAACGTGGAACGTGATTCGCAGAAAGGAATCATTATCGGTAAACAGGGAAAGGCGTTGAAGAAGGTGGCTACCGAGGCTCGCCGGGAATTGGAACGTTTCTTTGGAAAGACGATTTTCCTGGAAACTTATGTGAAGGTTGATAAAGATTGGCGTAGTTCGGATAAGGAACTGCGGAACTTTGGTTATCAGTTAGATTAAGAGTATTCATGCGACTGGGATAGTCGTGAAAAAACAAGGTATTGAGCTATGAATAATTTAGTTGCAATTGTAGGACGCCCCAATGTGGGCAAGTCTACCTTATTTAACCGTCTGACGAAGACTCGTCAGGCTATTGTGAATGAAGAAGCGGGTACAACCCGCGACAGACAATATGGCAAGTCTGAGTGGCTGGGTCGTGAATTCTCTGTGGTTGACACCGGTGGATGGGTGGTCAACTCTGACGATATCTTTGAAGAGGAAATCCGGAAGCAAGTATTGCTGGCTGTGGAAGAAGCAGATGTTATTCTGTTTGTAGTGGATGTGATGAATGGAGTGACTGACTTGGATATGCAGGTAGCTGCTATTCTGCGTCGCGCTAATAGTCCGGTGATTATGGTTGCCAATAAAACGGATAATCACGATTTGCAATATAACGCTCCCGAATTCTATAAACTGGGATTGGGCGATCCGTATTGTATCTCTGCTATCACCGGAAGTGGTACAGGTGATTTGATGGACTTGATCGTCAGCAAATTCAATAAAGAGACTTCGGAAATTCTGGATGATGATATTCCCCGCTTTGCTGTAGTAGGACGCCCGAACGCCGGAAAGTCTTCCATTGTAAATGCATTTATTGGGGAAGAACGTAATATCGTAACAGAGATTGCCGGAACTACCCGCGACTCTATCTATACTCGTTACAATAAATTCGGATTTGATTTTTATCTGGTAGATACAGCCGGTATCCGTAAGAAAAACAAGGTAAATGAAGACTTGGAATATTATTCAGTCGTTCGTTCGATTCGTTCTATCGAAGGTTCGGATGTTTGTATTCTGATGCTGGATGCTACAAGAGGTGTTGAGGGGCAGGACTTGAATATCTTCTCTCTGATTCAGAAGAATCAGAAAGGTCTGGTAGTTGTTATAAATAAGTGGGATTTGGTGGAAGATAAATCTGTGAAAGTACAGAAAGCGTTTGAGGAAGCTGTTCGCTCGCGTTTTGCTCCGTTTGTCGATTTCCCGATCATCTTTGCTTCTGCACTGACTAAGCAACGTATTCTGAAAGTGCTTGAAGAAGCACGTAGTGTGTATGAAAACCGGACGACAAAGATCCCGACCGCACGTTTGAATGAAGAAATGCTTCCGTTGATCGAGGCTTATCCGCCTCCTTCAAATAAAGGTAAGTATATCAAGATCAAATATATCACACAGTTGCCGAATACACAAGTGCCTTCATTTGTATATTTCGCCAACTTACCGCAGTATGTGAAAGAGCCATACAAACGTTTCCTCGAAAATAAGATGCGTGAGAAATGGAATCTGACAGGTACTCCGGTTAATATTTATATTCGACAGAAATAAATAAAAAAGACACGGATTGTCTCAATTATATAGAATATATATAGAGACAATCCGTGTCTTTTTATAAATATATCTCTGTGAGATCTTGTATTGCTTTGTAGTAGACTTATTTTTCCAACTGGAAATCTTTTCGGCGTAACACGAAGCTGTTACTCAAGTATTTTTCACGTACAATCTGATTTTCCGATAATTCTTCCGGTGTTCCCTGGAAAAGGATCTTTCCTTCGAACAGCAGATAGGCGCGGTCTGTGATACTAAGCGTTTCTTGTACGTTGTGGTCGGTAATCAGGATTCCGATATTCTTGTCTTTCAGTTTCCATACAATTTGCTGGATATCTTCTACGGCAATCGGGTCGACACCGGCAAAAGGTTCGTCAAGCATGATGAATTTGGGGTCGATGGCAAGACAACGGGCAATCTCTGTACGGCGGCGCTCACCTCCCGACAACTGGTTACCTTTATTTTTGCGTACCTTTTGCAGACGGAACTCTGCAATCAGGCTTTCGAGTTTCTCTTTTTGATATTCTTTGGGCTTGTTGGTCATTTCCAGTACAGAGGCGATATTATCTTCCACGCTCATCTGGCGGAAAACGGAAGCTTCCTGTGCAAGGTAGCCGATTCCCGTTTGTGCGCGTTTGTAAACCGGATATTTGGTAATCTCCAGGTCATCGAGGAAAATACGTCCTTCATTAGGAGTGATCAGCCCTACGGTCATATAGAATGAAGTCGTCTTACCGGCACCGTTCGGTCCCAGCAAACCCACAATTTCACCTTGCTTCACGTCGATGGATACGTGGCTTACAACGGTTCGTTTACCGTACTTCTTAACCAGGTCTTCCGTGCGAAGCACCATCTTGCTTTCTTCCATATTCTAGTTATTTTGCGGCAAATGTAGTAAAAATAAGCTGAAATAATGTACATTTGCAGACAAATAGTGTGAGTTATGATAAAAGCATTGAGAACCGTCGGGAGATATTTCATGCTGATGGGTCGTACTTTTTCCCGTCCCGAGCGTATGCGTATGTTTTTCCGGCAATACCTTAACGAGATGGAGCAACTGGGTGTGAACTCCATCGGCATCGTGTTGTTGATTTCGTTTTTCATCGGCGCAGTGATTACCATCCAGATTAAGTTGAATATCGAAAGTCCATGGATGCCCCGCTGGACAGTGGGATATGTGACACGTGAAATTATGTTGCTGGAATTTTCTTCTTCCATCATGTGTTTGATTCTTGCCGGAAAAGTCGGGTCGAATATCGCTTCGGAATTAGGAACGATGCGGGTGACGCAACAGATTGATGCGCTCGAAATTATGGGTATCAATTCGGCGAACTACCTGATTTTGCCTAAGATTACGGCGATGGTGACTGTTATTCCTATTCTAGTGACGTTTAGTATCTTTGCCGGAATCATCGGTGCCTTTTGCACGTGTTGGTTTGCCGGGGTTATGAATGCTGTCGATCTCGAATATGGTTTGCAGTATATGTTTAACGAATGGTTTATCTGGGCGGGTATCATCAAATCCCTCTTTTTTGCGTTTATAATTGCAAGTGTGTCCGCTTTCTTCGGATACACGGTAGAGGGAGGTTCGATTGCTGTAGGAAAGGCTTCTACGGATGCCGTAGTATCCAGCAGTGTATTAATTCTGTTTTCAGACTTGATATTAACTAAACTTTTGATGGGATGATTGAGATTAAAGGACTTTATAAATCATTTGATGACAAGACAGTATTGAGTGATATTAATGCTGACTTTGCAAATGGAAAGACAAACTTGATTATCGGTCAGAGTGGTTCCGGTAAGACGGTGTTGATGAAATGTATTGTAGGATTGTTAACTCCGGAGAAAGGGGAAGTCTTGTATGACGGACGTAACCTTGTGCTGATGGGGAAGAAGGAGAAGAAGATGCTTCGCAAGGAAATGGGAATGATTTTCCAGAGTGCGGCGCTTTTTGACTCCATGTCGGTGCTGGATAATGTAATGTTCCCGCTGAACATGTTTAGCAACGATATCTTGCGTGACCGGATCAAACGGGCGATGTTCTGTCTGGATCGTGTGAATCTGGGGGAAGCGAAAGATAAGTTTCCGGGAGAAATCAGTGGTGGTATGCAGAAGCGTGTGGCTATTGCGCGTGCGATTGCCTTGAATCCGCAATATCTGTTTTGCGATGAGCCGAACTCGGGGCTGGACCCGAAAACGTCATTGGTGATTGATGATCTGATCCACGATATTACGCAGGAATATAACATGACGACCATTATCAATACGCATGATATGAACTCTGTATTGGGAATTGGTGAGAAGGTGATTTATATTTATGAGGGACATAAAGAGTGGGAAGGTACGAAAGATGATATCTTTACTTCTACCAATGAACGACTGAATAACTTTATCTTTGCTTCCGACTTGCTCCGTAAGGTGAAGGACGTGGAAGTGCAGGGAATGGAAGGGTAATAAAAAAGGAGGTGTGTCGTAATGCACGATGCACCTCTTTTTTGTTCATCACTATACAAATCTGTTCACTTTCTTTAAGCTGCGATCTTTTGAAGATTTCTTTGATTTATGTGTTCCCAGCATCTAAAAACAGCAGTTGTAAGCTCATAAAACAGTCTAATCAGCCAGTTCATACCCTTTTTTGTCAGTTTTGCACACATCTTTTATATTGAAGGCAATGGCTAGGAAGGCAAAGTCCATGAAGACCTTGTCCTTTCCAAAATGTCGGAAACGTTTGTAGTTCATATTGTTTTTAATTTGTCCGAACACGGCTTCCGGTTCTATGCATCTCTGCCCTCTGTGTTTCAGTCCTTTCTCAGAGCAGAGCAGTTCTTTGGCTCTCCGCTTGTATTGTCTAAGCCTATGATTCAGTTCTATCGTCCTGTTTCCTTTTGCTTTAAAACAGCGGCATCGCAGGGGACAGCCTTCACACGACAGCTCTGTACCGTGCATTTTCGTTGACATATCCGGATGCGGTTTTCACATTCCTGGTGCCTATCCTCCGCATCCTTTGCCCCATAGGGCAGATGCAGAAGTCATGTTCTTCATTGTAGTAGAAGTTTTCTACCTTGAACGGGTCCGGTTTGAATCTCTGCCGCTGCTCCATGTGGAAATAGTTGTACTTTACGTAGGCTTCCATGCCGTTTTCGGACATGAAGCGGTAATTCTCTTCGAGCCATAGCCGGAATCAGCAACCACCGTATGTACCATCCGGTCATACCTGTTTGAAAAAGATTGCAGGAAAGGAATCGTGGTCAGTGTATCCGTAGGGTTCGGGAAGAGTGCAAAATCGGTGATGAACTGATTTTCGGTGCCGATTTGAAGGTTGTAACCGGGCTTCGTCTGTCCGTTGCGCATGGCATCCTCCTTCATTCTCATAAAAGTAGCGTCCTTGTCCGTCTTGGAATAGGAATTCCTCTCTTGCAGCGTTTCCAGATGGCAGTCGTATTCCTGTAGTTTGTCCCTGTGTTCTTCCAGTTCCTTCAACTGTTTGCGTTTCTTTTTCAGTTCAGTCTTTTCCTCTTTCGCGGATGGCTCGGAAACCTGTTCCAGTGCATGACGCAATTCTCCTGCCATTTCAGTCAGCATACCGGAGTGAACCCAACCTCCTCATTGTTCTCTGATGACTTCTCCGGCAATGACATCGTCTATCTGCCCTAACAGGACATGTATCTTCTTCATCGCGTTCACGGTTCCGCTCAACCGTTTTTCGCCAGACGAAAGTGTACTTGTTGGCTTTGGATTCGATCTTTGTCCCGTCAATGTATTCCACATTCAGGCTGATGAAGCCTTTGGAAGAGAGAAGAACTACGGTTTGCGTAAACACCTCGTTGATTTCCTTCTTCACCCGGTTGCGGAAACGGTTGATGGTAATGAAATCCGGTTTCATATCCTACCAGCCAGATATAATGGATGTCACGGTGAAGGAGCTTTTCAATTTTCCGGCAGGAGTAGATGTTGTTCATATAGGCATACAGAATGACCTTGAGCATCATCCTGGTGGTAAGGGCTGCGCCCGCATTCCTTATACAGCTTTCTTGAAACTTTCAAGATTCAAGCCCTCAACCAGGGCGTCAACCATGCGCACCGGATCGTTTTCTGCAATATCCTCATCAATTCTTTGAGGAAAAAGAACGGTTTGGTTGGGATTGTAAGGACGAAAATGTATCTTTGTCATAGTGAAATTCTTATGCCTAAAGATACAAAATCTTTAGGTAATAACAAAGCCCCAGCTTGTGAAAGTCGGGCTTTGTGCGTTTTTTTTCTTAGCTATGTTAGCGTCGGCAATTAAGCTCTAGGTCTAGCTTCTTTAACTACCATTGTACGGCCCATGTATTCAGCTCCGTTCAATTCAGCAATAGCTTTTGCAGCTGCAGCGTCGTCTTCCATTTCGATGAAAGCGAATCCTTTGGATTTACCGGTTTCACGGTCCATAACAACTTTAACTGATGATACTGCTCCGTAATCTTCCATCACTTGTTGCAGATCTCCTTCCTTAACACGGTAGTTAAGGTTTCCAACATAAATGTTCATAATGAAAATGATAAAAAATAAATAAATGAATAAAACTCTCTGGATAGATGGTTACTAATAAAAAGATTAAAACGACAGAGAGTTTACAAATGCGTTTTGGTAACGGAAGTAAAAACCTTGTAATCAAATCGAGAAACTAATGGTCCATCAATCCGCAACAAAGAAAAGAATAATTTTTGGATTGACCATCTTTTTGGAAGGTTAATTTGCGGATTATCAGAAAAAAAGTAGGCCGGGGGAACCTGGCGGGGTGGGTGTTGATGGTGATTTTATCTTGTTTATAGATGGAATATCAGTGAAATATTGATAAAAGATGTGTGAAAGATGGGTGGCGTTGCTGAAATAAATCTGCAATGTCTTTTGAAATTTGAAAGATTAGCACTAATTTTGCACCCTCGTTTGAGTTAGAACAAAGTATAAATCAAATAAATAATTGTCAGAATGAACGTTTCATTACAAAACATTGACAAAGTAAGCGCAGAGCTTACTGTAAAGCTTGAGAAAGCCGATTATCAGGAGAAAGTAGACAAAGAGTTGAAATCATCTCCGTCAGAAGGCACAGATTCCGGGATTCCGTAAAGGTATGGTTCCGACAAGTCTTATTAAAAAGATGTATGGTAAGTCGGTAATTGCAGAGGTTGTGAATAAGGTACTGCAAGAAGCTGTTTACAACTATATTAAAGAAAATAAGGTGAACATGCTGGGCGAACCGTTGCCTAACGAAGAAAAACAACAGAATATTGATTTCGATACAATGGAAGAATTCGATTTCGTATTCGACATCGCTTTGGCACCTGAATTTAAAGCAGAAGTAAGCGCTAAAGATAAAGTGGATTACTATACTATCGAAGTTTCTGACGAAATGATCGACAACCAGGTGAAGATGTATACTCAACGCACTGGCAAGTATGATAAGGTAGACGCTTACGAAGATAACGACATGCTGAAAGGTCTGTTGGCTCAGCTGGACGAAGAAGGTAATACAAAAGAAGGCGGTATTCAGGTAGAAGGTGCAGTATTGATGCCTGCTTACATGAAGAACGACGATCAGAAAGCTATTCTTTGCTAATGCAAAAGTAAATGATGTACTGGTATTCAACCCGAATGTTGCTTACGACGGACACGCTGCTGAACTTGGTTCTCTGTTGAAGATCGACAAGGAAATCGCTAAGGATGTGAAGTCTGACTTCAGCTTCCAGGTAGAAGAAATCACTCGTTTTGTTCCGGGTGAATTGACACAGGAAGTATTCGACCAGGCATTCGGCGAAGGTATTGTGAAGACTGAAGAAGAATTTCGCGCTAAGATCAAAGAAGAAATCGCAGCTAGATTTGTTGCTGACAGCGATTATAAATTCCTGATCGACATTCGTAAAGTGATGATGGAACAAAGTAGGTAAGCTGGAATTCTCTGATGCATTGCTGAAACGTATCATGTTGCTGAACAACGAAGAAAAGGGCGAAGAATATGTTGCTGAAAACTATGATAAGAGCATTGAAGAACTGACTTGGCACCTGATTAAGGAACAGCTGGTAGAGGCAAACGATATCAAAGTAGAGCAGGAAGATGTGCTGAAGATGGCGAAAGAAACTACCAAAGCACAGTTCGCTCAATACGGTATGTTGTCTATTCCTGACGATGTGCTTGATAACTATGCACAGGAAATGTTGAAGAAGAAAGAAACTATCAATAATTTGGTAAGTCGTGTGGTAGAAGTGAAGCTTGCTGCTGCTCTGAAAGCACAGGTTACTTTGGAGAACAAGAATGTTTCTATGGAAGAATTCAATAAAATGTTTGAATAATCGTTCGGTTGAATAGAACATAAAGTCACAGAAACACAGAGTTTTTATAAAATTATAACTCTGTGTTTTTTTGTGTCTATGTATTCTTTTTCGTTTCTTTGTACTTACGTTTATTTTTAATTTATAAGAAAGGAACAATAACATGGATGATTTTAGAAAATACGCAACCAAGCATTTAGGAATGAATGGCATGGTGCTGGACGATGTGATTAAATCGCAGGCCGGGTATTTGAATCCCTATATTCTGGAAGAAAGACAGTTGAATGTAACTCAGCTCGATGTATTCTCCCGATTGATGATGGATCGCATTATTTTCCTTGGTACACAAGTTGATGACTATACAGCGAATACGCTTCAGGCACAGTTGCTGTATCTGGATTCTGTGGATCCGGGTAAGGATATCTCTATCTATATCAACTCTCCGGGCGGAAGTGTATATGCCGGACTGGGCATTTATGATACGATGCAGTTTATTTCAAGCGATGTTGCTACCATCTGTACAGGTATGGCTGCTTCGATGGCTGCTGTATTACTGGTAGCCGGTGCCGAAGGCAAACGTTCTGCATTGCCGCATTCACGTGTGATGATTCACCAGCCGATGGGCGGTGCGCAGGGACAAGCATCGGACATCGAAATCACAGCTCGTGAGATTCAGAAATTGAAGAAAGAACTTTATACGATCATCGCCGATCATTCGCATACTGACTTCGATAAAGTATGGGCGGACTCTGACCGTGACTACTGGATGACAGCTCAGGAAGCGAAAGAGTACGGTATGATTGATGAGGTATTGATTAAAAAATAAAAATGGCTGATTCAAAAGACAAAGAAAAAGTGTAGCTTCTGTGGTCGGTCGGAGAATGAAGTCGGATTCCTGATTACGGGAATGAGCGGCTACATTTGCGACAGCTGTGCTACCCAGGCTTATGAGATCACTCAGGAAGCATTGGGAGAAGGCAAGAAAAGTGCAGGAGCTACCAAGCTCAACTTAAAAGAACTGCCCAAACCGGTAGAAATCAAGAAATTCCTCGACCAGTATGTGATCGGGCAGGATGATGCGAAACGCTTCCTTTCTGTATCGGTCTATAACCATTATAAACGTCTGTTGCAAAAAGACAGCGGTGATGATGTGGAGATTGAAAAGTCGAACATTATTATGGTGGGTAGTACCGGAACCGGGAAAACGTTGCTTGCACGCACGATTGCTAAGTTACTGCACGTGCCGTTTACTATTGTAGACGCTACAGTGCTGACGGAAGCCGGTTATGTGGGCGAAGATATCGAAAGTATTTTAACCCGTTTGCTTCAGGTGGCAGATTATAATGTACCTGAAGCTGAACAGGGTATCGTGTTTATCGACGAGATCGACAAAATTGCCCGTAAAGGAGATAATCCTTCCATCACTCGCGACGTGAGCGGTGAAGGCGTACAGCAGGGATTACTGAAATTGCTCGAAGGTTCTGTGGTGAACGTACCTCCCCAGGGAGGCCGTAAGCATCCGGACCAGAAGATGATTCCGGTAAATACCAAGAACATTCTCTTTATCTGCGGCGGTGCGTTCGACGGTATCGAGAAGAAGATCGCCCAACGGTTGAACACCCATGTCGTAGGTTATACGGCATCGCAGAAAACAGCGACGGTAGACAAGAATAACATGATGCAGTACATCGCTCCACAGGATTTGAAGTCATTCGGACTGATTCCCGAAATTATCGGACGTCTTCCGGTATTGACTTATTTGAATCCGCTGGACCGGGATGCGCTTCGTGCGATCCTTACCGAACCGAAAAACTCTATCATCAAGCAATATATCAAGTTGTTTGAAATGGATGGTATCAAGCTGACATTTGAAGATTCTGTTTTCGAATATATCGTTGACAAGGCTGTAGAATATAAGTTAGGTGCCCGCGGGTTGCGTTCTATTGTGGAAACAATCATGATGGATGTCATGTTTGAAATCCCTTCAGAAAGCAAAAAAGAGTATAAGGTAACGCTGGATTATGCAAAGATGCAACTGGAAAAAGCGAATATGGCACGACTGCAAACTGCTTAAAATCAAAGAGTAAGGCTACAGAAAATGATCGTAACTGTATTTTCTTGAAAATATTAGTCGCATTTTGCTTGGTAATTACGAAGTTGTTTATAACTTTGTTTGGCTCTCTTGAAGAAGAGGGCTTTACTTAAAGTTAAACCATGAACTGAATAAAACAACCTAAGTTAAGATGGCAGGGAAGATTAATTTAACAGATGAACTGAAAAAGTATTTCGGATTTAATAAGTTCAAGGGAAACCAGGAAGCAATCATTCAGAACTTGCTTGATGGTAAAGATACCTTTGTGCTAATGCCTACCGGTGGCGGAAAATCTTTATGCTATCAGCTACCTTCGGTCTTGATGGAAGGTACGGCAATCGTAATTTCTCCGCTCATTGCGTTGATGAAGAATCAAGTGGATGCAATGCGCAATTTCAGTGAAGAAGATGGCGTCGCCCATTTTATCAATTCTTCATTAAATAAAGGCGCGATAGACCAAGTGAGGTCGGACATCCTTGCCGGAAAGACAAAATTGCTATATGTAGCGCCGGAGTCGCTGACGAAAGAAGAAAACGTAGAGTTTTTGCGTTCGGTAAAGATTTCGTTCTATGCAGTGGATGAAGCTCACTGTATTTCTGAATGGGGCCATGACTTTCGACCGGAATACCGGCGGATTCGCCCTATTATCAATGAAATAGGTAAAGCTCCGTTGATTGCGCTTACCGCAACGGCGACACCGAAGGTGCAGCATGATATCCAGAAAAATCTGGGAATGGTGGATGCTCAAGTCTTCAAATCTTCGTTCAACCGTCCGAACCTTTATTATGAGGTACGTGCGAAGACCGCTAATATTGACAGGGATATTATCAAGTTTATCAAAAACAATCCGGAGAAATCGGGCATTATCTATTGCCTTAGCCGGAAAAAAGTGGAGGAACTTGCTGAAATCCTGCAGGCAAACGGTATCAATGCGCGTCCTTATCATGCTGGAATGGATTCGTTGACCAGGACCAAGAATCAGGATGATTTCCTGATGGAAAAAGTGGACGTTATTGTAGCAACTATCGCTTTCGGTATGGGAATTGACAAGCCGGATGTGAGGTTCGTGATTCACTACGATATTCCAAAGAGTCTGGAAGGGTATTATCAGGAGACTGGGCGCGCCGGTAGAGATGGCGGTGAAGGTCAGTGCATAACCTTTTATACAAACAAAGACTTGCAGAAACTGGAAAAGTTCATGCAAGGAAAACCTGTGGCAGAGCAGGAAATTGGCAAGCAGCTTCTGTTGGAAACCGCTGCTTATGCCGAATCTTCCGTATGCCGACGCAAGACGTTGCTGCATTATTTCGGTGAAGAATATACGGAAGAAAATTGTGGAAATTGTGACAACTGTTTAAACCCTAAAAAACAAGTGGAGGCTCAAGAGTTATTATGTGCCGTGATTGAAGCGATTATCGCGGTGAAAGAAAATTTTAAGGCAGATTATATCATAGACATACTACAAGGTAGAGAAACGTCCGAAGTACAGGCGCATTTGCATGAAGACCTCGAAGTCTTCGGCTCCGGTATGGGTGAAGAGGATAAGACATGGAACGCAGTGATTCGTCAGGCGCTGATTGCAGGTTACTTGAGCAAAGATGTGGAGCATTACGGACTCCTGAAAGTGACGGAGGAAGGACACAAGTTCCTGAAGAGACCGAAGTCATTCAAGATTACCGAGGACAACGATTTCGAAGAGACGGAAGAAGAAGTTCCGGCACGCGGCGGTGGCTCCTGTGCAGTAGACCCGGCTCTTTATTCCATGTTGAAGGACTTGCGGAAGAAGCTGTCTAAGAAACTGGAAGTTCCTCCTTATGTTATTTTCCAGGATCCGTCTTTGGAAGCAATGGCTACCATTTATCCGGTGACATTGGACGAGTTGCAGAATATACCGGGCGTAGGAGCTGGAAAAGCAAAACGTTACGGTGAAGAGTTCTGTAAATTAATCAAACGCCACTGTGAAGAGAATGAAATAGAACGTCCTGAAGACTTGCGGGTACGTACGGTTGCCAATAAATCAAAGATGAAGGTAGCTATCATTCAGGCAATTGACCGTAAAGTGGCGTTAGATGATATCGCTCTTTCCAAAGGGATCGAGTTTGGTGAACTGCTGGACGAGGTAGAAGCGATCGTTTATTCGGGAACTAAACTGAATATTGACTACTTCCTGGAAGAAATTATGGATGAAGATCATATGCTCGATATCTATGATTACTTCAAGGAATCTACCACTGATAAGATTGATGATGCGCTTGACGAATTAGGCGATGACTTCACGGAAGAGGAAGTTCGTTTGGTACGTATTAAGTTCATCTCTGAAATGGCTAATTAAAAAAGCGAAAAAAATAGGCGTGCAGGTATGCTGTTTTGAATAAAAACCGTATATTTGCACGCAATAATTTTTAAACGCACAGCCCTATGTCATTTATTGCTGATAAGATTGTAATGGATGGGTTAACTTACGATGACGTATTGTTGATCCCCGCTTATTCTGAAGTTTTACCGCGCACTGTCGATCTCTCGACAAAGTTTTCAAAAGAAACATTGAGTTAAAAATACCTTTTGTGACGGCTGCCATGGATACAGTTACCGAAGCGAAAATGGCGATTGCCATTGCTCGTGAAGGTGGTATCGGTGTGATTCACAAAAATATGTCTATTGAAGAACAGGCAAGACAAGTTGCTATCGTAAAGCGTGCCGAAAATGGTATGATTTATGATCCTGTAACGATTAAAAGAGGTTCTACTGTTCAGGATGCACTGGACATCATGGCTGAATATAAAATCGGTGGTATTCCTGTAGTGGATGATGAAGGTTATTTGGTGGGTATTGTAACCAACAGAGATTTGCGTTTCGAAAGAGACATGGCAAAACATATTGATCTTGTCATGACTCCGAAAGAAAGATTGGTGACTACTAACCAGTCTACTGATCTGGAATCTGCTGCACAGATTCTTCAAAAACATAAGATTGAGAAACTTCCGATTGTCGGAATGGACGGAAAGTTGATCGGTCTTGTCACTTATAAAGATATTACAAAAGCAAAAGATAAACCGATGGCTTGCAAAGACGCCAAAGGGCGTCTGCGTGTAGCTGCCGGTGTAGGTGTTACTGCCGATACGCTGGAACGTATGCAGGCATTGGTGGATGCCGGTGCAGATGCAATCGTGATTGATACAGCTCACGGACACTCTAAGTTTGTGATTGAAAAACTGAAAGAAGCAAAGAAACGCTTCCCGAATATTGATATCGTGGTAGGTAACATTGCTACCGGAGAAGCTGCGAAGGCTTTGGCAGAAGCTGGTGCTGATGCTGTGAAAGTAGGTATCGGCCCGGGTTCTATCTGTACGACTCGTGTTGTTGCCGGTGTAGGTGTTCCACAGTTATCGGCTGTCTATGATGTAGCAAAAGCGTTGAAGGGTACAGGTATTCCTTTGATTGCCGATGGTGGTTTGCGTTATTCGGGCGACGTGGTGAAAGCATTGGCTGCCGGAGGATATTGCGTAATGATCGGATCATTGGTTGCCGGAACAGAAGAGTCTCCGGGTGACACTATCATCTTTAACGGACGTAAATTCAAATCATATCGCGGTATGGGTTCATTGGAAGCAATGGAGAACGGTTCGAAAGACCGCTACTTCCAGAGTGGAACTGCTGATGTGAAGAAGCTTGTTCCCGAAGGAATCGCTGCCCGTGTTCCTTATAAAGGTACGCTTTTCGAAGTTGTGTATCAGCTGACTGGTGGTTTGCGTGCAGGTATGGGATACTGTGGCGCTGCTAACATTGAGAAACTTCATGACGCTAAGTTTACCCGCATTACCAATGCAGGTGTAATGGAAAGTCATCCGCACGACGTGACGATTACCAGTGAATCGCCTAACTATAGCCGTCCGGAATAATAGATAGATACGGTGAACTATTAACGGTGAACGGTGAACAGGCTGTATAATCAGCAGGGTGTTCACTGCTCACCGTTTGTTGTTTGAAAAATAAAAGTTGATGATGAAAAGAAGCCTGTTGTTGGGATGTATTTCTCTCTTTGTAGTCGCGGTCTTTGCACAGGAAGATCCGGTATTGATGCGTGTTAACGGAAGAGAGATACTCCGTTCGGAATTTGAATATGCATACCGCCGTTATGCGGAACGTTCAAATGCCAGACTTTCGTCCAAAGAGTATGCGGCACTTTTCGCTCAATCGAAGTTGAAAGTGGAAGCAGCCAGGGCTGCCGGACTTGATACGACCTCTATTTTTCGTAAACAACAGGAGAAATGCCGGACCGAGTTGGTGGAATCTTATCTGATAGACAGGCAAGTGATGGATAGTTGTGCCCGTGCTATCTATCAGAAGATGGGGTTGAAAGCACGTAGCGGCAGGGTACAGGTGATGCAGATTTTCAAACGTTTGCCACAGACAATCACTTCCCGGCATTTAGAAGAAGAAAAAACGCGGATGGATTCTATATACCGGATGATACAGAATCAGCCGGATTTGAACTTTAACCGTTTGGTCGAAATATACTCGGATGATAAGCAAAGTAGATGGATCGAATGTCTGGAAACAACGAGCGAGTTTGAGAATGTTGCTTTCTCTCTGGCAAAAGGTATGGCATCGCAGCCCTTTTTCACTCCTGAAGGGATTCATATCTTGAAAGTGATGGATCGGGAGGAAACAGCTGCTTACGAAAATGTCAGTGCCAGGTTAATGGAACGGTTACGGCGCAAGGAGATTTTGGACAAAGGTACAGGCGCGGTGCTCGAACGCTTGAAAAAAGCATGGCAGTATGCTCCCAATCAGGCGGCAATGGAAGAACTGCTGGCGAAAGGCCGTACAGAACAAACCCTGTTTACGATTGACGGACAAGCATACACCGGAACTATGTTCACGCATTTTGCCTCTTCTCATCCTCAAGCTGTCAAACGGCAGTTGGAAGGATTTATAGCTAAGTCATTGCTGGATTATGAAAGCCGGAATATCGAAAAAAAGCATCCGGAAATTCCTTATGCCTTGCGGGAATCTGATGAAAACTATTTGGTGGAAGAGATAACACGTCAGAAAATAGATTTGCCCGCAGCTAATGACCGGGCGGGATTGGCTACTTATTTTAAATTTCATTCGTCGGATTATCGGTGGGAGAGCCCCCGGTATAGAGGAGTCGTGCTTCATTGCGTTGATAAAAAGACGGCAAAGCAAGCCAAAAAAATGCTGAAGAAAGTGCCGGAAAAAGAGTGGGCGGACAAGCTTCGGCAAACTTTTAATACATCCGGGGAGGAAAAGATACAAGTTGAACAAGGAATTTTTGCCGACGGAGACAATAAATATATAGATAAACTGGTTTTTAAGAAGGGTGATTTTGATCCTTTGATGTCTTATCCTTTTACTATTGTAGTAGGCGAAAAAATGAAAGGTCCGGATGATTATCGGGAAGTAATTGATCGGGTTCGAAAGGATTATCGAAGCTATCTTGACACGTGCTGGATGCGGGAATTGAGTGAGTCTGGTAAGGTTGAAATAAACCAAGAGGTTTTAAAAACAGTTAATAATAACTGATGTAACCGATTATTCACTATCTTCGTACCTTAAATAAGTAGATTTGAATTGACGATGCGAATATTAGTCCTCTTACTGATTACCCTTCTTGGTTGTGGAGCGTGCAAGGAACAGCACGACCACAAAGGAAAGACTCCTTTGGTAGAGGTGGACGGTAATTTTTTATATAAAGAAGATTTGATGTCCGTGCTTCCGGTCGGATTGTCAAAAGATGATAGCATTCTTTTCGCCGAGCATTACATTCGTAGCTGGGCGGAGGAGATTTTGTTGTATGAAAAAGCTGCGAATAATATCCCCGATAATGTGGATGTAGATAAGCTGGTGGAGAATTACCGGAAAGCGTTGATAATGCATACTTATCAGCAGGAGTTGATTAGCCAGAAGTTGACGAATGATATTTCCGAACATGAGATAGCAGAGTATTATGGCAAAAACAAGGAATTGTTTAAACTGGAAACTCCGCTGATCAAGGGATTGTTTATTAAAGTACCGTTGACGGCACCTCAGCTGAACAATGTTCGCAGATGGTATAAGACGGAAAAACAGGATGCTATCGAGAGCCTGGAAAAATATAGTTTGCAGAATGCGGTGAAGTATGAATATTTCTATGATAAATGGGTGTCCGTGACCGATGTCCTGGACATGATTCCGTTGAAAGTAGAGGCACCGGAAGAGTACGTAAACAAACACCGTCAGGTAGAATTGAAAGATACGGCTTATTATTATTTCCTGAATGTGAGCGATTATCGCGGAGTTGGTGAGGAGAAACCGTATGAATTTGCCCGCTCGGAAGTGAAAGACTTACTGGTAAATCAGAAACGGGTGAGCTTTATGGAACAGGTAAAGAACGACTTGTATCAGCAGGCGGTAAGTAAGAAGAAGATTATATATAATTATTAAATACAAAGAATGAAGAAGTTTGTGAACTTTAGATTTGTTGTTACCCTTGTCCTGGCAATATTTGCTAATGTGGCAACCTATGCACAAGATAATGTGGTTGATGAAGTAGTTTGGGTAGTAGGTGACGAAGCTATTTTAAAATCAGATGTAGAAGAGGCCCGTATGGATGCCTTGTATAATGGACGCAGATTTGAAGGCGATCCTTATTGTGTAATTCCTGAAGAGATTGCTGTGCAGAAGTTATTCCTGCACCAGGCAAAGTTGGACAGTATCGAGGTTTCCGAAGCGGAAATCATCCAGCGTGTGGATATGATGACCAATATGTACATCCAGCAGATCGGTTCCAGAGAGAAAATGGAGGAGTATTTCAATAAAACATCCACCCAGATTCGTGAAACTTTGCGTGATAATGCACGTGACGGATTGACGGTTCAGAAGATGCAGCAGAAACTGGCAGGAGATATCAAAGTGACTCCGGCAGAAGTACGCCGTTACTTCAAAGATCTTCCACAGGATAGTATCCCTTACATTCCTACACAGGTGGAAGTGCAGATTATTACTTTGCAACCCAAAATACCCGTTTCGGAAATCGAGGATGTAAAGAGGACACTGCGTGATTATACGGATCGTGTGACAAAAGGAGAAATCGACTTCTCTACATTGGCCCGTTTGTATTCTGAAGATAAGGCTTCTGCCATTAAAGGTGGTGAATGTGGATTTATGGGACGTGGTATGATGGACCCCGCTTATGCGAATGTGGCATTCAGCTTGCAGGACCCGAAGAAAGTTTCCAAAATTGTAGAATCGGAATTTGGTTTCCATATTATCCAGTTGATTGAGAAACGTGGCGACCGTGTGAATACCCGTCATATCCTGTTGCGTCCGAAAGTCTCGGAAAAAGAACTGACCGAGGCTTGTGCCCGTCTGGATTCTATTGCAGATGATATTCGTGCTAACAAATTCACATTTGATGATGCCGCTGCCGTTATCTCACAAGATAAGGATACCCGCAACAATCACGGTATCATGGTGAACATCAATGAACATTCAGGTATCACTACTTCTAAGTTCCAGATGCAGGATTTGCCTCAGGATGTTGCGAAAGTGGTGGATAAGATGAATGTTGGCGAGATTTCCAAAGCTTTTACAATGATTAATGAGAAAGATGGAAAAGAAGTATGCGCTATCGTGAAATTGAAAACTAAAATCAATGGTCATAAAGCAACCATCGCGGAAGACTATCAGGATCTGAAAGAAATCGTAATGGATAAGCGTCGCGAAGAGGTGTTGCAGAAATGGATTCTGAACAAGCAAAAACACACTTATGTACGCATCAACGAAAACTGGCAGAAGTGTGACTTCAAGTATCCGGGTTGGGTCAAGAATGACTGATATAACCTTGCTTTGACTTTATATGCTGAAAAAGAATAAGAAAAATAAACAACAAGACAGGCATAGATGGCTCCTTATAGGCTTTCTATGCCTGTTTGGTGTATGTCTTGTGGCACAAGTGAGGCCGACGGGACAGAAACCCACGGCAGGGGCTTCGACAAAATCGACTGCGGATACGTCTAAGACGGCTCCCAAAACCAAAACGCCGGCGGGTAATAAGAAACAATCGGACAACAAGAAGCAACCGGAGAATAAAAAGACCAAAGTTTACTTGCTCCATGCTGACGAAGGACAGGCGGATAAGCTGGCACGTCCGGATGTGCAGGTGTTGATTGGTAACGTGAAGTTGCGCCATGACAGTATGTATATGTACTGTGACAGTGCACTGATTTTTGAGAAAACCAACTCCGTAGAAGCCTTCAGCAATGTGCGTATGGAACAGGGAGACACCTTGTTCATCTATGGTGATTATCTTTATTATGACGGAATGACGCAAATTGCGCAACTTCGTGAAAATGTGAAGATGATTAATCGGAACACGACCCTGCTGACGGACAGTTTGAACTACGACCGTCTCTATGATCTCGGATATTATTTCGAGGGGGGAACTTTGATGGATGAAGAGAATGTACTGACTTCTGACTGGGGCGAATATAGCCCTGCAACAAAACAGTCGGTATTCAACCATGATGTGAAGTTGGTGAACCCTAAGTTTGTGTTGACCTCCGATACATTGAGGTATAATACCGAAAACAAAATAGCAGTGATTCTCGGACCTTCCAATATTGTCAGTGATAATAATCATATCTATTCGGAACGGGGATTCTATAACACATTGACCGAACAAGCGGAATTGTTGGACCGTTCGGTCCTGACCAATCAGGGGAAGAAACTTGTAGGCGACAGTCTGTTCTATGACCGGATAATCGGTTACGGAGAAGCATTCGATAATGTGAAGATGACAGACTCCATCAATAAGAATATGCTGACGGGCGATTATTGTTTCTATAATGAATTGACGGACTCCGCGTTTGCAACAAAACGTGCTGTTGCTATCGATTATTCACAGGGAGACAGTCTTTATATGCATGGGGATACTTTGCAGATGGTGTCCTATAATCTGAATACCGATTCTTTGTACCGGTTGATGAAGGCTTACCATAAAGTACGTATGTATCGTACAGATGTTCAGGGAGTATGTGACTCACTGGTCTATAATTCGAAAGATTCTTGTATGACCATGTATACTGACCCTATTCTTTGGAATGACGGACAGCAACTGCTTGGTGAGCAGATCAAGATTTATATGAATGACAGCACGATTGACTGGGCGCACATTATCAACCAGGCGTTGACAGTGGAGATGAAAGACTCTATTCATTATAATCAAGTGTCCGGTAAAGAGATGAAAGCCTATTTCGAAAATGGTGATATGCGCCATATTGAAGTGATCGGTAATGTGCTGACAGCTTTTTATCCTGAAGAGAAAGACAGTACGATGACCGGATTTAATTGTCTGGAAGGTAGTATGCTGCATCTTTATATGAAGGATAAGAGAATGGAAAAAGGACTTTTTATCGGTAAATCCAACGGAACGATGTATCCGATGGACCAGATACCGCCTGATAAACTGCGTCTTCCTACTTTTGCCTGGTTCGACTATGTCCGTCCGCTAAATAAGGACGATATTTTCAACTGGCGCAGCAAGCGTGCGGGAGAAACATTGAAGCCGACTACCGACCGGCGACCAAAGACAGAAAAGCGAAACTTAATAAATATGAAGTAGTATGGGAATGTTTAACTCAATGAGAAAGCCCCGGGGCTTTAATCATCAATACATTTATGTAGACGAGCGGAAAGAAAAGCTCGCTAAGATGGAGGAGAACGCCAAACGTGACTTGGGGATGCTGCCGGAGAAAGAATTTAATCCGGAAGATATTCGCGGTAAATTCGTCGAAGGTACTACACATTTGAAAAGAAGAAAAGCAAGTGGCCACAAACCGGTTTCTTTCGGAATTATACTGATAATCATTGCCTTCCTTCTCTATCTGTGGCATTATTTAGCAACAGGAAGCTGGAGTTTTTAATTGTTAATTTACGAAGTATGAGCGATATCATTCATTTGTTACCTGATTCGGTAGCTAACCAGATTGCTGCCGGTGAAGTGATACAACGTCCGGCATCTGTTATCAAGGAGCTAGTGGAGAATGCGATTGATGCAGATGCGCAAAATATACATGTGTTAGTGACTGATGCGGGTAAAACCTGTATTCAGGTGATTGATGATGGAAAAGGAATGTCCGAAACGGATGCCCGTCTCTCTTTTGAGCGGCATGCTACTTCCAAGATACGGGAAGCTGCGGACTTGTTTGCTTTGCGTACCATGGGATTTCGTGGGGAAGCATTGGCATCCATCGCAGCAGTGGCGCAGGTAGAACTGAAGACGCGTCCGGAATCGGAAGAACTGGGAACGAAACTGGTGATTGCGGGTTCTCAAGTGGAGAGCCAGGAGGCTATATCCTGTTCTAAAGGAAGTAACTTCTCTGTAAAGAACCTGTTCTTTAATGTGCCTGCCCGTCGTAAATTTTTAAAGGCTAATTCCACTGAATTGAGCAACATCCTTGCCGAATTTGAGCGTATCGCTTTGGTGCATCCAGAAGTTGCCTTTTCGCTTTATAGTAATGATTCGGAACTGTTCAATCTTCCGGTATCACAGTTACGCCAGCGTATTCTTGCTATTTTCGGTAAGAAGCTCAACCAGCAATTACTGAATATAGACGTGAACACTACCATGGTGAAAATCTCCGGATACGTAGCCAAACCGGAGACTGCCCGTAAGAAAGGAGCCCATCAGTATTTCTTTGTCAACGGACGTTATATGCGCCATCCTTATTTTCATAAGGCAGTCATGGAGGCTTATGAGCAGTTGATTCCCGCCGGTGAACAGATTTCCTATTTTATCTATTTTGATGTAGATCCGGCTAATATTGATGTGAATATTCACCCGACAAAGACCGAGATCAAGTTTGAGAATGAGCAGGCTATCTGGCAGATACTTTCAGCATCCGTTAAGGAATCGTTGGGTAAGTTCAGTGCTATCCCTTCCATTGATTTTGATACGGAGGATATGCCTGATATTCCGGCATTTGAGGAAAAGATATCTTCCGAACCTCCGAAGGTACATTATAATACAGATTATAATCCGTTTAAAGTCTCTGCCGGTGGCGGTGGTGGCGGATCGTATAGTCGTTCGAAAGTAGAATGGGAGGAATTGTACGGAGGGCTGACAAAAGCCAGTAAGATGAATAATCCGCAGCCGGAACCCGAAATGGATTGGGAGGATTCTTCTATTGGAGGCGAACCGGCCTTCGTGGAAGAAAAGATAGAGACGGTGACATCCGCCGCTTCTTCTACTTTGTATGCCAACGAACCGGTGATGGAAAAAGGAAATCAGCATTTGCAGTTTAAAGGGCGGTTTATTTTGACTTCAGTTAAATCGGGTCTGATGCTAATCGATCAACACCGGGCACATATACGGGTGCTTTTTGATCGCTATATGGTACAGATTCAACAGAAACAGGGAGTATCTCAAGGCGTTCTCTTCCCGGAAATATTACAATTACCGACTTCAGAAGCTGCTGTTCTTCAAAGCATTATGGATGATTTGTCGGCAGTCGGCTTCGATTTGAGCAATCTGGGAGGCGGTAGCTATGCCATCAATGGCATCCCTTCGGGTATTGAAGGACTGAATCCGGTCGAACTGGTGCGTAATATGCTACATACAGCGATGGAAAAAGGGAATGACGTTAAGGAAGAAATCCAAAATATTCTGGCATTAACATTGGCGCGGGCAGCGGCTATTGTCTACGGACAGGTGTTGAGTAATGAGGAAATGGTAAGCCTTGTAGACAACCTTTTTGCCTGTCCTTCACCAAATTACACTCCGGATGGCAAAACTGTATTGACAACCATCAAGGAAGAGGACATCGAAAGATTATTCAAATAAAACAAATAAATTCATCTTTTCCTAAAACCTTTTAGTTCAGTTCGTGTTATTTAAATAGTTCAACAAAGAAAAAGATTTAAATAACCACTTAACTATTAGGTATATGAAAAAGATTCTGATGTTGCTGGCTTTTGCCGGCGTTGCGTCTGTCGCTTCTGCGCAGCAGACCGTGACTGTAACTGAATACGAGGTTATTCAGGTACAAGATAAACATCAAGTAATAACTAACCCATTCTGGAGTAACTGGTTCTTCTCTGTAGGAGGAGGTGCCCAGGTATTGTATGGAAACAATGACCATATCGGTAAGTTCAGAGATCGTGTTGCTCCCACATTTAACGTGTCTGTTGGTAAATGGGTAACTCCGGGATTCGGATTGCGTTTGCAGTACAGCGGATTACAAGCCAAAGGATTTACCACCAGCGAAAATGCTAATTATGTGGTTGGCGGTCCGAGAGAAGATGGTTCTTACAAACAAAGATGGGACTACATGAACTTGCATGGTGATTTGATGATTAACCTGAATGCACTTTTCGGTGGATACAATCCGAACCGTGTATATGAAATTATCCCTTATATTGGTGCCGGTTGGGCTCATGCTTATTCTCGTCCTCACACTAACTCCGCTACTTTCAATGCAGGTATTATCAACCGCTTCCGTTTGTCGAATGCTGTTGACTTGAATCTGGAATTGAGTGCAACAGGTCTGGAAGGTAAGTTTGATGGAGAGCACGCAGGTAAACCTGACTACGATGGTATCTTAGGTGCTACTATTGGTGTGACTTATTACTTCCCGACCCGCGGATTCCAACGTCCTGTTCCACAGATTATCTCTGAACTTGAATTGAACCAGATGCGTAACCAGATGAATGCAATGGCAGCAGCTAATATGCAATTACAACAGCAGTTGGCAAATGCACAACAACCGGTTGAAGTAGAAGATACTGAAGAAGTTGTTATAACAGATACTAATATTGCTCCACGTACTGTATTCTTCAAGATCGGTTCAGATAAATTGTCTCCACAGGAAGAAATGAACTTGTCATATCTTGCCAGCAAGATAAAAGAATCTCCGAACGCTACATACACAATCAACGGATATGCAGACTCTGCAACAGGTACTCCGGCTTTCAACCAGAAGTTGAGTTTGGAACGTGCACAAGTTGTTAAAGACCTGCTCGTTAAGAAGTATGGCATCTCTGCCGATAGATTGAAAGTTGCAGCCGGTGGTGGTGTTGACAAATTCGGTCAACCGATTCTGAACCGTGTAGTATTGGTCGAATCAGCACAGTAATCATATAATTTCAGTATTCGGCGATTCTTTGTGATCGCCTGCTGAAAGAGAGAAGGCGGCTGAAAGCGAATCCTGAAATAAGGTATTTTCGCTTTCAGCTGCCTTTTCTTTTCTTATTTTAGGACCATTAATACTTGCCTGGGCTTTTGATTATGAGTTTGAGGTATATGGAAGCGCTTACACTGATTATAAATGTAGGTTGTTTTACCTTGAAGAAGCATAGCTTTAGGGAACGTAAAGCATAACTTTTGCCTACCTAAAGCTACGCTTTAGAGGGGGAATAAGAGGTACTCCACACTTCCCCTGCAAATAGCTATTTTTTCAATCCTCTTCACCTTTCTTCTGAACTCTCGATGAATAAACTGTTTGCGGGTGAAGGGAGGGCTTCTCATTACCGTATTCATCACATTACATATCGAAAAATGTCATTACAGTGCTTTCTAAAGTCATTGCATTAATTGTGGCAAACACTGCAATGTTTTTTTTAATCATCCCAATGAAAAAAATAATCTATTAGCATATTTGTTTTTGCTATTAGCATCTTCCTTTTAGCTATAATGATATTCTGATTAGCTATAATGAAATTACATACAAAGCAAAGTGAAAGGGCTTGAATCTCTGTTAATTCACTCTTGATTTGAATCATTCTTACTGGAATAATCGCTCTGTGTAGCAATATTTTATATATTTGTGATATGGAACTCAAATCTAAAATATTATGGACGATATAAATACCGTATACGCACTACTCGTTTTAATTATGTTTTTTGTTTTATTGAGTAGGCTGGATAATCGTTTTGGGAAGATAGAAAGAGAACTGAACGAGATAAAAAAACGGATGGATGATTATCTCAAAGTTCAGCAAAGAGGGGTTACTGAAAAGGTAAAGCCTGAAGGAGAAGCATTGAAAAAGGAAAACGAAGATATCTCTGCATCACCTCAAATAATAGAAAAAACTTCGACACTAGAGACTAAACAGCAAAAAGAAACTGTACCGGAAAAACAGAAGCCGGTTGTTGAAACAGTTATCCGTGAGACACTGGAAGAAACACCTGAAAAGACGGTTGAAACAGAATTGGAAGATGTTTGTGTTGAGGCTGTTCCAAGACAAAAGAAACAAGTGAACTATGAGAAGTTCATCGGTGAGAATCTCTTCGGAAAGATCGGTATCCTTATATTCGTCATCGGTGTAGGTTTCTTTGTGAAGTATGCTATTGATAAGAATTGGATCAATGAGACTTTCCGTACCGTACTTGGTTTCCTGACGGGAGCTGTATTGCTGGCCGTTGCCGAACGGTTGCAAAAGAAATATCGTACATTTAGCTCGTTACTTGCGGGTGGCGCTTTTGCTGTATTCTATCTTACGGTTGCCATTGCATTCCATTATTATCATATCTTCTCGCAGACTATGGCGTTTATCATTCTGATAGGCGTCACTGTATTTATGTCTGTTCTGTCTGTGGTATACAATCGGCGTGAACTGGCTATCATTTCACTTGTCGGAGGATTTCTTGCACCTTTCATCGTAAGCAGTGGAGAGGGAAGTTATCTGGTACTGTTCACTTATGTAAGTATCCTGAATCTCGGTATGTTCGGACTTTCCATTTATAAGAAGTGGGGTGAGCTTCCGATGATCTCATTTGTCTTTACCTGGCTGATAATGGGAATCTTTCTTTTATTTAGCTATACCTCCAGTTCTACAGTTATTTCGGGGCACTTGTTTTTGTTTACCACTCTGTTTTATTTTATCTTTCTACTTCCGGTGTTCTCTATTCTTCGTGGGGAAGATATGCGAACAATGAGTCGGGGGCTGGTATTCGTCATTATAACGAATAACTTTATTTATTTGCTTTCGGGAGCTTTGTTCTTGCGGAATATGGGATGGTCTTTCAAAGCAAGCGGTTTGTTGAGCCTGTTCATTGCTCTTGTTAATTTAGGACTGGTGCTTTGGTTATGGAAGAGCCGGAAAGACTATAAATTCCTGGTGTATACCACTCTGGGGCTTGTGTTGACATTTGTCTCTATTACCGTTCCGATTCAGTTGGATGGAAACTGTATAACATTAGTTTGGGCGTCAGAAATGGTGTTATTATTATGGCTTTATATCAAGTCGAGAATCCGGGTATATGAATATGCGGCAAAGATACTGGTGGGACTCACCTTTATTTCTTACCTGATGGATATATATAATGTAGTAATGCATGAGCATCATGCTGTCAGCACTATTTTCCTGAACAGTTCATTTGCCACCTCTTTGTTTGTAGGGCTGGCTATGGGAGCATTTGCTCTGTTGATGGGGTATTATAGACCATTCTTCTCTACAGCCCGTCAACTGAAATATGGTTTCTGGAATCCTTTCATGCTTTTTGTCTCTGTAGCCATACTTTATTATACATTTATGATGGAGTTTCACCTGCATTTTGAGGGAGCTACGAGGAGCGGAGCAATGTTCTTGTTTACTGCCATTGCCATTTCGAGTGTTTGTTATGCTTTTAGAAAACGATTCCCGATCACCCAATGTCTGACTTTCTATATGTTAGCTATTGGGATAAATACGCTTGTATATATCATAAATATATGGGGAGATCAATGGGAGAACATGGCTTTTGTGCCTGTTGTACTACGATGGTTCACGGCAGCATTTGTAATAGCGAATATATGCTATGTGGCACGCCAATACTATCTATTAATCGGCATCAAGAGTCGTTTCACTATTTATCTCAATATTCTGGTCACTCTTCTTTGGGTGACAATGGTACGCTCTTTCCTCTGGCAGGTAGGAGTGGATGATTTCAGTGCCGGACTTTCGCTTTCATTAAGTATTGCCGGATTTGTTCAGATGGGACTAGGGATGCGTTTGCATCAGAAAGTCATGCGCATGATAAGCCTTTCGACTTTTGGAATCGTTCTGCTTAAACTTGTATTTGATGATTTGTGGGCAATGCCTACTATCGGTAAGATCATTGTATTCATCATTCTCGGACTGATATTACTGATACTTTCATTCCTTTATCAGAAATTAAAGGATGTATTATTCAAGAATGATGAAGATGAAGTTAGCTAAATCTTAAATTATATATTATAATAAAGGCTGCCATTCTTTCTTAGAGTAGGCAGCCTTTACTTTATATGATACGTTTTTATGCAAACTTCCTTATTCCTGTGAGAAACGTTTTACCTGTTCCTCGATTAACTCCTTGTCATCGAAATAATTAATCTTCATTGCTTTTTTCACATCTGCCAAAGTCTCGGCAGCAGCAGCTCTGGCTACTTCGCATCCTTGCTGAAGCATGTCATAGATAGCCGGAATATCTTTGCTGAACTCTTTACGACGATTACGAATCGGTTCGAGTATTTCTTGCATAATAGAATTCAGGAAACGTTTCACTTTTACGTCGCCCAGTCCGCCGCGTTGATAATGTGCTTTCAATTCTGCCAGATTCGGATAATCCGGTAAGTAGCGTTCGAAATGTTCGGGGAGGCAGAAGGCGTCAAGGTAAGTGAATACGGTGTTACCTTCAATCTTTCCCGGGTCTTGTACACGGAGATGTCCCGGATCGGTATACATACTCATGATCTTCTTCTGGATTTCTTCCGGTTCTTCCGAAAGGTAGATACAGTTTCCGAGTGATTTACTCATCTTGGCTTTACCGTCCGTTCCCGGCAGACGCAGGCAGGCTGCATTGTCCGGCAACAGGATTTCCGGTTCTACCAATGTCTCACCATATATATAGTTGAAACGGCGAACGATTTCACGAGCCTGTTCAAGCATTGGTTCCTGGTCTTCACCCACAGGGACAGTTGTTGCACGGAATGCTGTGATGTCCGCTGCCTGGCTGATAGGATAAGTGAAGAAACCTACAGGAATACTTGCTTCAAAGTTGCGCATCTGGATTTCCGATTTCACAGTCGGGTTACGTTGTAGGCGGGATACGCTTACAAGGTCCATATAGTAGAAACTGAGTTCGCATAGTTCCGGAATTTGCGACTGTATGAAGATGGTAGCTTTAGACGGATCTATGCCACAAGCCAGATAGTCAAGGGCTACTTCAATTACATTCTGACGCACCTTCTCCGGATTGTCTATATTGTCTGTCAATGCCTGCGAATCGGCAATGAAGATAAACATCTTGCTATAATCACCTGCATTTTGCAGGTCAACTCTGCGTTTCAACGAGCCTACATAGTGACCGATATGAAGTCTTCCGGTAGGACGGTCGCCCGTCAATATGATTTTTTCTTTTCCCATTTTTATTACCTTATTATATAATGGCGACAAAGATAAGGATAAAAACTGAAAGATACATCAAAATGTAGTTACTTCATGATTTGTGCTTACTATGATAAAAAAGTATTCATTAAAAAGCTAACGGAAAAAACAACCGTTTCATTGACGCGGTAAACTATTTCAGTAAAAAATGAACGTTTCTTTTTGTCATTTGCAAAATATGTCGTTACTTTGCACAAATTTTGAAATTAACAATGAATCAACAAGAAATAAGAAGTAAGTATTATCTACATTCGGATGTTTTCCACCCGGAATCAGCAACCTTCTTCTCTTTTCTCCAAAAACGATATTTTAGTTCTTTGGTAATGCGTTAATCCTTTTTTGAGGGTAACGCATTTTTTTTATGGACGAACTTAGAAATAACAACTTATTATAACAACAAAAGAAATGGAAAAGGAAATCAAGAAAGTTCTCGTTTTGGGTTCTGGAGCACTCAAAATCGGACAAGCCGGAGAATTTGACTACTCAGGCTCACAAGCACTGAAAGCTTTGAAAGAAGAAGGTATCAGCTCAGTATTGGTAAACCCGAACATCGCAACCATTCAGACTTCTGAAGGAATTGCCGATAAAGTGTATTTCCTTCCCGTAACTACTTATTTTGTAGAAGAAATTATCAAGAAAGAACGTCCTGATGGTATCTTGCTGGCATTCGGCGGACAGACTGCGTTGAACTGCGGTGCCGAACTGTACACACAAGGTATTCTTGATAAATACGGAGTAAAAGTACTCGGTACATCGGTAGAAGCTATCATGTATACAGAAGACCGTGATTTGTTCGTGAAGAAACTGAACGAAATCGAGATGAAGACTCCGGTAAGCCAGGCGGTAGAAAGCATGGAGGATGCCATTGCTGCTGCCCGCAAGATCGGTTATCCTGTCATGGTACGTTCTGCTTATGCATTGGGTGGTCTTGGTAGCGGTATCTGTGCCGACGAAGAAGAATTCCTGAAATTGGCTGAAAGCTCCTTTGCTTTCTCTAAACAGATTCTGGTAGAAGAATCGTTGAAAGGCTGGAAAGAAATCGAATTTGAAGTGATCAGTGACGCTAACGACCATTGCTTCACAGTAGCCAGCATGGAAAACTTTGACCCGCTGGGTATCCATACCGGTGAATCCATCGTAGTGGCTCCTACCTGTTCACTGGATGATAAAGAATTGACTCTGTTGCAGGAACTGTCTACGAAATGTATCCGTCACCTCGGTATCGTGGGTGAGTGTAACATTCAGTATGCTTTCAACTCTGATACGGACGACTACCGTGTGATTGAAGTAAATGCCCGTTTGAGCCGTTCTTCTGCATTGGCGTCTAAAGCTACCGGTTATCCGTTGGCATTCGTTGCTGCTAAAGTAGCACTCGGCTATACACTCGACCAGATTGGTGAGATGGGGACTCCGAATTCTGCATACGTAGCTCCGCAACTGGACTACTATATTTGTAAAATCCCTCGTTGGGACTTGACGAAATTCGCCGGTGTATCCCGCGAAATCGGTTCAAGCATGAAGTCGGTAGGTGAAATCATGTCTATCGGCCGTTCTTTCGAAGAAATCATCCAGAAAGGTCTTCGTATGATTGGTCAGGGTATGCACGGTTTCGTAGGTAACGACGAACTGCACTTTGACGATCTTGATAAAGAGCTTTCTCGTCCGACAGACTTGCGTGTTTTCGCTATCGCACAAGCAATGGAAGAAGGTTATACCATCGAACGTATTCATGACCTGACAAAGATTGACCCATGGTTCCTTGGCAAACTGAAAAATATCGTAGACTACAAAGCGAAACTGTCTACCTATAATAAGGTAGAAGATATACCTGCCGATGTAATGCGTGAAGCGAAAGTATTAGGTTTCTCTGACTTCCAGATTGCTCGTTTCGTACTGAATCCAACCGGAAACATGGAGAAAGAAAACCTGGCAGTGCGTGCTCATCGTAAATCTATGGGTATCCTCCCGGCTGTAAAACGTATTAATACAGTTGCTTCCGAACATCCGGAACTGACTAACTATCTGTATATGACTTATGCAGTGGAAGGTTATGATGTAAACTATTATAAGAATGAAAAATCAGTAGTCGTACTGGGTTCGGGTGCTTACCGTATCGGTAGCTCTGTAGAATTTGACTGGTGTTCGGTAAATGCCGTTCAGACAGCCCGCAAATTGGGTTACAAATCTATCATGATCAACTACAACCCTGAAACGGTTTCTACTGACTATGATATGTGCGACCGTCTGTACTTCGACGAGCTTTCGTTCGAACGTGTACTCGACGTAATCGATCTGGAACAACCTCGCGGTGTGATTGTCTCTGTAGGTGGACAGATTCCGAACAACCTGGCTATGAAACTTTACCGCCAGTCGGTTCCTGTATTGGGTACTTCTCCGATCTCTATCGACCGTGCTGAAAACCGTAACAAGTTCTCTGCTATGCTTGACCAACTGGGCATCGACCAGCCGGCTTGGATGGAACTGACCAGCCTTGAAGAAGTGAAGGGATTTGTAGAAAAAGTAGGTTATCCGGTATTGGTTCGTCCTTCTTACGTACTCTCGGGTGCGGCTATGAACGTTTGCTACGATGACGAAGAATTGGAAAACTTCCTGAAGATGGCTGCCGAAGTTTCTAAAGAATACCCGGTAGTTGTTTCTCAATTCCTTGAAAATACAAAAGAAATTGAATTTGATGCTGTTGCCCAGAATGGTGAAGTGGTGGAATACGCAATTTCTGAACATGTGGAATTTGCCGGTGTTCACTCCGGTGACGCTACACTGGTATTCCCGGCACAGAAGATTTACTTTGCAACGGCACGCCGTATCAAGAAAATCAGCCGTCAGATTGCTAAAGAACTGAATATCTCCGGTCCGTTCAACATCCAGTTCCTTGCCCGCAACAACGAGGTGAAGGTAATTGAATGTAACTTGCGTGCTTCTCGTAGCTTCCCGTTTGTTTCTAAAGTACTGAAACGTAACTTCATCGAAACAGCTACCCGCATCATGTTGGATGCTCCGTACTCACGTCCGGATAAATCTGCATTTGATATCGACTGGATTGGTGTAAAAGCATCTCAGTTCTCTTTCTCTCGTCTGCACAAGGCTGACCCGGTATTGGGTGTGGATATGTCTTCTACAGGTGAAGTTGGATGTATCGGTGATGATTTCTCTGAAGCATTGCTGAATGCAATGATCGCTACCGGATTCAAGATTCCTGAAAGGCAGTAATGTTCTCTTCCGGTGCTATGAAGTCGAAAGTGGATTTGCTGGATGCCAGCCGTATGCTGTTTGCTAAGGGATATCAGATTTATGCTACTGCCGGAACTGCTGCATTCCTGAATGCTCATGGAGTAGACGCGACTCCGGTTTACTGGCCGGATGAGAAACCAGGTGCAGAGAATAATGTAATGAAGATGATCGCTGACCATAAGTTTGACCTGATCGTAAACATTCCGAAGAATCATAGCAAACGTGAATTAACGAATGGCTATCGTATCCGTCGTGGTGCAATCGATCACAACATTCCATTGATTACAAATGCTCGTCTGGCAAGTGCCTTTATCGAAGCATTCTGTGAATTGAAATTGGGTGATATTCAGATCAAGAGCTGGCAGGAATATAAATAAACTGCTTTAGCTGTTTATCAAAATAAAAAGAACTCCCTCTTTGGAATGCCAAAGGGGGAGTTTTTTGTTTAAGTTGTCTTGTTGCGAATAGATGTTTTCTGTTATTTGCTTACACGATAATTGTGTACTTTCAGATTCTCTATCCGGCTATTGAAGTTTCCGGCTTTCTCGAGCGGGAAAACCAATGTGCGTATATAACTCATAGAATCTTTTCCTGCATTGAAATAACATTTCTGTATGTTCATTTCTTCAACAACCTTTCCGTTTACTCTGAGTGTGGTACTACGATGATCGCCTTCAATCTGAATGGTCGCTTTCTCTCCCGGATTCACTTTATATGGGAACGTATTCAAATAACCATCGCGTGCAAAACCCATCATCCCTCGAATTGGATCTGCTAGATAGAATACGGCATTGGGTGAACGGAACAATTCTGTTCCGCTTTTCTCTGGTGCTCCGGTAATGTCGAAACTGACTGTATAATTATAGCCGATTTCCGGGTAAGTGGAAGTGCTGCCGGGAGCAACGGTAGAACGCTCATATACCAATGCCGGACTCTTGCCGATTCTTCCCAATTGATTGACTCCGGGGGCTTCACTGATAGCACTACGCTTTTCATTATACACTTCGAATGGCAGACTGGTTTCTTTCCCTGTCCATGTCTTTACTGCTAGAGTTTGTAACGCAGGGAATACACGGTGATGAATGTCTTTCACGGAAATTCCATTACCTGCATGGTCGTTCCAGATGGCAAACATGCCACCGAGAATAGCAGGGTGCTTTTCTTCGAATACGGCTTTCCCGATATGTGCCGGTGTCCATTCTTTATATAAAAATACCTCGTTAAGATAATCCTGATAGTAACCGGCTAATGGAACAATGTAAACCATTGCATCCGGAATGCTGATTAGCTGGTAGCCGTCTTTTATCATGGTTGCTGGGTCGGCATATCCGTTATACCAGGCATTCATAATGATATTTTCTGATTTGACAGGGGTGTCTCCTTTAGCATGAGTGAGAGCGCCCCATATCACGGCTTGTTTGCCAAAGCCTTCTACCAGCCGGATATAATGGTCGGTGAAAGCCCGGAATTTTTCTACTACCTCTTTCTTGGCATTCGAGTATTCGTCGGTACCGATATGCACACGCTTGCCCACGAATACAGGGTCGTCACCTTTCAGGTATTCTTTGAACAGATCGTCTGCAAATTGATAGGTTTCCGGTTTGAATAAGTCAAGATGATCCATTCCGTACTCCTTGCTCCCAATTTCCGGTTTGTAATGAGTGAATGCTAATGAATGTGCCGGAATATCAATTTCCGGTATAATCTCTACAAAGTTGGTTGCAGCTTGTTTCTGAAAATCAATAAATTCTTTTTTAGAATAAGAACCGTCGCGGGCTGTGAGTCCCGGATAAGTTTCGGACTCCAGACGGAAAGCAGCGTAAGTCTTGTCCCAGTTGTGCTCGAAGTATTGCTTGAATCCATTATCGTTCAGATGGACTTGCAGGGTATTCATCTTGTAATAAGCCATTATTTTTACCAGATCCTGAAGATAGCTCATCGGAATGAATTTACGACCGCAGTCTATCATGAATCCCCGGATGGAGTAGTCGGGATAGTCGCGGATTATTCCTTTGGGAAATGAGTGCTCCTGGCTTTGTTCTGCTATTTGCAAGAGGGTACGTGTGCTCCAGTAAAGCCCTGTCGGGGTGGGAGCAGAAGTCGTGATCCGATCGGTAATCTTGATTTCATAACCCTCTTCTCCCAGCTTTTTGTCAGCTGACAGTGATAGGATGAAGTCTCCGGGTGTGGCTTTGCCTTGAGTTACGCTTAATGTTTTTCCGAACATTTGCTGGTAATCGTCGGCAAACATTTGGGCTATTCTCAGCAATTCTGGATTTGCAGAGGTGCATACTATCTTCGCATTTGTTCCCGGAGTGAAATTACCATCTTTTCCTGTCCATTGTTTGAGTTCGGGGACAACAAAAGGTTTAGAGTTTACGCTGGCATAGGATAAACTGCCATACAAACAGAAGATTGTCAATAAGCATAACACTTTCAGGGGGATTAGTGTGTGTCATAATGGGGGTGTTTTTGTTATTAATAAATGATTAAAGTTAATTATTGGCTGAATTTAGGGATAATCTGTCTATTAGCCAGCAAGAGAAGCGATTTATTTTTTATTTTTGTTTTTCGAAAAGATAAAATCAGATTTAACAATGTTAGTACTTCTATCTTGTGCCAAGACTATGAGTGAAACTTCAAAGGTGAAAGTTCCTTTGAAAACGGTTCCACGATTTCAAAAAGAAGCTTCCGGGATTGCTTTGCAGATGTCACAGTTTTCGGTGGACGAACTGGAACGCCTGTTGCGTGTGAATGCTAAAATAGCTGTGGAAAATTACAAGCGTTATCAGGCTTTTCATGCGGAGGGTACACCGGAACTGCCTGCTTTATTGGCTTATACCGGAATTGTGTTCAAACGGTTGAATGCAAAAGATTTCTCGAAAGTAGAATTTGAATATGCGCAGGAACACTTGCGGCTGACTTCTTTTTGTTATGGACTGTTGAGGCCTTTGGACGTTATTCGTTCCTGTCGGTTGGAAGGAGATGTAGTGCTGCCTGAACTGGGTAATCAGACGATGTTTTCTTATTGGCAGTCCCGTTTGACGGATGTGTTCATTGAAGACATCAAGAAAGCCGGCGGCATACTTTGCAATTTGGCCAGTGACGAGATGAAAAGCTTGTTTGATTGGAAGCGGGTGGAAAAAGAGGTGCATGTCATCACTCCCGAATTTCAAGTATGGAAGAATGGAAAATTGGCTTCGATAGTAATATATATCAAAATGTCCCGTGGTGAAATGACACGGTTCATTCTGAAGAATCGAATTGAAAATCCGGAGGATCTGAAAAGCTTCTCTTGGGAAGGGTTTGAATTTAACGAATCTCTTTCGAACGAAAAGAAGTTTGTATTTACTAACGGCAAAGAAATATAAGGTATGACGGAAGTTGAGAAGATGCGTAGTAGCCAGTTGGCTGATATGTCTGCACCGGAGTTGCAGGTACGTTTTGAACATGCCAAAAAACTATTGGCACGTATGCGGGGAATGAGTACGTACGATGAGGGTTATAGGGAATTATTGGATAAGTTGGTACCGGGGATTCCTGAAACTTCCATTATATGCCCGCCTTTCCATTGTGATCACGGAGACGGGATCAAGTTGGGTGAACATGTGTTTGTCAATGCCAATTGCACTTTCCTGGATGGAGGATATATCACAATTGGTGCTCATACACTGGTCGGTCCTTGTGTGCAGATTTATACGCCTCATCATCCGATGGATTATCAGGAAAGAAGAGGCTCTAAGGAATATGCTTATCCGGTGACGATTGGCGAAGACTGCTGGATTGGTGGCGGCGCTATTATCTGTCCCGGTGTGACGATTGGTAATCGTTGTGTGATAGGAGCGGGGAGTGTTGTGACGAAAGATATTCCCGACGACAGTGTTGCAGTCGGGAATCCGGCACGGGTGATTCGTAAATAAGTTGCTTTATCTGGTAGACAGACTGGACGAAGTGAAAGTTGTGAGAAAAAAAACTTTTTTGTATTATTTGTTGATAATCAGAGCTTTTCTTTATTGCGCAAAAACTTTCTTGAAAAATAATACATGAAATGTTTGCAGAATTCAAAAAATGCCGTACCTTTGCATCGCTTTTGAAACGGAAGTGTACGGGCGTTTAGCTCAGCTGGTTCAGAGCATCTGCCTTACAAGCAGAGGGTCGGCGGTTCGAATCCGTCAACGCCCACACAAAAAACGAAACACTTCCGGCTCATTAACAAGGGCGTTTAGCTCAGCTGGTTCAGAGCATCTGCCTTACAAGCAGAGGGTCGGCGGTTCGAATCCGTCAACGCCCACTATAAAACAGAGTCTTACGAAGAAATTCGTGAGGCTTTTTTTATTTCTTACCGCTTTTATACAAACTTTCTCTATCCTTTTGCTCTATAACTCAGGAAAAAGAGTTAATTTTGCAGTCTGATAATTATCTAAGAAAACGTATGGAACTTGATGTATTAACGGCCATATCTCCGATTGATGGTCGATATAGAGGCAAAACTAAAGCTTTGGCAGCTTATTTCTCTGAATTTGCACTGATTAAATACCGTGTACAGGTAGAGGTGGAATACTTTATCACCTTGTGCGAACTTCCTTTGCCGCAGTTGAAAGGAATCGATAGCAGCGTGTTTGAAACTTTACGGAATATCTACCGTAACTTCTCGGAAGCAGATGCGCAACGCATTAAAGATATCGAAAGTGTAACCAACCATGATGTAAAAGCCGTAGAATACTTCCTGAAAGAAGAGTTTGACAAAATGGGCGGAATGGATGACTACAAAGAGTTTATCCACTTCGGACTGACTTCTCAGGATATTAACAATACGTCTGTTCCTCTTTCTATCAAAGAGGCATTGGAGCGGGTTTATTACCCGTTGATTGAAGAGCTGATTGCACAACTGAAAACGTATGCAACAGAATGGGCTGAAATCCCGATGCTTGCCAAAACTCATGGGCAACCGGCTTCTCCGACTCGTCTGGGTAAGGAAGTGATGGTATTTGTTTACCGTCTCGAACGTCAGTTGGCTATGTTGAAAGCATGTCCTCTTACCGCCAAGTTTGGCGGTGCTACCGGAAACTACAATGCGCATCACGTGGCTTATCCTCAATATGACTGGAAACAATTCGGCAATCGGTTTGTTGCAGAAAAACTGGGATTGGAACGCGAAGAATATACCACTCAGATTTCGAACTACGATAACTTGTCTGCTGTTCTTTGACGCGATGAAACGTATCAACACCATCATGGTGGATATGAATCGTGACTTCTGGCAGTACATCTCTATGGAGTACTTCAAGCAGAAGATCAAAGCCGGAGAAGTAGGTTCGAGCGCCATGCCGCATAAAGTGAATCCGATTGACTTTGAAAATGCGGAAGGTAACTTGGGCATAGCAACGTCTATTCTGGAACACTTGGCTGTGAAGCTGCCTGTTTCCCGTTTGCAGCGTGACCTGACAGACTCTACGGTGCTCCGTAATGTAGGTGTACCTTTCGGTCATATCGTGATTGCCATCCAGAGTTCTTTGAAAGGATTACGCAAACTGTTATTGAACGAACCGGCTATTTATCGTGATTTGGATAATTGTTGGAGTGTAGTGGCAGAAGCTATTCAGACCATCCTGCGCCGTGAGGCTTATCCGCATCCGTATGAAGCTTTGAAAGCGCTAACCCGCACCAACCAAGCTATTACAGAAAGTTCTATTAAAGAGTTTATCGAAGAATTGAATGTAAGCGAAGATATTAAAAAAGAGTTAAGAGCAATCACTCCCCATACATATACGGGGCTTTAATTGTTTACTTATATAATAAACGTGTTTTTAAATAGGCCGTGAGGCCAAAGTCTAATTTTATTCGAATAAAAAAATGAGCACAGAAAACGAAGAATGGCGCGAAAATTCTTTCAATGAAGAGAATACAGGTGCCGGCCGTGATGGTAACAGGTCTTACAACAGAGAAGGTGGAGAACGTCCGTATCGTCCTTCTTACAACCGTGAAGGCGGGGATCGCCCGTATCGCCCGCGATTTAATGCCAATAATGAAGGAGGTGAACGCCCGTATCGCCCGCGATTTAATGCCAATAATGAAGGAGGTGAACGCCCGCAGCGTTCGTATGGTGAACGTTCTTATGATCGCCCCCAACGTCCTTCTTACAATCGTGAAGGTGGAGACCGTCCGTATCGTCCTCGCTTCAATAGCAACAACGAAGGAGGCGAACGTCCGCAACGTCCTTACAACCGCGAAGGTGGTGAACAACGTTCTTATGATCGTCCTCAACGTCCTTCCTACAATCGTGAAGGTGGTTCTTATGACCGTCCTCAACGTCCCCGTTTCAATAGCGGCGAAGGTGGTGATCGTCCTCAACGTCCTTCTTACAACCGTGAAGGTGGCGACCGTCCTTACCGTCCCCGCTTTAATAACGGCGAAGGTGGCGACCGTCCTCAACGTCCTTCTTACAACCGTGAAGGTGGTGACCGTCCGTATCGTCCCCGTTTTAATAACGGCGAAGGTGGCGGCTATCGCAGCAATAACGGCGGTGGGGGAGGTTACCGTCCGAGATACAACAATGACCGTTCACAAGGAGGATATCGTCCTCGTCCGCGTACCGGCGATTATGATCCGAACGCTAAGTATAGCGTCAAGAAGCAGATCGAGTACAAGGAACAGTTCGTTGATCCGAACGAACCGATTCGTCTGAATAAGTTCTTGGCTAATGCCGGTGTTTGCTCACGTCGCGAAGCTGATGAGTTTATCACAGCAGGTGTGGTTTCTGTAAACGGTGAAGTGGTAACGGAATTGGGTACGAAGATCAAACGTTCGGATGTGGTTAAGTTCCACGACGAACCGGTAAGCATTGAACGTAAGGTATACGTACTGTTGAATAAACCGAAAGATACGGTTACTACATCGGATGATCCGCAGGAACGCCGCACGGTAATGGATTTGGTGAAAGGCGCTTGCAACGAACGTATTTATCCGGTAGGACGTCTGGACCGTAACACGACTGGTGTACTGTTACTGACGAATGACGGTGACCTGGCTTCCAAGCTGACACACCCGAAATTCCTGAAGAAGAAAATATATCATGTTCATCTGGACAAGAACCTGACGAAAGCAGATATGGAGCAGATTGCAGCTGGTATCCAGTTGGAAGATGGCGAAATCCATGCAGATGCGATCAGCTATACAGATGATTTCAAGAAAGACCAGGTAGGTATCGAGATTCACTCCGGCAAGAACCGTATCGTTCGCCGTATTTTCGAATCACTGGGATATAAAGTAGTAAAACTCGACCGTGTATTCTTCGCCGGGCTGACCAAAAAAGGTCTGCGTCGCGGAGACTGGCGTTACCTGTCGGAAGCAGAAGTAAACTACCTCCGCATGGGTTCGTTTGAGTAATAAGTCAATAAATAACAACTTGACAGAGGACGGGGAAAGAAAGCAGGAAAGAATTCATCCTGCATTTGAAACCTCGTCTTCTTGTATCTAAAAAGAAAAAGTTAAATGGAAAAGATTGGTAGAACAAAAATTGTTGACCTGTTGAAGCGCACGGATATTGGCGCTATGGTCAATGTGAAAGGATGGGTTCGCACCCGCAGAGGTAGCAAACAAGTTAACTTTATCGCACTGAATGACGGTTCTACAATAAATAATGTGCAGATCGTAGTAGATCTGGCTAATTTCGATGAAGAGATGCTGAAACTGATTACTACCGGCGCTTGTATCAGCGTGAACGGAGAAATGGTAGAATCAGTAGGTTCCGGACAGAAAGTGGAAGTACAGGCTCGTGAAATCGAAGTGCTGGGTACTTGCGACAATACATATCCATTGCAGAAGAAAGGCCACTCTATGGAATTCTTGCGCGAGATTGCTCACTTGCGTCCGCGTACCAATACATTCGGTGCAGTGTTCCGCATCCGTCACAACATGGCGATTGCTATTCACAAGTTCTTCCATGAAAAGGGATTCTTCTATTTCCATACGCCGATCATTACGGCTTCCGATTGTGAAGGTGCCGGACAGATGTTTCAGGTAACTACCATGAATCTGTATGACTTGAAGAAAGACGAAAGAGGTTCTATCTCATACGAAGATGATTTCTTCGGCAAGCAGGCAAGTTTGACAGTATCCGGTCAGTTGGAAGGTGAATTGGCTGCCACTGCTTTGGGCGCTATCTACACATTCGGTCCTACGTTCCGTGCCGAAAACTCCAACACTCCCCGCCACTTGGCAGAGTTCTGGATGATTGAGCCGGAAGTGGCTTTCAACGACATTACAGACAACATGGACTTGGCAGAAGAGTTCATCAAATATTGTGTGAAATGGGCGTTGGATAACTGTGCGGATGATGTGAAGTTCCTGAACGATATGTTCGATAAGGGCTTGATTGAACGTCTGCAAGGTGTATTGAAGGATGATTTCGTTCGTTTGCCTTATACGGATGGTATCAAGATTCTTGAAGAAGCTGTTGCGAAAGGACATAAGTTCGAATTCCCGGTTTACTGGGGAGTGGACCTGGCTTCCGAGCACGAACGTTATCTGGTGGAAGAACACTTCAAACGTCCGGTGATTCTGACTGATTATCCGAAGGAAATCAAGGCCTTCTATATGAAGCAGAACGAGGATGGGAAGACAGTACGTGCAATGGACGTTCTTTTCCCGAAGATCGGTGAGATCATTGGTGGTTCTGAACGTGAAGCGGATTATAACAAGTTGATGACTCGTATTGAAGAAATGCACATCCCGATGAAGGATATGTGGTGGTATCTGGATACCCGTAAGTTCGGTACTTGTCCTCACTCTGGTTTCGGACTCGGTTTTGAACGTCTGTTGCTGTTTGTAACAGGTATGTCAAATATCCGTGACGTGATACCGTTCCCACGTACACCGAGAAATGCTGATTTCTAATATTTCGGTATATTTATGTAAAACTCGCATAATCTTCAGGTTATGCGAGTTTTTATGCTCTGAATTGCTGTATTCTCAAAATAAATCTTTATATTTGGAAATACGCATTCGAGAGTGTTAACTAAAATAATACAACAATGAAAAAGCTCTATTTCTTTACCATGCTTTCAATTATGTTGTTAGCGGTAACAGGTGCGACGGCCCAGAAGAAAACCAAATTCAAAGCGGCCGATTTGAAAGGTATTTGGCAGCTCTGCCATTATGTATCCGAGTCTCCCGATGTTCCGGGAGCGTTGAAACCCAGTAATACATTTAAGGTATTGAGTGATGACGGCAGAATCGTGAACTTTACCATTATTCCCGGTTCGGATGCGATTATTACTGGATATGGTACTTATAAACAACTCACGGACGATTCTTATAAGGAAAGTATCGAGAAGAACATTCATCTTCCGATGCTGGACAATCAGGACAATATTTTGGAATTTGAGATTAAAGACAATGATTATCTCCATCTAAAATATTTTATCAAGAATGATTTGAATGGAAATGAGTTGAACACCTGGTATTATGAAACCTGGAAGAGGGTGGAGATGCCGGCTAAGTTTCCGGAAGATATTGTGAGATAGAAGAGCGCGTACTTTTTGGTGGAGGCACGGATTTTGCAAAAGGCTGCATAGTTGTTTGGTTATGCCTGACAACAGCTTATTTGGTAAAATCCGTGCCTGTTTTTCTATAAAAGATAAAAACAAAGCACTTTTGGACAAAATCAAAGTCCGTATAAATAGAAACAAAAATGAAAAAATAGATTTGCAAAGGGGCTGTCCGCGACTTGCTCTAACTTTGTTGCCAGTAATAGAATACAGTAACAAAATAAAGTGGAACAATGAAAAACAAACTTTTACTAGCGGTAGGGAGTATGGCGCTCCTGACTGCTTGCGATGCTTCAAAAGGAAATGAGATGGCATGGTTTGACCATGCAGTGAAAACATCGGGACATCAGTTGCTCTATATGGCAGAACAATTGAAGAATGAACCGGATACCGCCTGTTTTCCCCGTTCTATCAAAGAAGGAAAGTACAGACTGGAGCACCCCACAGATTGGACGAGTGGTTTCTATCCCGGTTCCATGTGGCTGGCATACGAGTTGACCGGTGATGAGGCTCTCGCAAAAGAGGCGCGTAAATATACGGACCGTCTGCAGGATATGCAATATTATACAGGTAATCACGATTTGGGTTTTATGATGTTTTGCAGTTATGGGCAGGGCATCCGTTTGAAACCGGAGCCAACGGACAGTTTGATTCTGATTCATTCTTCAGAAAGCTTGTGCTCCCGTTTTCGTCCGGAAGTCGGACTGATTCGTTCGTGGGATTTCGGCGATTGGAGTTATCCGGTGATTATTGATAATATGATGAATCTTGAAATGCTGTTCTGGGCTTCGGAGCAAACCAATAATCCGAAATATCGTGAAATAGCCATCTCTCATGCTGACAAAACGTTGAAGAATCACTTCCGGGAGGACATGACCTCCTACCATGTGGTGAGCTATCTGGCAGATAGCGGTGAGGTAGAGTCGAAAGGAACCTTTCAGGGATATGCCGATTCTTCCGCTTGGGCGCGTGGACAGGCTTGGGGAGTGTATGGTTATACCATGTGTTATCGCTTCACTAAGCAGCAGAACTATCTGGATGCCGCTCATAAAATAGCGCGGTTCATTATCGATCACCGTCCGTCCGAAAATGACTATGTACCTTATTGGGATTATGATGCTCCCAATATTCCGAATGAACCGCGGGATGCTTCTGCAGCTGCCGTAACAGCTTCTGCATTGCTGGAGTTGAGTGGTTATGGCGACAAGAAACAAGGGGAAGAATATTTCCGTTATGCGGAGCATATCCTGAAACAGTTATCCTCTGATGATTATTTGGCCCAGGAAGGAGAAAATCATGGCTTCATCCTGTTACATTCGGTTGGCAGTTTCCCGCATGACAGTGAAATTGATACTCCGCTCAATTATGCTGATTATTATTATCTGGAAGCCTTGAAACGTTATAAAGATCTGAAAGAAAAATCAGAAAATCCGTCTTACTAACTTGAAGAGAAACCGTAAAAAATTTAAAGTTCAGGGCAACCGCATCTAAAATATGAATTCATAACTGTCGGACTTTGGCGCGGTTACCCTGTTTTGAGCCGATACCGGTCCTTTATATGAGTTAAAAAACGGGATTCATTTATCAGATTGAATTGAAAATACTTATCTTTACGATAAATTCTTCAATATTAGCTCATGAAAGACCGGCATTTGCTATTTAAGTACCTATTCGGATTAACCGTTTGCATTTTATTTTTTCCTTTGGCTGTATCGGCCGTCGACAGCTTCATTCATTTTAAGCGATTATCCGTGGATGACGGGTTGTCGCAAAATACTGTGCTCGCTCTGACACAAGATCATAATAATAAGCTTTGGGTAGGCACCATAGACGGACTGAACTGGTATGAAGGTTCCCGTTTCGTTTCGTATTATAAAGCGCCGGATGATACGACCAGTCTGGCAAACAATCATGTCTATTCACTTCATACCGATTCGAAAGGTACGGTATGGGTAGGCACACAGGTCGGTTTATCCCGTTATAATATAGTAGGGAATAATTTCACCAATTATTCTTCACCGGACAATCAGCCGATGCAAGTATTGGCTATCGGAGAACCGGAGGAAGGCGACCGGCTTTTGCTTGCTACCAATATCGGTCTGGTGATTTTTGATAAAAAGACCGGGCGGATGAAAGTGCAGCCGGAACTTGCCGGAAAAACGATCTATTCTGTTTGCCGGATGAATGACGGTTTCCTGTTGGGAACTTCGGAAGGTGTCTATTTCTATTATGTACGCAACGAAAACGTGACCCGGCTTCTTCTCCAATTGAAAGGAGAAACCATCTCCGATATGCTCTATGACGACAAAACCGGCAACTGTTGGCTGGCTTCATTGACAAACGGGGTGTATTGTGTGGATAACAACTTTCAAATAAAACATCATTATAACAAGCAAAATACTCCTGCTTATTTCCTTACGAACTCGGTCAGGACATTGTCCGGAGATGATAAAGGAAGGGTTTGGATAGGAACCATGGAAGGTTTGCTTATCCTTGAACCGGAGACGGAAACGTTCCGGATCTGTCGTTTTTCTCCTGAAGATCCGACTACTTTGGGGCATAATTCCATCCGTTCTATCTTGAAAGACAATCAAGGGGGAATGTGGATCGGTACATTTTACGGCGGGCTTAATTATTATCATCCTCTCGCTCCGTCATTCGGGCGCTTGCAACATTCCGCCTGGAGGAATTCGTTAAGTGATAACACGGTGAGCTGTATTGCCGAAGACTCGGATAATGGCAATCTCTGGATCGGCACGAACGACGGCGGATTAAATTATTATAACCGGAAAACCGGAGTCTTTTCATATTACCGGACGGGTACTTCCGCCAACGCTTTAAAGTCGGACAATATAAAATGTATATGGACGGACAAGGATGGAAGTGTCTATATTGGCACTCATGGAGGGGGAATGAGTCGTCTGCATCACCGGAGTGGCAGGGTAGAAACATATTCCTTTCCCCATTCTACTTCCCTGACTAATAGTTGTTACTCCTTATTAGACGGAACGGATGGAACGCTTTGGGTAGGCGGCATGAGCGGGCTTTACCTTTTCAATAAACAGACCGGCGAACTTTCACAGCATCCATTAGCTAAAAAGCATAAAAAGTTGGAGAATGTATTGATATATACCTTGTTTCGCGATTCAAAAGGAAGAATCTGGATTGGTACGGAAGAGAGCCTGTTTTTGTATGCCAGCGGGAAACTGGAAGAACTGCATCTTTCCTCTTCGGCTTATCTGCATGGGTTGATACAGGCTTTCTGTGTACAGGAGGATAGCCGTCATGAAATCTGGATCGGTTCTTCCACAGGATTATATTGCTATAAGGAAGGAGCACCGACTGCCTGGAAACACTATACGATGAAAGACGGTTTGCCAAACGACTTTATTTATAATATACTGGAAGATGAACGGGGGCGTTTATGGTTGACAACTAACAAGGGACTGGCTTGCTTTAATACGGAGGAGGGTACTTTCCTCAACTATACGAAGCAGGACGGATTGCCTCACGATCAGTTTAACTATTTCGGAGCTTGCAAAGCGCACGATGGTACATTCTTTCTGGGGTCTCTTGGGGGCGTTGCCTATTTCAAGCCATACGAATTGGGTGATAATCCATATTCCCCGGATGCGGTAGTAACAGGAGCCGTTGTCTTAAATAACAGGTGATTACGGATATGAAAAGTGAACGGGTACGTTATTATCAGGACGAGCAAGGGCGGATGCTGGGTATGTCGTTCCCTTCCGATCAGAAACTTTTTAATATCCGGTTTGCCGTTATCAACTATTTGGCTGGCAAGCGGAACCAGTTCGTTTACAAATTGGAAGGCTTTGAAACCGAGTGGAACTACTCCCGTCATGTTTCCTTTGCACGGGCAAGTTATTCCAATCTCCCGCCCGGTGAGTATGTGTTTAAGGTGAAGGCATGTAACAACAATGGAAAGTGGAGCGAGGCGACCACTGAATTTTTTGTGCATATCATTCCGATGTGGTATCAGACCTGGTGGGCAAAGACACTTTTCATCTTCTTTTCTGTTGGGCTTCTCGTCTTTGTGATCTATTTTTTTATTGCCCGTGCCAAAATGAAGATGCAAGTCCGGATCGAACAGATAGAACGAAACAAGATAGAAGAAATCAGTCAGGAGAAAGTACGTTTTTACATGAATATGTCTCATGAGCTGCGTACTCCGTTGAGTCTGATACTGGCTCCGTTGGAGGAACTCTTGGGGCAGAGCAATCTGAAAGGAACTCCGGTACAGCAGAAACTGGATTACGTTTATAAGAACGGTCGTAAGTTGTTGCACATTGTCAACCAGTTGCTGGATTTCCGTAAAGCCGAAGCAGGTGCAATGCCCATTCATGTTGCGCAGGTGAATGTAGAAGGACTGTTGCAAGATGCTTTTGCCCTGTTTAAAGAAAATGCGCAGAAGCGTGCTATCAGCTTTCATATAAAATCCGATCTGGAAGGACGATTGTTTCCGGCGGACCGGACGTATGTAGAGACTATCTTGATGAACCTGCTGTCTAACGCCTTTAAGTTTACACCGGACGGTGGAAGTATTTCGCTTTCCTTATGGACAGAGGGAGATACCTATGGCTTCACGGTAAGAGATAGCGGAATCGGTATGTCTCCGGAACAGCTAACCCGCATTTTCGAACGTTTCTATCAGGTAGACGGTCAGCGAAAGGGGACGGGTATCGGATTGTCATTGGTGAAGATGCTGGTAGAAAAGCATCATGGCACTATTACGGTAGCAAGCGAACCTGCTCAATATACCGAATTTAAAGTCACGCTACCTGCTGATATGGCTGCCTTCACGGAGAAAGAGCGTGAATTGCCGGCACATGAAGTCGAAACATCTACTTCTCTCCGGGAGCTTCCGGTGGCTGATGAATATTTCTCTGGTGATGCGTCGGCTATAGTTGCAGAAGAACTATCGGACGGTGATCAGATAGAAGCCGGCAGTGAGGAAGAGCGTCCTACTATCTTGTTGGTAGATGACAATAAAGAGATGGTGGATTACCTGAAAGATAATTTCCGGCAGAACTATGTGACGCTGACCGCCGGAAACGGCGAAGAAGCATTGGCTATTATGAAAGAACATCGTGTGGACATTGTCCTTTCCGACGTGATGATGCCGGGTATTGACGGTATCAAACTTTGCCAGCTTATTAAACGAAATCTGCAAACCTGCCATATTCCCGTCCTGCTGTTGTCTGCCAAAGGAAGTGTCGATGCACAGACGGAAGGCATTCAGGCTGGGGCGGATGATTACATTGCCAAACCGTTCTCGATTCATTTATTGAAAGGAAAAATCGCTAATCAACTGAAAGCACGCCAGCGGTTGAAACACTATTATTCGAATACGATTGATATAGATACTGCTAAAATGACTTCGAATAATCTGGATGAGGAATTCATGAGCAAAGCTATTCAGGTAGTAGAAGAAAATATCAGTAATGAAGACTTCACCTCTGATGAGTTGGCAAGCCAGCTTTGTATGAGCCGTTCATCACTGTATCTCAAGATGAATTCCATATCCGGTGAACCGCCTGCCAACTTTATCCGGCGCATCCGTTTTAATAAAGCGTGTAAATTGTTGCTTGAAGGGCGTTACTCCATTTCGGAGATTAGCGGAATGGTAGGGTTCGGATCTTCTTCTTATTTCTCTACCAGTTTCAAGAAGTATGTCGGTTGTCTGCCATCGGAGTATGTGAAGCAGCATACTAAGTAATTGTTTTGCGGTTATGCATTTGTTCACCACAGAGGACGCGGAGGACACAGAGGTGAATCTTGTTCATGCCGGTACAGAAATGAATGAGAGTTTTTTGTCTACTATAAAGTTGAAAAACATAAAAACATCTGCCACCTGCAACCAAACGCGTGTAATGCACTAATTGACAAATAGTTGGAACGTGGCAGATACTGTGGCAGATAGGTTGCAGATAAAGTATCTGCAACGCGTTATATAATCAAAGAAAAAGCCTTGATTCCTTTATGCAAAGCTATGGGATAATTGGGGTGACTCTATGGATAATTTGTGGTGTCTCTACGGGGAAACGATAGTATCCTTACGTAGAAACTGTAGTGTCCCGCCTTAGAAACTGTCGTTTTCCTGCCTTAGAAACTCTCGTTTCCTGCCGTGGAAACTGTAATTTCTAATGCCGGAAACGACAGTTCCCCGCCTGGAAACGGGAAGTTAATGTATACAATAAACTTTTGCCCTCCTGGAGAATTGGCTTATGCAAGGCTTATACTGTGTTGCAGATACTTTATCTGCAACCTATCTGCAACAGTATCTGCAACGCTACAACTGTTTGTCAACTAGTGTATTACACGCGTTTGGTTGCAGGTGGCAGATGTTTTTATATTTTTTCAACTTTATAGTAGAGGATTACGCATCAAAATTAGGGTCACCACTGTAAGTCATAAACCAAATTCACCTCTGTGTCTTCCGCGTCCTCTGTGGTGAAAACCTAAACAAGAACTAATAACCTTCATTTTTCTATCAATTCCAGTCATTCCGTTTTGGGGGCTATTTTACCCTTTTACCCTCTTTGTAGCTTCCTGTAACGCTTGTTTTGGACGAATTTTAAGTTGAAATGAACGAAAACAAAGTCCTGTTAGACAGTATCAGAGAAGGAAGAAATGAATTGAAAGTTCCGTTTCGGACAGTTTATCTACATTTGCCTACAGAAAAACCAATCATTTGATATCATGAAAAAAGTATTATTGATTTCATTCGTAATCTTGTCTGTGGCTGCACAGATGACACATGCGCAAAAACAAGCAGTCATCAAGTTGACGGAAACAACGTTGATGCATGAAATGCGTGCCACTCCTTATCCTCTTGATAAAGCGGTGGTAAATGATCGTGCGGTTTCTTTCCAATGGCCGCTCCGTTCGGACATGAACTCGCAGGACAGTCCGTTGGATGGATTCGAACACAAAGTAAAGAAGGTAGATAAAACGAAGATTACCTATCGGTTACGTTATTCGCAGGATGCCGGATTGAAGTCCGGAGTTGTTCAGGTGGAAACTCGTTGGCCGTTCTATAATCCGGAACAACCGCTTGCGCCGGGGGGATGGTACTGGCAGTTCGGTTATGTAGAAAACGGACAAGTGACTTGGGGAAGCACCCAGCAAGTCACCGTAGAAGATCGTTCGGGCAAATTCTGTCCGCCTTCATTGAAAACAGTGTTGGCAAAACTACCTGCCGACCATCCGCGTGTGTGGATCATGAAGAACGAATGGAAGGACTTTATAAATCACAGCAAACAAAAGGCAGAAAGGCAATGGTATCTTGAGCGTGCAGATCAGGTACTTCAGAATCCAATGAAATCAGTGAAAGATATTAATGTCTCGCAGGTGAAGAATCTGAAGAACGAGATGCAGATAAATTCATACCTCACTCGTGAAAGCCGTCGCATCATCGATGCGGAAGAGGGAAATACCGAAGCATTGATACGGGCCTGGTTGCTGACGCAGGATACTAAATATGCTGACGAAGCTATCAAACGGGTATTTATCATGGCCGACTGGGATAAAGATAAGAATGTGAAAGGAGATTTTAATGCTTCTAGCTTATTGTCTCTCTGCTCTATGGCTTATGATTCTTTCTACGACCGGTTGAATACATCACAAAAGAAAGCATTGCTGGAAGCCATCAAAAATAAAGGTGGTGAAATGTATGAGAACTTTAATAACAGGATGGAGAACCACATCGCCGACAATCATGTGTGGCAGATGACACTTCGCATCCTTACAATGGCGGCATTCAGTGTATATGGCGATCTGCCTGAAGCCGATACATGGGTGGATTACTGTTATAACGTATGGTTGGCACGTTTCCCCGGATTGAACAAAGACGGTGGCTGGCACAATGGCGATTCTTACTTTACGGTCAACACCCGTACATTAGTAGAAGTGCCTTACTATTATAGCAAACTGACCGGTTACGACTTCTTTTCCGATCCTTGGTATCAGGGAAATATCATGTATACCATCTTCCAGCAACCTCCTTTTTCCAAATCCGGAGGAAACGGAAGTTCGCATCAGAATGTGGGACGTCCAAACAGTATCCGTATAGGATATTTGGATGCGCTGGCACGCCTTACCGGAAACACTTATGCCGCTGATTTCGTACGCCGCACATTGAAAGTGGAACCGGATTATATGAAGAAAGCCTTGTTGAGTAAGCCCGGTGATCTGGCCTGGTTCCGCCTGCAATGTGATAAACCTCTGCCGGAAGGTGAAGGATTGACAGCACTCCCTGCAGGATACGTCTTCCCCGCAACAGGACTTGCCTCTTTCCAGACGAACTGGGACAGAGTAGGTGGAAATGCGATGTGGAGTTTCCGGTCAAGCCCTTATGGTTCTACCTCTCATGCACTTGCCAATCAGAATGCTTTCAATACGTTCTATGGTGGAAAACCATTATTTTACAGTAGCGGACACCATATTGAGTTTACCGACGTACATAGTATGTTGTGCCATCGTGCCACACGTGCTCACAATACGATTTTGGTGAACGGTATGGGACAACGTATCGGTACGGAAGGATATGGATGGATTCCCCGTTATTATGCCAGCGAGAAGATCGGGTATGTGCTGGGTGATGCTTCCAATGCTTACGGAAAAGTGATTTCACCGCTTTGGCTGACACGCGGCGAACAGTCGGAGGTGCATTATACGCCCGAAAATGGCTGGGATGAGAACCATGTGAAAACTTTCCGCCGTCATATTGTCAATTTGGGAAAGACAGGACTCATCTTTATCTATGACGAACTCGTGGCAGACGAACCTGTAAACTGGAGTTATTTGCTGCATACCACAGAAAATCCCATGACAGTGGATCAATCGAATCATCGCTTCGTGCATATTCAAGCCACGAACCGCGGAGGAGCATCAGACGCTTATCTTTTCTCCACCGGAACATTGCAGACAGATACGACGAGCCGTTTTTTCTATCCGGCAGTCAACTGGCTACGTGCTGATGACAAAGGGGTGTTCAAGAAGTATCCTAATCACTGGCATTTCACCGCTACATCGGAAAAGGCACAAGTATATCGTTTTGCCACTGTTATCAATACACATGCACTGAAATATCCTGCCAAAGATCCCGAAATCTTGTCCGACGGACGTATCAAAGTGGGCGGATGGCTGATCAGTGTTAACCTGAAATCCGACGGTGCTCCTTCATTCTTTATCCGCAGCACTCAAGAGAAGGTGAATATCACTTATAAAGGTGAAGCTACTGTCATCAATGAGGATGGGTACGAAACGGTAATGAGGGATACAGTGCCCGAACTGGAAATCTGATCAATGAACATGAAAGATACGAATATATGAGACACTCTACTTTTAATATGAGAACTATATGTCTGTTGGCTGCATTATCGGGCATAACCGTCTTGTCGGCACAGACTCCCGGTAAACCCCGTGTACAGACTTCGGCAGCTCCGGAGGAAACTACGGTTTACAAGCCCGGCGGGAAAAAGCAGGAAACAGCAGTTGCGACTTCTTCAAAAAAGGAGGAGGATAAACGCCAATCCGGCAAAGAGAATGCAGGAAAGAAAGCGGCTGCCTTTGATGGTCAACGCTATCTGGCATTGAAAACGAATGTAATATATGATGCTTGTGCTTTGCTGAACCTTGCCGTGGAAATGCAGGTGCATAAAAAGATCACGGTAGAGTTGCCGTTGACTTGCAGTTTGTGGGACTTGGGGGATAAGCACGGCGTGCGTACGGTAGCATTGCAACCTGAAGCCCGCTGGTGGATAGGAAATGAAACAGGACGGGGACACTTTGTCGGACTGCACGCCCACGTGGCATGGTTTAACGTAAAGTGGAACGATGACCGTTATCAAGATACGGATCGTCCGCTGTTGGGAGCCGGAATAAGCTACGGTTACAAACTCCCTCTTTCCAGACACTGGGGAGCGGATTTTAATCTGGGAGTGGGATATGCCAACATGAAGTATAACACCTATTATAATGTAGACAACGGCGCACAGCTGGATACGCGTGTCCGTCATTACTGGGGGATAACCCGTGTGGGAGCATCGTTGGTCTACCGCTTCTAACCTTAGATAGGAACATACATATAAATAAGATAACAATATGAGAAGAAATTTATATATACTGGCACAGTGCACTTTCTTGTTGTTCATCACCTTGCTGGTGAATGGATGCAGCCTGCACGAAGAACCGGAAATGACTCCCGAAGGAGAACTGGGAGTGGACCCGACAGCTGTAACACTCAACCTTAATCTGGCAATGAATCTAAGTTTGGCAGAAAGAGCACCGGTGACCATCACCCGTGCGTCGGAAACTAACTATCTGCGTCGTTTCATCGTAGAAGCCTATCTGGATAGACAGGTGGCGGCACGGCAAACGGTATATGAAGAGGATTTTAACCGTGCCAGTCTGTCTGTTAGTATGAAGCTGCACGCCCGTAATTACCGCATCCTGGTGTGGGCCGATTATGTGAATGCGGAGACACCTGAACAGGGACTTGTTTACGATGCCAAGAATCTGGCTTTTATCCTTCCTGCCGGAAAGTATATAGGGAATAGCCGCTATAAAGATGTTTTTGCTGCTTCTGGTATGGCAGACCTGACTTCTTTCCGCAATCATTGGGGAGCTGAAACAAGTCTTGACGTTGAACTGTATCGCCCCGTAGCACGCTATGAACTGGTGGCTAAAGATGTGGCAACATTTCTCAATAAACTGTCCACAGGCGGACTGAAAGGTGAAAGTTTTACCGCTCGTGTGAAGTACAGTGATTATTTGCCTACCGGCTACAATTTGTGGGACGATGTACCCAAGAACTCGCTCATGTACATGGAATATAAAGTCCTTTGAACGCCCTGCCGATGGTACGAAAGAACTGAAACTGGGATTCGACTATGTGTTGACCGATGTCGGAGAAACCGTTTCTATTCCTGTAGAGCTCGAAATATTGAATGAGAAGAATGAAGTGCTGGCACGTACTGCTTTCCGTATTCCTTGTGAACGGGGCAAAAACACAACGGTACGCGGTAACTTTCTGACTTCCGATGCCAATGGAGGAATAGGGATCGACCCCGATTATGACGGTGATCTGGAAGTAGACCTTGGAGAATTATAAAATAGATAAATCAATTAAGAATTGCTTAACCATAAAACAATTAAGATCATGAAAAAGAACTTATTTTATTCGCTAATGGCTTTGTTCGTAGTGCTTTTCGTATCCTGTGGACAAGAAGAAATCGTTTCGGACAACGGAACAGAAATCAATGCTCCTGTTACTATCTCTGTACAGGCTCCTGTAAATAACGTCTTTAGCCGTGCGGTTACCATTCCTGACGGTTATACGATGCAATGTATCATGCAATTACTGAATGCTGATGGCAATAAGATAGGCGATCAGGTAACTAAACCGATTACAGACGGTAAGGTATCTTTCACTATTTCTGTAGATGAACAAAAAGAAGTGTCGAAAGCATTGTTTTGGGCTGAATATGTACCGGAAAGCGGTGCCGCTAATAAAGTATATAACACTGCTGATTTGAGAGCAGTAGGATATAATACTGCATCATTCGATCTGACAAATGATGCGTTGATGGCAGCCAGCGACGCTTTCTGCGGAAAATTGGAAACGATTGCTAATGCCAGTGTGACATTGAAGCGGCCGTTTGCCAATGTGAGCGTAAAACCGAAGAATCCGGAAGTAGCTGCGGCAGCTGATAAACTGGAAATAAAATATAACGCTTTGAGTGGATATGATATTTTAGAGGGTAAATGTTCTGCTACGACTCCTGTGACTTATACAAATGCAGGTTTTGCTTCTGCGGATGGCAATTGGTTCGCTAATTTCTTTTTTGCTCCTTCAAATGTAGGTAAATTTACAGAAGAAATAACCATGGCATTGAGTGGCGGATATAGTAAAGAGATTAAAATACCGGCAAATACATTACCTTTGGATGCTAATATGCAGATTATGGCTAAATTTGAAATCGGAGATGGCAACTTTGACATTGAAGTAGGAGTAGACCCGGATTATGAAGCGTTGGAAATGAAGGTTGGTAGTTATATCAATGCAGAAGGTAAAGTGGTACGTGATGCAGCGGATGCTGTCGGTATTGTTTTCAAAATGGAGGCTATCGGTAGTGATGTGCCGGCTAATTATCCTGTAGCACTTCAGGGCAAGACAATTGCCGGATATGCGGTAGCGATTGAGAATGTAGCGGCTGGTCGTCAGGTTCTTAATAATGCCGCAATGAGCTCTTTAGTTACAACAGATGCAACAGTAACTAATGGAACACAGGCTACAGAGACTTTACTTACAGGTATTGGAGAAGTTGCATTTATGACAACTTATAATAGCTGGGTGAATGAACATCCGCTTGATGGTGAAAGTTTGAGTTCATGGTATATTCCTACAGTGGATCAATTAGGTGAATTCATGGGAATGTTATTTAAAATAGGAGAGGTAGAGCCCACTGGTGGACAAGCTTTCAGAGAAATGCCGGAATTTGCATTTGAAAATGGTGTAATGTTTGACCGGGATCCTATTGAGTCCGTATATTATGCCTCTTGTACGGTTAATGGAAGTAAAGATATTTCCGGTGTAATCATTAACGTGGATAAAACAACTAAGCAGGTGCTGGATGCAAAAGCAAAGTTAGTCTCTTACAATCTTTAAATAGTCACTGAATAATCGACCTTACTCAATAGAAGTTCAAGTAAAGTGGGATCCCCCATCCCGCTTTACCTTCTTCTTACATTGAAACTTTTGAAAATAGCCCTCTAATCTTATACCTAGAAAAGAAAATAATATGCACACCACATTTCACCTATCGGTTTTTCTTTTGTTCATGGTACAGTTGTTCTGTAGCTGTACATCTGACTCGCTGCCCGAACCGGACAGTACGCAGCCAGAGACGCCTGCCGGAATTCCCGATGCCTATCAGGATAAGATACGGACGCAACCTTATCCCAAAGCAGATAATGAATTGTATCTGAATCCTGCTCCTCTTATTGTTCCTCAAGCCATGAAGACGGGCGAAAGACTGCAATTTTCCCTTTCACGTACTGAAGATTTCAGCAGTTCCGAAACGCTACTTTCCGCACCGCAGGAATGGTGTATGTATAATCTTCATCGTCGTTTGGAGGTCGGCACATGGTATTGGCGCTTTCGTTCCACCAATCTTAATGGAACTACGCCCGGTGAATGGAGTGCTATCTATCGTTTCGAAGTAAAGAATGATACACCGGAATTTGTAACACCTCCTTTTCAGACATTCTTAGCAAATGCTCCCCGTCTGCATCCTCGTATTTACTGTTTTTTAGACGACCGTATCGGAGAGGCTCGTAACCGTGTCACTTCACACCCTGAATATGCAGAACTACAAAGTCGTGCTTCACAGGCATTGAAAGCCGAATACACCGGAATGACTGATTTATATAGCCGTGCAGAAGAGCTCCGGCAACATGCCACTTATCTTTATCAGGCCTATCATTTAACCCAAAAAGAAATTTATGCCGAAAAGTTACGTCAGCTTCTCGAAGCGTTGATTGTCGCTCCCCCTGCTGACGGACAACTTTTTGCATCCAACTTTACTGCCAGCAACATCGCATGGTGTCTTGTTGCAGCCTACGATCTGCTTTATAATAACTTGTCTGCTTCCGATCGTACTGCTGCCGAAGAACTGATGATGCGTGTGGCACGTTACTATTACAAGGTAAATTGCGGTTTTCAGGAAAACCATCTCTTTGATAATCATTTTTGGCAGCAGAATATGCGTGTCCTCTTTCAAGTGGCTTTGTCGCTTTACGACAAACCGGCTTATTCTTCCGAAGTGCTGCCCATGATGGAGTATTATTACGAATTATGGACAGCCCGCGCTCCTGCCTCCGGGTTCAATCGCGACGGTATATGGCACAATGGTACCGGTTATTTCAGTGCCAATATATTGACTTTGGCGTATATGCCGTCTCTTCTTTCATTTATCAGTCGGTACGATTTTCTATCACATCCGTGGTATCAGAATGCCGGACGTTCGTTGGTTTATACTTGCCCGCCGGGATCGAAAAGCAACGGCTTTGGTGACAGTAGTGAAAAGGGGAGTGAACCCAACCGTCTGATTGCCGCCTTTGCTGACTATCTGGCATGTGAAACGGGTAATTCCTATGCCGGATGGTATGCCGGAGAATGTCGGGACCTGTTGCGTCGGGATTATGAATTGCGTCTTTACCGGATGTGCACCGATCAGGATTACAACACTGCTTTTCCTGCCGGGGCTGATAAAATGGTATGGTATAAAGACGCTGGTGAAGTAGCCATGCACAGTGCTCCGGAAGATACGGGAAAGGATCTTGCGCTCTCGTTCCGTTCCAGTACATTCGGGTCCGGCAGTCACACTACTGCCAGTCAGAATGCTTTTAACCTGTTGTATAAAGGTGTCGATGTGTATCGCAGTACGGGCTATTATCAGAATTTCAGCGATGCTCATAATCTGATGTCCTATCGCCATACGAGGGCGCATAATTCACTGTTGGTAAACGGCATCGGACAACCTTATTCTACCGAAGGTTATGGCAGTGTGATGCGTGCTATGGGCGGACAGCATATCAGTTACTGTTTGGGGGATGCTTCACATGCTTACAGAGGTATCAGCAATGACCCGATGTGGGTTGGCTACTTCAAGCAGGCAGGTATTGAGCAGACACCGGAAAATGGATTCGGTGCCACCCCGTTGACTAAATACCGCCGGCATGTGTTGATGCTTCATCCTCATACGGTGATTGTGTATGATGAACTGGAGGCTTCGGAAGCTGTCCGCTGGGAGTGGTTATTGCATAGTCCTACGGAATTTAAGATGGATGTAACAAAGAAAACGTTGTCTACAAATAATAAAACCCAAGGATGGGTGGCAGTGACGCAACTGTTTGGAGGACATGTTTTTACGCTGTCTCAAACGGACCGTTTCGTAGTGCCGCCCGCCATCACCGGAGCGGAGTATCCTAACCAGTGGCACTTGACTGCACGGGTTGACGGTTGTTCTGCCACCCGTTTCCTGGCTATTATTCAGGTAGGAGATGAGGCTGTTTCTATTATTAACCGTGACGGTGATACCTTTAATGTAGGCGACTGGACGGTCAAAGCGGTTTTGGATGCTTCCAAGGCACCGGAACTGACAGTGAGTCATCGCACCGAACAAGCAGTATTTAGTTATGGAACAGACAATCCTGCGTTGAATGGCAATTTTTACTCTCGACAATATACGGGTTCCTCGTTGCTTTACGATGAGATAGACGGGGTTTATCAGGTGGTTGAAATGACCGACCGGAGTCCCATATCTACCTGGGTAGTAAATCAATGATAAACAATGAAACATAGTGAATATAAATAACAAACAGAATATGATGAAAAGTAGAATTATTTGCATTTTGTTGCTTCTTGTCGGTGTATCCGGCATTTATGCCCAGAATTTGACCGTTGCCGGTAAGGTGGTGGACAACGAAGGCTTGGAAGTGATTGGAGGAAATGTAACCGTGAAAGGAAAACAAAACACGGGTACCATTACCGATATCAATGGTAAATACACCATTACCGTTAGTGATCCGCAGAAAGATGTCTTGGTTTTCTCTTTTATCGGATTGGAAAATATGGAAGTACCCGTGAAAGGAAGAAAACAGATTGATGTGACCATGAAAGCTGCGTCGGTATTGTTGGATGAGGTGGTAGCTATCGGTTATGCAACAGTAAAGCGTAAAGACCTTACCGGTTCCGTGGCTTCTGTGAGAAGCGACGATTTGCTCAAAGTTCCTTCGTCTGATGTAATCCAAGCTTTAGCGGGACGTATGGCAGGTGTGCAGATTATACAGACAGACGGTCAGCCCGGTGCTACGATGTCAGTGCGTGTTCGTGGCGGTATATCAATTACACAAAGCAATGAGCCGCTTTACATTATCGACGGATTTCCGACGGAAGATGGCATGTCCAGCCTTGATCCTGCCGATATTGAAAGTATCGACGTGTTGAAAGATGCTTCGGCAACAGCCATCTACGGCGCCCGGGGAGCGAATGGCGTAGTGGTAATCACCACCAAAAGCGGTACGAAAAGTGAAGGGAAAGCGACTCTTACTTTCGATTCTTATGTCGGTGTGCGTACGCTTGCCAAGCGGTTAGATGTATTAAGTGTGGAGGAATTTGTGTTGGCGGATTATGAAAGAACATTAGGAGATGCTACTGATCCCGAGGAAAGTATGCGGTCATGGCAAAATCGTTATGGTGGTTTTGTCGATCTTCATGAGAACTACGGCAATCGTAAAGGTATCGACTGGCTGGACCGTACGATGGGACGCACTACCGTTACGCAAAATTACCGGGTAGGCGTCAACGGTGGCAATGATAAGTTGAACTACAATATGTCTTATGGTTACTTCAAGGATGAAGGTGCGATGGTATATAGCGGCAGCGACAAACATAACATTGCGCTTAGCGTGAAAAGCGAAGTGAATAAGCGGCTCTCCGTTACAGGACGTATCAACTTCGATTATCTGAAAGTGTATGGAGCAGGTGTTGCCGGAAATGGTACGAATGAAGGCGGAAGCAATGTAGATGCAAAGTTTAATAAAATGGTTCAGATTTTGCAATACCGTCCTACCATTGGTATACGTGGCAATGACTCGGATTTGTTGGCAGGAGAAGACCCTGTATTAAGCGATGCAGACGGAAACGTGATGCAGAATCCGTTGATTGCCGCCGCTGAAGAAAAAGATAATAAGGAAACACGTACTTTGCAAGCCAATGGCGGACTGACTTTCAAAATCATCAAAGGATTGACTTTCCGCAACAATACGGGTATGCGTTATCAGCTTTACCGCCGGGAGCTTTTCTATGGCGACCAATCTATTATGGGAAGACGCAGCGGTATTTACGGCTCTATCAGGAATACGGAGACCGGAAGTTTTCAGACCTCTAACGTCTTGACTTACGATAAACGTTTTCAGAAGAAGCATAAAGTAGTAGTGCAATTGGGACAGGAATTTGTAAAACGCTGGACTCGTGTACTCGAATCCGGTGTCAGTGGGTTGCCTACCGATGAGTTCATTTTGGGAGATATGAGTCTGGGTACTCCATCCGTTGCTTCGTCCGATGAAAACTATGATGATAATCTGCTCTCTTTCTTCGCTCGTCTCAACTATGACTTTACCGATAAGTATTTGTTTTCCGCAACTTTCCGTGCGGATGGCTCTTCTAAATTCGGTAAGAATAATAAATGGGGATATTTTCCTGCTGTATCGGCAGCCTGGCGTGTGAGTGAAGAGGATTTTATAAAGAAACTGAATGTTTTCTCCGACTTGAAATTCCGTATCGGATACGGTTTGGCGGGTAACAACAGAATCGGTAGCTATAACAGCCTTGCTTTAATGTCTTCCATCATCACAGCTATGGGAGATCAGCTTACTCCCGGTTATGCTTCCAAGCAGATACCGAATCCCGATCTGAAGTGGGAAGCGAACAAGACTTTTAATATGGGGGTCGATTTAGGATTTCTGAATCAACGCATCACTGTTTCGCCCGAATTCTATATAAATAGGAGTAGTAATTTGTTGCTTAACGCCCAGCTGCCTTATTCTTCCGGTTATCAGAGTATGTTGATTAATGCCGGAGAAACGAAGAATGTAGGTGTGGAACTGACTGTGAATACTGTGAATTTCTCTACAAAGAAGTTTAGTTGGAACACTACACTGACGCTGTCGCACAATAAAAATTCCGTGAAAGCATTGACCGGTGAGGCGGTGCAACTCTATGAAGCCAGGTTCGGCTTTAACCAAAACACTCATCGTATTGCTGTCGGAGAACCATTAGGACAGTTCTATGGTTACATCACCGAAGGGCTGTATCAGGTAGATGATTTCAATTATGATGCTTCTACGCAGACCTATACCCTGAAAGATGGGATACCTTATCATGGTGATAAAAGCCGGATTCGTCCGGGTATGTGGAAGTTTAAGAACTTGACCGGAGATGATAATGTGATTGATGAAAATGATAAAACGGTCATTGGTAACGCTCAACCGAAATTCTACGGAGGCTTGAACAATTCTTTTACTTACAAAGGATTTGATTTAAGTATATTCCTGACTTTCAGCTATGGCAACGAAGTGCTGAATGCGACCAAACTGGTTACCAGTAAGGTAGGTAGCTTGAACTACAACGCATTGGATGTGATGAATAGCTCTAATCGTTGGATGACCATCAATTCGGATGGGCAGAAAGTGACAGATCCCGGAGAACTGGCTGCTCTGAATGCTGGTAAAACCGTAGCTGCTTATCATGATGCTCAACAAGGAGACAATTATATTCATTCATGGGCAGTGGAGGATGCTTCCTATTTGAAACTAAGTAATGTGACTTTGGGATATACATTCCCTAAAAAACTGATTGCAAGGGTAGGATTGAAGAACTTGCGTTTGTATGCCACCGGTAATAATCTGTTGACTTGGACCAAGTATTCAGGTTTCGATCCGGAAGTCTCTACGATGAAAAGCGGTTTGACACCGGGTGTTGACTTTGGGGCATATCCGCTTAGCCGTTCTTTTATTTTTGGTCTCAACGTAGCATTTTAATTCTTTAAATACATAGTAATCATGAAAAAGATACATCTATTATATGCCGTATTCGCCCTATTGGCAACAGGATTTTCCTCTTGTGAGGATTTGCTGACGGAAGAACCTAACTCAAAATATGACCGGGACCGCTATTTCGATTCGGAAGATAAAGCGGAAATGTCAGTGATGGGAATATATAGTTCATTGTCGGACTTTAATCATTATGGTTGGTACGAAATGGCTTCTCCTGCATCAGACGATACCTATTATACGGCTCGTACGCAGTCTGACAATCAGGTTCACGATATTGCACATTATCAGCTAAACTCCACGAATACGTGGATTGAAAGTATCTGGAAACTGAAATATGAGGGAATCGACCGGGCTAACCTCACCATTGACGGAATCTGTGGCATGACAGGATACGCAGAAAATACCCGTCTGAAAGCATTGGAAGCGGAAGCTCGCTTTCTGCGTGCTTTCCTCGCATTTGATTTGGTGAGATATTGGGGAGATGTGCCTTTCAAAACATCTTATTCATCATCCTACGAATCTGCTTTTGGTGAACGTGTGGACAGGGATGTGATTTATGACGAGATTATATCCGACCTTACTTTCGCTAAGAACAATCTGGATTGGGCAACTGCTTCTTCCAGTCCCGAACGGGTGACGCAAGGGGCTGCCCGTGCATTGCTGATGCGTGTATATTTGCAACGTGCAGGATATAGCCTTCAATCGAATGGACAGTTGAAACGTCCGGAGGACAGTAAGCGGATGGAATATTTCGATGCAGTGATAAAAGAGTGGGAGGCTTTTGAAAAGAAAGGGTACCATGATTTTTATGATGGTGGTTATGAGGCACTCTTTAAAAGCTACTCGCAGGGGGTACTGAATAATAAGGAGAGTCTTTGGGAGATTGCTTTCTATCATTCACAAGGACGTCGTAACGGTGGAGCATGGGGGATTTATAACGGTCCGCAGGTGGCGGAACCTACCGGAGTTTCTGCATCTGAATCAAGTCAGTATATGGGACGTGCCAATGGTTTCTTTATAGTCGTTCCCGAATGGCGTAACTTCTTCGAAGCGAGCGATAAACGCCGTGATGTTGCTATTTGCACCTATCGTTATACCTGGAATGGTACTAAAAAAGAGCATGTAAAAGAAGAAAGAAGTGCAGGTAGCTGGTATGTAGGAAAATGGCGCCGGGAATGGATGCCGAAAGAGTCATGGAACAAGAATATCAATTATGCGGATGTGAACTATTGCCCTTTGCGTTATGCTGATGTGGTATTGATGGCTGCCGAAGCGTATAATGAAACAGGAACAGATAGACAAAAAGCATGGGATTTGTTGAATAGCGTACGTACACGTGCTGAAGCAACTTCTATTACAGAAGCGAATTATGATGAAATGATGAGCGCACGGAAAAAGACACATAACCTGAGTTTCATTGACGACTCTGCACCAGAAGGAAAGTTCCGTACGGCTCTCTACTGGGAACGTGGCTTTGAACTGGCTTTTGAAGGACAACGCAAATATGATCTGATACGTTGGGGAGTGTTGGGAAAGGCTCTGAAACTGTTTGGTGAGATCAGTTCCGTCAATCAGAAAGAGAACAAACCATATCCGGCTTACCGGAATTTTACGGAGGGTAAACATGAACTTTTCCCTATCCCTCTGAAAGAGATACAAAGTAATCCGAAACTCAATGGAATGAATAATAACGGGTATTGAGAAGACTCTCAATAGAATAGGCGACTGGAAAAATATACAAAAATAGTTTGCCAATTCAAAGAAAAGCCGTACTTTTGCAAGCCGATTATTATCACAAAATGATAAGAGATTAATTCATAGCAAGTTAGTATTCCTTTGTCCGGGGAAGACTAATGAGTGGTGAAGAAAATTTTTAGTAGTAACATTTAAAAAACAAAATTAGAGTGGATACTTTAAGTTACAAGACCATTTCTGCAAACAAAGCGACCGTAACCAAAGAATGGGTTATCGTTGACGCTACAGACCAGACTTTAGGTCGTCTGGGAGCAAAAGTTGCAAAATTGCTGAGAGGAAAGTACAAACCAAACTTTACTCCTCACGTAGACTGCGGTGATAACGTTATTATCATCAATGCAGACAAAGTAAAACTGACTGGTAACAAATGGAATGACAGAGTATATTTGTCATATACAGGCTACCCTGGTGGTCAGAGAGAAATGACTCCTGCCCGTTTGATCACAAAACCGAACGGTGAAGAGAGATTACTGAAAAAAGTAGTGAAAGGTATGCTTCCTAAGAATATCCTGGGAGCTAAATTGCTGAATAACCTGTATGTTTACGCTGGTAGCGAACACAAACAGGCTGCTCAGAGCCCGAAAATGATTGATATTAATTCATATAAATAAGATATAATGGAAGTAGTAAATGCATTAGGCAGACGTAAACGTGCAATTGCACGTGTATTCGTAAGCGAAGGTACAGGAAAGATTACTATTAACAAGAGAGACCTTGCAGAGTACTTTCCATCAACTATTCTTCAGTATGTTGTAAAACAACCATTGAACAAGCTGGGTGCTGCTGAGAAGTATGACATCAAGGTGAACTTGTGTGGTGGTGGTTTCACTGGCCAGTCTCAGGCATTGCGTTTGGCAATTGCTCGTGCACTGGTTAAGATGAACGCTGAAGATAAAGCTGCTCTTCGTGCAGAAGGCTTCATGACTCGTGACCCTCGTTCTGTTGAACGTAAGAAACCGGGACAGCCGAAAGCTCGTAGAAGATTCCAGTTCAGCAAGCGTTAATGTGCTGCCTGATAGAGGAATATGTTTAGTATCTAAACTACTGGGACTCTGCTCATAGACTACCCAGCGGTTGGTTTAGAAAAAACAAAAAAGAAAGTAAACGATTTAAAGAAAAAACAAGATGTCAAGAACAAATTTTGATACATTATTGGAGGCTGGTTGCCACTTCGGACACCTTAAGAGAAAGTGGAACCCTGCAATGGCTCCTTATATTTTCATGGAACGCAATGGTATTCACATCATTGACCTCCACAAAACAGTTGCAAAAGTAGACGAAGCTGCTGAAGCTTTGAAACAGATTGCCAAATCTGGCAAGAAAGTTCTTTTTGTTGCTACTAAAAAACAAGCTAAACAAGTTGTAGCTGAGAAAGCTCAATCTGTTAATATGCCTTATGTAATCGAGCGCTGGCCGGGTGGTATGTTGACCAACTTCCCGACTATCCGTAAGGCTGTGAAGAAGATGGCTACTATCGATAAATTGACTAACGATGGTACATATTCTAACCTCTCTAAGAGAGAAGTTCTTCAGATTTCTCGTCAACGTGCAAAATTGGACAAGACTTTGGGCTCTATCGCTGATCTGACTCGTCTGCCGTCTGCATTGTTCGTTATCGACGTAATGAAAGAAAATATCGCAGTTCGTGAAGCTAACCGTCTGGGTATCCCTGTATTCGGTATCGTTGATACTAACTCTGATCCTACAAACGTTGACTTCGTAATTCCTGCTAACGATGACGCTACTAAATCAGTAGAAGTTATCCTGGATGCTTGTTGCGCTGCAATGATCGAAGGTTTGGAAGAAAGAAAAGCTGAAAAGATCGATATGGAAGCTGCTGGTGAAGCTCCTGCAAACAAAGGCAAGAAGAAATCAGTAAAAGCTAGACTCGACAAGTCTGACGAAGAAGCTATCAACGCAGCTAAAGCTGCTGCCTTCATCAAGGAAGACGAAGAGGCTTAAATATATAAATGTGCCAATTTGCTAATGTGCAAGGGTATTGTTATACACTTGCATCTTGATTGGCAGATTGGCACATTTTTTGTTTTGAAAATTATTATTCATTTAAATAAAGGAAATTATTATGGCTGTAACTATGGCTGATATTACCAAGCTGCGCAAAATGACCGGAGCTGGTATGATGGATTGCAAGAATGCATTAACAGAGGCTGATGGCGATTACGACAAGGCAATGGAAATTATCCGTAAGAAAGGACAAGCTGTTGCTGCTAAGCGTTCAGAACGTGATGCTTCTGAAGGTTGCGTTTTGGCTAAGACTACTGGTGACTATGCCGTTGTCATTGCTTTGAAGTGCGAAACTGACTTCGTAGCTCAGAATGCTGACTTTGTGAAACTGACTCAGGATATTCTTGATCTTGCTGTGGCTAACAAATGCAAGACATTGGACGAAGTAAAAGCTTTGCCGATGGGTAACGGTACTGTACAGGATGCAGTGGTTGACCGTAGCGGTATCACAGGTGAGAAAATGGAGCTTGATGGTTACATGACTGTAGAAGGTGCAAGTACTGCTGTTTACAACCACATGAACAGAAACGGTCTTTGTACTATTGTTGCTTTTAACAAGAACGTTGATGAACAGTTGGCTAAGCAAGTAGCTATGCAGATTGCTGCCATGAATCCGATTGCTATTGATGAAGATGGCGTTTCTGAAGAAGTGAAGCAAAAAGAAATCGAAGTAGCTATCGAAAAGACAAAGGCTGAACAGGTACAGAAGGCTGTAGAAGCTGCTCTGAAGAAGGCTAACATCAACCCGGCTCATGTAGACAGCGAAGATCACATGGAAAGTAATATGGCTAAGGGCTGGATTACAGCTGAAGATATAGCTAAGGCAAAGGAAATTATTGCTACCGTTTCTGCTGAAAAGGCTGCACATTTGCCTGAACAAATGATTCAGAACATCGCTAAGGGTCGTCTGGCTAAGTTCTTGAAAGAAGTTTGCCTGCTGAACCAGGAAGATATCATGGACGCTAAGAAGACTGTAAGAGAAGTATTGGCAGCTGCTGATCCTGAACTGAAGGTTCTTGACTTTAAGCGCTTCACTCTGAAAGCTGAATAATCTGATTCAAATCTTGTTAAGTACTACTTACAAAGTCAGATTTATTATATGTAAAATTTGGGAAAAGGGTTCGGTATTGCACCGGACTCTTTTTTCTTTAAGGCATATCTTAGGATAGGGACTACTTCAATGCTTTATCTATTTGCTTCATCAGCGTATTTATGGCTCCATTTTCATAGCCGGTAGTAGCTGATATTACTTTTCCTTCTTTGTCTATTAAATAACTTCTGGGAATCATTTTGGTGGCAAATTTACCTGTAACTTCCCGTTTGGGATCCGGGTAGAGGGGAAATGTAAACCCTTTTCTTTTATTGTATTCCGCTAATTGGTCGTCTGTATGCTCGCGACCGATCACTAACATACAGAAATCCTTGTTGTTTTTATATTTAGGCCAGAGTATTTTCTGAACTTCAGCCAGTTCGCTTTGGCAAGGGCCGCACCAGGTAGCGAAAATATTGATTAATACAACTTTCCCTTTTAGATCTGCAGAGTTTATGGTGCCGTTTGCTGTTGAATGAAGGGTGAAGGCAGGTATATTGTCACCTACCTTTACAATATCCGCATCACTTTCTTGTGCGAATGACAACAGTGAGAATAGTGTTGCCGCACAGAATAATATTACTTTTCTCATTTCTTGTATTATTTAATTTAACCTCCTATACCTTTGGTTTTACTATATCCTTCTTTGATGAGTAGATCTATGATCTTGGTCTTGAAATCTCCTTGTACCATTATCTCTCCGTCTTTAGCTGAACCGCCTACTCCACATTTGCTTTTCAGTAACTTGCCTAGCTCTTTCAAATCATTATCCGTACCCACAAATCCGGTAATTAATGTTACCACTTTACCACCCCGGTTCTTTTTGTCAATGGAAACTCGCAGGTTTTGCTTGTCTTTGTCGAGGGTAACCTGTTCTTCATCGTTATCCATTTCATAACCGAAGTCAGGATTCGTGGAGTACACAACGTTCAATCTATCTTTCCAATCATTATTTTTCATACTTGTCATTTTTAATCCTTTTCAAAAGTATTAAACTTATCGAAAAGAGCAAAATTTGAGTCTCTTTTCATCGTTTTGTTTAATCTCTATTAAGGTTTTCTGTTATAGGGTTGTCAGTCTCAAAAAATAATGTACTTTTGCAAAATACCAAATTTTGTAAGAAGTATGAGCACTTATATACGAAAAGAGGCGGATAAAGTGCCGGAGCCTACCTTGCGCAGACTTCCCTGGTATCTGTCCAATATAAAACTAATGAAAGAAAAAGGGGAGCAGTATGTCTCTTCTACACAAATCTCTAAGGAAATAAATATTGACGCTTCCCAAATCGCCAAGGATTTGTCATACGTCAATATCTCGGGGCGTACGAGAGTGGGGTACAATATTGATGCGTTGATTGAGGTGTTAGAGAGTTTTCTTGGATTTACCAATATGCACAAAGCCTTCTTGTTTGGTGTAGGTAGCCTGGGGGCTGCTTTGCTTCGGGATTCTGGTTTGCATCATTTCGGACTGGAGATTGTGGCTGCTTTTGATGTGAATCCGGAACTGGTGGGGAAAGACCTGAATGGTATTCCTATTTTTCATTCCGATGACTTTGAAGCAAAGATGAAAGAATACGATGTAAATATCGGTGTATTGACCGTACCTATTAATATTGCTCAGGAAATTACAGATAAGATGGTAGACGGAGGCATAAAAGCCGTATGGAACTTTACTCCTTTCCGAATCCGTGTACCCGAGAATATAGTGGTGCAGAATACGTCTCTATATGCTCATTTGGCTGTTATGTTTAACCGATTGAATTTTAACGAGAAATAATGAAGATTATTGCAGTAGGAATGAACTACGCCCAGCATAACAAAGAACTGGGACATACACAAGTAAATACGGAGCCGGTGATTTTTATGAAGCCTGATTCTGCTATTCTGAAGGATGGCAAACCGTTTTTCATTCCCGACTTTTCTAAAGAGATACATTATGAAACGGAGCTGGTGGTTCGTATTAATCGATTGGGGAAAAATATAGCTCCCCGCTTTGCTAACCGTTATTATGATGCAGTGACTGTAGGGATCGACTTTACGGCTCGTGACCTTCAGCGAAAGTTCCGTGAGCAGGGTAATCCCTGGGAGCTTTGCAAAGGTTTTGATTCGTCGGCTGCTATTGGAACTTTTGTTCCGGTGGAGCACTATAAGGATATTCAGAATCTTGACTTTCATTTGTTGATCGACGGTAAGGAAGTGCAGCGCGGTTGTACGGCAGATATGCTTTTCAAGATAGATGATATAATCGCTTATGTAAGCCAGTTTGTAACTTTGAAAATTGGTGACTTGCTCTTTACTGGGACTCCTGTGGGTGTAGGTCCTGTTAGTATCGGACAGCGTTTGCAAGGTTATCTGGAGGGAGAAAAACTGCTGGATTTCTATATTCGTTGATCTTTTTTTATTCATTAGTACTCATTTGTTATATAAAATATGAAGATAAGAGTAGGCTTTGGTTTCGACGTACATCAGTTGGTCGAAGGTCGTGAGTTATGGCTGGGTGGCATTCTTTTGGAACACACAAAAGGATTGCTGGGGCATTCGGATGCTGATGTATTATTGCATGCTGTTTGCGATGCTCTGTTGGGGGCGGCGAATATGCGTGATATTGGCTATCATTTCCCCGATACGGCAGGAGAATTTAAGAATATAGATAGCAAGATACTGCTGAAAAAAACAGTGGAGTTGATTGCTACCAAAGGATATAAAGTGGGCAATATCGATGCAACTATTTGTGCCGAACGCCCGAAGTTAAAAGCGCACATTCCTTTAATGCAGGAGACGATGGCAACTGTTATGGGGATTGATATGGATGATATTTCCATTAAGGCGACTACTACCGAGAAACTCGGTTTTACAGGTCGTGAAGAAGGTATATCGGCTTATGCTACTGTGCTGATAGAGAAGATTTCTTAACCCCCTAAAACAAATAATTATGATTCGTCTTTTTAAAATTTACTTAACACTTGCCTTCTTATTGGTAACGACTTTTTGTATGGCTCAGAAGAGTGAACTGAAATTTAGCAAAGATGGTAAATTCAAGATTGTGCAATTTACCGATGTGCATTTTAAATATGGAAATCGGGCTTCAGATATAGCTCTGGAACGTATTAATCAGGTGCTTGATGACGAACGTCCGGATTTGGTGATATTTACCGGTGATGTTGTTTATTCTGCTCCGGCGGATTCCGGAATGTTGCAGGTACTGGAACCGGTAGTTAAACGTAAACTACCTTTTGTGGTCACTTTTGGTAACCATGACAATGAACAGGGAATGACACGGGAACAGTTATATGATATCATCCGTCAAGTTCCCGGCAATTTATTGCCTGATCGCGGAACAGTTTTGTCGCCGGATTATGTGTTGACAGTGAAATCGTCTTCCAATCTAAAGAAGGATGCTGCTTTGCTATATTGCATGGATTCTCACTCTTATTCTCCTTTGAAAGATGTGAAGGGGTATGCATGGCTTACATTCGACCAGATAAATTGGTATCGTCAACAGAGTGCGGCTTATAAAGTGCAAAACGGCGGACAGCCTCTGCCGGCTCTTGCTTTTTTCCATATTCCTCTTCCTGAATACAATGAAGCTGCCTGTAGCGAAAATGCAATTCTTCGTGGAACTCGTATGGAGGAAGCCTGTGCGCCTAAATTGAATACAGGAATGTTTGCAGCGATTAAAGAAGCTGGTGATGTGATGGGTATGTTTGTAGGACACGACCACGATAATGACTATGCAGTGATGTGGAAAGATATACTTCTGGCTTATGGACGCTTTACCGGTGGAAATACGGAATATAACCATTTGCCGAATGGTGCGCGTATCATCGTATTGGATGAGGGTGCCCGTACATTCACATCCTGGATTCGTCAGAAAGACGGTGTGGTGGATAAAATCTCTTATCCGGCAAGTTTTGTCAAAGACGATTGGACTAAACGTTGAGACTTGCGAACTTCACATGGCTAAGGCGCGTGTATTTTGAACCATAGCTTTCGTATCGGCGCGATACTTTCGCCGATGCAACGTAGATAATATCTCCCAGTCGGTATTCATGTTCTATCCCGGATAGAGTGCATGAAACCGCACTGGGATTTTTTGATGGAATACTCATGGTGACTAAATTTCCACTGGCATCGGTCAAAGTCAGTACCTGCTTGACAAAAAACTGTGGGGTAGTGCCGTTCACTCTTGTTTTGTACGGATCGTCTTCCAATCTTACCCGGGTGACTTTTAATTTTAAGTCTGTCAGCTTTTCTCCTAATTCTCCCAGATAACGGCTGGATGAACGCTTCTCCCTCGATTTTCTTATCATTATATCCAGGTGTATGGAATGATAAGCTTGTGCTATTTTGACGAAACGTTCCTGTTTCGGTATTTTGGGAATGAATTTGTATGCTACCCAACTTAGGTAGGCGGGATCTATTTTGAGGATTTCATGTAGAAAATGTCCCCGGTATTTTCCGAAGAAGATAAGATCGTCACCGTTACTCTGCATTCTTTTCTCATTGTAATCTACCAGGATGATGCAACGCTTCGAATAATAAAACATCGTGCTGGCCATCCGCAGGGATTCGTTGATGTCTGGTGACAGGTCATGTATATAAAGAATGGATTGCTTTTCGAGCAGGGGAGAGTACAGCCAAAGGGAATAATTTGGTTTCCCCGGTCGGGGCAACACCACCAGGTAGACTCCTACCTCTTTAAAAGAGGCTCTGCCTCGGTTGTACTCATTCAATTTGGCATACAATAAGGCTTGCTCGTTTTCGGAAATGCCCGGTAATCTGGGGTTAGCCATAATTGTTCTCGCTTTTGGTATATTTCAAATATAAGGATTTTCTTTCAGAAAAGCAACTTTTCTCTTTGAAATCTCGTACATTTGTATCCATGTAAATTTTCAAAATTCGAATGGAAGAACGAAATAAGAGAGTATTGGTAGGTATGAGTGGTGGCATAGACAGCACCGCTACTTGCTTGATGCTGCAGGAACAAGGATACGAGATTGTAGGGGTTACCATGCGCGTGTGGGGAGATGAACCACAGGATGCCAGGGGGTTGGCTGAACGGATGGGGATCGAACATTATGTAGCAGATGAACGTATTCCTTTTAAAGAAACCATCGTAAAAAACTTCATAGACGAATATAAGCAGGGGCGTACACCGAATCCGTGCGTGATGTGTAATCCGTTGTTTAAGTTCCGTGTTTTGACGGAGTGGGCGGATAAGTTGAATTGTGCATGGGTGGCTACCGGACATTATTCACGATTGGAAGAGAAAAGCGGAAATATTTATATAGTAGCCGGAGACGATGATAAGAAAGACCAGTCGTATTTTCTCTGGAGATTGGGGCAGGATGTGCTGAAACGTTGTATTTTCCCGTTGGGAGATTATACGAAGGTGAAGGTTCGTGAGTATCTTGCAGAGAAAGGATATGAAGCAAAGTCGAAAGAAGGAGAAAGTATGGAAGTCTGCTTTATCAAGGGGGATTACCGTGATTTTCTTCGTGAGCAGTGCCCCGAACTGGATAGTGAAATTGGACCGGGATGGTTTGTCAACTCTGAAGGAGTGAAGCTTGGGAAGCATAAAGGAGCACCTTATTATACGATTGGCCAACGAAAAGGATTGGAGATCGCTTTAGGAAAGCCTGCCTATGTGTTGAAAATCAATCCGCAGAAAAATACGGTGATGCTTGGAAATGCCGACCAGCTGGAAACTGAATACATGTTGGCGGAGCAGGATAAAATGGTGGATGAACGGGAATTGTTCGGATGTGAGAATCTGACGGTACGGATTCGTTATCGCAGTCGTCCGATTCCTTGCCGGGTGAAAAGATTGGAAGACGGACGTTTGTTGATACGTTTCCTTGAAATAGCTTCGGCTCCATTGCTCCCGGACAATCAGCTGTGTTTTATGATGGAAAACGGGTGCTGGGAGGAGCTTTCATTGCTTCCCAAAGAGGAATCGGGCTGGTGATTATGGAAAATGAAGAATTATGATTGATTAAAATAGAAAGATAACTTATGAAGAAGTTTATAGTATTGATTCTCGCTTTAAATATGTATTTGGGTGTGTTTGCCCAGTTTACTCCGGGAGATACCTTAAAATACCGGATTAGTCTGAAAGACAAAGCGGCTACGGACTATTCTTTGCAGAAACCGGAAAAGTATTTGTCTAAGAAATCTATAGAACGGAGAAAGAAACAAGGATTACCCATTGATTCCACTGATTTGCCGGTCTGCAAGAAATATGTAGATGCTATACGGAAGACGGGGGTTCATGTACTTGTGACGGGGAAATGGGATAATTTTGTTACTGTTTCTTGTAATGATAGTACTCTGATTGACGAAATAGCAAAGTTACCTTTTGTACATTCCACGGAAAGAGTGTGGAAAGGTATCACACAAAGAGCCTTTCAAAGAGATTCGCTAATAAATAAACCGGTACGTACCGATAGCCTTTACGGTCCTGCAATAACACAGGCGGCAATGAGTCGTGTTGATCTTCTGCATGATGCGGGCTTTAAGGGACAGGGAATGACCATTGCCGTGATTGATGCCGGATTCCATAATGTAGATAAGATTGACGCCATGAAAAATATTCATATTCTCGGGGTGCGTGACTTTGTGAATCCGGAGGCAGATATTTATGCGGAAAGCAGTCATGGAATGTCTGTATTGTCCTGTATGGCCATGAATCAGCCGCATGTGATGATTGGCACAGCTCCTGAAGCTTCTTATTGGTTGTTGCGTAGCGAGGACGAATATTCGGAGAATCTGGTAGAACAGGATTACTGGGCGGCAGCCATTGAGTTTGCCGATAGTGTAGGAGTGGATTTGGTGAATACATCGCTTGGATATTACTCATTTGATGATCCTGCGAAGAATTATAGATATCGTGACTTGAATGGTCATTATGCGTTGATGTCTCGTGAAGCTGCGAAGGCAGCCGATAAAGGAATGGTCGTTGTTTGTAGCGCTGGAAATTCGGGTGCAGGTTCGTGGAAGAAGATTACTCCTCCGGGAGACGCAGAGAATATAATAACGGTAGGAGCTGTAAATAAAAGGGGAGAACTGGCGCCGTTTTCTTCTGTTGGAAATACGGCTGACGGACGTGTGAAACCGGATGTAGTGGCTGTCGGTCTGAATTCGGATGTGATGGGAACGGATGGTAATCTTCGCCGTGCCAACGGAACTTCTTTCTCTTCTCCGATTATGTGCGGTATGATAGCTTGTCTGTGGCAGGCTTGTCCGAAGCTGACAGCGAAGCAGATTATTGATTTGGTACGTCAATCGGGGGATAGAGCCGATTTCCCGGATAACATATATGGATATGGTATTCCCGATTTGTGGAAGGCTTATCTAAACTTTTCTTCCAAGGAAAAGAAATAAGGTGACTGTTGTATGATAAACGTTATAAACAAGTTGAAGCAATCTGACTTACCCTCTTTGGAAGAGGGTAGGGAGAGGCTTTCTCTTTTAGAACTGAATGCACTCGTGCGCCGTAGTCTGGAGCAATGCCTGCCCGATGAATATTGGATACAGGCAGAGTTGAGCGATGTCCGTTCCAATACGACAGGGCATTGTTATCTGGAATTCGTGCAGAAAGATCCTCGCAGCAACAATCTCGTAGCCAAGGCACGCGGTATGATTTGGAATAATATCTACCGCTTGTTGAAACCTTATTTTGAGGAAACCACAGGGCAACTATTTACTTCCGGCATTAAGGTGTTGGTGAAAGTAACAGTTCAGTTTCATGAGCTATACGGTTATAGTCTGACGGTACTTGATATTGATCCTGCTTATACGTTGGGAGATATGGCTCGTCGCCGTCGGGAAATATTATTGCAGTTGGAAGAGGAGGGAGTGTTGACGCTGAATAAAGAGCTTGAAATACCGGTTCTTCCCCAGCGTATTGCTGTCGTTTCTTCGGCTACTGCGGCCGGATATGGGGATTTCTGTCATCAGTTGCAGCACAATTCGGGCGGGTTCTTTTTTTATACGGAGCTTTTTCCGGCTTTAATGCAGGGAAATCAGGTGGAGGAATCTGTGTTGGCAGCTTTGGATCGTATTAATGCCCGCATCAATGAATTTGACGTAGTAGTCATCATTCGTGGCGGTGGAGCTACTTCCGATTTGTCCGGCTTTGATACTTATCTATTGGCAGCTGCATGTGCGCAATTTCCATTACCTATTATTACCGGTATTGGGCATGAACGCGATGATACAGTGCTTGATTCCGTGGCTCATACCCGGGTGAAAACTCCTACGGCTGCTGCCGAACTCCTGATTCATCAGGTGGCGGAAGTCGCGGAGCATCTGGAAGAATTATCTATGCGGATTCAACAGGGAGCTTATATGCTTCTTGATCTGGAACGACGGAGGTTGGAAACCCTTCAAACCCGTATTCCCAATCTTGTTCATCGCAAACTTGCGGACGCCCGTTTTTCTTTGCTGGCAGCAAAGAAAGATTTGTCACAGGTGACGAAAGCATTAGTGGCCCGTCAATCTCACCGGTTGGAACTTTTGCAACAACGAATAGCGGACGCTTCTCCGGATAAACTCTTGAGTCGGGGATATAGTATTACGATAAAGGATGGGAAAGCGGTGACGGATGCTTCTTCACTGAAGCCGGGAGAGCATTTGATAACCCGGCTATCGAAAGGAGAAGTTCGATCGGTAGTAGAAAAGTAGCTATCCGTCAAACGTGTATTTGTAAAAACAATCATTATTAACCATTAAATATCAATCATCGTGGCAGCAAAAAAAGAAACATATTCCCAAGCGATGGAACGTCTTGAAAAGATCGTTCGCCAGATAGATAATAACGAACTGGATATCGACATTTTGAGTGAGAAAATAAAAGAAGCCAATGAAATTATTGCCTTTTGCAAGGATAAACTGACAAAAGCCGACCGGGAAGTCGAAAAATTATTGCAAGAAAAGAGGCAATCTGAAGAATAAAAGTTATTTTTGCGTTTCAATGCATAGAAAATAAACTAATACATAACAATATGAAAGAAATAGACTGGGCGAATCTGTCGTTCGGATATATGAAGACAGATTACAATGTGAGAATCAATTTCCGTAATGGTGCATGGGGAGAACTGGAGGTAAGCAGTGAAGAACACCTTAATTTGCACATGGCGGCAACCTGTTTACATTATGGTCAGGAAGCTTTTGAAGGACTGAAAGCATTCCGTGGAAAAGATGGTAAAGTACGTATTTTCCGTTTGGAAGAAAACGCTGCCCGTCTGCAATCTACTTGCCAGGGAATCCTGATGGCAGAACTTCCGACAGAACGGTTTAAAGAAGCAATCTTGAAAGTCGTAAAACTGAATGAACGTTTTATCCCTCCTTATGAAACTGGTGCTTCTCTTTACATCCGTCCGCTGTTGATCGGAACAAGTGCCCAGGTAGGTGTACATCCTGCTGAAGAGTATATGTTTGTAGTGTTCGTAACTCCGGTAGGGCCGTACTTCAAAGGTGGTTTCTCTACCAATCCGTACGTTATCATTCGTGAGTTCGACCGTGCCGCTCCTCATGGAACAGGTATTTATAAAGTGGGTGGTAACTATGCAGCCAGTCTTCGTGCTAACAAGAAGGCACATGATCTGGGCTATTCCTGCGAGTTCTACCTTGATGCAAAAGAAAAAAAATATATTGATGAATGTGGTGCTGCCAACTTCTTCGGTATTAAGGATAATACTTATATCACTCCGAAATCATCTTCTATCCTGCCTTCGATCACCAACAAGAGTCTGATGCAGTTGGCAGAAGATATGGGCATCAAGGTAGAACGCCGTCCGATACCGGAAGAAGAACTGGAAACATTTGAAGAAGCTGGTGCTTGTGGTACTGCCGCAGTAATCAGCCCGATTCAGCGTATCGATGATTTGGAAAATGGAAAATCTTATGTGATTTCTAAAGACGGCAAGCCGGGACCTATCTGTACGAAATTGTACAATAAGTTGCGTGGAATCCAGTATGGCGACGAACCGGATACACATGGTTGGGTGACGATTGTAGAGTAATTGTATATTATGAAATAACACATTTATCAATTAATATTATTCACTATGTTAAAACTAAACTCAGAACTACGTGCGCAGGCGCGTGAGGCACTTCGAGGAAAGTGGCCTATGGCAGCCGTTGCTGCACTTATTTATTCAGCAATTGCCGGTGGATTATCTGCTATTCCTGTGATTGGCGGATTATGTTCATTGTTTGTTGGACTTCCGGTTGCATACGGCTTTACTATTGTAATGCTTGGCGTATGTAGAGGCAAAGACATTGATTTTGGTGTTTTGTTCGAAGGCTTTCAGGATTATGGACGTATTTTTGTAACTATGTTGCTTCAGGCTGTCTATACAATTTTGTGGTCACTGTTGCTGGTTATACCGGGTATCATTAAGTCTTATTCTTATGCAATGACATCTTTTATCTTGAAAGATGAACCGGAAATGAAAAACAATGCAGCTATTGAGAAAAGTATGGCTATGATGGAAGGGAACAAGATGAAGCTGTTCATGCTTGATTTAAGTTTCATTGGCTGGGCTATCCTTTGTATTTTCACTTTGGGTATTGGACTTCTTTTCCTGCAACCGTATGTTGCTATTTCGCGTTCAGCTTTCTATGAAGATTTGAAAGCCCAACAAGGTGGAAGTGTAGAGGTAAACGTTGAAGTGAATGTTGAGATTTGATAAGACGAATCATTCGGTACTATAGAAGAATGGAGCATAGAGAAATCTGTGCTCCATTTCTTTTTGTCGGTTGCTTCAAAATCAGTACCTTTGCGACCTAATCAGGATTGATATGGGAAAGAATAAATTAGAGAAGTTTGCCGATATGGCGAGTTATCCGCACGTGTTCGAATATCCTTATTCGGCGGTAGATAACGTGCCTTTTGGCATGAAAGGGAAATGGCACAAGGAGTTTTTTAAAAACGATCATCCGATTGTGCTCGAGTTGGGTTGCGGACGTGGTGAGTATACTGTTGGCCTGGGTAAGATGTTTCCCGAAAAGAACTTTATAGCAGTGGATATAAAAGGCGCCCGTATGTGGACGGGAGCAACGGAGTCATTACAGGTCGGAATGAAGAATGTCGCTTTCCTGCGTACCAATATTGAAATCATCGAGCGTTTTTTTGCTGAAGGCGAAGTGAGTGAAATATGGCTTACCTTCTCTGACCCGCAAATGAAGAAAGCAACCAAGCGACTGACTTCTACCTATTTTATGGAAAGGTATCGCAAATTTTTGCAACCGAATGGTATTATCCACCTGAAAACGGACAGCAACTTTATGTTTACCTATACAAAATACATGATTGAGGCGAACAAACTTCCGGTTGAGTTTATGACTGAAGATTTATATCATTCTGATCTGGTAGATAATATTCTCGGTATTAAAACCTATTATGAACAACAATGGCTGGATCGTGGTTTAGATATAAAGTATATCAAATTCCGGCTTCCGCAGGAAGGTAAACTGCAAGAGCCGGATGTAGAAATAGAGCTTGATCCCTATCGTAGCTACAACCGCAGCAAGCGTAGCGGTCTAAGTACAAGCAAATAGCTTGCTGGGACAATCACCCTAAAGTGAACCGGCAGCCATCTGAATAGTGACTTTAAATAGTAATTTGTAAATCGTCAAATAGTAAATAAAATGACTCTCTATCCTAAATTGATATTGGATGCATTGGCAACGGTGCGTTATCCCGGTACGGGAAAGAATTTGGTGGAAGCGGAGATGGTTGCCGATAATCTCCGTATTGATGGTATGACTGTCAGCTTTTCATTGATCTTTGAGAAACCGACTGATCCGTTTATGAAATCAATGTTGAAAGCTGCGGAAACAGCTATTCATACGTATGTCTCTCCTGATGTGCAGGTAACAATCACAGCAGAGAGTAAGCAAGCCGCTCGTCCGGAAGTTGGCAAGCTCCTTCCACAAGTGAAGAATATAGTCGGTATATCTTCCGGTAAAGGTGGAGTAGGTAAGTCTACGGTGTCTGCGAACTTGGCAGTTGCTTTGGCTAAATTAGGCTATAAGGTTGGCTTGCTCGATGCTGATATTTTCGGTCCTTCCATGCCTAAGATGTTTCAGGTGGAGGATGCACGCCCCTATGCTGAACGTATAGATGGTCGTGACATGATTATTCCGGTAGAGAAGTATGGCGTGAAATTATTGTCTATCGGTTTCTTTGTCGATCCGGATCAGGCAACTTTGTGGCGTGGCGGAATGGCAAGTAATGCGTTGAAACAGTTGATAGCTGATGCAGCCTGGGGAGATTTGGATTATTTCCTGATAGACCTTCCTCCCGGAACCAGTGACATTCATTTGACGGTTGTTCAAACATTAGCCATGACAGGAGCGATTGTTGTCAGCACTCCGCAAGCGGTTGCTTTGGCAGATGCCCGTAAGGGAATCAATATGTTCACCAACGATAAGGTAAATGTACCTATTCTCGGTTTGGTTGAGAATATGGCTTGGTTTACTCCCGCTGAACTACCCGGAGAATAAATACTATATCTTTGGTAAAGAAGGTGCCAAGAAACTGGCTGAAGAAATGAATGTTCCTTTGTTGGGGCAGATTCCTATCGTGCAAAGCATCTGTGAAGGAGGAGATAATGGTACTCCCGTTGCGTTGGATGAAGACTCCGTGACCGGACGCGCTTTCTTATCCCTGGCTGCCAGTGTTGTTCGTCAGGTAGATCGCCGGAATGTAGAGATGGCTCCGACTCAAATCGTGGAAATGCATAAATAAATGGAATCTGGAGTTGGATAGCTTTGCAGTAAGTTATCCATAGGATATAGAGCGAGCCTCTGTAGTCTTTTCAAAGACTATGGAGGCTCGTTTATTTATTAGGATCATATAGAATCCGTTGTTGGCGGATTCTCTTCTACAAAATAGTGACGCTATCCAATATAAATAGTGACGGTATATGACAACGATACCGTCACTATCCTAAGCATATACCGTCACTATTTTTTCTATATCAATCAGGGGTCTTGCATTTATTTATGGCGTATATCAACAACGATTTCTGCTTGATCTATTTTTTACGTTTGAATTATTTATTCAAAGCTTTCATGAGTTCTTTTTTCATGGTGTCTACTCCGGGAAATCCAGTTTGTTTGAAGGTGATATTACCCTCCGGATCAACAACAAAATAAGTGGGAACTCCTCGGATATTGAAGTTGGACATTAGAAAGCTCCATTGCTCATTTGTCACACGGAAATGCTCACCATGAATATCGGTAATCATGTTCTCCCAGGTACCTTTGGGGGAAGTTTCGCCTGTGATGTAGAGGTAGATAATATCCTTGTCTTTTAATTCCTCTTTCATTGGGGTGATGGCTTTATTAGCTGTGCGACAAGGGCCACACCATGTTGCCCAAAAATCAACTAACAGTGTGTGTCCCCGGAATTTAGAGATAATGGATGGGAATAAATCTTCATTGGAGACTTGTCCAGTCTCGTTAACAGTGAAGCCTGTCTTTCTTTTGTTTAATTCTATCTTTTTTATTATCTCTTTGTTAACTTGAGTAAGCATCTCTGCATATACCGGGGAAGAAAAAGTCTTTAATTCAACATTCTGTTCTGCTGTTAACGGGGTAAAATCCTTAATGGATTGATATAGCTTATTAAATTTAATGTTATCGAATAGAGGTCCCTGTCCCGTTCTTAGTGTCTCTTTAAGTACATCTAAAGAATTCGGCAGAAAGTTTATTAAATATATCGTTGACGCGTAATATTTGCCGTATAAAGCTTTAAGAGTGTTGATAGAACTGAATTCCTTCAGTATGTCATAGTAGCCTTTGGGAGTATCGATGTGGGTATTATAAAAATAATCGTCTGTCTGTTCTCTATTCAGTTTGTTAACAGCAATATATGCAGATTTTAGTTCTCTCTCTGTCATGGCGATTTTGCCAGTCGCTTCCAGATCTACCAGGATATTTAATAGCTCTTTGCACGCATTGCTGTATGGGGATTGCGCAATTTCTTTTCGAACGGATGGAAGGCGCTCAAGTACATAAGCTTTATATTCATCTGCACTTTTCCCGACAATGTCATTGTACATATCCATGTAATAAACGCTTTTTAATACAATATCTATATCTACTGAAGCTAATTCTTGTTGTAGGCTAGCCAGATAACCATTGAAGTATACAGGCTCTCCATACGTTTTATCTTTTCTTTGTAGATGTGCTTGTCTGCGGCAAAGTTCCTTTGTATTTATAATGAGTGATGTCTCTTCATTGGGAGCTATCAGACATTCAATCCAACCAAAAGGAAATTCCAATGCTACGCTTGTGACAGATGCAACCTTTACTTCCGCCAGGAAAGTGCCGTCCTCCTTGATTTTTATGATATTCTGTTCGTTGTGGATATTCAGTGCAGGACTTTCTATGTGCATCTTCACTTGCTTTATCATCTCTTTTTGATAGTCTAGTATTTTTCCTTTAAGGGTGGCAGTTCCATAGACTAACTTAGGAGTCGGCAATATCGCTTTCTTATTTATTTTGTGCACGACTGCTTCTTTGGGAAGTTTCTGTTTATAGAATGCGTCCTTATCCAGTTGTATGCCCCATATCTTATATGCTCCGTCAAAATCCCCTTCCGAGAAGTCCAGACTGGTTACATTTTCGGGTATGGGAGGAAATTGTAATTGGAATTCCGCTTCTCCTGATTCCGGCATCCAGAACTCTTTATCTAATGTGATTCCAACTCCTCTTCGAATGGGATAAAGCATTCCATTGTTGTCTTTCAGGAAACTGCCCGTAGCTATTTTTATCCAATATTTAGGATGATAGAAAGCCTTTATATACACTGTTGTCATTGTATTACTCATGACAATTTTATCGACCTCAATACTATTGGAACTCCATGCAAGAAAAGGAGGACGCTCGATCACTCTGTCTTTGGCTTGTATGGTGCAGGTTATGCAGAATATCAAACCGATAATCCATACGAATCTTTTCATGTGAATAATGTTTTATTACACGAACAAATATAAGGATCTTTTTATAACTATCCTTGTAAAAAACTAAAAGAAATGATTTTTGTACTGGAGAAGGATATATCCGGCTCCGGGGAGAAAGGTGTTTCCCACCGATGAACGCCCCGTTCCTCACCGATGAGGAAAGGGGGCGGCACCGGAGAGAGAAATTACTGTAACCTGAATACGATAGGAATGGTATACTTGACAGAAACAGGTTGTCCTTTTTGCATTCCTGGTTCCCATTTAGGCATATTACCCACTACGCGTACGGCTTCTGCATCCAGTGACGGAGATACACTGCGTAAGACTTTGATATTCGACAAACTTCCGTCTTTACTAATAACCATCTGTATGATGACTCTGCCTTGCTCCTTACTTTTTTGAGCGATGACGGGATATTTGATACTTCTAGCCAGATATTGGAACAGACCGGCTTGTCCTCCCGGAAATTTAGGCATTACTTCTACCATGGTGAATACTTCGTCTTCATTTTCTCCTTTTACACTGCCTCCCTCTGGAGTTGGATCATCTTTTGCAGCATAGCCCACCACCACTACTTCATCCATGTCGGACTGCTTTACTTCTTCTGCTTTGGGAAGTTCAGGACCGGATAGCCGGAAAGCAACAGGAACTGTAAATTTCACGTTCACTGCTTCCCCCCTTTGTTTGCCGGGTTTCCATTTGGGCATGGCGGCAATTACACGCATGGCTTCCTTGTCGAGATACGGATTGACACTTCGCTCCACTTTCGTATCGGCTATGCTTCCGTCCTTTTTGACAGTAAAGCTTACAATCACACGTCCTTGTGCACCGATTGCATGTGCTTCAGCCGGATATCTGACGTTCTTCGATAAGTAGTCCATCAGTGCCTGTACTCCTCCCGGAAAATCCGGCATTTCTTCTACAACCTGGAAGACAACGGAATCTGGTACACTTTTGATTTGAGTTTCCACCATTTCCTTTTCTTGCTTATCCCGTGGAAGTGTAGTTCCTTGAATATCTTCTGTAGGAAGTTCCGGAATATCCGTAGTTTCAGCTTGCATGGCAACTTCTTTTGTTGCTTGTCCCATCATTTCTTTGGCAAATTTTTCAGTGGTACGTGCTACCATTTCGATGTTACTGACAATCATTAAGATAGCAGCCAAGGGAAGAAACATCAGATATTTTGTCCTTCCTATTTCTTTCGTTCTTCGTTTATTCATCATTTTAATACGATTTTTGAGTGGTAAAACATTGAAACTATTTGATAAATTTGCTGCAGCCTTGTGATGTGCCAGTCCCAACAAATGGTACTGGTATGATTTACTATCATGCCCCGTCTCTAATACACGGTGATCTGCCATGTATTCGAGGTTTCTTCTGACTTCCCGTTTCATCAGCCAGATAAATGGATTGAACCAGCAAAAGATACACATTATCTCGCTGATAAGCACGTCTACCGAATGGTATTGACGGGCGTGGGTCTCTTCATGAGTAATAATTTCACTGATTTCAGATTCCGTATGTGATTGTGGGTGTATGAATATCCAGTGGAAGAAAGAAAAAGGGCCGGTTTTTTTCTTTAATAGATGTACGCGTACTCCTTGTATCTTGCTTTTTGAGCATTGGAAGTGTAACCGGATGATGCTGCCCAGTTGTACAAAGAAACGTGTGGCTAGTAATAACATTCCGCTCCAATAGATAACTTTCGCGAGCTGCATGATAAACTCTTGCCAGTTCATTGCAGGCTCTTGTAAAGGAGTAACTACTTGCTCCGGAAGGATGATGGTTGCATAAAGATCTGCCATTGCCACCATTGGTTCGTGAGCTTTTATCCATCCCTGAATATTCAGTAAAGGATAAAGCATGGAGATGGCAAAGAAACATAGCAAAGCCATCCTACGCCAATGGAAGAAGGTGTCTTTATGAAAAAACAACCGATAGAATGCATAGAACAGAGCTATCGCTACATTTATCTTTAGAAAATAAGCTAGTTCCGGAGTCATGGTGATGAATGTTTTCTATTAATTTTCTTTTCCTTTTTCAATGAGTTCGATAATATCTTTGAGATCATCGGTCGAAATTTTCTGGTCTTTGGCAAAGAAAGAAACCATTTCTTTGTAAGAGTTCTCAAAGTAGTTACGAACTACGCCACTCATAAAATGGCGTTTATATTCATTTTCGCGAATGGCAGGAGTATATTGGTAGGTATTACCCACACGTTTCGGTGTGACATATCCTTTCCGCTCGAGATTCTTTACGATAGATGCTACTGTGGTATAAGGAGGTGCCGGTTGCGTATACTTTGCAACAATGTCTTTTACGAAACAGTCTTGTAACTCCCAAATGTAGATCATTACTTCTTCTTCTTGTATAGTTAACTTTTCCATGGAGATGTTGTTTAATTACGAATACTTCGCAAATCTACGAATATTTCGTAAATGAGCAATAGCTAGTCGGTTAATAATTGTAAATGTATAAATCTTGCAAGAATATTTTAATTGCATTGTTATTCGGAAATTATTTAAGCATAAAAAAAGACCGGATGAACATTATTTTTTTCTATATAGTCACTCTTTAATAACCTTTATGCAAAAAATAGACTATCAAGGATTTTTTTATATAAAATAAATGAAATATATTTGCGGCTACAAAACATACGTTAAATACGGAAGGGTGTGTTTCAATACTTTAATCGGTTGCGAATAATTCCCCACACTTCAAACAGAACTATTAACTAACAATGCCAACCAAAGGGAAGAGGAAGGCAAACTAAAAAATGAATGATATGAAAAAAGGTTTGATTTTTGTGCTATTTGCACTTGTTTCTATCGTTTCTTATTCTCAGATTTCTTGGAATGCCAAAGTTGGTATGAACATGAGTAACTTTACTGGGGATATGGATACTGACATGAGGATTGGATTCAATGTAGGCGTTGGCATGGAATATCAGTTCTCTGATATGTGGTCTATTCAACCTTCGTTGATGTTCACTCAAGAAAGGTGCTAAACAGGATGAAGTGAAAATGAATCCAATGTATTTGGAGATTCCGGTATTGGCTGCTGCAAGATTTGCAATTGCTGATAACCAGAATATTGTAGTGAAAGCTGGTCCTTATTTTGCATTTGGTATTGCTGGTAAGTGTAAAATTGGTGATGAAAAAATTGATTTCTTTGGTGACGGTGATGATCAATTTGGAGCAAAAAGATTTGATGCAGGTCTCGGTGTAGGCGTTGCTTATGAAATTAATAAATTCTTTATTGACTTATCAGGAGAATTTGGTTTGGCTAAATTGGCTGATGGTGACGGTGCACCGAAGAACATGAACTTCTCTATCGGTGTAGGTTACAAGTTCTAAACTTATTATACTCTCTTTATAATATCTCTAAAATCCCTCGTTCTATACTCTCTTGGAACGGGGGATTTTCATGTTCTTATTTGAAAAACGGCATATCCCATTGAAAGGATACACCGTTAATTCTCTCTCTTGTAATTCTTACTCATTAATCACTTATCTGCTTGGATAAGTTTGCTTTCTCTTTTAATTCTTTGTATCTCTCTATTGCATGTTTGCGACTCATCAGTATTTGCCAGCGGTATACCCAACAGGTGGTCAGGAAATAAATGCCGGCTTGCAACCACAAAGCCTTATATTCAAAAGCTACTTCACTAAGAGTGGCTCCCATATTGTTGATTTTTACAAAGCCGTTAATTCCAAACGTTGAGGGGAAGATGTAGGATACATACTTCCAAAACGGAGGAATAGCTGCTCCCGGCCAGGAAATTCCTGAAATAAATAACAGGGGGACTGATGTGAATACAAAAATCAGCATACACGTTTCCCGATTGCGAATGGCAATAGAAGCTGTCATCGCAAAGAAGATACAAGCCGCAAGATAGGGGACAACGAATAATATTAATGAACTGGGTTGCCCAATTTGGTTGAGGCTAAACAATCTTGGAACGACATAAAGTACGTAGAAAGCTACCAATATATAAACTAGGAAATAACTCAATCCTTTTCCTAATACAATTCGTAACGTCCCGTTATAGTGACGATTAATAGGTACAAGATCCTTAAATCTGTTGTTCTCACGAGCAGTTCCTGCAGCGAGACCGATGCCGAGCAATAATGTCTGTTGGATAATCAATACCAATACAGCAGGAATCAGGAAAGCGGCGAACCCGGCAGTGGGGTTGAAGATGGAGATTTCTTCATATTCTATCGGATAAGCAGTGATTTCATCCTGACGGTCGGTCGTGTTTCCGCTACGTGCAATTTTGATATCCTTGTTCATATCCAGAGAAACGGCAGTGTTGGCAAGAAGCATCGATTTATAGTATAACAATCCGCTCATGTCGCAATAGATACTGACTTGTGTCTGTTTTCCTTTGGCAATATTGTCGCTGAAATCCGAAGGGATATAAATGATACCATACGCACGCCGGTTCTTTAGCATTTGTTTGGCTTCTTCCATATCAGCACAGTAAGAGACGATTTGAATATCGGGTGTGGCATCTACCTTACGGAGATATTCACGACTAAGAGATGAATGTGAATCGTCTACAACAACGGCAGGAACTTCACGCACTACTTCGTTGTCATAAATGAAACTATACAACAACGGATAACCTAATGGGACGAGTATGAAAAATATCAGCACCCCCTGGTCGCGGAAAGTTGTCTGAAACTCCCGCTTCCAGATATAAAACAGGTCATTGATGCCTTGGGCTATCTTGTCTTTTAATTTTATATCTTTCATTTAGGGTATATATTTATAGTAAACCAATGCTTCCTTCAGGCGATGAACCACAAAGAAGGGGAGCATCATAAATATTAATAGTGCCATATAGTTGGTCCATGAGTAAGCCATACTATATCCGTTGAGTGCTTGATCGACGTAAATCAGGAAATAATGCCGCAACGGGAATAGATTACTCAAAGCCTGTAGAACAGGATGCATAGCCATGACCGGGAATGAAAAACCGGAAATGGAGAACGATATGACTCCCCACAGGGAAGCAAAACTTAATCCGAGTCGTAGAGTCGGCAGAGTTCCTATCATAACAATACCACAACATTGAGATGCTAGTACGAGACACAGTGTGGCGAATATCATCGGGAAGATGCCACTGTTGCAAGGAAAATGCAGAAATCCGTACAGGTATACATTATAGAATATACCCATAATGAAAAAGACTACCTTGTGTGGGGAAGCAGTTTTCCTGCCAATGCAATGTAAATGGAGTTGTTACTCATTCGTAGCCATTCGCGGGCAGTGCGATCCTTGATTTCCACACCGATTGAATAAACGGTAACCATAAATATTAATAGCATGAGTACTCCCGGTATCAGTGTATTACACAGGTATACCGAATAGTTCAGCCACGGATTATTTAGTGGATGTGTATCAATTACGATCGGTTGCAGATAAGCCATAGCCTGATTCTCTGTCGCACCTTTGGCATACAGCATCGTCCGGGCTGCAGCTCCGGAGGTGAGTTCTCCCATCATTTTCATATCCCTGAACAATAGAGAGCCTGCAATCAGGTATGAGTAATTGGTATAGAAAGAGATCGTTGGCTGCCGTTGGCTTTGTGCCTCTGCCGATAAACCTTTGGGGATATAGAAGAAACCGTAGATCTTGCCTTCCTGCACAGCAATACGCGCATCCGTCACATTGCTGTAATGAGCTACAACCCCTGTCTGCGAAAAAGCATCCAGATTGCGGACAATATTACGGGAAGTAGACGAATCATCCATGTCCACCACTCCCGCCGGAAGATCCTGGGGAAGTCCCGAATCCATTAAAGTGGTGAAGAATATATAACAAAACAGTGGGGCAATGACCATACAGAAGAGATAGAGCGGGCGTGATACCAATCGCCGGCACTCTCTTTGCATAACCTGCCACAAAGCTATATATTTCTTTTCTCTCTCTTTCATGGTTACTTGTCAATGATAACAGACATACCCGGACGGAGATTTTCCACTTTCTCTACCGGAGAAGCTTTCACCTCGAATGTTTTCAGATCAAATTGTCCGGTCGTTTTGGTTGCTTTCCAGGCAGCATAAGTGCCTAAGTCTTTCAGATAATATACTTTGAGCTGGATCTTTTTATTATCCAGAGCAGGAATGATAGCTTCGAACTCCGACCCCATCGTCAGGTTCTTGAGCAAATCTTCGCGTACATTGAATGTTACCCACATATCGTTGAGTTCAGCAATATTCATGATAGGAGCACCGGTACCAACCAATTCGCCTACCTTCGGGAATATTTCAGAAACTTCCCCGGCAGCCGGAGCAATGAGATAAGTCTCCTTAATATACGATTCAACTTCGGCAACAGCTCCTTTCGCCCGGTTTACCAAAGCTTCCGCAGCCATCTTATCTTCACGTTCCGCTCCATTCTTCGCCATGGTATATTGTGCTTTGGCAGCTTTCTCTGTTGCAATACTTGCGTCCCGTTGCGCAGTCACTTCATCCAGCTTCTGTGCAGGCATCACTCCCTGTTCGTAGAGATTCTTGATGCGTTGATATGATTTCTCGGCAATTGTAACACCTGCCTGAGCTTTTCTGCCACATTTCGTATGCCGCCTGGATTTGTTCCTCACGCGCCTTTGATTGCTTTTGCGTTTTGTGCCTGTGCGGCAGCTTCAGCAGCACGTGCCTGTTCCATTTTTGCTACCACGTCAGGAGCTTCCAAAATGGCCAGCGTATCCCCGGCATTGACACTTTGGCCTTCTTTCACACGAAATTCCAGTATACGTCCCGGAACTTTGCTTGAAACGCGGTATTCGGTAACTTCAGCCTGCCCCTGAATAATCTCAGGACCCTTTGCGGAGCATGAAAAAGCCAACGACTGCAACGATTGCAATAACTCCCAGTAAAGTAAGAAATGCAAGCAGCATATTGCTGTTTTGTGATTTTATAGGTGCCATATGATTTATGAATTATGATTTATGGATTGTGATTTATAGATTGTGAGTTGGTTAGAGATTGGGTTGTTTCTGATTGGGTTCTTAACTTTATTTTTCCGAATCTTATTTATTTCAGCGTTCCCAAAGACTTCTTCAGATAAATCTCCGTCAGCTTCACGTCGATTTGCGCGTCAATCTTTTCTGAATGAGCAGACAACCATGCTGTTTGTGCTTCAAGAACATTGCTGGTGGCAATCACTCCTTCTTTAAAACCAAGTGTTGCATAGCGTAGATTTTCTTCCGCTTTTTCCATGTTTTTAGAAGACATTACCAGTTTCTTACCAGCTTCTTTTACCTTGAATGCAGCCTGATTGACCTGCAACTCTATTTTTTCACGAGCATCCTGAAGTTGGTACTGTGCAATACGAGCTTCGGCTTTTGCCGCTCTGGTTTTATAAATACCTTCTCCCCAGTGCCATATAGGTATCTGTACCATAACTCCCACATTCCACATACCTTTGAACTTGTTTTCAAAGCTGTTGAAAACAGAGGGATTGGTTACCATATAATTCCCCATCAATGCGATGGATGGAAGATGCTCCGCACGGGTTACATTTACTTTCTGTTTATAAATCTGCGTTGCCAATTCGAGGCTACGTATCTCCGGACGATTCTCATAAGCGGTGGATAGATCGAAATGAGGGTCCGTTGTCAGTAATGGAATGTCTTCCATATTTTCGTCTGCCAGTGTGATGGGAGAACTAAGATCAATACCACATAGTTGACACAGCAACATTCGCGCAAGACTCAATCCGTCTTCCACTTTAGTCAGTGTCATTTCGGCTTCATTTACCTTGACGCGTACAGACAAACCATCCGCTTTGGTGGCTACTCCTTCATTAATCATTTTCTCTACATCGCTGTCCAGCTGTTGCAGAAGCTTTAGATAACCTTCCGCCAACTTCTTCTTATTAACCAGTGAAATGACTTGCCAATAGGCTTGGTCCGTACTCATGATTACTTCCTGCATACCGCCGTGATGTTGTTCTTGAGCCAACTCTTCGGCATACTTTGTTATTTTGTTGTACGCCCGGATTTTCCCGCCCATGTATAAAGGTTGTGTCAATGTAATGGCACCTGCATAGACATTTCGGGTGTCTGTACGGAGTGCATCCACTAAAGAGTTTCCCGCTTGATCGAGGGCGGGCAGCACCGCTCCTAATTTTCCACTTAAGGAAGAAATAAGTGGTGCCAAGTCAGGATGTGCTGTTGCAATCTCGGTTGCAGCTTGTTGGATGGGGCCAGCCAGATTCGTTCCTAACCCTGAAAGCGCGGCTTTCTGGTCATTGTTTAATAATGAAAACTCTTTCTGGTTCCTCATGTAAGCTCCCGTTGCCGAGAAATTAGGCAAATAATTTGTAAATGCAGCTTTCCGTTGATAATGAGCCGCACTTATTTTTTCATTGCTTATCAACAAATCTTTGTTGTTGGCAAGAGCTAATGCGCGGCAACTATCCAGACTTAGAAAGCTCTGCGCTTTTACTGTAAAAGTGAAACTTAACAGAAATGTCAGAAGAAAAACTTTTTTCATCGCATCTTGCATATTAATAAGGTGGTACTTCTATTTTAAATAACCCTGTTCTTATGCAATTTGTTTATTAAAGTAGTCTGTTTTTTTGTACTTGTTTACTTAAACAATAATTGCATAAACAACGATGCAAATGTATGTGCTTTCTGTGAGAACTCAAAACGAATTAGCTTTTTTTAGAAATATAGTGGGGATGGATTCTGTTGAAAAGAAAGAAGGCTATTCCTCATGGCGAGGAACAGCCTTTCTTGATATATAAAGTAAGGGGATTTTAATTACAGAGCACCTACTTCTTTCAAAGCAGCGTTAGTTCCGTGAACAGCTTTTGCGCTAGCTGCGAACTTAGCTTTTTCGTCTTCGTTCAGGTTCAGTTCAACGATCTTTTCGATACCATTCTTGCCAAGGATTACAGGAACACCGATGCAAAGATCTGATTCGCCGTATTCACCTTCCAATAATACAGAACAAGGAACCATCTTCTTTTGGTCGTGAAGGATAGATTCAACTACGAATGCTCCTGCTGCACCCGGTGCATACCATGCAGAAGTACCTAGCAATTTAGTCAGCGTAGCACCACCTACCATAGTAGCAGCAGCAACTTCTTCCAATTTCTCTGCAGAGATGAAATTAGCTACAGGCATACCTTTGTAAGTAGCGAAACGAGTCAAAGGAATCATCGTAGTATCACCGTGACCACCGATAACCATACCTTCTACTTCGTTAGCGTTGCAACCGATAGCTTGAGACAAGAAATATTTGAAACGAGAGCTATCCAGAGCACCACCCATACCGATAACACGGTTTTTCGGCAAGCCCAGAGCTTTCAATGCCAAATAAGTCATTGTATCCATTGGGTTGGAGATAACAACGATGATAGCGTTAGGAGAATATTTCAACAGGTTTTCTGCTACCGATTTAACGATACCAGCGTTCACACCGATCAGTTCTTCACGAGTCATACCCGGTTTACGAGGAATACCTGAAGTAATCACAACAACGTCAGAGTTAGCAGTCTGAGCATAGTCGTTAGTGCAGCCTACTACAGTTGTGTCGAAACCCAACAGTTGAGCTGTCTGCATCATATCCATTGCTTTACCTTCTGAAACGCCTTCTTTAACGTCCAGCATTACTACTTCGTCTGCTACTTCATTAAAAGCAAGTACATTTGCACATGTAGCACCTACGTTACCTGCGCCTACTACGGTTACTTTTGACATAATACTATATATTTAAAAAGTTGATAATTTGCTTTATCTTTTAGCGCGACAAAATTACAACGATAATCCTAATTAAAGAAATTTTTCCGTAATAATTTTAGTTAAAGGTCGAAGTTCCCGATAATATATAGGTATGATAAAAAGTTTGAGTGGAAGAAGCTGCTTTTTGCATGGTTATATACAGAATGTAGCTGCGTAAGAATGTACTATTATGGCAAATGATTCATTCAGCTATTTTTTTATAATTGCTTGCCTATTCGGAGTTACTTCGTTAGTTACTGTTACTTCGTTCCACTATAGTGTTCCGCAAGAATAACTATAGTGTCCCTTACGGATAACTATAGTGGACAGGGCAGACGCATTATATTTTTTACTATATTCTCCTTTGTTATTTCTTTGCTATACTACTGATTATTAATACACTATCATTTGTTTATATCGATTGTTTTTCTTATCTTTATAAGATATATTAAAACATAAACTAACATGAAAATTGGCATAATTGACCTTTGTAAACAAATAGAAGATCCTAGGATGAACCGCAAAAAAGTACATAAAATGGAAACCATTATCTATATATCCATTGCTGCTGTAATCTGTGGCGCCCAATCCTGGAATGAGATTGAGGAATTTGGCAATGCGAAAATTGCTTTTTTCAAAAGTCGCATACCTGACCTGGAGTTCATCCCCAGTCATGATACTTTTAATAGATTCTTCAGTATAATAAAGCCCGAGTATTTTGAGTTGATCTTTCGTAACTGGGTAAAACAAGTCTGTCAGGAGGTGAAAGGCGTTGTAGCTATAGATGGCAAGCTCATGCGTGGTCCAAGCCAATGTGATGGAGAGCATACTACGGGAAAAGAAGGATTCAAATTATGGATGGTTTCCGCCTGGTCTGCCGCTAATGGAATTTCTTTAGGTCAGGTAAAAGTAGATGATAAAAGCAATGAGATTACAGCTATTCCATTGTTAATTAACTCTTTGGAACTAAGTGGTTGTATTGTTACAATTGACGCGATGGGATGCCAGAAAGATATAACCCAGACCATTATTGAGCATGATGCAAATTATATTATAGCTATAAAGGAGAATAAGAAAAAAATTATCAACTAGCTAAACAAATCATTGACGATTATCAGGATAGAGATGAAATAATCAATAGAGTCACCAGGCATGTGTCGGAAAACACCGGACATGGAAGGATTGAGACAAGAACATGTACTGTAGTCAGTTATGGATCTATTATGGAGAAAATGTTTAAGAAGAAACTTGTGGGGTTGAAGTCTATTGTAGGGATAAAGTCGGAGAGAACAATAGTAGCAACAGGAGAATATACTCAAGAGGTCAGATACTATGTAACTTCACTTGATAATACCAAACCGGAGGAGATTGCATCTGCCATCAGGCAGCATTGGTCTATTGAAAATAATCTTCATTGGCAACTGGATGTTACCTTTCGAGAAGACTACAGTAAAAAGGTGAAAAATGCAGCCAGAAACTTTTCGGTGGCAACAAAGATGGCACTTACCATACTAAAGAATGAAAAAACAACAAAAGGAAGCATGAATCTGAAAAGACTAAAAGCCGGATGGGATGAAAAATATTTGTCACAACTTTTACAGGAAAATAATTTTTAATGCGTCTGCCCTGCTATAGTGGAACGCAAGAGTAACTATAGTAGAACGAAGTAATAATAAGCAATGAGATTAATAATATTAGGCAGAGAAAGAAATAACGATAGTATCTTGATGGAGAATTTTTGGCAATACCTTTCAACCGTATGCTTGATTCATTTTTGTATGGAAAAAGAAGATACCAATTAAAGTGGCAGGGAACCTGGCAAGTTTTTTAAATAATGAACGAATAAAGTCCGAAAGCTTATTATCTTTGTGCCAATCTGTTAATTGAAAGTTTAATGAACTGCTGAAAATATCGAAAATATCAAAATGAAGTTCTGGGAATCAAATCATCAATCTGTTCAGGAAGGGGATATGCAATTTATTGCACTTTACAAATTCTACTATCAAGATTTGTATGCTTATGGAGTGAGTTTGGGGTTCAATACCGAAGATGTGAAAGATGCAATTCAAGAAGTATATCTAAAATTGTATTTCAATGAGCGCCTGTGTATTGATGAGAAGAAAATAAAATTTTATTTGTTGCGTTCGGTTAGGAATCAGCTGATTGATTGGGAGCGTACAAAGAAAGATACATCTTCTATAGAAGAAGAGGAAAGGAGTTTTAAATTATCCGTATCCGTTGAAGAAAGCTTTATTTCTGATGAAGAAGACTTATTACTGAAAAAAAGGGTGAATAGAATTCTTGATTTGCTGACAGATCATCAGCGGGAAATAGTCTATTTACATTTTATAGAGGAAATGCCTTATGAAGAGATTGCGGTAATGCTGGATATGAAAATTCAAACGGTGCGCGGACAAGTCTTTAAAGCGATGGAGAAATTAAGAAAACTGGATTCAAAAGATTATTTTCTGTTTTTTCTTATCTTATACCTGCATGGCGTTTCTGTCTTTAAATAATTGAAAAAGAGTATTGTATACGGAAGGCGGGGAGCGTAAACCTATACCTCTCTGCTTTTTTATTTATTTTTTTGAGGAAAAAAGGAGATGAAAGGCATACGAATCTCGTATATATAGTAAACAGGTCTTTAATTGAAATAAATAATGAAAGAATATTCATCATATACTACAGCTGATTTTTTGAACGATGATTTATTTCTTTTCTGGTATTATTCCGGAGAAGGAGATTATTATCGAAAAATCATTGCCGATTGTCCCGATCGTGAGCCGTATTTAAAAGAAGCGATGGAGAGACTGGCGGCGTTAAAGTGGGAAAAGCCGGTTTTACCCCCAAAAGAAGTGGATAATGCTTGTTTGAAACTGGAACAAGCCATTCAAAATCGGAAAATGTCTCAACGTAAATATCGATTGTATAAGATGAGATGGTGGAGCGCTTCAGTTGCGGCAGCTATTCTTATCCTGTTTGTTTCGGTAGAGGTTATTTGGAAAAGTGCTCCGGCAATTGATTATCTAGCTTTGTTGCAAGTGAATGACTCTGTGTTTATGAGTGGTAAAACGCAGCTTTTTGTTGACGATCAGTTGAAAGAAACTTTTGAAGGTAATCCGGATTTGGCTTACGATCAAATGGCGACAGATGCTGGTGAAGGGGAATTTAATAAATTAGTTGTTTCGTATGGCAAACGTGCCCGTGTCACTCTTTGCGATGGTACGAAAATATGGGCGAATGCAGGAACGGTGCTTCTATATCCAACACATTTTGAGGATAAGAAGCGTGAAATATATGTAGATGGAGAAATATATATTGACGTGACTCCTAATCCGGAGAAACCTTTTATTATTAAGACGTCGGATATGGGAGTAAAAGTGTTGGGGACTTCTTTCAATGTTTCGGCTTATCGGGAAGATGTAGAGAAAAGTGTTGTGCTGGTTACAGGTAAAGTGGAGGTAACAGCATCTAATGGAGAATCTGTACGTATTTTACCCAATGACCGGTTCAGGCAATCCACTGATAAATATGTGGTAGATAAAGTGAATGTGGAGGATTATGTGTCGTGGAAGGAGGGACGATTATCGTTTAAAAACACAGAGCTTGGCGGAATACTCAAACAACTGTCCAGATACTATAACGTAAGAATTGATTATGATAAACAACAACAAATCACTTGTAGCGGAAAACTGAATTTGGACGATACGATCGAACAGATATTGAATACTATCACAGAAACGGCTCCTGTGGTAATAAGTAAGGAAAACAATGTTTATAAAGTAACAATAAAGAAAAAATAGCCTATGATTAATATGTGAAAAACCATACTCTAATTTATCCTTTTGAGAGGGAAAGGATACCAGCCAGTTTTATTCGTAATAGAATAGCCTTAAAATATTGAAGTATAATTTTAATTCTTAAACAGATGAATGAAAAACATCAAAAAAAGAATCACACTTGCCTAAGTGTGAGAAGGCCCTTTATATGCTTTTTTCTAGCATTGGGTGTGTTTCTGCTATCCGCTTTTCCTACTGAATTGTATGCCCAGAAGAAAACAATTACTTTGGACTATAAAGAGTTGGGACTAATGGAACTTTTTAAGAAGATAGAAGAAAAGAGTGATTATGTCTTTTTCTACTATGACGTATTGATAGATAAGGATGTGAAGGTTCCTGCACGTTTCAAAAACATGACAGTAGAGCAAATTCTGGATAAAGTTTTTGCTAACATGGAGCTTGCCTATAGCATTAATAAAAAACAGATAACTATTAAAAAGAAAGTATTGCAGGAAAAAACGAAGAAAGAAGGTCAAAGCTCTATTGTAAAAGGAGTGGTATTCGACCAGTCTCGTGAACCGTTGCCCGGAGTTAGTATTGTAGTGCAAGGTACTAATATCGGGACCGTCAGTGATCTTAATGGAGCTTATTCCATTCATGTGCCTTCGGATGATTCGAAGATTATTTTCTCCTATATAGGTTTCGCTCCTGTGACTTATTCGGCAAAAGAAATGAATAAGCTGTCAGAAGTAGTGTTGGTTGAAGATACAAAAACAATTGATGAAGTGGTTGTGGTAGGATATACGACCCGTACACGTGAGAAATTAATCAGTTCCGTCTCGACTATAAACAATCAGGAATTAGTCAAGTCCACAGTCCCCAATCTGGAGAATGCGTTGACAGGGCGTGTGTCCGGAGTCTTTTCCCGTCAGACTAGTGCTGAACCGGGTTCAGATGGTGCCGATTTGAAAATTCGCGGTTTTGGTTCTGCTTTGGTGGTAGTAGATGGTATTCCGGGAAGAAATTACAGTGATATCGATCCTTCCGAAATTGAGTCCGTTTCCGTATTGAAAGATGCATCGGCTGCCGCTGTTTATGGGATGCAGGGAGCAAATGGAGTTATTCTTGTAACGACTAAAAGAGGAGGAAAAAACAAACCGACGACATTGGATATCAATACGCGCTTCGGATTGCAAATGCCTCATAACTATCCACAGCCTGCATCAACCCCGCTGTGGCAGACATTAGTTGGTGAATATTATGCTAATATGAAATTGATTAATGATAAGAACGCGGTAATTACTCCCGCTGATATGGCTACACGTGACTATGCTTATAATACCAATTGGTATGAGGAAATGATAAAGAACGCTCCCATCACCCAGTCCAATATCAATATTTCGGGAGGCACAGATAAAGTCAGTTATTTTATTTCAGCCGGCTATTTATATCAGGGAGGTATTTGGTCAACAAATTCTACTGATAAGAATCGTTTCAATTTCCGTAGTAATTTGGATGCGGATATACTGAAAAACTTGAAGTTATCTGTCGGAGTGGGAGCTGTCATTAACAGTCTGAATTATCCGAGATCCGCTTCGTATGAGATAGCCCGCAAAATGAAAGATATGGCGCCAAATATTCCGGTGAAGTGGCCGGGGCATGACGACTATTATGCCTTTGGTGGGGAAGGTACGGTGAATCCGATGGCATTGGCGGATAAAGAGGCATCCGGATATTCCAAGAAAATAGCCAAGAATCTGAATGTGGATTTTTCTTTAGAGTATAAGGTTCCCTTTGTAGAGGGGCTTTCTTTGAAGGCTACGATGGGATATACGCAATCTGATTCGTGGAATAAGAACTGGAATATGAATATCGTTTATATGGGCTATCGGGAGGATGCGCAGGAATATTATGAGAGTGCTTCCGCCTCTAATGCCAATAAAGCAAGTTTGAGTTTGGAAGATGGTTTTTCCTATAATATAACCGGACAAGGTTTTATCAATTATATCCGTTCGTTCGGGAATCATAATATAAACAGCGGACTGGTCTTTGAATTTTCGGATGCGGAAAACCGTTCTACTGTTACGTCTCGTGGAGAATTTCCTTCTACTGTGTTGGATATGATGGCGGGTGGAATTGCCAATAAACAAGTGACAAATAGTGAAGTTTTCCGTAAATACAGGACGGCTTCTTTCATCGGTCGTTTCTCTTATGATTACCGTTCCAAGTATTTTGTCGATTTCAACTTCCGATATGATGGTGCCCAGTATTTTGCCGATAAGTGGGGTTTCTTTCCCTCTGCCTCTGTAGGATGGATGCTGACAAACGAAGAGTTTATGAACCCGTTGAAGAAAGTCTTGAATGAGTTTAAAATTCGTGCCTCCTGGGGAGAATTGGGTGACTTGTCGGCTGCCAGTCAATATTATGCTAATAATGAGCAATACTATTTTCAAAGCGGCTATCAATATCCGGGTACTCCGATGAATTTTGGTGACCGCACCATTTATGGATTAAATCCCACCTTGAATCCTAATCCTGATTTTACATGGGCTACCTCGTCAATGATAAATGCGGGTGTTGATTTTAAGTTGTGGAATGGCTTGCTTAGCGGATCGGCAGATGTGTTCTATCGTCAGCGTAAGGGACTTCCGGCACAAAAGGCCAATGATAATGCAGGAGCATTGGCTACTTGGTATAACTTAGACCATGACAACACCCGCGGTTTTGAGTTCTCATTGAATCATCAATATAAAATAGGAGAAGTCAACTATTTTGTCGGAGGAAACATGTCGTGGTCCAGAACCCGGAAAGGGAACATTGAGCACGGAAGATTTACAAGCGGTTATGACGAATGGAAATGGAACACTGAAGGACATTGGAATAACGTACGTTGGGGATATAACTGTATTGGACGTTATCAGTCGTATGGAGAAATAGCCAATGCACCCATGCATAATAATTCGAATAATAACAGTGCCATATTGCCGGGTGACTTAAAGTATGAAGACTGGAATGGCGATGGCTATATTGACAATTATGATCAACGTCCTATCGGAAGAAATGCTTATCCGGAGTTGGTATATGGTATTAATCTGGGACTTTCCTGGAAGGGAGTTGATTTCTCCATGTTCTGGCAGGGAGGGGCATTGTCGGACTTCCAGATCGGTGCTTTCGATATGGATGCTTTCCAGGAAGGAGCTACTAACTTGAACACTTGGGAATATTTTGGCGATCGTTGGCATCGTGCCGATTATACTGATCCGAATTCTGAATGGATACCCGGGTATTTTCCGGCAGTCCGAGATTTTACATCAGTAACGATCAATCGTCTAAGTTCTAATTTTTGGATGTGGAATGGAAGTTACATTCGTCTGAAAAACGTGGAGTTGGGATATACTTTGCCACAACGAATTACCCAGAAAGCTAATATCAAACAGTTGAGGATTTATGCGAATCTTTATAACTGCCTGACCTTCTCCTCACAGAAATTCTTTGATCCGGAACAGCTTGAAAGTCAGTATTCGTTTGCCAGCTATCCGCAAATCATGTCATTTAATGTAGGTATAAATCTTAAATTCTAACAGGTTATGAAAGTAAAATCTATCATATATATGGTATTGGCATTGAGCTTGTGCTGTGGATGTAGCGATTGGCTTACTGTCGATTCGAAAACCATTCTTAGTGAAGAGGACATTGCCAAATATCCCGAACTGGCAGAAGCACAGTTCTTATCCAATTATGCGGAATTACGTAAATCAATCCATTGTATCGGTGACGGAGCAATGTCGTACAGGCAACATCATCTGGATGCTTTTACCGATGATGGAGCGAGCAATATTACGTACGAGAATGGGGTTATGAGAAATAACACTCCGGGTACTGTTTTTGGAGGAGTCTTTTCTCAAAGCAAAGGTGAAATATTTGAGGCGGTATGGAATTATAAGACAATCAACATTGTTAATAAGTTTATCGCCACTTATAAGAATTCGGATAATGAAGGGGTGTTGAGTACAGTCGGTGAGGCTTATTTTATTCGTGCTTATCTGTATTTTGAGATGGTGAAACGATATGGGGGCGTGCCTTTGTATTCAAGTCCGTTGGATGATGTAAGCTCCATCAACAATCGTTCTACAGAGGAAAAATCCTGGGATTATATAAAAGATAACTTGGACTCGGCTCTTGTATTGCTTCCGAAAGTACAGCGTATTGCATCAGAAGATCGTGACCGTGCCAATCGGTATACAGCTTTGGCGTTGAAGTCGAGGGCTATGTTGTATGCGGGGACTATTGCTAAGTATGGAAAAGTTTCAAATAATAGTTTCCAGGGAATCCGCAAAGAAATGGCGAAAACATATTTATTGGAAGCGGCAAAAGCAGCAAAGGAAATCGTTGATGATGGTAAGTATGCGCTCTCTACTGAATTTGGCGATTTGTTTAATGGAAAAGATGAAAATAATAATGAGATAATTTTCCGTTTTGCTAATGTTGCCAAGACAGGAGTGGCTGTATATGAGGATTACTGGTATCAGTCTTATCGTATTAAACGGGCCGGTTACTGTGCCTTTATGGTTCCTCCTTTAGATGTTGTCGAACAATTTGAAACATTAGACGGTAAGATTCAGCCATTGGATTATGCCGCTTCAAAGAATAATCCCGAAGATTTTTTTGCAAATCGTGATAAACGTCTGGATGCCACTGTTATTTATCCGGGAGGAGAGTTCTTGGGAGAACGTTTCTCTATTTACCGGAAAACACTCGTAAAAAGGACAGATGGAACTACTGAAGAATATTCTTATGAAAAATCTGAAGATTGGATGGGAGCGGGGAAAGTGCCCGGTCACGAAAAATACATGAAAAGTGGAGCAGATGGTATCTTCTTGAACCTTTCCGCCGCAGGAACTACTAACTGGGGATTTTTTCTGAAAAAAACACTGTATGGAGTGAAGAGGTTGGATGATTATCTTATACAAGAAAACGATCAGGATGCTGTCGTTATTCGGTATGGCGAGGTTATTTTAAATTTGGCTGAAGCTGCCGTTGAGCTTTCAACCTATGGAGTGAATGACTATTTAGCGGTTGCCCAAGTCGCTTTTGACCTATTGCGTAGTATACATGGAGGATTGCCTGCCAAAACGATGGACTTGGAGGTTGTACGGCATGAACGCCGGATAGACTTGATGTATGAAGGATTCCGTTATTGGGACTTGAAGCGTTGGCGCATTGGGGAAGAAAAGATGCACAATAAAACGTTGAAGGCTCTCTATCCCATTCTTCATATCGATGAAACAACTTCTCCTGCCTCCGTTTATTATACGTTGGAGAAAGTAGAAGCACCGGATTTGGCTACGAGAGTGAAATGGTTCGAGGAAAGAGACTATTATTGTCCGCTTCCTTTAAGCAAAAGCCCGGGTATCGTGCAGAATGACGGTTGGAATTGATAACCCTAAAAGAAAAGAATATGAATAGAGCTAGATTATATATAAATATCAAACTGTTACTTTTAGCAGTGTTAACACTGAATCTGTCAGGGTGTGAACTTGACGAACGTGTGGATGACTTGACCGGTGGCTACGAAGGCGCTTTTATTGACAGGCTGACCGGTGAAAAGGTGGCTACCGAATATTATGGAGCTAAATTAAAGTTACTTGATCTGGAGTATGGAAATGTAGCGGTTCCCTTGGAGTATAACACACTTCCTGAAGGAACATATCGCAATACCAAAGTATACCCTTCCCGCTATAAAGTATGGGCGAACGGACCGTTCTTTGAGTTGGATACCATTTATGGTGATATTCGTAGTTTTAAGAAAATGGACTTGATTGTTACCCCCAACGTAACATTGAAAATTAAGAAGGTGGAAGTGTTGTACGGCATTACAGCGAACGTCACTTTTACTTATCAGGTAAATGACGAACGCTCCAAGAATCAGGAAATAGGATTGGTATATGGCAAAGAGCAATATCCCGGACAACGTACGGCTATGAATGAAAGCGAAAGCGGTTCACATACTTACAAACGAATAAAGAAGAATTTGACAGAATTGTCGGGAGAATTTACGGAGACTCTGTTCTTAAACCCTAACAGCACATATTATCTAAGAGCTTTGGGACGTACGGAATCAGCAGGAGATTACTGGAATTATTCAGAACAGACTGTGATTAATACGGCAGATATTGATTTGTCTTCCTTACCGATTGAAGCCGCTGTCGGAGTAAGTAGTGCCACTTCTGCTGTTTTGCAGTGGGCATTTCCTCCCGTTGTTGACGAGATAAAGGTTTCTTATACGGATCGGGATGGTGAAGAGGTGATGGATAAATTTAAACCTACGGATTATTCATACGTTGCCAATTTACCTCATAATCAAAAGAGTACAATCAAAGTACAACTTCTGGCGAAAGGAGTTGCCGGTCCGGAACAAACGATTGAAATACAGACTAAATCTTTGACGGATAAATATGTACCTGCCTCAAACACTCGTCCGGAAAATGTTCCTTTCTACAATGATTCGGAATTTAAAAAATCATTATCCGGTGAATGGGCATTGATATATGGTCCTACAATCGGCGAAGACTGGTCCACTACCGATTTACGTTTTGAATATTTCGATTGGTGGGACACATGGTTGATAGGATTTGCCGACCGTATGCCTGCTTGCCAGGATATAGAGAACTTTAAATCACTGACGATTCAGGGAGAAATACAAACGTTGGTTGATATTTTACCTTTTGTTAATCTGGAAACACTTTCTATCATAAAGGGTAAAGGTTTCTCGGTGGATAAAACGATTAATCCGAAAGTTGACCTGACAGTTCTGAAGAAACTGAAGAAACTTAACACAGTTATTATAGGACCGGATGTGCCGCTTACTAAAAAGAATTTTGATGATGCGGGACTTACACATCTGACGATTACCAACTAGGTCGGTAATCACACTACTCCCTTTGACAAGCGAATGTGTCTAGTGGGTAACATCGGATACATTCGTTTTTTTAAAGAAATATATAAATGAAAATATAAATAGTATGTGTAAGATTAAATGTTTATTTCTACTGATGTTGATCGTATTGTGTTCTTCCTGCAAAGAAAGTACAGAAGATGAAAAAGCGATGCAACAGATGGTGGAACGTTTATTTCCGGAGTATGCTTCCCAATTTAGTTTTGAACAATCGGAAAAGATTGATAAAGATTGGTATGAAATAGAAGCGCAAGGAGGAACAGTACGAATACGGGGAAATAACGCAAATTCGATGGCTGTAGGGCTGAACTATTATCTGAATCATTACTGCCTTACCTCTGTTTCCTGGTATGTGAATGATACGGTGGAGATGCCGGAAGTATTACCCATGCCACCGGCAAAAATAACTTCGACTGCCCGTTGCAAGAACCGATTCTTTCTTAATTACTGTACCTTCGGTTATACAATGCCATGGTGGACATGGAAGGATTGGGAACGGTTGATAGACTGGATGGCTTTAAATGGAATCAATATGCCTTTGGCAATCACCGGACAAGAATCTGTCTGGTATCGCGTATGGACGAAATTAGGATTGACGGATGAGGAAATACGGAACTATTTCACAGGGCCTGCTCACTTGCCTTGGCATCGTATGTCTAACCTGGATTATTGGCAGGGGCCTCTGCCTAAAGAATGGCTGGATACACAAGAAGCATTGCAGAAACAAATCGTAGCCCGTGAACGTCAATTTAATATGCGCCCCATACTTCCTGCATTTGCCGGACATGTACCGTCGGAACTTAAAAGAATCTATCCGGAAGCTAAGATTAGCCGGATGAGCTCTTGGGGAGGTTTCGAGGATAAATACAGAAGCCACTTTCTGGATCCGCTTGACCCATTGTTTGCAACCATACAGAAAGAGTTTCTGGAAGAGCAAACTAAGTTGTTCGGAACAGACCATATTTATGGGGCAGATCCTTTTAATGAAGTAGCCCCTCCAAGTTGGGAACCGGAATTTTTAGCCAATTGCTCGAAGCATATTTATCAATCGATGACGCATGTCGATCCGGATGCTACTTGGTTACAAATGACATGGTTATTCTATATTGACCGACATTTATGGACAAACGAACGGGTAGAAGCTTTCTTGAAAGCAGTCCCTCAAGATAAACTGTTGCTACTGGACTATTATTGTGAGAATACTGAAGTCTGGAAGCAGACAGATCGGTATTTCGGGCAACCATATTTATGGTGCTATTTAGGAAATTTCGGAGGAAATACAATGCTTGCCGGAAACACCAAAGAAGTGGGGAAACGAATCGAAAATGTATATACCAATGGTGGAGAAAACTTTTCGGGACTGGGTTCTACTTTGGAGGGGTTTGATGTAAATCCTTTCATGTATGAATATGTTTTCAGTAAAGCATGGGATTGTAATCTGCCGGACTCTGTATGGATAGAACAACTGGCAGACAGGCGAATTGGCTTGAGAAACCAACAAATGCGTCGGGCATGGAAATTGCTTTATGACAGTATTTATACAGCACCAGCTGCTTTGGGACAGGGGACATTGATGAATGCGCGTCCTTGTTTAAAAAGGAAATGGCAATTGGACGACTACGTCTACGGTAGCGTATTCCAATGAAACTTTGTTTGAGGTATGGGAGATGTTGTTGAAAGCCGGAGAACATCGACATTCTGCTTATGAATATGATGTTGTTAATATAGGAAGGCAAGTGCTGGGGAATTATTTCGGGAAGCTTCGCGATGAATTTGCGGAAGCTTATTCCCGGAAGCAATTACCGCTATTAAAACAAAAAGGAGCTGAAATGAAACAACTACTGCGTGATGTTGATACTTTATTAAGTACACAATCTTCTTTTTTACTGGGAAAATGGATTGAAGATGCCCGTTCATTAGGTATAGACGAAGCCTCTAAAAATTATTACGAAGAAAATGCCCGTACTATCGTTTCAACCTGGGGAGATAAAGATCAAAGTTTAAACGATTATGCAAATCGTACTTGGGGAGGTTTGGTATCGGGATATTATGCGCCTCGTTGGGAAATGTTTATAGATGAAGTTATTCGCTCTGTTTCTAACAAGCAGCCGTTTAATGCTGATGCTTTTCATCAAAGAGTGACGCAGTTTGAAATTGACTGGGTCAAGTCACATGAACGTTATCCTTCCGAACCGGTTAGTAATGCTGTTGAGATTGCTACTTTATTGATGAATAAATACAAGGATTCAATTTTAAAAGAAAAACACAATGAGAATAATTAGTTATATTTCAAGTATAATCATCACTTTTTCTGCATTGGCTATCATGAGCGGATGCAAAGATTCGGAAGTTGTTGATGACGGCTTTCGTACAACAATGGCTAAAGCCTCTGATGTGAAATTAAATAAAGTTGCCTATTGGCCGGGAGATCCTGTAAATTGCTCTTTTACCTTGAAAAATGAAACGAACTATCCGATGGATATTCGTGAAGTAAAAGTGGTGATTCAGAACTTGGATGATGGAGGGTGTGTATTGACAGAAAAGTCTGTTGCTTCCCATATTCAAATAGAACCGGGACAATCTGTTCCTGTGGATGCCGGGACACTGTATACCCTTCCAGCTGCATTAAAGCCTTCTTCCTTTTGTGCTGTCAAGTTCCTGTTAGATTTTGAAGATGGGATAACCACTACAATTGACGGAACATCTTTCAGAGCTGTCAACGAGCAGTCGCTGTTGACTTACGATATTCAAAAGTTAGATTATCAGGGACTTCCTGTTTATCGTCAGATAGGAGATATGAGTGCCGGGTTCGGTGTGTTAAAAACGATGGTTGCTTTCGATCAAGGAATGGCTGCCACCATGGAGGAGGCTCCGCAGGGTGGTACTTATCCGGTTGCGCCTACTCCGGAGTTTTTGCAACGTTCCGTTCGCAAAACTGTTGAGCTTTACAATTCGGAGATCGGGGCTGCCACAAAGATAAAGAGAGTGGTGGTTGGAACGGGGATCGCATCTGTTTCTTACTTTGCAACAATGATGGGGGCAGCCTATTTACCTATTCATTATCTGGTATCGGCTAATTCTGCTTCTGAAGTACAAGCTATACTCGATTATTCCAATCAAAATGGATATGCCTCTTATGCCACATTGGGTTATGACGGTTCTATGCCCGGAGTGGGAGTTGCCTGGATAAAATTATTGGATTTGCCGGAAGAATATAAGCAATTTATAAAAGATCATCAGGTGGAAGAAGTTTATATTTATGGAGTAGGTCAGGAAGGACATGGAGAGTCTTATTCCCGAAGGGTTTTGACGCAGAATACAATTACCGATGAATATGCGCCTGGTTCTTTATATATATTGTATACTAACTTTGGTTCGGATGCCGATATTGACGCACTGAAACATCGGTTGTATGACTATAATCAGTTAAAATTGGGTGAAGGACAGTATATCTCTGATTGGGAAAGTGGAATTGTCGATGATCAGATAGCCAATATATCCGGCTCTGCGCAAGCGATGGCAAATGTGAAAGCTTATACGATTGAGACTGATGATATGATGGCTTTGTACAATATATCTTCTTTCCTGACGCTTCAATATATAAAAAAGAATCAAAGCAAGTTGCAGGCACCTTTTGTGAATGGAGTTATTTTTAACGAGTATCTTACGAATCACCCTCAATATGAAGCGTTTGTTGGATATGTACCTTTATTATATTGGCAATTTAATTCGGCGGCTTCTACAGTAGAACGTATTGATGGTTATCTGAAGCCAGCTATTGCCGGGTATTTTCCTGATGTTGTCGATCATCTGTATGAGGGATCTTTCTATCTGAATTCTAATATGAGACGCTATGAGTTTTATGACGAGCTGATAGCAAGAGGTGTCACTTCGGAGAATATTAGAATTAGGCAGAGTGTAGATAAATGGAATCCGGAAGATGATGGAGAAACGGAAGAGTATTTGGGACGCATTAATCATAAAATAGGTTCGGCTGAAGAATTTGCTTATGATATAATTGAACGTATTGGAGTGCAGAAGTATCGGAATACGGTTAAGTCGATGGAGTACCTGACATTGGAGGAGCTTCGTACTATTTGTGCACAGGTTGGAAATATGAGATTAGTAGAACATTGATATAACATCGGATTTAAGATTTAAACTAACGAAATGAATATAAAACAATTGATGGTAACTTTCTTCATTGCACTATTGGCAGGAGGAGAGATTGGAGCTCGTGTGCTGACGGATAAATTCGTTTATTCACAAGGGGAGAAGGTTGTGTTTACTTTTGATGGGAAGTCAGAAGGTAAAACGATTATACTGAAATATCTCTCCAAGAAAGGAGAACCGGTTCTTGCGGAGATTGGCGGAGAACCATTTGTTTGGGAAGTTCCTTCAGAATTTACGCCTGCAGCCGTAGGTGTTTATCAAAAAGAGGAGGGACAGTTGACATATTCTTCTTATTTTAGGGTGGTAACTCCCGGAATGTTGACTACCTATCAGATTGCTAAAGAGGAATATAAAGGTTTGAATGTGTTTATGCTCGATGGTGGAATGAGTGCGGAATATGCTGTCCAAAAATCTTTAGCTAATCTGACGGCAGGTGTGAGCCATACATGGCAGATTGGTCCGGGAGGAGGTCCCAAACCGGTATGGGGGACACCTGATTTCCTTCAACAATCCGTTCAGCATACAGTAGATTTATATAATGAGTATTTGGGTAAGTCGAAGAAACTTAAAACTGTGATAATAGCTACGGGAGTACCGGCGGTACCTTATCTTTCTGCAGCTATGGAGGCTCCCGTATTGCCATTACATTTTTTGGTTTCTGTCAATTCTACCAAAGAAGTTTCTTCCATATTAGAATATTCCTCGCAAGCTGGAGTACCCTGTTATGCGACATTGGGATATGATGCTTCCATGGATGATGTCGGAGTTGCCTGGATAAAATTATTGGCTTTGCCTGATGAATATCGGAAGTTTATAATAGAACATGAAGTAGAAAATGTAATTATCGCAGGCATAGGGGAAGACGTGAAAAGTGAATCTTATTGTCGGAAACTTAATAAAACCGGAGTGGATGGTCAGGAGTATGCAGACGGCTCTCTTTATATTTTATATACCCAATCCGGTTCAGAGCATGACATCAAAACGATATCAAGAAATGTCGTGGACTATGATACGTTATCTCTTGAAAAAGGTAAGGACTTGGCCGATTGGGAGAGCGGTGTTGTCAACAGGCAGATTGATAATATATCAAAAGGTATTTGTGAACATACTCCGGCACAAGTTTATTCTTTGATTGCTACTCATGATATGATGGATATGTATAATCTCGGTGCAAATATGGGTATGTATTTTATGTATAAGAATCGGGAGCAAACAAAGGTTTCCGTACAGGGGACTTATCTAAATGAATATTTAATATCACAACCTTTGTATGAGTTGACTCAAGGATATATTCCATTATTGTTTTGGCAGTTTGTCCCTCCTGTATCAACGATCGACAGGATAAAACGTGATATACAGAAAGTGGTGGATGTTTATGAAAAAGGTATTCTCCTAGAGAATAAAACCGTACATGTGAATGCACGTATCGGGAAAGGAGAGTTGGTGCAGGAACTAAAGAAAAGGGGATTTCGGTTTGTTACTAAGCGCAAAGATAATGTGGAAGAATTGTGGAACCTATCCGATGGAATAAATTCTCCTTGTGAAGAGGTTGTACAGAATATAGTGGAACAGATTGGGGTAAAACAATATCAGACTCAATGTAAGAATGCATTGTATTTAAATATGGGTGATCTTAAACTAGTAACGAATAATATTCCGGGACTTGTCTTTCATTCTTTTAAGAAAAAGTTGCAAGATGTTTATTAGTTACAGTAGTAACACCTGCTGAACTGAATAAGTTAGCAAGCAAATAAGTTAAAATTGTATGGATTAGCAGAGGGTTATCAAAAAACTCTCTGCTTTTCTGCTTGACTTCTGTTGCGAAATGATTACTTTTGCGCACGTTATCAATTCACAACTGAAACTATGAGTAAAAAAAGCCTTCTTATTGCGGCCGTGGCTATCTTGGTGATAGCTATTATTGGTATTACTTATTTATTGTTTACCGAAAAAAAAGCTAATCGGGAGTTAGTGCAGGAATTCCAATTGGATAAGGAAGATCTGGAAAACGAATATAGTCGTTTTGTGCAAGAATATGATGAATTGAAGTTTAAGGTTACTAATGACTCATTAGGAGTATTGTTAGAACAGGAACAGTTAAAGACCCAACGTCTATTAGAAGAACTTCGTACTGTGAAGAGTTCGAATGCAACAGAGATTCGTCGTTTAAAGAAAGAATTGGCTACTTTACGTAAAGTAATGGTTGGTTATATTAATCAGATTGATTCACTAAATAAACTGGCTGCACAGCAGAAACAGGTCATTGCAGAAGTAACACAAAAATATAATCAGGCTTCACAACAAATCAGTAACCTTTCCGAAGAAAAGAAAAATCTGGATAAGAAGGTGACGTTAGCCGCACAACTCGATGCAACTAATATTCGTATCGAACCACGCAATAAACGCGGTAAAGTGGCGAAGAAGGTGAAAGATGTGGTGAAATTGGCTATCAGTTTCACGGTCGTGAAGAATATAACTGCTGAAAACGGTGAACGTACCATTTATATACGTATTACCAAACCCGATAATGATGTACTGACCAAGAGTGCATCCAATACTTTCCCTTATGAAAACCGTACATTGGTTTATTCAATTAAGAAGTATATTGAGTATAACGGAGAAGAACAGAATATCAATGTGTTTTGGGATGTAGAAGAGTTTCTATATGCCGGAAATTACCGGGTAGATATTTTTGAAGGCGGGAACCTGATTGGTTCGCAGTCGTTTACATTAAATTAATATCGGGGTATTATTTTTCTCTACCGATATTTTAATTTTCTTCTATATTAACTAACCCGATGGTCTGTTTTTAATATTTCTTCGGGTAACAGCTGTTCTTTTATGGATGAACTGGGGAAAGAACTGCATAAATAATTGCAATAATATACAGAAAATAGGGTGAATGTAGCATGAATTTGCATACAATATGCGGCTTTTTAATCGTAGAAGCCTTCGTTGGATTAAAATCAACGAGATGTCCCTCGCCGAGGAAGGATAAGTTCTTCGGTGAGGGACAACTCTTTTCTCGGTGAGGAACTCATATGGGAATGATTGGAAGCAGTTTTTCTCTCTAGTTTGTATGCGAATAAAGATAAGGAGAAATTGATAAAATGAAGGACTGTTGTCTATAAAAGAATGATTTGTAAATGCAATCAGTATAATTTTAATCTTATTGAGTAAATATAAGGGGAAATCATGTTAATCTAATTTCTGAAGATAGTAAATCCCGGCCCTTTTTCTCTTTAGTTGGAATCTATACCCAATTTGTTGCATTCCCAACAACTTGAATGTCCCTTTTTTTAGAAGTTCTATTTTTAAGTACCGTATAGTTGAATCGGGTGATGAGGAATAACGGTTGCATAATGTGAACTGCTTACCGTCTTCCGTCAGCTCCCCACATCATCTTGCTGCGGAGTGTATCGAAAAAAATGTGATTAAAACGTTTCACTACCTTTATGCTGTAATCTGCCCGACGGATGGTTAGTTGAGTCGTTTCTTTGCAAGTCTCGCTCCTCCCGTCGATGGCGACGAGGAAGTTGTGACTTCTGCTTTCTACATCTAATGTAATCTCCCAGTCATCCCGAATAACGATAGGACGGACGTTGAGACTATGTGGAGCCACCGGAGTGATGGCAATAGTGTTGGAATGAGGGACGATGATCGGGCCTCCTACACTCAAAGAGTAGGCTGTGGAACCTGTTGGAGTGGCAATTACTAACCCGTCAGCTTGATAAGTATTCAGATACGCGCCATTAATAGCTGTCCGGATACTAATCATTGAGGAGCTGTCTCGTTTGAGAATAGCTATTTCGTTGAGGGCATAAGGAGAATCTTGGAGATGTTTGTCGTTGCAGATCAACTGAAGTACGCTCCGTTCCTCCACACTATATCTGCCGTTTTGGATTTCATCAAATGTTTCCTCCATTTCCTCCGGCGAAATATCTGCCAGAAATCCTAAACGTCCTGTGTTAATTCCCAAAATAGGAATCCCTTTTCTTCCTACGCGGCGGGCAGCTTTCAGAAATGTTCCGTCGCCTCCGATGCTGATTACCATATCGGCAGTAAAATCATCACCATCAAATAATTGATCTGCTTTAATATCCATATTTTCAGAAACTAGGAATTGATAAAATTCCCTGCACATACCAATCTCTGCTCCCTGTTTCTTTAAAAGTTTAAACAAGGTGACAGCATGAGAGGACTTTTTAGCCTGATAAGTATTTCCGAAAATGGCGAATTTCATAAGCAATATCATTAGTTCAGGATGCAAATTTGGCATTTTTTCTTGGATTTCTACTTTAAATAACCAAAAAAGAACCCATAATGCGTTTCGTATTATTAGGCAACTAATAATAATATTTGTATTTTTGCGGCAAATATAACGTAGAACTATGACTAAATTAAGTGTAAACATAAACAAGATTGCTACGCTAAGGAATGCTCGCGGAGGAAATGTTCCCGATGTAGTAAAGGTAGCGCTTGATTGTGAATCTTTTGGTGCAGACGGTATCACTGTTCATCCTCGTCCCGATGAACGCCACATTCGTCGTTCAGATGTATATGATTTGCGCCCTTTGTTGCGCACGGAATTTAATATCGAAGGTTATACCGCTCCGGAATTTATTGACCTGGTGTTGAAAGTCAAACCTCATCAAGTAACTTTGGTTCCCGACGATCCTTCACAGATTACTTCTAATTCCGGTTGGGACACCAAAGCAAATCTGGAATTCCTGTCGGAAGTGCTCGATCAGTTTAACAGCGCCGGTATTCGTACTTCCGTTTTTGTGGCAGCCGATCCTGAAATGGTGGAATATGCGGCAAAAGCGGGAGCGGATCGTGTCGAACTGTATACCGAACCATACGCAACGAACTATCCGAAGAATCCGGAAGCTGCCATCGCTCCTTTTATCGAAGCCGCAAAGACTGCCCGTAAACTGGGTATCGGATTGAACGCCGGACACGACTTGAGTCTGGTTAATTTAAACTATTTCTATAAAAACATTCCTTGGGTGGACGAAGTATCCATAGGTCATGCCTTGATCAGCGACGCGTTGTATCTGGGACTCGAACGTACCATTCAGGAATATAAAAACTGTCTACGCTCATGAATGCAATGATCTTGTTAGCCCAAGGGGCTATGAATATGGCCGACTCGCTGGCTACTGCCAACCCCGTATTGACGGAGGTGAATGCTCCTGAAGATGAACATGCTTGATATGGCTATCAAGGGTGGATGGATTATGATTGTACTGGGTGTACTGTCTGTAGTCTGTTTCTACATCTTATTTGAACGTAACTATATGATCCGTAAAGCAGGAAAAGAAGACCCGATGTTCATGGAACGGATCAAGGATTATATCCATAGCGGTGAAATCAAAGCGGCTATTAACTATTGCCGTACGATAAACACCCCTTCGGCACGTATGATAGAAAAAGGGATCAGCCGTTTAGGACGTCCTATTAACGATGTACAGGTAGCTATTGAGAATGTAGGTAATATTGAAGTGGCAAAGCTGGAAAAAGGATTGACTGTAATGGCAACTATTTCCGGAGGTGCTCCGATGCTCGGATTCCTCGGTACGGTGACCGGTATGGTACGCGCATTCTACGAAATGGCGAATGCGGGAAGCGGAAACATCGATATAACCTTGCTTTCCGGCGGTATCTATGAAGCTATGATTACTACGGTCGGTGGTCTGATTGTCGGTATCATTGCTATGTTTGCCTACAATTATCTGGTGATGCTGGTAGACCGTGTGGTAAATAAAATGGAGTCTCGTACAATGGAGTTCATGGACTTGTTGAACGAGCCGGCAAAATAATAGGCTGATGGGATTAAAAAGAAGAAATAGAGTATCGCCCAATTTTAGCATGGCTTCCATGACGGACGTCATCTTCCTGCTGCTGATATTCTTTATGATAACCTCTACGGTGGTGTCGCCCAATGCTATCAAAGTCCTGTTGCCGCAAGGCAAGCAGCAGACTTCGACCAAACCGCTGACAAGAGTGGTTATCGATAAAGACTTGAATTTCTATGCCGCTTTCGGCAATGAAAAAGAGCAGCCGGTGGCGCTGAACGATCTGACTTCATTCTTGCAGAGTTGCGCAGAGAAGGAGCCGGAAATGTACGTGGCATTGTATGCAGATGAATCGGTACCTTACCGTGAGATCGTAAGGGTATTGAACATTGCAAACGAGAATCATTTTAAGATGGTGTTGGCTACACGCCCGCCTGAAAATAAATAAGAAACAATGGACAGAAGAAAAAAGGGTGAATACATAGGAGCGCTGGGTGCACTGTTGGTACACGTGGCAGTGATTGCTCTTTTGATTCTGGTGAGCTTTACTGTCCCTCAACCGGATGAAGATGCAGGCGGAGTGCCTGTAATGATGGGAAATGTAGACGCAGCGAGTGGCTTCGATGATCCCTCTCTGGTAGACGTGGATATCATGGATGAAGATGCGGCAGCACCCGCGGAAACAGCACCGGAACTTCCTTCGGAACAGGATTTATTGACGCAGACTGAAGAGGAAACAGTAACTCTGAAACCTAAGACGGAAGAACCGAAAAAAGAAACGGTGAAACCTAAAGAGGTGGTCAAGCCGAAAGAACCGGTGAAGAAGCCGGAGAAAACGGAAGCCGAAAAAGCTGCGGAAGCGAAACGGCTGGCAGAAGAAAAAGCGGAACGTGAACGTAAGGCTGCCGAAGAAGCTGCCAGAAAGAGGGTGTCCGGTGCGTTTGGAAAGGGAGCGCAAATGACAGGAAATAAAGGAACAGCGGCTAGTGGTACGGGAACCGAAGGTAGCAAGGAGGGAAACTCTTCTACCGGAGCGAAGACCGGAACCGGAGGTTATGGAACATTTGACCTTGGCGGACGTTCTTTAGGTACGGGCAGTCTGCCAAAGCCTGTATATAATGTGCAGGAAGAAGGACGTGTGGTAGTCAATATCACCGTGAATCCTGCAGGGCAAGTGATATCGACCAGTATTAGCCCTCAAACGAATACGGTAAATTCCACTTTGCGTAAGGCAGCGGAGGACGCAGCGAAGAAAGCCCGTTTTAATACGATAGATGGGGTGAATAACCAGACAGGGACAATCACCTATTATTTTAACTTGAGATAGTATCATTAACCAAATATATAGGATTATGGGAACTGTATACGCTTTTTTTGCAGATGGTTTTGAAGAAATTGAAGCCTTTACTGCTATTGACACGTTGAGACGTGCCGGACTTAATGTAGAAATCGTATCCGTTACACCGGATGAAATTGTAGTGGGAGCACATGACGTATCCGTCCTTTGCGATATCAACTTCGAGAATTGCGATTTCTTCGATGCTGAACTGTTGTTGTTACCGGGAGGAATGCCGGGAGCTGCCACACTTGACAAGCACGAAGGGTTGCGTAAATTGATTCTTGATTTTGCCGCAAAAGGTAAACCTATTGCCATTTGTTGCTGATGGTATTAAACTGACTGCTGAAAGGAAAGAAAGCTACCTGTTATCCGAGTTTTGAACAATATCTGGATGGTGCAGAATGTGTAAATGAACCCGTCGTACGTGATGGAAACATCATTACCGGTATGGGACCGGGTGCTGCCATGGAATTTGCTTTGACAATCGTTGACCTGTTGGTAGGTAAAGAAAAAGTAGACGAACTGGTAGAAGCGATGTGTGTTAAACGCTAAACCGTCCATGAAGAAATATGTAATCATTGTCGCCGGTGGAAAGGGCTTGCGAATGGGAAGTGACCTCCCGAAACAATTCCTTCCCATGGGTGATAAACCTGTGTTGATGCATACCCTGAAAGTATTCAGGAGATATGACGAAACACTTCAAATCATAGTAGTGCTTCCACGGGAACAGCAGGACTTTTGGAAGCAACTTTGCCAAAAACACAGCTTTGCGGTGGAACATACCCTTGCCGATGGAGGCGAAACACGTTTTCACTCTGTAAAGAACGGTCTGGCACTGGTGCAGGAGCCGGGACTGGTAGGGGTGCATGATGGAGTACGTCCGTTTGTGTCGGTAGAAGTGATTCGCCGTTGTTATGACTTGGCAAAAGTGCAGAAAGCAGTGATTCCTGTGGTGGATGTGGTAGAGACACTTCGCCATCTGACAGATGCCGGAAGTGAAACGGTCAGCCGGAATGATTACAAGCTGGTGCAAACACCGCAGGTTTTCGATGTAGAGTTGTTGAAACAAGCCTATGCACAAGAATTTACTCCCTTCTTTACAGATGACGCTTCCGTTGTCGAAGCAATGGGAATACCTGTGTATCTGGCGGAAGGTAACCGTGAAAATATAAAAATAACGACTCCTTTCGATTTAAAAGTAGGGAGTGCTCTTTTATAAATGTTCGATTTAGCCACACGCGACATAAAATTTATCTCCGGTGTAGGCCCTCAAAAAGCCGCTGTATTAAATAAGGAGTTGGAAATCTACTCCTTGCACGATTTAATTTATTATTTCCCTTATAAATATATTGACCGGAGCCGCATCTATTACATTCACGAAATAGATGGCAATATGCCGTATATCCAGTTGAAAGGAGAAATTCTCGGTTTCGAAACCATTGGCGAAGGACGTCAACGTCGTTTGACGGCGCACTTTTCGGATGGTACGGGAGTCGTGGATTTGGTGTGGTTTCAAGGCATTAAGTATATCTTAGGTAAGTATAAACTGCACGAGGAATATATCATCTTCGGCAAACCGACTGTTTTCAACGGACGTATCAATGTGGCGCATCCCGATGTAGACAAGCCGGAAGATTTGAAACTTTCTTCGGTGGGATTGCAACCTTATTATAATACGACAGAGAAGATGAAGCGCAGTTTCCTCAACTCTCACGCGATTGAGAAGATGATGGCAACGGTGATTCAACAAATACAGGAGCCTCTGCCTGAAACACTTTCTTCCAAATTGCTGGCGGAACATCATCTGATGCCTTTGACGGAAGCTCTCCGGAATATCCACTTCCCGACCAATCCCGATGTGCTTCGCAGGGCGCAATATCGCCTTAAGTTCGAAGAACTGTTTTATGTTCAACTGAATATCCTCCGCTATGCCAAAGATAGACAAAAAAGATATCGTGGATATATCTTTGAGAAAGTGGGAGATGTGTTCAATACATTTTATACAAAGAATCTTCCTTTTCAACTGACAGGTGCACAGAAGCGGGTATTGAAGGAAATACGGAACGATGTCGGCAGTGGCAGGCAGATGAACCGCCTCTTGCAGGGAGATGTAGGAAGCGGGAAAACACTGGTTGCTTTGATGAGTATGTTGTTGGCGTTGGATAACGGTTATCAGGCTTGCATGATGGCACCCACCGAAATCTTGGCGAACCAGCATTATGAAACGATCAAAGAACTGCTCTTTGGTATGGATATCCGTATCGAACTGCTGACAGGCTCTATTAAAGGCAAAAGGCGGGAAGCGATTCTGACCGGATTGCTGACCGGAGATGTGAAGATATTAATAGGAACGCATGCCGTTATTGAAGATACTGTCAATTTCTCTTCTTTAGGTTTCGTTGTTATCGACGAACAGCATCGCTTTGGCGTGGCACAACGCGCCCGCCTTTGGAGTAAGAATGTTCAACCTCCACATGTGCTCGTGATGACTGCTACCCCGATCCCACGCACTTTGGCAATGACATTGTATGGTGATTTGGACGTGTCTGTTATCGACGAGCTTCCACCCGGAAGGAAACCGATTACTACCATTCACCAATTTGATAACCGTCGGGAAAGTATGTACCGTTCGGTGCGCAAACAAATTGAAGAAGGACGTCAGGTCTACATTGTCTATCCGCTGATTAAAGAAAGCGAAAAGATTGATTTGAAGAACCTTGAAGAAGGATATCAACATGTTCTGGAAGAGTTTCCCAAATGTACGGTTTGTAAAGTGCATGGCAAAATGAAACCAGCCGAGAAGGATGAGCAAATGCAGCTTTTTGTTTCGGGCAAAGCGCAGATCATGGTGGCTACTACCGTCATTGAAGTCGGAGTGAACGTCCCGAATGCTTCGGTGATGATTATTGAAAATGCAGAACGTTTCGGGCTTTCGCAGTTGCATCAGTTGCGTGGCCGGGTAGGACGTGGAGCGGAACAGTCTTATTGTATTCTGGTGACGAATTACAAGTTGACGGAGGATACCCGGAAACGATTGGAAATCATGGTGCGCACCAATGATGGTTTTGAAATAGCGGAGGCCGATTTGAAACTGCGTGGTCCCGGTGATCTTGAAGGTACACAGCAAAGCGGTATCGCTTTCGATTTGAAGATCGCGGATATTGTCCGCGACGGTCAACTGTTGCAATACGTTCGTGCTATAGCTGAAAGTATTGTAGAACAAGACCCTGCAGCACAAAGTCCGGAGAACGAAATCTTATGGCGACAGCTTAAAGCCTTACGGAAAACGAATGTTAACTGGGCGGCTATAAGTTGAAAAACGGTTAAACATGCAGTTTATTTGCGTAAATGTGTTGCAAAACATATTTCGGCTCTATTCTCCCTATTTATAGGAGTTTAACGACCTGATTCCTCTTCCTTTTCGTTCTAAGCTTCTGAAAAATAGTTAATAACTTCCTTGCCATTTCGTAGGAAAACACTATCTTTGGAAGAATTTTTTTAGTAAATGTATTGTTTAACCATTTGCAAAGTCGAGTATTATGCTTGAAAAAACGCTGGTCATTTTAAAACCGTGTACCCTTCAACGGGGATTGGTTGGTGAGATTACTCATCGCTTTGAGCGTAAAGGATTACGGTTGGCTGGCATGAAGATGATGCAACTGACTGATGAATTGTTGAGCGAACATTATGCCCACCTTAGCGGCAAATCCTTCTTTCAGCGCGTGAAAGATTCGATGATGGCAACTTCTGTCATTGTTTGTTGTTTCGAAGGTGTGGATGCTATTCAAGCAGTCCGTACGTTGGCGGGACCAACTAATGGACGTCTGGCTGCGCCGGGAACCATTCGTGGGGATTACAGCATGAGCTTTCAGGAAAATATAGTTCATGCTTCTGATTCTCCGGAGACTGCGGCTATTGAATTAAAGAGATTTTTTAAACCGGAAGAAATATTCGATTACAAGCAGGCGATATTTAACTACCTGTATGCAAATGACGAATATTAAATAGAATTGATAAAAAAGGAATGAATTTCAATTGCATTATTAAAACAGGATTGGTCGCTGTTGCGGCTATGGTCAGCTTGAGCTCTTTCTCACAAGACCTGATTGCCCGCCAGGCACCGATAGACAAAGAAATTAAAATCAGTAGATTCTTTGGCATTGCAGAAGCAAATCCGTGCCGAACAATCCGAATATCCCGCTTTAAGTCTTTATCCGAATTGGAATAATCAATATGCGCATTCTTATGGAAATGCGATTATTCCGGAAACATATACAATTGACCTGACGGGTTTTCGTATGCCGACTCCGAGTACAAAAATAACTTCGCCTTTTGGCCCGCGTTGGAGAAGAATGCATAATGGCCTTGATTTAAAAGTTAATATCGGTGATACGATTGTTTCTGCTTTTGATGGTAAGGTACGTATTGTGAAATATGAACGCAGAGGGTACGGTAAATATGTAGTCATTCGTCACGATAATGGATTGGAAACTATATATGGACACTTGTCTAAGCAGTTGGTTGAAGAAAATCAGTTGGTAAAAGCTGGTGAACCGATCGGGTTGGGTGGTAACACCGGACGTTCTACAGGTTCTCATCTTCACTTCGAAACCCGCTTCCTGGGAATTGCAATTAATCCGATTTATATGTTTGACTTTCCAAAACAGGATATCGTTGCCGATACTTATACGTTCCGCAAAACAAAAGGTGTGAAACGTGCAGGCTCTCATGATACCCAAGTGGCTGACGGTACTATCCGTTATCATAAGGTGAAGAGTGGCGATACATTGTCCCGCATTGCTAAATTGCGTGGCGTATCAGTCAGCACGCTTTGCAAACTGAACCGTATCAAGCCGACGACCACCTTGCGTATCGGACAGGTTTTGCGTTGTTCATAAAAAATATAGCTTATAAAACAGTAATACAATATCTTTAGGAGAGGGCACTTTAATATAATTTAGAGTGCCCTCTTTCTGTTTTTACTTAATTATTGTTACCTTTGCGCACTATTTGGAAGAAGATGAAAGATACCAAGCAACAATTTGAACATGTCATCGCTTTGTGCCGTGACTTATTCTCCAAGAAGCTGCACGATTACGGGCCTGCATGGCGTATCCTGCGTCCGGCTTCGGTTACTGACCAGATTTTTATTAAAGCCAATCGGATTCGTAGTATTGAAACCAAAGGAGTGACCTTGATTGATGAGGGAATCCGTGCTGAATTTATTGCGATTGTCAATTATGGCATTGTCGGGCTCATCCAGTTGGAACTGGGTTATGCCGAGTCTGCCGACATCAGCAATGAAGAAGCGATGGCTTTATACGATAAGTATGCAAAAGAGGCATTAGACCTGATGCTTGCCAAAAACCATGATTATGATGAAGCCTGGCGGAGCATGCGTGTCAGCTCTTACACAGACTTGATCTTGATGAAGATTTACCGTACCAAGCAGATTGAGAGCCTGGCCGGCAACACATTGGTGTCAGAGGGAATTGATGCCAATTATATGGATATGATTAATTACTCTGTTTTCGGACTGATTAAGATAGAATTTGAAGGATAAGAACTTACATATCATTCAGGAGGTAGTGGCGAATACGTGTCGCTTTCTTTTGGCGGCATCGTTCATCTTTTCCGGATTTGTAAAGGCAGTTGATCCACTGGGGTTCCAGTATAAGATCCAGGATTATCTGACCGCATTCGGAATGGCTTCCTGGTTCCCTTCATTCTTCCCTTTATTGGGAGGCATCATCTTGTCAGCCGTTGAGTTTTTTATCGGTATCTCCTTATTTTTTGCAACCAGAAGAACATTGGCTACTTCGTTGGCTTTGATGCTGATGATTTTCATGACACCACTGACCTTGTATCTTGCCATCTTTGATCCGGTTTCGGACTGTGGCTGTTTTGGAGATGCCTGGGTGTTGACGAACTGGGAGACATTCGGTAAGAATATAGTTCTGCTGTTTGCAGCAATGATGGCTTTCCGTCACAGAAGGATGCTGGTTCGTTTTATCAGTGTGAAAATGGAGTGGCTGGTTTCTCTCTATACGTTGTTCTTTGTATTTACTTTGTCGTTCTATTGTCTGGACCGTCTGCCTGTTTTAGACTTTCGTCCTTACAAGATCGGAAAGAATATTCTGGAAGGAATGACAATGCCCGAAGGAGCGAAACCGAGTGTATATGAGAGTGTCTTTATCCTGGAAAAGAACGGGGAAAAGAAAGAGTTTACGTTGGATAACTATCCGGATAGTACCTGGACATTTGTCGACACACGGACAATCCTGAAGGAAAAAGGATATGAACCGGCTATTCACGATTTCTCTATGATTGATCTGAATACGGGCGAGGATATAACAGACGATGTATTGACGGATATAGGATACACCTTCCTGTTGGTTGCCCATCGGATTGAAGAGGCGGATGATAGTAACATTGATTTGATTAATGAGATATATGACTATTCGGTGGAGCATGGCTATAAGTTTTATTGCCTCACTTCTTCACCGGAAGAACAGATCGAATTGTGGAAGGACAAGACGGGAGCCGAATATCCTTTCTGTCAGATGGATGATATTACATTAAAGACGATGGTTCGTTCCAATCCGGGATTGATACTGATTAAGAACGGAACAATTTTGAATAAATGGAGCGATGAGGATATACCGGATGAATATGTGCTGACGGACAAACTGGAAAATCTGCCGTTAGGAAAGCAGAAGGTGAGCAGTGACACTCATACGGTAGGATATGTATTCTTATGGTTTGTTATTCCATTGTTGTTAGTGCTTGGGGTGGATGTTTTGGTCGTTCGCCGCAGAGAACGGAAAAACGCGAAGCGGAAGCAACAAGAGGAAGAGATGAAAAGCAAAGAATTAAAAACGGAGAATCCGAAAATAGAAGAACAAGAATAAAAAAAATAAATGATAACGAGCGGCCTCTGTAACGAACGCTAATTCCGATCGTTCAATTGTCAATCGTGAAATCGTAAATTTATTAACCCTTTAAAATAAAAAACAAAATGAGAAAGAACATTGTTGCAGGAAACTGGAAAATGAACAAAACCCTTCAAGAGGGTATCGCTTTGGCAAAAGAACTGAACGAAGCATTGGCTAACGAAAAGCCTAACTGTGATGTAATCATCTGTACTCCGTTTATCCACCTGGCTTCTGTTACTCCGTTGGTAGACGCTGCAAAGATCGGTGTAGGTGCTGAAAACTGTGCAGACAAAGCTTCAGGTGCATATACAGGTGAAGTTTCAGCTGAAATGGTTGCTTCTACAGGTGCAAAATATGTAATTCTGGGACACTCTGAACGTCGTGCTTACTACGGTGAAACTGTTGCTATCCTCGAAGAAAAAGTAAAATTGGCTCTGGCTAACGGTCTGACTCCGATTTTCTGTATCGGTGAAGTGCTGGAAGAACGCGAAGCTAACAAGCAGAACGAAGTAGTAGCTGCTCAGATGGAATCTGTATTCTCTCTGTCTGCTGAAGACTTCTCTAAGATTGTATTGGCTTACGAACCGGTTTGGGCTATCGGTACAGGTAAAACTGCTTCTCCTGAACAAGCACAGGAAATCCATGCTTTCATCCGTTCAATCGTAGCTGACAAGTATGGTAAAGAAATCGCTGACAACACTTCTATCCTTTACGGTGGTAGCTGCAAACCTTCTAACGCTAAAGAACTGTTCTCTAACCCCGACGTTGATGGTGGTTTGATTGGTGGTGCTGCTTTGAAAGTATCTGATTTCAAAGGTATCATTGATGCCTTCAATTAAATGATAGTTGATAAATGATAGTTGATAGTTGCTATGTACTATAGCCTGCTATCGACTATCGTTTATCTTTTCAACTATCATTTTCCGACTGTCATTCTCTAACTGTCATTTATCATTTATCAACAATCAACTGTTTAATAATGAAAGTTTTACTTACCCTATTGTTTGTTTTGACAGCTACTTTTGCGCAAGCGCAAAGTATTATCAAGAGTCTGGAACGTAACATTCCGGGGCAAGGAAAGGTGACTATCCATCAAGATCCCCGCATCGAGGCTCTGATAGGTATGGAACGTCCTGCAACAGGTGAACAGAAAGTAATAAAGACTTCCGGATTCAGAATCCAGGCGTATGCCGGTAACAATACTCGTCAGGCGAAGAATGATGCTTATCATGTAGCATCGCGTGTGAAAGAGTATTTTCCTGAATTGACGGTATATACTTCGTTCAATCCGCCTCGTTGGCTTTGTCGTGTAGGTGATTTCCGTAGCATTGAAGAAGCGGACGCAATGATGCGTCGGTTGAAAGCTACCGGTGTGTTTAAAGAGGTTTCTATTGTAAGAGACCAGATCAATATTCCTTTATAATTGTATCATGTTAGAAAAAGAAGAAATTGTTTCTCCGAATCTGGAGGAGTTGAAAAGTCATTATCACAGTATTATTACTTTGTTGGGTGAAGATGCCGGAAAGGGAAGGGTTATTGAAAACTCCGGAACGGGTGGCTAAGGCGATGTTAAGCTTGACGAAAGGGTATCACATGGACCCTCACGAAGTGCTTCGCTCCGCTAAATTCCAGGAAGAATATAGCCAGATGGTGATTGTGAAAGATATCGATTTCTTCTCTCTTTGTGAACATCACATGTTGCCGTTCTACGGAAAGGCGCACGTGGCTTATATTCCTAATGGCTATATCACAGGGTTGAGTAAGATTGCCCGTGTAGTCGATATCTTTTCCCATCGCCTGCAAGTGCAGGAACGCATGACGCTGCAAATCAAAGAGTGCATTCAGGAAACGCTGAATCCACTGGGAGTAATGGTGGTGGTGGAAGCCAAACACATGTGTATGCAGATGCGTGGTGTAGAAAAACAAAACTCTATTACTACTACTTCTGACTTTACCGGAGCTTTCAATCAAGCAAAGACTCGCGAAGAGTTTATGAATCTGATTCAGCACGGAAGAGTATAATCTATTTTCTGCTCACTAAACAAATAAGTTTATCGTAAAACGACGCGATCTCCCAACCGCTTTGCCATGATGCTTTGTACGGTTCTCAACTCATTATAGCGTTGCATAAGTGAGTCGCATTTCTCATTATCATGGGCAAGAGCAGGATCTTGGAGGGCATAAAGCATGTGCTTCAATTCCTCTGTTACGATTGCATACTTGAAGTTAATCATTAACATCGGAACCATTTCATAGAGCCGCTCTTCATCCGTCACAATCTTTTGGGACTTGGAGTGATACTTACTAAGCTGATAACGCACATTAATCAAGTCTACACTCAATTTACTGATTACCGGATCAGGATGTGCCAGGAAATAACGTTCGGCAATGAAGTTGGAATCGTGCATGTGTGCAGCAGCTTCCGATAACATTTGGCGGTGCAGCGGATTATGGAAGGCTAACTCGTCCTCTTTCAAATCATTAACCACATACTCTATGACGGTTACCGGAATTTCGTTTCCTTCTTCATCGGTCAGGTTACACATGATTTTCTCTCCATAACGAACTACCGCCTGTAATATCAGTCGCTCGAATTTGTAGAATTCCTGCCCTTCCTTTCCTTCCTGTGGAATAAAGGAGGCATAACTGTCTTCCTGCAGAGCAGGAGGAACATCTGTATATCCGCCATCCACTTCAGGAGGTAACGGAATATCTCCATTAGGTATTGGAACATCTTCAGGAGATGTGCTGCCCTGTGACATCATAGCCGTTCTTTCAGCCATCCGGCGTTCCCGTTCCGTTTGTTCAGCTCGCTTCTCTGCTTGAGTTTCTCGCCTTTTGGCAACTTCTGATACTAGCAGCTTATCTTCTACATGAAGTAGCTGTGCGCATTCTTTGATATAGACGTCTCTGACAATTGCTTCAGGGATGACAGAAATACTTTGCACCAGATTACCAATCAGTTCCGCACGCTTGATGGGATCTTTTCCTGCATCCTCCAGTAGCAAGTTCGTTTTGAAGCGGATAAAGTCCGTTTCATGTTCCGAGATAAAAGTCTGAAATTCCGTTGAGTTGTGCTTGCGGGCAAAAGAGTCCGGGTCGTCCCCATCGGGAAGAAGACAGACTTTGATATTCATACCTTCCTCCAATAACATGTCAATTCCCCGGATAGAAGCCTTGATACCTGCTGCGTCGCCGTCGTAAAGCACAGTCATGTTGTTGGTAAACCGGTGAATCATACGGATTTGTCCCGGTGTAAGGGCTGTTCCCGAGGAAGCAACCACATTCTCTATGCCGGATTGATGCATGGAGATTACGTCCGTGTAGCCTTCAACCAAAAAGCAACGGTCTTGTTTTACAATAGCCTGTTTGGCAAAATATATACCGTATAACTCGTTACTTTTGTGGTAAATTTCCGATTCGGGCGAATTGACGTATTTGACTTTAACCCCTTTCGTTGCACTGGCAAGTACACGTCCGCCAAAAGCCACCACTTTGCCGGAAAGCGTATGTACAGGGAAAATAACACGTCCCCAAAAACGATCCCGTAACCGGTGGTCGTCCGTTTCGTAGCAAAGTCCTGTTTTTACCAAGTACTCTTTCTTATATCCTTTTTGGATTGCTTCTTTGGCGAATGCATCGTGGGCTTCAGTGCAGTAACCTAATTGGAATTTCTCAATGATGTCGTCGCGAAAGCCACGGTTGCGGAAATAGGCCATACCGATGCTACGCCCGTCTACATGATTTTTTAGTATATTCTGGAAATAGTCGCGTGCAAAGTTATTAACGATAAACAGACTTTCGCGTTCGCTTTGCACAAACTTCTCTTCATCGCTTAATTCCCGCTCCTTGATTTCAATATTATATTTCTTGGCAAGGTACTTCAATGCTTCCGGATAAGACATCTGCTCGTGTTCCATAATGAAATGCACGGCATTTCCACCTTTTCCACAAGCAAAACATTTGCATAATCCTTTAGCAGGAGAGACATAAAAAGAAGGGGTTTTATCACTGTGGAACGGACATAAACCGACATAATTGACACCACGTTTGCGCAGGGTGACAAAATCCGAAACGACATCCATAATTTGTGCCGCGTCCAATATCCGGTCTATGGTAACTTGATCTATCATTCTTTCTCCTGTGAATCCGTTTTTGCGGATACAAAGGTACACATAAAAAAATCCCCTGCAAAGAACTTTTTTGCAGGGGATCGTTAAATCTTGGCACCGGTATTGATTATTTAATCTTTTCCCGGATCTTCGTCAGATACTTTTTCATACCTTCCGCATCCTTGTTTTCGATGATTTCGAGAAGGTTTTTCAACTCTGTCCGGATATTAGTCACTTGTCCCGGAGTGCGTGGGTTGAACAGTATTTCCTGAAGCAGGTAATCATCTTCGCTTAGCAGCCCTTTGGCGATTGCCATGTGCTTTTTGAACGTAGTTCCCGGGGCTTCCTGATGTTTCATTACGGCAGCAAATACGAACGTCGATACGAACGGAATAGAAAGCGAGTAGGCTACTGTTTCGTCGTGCTCATCAAATGTATATTCGAAGATGTTCAACCGTAATGTCTGGTAGAGGTCTTTGAAGAATATTTTTCCCAGGTGGTCGCCTTCACTGATGATGATGGCATTTTCGCTGCTTAGATTGCTAAGACTTGCGAAAGTCGGGCCAAACATAGGGTGACTGGAAACGTAGCGGAAACCACTTTCTTCATAGAACTTCTTCAATCCTGTTTTTACAGAGGCAATGTCACTAATGATACAGTCTTTCGGTAATACAGGCAGTATTTTGCGAAAGGCATCCAACGTGTACTTCACTGTAACAGCATTAATAACCAGTTCCGGTTCAAATTCCTTAATCTCCTCCAATGTAGTGAAACGATACGTGTTATAGACGAAACGCAACTGGTGCGGGTTGACGTCGAACACGGCCGTCTCGTGTTGAAAGCTCAAAATATCAGTAAAGAAGGAGCCCATTTTACCAGCTCCAAGGATTAATATTCTCATAATGTTTATTATTTAGTAGTCAAGTAGTAAGTAGTAGATACTACTTGACTACTCTAACTACTTATTAATAATTTCCATCTGTTGACGAACTGATTCTTCGTGGATGGCTTCGAAAATCTTCTTCATAAACTCGCTGTCCATACCGCATTGTTCGCCCTGCGCGCCACGTTTTTCCAGAATCTCATTGTAACGTCCGGCTTGAAGGACTGTGATTCCGTGCTCTTTTTTGTAAGTACCGATTTCACGTGCCACACGCATTCTTTTTGCTAATTCCTGAATGATATTGTCGTCACATTCGTCAATCTGTTTACGGAGCTGTGCCAGACTTTCGGTAGACTGTGTTTCCGTACGGATTACCAACAGATTGAGGATATAGTCGAGTACGTCCGGAGTAACTTGTTGAGAAGCATCGCTCCATGCGCAATCCGGGTTGCAGTGGCTTTCTACAATCAGACCGTCGAAATTCAAGTCCATAGCCTGTTGGCAAAGCGGTGCTACCAACTCACGTTTTCCACCGATATGGCTCGGATCACAGAAAATCGGAAGATTAGGGATACGGCGGCGTAGTTCGATAGGAATATGCCATTGGGGAAGATTTCGATAGATCTTTTTGTCATAACTGCTGAAACCTCGGTGGATAGCACCCAGACGCTTCAAACCAGCGTTGTTGATACGTTCCAGTGCTCCGATCCATAATTCGAGATCCGGGTTCACCGGGTTCTTAACCAATACAGGGATATCAACCCCTTTCAGTGCGTCAGCGATTTCCTGTACGGCGAAAGGATTGGCAGTGGTGCGTGCACCTACCCAAAGAATATCGATTCCCGCTTTCAGACATTCGTAAACGTGTTTGGCTGTTGCTACCTCCGTAGAAACATACATTCCAGTTTCTTTCTTCACCTCTTTCAACCAGGCAAGACCTTCTACACCGATACCTTCGAAACCTCCCGGTTTGGTACGCGGCTTCCAGATTCCGGCACGGTATATTTTTTGTCCTTTAGCAGCCAGTTGTTTGGCTGTATCCATTACTTGTTCTTCCGTCTCTGCGCTACACGGGCCGGCAATGACAATCGGTCTTTTAGCTTCAACGCCCGGTAATAAAATTGATTCGAGTTCCATATTCTTATTTGTTTTTATTCTTTTAATAACTTGTTTTCATTGAAATTGTTCTGTCTCATTCTACTGTCGTTCTCTCTTTGGGAGAGGTTAGATTCTTTTAATTCTTTCCAGAGCTTCTGCCAGCTTATTGTCCTTGCAACAAAGTGAGATACGGATATACCTTGCTCCGTTACTGCCGAAGATAAATCCCGGAGTGATAAACACTCTTGCTTCATGCAGCACCTTTTCTGTCAGTTCCTCTACATCTTTGCAGGAAGCGGGAATCTTTCCCCAAAGGAACATACCCACCTGGTTTTTCGTCGTAGGTACACCCCAGTGTTTTCATAATCTCACCGGCGAGGTGACGACGGTTGCGGTAATTCTCGTTATTGCCTTCATACCAGTCCGCTTCGGCTTCAAGAGCAGTTGCTGCAGCCAGTTGCATAGCACGGAACATACCACTGTCGATATTACTTTTCACTTTCAGTATCCATTGCACGAATTCCGCGTTTGACGCCAGCATGCCGATACGCCAGCCGGGCATATTGTGGCTCTTGCTCATAGAGTTAAACTCGATGCAACAGTCTTTGGCTCCCGGTACGCTGAGAATACTGATCGGCTTTTCGTTCAGGATAAAGCTGTACGGATTATCATTCACAATTACGATATTCTTACGACGGGCAAAGTCAACGAGACGTTCATAGATTTCCGGAGTTGCATTGGCTCCCGTCGGCATGTTGGGATAATTGGTCCACATCAGTTTTACACGGCTAAGATCCATTTTTTCCAGTGCCTCGAAGTCAGGCATCCAGCCATCCTCTTCTTTCAGGTCGTAGTTGATAACTTCCGCTCCGAGTATTTTACTCAAAGAAGTATAGGTAGGGTATCCCGGATTCGGGACTAGCACCTGCTCACCCGGATTGACGAATGCCAGCGTAACATGGAGAATTCCTTCTTTAGAGCCGATTAAAGGCTGTATCTCCGTATTCGGATTCAGTTCCACTCCATACCAGCGTTGATACCAGGCAGCAAAGCCTTTGCGCAGTTCGGGGATACCTACATACGGTTGGTAACCGTGTCCGTTGGGATCGTGAGCATTGTTGCACAATGTTTCGATGGTTTCCCTTGAGGGAGGCATATCAGGGCTTCCGATACCCAGACTGATAACGTCTTTTCCTTCTGCATTCATTTGTGCTACCTCTTTTAGCTTCTTTGAGAAGTAGTATTCGCTAACACTTGCCAATCTGTCGGCAGGAGCGATTTTATACGTTTGACTTTCCTTCTGCATATTCGCCTAATAATTTAAGTTCTTTGGTTAATGGAGTGATTGCAGCAATAGACTGCTTGTATCTTAGATAATCGTTGAAAGCTACATCTACGTAAAACTGGTATTCCCATTCCCGTCCGATGATAGGCAACGATTGAATTTTTGTCAGATTGATATTATAGAACGATAGAATGGATAAAACCTGTGACAGGCTGCCTTCCGTATGTGGAAGAGTGAATACGATACTTGCCTTGTTGGTTGCATTGGCATGATGTTGACGGAGTTCGTCTACTTGCCAGGGATCGGCAACAACCAGAAAACGGGTGAAGTTGTGCTTGTTTGTTTCAATACCTTCCTGAAGGACTTTCATACCGTAACGTTCAGCTGCTGCTTTGGAGCAGATGGCAGCGTGTCCTTTCAGATTTTCATTCTTGATGATTTCTGCGCTGCGGGCCGTATCTTCACCTTCCACCACTTTCAACTGCGGATGTTGATTCAGAAATTCGCGACATTGCATCAGGGCGATAGGGTGGGAGTTGACTTCTGTCAGATCTTCCCAGTTCTCATCGGGGAGACAGACAAAACTGTGCGAGATGCGCAGTTTGTATTCACCGATAATCTGTGTGCCGCTTTGTCTCAACAATTCATTGTTGTGCAACAAACTTCCCGCAATCGTATTCTCGATGGCTAGCATTCCGATAACCTGGCTGTCTTTCCGTATCGAAGTAAACACGTCTTCGAAGTTGGCACAACAGATTAACTCTATTTCTTCTCCCTCGAAGTACTTGTGTGCGGCGATATCGTGATATGAGCCGAGTGTTCCTTGAATTGCTATCTTTTTCATTGTTCTAAATGTATTATATAAAAAAATCCCGCATCCATATTGGAGCGGGATTCATATGATTGATTTCTCTATTCAGTCCTTAAGCATCATGTCACTTGATACATACAAACTCCCGCTCTACTTTGTTGCTAAAGTAAAAGTAAAAAAAGAAGTAATATGCATAAGAAAATGATTTCATACGAATCTTTGTTTCTGCTTTGGTTTTCTAATTCTGGGGCAAAAGTAATAATTTTCTGTTAGATGCAAACAAAAAAGCGATACTTTTTTTGTTTTCTTGCCTAAAATAGATGAAAAGGATACTTAAAAGATGCCGGGAAGTGCTTCAGGCTTTGGTCCCAGGTTCTTGAATTCTCCGTTCAGACCAGCTTCCTCTTTCGGATTCAATTCCAGAGATTTCTTCATGTCCTCTACCGAACCGTCCTTATCACCATTCAGTAATTTAGCACGTCCGCGTTCTTTGTAGGCTTCGGCAAAGTTCGGATTCAGCTCGATGGCTTCATCAAACAGGCCGATAGCTTCCGTCAGTTTTTTCTGGTTGATATAAAGTTGCCCTAAATAAAGGTATGCCTGTTCGTTGAACGGGTTTATTTCCGTCACCAGTTTGTAGTCCTCTTCTGCCTCTTCGTCCTTGCCGTCTGCTTCTTTCACTTTTCCGCGCAGGAGCATGGCTGTCTCTTCTTCCGGATTCTGGGCGAGCACAGCATCTATATCTTCCATCATATCTTTATACTGTTTCAGGTTCATCAATGCTTCCGCACGTAATAGGCGAGCTTCAATGAAATCATCTTTCAAAGTGATTGCTTTGGTGAGATGGGCAATAGTCATCAGGTCGTCATCCTGTCCCTTGCGGGCCTTCCCTAACAGATAATGAGCCACGGCATTTCCTTCTTCGATGGCAATCGCTTTATTGGCAGCTTCTTCCATTGCCTGATAATCTTCTTGGATGAAGCATACATTGGCCAGTGTCAGGAAAGTACTTGTGACATCAGGTTCCATAGCAGCCATCTTTTCCAATAATTCGCGGGCCTTTGCCGTTTCCCCCATCTGGATATAGAGTTGGCTAAGATAGCCCATTGTTTCAAACTCTTCCTTGATGGCAAGAGCTTCAATAAAACATTTTACTGCATAATCCGGACGTCCCATGCGTTGCGCACGTAAACCGTCGTATTTGAAGATCTCGAAATTTTTCTGATCGTTTTTCTGTTTTTCACTTTCCGGAGTTTCCGACTTACCGGAGAAGAAAGATTTAAAAAAGTTCGGCATGGTGTGTTATTTTTGAGTTACCTTGCAAAGGTAGTAACTTATTTTGAAATATGTATCATTCCATCCTGCATCTTCCATTCACCTTCCTCCAATAAATATTGGATGACTTCGCTGATGCTCTCTTTCTCCGCTTCTATCTTATCGGCTATTTCTACCGGTGTCAGCGGTTTCTGGGTAAGTAATTCTGATATTTTCTTTTTCAGTTCCTCGAAATCGAAAGAATTCTCGGTCAGGGCACCAGTTGCACGGTGACTAAGACAAACATCGCATTGTCCGCAGTTGTGCTCGTTCTTCTCTCCGAAGTAACGGAGCAGCATCCGGCTCCGGCACACATTCTCCGAAGTGACATACTCTTCCATCGCTTTGATGCGGGCTTCATACCGGGCTTTGCGTTCTTCGTAGACGGAAGGAGGAATATGCACAAAACGAAGTTCCTGCCGTTCGCGGGTGTATATAATATAAGGTGTCTTTTTGTGCGGGATGTAATCCACGATGCGACGTTTGGTAAGCGTGACCAGTATATTGTAAATTTGTTCACGGGTCAGTCCGGTACGTATGGACAGGGTTGCTTCGCTGATATAGGCATAGTCGGTGAATACTCCGGTGTAAGAGCGGAGAATCATCTGTATCAGAGCTTCCGCTTCCGTTCCCATTTCCCGCAATTTGTATAGTTCGTCCCGGCGAATCGTGAAAAGAATACGGGAGGCATTATCCTGTTCGTCCGTATATTCCAGATAACCGGCTTGAGTCAGTATTTTCAGTGCACTGTCCACCGGAACCGGGAAGTATTTGAACTTCCGGCAAAACTCTTCCAGATTAAATTCGCGGACACATTGGAAACCGTCGCCCATTGCCATCTGATAGTAATACTGCAGATGTTCGTAGACATTGAGAATATACTCTTTGTCGGGAAAAGTATCCACAACGCGCCTGTGCAGCGTCGTTCTGTCCGTTTTGGTGTATAAGATCACAGCATACGCTTTTTCACCGTCTCTTCCTGCACGACCGGCCTCCTGGAAGTAAGCTTCGAGAGAGTCGGGGAGATCGAGATGCAATACGATGCGCACGTCGGGTTTATCAATCCCCATTCCAAAGGCGTTTGTCGCTACCATTACACGAACTTCTCCGCTTTGCCAGCGTTTTTGCCGGAGGTCTTTTACGGCATTATCCAGTCCGGCGTGATAGAAGTCGGCGGTAATATCTTCGTTTACCAGTAACTCGGTGATTTCTTTGGTGCGTCGTCTGTTGCGGACATAGATAATGGCACTGCCGGGTATCTTTCGTAAGATATGCAACAGCTCTTGAGTTTTGTTATCCGTTTGCCGGACGATATATGCCAGGTTTTTCCGTTCGAAACTCATGCGGAAAACATTCTCTTCACGGAACTCCAAACGGGCTTGAATATCCTTCACTACTTCCGGAGTGGCGGTGGCTGTAAGTGCCAGTACCGGAATTCCCGGTAGCAATGTCCGTATTTCGGCAATTTTCAGGTAAGCAGGGCGGAAGTCGTATCCCCATTGTGAGATACAGTGGCTTTCGTCTACCGTAATCATGGAGACTTTCATCGAACGCAGTTTGGTACGGAATATTTCCGTATCCAGACGTTCCGGAGAAATATAGAGGAATTTATAATTACCGAAGATGCAATTTTCAAGAGCAGTGAGAATCTCCTGCCGTGTCATGCCTGAATAGACGGCAAGCGCCTTGATGCCGCGTTTACGCAGGTTTTGCACCTGATCTTTCATCAGGGCGATGAGAGGAGTAATGACAATGCAAATCCCTTCCTGGGCGAGAGCAGGCACTTGAAAAGTGATGGACTTACCGCCTCCGGTCGGCATAAGTCCCAGTGTATCTTTGCCTTCGCCGATACTGGTGATGATCTCCTCCTGCAAGTCGCGGAAGGAGTCATATCCCCAGTATTGTTTTAATATCTCCTGATACTTATTCAATCGGCTTTATATCCTCGATTTGAAGTTGTACTTCACCACGCTTGTGCGTGTTTTCTTCAATGGTGTAACAGATGTCGAACGAGCGTTTCGTTTTGATATAACGTACGTGTGAGCTCTGTCCGAACGCGATACCGTTCATTACATTATTCGATTTATTATCGACCAGTTCGAGTTTGATATGTTCCTGATCGCGTCCCACCACTTTACTTGTTCCGTAATCATAAACATGGTGAGTGCAGAAAATAGGTTTCGTGTTATCAGGACCGAAAGGATTAAACTTTTTCAGGTCGTTGAAGAACTTTGACGAAATATCCCTGAAATCAATTTCAGCATCAATTTCGATCACAGCACTGGTTTGTTCCGGCAAGATATGCTGTGAAACGTATTCTTCGAACCGTTTGGTAAAGGCATTCACGTTTTCCACTTTCATCGACAGTCCGGCGGCGTATGTATGTCCCCCGAAGTTTTCCAGCAGGTCGCGGCAATGCTCGATTGCTTTATATACATCGAAGCCGGAAACTGAACGTGCGGAACCTGTTGCCATATCATCCGTCCGGGTCAGTACCACGGCAGGGCGGTAGTACACTTCTGTCAGACGGGAAGCTACGATGCCGATCACGCCTTTGTGCCATTCTTCGTTGTAGAGCACGATGGAGCGGCGATCCGCTAATCCTTCCAGATTGGCAACGATGTTGTTTGCCTCTTCCGTCATACTCTTGTCGAGGTCTTTCCGGGTTTCGTTGTACTGGTTGATTTGTCCGGCTTTCTCAAGTGCTACCGAGAAATCTTTTTCCGTCAGCAGGTCTACGGCTTCTTTTCCGTTCTGGATACGACCCGACGCATTGATGCGCGGTCCGATTTTAAACACAATATCGCTGACGGTGATTTCCTTTTCAGAAAGTCCGCATACGTCGATAATGGCCTTCATGCCGACGCTTGGATTGCTGTTCAGTTGCTTCAGACCGTGGTAGGCGAGGATACGGTTTTCACCCATAATCGGAACGATGTCCGATGCAATACTCACAGCTACAATATCCAGCAAAGGAATCAGGTGGTGGAACTCGATACCGTTACTGATAGCGAATGCCTGCATAAACTTAAAACCGACTCCACAACCGGAAAGGTGAGTGTACGGATACGTGTTGTCCAGGCGTTTGGCATTCAGAATAGCTACGGCAGGCGGAAGCACATCATCCGGTACATGATGATCGCAGATGATGAAATCAATCCCTTTCTCTTTGGCATAAGTGATTTCTTCTACTGCTTTAATTCCACAATCGAGTACAATAATCAGTCCTACACCGGTCTCTGCGGCATAGTCCACTCCTTTTTTAGAAATGCCATACCCTTCATTGTATCGGTCGGGTATGTAATAGTCAATGTTCGAATAGAACTGTTGAATAAACTTGTAGACCAATGCTACGGCAGTAGTACCGTCTACGTCATAATCTCCATAAATTAGAATACGTTCTTTCTTTCCCATCGCCCTGTTCAGACGTTCCACTGCAATATCCATATCCTTCATCAGGAACGGATCATGCAGGTCGGGCAATTGCGGGCGGAAAAACTTCTTGGCATCTCCTGCCTTCGTTATTCCCCGCTGCACCAAAAGTTGTCCAAGTATCGGGCTAATGCCTAATTCCTGGGCCAATGTCTGGCTTGTCTCTGCCTGTTCGGGTGTAATGGGTTGATAATTCCATTTGTGATTCATTTTATATATTGTTTTTTCTTTTTCTGTTCTCAAGGGTTGAAAAGGCACTTCTTTCCAACAAGGGGTAAAAGTACGAAAAAAAGCGGAAGTGTATAGTAGATAAGACGAAAATATTTCAAGGCTGTAGAAAACAGAGGTTTGATAAAGGTAGCTTTTTTACTTGTGAAAGATATGGGATGCTGACAAGCAAGTGTGAAACTCTATTCTAACTAACTTGTCCTGTGGTCAGTTCTTTTTTTAGAAAGTCGTACACGTAACCGGCACTTTGGTAATAAAGTCCCGTAGTCGGATCACTCAAACGCTCAAAGGTGTCGGAATTGTAGTAGACTTCCATTGCTTGCGTCATATTATACTGCCATTCCTCCATGAGTATCCGTATGATTTCACTACTTAAATCTTCAATCATACATTCTATTTGTGTATTCGTCAGCTTCATAGTTTCTTTAGGTATGAAAGGGCATGTTCAGTGCCGAAGTAATATTGTATGGTCAACCCTTTGGCATATTTTAGTTCTTCAATCAATCTGCTCATTGAAATGTCTCCCATGCTGTAACGACGTAACTGATAGGTTACTCCGTCGTCGGCAATAGGACCAATGACTATATCGTAAGTGTGTGCAGGATGTGTATGGCTACGGTCGCGGTTGAGTAAAACGAACTGTGCCCATTCTTCACAGTAATCATCGAATATTTTTATTTGCAGATCTGAAGTCTTTATTATTTGATCTTCCAGTTCGAAGATGGTCACACATGGCTCTCCGGATTGTAATTGATCGGTTTTTTGTTTGGCTAAGGCATGTGCCTGTTCATAACCGGGAGAAAGATAAAATCCTTGGCCAAAGTCTTTGAAGGGCTTTGAACGAGATAGGTCCGGCTTGTCTATTTCCATATTTGAACCATGGTATAGCTTCATTACAGTTGTCCTCCATTTCTACGGCATACCATTGATAAAGCTTCAATAGAATCCTCGAAAGATTGTGTGTGCATTACTTCATAGTGTTTTTGTAAAAAAACAAGGCCTTTAAAACGATTCAAATAGTTGAATGCCTGTTTTTGCTTGATTTGATAAGTCGCTGCGAACTCTGCGATTAAAGCTACAGTAAAATTCAATTTGTTTTTCTCTATGCGAGACATCATGGTTCTCCTTTCTTCATTTGTATTACCTTCCGAAAACAAAGATAGGAAAAACTCTGCAATATCAAAAATAAGAAGCTATTAAAAGTTGACTTAAAGCTCTGTTGCTCACTCTGAATTAGATGCAGTCAGAAGATATGGATTATCTGGATAGTAAAAAAGGGAGGTAGAGAAAATGGAGCGAGCGGAAAGTTACAGGGATTTTTGGATGAATGGCGATTATTAACTAGCTTTAGCGGCCTAAATGATTCATTTCTCTATCTATGATAAAAAGAAACTTGTTAATTGCTATCTTGATTTTATGTTCTATCGGAACATTGAAAGGGCAAACCGCATCCGATTCTTTGGCAATCGTATCTGCCCAATGGAAGGTGGAAAGTCCTCAAAAAGGACTCATTTATAAGTATGCTTCTATCCCCCGATTGTATCAGGGACCCCAGTCTGTTAGTCTGATAGAAGTTGATCCCGGTGCGGGCTTGAAAGTTGATGTTGCCGTTTCGGATAAAATGAAAGAAACAAGTAAGATTGCTTCTGAATATAACGCCATTGCAGCCATTAATGGCTCCTATTTTGACATGAAACGGGGAAACTCGGTCTGTTTCCTGAAGACGGATCGCCAAGTTATTGATACAACGCTGCAGAGTGAGTTTAAACAGCGTGTCACAGGAGCCATTAGTGTGCGCAAAAGGGGAATGAAATTAATTCCTTGGAACAAACAGATAGAAAAGAATTATAAAGGCAAAGCAGGTACGATACTAGCTTCCGGTCCGTTAATGTTGAAAGACGGACAGGTTTGTGATTGGAACTCGTGTGAACCGAATTTTATCCGGACGAAGCACCCTCGTAGTGCTGTTGCTACTACTAAGGATGGAAAAGTCCTGTTGATAACGGTAGACGGGCGTTTTCCTGAACAAGCAGGAGGAGTGAATATTCCGGAATTGGCACATCTGATCCGGGTTTTAGGAGGTGAGGATGCATTAAATTTGGATGGAGGTGGATCTACTACTCTTTGGTTGTCCGGTGCATCGGATAATGGAGTCGTTAATTATCCTTGTGACAATGGGCGGTTTGACCATGCCGGAGAACGGAAAGTTCCTAATATTCTTTATATAACGCATCAATAACGTTTCCATTATTCTTCATTGTATTTAAGGTCTTTCAGTGCATAGATTAAGACTTTTCAGTGCAGAAACTAGTGACTTTTTATGCAGTCGGGTGGTCGTCCTGTTGTAACGGGACAATGGGCACTTTATAAAAAGACGAATGTCACCTTATAGGGTGACATTTATCATTCTATAAGGTGACTAGCTATCCTCAAAAGGATGAAAATTACTAAAGATACAAAATTAATTAGTGAAAAGCAATAGTAGGGTAAGAAATTTATCTGTATTGCAAACAGGCTTAGAATTCAAATCCGAATCTAGCTCCTACTCCATGTAACTCCCATGTATCATTCCAACTGTTATGATAATAATGCCCTCCATAGCTGTAACTATAATCTGTTGTGGCGTCATAATCTTGGAAGTTATACATCAAAGCTAAATTCAAGGCCTTTTTCCCTTTTAAAGAAAAACGTACTCCTACTCCTATTGAAGCATACGCTCCTTCTATGTCTCCTACAGCATATCCGGCTTTTACGTCGGCGAACGGAGTCACTTTTTTGTTGATGAAGTTAGCTCTGAAGTTAGCATAGATGGGGGCTGCATAAAGATCTGCATCGGTATAGTAGTTGAAAGCAACGCCACCACCTACAAAGAAATAATTGTTGAATTGATAACCATGTGTGGTTGATAATTCAATTTTAGAGGCATTGTAGTCGCTCACATCGCCAATATATGCAAAGTCTACGAAACCCTTATAGCCTTTTAATGTATTTCTTGCGGCTTTGCGGTCGTTGGTATCCTTACGATAACCTCTTGTGTACCGCTCTTCTTTTGTGATTTTAGTCACATCACTCATCTGACAGATGATGAGGCTGCCATCACCTGTTTTGATTTTTAAAGAGACATTGGGCACTTGTTCAATGATTACTCCTTTAATAATGCTGCCATTCTTTAAATACACTACTTCTGTGTAATTCTGTGCTGCGACATACGTACTGATACTTAATAATAAGGTCAGTACTAATAGTAGTTTTCTCATACTTGTATTTTTATTGTTTATAGTTTCTTGAGTGCGCTATAGATAGAGCCTGCCCAATAGTTGCGCAATCCGAAACCACGTGCCTTGCCGTCGGTAATCCATTCTTCAATGATTTCCTTTGTTTCGGTATTGAAGAATACGACTTCATACGTACCTCTATTGTTTGATTTGTCCAGGAACTGTGCGATAAACACCATACCTACTCCGGGTGTTTTCTGGATAGGCAATGCGTTGATGGCTGCTTTGATTTGCTCTTTACTAAGAGTATATTCTCTTTTAGCAGTCATTAGCTCGGTCAGGTCGATGTTTTCGTTCACCTGATTAACGGCATCCAGTGAAATCTCTGTCACTTCTTTTTTCAATTGTTTTCCTACGTTATACTTCTTAGCTTCTGTGATGAACAGTTCATTGATACGTCTGAAAGCATCTTTGAATTGTGCCGGTGATTCATCTGCACCGAAAATTTTTACTTGGGAGTAGTCTACCCCATAGAACTTAATAGACTGAATGTCTTTCAATGCACTCTTGCCTTGTCCGAAACAGAACAGGCTCGTGCTCAAGAATAAGAATAGAATAAGTTTTTTCATATACGTTAATGTTAAAGTGATATAGTTGGTTACTAACTTCCAAAAGTAGAAAATAATTATCGTAAATCAATGAATTTTATCGTTTTTCGACTCATTGGAGGCATTTGTATCTTGGCTATGTACTCTGCCGATTCAAAATTGATGCTTGGCGCCACTCTGACTTTCGAACGGAACAGATCTTTAATCTCTTTGGCAAAGGCTTCGCTACGGTTCTCGCTTCCGATACGAATCAGAATCTCATCCGTTCCCAATTCATTGGTATAAACTTCAATGATATAGTTTTTTACCGAAGGTATATTATCCAGAATGTCGAATAATGCAGGCGGATACAACGTCGTTCCTTTGTATTTAATCATTTGTCCTTTCCGGCCGAGGATGGAGCTTAGGCGGATGGTATTTCTCCCGCAACCACAGGGATCGGTGTGGTGGTAACAAATATCACCTGTTTTGAAACGGAGCAACGGCATACCTTTGACTCCGAGCGTCGTGATCGTCACTTCCCCTGCTTCTCCCTCTTCCACAGGACGATTGTTATCATCCAGAAACTCTACAATGATAAGTTCCGGTTGCAAATGCCCTCCGTGGAATTCATTACACTCGGTAAAGGACGACTGCATTTCGGTGGAGGCATAAGTGGAATACAACTGCAAGGCAGGCCATTTATCGTGTATTTTCTGTCCGAGCGTATTCAACTGGAATTCCTGATTGCGCAATGCTTCTCCGATACAGATGCACTTCTGCATGGAACAGGTATTATGGCTGATATGATTCTTTTCGGCAAACTCTATCAGTTTGATAAGGAAAGAAGGGACTACCATTCCCCAAGTCGGATGTATCCGGCGGATGGTATCCCATTGAAGTTCGGGGATGCCGTTGCCTACACGAATCACTCCCATGCCCAGTTCGCGGGCGCCCATATAATATGCCAAGCCTGCCATGAAACGGCGGTCGATGGTAGTCATCAATTGAAGAATATCTTGCTTGGTGCATCCGGTGGTGGTGAAAGATAAGTATTCGTTGTAAGAAAGACGGTCCAGGTCTTCAGAGGTGAGAACGAAAGTGACCGGATCTCCCAATGTGCCCGAAGTCGTCACATAGTCGATAATTTTCTCTTTGTCTACGCAGATGAAATCATCGTTATGGAGTTGCAGGTCCGTCTTGGTAGTGACGGGAATCTGTTGCAAGTCTTCAATCGTCTTTATTTGATTGATATCAATGTGATGTTCGGCAAACATCTGTTGATAGAACTTGGAATGTGCTTGCAGGTAGGCTAACGCTTTGGCTAACTGTTCTTCCTGATAGCTTTTGATATCTTCCGGTGAGCGGAACTGAATTTCAGGATTCTTTTCCATCTTTGGATTGTTTTTGAATTTTCTGTTGGATACGTTCTTTCTCTTGCAACTTGGGAATAGGTCTCTTCAATGCCTGTTGCCAGTATGCAATAGCTTGTTGAGGTTGCTGCATGCCCTCGTAGTAATCTCCTATTACTTCATATACATAGTATAGGGAAGGATTGGAGGCTTGGTATGTTTTTAAAACAGATTCTTCTATCTTTTCCTTTTTTCTGATTTTCTTCAATAAAAGCGGAGTCAGTTTCTTATACGTGAGAAGATGCTGGAACTCCGGTGTGTCGATGAATTTATCTTCCGGAATGGTCAGGTCGGAACTGTATATTTCGTGTTGCCAATCAATCGTGTCCTTGAATATCTTATTCAGGTCATAGGCTACGTATTTCCCACATTGCCAAGGAGAGGTCGATACCCACATCAGCCGTTTCTCCGGTTGGAAGATGACGGAATGATGGGCAATAAACTGATTGATGGCCATTTCGTTGGCCAGTCCCAGGTCTGTGTTTTGCAGGCCTTTGTGGTCACGCAGGATAGAGGCGGCTTTGGAGACATTGATCGGAAGATTCTCATTAATGAGTTCCGTTAATCGTGCAAAACGGTATGGGCTGTCGGAAGTGCGGATATTTTCCATGTTTCGTTCGTCCTTGCTGAATTCTTCCGATTGGTAATGGTTGGTGCAGATGAGCCGATTGGCTTCTTTTCCGGTGAAAAGCACAGTTTTCTCCGGAGATTTCTCGATAATCGCGGTCTTGCCGTCTTTGGCAGAACCTATCAATATGGATTCGGAGACGAATGTTTCCCGTTTTTGGGCGATGGCAAAGGCTTCATCAATAGTGGCTGCATATTGCAGAATCTCTCTGGTCAGGATGGAAATGGGGGTAGCGGAACCTGTCGGGACAGCAGATTTGGCAGCATTAATTGTCACGGTAAGACCTGTCTCGTTCATGCCGGATAACACTCCTATCATACCCGGCCATCCCACGGAAGCAAACCTGTATCCTTGCTCCGGTACATAAAAAGCCACCTGCTTGTTCTCTGCGAAGGCATCTCCTACGTAGAAATCGAAGTTACGTCCGATCAGCAGGGATGAATCTGCACTTTGTGTTCCCCAAGTGGCGAACGAACTGCATCCCACTAACATATAATCTTGCATGGCATGTCCCAGGTCGTGTGCCGAATGGTAATTCAACTGGCGTTCGTAAGGAGTGCCGATGAAGTCGTATTCATGCGTACATGATAGCGAGATTCCGTAGATCTCGTCGCGGTATTCTTCGAGGACGTTCTCACCCAGATTACGGTTGAATAATACAATGAAGAACCGGAGGAATTTCAGATAACTGTCTGAAGGAACAATCTCACGAATCTGATCCACGAACACTTTCTCTTGATAGTGGAGCAGGTCGGAAGACAGTTGCCCGATAGCTTCTCCTCTCTGGAAAGCATCCCCTTTCACAAATAATTCCCATAAGCCGCTGTCGCTGTGCCGGAGAAAGTTATCTCCATAATACCGGAGGTGGAGACTGTCTATATCAATCACTTTGTCTGTGGTCATGCTTTGCTCATGTTTGGGCGTTTGCATATCCGCAGAAAAGTAGAGATAGCTGATTCCGGCTATCAATAGAACGATGAGCGACAGGAAAAGGAAGCCCGTGTATTGGAGTGTCTTTTTGACTATTCTATGCATTTCCTACTTTTTTAGCCAGATATTCTTGTCCTACAAACTCCGCACAAGTCAGCATGGCAGTTAGTGTTACCCCTAATGCACCATGCACATTCAGGTTTTGCCCGGTGAAAAAGAGATTTCCCAAGCGGCTTCTTGTAGATACGAAACCAATTTGCGGACATTTATAATCTTTGATGATCCCATACGCGGAACCATCCACTGTTCCTGTATAGTCCCGATAGCTTAATGGAGTAGTGTCATACATCTCTTCTATGTTTTCTGAAAGGTCAATGCCATGTCCTCGGATGAAGCGGAGAATCTGTTCTGCTTTCTCCTTTTTGAAGGATTGGTAGTCTTCTCCCCGATGTTCGGGAGTCGTGTCCTTCCAGGCAGACAGTTCATCTATATACATAGGTGTCGGATGGAAATGACACTGGCATATTGACTGTCCTCGGAAGACGCTTGCATGGAAATCATACAGTTGGTGGTCCGTCCCGGATAGAGCAGTTTGTCATACCACACTTTATTGTTCGCATGCAGATACAGGTTGCGGTTCTGATAAGGAGTGCTTTTTTTCTTCATTACCAGGTAGAGCGTAAAAATGCCGTAGGTATTTTCCAACGAACGGATGCGGGAAATATAGGCATTCTTGATGCTACGGTTTTTATCCAGTATCTCCAATGTCCGTTGGGGATGCATATTGGAGATGACGAAGTCGCTTTCCAGTCGCTCTTCTCCATTGATGATAACCCCTTGTACCTTTTCGTTTTCAACAATGATGCGGGTTACCTCACTGTTGTTAAGCACTGTACCTCCGTTTTTCCGGATAACATTGATTAGCTCCAGACTGACTTGCATACTTCCGTCTACAAAACGGTAGGCGCCTTCAATATAGGAGTGATTAATCATGGCATGCTGGTAGAAAGTGGAGACATCTTTCAAACCTCCGTAGAGTAAAGCTGAACCTGCCAGTACATTTCGTAAGGCGGGGTCCGGAGTGATATCCGCAATCAGATGGGCGGCAGAGGTACAAAAGTATTTCATACCCTCCAAAGCGAGTGTGCCTTGTTTCAGGTGGTCTACGCTAATCAGGTTTCCGACAGCCTGAAGCTGTTCGGCATAGCATTTCAAGTTTTCTTTCTCATGCGGGAAGGAACGGCAGATGGTTTCAATAAACTGCGGGTATCCCATTGCATAATCGTATGTTTTTCCTTTATAGTAGATCGTATCAAAAGCAGCATCGTCCAAGCGTTTTATTTTCAGCTTGTCCATGATACCGAAATAGCGGAAATACTGGTTCATCACTTGACCCTCATCCAGGCTTCCTACATAATGAATACCCGTATCCAACAGATGCCCTTTTCGTTGGTAAGTCTGGAAGCATCCGCCGAATTGCGCATTTTCTTTTCTACTACGCATACGTTGAATCCTTCTTTGCTGAGAATTGCACCGCATTCCAGTCCGCCAACGCTTCCGATGATGATAATATCATATTTGCTCATACTAGTTCGGTTTTCTAAATATGTAAATGGTGTTTGATGTATATTTGTCATTAGGAATGATTTCGACAGCCATTCCACAGGCGACTGCTATTTCCCGTAATTGGGTTTCAGTGGTGAAATACAGCTCTCCGGTTGTCCGGTTGAAGTTGAAGATACGGGTGGATAGTAATTCCGTGAACCGGGTTAACCGGTGCTTGGAAGCGTTGGCTGAATTTCCGTCGCGTATGATAATCATTCCTTGTGAACGCAAGCGACCGGCACATTTCAACAATAGGGTTTGTTGATGTTCGTAGCTCATATAGTGAAGCATGTCGTTCAGGATAAAGACATCACTTTCCGGCAGGGGATATTCCAATGCATTGCCATGCTTGAACTGGAGATGCTCGTTGCGTAACCATCCGTGCTGCGCCAGCGCTATCTTGTCTTCATCGTAATCAATACCCAGGATTTCCCGGTCCTCGGAAAGCAGAGACAGCATATAGCATAACGGGCCGAAGCCGCAACCGATGTCTGTGATTTGCCCTTGGACGGGAATCAACCGGTTGAATAGCCGGTAATTCTTTTCCATCTTTACTTTAATACGGATATACCATTCTACGACGGGACCTTTATAGATATAGTTCTGGATAAGAGCTTCGTAGAACGCCGGATTGTCCGTCGTGTTCTGTTCACGGCAGATACGGGCATAAACCTCTTTCATGTAAGCGGATATGCGTTTGGTACGCTCCTGATAAGTACTTCCGAAAGACAGATCGTCTAGTGGTATACGGGGAAGTATTTCTGTATAGATGATTCCTTTCCGGATATTGAAAGGCTGTGCTTTGGCAATGATTTTGTTATTACCGTAAAGCAGGATCGGCAGAATATCCAGTTTCAATGCTTCTGCCAGATAGAATGCTCCTTTGTGGAAACGTTTCATCTTTCCGTTATAGGTACGTGTGCCTTCCGGGAAAATGGCGATGGAGTAGCCCTCCTTCACTTTTTTCCGCATCCGTTCCATATATTGCTCGTATCTTTCGCCTATGTAATAGAAGTCGGCATACCGGATGATGGCTCCGAAGAAAGGAGAGTGCCATACCCAATGGTTGGTTACCATCAGGATTTTAGATGAAAGAGACAGCAATACCAGAATGTCGATGAACGACTGGTGGTTGGCAATGATAATTGCCGGATGCCGGAAGCGTTCGTTGGCTTTGTTGATATGTTCTTTTTTGACGGCGGTGGCCAGTAGCAAAATTCCTTTGCAGGTGATTTGTATCAGGCGGCACACCAAACGCTGCTTGCTGCTTTTGCGCACAGGCACCGGATAAAGCAGGATAATCAATATACGGAGGACGATGCAGCCGATAAAGAAAAGCAGGAAAAGTATCACCGTACGCATCAATCCGATAACCGTATAAGGCGGTAATCCTTTGGAAGCGGGGCCTGCGATGAAGAACCGGAAAATGAGTGGCTGAATGGTATAAGCCACCAGTACCACTGCTATCATACCCAGAATGGAAATCAGGGAAATGGATTGCAAAGCCGGGTGTTTGGCAAACACAAGTGCTCCCATACCGACCACTGTGGTGAAGGCGGAGAAGAAGATGGCTGTTTTATGGGAATTCAACACCTTCTGACCTGTACGGTATTTGTTTTGTAGCCCGTCCATAATGAAGATACTGAAGTCATCTCCAATGCCAAAGATAAAGGTGGACAGGATGATGTTGATAATATTGAACTCAATCCCCAGAATTCCCATCAATCCCAAGATGATTACCCAGCTGATTAGCATTGGGAGAAAGCTCATCAGGGTAAGTTCGATACGTCCGTAGGAGAACCATAGTGCAAAGAATATGAGGAAAGAAGAGATGTACAGAATCAGGTAAAAGTCGTCATTGATGGCCGATACCCATTTGTTGGCAAAATAGGAACGGTCGAAGATGACTACATTCGGGTCTTTATTAAAGTTCTGGTACACAGCTTCCTTATTCGGTTCGCTGATCCGTATCTGGCTGATAAGCATGGTGATGGAATCGGCAGAGGTTTGCCATTCATTCAATAGCTTGCCGGATAAATCGTCTTCTTGCGCGGTGTAATGATATTCACCGAAAGGCTGGTTCATCCATTGATAAAAAGGTTCGAAGCTTCCCGGGCGGAAACGATATTCGGCGGCAACTGTTTCCAACTGTTCACGGACTTGTTGCTGTTTTTCATCCGTCCAGTAATCTTTCCATTTCTTCAGGCGTTTTTGCTGCTCTTGCGGAGAGATCAGAAACTGTGAGGCGGAGGCATACTCTTTGATGAGTCCCTGCTCTTTCAGTGCCGATAACTTCTGATTGGTCGTTGCATAAATTTCGGTAGCCTGATTCATGTCTTTGCCCACACTGACAAAAAGCACGGTCTTTTCGTCGTTGTCGAAGAGTTGCAGTAATTTTTCTTCCGATTGTTGGAGATGGCGGGGCTCATAGTTGAGACTCATCATATCGTTGTTGAAGCCTACCTTTTGCGAAGTAAACAAACAGATCACTGTAATGAGGAGGATGCCGCCTACCAGCCATTTATTCTTTTCGTAAGAATAAGCATTTATTTTCTCGATGATGCGTAGTATGCGTCCCTGTTTGACGTCTGCCTGTCCTTTCAGAAAATGAGGCAGGTAAATGAGACAGAAGAGGGTGGTGCCCACCAATGCCAGAGAGGCAAACAATCCGAAGTCGCGTAACAGATCGGAACTGGTGAATATCAATCCCAGAAATGCGCCGATAGTGGTGAAACTACCTACCGTAAGCGGATAGGCTATCTCTTTAATAAGTTGTTGAACGGTGGAAACATGGTTCTGGTGTGCCAGCATGTGAATGGAATAGCTTAGTGCAATACCCATCACTGCCGAACCAGCTCCCACTGCAATGGCGGAGATACTTCCTTTGATAAAGAAAATGAGAAACAGGGCAAATAATCCTCCGAACAGTACTGGAGTAATAATCAACGGTATCGATCTCTTTCGTTTAAAAACGAGTGAGATGAATACAATGATGATAAGCAGTGCCAGAGAGGAGGTCAGGATGGTATCTTTCTTAATCTGACGGGCGTTGTAGACTCCCACGGAGGGACCGCCGAAGTATTCAGCTCGAATGGTAGGAGATTCTCCCTGTACGTGCTTGAGCTCTTCTTCGAGTATCTTTATCAGTTCGTCGTTCTTTCCGGTGCTGCCTGTACTGAATACCGGGGTAATGAACATAAGTAAGGTGGAACCGTCTTTGGAGAAGATATGTTCGTCATAAATCTCGTAGTTGGCTTCCAACTGAAAATCTTGCAAATGTTTCGGGTTTCGCTTCCCAGTCCGAGCGGGTCCCGGAGAATATAGCTTCTTAATGCAATTCCGGCAGGAGAGAGGAGATTGGTATAATTCTTTTGCATGACAGCCTGTATCCCTTTATCCGTCAGTAAGGAATCGAAGCGTTGATAGTCCGTATCTGTCAGGAAAAGCGGAAGATGTTCATAAACGAAGTCTGTGGCTCCTTGGATGAGGCTTTGGTCTACCTGTGCGAGAATTCCTTTAATCAGTTTTCCTCCGGCTTTTTCAGTCAGGGTTTGTTGCAGTTGTCCGGCTGCTTCTATCAGGGAGTCGGGTTCTACGCGGTGGCAGGTATCTGCCGAGGATAACATAATGATAATCTTATCCTTAATCTTGAGATTGTCGAATACTTTGATTGTGTTCTGGGAATCTTTAGTGTCGGGGAAAAATTGTGTGATGTTCTCTTCGAACCTTACTTGCAGGGCAAAGAATCCCATTAACAGGACACAACTGATGAGTGACAAATAGAACAGAATCTTGTGCCTCTCGAAATAATCATATAGTCCGATAAAAGAACTGGGTCATATCTTTTTTTTCCTACACGCCGTGAGCAGAATGAACGCGATGGTTCCTGCCAGTATGCTGCAACCGACTGCAAAGATAACACTTCCTATCAAATATTGCTCTATGACCGATTTTACATTTTCAAAGGATAGTTCGTTTAAATGCAGATTGACAGGATCTCCCAGCACTTTGCAACCGGTTACGTAACTGCCGTACAGCAAAAATGGAATCATCGGAGGGATACTGATATTGGCTGCTACAATAGCTATGACTTTATTCAGTCTGAACAGATGCGCCAGAAATAACGTGATTAGCATTTGATATCCCCATACCGGAACGATCCCCATGAATACGCCGAGTGTGATGGCAGCCGTGATCCGCAGATTAGATTCGGGGGAGTGGGTGACATGATCCGAGAAAAACTGCTTGCAGTTCTTCCAGGTCAGTTTACGGAAGAAGTTTCGGGGGATGATCCAAAGGAAAGTGACGAGCACCAGTACTGTGTTCAGGATACTGATACGGGTGAAATCGCGAAACGGTCGGAAATGAGAAACCCGTTCTTCCTGTGGCGGATAATAAACATGTACCGGAATGTTTTTAACGGTAATGCCTCCCCAGGCTGCAAAGACAAGTGCTTCCAGCTCAAATTCGTATTTGGCGGTGTAATACCACTTGTCCACATTCATTCGTTGGATGGGGTACAGGCGGTAGCCGGATTGAGTATCTTGCAGTTTGATACCTGTTTCGAGGGTAAACCAGAAGTTGGAAAACTTATTGGCAAATGTATTCTTTCCCGGCATGTTGTCCGAGGCGAGGTTACGGGCACCTACCAATAATGTGTCCGGTTCCTTTCTATGGATTCGATCAATGCAGGGATATCCGAAGCGAAATGCTGTCCGTCAGAATCAATGGTGATAGCATACCGGAATCCTTGCTTTTTGGCAAAGGATAGTCCATGTCTCAAAGCTACTCCTTTTCCTTGATTGACAGGGTGGGTGATGGTATGTAAGTTAGATTCCCGGCTAAGTATTTCGGCTGTTTCATCTGTAGAACCGTCGTTGACAACAAGGATATCGGGGGCGTAGAAACGTACACTTTCTATGACGTCCGCCAGTGTCTTTCCATTGTTGTAACTTGGGATGATAACGATGATCCCTAATTGTTTCAACTTCTCGTGCCAATAGGCTGTACTTATTTGTTCCTTCATACTGTCGGGGTAAGTGCAGCTTTTAGTTTGATGAAACATTCGTTCTTTACGGTATTTTCTTCTACAGTGCTCTCTTTCACTGTACTCTTTTTTACAGCATCCTTCTTTACAGTCCCTTCCGCTTGCAGCTGAAGTGTACTTTCTTCTGTCTCTTTAAAAGTCAGTGCCACCGAAATGTGCGGTGTTTCTATAGGATTGATAGCCGAAAGAAACTTGCAGGAAGACACTTGTGTTACTTGCAATTTTTGCTGGCGAATGTCTTCTACACATTCCTTGATAAGTTGTAACAGGCAAACTCCCGGAACTACCGGATGTCCGGGGAAATGTCCCTGATAAACAGGATGCCCGGGATTCAACTTTACTTGGATAGTCCAGATCGTTGAGTCCGATGATTCGGAGGAAAGGATGGTATAGAAGTTATCAAGTAGCATATATTAAATCTCTTTAGATAGTTTGTCCAGACGGATCGTTAACCGAATCCACGGATGTTTGATTTTTATTTGTGCGGGATCGCCCGGAGTATTGCCAGTGATGTAGACCACTGACTTTCCAAAGCCTTTTCCACTGGTTCTTTTTTCAGTAGCACTGTCTTTAGTCGTTTTCACACGAATATCTTTCCCACTTAAGAACAGACGTCTGAAATCCATCTCCAGAAGTTTCAGCACCTTTTCCTTTTTCATGGGTTCAATGCAACTGTTGACAGTAAACTGATCGTTGCGAAGAGAAAAATCGAAAAGGCTTAGTCCGAAGTAGGTAGACGCTACGATCCGGATTTCGTTATCAGGCATACGGCGTACTATTAGCATACCGCTCATGTGATGTTTCATGAAATCCAGTTGGATATTGTATTTTTGCGAGCTTTCTCCTTGTGTTAGTTCGATAGCGGGGAGCACAGTACTTCCTTCCCCGCTCATCCGTGGAGAGCAGGAAGTCTGGATCTGTATCCATAAGAACAGCAGAACCATCAGACTAACGAATCGCAAACTTCGTCTCATTCTTCAGGGAGTTGAACTTTTTATTATAGAATTCGTATTCTGTATAGTTTGTGGCTGTTTCGGACAGACGGAGTTTGTGTACCGACATATCTTTCTTGTCCAGATAGATTTCTATACCGGCAATATAGGCTTGTACCGCTTTGTTGGTCGGTTTTATTTTAACCAGATAGTATCGTGCGTCTTCAAAATACTCCAGCAGGTAGTTGGACGACATTTTAGACAGGTCGCCTATCATACACGCGGTCAGCATATCCTGCATCTGTGCCATCATTTTGTTCGAACTAAGATTCATGATACTTTTCTTGCCATCCGAAACGATTTTGAGCTTACTGCCGTTTATCACGATGAGATAATCCATCGGGCGGAAATATTCCATGCAGATTTTATGGGTCTTCTGGTAGTAGAACTTCCCTTTGGAAGTAACCTTCTCATCGAATACATCGAGATATTTCACTTGGGTGAAATCGCTTTCGATGGACTCTACGGTTTGCGCCTCCTTTGCCAGGCGGCTTTCAAACTCTGTCTTTTGCGCCATCTTTTTCATGCTCTGGGCATGGATAGAGGCTATTGACAAGAAGAAAAGCGATAAATATATTAATAAAGTTCTCATACCTTTTTTTATTTTATGCCAATAGTTTGTCCGGACGGACAACGGTATATCCTTGTTCTTTCAGCAAATCCAAGATTTGTTTCACTAGCTGGTCGCTGTCAGGCATCCGGTCGTGCAACAGAATAATGGCTCCCGGTTCAAGATGTTTCCGAATCCTGGCAAGGACTTTATCCGGTGCTTGTTGTGTATCCAGTGTACGGATGCTCCATCCTATAGGGGTATATCCTAACTGTCGAACGGCTTTCGCAATCGTTGGATTAGTGACACCGAACGGCGGACGAAACAAACTAACCGGCTGCGAAGTTACTCGTTCTAGTTCACACTGACAAGTTTGCAAGTCTTTTTTCATCTTGGAGAGCCCGTATAGCGGGAATAAACCGGAATGGGTATGCGAATGATTTCCAATCAGATGACCTTCTGCCACCATTTTTTGCAAGATTGCTTCATTCCCTTTTACCTTATGACCGATACAGAAGAAACAGGCGGTTACCTGATATTCTTTTAGTACCTGCAGAACTTTGGGAGTCTGTAGGGAGTCGGGGCCGTCATCAAAAGTCAGGGCGACAATCTTTTCCGCAGTATGCTTTTTGCAAAATGACCGGAGGTAAATTCCCGATTGAATGCTATAAGAGGCATAAACGAGAAAAGACAGGAGCAAGAGCAAGCAAAGAAGGAGGCAAACGATTATCATACGCTTTTCCGGATTAGAATCAATGAATGATTGATGGAGTGGTGATGATTATAAATCAATATATGGGTCGAGGTAGTGCAGTTGGCCGATTCGTTCACTGCTTTCCATACCGCATACGATGTTGCGGTAGGATATTCACCACATTCATTCTTAAAACTAAGATGAACACTTTCCGGGAAAAGGTTTGTTTCAAGCTCTTCATAAATAGAGTTGCCATTGTCAACAGTTTGCTCGTGAGAGTCATCTTGATTGTGTGGCTTCTTGTTTTTCCCGGTAACCAACCACTGAATATCCTGACATTCTAAACCATTTCGTTGCAAAAAACGGATGATTCGGGAGCTGATTTCTTCTGTAGTCTGTTTCCCTATGAAAGTTTCGATTCCCTGTATTTCAGCCAACGGATGCTCTCCGGCTTCCCGACTTAACAGGAAGAATTGAGCACCTTCTCCTGCTGCTATCCCTTTCAGCACTCCCAGCCGTTGCTGAATCGTGTAACTGGTTTCTGTCATTTCATCGATGGCTCCCACAAGTATATTCTCGCTTCCTTCTCCTATTTTCATCATAGCGTCCAATAAAGCACTTTCAAAACTAAGACCACGGTGGACATAAGTCATGTTGTAGGCATGTATTTGATGAATCAGAGCTATTTGTGCACCGATTGTATTGAATGTCGACTGGATAAAAGGAGTAGGATTCAGCATCCGCTCTTCATTATCCAATAGGTTGTTCAGGAATTTTTCCGTATCTGTCAAGCAGCCCAATCCTGTTGCTGTGATGATTCCTTGTATCTTTTCAGGAGATAGTTCACCCATACATTCCAATCCGCAAGCCACCCCCATTTTTACGATACGGCTCATGCGTCTGCGCAAGGTCGCATTGGTGATAATATCCTTATAATCGGGTTCGCAAGCCTGAAGATAAGGGCGATTATTTCCTGGTGAATGATCCTTTGGTGGATGAATGGAAGCGATGCGTTGAATATAAACTGGCTGCATAGGCTTAAATACTTAAAGGTGCGTTTATGCTGGAAAATTCGTTGCGGAAAAGAGGAGCGATGAATCGTTTCCTCCGAAACCGAAAGAGTTGGATAACACATGTCGGATGGGGATTCCTTCTTGAAAAGAGGTTTCCGGTATCAGTCCTGTTTCCGGCATCGCATCCGTAAAGTTCAGGTTGGGATAAATCAGCCCTTTATCTATTGAAAGAACGGAGTAAACAGCTTCAATTCCTTCGGAAGCTCCTAAGGTATGTCCGATAAAAGCTTTTACCGAACTAAATGGCGGAACGTGTTCTCCAAAGATTCTTCGGAGCGCCATGCCTTCTGACGCATCATTGCCGGGAGTACCTGTTCCATGTACATTGATATAATCGATTTCTTCAAGGGAAATACCACTGGAAGCGATAGCTTTACTCATTGACAGAAAGGCACCGTCCCCTTCAGGAGAACTTCCTGTTTGATGATAAGCCTCATTCGTATTGGCGTAACCGCTAAGTTCGCAATAAGGAGTTCTTTGGAGTGAACTTTCCGATTGAAGCACTAAGTAACCGGCACCTTCTCCCAGATTTAATCCGGTACGTGAGCGGTCAAAGGGACGGCAATGTGTTTTGTCCAAAATCATCAGGGAGTTGAATCCATTGAGCGTAAACCGGCAAAGTGCATCCGTACCTCCCACGATAGCAGCATCCAGTAGCCCGTGTTTAATCATTCTTGCTCCCAGCATGATGGCATTGGCTGCTGACGAGCAGGCTGTACTGATGGTGGTTATAAAATCATTGATACCCAAATACGAAGCAATCAATTCTGTACTGGCTCCGCAGTCGTGTGAAATTACTTCCCGTAACCGTCCCTGTCCCGGGTTTTTCTTGAAAGATTCATAGAAGTGCTCGCTCAAATCCATGCCGCCAACGGAAGTGGCGGAAATAAAACCGATACGTAATGGTGGTGTGAGTCCCGCATCTTTCATTGCTTCTTTGGCTGCTATCATTCCCAACAAGGCCGTACGTGATACAGTGCGTTGCGGAGGTAAAGAGATCAGTTGCTTTAGTTCCTCATTGCTACGTTTCACTTCGGATACGGGCACATCGAGAGCAGTCGGAAAAAGAGTTACTTTTCCGATGCCATGCTTTCTTTGTCTCAACGCTTCTATATTTTCGGAAACTCCGATACCGATGCCCGAAACAACTCCCAATCCGGTGACGTATATCTTCATCGGTTAAGCTTTGCGATTAGCAATGATGTAGTCTGCCAGTGTACGTACCGAGTAGAAGATTTGTTTTCCTTCACTGGGGTTCTCTATCTTTATACCGTATTCGCGTTCCAGAATCAGGATGATTTCGAGTGCGTCAATGGAGTCAAGGCCAAGACCTTCGTCGCCAAACAGAGGGGCTTCATTGTCAATATCTTCCGGAGTGATTTCTTCAAGGTTCAACTCTTCGATTAGTTTCCCTTTCACTTCGTCCATCAGTTCTCTTTTGGTTTGATCTAAATTATCCATAAATCGTTGATATATTATTAAGTTGTTTAAATTCTGCTTGATAATGTCCGTCCAGTAGTTCGCACCAGCCTATGATACAGGTGCGTAACTTACCTTTTGCCATCACAATCCTTGCATAATCCTCTAATGAGGCAGCATCGGATTGCCGACGGACAAAGAATGTATTCTCTCCCTGAATCTTGTGCCGGATACAGATTTCTCCCAATACTACATTGGGGAGAGTGTAGACAAACACGGCAGGACTGGCTGCTTTGTCCCCTTCTTTACTGATGATTGCCTGATGTTTGCAGTCCGTATCCAGAGAGGAAGAAGCATTGGCAAGAATGATTCCAATCTCTTCCGGACGGTGGTGTGTATTTTTCAGTAAATATTCGGCAGCTACATATCCCAGCTTACAGAGGTTGTCCATCTTATAGAACTTCATATTGTTTTCTCCCAGATGCTTGTATGCTTCCCGGATGAACGGTGCAAAGTCAGTTTCCGAAGAGCTGAATACAGTTGTTCCTTTACTTTCTACTGCTCCTGGCCTGATTGTGACCATGTTGCCCGATTCCACCACTGCTTTGCAAACTGACGGAGCACTCGCTTTGTCGGTTGCCTGCAAGTTTACTTTCTGTTTCAGGTGAGCATCGGGGAGGGATAATACCAGTGCGGCATTACAGCCTCCGAAACCGGAAGCGGTTTTGATGCAGCATTTCATCGGCATCGGCTGATGAGTGGTATAGACAGTGATAGGCATGGGAACACCGAGTGTTTCATACCCTAAAGTTCCGTAGTATCTTCCTTCTTTTAGTTGCTCTATGCAAAGTATGGTTTCGATAATGCCCGAAGCTCCTAATGTATGACCGAAATAGGGCTTGAGGCTATTCACCGGAACTGCAGCTAATCCCGCCAGATGTATGGCTTTGGATTCCATTTCATCATTGTAAACCGTAGCTGTTCCGTGTGCATTGATAAAGCTAATGTCTTCGGGGAGTGCTCCGGCTTCTTCCATTGCCTGATTAATGGCTAGAGCTAAACCGTCCCCTGTTCGGGAAGGACCGGATATATGGTTGGCGTCATTGCTGATTGCTCCTCCGGAGAGAATAATATGATTCGCGTTTCCTTGAGTTTCTAAAAGAACAGCTCCACAGGCTTCGCCCAGACTTAATCCATCCCGTTGTATATCGTATGGTCGGCAAAGGTGTGCGCTGACAGATCGAAACGATAGAAAGCCGCTGGTAATGAAATGAGAAAGAATATCCCCACCTGCCACAATCACTCGTTTGTAACGTCCTGATTCTATCCATCTCTTAGCGACGATTAGTGCCGAGACTCCTGATATACAGGCATTGGAGATGACCTCTACCTGATTTGTCGCTCCAAAGAAATCTCCGATTCGTTCCGCCATTTTCCAAAGAAAAACCGGACTGTCAGCAGGTAATTCACTCAATAAATCTATATTTCCTTTAGTGGTAGATAATAACAAGGTACAATCCGGCTCCCGCAAGTCGGCTCCCGATTGAGAAATAACCTCTTGGATAGCCAGTATGAATAATTGCTCCATTCGGGTATAATCCGTAATCTGCATCAGCTTCGCCCGTTTTTCCAATTCCACAGAATCAATCATTCCCGCCAATAGGGGATGATCGGAAATTAGGCCGGCTTCTTGCATACGGATTCCGCTTCGGTAGTTATGGATGGCCTCCAGGTTTTCCGGGATGCCGAAACCTAACGAACTAATCAGCGTATGGGCTGTGATGTATATATTTAAAGGATATTCCATTTCTTTTTCCATTCCAGATAAAACGGAGGATTCATAAGCTCCAATTCTTTATTCAGGTTCAGGAACACTTGTATGGTGCTTCCGGTGGCTACTATACTCTGGTCGGTAGCCCGGTAGATAATGTATTCAAATTTTATCTTGGCTGCTTCACAGGCAATATAGCGCGTTTCGACAATCGCTTCTTCACCAAAAGATAGTGATTGTTTGAACTGACAGGTTAAATCCACGATAGGAACCATGTATCCCTCCCGGTAAATACTCATATAATCCAAACCATACTGTTTGCCAAAAGCTTCTCTTCCATCTTCAAAATAGCGCACATACTCACCATGCCATACAATCTGCATGGAGTCTATTTCGCTGAACCGCACTCTGAAGGTAGTCCGGTTAGTCAAAGCTGCAACCTGTTGATTCGTTTTCCGTTTCATTCTTTTTTCTTTATAAATATTTTCATCCTGCATTCAGCTATCAGCTTGTCTTCCACTTTCACTTGTGCAGAAATCAATGTAATGTCGAATACCTCCTGTACAACGGTAATCTCCGTAAATAGTTTCATCCCGTTCTTTGGCAAATCGTAGATTTTAAGTTTGTCTACCGAGCCGATAAACCCTAACGGTACTTTTTCACCCTGCCGGGTATAAAGAAATCCGATACGTGCCGCTGCTGATTGAGCGATGTGTTCAATAATTCCTGCCTCTTGCAGTTTTCCGGTTTCGTAGAAAATATTATCAGCAGTAACAGTCAGTCCGGAATAAGAATGATTCTTTTCGATACCAAAGAAACTGTCCACCATCACGATGGGCGGACGCTGTGGAATCAAATTGAGTATTCCTTCTCCTTGTATGATAACTTCCCTGTTGTTCATTTCAATCTGCATTGTACAATGCTGTGTCCCATTCCTAAATGGTCATCTATCTTTTCAACTTCCAATCCCGCTGCTTTGATGCACCGTTCCATATCATCCGAATGATACATTTTGCTGTTACCATTTGCCATGGCTGTGAAATAAAGACTGATTTGTGTCAGGCAATAAGCGGCTGTGTCAAACTTTTGCCGGTTCCAGAAAGTTTCCATGATATAGAGGCGACTCTCCCCACTCATAGAACGGGCTGCACGGGTCAGTATGCTGGTTACTTCTTCTTCCGAGAAACAATCAAGGAACTGGCTCATCCAGATAGCATCGAACCCTGTCGGGAAAGGTACTTCGGGATCGAGCAGATTGGCGCCATACCCGTGAATACGCATTGCTCCGGGTAGGTCTTTAGTTTGTTGACGCATCATCTCCAATTGTTGCGGAAGGTCCATAATAGTTACTTCCACTGCATCGTCATAGCTTACGCATTTGGTCGCCCATCGACCGGTATTACCTCCCACATCCAGTAAAGTCTTGGGATGACGGGCGAAAACAATTGCCAAAGCTTCGTCAAACGAGCAATCCGAGTAATAATGATCGAAACCGAACCAGCTCTTTTGTACCTGTGAGGGCAAGCTTGACAGCCCTTCATAGATAGTGCTCCATTCGCCGAATACTTTCAGCCCTCCGGGACGTCCGTTGGTGAGAGCCTCTTCGAGATGGAACATTCCCAGATAGTTGACATCGTGGTTGAAATCCATATTGACACGTACCATCCTGTCGTTGAGCAGGAACCATCCGGCTTTGGCAAGGCGGTAAAGGTTTTCGTGCCGCAATACGGTACCGATCGTTAATGAGGCTTCCAGCAAAACTTGTGTTGCATAAGAAGACAGGCCACAAGCCTTGCTGATTTCTTCTTGTGTCATGCCTGCACGTTCGTCGGCTAGTAACTGGAAAATACCGAATTTGAGCATAAGGCGTGATACCTGAAACACGATGGGCCCGAAAGCTATTTCTTGTGCCAAGCGTTGTGCCTCTACCGCGGTCAACGGTTCCTTATCATATTGATTCTGTTGCATCTTTATTTTGTTATATCTTTATTTCAATCCTTTGGAGGGCGAACCGTCACTCGTGGTTTTCCAGAATGAGTAATAGTTGAACCATTGTTCCGGATGGCGTTTCAGTATTTGGTCCAAAGCGGCCGTATATTGTTCGAGCAGAGCGATCTCTGCTTTCTTTTCTTTGGTTCGTATGACTGGTTCCGTCCTTATAAAATGAAAACGGTAGGTTCTGCCCGGCTCTCTCATGGCAAAGTAGAATACCACCGGAACTTTCATTCGCGAACCAAGCAAGAAAGGACCGGCAGGGAAAGGAGCTTTCTGTCCCAGGAGTGTTCCTGTCAGCAGTTTCTCTTTATTCAGATAACGGTCGCCCTGGAAGCATACATATTCTTTCTTGTTTAACGCCTCGGTAATACGGAAAACGTGTGTCAGGTTATCTTCGTTGACGGGGATAATCTTAAAATCCTTGTCCTGACCATTTTTCTCCAATATCTCTTTGATTCTACGATGTTCGGCATCATACATCACGATATTGATTTTCTTTCCGTAATCGTCGAAGAAAGGAACGCCTATTTCCCAGTTTCCCACATGGGCACCAATCATAATTACTCCCTGTTCGCTGTTCAGCAATTGCAGAAATTCCGGATACCGTTCGAACTCAAACCGGTATTGATCGACTTTTCCGTTACCAATAGCTACTTTGTCAATCAGGATTTGCCCTAACCGGTAATAGTTGCGCAGCAACATGCCCAAAGAGCGTATTCGGTTGTATTTCAGAATGTGGCGGGCATAAAACCAGGTGCTTTTAGTGGCTTTCGGAGCAAACGGTACGAAGTACAATACTACCAGACTTAGAAATATATAAGCGGCAGTAATGCCCAGATACTTAATCAGGTAAATAAAGAATAAGTATCCGAATGTTCCTCCCCGGGTTTTGCCTTTCCACGTCGACATATTTACTTGGCTTCCTGCATACGGGTGATAACGAGATCGTAGAAGTCCTGGAAGGTTTTGATACCCGCAAAATCTTGTCCGGTTACGTTGAAGCCGAAGTTCTTTTCTACCAGTACCACCATATCGACCAAGTCCAGGCTGTCCAGTTCAAGAGTTTCCATTAACGGTGCATCCGGCTGGATGACCTCGATGTCTACTTCAAACTCTTCTGCCAGAGTGGTTCTTATCTTCTCGATGATTTCTTCATTTGTCATATATCTGATTTCTTTAGTAAATTATGGATTGATTTTACGTATGATTAGCGTGGAATTGGTTCCTCCGAATCCGAATGAGTTGGAAAGGAACGTATCAAATTCCAGGTTTACCCGTTGGGTAGGTATATTTAATTGTGCAGAGGCCTCGTCCGGTTCCTCGAAATTGAGGTTGGGAGCGATGAAACCGTTGTTCATCATGAGGGTGGAATAGATCACTTCACTGGCACCGGCCATCCACATTTCATGTCCTGTCATAGACTTTGTGGAGGTCACATACGGGTGATGCCCTTCAAATACTTCCGCAATGGCTTTCGCTTCGTTCAAGTCACCTACCGGAGTTGAAGTGGCGTGTGCATTGATATAATTGATCTGTTCGAGTGCAATCCCTGCATCTTTGATAGCCATTTGAAGAGAACGTTTCGGACCGTCCACATTAGGCACGGAGATGTGATCTCCATTGGATGAAAAACCGTAACCGATGACTTCGGCAAAATGGGAGCTCCTCTTTTTACAGCCGATTCATAACTCTCTAATACCAGACTGGCGGCTCCTCCACTCGGAATCAGTCCGTCACGTCGTTTATCAAAAGGTTTCGAGGCTTTCTCGGGGGCTGCTTCCTGGGTGGAAAATGCGCTTAGTCCGTCGAAACTTCCTACTGCATAAGGATTGACTTCTTGTGCGCCACCGCAAAGAATACAATCCTGTAATCCCGATTTTATAAGCAGGTAACCCATACCAATAGCGTGAGAACCGCTTGCACAGGCTCCGGCAATGGTGAAGTTGACCCCTCTTAGTTTGAAAATAACTGACAGGTTCATTGTCACGGTGGAATTCATCGACTGGAAAATAGAACCGGAACCTACCAGTGCAGTGTTTTTCTTTTCACGAATGATGTCCACTGCATTAATAACAGGAGCGGCACTACTATCATTGCCATACAAAATACCCACTTCATTGGCTTCGAGAAAATCCTCATTAATACCGGCATTACGGAAAGCTTCTAATGTAGCGAGATAAGCATATTCTCCCTGCTCCGGTAGACAGAGACGTTTACGGCGGTCCAACAACTTCTTCAAGTCGGGACGTTCCAATATCCCCGTTAATGCAGAAAAATAACCCAATTCTTTCCGTACTGGGTCTATGCCAATTCCCGATTTCCCATTATATAGTGAGTCTTTTACTTCATCCAGATTCTTGCCGATGCAAGAGTAAATCCCCATTCCCGTGATAACAACTCTTTTCATTATTTTGTCTATTCTATGCTTTTATTTTAAGTATATAGTCCTCCGTTGATGGAAATCACTTCTCCTGTGATGTAGGATGAGGCTGGAGATGCCAGGAAACCGACCAGGTCGGCAACCTCTTCCGGAGTGCCGAAACGTCCCGCGGGAATATGTTTCTTCCATTCGTTCTCATCAATTCCTTCCGTCATATCCGTACGGATGAATCCCGGAGCTACTGCATTGACTGTTACTTTCTTCTTGGCAACTTCCTGTGCCAGTGCTTTGGTAGCAGCTATTACGCCACCTTTGGCTGCGGAGTAATTGGCTTGGCCGGGCATTCCCTGAATGCCCGACAATGACACGATATTTACGATACGTCCATAACGTTTGACCAGCATATTCTTCAATAAAGGCTGTGTCACGTTGAAGAATCCGTTCAGGCTGATATCGAGCACTTTGCTCCATTCTTCTCCTGTCATCCAGAGCATCAGGTTGTCTTTGCGGATACCTGCATTGTTTATCAGTACCTCGATATATTCGTCAGGGTGTTGGGAAGCCCAGTTGCCCAAAGCAAGGGTGATAGCGGCAGGGTCGGTCACATCGAACTTCATCAACTCGCCATTACTTCCTTTTTCCTGTACTAACTGCAACGTTTTCTCCGCTTCTGCGTCATTATTCTGATAATTTATCAGTATAAAGTAGCCCATTTCCGCCAGTTTACAACTGACAGCACGGCCGATACCACGGCTTCCTCCGGTTACTAATGCATATTTCATTTTATTTATCTTCTTTTTTGAGATAGTCTATCATCATTTCTATCTCTTTATATTTAGGTGTGTCATTGGTAAATACAGGGAAGAAACTGCGTATTTCTTCATAAACCTGCCTGCTTTTGGAACTTAGGCGATCCTGTATTTTCAGGTAGTCGATAGCTTGTGCCATTCCCATAAACTGGATAGCCATCACCTGATAAGAATTCTCAATGACTGTTTTTGCTAATAGAGCCGAGTTGGTTCCCATGCTGACAATATCCTGATTATCATTGTTGTTGGGGATACTGTGTACATACATCGGATTTGATAATGTCTGACATTCCGCTGTGGTGGAGGTTGCAGTGAATTGTGAAGCCTGTAAACCATAGTTCAATCCAAGCACTCCCAAATTTACAAACGGAGGCAGGATGCCATTGATACGGTCGTGGAACAGATAGTTAATCTGTCTTTCGCAAAGCATAGTCAGCTTGGTCACGGCAATTTTCAACTTGTCCATTTCGAAAGAAATGTAATCTCCGTGGAAGTTGCCGCCATGATAAATATTTTGTGTATCCGGATCTACAATCGGATTGTCACAGGCGGAATTTATTTCGTTTATTAATACTTCTTCCGCATTCTCCAGTTCATCGTAAATAGGACCGAGTATTTGCGGAACACATCGCAAGGAATAATAGGGCTGTACTTTGTGTTCGAAGATTTTCTCTTTATGCACCTGGTTGTATAGCTCGTTCTCTCTTTGAAGCACGCATTTACTGCCTGCCACCCATTCTCTCATCATAGCAGCTATCTCTTGTTGACCTTTATGATGCTTGGCCTCGTTTAATGACTGTGCCATAAAATCATCATAAGAGGCGGCAATCTCATTCATCATTACAGAGGCAGCCACCGACCAACGGAGTAGTTTTTTTGCATAAATCAGATTGACAATACCGATGCCTGTCATTACAGAAGTACCGTTTGTAACGGATAAACCTTCACGAATACGCATGGAAAAAGGTTTCAGGCCGTTTTCCTGAAGCACCGTAGCTGCGTTACACAATTTACCCTGATAAAAAACTTCCCCTTCCCCTATTAACGTCAGGGCGATATGGGCCAGTTGTACGAGATCGCCGCTGGCACCTACACTTCCGTGTTCGGGTATGAACGGATAAATTCCGCGGTTGATAAATTCACAGAGGAGAGAAACCAGTTCCAGATGCACTCCTGACTTCCCTTGTAGAAAAGTGTACAAACGGGCAATCATAGCTGCTTTTACATAAAGTTCGGGAAGCGGTTTGCCGGCACCGGTGGAATGGCTTCGGATGATATTATACTGAAGGTCGATCAATGACTGATCTTCTATTCTGTATTGTGCCATTGGGCCGAACCCCGTATTGATACCATAAATAATCTTATCGCTGGAAAAGGATTGCAGAAAATCGAAGCTTTCCTCTACTTTTCGAATACATTCTTCAGAGAGTTCCAGCTTCTCATTATCAAACAATACTTTATGAAGGGTATCTAAATTTATACTTTTGTCAGCTATCATTTTCTGTACTAGATATTTTATGCCTTAATAATAAGGTGCAAAAATAGGCAATTTCTGTTATATAGCGGACATGAATCAGGATAAAACTTTTTCTAAGGAATTAGTTTTGCTTGTTTTGTTTCTTATTCGTGGGAGATTTGTTCCCCGGTACCGCTCGATGCTTTCATTGGTGCCGGAGGGTGTCTTCATCGGTGGGGGGGAATCAATCTATGCTTTTTGCAAATCCCGTCCTTCATACTTGCAGATCGCTTCTATCCATTCCTTGGTTAGTGGCATGGACTCATGTCTTTCAAGATTGAAAGTAACCATGATGGACTTGCAAACACATTTCACCTCATTGGTTTTCGTGTCAATGACTTGTTGAACCAGATGAAAGCTTTTGGTACCTATCTTAGAGACGGCGGTTTGTACAGCGATGTGGTCCGATGCGAAAATTTGCTTAACGAAATTCGCTTCAATATGAACAACGACAATGCCAATCTTTTCCCAATCTACTCCCGGACATACCGAACCGAAGTATTCAGTCTTTCCCAAGTCGTAAAAGGAGAAGTAAACTGTGTTGTTGACGTGACCAAATTTGTCTACATCATTGAATCGCAATTGGATAGGTAATGTGTGATGAAATACGATTTCTTCCATTGTTTTCTCTTAAACGTTTTAAATTCGACACAAAAATAGCACTTTTGCTTTCTTGCTTGAAATTGGGGCAAAGATAGATATTTCTGATGATTCTGTTCTCGGAGACGGGGGAGAAATTAGTTAATAATCGTTTAAACTGGAGTTTTGGAACGTTTATTCTGACTTCTGATATGTGGAAACAATCAGAAGGATGGAAAGGAACTTTTAAATACGGATTATTCTTAACTTATTATCTTGTGGAATATGTCCACATTTCTGTGGAATTTTTGCACAGGATCGTGCTTGAAACTTAATCTGGTTATTAATGCTTTTTTTCTTTATTGCAAATTGTTTATGTATTTGAAAATTAGTGATATAATCTCTTTTGTTAAACTTGATAAGTCTCGTTGTATCAGTCTTTTGTTATGCTTTTGGCACATAAATTGCCCAATATTGATGGTAATCTATCCTAATAACTATTCTAATTTTAGAACAATAATGGAAGTAATAATGAAAAACAAATGGCTATTATGCATTCTTTTAATGCTGTTTCTGCCTTTCGGATTATTCGCGCAGGTTGCTCCTCCTCTTGAAAAACAGAAGACAGAAACACAGGAAGCCCCGGAAAATAACAATGAAGTTACGACAAACAGCGATACTAATACCGACGGGGATGCTGGAAAGACAATCAAAGGAGTGATTAACGACGAACAGGGAGAGACAATCATTGGTGCTTCCGTCATTATCAAAGGTGAAGACACCGGAACTACCAGTGATATGGATGGTAGGTTTACTCTCGAAGCTCCGGAAGGAGCGATTTTAGTGATCTCTTACATCGGCTATCATACGCAGGAAGTGAAAGTCAGAAAGAGATCTCTTCTTCGTGTTGTGTTGAAAGAAGACAATCAGTTATTGGATGAAGTGGTAGTGGTAGGATACGGAACCGTCAAAAAGAGTGACCTTACGGGTGCTGTGTCCGGTGTATCCAACAGACAATACAAAAATCAACCAGTACAACGGGTTGAAAATATACTCCAGGGTCGTACTCCCGGTGTAGAAGTCACTGCTACGAGTGGTATGCCCGGAGCAAGTATGAAGGTGCGCGTTCGTGGAACTACCTCTATTAATAAAAGCAGTGATCCTTTATATGTGATTGACGGTATCATCTCTTCCAGTGGCTTGGACGGTATTAACCCTTCTGATATCCAGTCGATGGAAATATTGAAAGACGCTTCCTCCACTGCCATTTACGGTTCCCGTGGTTCGAATGGCGTTATCCTGATAACCACCAAACAGGGTAGTGAGGGAAAAGCACAGGTAACATTCGATGCATCGATCGGGCTTTCGACTGTCAGAAAACAGTATGACCTGCTGAACGCCTATGAATATGCAACTGCACTGAATGATATTCGCGGATCGTCCACTATCTCTGCCGAAGACCTTGAGGCTTATAAAAATGGAACGAAAGGAATCAACTGGACTGATCTTCTGACTCGTACAGGTATCACTCAGGATTATCGGCTTGCCATATCCGGAGGAAATGAAAAAGTGAAATACCTTATTTCGGGAAATGTGCTTGATCAGGAAGCCATCACGATCATGTCCGATTATAAACGCTATGGAATTCGGGCAAACATCGACTCGGAAGTGAAACCCTGGTTGACAATCTCTGCAAAATTAAACGCATCCAGTCTTCACAAACACAATGAAGGTGGGGCGAACTGGTTGCATGTCACTAACTTTTCGCCTACCATGGAGCTGAAAGATCCCGAAACCGGCGTGTACAATACAGACCCGTATAATATGATCGGTTCCAGCCCTTACGGTGAAATGATAGTGAACAATAGCGATAGCTATAGCTATAATTTAAACGCCAACCTGACATTGCTGTTTAAGATCATGAAAGGACTGACGCTTTCCGTTCAGGGAGGTTATGACTACGATAATAGTCCTTCTTATTCTTTCCGGTCGAAACTGGATTCACCGGGTGCTATCAATAGCGCAAGCAATACCAACGCATTGCATAACTATTGGCAGAATACTAACAATCTGACCTGGCAAAAGCAATTCGGAGATCATAGCTTCACTGCCATGGGTGTATGGGAAATAAGTCGTTCGTGGGACTCACAACTAAAGGGAACCGGTTCCAATCTGAACAATGAAAGTGTTGGGTACTGGAATCTTGGCAATGCTGCTATCAGAGATGCGAGCAATTCATATACGGAATTTTCTTTGGCTTCCGGCATCGTGCGTGCTAATTACGATTATAAGAAACGATATTTTATTACTGCTGCATTAAGAGCTGACGGTTCTTCTAAATTTCAGGGAGACAACAAATGGGGATATTTCCCTTCCGCAGCTGTGGCTTGGGATATTGCACAAGAATCTTTCATGAGCAACCAGCACGTGCTCGATCAGCTGAAGCTGCGTGCCAGCTTTGGTGTCACCGGAAATCAGGATATTGCTGCTTACAGCACATTAGGTATGTTGTCGGGGGCATCTTACGGCTGGGGAACTTCCACTTCCTCTACGGGATATTGGGGATATCAGTTTGCTACACCCGGCATTACCTGGGAAAAACTTACCAATATGATTTGGGATTGGATATGAGTATCGGAGGCTTTAATATTACAGTGGACTGGTTCAAGAAACAAACGAAAGATCTGCTTTTTCAGAAACAGGTGCCTAAATATAACGGAGGTGGTACTTATTGGGTGAATCAAGGAAAACTGAACAATACCGGAGTCGAATTATCCCTTACCACTTTCCCTGTAAAGGGGGCTGTGACATGGGAAACCAGTCTGAATGCTTCTTATGTGAAGAATGAAGTAGCAGACCTCGCAGGAGATGACTTTGTACTCACTGCTAACTATAGCGATTTGGGAGGTCCTCTGCAGATTATGAAGCCCGGTTATCCTATGGGATCTTTCTATGTTTATCAGTGGAAAGGATTCGATGATAAAGGCGCCAATCTTTATCAGAAAGCAGATGGTAGTCTGACAACGAATCCGACTTCCGATGATCTGGTCGTGAAAGGACAGGCAAGTCCCAAATGGACAGTAGGTTGGAATAACACTGTTACTTGGAAAAACTGGACGCTGAATGTCTTTTTCAATGCTGCCACAGGATATGACCGGCTGAATATCAGTCGTTTTATGGCGGCATCCATGACTGGAGTCTCTCGTTTTATTACCTTGCGCGATGCCTACTTCAAAGGCTGGGATCATGTTGCTAACAAAGCTGACGCCCTTTATCCGAGTCTCACTAACACCGATAACAAGAGTTATGCCAATTCAGATTTTTGGCTTGAAGATGCTTCTTTTATTAAGTTGAAGAATATCAGTCTCTCGTACCGCATTCCTCGCCGTGTATTAAAGTTTGCAAGTGTACAATTGTCTGTCAGCGCACAGGATCTCTTTACGATCACCCGCTATAAAGGAATGGATCCCGAAGTGTATACCAGTTATGACGGACTGGACTATGGCGCTTATCCGATTCCGCGGACGATTACTTTCGGTGCTAAAATCAGATTTTAAACCACCTATTAAGACAATAACCGTATGAAAATAACATATACCTTTATAATGAAAGTTTTGCCTGCTCTTCTGGCAGCTTTGTGTTGGACTTCGTGTAGTGATTTCCTGGAAGAAGATCCGAAAGGACAATTGCCTTCGGATACCTATTTCAGCAACAAGGAAGATTTGGATGCTTCACTGACGGCTCTCTATTCCGTGATAGCAAGTTCACAGGCTAGTAATAACCTTTGTGGTACGAACTTCTTGGTGGGAGACGATATTTCCACTCATCCTTCAAGTAATAAGCAGCCTCTCCGTGAGCATGATCAGTTTGATGTGAAAGACAATAACTCGTGGTTGTCCAGTATGTGGGAACAGCGTTTCAAAGTTATCAAGGCCGCTAATTTTATCATTAATAATGCGGAGCGTACGCCGGAGGTGTCGAAAGAGGATATTAAGGTGGCTATTGCACAGGCGCATTATTGGAGAGCCTACTCTTATTTTTATCTGGTGACGACTTGGGGACGAGTTCCCATTATGCTGAAAGAAGAAATAGATTATAATGCTCCCTTAAAGACAGAGGAAGAAGTGTACGAACTGATCCTGTCTGACCTGAAAATAGCCGAAACCGGTTGTCCCGCAATGTATACAAAAGAACCTTATGCCAGAAACGGAATGAATATTGCCGTAAGTGAAGGAGCTGTGAAAGCAACAATGGCTTATGTTTATATGTGTATGGCGGGGTGGCCGCTTAATAAAGGAGTTGAATATTATAAACTGGCTGCCGCTAAAGCCAAAGAAGTGATAGACGGTGCAGATAATGGCACTTATTATTATAAACTGCTACCGGAATATAGTCAGGTATATTCGTGGGAGTACAATAATAAGAATACGGAGCTGCTGTTAGGTATCTACTATAACAGGGATGCGATGGGGCAGGCCGCTCCTTTAACTGATTTCCTTCAGGATATGAAACAGGCCGGTTGGGGAGATACGAATGGGGAAATCAAATTTTGGAAGAACTTTCCTGAAGGCCCTCGTAAAGATGCTACGTATTTCCCTAAAATCATGTTTAGCGACGGGAAACTATATGATTGGTGGTATGATACCGATCCTGCTTCTCGTGAAGTAGTCGCCCCCGTCTTTATGAAAACTGCAGAAGGAGCGGTGCGTGGAACAGAATTTGATTATACAAATCCTACCGTAGTCAATGCGTCGGGTGAGAAAACATTCCAGTTGTTACGTCTTTCGCAAGTATATTGCTGGTATGCCGAAGCGGCAGGGCGTGCGGGAGAGATCAATGATCAGGCGGTCAAAGTTCTAAACGAGGTACGCAACAGGGCAGATGGTGAAGATACTGATAAATATACGACGGATATGTCTCCTGATAAACTGGCGGAAGCGGCTTACGATGAACATGGCTGGGAAATGGCGGGATACTATTGGGGAGGAATCGCCAGCAGAGCCAGGGATATGTTTAGAATGTACCGTTATAAGGATCATTTTGAATCCCGTAAGCTAAATGAGCCTATTGAGGTGGCGCACGATGTTTTCAGGAAAGAAGCTGTAGCAGTCACAGGAACTTGGGATGACAGTAAGATGTATGTTCCTTATCCTTATGAAGACGTGATTTTAAATCCGAACCTGGATAACAGTTGGAAAAACTGACAGTATTTAGTATGACTTATTGAATGATCTGTTTTTTATAGAACGATGTAGATTCTCACAATGGATTACATCGTTCTTTCTTTTTGTATGGCTTGTGGTATCAACCTATATCATTGTTCGATAGTTAAACTCTTGTCTTGTGTGCGAATAGCTGATTTGAAAGGGGAATTTAAAAACGTCGGGCTAGATTTCACTAAATGGAATAAAAGTGTTATTTTTGCATCTTGTTCTTAACGGAAATTAATCAAGAAATGATAGAAGATATTAAAAAAGCCTGTCAGGTGATGAATGAAGGAGGAGTGATCCTTTATCCTACCGATACTGTATGGGGTATAGGCTGTGATGCGACTAATGAAGAGGCTGTACGCCGCGTGTATGAGATTAAGAAGCGCGCTGACAGCAAGGCTATGCTGGTCTTGGTAGACTCTCCGGTTAAAGTAGATTTTTATGTACAGGATGTGCCTGATGTTGCATGGGATTTGATTGAAGTTGCCGACAAGCCGTTGACGATTATTTATTCCGGAGCACGTAACTTAGCATCGAATTTGCTGGCCGAGGATGGTAGTGTAGGGATTCGGGTGACGAATGAAGATTTTTCCAGACGACTCTGTCAGCAGTTCCGTAAAGCAATCGTTTCTACTTCGGCTAATGTCAGCGGGCAGCCGGGTGCGGCTAATTTTAGCGAAATCAGTGATGAAATCAAATCGGCGGTAGATTATATCGTTGGCTTTCGCCAGGACGATATGAGCCGGCTCCGAGACCCTCAAGTATTATTAAGTTGGAAAAAGGTGGAGTGATAAAGATAATTCGCGAATAAATGAAGGGAGAAAAACTTAGTTTATTACAGCGTTGCATCAAATGGCGGGAAGCGAATATAAAGGAGAAGCAATTTATTCTGATATTAAGTTTCCTGGTCGGAATTTTCACAGCGTTTGCCGCATTAATATTGAAATTCTTTATCCATCAGATACAGAATTTCCTAACTGATAATTTTAATGCAACGGAAGCTAACTACCTGTATTTGGTATATCCGGTAGTCGGGATTTTTCTTGCAGGTTGGTTTGTTCGTAACATTGTTAAGGATGACATCAGTCATGGAGTCACCAAAATTCTATATGCTATTTCCCGTAGACAGGGACGTATCAAGCGACATAATATCTGGTCCTCTACCATTGCCAGTGCGATCACCATCGGGTTTGGTGGATCGGTTGGAGCAGAGGCGCCGATTGTACTGACAGGTTCGGCAATCGGTTCCAATTTAGGGAGTGTATTCAAGATGGAGCACCGCACGCTGATGTTGCTCGTCGGCTGTGGCGCGGCAGGTGCGATTGCCGGCATTTTTAAAGCTCCGATTGCGGGATTGGTATTTACATTGGAAGTCTTGATGATCGACTTGACCATGTCCTCTTTACTTCCCCTGCTGATTTCTGCCGTGACAGCGGCAACCGTTTCATATATAATCACCGGTACGGAGGCTATGTTTAAGTTTCATTTAGATCAGGCATTCGAACTGGAACGTATTCCTTTCGTTATTTTACTGGGAATTTTTTGCGGACTGATTTCATTGTACTTTACGCGTGCCATGAATTCGGTGGAAGGTGTCTTTGGTAAACTCAACAACCCTTATAAGAAACTGGCTTTCGGTGGTGTGATGTTGAGTATATTGATCTTCCTTTTCCCGCCTCTTTATGGTGAAGGATATGATACCATTAATCTTTTGCTGAATGGAACGTCTGCGGCAGAGTGGGATACGGTCATGAACAATTCTATGTTTTACGGTTATGGTAATCTGTTGCAGGTTTATCTGATGCTGATTATCTTGCTGAAAGTGTTTGCTTCCAGTGCGACGAACGGTGGCGGTGGTTGTGGTGGTATCTTTGCACCTTCGCTTTATCTGGGATGTATCGCCGGGTTTGTCTTTTCTCATTTTAGCAATGACTTTGCTTTCTCCGCTTATTTGCCGGAAAAGAATTTTGCATTGATGGGGATGGCGGGAGTGATGAGTGGCGTTATGCATGCTCCGTTGACAGGAGTGTTCCTGATCGCTGAATTGACAGGGGGATATGATTTATTTCTTCCGTTGATGATTGTATCTGTAAGTTCATATCTGACCATTATAGCTTTCGAACCTCATAGTATCTATTCGATGCGTTTAGCTAAGAAGGGACAGTTGCTTACACACCATAAGGATAAAGCTGTGTTGACGTTGATGAAGATGGAGAATGTGGTGGAGAAAGATTTCGTTGTCGTACATCCGGAAATGGATTTGGGCGAATTAGTGAAAGCAATTGCTGCTTCCCATCGAAATGTCTTCCCGGTGACAGATAAAAAAACAGGTGAATTGTTAGGTATTGTACTTCTTGACGACATTCGTAACATTATGTTCCGGCAAGAACTTTATCACCGTTTCACTGTTAATAAATTAATGACATCTGCCCCTGCCAAGATATTCGATACGGATGGAATGGAACAAGTGATGCAGACGTTTGATGATACGAAAGCCTGGAATCTGCCGGTAGTGGATGAAGAAGGGCGATATCAGGGATTTGTTTCTAAATCGAAGATATTTAATTCATACCGGCAAGTTTTGGTACATTTCTCTGAAGACTAACCGACAATCGGCAAGATGCCGGAGCCGGGGTTATGCAGATAACAGGTTGCTATGCAGATTATAAGACGATTATGAAAAAAGAAGATTTAAGAATAGTATATATGGGGACTCCCGATTTTGCGGTAGAGGCCCTGCGTCAATTAGTAGAAGGCGGTTATAATGTAGTGGGTGTGATTACAATGCCCGATAAGCCTGCCGGACGCGGACATAAGATTCAGTATTCTCCTGTAAAGCAATATGCGCTTGAACAAAATTTACCGTTACTTCAACCGGAAAGGTTAAAAGATGAGGTTTTTGTAGAAGCATTGCGTGAATGGAAGGCGGACTTGCAGATTGTAGTTGCTTTTCGTATGTTGCCGGAAGTGGTATGGAATATGCCACGACTGGGTACGTTCAATCTTCATGCTTCTTTGCTTCCTCAATACCGTGGAGCTGCGCCCATTAATTGGGCGGTTATCAATGGTGATACGGAAACAGGAATTACTACTTTCTTTTTGAAACACGAGATAGACACCGGAGAAGTCATGCAGTACATTAATTGGGTGGTACATGATAAGTTGATGGTACTGGGAGGAAAACTGGTTCTTGAAACGGTAGACGCTATATTGAATGGAACGGTAAAACCGATTCCTCAAGAAGAAATGGCGGTTGTCGGTGAACTTCGTCCTGCTCCGAAGATCTTTAAAGAAACCTGTCGGATTGACTGGAATCAGCCGGTGAAGAAGATATATGATTTTATCCGTGGATTATCACCTTATCCTGCTGCCTGGAGTGAACTGATTACTTCTGAAGAAGGAGCAGCAGTGGTCGTGAAGATATTTGAAAGCGAGAAGATTTATGAATCACATCAATTAGCTACAGGAACAATTGTGACCGATGGAAAAAAATTCATGAAAGTAGCTGTACCGGATGGATTTGTATCTATTCTTTCTTTACAGCTTCCCGGTAAAAAACGTCTGAAAATAGATGAATTGCTTCGTGGATATCACCTGGAAGATGGTTGTCTGATGAAGTAATTAATCGGATGAGCAGAATAAAACGAGCAAGCCATTAGATTATAAATAGAATAAAACGTCCCGAATAAGAGACGGCTAGAACCTAAAATAAAAGAATTATGAAACCGATTATCGCTCCTTCCATTCTTTCTGCCGATTTTGGATATTTGGCAAAGGACATTGAAATGGTAAACCGCAGTGAAGCGGAGTGGGTACATATTGATATTATGGACGGAGTATTTGTTCCGAACATTTCATTTGGCTTTCCGGTACTGAAATATGTGGCGAAGTTAAGCCAGAAACCGCTGGATGTGCATTTGATGATTGTGAATCCGGAAAAGTTTATTCCGGAGGTAAAAGCGTTGGGCGCTCATACGATGAATGTACATTATGAAGCTTGCCCGCATCTGCATCGGGTGATTCAACAAATCAGAGAAGCTGGGATGCAGCCTGCTGTAACTATCAATCCAGCCACTCCTGTAGCTCTTTTACAAGATATTATCCGGGATGTATATATGGTGCTTATCATGAGCGTGAATCCGGGATTTGGCGGACAGAAGTTTATCGAACATTCAGTAGAAAAAGTTCGTGAGCTGCGTGCCCTGATTGAACGGACAGGTTCGAAAGCGCTCATTGAAGTAGACGGTGGGGTGAATCTGGAAACAGGTGCCCGCTTGGTTGAGGCGGGAGCCGATGCGCTGGTGGCTGGAAATGCTGTCTTTGCGGCACCCGATCCGGAAGCGATGATTAGTCAGTTGCACGAACTGTAACTCATCAGTTGAGTACTTTTTACATCCATCGATATCCCTATATACGCCTGATTATCCCTTGGATAACAGGCGTTTTTTGTGGAGATCATTTTTTTGACCGTTCATGGGAACTTTTTTGGAGTATTCTAGCCCTTGGACTTTGTATTGCTTTATTATTTGTGCTTTATTTCCTGAAACGCCATTCTTTGCGATGGTGTTTTGGATTAGCAGTCTCTATCCTTTGTTTTATAGGAGGATGGCTTGGAATAACTTGGCAATTACAACACGCTGTCTACTCTTTTCCGGAAGAAGAAACAGTGTATCGGGTTTTAATAACGGATGCACCTCAAGCGAAAGAACATACCTACCTCTGCCAGACATTATTAAAGGAACGTCGTGATACTGCCGGCACATATCCGATAGAACGTACTGCAATCCTTTATCTACAGCAAGATTCGGCCGTCACCCGGTTGAAAAGTGGAGATGAACTGCTGATTTCTGCCCGTATTTCTCCCCCTCTCAACAATCGCAACTTTGATGAATTTGATTATGCCCGCTTCCTGATGCGGAAAGGAATCAGTGGAACAGGATATGTTGCATCCGGGAAATGGACAAAACAGGACGGAATGAATAACCTTGATCTCAAAAGTATAGCCAGCTCTTGCCGAAGAAAGATGATTTCACTTTATCAGAAACTAGGGTTTTCCGGCGATGAACTGGCTGTACTTTCAGCACTGACCATAGGAGACAAAACGGAATTAAGTGATTCGGTTCGTGAAAGTTATTCGGTGGCCGGTGCAAGTCATATTCTAGCTCTATCCGGTTTGCATATCGGGCTTTTATATACATTGCTTTTTTTCATACTGAAACCTATTGCCCGAAGAGGAAATATAGGTAGAGTTATACGTTCTGTTCTTCTTCTTATCCTATTATGGGCTTTTGCCTTTTTCACAGGACTTTCTCCTTCGGTAGTACGCTCGGTCAGTATGTTTTCGATTTTAGCAATGGCAGATATGGTTGGTCGCCAACCGCTATCTTTAAATACATTGGCGGCAGCTGCATGGTTGATGTTATTCTGCAATCCGGCATGGTTGTTTGATGTTGGTTTCCAGCTCTCTTTCCTTGCTGTTGCTTCCATCCTATTGATTCAAAAGCCAATCTATCACCTGATTACGGTGAAAGGTAGAATAGGAAAATATATTTGGGGACTGATGAGTGTGTCTGTTGCTGCACAAATAGGAACAGCTCCGCTTGTCATGTTTTATTTCTCCCGGTTTTCTGTACATTTTCTATTGACGAACTTGGTTGTTATTCCTTTCATTACGATTATCCTGTATGCTGCTGTCATTATGCTTCTTCTGACTCCTCTTTCGTGGCTTCAGATCGTAGTGGCCGAAGGTGTTAAGAAACTATTGGAAGGACTTAATTTCTTCGTCCGATGGGTGGAACAGCTTCCTTACGCTTCTATAGATGGAATCTGGCTTTATCAGTCAGAAATATTGGGTATCTATATCGTTGGCTTTTTGTTAACCTATTATTTCATGAACCGTCGATACCGGAATTTATTGATTTGTCTTTTTACTATCTTATTACTAGGGACTTATCATGCAACATTATATTGGCTAGATCGTCCCCGGACAAGTCTGGTCTTCTATAACGTGCGCGGTTGCCCTGCAGTACATTGCATTGAGAGCGATGGACGTTCCTGGATAAACTATGTAGATACTATCCCCAATGAAAAACGTCTGAAACGCATGACTGCTAACTATTGGAAGCATCATCACCTTCTGCCTCCCAAAGAAATAACTGGCGATTGCCGGTATATGGTACTTAATCGTCAGCAGCAGATTATATCCTATCATGGCTGTCATATTTGTGTAATAAATGATAACCATTGGCGGAACAAAACCACCGTTTCTCCGTTATATATTCAGTATCTTTACTTATGCAAAGGATATGACGGACATCTGGAAGAGCTCACCCGAATCTTTTCTTTCTCTTACGTCATATTGGACGCATCTCTCTCGGAATACCGCAGACACCTCCTTGAAAGCGAATGCAAGCAATCCGGTCTGCGGTTTATCTCGCTATCCGACGAAGGTTCTGTCCGCTTTTTGCTCTAAGTACAAAGATTTATCGTACATTTGCACCTTGATAAAGTATAAGAGTATGTTGACGAAAGTAATTGAACAAGCCAAAATAGACCATTTTACCAAATGGTTTGAACGAGCTGACAAAATAGTAATTGTATCTCATGTTTCTCCTGACGGCGATGCTATCGGTTCTTCATTGGGATTATATCATTTTTTAGATTCACAAGAGAAAACAGTAAACGTAATTGTGCCGAATGCTTTTCCCGATTTTCTGCGGTGGATGCCGTGCAGTAAGGATATCCTGTTGTATGACCGTTACAAAGACTTTGCAGATAAATTGATCGCCGAAGCAGACGTCATCTGTTGCCTCGATTTCAATGCACTGAAGCGTATCGACGATATGGCAGATGCTGTGGCCGCTTCTCCGGCACGTAAAATAATGATCGATCATCATTTATATCCCGAAGATTTCTGTAAGATAGTAATGTCCTATCCCAAAATATCTTCTACTTCCGAACTGATATTCCGTCTCATCTGCCGTATGGGATATTTCAGTGATATCTCTAAGGAAGGCGCAGAATGTATCTACACAGGGATGATGACAGATACCGGTGGGTTCACCTATAACTCGAACAACCGGGAGATTTATTTTATCATTAGCGAACTCCTTTCTAAAGGAATCGATAAAGATGATATTTATCGTAAGGTGTACAACACCTATTCGGAGAGCCGTTTACGTTTGATGGGATATGTATTATCGAACATGACTGTGTATTCGGATTATAATTCGGCTTTAATCACCCTGACAAAAGCAGAGCAAAGTAAATTCAACTATATAAAAGGCGATAGCGAAGGCTTTGTTAATATTCCTCTTTCCATTAAAAATGTCTGTTTCTCTTGCTTTTTGAGGGAAGATACCGAGAAACCGATGATTAAAATATCCCTTCGTTCAGTAGGAACCTTCCCATGCAATCAGTTAGCTGCCGAATTCTTCCATGGAGGAGGTCACTTGAATGCTTCAGGCGGTGAATTTTTCGGAACGATGGAAGAGGCAAAAGCGGTCTTTGAAAAGGCGCTTGAGAAATATAAACCTTTACTAACAGCGAAAAGCTAAAGATGGAAGGTTAAAAGTGAATATGGAAAGGTTAAAAGATACGAACTTTCAACTTCCCCCTTTCAACTTTTAATGATTTTGAGATACATTTGTGCAGAATATAGCTAAATAACAGATAATGAAAGAAACTTGTATTTTTATTTCTCTCTTTGTTAACCGCCGGAAGTCTGTTCCAGGCATGCGACAATTCGAAGACTTATGCAGAAATGCTGGAAGACGAGAAAAATGCGGTGAATAAGTTCATCAAAGATAATGATATTCGTGTCATTTCATTGGAAGAGTTTGAACGGGATACGATTACAGCTTCTAAAGAAGCGGGGAATGGATATGACGAATACGTTGCTTTCTCCAATGGCGTATATATGCAGATCGTAGATCGTGGAGGAAAAGAGGATAAGAATGGAGTTGAAGTTATTAATGAGGTAGATACTTTTGCTAACAATAATGTCATTTGTACCCGCTATGTAGAACAGGATATGATGACAGGAGATACTACATGTTTCAATGTTCCTTTGGAAAGATGGATGGATGTTCCTGATTATTATAAGTTTCCATTAACATTCCGTTATGTGCAAAACACGTCTACTGTTTATGGAATCGTTTTATCCGGTAGTTTGGATTACGATTTATTATGGAATAGTAAAGGTTATGGAACTGCAATTCCATCCGGATGGCTGATTGCCTTACCTTATTTGCGTAATAATGCGCATGTACGCCTGATTGTGCCTTCTAAGATGGGACATACAACTGCACAACAATATGTCAATCCTTATTTCTATGATATCCGGAAGTTCGAGAAAGCAAAAAGCTAAAGCACTAACATTAGATAAATCAAATCTTTAACTAAAGAACCTATGACTCTAATCAAATCTATCTCTGGAATCCGCGGAACTATCGGCGGAGGAGCGGGAGAAGGACTGAACCCGCTTGACATTGTAAAATTCACCTCGGCTTATGCTACTTTGATTCGTAGAACCTGCAAGGCAAAGAGTAATAAGATTGTTGTGGGACGTGATGCCCGCATTTCCGGTGAAATGGTAAAAAACGTAGTAGTCGGCACATTGATGGGAATGGGCTGGGATGTAGTAGACATTGATCTTGCTTCTACCCCGACCACAGAACTTGCTGTAACAATGGAAGGCGCCTGTGGCGGTATTATCCTGACAGCTTCTCACAACCCCAAACAGTGGAACGCACTGAAACTACTCAATGAACATGGAGAATTTCTGAATGCGGAAGAAGGCAACGAAGTACTTCGTATTGCTGAAGCTGAAGAATTTGACTATGCCGATGTCGACCATCTGGGATCTTACCGCAAAGACCTGACTTATAATCAGAAACATATCGACAGTGTATTGGCTCTCGACCTGGTAGATGTAGAAGCTATCAAGAAAGCCAATTTCCGTGTAGCTATCGACTGTGTAAACTCTGTAGGAGGTATTATCCTTCCTGAACTTCTGGAACGTCTGGGTGTGAAACATGTAGAGAAACTCTACTGTGAACCTACCGGCAATTTCCAACACAACCCCGAACCGCTTGAAAAGAACCTCGGTGACATCATGAACTTAATGAAAGGTGGAAAGGCCGATGTAGCTTTTGTTGTAGACCCGGATGTTGATCGTTTGGCTATGATCTGCGAGAACGGTGTAATGTACGGTGAAGAATATACACTGGTTACTGTTGCCGACTATGTACTGAAACATACCCCCGGTAACACTGTTTCTAATTTGAGCTCTACTCGTGCTTTGCGTGATGTAACCCGCAAATACGGTATGGAATACAGCGCTTCTGCCGTAGGCGAAGTAAATGTTGTAACGAAGATGAAAGCAACCAATGCCGTTATCGGCGGTGAGGGAAATGGTGGAGTAATTTATCCTGCTAGTCACTACGGACGTGACGCTTTGGTAGGTATCGCATTATTCCTTAGCCATCTGGCTCACGAAGGAAAAAAGGTTAGCGAGCTCCGTGCTACTTATCCTCCTTACTTCATTGCTAAAAACCGTGTAGACTTGACTCCGGAAATCGATGTAGATGCTATCCTTGCCAAAGTGAAGGAAATCTATAAGAACGAAGAAATCAACGATATCGACGGTGTGAAAATAGACTTTGCCGACAAATGGGTGCATTTGCGCAAGAGTAATACAGAACCGATCATCCGTGTGTATAGTGAAGCTTCTACTATGGAAGCTGCCGAGGAAATCGGTCAGAAGATAATGGATGTGATTAATGAATTAGCAAAATAATATCCTGTAAAATAGGATTTTATTTATAACATTTGAGTCTCGTATATCATAAAGATAACTGAATAAGTTGTCTCATTGATATACGAGACTTTTTATTAGGATGATATCCACTGAATAATGATAGTTACTCTTCTCCTTGAGTATTAACAATAAAGTTTCTTTTGATTAAGTCTAAACTTCCTTTCGTCCAATAGTAAACTTCTCTTTTGTTATTTACAAACTTAAAATGCAAGCTTCATTTTTATAAATGCAAGTTTTGTTTTTAAAAACGGAACCTTTGTTTTTATAAATGAAGCTTGCATTTATAGATTGGAAGGGATGAAAAGCAACTTTACTGTTAATAAAAAGAAAGTTTGGACTTAATCAAGAGCAACTTTTCTATTAATAGATTACATGAGAAGTAAGCAGTATTGAGAGGAAACTAATCTATATAGCTTACTTCTCTACTTCGTTAGAATAGATACGCCACAAGAATATCAATTGATATACAAAACTTTATAGGTCTTATATCAATGATAAACACATGGCTTAATTATACAGAATTGATATATGAAAAGCACAATTGAGGGAAAATTGTAGTATATTTGTACTGTTCTTTGAGGCGTCTTTATTATTAAGGAAGCGTTTAGTGCTTTTTCTCAAGTGCGAATCTGGACAATTCGAGCTGTGTTGAGGAAATAAACAAAACGTTCTTCCTTTGGTTTGTATGTTGCATCTAGGTACTGATATACAGTCAAGGGCGTGAGCTGTTTTTGCTTGTATCCAACACAGAGGTAGTTCAGAACCTGCACTTGGATATAAGTTTAGCGGTCTCGCGCTTCTTTTGTGTATACACTTCTGTTGAGACTAGGAAGGAACTAATAAATTGAAAAACATACAAACAGTACAAGTGTTGCCAGTAATGTTGCTAATGTCCGTAACAGTATCAGCAAGAGACCTAACAGGTTTTGAACAGCTTATTGATAAACGTACGACATGAAAATAAAACTGATTGCATTATTTATAATGATGGGATCGTTGGCTGCCGTAGCTGATAATGATACTTATTTCTTTTCAAAAGTAGATTATGGTTCAGTGTTCGTTGTTCAAACAGCCGATGGATTCTTGTATCAGATAATTTTAATTGGCAGGATTTTTTTCCGGTGTGGGGTGGTGAGACGGAGGCAAAGATTGGCTGTTTCGCGGATGGGAATTGGCAAGAATGAAAGAGGCGGAATCCTTGGATTGTGCGAATTAGTAGTGAAGTAGTTGCTGAAAAATAGAGGTACTTGATAAAATAGAGTTGCATTTTCCGTATAAAAACGTATCTTTGTGTAAAGAGAATTAAAGACATCGATTATTAATGGCTATTTTCTTTCGCACTACGAAACAGAACATATAAGCGATTGCCTGATATTTAATAGATGATATTAATGATTAACACAATGAAAATACGCTTGATTTTGTCTTTTGTTTTATTGATTTATTCATTGGTCTGTCAAGCAGATGGCGGTAAAGATTCATATATCTTCCGGAAAGTAGATTATCAGCAAGGATTATCCAATAGTGCTGTGCTTTGTCTTTTTCAAGACAATACAGGGTTGATGTGGTTTGGTACATACGATGGTGTCAATTGTTATGATGGCCGAAACATGGAAGTTTTTCGTTCTGATTTTTCAGCCCCCAAAGCTTTGAGTAATAATGTAATCCATTCTATTCAGCAGGCAGATAATAATTGTTTGTGGATTTCTACACATTTGGGTATCAATCGTCTTTCACAGGATTCGCGGCAAGTTGTCGGATATTATGACTTTACAGATGATTATTATCTACATTCCAATTCTAAAGGAAACACATGGGTGGTGAGTCATGGTGGAATTTTCTACTATAATACATCTTATAAACGATTTGTACAGATTAAGAATCTGAAAGTACCCGTAGAAGATATGGATAAACGGGCATTCGTAACGGATGATGGTGTTTTGTGGATTTTCACTCAACAAACAGGGGAGCTGTTACAGGTTTCGCAGGATGCTTTTGATTGTGACACATTATCAATTCATTCAACTGTTTCATCTACTGATTTTCATGCGAAACCTATTGAAGATGTCTTTTATCAGAATGGCGTTCTTTGTTTTATCGATAGTGAGCATGATCTTTATGTTTATGATATTTCCCGACAATCTAAAATTTATATTCGTAACCTTTCTTCATTAGTGCAGAAGAATGGAACTATTGCAGGAATAGCCCTTTTCTATGAAGATATTATTATTGGTTTTCGAACGAATGGGTTAGTCCGTCTCCGTACTTCACAAAAATATAAAGAAGAAGTGGTCGACCGGAATGTACGTATATATAGTATTTATCGAGATCCTCATCAGAATGTCTTATGGGTTGCTTCGGACGGACAAGGAACGATTATGTATGCTAAGAAATATTCTATTGCCACCAATTTGATGCTCAATCAACTGTCATCTAACTTAAGCAGGCAGGTACGTTCTGTTATGACAGACGATAGTGGTGGACTATGGTTCGGGACGAAAGGTGATGGACTGCTGCATATACCGGATTATCGTGAGAATGAGGAGGCTTCTGCCGTTACAGTTTACTCTCCTGAAGGAAAGCAAAATGTTGTGTCTTATATACGATGGAATAAAGAATTTCCTGTTTATAAATTGGTTCAAAGCCGTTATATGGATGGCTTTTGGATAGGATCTGGAGATCCGGGACTATTTTACTATTCTTTTGAAGACAAAGCTTTGCATTCTGTGGAGAATCTGCCGGCACAACCCACCGAGATACATGGCATTTATGAGGAAAATGATAGTGTACTTTATGTGGTGACAGCCGGTTCCGGTTTTCATAAATTAATACTTGAGAAGCAGGCAGGTACCATTCGTTTCAAGTCGCAGAAAAGTTATCATTTTTTTCACGGTCAGCGAGAAATTACGATGTTCTATCCAATGTTGCCCGAAGGGGATTCTATTTTGTGGCTTGGCAGTCGGGAGAAAGGACTCGTACGGTTTGATAAGCGGACTGAAGAATATAAAGTGATTTCTTTGAAAGAAATGCTTCATAAGTCGGTAGACGATGTGCTCAGCCTGTATCGGACCAAAGAAGGGTTGTTATATGTAGGGACAACATCAGGATTGGTATGTTTGAATTCTAATGGCAAACAGATGAAAGCTACCTATATCGGACGGGAGCAAGGTTTGCTCAATGATATGATTCATGGTGTACTTGAAGATGAGAACGGACTCTTATGGCTTGGTACGAATCGGGGGCTGATTAAATATAATCCGATAAATGGCTCATCACATGCCTACTTTTACAGTGCAGGTGTTCAAATCGGTGAGTTTAGTGATGATGCTTATTACATGTGTCCATATACACAGGAGCTTTTTTTCGGTGGGATTGACGGGTTGCTTTATTTGGATAAAGAGGTGCAGGCTGCTCCGGAATTTTATCCGGATATTTTGTTACGTAAGTTGACTGTTGGACATACGCAAGTGGTTCAGGGGGATGGAGATTACTATACAGACGATGGTAAGGCATTACAGTTGAAGGGGACGGAGGTTTCATTTGCACTTTCTTTTGTTGTTCCGGATTTTTTATCAGGAGAAGATATAGAATATTCTTACCAGTTGGAAGGATATGATAAGGATTGGACCTCTTTTAGTAGTATTAATGAAGCCTCATATACAGGAGTGCCGGCAGGTGATTATATCTTTAAGGTACGCTATAAGAGGGATGTATTTGATACAGAATATCGGCATTTTTCTATTCCGGTATATATCCTTTCTCCCTGGTATCGATCGGTGGCGGCTTATTTTGTTTATTTGATCATTTTTTTGTTGTTGTTAGGGTACGTGATATATTTGCTACGTAAAAACTACCTTCAGGAACGGATGATGAAAACACTGATGGGGACAGAAAGTTGCCGGAAATCCGAGACTGTATATACAAACCGTAGGATGCTTGAAGATTTTACTCTTATTTATAATTATTGTGACCAATTGCGTGCAGAGAATCTTTCTTATGAGCAATGTCTTGAGAAAGTGTCACTGATACGCGAAACTGTGATGAGCGCACTTCTTAATCCTGACGCTCTGTTTTTGGAAGAACTTAAACAATTCTTTCCGGATCGGTTTATTGTTTCTGCGCGTATGAGTATACAGGGAGTTTCTCAAGAGGTGTTGCGTACGTTGGAAGAACAAGGGATTGATCATTCTTCTATATCGTCAATGATTCCGGAACACTTAACATTTCCAGTTTACAAGAATGCGTTATACAGTATTCTTTATTGCTGCTATCTCCGGATTACTGAAATGAAGGGTACTCATGGCGTAATAGTAGAAATGTCAGAACAGGATGGTAAGATGCAGCTACATTTTTCTTCTAAAGATGCTACTGCGAAAGCGTTGTATGAATATCTTTCAGATAAAGCTTCTTCGGTGACGGAGAAAGATTCCGATCATGTGTTTGTTGTGCATTTACTTTTAGGTTTTGTACGGTCGGCTTTGGAACGTATTCATGCCGTTCTTCGTTATGATGATGATGAGAGTGGTAGTCGGTTGACGATTATCTTTGAACCGGCGGTCTTGACAGTAGCAGGTGAACAAGGGAAAAAAACTGTGCTTTTGTTGGAAGACAGAGATGAAATGACTTGGTTGATTAGTAATTTCCTGGCTGATGAATACGTGGTTCATCAAGTAAAGAGTGTGCAGCTTGCTTTTGACGAAATTCGTCGGTCGGCTCCGGCTCTATTATTAGTGGATATGACAATGTATGCCAATGCTGAAAGTACTTTTATGGAGTATGTTAGCCGGAATCGTACTCTGCTTTCAAAGACAGCTTTTATTCCATTGTTAACCTGGAAAGTTGGTTCGGCCATTCAGCGGGAACTGATCTTGTGGTCTGATTCTTATATTGTACTTCCTTATGATATATTATTCTTGCGGGAAGTTGTCCATAATGCTATTTATGGAAAGCGGGAAGCGAAGCAGATATATATGGAGGAACTGGGAGATTTGGCGGGACAGATTGTCTGTACAACTACCGAACAAGCTGATTTTATTCGTAAATTGTTAAAGGTGATTGAAGAAAACCTGGACAAGGAAGAACTGGGCTCAACGTTGATCGCTGATCGTATGGCAATGAGTTCCCGTCAGTTCTATCGTAAATTCAAGGAAATTTCCAATACTGCTCCCGGTGATTTAATAAAGAGTTACCGTATGGAAAAGGCAGCCCGCCTGTTACTTGATGAAGAACTTTCTATTCAAGATGTTATTATGGAGGTCGGTATTTCCAGCCGGTCTTATTTTTATAAAGAGTTTACCCGTCGGTTCGGGATGACACCGAAAGATTATCGGGAACAGCGAAAGGTATGCTGATTGTCAGGTTAAATTCTTTCGTATAGGTGATTAGTTGGGAAACATTATTATTTATTTGTTTGTCACAACCTTGTGCTCTAAATTCCTTTTGTCGATTTTATTGTATTGATTATTAGTGTGTTAATCTGTGCTCTAATTTACCATTCTGTGCTTTAGATATGTGTCTTTATTTTGCCGTTTTTTTGGCAAGGTAGAGCATTGGACTTTTATTCGAATAGCCTTTATTTGCAACAATCTTTTTAAAGGGAATTAACCTTATTACTAATCAAATTTAAAGGAATTATGAATGAAAAACTAAAGTATCTTACCTTATTTGTAATAGGTATGATGTTGAGTTTGGGCATGAATGCTCAATCTGTAAAATCAATCTCCGGTACGGTAACCGATGATCAGGGAGAGGCGGTTATCAGTGGTACGGTGAAAGTTAAAAACGGTAGTACAGGAACAATCACTGACATTAACGGTAAATACACTCTCTCTGTTCCTTCCAATGCCACCTTGGTGTTTTCGTATATTGGTTATATCACACAAGAATTTAAAGTCTCGGAATTAAAGAGTAATGTTCTGAACGTAGTTCTGCAATCGGATACGAAAGCACTGGACGAAGTAGTCGTTGTAGGTTATGGTACCATGCGCAAATCAGACTTGACGGGTTCCATTTCCACAGCCAAAGGTAAAGACATGCTGAAAGCACAATCATTCAATGCGCTTGACGGATTGAAGGGTAAAGTGGCCGGTGTGAATATCTTCTCTAATACCGGTCAGCCGGGTGGAGAATCACGTGTCATCATTCGTGGTATTTCTACTATCAACGCATCAGCATCACCGCTGTACGTAGTCGATGGAGTGGTGATGTCAAACTTCGAATTGCTTAATCCGAATGATATCGAATCTATCGAAGTATTGAAAGATGCTTCCTCTGCTGCCATCTATGGTGCCCGTGGTGCAAATGGTGTTATCATGGTGACTACCAAGCGCGGTAATGCAGGAAAAGGAGTCCATGTTTCCTATGATGGTTCATTGTCTATCGGTAAGATGGCTAGAAAAATAGATGTAATGGATGCTAACGAATGGATGTCTACCTTCAAGCAGGGATTGGAAAATGCCAACGAATTTCAAGGCAAGAACTTCACAACTGATCTGTCACAGATATTCACAGACGAACGTTTGTTCAATGCAGACGGTTCTCCGAAATATAATACCAACTGGCAGGATGAAGCATCCCGCACTGCCATCTCTCATAACCATCAGATCAGTATCCAACGTACAGGAGAAGGATCTTCTATCGGAGCATTCATCAATTATACCGATCAACAGGGTATTTTGTTGAATTCTTACTTTAAACGTATCAATGCAAAATTGGCGTATGATGACAAACCGACTGATTGGCTGTCTACTTCCGTTAATTTATTAGTAAATCATACTTGGGGTAATAGAACTTCTGATAACCCTTACGGACAAGGCGCATTGCGTACAATGATCGAACAGTTGCCTTTCTTACCGGTTAAGCTGGATGGTGAATATACGCAGACGAACATTATTAATACAAGCTCTATTCTCAATAATCAGACTGATCCTAATAGCGGAAAACAAGGATTCAGCCCGGAAGGTGTAGGTAATCCCGTTGAGTTGCTCGAACGGATGCAGGCTATGCAATATCGTACGCAGATTTTTGGTAATGCTGCTTTGACTTTCCATCTCATGAAAGGATTGGATTTGAAGACCCAGTTCGGTATCGACTACCACAATAATCGTGATGCTAACTATACGCCATTTACTCCGCGTCCGATGATTAATCAAAGTTCCGAGGGAGCAGCTTCTGCAAATAACTCCAACTCTTTGTATTGGCAGGAAGAAACCTATTTGACTTATGTGAAAGATATAAACAAACATCACATTAATGCAATGGCGGGTATGTCTTGGCAAGAGTATAATTATACCAAATTCGAAGCTTCCGACAGTAAGTATATTGATGACTTCTACGGATATTATAATTTAGGTTCCGGAACGAACCGTCCTTCTGTAGGCAATGATTACGACAAGTGGGCGATGAACTCTTATTTCTTGCGTCTGGCATATTCTTATGACAACAAGTATATGGCTACCGTAACCGGTCGTTATGATGGCTCTTCCAAATTCGGACAGAACAATAAATATGCATTTTTCCCGTCAGTCGGCTTGGGTTGGATGATTTCTAATGAAGACTTTTTGAAAGATAACTCATTGATCAGCAAGCTGAAATTACATACTTCTTACGGTCTGACAGGTAATTCGGAAATTGGTACATATAAATCATTGGCTACGGTGAGCCAGTCGAATACGATCATTGGTGATGCTCTGCATGTAGTGTCTTATCTGGACAATATGCCTAATCCGGACCTGAAATGGGAAAAGACAGGACAGTGGGACTTAGGATTCGAGTTGGGTTTATTCAATAACAGACTGAATTTCGATATTTCCTATTATTATAAGTATACTTCGGATTTGTTGCTCGACCGTCCGGTTCCTGAATCAACAGGTTACTCTTCCATTATGGATAATATTGGAGCCGTTTCCAATCGTGGTGTAGATATTCTGGTTACAGCATATCCTATTCAGACACATGATTTCCAGTGGACTTCCACTCTTAATTTAGGTTTCAACAAAAACCGTGTAGAGAAGTTGGATGAAAGTGCATCTGTTGATCCTGTCACCGGTAAGCGTCAGATTACGACCGACGGTTTTGTGGGTTACGATATGTTGATTCGTGAAGGTGAAGAGCTTTCCTCTTTCTATGGTTATAAGCGTGCCGGTATTTACGATGGTATTCCGTCTAACTGGGATCCGGAGACAATGAACATACCTTCCACTATTGGTGAAAAGGTAACTTATAAGAAACGCGAAATTATCGGTAACGGATTACCTGACTGGATGGGCTCATTCATCAATACCTTCAATTATAAAGGATTTGATTTGACTTTAGACTTCCAGTTTACATGGGGGGTGGACGTGATGCAAGAATATTATCACTCTACTGTAGCCCGTTTCCTAACTAACGGTATAGACCGTCTTTATAAGGAAGCATGGCATCCAACTCTCAATCCGTCGGGTAAAGAACAGGCAATTCGTCTGAATAACTTTGGTCAGGGAGCTAATAACCAGGCAGATGATGACTGGGTTTGCAATGGTTCTTATTTGCGTTGTAACATGATTCAGCTCGGATATACCTTCAATCCGACACTGATTAAGAAGATCGGTCTGTCTTCATTGCGTTTGTATGCGAATGTGAATAACGCATTCCTGATTACTTCTAAGGACTATAACGGATATGATCCGGATAACTCATCTCGTTTAGGTGACAACAAATGGGGGGCTAACCGCCAATTCTTCACCTATCCGCGTCCGAGAACGTTTACGTTCGGTCTTAATGTAGCATTTTAATTCACCGTTATAAAAACTATAAGAATTATGAAACTATTAAAAGTATATATATCTGCATTTTGTATGTGTTCACTTTCTGTGTTGCTGAATTCATGCGACGATTTCCTGAAAGAAGAACCATTGGATATGAAGTCATCTGACCAATTCTGGAAGACGAAAGCTGATGCGGAGTCGGGTGTGAACGCATTGTATTTCGGTGGTGTACCTTATTTACACAACACTGATGTAGGCGGTGGCTGGACTCCTAAAGCGACAATGTGGGGTGGTATTGTGTCCGGATTGTACGTTGATAAGCGTAAGGATAGAACATTTACTACGGCATCCGAAGGGTGTAATTTCAATATTGAATCTTTTGATGATATTGCAATGAAATACTGGCATGAGTTTTATAAAGGTATTTCACGTGCCAACTTTGTTATTGCCAATATTCCGACAATGACCGGTGTGCTGGATGAAGCTACTATTAATAATTATGTGGCTCAAGGTAAATTCTTCCGTGCATATGGATATTTCTGGCTGGTCAAAGAATTTGGTGGTGTTCCTTATATTTCAGAACCTTACACATCTACAGAAGGTATGTACAAAGAACGTCTTTCTGCTGAAGAGGTTTATAAGAAAATTGAAGCCGACTTGCTGGATATTGTCAACGGGGATGCATTGCCGAATAAAACGTTTTATGATAATGGCTGTTATGTCACTAGGGCAATGGCGCAGACTTTGCTGGCACAAGTTTATTTGCAATGGGCTGGTGCACCGTTAAACGGTGGAACAGACTATTATGGAAAAGCAGCGCAGATGGCTTTGAAAGTGATCAATGATAGTCCTCACGAACTTATTCATCCAAATGGAACGACTGATGATTTGAGCTCGGCATATAATGTAATCAAGACTACGAAAAGTTCTGCAGAAATCATTTATGCTAAAGAATATAATTATAGTGATTATAGTGTAGGTAACTCTTATGCTTGTCGTTCTATTGGTACAGATGCTTTCCAATGGGGAGTGTTCCATCCGGGAGGAGACGTGCTGTATAATGCATACCTTCCCTGTGATATGTTGCTTAACAGCTATGCCTCTAATGATATTCGAGGACATGAGAAACAGTTCTTCTTTAAGAAATATACCGATGCTGCAGGAAAGACTTATACTTTGAACAATGCAGGCAACTGGGCGTGGTTTGATGAAAATGCTTTGATTAGCGGTCACGACGGTGATTATAATATGCCGGTATTCCGTTTTGCGGAAGTCTTGCTGATTGCGGCCGAAGGTCTGGCACGTACAAATCATGAAGATAATGCTGTCGGTGGAGCTAAATATTATCTCAATCAAGTGCGTAAACGTGCTGGATTGGCAGATGAGACGGCTACAGGAAATGATTTAATACAATCGATTTTGACTGAACGTTTACATGAGTTACCGTTGGAATTTAAGATTTGGGACGACATTCGCCGTACTCGTTTGTATCCGGAAGCATCTACAGAATCAGGAAAATTGAAATGGACTGCTCTTGCATCGGCTCAAATCCAAAACAAGCCAGATGGAAGCACAAGAGCCGGTGCCATTCCTGAATATGCTTTGTTATGGCCTATCCCGTTAGATGAAATTCAGGCTAATCCTGCGTTGGAAGGACATCAGAACCCGGGATGGAATTAATTAGGTAATAATAAATATTTGTTTCTGATAGAATTGGAGAGAGGGTAAAGGCTAATTATCCTCTCTCTATTGCTTAAACGGTTAGTCTTTCGGTTGTACTCTCATTGTATACACATAAATATTATGTTTTGATTCTCAGTTGTTTAACTTGTACTCTCGTTGACACTCGTTTCCTTTGGTTGACTATACTGCTATTTTTTCTTATTTTGGCGTATCAGAGGACTGATAATTGCTGAAAGATGCTTTAATTTGTAACATAAATAAAAAAGACTTGATAATCTAGTATTAATAGTTTAATTCGTAGACCATGAACAAAAAGAAACTACTATCTTTCGCAATAGCCCTGCTATTGGGAGTTTCCTCTACCTTTGCACAAAAGCAACCGGTAGACTATGTGAATCCTTTAATGGGGACTGATTCGAAAATATCACTATCCAATGGAAATACATATCCCGCCATTGCGTTGCCTTGGGGAATGAATTTTTGGATGCCACAAACCGGAAAGATGGGTGACGGTTGGGCTTACACTTATGCATCCGACAAAATCAGAGGTTTCAAGCAAACCCATCAGCCCAGTCCGTGGATCAATGACTACGGTCAGTTTTCAATCATGCCGATGACTAAACAGTTGAAGATCGATCAGGATAGTCGTGCTTCTTGGTTCTCTCACAAAGCAGAGAAAGCCACTCCTTATTATTATAGTGTTTATTTGTCAGAGTATGACATGACAACTGAAATAGCTCCGACAGAACGTTGTGCACATTTTCGTTTCACTTTCCCTGAAACCTCCGATGCCTATGTGGTAATAGATGCTTTCGATCGTGGTTCGTATGTGAAGGTGATTCCCGAAGAAAATAAAATAGTTGGTTATACGACACGCAATAGTGGCGGTGTTCCTCAAAACTTTAAAAATTACTTTGTGATAGAGTTCGACAAGCCTTTTACTTTCAATAAAGTATGGGCAGACTATCATTTGGTTGAAACACATCTCGAACTACAATCCAATCACGTGGGTGCTGCTATCGGATTTTCGACGAAAAAAGGAGAACAAGTGCATGCAAAAGTGGCATCCTCATTCATCAGCCCCGAACAGGCGGAACTGAACTTGAAGGAAATTGGTAATAAGACTTTTGAACAGACAAAAGAGGCCGGTCGTAAGGCATGGAACAATGTCTTGGGGCGTATCAAGGTTGAAGACAGCGATGAGAACCGTATGCGTACGTTCTACTCTTGCTTGTATCGTTCGGTGTTGTTTCCCCGTATGTTTTACGAGGTAAACGGTAAGGGAGAAACTGTGCATTACAGCCCCTATAATGGTGAAATCCGTTCGGGATATATGTTTACCGACACTGGATTCTGGGATACTTTCCGTTGCTTGTTTCCATTTGTTAATTTGATATATCCTTCAATGGGTGAGAAGATGCAGGAAGGCCTGTTGAATACCTATCTTGAAAGTGGATTCTTTCCTGAATGGGCAAGCCCGGGCCATCGTGGTTGTATGGTTGGGAACAATTCAGCTTCTGTAGTGGCGGATGCCTTCATGAAGAATGTAACCAAAGCGGATGCGGAGAAAATGTACCAATACCAGGTACTAGCGTACATCCGAAAGTTTCTACTACCGGACGCCGTGGATATGAATATTATAACAAACTGGGCTATGTGCCATACGATGTGAAAATTAATGAGAATGCGGCACGCACATTGGAATATGCATACGATGACTGGTGCATTTACCGTATGGGTGAAAAATTAGGCCGTCCGGCAGAAGAACTGGATGTTTATAAGAAAAGGAGTCAGAACTACCGTAATCTGTTCGATCCGGAAACTAAGTTGATGCGGGGAAAGAATTCCGACGGAACTTTCCAGACTCCTTTCAATCCTTTTAAATGGGGAGATGCCTTTACGGAAGGAAATAGTTGGCATTATACATGGTCGGTATTCCACGATGTACAAGGACTGGTTGACCTGATGGGCGGCAAGAAGATGTTTGTCAGTATGCTTGATTCTGTATTCAATCTTCCTCCTGTATTTGATGATAGCTATTATGGAGGAGTGATTCACGAGATTCGTGAAATGGAAATTGCTAACATGGGTAACTATGCACATGGCAACCAACCTATCCAGCACATGATCTACTTGTATAACTATGCCGGCGAACCGTGGAAAGCCCAATATTGGTTGCGTGAGACGATGAACCGCCTCTATCTTCCTACTCCGGACGGTTATTGTGGAGATGAAGATAACGGTCAGACTTCGGCTTGGTATGTATTTACTGCATTGGGATTTTATCCGGTATGTCCGGGCAGCAATGAATATGTGATGGGAGCTCCTTACTTTAAGAAAGCAACGATTACACTGGAGAACGGCAAGAAATTGGAAATCTCCGCCCCGAAGAATAACGATGATAATCGTTATATTCGTTCATTGAATTATAATGGCAAGAATTATACAAAGAATTATCTGAACCATTTCGATCTGTTGAAAGGCGGTCGTCTGGTGTTTGATATGGATAACAAACCGAATAAGGGAAGAGGTATCAACGAATCAGACTTCCCGTATTCATTCTCTCGTGACGCAAAGTAAGCTGATATGAATAATTTGAGAAAGAAAGTATTGATGATGACTATGGCGGCAGTAACTTTGTCCGCCATAGCTCAACAGCCGGTAGACTATGTGAATCCGATTATCGGGACCAATGGGATGGGGCACACTTTTCCCGGTGCTTGCACTCCTTTCGGATGGGTACAGTTGAGTCCGGACACAGACACAATTCCGCATAATATAAATGGAGCTTATCAGAAAAATGCCTACGAGTATTGTGCTGGTTACCAATATAGGGACAAGACCATTGTTGGCTTCAGTCACACTCATCTTAGTGGTACGGGACATTCTGACTTGGGAGACATCTTGTTGATGCCTGCTGTTGGCGATGTGAAGTTAAATCCCGGTCGGGCGGATTATCCGGAAGAGGGATACCGTTCACGTTTTGACCATGCTACAGAAAAAGCTGTTCCCGGATATTATGAAGTGATACTGGACGATTATGGCATTAAGGCCCAACTGACAGCTACTCAACGGACGGGTGTACATAAATATACCTTCCCGAAAGGAAAAGATGGTCATTTGATTTTGGATCTGGTGCATGGTATTTATAATTATGACGGCAAAGTTCTATGGGCCAATTTGAGAGTCGAAAACGATACTCTGTTGACCGGATATCGTATCACCAATGGATGGGCACGTACGAATTATACCTATTTTGCCATCTCCTTGTCACAGCCGATCAAGGATTACGGATATAAGGATAAGGAAAAGGTATTGTACAATGGCTTTTGGCGTCGTTTCAAGATGGAAAAGAACTTCCCTGAAATCACTGGTCGAAAAGATCGTGGCTTACTTTAACTTCGATACGGCTAACAATTCGGAACTGGTCGTAAAAGTGGCATTGTCGGCAGTCAGTACGGAAGGGGCCATTAAGAACCTGCGTGCCGAGGCTTCCGGAAAGAGTTTCGAACAGTTGGCGGAAGCTGCTCGTACAGATTGGAATAGCGAACTGGAGCATTTCGAGATCGAAGGTACGCCGGATCAGAAGGCGATGTTCTACACTTCGCTTTATCATACCATGATTAATCCGTCCGTGTATATGGACGTAGACGGTTCCTATCGTGGTCTGGATCATAACATACATCGGGCGGAAGGATTTACTAACTATACTATATTTTCCCTTTGGGATACCTATCGCGCGGAACATCCGTTCCTTAACCTGGTGAAACCGGGAACGCAATGCGGATATGGTGGAATCAATGATCAAACATGAACAACAAAGCGTGCACGGAATGTTGCCGATATGGAGTCTGATGGGAAATGAAAACTGGTGTATGAGCGGTTATCATGCTGTGTCTGTACTGGCGGATGCAATAACCAAAGGCGTCTTTTCGAATGTGGATGAGGCATTGGCGGCAATGGTCAGTACATCCACCGTTCCGTATTATGAAGGTATAGCTGATTATATGAAGCTGGGATATATCCCGCTTGACAAAAGTGGTACAGCAGCCTCTTCTACTTTGGAGTATGCATACGACGATTGGACTATCTATCAGACAGCTTTGAAGGCAGGTAACAAGGAAATAGCGGAGACTTACCGAAAGCGTGCCCTCAATTATCGTACTATCTATGATACAAGTATTGGTTTTGCACGTCCCCGTTATAGTGACGGTTCTTTCAAGAAAGAGTTTGATGTATTACAAACCTATGGTGAAGGTTTTATCGAAGGCAATTCATGGAATTTCTCTTTTCATGTGCCGCACGATGTATTTGGCATGATCGACTTGATGGGAGGAGAAAGAGACATTCGTACAGAAACTGGACGAACTCTTCTCCATGCATCTGCCGGAGAAGTACTATGAACATAATGAGGATATTACGGAAGAATGTTTGGTCGGCGGATATGTGCATGGTAATGAACCGAGCCACCATGTTCCTTATCTATATGCGTGGACTTCCCAGCCGTGGAAATCACAGTACTGGCTGCGTGAGATTCTGAATAAGATGTATAAGAATGATATTAACGGATTGGGTGGAAATGATGATTGCGGACAGATGTCAGCATGGTATCTTTTCTCTGTGATGGGCTTCTATCCGGTTTGTCCTGGTACAGACCAGTATGTATTGGGAGCGCCCTACCTGCCTTATCTGAAGATGACACTTCCTAATGGAAAGACATTGGAGATCAAAGCGCCGGGTGTCAGCGACAAGAAACGTTACGTGCAGTCGCTGAAATTGAACGGTAAGGTATACGACAAGATGTACATTACACATGAAGACATTTTGAAAGGAGGCGTGCTTGAATTCAAGATGGGGGCGTCACCTAACAAACGTCGCGGATTATCACCGGAGGATAAACCTTATTCATTAACTAACGGAATCAACGAATAATCAATAAAGGAGTATGAAAAAGATACATTTAATCTATGCAGCCTGCCTGCTGGTAGGTATGGGGGCTTGTGCTGCAAGTGTGCAAAAACAGGTGAAGGATAATTTTGATGTATGGAAAGAGTACAATACAGGTGCTATATTGTTTGAGGATAAAGCACCGGAAACGTTGGGATCGGACATTTATCACCGGATTATTCCCGATGCTGAATCGTACATCAAGGAACAGGCACGTACTGTATTAGCTACTCTTTACAATTCTCCGGAAGATAGTATTCCCGCAGTGCACAAGATACATTATACTTTGGAAGATATCAACGGTATTTCTGCTAAAGGCGGTGGCAATGGTGATGTGACGATTTTCTACAGTACACGTCATATTGAAAAATCTTTTGCAGCGAATGATACGGCAAAGTTGTTTTTCGAAACGCGCGGGGTATTGTTGCATGAACTGACACATGCTTATCAGCTGGAACCGCAAGGAATCGGTTCTTATGGAACCAATCGTGTGTTCTGGGCATTTATCGAGGGAATGGCAGATGCTGTGCGGGTTGCCAATGGAGGATTTGACGGACCGAATGCCCGTCCGAAAGGCGGGAACTATATGGACGGTTATCGTACAGCCGGTTATTTCTTTGTCTGGTTGCGTGATAACAAAGATCCTGAATTCCTGCGTAAGTTCAATCGCAGTACGTTGGAGGTGGTGCCTTGGTCGTTCGATGGTGCTATCAAACATATTTTAGGGAATGAATATAGTATTGACGAATTATGGCATGAGTATCAGGTCGCTGTAGGTGATATACAAGCATAATAATGTAAATATGGTGAGTGTTATGGGTAAAAGAGGATTGTTTTTAGTATGGCTGTGCCTGGTGAGTATTTTGCCGGGCATGGCTCAAACCGAGAAACTGATTGATTATGTGAATCCATTTGTGGGAACAAATGGTTATGGTAATGTGTATCCGGGTGCGCAGATTCCTTTCGGAGGAATTCAGATGAGTCCGGACACGGATAGTAAATACTATGATGCGGCTTCCGGTTATAAATATAATCATTCCACCTTGTTGGGGTTCAGTCTGACTCATTTAAGCGGGACTGGTATACCTGATTTGGGAGACTTCTTGTTTATTCCCGGAACAGGAGAGATGAAACTGGATCCGGGGACACGTGAGGAGCCGGAAAAGGGATACCGTTCACGTTATTCTCATGAAAAGGAATGGGCATCACCTAATTATTATGCGGTGGAACTGTCAGATTATGGAGTAAAGGCTGAAATGACGTCAGGGGTACGTAGTGGTATGTTTCGCTTCACCTATCCTCAATCGGATAAAGCTTTTATAATGATTGATATGAACCATACTTTATGGCAATCTTGTGAATGGGCGAATCTGCGCATGGAAAATGATTCTACCATCACCGGATATAAACTGGTAAAAGGCTGGGGACCGGAACGGCATATCTATTTCACGGCTACTTTCTCTAAAAAGTTGACCGGCTTGCGCTTTATGCAGAATAAGAAGCCGGTGATTTACAATACCTCCCGGTTTCGTAGCAGCTATGAAGCTTGGGGAAAGAATCTGATGGCTTGCATCTCTTTTGATACGAAAGCCGGAGAGGAAGTGATTGTAAAAACTGCTATTTCATCGGTCAGCACAAACGGGGCAAAAAACAATATGGCGGAACTTGCCGGACTCGCTTTCGATGATCTGAAAGCTAAAGGAGAAGCACTATGGGAAAAAGAACTTGGAAAATATACCCTTACTGCCGACCGTAAAACGAAAAGAACATTCTATACGTCGGCTTATCATGCGGCTTTGCATCCGTTCATCTTTCAGGATGCAGACGGACAATTTCGCGGATTAGATAAAAATATAGAGAAAGCCGAAGGATTTACCAACTATACGGTATTCTCTCTTTGGGATACCTACCGGGCTTTGCATCCCTGGTTCAATCTGGTTCAACAGGAAGTGAATGCCGATATTGCCAATTCCATGTTGGCTCATTATGATAAGAGTGTGGAGAAAATGCTGCCTATCTGGTCGTTTTATGGAAATGAGACTTGGTGTATGATTGGTTATCATGCAGTTTCCGTATTGGCTGACATGATTGTGAAGGGAGTAAAAGGGTTCGATTACGAACGTGCGTATGAGGCTATGAAGACCACGGCGATGAATCCGAATTATGACTGTTTGCCGGAGTATCGTATGATGGGATATGTGCCTTTCGATAAAGAGGCGGAATCAGTATCTAAAACATTGGAATATGCGTATGATGATTATTGTATGGCACAGGCTGCCAAGGTTTTGGGTAAAGAGGATGATTATCATTATTTCTTGAATCGTGCACTCTCTTATCAGACTTTGATTGATCCGGAAACGAAGTATATGCGTGGCAAGGACAGTCAGGGAAACTGGCGTACACCGTTTACTCCGGTAGCTTATCAGGGCCCCGGATCTGTAAATGGATGGGGGGATATTACGGAAGGCTTTACTGTACAATATACCTGGTACGTACCACAAGATGTACAAGGATATATCAACGAAGCTGGCGAAAACTGGTTCCGCAACCGGTTGGATGAACTGTTCACAGTAGAGTTGCCGGATGACATTCCGGGAGCACATGATATTCAAGGCCGTATCGGAGCCTATTGGCATGGAAATGAACCTTGCCATCATGTAGCGTATCTTTATAATTACTTGAAAGAACCTTGGAAATGTCAGAAGTGGGTACGGACGATTGCTGAACGTTTCTATGGCGATACTCCGGATGCATTAAGTGGCAATGACGATTGCGGACAGATGTCGGCTTGGTATATGTTCAATTGCATTGGCTTTTACCCGGTGGCTCCTTCAAGCAATATGTATAACATCGGTTCTCCTTGCGTTGAGGCAATAACAGTTCGGATGAGCAACGGAAAAGTGATTGAAATGGTAGCAGATAATTGGTCGCCGAAGAATGTGTATGTAAAGGAATTGTATGTGAATGGCAAGAAGTATGACAAATCTTATTTGAAATATGAGGATATACGTGATGGCGTGAAACTACGTTTTGTCATGAGCAATAAACCGAACTATAAGCGTGCGGTATCAGATGAAGCAGTAGCTCCTTCTTTGTCGTTGCCTGGAAAGACAATGAAATATCAGGCTAATTTGATGAAAACGGGTATATCAAACCAGTGAAAATGACTTTTGAAGGAGTATTACCCAGTCCGCTTGATAGTACGAAGTGATGTTTTTATTACATTTGCCAATGTAAAACGATTATTAATTAAATATCTAAATCATGAGAAGATATATTCTGTTAGTTGTGTGTTTGTGCTTAGTTTCACTACTTCATGCGCAGAACCGGTTAGAGTTGGTTTCTCCCAATGGAGAGCTGAAAGTGTCCTTGAATCTCTCGGATAAAATCTATTATAGTATAGATTATAACGGAGATGTATTGTTGAAAGACAATTCTCTTTTGTTGGTTCTGAAAAATCAAGTGTTGGGACAGAACCCTAAGTTGCGTCGTCAGAAGCAATGGAGTGTCGACGAGCAATTAACTCCTATTGTTCCTTTGAAATATTCGAAAGTCAATAATCGTTATAATCAATTGCTACTGACCTTTAAAGATTATTCAGTAGAATTCCGTGCTTTTGACGATGGAGTTGCTTACCGGTTTATTACCTCACAAAAAGGTGATGTTGAAGTAATGAACGAAGAGTTTGCTATCAACTTCCCGTCGGATTATCTTCTTCACTTGCAACAACCGGGAGGCTTCCATACAGCTTATGAGGAACCTTACACACATGTTCAAAGTAATGCGTGGAAGCCTGAAGAACGGATAGCTGTTTTGCCGGTATTGATTGACACACAAAAAGACTATAAAATATTAATCAGCGAGTCGGATCTGGCTGATTATCCATGTATGTTTCTCAAAGGAACGGGCACGAACGGAGCAATTTCTGTTTTTCCTAAAGCTCCGCTTGCGTTTGCCGAAAACAGTGATCGTAGTGTGAAGATTACTCAAGAAGCTGATTACATTGCTAAAACAAAAGGTACGAGAAATTATCCTTGGCGTTACTTTGTGATAAGTAAAAATGATAAGCAGTTGCTTGAGAACACAATGACTTATAAACTGGCCGAAAAGAATCAACTGCAGGATGTTTCATGGATTAAGCCGGGACAGGTAAGCTGGGAATGGTGGAATGACGCTTCTCCTTACGGACCGGATGTGAATTTTGTTTCCGGTTATAACTTGGATACTTATAAGTATTACATTGATTTTGCTTCTAAATTTGGTATTCCATATATCATTATGGATGAAGGCTGGGCTAAAAGTACGCGTGATCCTTATACGCCTAATCCCAAAGTAGACTTGCACGAGTTGATTCGTTATGGCAAAGAAAAAAATGTAGGGATTGTGCTTTGGTTGACGTGGTTGACTGTAGAAAACAATTTTGATCTCTTCAAGACTTTCAATGAATGGGGAGTAAAAGGACTTAAGATTGATTTTATGGACAGAAGCGATCAGTGGATGGTCAACTATTACGAGCGGGTAGCCCGGGAAGCAGCCAAACATCATTTGTTTGTCGATTTTCATGGTTCTTTCAAACCTGCCGGGCTGGAATATAAATATCCGAATGTGCTGTCTTACGAAGGAGTGCGTGGCATGGAACAAATGGGCGGTTGTTATCCGGATAATAGTTTGTATTTACCATTTATGCGTAATGCTGTCGGCCCGATGGATTATACTCCCGGAGCGATGATTAGTATGCAGCCTAATGTGTATCGGTCGGAACGTCCTAATGCTGCAAGTATCGGAACACGTGCTTATCAGTTGGCACTCTTTGTGGTTTTTGAGAGTGGTCTGCAGATGTTGGCAGATAATCCTACTCTTTATTATCGTAATGAAGATTGTACCCGTTTCATCACACAAGTTCCCGTAACATGGGACGAGACTGTGGCATTGGAAGCTAAAGCGGGTGAATACGTCATTGTAGCAAAACGGAAAGGCGATAAGTGGTTTATAGGAGGAATGACTAATAATGGTAAAAAGGAACGTGAGTTTACCATAAAGTTAGATTTCTTGAATAAAGATCGCTCTTATCAAATGATATCTTTTGAGGATGGTATCAACGCAGGACGTCAGGCGATGGATTATCGTTGCAAGTCATCCCAGGTGAAAGCCGGAGAGCAGCTAGCTATAAAGATGGTTAGAAATGGTGGCTTTGCAGCTGTCATTGAATGATGGCACATATTCTAACTTTCCATATGTAAAAATGGAATCCTCTTTCAATCTATCACCATCCTTCTGAAACGCATTGTTCATCGAGCTTTCAGGGTGGTGATAGATTGTTCTCCACCTGTCACCTAATCATTCATCTATCACCGTTTGAAATGAACATGCCTGCATATAAATATAAGCTTGTATGTAAATAGAAGTTTCAATAGGGGATACCTTTGGTTTCCAGGGTTTGAAACAAAGTGTTTTACCGCATGAAACTGCTTGTTTCTCACCGAGAAACGAAGTGTTTCAAGCGTTGAAACCAATCGTTTCACGGCATGAAACACTTTGTTTTGCTATTTGTTCTAAGAAGGCAATGTCTCGGAATCAACGTTTTCTCTTAGAGAACCACTCTTTAAACTCTGCTACTCGGGCTTTGCTGACAAGTATTTTTTCTTTGATTCCTGAATAATACAAGTTGATGGACAGTCGGCTGTTGAACCATAAGTCAATATCTTTGATAGCTTCTCGCGAAATAAGATATTGGCGGTTAGCTCGAAAGAAAAGAGAAGGATTGAGACACTCCGTAAGTTCATCTAATGTTTGAGAAAAACAGTATTCGGTTTCATCGGTTAAGACTACTTTGACCTGACAGTCCTTAATATAAAACAATTGTATCATATCTACAGAAACGGGCAATAGTTTGTCTCCTTTGGTAGGAATAAGGAAATGACTTTTATAGTTTTCTTGCTTTTGGAGTGAATGTATTAGTTTCAGTAGCTCATTCTCCTGTTGTGGAAAAGAAAACTGGTGTTTGTCAGCAGCATCCTGTAAACCTTGGAGCTTATCGAAAGCGTGTTCTATGTCTTCCTTACCGATGGGTTTTAATAAGTAGTCGATGCTGTTTACTTTGAATGCACGTAACGCATATTCATCATAGGCAGTTGTAAAGATAATCGGACAAGTAATATTGATATGATTGAATATCTCGAAGGCGGAACCATCTGCCAGGTGAATATCCATGAATACCAGTTCCGGCATCGGATGAGAACTGAACCATTCGATAGTGGAACTGATACTATCCAGTATGGTCACGATTTCTCCATTCGGTTTTATCTCATTAAGCAGTGAAGTCAGGTTTCGTACTGCTGCTTTTTCGTCTTCTATAATGACAATCTTCATGGTGATTATTGTTCTAGTTGTGATTTTTCAATCAAAGGAATACAAACTGTAAACTCTCTGTCCTCCGTTATTTGTATATCCCGTTTAAACAAGAGCCTGTATCGCTTGGCAAGGTTGGCAAGTCCGATACCGGTTCCGGAAGTTGCAGTCCATTTGGGCTGAATGTCGTTGCTGATAGACAAATTGCCGTTATCGTCCGTCGTGATATGAATGGTCAACGGCTTCCGGTTGCTGATTTCGTTGTGCTTTACTGCATTCTCAATCAACACTTGCACCGCCATTGGAGGGAGGAGATATTCTTCGTAGGCATTGCTTATCTGTATGTCGAATTGTAGATTGTTCTCAAAACGCATCTTTAATAGAAATATATAAGCGGAAACAAATTCTATTTCTTCCCGGAGACTGACACATTGTGACTCATTACTTTGTAAAGTATACCTTAGTACCCGGGAGAGTTCCTGAATGTAATCCTGCGCTTTATCCTGATTTTCGCGTACCAGCGAACGCAGGGTATTCAGCGAGTTGAACAGCATGTGTGGGTTCAGCTGATTCTTCAGTACTTCATACTGATTGCGGAGATTCTCTGCCTGAAGCTGTTCGTTCTCAATAAGTACCAGTTGCTGCTTGAATATAAGATGAATGATACAGCAACTACTGGTGACGAGACATGCCACAATAAAATCCCGCAATGGATGCAAATAATGATGTACCATGGCATCGATGGCCGGAATATCAAACGTTCTGTGAAGGAAAACAAAAAACTGTCCTGACAAGTTACTCAATATCCATGTCACGATAAAGGAAAGCAAAATCTTTGTCCCTGTAATTTTAATGGAAGCCTGATTGAAATGAAACAAACGGGTATTGATGGCAAAAAGTAACAATAGCGACAGAAAGGTAAACAGTATTTCGTTTGCCACATCTATAAACTTCATCCCCGGGAATAAGGAATGACTTTCGAAACGGTCGAAAAGAGATACTGATTCAGGAAAATGAATCAGTACAGCAACCGCTAAGGAGATGATGACTGTGGAAAGTATATATTTATCTTTTTTTATTGCTTTGGCTATCATACAACAAAGATAGTGGTAAATTATGAGTTACCGGTTATAAAATGTCAATGCTGTTGTCACAGTTGGTCAATTATTGTTTCTGAATGTGTGCCGTGACATACATACCGGGGCGGAATTGTACATTTTCCTCCTTGATGGAAGCATACACTTCGAGCGAACGATTGGTTTCGTCTACTTTTTGTCCGATGGAAATCACGACGCCGTGAAAGGTTTGTGTCCCCATTCCGTTTACACGAAACTGTACCGGGCTGCCGACTTGTATGTCTGCAAGATCTTTCTCGTAAGTAGTCAGGCAAAGCATCGGGCTGCTTTTATCGATAAGTTCGAAAAGTGCTTCTCCCGGATTGATATATTTGCCGATATTCATCTCTACATTAGCGGCATAACCACTAATAGGGGCTTTGACTTCCAGTAGCGGTTGTATTCCGTTCTTAAGTAATGCCTCCGTTTGAACGCCTAAAAGAGAAAGTTGTGCAGCAGCGGCGTCCTGGCGACTCTTCATGGAGAGAAAGTCCGCTTTACTTTGCTGGAATTTCTTTTGAGAAGCTGCTTGTTCGGCAGACAGATTTTTTTGCCGTTCGTATTCAGCTAAGAGATATTCGGTCTGTGCGTGACTGTCCAGATAAGTTTGTTGCAGGGTGATGAACTCCGGATTCTCTAACGTGGCGATTACACTGTTTGCAGCCACCCATTGCCCTGGAAGCAGAGAAGCCTTTTTTACAATGCCTCCCATGGTTAAAGCAATGGTTGCCTGACGTTGAGGAGGAAGAACGATTCGTCCGTTGAACGAAACCTGATTAGGCTTTGAGGTAGCTGAAGTGATGGCATCCACTTCGGGTTGTGCGATGGTATCTGCTATCGTTTCGGCAACGGGAATTGCGGCGAATTCGTTATTTGTAGTTTGCTGGTTTCCTTTGCAAGCCGTTAGAACTAGTAAAAGGATGGGATAAACTATTTTTTTCATATCTTATGTTTTATAATAATTATTCAGGGTGATGTATCTCATTCAATGTCTCGATTTTCCACCTACTTGAAAAGTTCATATTCCAGTGCAGCAATATTGTATTGGTAGACTGTTTCAATATAGCCTCTGCGTATCTCTCTGGCGGTGGTAATCGACTGTATATATTCGGCAATGCCTGTTTCGCTCTGCTGCAATTGCAGGTTGGCTGCCTTTGTCAGTTCATCCGCTTCTTTCAAGGCAGAAGAGGTATAATATCGTAAACTCTCATTATATCTGCGAAGGGATGCTTCCAGTTCGAGTGTCTTATTTCTTAACTCCCGGATGTTGGCATCTGCCTGTATTTGCGCTGAAGTAGCAGTTAGCCGTGCCTGCTTCACTTTGCTCTTTTGTGGCAGGAAGTAGATGGGGAAAGAAACCCCGATCATCCAGGCATTCAGATTCTTAAGTGGGAGAATGTCCTGACGTGTATACCCCACACTGATTTCAGGAAAGAAATGGCTCTGCTCTACACGGAGCATTGCTTTCGCTTCATCTGCCTGGCTTTGAAAGTAAGCAGTATGTGCTCCCGACAGGTTTCCATCCGAAATGTCGGTATAGAATAAGGATAAAGTGGAATCTACCGGAACAATGGGATCGTTGGAGTAGCAACTCCATTGGAAACGTGCCAATGCCATTTTCTCTTCTTCTTTTGCTTGGAACCAGCGGTTATGCAGATCGGCAGCTATGGTGGTCATCATATTTTTCTCTAGCAAGGTGATCTCTCCTTGTTGGTATCGTAATTCTCCGATGCGCTGCAGTTCTTCTGCCATTTTATCCTGATCCCGATACATTGAACAGAGATTAGTGGCATATTGGTAGTAGGCCCACGCCCTTTTCACTTCTGCTGTGATTTCTTTCTCTACCATCTGCCGATAATAGGTGTTCGTTTTTACCTGACGGTTGACTAACGCATTCTTGTAGAATGGCGTTAGAAGGGAGCCCAGACTTTGCTCGAAAGCCAGTTCCTTGTCTTTTTTGTTTTCTCCGTTAAGTTGACCCCAGGAATAGCTGAACGAGGTAGGCGTTGCTTCTATCACTTCTCCGCGAGTGGCTTTGGCTTGTTGAATAGCATTATTGGCTATTTTCAGGCGAGGATGATTTTGTTTGGCTATTTCTATCGCCTGTTCGAGACTAACAGTTTGTGTCTGTTGAGCGGAAACGAACGCGGGAAGAAATAAGAACAGGAGAAACAATTCCCCGAAAGGCCGGTGCAGTTTGATTCCCGGACGTCTCCAGGTAGCAAATGAATTTACAATTTTGTAAAACACCGGAATGATGAGTAAAGTCAGTACGGTAGAAATAATCAAGCCACCGATGACCACTGTTGCCAACGGACGTTGTACTTCTGCGCCGGCTGAAGTGGCTATTGCCATCGGGACGAATCCCAAAGATGCAACCAGTCCTGTCAGGAATACAGGACGGAGCAAGTGTGGAGTCCCTCTTTTGATAATCTGGTTTGTAGTCATGGAATAGGTATTTTGTTTACGAAGTTCGTTGAAGTGATTTACCATCAGGATACCATTCAATACTGCTACCCCGAACAAAGCAATGAATCCTACTCCGGCCGATATGCTAAACGGGAGCCCGCGTAGCCAAAGTGCGGCGATACCACCGATGAGCGATAGGGGGACGGTTGAGAATACCATCAGGGTATAGGTGATGTTCTTGAATGCGAAGAACAGAATCAACAGAATAAGCATTAATGCCACTGGGATGACCACCAGTAAGGTATTGATGGCATTTTGCAAGTTTTCGAACTGGCCGCCGTATTCGAAGTAATATCCCGGCTTCAGTTTGATGTTCTTGTCCAGTGTCTCTTGAATATTGGCGACAACTTGCTGGATGTCTGCGTCACGCACATTGACACCGATGACGATGCGCCGTTTGGTTGCATCCCGATTGATTTGCAGTGGCCCACTGACAAGGTCGATGCTTGCTACCTCTCCAACAGGAATTGAAGTGCGTGAACAACTTATCCGATCAACTCTACCACTCCACCAACAATCTCCGTTCGTTTTCAAAGACTACACCTGTTGACTCTCCGGCATAGGCTGTTCGGATAATCGTGTTGAGTTCTTGTATGTTGATGCCGTAACGGGCTATTTTGCTACGGTTGTATTTCACTACCAATTGGGGTAATCCCATCGTCTGCTCAACGATGACATCCGCTGCTCCCGGCACTTTTTCTACAAAGGTAGCTGCTTTTGGCTCTTTCATATAATTCGTGCGTGTCTTCTCCATATAGTTTGATGGCAATATCTGCTTTTGCTCCCGTCATCAGCTCGTTGAAGCGAAGCTGTATCGGTTGCGAGAAGTTGAATTCGGCACGTTCAGAGAGCGGAGCAAGTGCATCTTTCATTTTATCCACCATTTCTGCACGGCTTCCGGCACTTGTCCATTCTTTGAATGGTTTCATGATAATCATCACATCAGCATCTTCCACTGCCATCGGGTCAGTGGGGACTTCTGCCGTTCCTATTTTGGCTACCACGTGTTTGATTTCAGGGAATTTATCCATTAATGCTTTCTCTGCCAAGCGGGAAACTTCGATACTTTCGGTCAGCGAACTTCCTGCGGGTAGTGTCATTTGCATGGCAAAATCACCTTCGTCCAAAGTGGGAATGAACTCTGCTCCCAGGCGGGTAAAGAGAAAAAGTGAACCGATCAGCGCGGAGAAGGCTATGATGACGGTACGCCATTTGTAACGAAGACAGGCGCGCAGGGTGTGCTGGTAGATCTTGTTCAGTTTCTCGAAGAAGCGGTCGGCAAGGGTGGGTTTCACAACAATGGTATGCTTCAGAAAGAGGGAGGCCATCATAGGAACATAAGTCAGTGAGAGAATTAAGGCTCCGATAATGCAGAACACAAGTGTTTTTGCCATGGGGGTGAAGTATTTCCCTTCAATCCCGTTCAATGTAAGGATGGGGAAGAAGACGATAAGGATAATCAACACTGCAAAAGTGCCGAACGTGTAACGCCGGAAGCTCCTTTTTCCACTTCTTTGTCCATCTCTTTGCGGGTCAGTGTGCGGCCTCGGAATTGTTTTCCGTAAATGTGGGCGAGGATACCTTCCAATATAACGATAGAGCCATCTACTACAATACCAAAGTCAATGGCACCGAGACTCATTAGATTGGCGGTGACATTGAATACACGCATCATGATAAAAGCGAAAAGCATTGCCAGCGGGATGACGGATGCGACAATCAGTCCGGCACGGAGGTTGCCGAGGAAGAGGATGAGTACAAGGAAGACGATAACCGCTCCTTCAATCAGGTTGTTGACAACCGTAGAGATGTTCCGGTTTACCAGTTCCGAACGGTTCAAGTAAGGTTCTATACTGACTCCTTCGGGTAATAGCTGCTGTATTTTTTCTACCCGTTTTTCGAGTTCTTGAGTCACTACATTTGCGTTGGCGCCTTTCAGCATCATGGCAATTCCGCCGACACACTCGCCCTCACCATCCTTTGTCATGGCACCGAAACGCTTTGGAGAACCGAAGCGGACAACTCCTACATCACTGATATGTACCGGAATCCCATTCCGGTTGGTCACTACAATCTGTTCAATATCCTTGATGCGGGTAATCATACCTTCCGACCGGATATAGTAGGCATTCTTTATCTTCTCAATGTAGCTTCCGCCGGTATTTTGGTTGTTGCTGCTAAGTGCTTCGAACACCTCGCCGATAGTGATATTCAAAGAAAACAGGGCGTCCGGATCGACGGCTACTTCATATTGTTTCAAGTAACCGCCGAAACTATTGATTTCTACTATACCGGGTATACCGGACAACTGACGTTTCACCATCCAATCTTGAATGGTGCGGAGTTCCATTGCGTCATATTTCTTCTCATATCCGGGAGCTACCTTTAATATATACTGGTAAATCTCTCCCAGACCGGTAGTGATGGGCATCATCTCCGGTGTTCCGAGCTCGGAGGGAATTTCGCTTGTTACGCTTTGTATTTGTTCATTTATCAGCTGCCGTGCATCGAGTGTGGGGACACTTTCTTTAAAAACGACCGTTACGACCGATAGTCCGAAGCGGCTGACAGAACGGATATCTTCGACATTCATAATATTGCTCATCGCTATTTCGATAGGCATAGTGATGAGCTGTTCCACCTCTTGTGGCGCGAGTGTAGGGGATACGGTCACTATTTGTACCTGATTATTGGTAATGTCGGGCACGGCATCAATAGGTAGTGTCAGCATCGCATAGATACCTCCGATAAACAGGAAGAGAGTAGTGAGTCCTACAAATAGTTTCTTCTTGATTGAAAAACGTACAATAGCTGTAAACATGACTTTCGTTGTATTATTATTTCACAGTACAAAATTACGGCCTATCTTCATCCGTTATCACTAAGAATAAATGGAAGCGGAAAGAAGTGACGGATTGGGGAATTGAAAGATGTAAAATCATAGTTCTTGTTTCACTGCTGAACAAACATTTCTTTCAGTTTACTCGTTTAATATAAAAACAAACTAAATGTATATTCAGCATGAAAACATTCGTCTTGATGATGGTAAGCCTGTTGTTTGCAATTTCTTCGGAAGCGCAAAACAAGTCTTTTTATGATTTTACAGTGAAAACTATTGATGGTAAGGACTTTCCTCTTTCTTCACTGAAAGGTAAGAAAGTGCTGGTAGTCAACGTGGCATCTAAGTGTGGGCTGACGCCCCAGTATGCTCAACTGGAGAAACTATATGAGAAATATAAAGAAAAAAACTTTGTTGTTATCGGTTTTCCGGCGAATAACTTTATGGGACAAGAACCGGGTAGTAATGAGGAAATAGCCAAGTTCTGTTCTTTGAACTATGATGTTACTTTTCCGATGATGGCTAAGATTTCCGTTAAAGGAAAAGATATGGCTCCTCTTTACCAATGGTTGACGGAGAAAAAACAGAATGGAAAAGAAAGTGCACCGGTTCAGTGGAACTTTCAGAAGTTTATGATTGATGAGAACGGACATTGGGCGGGAGTTGTGTCTCCGAAAGAAAGTCCGTTCTCTGAAAAGATTATTACTTGGATAGAGAAGGAATAAGAGAGACTTTTTTCAGCTCTTCTTCGAAGTTGGGAGTGAAGATTCCTTTACCCAGATTTTCTTTTATTTCTTCGATCTTCCAAAATCGTCCACCGTCCAGTTCGTCGCTGGGATGGATTTCTTCCTCATAAACGGTTTTGTGGACAAAAACAAGCTCTTTTTCACGGCTGGATTCAAAAATATAACTGGTGAGAAGCTCGGGAGTGAAGTCTGTGATGCCTAATTCTTCACGGACTTCTCTCTTTAGGGCGATTTCTACGCTTTCGCCCAAATCAATATGTCCGCCTACAGCCGTATCCCATTTCCCCGGTTGAATGTCTTTCCATTCGGGGCGTTTCTGTAAGTAGATGTCTCCTTGGGCATTGAATACGTGAAGGTGAACTACCGGATGAAGCAGTTTGCTACCGCTGTGACATTCTCCGCGAGTGGCAGCTCCGGTGATATTTCCCTGTTCGTCTACGATAGGGAACATTTCCTGGTTATTATCGCTTGGCATAGTGTCTTTTATATTGCGTAAAATCTTTTGGAGAGAAGAATATCTTATGGTATTAATAAAGAAGAATCTCCATAACTTAGGAACCGGAAATCATGCGCCAGTGCATAATCATAAATAGTGCGCCAATTCCCTTTTACAAAAGCTGAAACCAAAAGCAGCAAGGTACTTTGCGGCTGATGGAAATTAGTAACCATCGCTTTCACTATTTTATAATTGTATCCCGGTGCTATGATAATCTGTGTACTGGTGTGAAGGGTTTCTAAACCATTCCTGTCGAGATATCCTAATATCTTTTGCAACGCAACAACGGGAGGAATCTGGTCGTACTTTTCATAAGGCTGCCATTGTTTGACACGTAGTTCTTCTTCCGTAGCATACGGATTTTCAGCCAATGTAACTCCAATGTGATACAGGCTTTCCAGAGTCCGTACAGAAGTAGTCCCTACTGCAATAGCACAACCGTCGTGGTCAATCAGTTTTTTGATGGTGCTCCGGTTGACCGATATATATTCCGTGTGCATTTCGTGACCTTCGATTTCTTCACTTTTTACAGGTTTGAATGTGCCTGCTCCTACATGTAGAGTTAATTCTTCAAGATTAATCCCTTTTTCTTGAAGAGCATCCAATACTCGTGGAGTAAAATGTAATCCCGCCGTAGGCGCAGCTACCGAACCTTTAATCTTAGAATAAACAGTTTGATAAGTCTCCTTGTCACTTTCTTCCGTATCCCGGTTTAAGTAAGGAGGAATAGGAAGTTCTCCGAATACTTCAAGGATATCGGCAAACGTCACTTCCGGATTATCCCATGCAAAATCTACCCAATGGCTGGTTCCTTTGCATTCTCCTCGGGTAGCGGTCAGAGTAATGGGGAATCCTTTGACGGTCATTTCGCGTTTCAACTGTCTGTCTTTCCATTTCTTCAGATTGCCGATCATGCAAAGCCAGGCGGCATGTGCTGTCTGTTGGAAATTTAAGACATAATCGTTTGGCTGGATCGGTTCAAGACAAAACACTTCGATCAGTGCTCCCGTCTCTTTTCGAAAATGGAGGCGTGCCTGAATGACTTTTGTATTATTGAATATCATCAGGCTGCCTTGCGGCAGATATTCCGGCAAAGACGTGAAAACATCTTCACTAACTTCTCCACGACGGTATATTAAGAGTTTGGACTGGTCGCGGGTAGGCAACGGGAATTTAGCAATACGTTCATCCAAAAGAGGATAACTGTATTCACTGATATGGATATGTCTAGGATCTTCTTTCATTGTTTTCTAAAATAAAAAGAGGTTAGAACCCATTCGGTTTCTAACCTCTTTAACCAGTCGGGGTGACTGGATTCGAACCAGCGACCACACGCCCCCCAGACGCGTACTCTAACCGGGCTGAGCTACACCCCGAATTGCGGATGCAAAAGTACAGATTAATTTTTAATTAGCAAATAATCCGTTGATTTTTCTAGTATGAATTGTGCCGATTTATAGCTATTATTCTGATTATTAGTCTTTCTTGTGGTCATGCAAATCTTTATCTCAATGAGTTAGTAGTTCTTTTGATTGCCTCTTATGTGATATAAAAGTACATTTCTTTAATTTTGCTTGAATTAGAAAACAATCTACTTATTTTTCATTTGAAAGCATTAATCCTTTTCTTGTCCTAAAAACACTATAAAAACCAGGTCAGTCTATAATAAAACGAAATAGGAAAATGATAAATGAACTAACAATCAGAGAGTTTGTTTATAAATTAATGTAAATAAAAGGTGTTTGACTTCCTTAGTATGATACTATATTTCCATTTTTGGTGCGTGGTAAATTAGGAAGTTATACATTTGTAAAAAGACTTAGTTTAGAAAGGTGTTAAATGTTAGACATTAAAAATAGAGAGACATTAGAGATATACGTCCTGGGTGACGATTTTAAATTTTATCAAAATCTGAAGTATCTTCCTTTGACTTCTTATCCTTCTAATAATCAATCAGCTTTGATTATATATTGTTTAGGTGGAAAGGCCAAAATTACAGTGCATGAAGATGTACATTGGATACAACCGGAGGAATTGATTATATTATTACCCGGACAATTTGTCTCATTTAGTGAGCCAAGTGAAGATTTCTCGACCGTTACGATGGTTATATCTACTTCACTGTTTAGTGATGCGTTAAGTGGTGTGCCCAGATTTTCTCCGCATTTCTTTTTCTACATGCGGACTCATTACTGGTATCCGCAGTCAGAACGAGATATTCCCCGGATATATAATTATCTGGGTATGATAAAAGATAAAGTTACCTCTCAAGATATATATAGGCGGGAGCTGATTATTCATTTGTTGAGGTATCTGTATCTGGAACTGTTCAATGCTTATCAAAAGGAATCTACCTTGATGACTGCCCGCAGGGATACCCGTAAAGAAGAGTTGGCTAATAAATTCTTTGGGCTTATCATGAAGCATTTTAAGGAGAATAAGGATGTGGCTTTTTATGCGGATAAACTGTGTATTACTTCCAAATACCTGACTATGGTAATTAAGGAGACAAGCGGGAAGTCTGCCAAAGACTGGATTGTTGAATACATCATATTAGAAATCAAGGCTTTGCTGAAAAATACCAGCCTGAACATTCAGGAAATAGCGATTAAAACGAACTTTGCGAATCAATCGTCGCTTGGACGTTTTTTTAGAAAGCATACAGGAATGTCGCTTTCACAATATCGAATGAGTAACTTAGAACAATAGTGCGGACAATTGCCTCACAATAGGCAATAATATCTATAGGGATTGGGAAGAGAAAGGGAATGAAGTCTATTTCATTCCCTTTTATTATGCGGTATATCTGATGTAGGATGGGTTAAATTCCCATACATTCGCGATAGAAGTCGAGCATTTCGAAGATAGTGTCCTTATCGGCAGTCTGATTGATGCAAATGTCTCCAATATCTTTTAGTAATGTGAAATTGATAGTGCCTGAAGTATTCTTTTATCATGCGTCATAAATGCATACAGTTGGTCATATTTTTGCAGTCGAAAGTAAATATGCCATAATTATCCTTGATAAACTGGATCGTTTGCCGCATTTTCTCTTTCGGGAAACCTACTTTGAGATGAGAAAGATACAGTTCGCACACAATTCCCCAAGCTACTGCATATCCATGTAATACAGGACGGTTTTCTGCCAGTGCCATACTTTCGAACGCATGTCCTACGGTGTGTCCCAGATTTAATGCTTTGCGGATTCCATGTTCGAAGGGATCCTGTTCTACAATATCTTCTTTCACTTGTACCGATTGGCCTACCAATTGTTTGAGAGCTGCATAATCAATACTAGAGGAATCGAAATTGAGCAATTCTGCCCAATGTGCCGTATTGCTAATCAAACCATGCTTCAACATTTCAGCATATCCGGAGAAGAAATTGTGTGTGTCCAATGTGCGTAGGAATTCAGTTTCAATCAATACACTGTTTGCCGGAGCGAAAGCACCGATTTCATTTTTCAGTCCGTTGAAGTTGATTCCTGTTTTACCCCCCACTGATGCGTCCACCATGGCGAGCAGGGTGGTTGGTATATTGATATAGGAAATGCCCCGTTTGAATGTAGCTGCGGCAAAACCTCCGAGATCTGTCACCATCCCTCCTCCAAGATTGATAAGTAAAGAGTGGCGGGTAGCCCCTTGAGTGCTTAATGCCATCCAGACGGAAGCGAGTGTTTCCAGAGTTTTATGCACATCTTCTGCTCCGATACAGATTTCTACAGCATCTTTCAACAGCCCCGATTCCTTTAGAGAGGGGAGACAAAGACGCTGGGTATGCTCGTCTGTGAGGACGAATAATTTGTCATGCGGACATAGCTCAATGGCACGACCGAGGCTCGTTTCCAAGCTTTCGCAGAGAATAACTTCTTGTTTACTCATGATTCTTTTGCTTTTTTACTCTGCAAATGTATATAAAATATCTTTTTTTACTTACTTTTGTCTCATTAAAACGTTCAATTATGAAAGCATTATTACCTGTATATTGTCGTCCTTTAGGATATGTTGTCTTGTTGGTAGCTCTGTTTATCCCTTTTATTTTGGTGATGCAGGGAGTAGTAACTGATACTAATTTGCTGTTTTATAAAGAATGTACAAAGCTGTTGATGATGGCAGGATGCTTGCTGATCATCTTTGCCTTAAGCAAGAATGAAAGCCGTGAAACGGAGCAAATCCGGAATTCGGCTGTTCGTAATGCTATCTTTTTGACATTCTTGTTCGTCTTTGGTGGTATGTTGTGGCGTGTTATGCAAGGAGATGTGATAAACGTCGATACTTCCTCTTTCCTTACTTTTCTGGTTTTTAATGTGCTTTGTCTGGAGTTTGGTCTTGAAAAAAGCGCTTGTTGATCGATTCTTCAAAAGATAATTTTCTATTAAATTAAACCTTTTACGATTCTATTTGTCAAAAAGACATTGTTATTGCTACTAATATAATCGTAAATAAGGTAAATGAAAAGATTTTCAGCAGGGTTGGTGCTGATGTTGCTATGCACCTTCTCAATTTTTGCACAGAATAAGGTTATTACCGTTTCGGGACGTGTGGTGGAATCCGATACTAAAGAGCCCGCAGCGCAGGCTACAGTTCAATTGCTATCATTACCTGATAGTGCTTATGCCGCCGGTATAGCCAGTAGTAACCAGGGATGGTTTACTCTCCCCAAAGTAAAAGCCGGAAAATATGTGTTGAAAGTTTCCTATATTGGATTCCGAACCAAGCTCGTACCGGTACAATTATCTGCTAACGCCACTGATAAAAAATTGGGAACCATTACATTGGACCCTGATGCTGTCATGCTGAAGGAAGCGGTGATTACTGCCGAAGCTCCGCAGGTGGTCGTGAAAGAAGATACGCTGGAATATAACTCAACAGCTTACCGTACTCCCGAAGGGGCGATGCTCGAAGAGTTGGTGAAGAAACTTCCGGGAGCAGAAATAGACGATGACGGTAACGTCAAAATCAATGGTAAAGAAGTAAAGAAGATTATGGTGGATGGTAAAGAGTTCTTTGGCGGTGATGTGAAAACCGGATTGAAGAACTTACCGGTCAACATGATCGACAAACTGAAGACGTACGATAAAAAGTCTGATTTGGCACGTGTTACCGGAATAGATGACGGAGAAGAAGAAACTGTTCTTGACCTGAAAGTGAAGAAAGGTATGAATCAAGGTTGGTTTGGTAATGCAAGTGTTGCCGGTGGTACAGAAGATCGTTACGGAAGCAACTTGATGTTGAATCGTTTTGTCGATAATAGCCAATTCTCTTTAATCGGTTCTGCTAATAATGTGAACGATCAGGGATTCTCCGGTGGAGGTGGCGGACCTCGTTTCCGGAACAGCAATGGTTTGACTGCTACCAAGATGTTAGGGGCTAACTTTGCTACCCAGACTGAAAAATTGGAACTGGGAGGTAGTGCCCGTTATAATTTCAGTGATCGGGATGCAACATCTACAAACTACTCGGAACGTTTCCTGCAAAATGGAAATTCTTATTCAAATTCGAACAGTAAAGGCCGCAATAAGAATACGAACTTTAATGCAGACTTTCGGTTGGAGTGGAAACCGGACACATTGACAAATATCATTTTCCGTCCGAACGTTTCTTATGGAAAGTCTAACAGTTATTCTATTTCCGAATCGGGTACTTTTAATGGAGATCCATTTAATTTGGTGTCTAATCCTAATGAGTTTTTGAATAAGATTTTCTGGGGAAGTACAGATGATCCTTTAGAAGATATTCGTGTCAACGCCAGTAATAGTGAATCAAAATCTGAAGGGCAGAATCTCTCTGCAAATGCTTCTTTGCAAGTGAATCGTAGATTGAATAATCAGGGACGAAATATCACTTTCCGTGGTACATTTAGTTATGGGGATAATGACAGCGAACAGTTTAGTGAATCATTGACGCGTTATTTTGATGATAATGCAAAAAAAGAAGATGATGAGCGTAAACAATATACTACTTCTCCAACCAAGAATTATGATTATACTGCCGAACTGACTTATAGCGAACCGATTGCGAGAGCTACCTTCTTACAGTTCCGTTATAAATTTCAATATAAATATAGTGAAAGTGACAGAAGTACCTACAGCTTGATTCCTGATGCAGATAAAGGACAGGATTGGTTTTGGAATTTTGGTGATGGTCTGCCTGTAGGATATGAAGAGAATAAAGATAGAGATTTGAGTAAGTATGCTCAATATAAATATTATAACCATGATATTAATGCAGGACTAAATATTATCCGCGAGAAATATAGATTGAACTTTGGAGTATCTTTGCAACCGCAGAACACCAGATTGGATTATAAGAAAGCCGAAGTAGATACTGTAGTAAAAAGAAATGTGTTCAATTTTGCTCCTAACGTTGATTTTCGTTACAGATTTTCTAAAGTCAGCCAGTTGCGCTTTACCTATCGGGGACGTGCAAGCCAGCCGAGTATGGAAAATTTGCTTGATGTAACTGATGACTCTAATCCGTTGAATATTCGTAAGGGTAATCCGGGATTGAAACCTTCTTTCTCTCATTCTATGCGTTTGTTTTATAATACTTATAATGCAGATAAACAGCGTGGCATGATGGCTCATGCAAACTTGAATATGACTCAAAATAGCATTACTAATGCCACTACTTATAATCAGAGTACTGGTGGAGTGACTGTTAAACCGGAGAATATCAACGGAAACTGGAATGCGATGGGAATGTTTGGATTCAATACTGCATTGAGAGATAAGCGGTTTACCATAAATTCTTTCTCCCGTGCTAATTATACCAATGCGGTTTCTTATCTTTTTAATGACGATACTAAAATAAATGACAAGAACACTAGTACGACACTGACTTTCGGAGAGAATTTGAATGGAACTTTCCGTAACGACTGGTTTGAATTTACCTTGAATGGTTCAATCAACTATAACTTTGAGCGAAATCAACTGCGTCCGGAAAACAATCAAGAACCCTATACATTTGGTTATGGTGCAAGTACTAATATCTCTTTACCTTGGAGTATGACGTTGTCTACCAATATCACTAATAACGCTCGTCGTGGTTATCGTGATGCCAGTATGAATAAGAATGAACTTATTTGGAATGCACAGATTGCCCAAAACTTCCTGAAAGGTAATGCCGCAACCATCAGTTTTGAAGTATATGATATTCTGCGGCAGCAATCTAATATCAGCCGTTCGTTAACAGCCGATATGCGTTCTGTTTCTGAATATAATGGAATTAATAGCTATTGCATGCTTCGTTTCTCTTATCGTCTGAATGTTTTTGGAAATAAAGAAGCTCGCGGCAATATGCGTCATGGTGGTTTTGATGGTGGTGGACCTCGTGGCCCGCGTGGTGGCTTTGGAGGTGGCAGACCACACTAAAGCAGAGTAATAGGTTTAAATAAAAACAGGAAGTCCCGGCACAACGATTCAATGTTGTTGCCGGGACTTCTTTGTTAATCCGAGAATTTACTCTATATTTGTTGTTTAGTATTCGTATGAAAGGAGATTCCTATGATTGATTGGAACTATATGCTTAGCCAGATAGCAACAGTGGCTTTTGATATTCTTTATTTTGGAGCCATTATCGGTACGATTGTCATCATCATTCTTGACAACCGGAATCCGGTTAAAACCATGGCATGGATACTCATATTACTTTTCCTTCCTATTGTCGGACTTGTCTTTTATTTTTTCTTTGGGCGGAGTCAACGTCGCGAACGTATCATTGGGCAAAAAAGCTACGACCGCTTATTGAAGAAACCAATGGCCGAATATCTCGCACAGGATTGTTCGGACGTTCCTTATGAATACTCCCGTCTTATTCAGCTTTTCCAGCAAACGAATCAAGCGTTTCCATTTGAGGGGAACCGTGTGGCAGTCTATACCGAAGGATATACCAAACTTCAATCATTGTTGCGTGAACTGCAAAAAGCGAAGCAGCATATCCACATGGAATATTACATCTTTGAAGATGACGCTATCGGGCGTATGGTCAGGGATGTGCTGATAGAAAAAGCTTCTCACGGAGTTGAAGTACGGGTTATCTATGATGATGTAGGTTGCTGGCATGTGCCTAATCGTTTTTTTGAAGAAATGCGCAATGCCGGTATTGAAGTCAGGAGCTTTTTGAAAGTACGTTTTCCTTTATTTACCAGTAGGGTGAATTACCGCAACCATAGAAAGATTGTCGTTATTGACGGACGCGTGGGCTTCGTTGGGGGAATGAACCTGGCAGAACGTTATATGCGTGGCTTTTCTTGGGGGATCTGGCGAGATACGCATATCATGTTGGAAGGCAAGGCAGTGCATGGTTTACAAACGGCTTTTTTGCTTGATTGGTATTTTGTAGACCGTACGTTGATAACCGCTTCCCGTTATTTTCCGAAGATTGACTCTTGCGGAAGTTCTTTAGTGCAAATTGTCACGAGTGAGCCTATCGGGCCTTGGAAAGAAATCATGCAGGGATTGACTGTTGCTATTACCAGTGCAAAAAAATATTTCTATATGCAAACACCTTATTTTTTGCCTACAGAACCAATATTAGCAGCTATGCAAACAGCAGCATTGTCTGGGGTGGATATACGCTTGATGTTACCGGAACGTGCCGATAACTGGATAACTCATCTTGGATCGCGTTCTTATTTGGCAGATGTGATGCAGGCAGGTGTTAAAGTCTATTTTTATAAGAAAGGTTTTCTACATTCTAAGCTGATGGTTTCTGATGATATGCTCTCTACAGTAGGGTCTACCAATGTTGACTTCCGTAGTTTTGAGCATAACTTTGAGGTGAATGCTTTTATGTATGACGTAGAAACTGCCCTTGAAATGAAAGAAATATTTCTTCAGGACCAGCGCGAAAGTACACAGATCTTTTTGAAGAATTGGGGCAGACGTTCGTGGAGACAAAAAGCTGCGGAGTCTATCGTGCGTTTATTGGCTCCGCTGCTTTAATAAGGATGAAATTGTATTTGGATCTTATCTGAATAGTGAGAAGTTCACACTTCCATACACCCTTCTCTCAAGGAAATGTGGATTTTCTTCGAAATTATTATCTTTTCCATGCTCCAGTACCAATAATCCTCCTTCTTTGAGAAGATTATTCTGAAAGATTAATTCGGGTATTGTTTCCAACTCTTTTAAAGCGTAGGGAGGATCGGCAAAGATGAAGTCGAACTGTTCGCGGCCATTTTTGATAAACTTGAATACATCTCCGCGTATCGGCAGACATTTGTCTGTCTGCACCTCTTTCATAATTTTGCAGATGAATGAGTGATGTGCAGGATCTTTCTCAATGCTGATAACATGGTCGCATCCACGGGATACCAGTTCGATACTGATGCTTCCTGTCCCGGCAAACAAATCAAGAGCTGTTATTCCTTCTTCAAAATCGATATAGTTATTGAGTACATTAAACAGATTTTCTTTGGCGAAATCTGTCGTAGGGCGTGCTTTGAATGTACGAGGTACATCAAATCTTCTTCGTTTGTAAATACCGCTGATTACTCGCATGTTAATAAGGCTTGCATGTCAATATTAGTTGCAGGATTCATGATGAATACCTGTAGGATAAACTTTTTCAATTCACTCATTAAAACGTCTTTCTCCGGAAGTATTCCGGTTAGGTGTAACTCATCCCGTTCTTGATTAAACTCCAGTTGTTTCCAGGCGTACAATAAATAGTAAATACGGTCTTCTGTGTGCGTACATTCAAAGGAATTAGCCAGAAGCAGATGTCCTCGTTCAAAACAATAGATGTCAATGCCGTCTTTGCGTATAGAAGCATACATCTTCTTACTGTTTCCCAGTCTGCTTTTTGATAGAAAAATACTCGATGAGCGGGGTAGACTGAGAGTAGAAGCGAGCTTCGGGATATTGTTCATTCAAAAAGGTCTGTGCGCTTTTGTCTATGCCGAAGATGACAGCTACATTATTCTTTTTCAGAATATTATAGAGCACCGTTTCGTTTTCTTTTTTCTGATGATTATGATAAAACAGAAGTTCCGCCTGTTCCTCTTCAAACAATTCTAATGGCGCAATTGTAAAACGCTTGCCTGCCATCATAATGTTTACTCGTTTGTAAGGATGATTGAGGAAATCCGATTCGTGAAAGAGTGTTTTTAGATTTGCTGTAAGGGATGAAGACGCATTTATCTCTTTCTCTATTATTGAAAGCGAATCGTCATGAATCGGGTTATAGATAGAAAAAGAAAATCCATCCGTACTAAGACGGATGGATAAAGTATATTGTTTTGATTTTGTAAAATCAATCATTATTCCCAGTTACCAGCACCATTGTTTGGAGTATCGATAGAACCTACCATCAAGCCGCTATATTTGCCTAGTTTAGAATCCAGGTCTTTTAGGTTGATGATTTCTTGTTTGTCAAGTCCGCTCAAATAAGTTTCGTATGGAGCTTTCACTTCGAACAAATATACCGGAGCACCAGACTTGGCAGTGTCATTTTTCACGTTCATTTCGAATTGAGCACCATTTCCGTGAGGAATATATTTCATAGAGTCGGCATTGAATCCTTTGGGATAGATAGTATCCAATACAGCTACCCACATAGTGTCACGTTTGAAGTTTTCAAGTCCCCATTTCTTAACTTCATCGTATCTACCGGTTTTCTTTGCTTTTTCGATGATAGCCATGGCTTTCTTTTCAGTCAGTCCATCTTCCAATTGCTTGTCAGTTAACATTCCCATCTTCATAACGAACGGCAATTTTTGATTTTTAACGAAATCAATCAGTGTGTCTAATTTGGGTGCATACATTCCGCGGTGCAGCGAACGGTATTCCTGCTGTGCCTTACGGATGTCGATCAAACGGGCAATGACTGCTTTTTCTCTTTCTTTTTTTGCGTTTTCAAAATTGATAGGACCCATAATGCTGGTGTAACAGATGTAAATCAGTGCAGCAGCACAAAGCACCAATACAATATTAAATACTGTTTTCATGATAAATTATGTTTTTAGTTGTTATATTCGCATCGCAAAAATAGAATAAATAAATTTAAATACGATAGTTCCTCGAACTTTTTTCTCGTACAAAAATGATAAATAACTATTTAGAAAGGCAAATTAAGGAAAATTTTCCTTATCAACCAACTTTTGAGCAGGAAATAGCTGTAAAATCTCTTTCAGAGTTTCTGCTTTCCACACTGGCAGATGAAGTCTTTATCTTAAGAGGGTATGCTGGTACTGGTAAAACATCGTTGGTAGGGGCATTGGTGAAAACGATGGATCAGCTGCAGCAGAAATCTGTATTGTTGGCTCCTACAGGACGTGCGGCAAAAGTTTTTTCAGTGTATGCAGGACATCCGGCTTTTACTATTCATAAAAAAATATATAGACAACAATCTTTTTCTAATGAACTTAGTAACTTTTCGATCAATGACAATTTAGCTACCAATACTTTGTTTATAGTCGACGAAGCTTCAATGATTTCAAACGAAGGACTGTCGGGCAGTATGTTTGGAACAGGACGTTTATTGGATGATTTGGTGCAATTTGTTTATTCAGGACAGGGATGTCGTCTCTTGTTAATGGGTGATACCGCGCAGCTTCCTCCGGTAGGAGAGGAGTTAAGCCCGGCACTTTTTTCCGATGCATTGAAGGGGTATGGACTTGAAGTACGTGAGATTGATCTTACTCAAGTAGTCCGTCAGGTGCAAGAATCCGGAATATTATGGAATGCCACACAGTTGAGGCAATTGATAGCAGAGGATGATTGTTATTCTCTGCCTAAGATAAAAATAGCAGGTTTTCCTGATATTAAACTGGTGCCGGGAACTGAACTGATAGAGGAACTAACTAATTGCTACGATCATGATGGTATGGATGAGACGATTGTTGTCTGTCGTTCCAATAAACGTGCAAACCTATATAACAATGGAATACGTGCTCAAATTCTTTGGCGTGAAGATGAATTGAATACAGGAGATATGTTGATGATAGCCAAAAATAATTACTATTGGACGGAGAAATATAAGGAGATGGATTTTATAGCTAATGGAGAAATTGCAGTTGTCCGGCGTGTTCGTCGAACTCGTGAAATATATGGTTTTCGTTTTGCCGAAGTTACTCTCCGCTTTCCTGATCAGAATGATTTTGAATTGGATGCGAATCTATTATTAGACACTTTACATTCGGACTCACCTGCATTGCCGAAAGAAGACAATGACCGATTGTTCTATACGGTACTTGAGGATTATATAGATATTCCAAACAAAAGAGACCGGATGAAAAAGATGAAAGCCGATCCGCATTACAATGCTTTGCAGGTGAAATATGCATACGCAATAACCTGTCATAAAGCGCAAGGCGGACAGTGGCAGAATGTGTTTTTAGATCAGGGGTATATGACAGATGAGTATTTGACTCCGGATTATTTCCGGTGGTTGTATACAGCTTTTACTCGGGCGACAAAGACACTGTATTTGGTGAATTACCCGAAAGAGCAGGTGGAATAGTTTTGTTTTTTGAATGACTCTTAATCTTTATATGATTTAGAGTTTTAAGGTTACATTGATTATATAATCAGTTGATTTCAATATTGTTGGATTCAAAAAGGTCTTTGAGTACTGGTTGTGGTTTGTTTATAGATGAAAAGAGTATTTTAAGATAAGAGCTAGCATTAGATAAAAATAGATAGCAATAATCCCTTTATTTGACTCTATTCACAGATTTGGAAAGAGTAAATAAAGGGATTCTCTATAAATTATTTCTCTATATATTAATTATTTGTAAACAATAGTAGTTGCATCATTCTTAGTTAACTTTGGTATCACTTGACCAGTCTTTAAATAAAGAGTCTTAATTTTGCTGCTACGATTGGCGTTTAAGTTTGTTAATGCTGGACATTCCGAAGCATCAATTGACGTAACATAATCATAACTTGCATACCAGGAAACAAGACTTAAATCCAAAGACTCAAGTTTACTACTGATGACTTTAAGACTTTCTGCCTCCGAATAAACATAGCTACCTCCTGCATTGAAACTAGTAATTGGATTATCTCCCAAATTATACTCTTCACAAATAGTAGGGCTATTAAATGTGAGTGATGATACCTTATGTAAACCTGAAATATCAAGCTTTTTCATGTTTGAACAATAACCTAAACGTAATGAAGTCAGGTTAGGGAAATACTCTATTCCGGTTAAATCTTTAATCTGGTTAGAGTATGAGGTGTTAGAGAATGAAGTTGCGTTTAATCCTTCTTCAAGAATAATACATTTGGTATCATCAATAGGGAGAGCCCAACCGTTAGATATACAAAGTGCTCGAAGAACGGCATCTGGAATTTCCACAGGGCTGGCGTCCGGATCTTTTTGAACAATAGCAATATCTTTTACTAATGTACCACTGGTTTGGGCAATATGAATTGTACCTCCACGCGAAGCTGGTGATGCGGATAGTTTATAAGTAACAGTAACCGTAGTCAAACCATCATCGCCTTTTTGTGGTTCGGAAATTGATTGATCAGTAATCCAATCTTTCCCTTTTGTTATGGAAATAGCGTAATTGACGTTGTATTTCACTTTAAAAGAGATAGTTCGTGCTGTTAGATCATATGTTAAAGTGTTACTTTCGGTGATAATTGCATCTGTTTGTTTTTGATTAATATCTACATTGACACTTTCAGTAACGAGTGGGCTTGAGATTGTAATTTTTGTACTACGATCTTTATATGTCTTGTTCTCGGCAGCAGTGAATGATAAAGTTACTTTGCCACCGAATTCATTACGTCTATCGAATGTCAGCCACTCTTCACCACCGTCACTATATGTTATCGTTGGGTCGGCCACATTGGTATTAAGTTGAATTCTCACAGTACTTTTTTCTTTAGTAATAGAAAGAGCTTCGTCAGAAAGTAAATCCATTATATATGCAGGTTGAGACTCTACTTGTAGTGGCACAACTGAAGAACCTGTGAAAAACTTGAAGGTTGCAGTACGCTTTTCATCTAATTTGTTAGGATCGATGGTAAAAGTAACTACATCACCATCTTTACCTGAAGTTATTGACGGATGTGCCCAATCACATATTCCTGACAACCGCCAGTTATCGGAGCTTGTTACAGTAACTGTAGCATCCCCTCCATTTTTATCCACTTGGAGTATATTGGTCGATAGTGAGATTGTTGAATTACCATTATTGATTGATTCATCATCATCAGAACAACCCCATAGTAGGAGGGATACCGATAACACTATCATTAAATTCTTAAATAATTTCATATCTATTCTTTTTAAGGTAAAATATACATTAATCAGTTAATAGCTTCACGTTCTGTACTATTCTTTTTATAATAGTAACTTGGATAAACTAATGTTTCATCGTACAAACCTTTACAAACGGATTGGCATCTATATACTTGTGAACCATATAATGATGGGTCAAGTGCGAAGAACATGTAGTATCCATAACCAGCTTCTTTTCTAGAACGCGCTGTAGATTCACTTGAGTTGCCACTGCCTCGTCTTAGTTCTATTGACATACCAGCACACTGTTTCAATGTCATACCGGTACCTGGCCCAGCAGCACCACCATAGTCAGCTACAGCATAATCGCAATACTGACCAGGTTCGATACCATCGATAACTTGGAGACTACTTGAATACATGTTGCCAAGGTTATAGAGCGAGACAATTTTTTCCGGCATGACAGCTTTACATTCATACATTAATCGTGAACCTGCATAAGCTGATGGGCTTGCAAGCCAGGGGTTTGAAAGGTCTGGTGAGTTCGAATATTCGTCATCGAAAGCGACGCCGTCCAGATTATAAGCACGGCAATAAGCTGCCAGTTCCCGGGCGAATTCCCTAGCTCCCATATCCGAAAGTTGAGCGACACCAGCTTCGTCATGATTACCAAGGATGCTGATAATAATTTTCATACCAGCTTTACGCAATGGTTGTAGATACTTATCATTATTGTCGAGCAAGAATTGAACATTTTCATTGTTCGCTAAATATACTCGTTGTTTCTCTGGATCCCAATTGATATTAGCAGCAAAAAGTACGATATGGTCGAAAAAATATTTACCACTTTCAGTCAGAAACTCAAGGGCATTGAGCGGGTTAGTATCATTAACTTCGAAATAAAGAACTGTTTGTACCGCATCTTCTCCTTTGTTAGTATTAGGTTTGTTGCGATAATCTTGAACGAGAAGCACCATATGCTTGGACGTTTCAGTAAATGTTACTCCTTCAGTAGAAGATGTTACTGTCAAAGGTACTATGTAGGTTTTATCCTCTTCCATTCCATCAAACGCAGTCAGTGTAACTTTCACGCTTGGGGTAACTTTATCATCTGGGGCAAGTACAAAAGTACCATTATTTGCGATTTTCACATTAGCGGCAGGAAACACTTCGAAATCCGTTTCATGGATAGTGTTGTATATAGCTGCATATGATTCCTCGACAGCTATTTGAACATCTACTCCTTTTTGAGGTAGTTTAGAAAGACGGAATACCACATTAGTGCTATATTCATTATTTCGGAGCTCGATTACCGAACTGTTTTTATTCGTATTTTCGTCCAATAATAATCCGCTCAGTTGAGTCGATGCCAAATAAGAAGATTCATCTATCTTGTTTCCTATTTCAATGTCTTCCTCACAAGATGTGAAGGTTGCCATAGTGAACATTACCACTGGCAGGAAAGCATATTTGATATTGTTTATCATATTCATATTCAATTCTTAGTTAAATGATTTATTATTGAGGCAATGAAACAGATTCCCATTTAGGTTCTTTTTCGATTGTCAAATCATAGCCACTCACGCTGTAATCTTTAGCTACTGTACCCGAACCTTCGTCGAATTTCCAATATGCAATGAGCCCTTCCGATTCAGGTTCTATTGTGTAGAAGTGATTTGTTGCCTGAATTTCTTCTGCTGTTAATGCACGATTCCAGATTCGTACTTCGGAAACGACGCCATCAAAATAGCGGTCATCTTTATAGGAATAACCTACCCAGAAACAACGTGAGCCGTCTTCCTCATTGGTATGTTTAGCACCAAGACTAACAGAACTCTTTCCCGTTGAACCGGAAAGCTTTTCTACGCCATTGATATATACTTTGACATTACCTTTATTGAATGCGACAGCTACATGATACCACTTGCCACTTTCAAGTTGAAGGTCTGCGCTTGTACAATTGTTAACAGAAGTAGCTACTTGAAGTTGGTTATTCGGAATGGTTGCGTCACCGATACGGAGCAAATAATTGCTTTCGATACCCATCAACGTGTTCAGAGTATTAGGGAATGAATTGGCCTTGAACAGTATCTCCATCGTATTCTCCGTTAGATTATTGAATTTGGAGTCATTCTTGAAGTCCGGATAAGCACGATTACGACTGATATTACATACCACATTAATAAGTGATGCTCCGCGGAATACATAATAATATGTCTTAGCACTTTGCAAAACGCCGATTCCTTCCACTGATTTAATAGTGACTGGAAGCACATAAGTGGTTTTGATATCAAGTTCTCCTGTATTAATGAATTCAATAGGCAATTCTGGACTAACTATACTACCTGATTTGATGGTAGTCGAAGTTTCTGGCATTGAATAATGTTCTTCAGAAAGAAGTACTGCAGTTTCATCGTAATATGCCAGTTTATAAGTTGATAAAAGTTCGGGAGCAGGTGACATAGTCACTTTGATATCATGTTCTTCAGGCTTTGCTATGGCTACTGAAAGACCAGTTTCTACATTTGTATCACCAGCTTTGAACAGTATTTCCTTAGTAAAGTTCGATGCCGAAATGAAGAGTTTATTGTCATAATGCTGTTCATTTTCATCGTTGTTCTGGCAACCGGCAAGAATTATTGAGAAACCGGCAAGAGCTGTAAATATTAAATTGTTTAATTTCATAAGGCAGTTTTTTATTTAACGGTTGGACTCAATATACTTATAGCTTCTTTTAAGGTTGGGTATACATTGCTGGCATTAAAATAGTCTTTTTCCGCTGCATCAATTGAAATTCCAGCTTTGGTGTAGTCAGGCGTCTTTGCCACTGCCCATTGAGCAGCTCCAATGATGGCAGATGAGCCATCTCCGAGTTCACCATTGTAACTCCCCGAATTGGTAAGATAAGGCGTTGTTACTCCCATGATGAAGCGGTCGGTTGGTACGTTTTTTGCTGATGCCATGAGTATGAGATAAGACATCTCGTATTGGTTTTTTGCTCCATGCGCATTGACAATGATGTATTTACAATCAGAAAGCAGACTTTTACCAATAACGTTCTGCGGGTAACCTTTGAAAAGCAAGTCCTTATTAGTATTCGCAACTTTCCAGTTAGCTACCGCGTCAAAGAATGCTCCTTGACGTGCTGTTTCAGCGGCAATTTCATTCTCTTCAACAAGCGAATTGAGGTCGAAGCCTGTATAATTCACTACAATTCCATCTACATCTAAAGCGTTACTTGCGGCGATTTGTTTAGTGACCTCACTTTTGCAGTATTCAATAAAACGTGTTGCATCGTCGACAGTCTCTTCTCCTTCTTCTCCATTTTCTGTTTCATCAGATTCGGGATTAGGTACAGCGTTGGCTGCTTCTTCTTCAAGAATCTTTTTCCATGCACTTTCTATAGCATCGAAATCAACTAATCCCAATACTTTTGTACCCAATCGACGTACTTCCTTCATCTCAGATATATTTGCCTGATTTACTTCCATTGTATTGTTTAGACAAATATAGTCGAGACTGTCAGGCATATCAGTAAGATGTTGACTGCGTGAGGTTGTTACAGTACTTACATTATTAACTGAAACAATTACTACCTGATGGTCTGTTGCTTTAAAGTTGTTGAGAGATTCCAGGTATTGAGCATAAAGTTCCGGATTTTGTTCCTCCATAGAAGGAGTATGTATATTGATGCTTTCTGGATCTGTCCAGTCAGAACACGAGAACTGCATCATAGAACATGCCAGCATTACAGGCATGAGATATTTTATTTTTCTTCTCATATATGCTATAATTAAGGTAATTTTATTTGTATAATTTAATATACTAAGTACTTGGTATATATTTTTATTTTTTGTTACTCATTGGTTGATTTATTTACAGTCCCACCATACGTGAGTTGCCATCGTATCTCCTCTTTTAGTCTTGGACTCTTGTGTCAATGTCGCAACTGCTGCTTCTACGCTTTCTCTATTTTCACGATATTCATCAGTTGGATATGGCATGCGTCGTGCACCTTCCGCATCATTAACAATTCCTCCACTTGCATTTGCTGCCATTGGCATTAATTTAGGATAGCCTGTACGACGGTACTCAGTCCATGATTCCATACCATTTGGAAAGTTTGCAATCCATTTTTGAGTAATAATCTGTTCTAAGCTTTTTTCAAAATCACCTCCAGACCATGCCACAGTTACATTTGTATTAATAGCTCCAGAGTAATCATAAGTTTGGGCACTTTGTCCTTTCAGTGGATCTTTATATGCTTCTACTTTTCCCGTACTTGCAAGATAATTTTCGACTCCACTGGTAATTCCGTTTTCTTCAAACGACAAACGGATTCCTTCCTCATAGAAGTCTTTAGCTGTTCCTCCCATGTTCCAGTTACGAAGAGCTCCTTCAGCACGCAAGAAAGCGACTTCTGATGCACGGAACACAACTATATTATCACTCGTAGTGACTTTCATACAAGAAGAGCCTTGTGACCAGGAGTTATATTGTCCTTGCAGAATACCCCGACGTAAACCTACATAACTTTCTTCTCCAGTATATGCATTTCCCGACACGGTGCCAAAAGTACTTTTATCATAATATGCTTCGCGACGAGGATCGTTGTATGCATTCATGTAGCAGGTTAAATCCGCTGAAATTCGTGCATCTGACCATAGTACCATAAAACGTTGCCATGGATTATGATCGGCAACTTTACGATAAGCGCCATCAGTTGCAGCAGTCATAACACCTGCTGCTACAGCTTCTTCAGCCAATTGCTGTGATGTTTTTCCATTCACGTTAAATCCTGCTACATAGCAAGTACGCATCGCCATTCTTAGCTTCAAAGAGTTGGCAAACTTATACCATGCTGATGTATTGCCATTATAAATTCTATCAGCACTTGAGCTGAAGCTTTGGTTGCCAAACTTTCCTAATACTGTAATAATATTATCCAAATCTTCTAGCATTTTGGCATAGACAGCTTGCTGAGAATCATAAGGGGATTTGATCGCATTAGCTGCACCTACTTTTGAATAAGGGATGGGACCATATGTATCTGTTACACGTAACATTACGACGATACGATATAACTCGGCCAACGATAAGAAAAGTTCATCATCGCTTTGATTTTTCAAATTGAAGTAATCAGGATAAAACTTTGAATAAAAATCATTGAATGGAATTTTTTTCCAATCGTCTGAAGGATTATAAGTTGCGTAACGACCAGACCAACCTGTACCCAAATTGGAGTCTGCTACATATCCCGAAAATGCTCCTGCCATCAAACAGTCTACATATTGAGAAAAGTTCTCTTGTTCTGGCATCATCAAATCTTGTAAATTAAGAGCTAATGATCTTACCAAATACCAATCTACTCCCATGTCATTTTGGTCTGGTTCATGAGGATTTTTATTGTAATCTTCAAAGTTTCCTGTACATGCAGTTGCACCGAAAAGAAACATACCAGTGGCTATAAACTGTATTATTGTATTTTTCTTCATCTTTTTCGTTTTTAGAATTTAAGTTTCAAATTGAATCCTACGCTACGAAGGCTAGGCATCATAAAGTAATCAATTCCCTGGTAATAGTTACCTGTAGTGGCTACAGATTCAGGATCGAAAGGAGCCTTGCAATAAATCATCCACAAGTTACGACCTACCAGCGAAAGAGTGATATCCATAATATTTTTCAATTTCTTTCTTGGGATAGTGTAGCTGACAGAAGCTTCTTGCAGACGTAAATTGGTAGCACTATAAGTGTAATATTGAGGAATACCGCTGTCGGCACCAACCACTGTATACCACTTTTGCGCGTCAATCATATCGTTGCCGTTTATCACGACTCCACCATTATCACGAGCTGCTGCTGTAGCTTCGGATACACCATAGGAGTCAAGAACGGCTTGAGTCGCAGAGTAAACGACTCCTCCCAAACGGGCAGTAAGAAGGAAGCCAAGTCCCCAGTTACCATATTGAAAGTCATTGCGCCATGCCATATTAGCTTTTGGAAAAACAGATCCTAAATAAATATCATCAGCTTTGTCATTCACTGCTACATTTCCATCGGCATTTACATAAATCTTATTATTTGAATCTCGAAGCAAGTCAGACTGTGAGTAGAGATCACCTAAAGATCCACCTACTTTTAGAATGAACCGTGCCTTTGATAAACCACCTACATCCATACGGTCTTTTGTTATTTCTTCACCGGTTACAGGGTTTATGTAACCATCAATCAGGCTTAAAATCTTGTTTTTATTGGCACTGAATGTGTAGTTAGAACTCCATGAAAACTTGTTCCATGTATTCTTGTAACCAAGTGAAAGTTCTACACCACGGTTACGTACGTTACCAGTCTGCGCATAGAATGTACTATAGCCTCCTGTTGGAGAAAGCTTTGCATCCATGGTTTGATTGTAAGTCTTGGTATTATAGAATGAAACATCAAAATTGAAATGTTTAAGGAAACGTGCAGTAAGACCTACTTCCCAAGAATCTGTACGTTCCGGTTTCAAATCATACAATGGATATGCAGACTGAGAAGAGTATGCTCCTGTTGAAGTATTCCATGAAAAAGTTGGATAAGCAAGGAAGCGTCCAAATGGTAGACCTACGGATGCCCAAGAAGCACGTAGTTTTAAGTATGAAATACTTTCAGGTAATTTGAAAAGTTCAGACAAAACAACAGAGCCTCCTACTGACGGGTAGAAAAAAGAAGACTGTTTTGAGTTCGGTCCCGCTAATTGACTTGGCCAATCATTACGTCCGGTAAGAGTCAAGTAGTAAGTACTTCTATAACCAACTTCTGCAGATGCAAATATAGATTGTGTTTGTTCACGATAACCAGTTTCTTCACGTTTCCCAGTTTCTTTATCCAATTGAGCAACTGTGAAAAAGTTAGGAAGTCCATTCGCTGCAATTGGTCCACTAACGGCAAGAGCTTCAGAACGATTGTCTGAATAAGATGCTCCGATATTAGCTGTTAAACTCCAATCCTCGCCAAATGTTTTATTTATATTCAACAATAAGTCTGCATATGTTTGCTTGTCACGAGTGTTTGTTACACCATAAAAACCATTTTCACCTTCAGCAATAGTTGCGATGGTAGAGGCATAGTATTTTTGTGTATATGTGTTGTATGAATTATCTAGACGTACACGTCCAGCTACGTTCAACCAACTTAGAATATCGTAACTTAAAGCTGCACTCAACATATAACGATCTTTGTCATTTTCACGCAAGTTACGATAATTAATCCAGTAAGGATTTTGTAAACGGAACGATCCCCCTCCTTGAGGCCAATATTGCGTATACATATTACGCTCTAAATCATAACGTTCGTACATTTTGTAATCTTCCCAGTCATTTCCACGCGGAAACAGGTAAGCAGAAGACAATGGGTTTGCATAAATACCTTGATTCACCATATTACGGTCTTTCTGCATAATATATTGAGCACCAACATCCAGTTTCATCTTATCTTCTAGAAAAAGAGTGGTGTTCCGGAATGTAAAGTTATAGCGGTCGTATTTGTTATTTGGAATAATGCCACGCGAATTAACGGCTGCGGCAGAAAGATATGTCTGATTGTGTTCAGTACCAGTAGAAAGTGTTACAGATTCTGTTCCAATAAGCCCAGTCTGAAAATAATCACTTGCAGGATCGTATCCGCGGTAATTAGCTTCATTCAATCTTTTACCCCAACTAGCATCTGTTCCAGAAGTTCCATAGCGATTCTGAAACTGTGGCATGACGAATGGAGATAACATTTCTGTATTACTAGATACGGTCAAGGCTACACGACCCACTTTTCCTTTTTTGGTTGTAATCACAATAGCACCATTAGATGCATTGCTACCATACAATGCGGCAGCAGCAGCACCAGACAAAACTGACATTGATTCAATGTCATCTGGGTTTATATCAGCTATAGCTTCTGTAGAGCCTTGCGATTGCATCTCTTCAGAACCACCAGAAGCGCTCAGGTTATACATTGGAATACCGTCGATAACATAAAGAGCATTAGACGATTGTTCGATACCCCTGGAGCCACGCATAACAACTTTACTTGCACCACCAATACCAGAAGAAGAAGAGTTGATATTTAAACCCGCAACCTTTCCGTTCAGTGAATTAATAAAGTTCGCATCTTTTACAGCTAAAGCTGATTCTGCATCGACCTGTGTGACATTATAACTCAAAGCTTTCTCTGAACGCTTAATACCCAAAGCTGTAACAACTACCTCGTCAATCACTTGGGTATCATCCATCATCGTAATATTAATGGCTGTCTGTCCTTTCAAAGGGATTTCTTGTGTCTTATATCCGATATAAGAATAAACAATAACTGGGTTATTGCTTTTTGTCACAATTTTGTAGTTACCATCCAAATCGGTAATAGCTCCGTCTGTTGTTCCTTTCACTAAAATGCTAACACCAATCAATGGTTCTCCTTTAGCATCTACAACTTGTCCGGTTATAGTACGTTCTTTCCCGCTTTGTTGTTGTAGTGAATCGGAATTTTCTTTTTCTGATAAATAAATTATATTCTCTTCTATTTTATAAGAGATATCTTTATTTTTCAAAAGTGTGTTTAAAACTTGCTCTAAAGAAGCATCTTTTACTTTTAAAGGTTCAACTGTGACAGTTGATAGCTTGTCATTGTAGAAAAATTGGTACTTTGATTGTGATTGAATTTGTTTAATTACAGTTCCTAAAGTTGTACGGGGAGTTGATAAGGTCAACTGTGCCGCAGCCCATTGTACAGGAACTGCTATCAACAAAAGAATCAATAAAGCTCGAAATAACTTCGACTTTCGAAGCGAATGTTTGCTTTCCATACATTTAATTTAATGGTTATACATTTTATTAAACTCAAAAAGAAGAGTGTCGACTTTCCCTTCCTTTGTTAATAAAACAATGCTAATATAATAAACACTTAGTCCATTTTCTCTTTTTTTCGAAAAAAGTAAGAAATATCTGATATCTCCTTGAATAACCTATATTTAGAATTTACCAAGTACTTAGAGAACTTGGATGAAAATAATGTGATTAAAATCTTTAAGTGATAATATATATGAAAAGAATAGTAAAAAACAGTTTGTTTACAGCAATATTGATGGTGTGGGGGATGATGTATTCCTCATGCGAAGGCTGGACAGACCCAGAAAGCATTAACATCCATTACCCTACATTTGAAGAGCAAAACCCGCAACTGTATGCTGACTATATCAGAGATCTGAAACGCTACAAGGATGGAGAACATAAGTTAGTCTTTGTCTCTTTTGACAATCCGGAAACTAATCCAATCAATCAAACCGAACGTCTCACCGCTATACTGGACAGTGTGGATTTTATCTGTTTGAATAATCCAGAAAAGCTCTCGTCTGAAACACAAGCCGAAATGGTAAAAATACGCGAGAAGAATATCCGCACGCTTTCCTGCATTAATTATGAGAGTTTAGAACAAGAATGGAACAATAAGGCAAAAGATAATTCCGAATTGACGGAAGAAGATGCACAAAGGTATCTGAATGAACGTACGGATGCTATGCTGGTTCTATGTGACAATTATGGATATGATGGTATCCTAATTGACTATACAGGACTTTCAATGGTGGGTATGCAAGAAGATGTGTTACAACAATACAAGGCACGTCAGCAAAACTTCTTCAGCAGAGTGTTGGATTGGCGGATTAAGCATACCGACAAAACATTGGTTTTTTACGGTTATGTGCAGTATTTGGCTCCAGAAAACATGGATATGCTGGATAAATACAATCATCTGATACTGAAAACCGCTTCTTCCAAAAACATGGAGGATCTGACATTAAATGTTTTTATGGCTATTCAAGCAGGCATAGACGTAGCAGGAACGAATGCGGATCTTGTTCCAAAAGATCGTTTTATTGCCTGTACACAGTTTCCTCAACAGGAAGATAAGGATATGATAATTGGTTATTGGGATACACGGGATGCAAATGGAAATAAAGTATTGGCTGCACAAGGTACAGCTCAATGGATTGTACAGGCATCACCAGATTATACCTGCACTGGTATTTTTATCATCAATATCCAAAAGGATTATTACAATAATACTTATGGAACAGTACGTGAAACTATTCATATAATGAATCCTAATAAATAGAAATACAATATGAAATTGCATATTTATCAATTAGCATTTATAGCACTTACTGCATTTACGGTAAGCAGCTGCAAGGATACGGATATTAATGATGAACATCATTATGACAATAAGCTTTATATAAGTTCGGTACCCGTAACAGAAGATTTACTGATTAAAGAAGATGTATTGTTTGACAGTCGTAAAATTACTTATCGGCTTGCTGCTCCTGTCGACAACGAAATCCAAGTCAGCTTTGATGCCAAACCATCTTTAGCGGCTACCTACAATCTAAGTTATGGAGATAATGCTACAGCACTTCCCGAAGAGTTTTATGATATTCCTGTGAAGAATGTTACGATTCAACCCGGAGGAATTTCTGGAGATGATATCATAGTGAATTTCGTTAATTTGAATCAATTGGACGACTCAAGACGTTATGTGTTGCCTGTTACAATCACAAATGTATCTGGAATTGGACTTCTTGAGAGTGCCCGTACTACTTATTTTATCATCAAAGGCGCTGCTCTTATTAATGTTGTAGCTAATATTAAAGAAAACTATTTTCCGATAAAATGGAATAGTGATGTAAGCAAGATGATTACTATTACAGTGGAAGCATTGGTACGAAGTGATGACTGGGTGGCCAAACGTGATAATGCACTAAGTTCTGTTTTTGGAATTGAAGGTAATTTCCTTATACGTATCGGTGATGGCGACCGTCTACGTGATCAACTTCGCATTTGTGCCAGGTGGAAGTTTTCCTCCAGCAAATCACGCACCAGGTATTGGACTTCCGGTAGACGAATGGGTACACATAGCTGTTGTGTATAACACTGTCAATAAAAACCGAATCTATTACAAGAATGGTGTGGCGGTGTATAAAGACCAGTCAGCAAATAGTACGGTTAATTTAACTAAGAATTGCTATATAGGCCGTTCTTTTGATGGTACCCGCTGGCTTCCGGGAGAAATTTCAGAGGTTCGTATTTGGAGCGTAGAAAGAACTGCAGAGCAAATTGCAGATAATCCTTATAAAGTAAATCCTGCCAGTGAAGGACTTGTAGCCTACTGGAAATTTAATGAGGGGTCTGGAAAGGTTGTTATAGATCGTACAGGTAATGGAAATGATATCACTGCGAGTAAAGATCCGATATGGGTTCCTGTAGAACTTCCTCAAAGATATTAATCCTTTTAATTAAAAAGAATATTATTATGAAACAAAAATATCTGATAACAGGGTTGATGGTTGCCATATTTGCAGGCGGCATAACTTGCCTTACCTCTTGTGATGATGATCTTGTCATAAATAAAGCAATAGATGAGTCAGCATATACTGGCATTTATGAAAACAATGGATACTTGCGTGACGGAAAGTCCAATTTGTCCTCTAACGTAGTGGAGCTATACAAAGATACTTATACTACTTCTGTAAAAATGAGTCTTAGTAAAATGGCGAGTACCAGTACTTTTGCTCAAGTAATTATTGATGCAGACTATTTGGATACTTATAACAAAGAGCATGAAACCGATTTTGAATTGTATCCTGCGCACTTGGTTTCTTTTAAGAATGACGGGAAGCTTATTGTAGATGCACAAACAAAATCTGCTCAGACTGACATCACCATTCAGACGGACGGCACTTTGAAAGAAGATAAAACCTATGCTTTACCTATAGCTCTTACCCACGTAAGTAGCGACATTACCATAAAAGATGAGAAAGCTGGTCATTGTATCTATTTGATAAAAGATATGAGAAAGTTGGGAAACACTTACAAAGGGGAAGATGTAGTAAAGTCATTTGTCTTCTTTGATGGTACAAATCCACTGAATGCTCTTTCTTTTCAACTGGAAAACGGAAAATTGCTGTGGGATGTAGTATCTCCATTTGCTGCCAATATCAACTGGGACGCACAAGCCCAACGCCCTTATTTAAAATGTAATGCTTACATACAATATTTGCTAGATAATAATGAGAAATTTTTGCAACCACTTCGTAAACGTGGAACTAAAATAGTATTAGGAATACTTAGTAACGGGGATATAACAGGAGTGGCGCAACTTTCTAAACAAGGTGCCAAAGACTTTGCACGAGAACTAGCTCAGTATTGCAAAGCATATAATCTGGACGGGGTATGTTTTGATGACGAATATGAAGGTGCTTATGATCCGAATAATCCAGCATTAACAGAGCCTAGTGAGGAGGCTGCGGCACGTTTATGCTACGAAACTAAACAAGCAATGCCTGATAAAATCGTAGCAGTATATGCATTAAGAAGAATGTATAGTTCGAAGGCAACCGTTGTTGATGGAGTAACTATTAAAAACTGGATAGATATTGTAGTTGGTGATTATGGTAGAGATCCTTCTCAAGTTCCGTATGGGGACCTGACATCCAAAGAATGTTCCGGTCAATCCATGGAGTTTGTTAGAGGTACAGGTGGCGATTTACAGGGACAAAGACTGATAAACCAAGGTTCTGGATGGTTTATGGGCTTTTCACCGAAGCCGGAAAATTATGGCAATGTATTCCGGCGTCTGTCTGATGTGAGAACTCTGTATGGTTCTCCGTTACAAGCACCTACCGTGTTCTACAAAGACAATGATGCCACACCTTACCAATATCCCGATGATTTGCAATAAATTAAAAAACAATTGTAGAAATGAGAACACTTTATAGATTTTTCTTATTATTGGCAGTCGGTTCGCTGACAGCCCTTTCTGGATGCGGCGAAGATGAAACTCCAAGTCTGGCTACCTATCCGGATAACAATTTTTCTCTTGTGGCGGAAGACGGAGAAGGCTCGGAAATAACAGTGAATGCCACCTATAATAATGAGGGTATATTAGAATTCGATAAACCCGTAATATTCACCTTTCGTTTTAACGCTTCACCCGAGGACGCAATAGTTACTTTTGAGCCAATCGGAGAAGATGTTGAGTTAAGTGATACCAAATTGATAATTCCGGCAGGCTATACGGATGCCAGTGTTACTTTGGGTATAAAAAATATGGATGTTTTTCAATCTAATTACGATGAAGCTACCTGTAATTTAGGAGTGAGAGCTACTGTGCAAGGATATAAAATGCCATCTATTACCTTGGAGGCAAAAGCTTTGATAAAGAAAGAGGCGTATGTAGCTACAGGTTTCTTGGAAGGAAAAGTCGGTAATAAAACTACATTCGAACATACTTATTTCAACGGAGAATTTAAGGACACGGAGCGGAATCTATATACATTCAGTGTACAATTGGATCGTCCTGCTCGGAAAGATGTAAAGGTGAAACTTACAACGGAAGGAGTGGATGACGAATACCTGAAAGACATTAGTATTACTCCTGCAGAAATTATAATTCCTGCTGGTGAAAAGACATCAGGAGATATTACTTGGGAGATTACTAATGACTTTTTGTTGCGTACATCGGACGACTCGTCAAACACATTAAATATCACAGCTGTTTTTGAATGTGAAGATCCGGTCTTCGTGCAGGATGAGAAAAGAAGTTCTTTCACCTTGAATATAAATAAATATATAAGAGGATTTGAACACATATCTTACAAACGGCCTTCCGGTTGGATAGAATGGGCCAAACAGGGTTGGTCTGTAGATGTGGAAGATAGTAGTGATTTTTATCAAAACGATGGTGGCGGTTCGCTTATTGATGGTGAAACCAAAGGTAACTATGAAGGTATATGTTCTGATGGAGATATTTCATTTACACTCGATATGGGAGAGGAAAAAACAATCACTGGAGTAGGTCTTGATTATATATATTATTATGCTCCTCAAAATGTACAATTATCAGTTTCTTCTGATGGAAACACATGGAATTATCTAGGAAAAGTAGCTACTGCTGATGAGAATGCCGATTACTATCAATTCATTGAATCTATAACTGCACGGTATGTGAAATTTGATCTTTTGGCTTCTTGGGGATGTGAGCTTTATGAAATATACGTCTTTAAGTAGTATTGAGTCTAAAAAGAATATAGGTTAAAGTTTGTATTCGAGAGGCTGTCTCAAGATTGTTTTTGAGTCAGCCTCTTTTTAATTGCTTTTTCAAAGAACGGGCAGGCGCTAACTTTTCTAAGTCTAACGTTTGCTCATGTTCCTAAATATTTGAATTAAATGCTACATAGTGAAATAAAATATCTATCATAGTATCATTTATTTCAATAATCTTTTAATTATCAAAGGAATAAGTATGATAGATAGCTTTTAGAAAATGCATCTATCATACTTTTACCAGTAAAAACAGGTTATCTATCATTGTGCAAAATAGCCATATAAGGGTCATAATAGGTGTAAGATAGCTTGTTTTTGTCACAAGGGAGCCATATAAATCTGATTATCGTGGCTTAATAATGTAAATGTAATGGCGATAAGTTTATAGCCCACGTATGTGTGCTGTACAGTCCGCATGTGTGGGCTGCACGGTTTACATACGTGGGCTGTACAGCCTGCACATGTGAACTATAGAAAGACAGCCGCTTCCAATAGATTATTAAGTTGTCAATACAGGTTATCATCCTATAAAGTGTGCATTCTTATGCCTTTAAATGGATACTCTCACCTAATGCTACACTAAATAGATATAGTATGGGTGTGATAGATACCCGTTTTTTGCAATAAAAGTATGATAGATGCATTTTCTAAAAGTTATCTATCATACTTATTCCTTTGATAATTAGAAGATTATTAAAATGAATGATACTATGATAGATGTTTTTCTCACTATGTATTCAAACCTGTATCATTTTACTCATTTCCGTACGGTGCTGAATCAATTGATATTTTAGCAAATAAGTATTGAAACGCAGATTAACGCAGATTTTCGCAGATTATTAGAAGGCTGCGCCATGTTTGAGAACTTTTTTATTCTTTGCGAAAATCTGCGTTAATCTGCGTTTCAATAAATGTTCATTTGGCTCATTTCGGTGCAATACAGAAAGACTCAAACCAAGATTAGGGCTAAATTATCCCGCAAGGATTATTGTTGCTTAGAGAAAGAATAGGGCATATCTTCTTCTTTAGTTCCTCTATTCTGATTAGGTTGATTACTCATTTCAACATTGATCGTACCTCCCTTGAGCAAATTTTCGTGTCGGAGATAATTTTTAGTGTAATCAGCACCATTGACATTCATCGAATTGACATAAAATTTTTTCTTACTATTATTCGGAGCATCAATAACCAAACTATTGCCATTTTCAAAATGGAGTGTAGCTTTCTTGAATAACGGAGCACCTATAATATATTCGTCCGTTCCCGGGCAAACAGGATAGAAACCTAATGCCGAGAATACATACCAGGCAGAAGTTTGTCCGTTGTCCTCGTCGCCACAATAGCCGTCCGGAGTAGGAGAGTACATACGATCCATTACTTGACGCAACCAGTATTGGGCTTTCCAAGGTTGTCCTGCATAGTCATATAAATAAATCATGTGCTGAATCGGTTGATTGCCATGTGCATAGTTACCCATATTCATCACAGTCATTTCACGGATTTCATGAATCACTTGGCCGTAGTAGCTATCATCAAAAATAGGAGGTACGGCAAAAACAGAATCCATCATGGTGATAAACATCTCTTTTCCACCCATCAAGTCAATCAATCCTTGAGGATCGTGGAATACCGACCAAGTATAGTGCCAGCTATTTCCTTCCGTAAAAGCATCTCCCCATTTCAGCGGAGAGAAAGGAGATTGGAATGTACCATCTTCGTTGCGTCCACGCATTAACTTAGATTCCTTATCGAAAAGATTCTTGTAGTTCATGGCACGTTTTGCGAAAAGATTAATCTCTTTTTTCGGACGTTTAAGTTCCTTTGCCAGTTGGTAGATACACCAGTCATTGTATGCATATTCCAACGTGCGTGCGGCGTTCTCATTGATTTTTACATCATAAGGCACGTAGCCCAGTTTATTGTAATATTTATATCCCAGACGTCCTGTTGATGATACTTGTGGATGTACATTCTCCGTTCCGTGAATCAGCCCTTCATACAATGTTTTTATATCGTCCACTTTCACTCCTTTCATGTAAGCATCCACTAAGACAGAAGCAGAGTTGTTACCAACCATACAGCCTCTGTGCCCCGGACTTGCCCATTCCGGGAAGAAACCGCTCTCTTTATATGTATTGATCAGACCTTCCTGCATTTCCTTGTTGACTGACGGGTACATTAGGTTCAATAACGGGAATAGGCAACGGAAAGTATCCCAAAAGCCTGTGTCGGTATACATATACCCCGGTAATACTTGCCCATTATAAGGACTGTAATGAACAGGTTGTCCGGCAGCATCCAGTTCGTAGAATTTGCGTGGGAAGAGCAATGAACGATATAAACAAGAATAGAATGTGCGATATTGGTCGAGATTGCCTCCTTCTACTTCTATTTTGCCTAATACTTGGTTCCACGCTTCTTTTCCTTTTTGGGCTAGCTGTTCGATATTATCTTTGCCCAACTCTTTCATATTCAAAGCTGCCTGTTCAAAACTGATGAAAGAAGAAGCAATTCTTGCATGTACTTGTTCGCCCTTATGTGTTTGGAAACCAATAATGGCTTCGGCATGATCTGTTGTCTGTTCGGTAACATTTTCCTGCAGATTGCCATTGACTACCGTAGCTTTATATGTGAAAGGCTTGTCGAATTCAATAATAAAGTAATTTTTAAAGTTTTCGGGAACTCCACCGCTGTTGCGAGTCGTGTAACCGATAATCTTGTTTTCTTCCGGAATAACCTTAATATACGATCCCTTATCAAAGGCGTCCACTACAACATACGAATGATCGTTTTCCGGAAAAGTGAAACGGAAAAGAACTGCACGCTCGGTTGGAGCCATTTCTGTCACTACATCATGCTCTGCAAGATATACTTTATAATAATAAGGAGTGGCAGTTTCTCCTTTGTGGGCAAACCAACTGGCACGCTTCTCTTCATTGAATTCCGGTTTGCCTACTACAGGCATAATAGAGAATTGTCCGTAATCATTAATCCACGGACTGGGTTGATGTGTTTGTTTAAATCCACGAATCTTATTAGCCGTATAAGTGTATTGCCATCCGTCTCCCATCTTTCCTGTTTGTGGAGTCCAGAAATTCATCCCCCACGGACGGGCAATGGCCGGATAAGTATTACCTGTTGATAACTCAAAAGTAGACTGGGAACCCATCAGCGGATTGACATACTGCGTCCAGTCTTTGGCTTTTGCAAAGACGATACAACTTAATGCGCATACTAATAGGAGATACTTTTTCATGGTCTTATTTATTATTTATGGCTCAATCGAATCAGAAATCGATTGAGCCAATTTATTTTTCAAGGTTTTGTTTTTTTTATTCAATTTGAACAGCTAGTACCAACTCATTCCTCTTCTTTGGAGGAGAGAGCTGGAGAGAGGACTCCCCATTTCGTAGGATGATCGGTCATCTTGATTTCCATCGTTCCTCCATTCGCAATATCCTGATGGTTAAAGAATGGAATGTTTAGAGCTTTACCGTTCAGCAATACACTTTCAATGTATTTATTCTTTTTCCCATTATTCTTTACTACAATACTGAAAGTCTTTCCTTCAGGCAGATTGATAACTGCTTTGTCGAAGGCAGGACGTCCGATGGAATATACCGGCTTGCCGGGACATACCTGATAGAATCCCATAGAGTTGAGTATATACCAGGCAGACATCTGACCGCAGTCCTCATTACCCGAAAGACCGTCTATACTGTTGGTATACTGACTTCGGTAAACGCTATCCACCAACTCTTGAGTTCTCCAAGGATGGTTAACGTAGTTATATAGATGGATCACATGGTGACTTGGTTCGTTTCCATGTGCATATTGCCCGATAAGTCCGCTGATATCTGATGAGGTTGTCTCACCTTCAAGTGATGAATCGGCCGAGAATAAGGAATCGAGTTTCTGGACAAAAGCATCTTCTCCACCCATCAGATTGACTAATCCTTCTACATCATGCGGCACAAACCAAGTCCATTGCCAAGCTGTTCCTTCACAATAATCATCGCTGCGGTGAGTAGATGCACGCGGATTGAATGGAGTACGCCATTCACCTTTTGAGTCCAGTCCACGCATGAAGCGGATTGATTTGTCGAAATAAAATTCGTACGCCTTGGCAAAGCGTTCATACTTTGCTTTGGATTCAAAATCACTCATTGCTTCTGCAAAGATAGAGATACACCAGTCATCATACGCATATTCCAGAGCTTTGGCCACTGATTCGTTTTCGCGGTCACAAGGGATATATCCGATGGCATTCTTATAATATTTTGCTTTAGGCATGAGATGAGGCAATACCAAATCCGGACATTTGATGCCGGTAGTGTCATATTCGGCGGCACGCAGGCAGGCTTTATAAGCCTCTTTGACATCAAAATTGCGATACCCTTTCATGTAGGCATCCACGATGACCGGAACAGCATGATAACCAATCATAGTGCCGGTGTAATTGGAAGCCAAGTCCCACATGGGGTATATCCCACCTTCCTGATGCTTCTTAATTAACGAATTGATAAAGTGATTATTCAGATCAGGATCAATGATAGTCATTAGCGGATGTAGCGCACGGAAAGTATCCCATAAAGAAAATACAGTGTATATCGGATTAAGGGTGTCTCCTTGATGCACTTCAAGATCCATTCCTAAATAACGTCCGTCTGCATCAGTGAACAGATTTGGACTGATTCCCGTATGATAGAGGGCCGTGTAGAAGATGGCTTTATCTTCTTTATCGGAAGTTGTAATATCAATTTTGGAAAGATATTCATTCCATGCCGTACGTGCGTCTTTACGTACTTTCTCGAAATCCCATCCGGGAATTTCTGATTCAACGTTCTTCCGTGCACCGGCAATATCGACAGCGGACACACCTACTTTAACAAGAACCTGCTCGTCTTTACTGGTGTTGAAATGCAATAATGCTTTGCAGACAGGAAGCCGTTTGCCATTGTCCATGGTGATAGAATCCGTAACGAGCGTATAAGAGAATGGCTTGGAAAATTTAGCGTAGAAGTTGATATATTGGTCGAAAGCCCAATAAGTTGTTTTCTTGTGTCCACAGATTTCCGTATCGCTTATTACTTCTATTTCCATCTCGGAGTTAGTCTGTCGTTGCAGGCTGTAGTCCAGATCGATGATAAATCCGGATTCGGCGTTTTCGGGAAAAGTATAGCGATGGATTGCTCCTCGTTTGGTGGATGAAATTTCAGCTTTCACCTGGTAAGTATCAAGAAAGACAGAATAATATCCTGGTTCTGCGATTTCATTCTTATGTGAGAAAGAGGAAGCGTATGCTAGGCGTTGGCTTTGGGGATCGGTTGTACGATATTGTTGTTTACCCACAGTTGGCATGAGCAAGACATCTCCATAGTCGCAACAACCTGTACCGCTGACGTGGGTGTGTGAGAAGCCATTGATGGTAGAGTCGGCATAATAATAACCGGAACAAGCATCCCAACCATCGATCCGGGTGTCCGGACTGGGCTGAATCATCCCGTGGGGAACTACCGCTCCGGGGAAGGTATGACCATGTCCACCGGTACCGATGAAAGGGTTGACGTAAGCACTATAGTCTTTTACATTAGTGGGGGCTGTACAGGAGCTAAGTGTGAATAAACCTCCTAAACATCCTACTATTAGGAATGTTTTTAATTTCATGGTATTAATAGCTTTTAAGTTTTAGCCGGTTCATCTTTTACTTCTTATTTGGGAGAAATGAAGATATTGTTTCCGACAATTTTATAATCAATAGGTATAGAGTTTTGCAATGATTTCAACACTGACTCGATATTCGATTTCCTTTTCAGTACACCGGAGTAAGTTTTACCCGTCTGAATGTCAGGAGACAGAATGATTTTCACATCATAGAAACGCTCCAGCGCTTTGGTGATGGTGAAGATATCTGCTTTTTGGAATGGAATCAGATTATCGTGCCAAACAGCATCCAACTTGGCATCCACTTGTTTCACGGTCAATCGTCCATTATTTTTGTTCAGTTCCGCACGTTGTCCCGGAGTGAGGATAATCTGCCCCTCTTCCTTATTGCCTTTTACTTCAATCTCACCTTCAATAAGTGTCGCCTCTGCTATTCGGCAACGTTTATCGGATTTTAAATTGAACGTAGTTCCCAATACGCGTACGCGTATTGCATCACTTTGAACGGTGAATGGCTTATGGCGGTTTTTGGTGACCTCAAAATAAGCTTCTCCTTCCAGGTAGACATTGCGTTCCTTTTCGGAGAACTCACGTGGATATTTCAAGGTTGCTGCATTGTTCAGCCAAACCTTGCTACCATCCGGTAAGACTACCTCCTTAACAATGCCTTCGCTGGCTACTGCAACCATCATTTGTTGATTGTTTCCGTTTTGATAGAACCAATATCCGACTCCACCACCCATGACCAACATCACAGCAATCACTGCGGCATATTTCATCCAGCGATGCATGCTTAGTATTTTGCTCTGTTTACCTTTCTCTTCGTCCAGCTTTTTATAGAGTTGTTTTTCCGCACGAAGTATCCGTTGTTCATCAGTGTACTGGTCGAATTTACCCAAATGATAAATTTCTTCCATACGAAAGAGCTGGCGGGCATTTTCTTCCGATTCCTTCATCCAGGCATTGACCTCGATAAGCTCTTCTTCAGAACACTGTCCTGTCAGATATCTGTTTATTATTTCTTCACTCAGATTACTCATTTTCTTTTCCTTCATATTAGTAATACAATTCAAAACGCAAAAACACTTATTATAATCGCCATAAAAATAAGAAAAGAATCGTCCAAAGAGGATCAAGTCGGCCACGCAAGTATTTTAAAGCCTTATACATATGGGCTTCCACCGTGCGGAGTGAAACTCCGAGAATATCGGCTATTTCCTTGTTTTTCATATCATGTAGATAGCTAAGTTTGAAAACCTCTTTGCATTTGTCAGGGAGTTCATTAATTGCATCATGAATTTCTTTGCGGAGTTCCTTATCTTCGATCCTCCGAATTACTTCGTTGTTGTCCGGTTGATAGAATTCTGCGCGTCTTTGGTTGATTTCTTCCATGGCAACACAATAACCTTCTTCCACACTGCGGTGTTTCAAGACGTTAAGGGCACGGGTGTAAACGGCACGATAGAGAAAGGCCTGGATTTGGTCGCCTATCTCTATGTGGTCTTTTCGCTTCCATAATTCTACAAATACGTCCTGCACTACATCCTCTGCTTCTTCTTCTTCTCCCACCAGACGGGTTGCATAGAAAATCAGGCTGGGATAGTACCGGCGAAATAGTGCTTTATAGGTTATATCGAAGTTTTCGTTCATTCTCTCAATTGGTTGTTCAGGTTTGGCTTATGGGTTATTTTCTTCGAATATGACTCCAATTGCTTTAGGGGTGTTACTCATTTCGAATTCGACAGTTGCTCCACTCATGATTTGCTCGTGAGTAAGATACGTTTTGTCATACGGTTTTCCATCTATTTTGATGGATTGGATATAGATATTTTCTTTGTTCACTTTGGGGGCCAGTACGGTGAAAGTCTTTCCATTCGCCAGATGTAATTGCATTTCCGGGAATAGGGGAGTACCTATCTCGTATTTTCCACTGACGGGATTGACGGGGTAGAATCCCATCGCACTGAATACATACCATGCTGACATCTGTCCGCAATCTTCGTTGCCACAAAGACCGGCTGGTTCGTTTTTGTAGAGCTCGTTCATCACTTTGGCTACATATTCTTGTGTGCGATTTTCGTGTCCTATAGCATTGAACAGATAAATAACATGATGGCTCGGTTCATTGCCATGCGCATATTGTCCTATCATGCCCGTGCTGAAGATAGGTAGTTCGTCATCTGCTGCCGGATGATAGGTGAACATACTGTCCAGTTTTTCGGCAAATCGGTTTTTACCTCCTCCAAGGTCGATCAGTCCGTTAATGTCATGCTGTACAGACCAAAAGTATTGCCATCCGTTGCTTTCGCAGATGTGTGGCGTATAGTCATCGGCTTTGAAGTCCTTGATAAAGGTGCCTTTGTCGTCACGTGGCTGCATGAAAGAAGTAGCGGGGTTATATACATTCTTGTAGTTTTGAGAACGTTTATAAAATTCGTCCGCAATGTCTTGTTTGCCCATCTTCTTCGCCATTTCGGCAATGCAATAGTCATCGAAAGCGTATTCCAGTGTTTTGGATAACGACCAGTTTTCTGCGTTGTAGTGGTCTGTTACGTTGTAAGGTATGTATCCTAATTCTTTGTAGAGTCCGATGCCGCGGTAATTATCCAGATTAGCCGTTGCTATGCAAGCATCCAAGGCTTTCTTTGCGTCGAAGTCGCCGATTCCTTTCAGATAGGCGTCTACAATAACAGGAACAGCATGATAACCGATCATCATGTCTGTTTCACTTCCGTAGAAGTTCCACACTGGCAGACGGCCATTCTGTTCGTAGAAGGCGATGAAGGATTTCACCATGTCGTTGACACGTTCCGGTTCGGTATATGTAAAAAGCGGGTGGGCGGCACGGTATGTATCCCATAGGGAGAAGGTGCTATAATTAACCCAGCCGTCGGTCTGGTGTACTTTCTTATCGGGACCGTAGTAAGCTCCGTCTACATCACTGTAAATAGTTGGAGCAATCATTGAGTGATAGAGAGCGGTGTAGAAGTTCACTTTATCGTTCTCATTATCACCTTTTATTTCAATCTTTCCGAGCTGGCGGTTCCAGTTTGCTTTTGTTTCCGCCAAGTATTTGTCGAAGTCATTTTCGGGCACTTCGGCTTGCAGGTTTCTTGGCTGCGCCTTCCATACTGACACCGGAAATGGCAGTGTTTACTAATATCTGTTCATCCTTTTGGGTATTGAAATCGAAGCGGGCGATAACAGCGGTGCCGATACGTTTATTGTCTTTGGTGATGGCAGTTGTGTTCAGTTCTATTTTCTCAAAAGGCTTGGAGAATCGGGTGCGGAAATAGATGTGTTGATCGCGTGCCCAGCCGTCGGAGAAACGGTAACCTTGAATGGTGACGGAGTCTACGACTTCGATATGAGAATCGTTGGTAAAATCCCAGTTCATGGCTTTCTTCAGATTTAAGAAGATAGCAGATTGGGCTTCCGGAAACGTATAACGTTGGATACCACAACGCTCGGTGGCAGTCAGTTCGACGTTGATGTTATAATCAGTCAGGCGTACTTGATAATAACCGGCATGAGCACTTTCATCCTTGTGGGAGAATTTAGAATGGATGCCAAGCGGTGCTTCCGCTTCTTTGTAGGGAAGAGTGACAGGCATGAAAGAGATGTCATACAAATCTCCCGCTCCAGTGCCGGAGAGATGCGTGTGGCTGAAACCGGCAATCGTACTATCCGGATAGAAATAACCAGAGATACGGTCCCATCCGGGGAGTCCATTATCCGGGCTAAGTTGCACCATGCCGAAAGGAGCTTGGGCACCAGGATAAGTGTTTCCAGTGAAGTCTGTTCCGATAAATGGATTTACATAAGATGTGTAATCTATTTCGTGTTTTTCTTGCGTAGGGGTACAAGAAATGAGCATGCAGGTTAACAGCAGGCATAGATAAGCAGGTGTTCTCATCATTCTTTAGGTATTAGTGATTACTTATTTTATTTATTTGAAGGATAAGAAAAATAATTAATCTGGTCACAAAGGTAGAAAAAAACTGTGACAAGCCTAAATTATAGGCTTAATATTTTTTAAGAGAGACAAATAGACTTCTACATCCGGTCGATATTCCTCGGTGCCGGACAGTGCTTATCGGTGCCTCGATTAGTGTAATATTTAGGCGCGGATTTCGTAGATTACACGGTTTTAAGAATAAAAAATCCGTGTAATTCGCGTAATCTGCGCCTAATTTTAAATCTTTATGTAAAACGAGCCTATTATCTTTTTATTAGACTCCTTTTCATTTACTTTTAGATTCCTGCTAGCTCCAGTACTTTTTCAACAGCTGCCGGTAGTCCGTCAGTGTTTTTACCTCCTGCGGTTGCAAAGTGAGGCTGACCACCGCCACCGCCTTGAATTAGTTTGGCAGCTTCTTTCACTAAATTGCCAGCTTTCAGACCACTCGCAACCAGATTGTCGCTAAGCATGACTGTCAGCATCGGTTTTCCGTTATCTATATTTCCGGCAACGAAGAACAAGTTTTCTGTAATCTCACCACGAAGCTGGAAGGCGATATTCTTCACTACTTCTGCCGGCAACGGAGCACAGAACTTAACCACTTTGATGCCGTGAATTTCTTGTATATTCTTCAACAGTCTTTCCTTCAGCGCTGCTTCTTTTTCTTTCATGAAGTCTTCCACCTGCTTCTTCAATCCTGCATTTTCATCCAGATATTTGCGGATTGCAATACCCAAGTCAGGAGCATTGTTGAAGAGAGCCTTCAAGTCGCTAAGTGTATCTTGTATTGTATCCAGCATTTCTTCCACGCGTGCTCCGGTATATGCTTCGATACGGCGTACACCGGCTGCAACAGAGCTTTCGGAAATGATCTTCACCATACCGATATTTCCGGTTGCAGCTACGTGTGTACCACCGCAGAACTCGATAGAAGTGCCGAACTGGATCACACGAACTCTGTCGCCATACTTTTCACCAAAGAGAGCGATAGCTCCCAACTCTTTAGCTTCCTCGATAGGAATATTGCGATATTCTTTCAATGGGATATTAGCGCGGATTCTTGCATTGACGATATGTTCAACTTTACGGATTTCTTCATCGGTCACTTTCTGGAAGTGAGAGAAGTCGAAACGCAATGAATCCGGTGTAACCAATGAACCTTTCTGTTCGATGTGTTCACCCAATACTTCACGTAAAGCAGCATCCAGCAAGTGGGTCGCCGAGTGATTGGCTGCGCAGGCTGCCCGTTTGTCGGTGTCTACACAAGCCATCATCGGAGCTTCCGGATGTTCCGGTAACTTTTTGGTAATATGTATCGGAAGATTATTCTCTTTCTTTGTGTCGACCACTTCAATCGTCTCGAACTCGCTCACCAATACACCTGTATCACCTACCTGACCACCACTTTCTGCATAGAACGGAGTATAGTCGAGTACAATCTGATACAATGTCTGGTTCTTTTGTTTGATCTGACGGTAACGAAGGATAGAAGCCTCGTATTCAGTGTAATCGTAACCAACGAATTCAGTAGTCCCTTCTTTCAGTACAATCCAGTCACCTGTTTCGATGGCGGCGGCATTACGTGCACGCTGTTTCTGTTGCTGCATTTCTTCATTGAACTCTTCAATGTTGACAGTCATTCCGTTTTCACGGAGAATCAGCTCTGTCAAGTCGAGCGGGAAACCGAATGTATCATATAAAGTAAAAGCATCTTTACCGCTGATTTCAGTTTTTCCATTGGCTTTGGTATCTTCCATTGTCTTGTCCAATAGACGGATACCAGTTTCCAAAGTGCGGAGGAATGATTCTTCTTCTTCCTTGATTACTTTTTCAATCAGTGTCTTTTGTGCAACCAGCTCAGGATAAGCTTCTCCCATATTATCAATCAATACAGGAAGCAACTTATACATAAATGCCTGTTTCTGTCCGAGGAAAGTATATCCGTAACGAACAGCACGGCGAAGGATACGGCGGATCACATAACCAGCTTTCGCGTTAGAAGGCAACTGACCGTCTGTGATAGAGAATGCAATAGTACGGATATGGTCGGCAATTACACGCATGGCGATGTCCTGCTGCTTATCTTTTCCGTATTCTGTACCCGACATAGCTGCAATAGCTTTCAGCATTGGCTGGAATACGTCTGTATCGTAGTTGGATGTTTTTCCTTGTAAAGCCATACAAAGGCGTTCGAATCCCATACCGGTGTCAATAACCTTTGCAGGAAGCGGCTCAAGGCTGCCATCTGCTTTGCGGTTGTATTGCATGAATACGAGATTCCAGATTTCAATTACCTGCGGATGATCGTGGTTCACGAGGTCGCGACCGGAGATCTTGGCGCGTTCTTCAGCAGGACGGAGGTCGATATGGATTTCGGAACAAGGTCCGCAAGGTCCTGTATCACCCATTTCCCAGAAGTTGTCGTGTTTGTTACCGTTGATGATGTGATCCTTTGGCAAGAACTGTTCCCAATAAGAAGCAGCTTCGTCGTCACGGCTCAATCCTTCTTCGGGACTTCCTTCAAATACGGTTGCATAGAGATGTTCCGGATTCAGTTTCAAGACTTCTACCAGATATTCCCACGCCCAGCTGATCGCTTCTTTCTTGAAGTAATCGCCGAACGACCAGTTACCAAGCATTTCAAACATGGTGTGGTGGTACGTATCGTGTCCCACTTCTTCCAGGTCATTATGCTTTCCGCTTACACGCAAACATTTTTGCGAGTCCGCGACTCTTTGGTATTTCGCCGGATGGTTACCCAAAATAATATCTTTAAACTGGTTCATACCCGCGTTCGTAAACATCAGGGTAGGGTCATCTTTAATCACCATCGGAGCCGAGGGAACGATGTGGTGTCCTTTCGACTCAAAGAAATTCTTGAATGAATCTCTGATCTCTTTTGCAGTCAACATATAATGAAGAATTATGATTTATGAATTATGAATTATGGGCTGTGGGATATGAGAGAGGGGAAGAATCCCCAATAAATCATAAATCACAACTCATAAATTCGTAAAAACTGTGCAAAGATAGCTTGTTTTTATTACTTTTGCCGTAACAAGCGATATTTCGATAAAGTATACTACATCTATAATCCACAGACCCAGACTTATGATCGAATTTACCCTACCGTACGGCAGCGTGCGCTTAGTATCCTGCGTCGGCTTTTCTATGGAATGGGGTTGGGAGCAGGTTGCTTTATTGTATTGCTTTTGATTTTTGGTTCTCCGTCGGAGAAGGAATTAAGAATTGAAAACAGCCGTCTTTTGGCGCAGTACAATGTGCTTTCCCGGCGTTTGGACGACGCTATGGGGGTGCTTCAGGATATTCAGCAACGTGACGATAATCTGTATCGAGTGATTTTACAGGCAGATCCTGTTTCTCCGGCTATTCGTCAGGCAGGTTATGGCGGGACGAACCGTTACGAAGAACTGATGGATTTGGCGAATGCCAAGCTGGTGGTGAACACGACTCAAAAATTGGACGTGCTTTCCAAAAGGCTTTATATCCAGTCGAAATCTTTCGATGATGTGATTGATATGTGTAAGAACCATGATGAGATGCTGAAATGTATTCCGGCCATACAGCCTATTTCGAATAAGGATCTTCGTCAGACAGCATCCGGTTATGGTACACGTATCGATCCTATTTATGGTACGACAAAGTTCCATGCAGGCATGGACTTCTCTGCTCATCCGGGAACGGATGTATATGCTACCGGAAACGGAACAGTGGTGAAAGTGGGATGGGAAACCGGATATGGTAATACCATTGAGATAGATCATGGCTTCGGGTATCTCACTCGGTATGCTCACTTGCAGGGATTTAATACGAAAGTCGGAAAGAAAGTGGTACGTGGTGAGATTATCGGAAAAGTGGGTAGTACAGGAAAAAGTACCGGTCCGCATTTGCATTACGAAGTGCACGTGAAAGGGCAGGTAGTGAATCCGGTCAATTATTATTTCATGGATTTGAGTGCCGAAGATTATGAAAAGATGATTCAGTTGGCAGCCAATCATGGTAAAGTATTCGATTAAAATCTTAAAACAGGAGTGTTATGCTTAATACAGACAAAGAATTGAAGCTATATTATTCAATAGGGGAGGTTGCCGACATGTTCGGAGTCAATCCGTCATTGCTCCGTTTTTGGGAAAAGGAATTTCCGCAAATCTCTCCTAAGACAGCGGGAAGAGGAATACGTCAGTACCGCAAAGAAGACGTAGAAACGATCGGTCTTATCTATCATTTGGTAAAAGAAAAGGGCATGACACTTCCCGGTGCCCGGCAACGTTTGAAGGATAATAAAGAAGCTACGGTTCGTAATTATGAGATTGTAAATAAGCTGAAAGCGATAAAAGAAGAGCTTTTGGCTATTAAACGCGAATTGGATGGACGGGAATAAATAAATGCTAATCGATCATGGATTCGATAGGCAAGAAACCTCATAACAAAATGAACGGTGAACAATTTGCATGATACTGCAACTTATTCACCGTTCATCGTTTTCTTATTTACCGTTTGAAAGCTATTCTTCTACACGGCTCACCTGTTTGATATTCTGTATTTTCTTCAGATTGTTGCAGATGGTTTTTACATCATCCACATCATGTACCCATAACTGAATTTTTCCTTCAAAGATACCATCTTCGGTTTCGATGGTTAGCTTACGGATATTTACATTGAGCTGCCTGGAGATAACCTGGGTGACTTCATTCAAAAGTCCCATATTGTCTATACCTTTTATATATATATATACCAGGAAAGATAATTCTTTGTGTGTATCCCATTCTGTTGCTAATATACGGTTGCCATAACTGCTCTTCAGTTTGGCGGCAACAGGGCATTGGCGTTTGTGGATAATGATCCGGTCGTTTTCATCCACATATCCCAATACATCATCACCGGGAATAGGATGGCAACATTCGGCCATGATATATTTCTTCTGCAAACTTTCTTCCGTCAGTTTGAGCACCTCTTTCGGGTTGATTTTTTTCTTTTTCCTGCGGTTCTTTCTCTTCCTGCTTCTCTTTGCTATTGCCGAAAGAGAAAGTCAGATATTTCTTCCAGTTACTGGTTTGCTTTTCTTTCAGTTCATTCTTGTCCGCTTCTCCCAAAACGATTGCTTTACTGCCAATGGCAGCCAGCAGTTCTTCCTCATTCTTGGCATTATGCAGTTTGCGTAGCTTTTCGATAACAGCTTCTTCCGGACGGACTTCCTCCTTTTTCAGAAACTCACTAAGGATTTCTTCTCCTATCTTCTGGTTTGCTTTACGCTCTTTGCGGAGAATGGCTGCTATCTTGGCGCGGGCACGGGCAGTGGTTGCAAAAACTTCCCATTGCGGTTGTACGCGTTGCGATTTTGAAGTAAGGATTTCAACTTGGTCACCACTTTGCAATTTGTGGCTCAACGGCACTAATTTATGATTGACTTTGGCGCCAATACAATGGCTACCAATATCCGTGTGCAGGGAAAATGCAAAGTCGAGAGCCGTAGAGTTCTGCGGCATAGTCTTCAGTTCGCCTTTAGGAGTGAACACGAATATTTCAGAAGCAAATAAATTTAGCTTAATGGTATCCAGAAAGTCAATGGCATCCGGTTGCGGATCATCTAATATCTCCTTAATCGTTCTTAACCATTTTTCCAATTCACCTTCATCCTCGCTGCCTCCTCCTTCTTTGTATTTCCAGTGGGCTGCGAAACCTTGTTCGGCAACGTCATTCATCCGTTCACTACGAATCTGGACTTCAATCCATTGTCCGTTGTTACCCATCAGAGTGACGTGCAATGCCTGATAACCATTAGCTTTAGGATGGCTGACCCAATCGCGCAAACGGTCCGGGTGGGGTTTGTATATCTTGGAGATAGAAACGTAGATATCGAAACAGTCATTGAGCTCTTCTTCTTCATTACGTGGTTCGAAGATGATTCGAACAGCCAGTAAATCGTATATTTCTTCGAAAGGAACATGTTTGGTCTGCATCTTGTTCCAGATGGAATAGATTGATTTTACACGGGCAAGTATCCGGTATTTCAACCCCATCTTATCCAGTTGGGTACGAATCGGGGCCGTGAAGTCGTTGAAAACCTTGTCACGTTCAGCGGCAGTAGCATTCAACTTCTCTTCTATTTCCGCATATTCTTCGGGATGTTCATATTTGAAGCTTAGATTCTCAAGCTCCGTTTTTATCTTATAAAGCCCCAAGCGGTTGGCAAGTGGAGCATAGATGTAAAGCGTTTCGCCTGCAATCTTATATTGCTTGTTGGGTAACATGGAACCAAGGGTACGCATGTTGTGCAAGCGGTCTGCTATCTTGATAAGAATGACCCGGATGTCGTTCGACATGGTGAGCAGCAACTTCTTGAAGTTCTCTGCCTGTGCCGAAGCGCGGTCACCGAAGATTCCACCGGATATTTTAGTCAGTCCGTCCACAATCTGGGCGATCTTCGGACCAAAGATATTCTCGATGTCTTCCACTGTGTAATCAGTGTCCTCTACCACATCATGCAGCAAGGCTGCACATATAGAAGTGGAACCGAGACCTATTTCATTGCATACAATGCTGGCAACGGCAATCGGGTGCATAATATAAGGTTCGCCCGAACGGCGTTTGATACCTTTATGCGCCTGATTGGCAAAGTTGAAAGCCTTCGTAATGATTTCAACTTTTTTGCGATGCTTAGTATTGAGATAATCATTCAGTAGTTCGTGGAACGCCTGATTAATCATCTCTTCGTCAGCTATTTCTTTGGGGGCCAGATTATCCATAATTGTTATCCTTTCACTTGCTTAGTTCTGCAAAAATAAGCAAATTTCCGAACGATGCAAGCAGGAAGTTATTTATTTGTATATTTTCAATCGTTTTCCTGCTGCAATTTTAGTGCTAGACATTCCATTCCACCTTTGTATATCCTTAATTGTGACACCATACTTTCTGGCAATAGTGGATAAAGTGTCTCCACTTTTTATTGTATAATAGGTCAGATTTCCCTTACCGGCAACTGCTGATGTCGTTTTGCGGGTTGCAGGTGTAATATCCTTTACAGCAACGGTTTTCCGGTTGCGGAACAACTCATCGGCACGATGCGTATAAATCGTATCTTGCTTATCGATAAAAGTACTGATCGCGTCAATAGGCAGTCTTAACGTATAAGGTTTGCTGTCACCCGGAATCATTTGCTTCTTATATTGCGGATTCAGACTCTTGATCTGATCCAGAGGTACATTACAAAGGTCAGCGATTTGTTCGAAGTGCAGATTTTTGTTTACTTGCACTGTGTCAGTACTTGCCGGAATATTAGTTTCCATCGGGCAGATATTGTGATCGCAGTAGTAAGTCATCACATAGTTGGCAGCGATAAAGGCAGGCACATAGCCACGTGTTTCTTTAGGCAGATAATTGTAGATTTTCCAATAATCAGTTTCGCCATTGGCACGGCGGATTGCCTTATTGATTGTACCGGGGCCACAGTTATAAGCAGCAATTACCAGGTTCCAGTCTCCATAGATATCATACATTTCTTTGAGGTAACGTGCGGCAGCCCAAGTCGCTTTAATCGGGTCACGGCGTTCATCTACCAGGCTGTTTGATTCCAAACCATAGATCTTACCTGTACCAATCATAAATTGCCACAGACCGGAAGCACCTGCACGTGATACGGCTGATGGGTTCAACGCAGATTCGATAATCGGCAGATATCTTAGTTCCAGTGGAAGTCCGTATGCATCCAGTGCTTCTTCAAAGATCGGCATATAGAAGTTGCAGGCACTTAGCATGAAAGAAACCTGATTGCGCAAGCGTCCTGCATACATATCGATGAATTTGCGGATAATATCATTATAAGGCATTTCCATGATGGCCGGGATGCGTGACAAGCGGTCGATATAGACAGAGTCACTGAATAAAGGATTGATTTCAGCCGTACTGCAATCCTTGCCTAAATCAATATAATTTTTAGCTTTCCAGTCATTCAATAGACTGTCAAGTGGATAAGTCATACTTTTAGGCAGGTCGATGCTTTCTTTGCGTTCAGTTCCATTTTCACGAATAACTACATCTACACTTTGCGCTTTTACCTGCGACGTGGCCACTAGTAAAAGAAAAATAATCGAACAATAGTTAACTAATTTCTTCATGCTTCAATAATAAGATCAATCTAAATTGTGTTTTTTAAAATCGTAATACGCATTGCAGACCAACCGACTTGTTTTTAAAACTGTTGGAGCGGAACTGGTTGTTATTGTCGATTACAGCCGGTTCTACTTTCATACTCAAGTCGGGGGTTATATCGAAGTTAGACAACTCTGCATCTACATAAGCGTCGATGATAGAGATCAGGTAAACTCCGATAAAAGCAAATATACTAAGGTCCCGATAACGACGGAACATATCTTTTCTTCTTTTTAGTGTGTTTTTTAGCTGCTCCTCATTATAAGTGGAGTTCGGGGGCAACAAATCTTCGTAACTTTTCGTATTCGGATTGCTGTCCATAATGTCCAGATAGGCTTGCGAATAGTCTTTGTACATCTTACCGTTCCAACTTAAGGCGTAAGCACAACCCGCAAACCCTCCATATATAATAGGTAGTTTCCAGTATTTACGGTTGTAAATCTGTCCTCCACCGGGGAATACGACTGCCAGCCACGTTGCTTTGGTCGGATTCGGGATAAATATTTTCTTGTTGATATCTTGAGCAGGTGGCGGCACAGTGTCGGTCTTTACAACAATGGAGGCAGGTTGCTCTATCTTTTTCAGCTCTTTCTTGTTGGCTGCATCCAAGCTGTCCGCTATCTGTATTTTAGCAGCTGACAAACTGTCGATGGCCGGAAGTTCTTTGGATGGTATGATTTGGATAGAATCCTTCTTCACCGAGTCTTGTATAATCGGATCACGATGCCTTCGTGCACGGGCTTTCGGCGCTTCTCGCTGTATGATTGTTGTATCTTTCCGTGCCGGAGTAACTGTGGATTGTGCATACACATCAATCCCTGCCACCTGTAAAAAACAGAGAAGCAGGGCGCTGACTAGTAACTGATATTTCTTACTTTTTCTTGTCATTTACTTCTTTAGCGTATCGAAGATTTCCATGATACGTTCCAGTTCCTCCTCGTTCCCGAAAGGAATACTGATCTTGCCTTTTCCCTTTTCAGAGCAGGTGAGTTGTACCTTGGTGTTGAAAAAGCCGGAGAGTTGTTGCTTCAATAAGTTGAATTCTTCAGGAAGTTTACCACGTTTGGGTGTTATTTTCCGTGTGCCGCTTTTCACAGCTTCTCCTTCGCTTAATGATTTAACAATTTCTTCTACTTTGCGGACTGAATATCCGTGTTCTTGTATCTCTTCGAATATTTTTACTTGAAGTTTGGGGTCGCCTAATGAAATCAGTGCACGTGCATGTCCCATGTCCAACTGCTTGTTTTGCAGGGCCATCTGTATCGGAGCCGGCAATTTCAGTAAGCGCAGGTAGTTGGCGATCGTCGTTCGTTTCTTTCCGATACGTTCGCTAAGACGTTCCTGTGTCAGTTCGTACTGGTCGAGCAGATGCTGGTAGGCAAGTGCGATTTCTACCGCATTCAGGTCTTCACGCTGTATGTTTTCAATCAGCGCCATTTCCATCATGTTTTCGTCGTCGGCAGTGCGTATATAAGCAGGGATCGTTTTCAGTCCTGCTCTTTGTGATGCACGATAACGACGTTCTCCCGCGATGATCTGATACTCATCGTCCGAGAGTTTGCGTAAGGTAATAGGTTGGATGATACCGATTTCCGCAATGGAATCAGCCAGTTCCTGCAATGCTGTTTCGTCAAACTCACGGCGGGGCTGGTTGGGGTTGACAGTAATCTTCGCCAGCTCTATTTCACTAATGGAAGAAGACCCTTCGGTTTTCACATCATCCATTGAGAGCAAGGCGTCGAGACCGCGTCCTAATGCATTTCTTTTTTGTGTTGCCATATCTTCTTCTTTTATTTATTTCGGTTGATAATCTCTTTAGCAAGGGCCAGGTGATTTTTGGCGCCGGTAGATTCCGCATCGTAAAGGATGGTCGGGACACCGTAGCTGGGAGCCTCGCTCAATTTCACATTTCGTTGAATAACGGTGTTGAACACCAGTTCCTGGAAATGACGTTTCACTTCGTCGTAAATCTGATTAGCCTGACGCAGACGGGAGTCATACATTGTCAGTAAGAAACCTTCGATTTCTAAAGCCGGATTCAGTTTCGACTTGATGATTTTGATGGTATTCAACAATTTGCTGATACCTTCAAGAGCAAAATATTCAGCTTGAACGGGGATAATCACGGAGTCGGCTGCCGTCAGGGCATTGATGGTGATCAGTCCGAGTGAAGGAGAACAATCTATCAGAATATAGTCATATTCTTTCTTCAAAGGCGTGAGTACTTCTTTTAGTATCTTTTCTCGGTTTGGGAGGTTCAGCATTTCAATCTCTGCTCCTACGAGATTGATGTGCGAAGAGATCACTTTCAAAGAGTCGATTTCTGTGTCAAGGATAGCGTCCTGTACGTTGGCTCTGTCAATAATACATTCATAGATAGTGCATTCCGACTGCTTGATGTCCACTCCCAGGCCGGAAGAGGCATTAGCTTGCGGGTCGGCATCTATCACGAGTACCTTTCTTTTCCAGTGTAGCAAGTGAAGCTGCGAGATTAATCGTAGTCGTTGTCTTTCCTACACCGCCTTTTTGATTGGCCAAAGCAATAATTTTTCCCATATACTCTAAATTTATTGGCAGCGAAATAAGTGATAATTCCTTAGAGCGCCTACGAAAAAAGAGAAACTTTGCAATTTCTGTTGATAAGTCGCCTGTTTTGTTAATAACTGTCGGACGAAACGGTTACAAAACTTCAACAGGTTCATCATCTTCTTTTCTCTTTAACGAGCTTGCAAATATACATATTTATATTGGATATCTATTTCTTTTTTTGCTCGCTTGCAGAAGATTAAGATTTGTAAACGGGTAGGAGTGGGGCGGAAAGAGACTTTTCGATCTGATGTAGGGAGGTGTTTGGCGGTACGGCTTCTTTTTGCTACTTTTGTGCGAACATTAAAAAAGGAAAGGATTGAATATATGGAAAGTGAAAAGCCGTTGATACTTGTTTCAAATGACGATGGCGTGATGGCTAAAGGGATTAATGAACTGGTGAAGTTTCTTCGCCCTTTGGGAGATATTGTGGTAATGGCACCTGATGCTCCGCGCTCGGGCAGTGGTTGTGCGCTGACGGTGACGCAGCCTGTTCATTACCAGTTAGTAAAGAAAGAAGTAGGTTTAACTGTTTATAAATGTTCGGGAACACCGACCGATTGTATCAAATTGGCACGGAACACAGTGCTCGACCGGACACCGGACTTGGTAGTCGGCGGTATCAATCATGGAGACAACTCTGCCACTAACGTGCATTATTCCGGCACAATGGGAGTGGTATTCGAAGGCTGTTTGAATGGAATCCCTTCTATAGGCTTCTCTTTGTGCAATCATGCACCCGATGCCGATTTTGAAGCTACCGGACCTTATATTCGCAGTATTGCCGCCATGGTACTGGAAAAAGGACTTCCTCCTTTAACCTGTCTGAACGTAAACTTCCCGGATACGACCGATATCAAAGGAATCAAAATCTGTGAACAGGCAAAAGGTCGTTGGACGAACGAATGGGCTGCCTGTCCCCGTCTGAACGATCCGAATTATTTCTGGTTGACCGGTGAATTTACCGATCACGAACTTGAAAATGAGAGGAACGATCATTGGGCTTTGGCAAATGGCTATGTTGCTATCACTCCGACCACGGTTGATGTGACAGCTTATCACTTTATGGATGAACTTAACAAATGGTTTAGTTAACTATCAACTATTATGAAGTATTATCTGATTGTCGGCGAAGCTTCCGGCGACTTGCACGCTTCTCATCTGATGGCTGCCTTAAAGGCAAAAGATCCGCAGGCTGATTTCCGCGTTTTTCGGAGGTGATTTGATGGCTGCCGTCGGAGGAACGATGGTGAAACATTATAAAGAACTGGCATACATGGGTTTTATTCCCGTGTTGCTCCATCTGCGCACTATCTTTGCAAATATGAAGCGTTGTAAAGAAGACATTGTTTCCTGGCAACCGAATGTTGTTATTCTGGTGGACTATCCGGGATTCAATCTGGATATAGCCAAGTTTGTCCATGCAAAGACACAGATCCCGGTTTATTATTATATTTCTCCGAAGATATGGGCCTGGAAAGAGTATCGCATCAAGAATATAAAACGAGATGTAGACGAACTTTTCTCCATTCTTCCTTTTGAAGTAGAGTTCTTCGAAGGAAAGCATCAATACCCCATCCACTATGTTGGAAATCCTACCGTGGATGAGGTGGTGGCTTATCAGAAAGCTCATCCGAAAAATAAGGATCAGTTTATTGCGGAGAATCAACTGGAAGAAAAACCGGTAATAGCTCTTCTTGCAGGTAGCCGGAAACAGGAAATCAAAGATAATCTACCAGATATGTTGAAGGCTGCTTCTGCTTTTCCCGATTATCAGCTTGTTCTGGCGGGTGCTCCTGCCATTGCTCCTGAATATTATAAAAAATATGTAGGAGAGTCGAAAGTGAAAATCATTTTCGATCAAACCTATCGTTTGTTGCAACACGCAGATGTGGCGTTGGTCACTTCAGGCACGGCTACTCTTGAAACGGCATTGTTCTGTGTTCCCCAAGTCGTTTGTTATCACACTCCGATAGGGAAAGTGGTTTCCTTCTTGCGGCGTCATATCTTGACCGTGAAATTTATTTCGTTGGTTAATCTGATTGCCGACCGTGAAGTGGTAAAAGAGTTGGTGGCGGATACGATGACCGTGAAGAATATGCAAAATGAATTGAAAAATATCATTGAAAATGAAGCATATAGAAATGAAATGCTTTTGGGATATGAATATGTGGCGGAACGGTTGGGACCTGCCGGTGCTCCCCGTCATGCAGCTCGTGAAATGCTGCGCTTGTTGAAAAAATAACTTTCTTTTTCTGAATAAACGTAAAGCCGATGCAGTAATTGCACGGCTTTTTTATTTATTAAGCAGAAGACTAAAAAAAGAAAGGAAAAAGATATGAAAAAAATTAAGTGGCTTTTAGGAATGTTGTTATTGGCATTAGTGCCAATGTTGCAATCATGTGATGATGATGGTTATTCTATCGGAGATTTCAGCTGGGACTGGGCGACCGTTCGGGCAACCGGTGGAGGAGGTTACTATTTGGAAGGTGATCGTTGGGGATTGATTGATCCGGTTGCTACTTCCATACCTTGGTTTAAACCGGTGGACGGTGAACGTGTGGTGGCCTTTTTCAATCCTTTGTATGACATGGAAGGAGGAAAAGGAGTTCAGGTAAAGATGGAAGGTGTACAGGAATTGTTGACAAAGGAAGTGGAAGATATGACCACAGAGGAAGAAGCGGTGGAATTCGGTAATGATCCTATCCTGATTTATCAGGGTGACATGTGGTTGGGAGGAAAATTTCTGAATGTAATTTTCCGTCAGGAACTGCCTCGCTCGGAGAAACATCGTATCAGCCTTGTGCAAAATAAGATAGAAACGGGAGAACCGTCAGAACCGGGAACATTGAATGTCGCTGAAGATGGTTACGTACATTTGGAACTGCGTTATAACACGTATGAGGATGTGACTGACTATTGGGGATGGGGACGAGTTTCTTATAATCTGGAAAAGTTCTTCCCAACGGAAAAAGATGCCGAATCAACAATGAAAGGTTTTAAAGTGACTATAAATTCAAGAGAACATGGAGAAGGAAGAGTGATCGTTCTTGATCTGGATCATCCGGTAGGTGTGCCGGAAGCTGCGAAGGATGTACACTCCACTTCTTCGATCCGATAACCTAACTATGATTTACTGTGTGTGAAAAAGGTCGGGATACTTCTATCGAAGTTCCCGACCTTTTGTATTGTGTGCAATTCTAATCGATGAGAAAAACTCCTGTTAGGACCACGTTAATGCATATAGGTAAACGACTGCTGCCGGTATGGCCATCAAAGAACTATCAAACCGATCGAGCATCCCTCCATGTCCCGGAAGAATATTTCCCGAATCCTTTACGTGCAATTGGCGTTTTAGCAATGACTCCGTCAGGTCGCCCCATGTACCGAATATAACCACTACCAATGCCAGTCCTGCCCATTCCATCATTGACATAAATGGGAAGTAGTGAGCAAGTATAAAAGATACTCCGATTGCTACAACTCCGCCGCCGATAGAGCCTTCCCATGATTTCTTGGGAGAGATGCGTTCAAAGAGTCGGTGTTTGCCTATCAGTGACCCGATGCAATAAGCACCCGTATCATTCAGCCAAAGGAAAATAAAGATGGATAACGGTAGAATCGGATTATAGCTTATGCTACTGAATTCCGATGCCGGATCATTATGGAAAGCCAATACATTCAGCAAAGCAAAAGGCAGACCGATATAAAGTTGGCTAAGCATCGAATAAGCCCAGTTAAGTACCGGGTTCTCCTTTTTCAGATACAACTCGCTAATCATCATGTAAAGCAATAAAAGCACATACGGGATGAATATTTTCGAATCGGCTGCATCAATGCAGAATCCCATGATTGCGAGGAATAAATAAGCCCCGCCGAGCATATTAATGGTCTTGTTTATCTTGACTCCTTCTGCGCGCATATTTACCAACTGTGCAAACTCATAAATAGTCAGTGCACTGATAACGGTGAACAGAATGCCAAAACTGAATGCGTCATAAAGGATGCACCCTACCAAGATGGCAACGAAGAGTACACCCGTAATAGCTCGTTTTATGAAATTGTTAATCAAAATCTATTCGTTTTAATTAGTTGGACCCGTTAGCTTGTTCTTCTCCATTGGACTTACCCTCTACGGTAACTTTGCCTTCCACTGTAACCTTGTTACCTGCTGCGGCAACTTTGGTGTCAATGGGGGCTTGCTCCTCTGCAGTATTTTCAGCTTCTTCTTCTTTGATTTCTTTTTCTTCTTTTAACTTTTGGGCAAGTTCCCTTTCAGCTCTTGCGGCATCCTGGCTTTCTTTAGCAGCCATGATTTCTTCCGAACGGGAAGCCCAAGGGCGTTTACCGAAGATGCGTTCAACGTCTTCCGCGAAGATTACTTCTTTGTCAATCAGTAATTGCGTCAGTTCGTTGTGTCCTTCTTTATTCTCCGACAGAATTCTCTTGGCACGGTCATACTGCTCGTTTACCATTCTCTTGACTTCTTCGTCAATCAATTCGGCTGTCTTTTCGCTGTATGGACGGTTGAAAGAATATTCATCGTTGTTGTAATAACATAAGTTCGGCAGCTTGTCGCTCATACCTAAATAAGCAATCATGCCGTATGCCTGCTTAGTCACCCTTTCCAGGTCGTTCATGGCACCTGTTGAGATGCGGCCGAGGAATAAATCTTCAGCGGCGCGTCCTCCCAAAGTAGCACACATTTCGTCCAGCATCTGCTCCTTGGTAGTGATCTGACGTTCTTCCGGCAGATACCAGGCAGCTCCTAATGCACGTCCGCGGGGAACAATCGTTACTTTGATCAATGGATTTGCGTATTCCAGCAACCACGAGATAGAGGCGTGTCCTGCTTCATGCAAAGCGATAGAGCGTCTTTCTGCTTCCGTTGTAATCTTGGTTTTCTTTTCCAGACCACCGATGATGCGGTCTACCGCATCCAGGAAGTCCTGCTTGCTTACGAATTTCTTTCCGTGACGGGCAGCGATCAGTGCAGCCTCATTGCAGACATTGGCAATGTCCGCACCCGAGAATCCCGGAGTCTGACGTGCCAGCAAGTCCACATCTACACTATCGTCTATCTTGATCGGGCGCAAATGCACGCCAAATACTTCTTTACGTTCGTTCAAGTCGGGCAGGTCCACGTGTATCTGACGGTCAAAACGTCCTGCGCGGAGCAGTGCCTTGTCGAGTACGTCTACACGGTTGGTAGCAGCAAGGATAATCACACCGCTATTGGAACCGAAGCCGTCCATTTCAGTCAGCAACTGATTCAGAGTGTTTTCACGTTCATCATTTCCACCCATTGCCGGGTTTTTGCCACGGGCACGTCCTACGGCATCAATCTCATCAATAAAGACGATACAGGGAGCTTTTTCTTTAGCCTGTTTAAACAAGTCGCGAACACGGGATGCACCTACACCCACAAACATTTCCACGAAGTCGGAACCAGCCAATGAGAAGAAAGGTACATTCGCTTCGCCGGCCACAGCTTTGGCAAGCAATGTTTTACCGGTTCCCGGAGGGCCTACCAGCAATGCTCCCTTGGGTATCTTACCTCCCAAATCCGTATATTTCTGCGGTTCCTTTAAGAACTCTACGATTTCCTCCACTTCTTGTTTTGCTTCGGCCAGCCCCGCTACATCTTTAAATGTAATCTTGATGGCTCCGCCTTTTTCAAAAAGCTGGGCTTTTGATTTTCCTACATTAAATACGCCGCCGGGGCCACCACTGCCGCCTCCGCTCATACGGCGCATGAAGAATATCCATAACGCAACCAGCAAGACAAGCGGGAGTACCTGAATCAGAATTGCGGGGAAAATATCCGATTTGGGCGGATAGTCGGATGAACCGTCAAAATGACCGGCTTCCTTTTCTGCCTGCAAAAACTCTTCCAGTTTATCGGTAGACGGGGTTCTACTTGTAATGACAGGGTTGCGTCCCACCTTGGTAGAGTCGGCTCCAAAAACAGCCCCTACGGCAGTCGGTTTGAGGAAAGCTTCGATTGATTTATCTTCATAACCCAATACTTTGCTGACATAACCCTTTTTTACATAGTCCTGAAACTCGCTGTAAGTTACAGCTTTGCTTCCTGCTCCTTTTGAATCACTGCCCCACCAGAGGCCGAGAAGCATGAGGGCAATAATCATATACATCCAGTTCAGGATTGAACTTGGGCATATTAACCTTATTGTTAGGTTTATTGCTATTGTTATTATTGCTATTATTATTGTCCATAATCATTAATTAGTCTAGATCGGGGATTTGAGTAAGTTTGGCATCTGCCCAGAGGTGCTCAAGATTATAAAAAGCTCTTGTCTCCGGCAAAAAAACGTGTACCAATACATCGGCATAGTCCATAGCTACCCATTCTGCATTTCGGAGTCCGTCGATTGCATAAGGCTTGCTGTCCGCACCTTTGCGTGTAAATTCCTTGATTGAATCTACTATTGCACTCACTTGACTGGGAGAATTTCCCTGACAGATAACGAAATATTTACAGATGGTATCTTCTATGCTGGTTAAATCGGCAACGACTATCTTTTTACCTTTTTTCTCTTGAATTCCTTCTTTTATTTTTTCAATTAATACTTTAGTATCGTTCATTCCTGTAATTGGGATTAATAATTCATGTTCTCTATTGGTTTATAACAAAAAAAGGTGACCCTTTGTTTCTGATAATAAACGTGATATTTTTGACAAATATACGCTGATTTATTGGATACAAGAAAGTTATCCCTCAATTTTTGTGTTTTTTAGTGGAGATACTTTTGTTTGGAAAGCTTATTTGGACATTTTTGCAAAAAAAATATCGGATTTGTTTTGAATTCCCAAAATATTTGTATCTTTGCACCCGCAAACGAAAATCATTGGGCTATGGTGTAATGGTAACACTACAGATTCTGGTCCTGTCATTCCTGGTTCGAATCCAGGTAGCCCAACAAAACACCAGCTTTTTACTGACAAAAACCCGCTAAAAATGCAATTTTAGCGGGTTTTTTTGTGCTTTGACAAATACCATCCGAAAAAAGTTGACGCTAATTCGGTGGCTAATTCGGTGACACGAATGCTCTTTTTTGATATTTTTTTGAGCGGTTCTCAAAAAAAAGCAATGATGAGCCAAAAAAAGCAAACTTTCAATGTTCTTTTCTGGATAAGGAAAGGAAGAACGAATGAAAAACTGTCACCTCTTTCATGTCGGGTTACGATTTCGGGACAAAGATACGAAATTCCCACGAAACTATACCTACGGTCTGAATCATGGTCGGCAGTTGCGCAAAAGTCACTTGGTAAGACCGCCAATGACAAAGAAGCCAACCGGTATATCGAAGATTTGAAAATCACGATCGAAGATACCGTTATCAAAATCAGACAGAAAAACTACCCTCTCAACATTGAGAACTTCAAACTCATGTTTCAGACACAGGATAATGAGTTCTCTACCATCAGCACACTGTTTGATTACCATGAAATCATGGAGAAGAAAAATCTCCGTGCCAGTACATTTGTCGGCTATCACGTAACGAAGAAACACCTGCTCAACTTTATACGTATCAAATACCATGTCTCTGACTATGATTTGACCGCCATTGACAAAGCTTTCGTTTATGAGTTTTACGCCTATCTGCAAGGCTATAAGAGGGAAGGGGAGACCGTATGCGCTGTCAATGGTGCATTGAAGCATATCCAGCGTTTCAAAAAGGTGATGAATGTCGCCCTGCAAAACGAATGGATAAGCCGGAACCCTGTCTGCCTGCTCAACGCCAAGAAAACGAAAGTAGAAAGAGGATTCCTGTCCGAAAAGGAACTGAAGAGCATCGAGGAAGTCCCTTTGCCCGTCAACCTCTCCATCGTGAGGGACGTGTTTGTATTTGCTGTCTACACCGGACTGTCATTTGTCGACATCAGTAACCTGACGAATGAAAATATAAATGTCGGTATCGACAAAAGCTTGTGGCTGAACTACTATCGTCAGAAAACGGACATACACGCCATGCTGCCTTTATTGCAACCTGCTGTCTGTATATTAAAGAGGTATGAAGCATACCACAAAGGAAAACGGACTAATCATGTATTCCCGGTACCGCCCAACCAGGTGGCAAACCGATACAAAAAAGTGGCCAAGGAAGCGGGAGTAGAGAAAAATATTACCTTCCACATGGCGAAACATCATACAATCTCTATCTAATTGAAAATTAAACAGTTATTTCTGTTTAATTAATATCGTAACGATTTAGAAACGAGCGAATTACAATATTCTGTTTTCTTTTGCCTCTGTCAAAGAACGATTCTTTCAATGCAAATATACACTTTACTTGTGACAAAAGCAATCTTTTTCTACATTTAATCGACTTACAGTCAGCCTTAAAGAGGGTATCTGGTCTCATTCCATCTTCTTCCTCAAAAATAACATAGCAGTCTAAATTGGTTTATGTATGGGATAGGTCTTGTTCATTCGATCCGGTAGACTACTATACATAAAAGTATAAAGGCGAGATACGACAAGGAGATGCCATGCTTTTGTGTAAGGGGAATCTCTCTTAGCTTATCGCAGACCATGTATAGCTAAGTGTTTTGAGAATAAACAGTCTGTAAAAAACGGAAAGACACCGATTATGGGCCGTTTCACCATCAATGGAACCCAAGCCGGTTTCAGTTGTAAGAAAGAAGTGTCCCTCGCTTTGTGGGACGTCAAAACCAACCGGGCCAAAGGCAAGTCCGAGGAGGCCCGTACACTCAATCAGGAGCTTGACAATATCAAGGCGCAAATCACCAGGCACTACCAGTACATCTGCGACCACGACAGTTTTGTTACAGCCAAGAAAGTCTATAACCGCTATGTCGGCTTCTCAGAGGAATGCCACACCCTTATGAACCTTTTCAGGGAACAGCTGGAACCGTATAAAAAGAAAATCGGCATAGAGAAAGCCGAAAGCACCTACTGCGGTCTGGTTGCCGATTACAAGAGTCTCCTGCTTTTCATGAAAAGCAAGAAGAATGCAGAGGATATTGTCATCGAAGAACTTGAGAAATCATTCATCGAGGATTACTACAACTGGATGCTCGGTACATGCGCTTTGGCAAACTCCACTGTCTTCGGGCGTGTCAATACCTTGAAGTGGCTGATGTATATCGCGCAGGAAAAAGGCTGGATACGGGTTCATCCGTTCGCATCATTCGAGTGTATGCCCGAATACAAGAGGCGTTCTTTCCTTTCCGAAGAGGAACTGCAAAGGATAATCCATATAGAACCGAGATACAAACGCCAGCGTGCCATGCGCGACATGTTCCTGTTCATGTGCTTCACCGGTCTTTTCTATGTGGACTTGAAAGCCATAACATACGATAATATCCATACCGACTCCGACGGCGGTACATGGCTGATGGGCAACCGTATAAAAACGGGAGTGGCGTATGTCGTAAAATTATTGCCCATTGCTATTGAACTGATTGAAAAATATAGGGGTACGGATGAAAAGAAAGACTCCCCGAATGTGTCTTTCCGGTAGGTGAATACAATGCCATGCGGCTCAGTCTTGGAATCATAGGCAGGAAATGCAACTCCGGGGCGAGGTCACCCCGCACATCGGACGCCACGCATTTGCCGTTCTGGCCATACTCAAGGGGATGCTGCTGGAAACTCTTCAGAAAGTGTTTGGGCATAAGTCCATCACATACGTCCTGCGCATCCATTCACTTGTCCGGCGCAGGCGGGGCAATCTTTTTCTGGAAGTCGCCCATCTGTACGACCAGCGTGCTGACCAGCTTTCTCAACTCCTAATACGCGCTTGTTTCAATAATTGTCAGTTCCATACTAAAATTCTTTTTAAGATTCTGAATATGCGACAAAGTAACGCACATCCTATATCCTTTCCAAACAGATAATATCAGAGTCTTCCGTTGGCGTGCATTGGCGTATCCAACGTTAAAAGAGAAGGTCCTTCACCTGCATCCATGCGGCAACGGAACTTCCATTCCCTTACTTGTTTTCCATAAATTTATAGGATTAATTTCTGGTGCATGATATTAATAGTCATTATTCTGTCTGCTTTTTTTGCTTGCATAATTGCAGCTAACAGTTATCTATTCCAGAACGCATTGTTATGGAAAATGGCAAGCTGTTTTGTTGGTTTATGGATATTGTGTATGATAATTACCGTCTTCGTTTGTCGTAAACTTGAATGCTCTAATTAAAACAGTACGGTTGTCATGCTTTGTGTGTTTTATTATAAATATTATGAATTATTTGGAATTGATATGTAATATAGATAATTTTGCAGTCGGGAAATGGTTTCGGGAGGTTTACGCCTTCCGAATGAAAAGGGAACCCGGTGAAAATCCGGGACAGTACCCGCTGCTGTGAGTCCACAAAAACGGACATCGAACTTTTGCCACTGGTGTAATACCGGGAAGGCACGATGACCGGGACGAGTCAGAAGACCTGCCATGACCGGAATGAGATTTACACCTGCGGGATATACGGTCGTAATCAAATAAGGAATAGCTCATCGGCCATTCAATATTTGAAGACAGACATATTCCCGTTCGTGTAAGTCCGCACGAACGGGAATTTTTTGTGTTTGTTAATAATATGTTTTACATTAAAATGAGTGACCTTTGAAAAGAAAATTACGCTTTCTGGCAGGTGCCTGTCTATTTACCGCAACCGCCTTGTTCTCTGGCTGTAGCTCGGACGATGACTTTTTGATGGAACCGGTTTATTCCGGAACTTCGCAAACCCGTGCTGTGACAAATTCGGACGGTACTTTAACTATCACTTTCGATGATTTCGATCCCGGCATGTTAGCAGGACCTACCTCGGCCGGAGAAAATCTTTATTCGTACCAAGGGTATCCTCAAGTAACCACCATTTACGACAATACTCCGGAAGAATATCTCTTCCTTTCAATGTTTAATACTGTAGGTGGAAGCACAGAGTATTCCAGCGGCGGCATCGCACTTTCCAACTGGAACATCCGCTCCAATCAGTCGGGAAATACCGGAGACTGGTGGTATTCTTATCTAAACCAATGTTCTGTCTATAACACTGCGGTGGAAGCGGAAGGACAGAATAAGGAAGCCGGGCACAGCGGTTCCAATTTCGGTGTCGTTTACGGATATGTGGATGCTTACAATCAGGCATGGATGGCTAAACCAGAATTTTATTTCAATGTTCCCCGGAAATTGGTCGGCCTGTGGATCTGCAACACCTCATACACTTATGGTGTCATTACTTATGGTAATCAGTTCGGTTCTACGGGGGTAGCGACTCCTCTGAAAGAGATGAAAGGGTATTTCCAAGTGAATCTGGAATGTTATGATGCGAATGGCGGTCTGATCCGCACTTACAAACGTCTTTTAGCCGATTATCGTAACGGCCAACAACAGGTTGATCCTATCACGACATGGGATTATTGGGAAATCAATGCCGAAGGGGTGCAAAGTGTGAAATTCAACTTCGAGGGTTCGGATTCGGGAGCATACGGTTTGAATACTCCGGCTTATATCTGTATTGATGATATCACCATACAATAAAAAGAATACAAGGATATCCCTTCTGTCGGGGGTATCCCTGTTATTTTTCTAAAATCCACACATCATGCATCGTTTTCACTATTTTATTATTTCTGCCTGTATGCTGTTCACCTCCTGCAACAAGGATGAAGTCATTACCGAAGAAGTAGGAGGACAACCTATAATAGAACTTGACAGCGAGACCGGTATTTACACGGTCAAGGTCGATCACGAATTGACTATCGCCCCGACATACCAGAATGTTGAAGATGCTCTTTTTGCTTGGACGATAGACGGTACGCTGGTTTCTTCGGGTCCGTCTCTTCAACGTACATGGAATGAATGCGGGGATTTTTATGTCAAACTAAGAGTAGACAATGCGGAAGGCTATGCCGAAGAGGAACTGAAAGTAGAAGTGAAAGAACTCACCCCTCCGGTCATCTCACTGGCACTACCTTCGCAGGGGCTAAAAGTCGTCCGGAATACCGATTACACATTTACTCCCGATATTCAGCATTCGGATGTCGAAGGGTTCAAAATCGAATGGGTACGGGAAGGAAAAATCGTTTCCACCGAGAATACTTATACTTTCAATGAAAAAGAACTCGGTGTTTATACGGTGACAATCAACGCTTCCAATATAGATGGGACAACAACGAAAGACGTAAGCGTAGAGGTCGTGGAAACGATGCCCTACGTTGTCAAATTCCCGACCCCGTCTTACCTGCAAACATCCACGGACAGGTACACTTTTGCCGACCGTCCTGTTTTCCTGCGTCCGTTGTTGGAGTATTTCGACAATCCCCGTTTTGAGTGGAGTGTGGACGGTCAGGTCATGGAAGGAGAAGTGGAACGCATGTTCAAGTTCACGCCGTCCGCACCCGGAGAATACACCGTCTCCTGTACTGTGTCGGAAGACACACCGACGGAAAAAATAAGCAGGAATATCGACAAAGGGAAAACGGCTGTCACTGCCACCGTAAAAGTCGTTTGTGTGGACAAAAAGGAACAAGACGGCTTCCGGGCTTCGGGAAGTTCCAAGCTCTGGAATAAAGTCTATGAATATACCCCAGCTCCCGGCCAATTTATCAACGAGACGAGCACGATAGGCGGTATGACCGGCAACGAAACATCCCCTGAAGCGGCTGTCGCATGGGCAACACAGCGTTTGAAAGACAAACTGCACGTCTCTTTAGGTTCTTTCGGGGGTTATATCATCGTCGGCTTCGACCACAGTATTCCCAATTCGGGTAACCAATATGATTTCTGTGTTCAGGGGAACGCCTTTGACGGCAGTTCCGAACCGGGTATCGTATGGGTCATGCAAGATATAAACGGAAACGGATTGCCGGATGACGAGTGGTACGAACTGAAAGGATCTGAAGCAGGCAAGGAAGAAACAATACAGAATTTTGAAGTGACCTATTACCGTCCGGAAGGCAAAAAAATGGATGTCCAATGGATCAGTTCCGACGGTAGAAACGGCTGGGTAGACTATCTGTCCGCTTATCATACACAAGACTATTATTATCCGGCTTGGATTTCGGAAAACAGTTACACCCTGACAGGCACTTGTCTGGCCGCCCGCAACACCCAAGATTCTCAAACCGGTTATTGGGATAATCAGAGTTATGACTGGGGGTACGTGGATAATTTCGGAAACGACCAGATAGAAGGCGGCAGTACGGTGGATGGAAGCGGACAAAGGAACGGTTTCAAAATTTCCAATGCCATCCATGCCGATGGAACGGAAGCCAATCTGCAATATATTGACTTTATCAAAATACAATGCGGTGTCCTGACCAAAAGCGGCTGGCTGGGCGAAGTTTCTACGGAGGTATTTTCTTTTGAGGATCTAACCAAATAATAAAAATTACAAGTATGAAAATTTATTTTCTTCCCATGCTCCTATCCTTGTTCTTTTTGGGAGCGTGTGACAAAAACGATGAAATTATACCTGAAGATGCAGATGAAAATTTCATCACATCGGTCGTGATGACCGTGGACGGGAAATCGTACACGGCCGACATTACGGACAATACAGTAACAATAACCGTTCCCTATACGGTATCGCTGAACAACGCCGAAGTGGAATTCAAGTACACAACTTCTGCAACAATCATACCTGATCCTGAAACGGTAACGGACTGGGATAACGAACGAACCTTCCGGGTGACATCCTATAACGGAGATGCCCGCGAATATACCTATAAGGTCGTGAAAAGCGAGATAGAATCTGACGGAGATGTGGAGTTGAAGACCACCGAGGAGGTAGCTTCTTTTGCCGCAACCAAAACAACCGTTGTCAAAGGGAACCTGATTATCGGCTCTGATGCGGAAGAGGCAGAAAAAATCACTGACATATCTGCATTGGCATCTTTGAAAGAGGTTACTGGCAACATTGTCATTCGTAACAGTTACAACGGTGCAGACTTGACAGGGTTGGATAATATCGTTTCTGCCGGAGGTTTACAGGTAGGTTCGACCGATGTCGCCTCGAAAGCTACGGAACTTCACATGATTTCCATGAAAGCATTGGAAACGCTCTCCGGAGACATATCGGTATATAACGACCAAGTGACGTATGTCCTATTCGAGAAACTGGCAACTATTGAAGGAAGCGTGATGTTCAATGCGTCGTCGTTACAGAGTTTTGAGTTTCCGGTTCTGACTACTGTAGGTCAGGATCTGAATCTTCAAGGACTCAATGAAGAGAACACAGCAGCCGGTTCGATTGCGTCTTTGGAAATACCGGAACTGACAAGTGTCGGAGGGGTCTTGTCCGTAAACAATCTTGCCAAGCTGACTTCCATGAGCTTCCTTAAGCTGAAAGAGACCGGTGGCCTTGATTTCCATACCGTCCCCGTGATGTTGGAAACCATCAACCTTCCGGAAATCGAAACAGTAAACGGAAGTATTATTATGGAAGCCAATATGGAAGCTCCTCCTACCGGTAGTTTTGTTCCCCAACGAAATGACGTGCTTCAGGCTTTCGGTGGAATGGACAAACTGACAACGATAAAGGGACAGATAAAGATAAAGAATTTCACGGCACTCAAACAACTTCCCGACTGGAGCAAGATCACCACACTTGGAAGCATCACGCTGGATTATCTTGAAGATGTGAGCGGAACACTGCTGTTGCCGAACGCCCGATTTGAAACCTTCGGAGAAACAGCGCCCCAGATTGAAATTATAAACAAGGTGCAGCTCTCCAAAATTGAAACAGCCGAAGATTTGTCAAATGTAAATTTTGTCATCACCAGTCTCACGAATAATAAGTTCCCTGAAATCACGTTCAAGAATATCAAAGACTTCACTTGTAAGCCAACCACCAACAATACCGATTATACCATATCGACAATTCAACATGTATATGGAAATCTAAATGTGACAGGCCAAATGCGAAGCAATGCCAAATTTCCCGACTTGGAAATCATAGATGGATATGGATATATCCAAATACCCATGTTTGCTTCAATCACAATGCCAGTCTTGAAAGAAGTGGGAGGACAGTTCTATTTATCTGGAAATTTTACCAGTTGTAACTTGCCCTTACTATCCAAAGTTTGTTGTTCAGCTTCTCCTGTATATTATAAAGAGGGAGAGGGTTCGTTAGCAATATCTTTACAAAGTAAATCGCTGGATATTCCGGAATTGCTTCACGTAGGAGGTGAAGGGTTGTTCGTTAATAAAGCAACAGGCATTACTTGTGATAAATTACAGACTATAGATGGTACGCTACAGATAAAAAGTGCGACTTCTCTTTCTCAGGAAACACTTTCCATGGAGAAGTTGGAGACCTTGCATGGGGTTGTTTTTGACGGTTTGACGAAATTTACCGACTACACTTTCTTCGGCAAGTTTATAGAAAACGGAATGATTACGGGGGAAAGTTGGAGCGTGACGAAATGTGGGTATAACCCAACCTTCCAAAATATGAAGGACAAACAATATACGCAGCAGGATTAAACCTTATACCTTAACCAGAGTACCCGTAATGATTCGGGTACTCTTTTTTATCCGAATGACAATGAGCAGAACAATACAACGGATTTGCCTTTTTCTTTTCTGCCTGCCAGTTTTCGGCAGTTGCATGAAATGGGATTACGGAGAGATGGAAGATTTCTCTGTATCGGCCTCTGGTCTTTTCATTACCAACGAGGGGAATTTCCAGTACAGCAATGCCACGCTTTCCTACTACGATCCCGCCACGTGCGAAGTGGAGAATGAAGTGTTTTACCGTGCCAACGGGTTCAAGTTGGGCGATGTGGCCCAGTCTATGGTTATCCGGGACGGTATAGGCTGGATCGTGGTGAACAACTCGCATGTGATTTTCGCCATCGACATCAATACTTTCAAGGAAGTGGGCCGTATCACAGGTTTCACCTCACCCCGGTATATCCATTTTCTGTCGGATGAGAAAGCCTATGTGACGCAGATATGGGACTACCGTATCTTCATCATCAACCCCAAGACATACGAGATTACCGGCTATATCGAATGTCCAGACATGGACATGGAATCGGGTTCCACCGAACAAATGGTACAATACGGCAAGTACGTCTATGTGAACTGCTGGTCGTACCAGAACCGCATCCTGAAAATCGACACGGAGACGGACAAGGTCGTGGACGAACTGACCATCGGCATACAACCTACTTCGCTGGTCATGGACAAATACAACAAGATGTGGACCATCACGGATGGCGGTTACGAGGGCAGCCCATACGGTTACGAGGCACCGTCTCTCTATCGTATAGACGCCGAGACTTTCACCGTAGAGAAACAGTTCAAGTTTAAGCTGGGCGACTGGCCTTCGGAAGTCCAGCTCAACGGTACACGGGATACACTTTACTGGATCAACAACGATATTTGGCGAATGCCGGTGGAAGCCGACCGTGTTCCCGTCCGGCCTTTTCTGGAGTTTCGGGACACCAAATACTACGGCCTTACGGTCAATCCCAACAACGGGGAGGTATATGTGGCCGACGCTATTGATTACCAGCAACAAGGTATCGTGTATCGCTATTCGCCGCAAGGCAAGCTGATCGATGAATTTTACGTGGGAATCATTCCGGGAGCTTTCTGCTGGAAATAACGAGGAAGGAGGACAAAAATGAAAAGACATCTTATTCTATTGTTCGTGGGGGTAAGCCTGCCCTTTCTGCTTGCCGCCCAGCAGAAAAATTCCGTCAGCATTACCAAAAGGGTACTACGTATTCCGGAGGTTACGGTGGTGGGCAAACGACCTATGAAGGATATAGGCGTGCAACGAACCCGTTTCGATTCCATCGCCATGAAAGAGAACATCGCCTTGTCTATGGCCGATGTGCTGACATTCAACTCATCCGTTTTTGTCAAGAACTACGGACGCGCCACGTTATCCACCGTGGCTTTCCGGGGTACCTCTCCCTCGCATACCCAAGTGACGTGGAATGGTATGCGCATTAACAACCCGATGCTGGGCATGACGGATTTTTCCACCATCCCTTCTTACTTTATCGATGATGCCTCGCTGCTGCACGGAACGTCATCGGTAAACGAAACGGGCGGCGGCTTGGGTGGTCTGGTCAGGCTCTCCACTTCTCCGGCCAACCATGAAGGGTTCGGGTTGCAGTACGTGCAGGGAGTGGGGTCGTTCAGCACGTTCGACGAGTTTCTCCGCCTGACCTACGGTGACAAACACTGGCAGTCCTCCACCCGTGTGGTGTATTCCTCTTCCCCCAACGACTACAAATACCGAAACCGGGACAAGAAGGAAAACATCTATGACGAGGACAAGAACATCATCGGTTCCTATTACCCGACGGAACGCAACCGCAGCGGGGCTTATAAGGATCTGCACGTCTTGCAGGAAATTTATTATAACACGGGCGAAGGCGACAAGTTCGGGCTAAACGCCTGGTATATCAATTCCAACCGGGAACTGGCGATGCTCAGCACGGATTACGGGAACGACATGGACTTCGAGAACCGCCAAAGGGAGCAGACGTTTCGCGGCGTCCTCTCGTGGGATCGCGTGCGGGAGAAATGGAAGGTCGGTGTAAAAGGCGGCTATATACACACATGGATGGCCTATGATTACAAGCGGGACAAGGGAAACGGCGAAATGGCTTCGATGACCCGCTCACGCAGTAAGATTAACACGTTCTACGGAAGTGCGGACGGGGATTATGCTCCTTCAGAGAAATGGCTGTTCACGGCCGGTGTTTCCGTACACCAGCATTTGGTGGAAAGCGCGGACAAAAATATCATCTCGCAGGAAGGTAACAAGGCTGTTGTCGGGTATGACAAGGGACGTGTCGAGTTTTCCGGTTCCGTTTCTGCGAAATGGCGGCCTGTCGATCGTTTTGCCGCCTCGCTTGTCCTTCGCGAGGATATGTTCGGTACGGAATGGGCCCCGGTTATCCCGGCTTTCTTCATCGACGGGGTACTGTCGAAAAAAGGCAATATCGTGGCGAAAGCATCCATCTCCCGGAACTACCGTTTTCCCACGCTGAACGACCTCTATTTTCTGCCGGGCGGTAATCCCGACCTGAAAAGCGAGCACGGCTTCACATACGACGTGGGGTTGTCGTTCTCGGTGGGGAAAGAAAATGTATATGCTTTGAGCGGTGGTATCAACTGGTTCGATTCGCACATCGACGACTGGATCATCTGGCTACCCACAACCAAGGGATTCTTCTCCCCCAGAAACCTCAAAAAGGTACATGCTTACGGGGCAGAGACCAACGCCCACCTTGATATAATGCTCGGAAAGGACTGGAAACTGGATATGAACGGAACTTTCTCGTGGACTCCCTCGATCAACGAGAGCGAACCGATGAGTCCGGCAGACCAATCCGTCGGCAAACAGTTGCCATACGTGCCGGAGTTTTCCGCAACGGTGACCGGACGTCTGTCATGGCGGACATGGAGCCTGCTTTACAAATGGTGTTATTACAGCCAGCGTTATACCATGTCGAGTAATGACTATACCCTGACGGGCTATCTGCCCCCTTACTTCATGAATAACGTGACACTGGAAAAACAGCTCTCTTTCCGATGGGCCGATCTGTCGCTAAAGGGCAGCATCAACAACCTGTTCGATGAAGAATACCTTTCCGTATTGTCCCGTCCCATGCCGGGCATCAATTTCGAGATATTCATCGGCATAACACCCAAGTTCGGAAAAAACAAAAATAGTAAACGATAATCTGCATCAATATGAACGCATTAAAGAATTTAAGCCTGATTTTGTTGCTTTCTCTGGCATTTACAGGCTGCCACAACAAAAGCTCAAAAATCAATGATTTCAACCTGCTGCTTTATGCTCCCGAATATGCCTCCGGCTTCGACATCAAAGGGGCGGGCGGGAAGGAAAGCGTACTGATAACCGTCAGGAATCCCTGGCAGGGAGCGGACAGTGTAACCACATGGCTGTTTATCGTCCGCAACGGTGAAGAGGTTCCCGAAGGGTTTGCAGGACAGGTACTCAAAGGAGACGCCAAACGTATCGTGGCGATGTCTTCCACTCATATCGCCATGCTTGACGCAATCGGTGAAGTCCGGTGTATAACCGGCGTTTCGGGAATCGACTACATTTCCAACCCAGACATCCAAGCCCGCCGCGACAGTATTGGTGATGTCGGCTATGAAGGGAACATCAACTACGAGTTGCTGCTCTCGCTCGATCCCGACCTCGTTCTGCTCTATGGGGTGAACGGCGCAAGCGCAATGGAAAGCAAACTCGAAGAACTCGACATACCGTTCATGTATGTCGGCGATTATCTTGAAGAGTCGCCTCTCGGCAAGGCCGAATGGATGGTAGTGCTTTCAGAAGTCACAGGAAAACGTGAGAAGGGTGAAAAAGCCTTTGCCGCAATCCCGGTCAGATACAACGCCTTGAAAAAGAAAGTGGCCGACAGTACCCTCGGCACTCCTTCGGTTATGCTTAATGTTCCCTATGGCGACTCGTGGTTCATGCCTTCAACCCAAAGTTATGTAGCCCGCTTGATTACTGATGCGGGAGGCCGCTATATCTACCAGAAGAACACGGGAAACGCTTCTATCCCCATTGACTTAGAAGAAGCATATCTGCTCGCGTCGGATGCGGACATGTGGTTGAACGTGGGAATGGCGAACTCCCTTGACGACTTGAAGGCATCATGTCCGAAATTCACCGATACCCGATGTTTCAAAAATGGAGAGGTGTATAACAACAACGCCCGTACCAACACAGCCGGGGGTAACGACTATTACGAGTCTGCCGTCGTGAATCCTGACATCGTGCTCCGCGACCTCGTGAAGATATTCCATCCTGAACTGGTGCAGGAAGAGTGTGTGTATTACAAGCAACTGAAATAGATGCGTTCCCGTTCGACTATATTATTCTCCATATTGATTACGCTCACGGTCGGTCTTTTTTTACTGGACTTGGCCGTGGGAGCTGTCAACATTCCGATCCGCGATGTATGGGCAGCACTGACCGGGGGAAATTGTTCCCGTGCCACGGAAAAAATCGTACTCAACATACGCCTCATAAAAGCTATAGTGGCACTGTTGGCCGGGGCTGCCTTATCGGTCAGCGGTCTTCAGATGCAGACCCTCTTCCGTAATCCTCTTGCCGGTCCCTATGTCCTTGGCATCAGTTCCGGTGCAAGTCTCGGTGTGGCACTTGTGGTACTTGCCGGGATCGGTTCATCAATAGGCATTGCCGGAGCAGCGTGGGTGGGTGCGGCTGTCGTGTTGCTCGTGATAACTGCCGTCGGACAGCGAATAAAAGACATCATGGTAATCCTGATTCTGGGCATGATGTTCTCATCGGGCGTAGGTGCTGTCGTGCAGATATTGCAGTACCTCAGCAAAGAGGAATCGCTGAAAGCCTTTGTCATTTGGACGATGGGGGCTTTGGGTGACGTCACCTCCGGACAACTTCTGATTCTTGTTCCATCGGTGTTTGCCGGACTGCTGTTGGCTGTACTGACCATCAAACCGCTTAACCTCCTGCTGTTCGGAGAGGAATATGCCGTAACAATGGGACTGAATATTCGGCGTTCACGCAGCCTGTTGTTTCTCTCGACAACGCTGCTCGCCGGAACGATAACCGCTTTTTGCGGTCCGATAGGTTTCATAGGTCTCGCTATGCCTCATGTCACAAGAATGCTTTTCCAAAATAGCGATCATCATGTCCTTCTGCCCGGAACAATTCTTTCGGGAGCATCGATATTGCTTCTTTGCGACATCATTTCTAAAATATTCACCTTGCCGATCAACGCCATTACAGCTCTATTGGGAATCCCAATCGTCGTATGGGTGGTTTTACGCAACAAATCCATCACCGCATGATAGAATTACAGCATTTTTCCATAGGTTACAAAGAAAACTCGTTGCTCCACGAGGTAAATGCCACGATAAAAAAAGATCAACTGACAGCCCTTATCGGAAGAAACGGGACAGGAAAATCGACGTTGCTCCGCGCCATAGCCGGTCTGAACCGGTGTTATTCCGGAAAAATCATTCTCGACGGGCACGACATCGCCTGCATGAAAACCGAAGATATGGCAAAAACGCTGGCTGTCGTCACGACCGAGCGCACGCGCATCGCCAACCTGCGGTGCAAGGATGTCGTAGCCATAGGCCGTGCTCCTTATACCAACTGGATAGGTAGGATGCAAGAAACAGATAAGGAGATAGTCATGCAATCGCTCATTTCGGTGGGAATGGAGGCTTATGCAAACCGCACGATGGATAAAATGTCGGATGGCGAATGCCAGCGTGTGATGATTGCTCGTGCATTGGCACAGGATACTCCTATCATTCTCCTTGATGAACCGACTTCCTTTCTTGACATGCCTAATCGCTACGAACTTGTGGCGTTGCTTCGTAGGCTTGTCCACGACGAGAAAAAATGTATCATGTTCTCGACACATGAACTTGACATCGCGTTGTCCATGTGCGATTCGATAGCATTGTTAGATACCCCGAATTTAAGTTGCTTGACCGCGTCTGAAATGCAGAAAAGCGGATACATTGACAGACTTTTCCAAAATGAAAACATCCGTTTCGACTCCTTATGCGGTACAATGATTTTGAAACAATGAGTATATACACTGTAGAAAATTTTACTTCAGACATCACTGTTGAAGGATACATCGCCGAATTCCGTGACGAACCACATTTTCTTGAACTTTGCAAACAATGTACCAATTACGGTAAAAGTTGGGGGTGTCCTCCATTTGATTTTGATACGGAATCGTTTCTCCGACAATACAAGTATGCACATCTTATGGCAACGAAGATAATCCCTGAAGACAAAGATATTCCGATTGAATATACACAAAAACTCATTTTACCGGAACGGATACGAATCGAGAGCGAATTATTGGATATGGAACGGAAATATGGAGGGCGTTCATTTGCCTATATAGGTAAATGTCTTCACTGCTCAGATAACGAGTGTACGCGTAACTGCGGCACACCATGCCGACACCCGGAAAAAGTGCGTCCGTCACTCGAAGCCTTCGGATTTGACATAGCCAAAACGCTTTCTGAACTTTTTAACATCGAACTTCTTTGGGGAAAGGATGGCAAATTACCTGAATATCTTGTTCTCGTAAGCGGATTTTTTCATAATGAATACGAACTTTGCAACATAGCATACTAATGATTCGGACATGAAATAAACAGACAAACTAACCACATTCGGTTCAATCTGTTTTGTGATTTCAAATGAATTATAATTAGATATGTAAAAAGCGACGCTGGAGCTTGAAATAAGTAACGGTTTATCGGTGTATTCTCCGTTAAACCGTCCTGTTTTCGTTAAACGAAAACACAACTTGCTGTCCGCAGGAGCGGACCACATTTATCCAATAATTATTGTGTATTAGCCCATTGTATGGCTATTCTCCTGTGATTTACGAGGCATTTCCATCAGGTGTTTGCCGGCTGCTCTCCCCATAAAAGGGTGGATATCTCTCCATAATCATATGACTTACGTCCATAATTCGGGAATAAGGAGGCGAATATACGGGAAATCTGCCCTTTACATGCCCTATTGTCCATTAATGGATTGTTACTTCTACACATCTACAAATGGAGAGCGGCAGTGAGCCGTATATGGTTTATGGTTTTTCTGCATTATCTTCATTAATGGATTACTACTTCTACACTTCTGCAAATGGAGAATGTAGCCGTGTACACCTTATGGTCTTCCTTCATAATTCTCCATTAACGGATTAATACTTTTACACTCCCATAGACCGATAATTTAAGAATCCCTATCAGAGTGGATGCGCGCTCTCCCACACCTGCCCATAAGGATTTAAAAAGGACCGATGGACAAGGAAACGGAATCCCGCTCGCTTTTCCACACCACTACGGGCCTCTGATGTCGCCTCCGCATAGGAAGAACCGTCCGAACGGAACGGCATCTCCGTCCCCCCCGTCATGTGTATCATGACAATAACTGACTTTGGATGACTATAAGTGACAGGTGGTTTCATCCTGTTCTCTTCTTCCTTTATTTTGTATTCTGAGACAATACCGGTTGTGTAATTTAATAATTTAAGATTTTAAAATATGGATTCAGAAAAGGAAAAGAACCGGCTTTCCGATATCGTTCTCGAGAGGGTCGGACTCACGGGGAACCTTCTGTCAGCTCCCGTTTCCCCATCCCTGGAACCAGTGGTGGAGATACCAAGTCATGGAAGTCAGGTCCGGGCAGGGAAAGTGACAGGTCCGGAGGAATACAAGAGGAGGTTTCTGGTTCCCGCTCCCAGAGCCGCTGAGTGGAAGACCGCCTACATTGATGGGAGACTGCACCGCCGGATCGCCATGCTGGTCAGGGCCGCCGGCTGCGGCAGCATCTCCGGTTTTATCATCCGGTTGTTGGAACTCCATATGGAGGAACACAGGGAGGACATCGCCTCCCTGCTCGGTGAGGTCTACCGTCCCTGGGATGAGGACGGACAGCCGGGAGGAACACCTCGCCGATAAAACGTTGTCATTGTCCAAGAAGGCATATCATGACAGGAAAGAACGTAAAAGAGCGGATTGGTCTTGGCGGGATGGACGCGGACCGCATCCGTGAGATCATGGGGGAAGCGCCTGCCTGTCCCCGGAAGAGACGTGGAACGTCCGGTAACGACATTATACGTCCCGCAAGGAAAAATGGCCCCATGCAACCGTCCGTCTACGGGGAGGAATACCTGCATGGCATTGCGGGCGTGCAGCGTCGGTCGCTGCATATTCCCGCCGCCCTGCACCGGAAACTGTCCATCCTGGCGGGAGCCTCGAGAAACGGAAAGGTCACTCTGGAGGGGTTCATCAACCACCTTGTCTCGCGGCATCTGGAAGAATACAGGGAAACGACGGACATGATTCTGGAGGAGTCCCTGCCCGGCCCGGTCATAAAGGCTCGTCCCCCATGACAGGGGATCTCCCCCGATGGGAGCATTATTTTTGTTTCTGAAACAATAGTGTTTAACTTTTAATGAAAAAGAAGTATGATGAAAAAAGAAAAAGAGTTGTTGGTTGCCATCGCCAGCCAGAAGGGTGGCGTGGGAAAATCCGTCTTTACGGTACTGCTGGCCAGTGTCCTGCATTACCGCAAAGACGTGCGTGTGGCGGTTGTGGACTGTGACTCCCCGCAGCACAGCATCGCCCTGATGCGTGAGAGGGACATGGAGAATGTCATGAAAAATGATGACCTGAAGGTGAACCTGTACCGGCAGTACGAAAGAATCCGTAAGCCTGCCTATCCGGTCATCAAAAGCGACCCGGAAAAGGGGGTGGAAGACCTGCGGCGTTATATGGACGAAAAAGGGGAGACTTTCGATATCGTGCTCTTCGACCTTCCCGGAACGCTCCGCAGCGAGGGGGTGGTTCATACCGTTGCCGCGATGGACTATATCTTTGTCCCGCTCAAGGCGGACAATATCGTCATGCAGAGTTCCCTGCAGTTTACCAAGGTGCTGGAAGAGGAGCTGATCGCCAAGGGGAACTGCAACTTGAAAGGAATCCGGCTGTTCTGGAACATGGTGGATAGAAGGGGACGGAAGAATTTGTATGATGCCTGGAACCGGGTCATCCACAGGATGGGGCTGCGGCTGCTGTCCTCACACATTCCGAACACCCTCCGCTACAACAAGGAGGCGGACCCTGTCTGTAAGGGTGTCTTTCGTTCCACGCTGTTTCCACCCGATCCCCGTCAGGAGAAAGACTCCGGCCTTCCTGAACTGGTGGAGGAGATATGCCATGCCATCGGTCTGGAGGAATCCGATACCGAGCGGTAGCGGATGATAGGATACAGACACCTTGAATAAGGGCTTTTAGCCTAAGATAAAGTAAGATAATTGCATGATAATAAGTTTTTTACAGATGTGACTTCTCCTATAAAAGCATTACCTTAGTAGTGTAATGTGCGCCAAGAGGTCACACAAGTAATTGTTCAGCATCGTGTCTGAACCTATTGTTCCATCAATAGTAGCCTGAAGAGGCGTACGTGACTGGCAACGGTCGGGTGCGAAGCCCTCTTGACAACGACGTTCCAACCTAAGCATCATAGGCGAAGAATGTCAAAGCTGACTGATATGAGTAACCTAAGTGAATCGCCGTACCATCGTGACTATGAATTAGCTCACGGATATTTATGGGCCATTCCAAAAGGCAAGCAGTCAGGATAGTACGCTGTTACATCGTGCTACACGGATGTCGCACTGCTGGTGGATAGGCGGAGTCTAAGTCGGTCGTCAGTTATTTGTGCGAAACTTGGTAAGCCCGTATCTCTCCCGTCAGCCAATAACCGATGGGTGGCCAATTGTAAGAGCGGCCGAATGAGGTGCGGGTAAAGGATTGTGGAGAAAGCGAATGCCATGGTGTAATGCCCTGGATAAAGGTTTCAACGTCACCCTACGCGAAAGCGGGCAGACTTCCACAGGGTAATTCTTTGTGAAACGAATTGTAGAACTTCAAGTATAAAGAAACAGCAAAGGAACAAGGCGCAAGCCGAGTGTGCATCTTCAGCCGGACGCAAAACCGTGTGGAAAGGAATAGACTTCGCACGATGCGAACGTAAGGTATCAATCGTTCACTGACTGCTATGTTCGGTATTAATGCAGACTGAATCCTTAATCATTTATCCAAACTCTTGAAATATCAAAGCCTGATTTAAGTGCAGATAACTGATAGAGTTTGGATAAATGGAAAGTTTGAATAAAATACATTATTATCAATTTCTACAGATATTTTTCCTTGCGCTCACACCCCACTGCATATTTGAGAAAACAGAATGATTTAACATACTATTTTTCATATCCAATCTTTTTTAATACTCCCCATGATAATACTCACTATAAAAAGTCCAATCGAATAATTTTACGCGGTGATAAATGAAATTAATAGAAAGCGATTACCTTTGAAGAAAAAGTCTGTAATTTGGTCAAGAGAAAAGTACAATAGGTCAAAACATGGATATTATAATTCGCTTTATTTGCACTACCATTTTAAATCTAATTGTATTAATCCTTATTATAAACTTTAATATCTGCACTATGAAGAGAAAAGTACTATTAAGCACATTGTTTCTAATACTACATTTCACTGTAGCATTAGCACAGCAAGTAACTATTTCAGGGCAAGTGTTGGATGAGAAGAGTGAACCTCTTATCGGTGCCACGATAAATATCGAAGGTACCACCAATGCAGTAATCACCGATTTAGAAGGAAAGTTCACGATAAAAGTACTTCCTTCTGAAAAACTGGTCATCAGTTATCTGGGATATAAGCCCAAAACTATCACTATCGGAAAGAACCGAAGATTTGATATCATTCTAGACCCTTCAGTCACAGAGATGGATGAGGTGGTTGTTGTAGGCTATGGTAGCCAGCGAAAAAGTGATATTGCAACCGCCGTTGCTTCTGTGAATATAAAAGATATTGTAAACAGTAGTTCTACGCAGACGTTGCAAGCACTACAAGGCAAAATCAGCGGAGTACAGATTATCCCCACAGACGGTTCATTGTCAAGCGGAATGACTTTCAGAATCAGAGGTGTCAACTCCGTCACAGGAGGAACCCAGCCTCTCTTCGTCATTGATGGTGTACCAATGCCTACTCAACAGATCACCAATGAAGATACCGAAACGGTAAACAATCCTCTGCTGGGACTGAATCCAAATGATATTGAATCCAATTTGAATTATTGGAATCCTCGTCCTATCAAAAAGGATAATCCATATTTGACCGTCCAAAGGAAGCTCTCTCCACAGACTGTGGAGGATTTCGCCAATAGACTGTTCATCTACCAGGTAGGAAAAAACAATCATATCGGCTTTCCATTCCGCAAACCCTCCCAGATGGAAATCCTTAACTTTGAAATGAGGAACTATTTTGCAGAGACCAATACCAATTATAAAGCCTTTGCCACGGGTGGTGACAAGGCACAAAGCTGTTGGATGGCCAATTTTGTTCCTTTTGACAAGGTTACAGACATATATCTCTTTGAATCCGCTATTGACGCAATGAGTTTCTACGAAATAAACCATTATACTAAAGAAACCACATGCGCATTCATAAGCACGGGGGGATATGTCACCAAATCCCAAATAGAGAATATAAGCCGTATATTCCCATCTGATAAGGTAAAGTGGAATTGTTGCTATGACAATGATGCCAGCGGTAATGGTTTTGACATCACCACAGCATATTATCTCAAAGGTGAGGAATGTAAAGCTTTTGCAAGGACCAACACTGGAGACACATATAAGACCATCTATTTAAGTTTCCCGGATGGAAACACACAGACCTTCAAAGAAGATGCATTTTCCTCCGGCGAGTATCTTAAACAACATGGTATAGACAATGTAAATATCATCAAACCTTCACGGTACAAAGATTGGAATGAGCTTCTTGTCTATTACAAAAGATTTGATTTGAACCTGGGTCCAGGAATGAAATTCATCCCGGCTATCGAAAAGACCATATCCCAACTGAATCTAAGAGGATATGAACAATTGGCCAATAGTATCAGTTCTTCCACAAAAGAACTGGTGGATTCTCTGCTTGAGCAAGCCAATTACTGCATTTCCGCACCTCTTGCCGAGAGCGGCGCTTATACTCTTATGGTAGACTGTAATATCTTCATGGGGCTGGACACGATGGTACCGGTACCAAGCAACTTATATGTTATAGAAAAGTGCACGCAAAAAAAGATATCGGCACATGCCATAAATGAATTTCTTAAAAAAGAATATATAAACATTTTTAGAGACATGAGTTCATCTGATTTCAAAAATTTTCTAGAGAAAGACATCCTAACTTATACAAAGGGTGCTGTAGAAAAGAATTTTGAGAAAGTGATATTGACTTTCGGATGGAGCCTTAAACCTTCAATTCTAAAAAAAAAGAGTTTTGACTTAGAACATGGTATATAGCATAACAATACAGCATGATACCATAATAGTAGCTGTTTCAAGCAGACATGTTGTCACAATTCCTGCCAGGTTTAATGGAATGATTCTCGGGCTTTGGAACTTGATACAGATTTTCGTTGCCTACTGTAATGAGAATCCGAATTGGGTGAGTAATGTCCGGTCACTGTGGGGTGACCGATTCAAATAGGGACAGGTATGGAACGGATGCCTATTCATGCCCCTATTATAGCTGACACATGGACTTTTATACATTCTTGCACTTTTTAAGTGGGTAAAAAAGTACTATTTGTATTTTATACAAAAAATTGTTTGCTTAATGAAATGGAACATACATTGCCAATGATATTTAATACCTATATATAGGTATTAGATGCGTTTTTATACCCAAAAAATGGTATTTTTATAATCTTTTGTAATATCTAATTTTGCGTCCTAAAATAGATCTTTTATCGAAGAGAGATACAGTTTCCTTATATTTGAACTGGGGCTTCTGTAAAGTGCGATAAATATGAGGCTGGAACGGAGCTATCAGAAGAATTTTGGAGAAAATCCGTTTTTTAACTTAGTTAGATCTATCAATGAAAATATAAGTATTTATCTGCGTTGTATTAAGATATAGCATATCAGAACTACAACCATCCCGTTTTTTATTTAGATTTGCAGTTTGCTTTTAATCACTCAAGATCCGTATTACTATGTATGGAACTTAAATAAAGTACTAATATATATTGGATTTTCCTAAATATAATGCAGTTGCTATATTGTTAGACAACAGACGGTTGAGGTCTGTGAGATTATGCAACGGCACCAACAAAAACAACATGTATTTTTAATAATTTTAGTTTTGTTACACACAATGGTTTGTTTTAATTTAAAATTTACATATAATTTTGCATTATTAATAAATATGATGTTACTTATGAAAAAAGGTATTTTGGGGTGTAATATTATATACTTGTTTATACTTATTTGCATAGGAATTGCCCTCCCTATCAAATCGCAAAACAATTACAAAGTAAAACTTACAGGCACTGTTTATGAGTACGACCACAACAACAAGCGTTTGCCTTTAGAATTTGCAGCTGTGTCTATTCCTGAAATTGCACTAGGGACAACCTCTGATGAAAATGGTAGATACATACTGGAAAACGTACCTACTGGTAAAATTCGTATGCAAATTCAATATTTGGGCAAAGTCTCCATTGACACCTTAATAAATGTAAATAAGGATTTGGTTCTTAATTTTACAATGAGGAATGAGGATTTTAAGTTGAAAGAAGTTACAGTAACTGCAACCAACAGCCGTTCAGGCAAATCCACATCTTCTCACATTTCCCGCTCTGCTATGGACCATATGCAAGCGACCAGTTTATATGATGTAATGTCATTGATGCCAGGTGGAATTTCACAGAATCAAGATATGAGTTCGGCACAACAGATTAACATCCGTCAAGTTTCCAGTTCCAGTGGTCCGGAAGCTCCGATGAATGCTATGGGCACCGCAATAATTCGTGATGGTGCCCCCATCTCAAATAATGCTAATCTATCTGCGATGAGCCCTACGGTATTAAGTGGTACGGAAACACCCGCTTCATTGGCCGGAGGTGCCTCGCCGGCTGGTGGAACCGATGTTCGTAGTATTTCTACTGAAAATATAGAGTCTATACAAATCGTTCGTGGTATCCCTTCTGTTGAATATGGTGATCTGACCTCAGGAGCAGTAATTATTAATACAAAAGCTGGTCGTGAGCCGCTACGTGTCAAAGCAAAAGCCAATCCCAATATCTATCAGGTGTCTATGGGAACCGGTTTTGAACTTGGAAAAAAGAAAGGCGCTTTAAATGTAAGTGCAGATTATGCTTATAATACGAATAATCCAATATCCAGTTACCAGCACTATCAGCGTGCCACAACAAAGTTGCTCTATTCAAATACTTTCTTTAATAATAAGTTACGTACCAATTCCAGCTTTGATTTTATTTATGGTAAGGATCAACGTGAACGTAATCCTGATGATGAACAAACTAAAACAGCTTCGGAAGGCCGCGATATAGGTTTTACTTTGAATACCAATGGTACATGGAATATAAATAAGGGCTGGTTAAAAACACTACGCTATGTATTGTCAGGTACGTATATGGATAAAGACAGTTATTATGAAACCGTATACAGTTCTGCTACATCTCCTTATTCCATGACCACTACAAACGGTGCGGTACTTAGTAACTTTGCAGGTCAGCATATCTATGATGCCAATGGTAATCAAATTACTAATTTTGGACCGGAAGACATAAATCATTATGCTGTTTATCTACCAAGCAGCTATTTGGGACACTATGAGATCGATAGTCGTGAAGTTAATTTGTTTGCTAAAGTGACGAGTTCTCTATTCAAGGCGAGCGGTCATGTAAACAACCGCATCTTGATTGGTGCGGATTTCCGGAGTGACGGTAACGTTGGTAAAGGAAAAACTTATGACCCAAGTACTCCTCCTTATCGTAGTCAATACGGTCATAATTCATCTTTCCGTCCACGTAACTATAAGGATATTCCTTTCATTAACCAATTTGGTGCATATGTGGAAGATAATTTCAAATGGTCCATAAGCGGTACGCATGATTTGAACATTCAGGCTGGTGTGCGTTATGATCATACCTCAGTAGTAGGAGGCATTTTCTCGCCACGTGTAAATGCATCCATTGATTTGATTCCGAATCTATTAAGTCTTCAGGGAGGTTACGGTATTGCTGCAAAGATGCCTTCTCTTCTCTATTTATATCCAGAAAATGCATATTTTGAATATATCAATATAAATGAGCTTACCAATGAAAATATTCCGGAAAGCCAGCGCTTGTTTATGACTACCACAGAAGTTCGGCAAGTAGATAACTCAGATTTGAAGATTGCCCAAAATCATAAAGCAGAAGTCGGTTTTAATTTACGAGTGGGTAAAACCAATCTGAATGTAATAGCTTATAAGGAGCGTCTGAAGGATGGTTATGTAATGAGCCAAACCTTCAACACCTTCAATACATTTATCTACAATGAATACCAGCGCACAGAAAACGGGATAGAGCTTAGTAGTAGCCTACCGGTATTGTCTACTTATGCAAAACCAACTAATAATTTAAATATAGAAACTAAAGGTTTAGAATTTGATTTGAATATCGGACGTATTGATGCTATCCGTACGGCCTTCCAAATAAATGGCTCATGGATGCGTACTAAGAGTTGGCGTCAGGGTTATAGCTTCTATGACAATAGCGAAGATGCTGCTTCAGCCCGTAAACCGGTGGCCATTTATTCTCAAGAAGGCAATGCAAGTTACAAACAACAATTTGTAACGACTTTACGTGCCACTCACAATATCCCGCGTATCGGTTTTGTTGTTACGATGACAGCACAAGCTATTTGGCAGCAGTCTAATTGGAATACATTTGGAAACGATTCTATACCTGTGGGCTATTTAGCATTGGAAGATGCGTCTGTAAATATGTTTCCCAAGGGGAAATATACCACTACCCAGCAAGTAAAGGATGCAGGATATGGATATATGTTGAATAATGTAAGTCATAATAATGCTATAAAAGAATCATACAGTCCTTATTTTTGTTTTAACTTGAATGTAACTAAAGAAATTAGCAATATGCTACGTGTTTCTTTCTTTGCCAACAATATGTTCAGAAGTTATCCGCGCAGAGAATCCAAACGTAATCCGGGTTCATATATTCAATTGAATAACCGATTTTTCTTTGGGCTGGAATTATCACTCACTTTATAATGTTTAGGAAGTTATGAAAAAATATTTAATATATTTGTTTACATTGGCAAGTACCCTTTTGATAGGATGCGATTCGTTCAGGGACATGTCTGGCACAGCAGAAGTGAATCCTATCACAGTGGATGTATATTTGGATATTACCGTTGAAAATATATCCACACTGAAAGATCTGACTGTAAAGTTCGACAATTACGATGAAGATTTACATTATGTAAAAGAAGTAACTGATAATAGTGTGAAAGTTGACGGAATTATCCCCGGAATTTATTCGGTAACAGTATCCGGTACAGCGATCGATACAGAAAACAATGAATACTACATCAATGGCAATTCTGTAAATGCGGCATTATTTAAGCATGGTAGCGCATTGAATATTGAAGTACAAGGGCTTAAAGTGAGCCCATTAATATTCAAGGAGATTTATTATTGCGGTAGCCGTCCGGAAAAAGGAGGAGTCTATTTCCGAGACCAGTTCTATGAGATATACAATAACTCTGCTGACATTTTGTATTTGGACGGTATTTATTTCGCAAATTTAACTCCGGGTACAGCTACCACTAAATTACCTATTTGGCCGGAAGCGGACGGTAATAATTATGCATATGGAGAACGTGTGTGGAAATTTCCAGGAAATGGAACCGAATATCCGTTAGCGCCAGGTGAATCTTGCATCATTTCTCAATTTGCCGCTAACCATCAGTTGGACATCTATAACCCTCAAAGTCCTATAGACGGCAGTAGTTCTGAGTTTGAGTTTAATATGAATAATCCAAACTTCCCTGACCAGGCAGCTTATGATATGCAACATGTTTTCTACCAAGGAAAAGCAGAGATGGGAAGTATACCACAATATTTGACATCCGTATTCGGAGGTGCTTATGTGATTTTTCGTGTTCCTGAAGGAGAAGCTTGGGATCCGGTCAACGATGAAAATATGAAGACAACAGATCTTAGCAAACCGAACAGCAATGTTTATTATGCAAAAATACCTATTAAATATGTATTGGATGCTGTTGAAGCAGTAAACAATGAGTCAAAGATGAATGCAAAACGTGTCCCCGGTGTACTTGATGCAGGTATTACTTGGGTAGGAGCTACTTATTGCGGTTTAGGTATTGCTCGCAAATTGTCCACAGACGAAGAAGGTAATCCTATTATTCGCGAAGAAACAGGTACATATATATATCAGGATACAAACAACAGTACGGATGACTTTGAACGTGGCGTTGTTCCTGTAATGCGTCGTAATGGAGCAAAAATGCCTTCATGGAATCACACATTGTAATAATTAACTAAAAAGACAGAACAATGAAAAAACAATATATGAACTATATGAAAAGCTGCCTGCTGGTAATGATAGCCTGCCTTGTAAGTATGGTGGGAGCGGCACAGGGCTTCTCTCCCGCCGCTATGGAACAATTGAAAACAAGACGACTATGGTCTCATTCACAGAATGCTGCCGGTATGCCATTCGATGATATTCAGAATTATTCGAATGTTATATTGGGATATGACTTACAGGACGGAAACTATTGCCGTCCGCAAGAGGGGCAGAAAGAGGCTATCGTAGGTGTATCCAGTGAAGGCTTTATCAATCTGAAAAATGCATATGTGTGGGGAGCATTTAATTTTGCACAAAAAAATCTGACAGATGCCGGATATAACGCCTCCATTGCCGATCCATTCAGGGGAATGCCTTACTATGTCGCAGACCAGCACTTAAGTAAATGGAGAAATCAATATTACGATCTGAAGTTTCGTGCAGCTACTCCTTTACTTGGTAATCATTGGGCATTGGGGTTGGAAGGTAATTATGTAGCTACATTAGCTGCCAAACAGCGCGACCCGCGTGTGGATACCCGTTTTTATACGCTGGGACTGACGCCGGGGATTACTTACAAGTTGAATAATTCACACAAGTTTGGTGCAAGTTTCAAGTATAGTTCTATCAAGGAAGACTCAAGAATGAGTAATGTCAACTCTTATGTGGATCAGGACTATTATATATTATACGGTTTGGGAACAGCCATAAAAGGAATAGGCAGCGGTGTAACCAGCAATTATATTGGAGACCGTTTCGGTGGAGCTCTCCAGTACAACTTCAGTATGCCCTCTTTCAATTTACTGCTTGAGGGCAGTTACGATGTAAAAGCGGAAACTGTTCAGCAGAGCTATACGACTCCTAAAAAAATAGCCGGTGTAAAAGATAAAACTGCTCATGTTTCTTTAACGATGATTCAGGAAGGAAAGGACTATACCAATTATATGAGAACCACATATACAAATCGTAACATCGATGGTATTCAGTATATTTCTCAACGCGATAACTCTGAATCACAAAGTGGCTGGGTGGAATTATATAATAACATCCGTTCTACGTACAAGGCACAAACCGCTTCTCTTAATTATGCATTAAGCAGAAACCGCGGGAATGAATATAGTTGGAAAGCAGAATTAAATGTGAATTATACCAAGCAAGACGATGGATATTTAATGCCTAATTCTGTACAGAATGCAGAAAATTTATCTTTAGGCTTAGGTGGCAAAAAAAATTTTGTTTTAGGCAATAGTTTGAATCGCAGGCTTTTAATAGATGTTCATGTTGCGTATAACAATAATCTGGGAGGTGAATATGTATATGGTGGCAGCCATGCAGACTATCCAACTGTAACCGAATTACAACAAGGGCTGACTAATTATTATACCTGTGATTACTATCGTATTGGCGGGTCGATAACGTATTCGCAACAAGTCAGAGAAAACAGACGTATGAACTTATTTGCAAAAGTTGTATTCGATCGTGTAAATACCTCTGACTATGATTATGATGGGCGTACTCATTTATCGATAAGTTTAGGATGTAATTTTTAATGCTACATAACGAAATCTATATTACAAAACATGCGTAAATTAATAACTGGAAGTTTGATGCTCTGCAGCATATTATCTCTGCGGGCACAGACATTTGTTAAACCGGCTGTGAAAGTAAAGGACACCTCTTTTGCTGTAATTACAGATAAAGGGACATTTCAGGCTTGTGAAGCCGAGCTTAAAGCCTATCAGGAGATTCTAGGAAAGGAAGGGTTGCCTACGTTCATCGTATACAATGAATGGAATAAACCGGAAGATGTAAAGAAAGTTATTGTTAAGCTCTACAAAAAGGATAAATTGGAAGGAGTGGTATTTGTCGGTGATATCCCTATTCCAATGCTCCGCAAAGCCCAGCATATGACTTCCGCTTTTAAAATGGATGAGAAAAACAATGACTGGAGAGATTCTTCAGTGCCCAGCGACCGTTTCTACGATGATTTCGACCTACAATTCGATTTTTTGAAACAGGACAGTGTCGAAAATAATTTCTTCTATTATAATTTGGCTATAAAATCTCCACAGCAAATTCGGTGTGACATATATTCTGCACGTGTCAAAGCTGTTGATAACGGCGAAGAACCGCATGCGCAAATCAGCCGCTATTTTAAAAAAGTGGTGGCTGAGCACCAGATAAACAATAAATTAGACCAATTCTTCTCCTATACAGGTGATGGCTCTTACTCTAACTCATTGACTGCATGGACACCGGAAACCTTTACTATTCGCGAACAAATGCCGGGCGTATTCGATAAAGAGGGACGGGCCCGTTTCATCCGTTATAATTTCAGCGATTATCCCAAGGACGATGTCATTAATATGCTGAAACGCACAGATCTGGACTTGTCTATTTTTCATGAGCATGGTATGCCCGAACGTCAATATCTTTCCGGTAGTCCCGCTACTAATAGGTGGAATGCTCATGTAGATGCAATGAAGTACTATTATCGTGGTTTAGCGCGTAGAAAGCAAAACAACAAAAAGTCTTTCGACGAAATGCTGGATATGATGAAAAACACATACGGTTTGGACACTACTTGGATTGCAGGCTATGATGATCCCAAAGTAATTGCAGAAGATTCTTTACTAGACCTGCGCACCGGTATTATCCTGTCGGAAGTTACAGAGTTTAAGCCTAATAGCCGTATGGTAATTTTCGATGCATGCTATAATGGTGATTTCCGGGAAAAAGATTACATTGCCGGACGTTATATCATGTCGGAAGGAAAATGCGTAACTACTTTTGCCAATTCAGTCAATGTACTGCAAGATAAAATGGCAAACGAAATGCTCGGCCTGTTAGGTATGGGAGCACGAGTGGGGCAATGGGCTAAATTGACGAATATTCTCGAATCGCACATTACCGGTGACCCTACTCTACGTTTTCATTCTATCAATGAGGTAGATGCCAATGCTTTGTTCAAAGAACCATATAGCGAGTCCCGCATGTTGGAGTTATTACAGTCGCCCTATGCCGACATACAGAATTTTGCTTTGCACAACCTTTATCGCAATGACTATCCGGGTATTTCTGATTTATTAAGAAAAACTTTTGAAACTTCCTCGTTCATGATGGTACGTTTCACCTGCTTGGCATTGCTTGAGAAGATTAGTGACAAAAACTTCCGGGAAGTCTTACACTTGGCCATTACGGATTCCTATGAATTTATTCGTCGCACCTCTGTTCGTATGATGCAACATGTGGGACTGAACGAGTATGTTTATCCGCAAATCAAAGCCTATGTAGAAGACAACCTATCCGAGCGTGTGGCATTTAATGTGAGTTTGGGGCTTCAAGTCTTTGATCAGGCAGCCGTACAGGCGGCAATTGATAAAGTAATGGCTGAGACCTATGTGTTGCAAGACAAGGAGGAGATGCGTAAGGTTTTGGAGAATGCCAATAATAGTCGTAGCATGCAAAAAGAGTTATTAAGCAAAGAAACTTCCGAACGTTGGCGCATCCTTTATTGCAATTCTCTGAAAAATCATATGGCACATGCCTGTGTAGACGGCCTCTTGGCTTTACTTACCGACTCCAGTGAAAGTGAAAAGCTAAAAACCTGTTTATTGGAGGCTTTTGCTTGGTTCACTCATTCTTATCGGAAGCCTGACATCCTTCGGGTATGCGATCAACTGAGAAAAGATAAGAGCTTATCCGAGAACCTTCGTGAAGAAGCCGACCGTACATATTACAGACTTAAAAATTAATTGGCCATGATTAAAAAAATAATATATCTGGCATTTCTTTTGCCATTGGCAGGAAATGCACAAACAACAGTCATAAAGCCATTGGTCAAACAACCTACCGCTTTTGCTATCATAACAGATAACCAAACTTATGCAAATACCAAAGATGCCATGCATCAGTACAAAACTGCGGTTGAAGATGATGGTTTGGCAACTTATCTGATCAGCGGTGACTGGCAAAATCCAGATCAAGTCAAACAGATAATCATCAAAACATATCAAGAATGCCCTTCATTGGAAGGTCTGGTTTTAATCGGCGATGTGCCTGTCGCATTGGTACGTAATGCGCAACACATGACTACTGCATTCAAAATGAATGAGAAAGCCTTTCCTTGGGATCAGTCTTCCGTACCTACCGACCGCTTTTATGATGATCTGAACTTAAAGTTTGAGTTCATCAGGCAAGACTCAGTAAATCATCAGCATTTCTACTACAAATTGACAGAAGACAGTCCCCAGCGGCTAAATCCTACTTTCTATTCAGCTCGTATCAAGTATCCGGAAAAAAAGGAAGGGGATAAATATGCGGCCATTGCCTCATATCTGAAGAAAGCTGCTGCTGCCAAGGCAGATAAGCATAATCAATTAGATCGGGTATTCTCATTCAATGGTGCTTCTTACAATTCCGATTGCCTGATTGTATGGATGGATGACGAAAAAGCTTATATGGAGAACTTTCCATTAGCTTTTGGTCGTCAAATGGGATTCAAACATTGGAACTTCCGAATGAAACACCCTATGAAATATAAGTTATTCAGCGAATTGCAACGAAAGGACCTTGACTTATTTATGTTTCATGAACATGGAATGCCAACAGGGCAGCTTATTAATGATGAATTGGCATGCACTGATTTCAATAATCGTTATAAAATGTTGAAGAGTACACTTTATAATGCAGTCATGTCCCATGTTGGAAAACGTGACAAAGACACCTTACGTATTCAGATGCAGGAAAAACGACAAGTGAATGAGGTGTTTTTTAAAGACCTGGACAATCCTAAGTTCTGGGAAGCAGACTCTCTTCACTACGCTGATGAACGTATCGTAACGGAAGATTTAATGAAGAGAAATCTTTCCACTAATCCGAAGATGATAATGTTTGATGCGTGCTACAACGGTTCTTTTCACGAAAACGACTATATAGCAGGACAATATATCTTTAATGACGGTCAGACATTAGTAGCACAAGGAAATACCCGTAACGTATTGCAAGACCGCTGGACTATTGAAATGATTGGTTTGTTGTCCCATGGTGTACGAGCCGGGCAATACAATAAGCTAATCGTATCACTTGAAGGTCATTTGTTTGGTGATCCCACTTTCCGTTTTGCTCCTATCGAAGCCAATACTTTAAGTACCGATATAACAATACACAAAGATGACAAAGCCTATTGGAAGAATTTGTTAAACAGCCCATACGCTGATGTACAAAGTTTGGCCATGCGTATGCTGGCTGACGCCGATACCCAAAAGGAATTATCTCCGTTGCTCCTGAAGAAGTACCGGGAAAGTGGCTTCAATACGGTTCGTATGGAAGCTATCAAGTTGTTGAGCCGTTATCAGGACGACAACTTCATCGAAGCATTACGCGAAGGTTTGAACGATACTTATGAAATGGTAGCTCGCCAAAGTGCCATTTATGCTGGATTTGTAGGTGACGATTCCTTATTGCCCGCTATTGTGGAAGCATTGGTCGAACATAATGAACGCTTACGCGTACAAATGAGTGCCAACAAGGCTTTAAGCCTTTATCCGAAAGAGAAAGTAGAAAAGACAATAGAAGACTTTTATGCAAAAGTTGACCGTTTGAATGAAAACGAAGAGAAAAAACGATTACTAAGAAGCCTGGAAAGAATGTTTGTACAAGAGGCAAAAGTCCATCAGACCTTGATGGATGTAGCTGCACCGGAAGCAAAACGTATCAGTGCAATCCGCAATGTGCGTAACTATACATTCCATTTCCACGTGGATGATTATTTGAATGTAATTCGTGATGCCGGTAATCCACAGGAAGTACGTGTAGTAATGGCCGAAGCATTAGGTTGGTTTACTAATTCTGTACAACGGCCACACATTCTTGAAGAAATAAAGAAGATGCAACAAACAGCCAATCTTCCGGAAGATTTAAAAGCAGAGCTTGAACAGACAATCAAAAGATTAAGTTTATAAATATGAATAAATACATCCTTTTGGCAATTACCGCTTTGTGCTTACAGGATATGCAGGCGCAAACAGTTGTACATCCTAGTATAAAAACAAAGACTACTTTTGCAATTGTAGTCGATCAGAAAAGTTATGATGAAGCGAAAAGTGAAATTGATGCTTATCGTACCAGTATAGAAAAAGAAGGTTTAGGTACTTACTTGCTAATTGATGATTGGAAAAGGCCCGAACCTATTCGTGAGCAACTTGTCAAATTGCATGAGAATGAGAAAACGCCTTTGGAGGGTTGCGTATTTATAGGTGACATCCCTATTCCAATGATTCGTGATGCACATCATCTATCTTCGGCTTTCAAAAGGTCTCCCAAAGCCAATTGGCAGAAATCAAGCGTTCCTTCCGACCGTTATTATGATGACTTCGGATTAAAATTTGATTATATTAAACAAGACAGTTTGATACCTGACTATCATTATATGACATTGCGTGCTGATTCTAAACAGTATATTTCACCGGATATTTATTCGGCCCGTATCCGTCCATTACATTTAGAAGGTGAGAACCGTTATCAGATGCTACGCGATTACTTAAAAAAGGCAGTTGCCGAAAAAGCAAAGCAAAATGCATTTGACCAACTGACTATGGCCCGTGGCCATGGTTACAATTCTGAAGATCCTTTGGCATGGAGCGGTGAGCAAATAGCCTTACGTGAGCAATTGCCGCAAATATTCAAATCGGGTAATACAGTGAAGTTCTATGATTTTAACATGCGCTATCCGATGAAACCATTATACTTGAACGAGATTCAGCGCGAAGGATTAGATGTCATGCTATTCCATCACCACGGTGGCCCCACCATGCAGTATATCAATGGCTATGAAAATGGTTCCGGTATTAATTTGAGTATTGAGAATGCCAAAATATTCTTGCGAAGCAAAGTGCCTTCATACGCCAAGAAACATGGGCGTGAAGCTGCTATCAAAGAATATGCCAAGCAGTATGGGGTGCCTGAAAGTTGGTGTGCGGAAGCTTTCGATGAGGAGAAAATAAAATCGGATTCCATTGTAAACCGTAATATGGATATCTATACTGAAGATATTCGTCTTTTGACTCCTAATGCGCGTTTTATATTGTTCGATGCTTGTTTCAACGGTTCTTTCCATTTGGATGACAACATTGTAGGCTCTTATATATTCAATAAGGGTAAGACCATTGCTACTATGGGATGTACGGTTAACACCATTCAAGATAAATGGCCGGATGAATTTCTCGGCTTGTTAGCTGCCGGTATGCGCATCGGGCAGTTCACTCGTTTTACCTGCTTCTTGGAAAATCATCTGATCGGTGACCCGACTTTTCACTTCACCAATAATGCCGGGCTGGATATGGACATCAACCAAGCTTTAGTTGCGCAGGAAGGAAATGTTACATTCTGGAAAAAACAGCTGAATTCCCCTATGGCTGACATGCAGGCAATGGCGCTCCGTCAATTGTCAATGGCAAATTATAGTGGTCTCGTTGAGTTGCTGAAGAAAAGTTACCACGAATCGAACTATTTCGTTGTGCGGTTGGAAGCATTACGCCTATTAGCTTTGAACTATCCGACAGAGGTTGCCGATGTATTGCAGACAGCCATGAACGACAGTTATGAACTGATCCGTCGTTATGCGGTGGAATACGTTGAAAAGAATTGCAATCCGGAATTGTTGCCGGCATGGATAGAAAGCTATTTATTACGCGGACATGAAAACCGCCATCGTTTCAGAATTTTTAGTGCTATCAACACGTTCGACCATGATATGGCTTTGAATGAATTGAAGAAACAGGCTGCCGATTGGTCTTTCTACGATTCTTCCTATGTGAATGAATTGTTAGAATACCTTCCTCGCCAAAAGAAAGGACTTGAAAGAGATTTTGCACTTATTGACAGTCCGGAAAGTACTACCAAACAGATACAAAGCGAAATAAGTAGGTTCCGAAATAAACCTATTGCTAAAGCTATTGAGCCATTACTGAACATTATAAAAAATGAAAGCCAAGAAGAAGAACTTCGCATATTGGCTGCTGAAACATTAGGCTGGTATAATTTATACTATAATAAAGCAGATATAATCAAAGAACTTAACACATTTAGAACTTCCAATCAAAAGCTAATGAACGAAGTTACCAAAACAATTAATAGGCTGAAAAGTCAAAATAGGTAGAATCATCCAAACGATGAGATAGACCGGATCCAAAGGGCGGTTCTGCCATTCCTGAGCAGCCTGGTTGACTTTGTTCGTGATGATGGAAATAGCTGATGTGGACAGTTCTATCTCATAGATTTCACGCATCTCCTCTTCTATGTCTGACACGCTCATTCCTTTGGCATATAGGGAGATAACAAGTTTTTCTTTAATATTATCGACACTATACAGGGACATTCAGTAAATGTCTATAGTATAACTCCTCAACCAGTTCCAGACACCAATCATTAAAACAGGGATATTCCTAAAATAATAAAATTTAAGGCAACTAATTCATTGCGAGTTAGTTGCCTTTTTTGTATCTTTAAGCATTCCCCCCAAAAAACGGTTTGACGGCCAAAACGGGGGTAATCTAAAATAAAAACACATGGTAAAGATACAAAAAATCTCAGAAATCGAACCTCGTTTAGGTTTTACCGAGTTCGATATGCTAAAAAAATATCGTCAAAGTTTTGCAACGAGTGAATTAGGTCGCCTCCATGCTCTGTTTCCTTTCTCGGAACTGGCCCGACAAATGCATTTGAAGTCCTCTGCTTTGGGTCGTAAAAGTTATTTTTCTCCCGAAGGTAAAATAGCCTTGATGGTCTTGAAGTCCTATACCAACTTTTCCGATGCACAACTGATTGAGCATTTAAACGGTAATATTCATTACCAGTTGTTTTGTGGTGTTCAGATTGATCCGCTTCATCCACTAACCAATCCTAAAATCGTTAGTGCAATTCGTCAGGAACTAGCGCATCGCCTTGACGTTGAGCCCCTCCAGCTCATTCTTGCCGAGCATTGGAAACCTTATCTTGAGAACCTTCATGTCTGTATGACCGATGCCACCTGTTATGAAAGTCATCTGCGTTTTCCTACTGATACCAAACTCTTATGGGAAGGTATTGTATGGCTTCATCGTCATCTGTGCAAACATTGCCAGACCTTGCACATACAACGTCCCCGTAACAAGTATCTTGATGTACGCCGTGCCTATCTTGCTTATAGCAAACTGCGTAAACGCAGGAAATCACAGACTCGTATGATTACACGAAGGTTACTTCAGTTATTGGAAAATTCAATACTGCCAACAGATAATCCAAATGATCGCCTGTCATAATATAACAGGCATTGTTCATTACATAATTGTTGGCATCATATGCAAAAGCCATTTGGTTTCCGATTATTTTCCATACAATTTTTGGCTTAGAAAAATCCTCCCAATAACTGATGCTATCTTGTGTTTCAAACCACTCGTTACTAGTTTTCTTTCGGGCTTTTATTTTTTTGCCATTAACAATATGAGTTTCTCCTGTTTGTTCTAAACGCTCTATGCCAATTGACAGAAGATAATTTTTCACCGCAGGATAACTTTCTATATCATAATGCCGCGAAGGAAATGTGGCTATAATCCACAAGTCCGCCCATTCATATTCATATCTCTTGATATCCCTGCCACGAAGAATCGGTCGTATAAGTTCAGCCGTCCGAACACGTTCATCTTCTGTTTGACAATTCGCTAGTATCTCATCACGCTTTTCGGTAGAAATGATAAAAGCATCATTGAAACCAGTTTTTATCCCATAGTTGATTTGGATGTTCCAATCCTTCAAGGGTATTCCCACAGACTCAATCTTCTGCTTGATGCTCTGTTCAATGGGAGACAATATCACCCATGGGATAGAATCTGCAAAGTTACACTTCACGCCTTGTTGCTGCACGAAATCGCTCAAATTATTCAAGCCATTCGAATCTTGTACCAAACAAGCTTGTGTGTTAAAAATATTTGCTGCTTTTTGAGATAAAAGAATATTTGCTTCTACCGTTATTGCATCGAATATTTTTATACCTGCAAAATCTACCAACATAATAGGATTGGTCTTGCTTGCGAAATAACCTCGCAAGGCTTCACCATACCCTGCACGCATCCATTTATTAGACGTGATATAGCAAAGAAAACCATTGGGAGTAAGCAGGTTCATACCCAACTCATAGAAGAGGCAGTAAATATCACCAGTGCGTGCATAAGTTATGTAACCCATGCATTCTAATACATCGGCACTCTTACCCATAGATTGTAACTGAATGTAAGGTGGATTGCCAATGATACAGTCAAATCCCAAGAAGTTGCCTTCGGCATCGAGTACTTCTGGAAACTCTATACGCCATTCGAATGCACCAAGATAAATTTTGTTGGAGCGTATTTCCTCAAATATATTTTCTAAAGTCGCAATTTCTTTCTTTAAATCGGCAATGCGCTTGTCCGACGCTTTCTTTTCCTTTTTTGTCGGTTCAAACAGTTGAGGCGCTTGTAAGTTTGCCAACTCAGAGCGGCGTTTGTTCAATCTAACCAATCGTGCATCCCGGCGGTTGATCTCTGTTTTCAGTTTCGACTTGATTTCTGTTATAAACGTTTCCAAATCCTGCTTTTCGCTTTTACTTTGGGCATTTTTATATTTAGCTACAGCCTCCTTATATTGGCTGATGCTGATACTAGACTCTCGCAGTACGGTCTGAATACTGTCTGTCAAAGCGAATCGGTGAAGCAAAGAATTTCCACATTTGATGTTAATGTCGATATTTGGTAAGGTTTCTAAATAAGTGTAATTACTTTCAGCCGTATAGTAAGCATTCTTCAACAATTCAATCCACAGTCGTAGGCGGCAAATCTTCACAGAGTTGGGGTTAATATCAACGCCAAATAAACAGTTCTCAATGATTTGACGCTTCTCCTTGAAAAGAGTTTCCTGCATGCGGCGACTTTCCGCATTGAGTGGGTTGTAAGCAAATAAATTACCTTCGGTATCGGTAACAATCAGCTCGTCATTTTCAATGGCAAGTTGATAGTCCGCTTTGCGGATACGCTTACCGGTAGCATCTACCAAAATACCTAATTCGTATTTCAAGAGTATCAGTTCATTGAGAGCAGACACAAGAAAGTGACCCGAACCAACAGCTGGATCACACAGTCGCAAACTGTTAATTAGTTCATTAGCTTCGACTATATTGTCAATATGGTTGTATAGTTCTATACGGGTGGTACAATTCCAGCCATAATAACCATTAAACTTTTGCAACACGGTCTTGGTGATTGCTTCACGGCACATGAACATAGTGATAAAGCCTGGAGTGAATACTGAACCATCCTTGTGACCATTTATTTTCTCGAATATAAGCCCTAAAACAGAAGCATTGATGAGTGTTTTAGCCTCTTCTTGCACTTCTTCACTGCCTTCGCTCGCAAAGTTATAAGCGTCGAGAAAAGCAAACAAATATTGCAGGGTGGGTAATGCGTTGACTTGTAGATTGCGTTTTTTATTTCGTAATACGCTACTCGCCAAGACAGGAAGTACCGTACGTTGTGAAAGGCTGTTTATCTTAATTGTTTTACTTTCCAAATCTGTCACCTCGAAAAGAGAACTGTTAAGATAGGGAACGTAAGCAAAATCACGCATAATGGAGTGTGTGCGGCTGCCCATGTCACGTGCAAGCACTTGGAAAAAGAGTGTGTTGAGATCATCATAGTCATGAATCTTAGTTATTGAAAGAAATTTATAGATTGCATCTCCATTGTGGTATTTCAACATCTGAGCCTCCAACAGTTTCAAGAAAAGGATACGATTCATCCAAGTAATACACAATTCCATTGCAACATTGAATAACCGTTCCTCATAATCATTCCCATACAAACGACCATTTATGTGACGCAAACAATCTTCTGCATCCAGTTGGTTAATAGTATTCTCTAGTAATGAAGCCTCGTCACGCCGTTCCACAGCTTTGCGTACAATCACGGTTTTATTATTCTCTTTGCGTTCCTCAATACCAATAATGTGTAGCAGCTCAGTGTAGAATCCACGGTTGAGCGAATTGCTGTCATTTTGGAACGATAGCTTCAAAAGATGTGTATCGCTGAATATCTTATAAAGTTCGATAAGTTTGCGTGAAGCGCTACTGTCTGTTCTATCAAGCAGGTGTTGATAGTCTTGTAAGTTGAAGTAAGTGTATTCAAGGCTATCTTTCACCTCCTCAATATAGGTTGTTGCAATTTCAGTATAGAAGAAATCGGTTTTGTTACTGGTTTTGCGTCCATCCACAAAGTCTTGAAACTCACGACGTAATTGTTTGTTCTGATAGAATTTGCGTTCAAACTCATGGGCATCAAAAATAAAGAATTCATGAATATTAGTAGCGATGAGATATTTAATATCATTGTTCTTCTTATTGACACGTTCTTTAAGATAGTATAGCAATAATTCCTGCAAAGCCTTACGATTAAGATTGTCATTAGAAATCATCTCACCTTTGTTGGTGGTACTCTTTACTTCAATCAATAACCCTATATTGGACTTGATAGTTTTATCCAATCGGATAGCCAAATCAATATCTTCTTCGGGAGCCATGTAGTATGGCTTGTAGAACGTTTCACTCAGAAAATTACGTAAATGTTCTTTTTGCGTGTGTTCTCTTTGCCCATCCACAATATTGTCTCTCAATGGGCGAAGGGCATTTTTGAATAAGTCAAAATCTGTTGTTTCAATCGCAACCTGTCTATATGCTTTGTTCAAAACTTGATTCGGTTTGAGTAGTCCCATAATGTTTGGTAAATGAGTTAATAAAATACTAAGGTAGTCTAAAAACTTGATAATAAAGAATGAACGTATTGGTTTAACGAAAGTTTGTTCTACTGCCAGCCATTATCAACAAACAATAGCAGCAGTAGATTTGACATGATTCTACTTATTATATTGTAATAGCCAGCCAAAGTAATCTTTTCACATCCGGATCTATCACAGGTTGGATAAGTTGTTAACCTGAAGGTAACCGACCTGATGGTATAGGAACAGGAAGAAGTCTGTAATCATGGCATTTACCCGGATAGAGAAGCCACATTTTTTATTGCCGGACTTCCGGCATTGCCTCATCCATGTGTGAAAAGGAGTTTTTTCTTTCACCACAACGTTCCTTCACATACCCAAAGGGGTAGTGGATCCAGACCTGCATCGGCTTTCTTCCTTTTTTCCTTCCCATATGACAAAAACCGACTATCCATGACTATTCCTGCCAGTGTGCCGGTCGTGCTTGCCTCTCAAGGTTTCTTCCCTTATATTCGCACTGACATTTAAACGAGTTGAAAATATGGAAATACGCTACATCGAGGCCGGTGTCCTTGAGAGGATGCTGGCACGTGCCGAGAACCTGTCCGCACATGTGGACAGATTATATGAGAGAAACCGCCGTAAGGAACCCGGAGAGTGACTGGACGGCCAGGATGTCTGCCTGCGTCTTGACATCTCGCCACGTACCCTGCAGACACTCCGCGATACCGGACGGCTGGCGTTCACCCGCCTCCAGCGCAAGTTCTATTACAAGCCAGAGGATGTGGAGAAGCTGATGGCCTACGTCGGCATCAGACGCAAGGAGAAGGCAATGAGAGAAGGAAGGAAGAACGGAAACCTTTAAAGAGCGGAAGAGATGGAAGGCATTATCGACAAGGAGAACGAACGTGTCCGCAGGTTCTTTGCCCTGCTGGACAACATGGAGAAAAAAGTGGAGCGTCTTGCCCGTGACAACCGTCCTCCCTTCAACGGGGAACGGTTCCTGACCGACAGGGAGCTTTCCGGGACGTTGAAGATCAGCCGCAGGTGCCTGCAGGATTACAGGGACCAAGGGCGGATTCCCTATATCCAGCTTGGCGGGAAGATCCTGTACAGGCAGTCGGACATCGAGAAGCTGTTGGAGGAGAACTATCACGCAGCATTGGTATAATATCGTATTTAAGTTTAAGGATTGTCGCCGGAATTGCATTTACGATTCCGGCGGCAGTTTTTATTTAGCCTGCGGCTTCCTTGCCCGCGGGCTTTCTTCCATCAGCCGGTTCATGTCCGAGGATATCTTCCGGTCGGTGACCTGGGCGTAGACCTGCGTGCTGTCGATGTTCGTGTGGCCCATCATCCTGGCGATGCTCTCTATCGGAATACCTGCGGTCAGTGTCAGGGTCCCGAACGAATGCCGGGCCATGTGGTAGGACAGGTTCTCTTTCATGCCTAATGCCACGCCCATTCCATGTACCTCGTACCAGAGGACATCGCGGACCGGCAGCGGGAATACCGGCCTGTCGTCATCCGTGGTGTTGTAAAGATCCAGTATCTGTCCGGCTATGGGATGCAGCGGGATGAACGCCTCCACGTCCGTTTTGGCGCGGCGGATGCGGATATACCTTCTTCCTTCCGAGGTCGTTCCGATGTGACGGGGATGGAGAGCCCTTGTATCCGCGTAGGCCAGACCGGTCAGCGAGGAGAAGATGAACGTCCTGCGTGCCAGCTCCATCATCGGGTCGGGCAGCGGGGTTTCCATCATCCGCTTCAGTTCACTGCGGCTGATATGCCTTAGTTTAGGTGTTTCTTTCCTCTCGTATGCCACGTCCTCTATCGGATTGGCTCTTAGTATTTCCCGGTCCACGGCGATGTAGATGAGCCGGTTGAGCCAGCACAGGCAGTGGTTCACGTGTCCGTTCCTGTGTCCCAGCTCCTTCTTGAGAAAGACCTTGAACGATTCGGCGAACTCCTCGGTGATGTCCGAAAAGGCGATGTCCTTCATCCCGCGGGATTCGATGAACTGCCTGAGGTTGAGCTGGGTGGTCTTCGACTGGCGGTAGGTGGAAGTGGAGTTGATCTCCTTGGAGCGGACCCTGAGCCGTTCGCGTTCCACCTCTCCGGCCTGCAGGAGGTATTCCGGTACGGAATTGGCGCCTGACACGGTGGTCTTGAGCAGTTCGGCCACTCCCTGGTTCCTCAGCAGGTTCCCGTACGCCTCTTCCAACCGGCTGCGGAAGGCGGCAAGGCGGTTGTTCTCCCTGGCTGTTTTGATTTCACACTTCTTGCTGTCCCAGTCCCCGGGTTTGCAATAGACGCCTGTCGTGACTGCCGATTTCTTTCCGTCGATGCTGATCCGGCAGAGGACGGCGGTCGTGCCGTCCGATTTCACCTTGTTACGGTTGATGTAGAATAAGAGCTTGAATGTACTGCGCATGATAATGATTGTTTAGGGATTAAAGGATAAGTTTCAAATCGCGGGTTGCCTCGACGAACCTGTCCATGTCCTCGAACAGCTTCTTCGGGGTTACGCGCGCGTATATCTGGGTGGTCTTTATGTTGGAGTGTCCCAGCATTTTGCAGATGGTCTCTATCGGCACTCCCTCCTCGAGCGTGACCAGCGAGGCGAAAGAATGCCGTCCCATGTGGTAGACAAGGTCCTGGCTCAGCCCTGCCATCAGGCGCAGGGATTTCATATTACCGAGCGTGTGGTAGTCCTGCGGCGGGAAAAGAGTCTCGCGGGTATCGTCCCGGTATTTCTCAATCAACGCGACGGCTTCCGGAAGCAGCTTGACACGTCCGAGGTAGTCGGTTTTTTCGCTGGTATTTCAGCCAGAGGCTGCCTCGTCATCCCGGAAGAGGTTCTTCCGGGTGATGCTTACCGCATCGGCATAGGCGGTGCCGGTGTAACAGGCGAAGAGGAAGAGGTCCCGGGTGATGACATGTGACCTGCGTTTTTCCGGTATCTCCAGATCACGCAGCTTCTCGAAATTCTCACGGCTGAGTGCTTTCGGTGTTGTCTCCTTCTGCTTGGGCAGCTTGAAGTTGCAGAAATGGTATTTCTCGAGTGGCCCTCCTTGTAGGCGATGCGGCAGATCTTTTCAAGATCAGGTAGCCGCGAAGCGTGTCCACGGCATATCCCTTTTCCAGAAGGATGAAATCGATAGTCGCGGATGAACTGCTCGTTGAGCTGCCCGAAGACAAGGTCCGGAACCTTGAATTTCGCCTTGATGAATTCGGAAAGCGTGCGGTAGGTGAAGAGGTAGGTCGAGAGTGTGGTGGGCGCACGGTCCACACCGACACGGGCCTTCATTTCCCCGTTATGCCGGTCGAGAAGTTTGAGCAGGGTCATCTGCATGTCCGCATTGCCCTGGAACATGTCCCTGACCGCGGCGGCATCGAAATCCCTTTTCTTTCCATGAGGGAATTGAACCGAGTGTACGGCAAGCAGCAGTCTTTCTATTTTTTCATTGGTCTCCACCGCTTCCCGGCTCTTGCCGTTCAGCCGGCTCTCACGCGCGTTCCACAGCCCGGGGGTGCAGGAGAGCTTGCAGCTGAACTGCGCCATCGTGCGGTTGAGGGTGATCCGTCCCATGATCGGGGCTTTGCCGGTCTTGTCCGGCTCGCTCTTTTTCAGGTAGAGCAGCACCTTGAATTTTTCCACTTTCATAACGCTCTTTTTTAGGTTGTAAAAATACTCCTTTGAAAAGCGTCCTTTGGCATGCAAAACATTGAGAAACAGTGAATACAAATCCGCTTTGTTCTTATCGGTAAAAATTCGGTTACCTGCCGTCGTTTCCGAAACAGGCGGCTAACAGTCTGGTAACTGAAACGTCGCAATATTTTGTTTTCTTTTGCAGGTCTGTCTGTTCTGCAATTCTCGCAAAATGCTTAATTATAAACGTTTTACGTTTAATTATCGTCATTCTGTTTTTTATTGCATTTCTAAATATTACTTACATGGCCCGACACACTTTTGCCACCACTATCACCCTGTCTCACGGCATACCGATTGAAACTGTGTCAAAAATGTTGGGACATACCAGCATCAAGACGACGCAAATCTACGCTAAGATTCTGGACACGAAAGTCATGGACGACATGGCGGCTCTCAAAGAATTGTACACCAGAAAGGAATCTCAAAAATCACCAGATAATAAAGCCGTAAACGGATGAAAACAACCGCAACCATCAGCCAGGAAGAACTGGAGCAGAAAGCTGTCGATAGCATGATAGCATACGAGAAGAGCCTCATTTCCGGACAGGAAATGAAGGATGCAGTCACCCGCGCGCTGCATCACTACGCCAACAGGGAAGGACACCGGGAAATCGTCCTGAAAGGGTGGATTATAAAAACCATCTACGCCCTCGACAGCAGCCAACTGAAAGACCTCGACCGGGTAGCTTTCACCTGCATGGATAAACAGCCGGTTAACCCCTGATAATTAACTCACATAAAAAACAAAATCATGAAAACAGAAACCAACAGCATGAGAATCGTGAAACCTGAAAAGGAATCTGAAAAAGCAGTCGTGGAACCCCAAAAGGAGAAAGCCACCGGAAAACCGAAGTACAAACCCGTGGAACCCGTCACACTCGAAACTGTTCCGGAAGATGCCGTGTTCATCCGCTCCACGGATGTATGCAAATTGCTCAACATCAGCAACTCAACGTTAAGGAACATGCGTGCGGAGCACGCAATCCCATTCTACAAACTGGGTGGGATATTTCTCTACAGCAAAGAAGAAATCATGAATTACCTCGCATCCAATTACAGTAGAAGAATCTAGCGAAAATGGCAAAAACAGGATTATCATATTATCAGGCGGAAACCGACCGCTTTCAGGACATCAAGGTAAAACGCCTGAAGAAGCGGTACGGCTGCGAAGGGTATGCAGTGTACCAGTATATCCAAAACGAGATATACCGGGTTGAAGGCTGTTATATCCGTTTCACGGACGACCAGCTTTTTGATGTTTCCGAATACTGGGGCATTGAAGAGCAACGGGTAGAAAAAATCATTGAATATTGCACGGAAGTGGAATTGTTCGACACCATTACCTGGCATACGAATCATGTACTTACTTCCGTAGATATTCAGCAGAGATATCTCGAAATCTGCCGGAGAGCCAAGAAGAAGATTGTAATATCGGAAGATATACGGCTTGTCGAGATACAAGACGTGGCTTCCGGTGTGACAGGTGCGCCGCTACCTCTTTTCTCCGGTCAGGAAATTGAGACGAAAACCGGAAAAACAGTTTATGGTTCTCCCAAACTGGATACCGGAAAACAGACCGCAACCGATATCGGAAAAGAAACCGTAATCACTGCCGGAATATCTTCCGGCGTCATTATTCCGCAGAGTTCTGCGGAAATTCCGGAAACTCCGCGGAATTCTGCGGAAAAACGGCACAAAGAAAAGGAGAGTAAAGAAAATTCCCCCTCTATCCCCCGGACTATTCCGCCGGCAAGGGATGAGGAGGATAAAGTTTCACTCTCTCCGGACGGGAATAGGGGAAATGTTTCCGCAGAATCCTGCGGGAAACGTCCGGAACATTCTGAAGATTACCGTTTGAAGTTGCAGCGGCTGGGTGAAACGTGCTACAATCTGGGGTGTTCGAAGGGAGATGTCCGTAAGGTTCTGATGATAGAAAATATTGCCATGGACGACAGCCCGATATGGCAACTGATTGAAGAGTTGAAGGCGAGCGGCGGACGTTATTCGTTCACCGGAGATGTGTTGCCCGCCCTGTGGGGACTGGTGAAGACGGGACGCCTGCAGATGATGGAAGAACATACGGATGAAGTGAAAGAGGGCGTTCATAACGTCGCAGATGCTGTCGGGTATCGGCGTGCCGAGTTACGACATGGACGAACTATGCGAAGAGGCGAAAGGCAAAGAAGACGTCCTGCAGGAAGTGATACGGGAAATACGACGATCGAAAGGGCGGATTCTCTCGGTGAGCTGCTTCATCAGGTCACGGCTGAAAAAAGTGAAAAAAAACGAATTGCAAAAAACGGCGTAAGCCACACGGTTATGAGTGAAGATAAAAACAAGACGCCACTGTATTACCCCCGCAAAATGCGTACAGGGTGGTGCGTGGCGCACGAAGTGACAGCCGCGGGCGTCACTATCGAGAGATACGGAATACACTGCCAGACGTATGCGGAAGCATACCGGCGGGCGGAAGTGATGAACCGGAAACAAGAGGCGGAAGTGGAAGTGGGGCGCGCCGGGACAGAAGCCGGGGAAGTCACCGATTCGCTGGAACCGTCCGTCTCCGGAGAGAAGGGGGGTGGGTGGTTATGAGCGAAAAAGTAAGCACGATCACCTTGCGACTGACAGCCGAAGAAGCCGCCCAACTGGAGATACTCAAAGACATCATTGGGAAGAAGAGCGGGAGCGAAGCGATTAAATACGTCGTCAAGGAATACCCCCGTTTCTGTACCCACTACAAGCAGGAAGCGAAGGAACACGGAGAGCTGAAACGAAAGTACCGGGAGCAGGGCGAAGCCGTGCGGGGTTTTCTGTCGGCACTCGACAAGTTGGAGAAAGCGGGCATGGAGAAAGAGTAGGGGAAACGATTGCTAGCAAAATACGCTCCGGAAGATCTTGGCCAATGAAATATTTGCTAGCAGATGTTTCCGGATCGTGTGCTCGAGCTGCGTAAAAGTGCTAGCGGATTCTTCCGGATCGTGTGCTACAGATCGGGAATAATGCTAGCAACAGTTTCATCCTGGAAGAATCCGGCTGCCGGATTCTGCTAGCGGATTCTTGTTCCCGGTTCGTTCCGGAGCAACTAATTTGCTAGCAATTAACGGGGATATCAAGTTGATGGAGCCGGGATCCCGACAGGTATGTGATAGCAAGTGAAGGTAATAGGCAAGTGCCGAACCAAGCGGATTACTTTCGCGAGCGACTTATCGTCTGACTGCTCACCGTGCCGCCGTGTGGTTCGTGGCAATGCGTGCAGCGGGAATACCGCCGCCCACACAGCCCCGTCCCCCGCAGCAGCACTCCGTCAGTGTTTAATCGGAACATTCCTTCACCGGCAGCGTTTCTCGGACGTTCAGTGTTTCTGTGCACCGTGCCGCTTTCCTTGCTTTCCCGTAGCCGTCGGACTGGCGCAAAGAAAGCCGCCCTCTGACAGTGTTTTTATGGAACATTCTTGGGGGAAGTCTCCCCAAAAGTTGCTCCGGTGTATAACAGTCGAGGCTTGCCAAGTGGGTGATTACAGAAGTTACTACCGCCTGATGCATTCAGCTCCGGCTCCCGCCCACACCCCGGCACAGCCGGACCACAGGCGACAGCCTATGCGGTGGAAACCCTTGCGGAACGGTAGCCCCTGCGGAACGGGTGACAGCTGTGATGCCCAGTGCGGTTTCGCTCCGCCCGGCACTTGCTGCCGGGACTAAGGCGAGAATCCGCTACCTCTTTTCGGCTGACTATAGGAACGGAAGTGTCAGTCAGGAGTGCAGCCCTGCGGTGCGGGGTTCCCGGGTTTACGGTTGAGCGGGTTTGTATTGTGGAAGTAAGCACCCTTCGCCGTCCTTCGGGCGCGTGCAGACGTGATGCTGCGTGCGCCGTGACAGCAATTGTTTTCCTTCCGCCTTCCTTTTTGGGGGACACCCAAAAAGAGACCGGCAGAAAAACAAAGGGGTAGCGATATTAAACATAACGGGTCATTATGCCCGCATGCCTTGCCATTCAGGCAAGTCGGGTGCATAATGCGTGGTTATGTTTAATATGGATTGTTTTATTTTTCCGCCCCCAGGCGAAAAAAGCCATGCGGAGTGGAAACGCCACCACCCCGACCACCGCCCCTTAGTTACTTCTGCCACTCCCGAGCCGTGCGGTTTTCTGACCTGTTGCGGGTGCTTCCTGCGGGTTGCGCCTGGCGGCGTGCCCGGCTGACTGTTTACGCCTTTCGGAACATTGGAAATTCCCGGCGGTCGGCTTCGCCGTCCGCTCCATGAAGCGGGGCGAAGCGCCTCGCCGAAGAGTGCAAATAACAAATCCGTGACAATCGGGCAAATGTCACAAAATAAAATAGTAAAAAACGTAAGTTCTCAAAACTTATATTAAACAGAATAGAAATGAAAGAATCACATACAGGTATTGGTATCTGCCGTTGCTACCAATGCCGAATGAAAAAAAAGAACTGCAGCACATCGGGACGTAAATCGCTCAAACGGGCAATCAACAAGTTTCGCCGCAAGCAATTGAAGTTAGACAAAGTAACCAGGCACAATCACTTCGGCGGATATTGGGTCTAAGACTAATACACGCTTTTATCCGCCCCACACTGCACAGGAACACATTTTTTTCCTTTTTTCATCTACCTCTCCAAGGGCATGGATGAACGGCAGACAAGAAATTTCAGATAAAAATACCGCACGACGTAGGAGCGCAGGATATTTTTATCTGAAATAGCGTAGCGGTTCTTGACTGACGGACGGCCGTGACCTATCTTTGTAGAAGAAAAGAGGAAAAATACGCTGCAAAACAGCAAACTTATCATTTATACTTTCCCGTCACTTTATAGATAATTGCGTTTCTGTCTGTGTCATTCTGTTTATTTATGGATAGAATCATACGGGAATAAAACGTAAAAACGCCCGAAAACAGCCGGAACGGAAGTAAAAACGTACTTGAAACCCTTCGAGATGTTTTCAAAAATTCATCAGACGTTTTTTTTATTTCGTCAGACGTTTTTTGAAAAACTCCTGAAGTTTTCTATGAGGCTTTCAGAAGCATATTCCGCCCACCAAATACCCGCAAATGAAAAGCCCGGTGAAATGATTTCTCATTCATCGGGCTTTTTCCTTGATTGGTTTGCGATGTACGAAACGAGGATAATGCGCTAGCAGGCGTTTTCTTCGTTACCGGTCATTGTTTAAGCTGCCGGGTCGGGAGCTTCTCCGCCGCCTTCGTCAGGTTTCGGATTTGGTTTCTCATCTCCGCCTTCGCCATCTTCGTTCGCTGCGCTTGCTCCTGCCTTGGAGAAAGAATACATTGAAACGGCTTCCTTGATTTCAGCAGAAGGAACATAGATAACACGTGCTTTTTTCACACTGCTTGCTCCACACTTGCTGGCATCCTCGGTACCTTTACCGGAAACGGAAGGACGGAATGAACCGAGATCTCCTAGGCGGACGGGTGAACCGTTTGCGAGGTTGCGCTTGATAACGACCATCAATGCGTCAAGAACTGCCTTGATGTCAGAGCCGGTCAGTGTACAACGGTCTGCGATCTGGTCAACGATTTGTTTTTGTTTCATTTCCGGAGCGAGCACTACCTGCGCATAGTATTTTGCTGCAGCGGCTTTGTCCTGCGGATTCTTGCGCAAAGCGGGTTTGATTGTAATTGCCATGTTAATTAGTGTTTTAATGATTAATAATGTTGCAAATCTACATATACGTGCGTGGACGTGCGGACGTATGTTCTTATCTGTGATGATACGTGTTTCATCATACGATTATGTACATGAAAAAGGGCTGCGGTTTGTATTCCGCAGCCCTCCAAACAGGGGTTTTCACTCCGATCGTAAAGTTTACTCCTTAATCGTTTCTCCTTTCATCGTCTTTCACGGGACTGTCTGCCCCGGTGAGCCAAACAAAAATTTTACCGATAACTTTCAATACCTTCAACGTCGTTCTCCAAAATGGTTTCATAATGACCTCCTTTTTAATTGTTTCCCGCAAAGGTAGAAGAGAGCGATGAACGGTTAATGGTTACCGATTAGTGGCTGCGCTTTCGTGCGTATATCTACGTGTTCATCACTCACCGTTCACTGCTAAATACCCGTATTCGACGGAGACACAGAAGCAGGGGCATTGTTTGATGTACTCGCAGGGTTCTATGGTACCGTTGTGGTTGAGGTCGGGCGAGAGGTCGCGGTGACCGCAAATCTTTGCTCCGTGGTAGGTGAGCAGCAGGAAGCGGAGAAGGGTTTCAAGGCTTTGTTTTTGTGCGTCGGTGCGGGTATCGGCGGCATGTCCGGAAGCGTCCAGGCCTCCTTCGTAGGCAACTCCTATCGACGGAGTGTTGTAGCCTTTGGCGTGGGCGCCGACATGGGTGATGTCGCGCATGTGATGTATTGTTCCGTCTTTGGTGATGTAATAGTGATAGCCACATTCGGCAAAGCCTTGGCGTTTGTGCATGGAGTCGAGGGCTTCCGGGGTGAGGTTGCTTGTGCAACGGGATGCGGTGCAGTGCACCACAATCAGGGTGATGTTTCTTTGTTTAATCATTGTTTTTTGTGGGTGATTATGTGGATGATTTTTAGTTGTGTATTCTTGTTCTACCCCCCTTCCGTCCCCCTTTGGGGGAGACGCTTGTCGGGGGAAGTGCTCTTCCCCCTTGCCGCAGGGCGTTCCCCTAGCGAAGAGGGTTCGGGCTGTAGCCGTAGGAGCTGCTGCGCTAGGGTTTAAAAGGGTGAGCCGAAAGAGATGGTTATCAGTTCCTTTTGTTTGGGGGTGAGGATGCGGTTACTTAACTGGTAGTTTGTTTCTTGCAATGCTTCGAGTAGTTCGGTGTCGTCCTTTATCCACTGTTTGAGGCGGATAGAAGCGGACGCAGGTGCAATATTCGGGAAATAGAGAACGGCCAGTTCTTTGAAACCGTAGCTACGGTTGGTCAAACTTTGGCAGTTGTTTTGTTGGTGCATGTTGGTATACATAATTATAGTGTTGGTTTACAGATGTAAAGATAGGCTTTTTAGTGGCTGGTTGTCACCTGTATACTTGGTAGATATAGTTATATATGTTTGTTGGCAGAGGAAATTTGTGATATTCGGGCAATTGTCACGAATTTCTTTTGTCCGTAACTTTTCGGCGGGGCGTCTGCCCCGCTTCGTGAAGCGGACGGCGAAGCCGACCGCTGGGAATCTCCGATATTCTGCAAAGACTGTCCGCAGGGTGCAAACAGTCAGCCGGGCACGCCGCCAGGCGCAGCCCGCAGGAACAGGAAACCCGCAAGAAGTCGGAAACCCTGCCGGAAACCGGGAAAGGCAGGAGTAACTAAGGGGTGGTGGTCGGGGTGGCGGCTTGCCGCCACAGTGGTGGCGTTTACATTCCGCAGGGCGCAGTCCGCAAGGGTGGACATTAAACGGAGTAACTTTATGCCCGTTCCTGAAACAACGGAAAAGCCCGCAAACAGCAGGAATATTTGGAAGATGCTGTTATGTTGAATTAAAGCACAAAATCCGGAACGGTTTTGTGACTAATTAAACATAATTGCTCTTCCGGATTTCCTGCGCAAAAGCTGCACTCCATCAGAAAAACCGGAAGAACACGGCGCAAGCAGCATCACGTCAGCATGGCGGCGGAAGCTTGCGCCGCCTCCTATCCAAACAGACAAACCCGCTCAATCATAAAACACGGGAACCTCGCACCGCATGGCTGCACTCCTGACTAACAGCCCGTTCCTATAGTCAGACGAAGAGAGGTAGCGGATTCTCGCCTTAGTCCCGGCGTTAGTGCCGGGCGGAGCGAAACCGCACCGGGCATCGAAACTGTCACCCGTGCCGCAAGGGCTTACATTCCGCTAAGGATATCATCCGAAAGGGTGCCCATCGCATAGGGTCTGCTTCCTTTGCTGTATTCGGCAAGTGAGGGAGCGGCAACCGGAGCCGGATATAAGACGGGAGTAACTTCTGCTATCGTCCGCAAGGGTGTCCACCGCATAGGCTGTCGCCTGTGGTCCGGCTGTGCCGGGGTGTGGGCGGGAGCCGGAGCTGAATGCATCAGGCGGTAGTAACTTCTGTAATCACCCACTTGGCAAGCCTCGACTATTATACACCGGAGTAACTTTAAAGAAACTTTCCCCAAGAATCTCCCATAGAAACACTGCCGTAGGGCGGCTTTCTTTGCGCCAGTCCGACGGCTACGGGAAAGCAAGGAAAGCGGCACGGTGCACAGAAACACTGAACGTCCGAGAAACGCTGCCGGTGAAGGAATGTTCCGATTAAACACTGACGGAGTGCTGCTGTGGGGAGCGGGGCTGTGTGGGCGGCGGTATTCCCGCTGCACGCATTGCCACGAACCACACGGCGGCACGGTGAGCAATCAGACGAAAAGTTTCAAGCATGACTTTTTTCCAGTTTGCTAGCACATACCTGGCAGGATCCCGGCTTCATCAACCTGTTATCCCCTGCCAACTGCTAGCAGAATCCGGCAGCCGGCTTCTTCCAGGACGAAACATTTGCTAGCACTATTCCCGAGCTGCAGCAGCTGATCCGGAAAAATCTGATAGCAAATCTTTCCTACTGCAGCCGATGTGAGTTATACAGCCATCGGTTCCTCTTTGATAATCGAGATTTCCAGTGCGTTTTCAATCTTGGTCAAAGTTTCGAGTGAAAGGTTCTCCCGTCCTCTCAACACCTTTGAAATGTATTGCGGGCTGCAATTCATTTTTTCAGCCAATTGCTTTTGGCTCATTCCTAATTCTTCCATCCTGTCCAGCATCAGCATGGCAATATTTTGCGAATGTCGGAGCCAAGACTTGTTTGTTTCAAGGAAGTCAAACAGCTCACGCCATTTCGAAGGCGTTGGAGAAGAATGTTCTTCAAGCCTTTGTGCGATAGATTTCATACTATTTTCCATACTATTCCTCCCAAATTATAATTCACTAATATACTCTATAAACCCTTCGTCATCAATAATTCCTTCTTCCAGCAGGTAGCGTCGGACTTTGTCTATTTTCACAAGTTCCTGCCTGGTGTGCTCTCTTTCCTGCATCGTAGCCGTCAGCTTGATGGCGCCTCCGGTGATGATGTAGTTGCCTTGAATCAATTTGATAGCGTATAGCCGGAGCCATGACGAGTGACCGTATTTACGTTTTAACCGGGCCTTTTCTTTTTGCAGCATCACATCCGAAGCCTGGTTGTTGTCCAGCGGGCGGAATATTTTGCTTAAATCGGTTTCCGGGGAGATGTCCATTATGATGTATCGAAGGCGTTCACTATCTTCAATCGTATCGCTGATAGCTTCTTTTATGTCTGTTATTTTAAAGTAGGCGTTCAAGTCGTCAATGTTCTCCTTGAAGAAAGCACGTAGCCAAACCACGTCCGCCCAGTTGTTGAACACCTTATAAAGTTCGTTATCATCCTCGCCTTCAAAGTGTACAGCCCATAATTTTCTATCTCCAGTAATGTCGTCAAATGTCATATCTCCTTGTTTTATAGTAAGACAAAGATACGCAAAAATAACGAGATAATAAACTTATAGGTTGATTATTTAGCAAGAAAAATGTTTTATTTAGTTGGTTTAGTGGTTGTATGGTAGATGGTGGTGTCTGTGTCCCAGTCATTAATTTCATCATTCGTGTTTATTTGCAGGCTGTCAATGAGAGTTTTTCGATGAGTTATTTCCGGTTGTTCGCAGCCTCCTATCAGTTGTATAATGAATATTATTCCTGCTATAACGATTCCTGCTATGGTATTATTGATAACATTTCTTTTTAAGCCTTTAATATAAGAATTCTGATACCTGTTATTTTGCATAATTTATATTTTTTACGCTGTGAAGTTAATAAATTAAATGCGATATTTATCGTTATTTGTCACTTTAATTAGGTTTATCCGATTAAAAACGATACCTTTGTATTACAAAACTTGAATCCTCAATGGGATATTAAAAGAGGGTTTTTGCCAAAGTCGGTGTCTAATTCGGTGACACTACGAAAATAGGAAGCTGTTAATTCATTATGAATGAGACTATAAAGGAATTAAAGTTTGAGGGCAGGTAGCCCAACAAAATCAACGTCAATTTAGATAGAACCCTGCTAAGAATTAGTTTTTGCAGGGTTTTATTGTTTCCGGACATTCATAGTCAAGAGAAACGCAAATTTGCTGTGAAAAGAAGCTGTGAAGTTGATGTTTAAGAAATAAATCTTTAAACAAGCTGTATAAGCTTGTTTAGCAGAAAAGAGAAACAGGTTTTATTGCTCAAGCGAGCATAAAACCTGTTTCTTTTATTTCTCTAAATCGGGCAGAGGATTATTCTTCTGCTTTAATTGATTCGTCGATTACTTTAATTTTTTGTAATACCAGTTCCAAGTCTGCTTTCAACTTGTCTACCTTGCGGTTCAGTTCGGTCAACAGGCTGCTGCCTTTCTTGGAAGTAGAAGTTAGGAAGCCCAGATTGTTCTCATAAGTCTGAAGTTCATTCTTCATATTCTCATAAGTACGTACCAGTTTCTCGCGTTCTCTATATAAAGATTGAGTGCCGCCCCCCTGGATATTGCTAATGTTCGAACGGAAGTTGCTTAACTTCTTGTTGGAAGCATTGATGTTGAAACGGTCGAATAACTGATCGATCAATCCGTGATATTGCTTGTATAGCTTATCTTTTTCTTTGAACGGCACATGACCGATAGAGTTCCATTCCTTCATCAAATCCCGAACCAGATTGCTTGCTTCTTCGGTATCCATGTTCTCATCGATAGCGGATAACTTTTCGATTAATGCTTTCTTCTTTTCCATATTCTCTGTTTCGACAGAGCGTTGTGAAGAAGTGGCCTTGTTCTTTTGCTCAAAGAAGTAGTCGCAAGCTGTGATAAACCGTTTCCAGATTGCATCCGAGTGTTTTTTGGCAACCGGTCCGATGGTCTTCCATTCTTTTTGAAGTTTGGTCAGTGCATCGGCAGTTACTTTCCAGTCTGTACTGTCTTTCAAGGCTTCCGCTTTTTCGCAGAGCGCTTTTCTTCTTTTCCAGATTCTCGTTCATTCCTTCTTTCAGACTTTTGAAGAATTCTCCTTTCTTTTTGAAGAAGTCATCGCAGGCATGACGGAAGCGTTCGAAGATCTTCACATTCATCTTTTGCGGCGCAAAACCGATAGTTTTCCATTTGTTTTGCAGGGCAATCACTTCCTGGGTCTTGTTTTCCCAGGCAGAGAATGTTTTCAGTTCATCATACTCAATCGCTTCAACGATTTCGCAGATGACGGTCTTTTGATCCAAATTATGCTGTTCGGCTTCTTTCAACGATTCGAAGTGCTGCTGATGGCGGCGGTTGACAGCGGTAGAAGCAGCTTTGAAGCGGTTCCAGATTTCGTCACGCAGTTCTTTGGCTACCGGACCTGTATCGCGGAACTCCTGATGCAACTTCTGAAGTTGGTGGAAAGCGGAAACAACATCTTCCTCGTCAGCCAACTTTTCGGCAGCTTCGCAGAGATGCGTTTTGATTTCCAGATTCTTTTTGAAGTCATATTCGCGGAACTCATTGTTCAGTTTCAATAAATCGTAGAACTTCTCTACATATAATTGATAGTTTTTCCAAAGTTCATTCACTTTACCTTGCGGCACCAGTTTTGTATCATTCCATTGCTGTTGCAGCTTCTTGAACTCCGTATAAGATTTGTTGGCGTCATCTCCGGATTCCACCAATTCTTTCAGTTCTTCAATAATGGAAAGTTTCACTTGCAGGTTTTCTTCCTTTTGGCGTTCCAGCTCGGCAACCTGTTTGCTGCGTTTTTCCTTGATAACCCCCATCAGGCGTTTGAATTCTTCTTCCGTCGGGTCCTCTTCGGCAACAAAATCTTCAATGTTTCCACCGTTGTCTGTAAACTGTACCTTAGCAGCTTCCAACTCGGCGTTGTGTAACTTGTAGAATGATTGTTTCAGATTGTCAATTTCCTGCTTGTTCGCGTTTTCCGCGTCTTGCGCAAGCTCTTTTAGCCGGTTTAGTACGTCTTCCTTTGTGGCAGGTTTAGGTGCTGCTTCAGGTCTGAACTTCGGCAGTAACATCTTCAGCCGGAGTCTCTGTAATGGCTTCAGAAACCTCAACTGTTTTCTTTTCTTCTTCTAACTCCCCTTGGTTCAAGGGAAGATTAGTGTCATGAGCGTCCATCATTGTATATTAGTTTTGGGTCACAAAATAATGAAATAAAACGATTACTTCATACTCTTTTGCTTATTTTTTTTTGATTATCGCAGTTTTTATGATAATAAAACAGTAATTCCCATGTACAGCATCATACCGATTATGTCATTTGTGATGGCTATAAACGGACCTGTTGCGATGGCGGGATCTATTTTTAGTTTCTCCAGTGTCATCGGGACCAGTGTGCCGAAGATGGAGGCGAACATCACAACGGCAAACAGGCTGATGGATACGGAATAAGTAACCGTAGCCGTCGCACCGAACCTGATAAAGTTGTAGGTGTATACTAATAAGGAGATAATAGTGGCATTAATTAAAGCTACTACCGATTCCTTGGTAATCTGCTTGAAGGTATTTTTAGCGTCCAGCGAGCTGTTTGCCAAACCCTGTACGATGATTGCCGAAGATTGTGTTCCGACATTTCCTCCTGTACCACCGATTAGCGGGATGTACAGTGCCATTTCGGGATGGGCAGCAAAGGTGGAGTCGAAATTACCCAATATCATAGAGTTGCCGATTCCGCCGATCATACCGATTAATAACCAGGGGAGGCGGGCGGTGGTCTGTCTCAATACATTATCGTCTGTTTCTACGTCCTGCGAAAGACCGGATGCCAACTGATAGTCACGTTCCGACTGCTCACGGACTTCATCCATGACGTCGTCGACGGTGATTTGTCCCACAAGCCGACCGATACTGTCGACAACGGGGATAGCCACCAAGTCATACTTCTCAATCGCCTGTACTACCTCGTCAATGGGAGTATCTACGTGTACCGAAATCGGATCTTTCTGCATCACGTGTTTCACTTTCGATACAGAAGGGGAAGTAATCATCTTTTTGAGCGGGAAGATACCTCGCAGACGTTCGTCATCGTCAATGACATATACATAATAGATTTCGTCCAGTTCTTCCGCCTGTTGCCGCATCTCTTTCAGACATTCGGGCATACTCCAGTTTTCGTTGACAAGTACCATTTCCGTACCCATCAAACCACCGGCGGTATTTTCGTCGTATTTCAACAAGTCGACGATGTCTCCTGCCTGTTCGATGTCCTCGATGTGCGAAAGAACCTCTTCCTGCTTGTCTTCATCGAGTTCACGCATTAGGTCTACGGCATCATCCGTGTCCATGTAGTCAACGAAGCGTTTGGCGATTGTCTCCGAAGGAAGCATTTCGAGCAGCTCTTTACGAGCATCTTCGTCCATTTCGACAAGCACGTCGGCGGCAATTTCGTTATCGAGCAGGCGATAGACGAACTTAGCCTCTTCCGCATTCAGGTCATTGCACAATTCGGCGATGTCGGCCGGATGGAGGTCGATGAGAAGACCTTTTACCTTGTCGGCGTCTTTTTGCTCAATAAGGTGTTTAACGTTGTCAATGTATTCCTCGTTCATCGTTGTCAATTACAAATTACGAATTACAAAATCCAGTTCTCTGCTCACTGTTGCCCGCCAATTATTGGGCGTTGCCGGCTGTCTTTAATGCTTCTTCCACTTTATTGGTCAGATCGATAAATTCGGCTACCGATAGTTGTTCCGGGCGTTTATTAAATAAGATGTCCTCCGTGAGCGGACAATCTTTGCCTAAAATCGGCTTGATAGAGTTGCGTAATGTTTTCCGTCGCTGGTTGAAGGTGGTCTTCACCACTTGTTTGAACAGTTTTTCGTCGCATCCCAACTCTTTAGTCTCGTTGCGTGTCATACGGATAACAGCACTTTTCACTTTGGGAGGCGGATTGAACACATGTTCGCTGACAGTGAACAAATATTCTACTTTATACCATGCCTGTATCAGTACGCTCAGGATGCCGTAGGTTTTGCTGCCCGGTCCGGCAGCGATACGTTCGGCTACCTCTTTTTGAATCATTCCCGTGCAACAGGGGACGATATCTTTGTTGTCCAGCATCTTGAAAAATATCTGGCTGGAGATGTTGTACGGGTAATTACCAGTCAGTACGAAAGGCTTTCCGTCGAACAACCGGTGAAGATTCATTTTCAAGAAGTCATCCTCGATGATGTGGTCTTCCAGTGACGGATAGGCTCCGCGAAGATAAGCAACCGACTCATAGTCAACTTCTACGACTTTTACCAACCGGTCTTTTTTTACTAGAAACTGGGTCAATACTCCCATACCCGGCCCCACCTCTAAAATAGGCAGTTCGGGGAAGGTGTCGACTGTATCGGCAATATCTTGCGCAACTTTCAGATCTTTCAGAAAGTGTTGTCCGAGAAACTTTTTAGGCTTTACTAATTTCATTTACCAACTAAATAATTACTTTTGCAGCTGACAAAGGTAATTCTTTTAAATGAAGAACGTACCACTATTTATTAAAAAATAAATGATGTGTCAGCGAAGCTAATGAAGAATTAAGGATGAAGAAACTATTAAAAAAGACGCTGAAACTGATGTTACCGGTTGTTTTAGGCGGCTTTATCTTATTCTGGGTATATCGCGACTTTGATTTTACAAAAGCGGGCGATGTGTTGTTACACGGTACAAATTGGTGGTGGATGCTCTTCTCGTTATTGTTCGGAGTGTTTGCACAAGTCTTTCGTGGTTGGCGGTGGAGACAGACATTGGAACCGTTGGACGCTTTCCCGAAAAAGAGCGATTGCGTGAATGCTATCTTCATTTCATACGCTGCCAGTCTGGTGGTTCCCCGGATCGGGGAGGTGAGCCGTTGCGGAGTGTTGGCGAAATATGATAATGTCTCGTTTGCCAAGTCGTTGGGAACAGTCGTTACGGAGCGGTTGGTCGATACGTTGACTATTCTCCTCATCACAGGCATCACTGTATTGCTCCAATTACCGATATTCGTCACTTTCCTTCAGCAGACCGGAACGAAAATCCCTTCATTAATCCACCTTTTGACTTCGGTATGGTTTTATATCATTCTGTTTTGTTTTATTGGTGTGGTGATACTTCTTTATTATTTAAGAAAAACGCTGTTCTTCTATGAACGGGTGAAAGGATTTGTATTGAATATATGGGAAGGAATTATGTCTTTAAAAGGCGTGCGCAACATTCCCCTCTTTATTTTTTATACACTGGCTATTTGGGCTTGTTACTTTCTCCATTTCTATTTTACATTCTATTGCTTTGCCTTTACGGCACATTTGGGTATCCTTGCGGCATTGGTCATGTTTGTCGGCGGCACGTTTGCCGTAATTGTGCCTACCCCTAACGGAGCGGGACCCTGGCATTTTGCCATCATTTCTATGATGATGCTTTATGGAGTAAACGTGACGGATGCCGGAATATTTGCCCTGATTGTACACGGTATTCAAACCTTTTTGGTTGTTTTATTGGGTGTGTACGGCTTGGCTGCTCTGCCGTTCACCAATAGACATCGGGCGTAAATTTTTAGCTAAAAGTGTATATTCTTACATGTTTTTGCCAACCTCCTTTGTCATCTGAAAACTTTTCCATAACTTGGCACTGTTTAATTATCAGATTTAAAATAGTTTTAAAATATTTATTATGAGTACCATTCTTTCTTTAGCTCCACAGAATGTGTGGAAGCATTTTTATTCGTTGACACAGATTCCCCGTCCGTCAGGACACATGGAAAAGATTACAGCATTTCTTTTAGGTTTCGGAAAAGAGCTGGGGCTGGAGTCTTTTGTAGACGAAGCAGGTAATGTGATTATCCGTAAACCTGCCACTCCGGGTATGGAAAACCGGAAAGGTGTGATTCTTCAGGCGCACATGGATATGGTTCCGCAGAAGAACAACGATACTGTACACGATTTTGAAAAAGATCCGATTGAAACTTATATAGACGGTGACTGGGTAAAAGCAAAAGGCACTACTCTGGGTGCAGACAACGGACTGGGTGTAGCTGCTATTATGGCCGTGTTGGAAGCAAAAGACCTGAAACACGGTCCTTTGGAAGCTCTTATCACGAAAGACGAAGAAACCGGCATGTACGGTGCGTTCGGCTTGAAACCGGGTACACTGAACGGAGAGATTCTTTTGAATCTGGATTCGGAAGATGAAGGCGAGTTGTATATTGGTTGTGCCGGAGGTATGGATGTAACTGCTACCCTGGAATATAAGGAAGTAGCTCCCGAAGAAGGAGATATCGCAGTGAAAGTTACATTGAAAGGATTACGTGGCGGACATTCGGGATTGGAAATCAATGAAGGACGTGCCAATGCTAATAAGTTGCTGGTTCGTTTCGTTCGTGAGGCGGTTGCCAGCTATGAAGCCCGTTTGGCTAGCTGGGACGGTGGTAATATGCGTAATGCTATCCCACGTGAAGCACATGCGGTTATTACCATTCCGGCTGAAAATGAAGAAGAACTATTGGGCTTGGTGAAATACTGCGAAGACCTGTTCAATGAAGAATATTCGGCAATTGAAACACCGATCAGCTTTACGGCTGAACGTGTGGAACTTCCTGCGGGGCAAGTGCCTGAAGAGATTCAGGACAATCTGATTGATGCAATCTTTGCTTGTCAGAACGGTGTGACACGTATGATCCCTACTGTTCCAGATACGGTAGAAACTTCTTCCAACCTTGCTATTATAACGATTGGTGAAGGAAAGGCAGCCATTAAGATTCTGGCTCGCAGTTCAAGCGATAGCATGAAAGAATATCTGACTACCAGCCTGGAGTCTTGTTTCTCTATGGCAGGGATGAAGGTAGAGATGACAGGCGGATATTCCGGTTGGCAACCTGATGTAAATTCTCCGATTTTGCATGCGATGAAGTCATCCTATAAACAACAGTTTGGTGTAGAACCTGCAGTGAAAGTGATTCACGCTGGCTTGGAATGTGGTATTATCGGTGCTATTATTCCGGGATTGGACATGATTTCTTTTGGTCCGACTTTGCGTTCACCGCATTCACCGGACGAAAGAGCGTTGATTCCTACCGTACAGAAGTTCTATGACTTCCTGGTGGCAACTTTGGAGCAAACTCCAATGAAATAACGTATTTCTCTTTATATAAATATTCTCCTATTATATAATAGGTGACCATAGTGAAGGCACGGATGATATTTCATCTGTGCCTTTTTTCATATTTATTGCAGCGTATATTACAATTCTGCTTTATAACAAATAAATTAATTGATGCAAATCAATTAATATGCTATAAAACATAAATTTCTCTCTTTTTTAGATCAATGTATAAACAAAGGCTGTATTTTTGTGTTATAAAACATGTAATTAGGAGGATAACAAAATGAAAAAGTTAGAAAGATTGTTTAGAAAGATCGGCAATGCCGATGTACATGTTTGGGGATATTCAACAATTAATACCAAACCAAACAAGTAAGTTTTATTTTTTAGTTTTCAGGAATTAGTAATTTAAAAGGTTTAAAGATTATGGCAAAGAAAATGGGTTCTTTAGTTAGAAAAATCCTTAGTGAAGTAGGTCGTAATGAAATGCTTTCATGGGGGTACAGAATTGAGAAATGAGAACAAGTACATTAACTAAGTTTAGAGTGGGGATACGTTATTAAATACGATATCCCCATTTTTTATATCTAAAATTTTATATAGAGTTGTTTTAGCTAACAACTGTGGCGGGGGATCTGTTTCAGTGTCAGTTCCTCCTTTAATTTCTGTGTTTGGGTACACTGTCTTTTGCCACTTGGGCTGGAATGTATCACATGCGAGTTTGGCTGATTTTACTATCACACCCTCACCGAATCACTTGAAAGCCTTTGTTCATCGATGTTACAAAGGGTGAGGGTAACTGTGATTGTAGGGTGAGGGTAATTTTTACTCTCACCCTACAATTATACCTGTAATAAGTGCTTAATAGTTGATTTATAGTAAGTTGTATGCTGATTTGTCTGGTACTAATACATGAAAGATGATGTATTTGTGTCTGATAACTGGCGTAATATTATCTGGAATAACAGGCTGAACGAGATAATAGATACGGATGAATTAATTGTATTCCGTAAGGTTTCGATTGGCTTCTCCATAGGGGAAAATCAGTTTCAAGCTTGTGAACAGTTTGTTTCATACGCTTGAAACACTTAGTTTCAAGGTATTAAACACTTAGTTTTCCGGTGTGAAACTGGTAGTTTCATTACTTGAAACTGTTGGTCTCAAGGCATAAAACAGCTTGTTCACCGGCATGAACAAGCCATTTTATGTAGAGGTGCTGCAAATTATTGAGTGTCTTCTATGAATATGCCCGGATTCTTATAAACGAGACAGTGTGTAAGATACCTCTATCTTGCACGCATCTGCAACGGTATCTTGCACTGCTTCAAATACTTGTATATCAGTTGACTATCGCTGGTTTAGTGTAAGGTGCAAGATACTTTTGCATTTATGAACTTGTAAGAGATAGGTGAATCTTATTGCAGAAGATAAACTTTTCAATTAAATAATAAACCGAGTGGCAGTTTTTGGACTTTTTATTTTATTCCAGAGCGAGTTGATTAATAGGCTAATGTTTATACAATATGGTATGGGGCTGATAGCTTGATAAAAGCTTTTTTTAAGCTAAAAAGTACAAATCTTTAAACTTTATTTCCTTACTTTGTTATTTATAAGAGTGAGACTTATAGCAAACTTAAACTAGAAAGATTATGAAAGTAAAGCAAATTTGTATGATGGTGCTGCTATGGTTGGGAGTGATTCCGGCGGTACAGGCACAAACTTTCGACAAATTATGGAAAGAAGTGGAGCAAGCGGAGAAAAAGAGCTTGCCTAAGACTGTGATAAAACTGACTGATGAGATTTATCAGAAAGGGGAAAAAGAGAAAAACTCTCCACAAATGCTCAAAGCATATACGTGGCGGATGAAATATCGGGAAATGTTGAATCCCGACAGTCTTTACGCTGATTTGAAAGGACTGGAACAATGGGTGAAACAGACTGACCAACCAATGGATCGCGCCATCCTACACTCTTTGATAGCGGGAATCTATGCAGATTATGCAGCCAGCAATCAGTGGCAACTCCGCCAACGGACAGAAATCGTAGACCAGACACCTGCTACCGATATGCGTGAATGGACAGCCAATATGTTCATCGAAAAAGTGCGGACAAATATAAAGGAGGCATTGGCCGATTCTGTATTGCTGCTCAAAACGTCCTCACGCGGCTATATTCCTTTTGTAGAACTGGGGGAAACGAGCGAATACTATCACCATGATATGTATCATTTATTGGCTTCCCGTAGCATTGAAGCACTGCAACGGGTGGAAGAATTGAGTAACAGGATTACTAATGACGGTACTGTGAATCCGGTCAAACAAGATATAATAGCTATTTATGGGAATATGATTCCCGCTTATAAAGCAACCGGATTAAAAGAAGGTTATGTGTTGACAGCACTTAACTACCTGGAATGGAGATGGAATGCTGATCGGAATATTCGACCTCTGCAGGCTAAGGGCGAACTTCCGGTACTGACGGAAGATACTTATCTGAAAGCTTTGAACACATTGAAAAGCAAGTATGCTTCCGAACCGATCTGTGCCGAAGTCTATTTGGCAGAAGCCCGGTATACTATTGGAAAACAACAGCAGCTCAATGCATTGCAGCTTTGCGATGGGGCAATCCGCCTTTATCCAGGCTATCGCAGAATCAATGCTTTGAAGAATCTTCGGGAAGAGATATTGGCTCCTTATTTGAATGTTAATGCATCCGATTTGGCTTTTCCGAACGAAGAGATAGAATTAAGGGTCTCACACAAAAATCTGGATGGTTTCACTGTCCGTCTTTATCAGGCGAAGAAACTGATAAAGGAACAACATTACGCTGTGCTTCGTCCGAAAGATTATCAGACGCAGGACACTGTGTTTACATTCAAAGCTCCTGAACTTGGATCTTACGTGATGCGTATCATACCGGATATTCGTGCGAAGAGAGATAGTGAAAGCAAGTTTGATGTAACACGTTTCAAAGTGCTGACATGCCGTTTGCCGGACAAACAGTATCAAGTGGTGACGCTGGATGGACAGACAGGGTATCCTATTCCCCATGCGAAAGTGACGATGTACAGTAATGACGAAAAAGTGTTGCAGGAGTTTACGACAAACGAAGAGGGTAAGGTCGTATTTCCCTGGAAATCCGAATACCGCTATCTGAAAGCTTCCAAGGGGACGGATACGGCAATGCCGAAACAAGGCATTTATGCAGGAAGTTACGGATATTACGGCGACGAAGATAAAGTGACTGAAAATATGACTTTATTGACCGACCGTTCTTTGTATCGTCCCGGACAGACTGTGTATGTGAAGGGAATTGCTTATTCTCAACAATCGGATACGGCGAATGTACTTCCGAACAAGGAATATACGGTGACTTTATTGGATGTAAACAATCAGGAAGTAGGGCAGAAGTCGGTACGTACCAATGAGTTCGGTTCGTTTACCACCGATTTCGCATTGCCTTCGGCCTGTTTGAACGGAATGTTTTCTTTGAAAGCGGGAAGAGACCATACAGGCATTCGGGTAGAAGATTATAAACGTCCGACATTTGATATCACTTTTGAAAAGCAACAAGGAAGTTACAAACTGGGTGATGAGGTACAGGTGAAGGGTAAGGTACAATCTTATAGTGGTGTGCTGCTTCAGGATCTTCCGGTGAAATATACGGTAAAGCGTTCTGCATACAGCCTTTGGCGGTTTGCGGAATCTGTGCAGATTGCTTCCGGTGAAGTGATGGCCAATGAGAATGGAGAATTCACGATACCGGTTCGTTTGCAGGAAAGTGACTCTTATAAGAATAATGATAAGGTATATTATCGTTATTCCATTGAGGCCACTGTTACCAATGTGGCAGGTGAAACACAATCTTCTACGGACGTGATTTCGGCAGGAAACCGTTCGTTGATTTTGCAGGTGGAATTGCAAGATAAGACTTGCAAGGATCAACCCTTCGAAACAATGTTTAAAGTGCAGAACCTGAATGGACAACCTGTGGAGGTGAAGGGGAATTATTACTTGTACCCTGCCAAAGACAAGGACTTTAAGCAGTTGGAAGAGAAACCGGTTGCAACGGGAACCTTTACTTCTAATGAAGACATGACGCTTGACTGGAAGAATCTTCCATCGGGACCTTATGTGCTGAAAGCATCAGTGAAAGATAATCAGGGCAAGGAAGTGACTGCTGACACCAACACGATTCTTTTCTCTGTTGAGGACAAACGTCCGCCTGTAGAAACGACGATGTGGTTCTATGGTGCAAATACGGAATTTGATGCTGCCCATCCGGCCGTGTTCTGTTTCGGTACGTCGAAAAAAGATGCTTATGTGATGATGAATGTATTTTCCGGTGATAAATTGCTGGAGAGCAAGACGTTGAATTTGTCAGATACGATTGTACGTTTCGAGTATCCATATCGGGAAAGTTATGGGGATGGTGTCTTTGTGAATCTCTGTATGGTGAGGGACGGACAGGTTTATCAGGAACAGGTGCGGCTGACCAAACGGATTCCTGATAAGACACTGACTATGAAGTGGGAAGTGTTCCGTGATAAATTGCGTCCGGGACAAAAGGAAGAATGGAAGCTGACGATTAAAACGCCGCAAGGACAAGCTGCTAACGCGGAAATGCTGGCAACGATGTATGATGCTTCCTTGGATAAAATATGGAATCGGCAACAGAATTTCCAAATCTATTATAACCAGATTGTCCCATATTCTAACTGGATGAGTGGATATTCCGGCAATAATTCATTCAACTACTGGTGGAATACGAAGAGTCTCAAAGTGCCATCACTGGAGTATGACCATTTTGTGATGCTATCGGACTATTATAATAATGGAAGAGATTTGGGTGAAGTAATAGTGAGAGGATATGGCTTGACGAGAAAGTTGACGGTGACAGGTAGCGTTTCGACATTGGACGTTGCAACTTTAAGGAGTAATGCGCCAAAGATGAAATCGGCTATGGCTGCTGATGCCATGACTAATGTTGAATTTCAATCGGAAATGATACCCACGGGAGAAAAAGCGGATGAGGCATCTGACAACGAAATGCTTCCCGAAGCATCTGCTGACTTGCGTACCAATTTAGCAGAAACAGCATTCTTCTATCCTCAACTTCGCACCAATGAACAGGGAGAGATCTCTTTCTCATTCACGATGCCTGAAAGTCTGACGCGTTGGAACTTCCGTGGATATTCTCATACAAAGGGAATGTTGACGGGAACATTGGATGGCGAAGCTACCACAAGCAAAGAATTTATGCTGACTCCTAATCTCCCTCGTTTTGTGCGTGTGGGTGATAAGACTTCTCTGGCAGCTTCTATCTCTAATATGACTGGTAAGCCGCAAGCCGGAACGGTCAGTCTGGTCCTTTTTGACCCGATGACAGAGAAGGTTATCAGTACACAAAAACAGAAATTCAGCCTTGCTGCCGGAAAGACAATGGGTGTGGACTTCCAGTTTATCGTTAGTGATAAATACGAAATAGTGGGATGCCGGATGATTGCCGACAGTGGTACTTTCAGCGATGGAGAACAACAGTTGCTTCCGGTTCTTAGCAATAAAGAGCATTTGGTGGAGACACTTCCAATGCCAGTGCGTGGAGAAGAAACCCGTACTTTCTCACTCGATCATCTGTTCAATCAACAAAGTAAAACAGCCACAGATCGTAAACTAACTGTTGAATTTACAGGAAACCCGGCTTGGTATGCCGTTCAGGCATTGCCTTCATTGAGTCTTCCGACAAGTAATAACGCTATTTCCTGGGCTACTGCCTACTATGCCAATACATTGGCTTCGTTTATCATGAACAGTCAGCCGAAGATCAAAGCGGTATTTGAAAGTTGGAAACTGCAAGGAGGTACGAAAGAAACGTTCTTGAGCAATCTGCAAAAGAATCAGGAAGTGAAGAATATCATTTTGTCCGAGTCTCCCTGGGTACTCGAAGCACAGACGGAAGAGCAACAGAAAGAGCGCATCGCCACCTTGTTTGATTTGAATAACATCCGTAGTAATAATATCGCAGCTTTGACTCGATTGCAGGAGTTACAGAACTCAAATGGGGCATGGTCCTGGTATAAAGGAATGAACGGGAGTCGATCTGTAACTACCTATATCGCCGAACTGAATGCCCGTCTGGCTATGCTGACAGGTGAGAAATTAAGCGGATCGGCTCTTTCCTTGCAACAGAAGGCTTTCGCTTACCTTCATCAATCAGCTTTGGACGAGTATAAGGAAATCCTGAAAGCACAGAAAGACGGTGTGAAGTTTACTGGCGTTTCGGGCAGTATTCTGCAATATTTGTATCTCATCGCTATTTCGGGAGAGCAGGTACCCGCAGCCAATAAAGCGGCTTATACCTATTATCTTTCTAAGGTAGGAGAATTGCTGACTTCTCCTTCGATGGATACAAAAGCGATTGCCGCCATTGTGCTTGATAAAGCCGGACGCAAGAAGGAAGCGCAGGAATTTGTCGCTTCTCTGAAAGAACATCTGACGAAGACAGATGAACAGGGAATGTTCTTTGCTTTCAACGAGAATCCATATACATGGGGCGGAATGCAGATGCAGGCTCATGTAGATGTGATGGAAGCGCTGGAACAGACAGGTGGAAATACCGATACAGTGGAAGAAATGAAACTTTGGTTGTTGAAGCAAAAGCAGACACAACAGTGGAATTCTCCGGTAGCTACTGCCGATGCGGTATTTGCATTGCTGATGAAGGGCGCTAATTTACTCGACAATCAGGGAGATGTACGGATTGTGATTGCTAATGAAGTGCTGGAAACTGTTAGTCCAAGTAAAACGACTGTTCCTGGATTGGGATATATCAAACGTTCTTTCACACAGAAGAATGTAGTGGACGCCCGTAAGATAGAAGTCGAAAAGAGAAATCCGGGTATTGCTTGGGGAGCTGTGTATGCAGAATTTGAATCTCCTGTCAGTGATGTGAAACAACAGGGCGGCGACCTGAATGTTGAGAAACAGTTGTATGTGGAGCGTACGATGAATAACGTGCCTCAATTACAGCCTATTACTGCCAAAACGGTTCTTCAGGTAGGTGATAAAGTCGTTTCCCGTTTGAGCATCCGCGTAGACCGTCCGATGGACTTTGTACAGTTGAAAGATCAGCGGGGCGCTTGTTTCGAACCGATCGGCAGTATCTCCGGTTATCGTTGGAACAACGGGCTTGGCTATTACGTAGACATCAAAGATGCATCGACTAATTTCTTCTTCGATCATTTAGGAAAGGGTGTATACGTGTTGGAATATAGTTACCGTGTCAGTCGTGCAGGAACTTACGAAACAGGTTTGGCAACTATGCAGTGTGCTTATGCACCGGAATACGCTTCGCATTCTGCTTCGATGACAATTATTATTAAATAGTTCCGGCAGGGGATTTTTATTCTCACCGACGAGCGAGGCGTTCCTCACCGATGAAGAGGGTGTTCCTCACCGAGGAAGGCATCCTTCGTCGGTGAGGAACTTTTTTCTTATAAACAGGGGCTTACAAGGACTGCTATTAAGTAAAGTCTTTTCCCAATCTGTGTTAATCTGTGTAATCTGTGGTGAAAAACTCATCTAAAACCCCTACATTTGTGCACCAAAATAAAAAATATCGCATGAAACGTAGTTTACTATCTATATTATCTTTACTTACTGTCGCTTTGGCAGCCGTTGCCCAACCTCGTATCTCTTCAAATAAAGAGACACATAACTTCGGACAAATTGAGTGGAAACGTCCGGTGACAGTGGAATATACCATCACTAACACGGGAAACCAGCCATTGGTACTGACCAACGTCACAACCTCTTGTGCCTGTGCCGTGGCCGACTGGACCAAAGAACCGATTGCTCCGGGAGGAAAAGGAGTCGTAAAAGCTTCTTTTGACGCAAAAGCGTTAGGACATTTTGAAAAGTCGATAGGAATATATAGCAATGCCAGTCCGAGCTTGGTCTATCTGAAGTTTACCGGTGAAGTAGTGCAGGAAATAAAAGATTATACAAAGCTACTTCCTTATACAATCGGAAATATTCGTTTAGATCGTGATGAGTTTGCTTTCCCCGATGTCTATCGCGGACAGCAGCCTTCATTGACCTTTGATATCGCCAATCTTTCGGATCGTCCTTACGAACCGGTATTGATGCATCTGCCTCCTTATCTGAAAATGGAAGCGGAACCCAAAGTCTTGTTGAAAGGCAAGAAAGGAACTATCAAACTGACGCTGGATGCCAGCCAGCTGCAGGACTTCGGACTGACACAGACCTCTGTCTACTTGTCCCGTTTCTCCGGTGATAAAGTGAGCGAAGATAATGAAATACCGGTTTCGGCCATTCTTCTTCCCGACTTCTCACGTATGACGGAAAAAGATTCTTTGAACGCTCCTGCCATGCACATTTCGGAAACGGATATTGATCTTAGTATCCCGTTGATCAAGAAGAATAAAGTCAGCCATGATATATTGATCGCTAATGCGGGAAAGACCCCGTTAGTTATCAGCAAGTTGCAGGTATTCAATTCATCGGTAGGAGTGAGCCTGAAGAAGACAGTCCTTCCTCCGGATGGAATGACGAAGCTCAAAGTAACTATTCGTAAGCGTGACGTAGGTAATAAGAAGCATCATTTACGTATCCTGATGATAACAAATGATCCGTTACGCCCGAAAGTCGAAATCAATATCAAACGCTAAATCTTATGATTATGGAACATCCTGAAAATAGTGAAGAATATAAGGGGCTTGTTGTCAATAAAGGCATTGAGCAACCCTCATCTGTGAATCCCTACTTAAAGCGGAAACCTAAGAAACGCCAACTTTCAGTAGCAGAGTTTGTAGAAGGTATCGTAAAAGGTGATGTCACTATATTGAGTCAGGCTGTGACATTGGTGGAAAGCGTAAAGCCTGAACATCAGGCTGTCTCACAGGAAATCATTGAGAAGTGTCTGCCATTTTCCGGTAATTCGATACGGATTGGTATCAGCGGCGTTCCCGGTGCGGGAAAGAGTACATCCATAGATGTATTCGGTCTGCACGTGCTCGAAAAGGGGGGTAAACTGGCGGTATTGGCCATCGACCCTAGCAGTGAGCGTAGTAAAGGCAGTATCTTGGGAGATAAAACCCGTATGGAGCAGCTTTCCGTACATCCCCAATCGTTTATCCGCCCTAGCCCGTCAGCCGGTTCTTTGGGAGGAGTGGCACGCAAAACACGTGAAACGATTATTCTTTGTGAGGCTGCCGGATTTGATAAAATTTTTGTGGAAACAGTAGGAGTGGGACAGAGCGAAACGGCTGTTCACTCGATGGTTGATTTTTCTTCCTGTTGATTCAGTTGTCCGGTACGGGCGATGAACTGCAAGGGATTAAGCGTGGTATTATGGAGATGGCGGATGGTATCGTTATCAATAAGGCCGATGGAGATAATCTGGAACGTGCCAAGTTGGCTGCCACTCAATTCCGTAATGCATTGCATCTGTTTCCTGCACCTGAATCCGGATGGATTCCCAAAGTATTGACTTACTCCGGTTTTTATAACCTGGGAGTAAAGGAGGTCTGGGATATGATTTACGAATACATTGACTTCGTAAAAGAAAACGGCTATTTTGAATATCGTCGCAACGAGCAAAGTAAATATTGGATGTATGAAAGCATCAATGAACAACTTCGTGACAGCTTTTATCATAATCCGAAGATTGAAACAATGCTCTTAGAAAAAGAACAGCAGGTATTGAAAGGCAACCTGACTTCGTTTATAGCTGCAAGAAGTCTGCTCGATACTTATTTTGAGGATTTGAAATGAGACTTTAAATGATAATAAGATTCTGATTCTTAAAGAATACATTTGGCATAAGCGGGTAGGAAACGTTCAGTCTTTCTACCCGCTTGTACTATTAATGAGGCTTTTCTGCTTTTTCAAGATCAGCTCTCGATTTACTTTGAGTCACAATATATACTCCCAGGAATACAAGTGCGATAGCAATCCCTTTCTCCCAGCCGAAACTTCCGATGCCCATCGCGATTGCCGCAATCGTAGCCACGATGGGTTGCATATAATTGTACATACTGACTACCGTAGGACTGAGCAGCCTCTGTGCAGTCATAATGCAGAGATACGCGAGGAAACTACCTCCTAATACGACATAAAGTACCTGTAGAATGGCGACAGTGGAAATAGAAGTCCATTGAATCGTAGAAATATCATAATAGGAGAACGGAATGTAACACATTGAAGCATATATGAACATCCATTTATTAATCGTTACTGCCGAATATCGTTGAGACAATCCCTTGAATACAGTCAGGTATATGGAAAAACTGATTTGCGCAACGAGACAAAGCAAGTCACCAATCAGGCTTCCATTTCCGTTGCTTCCTGCCTGGCTGCTCATAATGAGAATGAGCGCTCCCATAGCACCTATAAAAATTCCCAGTACTTTCTTATTGGTAATAGGTTCTTTCAAGTAAATGGCCGCTACAACCATTGTTACAATCGGTAGAGTGGTAGTTACGATAGAAGCATCAATAGGAGAAGTCATAGAAAGCCCGAAGATGAACACTCCTTGATTGAATACTAGCGCAAACAGTGAAGCAAAGAAGATTTTCAGCATATCTTGATGATTCACATGTTCCTGTTTGCAAAACATGGAAAGGATCCAGAAAGCGGCTGCTGCCCCCACCATGCGGAATGTAGTGACAGAAATTGGAGAAAACTCTTGAAGAGCCGACTTACCGATGGGAGACATTAATCCCCACATAACGTTTGCTGTAAGCGCAAACAAATGACCATACAGGTTCTTACTTTTGTCCATGTTGATACTATTTATTTTACCATATCTCTGATATCATTAACAATCAAATAGAGAAAACGGTTGCAAAGGTAGTCTTTTATCGTATGATTTGTTTATATTTGCCTTGATTAAACTTGAATATTATGGAACAACAAGCCAATTATATCCGTCGTATCGAGATACACGGACTATGGGAACGCTTTAATATAGGATGGGATTTGCGTCCCGATGTGAACATCCTCTCCGGCATCAACGGAGTGGGGAAAGACTACCATTCTGAACCGTTCGGTGGGATACCTCGAAGAACTTTCCGGTGAAATGAAAAGTGACGAGAAGAACGGTGTGCGTCTCTTTTTCGACAATCCCCAGGCAACCTATATTCCTTATGACGTCATCCGAAGCTACGACCGCCCCTGATTATGGGTGACTTCACGGCACGCATGGCCGACAAGAATGTGAAGTCCGAACTGGACTGGCAACTCTATCTCTTGCAACGCCGTTACCTCGATTATCAAGTCAACATTGGTAATAAGATGATTGAAATGCTTTCCAGCATTGATGAAGAAGAGCGTCGTAAAGCAGCTACATTATCTGTAGCCAAACGTCGTTTTCAGGATATGATTGACGAACTGTTCAGCTATACACGCAAAAAGATAGACAGGAAACGGAACGATATCGCTTTCTATCAGGATGGCGAACTATTATTCCTTTATAAACTGTCGTCCGGTGAAAAGCAAATGCTGGTTATCCTGCTGACCGTACTCGTGCAGGACAACAGCCATTGTGTATTGTTTATGGATGAGCCGGAAGCCTCCCTTCATATAGAATGGCAGCAGAAACTGATTGCTATGATACGTGAACTGAATCCGAATGTGCAGATTATCCTGACTACCCATTCGCCTGCCGTCATTATGGAAGGCTGGTTGGATGCCGTGACAGAAGTAAGTGATATATCTACCACCGTAGGGCACAAGCTCGACAAGGATTCTCCCAACTGTAATTTGTAATTCGTAACCTGTAATAGAACAAATGGCAACTTCACTACGAGATAATCTGACTTCTTCTTATTTCAATGCCGCCCATAAGCTTTATCCGAAGAAAGCCCGCCGACGTATCATCGCTTACGTAGAAAGCTATGACGACATCGCTTTCTGGCGCACATTGCTTGAAGAGTTTGAAGACGACGAACACTATTTCCAAGTGATGCTTCCTTCGGCCACCTCATTGGCAAAAGGAAAAAAGATGGTACTCATGAACACGCTGAATACAGCCGAGCTGGGCAGAAGTCTGATTGCCTGTGTGGATAGTGACTATGATTTCCTGTTGCAGGGAGCTACCAATACCTCCCGTAAAATCAACCGGAGCAGGTATATTTTTCAGACTTATACCTATGCTATTGAAAACTATCACTGCTTTGCCGAAAGTCTTCACGAAGTATGTGTGCAGGCTACGTTGAATGACCGTTCCATTTTAGATTTCAACTTCTACCTGAAGAAGTATTCTGAAATAGTATATCCGCTTTTCCTCTGGAACGTATGGTTTTATCGCCAACGGGATACTTACACTTTCCCCATGTACGATTTCCATACTTATACTTCTTTGCGCGAGATTAATCTCCGGCATCCGGAAAAGAGCTTGGAATCCCTTCAACAACGGGTTAATCAGAAGTTGGCAGAGTTGAAAAGGAAATTCCCCCATAACATCAATCAGGTGAATGGATTGCGGACTGAATTTAAAGAGCTGGGCTTGGTGCCGGAAACTACTTACTTGTATATGCAGGGACACCATGTGATGGATAATGTGGTAATGAAACTACTGATTCCGGTCTGCACCGTATTGCGCCGTGAACGGGAACAGGAAATCAAGCGGTTGGCCGAACACAATGAACAGTTCAGAAACGAACTGACTTGTTATCAGAACAGCCAGGTGAACGTAGAAATCATGCTCAAGAAGAATGTAGCCTACAAAAGACTCTTCCATTATGATTGGCTACGGCAGGATATCAGTGAATATTTGGAAGAAGGAAAGAATAAAGAAGAAAAGAAACAGAGATCATAAATAAAAGAAAAACTAAAAAAGAGAGAGACGATTGCTTATGAAAGAAGTAAAAGAAGTGGTTGATACAGTGAGTGTGGCATTAGCAAACGGGCAACCGGAAGAAGCAGGTAATGTAGTGATGCAAGAGGTGAATCATGCTTTGCTCTCGATGGGAGTGGATGAAGCTATGGCTGATAAGATTGATAACTTTATCATTTTATTGTTTATTATTGGAATAGCATTATTGGCTAATCTGATTTGCCGCAAGATTATTCTGCGTACCGTGGCTAAATTGGTGAGACAGACAAAAGCTACTTGGGATGATATTGTATTTAATGATAAAGTAATGGTGAACATCAGCAGGATGGTGGCGCCTATATTGATTTATATATCTATTCCTATTGCTTTTCCCGAACACGCAGACTCTGCTTTGCTTGATTTTCTTCGAAGACTTTGCATGATTTATATCCTTGCAGTCTTTCTTCGCTTCGTCAGTGCTTTGTTTACGGCTGTGTATCTGGTATATAGCGCGCGTGAACAATATAAAGACAAACCTTTGAAGGGGCTTTTGCAGACAGCGCAAGTCATTCTCTTCTTTATAGGAGCTATCATCATTATCAGTATTCTGATAAAGCAAAGTCCGGTGGTGTTGCTGACCGGATTGGGAGCTTCCGCTGCGGTTCTGATGTTGGTTTTCAAGGACAGTATCATGGGATTTGTCTCCGGCATCCAGCTTTCCGCCAATAATATGCTGAAGGTGGGCGATTGGATCACGATGCCGAAATACGGTGCGGACGGTACGGTGATAGAAGTAACATTGAATACCGTAAAAATACGTAACTTCGATAATACCATCACCACCATTCCTCCTTATCTATTGATTAGTGATTCTTTCCAAAACTGGCAGGGAATGCAGGAATCCGGCGGACGTCGTGTGAAACGTTCCATCAATATAGACATGACCAGTGTGCATTTCTGTACACCGGAGATGTTGGCAAAATACCGGAAGATACAACTGTTGAAAGACTATGTGGATGAAACGGAAAAGGTAGTGGAAGAATATAATAAGGAACATCATATCGACAACTCTGTGTTAGTGAATGGACGCCGGCAAACAAACTTGGGAGTTTTCCGGGCCTATCTGACTAATTATCTGAAGAGTCTGCCTACCGTCAACCAAGACCTGACCTGTATGGTACGTCAGCTTCAGCCTACTGAAACCGGTATCCCATTGGAACTTTATTTTTTTTCTGCCAATAAAGTATGGGTTGCCTACGAAGGCATACAGGCAGATGTTTTCGATCATGTGCTTGCCATTATTCCCGAATTCGACTTGCGTGTCTTCCAAAACCCGTCGGGGGCAGACCTGCATCGGATAGGGGTAAAGATAGAAAACTAATCAAACGATAAAACGCTTATAAATTGTAATTACTATGACTACACCGTTATCCAACCAGATTATCCGTGAAATCACTCCTTTGTCAGATAAGGATTGCTTTTACATTGCGGAACGTTATAAAACGGAATTCACTTATCCTATACACAACCACTCCGAGTTTGAATTGAACTTCACCGAAAAGGCTGCCGGAGTAAGGCGGATTGTAGGAGACTCTTCCGAAGTGATAGATGATTATGATTTGGTATTGATAACAGGAAAAGATTTGGAACACGTCTGGGAACAGAACGACTGCCATTCGAAAGAGATACGGGAGATTACGATTCAGTTTTCTTCCGATCTTTTCTTCAAGAGCTTTATCAATAAGAATCAGTTCGACTCTATCCGCCGGATGCTGGATAAAGCACAAAAAGGGCTTTGTTTCCCGATGTCTGCCATACTCAAAATATATCCGTTGCTGGATACGCTTGCTTCCGAGAAGCAAGGATTTTATGCGGTCATTAAGTTTATGACGATCCTGTATGAACTTTCTCTCTTTGAAGAAGAAGCGCGTACCTTGTCCAGTTCGTCTTTTGCCAAGATAGATATTCATTCGGACAGCCGGCGTGTGCAGAAAGTGCAGGAGTACATCAATACACATTATCAGGAAGAAATACGTCTGGGGCAGTTGGCTGATATGGTTGGGATGACGGATGTGTCATTCAGCCGCTTTTTCAAACTGCGTACAGGCAAGAATCTTTCTGATTATATCATTGATATTCGGCTGGGCTTTGCTTCCCGGTTGTTGGTAGATTCTACAATGTCTATTGCCGAGATTTGTTATGAGTGCGGTTTTAATAACCTTTCCAATTTCAACCGGATCTTCAAGAAGAAAAAGAGTTGTTCGCCCAAAGAGTTTCGTGAGAACTACCGGAAGAAAAAGAAACTGATTTAGTGTATTCATCCTTATGAACTAATTCGCCGAATACGGAGAATTAGGTTTCGATATGCATAAAATTAATCGTCTGACGGTTGTTATCTTTTCGTCTGACTACTGTTGAACTTTCGTCTGACAATTGTCAGACGAAAGTTCAACAGTAGTCAGACGATTAATTTTATGCATAATGAGAGATAAAAGAGTGAAGTTCCGGTCTTAAATTTGCTTATAAACAAGTTAAACTAATAGCGTAAGTGATTGATAATACGTTTGTAACATCTTGTCATCATCTTGCAACGACTCTTTCAATAGATTGTATTTATTTCGTCTTATAGTTGTAATGCTCACCCTCTATCTTTGCCGACGTAATTAAAACGTAGAGCAAAGTTAGATGAAAAAACTATTTCTTATCCGATTTTCAGTGGCGGCCTTCTTTTGCCTGTTGTGTGTACTTCCTGCATTGGCTGCCAATATCAAGATTAAAGGAGCTGTGAAAGACAAACTATCCAAGGAACCTTTGATAGGAGCTACGATACGTTTGCTCGGAACTCAAGCCGGAGCAGTGACCGATATGGAGGGCAATTTCGAATTGAACAGTATGGGCATTCTGGAAGGTATGTATGATATTGAGATTAAATATGTAGGCTACAAAACAGAAGTGCGCCATAAAGTGCGTGTGGAGAATGGAAAACAGGTGATACTGAATCTGGAGTTGGAAACCGATGCACAGGAACTTGCCGATGTGGTGGTTGTAGCTAAGAAGAATAGGGAAAATGAGAATATGCTGTTGCTCGAACAGCAAAAAGCAGTCATTGCCGTACAATCTGTTGGTGTCAGGGAGCTTTCCCGCAAGGGTGTTTCGGATGCAGAAGGTGCTGTGACGAAAGTTGCCGGAGTGTCTAAACAAGACGGAGTGAAAAATGTCTTTGTCCGTGGATTGGGAGACCGGTACAATGCAACTACTTTTAATGGATTTGCTCTTCCTTCCGAAGACCCGGAATATAAGAATATCTCTCTTGATTTCTTCGGTACGGACATTATTCAGTCCGTAGGCGTAAATAAAGCATTCAACGCGGGAGGCAGCAGCGATGTCGGAGGGGCAACCATTGATATCGTATCCAAAGAACTCATTGGTAGCGGTAATCTGGGATTCGGCATTTCCGGTGGCTTGAATACACAAACGGTAGCAGCCGATTTTCTGAAACAGGATGGAGTGAACTTCATGGGCTTTGCTAATCGCACCGAACCTGCCGATGAAAACTCATGGAACTTCAGAAATAAGTTAGACCCTTCCGCTCAACATTTGCAAATCAACCGGAGTTACAGTATTTCCGGAGGTAAACGATTCTATGTCGGAAAAGACAAAAATCCACTTTCTTTCTTCCTGACTGCCGGACATACGACGGACTATCAGTATACGGATGAAATCATACGTAATACAACTACCGGCGGTACGGTCTACAAAGATATGAATGGAAAGAAGTATGCGGAGAATATCAGTCAGCTGGCACTTGCCAATGTGGATTTCGATATGCAGAATCGTCATCACATCAGTTATAATTTGATGATGATTCATGCCAATACCCAGTCGGTGGGCGATTACAACGGTAAGAACTCGATTTTTAGTGACGACTATGAAAACCTCGGATTCACCCGTCGCCAACAAACGAATGATAATATGCTGATCGTTAATCAACTGATGACTAACTGGGGATTGACCAAATCATTAAGTCTCGATGCAGGTGCTTCCTATAATATGGTGAAAGGGTATGAACCGGATCGTCGTATCAATAACCTGACTAAAGCGGAAGACGGCTATACGTTGCTAAGGGGCAACTCACAACAGCGCTATTTCTCAACTTTAGATGAAGACGACTTGAATGTAAAAGCAGGCTTGGTCTATCGTCTGAAAGATAATATAGACGAAATTTCGAATATCCGTTTCGGATATACAGGCCGATTCGTAGATGATAACTTCAAAGCTACGGAGTATAACCTGACCGTAGGACATGTTTCTACCATCCCTTCTTTGGACGACTTCTCGCTTGACGATTATTATAATCAGGAAAACTTTGCTTCCGACTGGTTCAAGATACAAAAGAACTTAGATGAATATACCGTGAAAAAGAATATCCATTCCGCTTATGCCGAGGCTACCTACCAGTTTACTCCCCGTTGGATTGTGAATCTGGGAATGAAATACGACAAGGTAGATATTGAAGTGGATTACAATGTGAATCGTGGAGGTTCTAAAGGAAACAATACCATCCAAAAAGATTATTTCCTGCCCAGCTTGAATCTCAAATACAATCTGAATGATAAAAACTCGCTTCGTCTGGGAGCTAGTAAAACATATACGCTTCCGCAGGCAAAGGAAATATCTCCTTACCGTTATGTCGGCGTGAACTTCAACAGTCAGGGGAATCCCAATCTGAAACCTTCGGATCATTATAACCTTGATCTGAAGTGGGACTTTAATCCCACTCCGACCGAGTTGATTTCTCTCACAGCTTTCTATAAATTGATTAAGAATCCGATATCCCGCATCGAAGTGGCAAGCGCCGGAGGTTATCTTTCTTATGAGAATATAGCGGATAAGGCAACCGTGGCAGGAGTGGAGATAGAAATACGTAAGAATCTGTTTGTCCGTCCGGTGAGTAATGCTGCGCACGGAATGAATAAACTCTCTTTGGGATTGAATGGCTCTTATATCTACACGAATGCAAAAATGCCTCTGGCAACGGTTACCACCGGTTCGCAACTGGAAGGAGCCGCACCGTGGATTGTCAATTTCGACCTCTCGCATAACTTCACGAAAGGAGAACGCAGTTTTGTCAATACATTGGTACTTAATTATGTGAGTGATAAGATATATACCATTGGCACGCAGGGGTATCAGGATATGATGGAGCAGGGAGTACTGACACTGGATTTTGTGTCCCAAGCCAAACTGAACAAGCATCTTTCCCTTAACCTGAAAGCCCGCAACCTGCTGAATCCCTCTTATAAGTTAAGCCGCAAAGCGAACGAAAACGGGGAAAAGGTGATATTGAATGATTATAAGAAAGGAATAAATATCAGTCTGGGAGTGTCGTGCACATTTTAAACCGGATAATGAAATAAGATTATTAACTAATTATTAAAGCAAAATGAAAAGATTGTTTGTGAACTTTATGACGTTTGCCGTTATGGCAACAGCACTTACATTGACTGCATGTAGCAGTGATAGTGATGGAGACGGTGATGGTAACGGAGATGGTGGAAACAACGGTGGGACCGGTAGCTCTATTGTTGTGGGCGAAAATATCCTGTCCGGCACGCTGACCGGAGAACAGACACTGGAAGCTAAGGAATATATTCTGAACGGAACGGTAGTCATTGAAAATGGAGGCCGTCTGAATATCCCTGCCGGAACAACGATTAAGGCTCGCGAAGGTTTCAGCAGTTATCTGCTGGTAGCACAGGGCGGTAAACTTTATGCTGACGGTACAGCTGATAAACCGATTGTTTTCACTGCCAATTCAACAACCCCTACATCCGGCTATTGGGGAGGAATCATTATCAATGGTAAAGCTCCGATTTCCGGTTCGAACGCCAATAAGAGTGATACAGGTCTGACGGAAATCGACAACAACTATAAATACGGTGGTAATGTCGATAATGACAATTCCGGTTCACTGACTTATGTGAAAATCTGCTATGCCGGTGCCCGCTCTACTGCCGATATCGAGCACAACGGATTGACACTGAACGGTGTTGGAAACGCTACCAAGATTGAGAATATCTACATTCTTGAGAGCGCGGATGATGCCGTCGAATTCTTTGGCGGTACGGTGAATGTAACCAACTTGCTGGCTGTTAATCCGGATGATGATATGTTCGACTTTACACAAGGCTATTGCGGTACGCTGAAGAACTGCTATGGCGTTTGGGAAAGCGGTTATACCAGTACGGAAGCAGATCCGCGCGGCATTGAAGCAGATGGTAACTTGGATGGCATTTATCCGGATCATTTACGTCAGTCAGACTTTGCGGTTGAAAATATGACAATCGTAAATAATGCTGCCAATACAACGGATAATGCAGACCGCATGCAAGACGTGATTAAAATCCGTCGTGGAGCAAAAGCTACGATCACCAATGCCCTTGTCAAAGGTTCCGGCGGTACAATCGATTTGATTGATATGAATGACAGTAAAGGGGCAGGAAGTGCAGCTTCCAGCATCAGCATCACCTATACATTGAACTTTAAGAATAAGCTGAACGGTACATTGAATACATTTACCGAGCCGACTACGAATACTGGTGCAGATGCATCCCTGTTCACTTGGAGCGGATATAATTTCTCTTCCTTATAAATAAGATATAGAGTAGCAAAGTGTATCTTTTTTAATAGGAGGTATGGGAGAATTTGTAACAAACAGATTCTCCCATATTCTATTTATTTGTTTTCGTAATCTTCTTTTAGCTTTTTTATTTGCTCCTTTATGGTATCAGTGATTACCTTTTTCGTATATTTGTCAACCTATTATTTTACAACGATACAAAATATGCAAACAGACAACGAGCGATACAAAAAAATGGCTTCTCTTGCACAAATCGGATGGTGGGAAGTAGATTTAACGGCAGGATGTTATTTATGTTCCGATTATCTTTCTGATCTTTTGGGATTGGACGGCGACACCATCTCTACTTCGGATTTTCTAAACCTGATACGTGAAGATTATCGCAAGCAGATTGCTCAGGAGTTCCGGGCAAATTCTTCTATCCATAAGGACTTTTACGAACAAACTTTCCCGATTCATTCAAAATATGGTGAGGTTTGGCTGCATACCCGTCTGGCTTTTCGTGAGAAGGGTACGGGTGTTGATGGAGGTGATAAGTCCTTCGGAATAATCCAGCGCGTTGAGGCTCCCAAGGAGGAAGATCAAAGGGATGCATTAAGGCGTGTGAATGATTTGCTTTGTCGTCAGAATTTTGTTTCGCAATCGTTGCTTCGTTTCCTACGTGATGAGGCAGTAGAATCTTGTATCGCAGATATTTTAAGAGATATTCTGAATCTTTATAATGGAAAAGGTCGTGTTTATATTTTTGAATACGATGAAATTTATGCCCATCATAGTTGTATCTACGAAGTTGTTTCTGAAGGAGTATCGGCAGAGATAGACAATCTGCAGGACATGCCTGCCAGTGAGTCAAAATGGTGGAGTGAACAGATATTATCGGGCAAGCCGATTATTTTAAATACACTGGAGCAGTTATTAGAAGAGGCTCCTGATGAATATCAGATTCTTGTAGTTCAGGGAATCAAATCGTTAATGGTGACTCCTTTGATGACAGGCGACCGCGTTTGGGGATATATGGGGATTGATTTGGTTGAGACCTACCATGACTGGAGTAATGAAGATTTTCAATGGTTCTCCTCATTGGGAAATATTATAAATATCTGTATCGAGTTGCGTAAAACTAAGGACAAGGTAATCCGTGAACAGACTTTCCTAAATAATCTGTTTCATTTTATGCCGATGGGATATATACGTATGTCCATTATCCGTGACGAGAATAATAAACCTTGCGATTATCGGGTGACGGATGCGAATGAGGTCAGTTCAACCTTTTTCGGGCTTCCTTTGGAGTCGTATATTGGTTCTTTGGCATCTGAAAAGCATCCTGACTATCTCCAAAAACTTAATTTTCTGGAAGAGATACTGGATAGTAATTCTTATAGGGAGAAAGATGAATATTTTCCAAGAACGGAACGGTATACGCATTGGGTTATTTATTCTCCCGGAAAAGATGAAATAGTCGGTTTGTTCCTCGATTCTACAGGATCGGTACAAGCTAACCGGGCATTGGACCGTAGCGAGAAGCTCTTTCAGAACATATTTGCTAATATTCCGGCAGGAGTAGAGATCTACGATAAGGATGGCTATTTGATAGACCTGAATAATAAGGATTTGGAGATATTCGGTGTAGTGAATAAGTCGGATGTGATCGGAGTTAACTTCTTTGATAATCCGAATGTGCCGCAGAACATACGTGATCGTGTACGGAATGAAGATTTAGTAGATTTCAGACTTAATTATTCTTTTGAGCAAGCAGGAGGATATTATGAGACAAGCCGTTCTAATGTGATAGAACTATATTCGAAGGTTAGTAAACTATATGATAATGAGGGCAACTTCAGCGGATATATTTTAATAAGCATTGACAATACGGAGCGTATTGATGCAATGAACCGTATTCGTGATTTTGAGAATTTCTTCTTGATGATATCCGATTATGCAAAAGTAGGATATGCTAAATTGAATCTCTTGAACCGCAAAGGTTATGCTATAAAACAGTGGTATAAGAATTTAGGTGAGGAGGAAGATATTCCTTTGAGTGAGGTGGTAGCAGTTTATAGCCAAATGCATCCCGAAGACCGTAAGCGTTTCCTTGATTTTTATGATGGAGTCAGAGACGGAAAAAGGAGGCATTTCCAAGGGGAGATGCGTATTCGTCGTCCCGGAACGAAGAACGAATGGAATTGGGTCAGCAGTAATGTGATGGTCACCAATTATAAACCGGAAGAAAATGAAATAGAAATCATCGGTATCAATTATGACATTACAGAATTGAAGGAGACTGAAGCCGAATTGATTCAGGCACGTGATAAAGCAGAGATGATGGATCGTTTGAAAAGTGCTTTCCTTGCCAATATGAGTCATGAAATCCGTACGCCGCTGAATGCCATTGTCGGTTTCTCCGATTTGCTGGTAGAAACTGAAGAGCTGGCAGAACGTCAGGAGTATATTAAGATTGTACGTGAGAATAATGAACTTTTGTTGCAATTAATTTCAGATATACTCGATTTGTCAAAGATTGAAGCGGGTACATTTGAGTTTACTAACGGAGATGTAGATGTAAATCTGTTATGTGAGGATATTGTCCGCTCTATGGGGATGAAAGCGAAAGAAGAGGTGGAACTGGTGTTTGATGATCATCTTCCGGTTTGTCATGTCATTAGTGACCGTAACCGTATACATCAGGTGATCTCTAACTTTGTTAACAATGCAATGAAGTTTACCTCTGAAGGTAGTATTCATGTGGGATATAAACTAAAAGATGGCGAATTGGAATTCTATGTTGAAGATACAGGCATCGGTATTGAAAAAGAGCAGTTGCCACATATCTTTGAGCGTTTTGTGAAGCTTAATTCTTTTGTACACGGTACAGGATTGGGACTTTCTATCTGTCAGAGCATCGTTGAACAATTAGGTGGGCGGATTGGCGTTGATTCTGAAAAAGGAAAAGGATCAAGGTTTTGGTTTACTATTCCCGGAGTGATCGTGACGGAAGAGATGAACTGTGCCCGGTAGAGTGGTAATAAGGCAGGTGAATATCTTCCTTCCTCATTAATAAAAGCGGCTTTTATATAGAAGAAACGGTCTTGGTTTTGATGTCGATTGATACTGACATGAAACCAAGACCGTTTCTTTGGTGAAAAGGTGTAGTCCGTTTAAATTCCGAACGACAGTTTATCGATAGATTGATATACGATACTTGCAATACCCAGTCCGATGATACCCAATGTGCAAAGTGCTAGTCCCCATTTTGTGCAACGATCGCTGCGGAAAGTAGGAATCGGGTTGTCGGAAGGCGTGATATACATTGCTTTTACAATCAGCAGATAGTAGTACAATGAAATCACGGTATTAACCAGTGCAATGAATACCAGCAAGTGGAAACCTGCATCGAAAGCAGCCATGAAGATAAAAAACTTAGAGAAGAATCCGGCAAACGGAGGGATGCCTGCCAATGAGAACAGAGACAGAGTCATCAAGAGAGCGATTTTAGGATTCGTTTTATAAAGTCCTGCGTAATCTTCGAGCGTGAATTTCTGACTGCGTAATGCCACGATAGTGATAACGGCAAATACTCCGAGGTTGGCGGCAGCGTACACTAATACATAATATACCAATGCCGTCATGCCTTGTGCTGTGCCTCCGATAACGCCTAACATAATATATCCCGCCTGCGAAATACTGGAGAACGCCATCAGACGTTTCAGATTCTGCTGGCGGACAGCAAATATATTTGCAATAGTGATAGAAGCGATGGTTACCCAATAAAGTACTTCCTGCCAGTCATTAATCATTGGAGCGAATACTTTGATAAGGACAGCCAATAAAACAAATGCTGCCGATCCTTTTGATATAACACTCAAATAAGCGGTAACTGTACTCGGAGCGCCTTCGTAAACGTCTGCTGTCCATAAGTGGAACGGAACCAGTGACAACTTGAATGCCATTCCTGTGAAGAAGAATATAAATGCCATGATCTGTAACGGATTTCCGTCGATATGGGCAGGGAGGTCATCGAAATAAAGAGTCCCGGCAGAACCATAGATCATGGACAGACCAAACAACAGCAATGCACTGGAGAAAAGAGCTGTCAGAATGTATTTGGCACCTGCTTCGGCAGAGTTGTGACGGTATTTATCGAAGGCAATCAATGCTGCCATCGGAATAGAAGCTGTTTCAAGACCGATGAAGAACATCAGGAAATGTCCGGCGGAAATCATGAGATACATACCAAACAAGGTAGAGAGTGTAAGCACATAGAATTCTCCTTGTTTGAATGAAGTGTCTTCTCTTTTCATCCACTCGTGCGCCATCAGGAAAACAATCAGTGTACCGACATTCAGGATCGATTTAACAACTGTGTGCATCGGTACATAGTGATACATACCACCGAATGCATCGGTAGCAGTTCCCGGAATCAAGTTGATAGCCGTATGGATAGCCATCAGAATAACGGGCAACATAGTGTTCAGGCGTGCTTTCCCACTATTTTTGTGTGCATCCGGACTCATGAAGAGGTCAGCTAGAAATAGCAGCAGTAAGACAGCTATGAGCGACAGCTCTTCTCGCATATTTAGAAATTGTGAATAATCCATCTTGTTTATTTATGAATTAAGAATTATGATTTATGAGTTAGGGGATTAGTTGTGAGACAACCGGTAATACGCTTTCACCAATCATGTGGCTAACCCAGAAAGGAGCCATACCTAGTCCGGCAACGCAAACGATGAGGCAGATAACGGCTACACGTTCGTCCCAAGTTGCGTCGGTCAGTTCGAGGTGATGTTTGTTGGTGCAGGTTCCGTATAGAATCTTACCTACCAGGCGCAGGATGTAGACTGCGGTAATCACAATCGAAGAGCAGGCGATGATGGTCAGTGTGCGGTGAAATACGTCGTTGTTCTGGAAAGAGCCGACGAAGATGGTCATTTCAGCAATGAAACCGCTTAATCCCGGCAGACCGAGGTTGGCAAGACCGGCAATCACATAACATACACTAAGGAACGGCATAATTTTCATTAAACCGGCAAGTTCGCGAACGTCACGTGTGTGTGTACGTCCATATATCATACCGATCAGAGCAAAGAACAAGGCTGTCATTAATCCGTGGGAAAGCATCTGAAGAATGGCTCCTGTCGCAGCAGTCTGATTCAGCATCAGAATGGCGAAAAGTACCAGTCCGCAGTGAGATACGGATGAATAAGCATTGATATATTTCAAGTCGGTCTGTACGCAAGCGGAGAAGGCTCCGTAGACTACAGAGATACCTGTCAGTATCAGGAATATCCAGGAAAGTTCGTTGGCTGCTTCCGGCATCAGATACATGGCGATACGGAAACATCCGTAACCTCCCAGTTTCATCAATACTCCGGCATGAAGCATGGATACGGCAGTCGGGGCAGAAGCGTGACCGTCAGGACTCCATGTGTGGAACGGGAAAAGAGCACCCAGCACACCGAACCCGAGGAAGGTAAGCGGGAACCAGATACATTGCTGTGCAAAAGGTATGTTGTGCAACTGTGCAATTTCGAGAAGGTTCATGGTGGTTGCTCCCGAACCGAAATAGATTCCGAGAATACCGATCAGCAGGAAAGCGGAACCGCCCATCAGCATAAGGGTCAGTTTCATGGCTGCATATTCTTTACGTCCTGATCCCCATACACCAATCAGCAGGTACATCGGTATCAACGCAATTTCATAGAACATGAACATGGTGAACAAATCGACGGATATAAAGAATCCGAATACTCCCATAGACAACAGGGTGAACCAGAGGAAATATTCTTTCGTCAGCGGTTGCAGGCGCCAGGAAGCGAATGTACCGGTGAATACGATGACAGCAGACAATAACAACATGGCTACCGAAATTCCGTCAACGCCTACCGAGTAGGAGATGTGAAGCGGTGCATACCAGAGTGTATCTGCACGGATAGCATTTCTGCCGTATTTCCGGCGCTACGCTCTCCCAGATACAGGAATGTAAGTACGACGGAGGCAATCAGAAGTGCCGATGCGCCAGTAACCATAACCCCCCGGATGGCTTTGATTCCTCGTGCTGCCCAAAGTCCGGCCAGCATCAATAAGGGGATAAGTACGAATATGGATAAGAAATTCATCTTTATGATTTACTATTTAAAGATTTACTATTTACTATTTAGAGAATCAGCAGTAGGATAAGTGCCAATGCACCGCAAAGGAACACATACGCATATTGTTGTACCTGACCGCTCTGCAAACCACGAATCTCGTCGCTTGTTGTATTGGTGGCCCATGCCAGGAAGTCAAAGAATCCATCCACTACATGACGGTCGAACCATGCGATAGGAGTAGAGATGCAGCGGAAGATAATCTTATGCGTAATAAACTGGTAGATATCATCAATATAGAAGCGATTATAGGCTGCCTTGTGCAGACCTTTGAATCGTTTTGCCAACGAATCAGCAACAGGCTGTTTGGCATTCTTGTACATCCATGTAGCGATTGCAATCGAAATAATCGCAATAACAACGCTCGTAATAGCTACTGACGGATCGAGATGGATAGAATAAGATTCACCATTCGAACTGATGAAGTGTCCGAAAGGAATAAATCCTGCTCCACAAGTTACAACTGCCAGAAACATCAGCGGAAAAGTCATAGCCAACGGACTCTCATGTGGGCGGCAAGGTGCCGCTTCCAAGTTTCCGTGCGGCGTGTTATGTTCCGAATGGGAACCTGCCCGGGGCGGCTCGCTCCCCCAAAAAATACCGTAGTAAAGGCGGAACATATAGAAAGCTGTCATTGCAGCGATGACTGTCATCACCCATCCCATTACAGGGCTGTATTGGAAACAAGCAGCCAGAATTTCATCCTTCGAGAAGAAGCCCGAGAACGGAGGAATACCGGCAATAGCCAGACAAGCAATCAGGAATGTCCAGTGAGTGATCGGCATATATTTGCGTAAACCTCCCATAGCGGACATTTCATTAGAATGTACGGCATGGATAATGCTACCTGCACCGAGGAAGAGTAATGCCTTAAACATGGCGTGTGTGAAGAGGTGGAACATGGAAGCCATGTAGCCCAAACCTCCTTCGTGCGGATTCATGGAAGTACAAACACCCAGAGCTACCATCATGAAGCCAATCTGTGAAATGGTAGAGAAAGCCAGTACACGTTTGATGTCTGATTGTACGCAAGCCACACTTGCCGCGTAGAATGCTGTAAATGCACCTACCCAAGCAACCATGTGCAGCGTATTCGGTGCGTATGTAATGAAAAGTGGGAACATACGTGCCACCAGATATACACCGGCAACTACCATGGTAGCCGCATGAATCAATGCGCTGACCGGAGTAGGACCTTCCATTGCATCCGGCAACCAGATATGCAACGGGAACATGGCACTTCTTTCCGGCGCCACCGACAAACATCAGTCCCAGAGCCAACGGAAGCATAGAAGCTCCACCGCTTATCAAGGATACTGTATCCGGAGTGAAGCCGAATGTACCACCGTAATATCCGTAAATCAGGATACCGATCAGGAAGCCCAAGTCAGCAAAGCGAGTAACAATAAACGCTTTCTTGGAAGCAGCAATGGCAGCCGGTTTTGTATAATAAAAACCGATTAGCAGGTAAGAACTTACCCCCACCAGCTCCCAAAAAAGGTACATCTGGAAGATGTTGGTTGCAACGACCAATCCCAGCATAGACATGGTAAACAGGGATAGGAAAGCGTAATAGCGTTGAAAACCGACTTCTCCTTTCATGTAACCGAAAGAGTAGATATGTACCATCAGTGACACTGTAGAGATGACGATCAACATCATTACCGATATAGGATCGAGCAAGATGCCCAAATCGAAGTGTAAAGTCTCTGTAAAAGGAAGCCACGTGAAGTTGTAAGGCATCAGTGTGGCGAATGTTCCGTCTTCCAGTCGTGGAGCGGAGAAATATTGGATAGCTGTAACGTAGGATAGTACTGCTACTGCTCCCAGTATCAGCGTACCGATAGCACCCGCTGTCCGGTGGGACATCCATTTACCTCCGATTCCCAATATGAGAAAGGAGAAGAAGGGAAGAAGGAGTATTAGAATTGTTAGTTCCATACAGTTTTATTTAATTACTTGAGTTATTATTATTAATTTTTGGTCTTATAGCTGATAATCACTATACTCGGACCTTCTGTTTGGTTTCCCGGTGTGAAACTAGTTGTTCCTCGGTGAGAAACACTTTGTTTCTCGGTGTGAAACGAAGTGTTTCAAGGGATGAAACACCTTGTTCCTGGGAATGAAACAAATCACCACTTCAACTCGTCCAGGTTGCGCACCTGAATGCTTCGAAGATTACGATAAATGTTAATCATGATGGCGATAGCTATTGCAGTTTCCGCAGCCGAGATGGCGATGGAAAAGAGTGCAAAGAAATAGCCTTCCATGCCTCCCCCGGAAAAGAGAAAACGGTTGAACACGGCGAAGTTGATGTCCGTGGCGTTCAGCATTAACTCTACAGAAATCAGGATAGCCAGTGTATTTCGGCGGGTAAAGAATCCATAGATTCCTGCAAACATCATGATGGTAGAAACTACCAGGTAATATTCCATGTGTATCATATTCGAACTCTATTTTGATAGTTAATACTTAAAATTCCTATCTCTTACGTGCAATCATGATGCCACCGATGATACACGCCAGCAATAATATGCTGACAGCTTCGAAAGGCAATACATAACCGTATTTGTCACTACTTAATAAAGCGTTCCCGATAGCATGAATGCTAATTTCTTGCGGGGCCAAATTAGCTGTCTGCATGAAATCGTGCTTCAGTGTGATAAACAGGATAATGGCCAAACCGGCAATCATAGTGAAGAGTCCGGCTAAGACTTTACTTCGTTTTGCTTTCTCGGCCCGGCGCGATCACCTTCTCCACTGGTCAGCAGGATGGAGAATACATAAAGGACGACGATACCACCGGCATAAACCATAATCTGGACAGACCCCAGAAAGGTGTAACCCAGCAAAAAATAGATGCCGGCCGTGCCGAAGAGCACGAAGAGCAGGTAGGTGGCCGAGCGTACGATACGTTGGGTAGTCACCGTCATGATGGACATAGCAATAATAAATGCTGCCAAAAAGTAGAATACTACTGTTTCAAGTGTTGATCCCATATCTAAACTTCTTTTTTCTTTTCTATTACTTTACTACCGTCGTGGTTCAACTTCAGGACAAGTTTCGTCCGGTCAAAGACGGCATGTTCGAAGTTCTGGTCGAACGTGATGGCATCATGCGGACAAGCGTTGACACACAGCTGGCAGAACATACAGGCACCCAAATCATATTCATAGGTTGCCAGAATTTTCTTCTTCTTTCCATCTTCTGTTTCGACGGTTTCGCTGGTCACTTTGATTGTATCGTTCGGACAGGCCATTTGACACAATCCGCAAGCTACACAGCGATGTTCATTATTCTCATTGTGGGGCATATTCAGCGTACCACGAAAACGGTCGAACATTTTCAGCTCTTTCCGGTTTTCGGGATATTGCTCGGTCACTTTCTTACGGAAGTATACCTTGATGCTGGTTTTCATACCCGTTGCCAGTGTACTGATGCCATGCACCAGACCACCTAAGTACGTATATTTTTTATCTTTATATTCCATAATTTTCATTTATCAAAAGTGGAAGCCGAAAGCTACGCAGCATGCCATTAATAATAGATTTACCATAGAAATTGGAACCAGGTATTTCCATTCCAGATTCAAGATCTGGTCGATACGCAAGCGTGGGAAAGTCCATTTGATCCACATCAGAAGGAATACCACAAAGAATGCTTTGGCGAAGAACCAGATAAAGCCCGGAATATAATCCATTACAGTGTTAAATCCATCCAAACCAACAATGTGCAGCGGCATCCATCCTCCCAGGAAGATGGTGGCGGCAACACTGGCTACGATAAACAGATTCAAGTATTCTGCCAGATAGAAGAAACCGAAACCCATACCGGAGTATTCAGTATGATATCCGGCCGTCAGCTCACTTTCCGCTTCGGGAAGGTCGAACGGGCCACGGTTACATTCTGCATTTCCGGCAATCAGATAGATGATGAAAGCGATGACCGCAGGAATATGTCCCTTGAAGATGAACCAACCATCAGCTTGTCCTTCTACGATTTCAGAAAATTGCATGGTTCCCGTCAGCACTACCATTGTCATGATACTCATACCAACCGAAAGTTCATAACTGATAATCTGTGCACCGCTTCGCATGGCACCGATCAAAGAGAATTTGTTGTTACTACCCCAACCGGCCAGCAAGATACCGACAACTCCAATGCTGGAAGCTGCCAACAGGAAGAATACGCCCACATTAAAATTCAGAATTTCCGCTCCTTTATTAAAAGGAATACAAGCGAAAGTGAGGAACGAGGCGATAATCACCATGAATGGAGCCAGATTGTAAAGGAAATGGTCGGCACCCTTCGGCATGAAGATTTCTTTGGTCAGCATTTTGAGCACGTCGCAGACCACTTGGATAGAACCCCATTTACCAACACGGTTCGGTCCAAGACGACACTGGAAGAAACCACAGACCTTACGCTCCATGTAGATCAATATGATAGCCAGGATGGCATACAGTGCTACGAGGCACACGCCGACAGCTACACATTCTATAAAGATGGCCCATCCCTCCGGCATAACGGAGAGCAGCAGCTCATGTATCCAGTTTGTTACTATACTAAAGTCGAACATATATTTTTAATAATTAAGTATTATCTGTCAATATCCGGAACGACATAATCTATTGTTCCGCCAATAGCAATTAAGTCTGCAATCTTTGTTCCCCGGCAAATCGTGTCGATTGCAGCAACAAGTGGCAATCCCGTAGCACGATAGTGCAGGCGATAAGGCGTTTTGTCACCCTGACTTTCCAGGAAGACACCAAATTCACCACGACTTCCTTCTACTGCTGCATAGTAACTGCCTTCCGGAACACGGATGATAGGTTTCATCTTCTCCTGATAAGGTCCCTCGGGAATATTGTCTATTAATTGCTCAATGATGTTCAGACTTTCCATGATCTCATCCATACGCACCAGGTAACGGGCAAAGCAGTCACCTTCCGTATAAACGATTTCTTTGAAATCGACTTTGTCATATACACCGTATGGCATTCGTTTACGTACGTCACACGCCCATCGATGCATCCCTGTACCTCCGGTACAACCGAAAGAGATGGCATCTTCACGGCTTAACACACCGACGCCTTTCATACGGCTCTGTGCGATGATGTTACCCGTGAATATATCGTGATATTCGTGGATAATTCCTCTCATATATGGAATGAACTCTTTTACTCGTTTGACGAAGTTAGGATGAAGATCAGCCTGTACACCGCCAATCGTATTGTAGTTCATAATCAGACGTCCGCCGCAAGTTTCTTCAAAGATATCGAGAATTTTCTCGCGGTCACGGAATCCATAAAAGAATGCTGTCAACGCTCCTAAGTCCATAGCAAGACAAGAGTAGAACAGCAAGTGAGAATCGATACGTTGCAACTCGTCCATTATGGTACGGATGTACTGTACGCGTTCACTGACCTCAATGCCCATGGCTTTTTCAATGCACATACACAATGCATGGCGGTTCTGATGCGCGCCCAAATAGTCCAGACGGTCTGTCAAAGCCAATGTTTGAGGGTAAGTGAGGCTTTCATTCATTTTCTCGATGCCTCGGTGGATATACCCGCAGTTCGCATCAATCTTACGAATAATTTCACCTTCCAGAGAAACACGGAAGCGCATTACACCATGGGTAGCAGGGTGTTGCGGACCGATGTTGACTACATATTCTTCTTCGCCGAACAGTTTCGTCTCTTTGTTCTTGATGGTTCCGTCCGGGTTCAGTTCTATTTCTTGAGTCGTATCAAACGTCTTTTCATTGGTCATGCACAGTGGGTTATCCTTTTCCGGATCGTTATCTTTACGCATCGGATAACCGATCCAATCGTTGCGCAGGTAGAGCCGGCGCATATCAGGATGACCGACAAAGGTGATGCCATAAAAATCAAAAACTTCACGTTCGTAGAAGTCGGCTATTTTCCATATATCGCTGACTGACGGAATTTCCGGTAGCTCGCGGTTGGTTGTCGCTGTTTTTAGTGCTATCCGTTCGCCTGTAATGGTAGATTCCAGATGGTAGACTACGCCTAAGCCGCGGAGTTTCTTCCGGAGCGTCTTTCTCATCGGCTACTCCCCAGTCCATACCGGTGAGGCTTTCGAGAAAGTCCATCTGTTTTTCATTTCGCAAGCGCAGCATCTCGTCGTGTAACGCTGCAGGAGCTATAAATTGTATTTCTTGCATAAATCAAATTAAATTAAGAATGAAAAATTAAGAATGAAAAATCTGCCGGGATGTTGCATGCGAATTCTTCATTCATCATTCATCATTCTTCATTTCTTAAATAATCCGGTTTCTTCTCTTTTCTGTTTACTCCACCAAAGAACTTTTCTATTTTCACTTTGCGTTGCAATTGCATCATGCCATAATAGAATGCTTCAGGACGTGGCGGGCATCCGGGAATATATACATCTACCGGAAGAATCTTGTCCACCCCGTTTACTACGTGATAGGACTTCTTGAAAGGACCTCCGCTGACAGCGCATCCGCCTACGGCAACCACATACTTCGGATCGGGCATCTGGTCGTAAAGTCGTTTCAGTACCGGAGCCATTTTATTGGTGATTGTTCCGCATACCATAATCATATCAGCCTGACGCGGGCTGGCACGTGCTACCTCAAACCCAAAGCGGGCCATGTCATAACGCGCGGCACCCAGTGCCATGAATTCGATACCACAACAACTGGTTGCAAAGGTAAGCGGCCACAGTGAATTGCTGCGCCCCCAGTTGATAAAGTCGTCAAGTACTCCGAGGGCAACATTGGCTCCTCCGGCATTAAGTTCTTTGACCAACTTTTCCAATGATTCATTGTCGATAAACTCATCATACGGAATTGATTTTATTTTCGGTTTTTTGGTTATTTCCATTCCAAAGCTCCTTTCCTCCAGGCATAAGCAAGACCCAGAACTAAAATGATAAAGAAGAAGAGAACACTAATAAGTCCCTGAGGTCCCATGTCATGCATAACTACTGCCCAAGGGAACAGAAAAGCTGTTTCCACGTCGAACATCAGGAACAGGATGGCAAACAGGTAGTAACCTACACGGAACTGCATCCATGATTTACCACGCGTTGGTATACCACATTCATAAGCTTCAAACTTTTGTACATTGTACGAACGTGGTGAAATAGCTCGTGAAAGGGCTATTACTACACCGACAAAAGCGAGCGCTGTCAGTAAAACAACAACTAAAAATGTAAAATTCATAATTCAATAGCTGTTTAGATTGAATATTATATAGAAATAAGCAATTAGTCTATTCGCCCTATGGAGAATAAAACCAACTGTAATAAATGACGAGCAAAAGAGTCTACTGTACTGTAGGCTAAATGACAATCTTTCTCAACCCATATATATAATAGGAGATAGGATCGTAATAGTATGTAGGAGAATGGGATGAGACAGGGTAAGGTGGACTTTGATGTTTGTAATGGTCACAGAAATAAGCGATTAACAAAAACATGCTTTTATCTGTCGGAACATGTGCGACGTCTGTATGACTCATATCACAGGTTTGAGTCGTATAAAGATTATAAAGACGTTCCAAAGCATCCTGAATCGGACGATCTTGTGATACATAGCATTTCTCCTGCCGATAAGTCGGGGAGGAAACTTTGCACATATCTTCCATTGCTCCGTTAGTTGCGCAATGGATGAGCAAAGCCAACACTAAAAGTAGTCCGAATTTTAAGCTTTGTTTCATCTTTCTCCTTTAACGGCTGCAAATATAGAACTAATATTTATACTTTTTGCAAAGTCCGTATGGCAAAAAAGCTTTTTTTAACTCCATATCTTTTAGATTCATTTTTTAGTCAGCATGGTTTCACAAATATCATTTAGAATGGGGTAATTTCTCCATCTTCATTTGTTAAAAGATGCAATAAAAAGAATGATTTACGCTCTTTTTTGCGAATTACACAAAGAAAATACATTTTTTTGCAGATTAAGAAAGAATACATGATTATGAAACGCACACTTTGGTTTATATTTTTCCTTCTAAACTCCTTGTTTTACCTCTATGCAGATAGTGAGAATGATTCTTTGTTGAAGGTGTTAGACAAAGTGATTTCTGAACGTTTGATATATACCCAGAAAAAAGAAGCTACCATAAAAGAATTAAAGAAAAAGAAGGTTGGCCTTAATTCGTTGGAGGATATATATAATTTAAATAAAGAGATTATCCATCAATATGAGACTTTTGTCTGTGACTCGGCAGAACAATACATTCATGAAAATATTGATATAGCAAAAACGATCGGTAATAAAGAATATCTTTTGGAAGAGCAGCTCCGGTTGGCTTTTGTCTATTCCTTATCCGGTTTGTTTATTCAAGCAAATGATATTTTTAAGTCGATAAAATGTGCGGATTTACCCGATCATTTGAAAGCTTTGTATTGCTGGAATCGTATACGTTATTATGAAAATCTCATTAAATACACGGACGATGTACGGTTTTCAAACGAGTATATATCGGAAAAAGAGGCTTATCGGGATACTGTGATGAGCATCTTATTTGACCAGTCGGATGAATATAGAAAAGAAAAAGCTGTGAAGCTTCAAGATAAGGGAAGTACCAAAGAGGCTCTTCTGATTTTGACAGAGATATATGATAAACAAGAGCCGGCATCTCATGGATATGCTATGATGGCTATGGGGCTTGCCAGGGCTTATCGGTTGATTGGGAATTATGCATTGGAAGAAAAGTTTCTAATGCTGGCTGCTATGACAGATACAAAACTGGCTGTCAAAGAGAATGAGGCATTATTGACATTGGCAGTTAATTTATATCATAAAGGAGATATAGACAGGGCTTATAATTATATTAAAGTAGCGTTGGATGATGCCATCTTTTATAATTCTCGTTTTAAGAATACAGTAATTGCCCGCATCCATCCGATTATTGAAAATACATACTTGATCCGGTTGGAAAAACAAAAGCAGAACCTCCGTTTCTATATATTTCTGACTAGCTTGTTTGTGGTAGCTCTTGCTATCACCCTGTATTTTACATATAAACAAACAAAAATTGTATCCCGGGCTAAACGGCATCTTAAAGCTATGAATGAGGAACTGGTCGGGCTGAATAAGAATCTCGACGAAGCTAATCTGATTAAGGAAAAATATGTGGGGTATTTTATGAATCAATGTGCCGTTTATATTAATAAACTCGATGAGTACAGGAAGAATGTGAACAGGAAAATCAAGACCGGACAGATTGATGATTTATATAAGTCATCCTCCCGACCTTTTGAAAAGGAACTTGAAGAACTATATCATAACTTTGATAAAGCGTTCCTTAAATTGTATCCTAACTTTGTGGAAAAGTTCAATTCTTTGTTGAAACCGGAGGAACGTTATAAACTGGAAAAGGACCAACTGAATACAGAATTACGCATATTTGCATTGATACGGTTAGGAATTACCGATGTTGGACAGATCGCTGTATTTTTGCATTATTCTGTGCAGACAATCTATAATTATAAGAGTAAAGTGAAGAGAATGTCCACTCTTGATAGTAATATCTTTGAGGAGGAGGTAAAAAAGCTTGGTTCTTTGTCTCAAAAATGATTCTATCCGGTTTACCAAAACTAAAAAATGATCTTGTTATAAACTGTTGATTATTAAATGTATATATAATAATTGATCTATAAAACGTTTACTTTCCCGCCTACTTCCACTAAGAAGTAGGCTTTTTTCATCTCTATATTTGCATCACAAGATTTTTGATAACTGAATACTAATCTAAAGAAACACAACTATGGATTTTTCAGAATTGTATCTTATTTATTATCCCAAACTAGTTCGGTTTGCAAAAGAATTTGTGATGTCGGAAGAGGATGCTGAGAACATAACGCAAGATGTGTTTACAGACTTATGGGAAAAGAGAGAGTCAATGAATCATATTGAGAATATGAATGCTTATCTTTTCAGACTTGTGAGAAACAAATGTTTGGATTATTTAAAGCATAAAGTATTCGAGCAAAAGTATGTCGAGAATGTGAAGGCTTCTTTTGAGATTGAGTTGAATCTGAAATTGCAATCTTTAGATCGTTTTGATGTATATGATATATCAGAAAGAAATCAGATGGAGAAACTGATACGGGATGCTATCAATAGTTTGCCTAAAAGATGCCGTGACATATTTTTGTTAAGTCGCATGGAAGGATTGAAGTATAGGGAAATATCCGAACGTTTAGGCATTTCGGTAAATACAGTGGAATGTCAGATGGGAATAGCACTAAAAAAGTTGAGAGCAAAACTCAATGTAACATTGGCTGCATAACTTTTTAATGATTTTATCGGTATTTTTTAGGGGTATTTATTGAGATAATCGTTCTTTGATAAAAAAGGACTGTGTATATGGAGAATTGTCTGAATAAATATTTTGCGGATGAATTTACTTCTGATGAAAAAACAGAGTTTCTCATAGAAGTGGAAAACAACGAAAGGCTGAAGGAAGAATTTATAGAAAATCAGACTTTGCTGGCACTCGTTGATTGGATATCTCCGGAATATGAAAATAATAAAGAAGTTGTCCAACATAAATTATATGAATTTATGTGTAGAATGGAGCAACACAAAGATAAATAGGTTTAGGATACCATGAATAAAATTTATATCATATTACTGACTGTTTTCTTTTATGCAAATGTTTATTCTCAACAAGCTTATTTTGTTGATGGGTATCATGGCGGGATATATGGCCATTATCCGGTAAAGTGGAAAACTCAATTTCTTGTGGATCAGCTGGCTATGCATCCGGATTGGCGGATTTGTATGGAGATAGAGCCTGAAACATGGGATACAGTCAGAGTACAGACTCCGGAGGCTTATTTGCGTTTTAAAGAGATGGCTACTAGTAATCAGGTAGAGTTTACGAATCCTACTTATGCTCAGCCTTATTGTTATAATATATCGGGCGAAAGCATTATACGTCAGTTTCAATATGGTATTGCTAAAATAAACAAACATTTTCCGGGGGTCGATTTTGTAACCTATTCGGTAGAAGAACCTTGCTTCACAAGTTGCTTGCCACAAATCCTTAAACAATTCGGCTTTAAATATGCTGTATTAAAATGTCCCAATACCTGTTGGGGAGGGTATACTGCTGCTTATGGCGGAGAATTGATTAATTGGGTGGGACCGGACGGGACTGCAATCTTGACCGTTCCCAGATATGCTTGTGAAAAACTAGAGCCGGGATCAACTTGGCAGACAACTGCTTGGGGAAATTCGGATGCTTATTTAAAAGATTGCCGTAACGCAGGTATCAAACACCCCGTTGGTATGTGTTTTCAGGATGCGGGATGGAAAAACGCCCATGGCTGGGAAGTGGAAAAAACACAAAAAATAACTCTATATATATGACATGGAGAGATTACATTGAAAATGTCTCCATCGGAAAAACGGATGATAACTGGTATTTTTCACAGGAAGATATACATGTGAATCTTATGTGGGGAAGTCAGGTTTTGCAAAAAATAGCGCAAGAAGTACGTGTTTCAGAAAATAGAATTGTCATGGCAGAGAAAATGTCTGTAATGGCTTATCTGGAAAATAAATATATTTGTCGACAAGCAGATATGGATGAGGCTTGGCGTACACTGATGTTGGCACAACATCATGATTCATGGATTGTGCCTTATAATGGACTGAATAGAAAAGGAACATGGGCTGATCAGATTAAGCGATGGACAGACAGTACCAATCATCTTGCAGATGGAATTATTGAGGCATCTATGCAGAGCTTTAATGAAAAGTTTATTCCGCAAAATAATGCTCAACAGCAATATATACGTGTTTTTAATACATTAGGAATGAGAAGAAAGGAAGTCGTAAATGTTCTTCTGCCTACGGAATCTGAAAATGCGGATTTAAGTGTTTATGACTGGAAAGGTAAAGATATAGGTTGTTTGGTAGAAAATGAAGGTAAAGAGATAAGATTATTTTTTGAGGCAGAGATTCCTCCCTTTGGTTATTCCACGTATTGTATAAAAAAGAAAGAAGCCGGTAAGAAAGAGGCTTCGGAGAGTAGATTCGTTTTGGAAGGTAATAAGGTGAATAAACAGGAATACGTGGTTGAAAATGATATGTATAAAATTGTTTTTGACTTATCAAAGGGAGGAACCATAAAAAGCCTGATAGCTAAAAAAGAAGGGAATAAGGATTTTGCAGGTAAAACGGAGAAATATGCTTTAGGGGAGCTACGAGGCTTTTTTTATGAAGAAGGTAAATTTCGTTCTTCTATAGAGACTCCGGCCAAGCTGACAGTAGTAAGGGATAATGTATATGAGCAAAAAATTAAGATAGAGGGTGAGATTGCTTCCCATCCGTTTACACAAGTAATCACTCTCACTAAAGGAACGAGACGGATCGATTTTGATTTGACGGTTGACTGGAAAAAGAATGTAGGTATTGGTGAATATAAAGAGGAACGTTGGCGTGATAATCGTCGGGCTTATTGTGACGATCGGTTTAAACTAAGTGTATTATTCCCGACTGATTTACATGCTCCCCGTATCTATAAAAATGCACCGTTTGACGTATGCGAAAGCAAACTGACTGATACTTTCTTTGGTTCTTGGGATCAAATCAAACATAATATTATACTTCATTGGGTTGACTTGGCTGAACAGGAAGGCGACTATGCTTTGGCTTTATTATCAGACCATACTACTTCTTATTCTTATGGAGAGGACTATCCGCTAGGACTGACTGCTCAATATTCGGGTGGAGGACTTTGGGGACCTGATTATAAAATAACACACCCTTTGAGGATGAAGTATGCAATTATACCTCATCGTGGCAAATGGGACAAAGCATCAATCGCAGATGATAGCGATTGTTGGAATGAACCATTGCTGTATTCTTGCTATCCAATGGCAAAACCGGAATCGAAATCATTTATTGATTTACAGAATACTGGTTATCAAGTGAGTGCTCTTCAAATGAAAGATGGAAAGGTACTATTGCGCCTGTTCAATTCTGAAGGAGACGAAAGATTACAAAAGGTTACCATTGACATGCCATTATCCGGAGTGGAGGAAGTTGATTTGAATGGACAATGTATCGAAAGAAAGAAGATAAAAACACGTGCAGGTAAATCGGAAATGACGATTTCAATGCCTCGTTTTGGTATTAAGACTTTCGTTCTTAGTTTGACTTAAAATAATTAGATTATTGTTATGTATAAAGCGACTGCTAATCTTTTAATTGTTTGCTTTTTGTGTTGGATGACGGGTTGCTCATCAACCCATACCGCATCGGAAGATTTGGTTCCGACTGATTATGTAAACCCGTTTATTGGTGCCAGTACTAGTGTAGGGGCTGCCGGTGTTTATCACGGATTAGGTAAAACTTTTCCCGGAGCTACGACTCCGTATGGTATGGTACAGGTTAGTCCTAATACAATAACGGGAGGTGATAACGGTTCCGGATACAGTGATGAACATAAGACAATCGAAGGATTTGCTTTTACCCAGATGAGTGGTGTGGGATGGTTTGGTGATTTGGGCAATTTTCTTGTGATGCCTACAACTGGTGAATTATATAAAGTGGCAGGTAAAGAGAATAATGATAGTATAAAAGGATATCGTTCGGCTTATAACAAAGCCACTGAAACGGCTAAGGCCGGATATTATTCGGTAGAATTGACTGATTATCATATCAAAGTAGAAAGTAGTGCGACACCGCACTGTGGAATTTTACATTTTACTTATCCTTCTAGTGACCAATCGCGTATTCAGATTGATTTAGCTCGTAGAGTAGGGGGAACATCTACTTCACAGTATATTAAAGTTGTAGATGATTACACTATTCAAGGATGGATGAAGTGTACACCTGATGGTGGTGGATGGGGTAATGGTGAAGGAAAAGCCGATTATACCGTTTATTATTATGCACAATTTAGTAAACCTTTGAGTAATTATGGCTTTTGGAGTGCAGATATTCCCGAACATTGGGTTCGGAAACGTGATGAAGTAGTGAGTATTCCTTATTTGACTCGTGTATCACAAGCTCCGGTTATAAAAGACAAGAAAGAACTGACGGGTAAACATCTGGGCTTTTTTACTGAATTTCCAACGAAGGAGGGAGAGACTGTAGAGATGAAAGTTGGTATCTCTTTTGTTGATATGGAGGGTGCTGCAAATAACTTTGAACAAGAAATAGCCTCTAAAAATTTTGGACAAGTAAAGCAGGAAGCTACTGAATTGTGGAACAAAGAACTTAATCGTGTCCGGATATCCGGTGGTACGGATGATGAAAAAACGATATTCTATACTGCCATGTATCATACGATGATTGATCCTCGTATCTATACAGATGTAGACGGACGTTATGTAGGTGGTGATTATAAAATACATACGGCTGACAGCACTTTTACAAAACGTACTATATTCAGTGGATGGGATGTATTTCGTAGTCAGTTTCCTTTGCAGACTATAATTAATCCGCGTTTAGTAAGTGATGAACTGAACTCATTGATTACTATGGCAGATCAGAGTGGGCGCGAATACTATGAACGTTGGGAATTGCTGAATTCCTATTCCGGCTGTATGTTGGGAAATCCTGCTTTGTCTGTTTTGGCGGATGCTTATATCAAAGGGATTCGTACGTATGATGCAGAGAAAGCATATCGTTATGCCGTTAACACATCCCGTCGTTTTGGTAATGATTCATTGGGGTATGCTCCGGAACCATTGAGTATTTCAACCACTTTGGAGTATGCTTATACTGATTGGTGTATATCTCAATTAGCGAAAGCTATGGGGAAAGAAGACGATGCCAAATGTTTCTATGAAAAGGGACAGGCATATCATCATATTTTTGATAAAGAAAAGGGGTGGTTCCGTCCCCGTAAAGCAGATGGAACATGGGTAGAATGGCCGGAGAATGCACGTCTTAAAGAATGGTATGGGTGTATAGAAGCAAACTCTTATCAGCAAGGTTGGTTTGTACCTCACGATGTTCCGGGAATGGTGAATTTGATGGGTGGCAAGGAGAAAGTTATTGCGGATTTAACAGATTTCTTTAATAAAACTCCTTCTAATATGCTGTGGAATGAATATTATAACCATGCGAATGAACCTGTGCACTTCGTTCCTTTTTTGTTCAATCAGCTTGAAGTTCCCTGGTATACTCAAAAATGGACACGCTATACATGTGAAAAGGCTTATGCAAACAAAGTTGAAGGAATTGTTGGCAATGAAGATGTAGGTCAGATGTCGGCGTGGTATGTGTTGGCTGCTTCCGGTATTCATCCTTCCTGTCCGGGAAATACACGTATGGAGATTACAAGTCCGGTTTTTGATAAAGTAGAGTTCAATCTTGATCCCAGCTATTATACTGGTAAGAAATTCACGGTGATAGCTCATAATAACAGCATAAATAACGTCTATATACAAAAGGCCTTGTTGAACGGTCAGGAATACAATAAATGTTATCTTGATTTTGCGGACATTGCAGCCGGAGGTACATTGGAGCTGTTTATGGGTGATAAACCTAATGTTGAGTGGGGACTTTGATTGAATAACATACTCTAAAACAAATTGTTACTTTAAAATCTTGATAGTATGATGAATAAACTTGGGCTTATCATTGTATCGGTTATATTGGCTCTAATCCAGGCAGGGTGTGCAGAGCAGAGTACATGGATGTCTTTGAACAGCTCTAATCCTCGGATTATCTGGGAAGTGAAACCCCAGGCAGATTTAGAGAACATAACCGGAGAACAGATTTCTACTCCGGAATTTAAAATGTCCGATTACGTTAAAGGTGTGGTTCCCGGAACTGTTTTTACTGCTTATGTTGAAGCAGGAATCGTTCCTGATCCTAATTATGCCGATAATATTTATAAAGTAGACGAAACGTTTTATAACCGTCCTTTCTGGTATCGTACGGAATTCGAACTCCCGTCTTCTTATTCGGAAGGGAAGCGGGTATGGCTTCATTTCGACAATACGAACCGTTTTGCCGATTTTTATTTTAATGGCGAGAAGATATCAGGAACAAAAACATCTACTAAAGATGTAAGCGGTCACATGTTACGTTCGAAGTTTGATGTAACTAATCTGATAAAGAAATCCGGTAAGAATGTGATAGCTGTTCTGATTACCGATGCCGATCAGAAAAAGACTCGTAAGGCTAAAGATCCGTATGGAGTTGCGTGTAGCCCCAGCTATCTGGCTGGTGCCGGTTGGGACTGGATGCCATACGTACCGGGACGTCTGGCTGGTATCACAGGCAATGCTTATCTTGTGGTAACGGGAGATGTAGTGATGGAAGATCCTTGGGTACGTTCAGAGTTACCGACCTTGCAGAAAGCAGAGCTTTCTGTCTCAACAGATATTAGAAATGCTTCTTCTTCCCCCAAAGATGTCGTTGTATCCGGAGTGATTCAGCCGGGGAATATTTCTTTCTCTAAAGACATTCGGGTAGAAGGAGGAACAACAGCCAGACTATCTATTAACAAAGATGACATAGCGCAATTGGTCGTTGACCATCCGAAACTTTGGTGGCCGAATGGTTATGGTGATCCCAATCTTTATACTTGTAAGCTGACTTGTTCTGTAGATGGAAAAGTGTCGGATGTAAAAGAAATGACGTTCGGTATCAAGAAGTATGAGTATAAAATGGTCGATAATGTAGTGGGATATCCTGTTCTTACATTCTTTATCAACGGACAGAAGATCTATCTGAAAGGTGGAAACTGGGGAATGAGCGAATATCTGCTTCGCTGTCAGGGTAAAGAGTATGAAACGAAAATCAGACTTCATAAGGAAATGAACTACAATATGATCCGTCTATGGACAGGGTGTGTTACTGATGATGAGTTTTATGATTATTGTGATAAATATGGGATTATGGTATGGAATGATTTCTGGTTATATGTAGCATACAATGACGTGGCTCAACCGGAAGCATTTAAAGCGAATGCCCTTGATAAAGTCAGACGTCTTAGAAACCATCCTTCCATAGCTATTTGGTGTGGAGCAAATGAAACGCATCCGACACCTGATTTGGATAATTACCTACGTGAAATGATTGCGAAAGAGGACAATAATGACCGTATGTATAAGTCTTGCTCCAATCAGGATGGATTGTCCGGAAGTGGTTGGTGGGGAAATCAACCTCCAAGACACCATTTTGAAACTTCAGGCAGTAATCTGGCATTTAATACACCGGCTTATCCATACGGTATTGATCACGGTTACGGTATGCGTACAGAAATAGGAACGGCCACTTTCCCCACATTTGAAAGCATCAAAGAGTTTATCCCGGAAAAAGACTGGTGGCCTCTGCCTACTGATGAGCAGTTGAAGAATGATGATGACAATGTATGGAACAAACATTTCTTTGGTAAGGAAGCGTCTAATGCCAACCCGGTTAATTATAAGAATTCAGTGAACACACAGTACGGAGAATCATCCGGGCTGGAAGAATTCTGCGAGAAAGCGCAAATGCTGAATATCGAAGTGATGAAAGGTATGTATGAGGCTTGGAACGATAAGATGTGGAATGATGCAGCCGGACTTCTGATCTGGATGAGCCATCCGGCTTATCCCTCGTTTGTATGGCAGACTTATGACTATTATTACGATCCTACAGGCGCTTATTGGGGAGCAAAAAAGGCTTGTGAACCTTTACATATCCAATGGAATGCTTCCAATAACAATATAAAAGTAATAAATACTACAGCAAAGGACTTGAAGGCTGCAATAGCTAAAGCTACAATTTACAACCTGAATGGAAAAGAAGTATCAGCATACGGACAGACAAAACAGGTCGATGTGGCAGCCAGCAACATTGCAGAAGCATTTTCTTTGAACTTTAATCCTTTCAATCTGGCTTATGGAAAGAAGGCTGTAGCTTCTTCTTCAACAGGTGTCTCTAAAAGTGCTTCAATGGTTACTGACGGAGGAGCCGGAAGTCGTTGGGAAAGTGCATACAGTGATCCTCAATGGATATACATTGATCTTGGTAAAGAAGAAAAGATAGAAAAGGTTATTTTGAAATGGGAGGCAGCTTGTGCTAAGAAATACGAACTGCAAGTATCGAATGATGCGCAAGAATGGAAAACCGTTTATACCAACAAAGATGGAAGAGGTGGTACTGAACAGATTGAATTGGAACCAGTTACAGCACGTTATGTGAAACTGGCAGGCATCAGTCGTGCAACACAGTTCGGATATTCATTGTTCGAATTCGAAATCTACGATGAGAAACCAAAAGAGATAGAAGAACTGACTCCGCTTCATTTTATCAAGTTGGAACTGACAGATGTCAAAGGTAATCTAATCTCTGAAAACTTCTATTGGCGGAATGGCGTGAATGATCTTGATTATACATTGCTGAATACACTTCCAGAGGCCGATTTGTCTTGCCGATTGGTGGATAAATCGATGTCTGACGGAAAAATGAAGATCGCTGTAAAGAACAATTCCGAGACTGTGGCTTTTGCTAATCGGGTGAGGCTTGTTAATAAGGCTACGCAGAAAAGAATACTTCCAATTATTATGTCCGATAATTATGTGACGTTGATGCCGGGCGAAGAAAAGGTTATCACTATGGAGGCGACTCCCGAACTGTTGAAAGGAGGCGTAAGTGTATTGGTGAAACAGTATGGGAAAGCAGAGAAGAATAAGCTGGATATAGCAGATTGATTGTTGTACGGTTATCTTTATAGTTTGATTAAAAGAATAAAGAAAATGGCTAATAGACTAAAAATGAGGATACTCTTGTTGTTATCTTTAGTTTATATAAATTGCGATTACTTACAGGCACAAACAACAATACCTCGGTTTGAAGAAGGGGAACGTGTGGTATTTGTAGGAAACAGCATTACTCACGGCGGACATTATCATTCATTTATCTGGTTGTATTACATGACTCGTTTCCCGGATAAACCGATTACTATCATGAATGCCGGAATTGGTGGAGAGAGTGCGTGGGATATAAAGGATCGCTTGGACTATGATGTTTTCAACAGGAAACCAACTTATGTGACTCTAACTTTCGGTATGAATGATACCGGTTATGATCTTTACATGAAAGACAATGCAAAAGAACTGTCGGAACAACGGATTGCAAAGTCATTGGAAAGCTATCGGGAAATAGAAGAACGCTTACTGGCTAAAAATAAAATAAAGAAAGTATTGATTGGCGGTTCTCCTTATGATGAGACTTCCCGGTTTAATAATTTTATATTGCGTAATAAGAACAACGCCATTTTAAAAATCATAGATGCCCAACGTACATCGGCTAAAAAGAATGGCTGGGGTTTTGTTGATTTTAACCAACCGATGCGTGAGATAAGCAGAAAGGAGCAGGAGGCAGATTCTACATTTACATTCTGCAGGATAGATAGAATTCATCCGGATAATGACGGACAGATGGTCATGGCCTATTTGTTTCTGAAAGCACAGGGACTGGCTGGGGATGAAGTGTCATCAGTATCTATTGATGCATATCATTCATCTGTAATAACCCATAAGAACTGTAAGATTTCAAAACTGAAAAAGAGCGGAGCTGATCTGACTTTTGATTATCTGGCGTATGCTCTTCCTTATCCGCTGGATTCTATTTCTAGAAGTGGCTGGGGAAATAAAAGGTCACAACGCGATGCAATGCGGTTGGTTCCATTTATGGAAGAGTTTAATCAGGAACGTTTTCGGGTAACAAACTTAGAGAAAGGAATGTATCGGTTAACTATAGACAATCAGTTTATTGACAATCTCTCATCCGAAAAGTTGGCGAATGGAGTGAATTTGGCAGATTACCCGAATACTCCCCAATATCAACAAGCTGCGAAAATCATGTATCTGAATGAGGAACGATTTGAAGTGGAGAAACGTTTCAGAGAATACTTATGGACTGAATATTCATTCCTGAAAAAGGAAGGATTACTGTTTGCAGATGATCAAAAAGCTATCGATAAGCTAAAAGAATACTTGCCTAAAGATGGTTTTCTTAGGATGAGCTACGATTGGTATATAAAAGCGATGAATCCCGAAATACGGGAGGTTTGGAGTAATTATATGAAGAGTCTCGTTGAAACAATTTATAAAATCAATAAACCTGTCACTCATAAAGTGAGGCTGGCAAGGATTGAATAATAATAGAAGATGAATAGAATGAAACGATTGCTATGTTTAGGTTTGATTTGTTATTTCTGTTGTCTGTCGATGATAGTATATGGAAATGAGAAAACTTCGCCTTTCTATTTGGCGGAATTAAAATGTGAGAATCTTATTGATCCTTTGGGGATTGATAATGTAACTCCTCACTTTAGTTGGAAGTTAAAGGGGGACGGCTGGAAAGGCGGGCAAACTTATTATGAAATACAGGTAGCTTCGGATAGTATTCTGTTGGTGCAGGATAAAGCTGATTTATGGAATACCGGAAAATTGAAATCCAAAACTTCGGTTATGGTACCTTATCAGGGAAAGGCTTTAACTTCTCGTTCTTTGTGTTATTGGCGGGTACGCGTTTGGGATGCTAAAAAACAAGCTTCATCATGGAGTCCTGTTGCCCGTTTTGGAGTTGGCATCTTGGATCAGTCACAGATGAAAGGAGAATATATAGGGGCTTCTGTTGAAGGTGGCAAGATTTGTGCTCCTATTCTTCGCAAGAAAGTGAAATTGACTCAGGGCGAGACTTCTTTCCTGCATGTAAATACGTTAGGTTATCACGAAATTTATATCAATGGGAGAAAGGTGGGGGAGGACGTTCTGACCCCTGCTGTATCACATTTATCTAAACGTTCACTAATTGTTACTTATGATATTACTCCTTATTTACGAGAAGGAGAAAATGATTTGCTTATCTGGCTGGGACAAGGTTGGTATAAAACGACGACTTTCGGAGCAGCTTATGAAGGTCCGCTGGTAAAAGCAGAATTGGATGTGTTGAGAAATGGTAAATGGGAAGTCGTTACGAAGACAGACGGATCATGGTACGGACGTGAAAGTGGCTATTCGGATACAGGTACTTGGCGTGCTTTGCAGTTTGGAGGTGAGAGGGTGGATGGAAGGATTCTTCCGCGAGATCTTTCAACACATGCTTTAGACAAAATGAAATGGACTCCTGTTGTGAAAGTGAATGTTCCCGATCATATCGCTTCCCCTCAAATGTGTGAGGTAAACAAGATACATCAGATTTTGCAGGCTGTTTCTGTAAAGAAGCTGGGTGAAAGTCTCTGGCTGGTAGATATGGGGAAGGTTCAGACCGGATGGTTTGAGATGCAAATGCCTATATTGCCGGCGGGTCATGAAGTTATTATGGAATATAGTGATAATTTGACGAAAGACGGTGAATTTGACAAGCAAGGTGAAAGTGATATTTATATATCTGGTGGTAAGCAAGGAGAATACTTCAGAAATAAATTCAATCATCACGCTTTTCGATATGTGCGCATCTCCAATCTTCCTCAAAAACCGGAAATAGGTGCTATGAAATCTCTGCAGATTTATGGAGATTATAAACAGACCGCAACTTTTGAATGTTCGGATGCCGACTTGAATGCTATTCACCAAATGATTCAGTATACGATGAAATGTCTGACTTTTAGTGGATATATGGTAGACTGTCCGCATTTGGAACGTGCAGGATATGGTGGTGATGGAAACTCCTCAACGATGTCTTTGCAAACGATGTACGATGTAGCTCCAACATTTGAAAACTGGGTGCAAACATGGGGAGACTCCATGCGTGAAGGAGGAAGTTTGCCGCATGTTGGTCCTAATCCGGGTGCCGGTGGCGGCGGTCCGTATTGGTGCGGATTCTTTGTACAGGCTCCCTGGAGAACGTATGTCAACTATAATGATCCCCGCTTGATTGAGAAATATTATTCTCAAATGAAAGAGTGGTTTAAGTATGTTGATAAATATACAGTGGATGGTTTGCTGAAACGTTGGCCCGATACCAAATACCGTGACTGGTATTTGGGTGATTGGCTGGCACCTATGGGAGTAGATGCAGGTAATCAGGCTTCAGTGGATTTGGTAAGTAACTGTTTTATCAGCGAATGCTTGAGCACTATGTATAAGACAGCCATAACATTAGGAAAAAGAGAAGAGGCGGAAGAGTTTGCTATTCGTAGAGAAAAACTTAACAAGTTGATTCATCAGACGTTCTATCGTGCGGATGAAGGGATCTATTCTACCGGTTCACAGTTGGATATGTGCTATCCTATGTTGGTAGGTGTTGTACCTGATTCTTTGTACAATAAAGTGAAAGAGAATGTCGTTGCCATGACCGAAGAAAAATATAAAGGACATATTGCTGTTGGTTTGGTTGGAGTGCCTATTTTGACAGAATGGGCTGTTCGGAATAAACAAGTGGATTTCTTCTATCAAATGATGAAGAAACGTGATTATCCCGGTTATCTGTATATGATTGACCATGGTGCGACAGCGACTTGGGAATATTGGAGCGGAGAACGAAGTCGTGTGCACAATTGTTATAATGGAATTGGTACTTGGTTTTATCAGGCTGTAGGAGGAATACGTCTTGACGAGGCTAAACCTGGATATCGTCATTTCTATGTCGATCCTCAAATTCCAAACGGTGTTACCTGGGCAAAAGTAACGAAAGAATCACCTTATGGCACAATTGCCGTTAATTGGAAGTTGAAAGATGATAATCAGTTGAATCTTCAATTGACAGTTCCTGCCGGAACAACGGCTACAGTTTGCATCCCTAATAATGCTGTCTCATGTAAAAAGAATAAGAAGAAAGTGAGCGTTAAGGAGCAGACTGTTGATGTAGAAGCAGGGCATTATGATTTTCTATTTAATTTGAAATAGATACCCTACTAGAGTGTATTTATGGTTCTTCGTCAAATTTGGTGGTACTTCTTCTATTGTGAATAAATAATCTTCGCTCTCAGTAGTTTAATTCCTGCCCTATTGTACATCTGTCTTTTTACCGCTTTAATTTTATTCACTGTCCCCTCCAGTAATCCGTTACTGAAGGGGATATCAATAGCTGCCTGTACTGCCCTCCCAGTCTTTTCAATACCATATGCAAAGTTCGTCAGTGCCATATTCCGTGTTGCCTTCGCTTTTTCAATCCACTTTCTAATATCCTTATCATAAGTGTTCCCATTAATCATATCTCTGAAATTCTGACACACGCTTAAAAGTTCTTTAATCTGCGGTGAGGACTTATACAGTTCCGCTAGTTTAGGATTATCCGATTCTCCCTTTAGAATGTATTTGCGTATCTGATTCTGTGAAACTCTCTGTATTTTACTTCTGTTTTCAATGCTCTCATTATGCTCCTTGACTTCCTTCCTCTTTTGTTGATACCTTTTTCGCAAGCTGGATGTTATCCTTCCAATAAGTGCGCCACTGATTTTACTCCCCATTTTTTGTGCCAATATTTTTCGAGTAATACAGCCCGCACTAATGATTGTAGCCAGTTCGGATACATATTTAAGAGCTGTCTTCTGTTGCTCATTCAAGTATGCCCCTATTCTTCTGTTGTGAATAATCTTATAAATGTAGCGACTTTTCTTACCCAAATGTGTGGCTGTCTGCTCAATGGTCATCCCCTGCATTTTAAGTTCAAGCTTTCCTGTATATCTTCAATTTTTCTCTGTGTCGGACATCTCCCATGTTAAATATGTCTGAAGAATTAACGAAGAAGCCGTGTCTCTGTCAGGATATTCGTATTTGAGCTTTTTCTTGGTCTGACGGATTATTTTCTCTATTTCCGGTATCATCGTGTCCGTCATATTCTTGATTAGATGGAATCGGTCGCAGATTTGTGTAACACCAGGAATTATTCTGTTTATAGCCTCTGTGAAACATCTTCCACGGTCTCTCGTTATATATTGTATTTGAGGATTCCGGATGAGCCAGTTATCAAGTGCTTCTCCGTTTCTATCCTCTAACAAAGCAATAGGTATGTGTGTCATCTGGTCTACGACCACACTCATATAATCCTTACCTTTTTTATAGGCAAAATCATCAATACCTACATAAATACTTTTATTATGCATAGGATTGTGTTGTCCGCACTGTTGTAGGATGCGTAAGCAGGAAGAACTACTGGCTGTTATATGGAACAGTTGCAAAAGAGAAGAGGCCTTTCGGGAAGTAAGTTCCAAACTTATCGATCTGATGCGTTCCTCAACAAGATAGCTCCGTCTACCATACCGACGAGCCAGAAAAGACAACGGTTCGCAGAATATTTTTTGTGGACAAGAAACATTGTCACAATAATATTTGCCAACCTTGATGACTAACTCCAAAGTATGACCGTAAACTTCAAGATCCTCAATATGACGGGAGTAGTAACTGTGCAATCGGTGACTGAAATGTCCGCAATAAGGACAGGAAGCCCCTTTGCCAGCCGTATGTAGAAAGACCGTCAATGAGCCAACAGCTTCAGAGATACCATCTTGTTGCAGATTATTGTAGCCAAGACTGAATCTGAAATCATGGAATAATCCCCTATTTGTAGGAGCATTTTCTTTTTTTGATGTATATTTGTACGTTGTAGATATGACTTGTTGCATTGTAACTCTTAATGATGTGGTGTCTTTAAAGTTACTAAAAAGCAAACATATCTACAACTTTTAATAGGATTAAGAAAGAAGAAGACAGTTGAAATAAAAAAGAGATTACCACCAAATTTGACGAAGAACCGTATTTATGATTTTCATTTCTCATATTCTCATTCATTAATCATAAATAGCAGAAAACTAATAGAATAGACTATGAGAAATGATTTCTAAGACGGCATTTCTCATAGTTTTTCCGTCAAATACCCCGTATTTTACCTTGTTTCTCATACTTGTTAGATTCATTTCTCATAGTGTTTTTCCAATCAACCTATACAAGAATAAAGAAGCAACTAGTCAACGATTATCAGGGAAGTACATATTCTTCTTGTCCCATATATTGTGGGAAGGTATTCCCTATTAACAGGGAAAAGATTCTCTTATTTTGTGGGAATAAATTCTCATAATATTAGGGAACATTTTCCCATAATATATGGGACAATCGGAACTACAGTTTATCTTCAACCAGAAAAAAGGAGAAGTATAGTATTTAACTATGAGAAATACTCTGAAATACTATGAGAATAAGGTGAATTTTAAGCTAAAATAGAAGGTGTATTATGAGAAATGCCGTCTTAGAAAGTATTTCTCATAAGCTATTTATTTGACTATTTGTTGTTTATCAGTCACCTATGAGAATATGAGAAATGAAATTTAAAAATCTTCTCTAGAGACTGCTGAATTTTTTATTGATACATTTAAAAACGTACCGTAATAAACTAAATTATCATTTAATTTAAATCTGTGCAGAAACAAAATTAACTTTAGGAAAATTGTCTTGTGAATTGACTTGAAGTTAATCGCCTTGATTATTATTTTTATATGATTCTTTTTAAATTTCTCTTTAGTGGTTTCTTAAATTTCAAGCGTTCATAGTATAAAGTTCAATAGATATAGGTAAAAAGTTAGGATTGGTGTTTGAAATTCCACAATATTCCTCCGGTCTGTTTATTCTTCTTTTATGAGTGACCGGAGGAGTTGCTGGAAATCCTGTTTGACCAAAATGAAAATATGATATCATGAGGACTGTTTTCCAAGCTTTTGATTATGAAATTGCCAGACTAAAATCCGTTGGCGGAACTAATAACTAAAATAATATTTAAATGAGAAAAAGAATATCGTTATTGCAAATGGCTGTTTTCTTCTTTACGGCTCAGGTAGCTTGGGCAGGTAATATAAAAACAGAAAAAGTAACACTGGTAGGAAATGGAATTGTAGAATTTATCCCCGTAGGGTATGATGTTTCCTGTACGCCTTCATTAATTCTCTCCCATGAACCGGAAAAGAAAGGTGAAGTACCGGAAAACTGGAAATTAGTTCCTCAATTTACGATGACTGATGGCAAGGCAAATGCCTTATTGGATGTTCCAGCCGGAACAAGTCTGTATGGAGGTGGTGAAGTGACCGGTCCGTTGCTGCGTAATGGGCAAAAGATTAAAATGTGGAATACGGATAATGGTATGTATCGGGTTGATGGTGGCTCGCGTCTGTATCAAACGCATCCGTGGGTATTGGGTGTTCGTTCGGACGGGACAGCGTTTGGCGTATTGTTTGATAGTTTTTGGAAGGCTGAATTGATTACTAATTCAGATAAAATTGAATTTAATACTGAAGGAGCGCCTTTTCGTACTTATATCATAGATCGTGAATCTCCGCAAGCTGTATTAAAAGGACTTGCCGAATTGACCGGTACTATAAGTATGCCTCCCAGATGGGCAATCGGTTATCATCAGTCTCGTTTTTCTTACGTGCCGGAAGCTAGAGTGAAAGAAGTTGCCAATACTTTTCGTGAAAAGAAGATACCGTGCGATGTAATATGGTTTGATATCAACTATATGGATGAATTCCGTGTATTCACGATCAATAACAGGGATTTTCCAGATCCGAAGCGCATGAATAAGTATCTGCATGATAATGGATTCCATTCCGTGTATATGATAGATCCAGGCATAAAAGTGGATGATAACTATTTTGTGTATAAAACCGGAAAAGAGCAAAATGCTTTTGTTTGTGATATCTATCGTAATGAGTTTCACGGGAAAGTATGGCCGGGTGCTTGCGCATTTCCTGACTTTACCCGTCCGGAGACGCGCACTTGGTGGTCCGGACTTTATAAAGACTTTATGGCTAATGGAATAGATGGCATTTGGAATGATATGAATGAACCGTCTGTATTTGATGGTCCTGGGGGAACGATGCCGGAGAACAATATTCATTTAGGAGGAGGCAACTTACCTATTGGTAGCCATTTAATGTATCATAACGCTTATGGTCGTCTGATGGTCGAAGCTTCTTATAATGGCATGATGGCTGCTAATCCAGGCAAACGTCCATTTCTTCTTTCCCGCTCCAATATTATTGGCGGACAGCGTTATGCAGCCATGTGGACGGGCGATAACGAAGCTACTTATGAACACATGAAACTTTCTATACCGATGTCTATTACATTGGGGTTGTCCGGTCAACCTTTCAATGGTCCGGATATAGGTGGATTTGCTGGGAATACGACTCCCGATTTGTGGGGAAACTGGTTAGGCTTCGGTGCATTTTTCCCTTTTTCCAGAGGACATGCTTCCTGTGATACAAATAACAAGGAACCGTGGGCATTTACTAAAGATATAGAAAAGGAATCACGCATGGCATTAGAACGTCGTTACCGTTTGCTGCCTTATCTCTACACTGCTTTTCATGTGGCTCATAAAGATGGACAGCCTGTGATGGCTCCGGTTTTCTTTGCCGATCCGAAAGATGAAAGTTTGCGTGCTGAAGAGCAAGCTTTCATGTTGGGGACAGACCTGTTGATAATTCCTGCATTTGCAAAGAATCCTTCTCTACCCAAAGGAATTTGGGAAAATTTATCTTTGGTTAAAGGAGATACAAAAGGTAAATATCAGGCTAAATTAAAAGTGAGAGGTGGTTCTATTATTCCAGTAGGCAAAATAATTCAGAATGTGAATGAAAATTCATTCGACCCATTGACTTTAGTTGTTTGCCCGGATGAGGATGGCAAAGCGGAAGGCTCTCTGTATTGGGACAAAGGAGATGGATGGGGATTTCAGAAAGGAGATTATAAACAGCTAACTTTTAAAGCAGAGTTAGTAGACGGGCATCATCTTATTGTAAAAGTGACAGACGATAAAGGGGAAGACCAAATTGATTTTGGAATGATAAAGGTAGAAGTATTGCATGCTGGTCATACTTATAAATCTTCTGGTGATATAGCTAAAGGCATTACAGTGAAATTGTAAAGGAGAATACAATAAATGAGGAGTTCGTTTATTTAACCATCTTCTTTTTGTACTGTTTAGAACTAAACTTCATCCTTATAATCCAAATGTGATTACTAAAAATAGCTTCCAGTCAAAAACATCAGTAAAAAAGGTTGTTGACTGAAAGCGAACCGAAAGCAAAAAAGAGAGATGAGTTCAGTCTCTTTTTTAGAGCCTCTATATTCGTTCAATAGAGCCTCTGTTTAAGTGAAATGCAGGCTTCGTTTCACTTAAACAGAGGCTCTGTTTTACTCACCTGACGTGTTAATGATTCTCATCCTGCATATCAATGATTCTAAGCCTGTATTTCAGCGTTGCCAGGCTTCCGCTCTGTATTCTTTAGACTACGTGTCAGGTATATATATCCAGTATGGTGATTATATATCTACACCACACTGGATATATAGATCCACCGGCAAACGCAAAGAGACTGAAAGTATTGAAAGTACTCCTCCTCCTTATCTTAAATCTCTCTCTGTAGGGGATATTGTAATTCGCTTTTGGTTGCTATCTTCTTCTATCAAGGAGTTTGTGAACAATACTAAAACGACTGAAACTAGATTATGACGTAAGTTTATCAGGAACGATCTAGCCAGATTGCATTGGAAGGTTTACCCGTTTGAATAGGATATTATATGTCGCTTTTCTGGCTATATATCATACTCTTATCAGAAAGTAAAAAGGGGATGCATCACATGGACGCATCCCCTTTCTACATCAATACTATTATGAGTATTTATCGGTTTATTAAAATGTAAGTTGTACTCCTAAGTTAAACACGCGCTGGTTCATGTATGCATCACCGGCGGAGTTGGACTTGATTTCCGGGTCTTGTTGATACTTATCAAAACTTGTCCATGTAAACATATTGTAAGCATTGAGGTAGACACGGAGGTTTGTAAGCCATGAAGGCAACACTTTTGTGGGCACTTGATAGGAGACGTCGATGGTTTTCAAGCGGATGTACCAAGCATCAATCAACCAAAAGTCGGACATATACGCTGCTGCGCTGTTTACAGTTGACGGATTGCTTGTTAAGCGCGGAAATTCGATGGCTTCACCGTTCAGGTAGCGTTCCAATGTCCAGCGTTTCTGGTGTAGAGGTTGGAATTGACTCTTGAAAGGTTCGATACCTGTGCCGTTTACCGAGAAACTGTAGTTGAACGAACCTTGGAAGAGTACGCTCACAGACAATCCTTTCCACGAACCACCGATTGTCCATCCCAGTGTGGTGTTGGGTAAGTTTGGCTTACCAATAGCTCCCTTGTCGAAGTCGTTGATAACACCGTCTCCATTCAAATCTTTGTATTTCAAGTCGCCGGCTTGGATAGGCACATCGGTATTAGGCACAGCCGGTGCATTTGCGGCTCCTGCATGAATCAAGTCCACTTCTTCAGGTGTATAATAACCTATCCAAGTGTAACCGAATGGTTGACCGATAGGACGACCTGTTGCCGACAACCAATCGTATCTTTGTTGTGCTTCGGCATTAAACTCTACCTTATTCTTAGCATACGAGAATACAAAGTTGGTATTGAAGTTGAACTCACCGAAACGGTCTTGATAACCAATTTGTCCGTCAAAACCCATATTGCTAGTACGTGCTACGTTGATAGGTGAAGTACCCACACCTAGGATTTGCGGTATGTCATTGCGTTTCACAAGCTGATTATATCGTCTATCGTAGAACCAGTCGAAAGTAAATGAGAAGCGGTCGAATGCATTGAAATCGAGACCTATATCAAACTTCTTAGCTTCTTCCCATGTCACACTGCTATTACCAAGGTCACCTTCCGTAATAGCAGTGGAAGTGACATCACTTTGTCCAAAATTATAGGCATTATCAGTTGCTGTATATATCTGGTTGTAAAGATAGCGGTTACCCATAGCTACGTCCGAACCTACAATACCATACGAAGCTCTGATTTTCAATAGTTGGATGAAAGAAATGTTATCCTTGAAGAACGATTCTTCGGAGATACGCCAACCCACACCAATAGCAGGGAATATTCCGTAGCGGTGTCCTTCGGCAAAACGGTCGGTACCGTTGTATGCAACATTGAAGTCGACCAGGTATTTATCTTTATACTTGTAGCCTACGGTAGCGGTAAGACCCTGAAAGTTTTCGGGAATCTTTTCTCCTGTATCGTCTGGATTTTTTTCTACGGTACGGCTTTGGCGGCTATACAGTAACGTGGCACTAACGTCGTGTATTCCATTGAATACGCGTGCATAGTTGATGGAGGCCTGAACATCCAGATTTTTCACAGCCTGGTTGGTTCCGGCCGTCAGAGCATACTGTGAATAAGCATATTTACGGTTGGGGTTGATGTTATACTGATCCGTAGTAGGATCGTAGTGGTAGGTAGGGTACGCATCTTTTCCCCGGTTTACCTTGCGGAAGACTTCATCAATGGTAGAGTAAGCGATACGTGCATTGGCCGACAATCCTTTGGTAAGCCAATCCATCTTCCAGTTCACACCGTAGAGAATGTTGTTATCGTTACGGCGTGTACGCGTGTAACCTTCGTTAGCCAAACGTGCATTCAGTGTAGGTCCGTAGCCATCTACATCTGAAAGGTAAGCATACGATCCGTCCGGATTGAGTACCGGTGCCGAATAGGGGTGCATGGCGGTGAAATTGTAAATCTCGCCTGTAGCATTCAGACTACTCGGTTCGTTGATGTTCATGAAGCGCGAACTGAAGTCCAGACGCATAGTCAGATTATCAGTAACAGTAAAGTCCAAGTTGGTACGGTAGTCAAAACGGCGGTAGAAATAGCCGGTATTCACATCGTCATCCGCTTTAGCAAAGTTACGAACCAAACCACCTTGTGAGAAATAACCCCCGGATACGAAGTATTTCAAACGTTTGGTACCACCCGATACGTCGACATTGATGTTCGACTGCATAGCCGATTTTTTGAACACTTCGTCGTACCAGTTTACATTAGGATGTCCGTATGGGTCGGAACCGTCTTTAAACAGTTCCAAATCATGTTGTGTAAACATTTTAATCAAACCATCGTTAGTACGTGCCTCGTTGACTAACAGGGCGGTGTTGTATGAGTCTAAGAAGTTAGGTTTACGGACAGGTATCTGACCGCCGGCTTCTGCACGCACATGGATCACTGGTTTTCCTTCTTCACCGCGACGTGTCTTGACTACCAACACACCGTTAGCACCCTTGATACCATAAATAGCAGTAGTGGATGCATCTTTCAAAATAGATATGCTTTCAATCTCATTGACATTGATTTGTGATAGCTGTTCGTAACTGTATTCCACATCATCAACCATAATAAGCGGTTTGTTACCGTCTTCATTCAAGGAGCTGACACCACGGATAAAGAAGTCGGAAGCATCTTTTCCCGGCTGACCGGAACGTTGCTGACTGAAGAAGCCGGGCAATTTACCCGATAATGTATTCTGTAAGCTACTTGTAGGAACTCTACGCAATTCGTTGGCTTGAATACCGCTTACGGCACCGGTCAGGGTGATACGTTTCGCGCTACCGCGACCTGTGATAACTACTTCGTTCAGGTTGTTGGCTTCGGAAACCCTCAATGCGATATTCAGTGTGCGCTGATTCGTTATTGCGACTTCCTGATTTTGATAGCCCACAAACGAAAATACCAATGTTTCGCCGCGTTTCACTTCCAGCGAATATTTTCCATCTATATTGGTGATGGTACCCCTTCCGGCTCCCTTTACCAGAATACCCGCTCCGATAAGCGGTTCGTTGCTTTCCCCATCAATAATGGTACCGCTTATCGTAAACGATTGGGAGTATGCCTGTACAATGCAGAGGAGGCACAAGAATGTTATAATTACTCTTTTCATAAGATATTACCAATTAGGGTTTTGAACCATATTCTTATTTTTTATTACTTCCGAGTAAGGAATCGGATAGAAATAACGTTTATTGTCCCATTGTACATTGAGTACAGCTTGCGGAACATAGGTCGTGGAAGTCTGTGATTTAGTGATGTACATTCCTTGAATAGGCTGTGCATAGACCTGTTCGGCAAGTCGCCAACGACGAATGTCCCAATAGCGATGTTCTTCAAAAGCCAATTCAATGCGGCGTTCATTCTGAATCACTTTGCGCATTTCGGCTTGCGTCAAATTGTGTGTCAGCCCATCGGTTGTTAGTCCATATAAATTCTTTTCACCAGGTTCGATACCTGCACGTCGACGCAGGGCGATAATAGCATCATATACAGCTTGCGAGGGAGTAGGCAAATATTCGTTTTCGGCTTCGGCAAAGTTCAGAAGTATTTCGGCGTAACGGAACATCACCCAGTTGTGTTGTGTGTCTTGATATTCGTTGGCTGCTTCGAAATCACCCATAAACTTGCGCATGTAATAACTCGTGAGCGAGTACGACGAACCAAGAGGATTATTGGCTCCACCTTGCCATGTTTCCATCGTAGAGTTCACCCATGACGAACCATTGTGTATAATGGTATATTCCAAACGTGGATCACGTTGTGCGTAAGGAAGCTGTTCATTGTATTCATATTTACCTTCCTTGATGAAGTGACCGTCTTTCATAAGGAATGCATCAACTAAATTCTGCGTGGGATTGGTGCGGCCGTTTCCTTGTTTGGCACCGCTAAGTCCCAATGGACCGTTAGCTGTTTCCACTGTCTTATCCATCGCGTTTTCACGGAAGAAGATAACCTCTTTATGTTCGTTTGAATACCAATTGGTAAATACATTCTTGAAATTATCGTCAAGTCCCATGATAGCTCCGTCACCTGTTCCGTACGTGTTAATAAAGTTGCGGGCGGCATCGGCTGCTATTTTCCAACGTTCGCGATCATAAGAGGCATATCCTATCAACTCATTACCAGATTCAATGGGCTTTTCGTTGAATAACGGACTTGCTGCATAGAGCAATACACGAATCTTCAGTGCCTGGGCAGCCTGTGTGTTTACTACGTGTGCGCTGGCGGCGGCGTCAGGTAGTGGCAGCGAACGAAGGTCATCTTTGATATCGTCAAGCTCACTTACAATATACTTAATACATTGCTCGAACGTGCTACGTGGCAATTCGATGTTTTCGTTCAATTCGTACACTTTATCACCGATAATGGGTACTCCACCGTAGCGCTTCACCAATTCAAAATAGAAGTAAGCACGCAGGAACCGGGCTTCGGCTTTCATAGACTCATTGAGCCTGCGTGTATTACCGAGTGCATCAGTGTAGGTAGTGTTGAAAGGTACTACGTCAATGCCACTCAACAGAATGTTCACGCGGCGAATCACCAAATAAGGGTCGCTCCAAATCATATCCGAGTTAATAAGATTGGAGGCACTGTAACGTCCGATGGCCAGTTTGTATACATCGGACTCGGACGAAATAACAGAGAGCGCATCGTCGGAAGCGGCATCCAGGTAGTCACCATTTACGCCGTTGTGTCCATTACGCATGTAATAGTAGATGCGGTTGAGGTATTTACGTACTACAGTTCCGTTGGAGTCAGTCCTCGAGAAGAGATAATCTTCTGTAAACATATCTACAGGCGTACTCTCATAACTGTCTGTACATGCGGCAGCACTCAATAACAGCATAAATGCTCCTACTGCCCATGTGCCATATTTATTTTGTTTCATATCCATCATTTTTATTAGAAGTTAAGATTGATTCCAGTCGTAATGGTGCGTTGTAACGGATAGCTGGTGAAGGTAACTTCAGGGTCTTGCAAGCGGGTACGTGACCATGTGAGTAAATTTTGTCCCTGTACAAATATCTTCACGCGCAGTCCGCCTAAGTAATTACGGCAGAAGTTTTCGGGTAGTTTGTACGATACGGTGGCGTTCTTGAGACGAATATAGTTTCCGTTCTGTACAAAGAGTGAAGAGTTCCAGTTGTTTCCGTAGTTGTACATATTGCCTCCGGCAGTCAGTCTCGGATACGTAGCTGTTTCAGCTGTTTCGGGTGTCCAACGATTCAGCAAATTGGTGTAAGCTTGTCCGTAGCTTTGTCCGATCACTTGGAATCCTTCGAGTAACGTGCGGTCGCTATTATATAAGTCGCGGTTGTAAGCGCCTTGGATAAGTGCTGTAACTTCCAACCCTTTCCATTCAAAGCCTAAATCAATACCAAAATAGCAAGTCGGTTTGTCGCCACCAATCACAGTACGGTCGAATTCGTTGATTTCGCCGTCACCGTTCATGTCTTTGTATTTCACGTCACCGGCTTGAATATTGTTGAAGCCGTTCATTACGGGATAACCATCGGCTATATCTTTAGCTGTGAGGAATCCGGTCGCTACCAATCCGTAGATGGCACCGGTGGGTTGACCTGTCATTTTCAGATAGTCGTAAGGTACGTATTGCTCGTCCATGAACAACCGTTTGTTCTGTTCCATACTCCAGTTGGCTGATACATAATAGTTCACTTTACCAATGTGGTCTTGCCAGCTAAGTTGTGTTTCCAATCCGTAGTAACGTGTTTTTCCGATATTTTCTGCCGGATAAGCAATACCTAATAATTGGATGCTTTTACCACGTGATTGCAAAATATCGTAGTAGTAGTCATTGTAATAGTCGGCCGAGAGAGTCAATCGGTTCTTTAATAAGGTTAAATCTAAACCTACATTGACTTTTCTTCCTTTTTCCCATGTCAGGAGGGTATTTGCCAATGGGGATATTTCCGATACCGAACCTCCGTTGCTCATGGATGTCCCGTTGCTATACCAGAATCCGCCATCTTCATTGTATCTCTTTAAGTAGCTGAAGTATCCGGCATTGTCGATTCCGTTTCCTGTATGACCGTATGTGGCACGTAACTTGAGTTGGTCTATCTTTGATGCTTCCATAAACTTCTCTTTGCTGATATCCCAACCCAGACCTACTGCCCAGAATGTTCCCCAGCGACGTCCATTGTCATAGCGGTTGTAATAACTTTCCGTTACGGCTGCTTGTGCGAAGTATTTGTTATCGTAATTGTATTCAACTTTCTGTCCGATGTTCGACGGAATCATAGGCAGGTCGTAGTTGTTAAGTATGGTACGTGTATCGCCCCAAAGTGAAGCTTTCACACCATGCATACCGAATTGGCGTTCCCAGTCTACATACATTTTGCCATACATATATTGGTACGTCGATACTGAACGGTAACTGTTGGTTTGTGAACTCACATCTCCATACTTGTCATAAGCCTCGTTGCCTTGTTGGGTTATGCTGTATTGAAATACTTGTGCCTGTTTAGTACGAACGATAGCATTACGCACTTGCGATGAGATGTTTCCCGTTGCACCAACGGAAAGTCCTCTCACCAATTTGTCGAAGTCATATTTCAAATTAATAGTTCCTACGACATCGCGGGTATTGCTTGAGATATATCCCGAACCAGTGGTCTGTGCATAGAGGTTTTGGGTATACGAAGCGTTACCACCATACGTACCGTTGGGATTTAAGACGGGATAAGCATTGTTGGGAGTCTGCCATACGTTGCTCAAAAGGTCGCTGTATCCTGTCCCCGAAATACCACCAGGTTGGTTCCCTTCTTCTATACGTCCCATCAAGGACATACTTACCTTAAATTCATCTGTCACGTTGATGTTTACCTTCGATGTGATGAGATACCGGTTGTACTTGAAATTGGTATTGTAGCTGTTAGCATCGCTCGTCTTGAACAATCCATTTTCGCTGTAATATCCCAAGCTGACAAAGTATTGGGCTACCCGTCCGCCGCCTGTTACATTCAGGTTATAGGCTTGCGACGTAGTAGAATTGTTCATAATAGCATCTTTCCAATTTACGTCGGGATGCAGATAAGGGGAAGTTCCATTGCGATAGGCTTCAAAATCATCATACGTATAGAGCGGTGACTTGCCATCATTAAGCAATGCTTCGTTGAGCAAATAAGCATATTGATAAGCCGAAAGTGGATTTGGACCGGATTTCAATGCACTGGATATACCAAACTTTCCGGTGAGTGAGAGATGGAAACCACCTTTTGCATCAGGATTTTTGGTAGTGATAATCAATGCACCACGTGAACTGCGCATTCCTAAAAACATATTGGAAAGAGCATCCTTTTGAATGGTAACCGATTCAATGGCTTCGGGATCTATGGAATACAGGTCACGTTCCACACCGTCGACAATGGCTATAGGTGACTGTCCGCGTGCTGAAATGAGAAATTCCGAATTATCTCCGTAGATACCTCCACCTACATTAGGAATAGCTCCTACTATATCGGATTTGGTATTGGCCTCAGTCCGTAACAGTTGCATGCCACGGAAAGGCGATACATTAAGACCTTTCAATCGTCCTTGCAATCCGGTAAGGATGGTAGCCGACTGATATTTTACCAAGTCGTTGGTATAAACCGTCGAAGATGCTCCTAGGGTATTACTTTTAGTGTGCGCCACACTGTCTGCCGGTGCATCTTGTGCCTTTAGTGCGACGGCAGCTACACATAGTAGTCCCGTCGTTATTATTTTATACATATTCTGTTTCATTATCAGTAGAATATAAGGTTATCACTCGCAATAGAACGTATATATGAATGGTTCCTTCTGCGGAGGGAGAGGTATATTTAACATTACGAAGTCATCATCAGACTGTGTAATGGAGATAGATCCATCGGCATTGGTGAAGGCATATTCAATATTTACAAGCTCTGTTCCTTCAGGTACATTGAAGAACCCTTCCGGCCAAAATGTGATATTGTATGTTTTTGTATACTGATTCTCTCGTTTCATCAGGGTCTTGTCACTTTTCTCATTTACGGTATAACGGTGTCCGTCGCTACCTACCGCCGTTCCTTCAAAATAGATCTTATCGACCTTGACAAGTGCATTATCCTCGTCCATGCCTCCTATGAAGCTAAAGGTAACAAAATCGTTTTGCAATGCTGTCAATGGAGTAGTTTTGTTGAAGTGTTCGCTACAGAAGTCAGTAACAAGTCCTTCACCTTCTACTACCTCAAAACATCCGGCTTCCTCACATTTCTTTGCATCTGCACTTGTACTGAAGTTATCGTCAGTACTGTTAATAAAGAATGATGGCTTAAAACGCAGATTTTTGTTTCCTACCGGTACACGGACATAGATTGTAAAATGAATCTCCCCTGCAACGCCGTTATAGGGTTTTGTCCAATAGGCTGCCCATTCCATATCTTCCAGAATATTGGTACCTACACCGTATTCTTGCATGAGAGCGGCCGACCATGACAATCCTGGTTTATTGCTAGGCTGTTCGGTCGATGGTATAAGTGTCATGTTTTGCTCACCTATATTCGGATCAAATGTATCTTCTATATATGAAACTCTGGCATTTTGTGCCAGATTCCAACTTTTAGGAGCCAAGAAACCGAAAACAAGTCGTTTGTCATTGCGTGGGTCTCCTTCAACCTTAATGTGTCCATGCATTTTGAAAGTGGCAGTCGTTCCGGCTTTTGCATAGTTTACGGCTTTTCCGTCTATCATTTGGGTTATATCGACAGAATCGATAAAGAGGCAACTCATAACGACAAAAGTCATAAGTATAGTTGATAACGCTACGATGTGCCGTTTGCGTTGAAGCAAGCTGATTAATTTCTTTTTCATAAAGCGTTATGATTTTTAGTTTTCTGATATTTTCTTGAATACATAGGTGTAGGTATTCGAACCACATCCGGGGCTATGAGTAATCACGATGTTACGTTCGCCATTGGTAATGGGGAATAGGATATCGGTACTGGCCTGCTCCGTGGCTCCATCTTCTGTGAAATAGAGGCGAAAAGGATAATAGATATCGTCAACTTTCCACGTGCCATTGTGGCGTACCACAAAAGGCAGATAGTTTTCAATTGTGTACTTACCATCTTTCTTCAGGTCAATTTGGAACTGGCTGAAGTCCATGGTCTCGGTAATATCATTACTGTTGCGGCTCACTGTGGTGAGTTGCCACGTGCCTGATATGTCTTTGACCTGCTCCGTGTTTTTGTCAGGATCAGCAGGAGCAGAGAACGTATCACACGATGTCACAAGCAGAGTAGTCAGCAAGGCTATTGCCGCCAAATGTATGCTATGTTTCATATTTTGGGTATTTTATTAGTTATAGTAGGGATTCTGTAGCAAATCTTTCGATTTCACCGTTTCATTGTAAGGAATTGGGAAGAAGTACATAGCCGGACGCCATACATGCGTGCGTACATCAAATTCTTTCCAAGTCTTTGTTCCGTCAGTGGCGCGAGTGATTTCAATGCCATGCATGGTTTTGCTTTCGGTTTGTGGAGCAATCATCCAGCGGCGTACATCAAAGAAGCGATGTCCTTCAAAAGCAAATTCAAGGCGGCGTTCTTCCTGAATGGCTTGGCGCATCTGTTTTTGTGTCATATTCTTTTCAAGTCCATACATACCATCTGCACCGGGCTCGATGCCGGCACGCTTGCGAATGAGTTTTAATATAGGATAGCAACCGAGTTGTTGCCCGCCTAGTGTTTCTTCGAAATCGGGACCATGATATTCATTGGCTGCTTCAGCATACATCAGTAAAATGTCGGCGTAACGTATTAGTGAATCGTTGTGACGGCTTGGGTTCCATGTACTACCTTTACATAAGCGATCACATCCCTTGCGTACATAGAAACCGGTGGCAGTGCCTTGGTATACGGCATCGCTTGTCTGCCCTACGCCAATCCATGTGTTAACAACTGTGGTAGCACTGTAAGTATCGTCGGCAGGAACTAATGCACCGTCATAAATCACAGTGTTGTTGAAACGTGGGTCGCGATTTTTGGCGGGATTCAAAGGATCGAATGTGTATTGGCTATTGTTAATCGGTTTACCGTCAATCATAGGGAAGGCATCTGCCAGTTCTTTGTATATGTACCCGCCGTGGCGTGTTCCGGAGTGACTGCCACTAGGGGGATAGTAAGCAGCTTCATGTCCAGACTCACGTTGATACTTACGGTCGAGGATATTGCCGGCAAAGGCTCCGTTATTGTTTTTACCATCATCATCGGTCAAATTGGCATTTCGTGTATCACCGGCTTGGAATACGACGTAGAATCCGAAACCAGGTTCGGCTTTGCCGTTCAAATCTTTACTTCTAATAAAGAGATTATAGGTTCCTAGGTTGATTACTGCGCGGGCAGCATCCATTGCCGTTTTCCAACGTTCTTTATCATAAGAGGGATAGCCTACTAATTCTTTGGTATCGGTAGGAGCGAAATCACTTCCATTGAATAATGGACTGGCTGCATAGAGGCAGACACGGGCTTTAAGACCCAATGCCGCTGCCGATGAGGCACGACCGTTTTCTTGACCAGTTCGTCTCACGGGAAGTACATTGAGTTGGACGATAGAGTCACATTGATGGGTCACATACTCTACACATTCTGCCCATGTATTACGCGAGGTTTTCATTGTCGAAGTAGCATCATATACATTATTACCAATAATTGGTACACCGCCGTAGTGTTTCATCAGAATGAAGTAGTACCAGGCACGCAAGAAAAGTGCTTCGGATATGTATTGAGCTTTCTGGCTCTGTACCATCGGTGATCGGTCGATATTGGCGAGGAATACGTTGCACCGACGAATGTTGGTGTAGCATTTCGACCATGCGTCATCACTCACCGTAACCGGATTAACCGTACCGGTAGCAAACATCATGTTTGTCCAGATGGTTGACGAAGGATAAAATTCAGCTTCGTCACAAGCGCTTTGCAGCCCACCACCATTAGCCAAAAGGTATGTCCATCGGTTGTAGTTGATATCAAACCCGATGTCGGTATAAATTCCGGTCAGGAAGTTGGCGGTATACGTACTATCTGCAAAAACGGTCTCACGATTTAAATCCGAAGTTTGGGTTTGATCGAGGAAACTGTCATTACAGGACGCAACTGTTCCTAAAAATAGGAGTAGCATTAATGATTTCATGTACAATTTCATAGTAAAACTTATAAAATTAAAATTAAACAATTTAAAGCCAATAAGCCGAGACTAATTCACGACTTGAATTTGTATTAAGACGATTGACAAGATATACACCACTAAACCCAATACTTTTTTTTCACGTATTATTATTCAGTGAAAAGATCATTGTATTATTCGAGCAATGATAGTAAATCAAATACATCTAAAGAAAGAATTATCCGAATTAGTGGTTTTTCATTCCTGAATCGTCTTTATCCTAAACTCTAATAGTATAACATTATGAGACGCATCTTTTTGTCAACCTTTATGGCTTGTATTATCGGCCTTACAGGTGCAGAAACAAATTAAATAATCTTAAATATCTTATTAAACATGAAACCAATTCATCTTATCCTAAGTATCGCACTCCTCGCTGGAGGAGCATGTGGTGACCAGCAAGAACCTTATTACGGCAATTCAGAAGTGAAGATGCTTCAAATTGATTCCGAATGGAATCTCGAACTAATGCCAAATCGATCAGGACAATATTGGAAAGTGTTCGTCTACAAAGACTTGAAATACAATGCCCTTTTCACTCGGTCGTTGGGCTGGAATGGAGGAGACGGTGTGTTCACCACTGGTTTGCCTGACGGGAATATATTTTGGTCGTTCAATGATAGCTTCTATGGCGTAATCAATGAAAATCGTTCACGAGGTAATTGTAGTTTCCCGCGTAACAGTATTATGGTACAAACACCTGGTGAGAAGGATGAAAATCTTGTTTGGTTAGCTGATTACGTACAAACCAACGATCCTAATGCGGATAGATACTATCAGGTACGTACTCACATTCGTCATCCGAAAGCTACACTTTCGGATGAAAAAATACAAGCTGGAGAAATCGATCAGGATTATCTTTATTGGGCAGGAGATGCTACGATATATAACAATCAGATGCAAATGTTGTGGGGAGCCGTTGATAATACCGATCCGAACAACTTGATGCGTCGCTTTGGTACTTGCTTGGCTACTTATAGCTTGGAAGGAAAGCCGGGTGATGATACTTATATGAAACTTATCAGTCGTAATGATGATTTTAACGACCACACTTTAGGTTATGGCGACACTATGTGGGAAGACGAAGACGGACATATCTATCTTTACACAACTTCCAATTATAAGGTGGCTGTGGCACGTACCGCTACACGCGACCTTGGCAGCCAGTGGGAATATTATGTGGCCGACCCGCAAGGAAATTTCTCGTGGACAACGCAGTACCCCTCAACCCAAGATGCTGAAAATTCTACAATTATCCCTTTGGAAAGTGCATGCTCTATGCCTTGGGTATTTAAAAAAGGTGATACCTACTACATGATCGGACAATCCATGTGGTTCGGGAGAGACGTGCTGATGTTCCGTAGTAAGCACCCTTATGGGCCGTTTGTCGACCAAAAGACTCTCTTTACATTGCCCGAATTTCTTGATAAGATTGGCGAACAACGTTATCAACATGTTTATATGGTAAATATTCATCCGGCTTTATCACGTACCGGTGAATTGGTGATCTCTACCAATACAGACTGTTCCAACTTTTGGGATAATTTTAATGCACCGGGTAGTGCCGACTTTTATCGTCCTTATTTCTATCGTGTATTTAATTGGGAATCATTGTACGATAACGATGCTCCACTTGAGTAAAAGGATTTACTATCTCTGGCGTTGATCATAAGTTTCACTGGGCTGATGCTATGATTGATGGTAATTCCATCATCGTCTCATCTCCTGAAGTTGCTTTCCCAATAGCGGTGCGTTATGCTTGGGCGGATAATCCAATCTGTAATTTATATAATGGTGTTAACCTTCCGGCATCTCCTTTCCGCACAGATGACTGGCAGGGTATTACTTATGGTAATAAATAGATATAGTAGTTTCGATTTGTCAAGTGAAATAGATGTAACACATAAAAAAATAACCATGAACAAACTCATTTGTTTAGTGATCTTCTCTTTTTTCTCAACAGGTATATATGCCCAAATGAAAAACTTGGTGCAATATGTCAATACACTGCAAGGTACCGACTCTCATTTCGGATTAAGTTATGGAAATACATACCCTACTACCGGTATGCCTTATGCCATGCATACGTGGTCTGCCCAAACAGGGAAAAATGGAGAAGGCTGGAAATATCAATATGCAGTAGATAATATCAGAGGATTCTGCCAATCCCATCAATGCAGTCCGTGGATGAGTGATTATGCAGTGTATTCTTTTCATGCCGATGGTGGTGAAATTAGTTGTAAATCAGGAGATGCGGGCAACGAAGTTCAGCCATGATAATGAAATTGCCAAGCCACATTATTATAAAGTGATGCTGGATAATGGAATTACAACCGAGATGGCTCCAACTACTCGTGGTGTACATTTACGCTTTTCTTATCCCTCTACTGAAGACGCCTATCTGGTAATTGACGGATATACGGATATGAGTGAAATCAAGATTGATCCGGCTAAGAGACAAATCTCCGGTTGGGTAAATAATCAACGTTTTGTAAATAACTCTAAGACATTCCGTAGTTACTTTGTAGTGCAGTTCGATAAAGTATTTGAGGATTACGGTATGTGGGAAAATCAGAAAGATGAGATTTTCCCTAAAAAGTTGGAAGGAGAAGGCAAAGGCTATGGTGCTTATATCAAATTTAAGAAAGGATCGAAAGTACAGGCAAAGGCTGCTTCTTCCTATATCAGCGCAGAGCAGGCTGTGATTACACTGAACGACGAACTGGGTAAAGATAAGAATTTGGAAACCACCAAAATACGTGGACATAAAACGTGGAATGAATTATTGAACCGAATCCAGGTAGAAGGTGGAACAGACGAACAAATGAAAACTTTCTACTCCTGCCTTTTCCGTGCCAATCTCTTTTCACGCAAATTCTATGAACGTAAAGCAAACGGAGAACCTTATTACTATAGTCCTTATGACGGTAAAGTATATGACGGATATATGTATACTGATAATGGATTCTGGGACACTTTCCGTTCTCAATTTCCATTAACTAATATTCTGCATCCTACTATGCAGGGACGTTACATGAATGCCTTGCTTGCCGCACAAGAACAATGCGGATGGTTACCTTCCTGGTCAGCTCCCGGAGAAACAGGAGGAATGTTGGGTAATCATTCCATTTCATTACTAGCAGATGCGTGGGCAAAAGGGATTCGGACTTTTGATCCGGAGAAAGCTTTGAAAGCATACGCACACGAAGCCATGAATAAAGGTCCTTGGGGTGGTGCCAACGGACGCGGTTTCTGGAAAGAATATTTTGAACTGGGATATGTTCCTTATCCGGAATCAATGGGATCGAGTGCACAGACAATGGAATATGCATACGATGATTTCTGTGGCTACCAACTGGCTAAGATGACTGGAAACAAACATTATCAGGAAGTCTTTGCCCGTCAGATGTATAATTATAAAAACGTATTCGATCCGTCTATCGGTTTTATGCGTGGAAAAGGCGTCGATGGTAAATGGCAGGAACCGTTTGACCCGTTGGAGTGGGGTGGACCTTTCTGCGAAGGTAATGCTTGGCATTATACCTGGTCCGTATTCCATGATGTAGAAGGATTAATAGACTTGTTCGGAAGCGACCAAAGATTTACGACCAAAATGGATTCGGTATTCGCCCTTCCCAGCACTATTAAACCGGGAACTTACGGAGGAGTGATCCATGAAATGAAAGAAATGGAGTTGGCTGGTATGGGACAATATGCACACGGCAATCAGCCGATTCAGCACATGCCTTATCTGTATAGCTATGCCGGTCAACCGTGGAAAACCCAGTATTGGGTACGCCAGATCGTTGAAAGATTGTATAATTCCACAGAAAGAGGATATCCGGGTGACGAAGACCAAGGCGGTATGTCTTCATGGTATATCTTGAGCTCATTAGGCATTTATGCTGTTTGTCCGGGTACGGATGAGTATGTAATTGGCAGTCCGTTATTTAAGAAAGCTACTATAACGATGGAAAACGGCAATAAATTCGTGATTGAAGCGAACAACAATAGTAAAGAGAATCTCTATATCCAGTCTGCTACCTTAAATGGACGTGTGTTGGATAAGAATTTTATCAGATACGACGATATAGCAGACGGAGGAATCATCCGCTTCGAAATGGGGAGTCAGCCGAATAAAGAACGATGTACGTCGAAGTATGCCGCTCCTTTCTCTTTGTCGAAAGAATAAGAAACTAAAAAGTGTAACGAGAATACAGTATGAAAAATAAAGTTTTAACAGGTTTATTATTGGTTTTGATTGGAGGGTGGGGGAGTCTCTCGGCGCAGAGCGCCGGGAGTAATTATTCCCGTCAGGTAAATACCCTGATAGGAACGAAAGGTGTGGGTCTGACTTCGGGATATCTTTATCCCGGAGCCACCTACCCTTATGGAATGGTGCAGTTTACCCCCTCTTACTTTTCCAAACGTTCCGGATTCGTCATCAACCAATTGAGTGGCGGCGGTTGCGAACACATGGGCAACTTCCCTACTTTTCCGGTAAAAGGCAAACTGAAGATGTCTCCGGACAATATTCTCAACTATCGTATCAATATCTCTGAAGAAAAAGGACATGCAGGTTATTATGAGGCAATGGTGCAGGAAGACATCAAAGCTAAACTGACTGTGACCGAAAGAACTGGTATGGCGAGTTATGAATATCCGGCCGATCAGCAATATGGTACGGTAATTATCGGTGGAGGTATTTCCGCTACTCCGATAGAGCAGGCCGCCATCGTTATTACTGCACCGAATAAGTGTGAAGGATATGCAGAAGGTGGTAATTTCTGTGGACTCCGTACACCGTATAAAGTCTATTTTGTAGCAGAGTTTGATACGGATGCGTTGGAATCGGGAACATGGAAAAGAAATGAACTGAAGCCGAACACGACTTTTGCTGAAGGAGAATACTCCGGAGTCTATTTTACTTTTGATGTAAATAAGAAGAAAAATATCCAATATAAGATTGGGGTTTCTTATGTATCAGTAGAAAATGCACGCGAGAATCTGAAAGCGGAGAATACCGGATGGGATTTCCTGCAGATTCAGAATCAGGCAGAATCCAAATGGAATCATTATTTGGGTAAGATTGAAGTAGAAGGAACCAATCCGGATCGTACCACTCAATTTTATACCCATCTGTATCGTTCATTCATTCACCCGAACGTATGTAGTGATGTGAATGGGGAATACATGGGAGCTGATTTCAAAGTGCATAAATCACGTTCCAAGCACTATACTTCTTTTAGCAACTGGGATACCTATCGTACACAGATTCAACTATTGTCAATCCTTGATCCTGAAGTAGTCTCTGATATTGTTATTTCTCACCAATTGTTTGCCGAAGAAGCAGGTGGTGCTTTCCCGCGTTGGGTGATGGCTAATATAGAGACCGGCGTGATGCAAGGAGATCCGACTCCTATCCTGATATCCAATGCTTACGCTTTTGGTGCCCGCAATTATGACCCGAAACCGATTTTCAAAACCATGAGAAAAGGAGCGGAAGAACCGGGAGCAATGTCACAGGAGGTTGAGGCTCGTCCGGGACTGAAACAGTATTTGGATAAAGGATATTACAACGCTTCTATACAACTAGAATATACTTCCGCTGATTTTGCAATCGCACAATTTGCCTTACATGCCGTAGGAGATGAGTTTGCAAGCTGGCGTTATTTCCATTTCGCACGTTCATGGAAGAATCTGTATAACCCGGAAACCGGATGGTTGCAATCACGTAATCCGGATGGTTCGTGGAAACCACTGACTGAAGATTTCCGTGAATCGACCTATAAGAATTATTTCTGGATGGTGCCATACGACATTGCCGGACTGATAGAAATTATCGGAGGCAAAGCAGCGGCAGAAAAACGCCTGGATGAATTCTTTACTCGTCTGGATGCCGGCTATAATGATGCCTGGTTCGCTTCCGGCAATGAACCGAGTTTTCACATTCCTTGGATATACAACTGGGTCGGAACTCCCTATAAAGCACAGGAGATTATTAACCGTGTATTGAATGAACAGTATTCAAGCAAAATTGATGGTCTGCCGGGCAATGATGATTTAGGGACGATGGGCGCCTGGTATGTGTTCGCTTGTATCGGTCTTTATCCCGAAATACCGGGAGTGGGAGGCTTTACGGTGAACACTCCGATATTCTCATCCGTGAAAGTTCATTTGAAGAAAGGGGATATGGTGATAAAAGGCGGTTCGGAAAAGAATATTTATATCAAGTCCATGAAGCTGAACGGTAAACCGTATGACAGTACATGGATCGATTGGGACCAACTGAATAATGGGGCTACAATAGAATACACTACCTCGTCCAAGCCTGACGTGAAGTGGGGAACTAAAGTGACACCTCCCTCTTTTCCTTAAAGCAAATTAACGAGGCATATAAGTTTATATCATAAATTTAGGCACGGATTACACGGATTAACGCTGTTGTTCTATATATTCATCACTCTAAAAACCGTGAAATCCGTGTAATCCGTGCCTCCTAACCATCTAAGATTATTTTGTAAAAGTACTTATTTATAATATCAAACGTGAAAATGAAAAGAAAACTACAAAACATAGCTTATCTACTGATGGCTGCCGCATTAGTCACTTCCTGTGGCGGGAAGAAGCAGACATCTGAATTCCCGGATTGGGCATGGGCAGATTTCCAGCGTCCGGAAGGTATTAATCCGATTATTTCTCCTGACACTACAACCTTTTTCTATTGTCCGATGAGACAGGATTCAGTAGCATGGGAAGCGAGTGATACGTTTAATCCCGCTGCTACTGTTTATAATGGAAAAGTAGTAGTCCTCTACCGGGCTGAAGATAACTCGGCAACCGGTATCGGATCACGTACCTCCCGTTTGGGATATGCCTCTTCTGACGACGGACTACACTTCAAACGAATGTCCGTACCTGTATTTTATCCGGCAGACGATAGTCAGAAAGAACTGGAAAATCCCGGCGGTTGCGAAGACCCACGTGTTGCTGTAACAGAAGACGGGCTTTACGTAATGCATTACACACAATGGAACCGCAAACAGGCACGTTTGGCAGTGGCCACCTCGCGTGATCTTCAAACGTGGGAAAAACATGGACCGGCTTTCGCAAAAGCATACAACGGAAGATTCATAGATGAATTTTCCAAATCTGCCTCTATCGTAACCAAATTAATTGACGGCAAACAAGTGATTGCCAAGATTGACGGCAAATACTGGATGTACTGGGGAGAAAAGTTTGTGAATGTATCCACTTCCACGGACCTTGTCAACTGGGAACCGATGTTGGATGAAAATGGAGAATTCCTGAAAGTGATGACTCCCCGCGCAGGTAAGTTCGACAGTGACCTGACCGAATGTGGTCCTCCTGCCATCCTGACTGACAAAGGAATCCTTTTATTTTATAACGGCAAAAATAAATCGGGCGCAGAAGGAGACACACTGTATACAGCCAACTCTTATTGCGCCGGACAAGCCTTATTTGATGCCAAAAATCCTACTAAACTAATCGATCGCTTGGATAAACCTTTCTATATTCCCGAATCAGACTTTGAAAAGAGCGGACAATATCCAGCCGGAACCGTATTTATAGAAGGACTTGTATTCTACAATCAGAAATGGTTCTTATATTATGGCTGTGCCGATTCACGCGTGGCAGTTGCCGTATATGATCCTCTCAAAAAATAAAGAAAACGTTCATGAAGAAGATAACAATCTTTCTGTTTAGTGTTTGTCTTGCGCTGCAACTTGTGGCGCAAGAACAACATTATTTTATGAATCCGGTCATTCGGGGCGACATGCCCGATCCTTCCATCATCCGGATAGATGATACGTATTATGCCACAGGTACCTCTTCCGAGTGGGCTCCTTTCTATCCGGTATTTACCTCCAAAGATATGGTCAATTGGAAACAGGCAGGACATATCTTCTCTAAACAGCCTTCCTGGACTTCAAATTCGTTTTGGGCGCCAGAACTGTTTTATCACAATAGCAAAGTCTATTGTTACTACACCGCACGTCAAAAGAGTACCGGAATTTCCTATATCGGAGTAGCTACATCGGATTCTCCTTTACACGAATTTACCGATCATGGTCCGATCATCACCTATGGCACAGAAGCTATTGACGCATTTATCTATGATGACAACGGACAGCTATATATCAGTTGGAAAGCGTATGGACTGGACAAACGCCCGATAGAACTATTAGGCTGTAAACTTTCTGCTGACGGATTGCACCTGAAAGGTGAACCATTCTCTTTATTGGTGGATGACGAAGAGATAGGCATGGAAGGCCAGTACCACTTCAAACAAGGGGACTACTATTATATTATATATTCAGCCCATGGTTGCTGTGGACCTTCCAGTAACTATGATGTATATGTAGCACGCTCTAAAAATTTCTGCGGACCTTATGAAAAATATACAGGAAATCCCGTTTTGCATGGTGGTGAGGGTGATTATCTCTCATGTGGTCATGGCACAGTCGTAAAGACTCCCGACGGAAAAATGTTTTATATGTGTCATGCTTATTTGAAAGGAGAAGGATTTTATGCCGGACGCCAACCTGTTCTGCAGGAAATGGAGATGACAGCAGACCATTGGGTGCGCTTTACAACGGGGAAACTGGCTATTGCCAAACAACCCATGCCTTTTAAAACTACCATCCAGCAGCCTCTTACCGATTTTGAAGATCACTTTACAGAAAACAAACTGAAAGTAGACTGGACTTGGAACTATCCTTATTCGGATATCAACATAGTACTGAAAAAAGGAAAGCTATCCCTATCCGGAACTCCGAAAAAAGACAATCAGCGAGGGACGGCATTATGCTTGCGTCCGCAGTCTTCTCATTACAGTTGCGAGACAAAAGTGATTCACGCTAATGAGAGTTTGCAGGGATTAACTTTATACGGTGACGATAAGAATCTGATAACCTGGGGAGTCAAAGGAAAACAGTTGCAGTTGAAATTTATAAAAGAAAATTCCGAATCCATCCTTTATGAATCCGGTGCTGTTGATAAAGACATCTATTTGAAGATAGAAGTCGAACAAGGCTGTATTTTCAACTTCTATAAAAGTAAAGATGGAAAGATCTGGAACCCCATACTGGACACTCCCTTAAAAGGAGAATCCCTGATTCGTTGGGACAGGGTGCAACGTCCGGGGTTGCTTCACTGTGGAGCGAAAGAGGTTCCGGCGGAATTTGCCTATTTCAGAATGATAAACCTGAAATAGACGAAACGCATGAAGAGTGATAGAATTAATGTATATAAACTTATAGTATTTATAAAATAGAAATTAAGACATGAAAAAACTTTTTGTATTGATTGCAGCGGCTTGTATGACATGTACTGCTGCGTTTGCACAAACTGTGAAACCTTTTAAGGAGGGTGAGAGAGCAGTGTTCCTGGGAAATAGTATAACGGATGGTGGTCATTACCATTCATACATCTGGTTATATTATATGACTCGTTTTCCGGATATGCCTATCCGTGTTTTCAACGGTGGTATTGGTGGAGATACGGCCTATGATATGAACAAACGCCTGGATGGAGATATTTTTGTGATGAAACCTTCCGTGTTGATGGTTACTTTTGGTATGAATGATTCCGGATATTTTGAATACAACGGTGATAAGCCCAAAGAATTCGGTGAGCAGAAATATCAGGAAAGTATAAAGAATTACCAGCAGATGGAGAAACGTTTTAAAGATCTTCCTGATACCCGTATCGTGATGGTCGGGACTTCTCCGTATGATGAAACCGTACAACTCAAAGAGAATACACCGTTCAAGACAAAAAATGAAACCATCAAACGGCTTGTTGAATATCAGAAAGAATCGGCAGCTAAGAATAATTGGGAATTTACCGATTTAAATGCTCCTATGACAGCTATTAATCAGCAATATCAGCAGAAAGATCCTACCTTTACCCTTTGTGGCAGTGACCGTATTCATCCCGATAACGACGGACACATGGTAATGGCCTATCTTTTCCTGAAAGCCCAGGGATTTGTAGGTAAAGAAGTAGCGGATATGGAGATTAATGCTAATAAAAAACAAGTCGTTAAGTCGGAAAATTGTACCGTTTCAAATATAAAGAAGAACGGAAAAGATTTGAGTTTTGACTATTTGGCAGAAGCTCTTCCTTATCCTTTAGATACTATTGCCCGTGGTTGGGGACAGAAAAAGAGCCAGGCAGAAGTGCTGAAAGTTGTTCCTTTTATGGAAGAGATGAACCGTGAAACGTTGAAAGTAACAGGACTGAAAGGCAATTATAAGTTGTTGATAGACGATGAAGAAATTGGAATCTGGAGTGGAGATGAACTGGCAAAGGGCATTAATCTTGCTGCTGAATCCAAAACTCCCCAATACCAACAAGCATTGACGGTGATGCACTTGAATGAATATCGTTGGGAAATTGAAAGAACATTCAGAGAATATGCGTGGTGTGAATTCGGCTTTTTCCAGCAAAAGGGATTGTTGTATGCTGACGACAGAAAAGCGATCGAGGTGATGGATGAAAATTTGGATAAAAACGTTTGGTTGAAGGGACGTCGTGATATGTATTCAAAGATGATGTTTGAAGCTGTCCGTGATGCTCGCCAACAGGAAATGGATGTTCTTATCAATAAAATTTATGAAATAAATAAGCCTGTTGTAAGAAAGATTTTACTTAGAAAGGTCTGATGTGATAACAGCGTAGAAATACGATAGAATACTCACCGTAATGAGAAAGAATTCTCACTATAATGAGAACTTTTTCTCATTGCGATGAGTATTTTTTCTCATTACAGTGAGTATCGTTGAGAATATATGAATAGATAAGTACTCTTTGTAATAGCCTGATAATGTACTCCTTATTGTAGCTTTTGCATTAAACAGACTACCTTTATTGAATTCTTAATTCTTTTTCCAGAAATCGGAAGTGAAAAGCAATAATACTGTAAACAATTCCAAGCGTCCCAAGAGCATTAAGAAAGAAAGCAGCCATTTGGCAGCATCAGGCAATGCACTCCATGAGAAAGCCGGACCACATCTGCCGAGGCCTGGTCCCATATTACCTATGCTTGAGATTACGGTTCCTATTGATTCCAGAAAACCGACTCCTAAGCCCATCATGACAAGTACACTGATGATAACAATGACCACATACAAAAAGGTGAAAGCCAATACAGTAGACTGAATGGAAGGGGAAATAACTTGCTTATTTACCCGCACCGGGAGTATGGCGTTAGGGTGAAGAATATGTTTGAATTCATTTTTCACTACTTGAAACAGGATAACCATACGAATACACTTGATACCTCCTGTTGTACTGCCGGCACAAGCTCCGATAATCATCACAATAATGAGGCAGCCCCAGAGGATAGAAGGCCAGAGCATATAGTCAGCTGTGACGAATCCCGTAGAAGTTTGCAATGAAACCACTTGGAAAAGCGATTTTCGGAATGCCTCCTCTACTCCCATAGAAGAAGTCTGATGGAGCCAGATAGCAATGAATAGAGTGAAGAATGAAACACAAATAAAGTAGAACTTCAGTTCCGCATCATGTAGGAACTTCTTAATCTTCCCATTAAACATCAACAGCAGCAACGTGAAGTTAATACCTGAAAGGAACATGAAAATGGAAATTACATAGTCTATGTAAGGTGAATGGTAATATTCAATGCTGGCCTGTTTGGTAGAGAACCCACCAGTGCTGGTCGTAGCAAAAGCATGACATACACTGTCGAATATACTCATGCCACCACCTATTAATAAAATAATCAGCGTTCCCGTCATTCCGGCATAAATACCCCAAATCCATTTAGCAGTGATGCCAATGCGAGGATGCACTTTATCATGAGTAGGTCCACTGGCTTCTGCTGCGAACACCTGAATTCCGCCCACACCGAAAATCGGCAGAACGGCAATGGTGAAGAATACAATACCCAAACCACCTATCCATTGCGTCATAGCCCGCCAGAAAAGTATTCCGTGGGGCATCGACTCTATATTATTCAGAATAGTGGCACCTGTACTGCTAAATCCGGACATCGTCTCAAAAAATGCATCCGCAACATTGGGAATATATCCTCCTATATAATAAGGTAACATTCCGAAAAGGGAAAAGGTAACCCATGCTGCGCTGACGATGACATATCCATCGCGGCGATTCAGGGATTTCACTGCGTCTTTCCCGATGGCAAGCAGCAGAAAGCCAATACAGGCTGTGACAGCAGATGAAATCAGGAAACTCTGCAAGTCATTCTCTTTATAAAAAAGAGAAACCGCTCCACAACATAACAGCATTGCTGTTTCTATCAGAAGCAGAAAGCCCAGAATCCGGAATATCATCTTTGAATTAATCATAAATTGGTTTAGTTATCTTATGCTTAATTAAAGAACTTCTCAATCTTTTTAATCATCATACTCAGGCAGAATACGACTACATGGTCGCCGGGACGGATTTGTGTATCACCCGTCACCAAGATACCTTCTCCGTTGCGGATCATTCCTCCGATGGTAGTACCCTTCGGGAGTCCCAGGTCCTTAATCAGGTGTTTGGTGATTTTAGCACCTTCCGGTACAGTGAATTCAGCAACGTCCGCATTGGCAAAAGTAAGACATTTCACATTAGACACATCGGCATCCAACATCATTTGGTAGATATGGCTGGCAGCAATCATTTTTCTTATTGATGACCGTGCCGATATCAAGACTTTCCGCCATGCCGATATAGTCGATATTCTCTACTTCCGCCACCGTCTTTTCCACTCCCATACGTTTGGCGGCGAGACAGGCGAGGATGTTCGTTTCCGAGTTACCGGTCAGAGCAACAAATGCTTCGGTATTCTTTAGTCCCTCTTCGATGAGCAAATCCATATCGCGACCATCTCCGTTGATAATCATTGTCTTATCATCCAGTAACTCCGTAAGGCGGTTGCAACGGTTCAGATCATTATCTACTATTTTCACCTGCATATAATCCGGCACGTACTGAGCGGTACGGACGGCGATACGGCTTCCCCGCCCATGATCATGACGTTGCGTACATCGGCATAATCCTCCTTGCCGGCTATCTTACGAATATAAGGAATATACTTGCGGGTAGTGGTGAAATAAACAATATCATGCAATTTAATGACATCGTCTCCACGGGGAATAATCGTTTCCGTTCCACGTTTGATGGCTACTACGTGATAAGGTATGTTAGGACCGCCTAGCTGATGCAGCGGTATATTCAGGATTTCAGCCTTTTCGCGCATCTTCGTGCCAATCAGAACTAGAGAACCTCCACAGAACTCCCACCATTGGCGTACCCAGCTCATACGCATGGAAGATACGATTTCTTTGGCAGCCAGCATTTCCGGGTAAATCAGAGAATCTACTCCCAACTTCTGGAAAAACTCTTTATTTTTGGGCAGAAGATATTCGTAATTGTCGATACGTGCCACTGTCTTTTTAGCTCCCAGATTGGTAGCCAGCATACAGGCAGTCATGTTACGGCTTTCGTCCGGTGTGACTGCGATAAACAGGTCGGCTTCTTTGACGCCCACTTCTTTCAATCCGGAGATGGAAGAAGGAGAAGCGGCAACAGTCAGCAAGTCAAAATTGGCACTAAGAGCGCTTAGTTTCTCTTCGTCATCATCCATCAAGATGATATCTTGCTTTTCGCGCGATAACAACTTGGCCAAATGGGTGCCTACGTTGCCGGCACCGGCAATAATAATCTTCATGTCAATTGATAAATTCTTTTATTTTAGTCAGAATCCCTTCTTCATCCATGCCGCACAGTTGATACAGTTCGGCAACTGATCCATGCTCTACAAATAGGTTGGGGATACCGATACGCTTCACGGTTGGTTTGTATTCGTTGTCTGCCATAAATTCAAGGATAGCACTACCCATACCGCCTTTGATAATCCCGTCTTCGATAGTCAGGACACGTTGGAATTTGCGTCCTACCTCATGTAATAGCTCTTCGTCCAGCGGTTTCAGGAAACGCAAATCGTAATGGGCGATCGACAGACCGAAATCAGCTTCTGCCCGGGTGATGGCACGGGCGGCTACGTTTCCTATCGGTCCGATAGTAATCACTGCAAGGTCGCTACCCTCTTTCAGTTTCCGTCCTTTTCCTACCGGGATCTCTTCTAGCGGACATTTCCAGTCCACCAGTACGCCGCGTCCACGGGGGTAACGGATCACGAACGGTCCCTTGTCCGGCAATTGTGCCGTATACATCAGGCGACGTAATTCATGTTCGTCCATCGGGGAACTGATAGTCAAATTAGGGATCGGGCGTAAACATGCCATATCAAAAGCTCCGTGATGAGTAGGACCGTCTTCGCCAACCAATCCGGCGCGGTCGAGGCACAAAACAACAGGGAGATTCTGAATCGCTACGTCGTGGATGATATTATCATGCGCCCGTTGCATAAAAGAAGAATAGATATTGCAGAATGGTTGCAGTCCGTCTTTTGCCATCCCACCGGAGAAAGTAACCGCATGTCCTTCGGCGATGCCTACATCAAACGCACGTTTGGGCATTTTCTCCATCAGTATATTCATCGAACAACCGCTAGGCATGGCGGGAGTGACACCGACAATCTTCGGATTGGCTTCGGCAAGCTCTACCAATGTATTTCCGAATACATCCTGGAAAAGCGGAGGCATTCCTTCAGTGTTGGCAATGAAACGTTCGCCGGTGACCGGATCGAATTTGCCGGGAGCATGCCATTCGGTAGCGTGTTTCTCCGCCGGACCGAATCCTTTTCCTTTGATAGTATGTAGATGCAGGATTTTAGGTCCTTGCATATCTTTGATATCACGTAATACTCTTGCCAGGTTCTTTACGTCGTGTCCGTCTATCGGACCGAAGTAACGGATATTCATCCCTTCGAAAATATTCTGTTGCTGTGCAGCCATTGATTTCAGGCTGTTCCCGAAACGTATGAGCGCTTTGCGACGTTCTTCGTTTAGGATGCCGAGCTTGAATAACATGCGCGAGAGCTTGAAACGTAACTGATTATAGCGGTTGGAAGTTGTCAGGTTGAAGAGATATTGCTTCATACCTCCTACACTACGGTCAATGGCCATATCATTGTCATTCAGGATAATGAGCAGGTTGTTCGACGTGGCAGATGCATTGTTCAGCCCTTCAAAAGCCAGTCCGCCACTCATGGAACCGTCGCCGATGATGGCTACTACATGGCGTTTGACATCTCCTTTTCTGGCGGCTGCGACAGCCATACCGAGAGCTGCAGAAATAGAATTGGAAGCATGTCCGCACGTGAAAGTATCATATTCGCTTTCTTCCGGAGACGGGAAAGGGCGGATTCCTCCGAGTTTCCTGTTCGTAGAAAAGGCTTCACGGCGTCCTGTCAGTATTTTGTGGCCGTATGCCTGATGTCCCACGTCCCATACAATACGGTCATAAGGTGTATTGTAGACGTAGTGTAAAGCTACGGTCAGTTCCACTGTTCCGAGGCTGGCAGCGAAGTGCCCCGGATTGCAGGAGAGTTCTTTAATAATGTCTTGCCTTAATTCACTACATACCTCCGGCAGTTGCTCTACGTCTAGTCTTCGCAGGTCGTCAGGATAATTGATAGTGTTTAGCAAGTTATATATCGGTTCATTCTTCATGATTCGAGGAAATTTAGTGCAAAAATACGAAAAGAAAGTATATTCGCCCCCCTTTTTTTTATAAAATCTTATTCGGCATAGGGACGTATCTGTTTTTCCATACTCCCTAAGATTATTGAATCGTGAGGAAAAAGAGGTAGGAAATTGTTTTTTGATTACTTTTGCATATGAAACGTAATGAAATGATGGAAAATCGTATGAACTTTCAAACATCTGTAGAATTGCCTGCCGGGATGCCACCTGTCAGTCATGCAGATCGTATTCTTTTGATGGGCTCCTGTTTTGCAGAAAATATCGGGAGACAATTAATGGACGCCGGGTTTCAGCTGGATCTGAATCCTTTTGGTATCCTTTATAATCCTTTGTCCGTCTCATCCGCTTTGAGAGAGATTATGGGACATAAAGAATATACCAGCCAGGATTTGTTTACCTACAAAGACTTATGGCATAGTCCGATGCATCACGGCTCTTTTTCAGCTTTTACGCCCGAAGAAACGTTGCATACCATAAATGCCCGTCTTCATCACGCCCATCAAAGACTACCGGAGTTGAACTGGCTAATGGTAACTTTGGGCACCGCTTATGTTTATAAACAAAAAGAGAGTGGGCAAGTGGTAGCCAACTGCCATCAACTGCCGGAAAACCATTTCTTACGTTACCGGCTTACTGTTGAAGAAATTGTAGAAGATTATACAGCGCTCATCACCGGAATGGCAGCCTGCAATCCGGAATTAAAATGGCTGTTTACAGTCAGCCCGATCCGTCATATACGCGACGGAATGCACGCCAATCAATTAAGTAAATCTACGTTGTTACTGGCCATCGACCGGTTGCAGCAATTGTTCCCGGAACGAGTGTTCTACTTCCCCTCTTATGAAATCATATTAGACGAATTGCGTGATTATCGCTTCTATGCTGACGATATGCTGCATCCGTCTCCTCTGGCGATTCGTTACCTGTGGGAACGCTTCTCCGAAACCTTCTTTTCCGCTGAAACAAAGCAGGTTATCATGGCAGTGCAGGACATCCGCCGGGACTTGGCACATAAACCCTTTCACCCCGAGTCAGAGGCGTATCAACGCTTTTTAGGACAAATAGTGTTAAAAATAGAACGACTTATCGGAAAATACCCGTACTTAGATTTTCAAAAAGAAACAGAACTATGTCATATGCGATTGAATCCATAGCCAAAAGTATCGGTGCCCGCCGTATGGGCAAACATAAAGCGACTATTGATTGGCTGTTAACAGACAGCCGCTCTTTGAGTTTTCCGGAAGAAACTCTCTTTTTTGCTTTAACTACCAAACGAAATAGCGGAGTCCGTTATATCCCCGAATTATACGACCGGGGCGTACGCAATTTTGTAATAACAGAAGAAGACTTTAAATTAATTGAGAATGGAGAATTGAAAATGGAGAAATCTGGGCAGGATGATGATGCGCAGCCAATTCTCAATTCTCAACTCTCAACTCTCAATTTCCTTATCGTTCCCAATCCTCTGAAGGCTTTGCAGAAGCTTGCCGAAGCGCATCGTGATAAATTTAAAATCCCTGTGATCGGTATCACCGGAAGCAATGGAAAAACCATTGTGAAAGAGTGGTTGCACCAGTTACTTAGTCCGGATCGTTGTATCGTCCGTTCTCCGCGTAGCTATAATTCGCAGATCGGAGTTCCTCTTTCTGTATGGCAACTTTCAGAAGAAGCAGAACTGGGCATTTTCGAAGCCGGCATCTCCGAAATGGGAGAGATGGGAGCCTTGAAACGAATGATAAAGCCTACCATTGGTATTCTGACCAATATCGGCGGTGCCCATCAGGAAAATTTCTTCTCATTGCAAGAGAAATGCATGGAGAAACTGACGCTTTTCAAAGACTGCGATGTAGTGATTTACAACGGCGATAACGAATTAATCAGTAATTGTGTCGCAAAATCAATGCTGACTGCACGTGAAATAGCCTGGAGCCGTAGGGATATTGAACGTCCGTTGTATATCAGCCGTGTAATCAAGAAAGAAGATCATACCGTTATATCCTATCGTTATCTGGAAATGGATAATACATTCTGTATTCCTTTCATCGATGACGCCTCCATTGAAAATGTGCTGAATTGCCTGGCAGCTTGTCTTTACCTGATGACACCTGCCGACCAGATCACCGAACGGATGGCCCGTCTCGAACCGATTGCCATGCGTCTGGAAGTGAAAGAAGGAAAGAATAACTGCGTATTGATTAATGATAGTTATAATTCAGACCTGGCATCGTTGGATATTGCACTCGACTTTCTGGTACGCCGTTCGGAAAAGAAAGGCTTGAAGCGGACACTGATCCTGTCGGATATACTGGAAACCGGCCAAAGTACCGCTACGCTCTACCGGCGTGTAGCACAGTTGGTGCAGAGTAAAGGAATAAATAAACTGATTGGTGTAGGGCAGGAAATATCCTCCTGTTCCGCTCGTTTTGATGACGATCTCGAACGCTACTTCTTTCCTAACACAGAAGCACTTCTTACATCCGGCATACTCAAATCACTTCATTCGGAAGTAATTCTGGTAAAAGGTTCGCGCGTGTTCAACTTTGATTTGGTATCCGAAGAACTTGAATTGAAGGTGCATGAAACCATCCTTGAAGTAAACCTGGGAGCGATGGTCGCCAATCTGAACCATTACCGTTCCATGCTTCGCCATCCGGAAACAAAGGTGATCTGTATGGTGAAAGCATCCGCTTACGGAGCCGGTTCGTACGAAATAGCCAAGAGCTTGCAGGAACACCATGTCGATTATCTGGCTGTGGCCGTGGCTGACGAAGGTTCCGAACTTCGCAAAGCAGGTATTACCGCCTCTATTATAATTATGGATCCGGAGCTTACGGCATTCAAAACCATGTTCGATTATAAGCTGGAACCGGAAGTCTATAATTTCCATCTGCTTGATGCGCTCATCAAAGCAGCAGAAAAAGAAGGAATCACCAACTTCCCGATTCATGTGAAACTGGATACAGGTATGCACCGTCTGGGCTTTGCGGTAGAAGATATACCATTGCTCATTCGTCGTCTGAAGAATCAGAGTGCGGTGATCCCCCGTTCGGTATTCTCTCATTTTGTAGGAAGTGATTCGCCGCAGTTCGACGCTTTCACTCGCAGGCAGATTGAATTGTTCGAGAAAGGCTCGCAAGAATTGCAGGCTGCCTTCTCTCATAAGATTCTCCGTCATATCTGTAATACGGCAGGAATCGAGCGTTTCCCTGATGCACAATTTGATATGGTGCGCTTGGGAATCGGACTTTATGGAGTTAGCCCGATAGACAATTCGATTATACATAATGTAAGTACGTTGAAGACTACCATTCTTCAGATACGGGATGTTCCCCAAGAAGATACGGTAGGATATAGCCGGATGGGGCATTTGGCACGTCCTTCACGCATTGCGGCCATTCCTATCGGCTATGCGGATGGATTGAACCGCCATTTGGGACGCGGCAACGCCTATTGCCTGGTGAACGGAAAGAAAGCTCCTTATGTAGGGAATATCTGTATGGACGTCTGCATGATCGATGTGACGGATATTGATTGTCGGGAAGGCGATCAGGCTATCATCTTTGGTGATGATCTTCCGATTACGGTGTTGTCCGATAAGCTGGATACGATCCCTTATGAAGTGTTGACAAGTATATCGACACGGGTGAAGCGGGTATATTATCAGGATTAGAATTTTCTAATAACCCTGTGTTGTCATAAAAAACAGGGCTAATCTATGTAACCTGTGGTGAAAATGATTATATTTGCAGCAACTATTAAAAACCTCTTATATCAAATAAACTTATGACAAACTTATTATTGTTAGGCTTTTTGCCTAGTGGTTCCGAATGGATTATTATCGCTTTGGTTATCCTTCTTCTTTTTGGTGGAAAGAAAATACCTGAACTGATGCGCGGATTAGGCAAAGGTGTAAAAAGTTTCAAAGACGGTGTGAACGAAGCGAAAGATGAAATAAACAAGGCAAAAGACGAGTTGGACAAACCTGTAGATCCTTCTAAGAACTAAAAGAGCACAACATACGGATGGCAGAAATGACCTTTTGGGATCATTTGGACGAACTGCGTAAGGTGCTTTTTCGGGTAGTTGGAGTTTGGTTTGTATTGGCGATAGGCTATTTTATTGCTATGCCCTACCTCTTCGACCATGTAATACTTGCACCTTGCCACAATGATTTCATATTCTACGATTTATTACGGCATATCGGTAAAACATTTGATTTGACCGATGACTTCTTCACACAACAATTTTATGTGAAGCTGGTCAATATCAACTTGGCTGCTCCTTTCTTTATTCACATGTCGACAGCATTTTGGATGTCGGTGGTGACGGCTATGCCTTATATCTTTTTTGAAATATGGCGTTTCATCAATCCCGCTCTTTATCCGAATGAGAGAAAGGGCGTGCGTAAAGCATTGACTATCGGAACGGTGATGTTTTTCATCGGCGTACTGCTGGGTTACTTTATGGTTTATCCGCTGACTCTCCGTTTCCTGTCTACCTATCAGTTGAGTTCGGAAGTGGAGAATATCTTGTCGCTTAATTCCTATATAGATAATTTTATGATGCTGGTTCTCTGCATGGGATTGGCTTTTGAACTTCCGTTGGTTACATGGCTGCTTTCTTTGCTGGGAGTGGTGAACAAGTCTTTCTTGCGGAGATACCGCCGTCATGCGGTGGTTGTCATCGTGATAGCAGCTGCTATTATTACTCCGACAGGCGATCCCTTCACATTGAGTGTCGTAGCTATTCCACTTTATCTGTTGTACGAGATGAGTATTTTGATGATAAAAGACAAGAAGAAAACCGAAGAGGAAGAGGAAGTAGAAGATGAAACTGGAGATGAAGTTGCCTTGTCCGAAGAATGAAGCGATAGAATCTTATGAAATCCTTTTAGCAGTTTGCCGGGCAGAAGATGCCTATCTTGCCGTAGGATATAAGCAAATGCGCGACTTGCTGGAACGCATTTGTCGCGGGCAAATGCAAAACGAAAGTTTACAGATGACCGATCTTTCCGCACGAATTAGTTTTGTGTCAGCTAAGGTGGGTCTTTCTGTTACAGAGCAGAACCGGCTGCATACTTTCCGGTTAACTTCAAATGCTATCCTGAACCGTCAACAAGAGCCCAACCGAGAACAACTCTTGCGGGATGCGAAAACTCTGGCTTTCTTTATCCGTAAACTCTTGGATGAAGATATTCCTCTGGAACTATATCGACTATTTCCGCGTGCGGATGCCACCTATTTGGTTGCGCCTCCTGCCCGCGAGCGGGTACAGCGGATGCGTGTCTGTTTCCAGTATGCCGACGAACAATATCTGTATGTGACTCCCTTGGATGAAGTTTCTGAGCAACCATACCTTGTCCGTTATAATGTTCCTCAAATCAATGAAGAGTTTGCAGAAACGTGCAAGCTGCTTTGGCGGCATGCGCAAGTCAATTTATTGGATGTAGCCATCGATGAAGCAGGAATCCTGACCCCTTCTTTTATCGTACTCGAACCGGATTACTTGCTTGACATCAGTTCCCTTGCCGAGTGTTTCCGTGACTACGGACACCATCCGGCCAACTATTTTCTTTCCCGTCTTCAACCGATCGAAAATGCTCGTCCTTTATTACTGGGAAATATAGCCAACCTTTTTCTGGACGAATGGATTCATGCAAAGAGTGAAGAGATAGACTATCGTACCTGTATGCAGAAAGCCTTCCGGCGTTATCCTATTGAACTGGCCGCCTGCTCTGATTTGCGAGACAAGGAGAAAGAACGCCAATTCTTTGAAGACTGCAAATTGCACTTCGATCATATTCGTGAAACGGTCAATGATACCTTTCATGCAGCCGGCTATGAGCTTGACAAGACAGATGCCGTGCTCGAACCATCTTATATTTGCGAAGCACTCGGACTCCAGGGACGTCTTGACTATATGCAGCGGGATATGTCTTCTTTTATCGAAATGAAATCCGGTAAAGCGGACGAGTATGCTATCCGGGGCAAGGTAGAACCGAAAGAGAATAATAAAGTACAGATGTTGCTTTATCAGGCGGTATTGCAATATTCGATGGGAATGGATCACCGAAAAGTGAAAGCTTATTTGCTTTATACCCGCTATCCGCTTCTTTACCCTTCCCGTCCTTCGTGGGCGATGGTACGCCGGGTAATTGATTTGCGTAACCGGATTGTAGCCGATGAATATGGCATCCAATTACGAAACAGCCTGGAGTATACGTCACAAAAACTGGAAGAAATCAATGCTTCCACCTTGAATGAACGAGGATTGAAAGGGCGTTTCTGGGAAACATACCTGCGTCCTTCTATTGATAACTTTCAATCGAAGCTGAAAGCTCTTTCCGCATTGGAAAAGAATTACTTCTATGCGGTGTACAACTTTATAACAAAGGAACTTTATACCTCAAAATCCGGTGACGTGGATTATGAGGGACGTACAGGGGCAGCTTCTTTGTGGCTCTCTACATTGGCGGAGAAATGTGAGGCTGGAGAAATCATTTATGATCTGAAAATAAAGGAGAACCATGCCGCCGATGAATATAAAGCCGGACTTACTCTTACCGCTGGAAGTGAGATGCTTCATGCTGAAACTTTCCTTCCTAATTTCCGTCAAGGCGACGCCATTATCCTTTATGAACGAAACTGTGATACAGATAATGTCACCAATAAAATGGTTTTCAAAGGCAATATCGAGTATCTGACAGAAAACGAAATAGGTATCCGCTTGCGTGCTACCCAGCAGAATCCATCCGTACTTCCGACCGAAAGCCTTTATGCCATAGAGCATGATACAATGGATACGACATTCCGCTCGATGTATCAGGGATTATATGCTTATCTTTCTGCAAGAAAAGAACGTCGTGACTTGTTGCTGTCACAACGTCCTCCGAGGTTTGATAAATCATTGGATTCCATGATTTTCTGTTCGGAAGACGATTTTACGCGAGTCGCCCTGAAGGCAAAAGCCGCACAGGACTATTTCCTTCTTATCGGACCTCCGGGAACAGGCAAGACTTCATGTGCCTTGAAGAAAATGGTAGAGACTTTCCATGCAGACAAGGATGCGCAGATTCTTTTGCTTTCCTATACCAACCGGGCGGTTGATGAGATATGCAAGTCGTTGGCTTCCATTGCTCCGGCAGTTGACTTTATCCGGGTAGGAAGTGAATTGTCATGTGATGAAGCCTACCGCGGGCATCTGATTGAAAATGAATTATCCTCTTGCAACCGTCGTTCGGAAGTTTACGAGCGTATTCGGAATTGTCGGATTATTGTGGGAACGGTAGCGGCTATTTCCGGTAAGCCGGAACTGTTTCGCTTGAAACATTTTGATGTAGCTATTATTGATGAGGCTACCCAAATCCTGGAACCGCAGTTGTTAGGAATCCTCTGTGCACGTGGAGAAGATGAAAAAGATGCAATAGATAAGTTTGTATTGATCGGAGATCATAAGCAACTGCCTGCTGTTGTGCAGCAAAACGCGGAACAGGCGGCAATCTATGATGAATCATTACTGTCTATCGGATTGAGCAATCTGAAAGATTCTTTGTTCGAACGTCTTTATCGGAACTGTACGGCAGCCTGTTCATCGTCTGCTATTCATCGTTCCTATGATATGCTTTGTCGTCAGGGACGCATGCATCCGGAAGTTGCCTTATTTGCCAATCGTGCTTTTTACGGGGGGCGGCTGATTCCTGTCGGACTACCTCATCAAATAGAGGACTCGGACACGATCTGCCGTTTAGCCTTTTATCCGTCTGTGCCGGAGAAAGCAGGAGCATCTGCCAAAATCAACTATTCGGAAGCACGTATCGTTGCGGATTTAGCCGTTCGCATTTATGAACACCATCAGTCGGATTTTGACGAATCCCGTACTTTAGGAATCATTACTCCTTACCGGAGTCAGATAGCATTGATTAAAAAAGAAATAGAATCAGTAGGTATTCCGGTTTTGAATCGCATTCTGGTTGACACGGTGGAGCGGTTCCAGGGAAGCGAGCGTGATGTAATAATCTATTCCTTCTGTGTCAACTACCCTTATCAATTAAAATTTCTTTCCAATCTGACAGAAGAAGAGGGTGTTTTGATTGACCGGAAACTGAACGTTGCCTTGACACGTGCAAGGAAACAGATGTTCATCACGGGAGTTCCCGAACTCTTGGAACGCAATCCTCTCTATAAAAGTTTATTAAAATTAATAGAAGGCTCCTGAAAAATTGCATCATTTTTGCAGATGTTAGTTTTTATTCTCTCTTTATGCAATTCATTAACACCTATTTGTTGAACAAACCCCTATCTTTGCAATACGTTTTTTTCATAGAGATTTAGATTTAAGGTTAGAAGAATTGTGGAAGTCGTGAGACTTCCCTTTTTTTCATCTTAACGTTTACTATCCTTCATTATAGGAATGCAAAACACTGTTTTTTAGTGTTACGTTTAAAAAAATTGCAGGAGGATGATGCAGGATAAGTAAACCTAAAAAGCCTTCTTCGTGAGAAGAGGCTTTTTTATTTTTCATTTTTTGAATAATTGGTTAAAAACAAAAGAGTAATCCGGCGACGGATTACTCTTTTGTTTTTATTGATAGTATCTATTGAAATGGAATTAATCCAATACGATAGGTTTGTATTTCGGAACTAATGCCTTCATGATGACCCAACCAAGCAGATAAGCTACTGCACACACGCAGAAAATTATGAAATATCCGGCAGGTTTACCTTCGAAGCCCATGAATGTCATGGCAGGGTGTACGAATTGTGCTCCTTGTTCGAGCAATTCTTTCGTCATTTCCACCTCTTTGCCGTCAACCATTGTTGTTCCGGAAGCATATACAAATAAGTTACCTGCCACTTTCTGAAGAATCATAGAACCTATACCTCCGGCCATACCACCGATACCGGTAATACTTGCAATAGCCGTTCTTGGGAACATATCACCTACAGTAGAGAAGATGTTAGCTGACCAGGATTGATGAGCAGCACCACCGATACCGATTAAAATAACCGGGAACCATGGAGAAACCGTACCTAACGGCTGTGCCAACAATACAACCAATGGGAAGAAGGCGAAGATCAACATCGCTTTCATACGGGCTGCATAAGGATTCATACCCGTTCTGTTGATGAAGATGGTAGGTAATTTACCACCATAGATGGATAACATGGTTACCGCATAAAGCGTAAAGATTAATGCCATACCCAACGGGTCGGAGGTTTTGATGCCGAATTGAGTATTCAGATAAGACGGAGTCCAGAAAAGGAAGAACCACCATACGCCGTCAGTCATGAACTTACCGAAGACAAAGGCCCATGTTTGTTTGTAGCTGAAACATTGCCAGAACTTCATTCTCTTTTCATCTTTTTCGTCTGTCATTGGAGCACTGCCTGCTTCGCGATTATCTTGCTCGATGTAGTCAAGCTCTGCCTGATTGACATGTTTGCTTTTCGACGGGGCATCATACATAAACACCCAGAATCCCATCCAGATAAAGCCAAGTCCACCAATTACGATAAATGCCATTTCCCAACCGAACATTTTTGCCAGAATAGGAATGGTAAGAGGAGCGATCAATGCTCCGATAGATGCACCGGCATTGAAGATAGAAGTAGCATAAGCACGGTCTTTCTTTAGGGAAGTACTCTGCGGTTACTTTAATAGCGGCAGGGAAGTTACCGGCTTCTCCTAAAGCAAGGATACAGCGGGCGGCGAGGAAGCAGTACATACTGACAGTAGCAATAGTCACTACCACATCTCCTGTGGCACCGGCCAGTTCTGCTGCACTATGAAGCCCAACTTGTGCTTCTGTAACAATACCACAAACGGCATGAAGACAAGCACCTGCCGACCATACACCGATAGCCCATAGAAAACCTTTTTTAGTTCCCATCCAATCGACAAAACGACCGGCAAACAGCATACATATAGCGTATACAATGGAGAAAACAGAAGTAATAGTACCGTAGTGAGATTCGTCCCAGTGGAATTCCGGTTTGATAAATTCATCCCACGTCAATGAGAGAACCTGACGGTCGAGATAATTAACTGTAGTAGCAAAAAATAGCATAGCACAGATGGTCCATCTGTAGTTTGTCATTTTTTCGCCTGTTTTTTGAAATGCATTCATGATAATGGATTTAAATAGATTTTGATTTGCTGACAAAGGTCGGTATTTCGACTGAATTTTATTTGTAAAAATTGGTCAAAATCATGTATTATTCGTTGCATTATATATGCTATTTGTTTCAAAGGATATAAAAATGTCTCATAGCATTATCATTTGCAACGTTGGGGGTAATACAGAAAGAAGATAAACGAGTTTGTGAATCAAGAGCAAATGAGTCTAATCTTTTAGACGCAGATGACGCGGATAATGCGGATACTTATTTTTTGATCCGTGCTATCCGCGTTATCTGCGTCTGAAAAATTATATGTCATACAGGAATACGCAACGGTTAGCGCATTTCTGTATATTTGATCTTGTCCATGTCGCCATAGTCAAGGTTTTCACCTGCCATACCCCAGATAAACATGTAATTGCTGGTTCCGGCAGCTGCGTGGATAGACCATTCCGGTGACATGATAGCTTGTTCGTTCTGCATCCATACGATGCGTTCTTCCTGAGGTTCGCCCATGAAGTGGCAGATGGAGTTGCCTTCCGGTACGTTGAAGTAGAAATATGCTTCTACACGACGAGAGTGAGTGTGTGCCGGCATGGTGTTCCATACGCTACCCGGTTTCAGTTCAGTCAATCCCATCTGCAATTGGCAAGGACCTTCCTCAAGTACATTGTTAACAATCAGCTGGTTGATAACGCGGTCGTTGCTTTCTTCCATCTTTCCTGCCGCGAAAGAATTTGCTTTCAGAGAACCTTTGCGTCCGTCGATGGTGATCAACTGAGTTTTGTACTCCTTGTGGGCAGTAGCCGAGTTGATGTAGAATTTGGCAGGATTGCTGGAATCTTTGCTCTTGAAAGTCACTTTCTGCTTGCCTCTACCTACGTACAGGGCATCTTTGAATTTCAGCGTATATTCTTTGCCGTCAACAGTTACGATACCTTCGCCGCCAATGTTGATAACACCCAGTTCGCGACGTTCGAGGAAGAATTTAGATTTCAACGGGTCGATTGTTTCAAGTACCAATTCTTTTGTCGCAGGTACTGCGCCACCGAAGATCAGACGGTCGTACATGGAATAAGTCACGTTGATTTGATCAGGAACCATTACTTTTTCCATCAGGAAGCTACTACGCAGGCGGTTTGTATCATACGTTTTCACGTCTTGCGGATTGCAAGCCACCTGCATCTTGTAATTTACCTGGGCGGAGGCAGACATTGCTGCGATACCCAACATCATTGCAATTGCTAATTTTTTCATCTTTCGAGTTTTTTATTGAGTTATATATTATATACCACTTATTATTATCAGTTAAAGGCTTTTCTACTTATTCCTTATTACTGTTCAATGCGTTCTTTGCGTCGTTTCTAGTCATGCGGATACGGTTGTAGATAGCCATTCCGAGTGCCAGTGCCACGAGGATGGCAGGGCCGATAATCTTCAGACTGTAAGTAAGGTGGAAGATACCCCAGCAGAAGAGACTGGAAGCAAAGTCAAGTGCGCCGCCTTCAAAACCGGCGGGGATGTTTACTGTCGGGTCACCTGTTGCTTCGTATACATCTTTAGCAGCCAGTGTGAAGAAGCCTGCCAGTTCTGTTACGAAGTACAGACCTACAATCAATGCCACCAGGCCGATAATAAATGATTTCACTACGTTACCTTTTGTAATAGGCAGAATCATCGGGAACAGGTAGAACATACCTGCCAGAGAAGCCAGCGGTAAGAAACGGTTGCCCGGAAGGATAACAGCCAGGAAGATAGTGACAGGGATCAACAGCAGAGATACCACCAGGGTAGTCGGGTGACCGATAACCAGTGCAGGGCTCATACCGATGCTCAAACCGGTGTTATTCTTATATTTCTTAGCGATCAGTTCGCGGGTAGCGTCAGAGATCGGTTTCAACCCTTCGATAAAAAGGCTGGTGATACGTGGAATCAACTCCATCACCGCACCCATCTTGATACCCAGTCCTAAAATGCCCGGAATATTATCCAATACTTCTTTCCAGCTGGCACAACCCAATGCGCCGATACCGCAACCGATTACGATACCCAAGAACAGCGGTTCACCCATCAATCCGAATTTCTTTTTCATACCTTCAGAATCGATATTCAGCTTGTCGAATCCCGGAATTTTATCCAATAGTTTATTGATTACAATAGCAAACGGAACGAAACTTTGGCAGAACGGTTGAGGAATAGAGATACCGTCCATTTTATCATAGAACTTCTGGAAAGCAGGAGCAGTCATATCAGCCATTACCAGTGTAATGATGTAACAGATGATGGCAGCGAAGAATCCCCAATAGATATTGTCGGAAGCGAAGTAGACGATAGCACCGATAAATGCGAAGTGCCAATAGTTCCAAAGGTCGATATTAACGGTACGGGTTGTTTTGGTAAGCAACATTAATAAATTGACTCCCAAGCAAACAGGGATGATGAAAGCACCGACTGAAGTGTTGTAAGCTACCGCCGCAGCAGAAGGCCAACCCATGTCGAAAATTCCCAATTCCAATCCGTAGATTTCAACCATTTTACTTAATGCCGGACCCAGACTGCTGGTGAGCAATGCCGTCACTACTGATAAACCAACGAAACCGACACCAACCAACAAACCGCTCTTCAGCGCTTTGGGAAGTTTAATACCGATACATACTCCTAAAATCGTGAAAATGATTGGCATCATTACTGCCGCTCCAAGACCGATAATGTACTTAAATACTTCTTCCATTCTGTTCTATTTTTTCTCTGTTTTAATGATAAATTACCTGTGTTTCCCCAGAGGGTATTAGTTGTAAACCGTGCCAAAAGTACGACCTTTTTCCGCTTTATTCCAAAACGAAACTCTTAATTTATCAGTTAATGCATCAAAAATGGACATTTTTGACGTTTGCGTGCACAAAATTAGTCGTTTCCGTGCACGAAAAACAAAAAATGCACCTACTTGACTAAAAAATCCCACTGGGTTTGGAGGAAAATACACTACTTTCGTACCGTGAAAAAAGACTATGTTGAATCCTTAAAATAACAAACCATGAGACGAACTCCTTTTTATAATTTTTTTATAGTGGCTTTATTGGTTACAATGACCGCTTCTGTATCGGCACAACAGGTAGACAGCAAACTTCCCTGGTCTGTGCGACTGACTGAATCGGAGATGATCCGTTGCCCGGAATCCTGGCAGCTTGATTTTCAGCCGAAACTGAAATGGGACTATTGCCACGGACTTGAACTGGGAGCCATGCTCGATGTGTACGACGCTTATGGCGACAAGAAAATTAGCGATTACGCCATCGCGTATGCGGATACAATGGTGCACGAAGACGGAAGCATTACCGCTTATAAATTAACCGATTACAGTCTGGACCGTATCAACTCCGGAAAAATCCTGTTTCGTATCTATGAGCAGACCAAGAATCCTAAATATAAGAAAGCGCTCGACCTGCTTTATAGCCAGTTTGAAGGACAACCGCGTAATGAGGACGGTGGTTTTGGCATAAAAGATTTATCCCCACCAAATGTGGCTGGACGGAATTTACATGGGAGCTCCTTTCTACGCGGAATATGCATTCCGTAATAATCTTCCGCAGGACTATGCAGATGTAATCAACCAGTTTGTCACTTGTGCCCGTCATACGTACGATCCTAAGAATGGTCTTTATCGTCATGCGTGCGATGTAAGCCGCACTCAACGTTGGGCGGACCCGGTGACCGGACAATCGAAACATACATGGGGACGTGCAATGGGATGGTATGCGATGGCATTGGTGGATGTGCTCGAATTTATTCCGCAACATGAAGCCGGAAGAGATTCCCTGCTTGATATATTGAATAATGTAGCTGTGCAGGTGAAGAAACTTCAGGATCCGAAGACCGGAGGATGGTATCAGGTGATGGACCGGAGTGGTGATAAGGGTAATTACGTAGAATCTTCCTGTTCCGCTATGTTCATTTATTCGCTCTTTAAGGCGGTTCGTTTGGGATATATTGATAAGTCTTATCTGGATGTGGCATTGAAGGGCTACAAAGGATTCCTGGATAATTTTATCGAAGTGGACAAGAACGGATTGGTAACCATCACCAAGGCTTGTGCAGTGGCAGGATTGGGAGGAAAGGTCTATCGTTCCGGCGATTATGACTATTATATAAATGAAACTATCCGCAATAACGATCCTAAAGCCGTAGGACCTTTTATTATGGCTAGCTTGGAATACGAACGTTTACAAAAGTAATTTCCGACAATGAAAAGGAGTATTTTTAAAGGAATGATGTGTTTGCTTCTACTGGGTGTGGGAGCAACATCTGTTTATGCACAACAACAGCAACGCAAAGACACATTAGTTGTGGCACGCGACGGGACAGGGGAGTATCGTAACATTCAGGAAGCCGTGGAAGCTGTCCGCGCTTTTATGGATTATACGGTGACTATATTTATAAAGAATGGTATATACAAAGAAAAATTGGTGATTCCTTCATGGGTGAAGAACGTGCAATTAGTGGGCGAAAGCGCAGAAAAAACGATTATCACTTACGATGACCATGCCAATATCAATAAGATGGGTACTTTCCGCACCTATACGGTAAAAGTGGAAGGGAATGACATCACTTTCAAAGACCTGACGATTGAAAATAATGCGGCTCCACTGGGGCAAGCGGTAGCTCTTCACACCGAAGGTGACAGACTGATGTTTGTCAACTGTCGTTTCTTGGGAAATCAGGATACTATTTATACAGGAACCGAAGGAGCGCGTCTCTTATTCACAAATTGCTATATCGAGGGAACTACCGATTTTATTTTTGGTCCTTCCACCGCTCTATTCGAATATTGTGAACTGCATAGTAAACGTGATTCGTATATCACTGCCGCTTCCACTCCTCAAAGTGAAGAATTCGGTTATGTTTTCAAAAACTGTAAGTTGACGGCCGCTCCGGGAGTGAAAAAAGTATATTTAGGTCGTCCGTGGCGTCCTTATGCGGCAACGGTCTTTATCAATTGTGAGTTTGGTAATCATATCCGTCCCGAAGGATGGCACAATTGGAAGAATCCGGAGAACGAAAAGACAGCCCGTTATGCCGAATTCGGAAATACGGGTGCGGGCGCAGATACTTCCGGGCGTGTGGCATGGGCTAAACAGTTGACAAATAAGGAGGCAATGAAGTATACTCCGCAAAATATCTTTAAGGAAAGCAGTAATTGGTATCCCTATAAATAAAAATACGTAGGTTTTCCGACTGTTTATGCAGCTTGAAATTTTTGTTTCCGGGCTTGGGCATTTGCTTTCCTGGCTTGAAATTCCCGTTCCAAGGCAGGAAACTGCAGTTTCCCTATGTGGGAACTGTCGTATCTCTACGTGGAAACTAGCGTTTCTTACCGGGGAAACTGTAGTTCCTATACGTGGAAACTGAATTTGTCTGCGTGCAAAACAGGATTATATAAGGTGTTGCAGATAAACATCTGCAACGGTATCTGCAACAGTATCTGCAACGCTGCAATCGGTTGATTGCAAGTAAGATATGAGCAAAACGTTGCAGGTGGCAGATAAAAACAAAAAATAAAACTCATAGGAGGGGATGAAGAATATGAAAACACTTAGGGTTAAAATGGTAGGGCTACTTGCAACGGCTCTTATTCTTTTTTCTGCATTTCGTGCAGACAAACCGGTCGTCACTATCTTTATGATAGGTGATTCGACAATGGCTAACAAGAAAATAGACGGAGGAAATCCCGAACGTGGTTGGGGAATGGTACTTCCCGGATTCTTCTCCGAAGACATACGGATAGACAATCATGCAGCCAACGGTCGAAGTTCCAAGAGCTTTATCAGCGAAGGACGCTGGGAAAAAGTAATTTCTAAGGTGAAGAAAGGAGATTATGTCTTTATCCAGTTCGGCCATAATGATGAGAAAGCAGACTCTACCCGTCACACCGATCCGGGTAGTACTTTTGATAAAATTCTTCGTCGGTATGTGAATGAAACCCGCGCCAAAGGTGGAATTCCGGTATTGTTCAACTCTATCGTCCGTCGAAACTTTGTGCAGCCGAAGGATGATGCCATCGCAAAAGATGTCCGCCGTACACCGGGGGAAAAGGAACAACCGAAAGAGGGAACCGTTTTATTTGATACGCATGGTGCCTATCTGGATGCTCCCCGCAATGTGGCAAAAGAACTGGGAGTGACTTTCATCGACATGAACAAGATTACTCATGACCTGGTGCAGGGACTTGGACCTGTAGAATCAAAGAAACTATTCATGTTTGTCGAACCCAATCAGGTGCCGGCTTTCCCGAAAGGTCGTGAAGACAATACTCATTTAAACGTATACGGAGCACGAACAATTGCCGGACTGGCAGTGGATGCCATCGGCAAGGAAATTCCGGAACTGGCGAAATATATCCGTCAATTCGATTATGTAGTGGCCCAAGACGGTAGCGGTGATTTCTTTACCGTGCAGGAAGCTATCAATGCTGTTCCCGATTTTCGCAAAGACGTTCGTACCACTATCCTGATTCGTAAAGGAACTTATAAAGAGAAGCTCATCATCCCTGAATCCAAGATTAATATCTCTTTGATTGGAGAAGACGGTGCGATACTGACTTATGACGGTTTTGCAAACAAGAAAAATGTATTCGGCGAGAACATGGGAACTTCCGGTTCGTCCAGCTGTTACATCTATGCCCCCGATTTTTATGCGGAGAATATCACATTCGAGAACTCATCAGGTCCCGTAGGACAAGCAGTTGCCTGTTTCGTATCTGCCGATCGTGTCTATTTTAAGAACTGTCGTTTCCTCGGCTTCCAAGATACCCTCTATACATACAGCAAGCAAAGCCGCCAATATTATGAAGACTGCTACATCGAAGGAACGGTTGATTTTATCTTCGGCTGGTCTACGGCTGTTTTCAACCGTTGTCACATTCATAGCAAACGGGATGGTTATGTCACCGCTCCCTCTACAGATAAAGGAAAAAAATATGGCTATGTATTCTATGATTGCAAACTGACTGCGGAACCGGAAGCTACAAAAGTATATCTGTCTCGTCCCTGGCGTCCGTATGCGCAAGCTGTATTTATCCGTTGCGAACTAGGTAAACACATTCTCCCTGTCGGTTGGAATAACTGGGGCAAGAAAGAGAACGAAAATACAGTCTTCTATGCCGAATATGAGAGTCGGGGCGAAGGAGCCAATCCGAAAGCGCGTGCCGCTTTCTCCCAACAACTGAAAAACCTGCAAGGATACGAGATTACGACTGTACTGGCAGGCGAAGATGGATGGGGTCCGGTAGCGGACGGAAACAAACTGATAACAGTGAAACGTTGACTTGACGAATATGTAAAGAAATGAATTACTAAGCAAAAAACAATGGATATATAAAAGACAATAGATCACTTGTCCTATAGAATGGTTCGATTCTGTTAAATAGCCGCTAAAGATTGCATAAAAGTACAACTATTTTTCTATCTTTACGGCACAGAACCTAGTTATATGATGAAGAAAACCTTAATTTCAGTAATTCTTTTGCTAGCTATTGTGTTCTCGACACATGCGCAGCAGCACTGTTTTTTCACCCACTATTCTACTGAAGATGGATTGTCCCAAAATACGGTGATGAACATCTTGCAAGATCACAAAGACAACCTTTGGTTTGCCACTTGGGATGGAATCAACCGTTTCAACGGTTATACCTTCAAAACATATAAGGCTCGTCAGGGAAATTACATCAGTCTGACCAATAATCGCGTAGACCGTATCTATGAAGACCGTTATGGTTTTTTGTGGCTACTGACTTATGATAATCGTGTCCATCGTTTCGACCCGAAGACAGAGACTTTCGAACAAGTACCTGCTGCCGGAGAGGAGGGGAGTGCTTTCAATGTGCATACCATTGAGGTGATGCCGAACGGAACCGTCTGGCTGCTGACAGAAAATGACGGAGCTATCCGCATCCTGACTCATCCAAATGAGAATCATCGCCTGACATGGGATATTTATTCCAGTAAGACGGAACTGTTTCCCTCTTTACATGTATTCAAAGTTTATCAGGATAAAGCAGGCAATGACTGGCTGTTAACAGACAACGGCCTCGGCATGATCCATCCCGGAAAGAAAGAACCGGATTCCTATTTCACGGAGACAAAAGGAAAGTTTGGCGGAATGAATCAGGCTTTCTATGCAGTACAGGAGCGGGATAAGGACATCTGCTTTGCTTCGGATCAGGGACGTATCTGGTCTTATCAGAAAGATAGCGGAGAATTTACGTTGATCGAACTTCCTACAAAAGGGCAGATCACTTCCATTCACCCCGTTGCACCGGACGTTTCTGTAATTACTACCGATTCGGATGGTTTCTTTACTTATAACCTGCGGACCAAAACAAATGTGCATTACTCATTCCTGACTTGTAAGGCTTTACCCGCAAAACCAATCCTTTCTGCTTATGTAGACCGTTCTTCGGAAGTGTGGTTCGAGCAGGAAGAACCGGGTGTTGTAGCCCATTTTAATCCCTCGACCAGAGTGGTGACCCGTGAACAGATTCTTATTGAATACAGTAATCCTGAACGTTCCCGTCCGGCCTTCCATATCCATGAAGATGTAAACGGGTATCTTTGGGTACACCCTTATGGAGGAGGTTTCTCTTACTTCGATCCTCAAAAAAAACGATTGGTTCCTTTCTATAATGGACTGGGTAGTCGTGACTGGCGTTTTTCCAATAAGATTCATTCGGCTTTCTCCGACAAACAAGGTAATTTATGGCTTTGCACCCACTCCAAGGGATTGGAGAAGGTGACTTATCGGAATGTACCTTTTGCGATGATGACTCCCATGCCGCATGAACATGAATCATTGCATAATGAGGTACGTGCCCTGTGCGAAGACAAACTGGGTAATCTGTGGGTTGGCTTGAAAGATGGTATGCTTCGTATGTATGATGCCGATAAAGCTTATAAAGGATACCTGACCGAAAGCGGCATCGTTTCTACTACCGGTACTCCCATGTTGGGAACTGTTTATTTTGTTATTCAGGATTCGAAAGGAATCATCTGGATTGCAACAAAAGGAGACGGACTTGTCCGTGCCGAGCCGACTTCTTCCAACGGAATGTCTTATAAACTGACCCGTTATCTTCATCGTGAAGAGGATATGTACAGTTTGAGCGATAATAATGTGTATTGTATCTATGAAGATCATTATGGTCGTATTTGGGTAGCTACTTTTGCCGGAGGTATCAATTATATCACGCAGAATGAAGCAGGAAAGACATTGTTTATCAATCACCGGAATAATCTGAAAGGGTATCCGATTGATCCTTGCTACAAAGCGCGTTTCATTACTTCCGATAATAATGGACGCCTGTGGGTAGGTACAACTACGGAGCTGTTGCTTTTGATGAGAACTTTAAGAAACCGGAGGATGTGCAGTTTTATCATTTCTCCCGTATGCCGAACGATACGCAAAGTCTGAGTAATAATGATGTCCATTGGATTATTTCCACTAAGAAAAAGGAACTGTATCTGGCTACTTTCGGTGGGGGACTCAACAAACTGATATCTATCAGTAAGGACGGCCACGGAGAGTTCAAATCATATTCCGTACTGGACGGTCTTCCTTCCGACGTCTTGCTTTCTGCCCGCGAAGATAGTAAGGAGAATTTATGGATTAGTACGGAGAATGGAATTTGTAAATTTATCCCGTCTGAAGAACGTTTTGAAAGTTACGACGAACGTAGTATTACTTTCCCAGTGCGCTTTAGTGAAGCGGCTTCCACATTGACGGCTAAAGGAAGTATGCTTTTCGGTGCCAGTGGGGGAGTCTTTATATTTAATCCCGACTCTATTCGTAAGAGTAGCTATATCCCACCTATCGTATTCTCCAAACTGATGGTGACTAATGAGGATATTACGCCCGGAGATAACTCCTTGTTGAAGGTGGATATTGACGATACCGACCCATTGGTGCTCTCACACAAAGAGAATATTTTCTCCGTTCAGTACGCTGCACTCGATTATACTAATCCGCAGAATATACAGTATGCTTATATTCTCGACGGATTTGAGAAACAATGGACTTTTGCCGACAAGCAGCGTAGTGTGACTTATACGAATCTTCCGAAAGGAGAGTATGTGCTCCGTGTTCGTTCAACGAATAGTGATGGTGTGTGGGTGGATAATGAACGTATACTGAACATTGTTATTCTGCCTTCTTTCTGGGAGACGCCGGTAGCTTATGTGCTTTATGTTCTTTTTATTCTGATTATTATTCTCGTAGCCGTTTATATCCTGTTTACTATTTATCGGTTGAAGCATGAAGTTTCGGTCGAACAGCAGATTTCAGATATAAAACTGCGTTTCTTTACTAACATATCGCATGAGTTGCGTACTCCGCTTACGTTGATAGCTGGTCCGGTGGAGCAGGTCTTGAAGAATGATAAATTGCCGGCTGATGCTCGCGAACAGTTAGTGGTGGTTGAACGGAACACCAATCGGATGCTCCGTCTTGTCAATCAGATTCTGGACTTCCGCAAGATTCAGAATAAGAAGATGAAGATGCAGGTGCAGCGGGTGGATATTGTACCTTTCGTCCGTAAGGTGATGGATAATTTTGAAGCTGTGGCCGAGGAACATCGGATTGATTTCCTGTTCCAGACCGAAAAGGAACATCTTTATCTTTGGGTGGATGCCGATAAGCTGGAAAAGATTGTATTCAATTTGCTTTCCAATGCATTTAAATATACGCCGAATGGCAAGATGATTACGATGTTTATCCGGGAAGATGAAAAGACAGTTTCTATCGGTGTGCAAGATCAGGGGATCGGTATCGCAGAAAACAAAAAGAAGTCACTGTTTGTCCGTTTTGAGAATCTGGTAGATAAGAATCTTTTCAATCAGGCTAGTACGGGTATCGGACTTTCATTGGTGAAAGAGTTGGTGGAAATGCATAAAGCGACTATTTCCGTTGATAGTCATTTGGGAGAAGGGAGTTGCTTCAAAGTCGATTTCCTCAAGGGAAAAGAACATTACGATAAGGAAGCCGAGTTTATTCTGGAAGATGCGGATGCTCCGGCAAGAATGGGACAGGTAGTGGATATTGCCAATTCTTCCATTCAGTCTGAAACGTTGGTAAGCGATGATTCGGAGAAGATTGATGATGTGTATGGGGAAGAATTTGCGAAAGAAGAGAACTCCAAAGAATTGATGCTGTTAGTCGAAGATAATCAGGAGTTACGTGAATTCTTGCGCAGTATATTTTCTCCGATGTACCGGGTGGTGGAAGCTGCTGACGGTAAGGAGGGGGCAAACAAGGCTTTGAAGTACCTGCCGGATATTATCATCAGTGACGTGATGATGCCTGAAAAAGACGGTATCGAAATGACGCGTGAACTGCGTGCGGATATGACGACCAGCCATATACCTATCATTTTGCTTACTGCCAAAACTACGATTGAAAGCAAACTGGAGGGATTGGAATATGGTGCGGATGATTATATAACGAAGCCTTTCAGTGCTACCTATCTGCAAGCACGTGTGGAAAATCTGTTGATGCAGCGTAAGAAACTGCAAAGTTTCTACCGGGATAGTCTGATGCATATCAATATTTCTACCGGTCAGGAGGAAGTGCCTGTGGCTACGGATATGCCGTCTGCTGAAGAAGATGTGTCCGAAACTCCACCTACAACTCTCGAAATGTCTCCCAACGACCGTAAGTTTATGGATAAATTGATTGAATTGATGGAGCAGAACATGGATAATGGAGAACTGGTGGTAGATGATTTGGTTCGTGAACTGGCTGTCAGCCGTTCGGTGTTCTTCAAGAAACTAAAAACGCTTACGGGATTGGCTCCGATTGAATTTATCAAAGAAATGCGTATCAAGCGGGCTACACAATTAATAGAAATCGGAGAATTTAATATGACCCAGATTTCGTATATGGTCGGCATTAATGATCCGCGTTATTTCAGTAAATGCTTTAAAGCACAGGTTGGAATGACGCCTACAGAGTATCGGGATAGAGTGGGGAGATAATAATAGGAAAGGAAAGAAATAGAAAGGGGGATGTTCAAAGCTCCCCTTTTATCGAAATCACCCTCACTACAACTATCTGTGGCGAGGGTGATTTTTTGTTTATGAGAGTTCCGATACATTTACCCTCATCTTGGTTATCCGAAATTATTTTTTAGGGTATAGATGATTCACAAGGCTGTTCATATACATTTCCAGGTTTGTATATTCCGGGCTTAATGTATATTTGGCTCCGTCTGAAGGATCATTGGGATTAAGGTTGTGTTTCTTTTCCCATTCATCGGGAATACCATCACCATCTGTATCAACAAGTGCTGTTTCTGATTTATATTCCGGCCATCCTCCTACATCAGACGGTTGGTCAATCATTCCATTCGTGCTTCCGTGAGAACCTTCGTAAGTATAAGTGCCTTTGAGAGTTTCATCTACGATGCGTTGGTCTATGGCGTCACGGCGATATGAAGCACCGGCAAACTCGAGAACATCTTTGTAGGCTTTCTTGGCAGGTTGCAAAGAAGTATGTTCGGCTATGTCAAATGCTTTTTTAGACAGTACTTCCTTTTCTGTGGCAAAGTCCTTTTTGATAACCAGTCCGTAAGAGTTATCCATATTCACTTTATAAAGAGCCTCTTTCTGCTTATCGGTCAGTTTGGGACAGGTAGGATCCATATAGTTACCTTTGAAATAGAATACACCATGAACACCTGCTTTATTGTTGTTTTTGCCATCATCGGCATACGCTGTAAACAAGCGTTTGAAAGAACCTTTTGTCGCACTGAAAGGTCCCGGTTTATAGTAGTTATTGATAAAGTTGTAGGAACCTCCTTCACCGGCATAAGCACCGTCACTGCCATAATTATAAATCACATTATTGAATAATTCCACTTTTTCATCTTCCGGACGACCCGTATAACGGCTTCCGCAAAGACGGGGTGTGCGGTTAGTGTGATGGGCGAGTAAGTTATGGTGAAAAGTAGCAGGTTGTCCACCCCAGATACCCCCATAACCATGTGCTCCCTTTTCGTGGATAGAATTGGCGAGACTTTCACTGATGATGCACCACTGAAGTGTGAAATTACGGTTATCATAGAATGTGGCACATTCGTCCGTACACCAACTCATGGAGCAGTGGTCTATGATAATGTTTTGGTGCGCTTTAGTACCATTCATTGAGTCGTCACCTTTTTGTTTGATGTCGACTCCCATACGGGAACGGATGAAACGGACGATAACATTGTCTGCCTGAATAGAGAATGTATAGTTTTTCAGGCAAATGCCATCACCCGGAGCTGTCTGTCCTGCAATGGTCACATCACCATTGCTGAGTTTTAATGCTTTTTGTAATTCAATAATTCCGCTAACCGCAAAGATAATGGTGCGGGGACCTTTCTTGCTGATAGCCCAGCGAAGTGTCCCTTCCGAACCGTCGTCTGCCAGGGACGTAACAGTGTATACAGTACCTCCGGCACCACCGGTGGTATATTTTCCTGCTCCGTCGGCACCGGGGAAGGCGAGAACTTTGGAACGATCCGGGGTAGGATAGTCCTTTGATGTTTTTTCAACCGAAATGGCAGGTTGCATGGCTTGTCCCACTAGAGGAAAAGCCAATATCAAACTACAGATTGCTAATATATTCTTTTTCATTACTAATTTATCATTTGGGTTTGAATTTACTAAAATTATTCTATAACACTGCCACCTGTCGCACCATTTACCATGATTTCGTGCACCAGACTATTGAGATACATTTCCAGATTAGTGTACTTCCCGTTTTTGTCAATAGTCGTTTCTTTTCCATCAGCAGATTTCTTGGGATTCAAACCATATTCTTCTTCCCAGTAGTCGGGAATACCGTCACCGTCCGTATCTTTCACGTTTGCATTGGTTACAGATTTCAGAACATCGTAGGGATCACTTACTCCTAAGGCTGTGCAGACATCTTTCGGGTCGTTGATATATCCACTTTTGTTTTGTGAGTAGCCGGAAAGACCTTCCCATTTGCTGGCATCTCCCGTGCAACTTGCTTTTCTGTTTTTAACGTCGCTAATTATCAACTCGTCGACTTTATCACGATAGTTGCTGGCTCCTGCATAGCTCATCACACGTTCATAAGCCTCATCCGGCGTATGAGTTCTTACATTTCCTGTCTTAACTACCGGTGAACTTGATTTTATCTGGGTATGTTGGTTCCAAAGCTCCGTAGTTGCACAGTTTTTATTATCCATTTGTTCAAATACGCCTTTTGTCCAGTTATCATTGCTAACAGTCGTATTGCCTACCACTTTATTTCCGTCGATATAAAACTTCCCCCAAGTTTGAAGCCATTTTTTGTAAGCTTCGCCGGAGTAATTTTCCGGATATACATCCGGCTTGGCGATACGGTAAGCACGGTCTGCTTTACCGCTTTCATCGGTTCCGGGGCCTGGCTTGTAGTAGTTGTTAACGATATTCACGTGTTGCGCTTCACCACCGTAGCAGCCTTCGCCTCCCCAATTGTAGTAAACATTGTTGCGCATATCCACTCGCTCTCCATCGTTGTTGTTCAGTGCTAATGTAGTATATCGGGGACCAAGGCGTGGAACACGGCTTTCGCAATGGGCTATCAGGTTATGGTGGTAAGAGGCATAGTTTCCTCCCCAGTTACCGCCATATCCGTGAGAAGCGAATTTACCTGTGGCAGCATTGATCTTTACATCAGTCACACGTAAGGCTTGATAAGCTAAACACCATTGTACGGTAGAATTTTGCATACCATAGACAGAAAGACATTCATCGCTTCCCCAGCTTACTGAACAATGATCGATGATTACATTTTGTTTGTCACAACCTCCTAATCCGTCGCAGTCTACGTTAGAGTTTCCGGGGCGAAAACGGATGAAACGAATGATGATATTGCTGGAATTAATCGTAAATGGGTAATTGGCGATACAGATACCGCCCGGTGATGTTTGTCCGGCAATGGTCAGATCATCTTTCTGGGTTTTTAATTCCGATTTCAAATAGATGGTACCCGACACATCAAATACAATCGTTTTAGGACCGTCTTGTTTCATAGCCCAGCGCAGACTTCCGCTGATACTTCCACTGGTGTCGTCTTCAAGGCTAGTCACATGATAAACTTTTCCTCCGCGTCCTCCGGTGGTATTGCGACCGTGGCCTTCGGCGTATGGGAAAGCAAGAAGTTCTCCATAATCCAGTTGCTTGACATCAGAAGATGTCCCACCTGGATTATTTGTTCCTCCACCTGTATCATCTACAGGATCGTCGGAAGAGCATGAGGTACATAATCCTGCGATGCTGAATGCAATAGCTACATAAAATAGAGATATTTTCTGCTTCATTATCTTTTAACTGTTTGGGGATATAGACGATTTATTTGTTGGGATACAACGTTTCTACCAGACTGTTGAGGTAAACCTCCAGATTGGTATACGTTTTACTTAGAGTATATTTGGCACCGTCGGCCTTACTTTTGGGGTTCAAACCGTTGGCAGTCTCCCATTCATCAGGGATGCCGTCGCCGTCGGTGTCTTTTGGACCGGTTTCCTTTTTATATTCCGGCCAGCCACCTACATCGCTGGCTTTATCAATGAGTCCCTTTTCACTGCCATTGCTGCCGTCTGCCGTATAATCTCCGTTGCGAACGTTGGCTATGATGCGTTTATCGACATCATCATATTTTAAGGAAGCACCGGCATACTTTAATACTGATTCATAAGCTTCTTTTGCCGATTGAGTGAATTCGGATGCATCTTCGGAAATAGTAAATTCGTTACTTGACTGAAGTGCTTTTTCTCCTCCATCGGGTAAAGGAACGGCTTCTGTTGCATTGGGGTGTAACCCTTGCCAGTTGTCATTGTTTACAGAAGTAAGCAGAGATTGATATTCGGCTTTCAATTCAGGACATGTGCCATCAAAATAGTTTCCTTTCAGATAAAAAGTACCCCATATACCTTTGGTGTTTTTATTTGTACCGTCATCACCGTTAGGTTGGAAGATACGGTTTACAATATTTTTCTTGGTATTGGTAACTGGTCCGGGCTTGTAGTAGTTGTTCACGAAATTATAGCTTCCTCCTTCTCCTGCATAGCCACCATTGGTCGGTCCCCAGTTATAGAAAACATTATTTCGTAAATCGAGTTTTTCATTTTCCGGTTTCCCTGTATAGCGGCTACCGCATAAACGTGGTGTACGGCTGCTGTGGTGGGCTAATAAATTGTGGTGGAATGTAGCGGGTGATCCTCCCCATATTCCTCCGTAACCGTGATTACCTTTGGTGTGTACCGAACGATTCAAACTTTCGCTGATGATACACCATTGCATGGTAAAGTTAGTGTTATCGTAGAAAGAAGCACATTCATCAGTGCTCCAACTCATCGAACAATGGTCAATGATAATATTTTTATGTTGCTTTCCCCACAATGCATCACCGCTGTCGGCTTCTGCTTCTGTTGTAAAGTTGTCCGATCCCATGCGGAAACGCATGAAACGGATGATTACGTTGTCCGCCTGTACGGATACGGGATGTCCTTTCAGGCAAATACCGTCACCCGGTGCACTCTGGCCGGCAATCGTTACATCTCCGTTGGTTATCCTCAAGGGGCTTTTCAGTTCTATCAATCCACTTACTGCAAATACGATCGTGCGCTTTCCCGTGCGATTTAATGCGTAGCGTAATGTTCCTTGTGTTGTCTTATCGTTGTCTTCAAGCGAAGTTACTATATATACATCTCCGCCTGCTCCGCCGGTAGTATAACGACCTGCACCGTAAGCACCCGGAAAGGCATAACGCGTTTCGGCAGGTGTCTCTTCTTCACCACCTTCGTTCTCATTACCACCGTTACCGGTATTCTGTCCCGGTGTTTCATCGGTGATACTTGGGTCTTCGCTGCTGCAAGCAACCGATAGGTTGATTACACAGAAGCACAATAATCCCATTTTAATAGATTTGAGCATACAAATTATCTTTTAAAAAAATAGAGTTCTTTGTCTCATACATTATATTTGCTGATGATGTGACAAAGAACTCTTTATTAAATCTTATTGGTTTTATTCGCTTACTGTACCGTACTGGCTTACAGTTTTCACTGTATAAATATTGCTTTCGTCAGTGTTGGTCAGTGTAACGGTAGTGTCTGTCGTTTGCCCTGCATAGTTACCATTCATAAAGATGAGGTAGCCGGCAGCACCGGATACTGCATCCCATGTCAGAGTGTTTCCCGACAGATTGACATTGGTAGGTGCTGCAAGGGGAGTTTCCATATACTCTTTCGGGTTCCAGCTGTCAATAGTTATTATATTCTCATATGTATATTTAGCAGCTTCGGATGCTGTTAGCACTGAACTAGTGAAGGAAACGTTTCCGGAGGTGATTGTTTTACTTTCCGCAATCATATTTCCATTCTTGTCGATAGTGTTATATTCAGCATATAGTGTAGGTACTTGTCCACCATATCCCCAGTGTGAATCTATAATATCCATTTTCAACTTGGTGTTGATCCAGACAGTTTTCGTGGTTGTGGCTTGGGAACGTCCGAATGAGAATTTTGTATCATCACCGTTTACCGTACAATCTTTTATAACATATCCGTATTTATCGCTTTCACTGGTACGCGAAGCAGTTATAACGCTACCACCGTCATTGCCTGTATTATAGAATGTACTGTTTTCGATAAGTACATCGCCACTTCCCCAGATATAATCTGTATGACCTTCAATCCATGAGTTATAAACGTATGCACGATGAGGGGTTGTATTGTTCCAATAACGGGTCCACCATGTATCCTGGTAGGAGACAAGCAAACAGTTATTCAAAGCAAAGCGGTCTTCACGGTTTATCAAGGCTTCTGCCTGTCCGTTTTTACCTAAACCACCAGTGTGACGATTTGAGAATGCACCATAAAGATTGATGATTGAAATATTTTCAGCATAAAAGTCTGTGGCTTCAATCAACACTACTGTGTTTTGGTCTTCACTATATCCGGCTTTGCGGGCTGGTGAATTTTCGTTGAAAATAGAATAAGGCCATGAGGTAGCATTACTTGAATCATCTACACGGTTTACTGCAAACTGGATTTTAACACCATCACGGCTCTCACCGATTAAATGAACAAATGGTTTATTCTTATTGATCCGGACACATTCATTATAAGTTCCGTTGGCAATGAAGATTTTATAAGGACTGGTAGGTGGGGTAGTGATGGCGTTGATTGCAGCCTGGAGAGTAGTGTAATCACCATTCCCTTTTGAATCAACAATTGCATCGAATACTTTTCCACCGCCCGAAATTTCAGATTTGGCAGTAAAGCTTAAAAAGAAGTCTTCGTCGTAAGCTCTTCCCTGCATATCCGTTAATGCTCCGGCAGGAACTTCGAAAGTACATTCTTTGTTTTCCATACCAGAGAAGGTATAACGTACTTTTTCGTAGTTGATGGATACACGCACTACTCCTCCGTTGAAATAGATTTCTGTATCCGGAGCCTGACGCATAGCTTTGCTGAAAGTCAGTTCTACATATCCGCTCGGACCTACTACATCACCATCATTGATATTCTGTGAAATCAGAACAGGGATGCTTGTATCTTCTGCATCATCGTTGTCATTACAGGAAGCACCTGTAAGAATCAACAAGAACAGAAGTAAGTATTTACTTATTGTATTGATTGAATTTGTATTCATAATATCTGTTGCTTTTTAGAGAAGATTCTCCGTCAAGTAAATGCAAATTCCAGACTTGACGGAAAACCTTGTAGTTTTATTTAGTTATTTGTTCCAACGTTGGTCACCGACTCTGTATTCTTCAGGAACATCTGCTCCAAAAGTCAAATCTTCACTTGAACCATTAGGGAATAGCTGATCGGAAGTCAGAGGAAGACTAGTATAGTCTTTTCCCCAGTCGGGTGTAACAAATGAAAAGTCAGAAGCCTTATACAAGCCGTTTACGTTCAGGGTTGTAGCTACGGAACTTGTGTTGTAGAAAGGTTTAACTCCACCTTTGGCAAACAGGGTGTTTGATATAGTTATTGTCATGTCTTTTGTATCTCTGCAGAAAGCATCACTTGCTGACATATCATAGAATGTACAATCTTTGATTGTTATTGTACCGGGTTGTCCTGACTTGTGTCTTATGAATTGAGACGCAGAAGCTCCCTTGGATACAATAATAGAAGTGTTGGAAACCACTAAATTGAGAGTTGTTAATGTTACCTTGTCAGAAAGAAGTAATCCATAATGATTGGATGTTGCTGCTCTTCCCAATCCTTTGATGATACAGTCGTCAATAGTAACAGACATAGCATTACTTGTACTTGCATTCATACGAACGATACCACGGATATTGGTAATTGTACACGAGGTAACTTCTATTTCTTTGATGCAACCTGAAGCACCGTTTTGATAAATAAGGGTTGTATTTCCTTCATCGGTAATATTCAGATTATGGAATTCTACTTTATCACATATTCCGCTGGCACCTATGCCTTTTTTAATAGTCATATTAACCTGTCCGTCTTGACTGTCACCCCAGAAAATAAGGTGAGTCACGCCAGCAGCAATGCTTTCTTTTTCTTGTGCAAATCCTTCTGTTCCGGAAACATTGATTAATACTTTTCCTGAAAGATTATCCCAGTTGGCAAGGGCATCTTCCCATGTCATTTCAGTATACCCCGTCGGTTTACCTTTCTTAGTTGTAAAGGTGATACGAGAACATATAGAGCCGTTTGCGAAAGCATAAGCCGTATATTCCGTACTGGAAGCCAAACCTGTGATTGCCACCTTATGTGCAGCAATATCTGCTGGTGATAATTGGGTTCCTGATTCAGGTACTCCTTCGGTAGAAAGAACACAAGCATATTCATCTACATCCACCGTTTCTTCCCATGAGAATACAGCTGAATTTGCTGTTATATCACTGATGGTAGATTCGATTTCCAAACCAGGGATGGTAACAGTCTGTGAACCACGCGGATTATTTCCATTATAAATAGTAATCGTGTATTCAGTGAATGACTTCAAATTTTCAACCCATGCTTCACCTGCGGCAGCTTCTGTTGACGAAATAACACGTGAAGTTGCTTCTGTGGCACCCGTTTCCATGATTTCGAAATGATCGACTGCTAATCCGGCTTCCCATGACATACGTACTTTTCCTTGACCTTCAGGTAAGTCTTCAGTAGTTGGAATATTTAGGATAGCTTCTTCCTTAACTGAAGCAAAAGTCTTTTTATAATTTACCCAACGAGATTCCTTCTCTCCGGAAATAGACTTGATACGCATATAATAAGTCGTATTTACCGCCAGATTATCCATTGTGTAAGGTGACTGCTTGATCCGGTTGGCAGGATCATTTCCATAAACGATATTTCCATTTTCTTCTGATCCCATTGGAGTTTCGTCAGTCATCTCGTTAGGACTAATCTCGATAATGTAATAGTCGGTATTGGATGTTGAGCTCCAAGTTACTACCGCTCTGGCTACTTTACTGTCTGTTTCTACACTGATTCCGTTTTCATCAGTTCCGAAAGGACGGCTATAGGAAGAGTCAATATCCCAATCACTTTTCTCTGTACACGAAGATACAGCCAAAGAGGTCAGGAGCATGAAAGCTCCCATTCCCAATATATTTTTTATATTCTTCATCATTTTACGATTTTAAGATTAATCCGAATAACCATAAGAGTTATGTAATTTACCGTTTGAGGTAGAGATGGTTGTAGAAGCTATCGGCAATAAATAACGATTCTTCACAGCCTTGTTCAATCCGCCAGAAATACTAGGCAAGTTTACTTTCAGATTCTTTTGCTCCTTGTCACTGGTTTCAGCTCCGAAAAAGCTCTTGTTTTCATATTCTCCACCTACTTTAGCTCCAAATACGAGAGAAGTCATATCGATATACATCGGATTGTCCGTGCGATATTTATAGTTCACATACTGTGGATATGTACCATTATACACTGCATTTGTATATTCGTTTTTGAATTCGTCTATTTTTTCGCTCAACAGGTTCCAACGGATTAGGTCGAACTTACGAACACCTTCTCCTGCCAGTTCCCATGCATTTTCGTCAACAATTGCATCGAAGAAGTCTTTTCCCATTAGAGCAGTCCATGCAGCATCACGTTTGGTTGCATCGGTGAAAGCACGGTCGTGTACTTCTTTCAGGGCTGCTGTGGCTGTTAATGTACAACCTTCGGCTGTTGCGCCCTTACCATAAAGTTCGTTCACAACTTCGGCATACATCAGCAATACTTGCGGATAACGCATTTTCACTACGTTGATACCGGAACAAACTTTCTGATCGCTGGCCAATACAGCTGCGTACCATTCAGAGTTTTCCATCATCTTACGATAATCCCATTTTCCACAATAAAGACCGAAAGGAGCATTTCCTAACATATATTCTTTAAATACTTTGGTGTTTTTGTCTGTAGAAAGTTGTGAAATAGCACAAGTCAGATCGCGGCGGATATCTCCTTCGCCAAATGACAGATAATAAGGAGCAGTCAGTTTCAACTTACCGGATGAGTTACCTTTCGGACCAAATAGGGAACTGGCACCGTTTATACGATATCCGATAGTATATCCCAGCTCACCACTTTTGTTTAGTCCCATTGGAATCTCGAACAGGTTTTCTTGATAAGTCTGATCTAGTTGTCCGATATTTATTAAACGCCAGTATTCTTCTACAGAAGGATTCAGTTTATGTTTTCCTGAACTGACAACAGCTGCCAGATGTTTTTCGGCCAATTCGAATAGTTCTCTACGTTTGGTATCGCTGCAACGTTGAGTAGGATAAGTAGCGTCACTGTTATCTCCGGTGATATATCCGTCTTTAGCTTGTTCGCGGATAGCATATCCGGCACGTGTCATTGCAATGTTAGCCAAGAGAGCGTGAGCATAGCCTTTGCTTACATGTTCGGTTGTATAACCGTCTTCACCAGCCCAAGGTAAATATCCGATAGCTTCCTCGAGTTCAATTATCAATTCATCCATGATATCGTCACGATCTGCCTTTCCAATGTAAACATTAGACAGGTCGCTGTTGGAAGATTCTGTTTTGAAAGGAATATCACCGAACAAGCGGATCAGATCGAAATAAATCATCGCACGCAATGTCATCGCTTCTGCACGGAATTTCATCATGCTGGTACGGGTTGCTCCTGCTTGTTGTATCAGTTGGCTATTGTTTATACCATCTACTACCAGATTCGCATTCTCGATTACTCCGTACATGGCATCCCATACTTTGGAAAGTTGTGACCATCCCGGATTAGCGTTGTAGTTCATATTACCACGTTCGCTGGACGTGTTGCTTGCATCCGTACCCAAACCGTCAATCAGTTCACAGTCGGTATTGGTTCCGGCAATGATAGGTAGGAAGTTAGAATAAGTCTGGTCTTGCGTCAGGCTGCCGTAAACTTTATTAAGTGCCAATTCTGTATAATAGGCATTATTAAAAGTTGATTCATTATCCAATTCAGACGGTGAGGTCTGATTCAGGAAGTCCGAACAGGAAGACAGGGCAATTAACCCCAGCCCCAGGAATAATGTCTTATATATTTTCATACGATCAATCTGTTTAATGTTTTAATTAGAATGTAACGTTAATACCACCCACAAATGTGCGGCTCTTAGGATAAGCGGCGTAATCTATACCCGGAGTCATCGCATTTTTCTTACTGCTTGTATCGACTTCAGGGTCTGCTCCGCTGTAGTTAGTCCAACAGAACAGGTTATATCCTGTCAGATAGATTCTCACATTCTGCATAAACGCTCTCCTTACAATTGTTTTCGGAAGAGAGTATCCGATAGTAATGTTATTCAAACGCAGGAATGAGGCTTTTTCTACTGCATAATCAGTCAGCTGCATGGTAGTAGCGCTGGCCGGATTGTACATATTGGCGTTAGCGTTTATTTCATTCAGACGTAATCCTGCTGTTGTCATGTCTCCATAGGTATTGAGGACATCTGTAGAGCTGGACGACAGGTTCAAACCAGTTTCCGGATCAATCCATGTGTAACGGTTAGACAATCTGAAATCATTGTTTAAGTTATAACCGGTTCTTGAACCTGAACGGAAAGAAGCTGCCAGTTTTGTTCCATTGACAATTACATTTCCGAGAGAGTAGTTAAAGAATACATTGAAATCGAAATTACCTACACGACCATCGAATCCAAAACCTCCGGTTGTAGGAGCGATAGTGTTACCCAAACGTTGTTTGAGAGGGTTACCATCTTTATCACATTCCAGTTTCAAACCACCCGGATAGTATTTACCACCGGTGATAGTAGGACTGTTATCTTGCATTCCGTCTTTTAATCCCCATTCGCTACCTGCCCAAACCAGTTCGCCGGTAGGGTTGGTGACAGGATCATATACAGTATAATAACCGTTTGTCTTATATCCCCAAACTTCACCCAAACGTCCGCCTTTCTCTACGCGGAAGTCTTCGTATTTGGCCATTGTACTACCTGACCAGTTACTACTTTGCCAGGGAGAGTCTGTATTCAGTTTATCAATGCGGTTGCGGTTGTAAGCAATGTTGGCATTGAAGTTCAAAGAGAAATTCTTTTTATCAAATAAAACAGCACTAACAGACAATTCTACACCTTTATTGGATGTCTGTCCGAAGTTCTTGTACTGATAGTTATATCCGGAGAGAGAAGGAATTTCAGTACGCATCAATAAGTCTCTGGTTGTATTCCAGTAAAAGTCGATAGCACCGGAGATACGATTGTTCCAGAATCCATAGTCAATACCGATGTTACGGGTAACTGTTGTTTCCCACTTCAAATCGGGGTTGTATAAGTTCGTTCCATGTTCCAACATGGTAGTGCTTTCTCCGTTGAAGAAAGGATTGCGTGCATCATTACCTCCCAAAGAGTAAGTGGTGGAAAGCAAACCGGAATTGATACGGTTGTTACCGGCAGTACCGAAGCTTAAACGTAGTTTCAAAGCTGACAGCCAGTCTTGAGTGTTACTCATGAAAGCCTCGTCAGAGATACGCCATGCCAAAGCTGCTGACGGGAAAACACCCCAACGATTTCCGGAACCGAACTTGCTCGAACCGTCTGCACGTACTGTAACAGCAAGCAAGTATTTATCCATCATAGTATAGTTCACACGACCAAAGAATGATAATATGTTTTCTTTTGCAGCAATGGTAGATTGGTTGGCTAAAGCTTTGCCCGAACCCATATTTGCTTTCATATCATCGAAATTCATAGTAACAGGGAAAGCTACAGATACATTTTCTATTGATTTCCTTTGGCTGCTGCTTACTTCATGTCCGATCAATACATTGAGTTTATCACGACCTTTGAACAGTTTTTTGTTATCATAGGTCAATGTGTTGGCATTACGCCAGCTCATCGTCTTTTCTCTCAACAGGTAGGCTTGTGGCTGACCGTTATATCCATATTTAGAATTAGATACTGCATCTACTCCCCAATACTGTTCTGTATCGTCAAACTTCCATCCATATCCGAATTCGGAACGGAATGTCCAGTTCTTGAATGGTTTCCAGTTTAAACCTACATTGTAGTTCTGGTTGAAAGTATTGCGGGTTTTATCCGTTGCAAGCAGACGTTCCAATGGAGATTTCTGTTGTGCCGAACTGTTTTCTTCGTCGTCATCACTGTATTTAAGTGAATCAACCGGACGGAATACGGTAGCATTAGCCACAGTTGAATTGGCAGCATTGGATTCATTGGTATCAGCACCACCACCTAAACCGTCAATGGTAGAGTAACTTAACCGGGCGTTAAAGTCCAGTGTCATCCATTTATTCAGTTCTGATTTAATTTTTGCATTTACATTGTCTTTTTTGAAGCCGGAATTAAGCATGATACTTTTTTCTTCATTATGGGCATAGCTGACACTATAAGTCATTTGCTTGGTTCCGCCACTTACATTAATGTTATATTGTTGCTGGTTTCCAGTACGTCCGAACATCTCGTCTTGGTAATCGGTACCATCAATAGAACGCCAAATATCCATATCGGCAAAGTTTCCATAATCCAGAGAACCGATTTCACGCTGATAAGCAACGAAATCGTAAGGACTCAAGACTTCAGTCAGTTTGGTTACCTGTTTAAAACCGAAAGAAGCACCGAAGTCTACTTGCGTTTTACCTTCTTTTCCGCTCTTGGTAGTAATGATGATTACACCATTTGCACCACGGGCACCATAAATGGCTGTGGAAGAAGCATCTTTCAATACGTCGATGCTTTGAATTTCCGAGGGAGCGATATCACTAATGCTTGAAACAGGGAAACCGTCTACAATATATAAAGGAGAGTTATCCTGTGATAGTGAACCACCACCGCGAACACGGATCTTTATATCTGCATCGGGAGAACCTTCAGTAGTAGTAACACTAACTCCGGCAAGTTTACCGGTAAGGGCTTCAGATGCACTTGCTACTGGTATAGCAGCTAAGTCTTTGGCACTAACAGAGGCTACAGAACCGGTTAAATCTCTTTTATTGACCGTACCGTAACCAATTACTACGACTTCGTCCAAAGCTTTCGAGTCGTCGACCATTTGTACATTAATTGTTTTTCTACCTTGAACGGCTACTTCTTGAGTTTTCATACCTATGTATGAAATAACCAATGTTTTTTTGCCATCAACTTTAATAGAAAAATTACCATCTAAATCTGTAATCGTACCATTGGTAGTATTACCTTTTTCTACAACAGAGGCTCCAATAACAGGCTCTCCGCTGGTGTCTTTCACGTTACCTTTTACGGTAATCGTTTGCGCAGATACGCTAAGCGATATTGCTGAAAATAGTATTAGCAATAAGGAGCGCATGTTTTTCACTTTGTTAGACATTCTTTGCATGTTTATTAATTAATGGTTGTTGTTTGATATTTCATAAAAAATCCCGATGAGAGTTCATTCATCGCTACAAAAGTATGAGAATGAAGATATAGTGATGTGCAATATTTGTTTTTCACCTCGTATTTTTTGTTTTTTAGTTTGTTGCGAGGTGTAGTTATTAGCTTTGAAGGGTGTTATTTGTGTTCTAAAGGCCGGCAAATATACGAATCAGAGATTTATAAATTGATTTTTTCACCGGTTTTTATCCGGCATTCATCGGAATTTATACCGTAAATCAACTGAAAAGCCTGTGGAAGCATAGGGAAATGATGTATCTTTGAACCATTAATCAATTAATAATAGAAACAATGGAAGAGAAACAAAATTTTCCCCGTGCTACAGGCTTTTCCGGTAAAATACTGATAGCTTTGCTTTTTATCCTTTCCGGGATTCTACTGTTTGCCCGTAATATGGGATGGATAACTTCAGAAGTATTTGATTTGATCGTATCCTGGCATTCACTCCTTATATTATTAGGTATATATGCAATGATTCGCCGCCATTTCATCGGTGGAATCATCCTTTTTCTGGCGGGTGTCTATTTTCTGATAGGAGGACTTTCCTGGTTACCGGAAAATTCACAGGCAATGGTGTGGCCCCTCGCTCTGATAATAGCAGGTGTTTTATTTATCTTCAAACCCGGCAGAAATAAGAGGGCGCAATGGGCTCGTCAGCATACAATGGAACATCGTCGGCAATGGATGAAGATGCATCAGGGTAGACCCGGCATGAACTTTGAGAGTGAGCAACAACAATCGGAATCAGTAGATGGCTTTTTGCGTTCGGAGAATGTCTGGGGAGCTGCACGTCACGTAGTACTTGATGAGTTGTTTAAAGGAGCTATGATTCGTACCTCTTTCGGGGGGACGACTATTGATCTTCGCCATACCCATATTGCACCGGGAGAAACCTATATTGATTTGGATTGCAGTTGGGGAGGAGTCGAGATTTATGTCCCGTCGGATTGGACAGTCGTCTTCAAATGCAATGCTTTCTTTGGAGGATGTGATGACAAACGCTGGCAAAATGGGAATGTAAACAAGGAGAATATATTGGTCATTCGTGGAACGCTTTCTTTCGGAGGCTTGGAAGTTAAAGACTAGCGTATGAAACCACATCCGATAATAGATTATCCATTCCGCTGGATTCCGATGCTGGTGCTGGCGTTGATTCTGGTTGCGACACAGGTGGTTTTAGTCTGTGGATATACCGGAAACGACTATCTTCCTGCTCTGGTAGATGGAGTGGCAACAATTGGTTGGCTGGCAGCCATAGCCTATTTGGCCTGGTTTGTGGTCGGTCTTGTTTCGTTGTTCCAGACGGATATAATCATGATAATCGTTGGAAGCCTGTTATGGCTGGCGGGTAGTTTTATGATCTGTGATATCATGGTGAGGATTGTAGGCATATCCTATATTCCTTTTGCGCAGACCATACCTTTCCGGTTATTGTTCGGACTGCCAACCTTGATTGCCATTACTTTATGGTATCGCCTGATTGTAACTAAAGAAGAAGTACAGAATCAGGAACTGGATAAAGAATTGGCTGCACATCAGCTAACTGTGACCGAACAACAAGGAGAACCACAGACAGAATTAATAGATCGCATTACGGTGAAAGACGGTTCCCGCATTCATCTGGTAAAGACAGACGAACTGATCTACATACAAGCCTGTGGAGATTATGTAATGTTGATAACCCCTACCGGAGAATATCTGAAAGAACAAACTATGAAATATTTTGAGACCCATCTGTCTCCTGATACTTTTGTGCGTGTGCATCGTTCTACGATTGTCAACGTAACACAAATTTCGCGGGTCGAGCTTTTTGGAAAAGAAACTTATCAGTTGTTATTGAAGACTGGCGTGAAACTTAAAGTAAGTCTTTCCGGTTACCGGTTATTAAAAGAGCGGCTGGGGATCTAAAATTTGTTCAATCTTATCATAAAAACTGATTTTTCCCCCATATCGGTCAAAAAATGAATGTCAGAATGAAAAGCTTCCACTACTTTTGTTTCCATCATCTAATAATGTGAATAAGGAAATGAAAAGAAAATTAGTTTATGTTTGTCTGCTGGCAATGGTTGCGGGAGGAATGATGTCCTTTTCCTATGACATACCCGAAAAACAGGAGACAGGCGGTCGGGAAGATCGAGTGATCTCTTTTCCCGGAGCTGAAGGACACGGTAGATACACGACAGGCGGCCGTGGTGGTAAAGTGTATCATGTGACTTCTTTGGAAGACGATGGTTCGCAGGGGACTTTACGTTGGGCTTTGAAACAAAATGGACCTAAAACGATTGTCTTTGATGTGGCAGGTACGATTCATCTGAAATCGGAATTACGAACAGGGAAAGATCATCTCACCATTGCAGGACAGACTTCTCCCGGAGGAATCTGTCTGGCTGATTATGGCTTTTCTATTAATTCTAATAATGTAATTATCCGTTTTCTTCGTTTCCGCCCCGGAGAAGCCAGTGGGAAAGAACCCGATGGGTTGGGCGGCTGTGATAAGAAAGATATTATGGTAGACCATTGCTCTGTCAGTTGGAGTGTAGATGAATGTCTTTCCGTTTATGGTATGGAAAACTCTACGGTACAATGGTGTATTGGCTCTGAAGCATTAAGAAAAGCGACTCATGTAAAAGGGGCACATGGATATGGAGGCAATTGGGGAGGACATAAAGCTTCTTATCACCATAACCTGATCGCTCACTGTGAGAGTCGCGTGCCTCGTCTGGGCCCTCGTCCTTCTACATTAGCTCTTGGCGAATGTGTTGATATCCGGAATAATGTTTTCTACAACTGGGCTGGAAACGGCTGCTATGGCGGGGAAGATCAGCATGTCAATATCGTCAATAACTATTATAAACCGGGACCGGCAACAAAACAGGCTTCCAAACAGGTGCAATATCGTATTGCCAAAGTCGGAGTTTATCCGCAAGCTTATGTTTACGTTGATGGAGAACCCAAAAAGAACTTGGCTTTTCAACCTTACCTGCAGAAATGGGGAACTTTCTATATTGATGGAAATAAGATAGAAGGTAACAACAAAGTTACTGCCGATAACTGGACGGACGGAGTCTATGCCCAGTTGAAGAATGATGAAAAAGTAGATTTCTTCTGGACAGAAGATGCCAAAGAATCTATCCGTCTGAAAGAACCTCTTGATTTTGGAGTAATCACTACTTATTCGGCTGACAAGGCTTATGAACAGGTGATGAATTATGCAGGTTGCTGTAATTATCGTGATGAAGTAGACAAACGTATCATTTCCGACACCCGGAAAGGAACGGCAACTTTCACCGGAGAAGGAAATAAACCCGGATTTATCAATAGCCCCAAAGACACAGGCGATTCTCCCTGGCCGGAATTATCAATAGCAGGTCTTTCGGCACCGGTAGATTCGGACGGTGATGGCATACCTGATGAGTGGGAAATAAAAAACGGACTTGATCCGAATAATCCCGTAGATGGAAATACAAAAACGAAAGATCCGAATGGACAATATACGAATCTTGAGGTATATTTGAATAGTTTGGTGCAACATATAGTCGATGCACAGAACAAATAGGTAATCAGCAATTCCCCGTTCAATGCGGAGAATTTAGATGATATGCCCTTCAGGTGTTTTATGATAACATTTGAAGGGCATATCTTTTTTGTGCATGTCTATACCAGAGGGGCACTTTTTTACCCCAGTCCGTTTTTTACTCCTTTTCTACTAAATCTTACTCTATCTTCTCTTGCTTAATCCTCAATTTTGCACTGGTGAAAGAACAAAAAAATCACTCTAGCGAAAAACATCATTAATGTACAATGAAAATCTAAACAAATGAGAAACATGAAGCCAGCACTTATAATAGCCAATCCTCCTTAGGCTTGAATCCGCCTTTTAAAGAAAAAGGGCATAGAATTTTTATTCTTTTAATAATTGTATATCTTTAAATTATATATAAACTAATATTTATGAAACATCTAGCAAGTTTATTTCTTCTGTCATTTCTGCTTTGCTCTTCTTGTTCACAGCAAATGGATGATGAATGGAAACCGAATGAACAACTTCCCAATGTGCCCGAAACCCACCCGGTTGGCGTTTCTTTCAGTAGGGCTAGTCTTGAAACTTTTGCTGAACATGGAATTACAGAGGTCGGTGTTTATGTCTACCTGCAAGATTCCATGGTATATGGAAAAAATCTCCCTTTAAATAATGGAGATTTAAAAGTCGACCTTCCTTTAGGAGAAAATCTGCAAACCTTCATCGTGGCAAATGCCGATCATCTGGTGGATACAGATAGTCTTTCCAAAGTGGTAGTTTATCAGGATGCTCATATTCAAAAGCCGGTTTATATTTCGGATGTCGTAGGCTTTACTTCAGATAACTCGGTCAGTTCGCTCAACGTAGAATTGAAACGTTTAGTCGGGCAAGCAGTGTTCCAGCCGAAAGAGACGGAGGAGGAATTGAGTGCTATCACTCGTTTTGACCAGTTGAATGTCACTTTTACAAATGTGGCAATAGGCTATAAAGTAAAGAGTAAAGAATGTATTACAGAAAATGTGACTATCTCCACTAATCTTTCTACCGGCTTTGGAGCTTCCGTTTATTCATTTCCCACAGTGAATGGAGATTCCAGAACATCTATAGATGTGGTATATCTGAAAGGAGGCGAGGAGGTGAATCGCATCATCAGCCCTCTTGATACCGGTATAGGCTTTGAGTCTTCCAAGCGTTCTACCGTACATATGAAAATTACGGATGAGAATTACTTGGACGAGCCGTGGCCTTCGGTACGCACAGTCATGTATAAGAGTACATCCACTCAACCGTTTACAATAGAAGTTTCAGAATTTTAAAACAGGAGTTATATGAGAAATATATTCTATTCACTGACGGGAATAATGCTCCTGTTGGGAATAACAGCTTGTTCGGAAGAAGAACGATATGCCACTTCGGTAGTAAAAGAGATACAACTGTTTCTGGATGACGAACCGTGGGCGGTGAACACAGGTGCCTCTAACAAACCCCTGTTTATCTATACAGCCGATGGTGAGTATGTAGCCAACTATTCGTCGCTTTATCGCTTTCAGTTGCCCAATGGGAGTTATAACATTATTTCTACCACACAATCCGATTCTATTCCCAGTCCGAAGAATCTGAATGATATTGTGATACATCAGGATCCGACGGCTAAAACAAAATATGCCATTTCGGCACCGGTGACGTATAAATCCCCGTTCGACGAACCGCTTAGTGTGCGTATGTACAATCGTACAGGTGTGCTTCGTCTGAAGTCTACCGATCGTAAATCGGATAAAAGCTACTCGAAATTACGCGCAGTCGTTTCTTCACCAATATCAGGATATAAACTATCGGATGCTACTTTTGTAAAAGCTCCGACAGATGTGCAACGCGAGAAAGAGACAACAACCGGTGGAGTGAACTACACCGATGACTTTGTATTGTTTCAAACGCAAAGCGAAGGCGGAACAGTATCTGTGCGTATCGACTATCTGGATAAGAATAATACGGTAGTCCAATCTAAAGCTATCGATGGCACATTCCCCATCTTGCCTGATGATACGGTACAAGTGGCGTTTGCACTGAACAACGTAGATGAACCGATCATACAAGATTACACTGTAACAATTGCTTCGGAAGGATGGAACGAAGAAGATATCAATCCGGAAGCTCCGATGAGAATTCCTGACGGATACAGATATGTAAGTCCGGAAGAGAACCTTGAATCAATCTGTAAATCAATGCTGGCGGATGCTTCTGTAAATGAGGTGAAACTTTTCCTGAAAGCGGGTGCTACCTATAAATTAGGTACACAGACCGAAATACCGAAAGCTCTCTACATCATGGGACAGGCACCGGGTGATGGTGAAGAATTGGCATTTATGGAAATGGGCAACATGAGTATCAACTGTCCTGATGCCATTATTGAAGCCTTCCACTTCGAGAATCTGAAAATAAAGGTGACAACTTCCGATTTCTTTAAGTTTAAAAACCAAGCTTTCCATGTATCTACTATCTCTTGGAAGAACTGTGAAATCAGCGATTTGGTACGTACAATGTGGTATCAGGAAGTAGATGCTGCACAGAAACAGATTGCCGATCATATTGTGATTGAGAATTGTCGTTTCTTAGGTTTGAATTCCGGTGGAAGTGGCCTGTTCGGTCTTTCTACCAAGCAGGACGCGCCGGTACACAACTTTGTGTTCAAGAACTCTACGTTCCATGCCAACAATCTGACAAGAGCTTTGATAACCGGTTTGGGTAGTATGACAGGCGAATTGAATGTGACAATAGAGAATTGTACATTTGTGAGTATGGCTCCTGCTGCAATGACCTTCTTCGACTTAAACCCGAAGAATACCTCTTCATTCCACTTAGTTGTCCGTAATAATCTCTTTAGTGGTGTTTGTGAAGTCGGACAGGGAACTTGGTTCACTACAAGAAACGTCACAAGCAAGACTTTCGAGAATAACTATCGCACCAATGGCTTTGTAGTGGCTAACTGGGGAGTTGATACTGCTGAAATACCGGTAGAAACAGCTCTCCCTATGGAAACACTCTTCAAAGATGTGGCTGGTAGAGATTTCACTATTACCGATAAAAACTCCGAAGTATATACAAATGGAATTGGTGATCCGCATTGGATTAAATAATCAATAGAGTATTAACAATATAAAGATATAAAACATGAGATATTTTCTATTCATATTATTGGTAGGATTGTTGAGCGCATGTAGTTCGGACGACGAATCTAATGCGGGTGCAACAGCTGCCAAACTGGAAGTGTCGAAGAATGAGGTGAAGTTGAGTAACGTAGACGGTTCGTTTACAATCAACGTAACGGCTACCTCTACATGGACTGCCGAAGTGACCTCGACAGGCGACTGGTTGACTATATCAAAAAGCTCCGGAGAGGGGAATGGTGATCTCCGTTTGTTTTTTACCGAGAATACAGACGGCCCCAAGCGCACCGGAACAGTAAAAGTATCAATGTCGGGTGCAGGCTCGACATTGGAACAAGAGATTAGCGTAGAGCAACTTGGGGCCGATCCCGATATTTTGTTTGATTATTCATCAGCCCCTTTGTCATTCCGGGGAGGTACATTCACCTGCAAAGTAGTGGCAAATGTGGAATGGGAACTGGAGATAGCAGCAGAGTACGACTGGATCAAGTTGAAGGAAGCAACTCCCAGAACCCGCAGTTTTGTGACGGATGAAGTAACATTTGCCGTAGATGCAAATGCAAACAAAACCAGAACAGCCGTCCTGATATTCAAATCCGTAGGAGATTATACATTGCAGCGTGTCCTGAAAGTGACACAAGACGGTGTAAGCGGTGAGGTGACGATAGAACAGGATGAGTATATCATTCCTTATAAATGTCCTAAACTGGTTATCTCGGCTCCGCAAGGAGAAAACCCGGTAGATTACGATGCTGTAATATCCGAGAGTTGGATTACGCAGGATAAGAAAAACTCTACTGCCAATGAAGTCGTATTGAATATCGAAAATAATGAAACAGTCTTTCCACGTACAGCAACGGTAGAGATGTTGGATAAAGTAATTACCATCTTCCAATATGGTAAACCCGATACAAGCATCGGTGACGATCATTCTACTTCTATACTCGCTTTCCCGGGTGCCGAAGGTGGCGGTCGTTTTACTACCGGTGGTCGTGGCGGCGAAATCTATCGTGTGACCACGCTGGCAGATTATAACAAAAACGAAACCCCTATTGAGGGCAGTTTACGCTACGGAATTGAGAAATCCAACCAACCACGCACCATCATTTTTGATGTATCCGGTATCATCGAACTGAAAAGAGGGCTGTATCTGAATGAATATCCTAATTTGAGTATCATTGGTCAGACCGCACCGGGCGACGGTATCACATTGAAGAATTACAACTTCACCTTTAACCTGTCGAAAGATCCGGCTATTGGTGCAGGTGGCAGTCTGAATGCTATTGTTCGTTTCTTGCGTTGCCGTCCGGGCGATCAGTTTGCCGATTATGGAGAAGATGCGATTGGCGGACGCTATTTCAAAGATGCCATTATCGACCATATTACAGCCGGATGGAGTGTGGATGAAACACTGACTTTCTATGGCGTACAGAACTTCACGGCACAATGGTGTATCGCTTCTGAAAGTATGAACCTGTCTAACCATGCCAAGGGTGCTCATGGTTATGGTGCTATGTTTAGTGGAGATAATGCTTCTTTCCACCACATACTGTTAGCACACCACGGTAGCCGCTGCCCGCGTATCTCCGATTTGTCTGCTCCCGGTACACAAGAATCTTATGACTTTACCGGATATTTCGATGTGAGGAATAATGTCTACTACAACTGGAGTGGAAGAGGACAAGGCAGTTATGGCGGAAAGTATGCTGCTTTCAACCTGACCAACTGCTATTATAAACCGGGGCCAGCTACCGGAACAAACAACCGTTCTTACCGTATCCTGTCAAGTGATCCTACTGCCAGAGCTTATATCAATGGCAATTATGTGTTAGGTAACACAGGTGTCACGGCTGATAACTGGACAGAGGGTGTTTGGGGACAATTCGATTCTTCACTGGGTACGGTTCCTGAAGCAGAAAAGCAAGCTATGAAGATGGCAGATTACCAACCTTTCAGCAAACTGACCAGTCACACGGCTGAACAAGCTTACGATAAAGTATTGGAATATGCCGGAGCTTCTTTGCGTAGAGATGTGATAGATCAGCGTATCGTTCGCGAAGTAAAGAATGGTACTTACACCTATATCGGTTCCAAACCCGAAGAAGACGGCAAAGCCAAGCAACCCGGTATCATTGATACAGTATCAGATACTGAAGGTTACATTAAGGTGAAGTCGTTGAATCCTTGGCCTGATACGGATGGTGATGGAATTCCTGATATTTGGGAAGAAGCTTACGGGTTGAATCCTAACGATCCGAGTGATGCACAAAAAATCAGTTCGTCGGTTGATCCTAACGGACGCTATCCGAACATCGAAGTTTATTTCCACAACCTGGTTCAGCACATTATCTATTATCAGAACCAAGGCGGAATAGTAATGGAAAAGAAATAAAGGTGTGGAGCAAATAAATCTATTTACAATAAAAGCATAGAATGATGAATAAAATAATCATAAGCATATTTATCCTGCTGTGGGTAGCAGTGGGTGCTATGGCACAGACTGCTACCGTGACCGGTACGGTGACCGACGATATGGGGCCGGTAATTGGTGCCACAGTAACGGTGCAAGGCACTTCAATAGGTGCAACGACCGATTTGGATGGTAAATTTACATTGACCAGTGTGCCCAATGTAGCCAAGGCCGTGTTGATAGTTCGCTATGTAGGTATGGAAGAAGCAAAAGAACCGTTGAAAGGACGTACCTCGAACATTAATATCCACATGAAAGAAGCTGTCGGAATGTTGGACGACGTAGTCGTAATCGGCTATGGTACGCAGAAAAGAGGTAACCTGACCGGTTCTATCGCCAGCGTATCCGGCAAGATATTGGAGAAAGTACAGACCACTTCTGCTGCTGAAGCCATCGTCGGTAAACTGCCGGGTGTGCAGGTGACAGCTGTAGACGGTTCGCCGGATGCTGAAATTAAGATTTTGGTACGTGGTGGCGGTTCTATTACACAAGATAACAGTCCGCTTATCATATTGGACGGATTTGAAGTAAGCAGTCTGAACGATGTTCCACCTACCGATATTGAATCTATCGAGGTCTTGAAAGATGCGGCTTCCACAGCTATCTATGGTGCGCGTGGTGCCAACGGTGTAATCTTGGTGACAACCAAACGTCCTGTTGAAGGACGGGTTGTCATTAGCCTGAACACTTATGTGCAGACCAAAGAACTTTCCAACAAACTGGATGTGATGGACCCTTACGAATTTGTATTGATGCAATATGAAAATGCGCGTCAGAAAAGCTCTAATCCTACAGCTTTTAATAATAAGTATGGACATGCTTACGAACACTACATCTATCAGGGAAATGCCGGAACTGACTGGCAGGACGAGGTGTTCGGTTCCAATCCGGTGGCCAAATATGTAGACCTTAGTGTGAATGGCGGTACGGAGAAAGCCAAATATAAACTATCCTTTATCCATCAGGACCAACCGAGTGTGATGGTAGGCAACGGACTGAAACAAAACAATATGAACGCTTCTTTCAACTTCAAACCTTTTAAATTCCTGACGTTGGAATACCGCACGCGTTTGTTGCATAAGGAAGTAGATGGATCCGGTACGGAAGGCGTTAGTTTGTTGACTGCTTTGCGTGAAAAACCGACTAAGGGTCTGGATGAATATATGAAACTTCCCGAAGACGATACGTATTTCGATCCCGATCAACTGGAAGAGGAAACTCTTTTTGATCCCAAAGAAGAATCGAAAAGAAATTATAAAAAGAGAATCAACAAGTCGCTCAATACGATGGGAGCCGTGACCTGGGATATTATGAAGGGTATGACTTTCCGTAGTGAATTTGGTTTCGAGAATAACTCTGAAGAACAACGCCGTTTCTGGGGTATGGAGACCAGTAAAGCTCGTAGCAACAATAACCAGCCGGTGGCGGAATGGAGCATGAAACAAGGTACCAAGTGGCAGCTTACCAACGTGTGGAACTACAACTTTATGCTAAAAGAAGCACATGATATCCGTCTGATGTTGGGACAGGAAATCAAGCATAACCAGACTACTACCAAAACTTACTCTACTCGTTTTTTTCCGGAAAATATCACGGCAGAAAAGGTCTTTGATAATTTGTCGCTGGGTACTCCTTACGAGAACTCCTCGTCAGCGGCCTCTCCCTCTCGTATTTCTTCATTCTTTGGCCGTATCAACTATGGCTATAATGATAAATACCTCGCTACGGTAACGCTGCGTGCCGATGGTTCTTCCAAGTTTGCCAAAGGTAACCGTTGGGGATTCTTCCCGGCAGGAGCGTTGGCATGGCGTATCTCTAACGAAGACTTTTTGAAAGATAATCAGGTCGTATCCAACTTAAAGTTGAGATTAAGCTACGGTTCTTCCGGTAACGACCGTATCGATGCCGACCTTTATCAGAAATTGTATGGGGTAAGCAGTTCCCGTCCTGCCGGATGGGGAGAAGTCAGCCACTATTACTATAACTTCTATAACTCTAAATATGTGTACAATCCTGATGTGAAATGGGAAACCACCATCACACGTAACATTGGTATTGACTTCGGTTTCTTTAAAGAACGCCTTAGCGGTACGATTGATGTGTACTGGAATACAGTCAAAGATTTGCTGGTGCCTTCGGATATTCCAGGTTACACAGGCTACACTAAACTGATGACCAATGTGGGACAGACATCCAATCGGGGTATAGAACTTCAACTGAATGCCTGGCTGATAGAAACGAAAGACTTCTCACTGAACGCCACATTCAATATCGGTCATAATAAAAACAAGATTGATAAACTGGCAAGTGGTGAAAAAGAATGGATTCTCACTTCGGCCTGGAGAAATGACGTCGTGAACTCTGATGATTATCGTGCCTATGTGGGTGGTACCAGTGGTTTGATTTACGGTTATGTCAATGATGGATTCTATACCGTAGCCGATTTTGAATCTTTCGACTCCAAATCCAGAACATGGAAACTGAAAGAAGGAGTGGTAGATTCAAGCCCATTGTCCGACACTCCGCGTCCCGGTAATGCCAAGTTCAAGAAACTCACTCCGGTAGATCCCAACAGCACCAATCCTTATCAGCTGACAGAAGCCGACCGTACTGTTATTGGCAACACTACTCCGAAATTCTCGGGAGGTTTTGGTCTGAATGCTACTTATAAAGGATTTGATATGAGTATGTTCTTCAACTTTATGTATGATTTTGATGTACTGAATGCCAACAAAATTATGCTGACCACTTGGGCGGACAATAAAGAGAACAACTTCCTGATGGACATCGCTTCAGATAAACGCTGGCGTAACTTCGACGACATGGGTAATGAGATCCGTTACAGTCCGGAAGTACTGGCAGAATTCAATAAGAATGCTACCATGTGGAATCCCACTTCCATCGGACGCCCCATCTGTATGTCGTATGCCGTGGAAGACGGTTCATTCCTGCGTCTTAATTCAGCTACCCTCGGTTACACCTTACCAAGTGTGTGGACGAAGAAAGTCGGTTTGAGTAAAGTGCGTTTCTATGTATCGGGCAATAATCTGTTTACCCTTACCGGATATAGTGGTTATGATCCGGAGGTGAACATCGCTACCGGTTTGACACCGAACATTGATTATAACCGTTATCCGCGTAGCCGTACCTATACATTTGGTGCACAGTTGACTTTTTAATTGAAATCTATAAAATGAAAGAACAATGAATAAGAAACTAATATACTCACTCATTGCCGGAACTATGTTCACTTTGACGTCTTGCGATGATTTTCTTGATGTGCAGCCCGCCTCCGGCTTTACTCCCGAGTACATATTTTCCAGCGAATCGGAGATGAAAGCGTTGATGACCCGTATCTACTCTTCCATGACGGAAGACGGATTGTACGGAAGTAACCTTGCCAGCGGTTTGAATACGAATACCGATGTGGAAATGAGTTCGTTCAAGAACAACACTGTCAGTACCAATGGCTCGGATATAGGCTGCTTTGATTCCCGTCCCACCTGGTCGGTATTGAACGCTACTTGGAACAATATCTATTATGCTATCAATTATGCCAACGACTTTTTGCAGGCTGTGCAGGAGTCACCATTGTTTTCCGATAAAGTAACAGGTGATACTCCTTCCGAAACACAACAGATGTATGGAGAAGTGAAAACTCTTCGTGCCATGCTCTATCTGGACTTGATCCGTACATGGGGAGATGTAGTGTTTATTATCAAACCAACGGAAGCGACCGATGACTTCTTCAGTCTGGGTACTACCGACCGCAATGTCATTCTGGAATATCTGATTGATGACTTGATAGCTGTAGAACCGATGATGAAATATGCAGTCGATTTGGATTATGGCGTAGAACGTGCTTCACGCGAATATTGCCAGTCGCTTATCGGACAGTTGGCTCTCTATCGGGGTGGTTGGACTCTTCGTGCCGACAAAGAAGATGTGACTCACGTAGGTTACATGGAACGAGGTGATAACTTTGAACATTATTATGAGATTGCCATCACTTATCTGGGGAAGGTAATCAAAGAAAGCAAACACGACTTGACTCAAAGTTTTGAAAACTTGTGGGTAAATGAATGTAACTGGAAGACTGCCAACAACGATGATGTCATGTTCGCTGTTCCGATGCTGAAAAGTGTCACCAGTCGTTATGGCTATAATATCGGTGTTACTATTGCAGAAGGTAAGCACTCTTATGGCAGCGCCCGCAACTATGTAACTTTCTGCGGTACGTATGTTTATTCGTTTGATAAGGATGATTTGCGTCGTGATATGACTTGTGTACCTTATAAATATGATAAAGACCTGAATCAGGAGATTGATATGGGAGTGACTGGTATGGGTGTTGGTAAATGGTCCAAACTCTATATGCAGTCTCCGCTGGGTGCTTCCAGTGGTTCTAATACAGGTATCAACAGTGTACGTATGCGTTTTGCAGATGTTTTGCTGATGTATGCTGAAGCAGTCAATGAACTTTACGGACCGCGTGACGATGCCAAAGAAGCACTGAAGCGTGTTCGCCGCCGTGCTTTCGATGCGGCTCAATGGACGGATAAAGTAGAAAGTTATGTAGAGAGCCTGACTAATGAAGCAGATTTCTTCCAAGCAGTCATGGATGAGCGTAAATGGGAGTTTGGTGGTGAAGGTATTCGTAAATACGATCTTGCGCGTTGGAATAAATATGGTGAAGTTATCTACAATCTTTATAACGAGATGACTAATTGGGGATTGGTAGCTAACGGAGCTTACGTACCAGGCATTGAGAAAGTACCGTCTAATATCTATTACAAGCAAGTGACGGACCCTGAACATTCTGATAGAAAGGTATTAGACATTGTAGGTATTGACGAATATGGTCCCGGTGTAGGTCGCCCTGCCGGTTACACAGTATTGGAGTATGCGTTGGGATGGAGAGTGTTGAACAAAGAAACACAGCTTTATGAAACGTTGGATGCTATTTCATGGAGTTTCCGTGGATTTATCAACAAGAACAACGATCAATTAGTGAAACCTACCGATCCTGTGAGATACCTGTGTCCTTATCCTGCAAAGGTTATAACAGACCATCGCGGATTGATTCGGAACTATTATGGATACTAATCAGTAAAAAGACAAACGTTATGATAAAGTTATTACGAAAACTTGCAACGGCTATGCTGCCCGCACTCCTTTGCGGCACCCTGTTCATAGGCTGCGAGGCAGATGATAAATATACGAAAGTGGACGACCTGTTCCAGCCCCGGTTTGTATTGGAGAAACCGGAGGTGAAAGCAAACTCTGTGACATTGGTATGGTATAAAGTGAACGATGCTATCTCTTATACGGTACAACTACATCAGGATCAATATTATACCAGCTTGTTTATGGAGATAGAAACCACTGATCCTTATGTGTTTATCGATGATATTCCTTACGGAACTACTTTCTATATTCGTGTACGCAGTAATGCTGCCAACGCTACCAACAACTCGCAATGGAAATACACCAGTGCCTCTACTGAAGCTCGTCCGGAATATGCCCAACTGGTGGAAGATGTTTCCAAAACCGAAATTACGGAATCATCGGCTATCATTCGCTGGAAGAAAGACAATAAACAGAATCCGGTGGATAGTATAAGCATTATCCCTATGATGAATACGACACTGCCTGGTATTAGCCGCTATCTGACCATTGAAGAAATGATGCAGGGATTTGCCGAGGTGGATGGTTTAACGAAGAATACACTGTATGCTGTCAACCTGTATGATACCAGTAAACCGCGTAAATATGACAAACCTTATAATCAGGTAACGTTCCGTACGGCAGGCCCGTCGGCTATGTCCATACCGGTAGGCTTGGATGACGATTTATCTGCGATGTTGCTGAACAACGATGTCGATCCTGAAGTGCCCGAAGGTACAGAATACTATTTGCCTGCAGGTTCTTCTTACCGCGTCACTCCGTTCGCTTTGATGAAAGGCTTCCGTTTGGCCGGTAGTCGTGATGGAGTTAAACCTATTGTTGTTTTGGAAGGTAGTTGGAGTATTGCAGAGGGTTCTTACCTCTCCAGTCTGGAGTTTGATAATATTGAATTCCGTCATGAAGCAAACAATAACTACTTTATGAATACCAGCAAGGCATACACAATAGAGAATGTCAGCTTTGTAAATTGCGATTTCATAAGTCTTCGCCGAGGTTTCTGGCGCCATCAGTCCGCTAATGCCAAGTACATTATGAATCTGGAAATGGAAGGATGCCGTTTCGAAGGTTGTGGATGGCAAACAAGTGCTTATGGTGCATTTAATCTTCAGTCTTTCGACAAAGATAACGGAGTTTCTTATGACCAGGTAGACCGTGCAATCTTCCGCAACTGTACATTTAGCAACGACAATGATGGAACCAATGGTTATGGCTGGGGTAACCTTTTCTATGCTCCTTATATGGATAAACCTATCGACCTGGAATATAAGAATGTAACTATTTACAACTACAGCCGTAATCAACGTCTGATTAACATTGAATCTGCCGTAGGTTCTAAATTGGTAATGGAAGGTATCTTGTTGGCATCCCCTTGCGGTGACTTGTTTGCTATCGGTGCTAACACTACTACTACATTCTCTAATAACTATACCACCGCAGACTATACATTGGGAGGTAAGAATATGAATGCGACCGATTTGAAAATTACGGCAGTCGAACTGTTTGCCGATCCGGCTAATGGAGACTTGACGATTAAGGATACCTCTTCTCCGATTGTAAGCAACCGTGCCGGTGATACTCGTTGGTTGCCTTAAATTTAAATTGAGAATATGAACTTACATGATTAAGAATAAATTAAAATATAATATTATGAATCTGAAACATTTATTTTTCTTAGCGGTTGCCGGAACGTTGGCAGTAGCTTGTAGTGAAGTTAATGAAAATTCTCTTACTGATGGCGATGGTCAAAGAATGCTTCGCACTATCAGTTCGGGCAACGACCGTTTCACTACACGATTGAATAGCGAAACCAGTGAATGGGAGAACGGTGATGCTATTGGTATATATATGTTCGATACGGAAGATAAGAATGTGTTGAACGATGCCCTTAACGTGAAATATACGACGATTGGCGAGGGGCTTACGGCGAACTTCTCGTCCGATCCCGGAATAGCAATCTATGATATGCCTACGAATTTCGTAGCCTATTATCCGCATACTACATCTGCAGATGTTATTGATGCCACAGCAGCACTTTATAAAGTAGATGTAAGCGATCAGTCTGACGGTATCTCTGCCCACGATTTAATGTGGGCAAAGGCTGCCAACCAGTCAACGGAATCATTGTTGGCAGGTGGATTGGCATTCACTTTCCATCATAAGTTAGTGCTTCTACGTGTTAAGATTACGAATGAAAACGTGTCGAATGTGACAAGTATAACGGTAGGGGGATGAATACCACAGCTACTTTCAGCCTGATAGACGGGAAATTGACTAACATGGATACGCAGAAGTCTATTTCCCTGCAGAAAACAGGAGATAAATCTTTTATTGGTATCATGTTGCCTGCTGAAGAGTTGATAAATAAAATGTCGCTCACTATCATGGCAGACGGTGGTAAGTATCAGTACACAGTGCCTGAAGGCAGCAAGATAGATAAGTTTGTTGCAGGCTATGAGTATACCTTCAATATCAATGTAGGAAAAGAGACTAGCGGAGAAATAGGCGGTGGTTCCGGCAGCAACACACCTTGGGGTGATGGTGGCAGCGAGGATGGCGACGGTGATAAAGTTTCAGAGAATGAAGCAATTCCTGCTGATTATGCTCAAAAAGCGATTAATGCAGAAACAAACCTGTCGACAATATTGTCCGGTGCTTCCGGTAAAGTTGCGTTAGTATTTGCTGCCAATGCAGAAGGTTATACCTTTAGCGATGCAATGGTAGTGCCCGAAGCTGTAACAGAGTTGTTACTGATTGGTGATACAGAAAAACAAGTGAAGATGAATCTGAAACAGATACAATATACCAGTCTTCAAAAGATAGCATTGAATAACTTAGATATTACAGGTGATAACTCAACCGCTCTGCTGACTAACAATGAAACTGCCCAACTCGCTACTGATGCTGTGGTAGATTTCAAGAAGTGTAACTTTAGTAACATGAAGACTGTTTGTGACTGGTCAACCGGAGATAACGGGGCACAAAACTTACTTTCTGCTGTAGTGATCGATGATTGTCTGTTTGCCAATATGCAAAATGTCTTCAACTATTATGGTTCTAAAGCAATCACTATCACTAACTCTACACTTTATAAAATGACAGAACGCGTCATTTACGTGAAAGATGCCAATAGTGTAGTTATCACTGTCGAAAATTGCACATTGGCAGATATGGCAAAGACTCCATTTGAAAGCCGATATGCGAATGGTAATCTCTATTATAAGAATAATATTTCCCTGCTTCGTTACAAGTAACCCTAACATAGGCTATAAAATGGATGTACGGGAATTCTCCGGTAACTATGCAGCGGCAGCTACCGAAGCCGGACAGATGCCTGTATTGAATGTACATGGAAAAGCAATTGATACAAATACTTTTCCTAATGCCTGGATAGATACGTCCAAAACAGTTACCGAACTGTTTGAAGATGCAGGAAACGGCAACTTCAAACTGAGAATTGATGCTCAAGTAGGTGACCCGCGTTGGTATAAGAATGTAAAATAACCATTGAATTACTCTTGTAATACTGATTAAACATTACAGTTATGAAATTATTTCATTCATTATTATATCCCTTGTTAGGTGGTTTGTTTTGCCTCTCTTGTTCGGATGATGAGCAAGATTCAGGTACAAAACAACCTACTACTGCGGGAGAGGTTACCTTCGGTGTAGACCTCACAGGTTTCTCAACCCGTGTCACCCAAGACGGATCGTCATGGAATGACGGAGATAAGATCGGAACATACGTATTGGATATGAAGACTCTTGAACCTGTCACAGAAGCAGCGAATGTACCTTATGTCTGCTCGGAAGAGGGTGCGTCGGTTTCTTTCACTTCCACTACACCGCTGAAAGTGCAAAATGATGGAACACCGGTGAAGTTTGTGGCATACTATCCGTATAATGCCGATGTACGTAATTTTAATTATCCCGTGCAACTGGCCGCTCAAGAAAGAGGAAGTACGGCGTGCGACTTACTATATGCTGCCACGAAAGAAGAATACACCTACTCTCCGGAGAACGAACCCCATATCTCATTAAACTTTACCCATCGTCTGGCAAAAGTGATTCTGAAGTTTGTGAATATGGAAAAAGAACCGTTGGAAGTAAGTGATGTACGGATTGAGGGGATGCAAACTGCCGCTTCATTCAATATACAAACAGATGTACTGACGGTTGACGAAAGCTCTGTTGCTACAATCAACCCTTATCACAATGCTACAACAGGATTCTACGAAGCTATCATTCTTCCATCGGCATTGACAGACAGCTATAAAGTGTCTTTCGTATTGGACGATAGAGAGAAAGAGTGGATATTTACTAATTTGGACATTGCTTTGCCGCAATTCCACAAAGGTTATAGCTACACATTCGCACTCTACATAGACGACAGCGGCTTTGTAGAGATGGGACGTCTTGAAAATGTGGAAGGTGGAAACTCATCAGCTCCCTGGGAAGACGGAAGCAGTGAGGACGGAACGGCCGAAGGTGACAAGACTCCTGTATCAGGATATGCCTTCACACCTGCCGACGGCACGCAGCAAGCACTAGCAGATACCGAACTGAAAATCGCCTTTGAAGGCACTGCACCCGAACTTGGTACGAGTGGTTGTATCCGCATCTATCGTATGAGCGACCATAAACAGGTAGATGAAATCAATATGGCAGAACGCAGACAGTCTATCGTAAACGGTCAGACCCAACTGAATACGTGGATGGATATTATCGGCGTTACGCCTACCGGTTCTTCCGTCAGTCGTCGTATCGTCAATTATTATCCGGCACGGGTGGAAGGTAAGAGTTTCATTATCAAGCCTCATCAACAGCGCTTACAACCCGACACCGAATATTATGTAACCATCGAACAGGCAGCAGTGAAACAAACAGACTTCAAGGGAGTATATGGCCGTGCATGGACGTTCAAGACGAAGCCGGCACCAGCATTGACCGGACAGAACTATGAGGTGAAAATTAGTCACACCGACCCCAATGCTGACTTCTATACTTTGCAAGGTGCTATTGACTTCTGTGCCACACATGTCGATTTGAATGCTGCTAAGACATTCCGGATGGATGACGGTATCTATCAGGAGATTATCTACTTGCGCGATCAAAGCAACATCACAGTAAAAGGAAATGCTAGTGATAATACGGCTGTCAATATTCAATATGATAACAGCAATGATATTAACGGTGGTATAGGCGGCGGAACCAATATCGATCAGTTTGCCCCTACCGGCACTATTGTGCCCTCTTCCGGAGGTCGTTCGGTGGTGATACTCGATGGTAACAGTGATAAAATCCGCTTTGAAAATGTGACGATAGAGAATGCGTATGGCTGGACACTAGGCAAGAATGGTCAGGCCGAGGCACTTTATATTAACAACAAATCGGCTGCTTTTATCAATTGCCGTGTCTTGAGTTTCCAGGATACTTTGCTTCCCGGTGGAGGTTACAACTGGTTCAAAGATTGTTTCATAGCCGGAGCTACCGATTTCATCTGGGGGGCGGGTAAGGTGGTACTGTTTGAAGACTGCGAACTTCATGCGCCTACCGGTACACGTGCTGTAATGCAAGCGCGTGTCAGTGCGGGTTACTTGGGATATGTATTCTTGAACAGCCGTTTCACGGTAGGCGAAGGCGTCACTAACTCTACTTTGATTTATCAGTTCGAGCCGGACAATCTGACCTTCTTAAACTGTACGTTTGCCGATGTGTACGGTCCTAACTTTGTAGGAGAGAATAAACCGCTGACACCGGCTGTACCTACTGTTGCCACCGGCTGCAAACTTTACAACTGCAAGACTGAATCGGGTTCGGATATTTATCAATCTATTCCGGCAACGGTGCGCAATACAGTGCTGCAACTTAGTAAGGAACAATACGATCAATACTTCGGTACACGTGAAACCATCATGAGTTGGGATGGCTATACCGATGCGGCTTGGTTCAAATAATAAAATGTTTAGGTAAAAAGATACGATGAATAGATTGAATCGAATGACTGGCTTGGTACCGGTCATCATAGGACTATTTTGTGCTTGTCAGGGTACTGCCAAGCAGGTGGATGTGGAGACAGATTTGAAGGCAATGTATGCAGACCTTCCTTTCTCCATGCCCGCCATAGAGCGTCCCGTTTTTCCCGATTATCAGGTAAATATCTGTGATTTCGGAGCAAAAAGCGATGGGGTGACGCTGAACACGGAGGCTATTAATAAGGCTATCAAAGTAGTGCACGACAAAGGAGGGGGGAAAGTAATCATTCCGGAAGGTTTGTGGCTCACAGGCCCCATTGTTTTGCAAAGTAACGTCAATTTGCATGCAGAAAAGAATGCTTTGATTGTGTTTAGCGGTGACACCTCGTTGTATCCGATTATTACGACTTCATTTGAAGGACTGGATACACGGCGCTGCCAGTCGCCTATCTCGGCAATGAATGCAGAAAACATAGCTATTACCGGTTATGGCGTTTTTGATGGAGCGGGAGACAGATGGCGTCCTGTGAAGAAGGATAAAATGACGGACAGACAGTGGAAGAATCTGGTGAACTCCGGTGGTAATGTGGATGAGAACGGCAAGGTGTGGTATCCTAATGAAGGGGCATTGAAAGCATCCGTTCTCATGTCTGGCCAGGGGAATCAACAGGCTGAAATCACGAGTGAAGAATGGGAGGAGATGAAAAGTTGGCTGCGTCCTGTACTGCTAAGTATTGTGAAGAGTAAAAAGGTGCTTCTGGAAGGCGTGACTTTCAAAAACTCTCCGAGCTGGTGTCTTCATCCGCTTTCGTGCGAATCTTTGATATTGAATGATGTAAAGGTGTTCAATCCCTGGTATTCGCAGAACGGAGACGCGCTCGATGTGGAATCATGCAAGAATGTGCTGATTGCCAACTGTTTCTTTGATGCGGGAGATGATGCAATCTGCCTGAAGTCTGGTAAAGACGAAGATGGCCGTCGCAGAGGTGAACCTTGTGAGAATGTGATTGTGAGAAACAATACCGTTTTGCATGGTCATGGCGGATTCGTAATTGGTAGTGAGATGTCCGGAGGAGTGAAGAATGTATATGTGTCCGAATGTTCTTTTATCGGCACGGATGTCGGGTTGCGGTTTAAAAGTGCCCGTGGACGTGGTGGCGTCGTGGAGAATATTTACATCAACAATATAAATATGATTGATATTCCTAATGATGCTTTGATTGCCGATTTATATTATGCGGCCAAAAGTGCTCCCGGTGAACCGATTCCGAGTGTGAGTGAAGAGACTCCTGCTTTTAGGAACATCTATATCTCGGATGTGTTTTGCAGGGGAGCAGGACGGGCGGCGTATCTGAACGGACTTCCCGAAATGCCGATTGAGAATATTTCCATCAAGAATATGGTGGTTACTGGTGCTAAAGAGGGTATTGTAGTGAATCAAGTGGCAAAGCTCAACATCGAGAATGTTGAAATTGACACTCCTGACCAATCTATGATACAGATCGAAAATACAACGGATATCACCATTAACGGAAAAGATCTGGGAACGATTTCAGAGAAACGGTTGCTGACCAAGAACTAACTGTACTACTCGTTTTTATACTGTTTTTATTGTCAATCTGTCAGAACGGAAGTTAAAGAAGTGAATTACAGTATAATACATGTTGACAATAGAAGCTGACAATAGGCTGACAATAAGAATTAAGAGTTCTATTGTCAGCCTGTTTTTTTATTGTATAGTTATGCTGACATCTTGGAATTGTTGTTTTAAGGTTCTGATATAGTTGCATTCGTATGCCTGTACAGTTGAGTAAGTATGTCTGTATAGTTGAGTAAGTATACCTGTATAGTTTGATTAGTGTGCCGGTATAGTTGGGCAAAGGTGCCTCAGGGAAAACGCATTATAAATCATGTAAAATAAGTTCCCATAAGAATTCATTATCCCACCCTGCTATTAATCTTTTTCTATTGATTGGTATCTCTCTTTTGTTGTTTCTCAATGTGGCCAATGCAATTTTCGCCAGTACGGAGAAGTTTAATGCTGATATATTTCTTCTTCTGGTATTGTCTTCATGGAAATTGACATCCAACTGCCAATGTAGATTATTCTCAATTTCCCAGTGTTCTCTACTATTTTTAAGTATCTTCTGCGCATCAGGTTCCAAGGAAGATATAAAACATCTTTTTTCCACTGTAGTGCCTTTGTTTGTATTTCTGGTATTCTCAATATATCCAAAAGACCGTATATTTTTCCACTTCTTTCTAATATCTGCTCCCAGAAAACCGGGATCGTTGCAGCAATAGCAGATTCTCGACTCATTCCTGCCATGTCCTTCCTCATGCGTCTCATATTTGTCAAATCGTACTGTTGTACCTTTTGATACAATACTTTCTGTTGCTGACAGTACTGTTTCCTTTAATTTCGGTTGATTATCTTTCACTATAAAAATGTAGTCACCTTCTCCCTTTATGACTTTCTCTGCAATTGTACGCTGGCATCCTAAAGCGTCAATTGTAATAATACAATCTTTTATACACAACATATCTAATAATTCAGGAATGACAACTATCTCATTTTCCTTTTCTTGTGTGCATAACTGTCCAAGGGAGATTCCCAGTTCTGTTGCAAATGCACTAATAACATGCAATTTGTATTTTCCCGTATTCGAATCAGGAAGTACTCCTTGTTTACGACGACGCTTGTCCTCTTCGGATTCATAGGCTCCTCGTATGGTTTTACCATCAATGGCTATATGACCCGAATAACATTTGAGAATGCTTTGGACCCATTGTCTATAAGATTCTTCAAATTTTAAAGGATCTAATGCCGAGAAAAAGCGATTAAATGTATCATGAGAAGGGATGCCATTAAAATTGGAAAGCTTGGCTGCAAAAAAAGATTCTTTACTTTTACCAAAGTCTTCTATTGAATTCCAAGTATCAGCGCCACATATAACAGCAGAAATGGCAATAAGAACAATGGTACTGGCCTGATGCTTTTTACAACGCTCTATCCGGTTATCTATCAATATTAATGAATCAGCAAATTCATGTAGGTTGCTGATCTCAATCCTTCTTTTAGTTTCTTGCTTCATTTTAATTGTGATTTATAATCACGTAAATGTACTTAAATAATATTGTAAATGAAAGATAAATATCTTATTAATAAGATGAAAAGACGATATTCATGTAAGATAAATGTATAAAAGATAAAAGAAAAAGTATAATGCGTTTTCCCTGAAAGGTGCCGCTATCTTTACCTTCCCACGGCTGTGGTAGCTTCTTCTCACGGCCGTGGTGAGATACTGCCACAGCCGTGGAAAGATCTCGTCACGGCCGTGAAGAACTAACAAGATCGATACTTTAGCAGAACGATAACGGCACCTTAGTTGAACAATAACGGTGTCTTTGCGGAATAATGCAGGCTTGGTAAGTAAGGGATAATAGCTGCATAGTGCAGTTTTAAACAATAATAGGCTGACAATAAAGATTTTCGTCTTTTATTGTCAGCCTATTGTCAGCTTCTATTGTCAGTGGGTAATAGCTTGAAAACAATCACTTTATGAAGCCATAACTCTTGGCCTGACAATAAAAACCATTTTTTTATAAATTCTCAATGTAGCCTAAGTTCATTAACCCGGCCTCAAATTGTATGTAATAGCATTGCCTATTGAATCTGAATACTGCACGTTTGCAAGTCTTTTTCATTTGAACTGTTTCCGTAAAGTATCTTATATGTTCCGTTTAAAGGACGTATGGTATTGGTCGCTGCATCAAACCATTCGAAAGAATCGTACGGAAGCTCTATCTGGACGTTCTGTGTCTTACCTTTAGCAATGCTAACCCGTTGGAAACCACGAAGAGTTTTTTGCGGACCTTCTTTGTCGTCAGGACGGCAGATGTACACTTGAACCACTTCTTCACCGTCTCTCTGCCCGACGTTACTTACCGGGATAGTAAGGATTGCTTTTTCGCCTTTGGTCAGCTTCGATTGGTTCAGGGTAGCTTTCCCATAAGAGAAACGGGTATAACTTAAACCGTAGCCGAATGGATAAAGAGGTGTTTTCGTCATGAAACGGTAGGTACGTCCTTTCATCGAATAATCTTCATAATCCGGTAATTGTTGCATGCTTTTATAGAAAGTGATAGGCAGACGTCCGGCAGGATTGTAATCTCCGAAAAGAACATCGGCAACGGCTGTTCCACCTGCCTGTCCGGGATACCATGCTTGCAGGATAGCATCGCAATTCTGCGTTTCAGGCACGATGGCCATTGCCGAACCGGAGAAGTTGACGAATACTGTTTTCTTTCCATTCTTCTTTAGAAGAGCAAGAACTTCGCGCTGGATGGCGGGCAATTCGATTTCTGTACGGTCGCCGCCTTTGAATCCGGGGTCGGATACCCGCATGGATTCTCCTTCCAATAGGGGGGAGATACCTCCGGCAAAAATAACTACATCTGCGCTTTGCAACTTGTTCAGGATTTCACGGGCATCCATTGGAGTTTGTTTTGCCAAGTCGAAGTTCAGTGCAGGGTTATCTTTAACCTGAATAAAACGCAACTCGATGTCGTAACTCTTTCCTGCTTCGTAGTTGAAAGAATACAGATTGGTATGATTCTTGATGTTGGTGGCTTCTGCTATTTGCTTGCCGTTGAGGAATAAAGTAACTCCTCCGTTAGTCATCACGCGGAAAGTGGCGGCACCGGAATCTGTTGGGCGGAAAGTGGAACGATAGATGGCGGTGAAGTTTTTCAATCCTACACCGGGAGCAAATACGGTAGAACCTTCTGCACTGAAATGGAAAGGAGTGGTCAGACGGTCGGTTGCGGCAATTTTGCCTTTATATTCGCGGTTATTCCAGTAGGTGGCGTTGAATCCGGCTTCTCCGTCGATGCTGCACTGATTGAATAGGCTGTGCAGGGTGGTGTCGTTTGTATATCCGCATACAGGTTCGTAGATGATTTGTGCGTCAGGTAGTTTGGCGCGTATTCCTTCCAGTAGAGTAACGGTATGTGAAGGGAAGCCGTTGTAGTTCCCCCATTGCATTACCGAGTCGTTGGCGTTGGGGCCGATGACTGCGACTTTCATCTGACGGTTTAATGGAAGGAGGTTGTTATTGTTTTGGAGTAATACCAGACTTTCATGTGCCATTTTCAGTGCCAGTTCTTTGTGTTTGGGACAGTCGATAACAGAAAATGGAATGTTACTCCAGGGATGAGTCGAATTCATTTCTCCCAGTTCAAAGCGGGCTTTCAGTAGTCTTTTGACTGATGTATTGATTTTCTCTTCCGAAATCAGGCCTTTTTTCACAGCATCGGTGATGCTTTTGAAGTTACCGCCACATTCGAGATCTGTTCCGCTTAAAACAGCGTCGGCAGAGGCATGGGCGGCATCGGGATGCGTTTCATGTTTCTTGCGTTGGAAAAAGTCTCCGATTGCTCCGCAGTCGGTGACTACGATTCCTTTGAATCCCCAGTCGTTGCGGAGAATTTGGGTTAACAGACGGTTGCTGCCGCAGCAGGGATCGCCTTCGAAACGGTTGTAAGCGCACATCACTTCTTTAACTCCTGCTTTTTGTACCAGTTCCTTGAAAGCAGGAAGGTAGGTTTCCCATAAGTCTCTGGGTGCAATGTTTTCTGCGTTGAAGCTGTGACGGTTCCATTCGGGACCCGAGTGTACGGCAAAGTGTTTGGCGCAGGCATGAAGTTTGTCATATTCGGCATCTTCCGGTCCTTGCAGACCTCTGACTGCCGCCATTCCCATACGTCCGCTTAAATAAGGGTCTTCGCCGTATGTTTCCTGTCCCCGTCCCCAGCGGGGGTCGCGGAAGATATTGACGTTGGGAGTCCACATGGTCAGTCCCTGATAACGTTTATATTGTCCTTTTTCATTGAATTGGCGGTTCTTGGCGCGTGCTTCGTCAGATACGGCATCAAAGACTTCGTATAATAGTTCGTCGTTGAAAGAAGCGGCCATACCTATGGCTTGTGGAAAGACAGTAGCCAGTCCGGCGCGGGCAACGCCATGAAGAGCTTCGTTCCACCATTCATACGGCTTAATGCCAAGCCGGGGAATAGCCGGTGAGTTGTTTTGCATCAACGCCACTTTTTCTTCTAATGTGAGGCGTTGAAGTAAATCGTCCGCCCGTTGTTCCGCAGTTAATTTCGTGTCCTGATAGGGATACTTGCTGGGTTGTTGTGCCTGTACATTTACCCCTTGAATTCCGATAAGACAGGCAATGATCCATTGCTTTTTCATTTTCTAGTTCTTTTGGTTTTTAGATTTGAGACTGCAATAGTACGTGCTTTTCATTATTTTTGTGGGGAATATCCGGTAGAAAAGGAGGATTTCCTATGCAAGGCTTATTTGGAGCCGATAAATCCATAGACCTGTTCAAAGATAAAACATTTTGTTGAATATAGCATAAGCTTTGCAATGTAAATAGATGATACCGAAATGTTGTTTTGATACTTATATCAGAGATATGTCTTGTTGAAATTTGAGTATTTAAGAGATAATTATAGCTGGCTTATAGATATTTACTACATTTGCGAACGACCGGTAATACTTCTGGTTATTTATAGAATATCCTTTTGGTACATTGTACGTTGGGGATATTCTTGTTTGTATAAGAAATAATAGTAAATAATGGATATTGGAGGAGGCAAATGAATAGTGATTATAAAGTTGGCGATTTAATTTATGATGCAAATATTTATGATGGAATGAATACCAGCATGGATGATTTGCAATTTTATAAGCGGTGGTTACCTAAAAACAAGGATGCCCGAATACTTGAGCTTTGCTGTGGAACTGGCAGACTTACTCTTCCTATTGCAAAGGATGGATATGATATAAGTGGGGTTGATTACACTGCTTCAATGCTCCATCAGGCTAAGATGAAAGCTGCCGAGGCTGGACTAAGAATCAATTTCATTCAGGCGGATATCAGGACTCTGGATTTACAGGAGAAGTACGACCTTATTTTTATTCCATTTAATTCGATCCATCATTTATATGAGAATGAAGATTTATTTAAGGTACTTCATGTCGTTAAAAATCACCTCAAAGACGGAGGCTTATTTCTGTTGGATTGTTTTAATCCGAATATTCGGTATATAGTTGAAGATGAGAAAGAGCAGCAGGAAATAGCCACGTATACAACTGATGATGGAAGAGAAGTTTCGATAAAGCAGACAATGCGATATGAAAATAAAACCCAGATTAATCGGATCGAATGGCATTATTTTATCAATGGTGAATTCAATTCTATTCAAAATCTGGATATGAGAATGTTTTTCCCTCAAGAGTTGGATTCATATTTGGAATGGAATGGTTTTAGTATTATTCATAAATATGGAGGATTTGAAGAAGAAGTATTTAATGATGATTCGGAAAAACAGGTGTTTGTTTGTCAATGTAAGTTTGGATATTGATGTGTTGTTGACAGGCAAATCTCTTTATCTTGTATGAAAAGTCCCTTTATATCAGTTTACTCTATCAAATTTTGATTGATCGAATAATGAGACAACCGGGTATAAAGGGACTTTTTATATGCTTATCAAAGAGTTATTTTTTTCTCTCTTTGTATTCTGACGGGGTAATTCCTATCACTTTCTTGAAGCACTTGCTGAAATATTTCGGATCGTTGAACCCCGTCATATATGCTACCTGGGAGAAGTTATATTCGTCGCTGTCAATCAGTTGTACGGCACGTTTGATACGTATTTCCCGTATAAAGTCAACAGGTGTCAGTCCGACGATTGATTTTAATTTCCGGTAGAAGATTGTACGGCTAAGCATCAACTGTTCTGCAAATTCGTCAATCGTTAGTTCGGCATTGTCCATCTGTTCTTCCATGTATGCCATTACTTTTTTCATAAATTGCTCGTCGTATGGAGTAATCTGTGGTTGTGAAGGAGTCAGAAGATCGGGAGAAGAGGTATTCTTTCCTTCCATCAGCCTATTCATATAGAGCTCCTGCAATGCTTTGCGTTGTCGTAACAAGGAGGCTACACGGGTCTTTAGATAAGTAGCACTGAAAGGTTTGGTGATATAATCGTCAATGCCTTGTTCCAATCCGGCGATACGGTCGTCCAGAGAGGCTTTGGCTGATAATACAATGATGGGGATATGGCAAATATTGTTGTTCTCTTTGATTTGCCTAATCATTTCTAAACCGTCCATCACCGGCATCATAACATCGCTGATAATAAGATCGGGCAGGTCGTCAACAGCATGTTGCAATCCCTCTTCACCATTGGAAGCTGTGATTACCGTATAATTCTCCGACAAAATACTTTTCAGAAAAGCCTTTAACTCTTCATTATCTTCTACCACCAATATGGAGAAACCATCCGAATTAGTCTCAAGGTCTTCTTTTTCTTCCACCTCTTCTGGCGCTTTCATGCTATCGACGGGATGAGGTGCTGAACTCTGACTATCATTCAGGATAAATTCGACTTGTACATCCTCTTCGAAAATTTCCCGTTGTAAAGGCAAGCTTACTGTAAAACGGCTGCCTATTCCGGGTTGACTATTTACTGTAATAGTGCCATGATGCATTTCCACCATCTCTTTCACGAGAGACAGCCCGATGCCGGAAGATGGTTGCAGAATATTCTGTTTTACCAATGACTCGAAGCGTTGGAACAAGGAATGTTGCTTTTCTACTGCAATTCCGATTCCTTCGTCTGCAACCTCTATCTCTACCGTCTTCTCTTTCGTTGTGATATTGACTGTAATCGACTTGTCGGCAGGTGTATATTTGAATGCATTGGAAAGCAGATTGAAGAATATCTTTTCAAACTTATCTCTATCCACCCAGCTATATACCGACTGGATGGTAGAAGTCAGCTGATAGTTTATGTTCTTTTCTTCAGCTATCAGTTTGAAGCTACTCATCACCTTTTGCAAAAGTGGAATCAAATCGGTCTCTTCAATCAGTAGTTTCATTTTCTGATTCTGAATCTTGCGGAAATCCAGAATCTGATTCATCAGTCGGAGCATGCGCTCTGTGTTCTGATGTACCAAAGTCAAATGCTCACGGGCGGAAGGAGAAAGCGGCTCATTCTCTAATACCTCTGTCACAGGGCTACTGATTAAAGTTAGCGGAGTACGTAATTCATGAGATATGTCAGTAAAGAATCGCAGTTTGATATTTGCTAATTGTTGTTCCATATCCACTCTGTGACGTAACCGGTAGATGTAAAATAATACATATACGATGCTTGCCGTAAAGAGTATGAATAGAATGAAATAGAGCAGCCATGCCCAGTAGGTTTCCCAAAAGGTGGGGAGTACATGTATAGATAGAGTCCGTACATTGTCCACCCAGACCCCGTCACTGTTTGTTGACTTTATCTGCAACTGATATTTGCCTGCAGGTAAGTTGATGTAGCTAGCGGAACGGTTATTATCTGCTTCATTCCATTCTTCTTCTAGTCCTTGCAGGCGATAGGCATATAAAATCCCTTTTGGATTGACATAATCAAGTGCAGCAAACTGGAAAGTTACATTCCTTTGAGAGGGCTCCAGTTCCAATTCTTCCAGATTGTCAATAGAGTGATCGGTAAGGTGTCCTTGAATCTTGAGTCCCGTAAACACAATAGGAGGGACATAGCTACTCTTCCGCATCTTCTCCGGAGAAACTTCCAGAAAGCCTTTATCAGTTCCTAAGATAATTTGGTTGCGGGCATTGATAATAGGAAGAGCTTCGGAGAAATTGAATTCCTGATAGATGGAACTTAATTCATAGTTCTCAAAAGTTTCTTTGGCTGGATCGAATTTGGAGAGCGCAATCTCCGAAACAACCCATAGCTGATTCTGTGTATCTTCAATCATTGATAGTGCCAAATCGGACGCCAGCCCGTTGTTCTTGTCGTAGTTTCTGAATTGGATATTCTCGTTCAGCAGATTGGGAGATATCACTTTATTTACGCCTCCGGTGAAACTGATGATATAAGTGGTTTTATTCTTGTCTGTATAGATATGCATGATATCGTTGGCACTAAGACTGTTTTTATCTCCCGGTCTACGGATATTCCGGTAGAATTTAATCTCTTCCAGGCGTTCGAAGTTGTTCGAGAATGTCAGCAGTCCGTTAGTCGTTCCCACTAAAATCACTCCTCCCGGAGCTTCTGCAATATTGCGTACTTTCATACCGTAAGCTATGGGATAGTTTCTTAACTCATTATTACTATGAATAAATGAAACTTTTCCATCTTTAGCTTGTGCCAGCAGATTTAATCCACCCCCATAACATCCTATCCAAATATTATTACGACTGTCCTGAAAGATAGCATAAATGCTATTACTGCTTAAACTATAAGGATCATTTGTCTGGTGTTCAAAATGGTGAATAGAGTAATGATTTGCTCCTGTCTTTTTAAGTTGGAAAAGTCCGATTTCTTTAGTCCCCAACCATATATTTCCATCTTTGTCTTCCAGAATTGAATATACCCCATTATAGAACGATTGTTTTTCCTTAATGATATTTCCTTGTTTGGATAAGTACCCCACCAGGTTACCATCCGGTGCGAATATTTGGATATAATTAGATTTCGATGCTGTCCATAGACGTTTATTGCTGTCTTGCAGGAATGCACGTGTTTCTGCCTCGTAATCAGTCAGGTTAAATTGATAGCTCTGTGGAAAGAAGCATAGTTTCTCTACACCACGTGCTGTTGCAAACCAACAGTTTCCCTGATTATCCAATGTATGAGACCTGACTAACGGACTGAAAATAGACTTAGGATTATTGATATCCGTAAGAAGCGGTTTGAGAGTTCTTTCTTTCCGGTCATAGTAGCAAAAGTTTCCTTCCGTGGGGAGTAACCATAGGTTTTTCGCATTATCTTCAAAAATAAGTTTGCGACTTTTACGCCCATGCTTGATAATCTCATCTTTTGGGGTGAACAGATGCTCTTTTTCATTGGTCACGAGGTTAAGATGGACAATGCCCGGATCTTTTGAAAAAATCCAGATATCTCCCAAGTGGTCTTGATAGACAGATTCTACATCGTTGGAAGTTTGGGTAGCTGTACGGATGTCTATTTGCTGGAAACTGTTCTTCGGGATAGAATACAAAATCACTCCATTATCCGTTCCCAAGGCCAGCATATCTTTTCCTATGGTGGTGACATTGTTTATTTTATGATGCGGATAAGGAATATCTACGAATTTCAGTTTTTTAGTGTGGAAGTCATATCTGGCTAACTTGTCATTTTCTGCAATCAGATAGATCGTTTCCTTTATTTGGGTGATGAACTGGAAAGGAAAGTCAGTATCCAGTGTTTTCTTTCCTATGATGGAAACACCTTTGTCTGTCAATATCCATTCATCTTCTTCAGAGTCTTGATAAATGTTAAATATTTGATATCCTTTCAGGTTGTGGTTGGAAGCTGAATAAAGTGTGATACCTTCTCCTTTTTTGCATAATTGTTCGTCCACTCTGAATGCATATCCGCTTTCACAGAGAATCCAGGCAATCCCTTTCTCCAGCGAATAAATGCGTGTAACATTGTTAGTTTGTTTCGTGGAAAGTTCAATAGGTTGGAGAACATCAATAAACTTCTCGGTTTCCACATCAAAAAGACAGGCTTGTCCATCGTAAGTGGGGCACCATATATCTCCGTATTTGCTTTCTGAAATAGTTCCCATGCGATTACTGCCGAATGCATATTTACTCTCTTGCGAAGTTTTATATGTCTTAAAAGTGTATCCGTCAAACTTGTTAAGCCCGTTCCAGGTACTAAACCAAACAAGCCCTTTCTGATCCTGTAAAATGCTCATTACATTACCTTGAGCGAGACCGTCACTCACGGAGAAATGTTTAACTTGGCAGATAGGTTGAGCAGCTATATCGATCGCTATTGTTAGAAGAAGAAATAAAGTATGGAGCCGTTTCATAGTAGTTACTTTAATGTTTATAGCAAAAATAAACAAAACAATGCAGAATGGAAAGTCCGATAAGCGGTTTGAACGAATAATACTCGTTTTTTCCTATTTTTTCCTCTTCATCCTATACAGCATTGATCTCTATGTTGTGTTTTGAACAAAAATAAGAGAGTAATATTAGTTAAAAAAATCCTCTTTATAATCTGAATAAGATTATAAAGAGGATAATTTTATTGACAAGAGTTGCATGGGGTATGGTGAGATGAAATCATAATTGGGGAATAAATTGCACAAGACTTTCACAAGTATCCTCCTGCCAATGCCTAAAATCATAGCAAAGCTAATTAAATAGTTTTTCGAATTGCAATATTTATTAATTTATCTTATGGTATTTATGAAATTTTTAATATATTGAAGATATTTTGTGCCAACTTTCCGTAACTCGTTGATTTTGCTTATGTTTGTAGGTAAAATAAAGAATGAAGTGAATGAATATGTCTACACAGCTATTATATAATGATTTCCCTACTTTTTTACGGAAATATTTTCCTTACAAAGTACAAAAGATTTCATTGAATGCAGGTTTCACTTGCCCCAATCGTGATGGTACAAAAGGGTGGGGTGGATGTACTTACTGCAATAACCAGACTTTTAATCCGGATTATTGTCGGACAGAGAAATCTATTGCAATTCAATTGGAAGAAGGTAAATGCTTTTTTGCCCATAAATATCCGGAAATGAAATATTTGGCCTATTTTCAGGCCTACACCAATACATATGCGGAGTTGGAAGGCTTGAAGCGTAAGTATGAGGAAGCATTGGCGGTGGATGGGGTAGTCGGGCTGGTGATTGGTACGCGTCCCGATTGTATGCCGGAAAGTTTGTTGCGTTATCTGGAAGATTTGAACAAACATACGTTTCTCATGGTAGAATATGGGATCGAAAGCACTTGTGATGAAACCTTAAAACGCATCAATCGGGGGCATACTTATGCAGATACAGTAGAAGCTGTGTGTCAGACAGCGGCCTGTGGTATCCTGACAGGTGGACATATCATCCTCGGACTTCCGGGAGAAACACATGATACAATGGTGGCACATGCCGAAATTCTTTCCGATCTGCCTTTAGCTACACTTAAAATCCATCAGTTACAGTTGATCCGTGGTACGCGAATGGCGCATGAGTATGACGTAACTCCTGCTGGCTTTCATTTGTTTAACGAGGTTGAGGAATATATTGATCTGGTGATTGATTATGTAGAACATCTCCGTCCCGATATGGTTGTGGAACGTTTTGTTTCCCAATCTCCTAAAGATTTATTAATAGCTCCGGACTGGGGATTGAAAAATTATGAATTTGTAGCTCGTTTGCACAAAAAAGAATGAAAGAAAGAGGTGCTTATCAAGGTAAGAAGTATAGGGATTCGGAAAAAAGGATTATTTTTGCAAACGATAAACTTACCACTTAATAAATAGCTGTTTTGCGGAGTATAGAATAGTGGAAGAAATATTTAATGGATTTGAAAGATGGAAAGTAAAACAAGAATTAAAGGAAATGTCCACTATGTGGGAGTAAATGACCGTAACAAGCACAGATTTGAAGCGATGTGGCCATTGCCCTATGGAGTTTCATATAACTCTTATCTGATTGATGATGAAATGGTGGCATTGGTGGATACTGTAGATATCTGTTATTTTGAAGTCTACTTGCGTAAAATCAAGCAAGTGATTGGAGAACGTCCCATTAATTATTTGATTATAAATCACATGGAACCGGATCATTCGGGATCTATCCGATTGATTAAACAACATTATCCGGAAATTATTATCGTGGGTAATAAGCAAACATTCGGTATGATTGAAGGTTTCTATGGGGTAACCGGTGAACAATATCTGGTAAAGGACGGTGATTTCCTCGCTTTAGGACGTCACAAACTGCGTTTTTATATGACTCCAATGGTGCATTGGCCGGAAACGATGATGACTTTTGATGAAACGGATGGAGTTCTTTTCTCCGGTGACGGATTCGGATGTTTTGGTACTGTAGATGGCGGATTCCTGGATACCCGGATCAATGTAGATAAGTACTGGGGAGAAATGGTGCGTTACTACTCCAATATCGTTGGCAAATACGGAAGCCCCGTGCAAAGGGCTTTGCAGAAATTAGGTGGACTTCCCATTTCTGCCATTTGTTCTACTCACGGACCTGTATGGACAGAGAATATTGCAAAGGTGATCGGCATATATGATCGTTTGAGTCGTTATGATGCGGATGAAGGTGTTGTTATTGCCTACGGAAGCATGTATGGAAATACAGAGCAGATGGCGGAAGCTATTGCTGAAGAGCTTTCTGCACAGGGGGTTAAGAATATCGTTATGCATAACGTAACAAAGAGTCATCCTTCTTATATCATTGCGGATATTTTCCGTTATAAGGGATTGATTATCGGTTCTCCTACGTATAGTAATCAGATATTTCCGGAGGTGGAAGCGCTGCTTTCAAAGATTCTGCTGCGTGAGGTGAAGGGACGCTATTTGGGTTACTTCGGTTCTTTTGCATGGGCAGGTGCTGCGGTGAAACGTCTGGCGGAGTTTGCTGAAAAGAGTAAATTCGAATTGATCGGTGATCCGGTGGAGATGAAGCAGGCTATGAAAGACCTGACTTATACCCAGTGCGAAAATCTGGCACGTGCCATGGCGGACCGTTTGAAGAAAGATCGTTAAAACAGTGAATGAGATAATTTATTAACTAACCTATAAAATAATCGACTTATGAGACTTATTATTCAGCCGGACTATCAGTCCGTATCTCAGTGGGCTGCACATTACGTTGCCGCTAAAATAAAAGCTGCCAACCCAACCCCCGAGAAACCATTTGTATTGGGCTGTCCCACCGGATCATCTCCTCTGGGCATGTATAAAGCTTTGATCGACCTGAATAAGAAAGGAATCGTTTCCTTCCAGAATGTGGTAACATTCAACATGGACGAATATGTAGGATTGCCGAAAGAACATCCGGAAAGCTATTACTCTTTTATGTGGAATAACTTTTTCGGTCATATCGACATTAAACCCGAGAATACTAATATTCTGAATGGTAACGCTCCGGATCTGGATGCAGAATGTGCACGTTACGAAGAAAAGATCAAGTCATACGGTGGCATCGACCTGTTCATGGGTGGTATTGGTCCTGACGGACATATTGCATTCAACGAACCGGGATCTTCATTGACTTCACGCACTCGTCAGAAAACGTTAACAATGGATACCATCATTGCTAACTCCCGTTTCTTTGATAATGACATCAACAAAGTTCCTAAGACTTCTTTGACAGTGGGAGTAGGTACTGTGCTTTCTGCAAAAGAAGTGATGATTATTGTAAATGGTCATAACAAAGCTCGTGCTTTGTATCATGCGGTAGAAGGTGCTATCACACAGATGTGGACAATCAGTGCATTGCAAATGCATGAAAAGGGTATTATCGTTTGTGATGATGCTGCTACAGCTGAATTGAAAGTGGGTACTTACCGTTACTTCAAAGATATCGAATCTGCTCATTTGGATCCAGAATCATTGATTAAGTAATTTGTGATGAAATAATAGAAATAAGGGCTGCGCACTGAAAATGTGACGCAGCCCTTTTAATTTCTGATACTATTATGTGAAGATTAGATTTTGGATGATTGTCTAACGAGCAAGTATTTTGGCTATTTCTGTTGCTGCTACTTTATATCCTTCACCAGTGAAATGAATGTAATCATTTCCATAAAGTCCGTCTTTCATAGTTCCGTCCGCTTCGGTGAACCATTTGGTGGGATTGATATATTCAACTTTCTCGAATCGGTGATGTTGTAATATGTCATGAATCTTATCACATTGTGTGCGCACTTTACTCTGTTGTTCCTTACCGGATGGAAACAGACCTAAAAGAATGATACGTGATTCGGGGAATTGCTTCCGTACTTCATTGGCTACTGCGATAATTCCTTCAGCCGTGTTTTCAGGACTGTCTTTTCCACTTATCAGATTATTAATTCCAATGGCAATCACTATGTTTTCAGGGTGGCAACTATTGTAGTTATCATAACGGACACGCCAAAGCAGGTTTTGCGTGCGGTCGCCGGATATGCCGGCACTTTCCCAATTATCCTTTCCTATGGCATTGTCCATAGCCTCTTTGCCGGGCTTGTAAGTCACTTCTTTTCTGTTACCTCCCCAACCTTGTGTGATGGAATTTCCCAATAACAACAGTTTTAAATGTTTCCCATTGAGAGTGGCGGTTATGTCTTTTGCTACGCTGTTCCAGTCCGAGTTTTGGGTCCATCCGGCTGCCGAACGGAATTCATTTCCCGGTACAGGATGCACACACATATTTTCCGCCCTGTTCGTAGCTTTGAGGATGAACTGCACAATAGGCTCGGGATTGTTGAGGGAGTGCGGGTGATGATCCACTCCAGGCTTATGAATAATAGTAATTGGTGCATGCAATTCCTCCATACGTTGTTCGAAAATGGCTGTGTTTTCAGCAACCGACACCACTTGGTCAGCATCACCTACCACGTGCAGGATGGGGATTCCGGCTTTTGCCATTGTCGGTGCACAGTCTATCGGATTCTTTTTCCAGTTCAACGCTTCAGCTTCGTTTTTAAAACCGTAAGCATTGAGAAATTGTTTCGTATCCATGGCGGAACCGGCAGATTTACCTTGTCCCATAGGCCAACTTTTGAAGTCCATTACGGGGGCATCTGCATAAATACATGCCACTTTTTCCGGGTTTTGTGCCGCCCAGTTATAGACAATCAGCCCGCCACGACTCATCCCTTCAAGTGCCACTTTCTTGTTGAATCCGGCTTTCACCATTCGCTTGTAAAAACTATTCCAGCGTTGAACAGCTTTATCCGAGCCATATAAGTCGGCTACATCACAGTAAACAATATGAAAGCCATGTTCCAATAATGCTATGGCAGTCTGTGGCTCATGCCCCCAAAAGCGTGCACGAATCATCCAAGGTTTTCCTATGGCTTCTTTTGCGGGCTCTACTACAAGGCATTTTACTCCCTCATTCTCAAATTCATACCCTTGGTGTCCATGGAAGTTGAATCGTTTGGCATCTTGTATTCCCAGTGATGTCTGCAGCTTTGTTGGAGAAGCTGTTGTTTTTACAGCGAGATATTCATATATCTTTTGGGCCATGACTCCTGCTCCGATAGAAGAGGGGTGTAGTTTGTCCGGTAGCATAACCGAATCCCACTGGTCGCCGAAGAGATTAAACAGATTGATAATTTCCAGTTGATTTTTCCAAGCCAATTCTTCCACCGTGGGGCGTACCTCGTTTTCTATCAGTTGTGCATTGATTTCCGAACCCTCCGGCAGGAAACAACGGATAGGAGTCAGGAGAATAATACGTGGATGTGATTTCAGATTCCGGTATGTGTCAATTAATGTCTGGTAATTGTCTTTGAATTCGTTTTTGTATTTCCAGTTTTGCGGTTTGGTATCGTTAGTACCTAATTTGATTAATACAATATCGGGCTGATATTCCAGAGATGCTTTGTAGGTATCTGTTTCGGAATATGGGTAATCTCCTTTAGACAATATAGTTCGACCAGAGGCTCCGAAGTTTTTGACCTCATACCCATCTCCCAGATAAGCTTGAAGTTGTGCCGGATAGCAGTTCATTTCCCGGTTGGGGATGAATGCTCCATAAGTAATACTGTTTCCTATGCACGCTACCCGTATGGGTTCACTTGCAAATGATTGGATAGTAATGAATAGACATACAAGAAAGATGCCGATGTGATTTAATTTTTTCATGATGAATATGATGATTTTGGTTTGTTGGGGGGGGATAACCAATCGTTGTTTTGCTGTGTATAAACGAACTGGCATGCTACTAATAATAAAACTTATTTATTCACGTTCCTATCATATAGCATACCAGTTCGATTCATTTTTCGGCTTTTATACCTCTTCCAGCCAGCCTTTCCCTTGCCGGATGATTTCCAGTTCGTCGTCGGTACATTTCACTACAGTGGAAGGTTCTATACCTCCGATACCTCCGTCAATGACCAGATCGACAATGTCACCGAACTTCTCATCTATCAGTTCGGGATCTGTCATATATTCCAAGTCCTCATGCTCTTCGTAAGGCAGAGTGGTCGTCATAATGGGAGCATCCAGCAGGCGTGCGATTTCGCGGATTATATTATTATCCGGCATACGGATACCCACTTCTTTCCGGTTGCGGAAGATTTTGGGTAACCGGTTGGTTCCGTTCAAAATAAAGGTGAATGGCCCCGGAAGATTATGCTTCATCAGCTTGAATATATTATTGTCTACTTTCGCATATTCGCTGATGCTACTCAAGTCATAACAGATGATAGACAGATTGTTCTTTCTAGGGTCTATCTCTTTGATCCGGCATATCCGTTCTATAGCACGTTCCTTCAAACCATGACAGCCGATGGCGTACATCGTATCAGTGGGATAGATAATCAGTCCGCCGTCATTCAGGATGTCGATGATTCGTTGTAAATCCTGCGGGTTATTATTTTTGTCATATAGCTTCAGAAGCATAATTCATTCTCCTTCTCTCTTATTTGAGTTTCTTTTTTAAGAAATCCAGTGCCTTTTCTGCTGCTTTCTCTGTCACCTTTTGTTTGATTGAATCCTTATTGGCGGTAGCGGCAGAGTCCAGTCCCAGTTTCTGTCCGAGTTTGCTGATAGCTTCATCGGCTACAGCCTCGACAGCTTGATTGGCCATGCTTTTAGTATCGACGCTGACTTTCGGAGAGGTAAATGAACCTCCGATCTTCAAGTCAAGAGTCATTAGTTTAGAGATATTGCCTACAGATGCCGGCAACTTCACTTTTCCGGAGTAGTCGATGGTTTGATCGAGGCCTGTGCTACCGGAAAGATTCAATGTGTAGTCTCCCATCTTGATATCGAACGGTTTGGTTTCTACGCGTCCGTCTTTGATGGTGAAATCCAGTGTCATATCTTTCACCTTCATGTCTTTCAGACTTGGCTGTTTAACGGCATCGGCTATTTCGTCGATTGCTTTCACTCCGCTTAAACTAAGATCACGGGTGGAAAGGCTACCATCACCTTGCATTGTATTCAGTACAGGGCTCATGGTTGCATCCAAATCTGTCAGTACATTAATACTTCCGGAGAAATTACCTTTCAGGTTTTCGAAGATAGGAGCCATCTTCTGCACCATGTCCAATTCTTTGTAAGCTTGTGCGAAACCGATATTGGAGAGTTTGAATCCGGCTTTCATCTCCGGCTTCTTTACGTTGGCAGTGGAGTAGTAGCCGTTCATGACCACGTTGCCACCCATGGTATTCATGGAGAGGTTTTTCATATCCACTTTGCCATCTTTTACCACAAGCTTGCCGTTCATATTATTGAAAGACATCTTATCGAATAACACCTGTTTCAGGTTAGCGTCCATTTGGAAGTCGATGTTGCGGGGAACTTCCATAATACCCGTGGCAGCTGTAGCTACGGAGTCGGTAGACGCAGTTTCTGATGCAGTCGCTTCATCCGCAGAAGCAGCCATGAAGTCGTTCAGATTGAAATAGTTGGAACGAATATTCAGGTTTCCTTTCAATGTAGTACCTTTCAATGCGTAACCGATATAGTTTTCAAACCGACTGTCGGCTGTGATATCATTCTTTCCGATGTTGACGGTTGTCTCGCTCAACTGGAGGTATTTCGGGGTGAAAGTGAAGAGAGACTTCTTGATTTCTACGTCCGGCATATCTTTCATTTTGAGTTTCATACCCGTCAGTCCGATAGTACCTGAAGCTTGCATACGTTCGTATTCCTCTTTTTCGATATAGGAAAGGCGTCCTGACATTTGCATATCGGCGTCAATGGTACCGTTCAACTCCATATCTCCAAGTGGATAGACTTGTTTTATCATACCTAAATTGAGAATCCCTTTAGCTTCAGCTTTAAAGTCCGGATCGCTGATCGGTGTTTTTACATTAGCCGTCAGGCTAAACGGATTTCCGGCAAGACGGAAACTGAAAGGATTGATATTGACCGTCGTCAGGTCGATATTTCCTCCCGGGTTCTGGACGTTGGCACTGATATTGATTTGATCCACTCCTGCCGGTAAAGCCGGATAGCGGAACATGGCATTCTTGACTTGCATATCAATGTTGAATGCAGGAACGGTGTCGCCTTGCAAGATACCTTTGGCCGTTGCAGTAAGCGTAGCGGTTCCGTCTGTTTTCAGACTGGAGAATTCCGTTGCATAAATGGCTGGAATCAGTGACAAGATTTCCTTAAACCCGATATCGTTCGTGTTAAGTTTCAAGTCTATGTCGATAGCCGGATCTTTCAAGGCTACCCAACCGTCGATACCTGCCTGAATGGCGTTGAGGCGGATGGTGTTGTCTTTTAATGTGTATTTGTTATTGGCAAGGTCGGCATCCACATCCATTGTTGCGGAGATATTGGCATTGGCCAGGAAAGGGATTCCATTCATCTTGTAAGTCAGTGATTTGGTTTCCGCTTCCAACTTCAGAGTAGTGCGGTCACTTCCTAAGTCTCCGGCGCAGACTGCGTTAAAGTCGCGGATATCAGCATACATCTTTCCTTGTTGATCGTCATAAATCAGGTTCATGTTTTTGATAACAAAGCGTTGTAGCTTCACTTTGAAAGGAGAAGATGCTTCTTCTTCTGAAACAGGAGCTTCGGCTGTTGCTGTTGTATCCGGTTTCATAATATCCCAGTTGGCACGTCCGTCCGGCAATACAATGGCATGTAACCGTGTATCTTCAATGAATATTTTAGAAATATCGTAACCGCTATCTCCGAAAAGAGAGAATAAGTTGACTGCGGCAGTAACTTCTCCGGCCTGTACAAGGGTGTCGTTGGCAAATTCACCAGTACCTTTTAACCAGAAATCCTCGAGAGTGACAGAAGCCTGTGGAAAGTTACGGAACAGGCTAATGTTAAGGTTCTTAAAGTCAAATTGTGCATTAAGCATCTTGTTGCCTTCTGTTTTTACAATGTCGGCTATCTTACCCTGGAAGGCGAAAGGAAGAAGGAACATCAGAATGATGATGACTCCTACTGTGATAGCTGCGATTTTCAAACCTTTTTTCATTTGCTTCTATTTTAAGAGTTTGAGATATTACAAAGAGCAAAACTAATAAAAGTTTTTGATATAGAGGGAGAATCAGTTCCTTTTCTTTCGTCTTGATACGAAAGAAAAGGAACCAAAAAGAAAGAATCAAGGCTACGTTTTTCCGACTACTCCGGTGTTTCCTCCGGCTAAAGGGCAGAAACTCGCTACGCTCAAACAGTTTGCCCTTTTTAACGCCGGAGAAACCACCTGCGCTTGACGTCGGAAAAACGAGGCCGGGAGGCCATGCGGGGGCACTGTTTGATGGAGATATTGTGTGTAGGATGATTTTTATGTAAGTGTGTAGATGACAAAGATGGATAGGTGCGGAGGTCGGGAAGAATAGGCTATTTTTTCTTTCTAAGTTCTTCTGCAATTCTCCATTGTAAGGCGGCTTCTCCTTCTTTCCCGACTTTCAACAGAGCGTCTCCGAAGAGTTCGTGTGCACCGGCATGTTCCGGTTTAAAGTTTGCCGGATAGAGGGTGACTGCAATGTTGAAGCAGTTTTCAGCATCGAAATACTCTTTGTTGTTGAAGAGAGTGATTCCTTTGCGTATCCAGGCATCCACATAATTAGGGTCGAGACTAAGTGCCTTGTCGTAGTTGGCGAGGGCGGCACGTGAGTCGTGTGCCTGGGTGATACATTCGTTACCCATTAATAGATATTCGTGAGCATATTGGCGGAGGCGTTCCTGCTGTTCGCGCATTTGCTCTTTGAGTTTCTTATTCTGCTCTTTCAAGGTGTTTATGACACCGAGTTTACGTCGGATAAAACGGCGGGGAACAGGTTTCTCAATATCATAGCGGGAATGAATGGCGCGGAAAAACTGTTCCAGACATTCCTCCATGTCTCCTTTGTCGAAAGCGCGTGAAGCAGCAGCGTATTGCACGTCGGCCTGCGCTTGTTTCAGAGCTTTGTCGATAGCCTGCCGGTCGTTGAACCGTCCGGCAAAGTTTACGATTTCGGGGCGGACGAAGACGTCAGCACGGTTAATAGGCTTTTTGAGCTGAATACCGTCCAGTGAGGTACAGCGGCTTAGTGCCACGTATGCTTGTCCACCTGCAAATACACCACCTGTGAAGTCGATGACTACACGGCTGAAAGTCAGTCCCTGACTCTTATGGACAGTGATGGCCCAAGCTAACCGAATGGGATATTGTGTGAAGCTACCTAAGACTTCTTCTTCTATTTCTTTTGTCTTTTCGTTGTAGCGATAACGGATATTGCGCCATGATTCACGCTTTACGTCACATTCTTTTCCATTGTCGGTGATAACGTAGATGGTTTCTTCTTCCTCATCAATTCCGGCAATGACACCAATGGTACCGTTTACCCACCTGCGGTCGAAATCATTTTTAATAAAGATGATTTGTGCACCGGGTTTCAGTACGAGCTCTTGTGAGGTGGGTAGACTGCTTTCGGGGAAATCTCCTTCGATGACTCCTTCAAAAGTAATTGGGTCTCCGGGAAGTTCCGCCAGTTTCTTTTCGTTGATAGAGTCTACCGTGTCTCTACGGGTGGCCAGAGTGATATACATATCAGCTTCCGATTCTTCTATCTGGCTTCCATAACGGGTGTTCAGTAGTTGCAGATCAGCCGCTCCGGCTGTATTGTTCCGGATATGGTCGAGGACGCCGACAAAAACGGGGTCTGTTTGGCGGTATACCTTTTGAAGTTCGATGGATACCAGGTCTATCTGGCCGAATACTCTGGCAGAGAAAAAATAGGGTGTAGGATAGAAGCGGTTCAATATTTCCCGTTCGTCGTTTTTTACGACGGGCTCCAGTTGGAATACGTCGCCTACCAATAACAGTTGTTTTCCTCCGAAAGGTTCACGCAGATTGTGAGAGTATACACGTAGGATTCGGTCGATGGCATCAATGATATCCGCCCTTACCATTGAAATCTCGTCGATGATGACCAGTTCTATTTGTTCCAACAGCTTCCGGTGAGGCTTGGTGTATTTGAAAAATTCATGGATACGACCACGCTGGAGACTCAAGTTCGGGTCATCCGGCAGCAGCGGATAGAAAGGGAGTTTGAAGAAACTATGCATCGTACTTCCTCCGGCATTGATAGCAGCGATGCCTGTCGGGGCGAGTACAACGTGTTTCTTTTTGGTATTTTCGCAGACGTAACGCAGGAATGTAGATTTCCCTGTACCCGCTTTCCCGGTCAGGAAAACCGATTGACGCGTATATTGAATCAGGTTCAGGGCGTCCTGAAACGCTGCGTTATTGGTGTCTACGCTCATAATCAGATAATACCAAAATGCTTCATTGCCTTGCTGATGCCATCCTCGTCGATGGGAGCTGTCACATAATCGGCAGCGGCTTTCACATCCTCTTTGGCTTGTCCCATGGCTACTCCGATGGCTGCATGGCGGAGCATGCTGATGTCATTTCCTCCGTCTCCGAAAGCCATGGTATCTTCGAGTTTAATATCAAAATAGCGGATTATTTCATCAATGCCCTTTTGCTTGGTGTCTCCTTTGGCGGTCACATCGGCAAATGCAGGATACCATCGGCCTATCTCGCAGGTAGGAATAGACGGACGGATTTCTTTTTCTTCCTCTTCCGTGATAAAGGGTGTCATTTGGATGACTTCCTTACTGGTTGCCTCCTCGAAAGATACAGTCGGAATCACATTCACGTGCAGGAAATCATAGAATATCTTTTTCACCATGTCATTGGGCTGGCAAACGGAAATGTTGTGTTCCTCTACAAAGATACAGGGAACGCCTTTTTTCTCGCAGAAATCTCCCATCGCTTTTACTTCGTCCTGGGGGATGGCACTTTTATAGATTACCTGTTCCCCGACAAAGCAGTAAGCCCCGTTCATGGTGATATATCCATCAATCAGATTCCGGTCTTGCAATTCGGAGAGGTTGTTGATAATGGCTTTCGGACGTCCCGTAGCGATAAATATCTTCAGTCCTTTTGCACGGGCGGCTTCCAGTGCCTCAATGGTAGACGACGGGATGCGGTGAGTTTCAAAACTGACCAATGTTCCGTCTATATCAAAAAATAATGCTTTCGTCATAAATTCTTTTTTGAATGGAGTACAAAAGTACTATTTTTCTATGTAAATAGCAATTAGGAGATTTCTCTTATGCTTTTTTTAAATCTCTACTCTTATCGATAGGAACACAATTATTTAAAAGTGCCTAATAAAATGATTAATTATAATAGGTTCCTTTATTCTTTTGACTAAAAAAGTTTCCCAAGCATGGCATCAAGTCTTTATTCTTCTAACGAATTCTCCTTATACTTCTCTCCATAGAGTTGCTGGTACTCCTTTTGGAAACGGTCATAAACACTTTGTGCATACGCTTTTTGTCCAAGTTTCTTGAGTGCTTTTATTTTGAAAGTCAATGCCGTTTCGCTCATTCCGTCAAACGAGAAAAGCACGTCGGACAATACGATAACCTTTCTGGGTTCATTATTCGCTTCTACGATAGGAAGCAGTTTCTCGATGATCCGGATGAAAAGTTCGTCATGGTTAATTTTGATATTGCCAAACCATTCGTAATCTACAAAAGTAGGCAGTAAGGTGCCTCGTTGCAGCAGGCCGATAAATCAGAATCCTAATTATTAATGGGATGGCAATTATGCTTCTTTCTGTTTTAATAAGACGGGATATTGCAGAACTTGATAAAACTAACAGTCTGTCCGGATATTCCCTTGGGGAGATTTAATCGGGCTTTAAAAATCTTGAATCAATGAAACAAATAAAATATTTATCCTTTATCCCTTTTCTAGCTCTTCTCTGCTTGATGACGGGATGTGAAAATGACAAAGATGTGTATTACCCTTATGTCAATGTTCCGCTTACTACGCACAATCCGGTGCTCGTTGAGGGAGAAGTCCTGCATATCGGTATTGGTTTGGACGGTGTGAATTATCGTGTAGAGAGTGATAATGAGGATGTGGTGACTGCCGAGGTGGTCGGCAACGAGATACTGTTGACAGGCGGTGACATAGGTAGCACCATCGTTCGCCTTTCGGATGATAGCTACAATCGTGTTCTCATGACGGTTGAAGTACGTAAACTTCAGGAACTGACACTCGAATCGTTCCCGGAGGGAGTGGAAGTATTGCGTCTGGATAATGACGGCGTTATTCTTCGTGAAATGAAAATCCTGACCGGTAATGGCGGTTATACAGTAACCAATTCTGCTCCTGAAGCCATCAGTGCTGAAATTGTGGAAGACCCCGACGTAACAGGAGGATATAAACTGATACTTGGCGGTAAAGCAAATGTCGATCAGGCAACGATTACTGTGACAGATTCCCGAAACAAGTCAGCTACTCTTAAAGTGCGGGTGACGAATCCGATTCGTCCTGTTCTGTTTGATAAAGAGGGGACTCTTGAGGGAGAATATGTGTACGAGGGTACGCCTCAACAGATTTCTTTCAATATTACTTCCGGTAATGGCGGCTATACCGTTAAATCTCTGAATGAAGGGGTAGCTACTGTGGCAATCTCCGGCACTACAGTAACTGTTACTGTGGTAGGTGACGGTGGTACAACTATTACTGTGACCGACCAGGAAAAGGAAAGCCGTTCCATAGATTTATGGGTACCGCTCAATCTTGACGACCCGACGCCACGTATTTATTGGGATGGTTATCGTGCCGATATTAACACGGTCGGAGTTTCCAGTACCGGATCTTATGCAACGCCAAAAGATATGTACTGGTATCAACAAAACGGTGAAGTGAAAGATATATATTATGTCTACTTTAACGGTGGTTGGGCAAACAATTTAAATAGTGTGAATGCTGCCAACCGTAATCCGAAGTTTGAAACGACTATCAATGACACTAAGACTTCGTATACAGACAAAGCAGCCTCTGCCGTTAAACTGACCGAGTTTATTTTGGAAAAACGTATCGGTACAGGTCCGACGAGCCATCCGCATATCTATTTCATCTCTTTAAAAACAGAAGATGGTAAGCGTGGATTTATAGTGCATCGTTGGAATGAATAATAAAGACAAATAGGTTCTTAGTTTTTTTTTCAGGGTATGAATATGAGGGTCGGATGCTGTATTGCTCCGGCCCTCTATGTTTTGATAGAGCATACAAAATTAGAGGCTGCCTTTCGGTAATACCACGAAAACAACTATCTTTGCTAACTGTTTATTATACACATAACCTAACAATATTATGCAGTATGAACTATAATTTTGATGAAATAATAAACCGTCATGGTACAGATTCCGTAAAATGGGATGCAGTAGAGAATCGTTGGGGACGCAATGACCTGATTCCAATGTGGGTAGCTGATATGGATTTCCGCACAGCTCCTTTTGTCATAGAGGCTTTGAAAAAACGCCTGGAGCATGAAGTACTCGGATATACATTTGCTTGCAAAGAATGGTCGGAGTCTATTATTAACTGGGTGAAGGAGCGCCATGGTTGGGTGATTCGTGAAGAGATGTTGACTTTCACTCCCGGTATTGTTCGCGGCTTGGCTTTTGTGATCCACTGCTTTACGCAAAAAGGAGATAAGATAATGGTAATGCCCCCTGTTTATCATCCTTTCTTTTTAGTCACTCAAAAGAATGAACGTGAAGTGGTATTCAGCCCGTTAGTCCTGAAAGATGAACAATATTATATTGATTTCAACCGCTTCCGTCAAGATATTCAAGGATGCAAATTGCTTATTCTAAGCAACCCTCATAACCCGGGTGGACGTGTATGGACCAAAGAGGAACTGTCTCAGATAGCCGACATCTGCTATGAAAGCGGCACATTGGTTATCTCTGACGAGATTCATGCTGACTTAACCCTGCCTCCATACAAACATCCTACCTTTGCTTTGATTTCAGAGAAGGCACGGATGAACTCTCTTGTCTTTATGTCTCCCAGCAAGGCATTCAACATGCCGGGATTGGCTAGTTCTTATGCAATTATTGAGAATGACGAACTTCGTCACCGTTTCCAGACATATATGGAAGCAAGCGAGTTTAGCGAAGGACATCTCTTTGCTTATTTAAGTGTAGCAGCTGCTTACAGTCATGGTACAGAATGGCTGGACCAAGTGGTAGCATATATTAAAGGAAATGTGGATTTCACTGAAACGTATTTGAAAGAACATATTCCTGCTATCAAGATGATCCGTCCGCAAGCCTCTTACTTGATCTTTCTGGATTGCCGCGCATTGGGACTCAATCAGGAAGAACTGAACCGTCTTTTTGTAGAAGATGCTCATCTGGCGCTGAATGATGGAACAACATTCGGTAAGGAAGGCGAGGGATTTATGCGGTTGAACGTTGCTTGTCCACGTGCTACGCTGGAAAAAGCATTGAAACAGTTGGAGCAGGCTGTAATGGATTTAAAATAGTCTTTTAAGTCCATTACCCGGTTCGGAAATAAAATCAATCCGTTCAGGGGATGAAGCTATATTTCCTGTCTCACTCTTGCTTTTTACTATTTAATTTTGTATCTTTAGTGCTTCTCATCTTCCCAAAGACAGGTAATCATATTACAAAGTGACCAATATCATCTTATAAGGTGATATTGGTCACTTTGCAATGTGCCTATTGTCCCATTGTAACGGGACGACTTACCGGCTGCATAAAAAAACTAATCTCTGCACTGAAAACCCTTAATCTTTGCACTGAAAAGTCTTAAGTACAAGATTGAAAAACTAGTTTGTTGCAGTATGATGATATGACAATGCCTCAACTATGGCATCACATTTACCGGAATCAGCCGTACCTCACTATTCAAGCCGGAGGGTAATGGACTCCAATGTCCATAATTGGCCGGACGATAGTTCAAATCAACAATATTGATTTCTTTGAATTTGCGCCACTGCACTCCCTGCCTGTCTAATTCTGTAATTCGATTCGCAGGGAGATTCGTGACTTCTATCTCGATGTGGTTTTTTCCGGGTTTTAAGAACTGGCCCACCTTTAGTTGATAAGGCACTGCCCATGCGCATCCCGCTTCCTGTCCGTTGATGCGGACACGGGCACTTTCGCGTACATCTCCCAAATCAAGAATCCAGTCGTCGGCCTGCAAAGTCGGCAATTCGATGTCTAAGGAATAAACACCGGTTCCCATGTTCGTTTGGGCTGCCGGATGATCGATATGGGTCCATGAACAGGGGCGATCTATATCAAATGTTCCTTGAATTTCCGGTTTGCTTTCGGCGAAGTGTAACTTCCAACCATGATCCAGACGAAGACTGAAAGGTTGCTCTTTGACATACTTCCACGGTTTGGATGCCTGCAAAGGTTGTTGATATGTTTGCAGAATGAACGATTCACCGGATTTTAATTGCAGATAGACTTGTGTTTTTCCGTTTGCCTGTCTTACCTTAGCTTCACCACATTCTCCGGTCATGGGATTGAAGAGAGCGGCTGCGGCTGCATTCGTTCCCAATGTGATCCAACCGTCCACTCCTTTATTTTGCAAGGAAGAGATGAAATAGTGGTGTCCCGTATCATTCACTCTTCGGATCGCTTGTAGTCCGAATTTGGTTTTCATTTCTTCGGGAGAAATATTGCAGCTGGCCAATGTGCGTGCATAATCCGTTCCTGTGATAATCTTCCCCTTTCCGATTGGAGTAACGGTTGTTTCCGAGAAAGAAACAGCCGGAAGTTGCCGGAGCGTACGCTGGTAACTTTGGCGTTTTTGTTCCAACTGACCGTATCCCGGTACATCTGTCGGATAATTTTCGAGGAATACGATAGTAGCTCCCTGTTTGGCCAGTTCATAAAGATGTGCCAATACATCACTCGGCATTAGGTGTGCAGCAGGCACTACCAATGCTTTGTAGCCCGTCCGCCTGAAGTAACCAACTGTCCGTCTTTGAAACGTGTACTGCGAATAAAGTTATCGGAAATATAATCCCCGTCATACCCGCTGTTGTTGATGCGATGGATAGCGTCGATAAACTTAGGAGCCAGTTTATCCATGTGGTGTATCGTGAATAATAACAATCGTCCCGGTTGCTCATTCCACATATCATATACCGGAAGATAAATCAGGAAATCATTATCCGGCCGTCCCATTTGCAGAAAGCTCTGGCAACGGGTGATATAGTTGAAGAACGAAGGGGCATCACGCCAAATACTGTTTGTCGGACTCATATTGATAGAAGCGTAGAACAACCATCCGGGCCATTCGGCTTCTTTCGGAGAATACGGAGTGCCGTGGAAAAACATGTGATTGACTCCGGAAACAAACATCAAATCCATATCCGGTTTACATTGCGACAGGGAAGTACGGAAATGCTCCGTCAGCCATGTAAATGTCTCGGAAGAAGTATACGTTTTTCCTGCAATATGAGCTGCCGAGGAGGCATATTTCAGCATAGACAGGTCCGAATCATTCTTTTTGGTCAATGAGTCCTGACGCAATCCTTCGATGTGGAACTGCGACAGTCCGAAACCTTCACATTCCGGAATATCCACGGAAGCATAGATATCAATCAGATTACCGGGCGAACCATGTGCCTGATTACGGGTGATACTACCGTTTTTGTGTGCCCAGTCTGTCCATTGATGACTGAAGTTCTCCAATAAGAGGTCGGAAATGGTTTCCCGGTAATCCGACACGATACGTCTGCTAACTTCCGGACGGTTTTTATCCAGGAATTCGGGGAAATGTTCTTCCAGTTTATACCCCCGTCTACGAGCGAACTGTTCCAGGAAATCATCCGTCCAGTCAGCTTGATAAACTTCGTATGAATCGTTGAAGAAAGTATGTGGATAACTTGTCTTGCTACTTTTGAAAGCACGGTCAAAGCGGGAAAGATAATTTTTTACCGCCTTTTTTGAGAGATGATTCATCACATAGCCTTCTCCTCCCGGAGCTGCCCGTTTCACTTTCTGCCTTGTTTTTCCGATGTAAAGAGCGATCACTTTCCATTTGCCGGCAGGCGCTTTCCATTGCAGTTTGTCTTTTTTGACGTGAGCAGTCAGGTTGATACATTTGCCTTTCTCATCATATGCCATCACCCGGCTTAGTACAGAAAATGGTTGTTGCTTGGGATCGGTCACATTAATATCCTGTTCAATCTCTTTGCCGCCCTCTATTTCGTATGTCTGGAAGATAGCCTTGGTAGCCGCATCTTCTATACTAACTTCAGGTCCGCCAAAAGGCCATCCGGTTCCGGTATTCATATCAATCTCAATACCCGTACGTTTTCCTTCCGTTTGTGTATGCTTAAGCATTTCCATCCAGCGGGGAGAAAGGAACTGAATTTCATTCGCGTCATTGCCTTGCACCCCATAGATAGGAGTAATTTCTACTGCTCCCATTCCGGTACGTGCGTATTCTTCCAGATTATACGTCAGATTCTTTTCGTCTACGGCACTTCCCAGCCACCACCATCTGGCGCCGGGACGTGCTTCCACCGGAGTGTCCGGCCATTGTTGTGCTTGCATTACTCCACCTGCGGCGAGCAGGCAAAGAACTATCAATTCTCTTTTATTCATCATTCTTTCGGTGTGTTATAGTATTCTATATTTTCTGCGTCATCAGTTACAAAAAGCGGTCGTCCGTCCGGCTGTTCAAAGTGGAAGCGGATGCCGTCGAAGGTAATGTTCCGTGCGTGGCGGATATAAAACCCTTTGGCGGGAATAGTGCCGAACATCCAGGGTTCGGGGTATACTTTCTCCTGTTCGGGCGGAATACGTTTGCCATCCTCTTCGCTATATCCTCCTTTATAATAGAGGTGAATATTCCGAAAAGTTACGTCCTCAATACATGCACCCGGCACTCCGTTGATGATAGAAGCATACCGGCTGTCGGCATTCCATACATTGATATCGCTGATAAGAATACGTTTCATGGTGCCTACAGGAGTACCTTCAGGACTGCGCATACGTGCGCCCAACCGAAGGAAAATAGGCGCGTTGACTATATTTCTCATTGTAATATTACTGATTACAATATCTTCCAGATGTCCTCCGTCTACCGTTTCCAATGCCAATCCACGGCAATGTTCAAAGATACAGTTCGTAATCGCAATATTGCGGAAACCTCCACTACTTTCTGTGCCGAGTTTGATGCGTCCCGTACGGAAACCATGATCGGGAGCCTGCGGTTCGTCCAACTGCCAAGTGCCGTCCATTACACTGCCTTTGTCAAAGCCGCTGACATAACAATCACTGATCGTCACATTTTCCGTATCTTGGAAGCGTCCTAATCCATAAGAGGCTTTCAATACAATGGCATCATCCCAGGGGGAGTTCACCGTGCATTGGCTGATACGTACGTTCCGGCAGCAATCAATATCAAAGCCATCCCGGTTGGTGTCTACTTTCAGATTCATAATCGTCAGATGATCCACTCCGGTAGCCAACAGGGCGAAATGCCCGCAATGCAGCATGGATAAATCTTTCAGGGTCACATTTCTGCAATCTTTCAGGCTGATAGCCTTATTGCCTACCCCCGGTAGGCGACTCTCTTCACGGGTCAAGCCTTTGCCATAGATTAAGCCGGGACCACTGATCGTAATATTCTCCAGTCCGATTCCCCAAATTAAAGAGTTTTTCCAATGGCTGTGACCGAAATCCTGATACTTATTATGTTCATTCGGTTCGGCGGTATCATATCCTTCCTCTTTTCCGGGAAAGGCGGCAATGATACGGGTGCCCTGTTCCAAATAGATATGAATGTTGCTTTTTAACCGGATGGAATAACACGCATATTCTCCCGCAGGTAGATATACTGTGCCTCCTCCGGCCTGTGCGGCCGCTTCAATTGCACGATTGATGGCAGGCGAATCAATCGTTTTCCCATCCGCTTTGGCTCCGAAGTCCATTACATTATAAATGGCTGCATGTAGATAGATGCAACCTATTAACAGACTGAATAATAAATAGATCCTTTTCATTTTTTGTCGATTTTGGCAAAAATATCCGGTAACATATAGTAGTTGTAATCCGCTTTTTCATTCTGTTCGTAGAAACAGAAGTAAAGCCGGAAAGGCTTGCTTCCTTCGTTTCGCGAAGAAGCCGGGGAGAGACTGCAACGTCCGGCCAGTACAGGGCGGTCGGTTCGTTTGCCTGATTCGTAAAGCATCAGGGGAGTTGCATCCTTATGTCCGTCACTCAAGCGAATATCATCGGTAGGAGTGACAGCCTGCAGCGTCCGTAATTGCATACTTTCTCCGTAGTAGCAAGTGAAGGCTTGTCCCTCCACGCTGAATACATTGATGTCCGAATCCGGTTGGCAATCGCCGAAACTCCAAAATAGGGCATCGGCTTCCGGAGCAGAGGCGACTTCTACTTCCAGAATAAATCCACGACTATCGGGCAGTGCTTTCCATTGGAAGGATACTCCCTGTATCTTTTCTTTAGGTTTTAGCCAGTGGCTTTCATTTCCTTTTGATATGCCCAACCGGAAAGTGCCGGCAGGTGGCGTCAGTGCTTGTGCTTGCGCATCAATGAGCAAGATTCCCAGCAGTACGATGGTCAGGAGATGTCTTAACATAGTTGAAGTTGATATTACTTTGTTCGTTCTCTTTTAGTTCAATGACATTCTTTTCTTCTGTCTTTAATGTAATTTCAGACAAGTTGAAATTCTTCGTATAGCAGATTTTGCCCGGTTTGTCGGTCTGCGCTTCGATGGCATAAAGATAGAAATTTTCCAGACGTAACGAGTCATTCCATCCCGAAGCGGAGATAAATTCATCCACATTTTCCGCTTTTACCTTTGATACGTAGACATTGCGGAAACGCGGATAACCTTTTCGGGAGGCGTTACCGGAGTCAGCATGATTCTCCAGTGTTCCGGGATTTCTTTCCCTTCATACTCTTTGGGTAAAGTGCTGTAACTGTAACTGGGGTTCCAGTTCAAGTCTGCCGCCAGCACGTGACGGACGTTTTCCGCTTTTACTTCGGTCATATAAATGTTTTCGATTGTCCCTCCACGGTTCATGGCGCTTTTCAACCGCAGCACGGCGGAGGTGCCGATTGCTTCCAGATTATATCCCAATACATTCCGTATGCTACCGGAAGTTTCGCTTCCGCAGGTGATAAGTCCGGCACCTTTGCGGGCGATGCAATTGCGTATGACCACATTTTCCGTAGGAAGGTTCACCCGCAGTCCGTCTGCATCCCGTCCCGATTTGATACAGATATTATCATCGTTACAGTCTACATCGCAGTTTTCGACCAAGATATTGCAGGAAGAATCAATGTCGATACCGTCCGTGCTCGGACCGTGTCCACCTATATTGTTGTTGATGGTCAATCCGTCTATCGTGCAATAATCGGAGTAAAGAATCTGACATCCCCAAAAACCGGTACGCATCAGGGTAAATCCTTTCAATGTAATGTCCGAGCTACGTTCTATGAGGATGCCCCGTACCCGTTTGCAGTCATAATCCACAATCCAGCGCAATCCTTTTGCTTCGTATTCTTTCCGCATTTCCCAATATTTATCCCAAAATACTTTTCCCCGGCAGTCCAGCGTTCCTTCTCCGCTGACGGAAGCGTTCTTTTCATTGACAATGTTGATAACTGCCGCGGGCCATGTCATCTCGATTCCTGCAATCCGTGAGCGGAATTCGGGATAATGATGAATGTAAGGGCTGGCCAGTAAAGTCACCCCTTTGTCCAGTTGCAGGTTGACACCGCTTTTTATGAACAGTGCGCCAGTCTGATAATATCCCGGCTGAAAAACTACCGTTCCTCCACCGATGACGGCACAACTGTCAATTGCTTTCTGGATAGCTTCCGTGCTAAGCACCGTGCTGTCTGCTACTGCGCCAAAAGAATTAGCGGATAAAATTACATGGTTTCCGGGCATTTGCCGGCTGCCTACACTATCGGCCCATGACAAATCCGGTTGTTGCGGTACTTGCCCCCATTCGAAGCTGTTGTTTCCTGCCTGTTTAGCCGTTGGGGTGGCGCAAGCTGCTGTCAAAAGTGTGCCTGCCAATAGGAACAGGGGAAAGATGCTTTTGGTTTTCATATTTATCTAATGCCTGATTCTTAATACTTAATACCTACTACTTATCTCTTAATTTCCGTCCGGTTTTTCAATTTCCGTGAATGGTGATTCGTTCCAGTGGAAACCATTTACATCGTCCGGCTGTGCCGGATTATAGGACGGGTCTATTTTCAGGTGTTTAGCCAGTTCCGGTACGGCTTTCTTCATTCCTTCAATCACACATTGGGCTATTTGATAGGCTCCGTATGGATTGAAGTGGGTGTTATCCTCAAAAGCTTTGGTCTGTCCCGGATAAGTGCCTGCCGGATAGTGTACGAAAGCACGTTTCGACGTTTCTGTTCCCAAAGCTTCATAAAGCGTACGGGTCATCTCGTTGAGGTCGATCAACGGAACATTTTCTTTAGCTGCCAGCCAGCGCATGGCTTCCGGATAATCTTCGTGTGTGTCACGGATATGTCCGGTTGCGTCGAAACTCCGGCGTTGGGTGGGAGTGACCAGTACGGGGTATGCTCCCCGTGCACGAGCTTCATCAATAAATGTTTTCAGGCTGGTCATAAAAGAGTAATAAGCTCCTTTGCCCGGTCCTTTTTGCTTTTGGTCGTTATGCCCGAATTCCATGAAAAGATAATCTCCTTTCTTTATCTGGCTCAATGCTTTTTTCAAACGTCCTGCGGCAATAAACGTATTGGCTGATTCGCCCGATTCCGCATAATTGGCGATACAAACGTCCGTACCGAAAAAATGAGGTATCATTTGTCCCCAGCTTGCCCATGGCTCGTTGTCCTGGTCGACTACGGTACTGTTACCGCATAGAAAAACGGTAATCACCGACGGATCGGCAGGCTCGATGCTGATACTCTGGCATACGGGTGCATCGCCGTTAAATTCCAGCGTCAGTTTATCGTCCCAGTTCAGTTTGGCTTTTTCGCGGGGTTTGATACGTACGGATTCTTTTGTCGGATATGCGGTGGATTGCGTTTGTTGATGATAAATGTTTCATCTACGAATTGTCCCTTTTTAGTAGCGAGGTTATCAATGAACAGTCGGCGTGATTCGCCTCTTACTGTTGTCACCCCTGCCTGTTTCTTGCTTCCCAGGCGAACGGTTACTTGATAGTTACCGTCCGGCACGCGGACAGAAAAGAAGAAGGGTGCCTTGCTGCCTTTTTCGGGAGTAGCGACGAGATCATATCCATATCCCGTCTCCTCACTGTAGCGGGGAGCATCTGCCAACTGGTATGTTTGGGCTTTCTCCTGTGCATTGACACTTGCCGTAGCTAAGAGTAGCAAGCCTATGATCGTAGTTTTCATGTAAAATGATATTTAATGTATATTGTTTATGGAATTTAGGCACGGATTACACGGATTTCACGGTTTTTAGAATTACGCTTTTATAAAGCAACAGCGTAATCCGTGTAATTCGTGCCTGATAATTCCCATTTAGTTAATTTTCGGTTTGAGCTCGTCAGGAGAATCTTTGGTATAAGATTTCACATCTCCCGCCACTTTGGTGAATAATGCTTGTATTAGCTCCGGAGCTATCTTGTCTGCCGGACGGAAAGCATCCGAATTCATATAATTCAGGATTGCTTTGTGCATCTGGCGGGCAACGATTCGTTTTTCCGGTTGGGAAGTAATGTCCATACTGGTCATCATCAATTTACCGTTCAAGACCTTTGCTTCGAACAACATGCCGATTTTCCGGCTGATAAACCAAGTATCAATACTTTGAACCGTTGGTTGGAATGTTGCCGGGAAGTCGGTGAATTGCATCACCTGCGCTTTGTTCAGCAGTTCCCACCATTGAAGGTTACTATGATATTCGGTAGGGAATTCGCGGAAAAGAGGGTGATATTCATTCAGGAAAATACCGGTTGTGTGCGGCGGACGCATCTTGAACCAGGAAGTATTCCAAAATACAGGAGTGAAGTATTGTTTCACTTCCTTGCCATATTGGATTTTTCCGGCAGCCGTAATCAGCACATTTCCTCCGTCTTGTAACACAGCCAATGCCTTGGCGTCCAAGGTGTCGGTGGTATATACTGTTCCTTGTACCAGTTCCACTTGTGCCGGATATACCCAGAAATCCCAGTCGTTTACGGCATCACAGCCTTCGATACGTACTTCCAGATTTAGTTTCTGCGGTGTATCGATTCCTTCCAGAGTCATATCTACACTACCCAGAGAATAAAGATTTCCGATGGGAATGTGATGGGTGCCGACAGTTCCATGAGCATATACTTTTCCGAATTTATCCTTAATGGTATATACTGTTTTTGCACTTTCTAAGGGAGCAGCTCCGAAATGAGATACTTCAATGTCGGCATGGAATGTTTCATTGTTGGCATATACAAATTTAGGAATACGTGCCAAAAGTACGGTCGGACTGCAAAAGCGTCTGAACTGTTCTGCGTTGATATATCCTTTTTCTTCAAAGAACACGTCCAGTACACCGACTAATGCAGTTCCCTGGCCGGAATAATCATTGAGAGCCAGCAACTGGAATCCCGCATAGTCCGGAGTACGCAAGGTCTTTTCAATCTCATGTTTGTAGCAGAGTGCCTGCAATTTGCCCGAAGCCATCATAAAGTCGTGACTCTGGCTTCCCATGTGGTTATCATTCAGGATATCACGGAAGATTTCAAAGTTCTTGGCCTTGTTCACTCCGGTATATTTACGGATCTCATTGAAATTCGGGAATACGCACCATTGACCTGTTTCGTGTGATACATACGGTTGTTTCACCGTGTCGATTCTTGCACGATAATCCGATTCACTTTCCGGTTGCGCACCTGCCCAACTAAGTCCGCGTGCGCCGGCTTTCACATGATACTCATTGTGAGGTTGCCATTGCCAGCTGTTTCCAACGGAGGCTCCTGTGTATACACGACGCGGATCGGTTGCTTTCCAATAATCCACGAACTTGCTGACCCATGCCACCCAACGACCGGAAGGTTCATTGCCGCAAGCCAGCATGCAGTAAGAAGCGTAATTCCCATATTCCTTGGTCAGTGCAATGGTTTCGTCCATCAGGTATTTGTCAATCGGTTGTCCGTTACCCAGTCTCGGACCGTGGTTCGGCCAGCTCGGTCCTTCCGGTTGCAGATAGAAACCGACCAGATCGGCAGCGATGAAAGCTGCTTCCGGCGGACAGAAAGAGTGGAAGCGCATGTGATTCAGGCCATAGTTACGACAAATGCGGAACACCCGTTCCCAAGAAGCTACATCCATCGGCGCATAGCCTGTCAATGGGAAGTCACAGTTTTCCACCGTACCGCGAAGCATCGTTTTGCGACCATTTACATAGAACCATTTCCCTTCTATCTTGAAATCACGCATACCGAACTGTACTTGTTGTGTGTCAGTTTGCTTGCCGTTGGTTAATTTTGCCGTCAGTTTATAAAGTGCCGGACTGAATTCATCCCACGTCAGAAACTCTTTTCCCATCGGAAGTTCCATTTCCACCGGATTATCTCCCGGACGGATGTTGAAACTTTGATGTACGGGAGCCACTTTGTGCTGAATGTCCGTGTTAAAGCTCGCAGCGGAAAGGGTGATCTCTCCCTTGGTGGAAGAAGCAGACCGTATATTCATGCGAACCAGCGCTTTCTGATTGCTCAAATCGGGATATACCTGAATATCTTCTAAATGGACTTTAGGAGTAGCTTGTAATTCGATTCGTCCGACGATACCGTTCCAGTTACCTTGTGTCTGGTCGGTGATGCTGTGAGAATCTGGACCTACGTTGATTTCTTTGATTCTATTATCGATACGGATGGTAATCAGGTACGTTTTTCCGGGGGTGGTTGCAGCAGTCAGGTCATAGACATGGGGAACACAAAGACTGTTTTGCATACCAAGCTCCTGCTGATTTACCCATACAGTAGTTTCGATGTGCGGACGTTCCAGAAAAAGAGTGATTCTTTCTCCTTTCCAGTCAGCCGGAATTGTCACTTTCTTTTGATACCAGGCCACACCTACATAATGTTTGTCGGGAGTCAGAAAGAAGGGTAGCTTTACTTGTCCCTCTATCCTGTATTTTTCCATATATGGGTTGAAGTAGTAAGAACTGTCGTAGAGGCTTCCGGTCCATTGGGTACGGACGGTCACTTCATCTCCTTTCAGTTTTTCGGGCATGGAGCCGGGCAGGTTGATAGAATCGTCGAGGGATTTTTTGAACCATTGTTCCTTGACGCCGGTATCTTCCCGGTCTATCCGGAAATTCCATTTGCCGGATAAGCTGAAAGAGTGATTTTGTCCCGCTACGGTCAGTATGGAGATAAATACGATAGCAATACTTACTAAAAGTCGTTTCATGATATATAGAGTTGATATGTTTTTCATTCTTTTTAAAATCTGCCGCTAAAGTAGAGCTTTTTAAGGGTTTAGTAAATAGAAAGATGTACAGATACATAGAATATTGTATCAAAATGGACATCTAAAAGCGTTCGTGTACAAAACTACATGGATTTGAAATATTGTCCATGCTCTTTATCTTTGAGGAGGGGCGGAGATGCCTTATCTTTGCAAGGTAAACTTTTTAATCTTAATAAGGAACCATGAAAAAAGTAGTAATCTGGATAGCTCTAAGTCTTTGGTCGGTGATGACAGTCTTTGCCGGTGAGACAGCTTACCTCTTTTCTTATTTTATCAATGACAGTAAAGACGGACTGCATTTAGCATATAGTTATGATGGATTGAACTGGCTGCCTTTACATGGCGGACGTTCTTATCTTACCCCTGCGGTTGGTAAAGATAAATTAATGCGTGACCCCAGCATTTGCCAGTCGCCGGACGGAACTTTTCACATGGTCTGGACTTCCAGTTGGACGGACCGGATTATCGGATATGCCTCTTCACGCGATTTGGTTCATTGGAGTGAGCAACAAGCAATCCCTGTGATGATGCACGAGCCGGATGCACATAACTGTTGGGCTCCCGAACTGTTTTATGATGAACCTTCACAAACCTATTATATCTTTTGGGCAACTACGATTCCCGGCCGTCACAAAGAAGTGGCTACCAGTGAAAGTGAGAAGGGACTGAATCATCGTATTTATTATGTAACAACGAAGGATTTTCGTACTTTCTCAAAGACGAAGATGTTCTTCAATCCAGATTTCAGTGTGATTGATGCCGCTATTGTGAAAGACCCGAAGCGGGAAGACCTGATAATGGTAGTCAAGAATGAAAATTCCAATCCGCCGGAAAAGAATTTGCGTGTGACGCGTACAAAGAAGATAGAAAAAGGATTCCCGACCAAAGTATCGGCACCTATTACAGGAAAATATTGGGCGGAAGGACCGGCTCCTCTTTTTGTGGGTGATGCGCTTTATGTCTATTTTGATAAATACCGTGACCATCGTTATGGAGCTGTTCGTTCTTTGGACTATGGTGAAACATGGGAAGATGTGTCCGATCAGGTCTTTTTTCCGAGGGGGATTCGTCATGGAACGGCGTTTGCAGTGGATGCCACCATTGTGGAGTCACTGATTGCCGACCGGAACTATAATCCGCTTATTCCCGATAATCTGGCGGATCCGTCTGTCTCCAAATTTGGTGATACCTATTATCTTTATGGCACTACCGATCTGGATTACGGACTTGGACGTGCCGGAACTCCTGTCGTATGGAAATCGAAAGATTTTGTGAACTGGAGTTTCGAAGGTTCCCATATCAGTGGATTCGACTGGTCGAAAGGATATGACTACACGAATGATAAAGGTGAAAAGAAAAAGGGCTATTTCCGGTATTGGGCGCCTGGAAAAGTGATTGAGCAGGACGGCAAGTTTTATTTATACGTTACGTTTGTGAAACCGGATGACAAGATGGGAACTTATGTACTTGTAGCTGATCGCCCGGATGGTCCTTTCCATTTTACTGCGGGACAGGGGCTTTTGCCTCCCGGAGAAGAAGGAACAGATAGCCCGGCTGTCGTTGATGATATTGACGGAGAACCTTTTATTAATGACGATGGTTCAGGATATATCTTCTGGCGTCGCCGGAATGCGGGACGGCTTTCTGCGGACAGGCTTCATCTGGATGGTGAGCCGGTAGCTCTGGCAACAGCCCGCCAGGGGTATTCCGAAGGTCCGGTGATGTTTAAGCGTAAAGGTATCTATTACTATATTTATACGTTGAGTGGTCATCAGAATTATGTCAATGCTTATATGATGAGCCGCGAGTCTCCTTTGACGGGTTTTGTAAAGCCGGAGGGGAACGACATTTTTTTATTCTCTTCTCCTGAAAATCAAGTGTGGGGACCGGGACATGGCAACGTGTTTTATGACGAGGGAACGGATGAATATATTTTTCTCTATCTGGAATACGGAGATGGCGGAACTACCCGTCAAGTGTATGCTAACCGGATGGAATTTAATGACGATGGAACGATAAAGACATTAATCCCCGATATGCGTGGTGTAGGTTATCTGGCTGCTTCCTAAGAGACCCGGCCGAATCTGGCATTACAGTCGCATTTTTATGCTTCCAGTGAGAAATCTCCCCGTACTTCCGTGGTCAATATCGAAACGCAACCCAATCAACCGTTGCCGGAAAAAGGTTCGGTGAAGAGCTATACCCGCACGCATACTTATCAGGCTACCCATGTAGCTGACGAATCGAATGGAACCCGTTGGATGGCGGCTGATACGGATAGCAGTCCGTTTATTACAGTCGATTTAAAGGAAATCCGTAAGGTCGGGGAGTGCCAGCTCTATTTTACCCGTCCTACTGAAGGACATACCTGGCGACTGGAGAAGTCTATCGACGGAAAACATTGGCAGATGTGTGCCGAACAAGGGAAAGTACAAGTATGCTCTCCACATATTGCTAAGGAGATAGGAGAGACACGTTATCTCCGTCTTCATATTCGTAGGGGAGATGCCGGTTTGTGGGAATGGAAAATATATGAATAACGTTTTATAACGCTAATAATCAATCGAATTTATGAAGTATATGGTAAAAAGTAAAATTCTGGCTATTTTCTGTGCCGGTCTATTAACCGTTTCTACTGGAATACAGGCAGCAGAGAGACTGGCAACCGGAACTCAACAGAAGCAAGCTCAAAAGACTGTAATTGAAACTTCTCCCTGGTTTGATGATAAAGACCTGACTTTGACGGGTGTCTATTATTATCCCGAACACTGGGATGAGAGCCAGTGGGAACGTGACTTCAAGAAAATGCATGAATTGGGATTTGAATTTACCCATTTTGCCGAGTTTGCCTGGGCGCAACTGGAACCGGAAGAGGGACGCTATGATTTTGCATGGCTGGACAGGGCTGTAGCTTTGGCAGCCAAGTATGATTTGAAAGTTATTATGTGTACTTCGACTGCCACGCCTCCGGTATGGATGAGCCGGAAGTATCCCGAAATCCTGTTGAAGAATGAGGATGGAACGATACTTGACCACGGTGCTCGCCAGCATGCTTCATTTGCTTCGCCTCTTTACAGGGAATTATCATACAAGATGATTGAAAAACTGGCGCAACATTATGGCAATGACTCCCATATTATCGGATGGCAACTCGACAACGAACCTGCTGTACAGTTTGATTATAATCTGAAAGCGGAGCTTGCTTTCCGTGATTTTCTCCGTGCCAAATACAATAATGACATTCAACTTTTAAATAATGCATGGGGCACTGCTTTCTGGAGTGAGGCTTATTCGTCCTTTGATGAAATAACGCTTCCCAAGCGCGTACAGATGTTTATGAATCATCATCAAATTTTGGATTACCGCCGTTTTGCTGCATCACAAACCAATGATTTCCTGAACGAACAATGTCTGTTGATAAAGAAATATGCAAAGAACCAATGGGTGACTACGAATTATATACCGAATTATGATGAAGGTCACATCGGTGGTAGCCCCTCGCTTGATTTTCAAAGTTATACCCGTTATATGGTATATGGTGATAATGAGGGGATTGGTCGTCGAGGCTACCGGGTAGGTAATCCGTTGCGGATAGCTTGGGCAAATGACTTTTTCCGTCCGATACAGGGAACTTATGGTGTGATGGAATTACAGCCGGGACAGGTGAATTGGGGGAGTATCAATCCCCAACCTCTTCCGGGCGCAGTTCGTCTGTGGATGTGGAGTGTGTTTGCCGGTGGAAGTGATTTTATCTGCACCTATCGTTATCGCCAGCCTCTTTACGGCACGGAACAATATCATTACGGAATTGTCGGCACGGACGGAGTGACTATAACTCCCGGTGGAAGAGAATATGAGACATTTATAAAGGAGATTCGTGAACTTCGTAAACATAGCTCTTCCCGTGAAACCAAACCTGCCGATTACCTTGCCCGTCGTACAGCTATTCTTTTTAACCATGAAAACTCCTGGAGCATTGAGCGACAGAAACAGAACCGGACATGGGATACTTTTGCACACATCGAAAAGTACTATCGTACCCTAAAATCATTCGGAGCTCCTGTCGATTTTATTTCCGAAGCAAAGAACTTGTCCGATTATCCGGTCGTTATTGCACCGACTTATCAATTAGCTGATAAAGAACTGGTAGACAAATGGATCACTTATGTAAAGAACGGCGGAAACCTCATTCTGACTTGTCGTACGGCACAGAAAGACCGTTATGGTCGTCTTCCGGAAGCTCCCTTTGGTTCTATGATTACTCCGCTGACCGGAAATGAAATGAACTTTTATGATTTGCTGCTTCCCGAAAATCCCGGTACTGTTGTTATGGACGGAAAAGAGTATATTTGGAATACATGGGGAGAGATTCTGAATCCTCCGGCAGATGCTCAAGTATGGGCTACTTATAAAAACGAATTCTATGAAGGAAGTCCGGCTGTGACTTTCCGCAAACTGGGGAAAGGTACGATTACCTATGTAGGAGTGGACAGCCACAATGGAGCATTGGAAAAAGATATATTGAAAAAGCTATATGTACAGCTGAATATCCCGGTAATGGATTTGCCTTATGGCGTGACAATGGAATACCGGAATGGGTTGGGAATTGTATTAAACTATTCAGATCAGCCTTATACCTTCAACTTATCGAAGGGAGCCAAAGCATTGATCGGGACTACAGAGATTCCTACAGCGGGTGTATTTGTGTTTTCAGTGAAATAAGTGTTGAAAAGAATTATGTTACAATTAAATTATTTATTATGAGACTGTTGAACTATTGTTTTTTGATTGGAGGAATATTAATTGCTTCTTGTGTTGGTAATTCGAGTAATAAATCTCAAAATGATAAGAAAATAAATCCGGCGGATACTATTTATTTAGGAGATTTACGTGAAAAATTTGAAGGAGATTCTGTCTTTTTTGCAAAAGTGGCACCGGATCTGATATTGACAGATTATCAATATTTCTGGGCGGCAACAGAGTCAGATGCCATAGCCAATGGGTTAACAAAAGATTATTATAAGAAAGTAAAACAAGAAATTACTGCCACAAATGAAGCAATAAAGAAGGGAGTAATGAAAGGCGCTAATGTGAAACGAATTCCCGATTTTCAGAGTGTGAAATAGCTAAGAATGTTTTATCTTGGTATGTTGGATAATAGAGTAATGATATGATTAAAAGATATTTTCTAAGTTTAATAACTTGTACTTGTTTTTATTTGTTAGCCGCTTCTTTTACTTCGAAAAATGGCAACTATGAAGTGCTTAAAGTAACCGCTCCTTTTCCGATGCAACCTATTAAAGTGTTTATCTATCCTGATAAGGACTTTATAATTACAGACTTCGGTGCCGTCAATGGAGGAAGAGTAGATAATACAAAAGCAATTACTAGTGCTATTGAAGCGTGTAATCAATCCGGTGGCGGACGTGTTGTTGTTCCGGCAGGTACATGGCTGACCGGTCCCATTCATTTTAAAAGTAATGTGAATCTTTATTTGGAGGAGAATGCTGTTTTGAATTTTACGGATAATCCTTCTGATTATCTTCCGGCAGTGATGACTTCATGGGAAGGCTTGGAATGTTATAATTATTCGCCATTACTCTATGCTTTTGAATGTGAGAACGTGGCGATTACAGGTAAAGGGACTCTTCAGCCGAAGATGGATACCTGGAAAGTATGGTTCAAACGTCCTCAGCCTCATTTGGAAGCATTGAAGGAGTTGTATACAAAAGCTTCGACTAATATCCCTGTGATCGAACGTCAGATGGCAATAGGGAGAACCATCTTCGTCCGCATTTGATTCATTTCAATCGTTGCAAGAATGTTTTATTGGATGGGTTTAAGATTCGTGAAAGTCCGTTTTGGACCATTCATCTCTATATGTGTGACGGGGGATTAGTGCGTAATCTCGATGTAAAAGCACACGGACATAATAATGACGGTATTGATTTTGAAATGAGCCGTAACTTTTTAGTGGAAGATTGCTCTTTCGATCAGGGGGATGATGCAGTAGTGATTAAAGCCGGACGTAATCAGGATGCTTGGCGGTTGAATACTCCTTGTGAAAACATCGTTATCCGTAATTGTCAGATTCTAAAAGGACATACTTTACTTGGTATCGGAAGCGAAATATCGGGAGGAATACGGAATATTTATATGCATGACTGTACTGCTCCGAATTCTGTGATGCGCCTTTTCTTTGTGAAAACCAATCATCGCAGAGGTGGATTTATAGAGAATGTTTATATGAAGAATGTAAAGGCAGGAACGGCTCAACGTGTACTCGAAATAGATACCGAAGTGTTATACCAATGGAAAGATCTGGTACCTACTTATGAAGAACGAATTACTCGTATTGATGGTATTTATATGGATAAGGTGACTTGTGAATCGGCAGATGCTATTTACGAACTGAAAGGTAACTCCAAACTTCCGGCTAAGAATGTAATGATTAGGGATGTAAAAGTAGGAGAGGTAAAGGAGTTCGTGAAGAAAGTGAATAATGTAGAGAATGTAGTGGAAAAGAATGTGACTTATGATAGGAAAGGGAAATGACCCTTTCCTGAAAGTAGTAGAAAGTTTCATGCTATAATTTTAGTATAATGTAGTATCTTAGCAGCAAAATTGAAAATTTTATGCTAAGATGAAGAAATCCTTTTATTTATTACTGCTAATCACTCTATATAGCAGTATCAGCTTTGCTCAAAGCCTGAAATCTATATCTATTTTAGGCGATTCGTATTCAACATTTGAAGGATACCTGCAACCCGATACCAATAGCATTTGGTATTATGTTTCTCCGCGACAGCAAACGGATGTAACTTCCGTAAAGCAGACCTGGTGGCATAAATTCATCAAAGAGAATAACTGCCGCCTTTGTGTCAACAACTCCTTTTCCGGTGCAACGATTTGTAATACCGGTTATAATCAGGCTGATTATTCGGATCGTTCTTTTATTACCCGTATGGATAAGCTGGGATGTCCAGATATCATCTTTATTTTCGGTGCAACGAATGATTGTTGGGCCGGCTCACCGCTTGGGGATTACAAGTATGAAGGGTGGACCAAGGAAGATTTATATACATTCCGTCCGGCTATGGCATATCTGCTTGACCACATGATTGATCGTTATCCTAATGTTGAAATCTACTTTCTGCTGAACTCTGGTTTAAAGGAAGAGTTTAATGAATCAGTCAGAGCTATCTGCAATCACTATAACATTGATTGTATTGAACTGCATGATATTGACAAAAAGAGCGGTCATCCTTCGATAAAGGGGATGGAGCAGATTAGTGAACAGATTAAGATGTTTATGAGGAAGACGAAGTGAAAAACAACGGAAATATAAGAAATAATATTGCCACTTGCTACTCTTTGATTAGGAATACTATTTCAAAGAGTGCCAAGTGGCAATAAGTTTAGTTGTTTATCTTAATATCCCGGATTCTGCATTGCTTTCTTTTCTTCATTGCTTAGTGCAGAACCATTTGAATTGGTGATACCGTCCAAGAAGGCTTGGGGATCGGACGATAGTAATGTTTCTCCGATTTGAATTCGCCAAGACCTCTGCTGGCACCGTCGTTGAATTTATGCCAGCGGGCGTCTAACGTCTTGGTACGTGCCAGATCTTCCCAGCGTTGCAATTCGCCACAAAGCTCACGGGTACGTTCATTTAATAGGAAGCACATCATTTTGTCAGCATTGGATGTACATCCCAGTTCGTTGTAGATAGGAGTGTCGACTGTAGAGTTATAAACGTCTGCCACACTATTTAATTTCATCGTAGTTTTGGTAGAAGCAGTAGTCTCCTGTTCGATATTGTTTGACTCATAATAGGTGTTTTCTTCCCAGTAAATAGCACCTTCGGAGGAGTGACCGCCTCCTTTCCCGGAACAATAAGGATTATTCTTATAAGCTTGTCCACCATCTACGTTCTTACTACGGTCTTCACCAGTTTTATAACCGGCACGTTCACGTAGTTTGTTCATCCATTCGACAGCTTTGTCATAATTGGCTTCACCTTTACGAATATATGCTTCGGCAACCATTAGTACATCATCTGCCGAACGGGCGATGATAGCATCGCGAGTACCGAATTGAGATGCGATGGAAACACGATAACCATCACGGAATTTAGATAAAGCTACTGAACGCTTGTGAGGTATGATATCGTAATAATTACCTGTTTTCTCATTTATATTCCAGCTGTGTTCCTGTCCTTTGAAATAGCGTACATATGTATACGTGTTACACATTTTTCCATCTTTCAAAACAGTATATGCCGGAGCGTTGGGATATTTCTCATAGCGATTGTCTCCCGGGTCATTCACGATGTATTTCATACCGAGTTCACCTCCACTGAAACGTTTGTCACCTTCTTTTACACCTGCCGGAGCGTATGGCATATCTTCTGCTGTCCAGGTGGGAGCACTTTTGGTTTCGTTGGCTCCATAACAGGTGATGAATGATTTCCAGAAACGAGAGTCATTGACACGGTCAAATACCTGCATGGTATACTCTGTAGCACTTACGTATGAGAATTCACGTCCTCCGGAGATGTCACGTTTACATCCACCTATATCATTACCTTGGTATACGGCCGGATAATAAAGATGCATCTGGTTTCCATAACGTCCCCATGTTGATTCATCATTAGAGAATTGAGCTGCTAGAATCACTTCACTTACTTTTTCATTGGCTCCGTTCGGCTGTTCATAGTCCCAAAGTTCTACATAATCATTACACAACGGATGTGCGTCTACAACTTCCGAACCATATTGAATAACAGCATCGAGGTCGGATGCTATATAATTACTATTCCAATCGCTGTACAATTCGGAGGCACGGAATAAATGTGCTTTTGCAAGGAAATGGGCAGCAGCATATTTGTTAATTCGTCCGATTGATTCACCTTTATCCGGAAGTAGTCTGTAGGCTTCTCCAAAATCAGATATAACCTGTGTGTATATTTCTTCAGCAGAATTCCGTGTAAAATATGTTTCCGCGCTTGTAGACGGAACTAATTTCAACGGCACACCACCAAATTGCTTCACTAATTCGAAATAAGCATAGGCTCTTAGAAAGTGTGCTTCTCCCAAGCGTGTGTTATATGTGGGTGAACTTTGGTTATAATATTGAGGTATGTTTTGGATCAATATGTTTGCGGGTTCAACCAGTCCGTAGTAATTGTCCCAGATAGGTTGGTTAGCGGCATTTTCAGATGAATTTAAATCTTGACTATAGTGATTCCATGCTGGAATAACATTATTAGCATCAGTAAATTCATCTACTCCCATGTTGTAGCACTGAATCCCCCATATATAGTTGAATTTGAATTTCAGTTTCTGATAGGCTCCAGTCACTAATTCATCAAGACCTTCTTGTGTCTTAAAGCGGTCGGTACTATATTGAGTTGTTAAATTCTCATCAAGGAAAGATTCACTGCACGAAGTGATCGAGCTTCCTGTTATGCTGGCTATTAAAGCAGCAAATAATATTCTATTTAATTTCATAATGTCTTTACTTTAATTTGTTTATTAGAATCCGATGTTGACACCTATTACAAAACTCTTCAAAGTGGTAGGTGAACCAAATGTTTTGGTATTATTGTCATAATTTACCAAGTCTGTATCCAAAAAGTCACATGCTTTATAGATATTGAATGGGTTCATGGCTTGAACATATAGCTTCAAATTATTGATACCCAAGTTCTTTAATTGTTGTGGGGTAAAGTTATAACCCAATGAGATATTACGAACTTTGATGTATGAGCCATCCTGATAGTTCATTGCGCTGTTAAAGGCATCGGCTCCTTCACCGTTGGAACCGGGTGAATAGTATTTTGCATTCTCATTTGTACCGGCTACCCAATAGTCTATTTTACGCTGCATATAGCGACCGTCAAGAGTAACAGCTCCCTGTGGAACAGTAAATCCCCAACGTGATAAAATAAAGAAGGATAGCTCAAAATTCTTATAGCTGAAAGTGTTACTCCATCCACCTGTCCAGCGTGGACGTGTGTGACCTACAATTTTTTTATCGTCATTGGCATCTATTGTATCATCATTATTTAAATCTTTCACTTTGATTTGTCCCGGTTTACGTCCGTATTTGGCAGCTTCTTCGGCTTCTTCTGTTTTCCAGATGCCATCATATACCCAGTCGTAATAAACACCGATTTCCTCACCGACAAACCATTTATTGTTCACATCTTCTGTTCTACCATTAGACAATTCGTCGATTCTGTTTCTATCCATTGACCATGTTAAAGTAGTGCTCCACGAAAAATCTTTTGTTTGTATAGGTATTGCATTTACTTGTAGGTCAATGCCATATCCGGATGTTTTACCTACATTGGCATAAGTAGAAACATAGCCCGTTAGTGAAGGAATTGACATTTCCAGTAACAAATCATCAGTTTTCGTTTTGTATGCATCGATACTACCAGTAAGTCGGTTATTAAAGAAACCGTAGTCAACACCGACATTGTATTGTGTAGTTCTTTCCCAGCCTAGAGTTGGATTAGCCATTTTGGCGGGTTCCTTCTGTGAAGGATCTGAAGGTACATAGCCCAAAGATGACTCATTCTGTCCCCAGTTATAGTATAAGCCTGTGATAGCGCCTTTAGTTGCATATGCTTTGATTGCCGCATTACCTGTAACACCCATACCTATACGAAGTTTCAACTGATTCAGCCAACTGATGTCTTTCAGGAAACCTTCCTGATCCATTCTCCATGCGATAGCAGCAGAAGGGAAACTTGCCCATTTGTGCCCTTCGGCTAATTGAGAGGCGCCGTCCCAACGCATAGATGCTGTCAATAAGTACTTATCTTTATAACCATAGTTTAGACGAATCATATAAGATGCCATTTGAGTCTCGGTCAGACCTGTGCCAAAAGAGTTTAGTGTACCGGCAGATCCTATATTATACCAGAGCTCATCTGATGAGGCTACATTAGTAGCTCTCATATCTCCCATCTCGTAATGGTAGGCAGAAGCGGATTGCATCAATGTTATGCCTAAATTATGTTGACCCAGGGCTTTGTTATAATAGATCAGGTTATCCAATGTCCATGCACGTTTTTGTTCGTTCTTGTATTGTGCGCCATTGTTACCATCTCCATTAATACCATCTGCTGCATTAGCGACTCCTAAAGTGTAGAATTGGAATTCAGGACCAAACTGAAGACGATAAGATAAGCCTTCCAGTGGTTTCCAGATTTTACCGAAATCAATTTGCGAATACAAACTGGCAGAAGCACGGAAAGTGCGGCGTTGGTTGGTGTTGTAGTCTAATTCACGAATAGGGTTGATGATATTTACATCCCCACTCGGATAACGGACATATTCACCGTTTTCGTCATAAGGTACTGTCCACGGAATCATACTTCTTAATGCGCTATAGAAATCACCCGAACCGGTTACAGACTTGGAGAAACTATATCCATAGTCTTGAGTGGAATAAGATGCATTAATTGAAGATCCCATTTTGAACCAATTGGCAGGAGTCACATCAAATGAGGTTTTTAACGTATAACGTTCATATGCTTGCCCTGGTTGTGTACCTTTCTGATCCAAATAACCGAATGAGGCATAGCCTTGGAATTTGTCAGACCCTCCGGATGCATTTAAGGTATGTTCGTGAGTGATCCCCGTCTGTTTACCGTGCGAAGCCCAGTCATATGATCCTACTAAAGATGGATCGTAGACTCCATTTACCCATGCTTTTTCGATGTTTTTCCATGAAGCAGTTACGCTACCAAATGCAGCTTTATCGGCTTCATAAGTTGGAGTGGCAGAAGCATAAGAACCTGCATTGTATTTGGCTAAGCGGGCATAATCCAACCATTCGGCGGCAGACATCATTTCTGTAACATCGTGTAGCGTTTCAAAAGTGACAGTACCGGAATAGTTTAGGGTCACTTTACCTTCTTTTCCTTTTTTGGTAGTTACAAGAATCACACCGTTGGCACCACGTGAACCATAAATAGCTGTGGCTGAAGCATCTTTTAAAATGTCAATAGCTTCAATGTCGGAAGGATTGATATTTTCAATGCCTCCATTTTGAATTACCATACCGTCTACCACATACAGTGGACCCTGTTCCGCATTAATAGAGCGTTGTCCACGAATATTAATGTTGCCCACCTCTCCGGGACGCTGACTGGATGTAATATCTACACCGGCTGTTTTACCTTGCATCCCTTCTAGTGCATTTCTTACAGGCATTGCTTTCAGTTCTTTTTCACCTACGCGAGCCATAGCACCGGTTACGTCACTTTTTTTCTGTACTCCATAGCCTACAACTACTACTTCGTCTAAGGTCTCGGTATCTTCTTGAAGAGTAATTTTAAAGTTGGTATTTCCTGCTACGGATACTTCTTGTTTTTTATATCCTATATAAGTGATAGTGATTGTACCTTTGGTTGGTACATTGGAAAGAGAAAACTTGCCATTTAAATCAGTAATTGTACCATTAGTAGTACCATTAACCAACACACTGGCACCAATAACCGGTTCTCCGGTAAAATCTGTAACTGTGCCCGAAATTGTCTTATTCTGGGCATAAGATTCTACTATTAAAAAGGAGAACAAAGTGAGAAGAAATAGCCGTCGGATAGTATCCTTATAGGCATACAGGTGATTACCTTTTTGGTTGCTTTTCATACTTTAATTATTAAGTTATAAATATTGGTTTATAGATCCTTTATTGTTGATTTATCTTTTTATCCTCTAATGAAGACTCTTTGTTTCTTTTTATATGGATATTCCTGTAACGTAGTACTTTATAGAGGTTTAGTAGTATAATATATTGTATGATATTAATATATTTACATAGCGTATTTATTATAGAGTTAAACAAAAGTTAGATTCTCTTTTTAAACATAACTACCTGCGCATCAAACGACTACATACAGCTAGCAATCAATTGAGGATAAGATTTGAACAACAATTAGTACCATTAATATCTTTTTTACCTATTATGAGTTATCCGGTATGCGAATCTTTCTTCGTTCCACTTTAGTTATCTTTGCGTTTGACTATAGTTATCCGCAAGGGTAACTATAGTGTACTTTGCGGATAACTATAGTGGAACGAAAAAAGGATAGCGATCGGAATGAAATCGATTAGCAAAAGAAGGAACTAAAAATAGCAGTGAAAAACTATCTATACTATAGCAATTGGTCAAGTACGGCACGGAACACCTTATCGGCATGTTCTTGCATAATCTTAATATAATTAAAGATAGGACGGTTATTTTTCATACTGTGTCCGATACAGTATTCTATTTTTTCAATTTGAATGCCTAAATCATATCCGTGTTGTGCAAATGTCTTTCGGGCGGAATAGTAAGTAACCTTTTTCTTTACCCCCGAAAGTTCTGTTACCTTATTTATATGTCGGAAGACTAAACTATATATTTGTTTATAAGATGAATATTTACCAAACTGCAAATGCCCATTTCTCGACATATATTTATCTATGAGCACTTTTGCTTCAGGCTGCAAAGTAAATACAATTTCATTTTCTCCCTTCTTGCTATTACGTGTTTTGTGACGCACATAACGCATATCGTTCTTATTTTTAAAATCATATACTAATAAATCTCTCAGGTTGATACCGCCTAAATAATAGGTAAGCATAAAAATATCTCTCACCATGGATAAAGAAGGCTTTAAAAGCCGGACATCACGTATTCTCTTCAGTTCATCTATTGACAAATCAAGTTCCCGCACATTACTTGCCGGCATCTTAAAGAGGACAAAAGGATGAATGGAGTAAGATACATAATTCATCTTACCGGCATAATTTAATATCACCTTTATCAAAGTCAGATATATTCTGATAGTTGTATCTGCCAGATTCTCCTCGTGAAGAACTTTGGCAAATTCTTGGATATGTATAGGTGTCAATTGAATTAAAGGAAAATCCCCTTTCATATATTTGACTAATCTTTCGGAAGCTATCTTATAAAGTTTATAAGATTTCTCCCGCTCTTCTCCTTTCATGAAATTCATGTATTCTTTTGCAACAGCTTGAAAGGTTATACCTTTTTTCTTTTGTTCATAAGTAATTATACGTATAAGCTCGGTACATGAAATTGCTGGTAAATAGCTGATCGATGTAATAATTTCTTCATACTCATTGATTAGTTTCCGAAGACAAGCATTCATATTCGCTGCATTCTCATGCCTTACTACTCGACCATTTTTTAGTTGACTGGCAGAATCCAAAGTAAATTGGGTAGATATATATCTGGTTTGAGAATGATGTGCTACGGCTATCCTTATTCGATGTCTGCCATTTGATAATTTTTTAGTTGGAACAACTACAATTGAAAAATTCGCCATATCATTTTAGGTTTATAAATTACTATTTTCCATACAATAAAAATAGAAACAAAAGGTTCATAGTCATTAGGGACTAATCGAAAATCGCTCCCACAGCATGGAATATCGTGCAAAAGACGGTATTTTCCATGCATTTGTACGATTCTGCATTGCTATATCTTGATTAAGTCGTTATGTTTGCAACACTTTTTCACAGGTAGAGTGTGAAAAGTTATGTTTAAAAAGAGAATCTAACTTTTGTTTAACTTAACAGATATAACTAATGAATATGGAAAACAACAAAAAAAAGGCTTCATTTATTTCAATTGCTGGTTGGAAAAGAATGCAGCCATTGTCTTTTTTACTTTACGACGATTTTACTAATCAACAAAAATATGTTTAACTTTAAAAAACATGGTATGAAAAAAAACTATGTCACAACTGCTGTTGCCTTACTACTTTTAGCAGGATGTAGCAACGATATTAAAGAAACTGATATTCAGTTTACCGGTGATACGGGAGCGAAAGTTTCTTTTAGTGCAGTAATAAACAATCAGGAGGCTAGCAATCTTGTTACAAGAGCTACGGAAACAAACTGGGAGGCAGAAGACTCGGTAGGAATCACTTGTGGTACGGAACAAGTGAATATTCATTACAAATACAAGGGCAATGGTCTTTTTGCGGCAAAAGGAGGAAATGCAGAAGAGATTTGGGTATTAGGTTCCGGAGAGTATGATGTAGTGGCATACGCTCCATTTTCTGGTACATCAGGTGAAGAACAACCTGTATTGGAAGTGACTACAGCCAGTGACAATCAAGCTACAGCAGAAGAACGTGCGAAGATAGATTTTCTTTTTGCCAAAGGGAAGGCTACATCACAAACCCCGAACGTGACATTAGCATTCAATCATGTGATGAGTCGTATTAGATTGGAGTTTCAAGCTGGCGAAGGTGTGGACTTAGCAGATATAACTTGCTATCTTATTGGGCTTAAGAATAATGGTACATTTAATCCTAAAACAGGGGAGACAACAGTCAGTGAAGACCCTGTTACGGACGAAGATGATATATATTGGGATAAAATAGGAGAGCAGGATAATTATACAGTACAAGCTATTTTACTGCCACAGAAGGTGCAAGGCAAAGTAACTATCCAAGCTAGAATGAACGGTTATCTTTATGAAGCCGAGTTTGCTAACTTGACAGAACTGAAATCAGGATTTTCTTATAATTACATCATCAAGACAAATAAATACGAGGACAATAATTATGTGTTGACAATTACAGAACAAACGCAAATAATAGGATGGGAGGATGAAAACCACGATCCTATAACATCCGACCCGAGTATAGCTGAAACTGGAACAGAGATAACCAATCCTAGTTGGAATATTACAGAAGAAACCGTAACTCCACAGCCTGTTGTGAAGTGATCTGTTTACCAATCTAATATAGATAAAAATGCTAAAAATATAAACATGAGATTTATGAAAATATATAATTATATATCAATGCTTTTTCTGGCTGGCGCAGCCGTAGTTGCGTCTTGCTCGCAAAATGAAGAACTGACCGGAGAAACCCCGGATTCTTTGCAGGGATTTCAGATTAGTGTGTCTGATGAAGGATTTATGGACGAAAGTGGTAAGACACGTGCTACAGAGAATGGATATACTACCCGATTTTCTAACGGAGATGCTATCGGTATATTTGCGGTAAGAGGAGAAACGGTGGTAGAGGATATCAAGAATCGGAAATTCACACTGACAGATGGCTATTGGGAATTGACTGATGGAGGGGATCCTATTGAATACAAAGGTTCACAATTTCAGCGGATGACTTTTTATGCATACTATCCGTATAATGCGAATGTGACTTTTGATCCGACGAAGGTGGATCCTTTTGAAACATACGTCAACAATTGGAAAATAGGCAGTGAACAAAATGAAGGAAATTATACACAATATGATTTGATGACCAGTACGGGTAGTGTTCAGGGGGATCGTTTGAAAGGGCAGATCGCTTTTACTATGCAACATCGGATGGCTCTTGCGGTAGTAAAGATGCCTAATTTGACCTATAGCTTTACAAATGGCGGTATAGATGATTATCTGTTACCTTTGGCTGCCGGTTCGTTTACAGTGAACAATACTCAAGCAACTCCTTATTATCAGGAAAGTACGGATACATACCGCTTTTTGGTTAACCCGAATAAGGAATTCTCCATAAAGGGTACTTATACAGGAGTAAGTGAAATGGAATACGAAGCTAAAGGTACTTTGGAAGGAGGAACGGCGAAGATGTATACCATCGAAGATAAGAGTAAGATTAACCATACTTTGCAGGTAGGGGATTATTTTTGTGCGGACGGAAAAATAGTTTCAGTAGATGCGGAAACGGTGCCGGAGAATGTGATTGGTATTGTATGTTATGTAGGAAATTCACAACCCAGTGTAACACATACTGAACTCTATTCAGCAGAAGTTGATGCTTTGCGTCGCGATTTCCCTGCATGTACGCACGGGATAGTGCTATCTATTAAGAATTCTGTGGTAAAAGATAGTGAACAAAATGATGTTGCTTTGAAAATGTTCCATTCAAGTAAGTCCGGTTATTATTCAGACTGGTTTACTTCAGATGAGAATTGGGCAAACAAGTTTGTAGGTTGTAACACAGAGAAGGATGTTAACAAGAATGATGCTTCATTGGTTTTCCCAGCACTAATGGGATACAATAATACACAGTTACTTACTATGTGTTACGAAGGTATGGGTAGTCCTTCTACTTGCGACCATGCTTATGCGTATATCAAGGCTTATCGTGAAGCGGAAGCTATTCCGGCAAATGTGACTCCTTGGTATTTGCCCTCTATAATGTGCTGGGATACAGTCGCTAAGAATTTGAGTGTTATTAACCGTTGTCTCAAGAATGTAAATGGTGATGAGATGACCTCTGTCGAGTCAGGAACTAACAGTGGACACTATTGGAGTAGCACACAGCGTTCTCCAGCCAACCAATGGACACACGGTATGGCTGGTGGAAGATATCACATAATTTGTGAACGTGATTCGCGTGCCGGTTATTTCCGTATGATGCTTGCATTCTAAAATAATGACGGTATATAAAGTCCGTTAAAATTATACTTATATCATGAACATATACATATATGAATAAGAAAAACTTTATAAAGGGGACAACCTTACCTGTCGCTCTGTTTTTCACTATAGCAACTTTTGCACCTGCATGGGGATTGCAAACAGCTTCGGCAGCCATCGAAGTTGTACAGCAGCAAAGTACTATAAAAGGAACAGTAGTAGATAGCCAAGGCGAACCGATAATTGGAGCAAGTGTACTTGCGGAAGGAACATCTAACGGTACAATTACCGACATTGACGGTGTATTTAGAATAAATGTACGTCCCGGTACTAAACTGAAAGTATCTTTTATAGGTTATACTGATAAAACAGTTGTAGCAAAAAATGATATGAAAATCATCCTAGTAGAGGATGTGACTGCTCTTGAAGAGGTGGAGATTGTAGCTTATGGCACGCAGAAGAAAGTGACTATGACAGGAGCTATCGCCAGTGTGAAGGGAGAAGAATTGACCCGTGTATCTGTAGGTTCGGTTTCCAATGTATTAGGGAGGGCATTGATGACGGTTTGACTACCGTAACAATATTCAGGTGAGCCGGGAGCGGATGCCGCTGAAATTTTTATTCGTGGTAAAGCTACTTGGGAAAATTCTTCACCGTTAATTCAGGTAGACGGTGTGGATCGTGAAAGTATGAGTGATATCGACCCGAATGAAATTGAATCCATTTCTATCTTGAAAGATGCTTCGGCAACAGCCGTATTTGGTATTCGTGGAGCAAACGGGGTCATTTTGATTACAACTAAACGAGGAAAGGAAGGAAAGGCGAAAATTTCGTTTACTACTTCTGCTTCTGTATTGATGCCTACAAAAATGGTAGAACAGGCAAGTTCCTATGACTATGCCCGTTTTCATAATCAAATGATGTCCGGTGATGGTAAATCTGCCTTATTTAGTGATGGAGTGATTCAAAAATTTGCAGATGGTTCCGATCCTATTCGTTTCCCAAATATACAATGGGCTGACTATATTATGAAAAGCTCTACGCTTCAGAGCCAGCATAATCTGAACATCTCGGGAGGAACAGATAAAGTACGTTATTTCATCTCTGCAGGTGCATACGCGAGGACTTTTTAGTGAGTTTGATCTTCCTTATAATTTAAGCTATCAGTACCGTCGGTTTAACTATCGTACAAACTTGGATATGGATGTCACTAAAACGACTACTTTGTCATTCAATATTAGTGGTAATGTGAATAATTCAGATCAACCGCGTACGAGTGATATCCGGATTATGTACTCCTTTCTCCAGTCCGGGAATCATAGACGGAAAATTAGTAAATTCGAGCGATGAGACTTATTCGGACGGGCTGAAATTACCATTTACTGGAGGTACAGGTATGGGATATTATGGAAATGGATTCAGCCAGACCAGTAACAATTCGCTGAATGTAGATGTGATTCTGGATCAAAAAATGGACTTCTTGACTAAAGGACTTTCTTTTAAAGTGAAAGGATCTTATAACAGCTCATTTACAGTTAATAAAGTAGGTTCTGGTGGGTCTATTGCTACATACACTCCTGTATTGATGGATGACGGTAGTATTGCTTATCGTAAGTTTGGAGAGAATACAGATGTGAAGTATTCGTATACTACAGGCAAAGCGCGTAATTGGTATATGGAAGCCAGCTTTAATTATAATCGTACTTTTGGTGATCATACAGTGACAGCTTTATTCTTATATAATCAACAGAAAGAATATTATCCGAAAGTATATTCGGACATTCCTCATGGATATGTCGGATTAGTCGGACGTGTCACTTATGATTGGAAGAGCCGCTATATGGCAGAGTTTAATGTGGGTTATAACGGTTCGGAAAACTTTGCGTCCGATTTGCGCTTTTCTTATTTCCCGGCTGGTTCTATAGGTTGGGTGATGAGTGAAGAGAAGTTTTTCCGTCCTTTGAAGTCGGTAGTTAGCTTTTTGAAATTACGTGCCAGTGTCGGTTTAGTAGGTAACGATAATATTGGGGGATCGCGATTTATGTATATGGCTGATCCATATAATGTCGGTTTAGGTGATTTGGCGAATCGTGTAACAGCAAGTGGAGGAGCGACTAACGCTTGGGGATATGGATTCGGTACAGATAATGGTACTGTTAGTCTAGGGGCACGTGAGGTAGCTAAGAATAATGCTGCTGTGACATGGGAAAAAGCTCTGAAACGGAACTATGGTGTTGATATTAACTTCCTTGATGACCGTCTGAAAACAACCTTTGAATATTATAAAGAACGTCGTAATGACATCCTTTTGCGTGACGGTACAGCTCCGGGAATGTTAGGGTTCATTACTCCCTATTCAAATTTAGGAAGTGTAGACAGTTGGGGCTGGGAACTTTCTTTAAAATGGAACGATAAGATTGGCGATAATTTCCGTTATTGGGCGGGTATTAACCTTTCTTATAATCAGAATGAGATTCTTGAAAAGAAGGAAGCCCCGCAGAATAATTTATATCAATATCAGAAGGGACACCGTATCGGTTCGCGTAGTCAATATGTTTTCTGGCGCTTCTATGATGAGGATACACCTGCGCTATATGAGCAGACATTTAATCGTCCGTTCCCCACTCACGAGAGTATTCTTCAAAATGGAGATGCAGTATATGTTGACTTGAATGGTGACCGTAAGATTGATGCAAATGATGCAAGTTATGACTATGGCTTTACAGACGATCCTGAATATATGCTAGGTATTAATTTAGGATTCAGTTGGAAGAATTTGGAAATAAGTACTCAATGGACAGGGGCCTGGAATGTAAGTCGTATGATTTCGGATGTATTTCGTCAACCGTTTTATTCATCTTCCAATAGCGAGCAGGGAGGATTGTTGGCATACCATTTAGATCATACATGGACACCGGAAAATCCGTCACAATCTTCGGAGTATCCGAGAGCTACCATTGATAATGCAAAGAATAATTATGCTACTTCCACTTTATATGAGAAAGATGCCAAATACTTGCGTTTGAAAACTCTTCAGGTGGCATACAATTTTCACTTCCCATTAATGAAGAAACTTGGACTGAATACATGTCAGTTGGCTTTTGCAGGATATAATTTGTGGACTATTACACCTTATTTGTGGGGTGATCCGGAGGCAAGAGCTACTAATGCACCTTCTTATCCATTGTCCAAGACTTATACGTTGAGCTTGAAATTAGGATTCTAAAATAGATAAAGGAAAGATACAATGAAATTACAAAATAAATGGTTCATCGGTGCAATGTTGGGAGCGGCGGTTTGTTTGGTTTCCACTTCATGTGTGGACGAAATTAAATTCGGAAACTCTTTTTTGGATAAGGCACCGGGCGGAAATGCTACTATTGACACAGTGTTCAATAGTGCGGAATATACGCGCCAATTTTTGAATACCTGTTACAGTAGACAGTATTACGGGTTACCTTATAATACGGATAGTAACGGTAATATTCCTGATTCTTCCAGTCCTTATTTAGGAAAGAAGGATGCGCTAACAGACTGCTGGTCACTTTATTTTAGTGATGCGACTGTATATCAGCAGTATTATTTGGGTTCTCTCAATGCCAACTATGGCACGCGTGGTAATATTTTCCCATATACACGGGAAATGGTATGGGAAGTAGTGCGTTGGTGCTGGTTGCTAATGGAAAATATAGATAGAGTGCCGGGTATGGATAATGCTGAAAAAACTCAGTTGGTGGCAGAAGCTAAATGCTTGATTGCGGCGCGCTATTTTGATATGTTCCGTCATTATGGAGGTCTTCCATTGTTATATGCTTCATTCACCGGTACGGAGTCAGGTTATGAAATACCCCGTGCTACGGTAGAGGAGACTGTTAACTACATGATAAAGATGTTGGATGATGCTATCAATTCCGGCGGATTGGTGTGGGCTTATGCTGATGCCGATCTTGCTAGCAAGGCCGGACACTGGACAAAGGCTGGTGCGATGGCATTGAAATGCAAAATCTGGCAATTTGCCGCTTCTCCGTTGTTTAACGATGTCAACGGATATGCAGGAGGAAACTCAGAGGCTGAACAGCAACGTCTGGTATGGTACGGCGGCTATCGTGCGGAGCTTTGGGATAACTGTTTGAAGGCTTGTGAAGCATTCTTTAAAGAGCTGGAGAGTCAAGGCGGGTATAGCCTGAATAAGGCTTCGGAAGAAACACCGGAACAGTATCGTCAGGCATATCGTATGGGGTATATTCGTCAGAACAGCAAGGAAGTCTTACATTCTGTTCGCACGAATATGTCGGACGCTTTCAACTCAAGTTCTTATATGTGGCATTCTTGGGCTGTTCCGTCACTTTGCCGTACTGAATATCCGCCTACACAGGAATATGTGGAGATGTTCCCATGGGCTGACGGCACTCCGTTTGACTGGAAAAAGGCGGAAACAGAAGGTAAGTTGGATGAAATGTTCTTGACCGGAACATTTAAAAATGGAGAACAACTATTGTCGGAAATCGTATTAACTCGTGACCCTCGTCTGTATGAGCATTGCATGGTGAATGGACTACCGAAGATGTTAGACTGGAGTGCCGGAACGATGTCCGGTTTACCTTATGAATTGTGGGTAGGAGGATACGATGAAGGACAAAATGCGGCACTTGAATCTGGTAACTATGCGACCGGTTATAAAAATATGAAATATTATTTGGGAACTGAGTACCAACGTCAGTATACGCAGTGGGTTTATCTTCGCTTGTCTGATATTTATTTGACTTATGCGGAGGCTTTGCTTCAAGCTAAGAACGATCACCGGGGGGCTATTAACCAAATGAATATAGTACGTGCCCGCGTGGGATTGAAGAAAGATTTGGCGGAGTGTGTTACAGATAAGAATTTACTTTCTGACAAAGCTGCCTTATTGGAAGAATTGCTGTGTGAACGTGTTCGGGAATTGGGGCTTGAAGATAGCCGTTACTTTGATCTTGTCCGTTACAAACGTGCCGATCGTTTCGAGAAACGTCTGCATGGATTACTTGCCTATCGTTTGGATGATGCCGGTAATCGCATGACAGGTAATACAAAATGGAATGAAGGAGATAAGAACAAAGGAGCATTGCAACCTACTCGATTTGAATATGAAAGGTTTGAATTATCTAAACCGGTTCGTCGTTGGTGGACATACGGATTTGATTCCAAATGGTATCTTTCTCCATTCCCGCAAACGGAAATTAACAAAGGGTATGGATTGATTCAGAATCCGGGTTGGTAATGTGAGACAACGAAACAGATTAAAACAATACTTGAATATTGATTTATATGAGAAAAAATAAGATTCTGATACTGGCTTTACTAGTTTGTTTGAGCATTCCGGTCAGAGCGCAGAATACAGACAACAACATTATAGGTATTGTTGTTGATAAATCGGGAAACCCAGTCTATGGAGCGTCCGTTAATGTGGAAGGTGGCGCAGTGGAGACCCGGGTTGAAACTGATAAAGATGGTAAATTTGAGATTGCGGTCGAGAAGGGACAACGCTTGAGTGTCTTTTCTGTCGACAAAGGCTCTACCACAGTTGTGGTAAAGGCTGATGGTCCGATGACTATTGTGATGGGATATGCAGCTCAGACTATTGATGTGGGAGCTAACCGGACATTCAATCGTCATGAATCAACAGCAGCTGTTTCTACCACCTATAATGAAGAGTTTAATAAGCGGTCTTCCCGGAATATATCCAATTCTTTATATGGATATGGATTGGGTCTTACTACTTTGCAGAATGCAGCTAGTACAGGTTTAATGGCAGATCCTACCTTTTATGTACGTGGTTTGCAGAGCTTGTCAAGTAGTACACCGCTTGTGCTGGTTGACGGTTTGGAACGAGACATGAGCTTGGTGAGTCCGGAAGAAGTAGAATCCGTTTCCATCCTGAAAGATGCTGCGGCTGTGGCATTGTACGGATACAAAGGAGTGAACGGTGCGATCTTGATTACGACGAAGCGTGGTAAGTACAAAACAAAAGAGATAACGTTTACGTATGATCACATCATTAACACTCAGTCTCGACGTCCGGAATTTGTAGATGCGGCTACGTATGCTTCTGCTGTGAATGAAGCGCGTGGATATGAAGGTTTGGGAGCTCGATATACTCCGGAAGAAGTCGACGCTTTCCGTAATGGAGTAGGTAGTGGAGGGGCTTCCCGTATGTACCCTTATCTCTATCCTAATGTGAACTGGATTGATGAAACCTTTAAAGACAGAGGAGTTTCTAATAAATATACGATCGAATTCCGTGGGGGAGGAGCAAAGTTCCGCTACTATACTATGGCGAATTTATTAACAGACAAAGGGTTTATCAAAACCCCGAATGCAAATGACGGATATTCTACACAGAATATGTATTCACGTGCTAATTTGCGTACAAATCTGGATATTGATTTAACCGCCACTACCAAATTGAAGTTGAATCTTCTCGGTACCTTGTCCGAATCTCGGATTCCGGGGGCTTCGGTTAACCTATGGGATATGATTTATTCGATTCCTTCTGCAGCTTTTCCGGTTCGTACGGAAGATGACAGTTGGGGAGGAAGTACTACTTGGGCGGTAACATCGAATCCTGTCGCACAATCGCAGGGAGCTGCTTATTCTAAAGGACACTCTCGCAGTTTGTTTGCCGACCTTACCTTGTCACAAGATTTATCTGGTTTGCTGAAAGGATTGGGAGCAAACTTTCGTTTAGCTTATGACAACTATTCCAATATTCTGGAAGACCATAGCAAGACTTATACGTATGCCGGTTATGCAACAAGCTGGACAACTAACGGTCCGTTTTATACTGCCATTTCAGGTGGCGAATCCAGTGAAATGGGTTCGGGTGCAGGTATTGACAACTGGGCGCGCCAATTTAACTTTGCAGGTAGTGTCGATTACAATCGCTCGTTTCGGAAGTGGGATGTGTATTCTCAATTCAAATGGGATTATGAGTATCGTGATTCATACGGATTGAACACTACTATTTATCGGCAAAATGTATCCTGGTATAATCATGTAGGTTTCTCTAATCGCTATTATTTGGATCTGGCATTGGTTGGCTCGGCCTCCAGTTTATTGGCACCGGGGCATAAATGGGCTTTCTCGCCTACCATTTCTGCTGCTTGGGTGCTTTCGGAAGAAAAATGGTTGAAAGATGTGTCTTGGGTGAACTTCCTGAAATTGCGCGCTTCGTTTGGAGTGATCAATGTTGATTATCTGCCTAAAGACGGAAGTACTACCGTATATGACTATTGGGATCAGATTTATACGACTACCGGTACGCAATATAAGTTTAACAGTAGTTACGACTCTGAATTCGGAAGTACTATTATCGGGCGCCTGGCAACTGCTAATTCGACACATGAGAAAGCGTATAAATACAATGTTGGTGTTGATGCCGTGTTGTTCAATGGACTGGACGTGACGGCAGAAGGCTATTACCAACGGAGAAAAGATATTTGGGTCTCTTCCGAAGGAAAATATACCGATGTGTTGGGCGTAGATGCTCCGTTCGAGAATGCCGGAATCGTTGATAGCTATGGCGTGGAACTAGGACTTAACTATACGAAACGGTTAGGAGATGTAGTGTTCAACCTTGGCGGTAATTTTGCTTGGAATAAGAATGAAATTAAGGAACAACTGGAAGAACCGCGTTTGTATAAGAATCTTGTGCAAACAGGAAATCGGTTGGGACAAGTATATGGAATGGTAGCTGAAGGTTTCTTCAAAGATAAAGAAGATATAGCAAACAGCCTTCCGCAAAACTTTAGTACGGTAGTGCCGGGAGACATAAAATATAAAGATGTGAATGGAGACGGAATCATTGATGCCAATGATAAAACAGCTATCGGTTATAGTACGACGGCTCCGGAAATTTATTATTCTTTCCATTTGGGAGCCGAATGGAAAGGGATTGGAGTAGATGTAATGTTTCAGGGAACAGGTAACTATTCTGCTGTCTTGAATACGAAGAGTATGTTTTGGCCGTTGATAAATAATACGACACTTTCTACTCATTATTATGAGAATCGTTGGACACCGGAAAATCAAAATGCCAAATATCCTCGTTTGAGTTCACAGAGTAATGCCAATAACTATCAGGCTAATACAGTTTGGTTGGCGGACCGGTCATTCTTGAAGTTACGTAACGCGGAGGTGTATTACAGATTTCCGGAAGAATGGATGAAGAAGACTAAGATATTGGGGAGTGCCAAGTTATATGTCAGAGGAACAGACTTGTTCTGTTCAGATCATATTGATGTGACAGATCCGGAATGTTATGGTGTAGCGACTCCGCTGAATAAGAGTGTAGTAGTCGGTGTTACGATTGGTTTTTAATCATAAAAACAAAGCGAAAGAATGAAACTGAAAAACATTATCTACGGAATGATGTGTGTAGCCGCACTCGGTTCCTGCTCAGATAAGATGGAATATCATGAGTACAATAATTATGATGAGGATTTTGTGAAGCTCAACTTCGGTAATGTAGGAGGGCTGATAACAAATATCTATTTGTCCATGGATGTGGACTTTGGAAACTATAGCGGGGCAATTCTTGGTTCTGCTACCGATGAGTCCGAATATGCTTATTCGGGAAATCAGATTGAAGACTTTTACAATGGTTCTTGGAGTCCGTCGAATGCTAAAAGTAGCATGTGGACGTCCTGTTATGAAGGGATAGCCAATTGTAATTTATATCTGGAGAAGTTTACCGGACTGACATTTCCCGAGTTGGCTTTGAACAGTGATTATGCACAACAGATGTTCCGCTATACCAATTACCAGTATGAGGTACGTTTCCTTCGTGCATATTTCTACTTTAACTTGGTACGGCAATATGGAGATGTGCCGTTTAGCGACCATATATTAACAGCCGAAGAATCGAATACGTTATCGCGCAGACCGGCACAGGAGATTTTTGATTATATCATAGCCGAATGTGATGATATTAAAGATAAGATTATCGTCGATTACAGTAAACTGGGAGATATGGCATTGCCTAGTAGTCCGGCGGAAACAGGACGTGCCAACCGTAAAACGGTATTGGCCTTGAAAGCTCGTGCAGCATTGTATGCGGCAAGTCCTTTATTTAATCCGACTGATAATAGAGAACTGTGGTATCGTGCAGCTAAAGCCAATAAGGAAATTTTAGATGACAGTAATGGGTTTGCTGAAAAGGCAAAACTCTTAGTGGAGGATTATTCATCACTTTGGAGCAAGGACAATTACAATGACGCTACTAATGAATTGATTTTTCTCCGTCGTGCCACTACTACCACTAATTCTTTTGAGGGATATAACTTCCCGGTAGGGTTGGAAAATTGTAAAGGTGGAAACTGTCCCACACAGACACTGGTGGATGCGTATGAGATGAAGGATACAGGGTTGCGTCCGGACGAGTTGGATAACTATGATCCTGCTAATCCTTATTATACCAACCGCGACCCTCGTTTCTATCTGACTATTGCCAAGAATGGGGACGAAAAGTGGCCTAACTGGAATACTGTTCCTCTGCAAACCTATCAGGGCGGACTAAATGCGGAGCCTTTGAGTGGCGGAACTCCGACTGGCTATTATCTGAAGAAGTATTGTCAGACGGCAGTAGACTTACGTGCCGGTACAGCTTCAAAGACCTATCATTCATGGATTACATTCCGTTTTGGAGAGTTCTATTTGAATTATGCGGAAGCTGTATATAAGTATCTGGGTAGTCCGTATGCAACGGATAATGAATTTACAACTTCGGCTGTGGATGCTATCAAAGTAGTTCGTACGCGTGCCGAGATGCCCGGATTCCCTCAAGGGATGACCAATGATGCTTTCTGGAAGAAATATCAGAATGAACGTATGGTAGAATTGGCCTTTGAAGGACATCGTTTTTGGGATGTACGTCGTTGGAAGGAGGGTGACAAACATTTCAAGAACATTGTTGAAATGAAGATTACGAAGAATGGGGATGATACTTATACGTATGAACGTAAGGTAAAAGAAAGAAGTTGGGATGATAAGATGTATTTCTTCCCGATTCCGCAGAGTGAAAAATCTAAGAATCCTAATTTGGAGCAGAATCCGGGGTGGTAACCCACAACCGGAATGCTGATGAATAGTGATAGGATATTCTTGCATAGAACGGATGTTTATAGAATAAAAAAACGAAAGAAATGAAGAAACATTATATAATACTGGGGCTGTTTTGTCTGCTGGCCATAGTTGCCTGCTCGGATAATGACCCCGTCGTTGAAGTGAACAATGGCAATCAGACGGAAGAGGAGTTGCCGCCTCTGCCTACTGAAGTTATAACGGGTAGCCGTGCAATGTGGGTTAGTTACGACCCGGCACCAAATGTTGACGCCAATAACTCTTCCGGCATATCATCCGCATTGATTAGCTGGAGATTACTGAAGACCGATCCGTCTAATGTTGCTTTTGATATTTATAAGTCGGTAGACGGCGAGACGGAAGTGAAATTGAATGAGAAACCTATTTCGAATACTACTTCTTGGGTGGATGCGGATATTGATGTATCAAAAACGAATGTATACCGGGTCACTCTTGCCAATCAGGCTGAAACGCTTTGCGATTATACCTTTACCTCTGAAATGGCAGAAAAGTTTTATCATGAGATTAGATTAAACATGAATGTACCCGATGCGTCGATTACATATTCTCCTGATGATATTCAGCTAGGTGACTTGGACGGTGACGGTGAATTGGAGATTGTGGTGAAGAGAGAACCGTATGATGGTGCCAACCAGGGGGGATGGAATAATGGTTCGACCTTGTTGGAAGCTTATAAGATGGATGGTACTTTTTTGTGGCAAATTGATTTGGGAATCAATATTCGTTCCGGTTCACATTATACTTCATATATTTTATACGATTTTGATGGAGATGGTTTATGTGAAATAGCTTTCCGCTCTTCAGAAGGTACAAAGTTTGGGGATGGTAAGGTCATTACCGATGCTTATGGTAATGTGAACGATTATCGAATTCGTCAGACTGACGCTGTGGGCTGGTATTCGGGAGCAAGTATTAATACAATTTGCGGTTTGATAATGGAAGGTCCCGAATATATCTCTATTTGCCGTGGATATGATGGACGTGAAATTACCCGGGTGGATAATATTCCTCGTGGTGGAAGTGGTTCAAAAGCGTCGCGTGCTAAATATTGGAGTGAATATTGGGGAGATGATTACGGAAACCGCATGGACCGTTTCTTTATCGGGGTGGCTTATCTGGATGGTATACCTGACGAAGCGACCGGAGTGAGAACAAGCAACCCCAGTCTGATCATCAGTAGAGGTATTTATCATAATTGGCAAGTATGGGCACTCGATTTGAAAGGGAATAAACTGGAAACCCGTTGGAAGTTTGATACAGCCGAACATTCTTCAAAATGGTTGTCCATGTGTTCGCATAGTTTTCGTGTAGCGGACTTGGACGATGATGGAAAAGATGAAATCTTGTATGGTTCTGCGGCTATAGATGATGATGGAAGCGAATTGTGGTGTACCGGAAACGGTCATGGTGACTGTTTATGTGTTGGCAAATTTATAAAAGACCGTTCAGGATTGCAAATTGTTGCTTCATTTGAAGAACCGGGCAATTATAATGGACAAGGACACGGTTATGGATGTCAAGTGATTGATGCAAGAGATGGTGGCTTGATTACCGGCCATGGAGCGGGTTCGACTACTGATGTCGGTCGTTGTATTGTGGCAGATATCGATCCGGATAGCCCGAATTTTGAGTACTGGTCTTCTTTGCAGGAAGGGGTATTCAGTTGTAGTGGCAGTGGATTGGTATCCAGTACATATCCTACAGGTATTGGTGGTGGAGTTTTGTATAATGTAGCCATTTATTGGAGCGGGCAGCCGACAAGAGAAATGCTGGACCGTGCTTGTGTCGTGAGCTATAAAGAGAACCCTGATGTAAACAAGACGAATAAGACTCGTTTGGTATATTTTGGAACTTACGGTAGCAATGACGGTAACCATAGCACCAAATACAATCCTTGTTACTATGGTGATTTTCTCGGTGACTATCGTGAAGAAGTAATAATGGGTTCAAGTGACATGAAATCTATTTATATATTCTCCACGAATCATCCTACCGAATTCCGTCTTCCTCACTTGATGACCGATCATAATTATGATATGTCTCAAGCGATGCAGAATATGGGATATAACCAGGGAACTAACTTAGGTTACTATGTAGGTGCTGAAACTTTGAAAAAAGCAGAATAAAAAGGTTTTTGAATAAGAAATCTCTTATTTGATATGAGTTTGTTGAAAAAGAACAATCCGGCTAACTGTCGGGTTGTTCTTTTTTTCATAGTTGAACGAATCGCCATATATATGGATAATATTCTATTTCTTAATTGATCGGCTCTCCCTACCTTTGTAAGGTGAGATAGCAAATATACATATGAAAAAACTCTTTATCCTTTTGTTCCTCTTCATCACTTTAGGAACAAACGCACAAAACAATAAAGTTTCCGGCCTCAACGCCCGCCAGTTTCATAAATATTGGAAGGTAGAGTCGGAATCTCCGGATTATAAAGTGACATTTCAGGGTGATACCGCTGAAATACTGTCTCCTAAAGGCTTTACCTTATGGAGGAAAGAAAAGATGAGCGGACGGGTAACCATTGAATATGATGCATGTGTAGTTGTAGAAAAAGAAGGAGACCGTTTGAGTGACCTTGAATTGCTTTTGGATGGCTTCGGACCCCAAACATCCTGATAATATATGGAAACGTGAGAAGTGGCGTAGCGGAATCTTTCTGAATTGTTATTCTTTGCAACTCTATTACATGGGATATGGTGGAAATTATAACTCTACTACACGCTTCCGTCGTTATGACGGCAATGAAGCAGGAATCACAGATCCCAAAGTACGTCCTGCCATATTGAAAGAATATACAGATACCGAACATTTGCTAAAAGCGAATCACTGGTATCACATTAAGATAACAAATGAAAATAATAGGGTTAGTTATTATATAAATGGAGTGCGACTGGTGGATTTCCGCGATGCCGAACCCCTTACAGAAGGATGGTTCGGCTTTCGTACCACCTTATCCCGTACCCGCATTACAAACTTCCGCTATGAATGTTTGCCACCCCAAACGTCTACTGTTCCTTTACATTGGATCGGCAATACTCCTGAACAAGACAAAGCTGTAAGCTTCGGAGTTCCTTTTGATGAAGGCTACCTATTTCCAGAAACTTCATTGCGGTTAAAAACAGATAGAAATCAAGAGATTCCGGTAGATACTTGGCCATTGGCTTACTGGCCGGATGGTTCCGTGAAATGGAGCGGAGTTGCCGGAGTCATTCCTGCCGGAACAGAAAGACTGACATTAGAAAAAGCCCCCCGGAAAGCAAAAACTATCAATAAACAGCCTAATGCTTCTATTGCAATCACTGAAACGCCTGAAGATATTCAAATTGAAACAGGGCTAATTTCCGTATTTATTCCCCGACGCGGAGATTTCCTGATTGATAGCCTATTATATAAGGGAACTAAAGTAGGAGAGAAAGCGCGTCTGATTTGTAATACGCAAAACGAGCCGATTCAAGAAAATACATCTCAAATATCTTTTACTCATTACATAGGAGAAATAAAATCAGTAACCATAGAACGTCTGGGCTCTGTACGGGCACTTGTAAAGTTGGAAGGGATACATCGGAACAGGAATAAGAAGATTGATACGAATCACTCTGAAGGGGAAGGGAACTATGCGAATAACTCTGATATGAACAAACGGAATAACCGTGAGTGGCTTCCTTTTGTGGTACGTCTCTACTTTTATGGTGGTAGTGAACAGATCAAAATGGTACATAGCTTCATCTATGACGGAGATCAGAAGAAAGATTTCATTCGTAGTTTGGGTATCCGTTTCGATGTTCCTATGCGTGAAGCTCTGTATAATCGTCATATTGCTTTTTCGTGTGCAGATGGAGGAGTGTGGAGCGAGCCGGTACAACCATTGGTAGGGCGTCGCATACTCACTTTAAATAAGACAGATAATAAGAAAAACAGTAATGAAAAGAAAGATGCACAACAGATGCCGACTGATGACCCCTCCCTGCAACAGCAGCAAATGGAAGGCAAACGTATTCCGCCTTATGAATCTTTCGATGAAAAGAACCGCTCTCTGCTCGATAACTGGGCTTCATGGAATGACTACCGTCTGTCTCAACTCACTGCCGATGCTTTCTCCATTCGTAAACGTGCCAATAACGATAATCCCTGGATAGGAACCTTTTCCGGCACACGTAGCGATGGATATATTTTTGTCGGAGATATTACCGGAGGATTAGGACTTTGTATGCATGACTTTTGGCAGTCTTATCCCTCTTCTATTGAAATTTCAGACGCACGAACCCCGGTAGCTACCCTTACCGCCTGGTTGTGGAGTCCGGAGTCCGAGCCTATGGATTTACGGCATTATGATCGTATAGCTCATGACCTGAATGCCAGCTATGAAGATGTCCAAGAAGGTATGAGCACGCCATACGGCATTGCCCGTACAACTACGTTGACACTGATCCCACAAAGTGGCTATGCCGGAAAAAAGGCTTTTGCTGATTATGCCAAACAATTTTCTAGCCCTAGTCTGTTAATGCCAACCCCGAATTATCTTCATGCCCGCCAGGCTTTCGGGATATGGAGTCTCCCCGACCGTACTACTCCATTCCGTACTCGTGTAGAAGACCGCTTGGATGCTTACATTGACTTCTATCAGAAAGCAATCGAACAAAACAAGTGGTACGGTTTCTGGAATTATGGTGATGTGATGCACGCTTATGACCCTGTTCGTCATACCTGGCGTTACGATGTCGGAGGATTTGCCTGGGACAATACGGAACTGGCTTCTAATATGTGGCTATGGTATAATTTCCTGCGTACCGGGCGTATTGATATTTGGCGTATGGCAGAAGCTATGACGCGTCATACAGGCGAAGTGGATGTCTATCATATCGGTCCCAATGCCGGATTAGGCAGTCGGCATAATGTAAGTCATTGGGGATGCGGAGCTAAAGAAGCGCGAATCAGCCAGGCCGCCTGGAACCGTTTCTACTATTACCTTACTACAGACGAACGTTGCGGTGATTTAATGACTGAAGTGAAGGATGCCGACCACAAACTCTATGACTTGGACCCTATGCGCCTGGCCCAACCTCGCAGTGAATATCCTTGTACCGCTCCCGCCCGTTTGCGTATCGGTCCCGACTGGCTGGCTTATGCCGGTAATTGGATGACAGAATGGGAGCGCACAGGTAACACTGCTTATCGTGATAAAATAATAGCAGGAATGAAAAGCATTGCCGTCCTGCCTAACCGCCTCTTTACCGGCCCCAAAGCTCTAGGATTTGATCCGTCAACAGGGATCATCACAACCGAATGTGACCCCAAACTGGAAACAACCAACCATTTAATGACGATCATGGGCGGATTTGAGATAGCCAATGAAATGATGCGTATGATTGATATACCCGAATGGAAAGACGCCTGGCTTGACCATGCTGCACGTTACAAGAAGAAAGCATGGGAGCTTAGCCATAGCCGTTTTCGTGTTTCCCGCCTGATGGCTTACGCAGCTTATCACTTGCGTAATACCCAAATGGCTGAAGAAGCCTGGAAAGATTTGTTTACCCGGTTGGAACATACACCTGCACCGCCTTTCCGCATCACTACCATACTTCCGCCGGAAGTACCGTCTCTATTAGATGAATGTACGAGCATCAGCACGAATGATGCTGCTCTTTGGAGTCTGGATGCTATTTATATGCAGGAAGTTATTCCAATAGATAACTGAACGAGTGTAAAGTAGCACTAGTTGCTTCCCAATCTATTAATAGCAAAGTTCTTCCGCATTAAGGGTAAACTTCCTTTCTTTTAATACCAAACTTACAATCAACTTATTATAAACTATAAACGCAAGTTCTGTTTTTATAAATGAAGCTTTTGATTATAAAAACAAAACTTGCATTTTTATAAACGGAACTTGCGTTTATAGATTAGTCTTAAGCAACTGATACTTTGGTACTAATCCAAAAGAAGTTTGCAAAGGGATAAGAGTAACTTTTCTATTAATAGATTACGGGATAGATAGCGTACTTTATCCCTTATGTTCTTACTTTAAGTAATTCTTTAACGGGCAATCGCTCTTTTTCAACCCTTCAACAATGCTTTTCGCATTCATGTGCGCTCCTTTCAAAGAAGAGTGTGTATGGTCATGATTATAGTAAGTTGCTGCTTTCTTCACACCTTTCTTTTCTAGTTTATCGGCACTAATCTTATTCAGATCGATAAAATAAGCTCCCGTAGCTTCCGCAGCTTCACGTGTCCACTTGCCAAAAGACTCGGTATTACGTTCTATTTTTCCATCTTTCCATTTGTTGCGTGGCGTATGACTAAGAACGATGGGAATGGCACCTTTCTCCTGAACATCCATGATGAACTTTCGAAGATACCAGCCGAAAGTATAAACAACTTGATATTTGCCTGTCTTTTCCATTAGAAAGACTTTGCTCTCATCTCCCGAACCGCGCAATTCGGCACGGGCTTTCCCTTTGTTTATATCTCCTGCATCATTATGTCCGAACTGAATCAGAACGAAGTCCCCCGGTTGCAAGGCATTGTATACCTTATCCCAACGACCTTCATCGAGGAAAGTACGTGCACTACGTCCTGCCATCGCACGATTTTCTACAGAAATTTTATTTAGATTGAACTCGTCAGCAATTACGCTTCCCCAACCCCACATACCGTTTTTATCGTTATCTTTATTTTTAACCGTACTGTCGCCGATGGTAAACAATACCGGACGTCCTTCTTTGCGACTGGAACCTGTCACTGTATCTTTCTCAACAGGTTTCAGATAATTGGCTAATTCCAGTCCTTCATACGCACGTATTCCGTCAGCAGCAGATTCGGCATTCACTTTGGCCCCGAAAGCGCTGGTATGAATGCGGTCGATATAGAACATATATTTCACTTTGTTCTTGCCGAACTTCTCAAATTTGCGGGCACTGATATCATTCAAGTCAATAAAAGGAACATGCTGTTCTTCTGCTACCTGCTTTGCCCACAATCCAAAAGTCTTGTTGACACGGGTAATGATGGTGCTGTCTTTGTCTTCCCAAGCATTGCGGGGAGTAAGCGAAAAAAGGATCGGATGAGCACCTTTGGCTTTTACATCTTGAATGAAACGACGCATATATTCCCCGTAGGTATATACGGTTTCTTTTACTCCGGTTTCTTTAATCGTTACGTTCAGTGTATCTTTGCCAATTCCGGGAATGGAAGCACGGGCACGTCCGCTGTCGTATGGGCCGTTGTCATTGTGCCCCAGTTCGATGATAACCCAGTCTCCCGGGCGTACTCCTTTGATTACATCCGGCCATAAACGGTTATAGAAAGTACGGCTACTGGTTCCACCCAACGCATGATTCTCTACAGTAATCCGGTTAGAGTCGAAATAATCACCTGCATAATAGCCCCATCCCCATTGTCCGTTGTTGCCGTTTCCTAAAGTTCCGGTACGCATGGTAGAGTTACCTACCAGGAACAGAACAGGGTTGTCACCTTTCCGGCTCGAACCGGCTTCCGGTCGCGAGGTACGTGCTTTATTCAGGCTGTCCAGCGTGTTGTCAATTACTTGATTGACGTCTGCCATGGGAGCGGAAACTTTATTTTGCGCTTGCAGTTGCAAACTAAATGTAATGGCCATCAGCCAACATATATACGGGAATAATTTGTTTTTCATGAATCTGTTTTCTTTGAAATCCCTCACTGACCGGTGTCTAAACAGTCAGTGAGGGAACTAGCTACTAACTAACCTCTAACTAAACCTAATGAATGATTATCTTTAAACCTAATGAAAAAACTGTCTATGTTATTTTAATTTATAAACTTCTGTTCCGGCAAGCAGGAAACAACCGACTCCGTAGTCTTCAAAGTCGGGCACACTCTTATAAGTAACCGGCTGTCCGTCTTTAGGCTCTTTGCCTGTTCCCTGCACATATCCCAGGAATCCGTTCGGATGTACGGCATCTTTCACCATAGCGTTCCATGCTTTTAAAAGGACGGGAAGATATTCTTTGCGGTCGAGCAGTCCGTTGCGCACTCCCCAAGCCATGCCGTATACAAACAGTGCTGTTCCGGAAGTCTCTTTACCTCCGAAGTTCGTCGGATCATGAAGACTCACATTCCAGAAACCATCTTCACGCTGACATTTTTTAAGTGCCTTGCTCATAGCGAGAAAATCATTTATATAGTCCTGGCGATGTGTTTCATTGGCAGGGATTTCATCCAATACCCGTACAAGAGCTGCATATACCCAGCCATTTCCACGACTCCAGTAGCAATCTTCTCCATTCGGTTCTTTGTAAGGAGGATCAAAGTCCTGATCGCGCCACCATAAGCAATCTTTAGGATTATACATTCCGGCTTCTCCGTGCACGTTACGAGTGTAAGAATACATATCCCACATCTTATCGTAGTATTTCTGTTCACCGGTCATTTTTCCAAACTTTGCGTAGATTGGCATTGCCATCTGGATAGCGTCAATCCACCACCAATCGTTCACCTGCGGAGTGTTGACTACCATATCGATACTTGCTTTTATATTCCGGATCATATTCGGATCGGACGGACACATATTATAAAGGTCGATATAAACTTGTCCGCAGCAATGGTCGTCTGCGTTACGGGTGGTATTGCCGTTTCTCATTCCCCATTTGTGGAAATCAGCCCAATCGTAGGCATACTTATAATAATCCTCACGAGGGTAAATGCCATACAGAGCCATTAATCCTTCATAATATACGCCTCTCGTCCATATATTGCTTGGACGAACTCTGCCATAGAAAGAAGGCAATGTGTAATCGGCATACTTTTTCATAAAGTAGTCGTTTACTTTTACGATAGTCTCTAAAGTCTCTTTTTGTGCAGGTAACTCTTGTGCCATGACCGGCTTTCCTGTCATAAGACAAAGAAGAGTTACTGTAAAGAATGAGAGTAGTGATTTCTTCATGGTGAAATAATTCTGTTTTATTAATTGGGTGTTCATTCTAATTTTCATTGGCAAAGATAAGGGACGCACTTTTCTTTTTCAATGGATTTCCGTTCAGATATATTCATTTTTGTTCACCAGGTAGTTATAATGCGGTTTAAAAGTGGGCTATATGATGATTTCTACATAGATATGTACAATATTCTATTTTATAAGTAGGCTGTGCCGCTTACTTTTGTGTTGTAAATTGATTAACGATAAAACTATGAAATGCATAAGTGCTTTTTTAAGTCTGTGTCTGATAGCTGCTTTTGTAGTGGCGCAGCCGAACTATGACTTTTCGAAACTGAAACGCGAACATTTGGGACGCGGTGTAATTGCCATCAGAGAGAATCCATCTACTGTTGCCGTGTCTTGGCGTTATCTGTCCTCCGACCCGATGGACGAATCTTTTGATGTTTATAGAAACGGTGAAAAGGTAAACAAATATCCGATAAGAAATGCGACTTTCTTTCAGGATATATATAAAGGTACGGAATCCGTACTTTATACCGTCAAAGCTATCCAATCAAAAACGGAAAGCTGTTATCAATTGCCGTCCGATGCTCCGGCTGGTTATCTGAACATCCCGCTGAATCGTCCTGAAAACGGTACGACTCCGGCAGGGCAAAGTTATTTCTATGCTCCTAATGATGCCAGTATCGGCGATGTAGACGGTGACGGGGAATATGAGATTATCTTGAAATGGGATCCGTCGAACGCACACGATAATTCGCATGATGGTTACACCGGAGAGGTATATTTCGATTGTTATAAATTAAACGGGCAACATTTATGGCGCATTAATCTGGGACGTAATATACGTGCCGGTGCACACTACACCCAGTTTATGGTGTTTGACCTCGATGGCGACGGTAAAGCGGAAGTAGTAATGAAAACCGCCGACGGAACAGTGGACGGAAAAGGAAAAGTGATTGGAGATGCGCAAGCTGACTATCGGAATGAACAGGGACGTATTTTGACCGGACCGGAATATCTGACTGTCTTCAACGGACTGACAGGAGAAGCGATGCAAACAATTGATTACGTACCGGGAAGAGGAAACCTGATGGACTGGGGAGACAATCGTGGTAATCGTAGTGACCGCTTTTTGGCTTGCGTTGCCTATCTCGACGGTATCCATCCTAGTGTTGTGATGTGTCGTGGATATTATACCCGTACAGTATTGGCTGCATACGACTGGAATGGAAAGGAACTGAAAGAACGCTGGATTTTCGACAGTAACCATCCCGGTTGTGAAGACTATGCCGGACAAGGTAATCATAACCTTCGGGTAGGTGACGTAGACGGTGACGGATGCGATGAGATTATCTACGGTTCGTGTGCCATCGACCATAACGGCAAAGGGCTGTACACAACGAAGATGGGACATGGAGACGCGATTCATCTGACTCATTTCGATCCTTCCCGCAAAGGGTTGCAAGTATGGGACTGTCACGAAAACAAGCGTGACGGAAGTACGTACAGAGATGCGGCAACCGGAGAAATTCTTTTCCAGATAAAAGATAGTACAGATGTCGGGCGTTGCATGGCGGCTGATATTGACCCGACCCATCCGGGCGTTGAAATGTGGTCTCTTGCTTCCGGAGGAATAAGAAATATAAAAGGAGAAGTGGTGAAAGCCCGTGTCAGAGGATTGTCATGTAATATGGCTGTCTGGTGGGACGGTGATTTACTGCGCGAACTATTGGATAGAAATATAGTCAGCAAATATAATTGGAAGAAAGGAGTCTGTGAGCGTATAGCCATTTTCGAAGGAGCTCTTTCCAACAACGGAACGAAGGCAACACCTTGCCTGCAAGGGGATATTGTAGGCGACTGGCGGAGAAGAAGTATTGTTACGTACAGCCGATAATACAGCTTTGAGGCTTTATGTCTCTACCATTCCCACTGATTACCGCTTCCACACCTTTTTGGAGGATCCTGTTTATCGCATCAGTATCGCTACCCAGAACGTAGCTTACAACCAGCCGACACAACCGGGATTCTACTTTGGACCGGATTTGCAGGGAACCCTATTCAGAGGATGTAAAATACCTAAAAAATAAAATATGAATATTCGTATCATAGCCATTGCTTTGTTGCTGATAGCTTTGCCTGTCAGCGCACAGAAAAAGAAAACTGTAGTGAATGACTCAAACACCCCTTTGCATTTATTGCAACCTGCTTATCAGGGCACGTATGGTGATTTGACACCGGAACAGGTAAAGAAAGAGGTAGACCGTGTATTTGCTTATATAGATAAGGAGACTCCCGCCCGTGTGGTAGACAAGAATACGGGTAAAGTGATTACCGACTATACAACGATGGGAGAGGAGGCACAACTGGAGCGTGGAGCTTTCCGTTTGGCAAGTTATGAATGGGGAGTGACCTACTCTGCCTTGATAGCGGCATCCGAAGCTACGGGCGACATACGCTATATGGATTATGTACAGAATCGTTTTCGTTTTCTGGCCGAAGTAGCACCGCATTTCAAGCGTGTTTATAAAGAAAGGGTACAACGGACCCGCAGTTGCTTCAAATCCTCACTCCGCACGCACTGGATGATGCGGGAGCCGTATGCGCGGCGATGGTGAAAGTCCGTTTGAAAGATCCCTCGCTTCCTGTGGATGAACTGATACGGAATTATTTTGATTTCATCATAAATAAAGAGTATCGTCTGGCAGATGGAACTTTTGCACGCAACCGTCCGCAGCATAACACTCTTTGGCTGGATGATATGTTTATGGGTATTCCGGCAGTAGCACAGATGAGTTATTATGACAAGGAGCAGAAAGATAAATATCTGGCAGAAGCAGTGAGACAATTCCTACAATTTGCCGACCGCATGTTTATCCCCGAAAAAGGACTGTATCGTCACGGATGGGTGGAAAGCAGTAGCGATCATCCTGCTTTTTGTTGGGCGCGCGCCAACGGTTGGGCTATGTTAACGGCTTGCGAACTGCTCGACGTTCTACCGGAAGATTATCCTCAACGTGCGAAAGTGATGGATTATTTCCGGGCTCATGTACGTGGAGTGACAGCCTTGCAAAGTGGAGAAGGACTTTGGCACCAACTGCTCGACCGGAATGATTCTTACCTGGAAACTTCCGCTACTGCGATATATGTATACTGCCTGGCACACGCCATCAATAAAGGATGGATTGACGCCATTGCTTACGGACCGGTTACTCATCTGGGATGGCATGCCGTAGCCGGCAAGATAAATGCGGAGGGGCAAGTGGAAGGAACCTGTGTCGGTACGGGAATGGCTTTCGACCCTGCTTTTTACTATTACCGTCCGGTCAATGTATATGCGGCACATGGTTACGGACCGGTTCTTTGGGCAGGTGCGGAAATGATTCGCTTGTTGAAAAATCAATATCCACAGATGAATGACAGTGCCGTTCAATACTACCAGGTGAAACAAAAGACGACAGCACCTATTTTTGCTATCGACACAGAAGAAAAGAAAGATTAACTTTAAATAGATTGAAACCATGAAACGAGAAGCATTTAAAATGTATTTGAAACCCGGATGTGAAGCCGAATATGAAAAAAGACATGCTGCCATCTGGCCCGAACTGAAAGCACTGCTTTCACAGAATGGAGTGTCGGACTATTCGATTTATTGGGATAAAGAAACAAATATCCTGTTTGCTTTCCAAAAAACGGAAGGGGGAGCAGGTTCGCAGGATTTAGGTAATACGGAAATCGTACAGAAATGGTGGGATTATATGGCGGATATCATGGAAGTGAATCCGGACAATTCACCCGTATCCATTCCTTTGCCGGAAGTATTCCACATGGATTGAGTTTTCAGTAATTCTATCAGTCTGTAATTATTTAGACGCGGATTACACGAATGACACAGATTTAAGAATAAAAATCCGCGTCATTCGTGTAATCCGCGTCTAAATAATGGTAGTAATTGCTCTTTAGCATATCCGCTTCCTACTATTTAATGGAGTGTTTCTTTTATTATCTCAACTATCTTGATTATTTTTGTCCAACATTTATTATTAATCTTGGAATCTTTATGACGCAAAGACACCTTTTAGTTTTCACTTTCCTTGTTAGCTTTGTACTGAATGCTTATAGTGCAATAGAGCTTCGTTCTACACAAATGAGAACTAGTGATGGTCTTCCCAACAACTCTATCCGATACATCTATCAGGATAGCAAAGGCTTTTTGTGGCTGGCTACCTTGAACGGATTAAGTCGTTATGATGGCAACTCTTTCCTGACCTTTCGTCCGGAAGCTGGAGATAAAGTGTCTTTGGCCGACAACCGGATTTACGATCTCACAGAAGATAAAGATGGCTTTTTATGGATTTCCACTACACCTGAACTATATAGCTGCTATGATTTGCAACGTGCCCGTTTTGTTGATTACACGGGTTGCGGTGAGTTAAGGCAGAATTACTCTACTGTATTTGTTACAGCCAACGGAGACGTATGGTTATCACATCAAGGCAATGGTTGCCGACGTATGGTGCATCAGAAAAACGGTGAAATGACATCTACCGTATTCAGGACAGAACGTGGAAACCTGCCGGATAACCGGGTGAAATTCGTGAATGAAGATGCCAGTGGACGTATCTGGATAGGCACTCAATGCGGATTGGTTTCTGTCTCCAACGGACAATATCGGATAGAAGACCGGTTGATTCATTTCACTTCTTCTCTGGCTTATAAGGATGACATGTATTTCCTTACGGCAGATGGAGATATTTATTATTACCATTCGGCTACGCAGAAGATGCAGAAGCTGGCTGCCCTTTCAACCGTTGCAGGGCAGACGTCACCTACCGGAAATTTCTTGTTGAAAGATAAATGGATGATTCTGACTACGACCGGAGTATATACTTATGATTTTACGACCGGAGAAGTAGCCGCTGACCCCCGTCTGAATATTAAAAAGGGCGAACTGATTCGCGACAACCACGGAGACTATTGGATATATAATCATACAGGACACCTCACCTATGTGGTTGCCGCAACCGGTGAAAGTAAAGATTTCCAGTTGATCCCTCAAGATAAGATCAGTTACATCGACTTCGAACGTTATCATATCGTACATGATTCCCGCGGAATCATCTGGATTTCTACCTATGGGAATGGGCTTTTTGCTTATAACACAGCCGAAGATAAACTGGAACATTTCGTAGCCAACATTAACGATCAAAGTCATATCAGTTCGGATTTCCTGCAATATGTCATGGAAGATCGTGCCGGTGGCATCTGGGTAGCTTCGGAATATTCGGGTTTATCCCGCATTTCAGTGTTGAATGAAGGAACTTCCCGCATCTATCCCGAATCCCGTGAACTGTTCGACCGTTCGAATACCATCCGTATGTTGACCAAAATGTCTAATGGCGATATTTGGGTAGGTACGCGTAAAGGCGGACTTTATACCTTTGACGCAAATCTTCAGTCGAAAATGACGAATCAATATTTTCATTCCAATATTTATGCAATCGCTGAAGATCGCCAGGGACGGATGTGGACTGGAACCCGTGGTAATGGATTGAAGGTGGGAGATACCTGGTATTATAATACCCCGTCCGACCCGACTTCATTGTCGGATAATAACGTTTTTGCTATTTATCGCGATCGCAAAGACCGTATGTGGGTGGGTACATTCGGCGGAGGGCTCGAATTGGCTGAACCTACTTCTGACGGGAAATATAAATTCCGGCATTTCTTCCAGCAAACGTTCGGAATGAGGATGGTGCGTGTGATAGAAGAAGATGAAAACGGAATGGTCTGGGTAGGAACCAGTGAGGGGATTTGTATCTTTCATCCGGACTCACTGATTGCGGATGGTGATAATTATCATCTCTTCAGTTATACAAACGGAAAATTCTGCAGTAATGAAATCAAATGTATCTATCGTGATACGAAGGGACGTATGTGGATTGGTACTTCCGGTTCGGGACTGAACCTCTGTACGCCGCAGGACGACTATCATTCATTGAAATATGAGCATTACGGAACTTCCGAAGGGTTGGTCAACGATGTGATCCAGTCTGTTCTGGGAGATAGAAAAGGAAACCTTTGGGTAGCGACTGAATATGGAATTTCCAAGTTCACCCCGTCCACCCGTTCTTTTGAGAACTATTTCTTTTCTTCCTATACTTTAGGAAATGTGTATAGTGAGAATAGTGCCTGTATGCGTGAAGACGGGAAATTGCTTTTTGGTACAAACTATGGATTAATTGTGATCGACCCTGAAAAGATACAAGATAGTGAAACGTTTTCTCCGGTTGTTTTCACTGATTTGTACGTCAATGGGACCCAGATGAATCCGCAGATGGAGGATTCTCCTTTAAAACAGTCTCTTGCTTATTCGGATGAAATTACGCTGAAATATTTTCAAAACTCATTCCTGATAGATTTCTCCACTTTCGACTATTCGGATAGCGGACATACGAAATATATGTATTGGTTGGAAAACTACGACCAGGGATGGAGTGCTCCTTCTCCACTGAATTTCGCCTCCTTTAAGTACCTGAATCCGGGAACCTACATACTTCATGTCAAGTCCAGCAATGGATCGGGTATATGGAACGACAGTGAGACTACACTGAAGATCGTAGTCGTCCCACCGTTTTGGAAGACTAACTGGGCAATGTTGTGCTATGTTCTGTTATTGATGGTAGCCTTGTATTTTGCCTTCCGCATCGTCCGCAACTTTAATGGTTTGCGTAACCGTATTAACGTAGAGAAGCAACTGACTGAATATAAGCTGGTCTTCTTCACCAATATTTCTCATGAATTCCGTACGCCGCTTACTTTAATCCAGGGAGCTTTGGAGAAAATTCAGCGTGTCACGGATATTCCGCGCGAATTGATATATCCTCTGAAAACAATGGATAAGAGTACGCAACGTATGTTGAGACTCATCAACCAGTTATTGGAATTCAGAAAGATGCAGAATAATAAACTGGCGCTTTCTTTAGAGGAAACAGATGTCATCTCTTTCCTTTATGAAATATTTTTGAGTTTCGGCGACGTGGCGGAACAGAAGAATATGAACTTCCGTTTCTTGCCTTCGGTGCCATCTTATAAGATGTTTATTGATAAAGGTAATTTGGATAAGGTGACTTATAACCTGCTTTCAAATGCATTTAAATATACTCCTTCCAACGGAACGATTATTCTTTCGGTGAATGTGGACGAAGGGAAGCAAACATTGCAGATTCAGGTTTCGGATACGGGAGTGGGGATTCCTAAAGAGAAACAGAATGAATTGTTCAAGCGGTTTATGCAGAGTAATTTCTCCGGTGACAGTATTGGAGTCGGTCTGCATTTGAGCCACGAACTGGTGCAGGTGCATAAAGGTACGATTGAGTATAAAGACAATGAAGGTGGCGGTTCTGTATTTACCGTATGTATTCCGACAGATAAGACGGTGTATTCGGAGAAAGACTTCCTTGTTCCGGGCAACGTATTGCTGAAAGAGGCAGACGGTCACGTACATCATTTGTTACAGCTTTCGGAAGAGCTTCCTGACCCGGAAAAGATGGCTGCTCCTTTGAACAAACGGAAAGTGCTGATTATTGAAGATGATAATGATATCCGTGAGTTTCTACGGGAAGAAATTGGCGCATACTTTGAAGTGGAAGTGGCTGCCGACGGCACGTCCGGATTTGAAAAGGCCCGTACGTATGATGCCGACCTGATTATCTGTGATGTTCTGATGCCGGGAATGACCGGATTTGAAGTGACCAAGAAACTAAAAACAGATTTTGATACGAGTCATATTCCCATTATCCTTCTGACTGCGTTGAACTCACCGGAAAAGCATCTGGAAGGAATTGAGGCAGGTGCGGATGCATACATCGCCAAACCATTCAGCGTTAAACTGCTGTTGGCACGTGTATTCCGTTTGATCGAACAGCGTGATAAATTGCGTGAGAAGTTCTCCAACGAACCGGGTATTGTGCGACCGGCTATGTGTACTACCGAACGGGATAAAGAATTTGCAGACCGCTTGGCTGCCATTCTCGAACAGAATCTTGCCCGCCCGGAATTTTCTATTGATGAGTTTGCGCAGCTTATGAAGTTGGGACGAACCGTTTTTTATCGGAAATTACGCGGCGTAACAGGATATTCGCCTAATGAATATTTGCGTGTGGTGCGAATGAAGAAAGCGGCGGAGTTATTGTTGTCAGAAGATAATCTGACGGTTGCGGAAGTCTCTTACAAGGTAGGCATCAGTGATCCTTTCTATTTCAGTAAATGCTTTAAAGCACAGTTTGGGGTAGCACCATCGGTTTATCAGCGTGGTGTGAATAGTGAAGGAGATTCCATGTAGAACAGATTTTTATCCATTTCGCTTCCGGACCTTTATATTGAATAATAGTCCTTGTATTTGTGTACAATAGTCCATTGTACAATAGGGAAGGTACACCTATCTTTGCAGGGTAAATAGTGTGTGACTATGGCTTTCATATTCATATCTTTAATCATTTAATAGAATCATGAAAACACTTTCTTTATTTATTCTGACTTCTTTCTTTTATCTTTTGGGTATAAGTACCCTATCAGCTGCCAATTGGAAAGTTTACGTTGCCAAATATAAGCAGGACAAAACTTGTGCTATCACCTATACTTTTGATGATGGTTTGGCAGAACATTCCACAGTGGCTGCGCCAGAATTGGAAAAGCGTGGCTTTAGAGGAACCTTCTGGGTTTGCGGTTTTTATACGGAACAAGGGGCATCATCCAAGTTACCTCGAATGACTTGGGATGAACTAAATCAAATGGCAAAGAACGGACATGAAATCTCCAATCATAGCTGGTCACATCAGAATGCGAAGCGTTTGACCTTGGAACAAGTGAAATCTGAAATAGAGAAGAATGATAGTGCGATTTTTGCCAATATAGGTGTGATGCCTGTCACTTATTGTTATCCATATAACTATAAGACAGATGAGATCGTTGCGCTGGCTTCTAAAAACAGAGTGGGAACACGTACCAAACAGATTTCGATTGGCGGAAAATCTACCCCTCAACGATTTGCCAAATGGCTGGATGATTTAATGACGAAAGAGGAGTGGGGAGTAGGTATGACGCATGGAATCAATTACGGATATGATGCTTTCAAGGAACCTTCTTTGTTTTGGGAACACTTGGATAAAGTGAAAAGTCTGGAAGATAAGATTTGGGTAGGTACGTTTCGTGAAGTGGCTGCTTATATAAGGGAGAGGGATGATATTCGATTAAACGTTTCCACACATAAGAGAGGATTGACGATTACTCCTGAAATGACATTAGACAAGAAAATGTATACAGAACCATTAACCATGGTGCTTGTGGGAGAAGCAGTAGAAAAGGTGTCTGTGAAACAAGGTAAAAAGCAGCTTTCCGCACATATTTTCGGAGATAAAGTTCTTTTCGATTTCAATCCGTATGCAGGGAAAATTAAAGTAAGTTTCAACAATAAATAATCTAAGAATGTACATGAAAAATAAATTAGTACTATTACTCTTTTTCATATTGACAGGTGTTGTCAGTGTAAATGCCCAAAACTTGCCCGATCAAAAGGAAACATTGGAGGTCATGAAGAAAGTGAACGGTTACTTTATGAAAAAGTATGCCGATTATACTATCCCCAGTTTTTATGGTCGTGTACGTCCCAGTAATATCTGGACACGTGGCGTATATTATGAGGGGCTGATGGCACTCTATTCTATTTATCCGCGTGAGGATTATTATAAGTATGCCTACGATTGGGCTGATTTTCACAAATGGGGAATGAGAAACGGCAATACCACCCGTAACGCCGACGACCATTGCTGTGGACAAACGTATATCGACTTATATAATATTTGTCCGTCAGACCCGAACATGATCCGGAATATCAAAGCAAGTATCGATATGGTAGTGAACACCCCGCAGGTGAACGACTGGTGGTGGATTGACGCTGTACAGATGGCAATGCCTATTTTTGCTAAATTTGGAAAGATGACCGGGGAACAGAAGTACTACGACAAGATGTGGGATATGTACTATTATACACGCAGTCAGCACGATGAAACCGGTATGTTCAATCAGAAAGACGGTCTGTGGTGGCGCGATCAGGATTTCAATCCTCCCTATAAGGAGCCTAATGGAGAGGATTGCTATTGGAGTCGTGGAAACGGATGGGTATATGCTGCTTTGGTGCGTGTATTGGATGAAATTCCCTCTGACGAAAAACACCGTCAGGACTATATCAATGATTTCCTGACCATGAGCAAGGCATTGAAGAAGTGTCAGCGTGAAGACGGTTTCTGGAATGTCAGCCTTCATGATCCTACGAACTTCGGAGGCAAAGAGACTTCCGGCACAGCACTGTTTGTTTACGGTATGGCTTGGGGAGTTCGTAACGGACTGCTCGACCGTAAAGAATATCTTCCCATCCTTTTAAGAGCGTGGAACGCTATGGTGAAAGATGCCGTACATCCGAACGGATTCCTGGGATATGTACAAGGTACGGGTAAGGAGCCCAAAGACGGTCAGCCGGTTACTTATAAGAGTGTGCCCGACTTTGAAGATTACGGTGTAGGTTGTTTCCTGCTTGCCGGAACGGAAGTGTACAAGCTGAAATAATAGAATAATATACACTTCTCCATGGGTAATTATACTCCGGTAGCCTTACTTCCCTTGAATGGATAATTGCCAAGGTATTTACGTACAATCGTCCATTGTATACTTCAATAAGTACGTCTACATTTGCAGGAGTAAAAAACTAAAAAAAAACAATGACTTAAAATGAAGACATCAATGAAAAACATGTATTTAGCTGCTGCTATGGTAGTGTCATTAGCTTTTTCTGCTTGTAGTGACGAAGAGTCGGGAAAGGCGGATCGCGCTTATAAACCCATCGAAATTTTTGGAAATATCAATGAAGTGGTGAATAATGTACAGGAAACTCGTGCTGTCGGTGCGGCATGGGGATCGGACGACCGGATTGGAGTGACTGTTGAAGCGGATGAGGATAATGCGACCGCTAATGCAGTGGATACCTATATTAATATCCAATATCGCAATGAAACCGGAGGTTCGTTCCGTGTTGTGAACGAAGGCTCAACAGACAATAATATCCGTTTGAAAGGAGAAGGTGAGTTTACTTTGAATGCTTATTATCCGTATCAGGGAGCGAATGGTACATTGCCGGGTACAGAAGGAGTGATTGCAAAAACAATCAGCGGAGCAGACCAGACAACCGACAAACAGCCGCAAATAGACTTTCTATTTGCCCAGGCTACCGGAGTTCGTGCAGAGTCTCCTGTTACCTTCGACTTCTCACATAAAATGACTAAAATCATATTGAAGTTTAAAGCAACCAACGGAGCTACATTAAATAATATGAAAGTCTATTTGAAAAGCCTGCAGTTGGAAGGCTCTTTTAATGTGACTACCGGTGAGGCTGTTGCCAAAAGCGGTGCTACTCCAAATTCAGAATTAAGCATGGATATTGCTAAACCGGCAGAAGGTGAAATGACTGCATCCATTATTTTATTCCCACAGGATATGCCGGAGAAAGTTTTGTTGGAAGTGAGAATGAATGATGAGACCTACACGCAATACATGCCTGTTCAGAATCTGGAGAGTGGACATGCTTATCCTTATAATGTGACCTTCGAAAATCCTGCAATGACAATCACCAAAGCGGAAATAGAAGACTGGATCGTAGAAGATGATAAAGATGTAACTGCTTCGGTTACTGAATAAACGACTGACAAGGATTCAAAAAAAGAATGATATGAAAAGAAATGAATTATGGCTCGGCTGTTTATTGGCAGTAGCAGGTTTCTTCGGAGCTTGTACCAATGTAGTGGAAGACGAGTCTCAAAATAATAAATATCCGATGGAGCTAATGGCGGAAAAGTCAGCTATAACTTTCACGCGTAGCATCGGGGAGAAGACTGAATGGGATGGAGGAGAGCTTGTTTCCCTATACGATGGTTTCTCACAAAAGTTGTATGAGGTTTCTCAATCAGGAGAAATGAGTGCTAAAAATAACGATCCTCTTTATTGGTATACAACGACAGAAGAAGAGACTTTGTTTGCCTGGTATCCTTCTTCGGAAACTTTGTTGACAGAGTGGACCGTAGCTTCCGATCAGACTATTGAAGAATCATATAAAAACTCGGATTTCCTTTATGCCTATGAGAAAATGAAATTCCGTAGCGAGCGGAAACTTAAATTCCATCACGGAACGGTGAAGCTGATTATCAACGTGAAAGGTGACGGAGACACTGTATCGGAAGAAGATTTGAAGGATATTGTGTTCACTGTAAGTGCTGTAACAAAGGGCAGTATGGCAGAAGGCAAATTACAGTCTGCTGCAGGAGTTGAAGCGACAGTGATGAAACCTTATTTGTTGGAAAATGCCAGAGAAGGATACGCTTATTCTTTTCAGTTGCTGATGATTCCGCAGGATATGTCCGGCAAATTATTCTTTAAAGTTGCGTTGAAAGACGGCAGGAATTTCGGTCATACGCCGGGCAATGGTGAAGGCATATTAGAAGGTGGACACCAATATACATACAATGTAGGAGTTGGTAAACCGGGATTGAAAGTGACAATAGAAAAAGATTCTGTTTCGTGGGACGGTGATGACGAAGAGGTTGAAGGAACTGATAGAGAATAATATTCAAAATTTGAAGCGAAGATGAAACAATATAAACTTATGCAAGTGGCCTTGCTGGCAATCCTATTGTTCGGTTGGGCTGGTTGTTCTCAAAATGAGGAAGAAGTTCCGGGAAATGTACGGAATGGGATTGTACTGAACGTGACTGATACAGGGATAATTAGCAATGAACCGTCTACGCGTACAGAAGATACGGGATTCGTCACGACCTTTACACAAGGCGACCAGATTGGACTGTTCGCCGTGAAAGACGGTGCGATATTGGACGAAATCAATAATATGCCTTTCACTTTCAATGGCTCGAGCTGGTCGGGCAAACCGATATTATATGATGATCGATTGGCTGGAGTGACTTTCTATGCTTACTATCCTTATCAACCGGAAATGACAGGAAAAACGGATTTGATAGGTGATGACTTTTTTGCTCCTTTGGCAGCCGGTTGGGAGTTGACAACAGAACAAAGTGATCAGAAAGCGTATGCGATACAGGATTTGATGACCTCAAATGCAACTGCATTGATTGGTGAGAACGGAAACTACTCATTGAGCTTTCAGTTAACACACCGTATGAGCTTGGTTGTTGTGAAGTTGCCTTCCACTCGTTATATCTTTACAGATGCCGAAGGAGTGGCAATGCCGGAAGAAACTCCTTATGTTGCTATGCCTGTCGATGTAGCTTTCTATCTTGATAATGTAGAGGAAGGAACTAAAATTTCTCCTTATTATGACGCAAAGAAAGATGAATATCGTTTGCTAAGAAAACCGTCTTCGGAAAATCAGATTATCGGTCATTATAATGATAAGCAATGTACGCTTGATACGGCTGAAAAGATGAAAGAAGGAAAGTACAAACGTTTTGTTGTCGATGGTGGGTATAAAGAGGTGACCCATCATCTGCAGGTAGGCGATTATTATTATGCAGATGGAAGTGTGGTAAGTGGCAATGAAGCAGAACCTGCAAAGGATAATTGTATTGGAATCGTTTGTTGGGTGGGAAATCCGATGCCTTCTGTGTTGTATAAAGATGTGGCGGGAACTCCCTATACTGCCAATAATGATGCATTGCTCCGTTCGCATCCCAATTGTGTTCATGGGTTAGTTATGAGCCTCTATACAGAAACGGGCAAATTCTCTCCTGCTCTTACTCAAAGTATACATGACTGGTTTATGACCACTTCGTTTACTTCTTCTTATGTATCTGTTACCGGATATTATGATGCAAATGAAAATAATAAAAACAAACCCCTTCACTTTTTGGGATATAACAACTCGGAAGTATTAGATTTGTACTACGATACTTTCAAAACAGATTTTGAATGTTTCCAATATCAGGATGATTGTGAAAGTAGCTTCCCGTCTCCGTCTATAACTACCGGTTGGTATGTGCCTTCCAGTGGGGAACTTGTTGCTTTGCAGGATAAAGATAATTCTTTAGAGAGTAAGCTGAATACTAAGTTGATAAAAGTATCGGATAAAACAATGGATATATCTGCTACCTATTGGAGTAGTACGGAACGGAATAATAAGAATATGTACATTGTTACTTATTCTAAAACAGCTGGCTCGGCAGGAACCGGTGGTGTCAAGACCAATACTTACACTTATCGTTTTTTCCTGGGATTCTAAATTAAAGATATTTGTATGATGATGAAGAGAATACTATTTCTTATTAGTCTTTTGTTGGTAACCGGTTGCCTTTTAGTACGTGCGCAAGTTTATAAATTCGACTTTACTTCCGACAAAAAGGTAAAAGAGGGATTTATTAAAGTGACGTCCGAAACCTTGTTCAATGACGAACAAGGTTACGGATATGATTTGCAACCGGCGTGGGATGGAAAAAGCAATCAGCCTTTCTTCTTCTCCGTCAATGTTCCCGATGGCAATTATAAAGTAACCGTCACCCTTGGCAGTAAGGATTCAGCCGGAAATACTACGGTGCGTGCCGAGTCCCGCCGACTGTTTATTGAAAATCTTCCGACTAAAAAGGGAGAAATGATTACCGAATCTTTTACCGTCAACAAGCGGAACATGAAAATCAGCGAAAGAGAGAAAGTCAAAATCAAGGCACGTGAAAAGAATAAACTGAACTGGGATGATAAATTGACTCTTGAATTTAATGGTGATGCGCCCCGTATCACTTCTCTGGCCATTGAACGTGCAGATAAAGTGCCTACCATTTTTCTTTGCGGCAACTCCACCGTGGTTGATTATGATAACGAACCTTGGGCCGCTTGGGGACAAATGTTTCCACGGTGGTTCACCGATCAGGTAGCTATTGCCAATTATGCTGAATCCGGAGAATCTGCTAATACCTTTATCGGTGCCGGACGTTTGAAAAAAGCCCTGACACAGATGAAGAAGGGCGATTATCTCTTTATGGAGTTCGGACACAACGATCAGAAACAGAAAGGACCCGGCAAAGGAGCTTTCTATTCTTTCATGTATAATCTGAAGATTTATATTGATGAAGCCCGTTCCAGAGGTGCGTATCCTGTATTAGTGACTCCGACGCAACGTCGTCGTTTTGATAAGAACGGTAAGATTGTAAACACTCACCTTGATTATCCTGATGCGATTCGTTGGTTGGCAGCCAAAGAAAACGTACCTTTGATTGATTTGAATGAAATAAGTCGTACACTTTACGAGGCAATGGGCGAAGATGGCTCTAAACATGCGTTCGTGCATTATCCGGCTAATACTTATCCGGGACAGACAAAGGAACTGAAAGATAATTCCCACTCCAATACTTTCGGTGCTTATGAACTGGCTAAATGTATTATTGAAGGAATGAAGAAAGCTGATTTGGATGCGGTGAAGTTCTTGAGGAAGGATTATAAAGGATTCAATCCAGACCATCCCGACAGGTTCGAAGACTTTAAATGGAATCTTTGCCCGTTTACGGAGATAGAGAAACCGGATGGTAATTAATAAATGGAAATATAATAGCGGATTATTCCGGTTCAATATCAATAAATAACGTAGATTAAAAACATAAAATAGAAGAGGGATTATGAAAAAAGTGTTTGTATCAATGGCGTTGGCAGTTCTTGCATTGGGAAGCCAGGCACAAGTTTTGAAGAATGACCTGTTGAAAGGTTATAAGGTAGGCGATACTTTGGAGAAAACGGTTTATGATGATAAACGGGCTCCTATTAACGTAGATACTTGGTGTGGAGCATTTACTACGACATCGGTTGAAGGAGTGGTAAGTCCTACTGTTGGAAAGGCTTTGACTTATGACGGATATAGTGAGGCGGGATCATCTATCAATTTTGGTTTTCCGCAAGGTGTGAAAGGTTCCCGTGTCAGCGTATATTCTTTGGTAGAATCAGGAAAAGTTTACTCTAAAGGAACTTATTACCTGGCTTGTCTGGTGAACTTTGCTAAAGTCGGTTCAAGTAATTTGGCAGATATCTTGGCTGCCAGTGCCAGTTATGTTGGCGGAGGAAATCGTGGTCAAGTATATGTCAGACGTGAAGGAAATGATAAAATCAAATTTGCTGTAGGCTTGATGAAAGAACGTAACGAAGCTCCTATGGTATATGATTATAATACAACGCATCTGCTGGTATTGAAAGTTGATTATGACAAGAATGAAGTTTCTTTATTCGTTGATCCTGAATTAAATCAGAATGAACCGAAAGCCGATGTTGTAGTGGCTGGTGAAGAAGGTGCATTGAAAGCTGGTCTGAAAGCTATTTCGTTTAGAAATCGCAGTGGCTTTAAAGGAAATATCGGTAATTTCCGCTTTGCCAGAGATTGGGCTGGCGCTATAGGAAAATAATAGAATATATTAATCTATTAAATAGAAGAGGGGGAGAGTTGCATTGTAGACAACTTTCCTCCTTGTTGAGTTGTGGTAAGCTATATTATATTCTTGAATCACTGCTTGTCTTGTAATTCACGTAATACATCATTTATAATATAAGTATCGCTCATTAGATGCAGACCGTAACGGGAGTCATGTAACATGGCACATACATTTGTTTCATAAAACAGATTTAATGCTCGTTCCGGGCTTATCTCCAATCGGACCGATAATAATAGGATGATACGACTTATTTTTCTCCAAAGTACTTGTTCTCTCATTTATTACCTCCTTTTCTGTCCATTGTATCCAGTGGAAAACTCTTATCAAAATGTAGATGTGTATCAATGAGTTGCTGATTGAGCAAACATATCTGATGATTAGGTTGTGCATATACCAATTGCCCGAGGGCTTGCTCTATGGTGATGATGTCGTTAAGGTAATCTTCTATGGTGTCAATCACCCGATCGTTTGCTACGCCTCCTTCTATGATATCATAACCTGTCCAAGGTTGTTTCCCATTTCTACTAGCGACAATAAAATTCAACCAATCCTGATTGTAAGCATCGAAACGAAGTAACTTGAATCCGGCTTTTATAGCTGCATCCATATCAAATTCATATACATTAATCCATGCAGTGGTACTTGCCCGTAATAATTGTACACGAGTAGCCCACCGTTCTGCTTGTGAGCGTAGTGAGGTTAGATAAAAACCTCTACCGAAATCTAAATCGGCACGTCCCACTTTGGCTAAAGGATGCTCTATAGAAAGGGTGGAACCATGATAAAGTGTTATTTTCATACTTTTCCGCCCTCCTGTGCTTCCCAGTTTTTCAAAGCTTCAGCCACATCCTCGCCTACATGTTTTAGGCTTTGTGTGTGCATCACTTCGTAATTGTCCAGTAGAAGACGTTTGATTAGGTTCATTTTCTCTAAACGTCGGCGCATTTCCATAGGAGAAATTCCCATTTCGCGTGCTCCGGCTTCTATCGCCATGACTGCAAAGTGAATTTTTTCACTTTCTAGGATATCTGGTTGTTTACACATAAGCATTAAAATTCAGTTTATAAACAAAGATACTTGATGGCAGGCAAATAAACAACATTGCCGGAACTTTTTTGTATATACAAGTAAAAGTCCTCCAAGCTGCCGCCGGAGGACTTTCACTACTAACCTTCAAACAAATTTATAAATAGTATTATGTCGCTTAATTATATCCTTTATTCTGTTCGTACAATCCTTCTTTTACTTTCATTTGTGAATCCGGTATCGGGTAGATGTATGAGTCTTTGGTGACCAGTTTGTATAATTCGTACGTTTCCGGCTTGGTGATTACTCCGTTGGCATCGGAACCATTGCGCTTGAACATATCCTGCAATACACCTACATATCGGTTCTGACGTACCAAATCGTGCCAGCGGATTCCTTCAGATGCCAGTTCACGGCGGCGTTCAATATCTACAGAGTCTGCAAAATTCTCGATGGTAATATCATCATCCAAAGCATCCAGTCCGGCGCGTGTACGAATCTTATTCACCATTTCTTTCCCTTTGCCGGTAGGTCCTACAATTTCAGCATACATCAACATCACATCTTCCAGGCGAATTAGTGGATAATTGATGGGGAAATAGGTGCGGTCGGCAATCTGGTCATCGATGTCTTCGTATCCTAAAAGTTTGCGTTTCATTTTGTGCTCGAAGAATTTCAGGAAGAAATCCCCTCCTGTATATGGAGTTCCGTCTTCGTCGACAAATTCACTTGTATTGATAGTTCCTGCACAACGTTTGTCAATGAAAGCACCTGTTTCGTCGGTTTGCTTGAAAATACCGTCCAATTGGTTCTCACACCATATTCTGTTACCGGACATTTGTATCTTCGTATAAGAATCGTTGACAGCCGGTACAGAGTTGAATACCATTGGATTACCATAGTTCTTGGCTGCAATATACTGGATCTCGAAAATATGATATTTGTTGTCGTTGTCACTGATCCATATTTTAATCCATTCGTCGGCTGTGCTCGCCCAATATTTATTGTTGGCGAAAGAATAATCGATCACCTCGCTAAATAGTTCCTCGGCCAACGCCTTTTTAGATGCATCCTGTACGGGATATCCTGCCATTGTCAGATAAACGCGTCCTAATAAAGACTTTGCAGCCACTTGGGTAGCACGCCCGGCTGAAGCGCTGTTTCCCATATAATTCAGCGGAGTGTCTACCAGTTTCTTTACTGCGTCCTCCAAATCCGGGACGATTGCTGTCTCATATACCTCCACCGGTTCAGACTGTTTGATCGTCATCGCTTCATTCACAGATACCGGTTCCAATACGATAGGAATACGTCCGAAGTAGCGTACTAAGTCAAAATAAGCCAATGCTCTAAGGAATTTGGCCTCGCCGATAAACTGGTTTTTGATAGCTTCTGAAGAGAAAGTAACCCCGTCGGTTTTGCTAAGAAACATATTGGCACGGGCTATAATCTCGTACAGATTATTCCAGGCTCCGGAAAGGGTACTGATGGTAGAAATGTTGGGATTGAAAGTTCCTATATCGATATAGTCACGTTGTTTATCTGTCGTTTTATCCACCCACGCATTGTCTGAACGAACTTCCGACATAAGCCAGGAATAGTCCGAAATAGGAAGCAGGCCGTTGTAGATACCGATAATGGCTTGTTCCATTTCACTGGGAGTTGAATAGAAATAGTCCGTGGTACGTGTGTCGTTAGGCTCCACTTCCAGCCAACTTTCACAAGAGGACAGTGACAATGTCAGCGCTAATCCTCCACTTATAAGATATTTATATAGTTTCATAGTTTCTTTCTTTTTTTATTTAGAATGTAACATTCACTCCTAACGTAATGACTCTGGCTTGCGGATATGAACCGTAGTCATAGTCTCCCGTTGAACCGCCATTGTTAGCTTCAGGTGAGAAACCACCTTCGTATTTATCCCACATCAGAAGATTTTCCCCTGTCAGATAAACACGGGCATTCTGTATGAGCTTCTTTTTGAATGGAATACGGTATCCCAATGTTACGTTTTTGAGTTTTATGAAATCTGTACTGTATAACCATCGGCTGTCATAGAACTGTCCCGTATTGGCGTTGTCGATACCCGGAGTTTTTCCGTCACCCGGTTCTGCTTCCGATTTCCACATATTTTTCCAATGAGACAATACATTACCGTTGGCTCCCATACCCGGACGGTCCATGGCACGTCCCAGTACGCTGTAAATCTGGCCTCCTGTCTGTGCGGTAATCAGGAAAGATAAGTCGAAGTTTTTATACTTGAAGGTGTTTGTTATACCGAAAGTATAATCCGGATCGGGTTTGCCCATCAAGGTGCGGTCGCTGTCATTGATAACTCCATCACCATTTGCGTCCCGGTAACGTACGTCGCCCACTTTGCTGTTCTGCATCACAGGATATTTCTGTAAGTCAGCCTGTGTCTGATAGACTCCGACAGCATCGTACATATAAAAAGATCTCAATGGCTGGTCCACCATAAACACCTGTGTGGTGCTGTCATATCCTGTAAATACAGTGCTGTTATCATCTCCCAGGCTAAGTACTTTGTTCTGATTGTAAGAAACGTTCAGAGAAGTGCTCCATTTCAGTCTGCCTGTCAGATTCTGCGTAGTTACTTCCAGTTCGAAACCTTTGTTACGGATAGACCCGATGTTTCCCCATGCTTTGGTAAAGCCGAGCAATGCGGGAACAGTCACCTGGTATAACAAGTCTTTGGTTGTTTTCACATAATAGTCGGCAGAAAGGAAGATACGGTTGTTGAACAATCCCATATCGAAAGCAACATTCCAGCTTTCAGTCTTTTCCCAGCCAAGATCCGGATTGGCGAGCGATGTCGGTGCAAAACCGTTGATAATACTTCCGGATGAATAATTGGCACTGCTTAGTTTGGCAAGCGCTGTATTTGTAGGAATGGAGTTGTTACCATTTGCTCCCCAGCTGGCACGCAGTTTTAATGAATTCATGACGAAATCTTTCGGCCAGAATTTTTCGTTTGAGATACGATAAGCACCGGAAACAGCCGGGAAGATACCCCAACGGTTCGCTTTTCCGAAACGGGAAGAGCCATCACGGCGGATACTTGCCGTCAGCAGGTAGCGATCGTCATATTCGTATTGTAAACGTCCGAAGTAAGACATCAGGCGGGATGGAGTTGATAAGGACGCTGTAGCAGCAGTGAGTACGACGTCGGCCATATCGATCACTTCCAGAGAGTTGTCCGGAAATTGAGTGGCTGATAATCTCATGGAAGAACCACCGGAACTTTCCATAGAATAACCGGCCATGGCACCGATAGTATGTCTGCCGAATGTCTTGTCGTAATGCAACACTCCCTGGAGAAGGAATTTGTTGCTACGTGACTCGGTACGACTTGCTGTGGTTCTGTATCCTTCTACGTCTGTCCGGTACTTGGTGATAGTGCTCGGTACAAACGAGCGGCTTTGGCTGCTGCTGAAGTTATATGAACCGGTCACTTCCGCTTTGACCCCATTCCATATATCAGCTTTGACATAAGCGGAGGAGCTTAATTGCACCTTTTCTCCTTTGTTTTGTACATGTTCCATATAGGCAACAGGGCTGATTTTGCTGGAACTGGTCCAACGATAGTAGCCGTAAGCTCCTGCACCGGTATAGATGCCATCTTCAGGTTCTGCAACCGGGGCCATGGTAAGTACGTTCGTTGCCTGACGGTCTTTACCATCTACACGTCCTCCTTCATTCCAACTGGCAGATGGTGCCAGATTAACTCCGACAGTAATCCGGTTGAATACTTTCGATTCTACATTGGCACGGAAATTCAAGCGCTTATAATTACTTTCGATAGCGATACCCTCCTGATCTGTGTATCCCATTGATACACGATATTTAGTGTTACCGCGACCACTTGAAAGAGAGAGTTGATAATTCTGTATCGGAGCCAGACGGAAGAATTCGTCCTGCCAGTCAATCAATTTCAGATTGCCGTAACCGGGTTCTGTCCAGCGGGGGTCATTCAGGAAATAATAACTTTCCTTTCCACCGATCATTGCCAGACGGGTAGCGTAATCATCTTCAATCGTTGCCCCTTTACTCCCATATTGAGAGATATATCTGTTATTATTATATGCGGTACGGAATTCAATCCATTCTTCGGGCGACAGTACATCTACTTTTCTTTCCAATGACTGAATACCGAAAGAGGCCTGGAACTGTACTCTCACTTTTTCATCAGTACCGGCTTGTTTGGTGGTAATCAAGACAACCCCATTGGCACCGCGGGAGCCATAGATAGCCGATGAGGAAGCATCTTTCAATACTTCAATAGACTGTATGTCTCCGGGGTTGAGGCTACCGAGGTCATCGACAGGAATACCGTCTACTACATATAAAGGAGTAGCATCTGCGTTGATAGAAGCAGCTCCACGTACACGAATCTGTAATTCGGAACCCGGTTCACCGGTGGTGCTGCGAACTTCCACACCCGCCAGTTGTCCTTGCAGGGAAGAAGCGATATTGGTTGATGCCCGGTCTTCCAGCTTTTCGGCATTTACTTTGGCGATAGCTCCGGTCACATTTCCTTTCTTGGCACTACCGTAGCCGATTGCTACGACTTCATCCAGTGCGATAGCGGATTCCGACAGTTTGATTTGCAGCGTTTTATCGGTAATGGTTACTGTTTGAGTGTTATATCCGATAAAGGACACTTCCAGCAGTTTGGCACTTTTGGGAGCGGAGAGTACGAATTTACCGTCTAAATCAGTAATCGTTCCTTTGGCGGTTCCTTTCACAGTGACGTTTGCACCGATAATCGGTTCATCTTTCTCATCTACGACTACACCTGTCACCGTCCGGTTTTGTGCGAACGACAGGGCAGATTGTACTACGAACAGAGTCATTAAAAGGAGATATTGAATCTTCCTTCCCAGACTGCCATTTCCATGCAAAATGTTTTTCATGTTAATATCTCTAAGTGATTAAATTAGTAAATAACGGAAGATGCAGACATGGTTTGGCTTTCCATTTGTCTGACTTCCTCTGCAAAGGAAGTGTATTAGGAGAAATTACGCTCAAGTATTCGTACGGAAAAGATGTAATTTCATACTAATTGCTAAAAAACACATTTGGCATTTGTACGCCACCCCCTATGAACGTACAAATATAGCCTTTTCAACGGATTGCCTTTATCTGTTCGTACATCTGTTTGCCCAAATATTCGGCTGAATTTTGGTTGAAATGCAAACGGTCGCCCATCAATTCCGCATCCGACATGTCTATTAAATATGCGTTCTTATCTTCTTTGGCAAAACGTTTCATGGCGGCTTCCACTTCGCTGCCATACTGTTTGTTCTTCTTGGCTACCGTACCGAAAATGAAAGGTAGGTTGGAGTAATCCTTTCCTGTTTTTTCGCTTAGATGGTTGCGTACATAAGTGACTACTGCTTTTAGGTTTTCATAATATTTATCTCCATGTGCATGGTCACTTTCTCCCTGATGCCATAGGAACGCATCAATCTGATAACCGTTTTTCAACTTGGATAATGTATTGTCAATGCAGCCGTCTATGTCATTGATGAAAGACAGAAGTGAAGAACGTCCTTTCTCACTGGTTGCCGTATTATTTGCCAGCCATTCGGGATTTGCCGACCAATGAATTGATTTGTCCGAAGCATTGGAAGGCTCGATAGAAGTTCCGCCGATTGCCCATTTGATAACATAGAAAGGCTCTTGCCACAATTGCTCCAGCCAATAGTAAGTAATAGCATCGTATCCCCAGGTATTGGGTTTGGCTCTTCTTTTACTCTTAGGCCAGAAGGGGCGGAATTTTCCGTCTGTACGGTTCTGGGCAATTTTGCAATACTTGTAAGCTCCTGTCGTAAAAGCCGTATCTGTTGCCATTGTTTTGATGTAATCCGGCAAACGGTCGTTGGGTACACGTCCGTCGGTATTCGATTGTCCGGCGGTGATAATCACATGGGCAGGTTCGTTGTTGCCCGCCATACAGTTGCAGCTGAATGCAAGTATGAAAAGGATCAGTAAATTCTTCATGATAGAAATATGCTTTATGATTTTATAAACTATGTAGGTAATAAAAAGTCCTCCTCACGTTTATTATCGTTCGGGAGGACTTCTTTTATCAAACTAACAATTGTGTGAGAAATCTAATACCTGTTGAAAACTATTTATTTGATTGTTTCGAGAAACTCTACTTCGATGATTCTTAACTGGTTTTTGCTGCTGCTTTTTTCCAGTTCCATTTTATTGGCAGCCTTAGCCTCTACTTCGATAATCTGTCCAAAAGCATCTTTGTCACTGGTGTTTCCTTTCAAGCGGATGGTTATCGTATTGGCACGTACGGGCTTTTCTACATTGAGATGAATATATCCCAAGCTTTTATCCGTGTTTCCGCTCCAAATCAAGGTGTTGCCGGCATATACTTCCAGCGGGTAACTTCGTGAACGCCATCCTTGCAGTTTGATGCATATATCGTCTATTTCGGCATCTCTTTCCAATGTATAGGTAATCCATGCAGTGCTTAGTTTACCGTCATTCTTCCATTCGGTCAGTTCGATATCATCGTAGCTTTTTTCAGCATCATCATTGTTGGAACCAGCTTTTGCCGAAACGATTCGTACACCCTTTTTGCTGTCTTTGTAATAAGGGGTAGCAGGTGTTTCGCCTCTATCCAGTCTGCCTTTCAAAGTGGCCTGCGGAAGATAGGTACTCAAACCTCCGGTCACTTTTACAGGCACCGTTTCCAATGTGAGAGAGGCACTTGGAAGTCCTTTAGCCTGTGCTGTCAGAGTTACTTTTCCGGCAGTCGTTGTACTGCGGATCAGTGCGCGGTTGATACCACATTCTACCGGAAGGTTTGTATCAAGAATATGATTGTTTTCACCTTGGGCAATACCTCCACGCCATTCCGCATGACCGTTGAGTGTGAACTGAACGGTACGGTTGTCCAACGGACAGCGTTTTCCGACTTTATCTACCACTTCCACCTGTATCAATGCCATATCCGCACCGTCTGCATGAAAACCTTCGGGGTTTTGGATAGCAGTAAGTTTCAGGCTGGCAGGTTCACCGGCTGTATTTACAGCATAGCGGCTGATTTCTTTTCCTGCTTTATTGTAGCTGACAGCTTCCAGCTTGCCCGGTTTGAAGGTTACGTTGTCGAAAGTAAAGAGAAAATTGTATTGGCGTTTGCCTTTACCTAGAGAGTTACCATTCAGGAAAAGTTCCACCTCTTCTCCGGTAGATACTACCTGCACAGGTTTTACCGTATTTTCCGGATAGTTCCAATGGCCGATGATGTAGGTCTGGTATTTTTCCGTATCTACCCATCCGTCCCACATTACCTGATGTGCGTAGAAAGCATCTTTTTCGATACGCATCGCGTCCGTCACTCCACTTCTTCGGTAGTTTTCCGCACCCCGGTAGTGGGTATTGGTGTCGGAGAAGATAATTTTAGTACCGCCGGAGCTGACTCTGTTACCCGTTCCGGGACGCTCACGCCAATAATCATACCAGCGGGCTATCATGGTGATGGCAAGCTCATCCTGATTACGGTTATAATCCGTGGCCGGTTTGCCTTTATAAAGTGGTCCGTCACCTTCTTTATGGAAAGGATAGCTGTATTCATCCCAGTACTTTCTTAGACCTTCGTCACGGCAATATTCGGTCGCCCACATCGGATGATGTTCGCTTCTGTTAATGTACAGCATTTCGCCGCCGTATTCCGCTTCGCGGATATCCAACATTTCACGTGATCCGATGGCACGTCCGCCGAACGGGTCGTATTTGTCGCGGACAGCTTTCATTTCTATCATGTGTTCGCGGCTGATGGCTTTGTTGCCACATTCGTAGAACAGGATACTCGGATTATTACGGTTGTAGATAATCGCGTCTCGCATCAACTCTACCCGTTGTTCCCATTGACGTCCTTCACGGTCTTTTTCAGCATCTCCGGCAGGCATTGCCTGTATCAGACCTACGCGGTCGCAGGATTCTACATCCTGTTTCCACGGAGTAACGTGCATCCAGCGAACTAGGTTCGCGTTTCCTTTCACCATCAGGTCGTTAGAGAAATCACTCAACCAGGCAGGTACGGACAGGCCTACTGCCGGCCATTCGTTGCTGGTACGCTGTGCATATCCTTTCATTTGGATAATACGGTCGTTCAGCCATATCTTTCCTTCGGCAAAACGTGTCTTGCGGAAGCCGGTGCGGGTACTGACTTCGTCGAATACCTGATTGTTGTCATCTTTCAGAGCGGTTTTTACCGTATACAAGTAACCATATCCCCAACTCCAGAAGTCAAGATTATGGAGGGTGGCGGATGCTTTTACCGTTTTAGTCTCTCCGGCTTTCAAAGTCACTTTATCACCTTGGAAAGTTTTCATTAGTTTGCCGTCTGCATCAAGTACACTCACTTGATAGCTGAATTGCCGGGGAGCTTTACTGTCATTTCTGACTTCCGATTCGGCATGAATCGTAGCTTTGCGTCCTTGGATGTCGAAGTCTTGGGCATAGACGTATACGCCTGTCGTTTTCAGGTTGCTATATAGGGGAAGAGTCTGATATACATTATCAGTAACGTACAAGAAGACGTTTTTAGGAATACCGCCATAGTTGGCATTGAAATTGCGGTCGTTCCACTGGAACTTAGAGTTAGTTCCTTCTTCTCTGTACATCCAGTCGTTGTCGGTGCGAACGGCAATCACGTTCTCACCCTCTTTGATATGCGGAGTCAGGTCGAACCCTACCGCCATAACACCATTTTCGTGTCTGCCCAGATAATGTCCGTTGAGATAGAAGTCTCCGCGTTGGCGTACTCCTTCAAATTCGACGAATACTTTCTGATTACTTTTCAGTTCCGGAATCCGGAAATTCTTGCGATACCATACCACTGTATCTGTCAATTGTTCGATGGAAAGTTTGAATGCTTCGTCTTCATTGAAGGCATGAGGCAAAGTCACTTGTTTCCATTTACTGTCGTCGAATTTTGCGTCTTTGGCTTTAGGAAAGTCTCCTATCCGCAGCTTCCATTCGCTGTTGAAATTGTATTTTTTGCGTTCGGATGCCTGTCCGTTGATGACAGACAGTGCAGTCAGCAGAAATACGAAAAGAAATAATTTGTGTTTCATGATAGTCTATTAAAATGTTCTGCTGCAAAGGAAGTACATTGAGAGAAAACATACATATACTACCGTACGGAAAGGATGTAATTTTTATCTCATGATGAAAAAAAAGCGACTGGTATTTGTACACAATTTCAGATAATAGTACACATTCCCCGTTGATAGGAGAATGAGATACTATTATCTGCGGTTAGCACATGTTCTTTTTAAACATCCGTTTTATTCTCTTCTTCTTTTTCTTCGGAAGCTTGTTCCGTGTTCTCTGCCGTATCATTGGAAGCCGGAGCTTTACCACCGTTCTTCTGATAAACAGAAGGGGCTATTCCGAATTGATTCTTGAAGCATTTGCTGAAATAATAGGGATCGTTGATACCTACTTTGTAGGAAATCTCGGAAACAGTCAGGTCTTCGGTTAACAATAATTCCGCAGCTTTCTTCAAACGAATGACACGCAGGTATTCATTGGGAGAGTATCCGGTGACACCACGTACTTTCTTGTAGAATACGGTACGTCCCAATCCCATCAGGTTGGCATAGTCATCTACGGAAAATTCCGTTTCCACCATGTGCTCGTTCAGCATTTCATTCAGTTTTGCCAGGAATTTGCTGTCCTTGTTGTTCGTACAGATAGCCGCATGAACCATTCCCGGTTCGTTGGAGAATTTTTCACGCAGTTTGTCCCGCTGTTCGATCAGTTTGGAGATTCTGGCCAGTAATAAGGAGATGCTGAATGGTTTGGTGATATAAGCATCCGCGCCGGATTCGATACCTTCCAGATATTTTTCTTCCATATTGAGGGCGGTTAGCAGAATGATGGGAATGTGGCTGGTGGCAAATTCATTCTTTAATTTCTTGGTCACTTCGAATCCCGTCATACCCGGCATTAATACGTCGCAGATAATCAGATCTGCATCATAAGTTTGTGCACGTTCGAAGCCACTGATACCATCCGCTTCTGCCACTACTTCGAAGTAATGGCTGATTTCTTCTTTCAGGAATTCGCGGACATCATTATCATCTTCGATGATTAATACTTTCCGCTTGTTCAACGGTACGGGAGGTGCTGCCTGTTCGTCCGTATTTTCGTCTGTGACAAACTCTTTATGGCGTTGTTCCTCTTCTTCAATCAATAACTGGTTAGGAACCAGGAAATCTTTTTCTTCATAAACACTGGCGTCCGTTGGTAGTTTGACGGTGAAAATGGAACCGCCGCCTTCATTCTCATTATAAGAAATCGTTCCTTTATGTATATTGACCAGACCGTATGTGAGATGAAGTCCGACGCCTACACTGCTGTGTGAGAAGCTGCTTTGCATAAAGCGTTTGAACAGTTCGGCACGCTTCTCTTTCGGGATGCCCAGTCCTGTGTCGATCACTTGTATGCAGAGTTGTTTCTTCTGTTCCTGTACGTCTACTTTGAATATAATCTTTCCGTTGGAAGGAGTATATTTAAAAGCGTTGGAGAGCAGGTTATAGATCACTTTATCAAGATTCCCCTTATCCACAGGCATCTTGTAAGAGTTCTGTGAAGGCTCGAAACGGAAATCCATGTTTTTGGATTCGCTGACATCCTTGAAACTAAGGAATATCTCATAGCAGAAAGCGACAACATCCGTTTCCTCCAGGAGAGGGCGAGTTTGTTTTCTGCATTTTCGGAATTCCAGTAATTGGTTGATAAGCCTCAACATTCGTTTCGTGCTCTTGTCCATGATCTTCAGGGAGTTGCATATCCTTGGAGTGGTTTCCCATGTTGACAATTCTTTCCAAAGCACCTTGAATCAGTGTCAACGGAGTGCGGAATTCATGAGAGATGTTGGTAAAGAATTCCAGTTTATACTCCGTCAACTGGTTTTCTACAGCGATACGGTTACGCAGCGCATTGAAATTTCTGATAATACGGAAACTGAAGTAACCCGCTATGGCTATCAGAATGGCATAGATCAGGTAAGCCCATCCGGTTTTCCAGAAAGGAGGAGCTATTACGATTTCCATCACATTTTCTTCTCCCCAGATACCGGCGGCGTTGCAGGCTTTCACATGTAGTTCATATTTGCCCGGAGGCAGATTCCGGTAAGTAGCAAAGTTCAGGCTGGAGGGCGAACTCCATTCCGTATCGTATGGAGGAAGATTGTAAGAGTATTTGGATACTCCGTCCAGATAGTTGAAGGTAGAGAAAGAGATAGTGAGTGAACTCTGATAATATTTCAGGTTCAGTTCGTTGATATAGGGCATTGCTTCTTGTAAAGGCGAATCTTCCACTCCCGGAAGCATGTGCGCACCGTTGATTTGAAGTCCGGTGAAGATCACGGAAGCAGGCTTGTCCAACGTCTCTATCTTGTTGGCATCCAGTACTACCAAGCCATAGTTTGTTCCGAACAATAATTTGCCGTCATTGCTGACGCAAGCGGTGTTTTCACTATATACATTTCCTAAAGTGTAGGAAGAGAAAAAATAATTCTCTATCTGTTTGGTGGCCGGGGTGAAACGGGAGATGCCATATTCGGTTGCAATCCACATTTTATGATCCTTATCCTGAACGATGGACTGTACGACTGCATTGGATAATCCGTCTTTTATATCGTAGCAATCGAAAGTCAGGTGTTGATAGCTGTCTCCCGGGTGGCAGACTGCGAATCCGGCCCCGGAAGTACCAATCCACATATTACCTTTATCATCGTTCATCAAACAACGGATCTCGTTGCTGGGGAATGTGCCGTTGGCATGATTGTAAATCACGTAATTCTTGGGTGATGCAATCAGTGAATCCGGATGGAAGATATAAATACCGTTGTTCGTGCCTACCCACATGCGTCCGTTCTTGTCCTCTTCGATGACACGGATGCGTTTTTCACCGTAGTTGTCTTGTAAGAAGTGTTTGAACTGGTAGCCGTCGGCAGTTTTAATTGCTAAATTTAATCCTCCACCGAAAGTGCCTAGCCACATACGTCCTTTTCTATCGCGATAAATGGAGTAAACCTGGTCGTTGGATAGAGAGTTAGCGTTTCTGGGGTCATTCTTATACCATTTGTTTGCGCCGATGCGAAGGCCGATCCCTCTCATTCCCAGCCATAAGTTGCCTTCCTGATCTTCGTTCATGCTGTAAACGTTATGGGTGAAGTCCTCTTGCCGGATCACTTTGGTCAGGGCAGAGTTGTATTCGTAAAGGCTACCCATGCGGTTGGCCATGTAGATATTGCCGTTTTGAGTCTGAAAGAGCATGCGGATGGTATTCGAGCGGTCGGAACTGTTTTCACCGCTGGGATGAATACGCTGTGTTCCTTTGTTCAGAATTTCCAAATGAGATAAACCCGAGAATTCGGAGCTTACCCAGATACCTCCGGAACGGTCTTCTATTACAAATTGAAGATAGTTGGAGTTGATGTGGCTGGATTGATTGACTTCGAATGTGAAGTGTTGCAGGTTACCCGTCGATAATTCATAAGCGTAAAGCCCGTTGCCATAAGTCGATATCCAGAGAATGTCCCGTGAGTCGTGTACGATGCTGTAACGTTCCACATCGATGTAACCGATATGTTTGGAGGAAAGGAACTGAAAAGGTTTGATTTTGCCGGTGGTTATGTCGACATACCATAAATTGCCCGTATAGTTATGTACCCATACATTTTTCTTATTGTCCCTGGTGACGGCGCCATTTTTGATATTCAGTTCCGAGTAACGATTTAGTTTACCGGTCGGAATATCCAATATATAGCTGCCGTTGACAGTAAACAATACCCATTTATCCTGCAAGAGGAAGTTGCCTGTGACACGGCTTGTATCATCAAAGCTTTCGGCTAACGACGCAACCTTTTCCAGTTTGTTCGCAGAATAGGTATGACGGTAGATTTCATTTTTATCGGTAATGATACAAGTGTATTTATCATAAGAAATGATATGCTCCCAGCTCTGTTGCTGTGGGTCGAGGTTAGCTGTTTTACCGTTCTGATACTTTAATAATCCTTTATTCGTACCAATCCAGACTTCTCCTTTCGCACTTTCCAGAACGAATTGCACTTGATCGGAAGGCAGGTTGCCAGATTTCTCTTTATACACCTGAGATGAAAATTTGCCGTCCTGATAAACGACTCTGCGGCAACCGTTTTGATTATGCCATAACCAAATAGAGTTGTCTGAAAGGATAATGAATTTGGAATAGTTTTCCTTGTATTCCCCATTTCCAGTGAAATCTACAAAACAGCCATGACGTAAATCATAGCAACTGATAAAAGAAGAAATTGTTGAAATCCACATGAAGCCGTTCGGGTCTTCTTCCATGCTTCGGATACGGGAATCGGCTAATGAGAGCGGGTTATTTATATTTGGATAGATATTGACGAAGGAATTGCCGTCATAATAACTTAATCCGTTGAGAGTTCCCAGCCAGATAAATCCTTTATTGTCCTGCATCATATAGCGGGTCGGCAGACGCATTAAAATTATTTTCCTGTAAAAGTTGTGACAAATATTTTCATCCCATCCCGCTTTTAGTCTTTTCAGATTCATGCTTCCTTTTGTTGTTTTCTCATTCTTTAGTATGGTAAGTGCCATTTTTGTTGCCACCGAAAGTTTCTGGCTGCATTTTTCACCTTTTACTGTAGTCTTCTCGAAAGGTAACATCCAGTTGCCAATGAAGATTATTCTCAATAGACCAATGCTGCCTGATGGCAGATGCAATCTCCTCCGGTTTGGTATTATCAAGTGAAGTTACATAGTATCTGACCTCTTGAGTATATTCTCCTGTTGCTACTATTGTTCTCTCCGACTTTATCCCTACAATAGACTTCAACCCCACAAGTTTCTTCTTAAACATTTTCTCCATAATAGATCCATAACTGACTACAGTACATGTTCTTGTCTCAATCCTTCCATGTCCGGTGTTTTCCGACACATGCCTGGTGACTCTATTGGTTATTTCATCTCTATCCTGATAATCGTCAATGATTTGTTTAGCTAGTTGATAATTTTTTTTCTTATTCTCCTTTATAGCTATAATATAATTTGCATTATGCTCAATAATGGTCTGGGTTATATCTTTCTGGCATCCCATCGCGTCAATTGTAACAATACAACCACTTAGTTCCAAAGAGTTAATTAACAATGGAATAGCTGTAATCTCATTGCTTTTATCATCTACTTTTACCTGACCTAAAGAAATTCCATTAGCGGCAGACCATGCAGAAACCATCCATAATTTGAATCCTTCTTTTCCCGTAGTATGTTCTCCGTCACATTGGCTTGGACCACGCATGAGCTTGCCATCTATAGCAACAACGCCTTTCACCTCCTGACAGACTTGTTTTACCCAATTACGGAAGATCAACTCAAAATACTCGGGCTTTATTATACTGAAGAATCTATTAAAAGTATCATGACTAGGGATGAACTCCAGACCAGGTATGCGACTTTTGAAAAAAGCAATTTTCGCATTGCCAAATTCCTCAATCTCATTCCAGGATTGAGCGCCACAGATTACAGCAGCAATGGATATATAGATAATAGTTTCCATTTTATGTACTTTTTTGCGGTTCATCCTAGGATCTTCTATTTGTTTACAAAGGTCAATTATGCCAATTTTCATGTTAGTTTATGTTTTAATATATCTTATAAAGATAAGGAAAATAATCGACATTAGCAAATGATAATATGTTAATAACCAACAATATAGTAAGGAAATTACAAACGAGAATATAGTAAAAAATATAATGCGTCTGCCCTGTATAGCGGGTCGAATTATTTGCTAATCCATCTCCGGTAGTCAGTTTATTGGAGCGAATCTCAACGGAGGCGGACAGTGGATAGAGATAAAGCAATAAAAGCGATAATATAAGGAATGTATTCTTCTTCATAGTGGATTTATATGTGTTATATGCAGGCAAAGATAGTTATTTCTTTGGATTTTAAACAAATCTGCCCTTCGTATAGTAAAATACCAAGGGCAAGAGATGTGTATTTATGGTTGGCGCTGATACTTTTAGTACAACACTTACTTGAATTGATATCCTCTGAAAGTACCTTTCATCTTTATAAGGTCCGGTCCGAAATAGAATCCCGGTTGTGTTGGCTGGTTATAGCCTACATTTTGGGTAGCGATACTGATTCTGTATATCGGTTCTTCAAGGAAGGTGTGGAATCTGTATTCGGTCGGGATAGTCGATACGTAGAGCCGGAGAGAAGCGTTGTCCTCGGAGCGTACGAGTACTTCTTCCCGCCAGTCGCCTATAATGTCACCTTGTAGACAAGGATTCGATTTCGTTCCATTGTTGAAAAGAGTTCCTGTGAATTTGACAAGCGGAACAAACTTTTTGTTTTCCCAGTCGTATTTAATAATCATGTTTCTATCCAATAGTTCGCATAATAGGTCTCCATCCCACCAGACAGCCATATTGGTTGGCATATTTCTCATTTTAGGGGCTATGATTTCTCCTTTTACGTTTCGAATTCCCTGTGAATCTCCTGACCACATTTCCACACCCGGATGAGTCGGGTCAATGTCGGCGGCCATGCAACGTCCTACATCGGTATTGCTTTTTATCTGTAATAACACTTCTCCGGTGGCGGCATCTCTGTACGTACTTCCATCACGTTTGTTTTCGTGGCAGTCCCATACTTGCAGACCTTTACGGGAAGGGTCGAAATGTGTCAGGTGGATGGCGTCTCCATGTCCCATTCGGGTAGAATAAAGTCCTTTGCCGTTGTGGTCGATAGCACAGGAACCGTAAATGATTTCGTCGCATCCGTCACCATCCACATCGCCTACACGCAGATTGTGGTTTCCTTGTCCGGCGTACTGCTCACATCCGGGATGGTTGCTGTCGAATACCCAACGGTTCTTCAGTTCTTTCCCATTCCAGTCGAAGGCCGCCAGAACGGTGCGTGTGTAGTAGCCTCGGCACATGACAACACTTGGGTGTACTCCGTCAAGATAGGCTACACAAGCCAGGAAGCGGTCGCTTCGGTTACCTTTTGCGTCTCCCCAATCAGCCACGTTGCCGCGGGCAGGGATATAGTCGATGGTATGTAAGGCTTCACCGGTGTCTCCTGAAAAAACAGTCAGGTATTCTTTGCCTTTCAGAATACGTCCTTGCTTCATCATTTGATTCCTGCTTGGGTCAAAAGTACCGGCTTCGCGATAGTCTGCATCAGCATTTCCAATTACTTTTCCTTTTCCGTCCACTGTTCCGTCGGCAGTCCGCATCACTACTTCCGCTTTGCCGTCACCATCCAGATCGTACACCATGAATTGAGTATAATGAGCTCCTGCACGTATGTTTTTACCCAAGTTGATACGCCATAGTTGTTCTCCGTTCATTCGGTAACAATCGATGTATACTTCGCCTGTATAACCTTCGTGTGCATTGTCGTGTGAATTGCTGGGATCCCATTTGAGGATAATTTCGTATTCGCCGTCACCGTCTACGTCACCGATGGAAGCATCATTGGGACTGTACGTGTAGGTATCGCCTGCCGGAGTTATTCCGTCTGCCGGTTTTTGCAGGGGAATTTCCAGATAGCCGAGAGGCGCGTTTTCCGGGAATGTGTATGTACCGTCAATGTGATGCGTCTCCTTTCCTTTTAGAACAGGACGCACTTCGTAAACAGCCGTTTTCTGACTGTTATTCTTATCACGGAACAGGGTGCTGACAGTGATGGGAGTGTCTGTCAATTTCTTCCCGTCTCTGTATACGTTGAAACCGGTTTGTATCGGATCGGAAGAAAGATACCTCCACGAAACGATTACTTCTGAAGGGTTTTCGCGAATGGCAACTACGCCGCGGTTTAGTTTCTCCCGTTGTAACTTTGAGTAGTTATAACCAGGTTGTGCTGTCATTGTTACAACAGGCAGTAACATGAATATGCACAATAGATAAATTGCAATTCTTCTCATATTTGTTTTATCGGTTTGGACCTTATTGTATTTATTCACTCGCAAAATTACTCCTTTTTGTGATGTATGAAATGGAGAAATGTACAAAGACTATATACAATTGTGCACCCTTTCAAGTTAATTGTCCGTATGATATAATATTCTATCTTTTGCGTACATCTGTCCATTACCTCTTTGATGATATGCGATAATTTTGCAACGTGAACTAAAAGAAGTAATTATGAAGTATCTTTTATCTATTGTACTATTGGCCTTGATTGGTTTTACAACTCCGAAAAAGACGATTCCTGCTTATGATTGGGGAAGTGTATCTGCAGAGCCGGATTTGTCGTGGGCCGATCAGGTGGGGGCGCAGAGGACTCCGGAAAACACAGAATGGGATGCCGGAAAGTTCGGGTTGCGGAATGACACTTCCGTATTCAGTACTCCTGCTATCCAGGTCGCTATTGATGCTTGTCACCAACAGGGAGGAGGTACGGTAGTTGTTGCCCCGGGGTATTATAAAATAGGTGCTTTGTTTATCAAGAGTGGTGTGAATCTGCATCTTAGTAAAGGTACTACCTTGCTTGCGAGTGATAATATTCAGGACTATCCGGAATTTCCTTCCCGCATTGCCGGTATCGAAATGACATGGCCTTCGGCCGTTATCAATATATTGGATGCGGAAAATGCCGCTCTTACGGGGGAAGGTTTTATCGATTGCCGCGGAAAAGTATTCTGGGATAAATATTGGGCGATGCGGGAGGAATATGAGAAGAAGAATCTGCGTTGGATTGTGGATTATGATTGCAAGCGGGTGAGGGGAGTACTGGTTTCCAACAGCAAGCATATCACGTTGAAAGACTTTACGTTGGTGCGTACGGGATTCTGGGCTTGTCAGATTTTGTATTCGGATCATTGTTCGGTGAGCGGACTTACTATTAATAATAATGTAGGAGGTCACGGACCAAGTACGGATGGTATTGATATTGATTCATCCACCAATATTCTGGTAGAAAACTGTGATGTGGATTGCAACGATGATAATATTTGTATTAAGGCAGGGCGTGATGCGGATGGACTGCGTGTGAATCGTCCGACGGAGAATGTGGTGGTTCGTAACTGTATCGCCCGTAAAGGTGCGGGCTTACTGACTTGCGGAAGTGAGACTTCCGGTTCTATCCGCAATGTACTGGCTCATGATCTGATAGCGTATGGCACAGGAACGACATTGCGTCTGAAATCATCCATGAACCGTGGCGGAACGGTCGAGAATATCTATATGACGCGTGTTGAGGCTGATAGTGTGACTCATATCCTGTCTGTCGATTTGAACTGGAATCCGAAATATAGTTATTCTGCCTTGCCGAAAGAATATGAAGGAAAAGATGTTCCTGAACACTGGACTACTATGCTGACTCCGGTAGAGCCGAAGGAAAAGGGGTACCCTCATTTTCGTAATGTGTATTTCTCTCACGTAAAAGCAGACGGAGCAAAACGTTTTATTTCCGCTTCGGGATGGAACGCAAGTCATCGCATCGAGAATTTTTATCTGTCTAACATTAATGCGGAGGTGGAATCTGTCGGAAAGATAACTTATGGAAAGAATTTCCAGTTACAGGATATTCATTTGACGGTAAAAGATAAAAGCCGATTGCGGCAAACGGATAATATAGATAGTAAGATTGAGATTAATTACAAATAATTCTCCTTACAGGCAGGAAGCTCTTGACAAAGCCTTTTTTATGTTGTATATTTGTAGGTGTGAATATCAATGGATAAAAGGTTTGATTAAAAAGAATGAAAAAGAAACTAGTACAATATGATGACAATATATCAGGGAGTCCTTACAGTAGTTAAGCTGTGAGAGTTTTTGTATGAGCTAAAGGCTGCGAATCTTTATGGGATTTGCAGCCTTTTTTGTTGCGAAAAATCACGGTTATATCCTTAATTCGGAGATTCATCGTTTATAATAAACTTGGATACCGTTTATAATAAACTCTTCAATAGTTTATTAAGAACGTTGACGAAGATTATGAAAGAAGAGTCATCTTTTTTCTTTTTTTGTTCAAGATAAATTATGTTTTATCTTGGATATGTTATGAAAAGTAAATGATATAGACGTTATTATCACAAAATTCTATTCTTTGCGTACGATATTACAGCTCTTATGGTATAAAAAACAGTAGCTTTGCTGCTACATAATACTTGATATACCATGAAACGCATTAGCCTTCTTCTTTTTTTTATAGGATGTTTCCTCTTTTCTCTTTCGGCTACGAATTATTTTGTGGCTACTAATGGAAGCGATTCAAACAGTGGGACGATTGATAAGCCTTTTGCCACGTTGGGCAAAGCACAATCAAAAGTGATGGCAGGAGATACTGTATATATCCGGCAAGGTACATATCGAGTGACGGAAGCAGAGATAATGGAACATTATACTGCGGGAAGTACTACTTGGAGCCGGGTATTTAAAATGTCAAAGAGTGGAACTGGACCGGACAAACGAATTTGTTACTCCGGTTATAAAAATGAGCGTCCAGTTTTTGACCTTTCGGCGGTAAAGCCGGAAAATGAACGTGTTATTGTGTTTTATGTAAGTGGCTCTTATTTGCATTTCAGAAATATAGAGGTGGTGGGAACACAAGTAACTATTGTGGGACATACCCAGTCCGAATGTTTCCGCAATGAAGGGGGAAGTGATAATATCTACGAACATCTGTCGATGCATGACGGTATGGCGATCGGTTTCTATATAGTGACGGGTAAGAACAATCTGGTGCTGAATTGCGATGCCTATAATAATTATGATCCTGTATCCGATGGCGGTAAAGGTGGAAATGTAGATGGATTCGGTGGACATCTCACTTCTCCCCAATATACGGGCAATGTATTCCGGGGGTGTCGTGCGTGGTATAACAGTGATGATGGTTTTGATTTGATTAACTGCCAGGCGGTTTTTACCATTGATAACTGTTGGTCTTTCTTGAATGGATATACGAAAGACGGGGGTAAAGCTGGTGACGGCACCGGGTTTAAGTCCGGGGGATATGGGATGAGTGATAATCCTAAAGCACCAAGTGTAATTCCTATGCACATTGTTCAGTACTGCCTTGCTTATATGAATAAGAATAAGGGGTTTTATGCCAATCATCATTTAGGAGGGATAGCGTGGTATAATAATACGGGTTATCAGAACCCGTCCAATTTCTGTATGTTGAACAGGAAGACTGCGTCGGAAGCGGTTGATGTGCCGGGATATGGTCATATTATAAAGAATAACTTGTCGCATACACCAAGGTCTTCGGGAAAACATATCATAGACGTTAATCAATCGGAATGTGAAATAGCAAACAACTCTTTTCTTCCGGTAGACATGGCTGTGACGGATGATGATTTTGTTAGTTTGGATGCTTCCCAGCTTACCTTGCCTCGTAAGTCAGACGGAAGTCTTCCTTATGTAGAATTTTTGCGGCTGAAGACGAATAGTAAATTATATAATGCCGGAATGGGTTGTTTCCTTACCGGGGCGGTGAAGATACTAGCTATGATTGGCTGGAAGATGCGGCAATACTTGTTGAGGGAAATGTGGCAAAGATAGTAGGTAATGGTGCAGAAGCATTTGTGTACTTCTATATTAATGGTAAGGCAGTCTCTTTCTCTGATAGACAAGTGGACTTATCGGCCTATAAGGGAGAAATTGATTTGAAAGCGACAACAGATAATGGTGGCGTAACTAAATTGAAAGTGATAAGGTAACGCAGAAATGTAGAATTATGAAACCGATTCATAAAATAAAGAGAATATGAATAGAAAAACGATATTAAACAGGCCATTGGACATATTTAGGAAAGCAATGCTTTTCCTGTTGCTTTGTATTCTTATCGCATCATGTAGCAAGGAAGATGTTATTACGGAAGAAACGGGTATAACCGGAACTCCTCATTTCACCTGGGATATTGCGGTCGAACTTGAACAGCCCAATAACTGGTGCATGACTTTGGCTACAGAAAAAGTAGCAATAACTAATCTAACAGAAGGAAAACAATATATACTCACTTGGAAAGGAGGACTTTCAACTGGGCGGAAAACAGGAGGGGTATTAAAAACAGTTATACGCGGGAAACAAACAAAAAATACGGATTTGGATCTGTTGGAAATAAAAGAATCAGGTAATAATACTTATGAAATCTTTTTTCGTGGTGGCGGACGTAAAGGAGAGATTGTGTTTACAAAATAATATTCTACCGGATTGTTCATCACAGAATAAATGATATAAGAAAAATTTAACTCTATTCGTAGCGTGTCTTCTTTTATAAAGAGGATGCGTTTTTTTTTGATACTGTGGAGAGCGTTTTATTTTAATTCGATGTATGTACAAAAATAAGTCTGAATATGGAATATTGTATATAGATAAGTAGTATTTGAATCTTTTGCATAGAACTCCATAAGAAAATCAATATCTCCATATCCTTTGCTTTGGGGCAAATGGAAACATGCGGTACTTTTGCAAAAAAAAGTAACGAGATATAGAAAATGATAAAGTCAGCATTTTTAATAGTAGCAACATGTTGCAGTCTGCAACTGTTTAGTCAGGAAAAATTTCCCGATGGTAAAATTATACCGGATTGGTTTTACAAAAATGAAAAAACTGATATAAATGGATTAGGAAAGAATTTCTTGATTACCGACTATGGAGTAGTGAATGATAGTACACTGTTACAGACAGAGAAAATTCAGGCTGTTATAGATTTGGCGTCCAATAATGGAGGCGGAGTCATTGTTATACCTGAAGGTACTTATCTTAGTGGTGCGCTTTTCTTTAAGCCGGGAACACACCTGCATCTGGAAGAGAAGGCTGTATTGAAAGGTAGTGACGATATTAGCAACTTTCCTGTAATAGAAACACGGATGGAGGGACAGAACCTAAAGTACTTTTCAGCTTTGATTAATGTTGATAAGGTAGATGGTTTCACCCTTTCCGGAAAAGGAAAAGTTGATGGAAACGGTGAACGATATTGGAAGTCATTCTGGTTACGGCGTAGTGTTATCCCTAAATGTACTAATATGGATGAACTGCGTCCTCGTCTACTTCATATATCTCATAGCAATAATGTACAAGTTTCAGATGTGCGACTTGTTAATTCTCCGTTTTGGACAACTCACATTTATAAATGTGATAGCGTAAAACTTTTGGATTTGCATATCTTTTCACCTTCTTTTCCCGTAAAGGCTCCAAGTACGGATGCAATCGATATTGATGCATGTAAAAATGTACTTGTCAAGGGATGCTATATGTCGGTTAATGATGACGCAATTGCATTAAAAGGCGGCAAAGGACCATGGGCTGATCAAAATCCCGATAATGGTGGCAATTGTGATATTATCATTGAAGACTGTACTTTTGGATTCTGTCACGGAGTGCTGACTTGTGGTAGCGAATCAATATATAATCATAATATAATTCTTCGACGCTGCAATCTGGATCAGGCTAAACGCCTGTTGTGGTTGAAAATGCGTCCGGATACTCCCCAACAATATAAGTACATCCTCGTTGAAGACATAAAAGGAAATGTCCGCAATTGTATCTTTATTGCTCCTTGGACACAGTTTTATGATTTGAAAGATCGCAAGGATATGCCAGTCTCGTATTCCAGCTATATTACAATGCGTAATATTCATCTGGATTGTGATTCCTTTTTTGCTGTAGAGAAATCAAAACAATATAAATTATCCAATTTCTGTTTTGACAATTTGACTATTACGGCTAAAAAAGATGTGAAGATAGATGAAGATATTATTGATGCATTGGTTATGAGAAAGGTTGAGATAAATAAAGTGAATTAAAAAAGAATGGTAGAAAGACTGGAAAATCGTACATAGCCTGTAAAATCGTACAAAATAGGCGTGTGATGGGCTGTACACATATGAATTTACATAAGAAAGTCGAATTCTCCATATTCCTTTTCTTTAACTCTACCATGTAATGCGGTATCTTTGACATGTGCTTATTCAGTAAAATATTGAATCTAAAACTATAAAATACAATGAAATTCTGTAGAATTATTTTTTGTCTGTGGTTATTGGTCTGTTTCTTTCCAATAGGTATTCATGCAGATATACAACTTCCCTCTATATTATCAGATAATATGGTACTTCAACAAAATGCAAAAGTACGTTTCTGGGGAAAAGCACGTCCCGGGGAAAAGATTTTGGTAAAGACTTCATGGGATCATAAGAAATACAAGGTGACTGCTTTAGAAAACGGTCATTGGGAATTGATGATACAAACACCGGCTGCTACTTCCGGACAATTTGTAATGTTGAAAGGTGATAATAAGATCCGGATCAATAATATATTAATAGGTGAAGTCTGGCTTTGTACGGGACAGTCGAATATGGAATTTCCCGTAGCTCGTAATCCGCAAGTGAAATGGAAAACAGGAATGTTGAATGAAGCGGAAGAAATGAAAGATGCTGATTTCCCGGAAATCCGCTTGTTTCATGTAGAGCATCAACTGGCACCTGATGATGAAAAAGAAGATTGCGTTGGAAAGTGGGTGGTTTGTAATCCGGAGAATCTGAAAGACTTTTCTGCTGTAGGATTTGTCTTTGGACGTAAATTGTATAAAGATTTGAGTACACCGGTTGGATTGATTCAGTCTACTTGGGGAGGAACACATGCTGAATCCTGGACAAGTATGAAAGTGATGGAAAACAATCCGCTGTATGCTGATGTCTTAAAACAATATTCGAAGGAAAAGGTGAGTAGGGAAAAAGATAAGTGTAAGGTTCCGGCTACTTTGTGGAATGGTATGATTGCTCCTATACTAGGGTATACAGTCAAAGGAAATATCTGGTATCAGGGAGAATCCAACTCTGTTCGCTATGAGAAATATCAAGAAGTATTTACTAACTTGATAAATAGTTGGCGGAAAGAATGGAACCAACCGGATATGCCTTTCTATTTTGTACAGATTGCACCACATTACAAACAACCGGCAGGTATTCGTGAAGCACAATTAAAAACATGGTTAAGTGGACTTGAAAATATTGGTATGGCAGTAGTGACGGATGCAGCCGATTCTACCGACATACATCCACGAAATAAAGTTGCACCGGGCGAACGGCTGGCAGCTTGGGCATTAGTAAAGCAATATGGTAAAAAGATTGTTTATTCAGGACCTCTCTACAAATCAATGAAAGTGAATGGGGGAGAAATTACATTAGATTTTGAATTTGCGGAAGGTGGCCTGCAGACACCCGGCAATGAACCGGTAAAAGGATTTTTTATTGCCGGCAATGATGCGCGGTTTTATCCGGCTGAAGCTGTAATTGATGGAAGTTCGATAACGCTTTCTTCAACTTATGTTTCTGCGCCTGTGGCTGTACGCTACGGTTATGGGACTTTCTTTAGAGTGAATTTGTTTAATAAAGCCGGACTTCCGGCAGTTCCTTTCCGTACAGATACTTTTGCTCCCGACACTTATTATCGTCTGTTTGCCGATTCGGAAATTCGTCGTTTCCCGGAAGCTTGGCAACTGGATCATGGAAAACGCTTGTATTTTGGTTATGCGCAAGGAGTAGGTTGTTGTGCGATGTTACAAGTTTGGAAGAAAACAGGAGACCGTAGGTACTTTGATTATGTAGAGGCATGGGCTGATTCTTTGGTAGACGATAAAGGTGATATTCATTTATATAAGAAAGAAACCTATAATTTGGATTATATTAACTCCGGAAAAGTTCTGTTTGATTTGTACAATGAAACCAAAAAGGAGAAATATAAATTGGCTATCGAGAATTTGATAGATCAGCTAAAAAAGCAACCTCGTACAACAGATGGAGGTTTCTGGCATAAGAAAATATACCCTAATCAGATGTGGTTGGATGGATTGTATATGGCTTCTCCTTTTATGGCTCGATATGGAGCTGAATTTAATCGTCCGGAATGGATTGATGAGGCTGTTAAACAGTTCACTCTCTGCCATCAGCATACATACGATACCAAGACGGGACTTTATTATCATGCATGGAATGAGGACCGGAGCCAGCGCTGGGCTGATCCGGAAACTGGCCATTCTCCTAATTTCTGGGGACGTAGTAGCGGGAATTCAAGATATTATGGCTTATGGTTAAATGGACGAAGGAATTAGCGGAGACTCTTTCAAAATACCAAGATAAAAATGGCTTATGGTATCAGGTGATTGATCAACCTTCACGTACCGGTAATTTCCCGGAAGCTTCTGTTACGACACAATGTATGTATGCCTATATGTGTGATATATATATAGTGTGCTATTGCAGAAAAAGCCTTTAAAGGTCTGTGTGATAAACTACTAATCTCAAATTCGGACGGAACATTGACATTGACAAAATGTTGCCAAGTGGGTGGATTAGGTGGTAAGCCTTACCGTGACGGCAGTTTCGAGTATTATATAGGAGAGAAATGAGAGATAATGATGCTAAAGCAACAGGACCTTTCATTATGGGATGTATTGAGTTGAATAAGTAATATGAAAATAAAAATTGTGAAATAACGAGATTTTATACGTATTTAAATATATCTACAAATAGTCTAATTATTTAATTTAATTATATATGAAAAACATTACATTATTAAAAGCAAAAGTAGGAATATTGGCAGTTTCCTGCCTTTCAATCACTGCTTTGTTTGCATGTGTTGATAAGGATGCTAGGAATGATTTGAGTCCCAATTTGCCAACAGACCAAGCGCAAAATGGGGATTTTGGTGATCAAGGGGGAGGCTCGGATCAGGGGCTTAATTTCCCGGTTTTTGATGATGGAGTACTTGCTTTTCCTGGTGCGGAAGGATATGGGAAAAATGCAACAGGTGCTCGTACGGGTGAGGGACGAGAAATTTATCATGTGACTAATTTGAATGATGCGGGGCCTGGATCTTTTCGTGATGCAGTAAGCAAACCTTGGCGCATTATTGTATTTGATGTATCTGGTGTTATAAAATTGAGTAGCAATCCTATTGTTTTGAAAAGTAATCAGACAATTTTAGGACATACTGCACCGGGTGATGGAATCGTTCTTTATAATGGGCGTGTTTCTGCTTCAGGTGCACAGAACTTGATTGTTCGTTACTTGCGTATACGTATGGGAGCTGCATATCCTTCGGACCTGGATGCTTGCGCAATGGCTAATGGAGCAAATATGATATTCGATCATTGTTCTATGACTTGGGGAAAAGATGAATGTTTTTCTATCAATCCTGATGGTAAGGGAACTGCCCCAAAGAATATAACAATACAAAATTCTATAATCGGGCAGGGTTTGCAGAATCACTCGTGTGGTGGCTTAATGCAAACTGATATATCGAATGGGTGTACAATCTTCCGCAATTTATATATTGACAATAAAACTCGAAATCCGAAAGTTAAAGGATTAAACCAGTTTGTTAACAACGTTGTGTACAATTGGGGAAGTGGAGCTGCTTATAATATGGGTGGTGATTCTTCAGGTAAATCGGAAACAACTATTGAAAATAACTATTTTATAGTTGGTCCCTGTAATAATTGGCAGAATGTGGAAATTGCACCTAAAGTATATGAGGCGCAACAGGTACCAATGAATCCTGCAAGACCATTTACTGGTGGTAACAGTGATTTTAGAAGTTATTGTAAAGGTAACTATTATGACTATGACAAGGATGGATCATTGAATGGAATAGAGATAACAGAAGTGAATTGGTCACAATATTGTAGTGGCTCTCCTACACTTCTTGAGGCTCGTTCAGATCTACATCCAATTATACGCAGTCAGAAAAGTGCACAGGAAGCTTATGAATGGGTAGTTGAAAAAGTGGGTGCTTATCTTCCGGTACGTGATGAAGTAGATAAATACTTGATAGATGAACTTACTTCGTTGGGAGGAAAAGGAACGATTATTCAAGATGAACGTAAAACAGAACAATTTCCGTTGGGGGGTCCTGGTACAATAAATGCTGCACAGAAACCTCTGGATTCAGATAATGATGGGATGCCAGATGCTTTCGAAGATGCATGGGGACTGGACAAATATGATCCGACAGATGCGGTAAAAGAGGCTAAAAATGGCTATTTGAATATAGAAAATTATGCCCTTTCGTTGGAATATCCTGATGAATATGAGTATGAACTTAATAAGAATAAACAATAATCAATTTATGTAATATGAAAAACATGACATTTACAACAGTACTACTTTGTATACTGTTCATGCCTTTCTTTATCTCCTCATGTACAGATAAGATAGATGAACATTATGAAGAACCTGAATGGTTGAAAGGTAGTGCTTGGGAAGTCCTGGAAGATAGAGGGAACTACTCGCTATTTTTGCAGGCAGTAGAGTTGGCAGGTTTTAAGCCTATTATGGAGGGAAAAAGTATCCTGACTGTGATGGCTCCGGATGATACGGCTTTTTCGGCCTATTTGGAGAAGCACGGCTATTCCGACATCAGTGAAATAAATTTGGATGAATTGAAAAAAGTGATTGGTTTTCATCTGCTTTATTATTCTTACAATAAAAATAAGTTGGTGAATTTTCGTCCGGAAGGTGATTTAATAACTGATGAGGAAATGAATAAAAATGCGGGTCTGTATTATAAGTTTCGTACACGCAGTAGTAATGTACCTACTATGGAACTAGAGGCTTCTACGGGTAAACGACGTATGGTGTATCATCTGGACCGTTTTATTCCGGTTTTCTCTTACCGTTTTTGGGATACCAAAAAGTTGGATGCTGCATCTAATTATACCTATTTTTATCCTAATTCCACATGGAAAGGGACAGAGGGATTCAATGTTTCCAATGCTGCTGTTAGTGAATATGAAATTTTGGCAGATAATGGTTATGTATATATTGTTGATCAGGTAATTGAACCTTTGGAAACCATTTATACCCAGTTGGAATCAAATGAAAATTATTCGATTTTTTTCAACTTATATAATGAAAATACCACTTATACGTATGACGCTACCTTATCTAAGGATTTTGGAGCAGCCTTGGGGGCCGATTCACTTTTTATTCATACACATGGTACTTCTTTGCCTGCTATAGCAGTGGAATGGTATTCAACGAAATATTCGGATGTAGCCAATAATGCATCAAAAGCATATAGTGTATTTGCACCGTCAGATGTAGCAATGAATAATTTCTTTGATAATTATTGGGAAAAGGGTGGATATGAATCTTTGGATGATGTAGATGATTTAGCAATGAAATATATGTTGAATCAATTTATTTATAAAGATGGAATTGCATTCCCTGATGAAATTACGAGTGGAAAAGTTAAGAATATGTATGACATGATCTTTAACTTCGATCCTTCTAAGGTGACTGATAAATCAATGTGTGTCAATGGTGTCTTTTATGGATTAAATACAATTGATACACCTATTTTGTTTGCTTCTGTAGTCGGACCGGCTTTCCGTAACAAAGATTGTAATTATTATCTTTATATGTTGGATGGGACTGGACTGATAACTGCCTATTCTTCACAAGATACGAAGTATGTCTTGTTAGTACCTACTAATGAACAAATAGAGTCAGAAGATATTTACTTGAGAACTTATGCGGATGGAAGTAGGTTACAACAAGAAACCGAGGATGGATTGGTAGATGTTTCTTCTTCTGTAATGAGAACTATTGTAAACATACATACGGCTACAGGTGTAGACGGACTGAAAACAAATGGGACACAGGTTCTAGCTACACAAACCGGTTTTAATTATTGGTATGTGAAGGACGGGAAGATAACAAGTAGTGCAGCTTATAATCAAATTTTGGAACCGGATAATAATGTGGAACCTTTCTCTGAATTTACAGAAGTAAAGAACGGCAATGACAACTGGAATAATGGAAGAACTTATATGTATAGTGGAACAGCTTTGTTTCAAGCGCAAGAAGGTGATGGGTTACAACATAAATTAAGCGTTTGTAATGATAATCGTTATGTTTACTATCAGTTTGCACAACTGTTGCAGAAAGCTGATATGGTAATGTCTAGCAACTATATATTCGGACTAGCAGGAGCTTCTCATGTTATAGGTTTTATTCCGACAAATGAAGCCATTAGTACAGCAATAGCTGCAGGGCAAATTCCGGGTATGGATGCGACCGGAACGGTAACTAGTAGTTCGAAACTTCGTCAATACCTGCTTTCATATTTTATACGTGATAGGGAAAATGCACTTATTTCTTATCCTTATCCGGGGTCGGCTATGAAGAGTTCTACATATGTTACTGCTAGTGGAAAGTCTTTGACGTATACAGATTCCGGAAGTTCATTAAGCATAATGGTAGATGGAAAAGTGGCAAACGTGATATCTGATTATAATTTTTTCCCGTTTGCGTTTGACGACGGATGTTTTCAGTTGATTGATACAGTCCTTTGATATAACCGAATTTAATATGAATATGAAATTAGTAAAATACATGCTGATAGCGATACTTGTTCTGGGGACAGGGGAAGTAGCCGCACAGGTACAAGTCGTGTCCGGTAAGGTGACCGAAATGCTGGGAAATCAGATCGAACCGATAGTAGGTGCGAATGTGAATATTGTGAACGCTCAAAACCGTTCTGTAGGAGGTGCGGTGACCAATTTGGATGGTGACTACCGTTTACAAATTCCTGCACAAGAAAACAATCTGACATTGGTATATTCATACATTGGTATGAAAACGAAAAGAATTAAATATACCGGTCAGAAGGTATTGAATGTAAAACTGGAATCCAATGTGGAAACATTGGATGAGGTTGCTATCACTGCTAAACGTATCGAACGTAATAATATGGGTATCGGACATAAAGAGAATGTATCTGCGACCCAGAAAGTGATGATGGAAGATTTGATTGCTACTGCTCCGATAGCTACGGTAGAAGAAGCTTTACAGGGGCAGTTGAGTGGTGTAGATATTGCATTGAGTGCTGACCCGGGAGCGCGGAGTTCTATCCGTATTCGTGGTACCAGTACACTGAATGGCTCTGTCGAACCATTAATTGTGATTGACGGGGTTCCCTATACACAGGAGTTAGATGACGACTTTGATTTTTCTACTGCCAATGAAGAAGATTTAGGTGCTTTATTGAATATTGCTCCTACTGATATAGAATCGGTAGAAGTTTTGAAAGATGCGGCTGCTACGGCTATTTGGGGAACGAAAGGTGCTAACGGTGTGTTGTCAATTACGACTAAAAAAGGTAAGACTGGCAAGACTACATTTAATTTTTCTTCTAAGTTCACAGCAAAATTTGAACCGAATAGTATTCCAATGTTAAATGGATCGGAGTACATTGCTATTGTACAGGAGGCTTTGTGGAATAGTGCTAATTATACAGGTTTGAATGCAGATACTTATTTAAAGTATTTGTATGATACACCTGAAATTAACTACTCGCCCAATTGGAACTATTTCAATGAATATAATGTAGATACAAACTGGTTGGACGAGGTACGTCAGAATGCATTTACTACAGACAATACATTTTCTATGAGCGGTGGTGGTGAAAAGGCCACTTATCGTCTGTCACTGGGATATTTAAGTGAAGGAGGTACAACCATCGGTACAGGGCTGAAACGTTTCAACTCATCTTTGCGTGTAGACTATAATTTCTCGGATAAGTTGAGATTCGGAGCAGATTTCTACTTTACACAGTCTGATAAGGATGATAACTGGGCACCAAAAGATAGCAATGTACGTTCGGAAGCGTTTAAAAAGATGCCGAATAAATCTCCTTATTATATGGATGAAGATGGAAGCCGTTCTTCACAGTATTTTTCTTATCAGACGAAGGATTGGGAGGGTGAATTTAAGGCTGATAACAAGTCTGCATCCCATTTTAATCCGGTAGCTATGGCAAACGAGAGTTATAAAAATACTATGTCACGTGATAGTCGTGCTAATTTCCGCATTGATTATAAGATTCTTCCGTGTTTGACATATTCGGCTTATGCTTCTCTTAAGATGTCAACTACTACAACAGACAAATTCCTTCCTCAAGTTGCTACGGGGGTACCTTGGACAAGTCAATATGCCAACCAAAGTACTGCTGCTTCTTCAGAGAGTTTAACGTTGCAAACAGAAAATAAATTGATATTCAATAAAAACTGGAAGGATAAACATAATTTGATTGCAACTGCTGTATTCCGTACTACACAAGCTACTAGTTCCAGTACTACAAGTACGTCTTATGGTAATGCTTCTTCTGGTCTTGCAGATCCGATTACAGGTAGTTCTGTTTATAGTCTGGGTTCAGGGGAGTCAGAAGCGCGCAGTATTTCCGGAACCGGTTTGATTAACTATACTTTATTGGACCGTTATGTATTTCATACCTCTGCAACGATGGATGCTAATTCTGCAATGGGTAAGTCAGAACGTTTGGGTATCTTTCCTACTGTGGGAATCTCTTGGAATATGCAAAATGAACCATTCATGAAAAATACAGAAGACTGGATGGATGAAATCAAACTTCGTTTCAGTATCGGACAAAGTGGTAATGCCCCGAAAGGAACGGCTGCTTATTATGGAGCTTATACTTCACGAGGAGAATATATGGATATGTCTGCTATTTATCCTAGCAGAATGCAGTTGAATAATTTGAAATGGGAAACTTCAACAGAATATAATCTGGGCGGTGATTTTAGCTTTTTCCATGGCAAGTTAAGGCTGACTTTTGAGTGGTATAATAAATATATTAAAGACTTGCTGCAGAAAGAACCGAAAATGCCGACTACTACAGGGTTCTCTAAAAATAAATGGTATAACTCTGGAAGAATGGAGAATAAAGGATGGGAAGCTCGCATCGATGGTGTATTGTATGAAAAGAAAGATTGGCGTGTTAGCGCATATGTTAACTTGAGCCGTAACACGAACGAAATTACCGAACTGCCTGAAACAATGAATCCGGAGCCTTATACCTTTAAAAATGGTGAGTATGCTATTCGTATAGAAGAGGGACGTCCGTTCGGTTCCTTCTATGGTTATCGCTACAAAGGAGTCTATCAGAATCAGGAGGCTACTTATGCACGGGATAAAGAGGGGAATGTCATGAATGATGTAAGCGGTAAGCCAATTGTTATGAAGAATGGTGCTAAGCAGGTATGTCCGGGTGATGCTATTTATGAGGATATTAATCATGATGGTGTGATAAATGATTATGATATTGTTTATCTGGGCAACTGTAACCCGATTCTTACCGGTGGTTTTGGCTTTACAATTAAATATAAACGTCTAAGTTTGAATGCATCATTCTATGGTCGTTTCGGACAGAAAATTATTAATGCGACTCGTATGGATAATGAATCTATGTATAATGCCAATAACCAAAGTAAAGCGGTTTTGCGGCGTTGGAGAAATGAAGGAGATAACACGGATATTCCACGTGCTTTATATAATGAGGGATATAACTATTTAGGGTCAGACCGTTTTGTAGAAGATGCTTCTTATGTTCGTTTAAAGACTTTGTCGTTGAGCTATTCCTTGCCTAAAAAGGTGTGCAATTATTTAGGTATCAATACGCTTAATTTCTTTGTTACTGGTTATGACTTGTTAACTTGGACTGGTTACACAGGACAGGATCCGGAAGCGTCTCTTCCTACTTCGGCTTCTAAACTGTCGAAAGATAGTGCAAATACACCTTGCTCTCGCCGTTTTTCTTGTGGTTTAAATTTGAATTTCTAATACATTTACAGACATGAAGAAACTGATTTATATAGGGATAATGGCAGGTAGCCTGCTGCTGAACAGTAGTTGCAGCGATTGGTTGGACTTGCTTCCCAAAAATGAACAAGTGACTGACGCTTACTGGAAATCGAAAGAAGATGTAGAAGCGGTCATTGCTTCCGGTTATTATTATATGCGTTCCTCCTGCCAGTCATTGCTAAAATGGGGAGAACTGCGAGGAGCATCTATTTGTACCTTGACAGGTGATAAGGATGGAATGAAGTTGCAGAATTTCCAGTTGGATGGAACAGAATCTATTTGTAAATGGGAGAACATGTATCAAGTGATCAACATGGCCAATGTGGTCATCGCTCATGCTCCGGGAGTACGTGAAATAGATGACACCTATACAGAAGGCGCAATGAATGCACATCTTTCCGAAGCTTATTTTATGAGAGCATTAATGTATTTCTACTTGGTACGTAATTTTAAAGAAGTGCCTTTGGTAACAACTCCTTATGAGGATGACTCTACTCCGTTTTCTATTGCTAAATCTTCGGAAGAAGAAATCTTGAAGCAAATTAAGACGGATGTGCAAACAGCTCTTGACTCTGGAGGTGCGAAGGAATTTTATGATAATGATAATTGGAATGCTTCCAAAGGACGGGCTACTAAATGGGCTTTGTATGCATTGATGTCAGAAGTTTCCTTGTGGACCGAAGATTATGATACTTGTATTAAGTATGCAGACCTATTAATCAACGCTACTGCATCACGTCGTCCGGCATTTATTACAATTCCGGAGAACTGGTATACAATTTTTAATCCGGGGAATAGTAATGAATCCATTTTTGAAGTGAACTGGGATGGCAATACCTATAGCCAGACGGGAGGGCCAAGTGCTATGTATACGACTGGTACAAATCCCAATTATCAATATTCTACTAAAATGGGTGAGGATTTGGTCAATGATTTTGAAGAGGTTATGGCAGGAAAAGATGCAATCCGTAGCCAATTTGGTGCTTTTATAGCTTATACTGATGGAGAGAACATCGTTCATTGTATATGGAAATATGAGATGGGCGATACCGACCCAACGAATCCGGATGCAATACGTTTGAAAGATGATGCTAACTGGATTATTTACAGAATGGCAGATGTCATGTTGATGAAGGCGGAAGCATTAATTTGGAAAGGAAAGGAAAATTGGCAGGAGGCTGTTGATATTATAAATCAGATCCGTACTCGTGCTAACTTGCCTGAAAAAACTATAGCTATAGATGAGGAGGATGAAAGCTCAATGATGGAAAACTATTTATTGCCGGAACGTAATATTGAATTGGCGGCTGAAGGTAAGCGTTGGTATGACATGATACGTTATGCCAAAAGTAAGAACTATGCTCATAAATCAGCTTTTATTGCTTTGGTTCAGCAATACAATACAACAGCGAATGCTAGTTGGATACGTTCAGTTCTTCAGAATGAGTATGCATGGTATTTACCAATTCATGCGGATGAAATTGAAAATAACACCTTATTGGTACAGAATCCATATTATGGAATAACAGGTAATAATTAATAAACAGCCATTTATGAAGACTTTAGGAAATATATATTTATTATTATTGGTTGCATTATTCAGTGCATGCAACGATCCCTATGAAGACTCTACTTATCAGGTTTATGATATGAATCCGGTATCGTCTTATCTGGAAACTCGTTCTGATGAATTTTCCGAGTGGATCACCGTATTGAAGTATGCAGATTTGTTTAATGCCGTGAATCAGGCTTCATCTTATTTTACGGTATTGGTTCCTACAAATGAAGCTGTGCGCAGTTTCTATACTAAAAAGAATGTATCTTCTATTCAGGAATTGGGAAAAGACTATGCCCGTAGTCTTGCTGAATATCATATCGTGAATGATTCTATCAATCTGAATACTTTTGTTCAAGGAGGTAAACTGGAAGCTAAAACTCTTTCGGATGATTATCTTTCCGTCTCTTTTGATGAAAGTTCGGAGGCTGGAGGATTTAATTCAATTTATGTGAATAAAGAAGCACATGTAAAGGAACTGGCTATCCAAGTGTCTAATGGATATGTGTATGTATTGAATGATGTGATGTCTCCTTTGGTGGAAAGCCTATATGAACGTATCAGTGAAAGTAGTAATAAATACTCCATTTTTGTTGATGCTTTGGAACAAACAAGTTGGAAAGACAGTTTGAGTACTATTTACGATGAAATAAGGCAGGAAGATAATACGGTTATTCAGCAAAAACGGAATTATACGTTGCTGGCTGTATCAGATGATACCTATCGTTCTGAAGGAGTTACTTCTGTTGCTGATCTGGCTGCTAAAGTAGGTGCAATAGGAACAGACTATAAAGATAAAGCAAACGAATTATTTCGCTATGTGGCATATCATGTGATTGGTGGAAGTTACTCTGTTTTTGATTTCAACAATTTTAGTGGAGGTGCAACTACACGATTGTGGACTACCAAAGCAGATGCAGTATTGGAAGCATCTATGCAGAGTGGCAATAAGTTGTATTTTAATTATAAAGGAGAAATTGATGGTCAATCGGTGAAAGCGATGTTTGTTGAAGACGGTTCCGATGTACAGGCTAAAAATGGTATTTTACATGAAATAGATAGCTGGTTGCCTTTGTGGGAATCCGAGATTCCGGTGCGCGTAGAATGGGACTTTGCTGATTATGAGGAGGTAGCTTCTTGGGTGAATGGTGGTTATGGTGATCCGGACCAAAAGTATCAGACGGCAGATGAAAAAGAGCGCCAGTCGGATGTCTCTTCGCTCTCTTGTTACACCGTAGATGCCAGGAGCACTTCTACATCTCTAGATGGTCAAAACGGCGGATATTATCACGTGGGCTATGCAACTCCGAAGACAAAAGGCTCGGACTGGATCAATTGTAAAAATACAGATCATATCTATTTGAATTTGGGATATAATGGTTCCGTTACCATGAAAACACCAATTCTGATAGCTGGCAAATATAAAGTGACGTTGAAAGTTACTTATGCAAAATCAATGGATTTTATGCGTACAATGTCTAATGGAAGTAATGGAGGTAAAATTAAGTTTACATTTGATGATGACACCGATACAGATGTCGAAGTTCCTATTTATGCGAGTATTACAGCCAATGAATTAGGACGTTATGATGTAGTTATTTATGATGAGATTGAATTCTCAAAGACGAAGGTTCATTCTATGAAGATGTTGGTTGCCGATCCGGCTGCTTCTTCTCATAACAAGTTCCGTATCCAATTAGATTATATGACTTTTGAACCGATAATTGAAGATGAATAAACACATACTTATGAAAACTATAAAATATATATTGTCATCTATATTGCTGATAAGTGGTATATATGCATGTAATGATGACTGGGATTCTCATTATTCCCAGGAAGAACAGGTAGTGAATAATGTAAATATTACAGTAGTCAACAAGTCGGCTGTTGATTATTTACAGTCGCAACCGGAATTGAGTTCCATGTACCAATTGTTCAGTGAAACAGGAGTGCTGGATGAAATGGTTGAGAAGAATTTGTTGTTCACTATTTTAGTGGTTAGTGACGAGAATGCATTATCTCGTGCAGTTGCTACAGATGATAGAACTTTTTTGGCTAAATCACACATTTCGGATATTTCTCTTTCTCCGTCTAATCTGTCGGATGGACAACGTGTGTTGATGTGGAATGGAAAATATATTAATGTGTCGAAGGTAGAAAATGAAGATAATGATACTTCTATCTCGTTCAACGGTATAGCTGTGAAAAAGATAACGAAGGTGAACAATGGCTATGTTTATGAAATGGAGGATTATGTGGAAACTCCTAAATCATTATATGAGTTGATTGAAGGGTTAGGAGATGATTATTCTATTTTTAGGGAGATGATTATGGAGCGTAATCAGTTGACATTTGATAAAGAGGCCAGTAAAATTATAGGTGTCGATGAAACCGGAAGTAACGTCTATGATTCTATTTTCACGGTTACTAATCCTTATTTTGAGGCTGAAGGTTTTAATATGATGTCAGAGTCATTATCAGCGACTGTATTGATTCCTTCTAATGAAGTTGTCAATCGTGCGTTGGCTACAGCCCGTAACAAAATACAGGAATGGGGAATGCAACGGGAGGACTCTATTCTGAAAAACTGGACTTTTCAATCAATGTTCTTTAATAAAAAACTTACTAAATCGGATTTTGAAGATAATATAGACTTGAATTCTATTTTTAGTAAACAGTGGCGAACTACAGTACAAGAGGTGGATTTGGAGAATCCTGTATCTCTTAGTAATGGTGTTGCATATTATGTGAAAGAACTGAAGATTCCTACTAATGTATTGATTTATCGTGTCAAAGATTTTATGAGATGGTATGAGTATCTGTCAGAAGAAGAAAAAACGCTTTATTTTGATAGCGAAAATCTAACTTTTGATAAAATGGATACGAAAGTGACAGCATGGTCAGGTTGGCCTGGTGTTTTCCCAACTATAATCAATCGCGTCGTACGTTTTAAATTAACAGATTCTGCTACTAAAGAGTACACATTGGATTTTACAGGTTTTAGTTATGATGAAGTAACTAAAGTCGCTGCTCCGTATAAGATACCTCCTGGTGAATATGATTTGTGTTTGGGATTTGAGCAAAAAATGGGACATGACGTGGAAGTTTCTTTTAATGGAGAGTATGTAGGAACAGTTACAGCCTCTCAACTGACGAAGACTGATTGGCACTATGATCGTGGCGGACAGGGATATCCTGAAGGGTATGACACTTCTAAAGCGACAGATAAAAATAAAACAAAGTACGATCGTGATGGAGCAAAAGTTGGTGTAGTCACTATTGGAGGCACTCAACCGGTAAATGTGGTTATTAAATTCCATGGAATAAACGCAAGCAAATGTTGCTTCCACCACTGGTGTCTGAGACCAACAAAGAACTGTTATTAATTTTGATAAGGAATCAATATGAAGACAATAAAAATCATATTTACAACTTTGCTGTTATTACTGTCGGTTGCCAGTGTATATGCGCAAGGACGTAAAATTAGCGGTAAAATACTTTCACCGCTGAATAAACCGATTGAAGGGGCTATCATTTCGGCTGTAGGAAGTAAAGATGCGAAAACCGGAGTTGATGGAGCTTTCAAAATGGAGTTGAAAGAGAATACGACTCAAATTTCAGTGTGGGCAGCTGGTTATTATCCGGAAACTCGCTTGGTAGATGATAATTCACAAGTGGTTATTCTGATGATGCCGGAGAGCACATATAAATATAATGAATCGGCTATATTACCTATGAGAATCGAAAGTTCCCGTCCGGAACTGACTTCTGCGGTGAATATCAATAAAAAAGATTTCACGCAGGGAAGTATGAAGATAGATCGGGCTTTGGCAAGACAGGTCGCAGGCTTGAAGACCACCCGTGCAGGTGGTATGCCAGGTGAAGGAAGTTATATGAACTTGCGTGGTATTCGTTCTTTTGTAGGTTCAAATGCTCCGCTTGTGGTAATTAACGGTGTACCCTATTTACCTGATTCTCGTGAATCACAATTGATAAATGGATTTTCGAGAGATATATTTCAGGCATATAATATTCAAGATATTCAAAATATCACTGTACTGAAAGGAGCGGAGGCTTCTATGTATGGTTCGATGGGGTCGAATGGTGTTATTCTAATTGAAACAGATGGTGCAACTTCCGATAATTTGGATACGCGGGTCAGCTTTTATGGGCAGTATGGGGTGAATTGGAATAATAAACGTATGCCATTACTTACAGGTAATGATTACAAATCTTACCTTTCGGATATTGGTATGACTTATTTCGGTAATATGGAAGGATTTTTCTCGGAATTTCCTTTTTTGAGTGATCCCAATAGTAAATACAATTACTTGTATAACAATACCACAGATTGGCAAGATGAAATTTATAAAAATGGTTTTGTAACAGACAACCTGTTTCGTGTAGAAGGTGGTGATGCTATTGCCAAATATGACCTTTCATTGGGATATGCGATGGAAAATGGACTGATGGATTACACTAAAAGCCAGCGTTATCATACACAATTGAATACAAATGTTTTGATTAGTAAATGGGTGGAGATGACAGCGACAGTCGGTTTAGCTTATTTGACAGGCAATTATCAGCAACAGGGAATGGATAATGTTAGCAATCCGATCTTAGCAGCTTATTCACGTGCTCCGTTGTTAAGTCCTTATAAGAAAGATAATGATGGTAATATTTTGGATACTTACTCTACTTATTACTATGGCAATTCAACGAATATGGATTTTGCAGTCAGTAATCCTTTGGCTATCGTCAATACCCTTGATGGTCGTAACCGACAGTATGATGTAAATTTCAGACTTGGATTGGTTTATAAACCTTTCAATGGCTTATCGTTCAATGGTACATTCGGAATGTTTTATAATTATAATAAAGAACACCTATTTATTCCCGGACTATCAGATAAAAGTATTTTGCCGATTGTCGATCAGTATGGTAATGCAGAAAATACCGTGAAGGAAGGTGTAGGTGAAACTTTGAACATTTTCGCAAATGGTAATGTACGTTATCAGAGACTTTTTCAAGGTATCCACCATTTGAATATTCTTGCAGGTGCTCAAATGTTGATAACTCAAAATAAGTATGAAGGTGGTGCAGGCCGTAATACTCCGAATGATTTTTATCAAACATTGGGAGATACAAAAACAATCGGACGCTACTTTTACGGTTATCAGGAAAAATGGAACTGGGCGAATTTTTATGCTCATGCAGATTATACCTATCGTGATATGGTAGCAGCTTCTTTGAATGTGGCGGCTGATGGTGCGTCCTCTGCCGGTACTTATGGAAATCACTTTTATATATATCCTTCCGGTGGTGTGACTTTGCTCGGAAAAGGTTGGTTACCATTGACTAACTCTACATTAGTAAATCGCTTAAACTTGCGTGCGGAATATGGCTTGTCCGGTAATAGCCGTTTTTCTTCCAATCTTGGAAAATATTATTATACAAGTTTACCTTATATGACTACTTCCGGTATTGTTCGTGCCAATATATCAAACACCACTTTGAAACCGGAGAAGAACATACAATTCAATCTAGGATTGGATATGAGTCTGTTGCGTAACCGTTTGGAAGTGACATTGGATTATTATAATAATCTGTCCAAAGATGTCATTTTTGCAGTACCTCATACATCGGCACTTGGTTCTCTAAACTATTATGCAAATTGTGGAGAAATAAAAAATAGAGGTGTAGAACTGGCAGTGCAAGCTTCTTTGGTTCGTACACGTGATTTCGAATGGATTATAGGTGGTAATATTGCCCGCAATGAATCGGAGGTGAAGTCATTAGGAAACACATCACAATTGATTAATAGCTATAGTGATGGTGCGCAGTTGGTTTCCCGTGTAGGAGAGTCTCCTTATCAGTTCTATGGTTATCAGACGCTTGGGGTATTCTCTACACAGGCTGAAGCAGATGCTGCTAATCTGGTCAATCAAAAAGGACAGGCTTATCAGGCAGGAGACATCCATTTTGTAGATCAGAACGGTGATGGGCGTATCGATAGTAAAGATCGTATCTCTTTAGGCAGTGCCGCACCGAAGTATTTCGGTGGCTTTTTTACACGAATCAGTTATAAATCTTTTGCATTGTCTGCAGAATTCTCTTATTCAAAGGGGAATCAGGCTTATAATGGTGTGAGACGTAGTTTGGAATCACTTTCTACTTTTGGCAATCAAAGTGCGGCAGTTGTAAACCGCTGGTCGTTGGAAGGACAACAAACTAATATTCCTCGTGCTCAATGGAACGACCCGATGGGTAACAATGATTTTTCGGACCGTTGGATAGAAGATGCTTCTTTCTTGCGCATGAAGAATGTTACACTTAGTTATAGTTTTGACAAGAAATTCCTGAATTTCTTCCGTTCCGGTACATTGTATGTAACAGGTGAAAATCTGTTGACAGCTACAAAATATTTAGGGTTGGATCCTGAATTCTCTTATTCTTATAGTGATGCTATGCAAGGATTCGACTATGCAAAAATGATGCAGCCTAAATCAATTAAATTTGGTGTTAATTTGAACTTTTAAGGATGATGAAAAAGAATATATTGAAATATGTGTTACTAAGCATGACATTCTTCTTAGGCGCATGCAACGATTTCTTCAATGTCGAGACGAAGAATGTATTAGATCATGACGGATACATCACCGAAGAAAGTGAGATGTATTCGGGGTATATAGGTATTATGACCAAAGTACAAGCCATTGGAGACAAAGTGATCTATTTGACAGATACACGTGGTGAATTGCTGGAACCAACTAAGAACGCTCCTAGTGAGTTGTATAGTATCTATAATTATGATACAGACCTGACAGGAAATTCGTATGCCGATCCGGCTGCTTATTACGATGTAATTATAGCATGCAATGACTACTTGTCAAAGTTGTATGATTATAAAACAGAAAATCCGGCAGCTATTAATCTGGATCATTATAAAGCTTTGGTTAGTTGTACACTTCGTGTGAAAGCGTGGATATATCTTACATTAGGTAAGATTTATGGAGAGGCTGTCTGGTTTAATGATCCGATTCGTGAGATGAAAGATTTGAATGACTTTCCTGTGAAAAATTTGGATGAGATAGTGGAAGGCTGCCTCGATTTATTAACTAAAGGGTTTGATGGAATAGATGGCACGAATACAATGTCATGGAAAGAATGGCTTGATCCTGATACGGAAACAGCAGAAAGTACATATCGCTATTGGGACTATATGACACCAGAATTCTTTGCATTATATGGAGAGTTATGTTTGTGGCATGGTGACTACCAGAAAACAGTGAATGTTATTTTGAATACAATGAATGCAAAGTTTGCCAGTACGGTGAATGATGCAACACAGTATATGCATAATGTGAAGTTGACAGGTACATATAGTAAGATTTGGGATAATACTAATCCTCAACCACAAGAGACTGTTTCTGCTATTATCTATAATTATCAAGGAAACCAGACTAATAGTTTGTTGAAACATTTTGGGACAGAATCACCCAATGAGTATCTGTTGGCTCCGTCACAGGTAGGAATGGAACGTTATACTGATCCGGATTTTAATCCGCTTGGAGGTGCTACTTCGGATAAGCGTTCTACTTATTATTTTGCGAAAGATAAAAGTGGTAATTATGTTATCCAAAAGTATCGTCCGTCAAATAGCACAGCGCGTACCTATGCTTATCAAGATGATGTGCATATTTATATTTATCGTGGCAGTGAGCTGTATTTCATGTTGGCGGAGGCTCTCAATAATTTGGGACGTGTAACGGAAGCATCGGCATTGATTAATCAGGGAGTGAATGGAAGTTTTCCGAATGGTGGAGTGACATGGGATGGTTTTACAGATGACTGGACCGGAGCTAGTACGTTAGGTACTCGTCGTTATCCGGACCTGGGTATTCGTGGGGCATTTAACTTGGGTAATCGTGAGTTTACACGTGGAGATGCTAGAGCTAATGATGAAGCGATTCTTGATGAAATGATGCTTGAGTTTCCGGCAGAAGGAAAGATTTATCCTACTATGATTCGTATGGCACGTCGCTACAATGATCCAAGTATTATAGCTGATCGTGTTTGTCCGAAATATGCTGATCCGGAAGCTATTCGTGCTAAGATTAATGCAGAAGTTGGTGGAAAAGCAGGTTATTTCGTTCATTGGAATTTAAAATAAAGATCCTCAAATCATCCTTTGGTTTGGATTATTAGGGTGGAGTGACGCGGGTTTTTGAATGAGAATCCGCGTCATTTGTTTCAAAAATAAATACTTTTGTAAATAACAATAATAAAGAAAAATGAAAACATTCGCAGTATCTATTGCAGCACTTTTTATTTGGACAGCTTGCGGAGATGGAAATCAGCCGATAATTGACCGCGAGGCATTAGTAGAAAGGAATAGTCCTGTTGTGACGGCATTCGATTCATTAGCTTCACTTTCTGTAGGAAATGGAGAGTTTGCTTATACGGTAGACATAACCGGATTACAGACGTTTCCGGACAATTATAAAAAAGGAGTTCCATTGGGAACGCAGAGCCAGTGGGGCTGGCATAGCTTCGCCAATCCGGGTCGGCTTACTTCGGAAGAAACTCTGAAAGAATACGATTTTGGCAGGGGAAAGAAAGAACTTTACGCTACTCAATTCAAAGAAGAAGGCAGACAACAAGATGCCGCTAATTGGTTTCGTGTCAATCCGCATCGTCTTCATTTAGGAATTGTTGGTTTTGACGTGGAAGAAGGTACGGATATTGAACAGGTAACTGATGTTCATCAGAAACTTTGCTTGTGGGATGGAAAAATCGAAAGCCGGTTTAAATTAAACGGTGAAGATTATCAAGTGGAGACAGTCTGCCATCCTTCTAATGATATGATTGCTGCAAATATTACCTCTAAGGCGCATACCGGGATTTGTTTTCGCTTTCCGTATCCTACGGGCGCTCATTGTGATGATGCGTGTAATTGGGAAGCCGTTGATAAACATACAACGACTATTGTTACTCAAAATGAATCTTCCGCAGTTTTGAAACATACTTTAGATAGCACAGAGTATTTCGTAACTTTGTGTTGGGAAGGGAAGGCTACTTTCAATGAGAAAGCAAAACATTATTTTGTCCTGACTCCGATGGACGATCATTTAGCTTTTACATGTGCTTTTACTAGTACAGCTTCTTCAACGCAGCCTGTTACTGTAGCACAAACTCAAGAAGAAGCAAAAAACTATTGGAACTCATTTTGGAAGGAAGGCGCAGCAGTTGACTTTTCGGCATGTACGGATCCACGGGCCAAAGAACTGGAACGACGTGTGGTACTTAGCCAATATTTGCTTGCTATTCAGAGCGCAGGTACTACTCCTCCGCAAGAGACGGGGCTTACCTATAATTCGTGGTTTGGCAAGTTCCATCTTGAAATGATCTGGTGGCACGAGGCTCAATTTGCTCTTTGGAATCGTAGCAACTTACTTGACCGTACATTAGGCTGGTATGAAAAGGCTGAACCGATAGCGCGTCAAATAGCCCAAAGACAAGGGTTTGATGGTGTTCGCTGGATGAAAATGACCGATCCTTCAGGAACGGAAGCCCCTTCCAAAGTAGGAAGTTTTCTGATTTGGCAACAACCTCATTTAATTTATTTGGCAGAATTACTTTATCGTGCTGATCCGACTAAAGAAGTATTGGAGAAATATAATCGTTTGGTACAGGAGACTGCAAAATTTATGTACTCTTTTGCTACATACGATGAACTGGAAGGACGTTACGTATTGAAAGGCGCCATTCCTGCACAAGAAACGTTGCGTGCTGCAGAAACAATTAATCCTCCTTTTGAACTTTCTTACTGGCATTTTGCCATGCAGACCGCTCAACAATGGCGTGAACGTATGGGAGAGCAACGCAGTTTGGAATGGGATGAAATGATTGATAAACTTTCCCCTTTAGCATCTAATAATGAAGGACTTTATCTGGCTGCCGAAACAGCTACAGATACCTATAAAGACATTCGTTATACTTCCGACCACATGGCAGTATTAGGTGCAGTCGGTATTCTTCCGATGAATAAACTTATCCGGGAAGATTATATGAAAAATACATTGCACTGGATTTGGGATAACTGGAATTGGGGTAAAACCTGGGGATGGGATTATCCGATGACGGCTATGAATGCTGCCCGTTTGGGTGAACCGGAAAAGGCCGTCGGAGCTTTACTGATGGATAAACGCACAAACACATACTTGCCGAATGGCCATAATTATCAGGACGGTCGTTTACGTATTTATTTACCGGGTAATGGCGGCTTGCTGACTGCTATTGCGATGATGTGTGCCGGTTGGGACGGATGTACGGAGACTAATCCGGGATTTCCGAAAGATGGGACTTGGAATGTCCGTTGGGAAGGATTGAAGCCATTACCATAATCAAACACAAAAAATATGAGTTATTTTCATCTGAATTTTATTTTAAAAGGAAAGCTGACTGTTTGTTGCCTCTTGATGTTGTCGGTGATGCCATTAAATGCTCAAAGAGAGGCAAAGCAGATCGGTGACTTTAAAGAATCTATCTCCTTGAATGAACATCTGCGAGGTACAAAAAGGACGTTGCAATATCGTCCCGATGGTGATGAGTTTGTTTGTGTCAATGGTAAGAACCGGTATACCCGTGCTTTGTACGGTAGTCACAGTCCCTTTCGTGTAGAAACAAGTGACCGACCGGTTTTTGCTTTTTATAATAACGGACGCGGAGGAAATATAAGTTTCAAAGTCATTCTTCGTGACGGAACAGAATTGGCGCTTGACCGCACCGGGCATTGTGAATCCCGTTATTCGGCTGGAAAACGTACCTATTATTTGACAGACCCGTCTTGGGGAAAAGGAGAACTGCGTATTTCTGTATTGGCATTAGCCGATATGGATGGAGCTATTTGGCGTTTTTCCCCTTCGAATATGCCTAAAGGAGCTATACTTCGTTGGCAACATGGGGGAGCTACCGGAAAACGTTTGAGTCGTAATGGAGATATGGGGGTAGACCCGGCTGATTGCTTCGAACTTCCTGCCGAAGCGACTGACCTTGTCACAGGTGAACTTTCTTTGCAGAAAGAAGTATACTTGGTACGTGGGGAGGTTTCCGAAGGCTATAATGTCCGTAAACTTTATCAACAAGCGGAGGCAGCCTCTTTGGTATTGGCTTCTCATTTGAAGATAGAAACGCCGGACCCTTATTTGAACACGTTGGGTGGTGCATTGGTCGCAGCTGCAGATGGAATTTGGGACGGACAGGTTTGGTTGCACGGTGCTATTGGCTGGCGTATGCCGTTAAGTGGGTGGAGAGCCGGATATACTGGTGATGCCTTAGGTTGGCATGACCGGGCACGGACTCATTTTGATGCTTATGCAGCCAGTCAGGTGACTGATGTCCCGAATACAATACCTCATCCGGCACAAGATTCTACAATGAATCTGGCGCGTTCGGAAAAACGTTGGGGAACTCCTCAATATAGTAGTGGGTATATTTGCCGGAATCCTGAACGTAACAACCAGATGCACCACTATGACATGAATCTTTGTTACATGGATGAATTGTTATGGCACTTCAACTGGACGGGAGATACTGCGTATGTCCGCAAAATGTGGCCTGTGATTACCCGCCATCTAGCTTGGGAAAAATTAAATTATGATCCGGACAATGATGGTTTATATGATGCATACGCTTGTATTTGGGCAAGTGATGCGCTTTACTACAACAGTGGCGCAGTCACCCATTCGTCGGCTTATAACTACCGTGCCAATAAAATGGCTGCTTTTCTTGCTTCTTTGATAGGCGAAGACCCTTCACCTTATCAGAACGAAGCCGAGCAAATATTGAAAGCGATGAATAAGCGTCTTTGGATGCAGAGCAAAGGTTGCTGGGCGGAATATCAGGATTTTATGGGACATCGCCGGCTTCACGAAAGTCCGGGATTATGGACTATATACCATGTACTCGATAGCGACGTTGCCGATCCTTTTCAAGCTTATCAGGCTACACGGTATGTTGATACGGAAATACCACATATCCCCGTGTATGCCGATGGACTGGAAGAGGGGTATGCAACGATTGCCACTACCAATTGGTTACCTTATTCCTGGAGTATCAATAATGTGGCTTTCGCAGAGGTGATGCATACAGCTTTGGCCTATTTCCAGGCAGGACGTCCGGAGGAGGCATATCGATTGATGAAAAGTTCATTTCTGGATGGTATGTACTTAGGTAACAGTCCTGGCAATTTGGGGCAAGTCAGCTTTTATGATGCTGCCCGTGGAGAGTGTTATCGTGACTTTGGAGATCCGATAGGGGTAGCTTCCCGATTACTGGTACAAGGATTATATGGCATTTTACCCGATGTATTGAACGGGAAGATGGTGATTCGTCCGGGATTTCCCGCAGGATGGTCAAAAGCTTCTATTTCTTTGCCTGACATAACTTATCACTTTGTTAGGGAGAATGATACGGATATTTACCGGATAGAACAACGTTTTAAGGCACCTTTGGCATTGACATTACAAGTGAATGCCGGAAGAGAAAGGATTCATTCTGTGAAAGTAAATGGGAAAGAAGTTGACTGGAGCTTTGCGGAAGCTGCTTCCGGTTATCCGGTGGTTGTTATTCCTGCTTCTTCTGCCAAAAAAGCAGTTGTCGAAATTGTGTGGGAAGGAAACTGTCTGAATCCGGTTTTGCCTGAAATACAGGCGGAGGCTTTAGCGGAGATCCGTGTTCCATCCATTTTAGGGGCGGTATTCGGTGAAATATATGATCCGCAGGGAGTGCTGATACAGCCGAATGTTAGTGATACATCTATAAGAAGTAAGATCAATGATCATTTGGGGCATCATACATTCTTTGTTCGCATGAAACAAGGACAGATGGAATGGTGGCAGCCTGTAAACGTACAGATTACGAAATCGGAAAAATCACCGGTCATTCTTCCTTTCGCACAGGTGAATACGTCAGAGTGCCGGGTGATGAATATGGATTCTTTGTTCAATGCGAATGTGACTGATATTTTCCGGAATGAGTATCTGACACCCCGTTCGCCTTATACCACTTTACAACTTCCTGTTCAGGGCATTGGCGAGTGGTGCCATCCCAAATTAACTGCTGATATTGATGATGCAGGTTTGCGTGCCTTGGTACGTGATGAGATGCTGACTACCCAACTGGGTGTGCCATTCCGAACATTGGCTCAAGGAAGCAATATTGCTTTTACTTCGTTGTGGGATAATTATCCCGACAGTTTGAGTATTCCGCTTTCCGGTCGGGCTTCCCATGCCTATTTAATGATGGCAGGCAGTACCAACCACATGCAGTGTCGCATTGCTAATGGTATTGTTCGTGTATACTATACAGATGGGACTTCTGATGTATTGGAATTAGTGAATCCGGATAACTGGTGTCCTATTGAGCAGGATTTCTATGTTGATGGTCAGGCATTCACCGTTGTTTCTCCCCGTCCTTATCGCATTCATTTTAAGACGGGTTTGGTTAGCAATGACTTGGGAAAGGACTTAGGCATAAAGGGTGTTTATGGACGTTCCATCGAGGGAGGAGCGGGCATACTTTTGGATATGCCTCTGAATCCTTCCAAAGAGTTAAGTCATCTGACGTTGGAAACACTTTCAAACGATGTTGTTATCGGTCTGATGGGGGTTACATTGCAATAAAATAAAAATAACATATTAATAAAAGGATAAGAATTATGATGAGAAGAACTATTAATTTACTACTGATGTTGCTTTTGGTGGCAGAGGTAACATTTGCGAATACTGTTGATTTTGATAAAGCATTTAAAGAAAGCGCCCGTATCGAAAAACAGATTAAACGGACCTCTTTTCCGAAACGAACATTTCTTATAACTGATTTTGGAGCAAAAACGGATGATGAGGCTAATCCTTGCCATGAAGCCATTAATCAGGCTATTCTACAGTGCAGTCTGTCAGGAGGTGGCGCAGTAATTGTTCCTAAAGGCACTTTTTATACCGGACCTATTACTTTAAAGAGCAATGTGAATTTCCATCTCGAAGAGGGAGCTGTTTTGAAATTCTCTACAGATCAAAGCCTTTATTTTCCAGCTGTTTTAACCCGTTGGGAAGGAATTGATTGCTATAATGCTCACCCCTTGATTTATGCTTATGGTGAAAGCAATATTGCCATAACCGGAAAAGGTATTATCGATGGACAAGGTAGCATGGAAACTTGGTGGCCGATGTGTGGAGCTGTAAAATATGGCTGGAAAGAAGGCATGGTGGCTCAACGCAATGGAGGGCGTGAACGTCTGTTGATGTATGGTGAAACATCTACTCCTGTTTACAAACGTCTGATGAAGCCGGAAGATGGCATGCGTCCGCAGCTATTGAACTTACATTCCTGCCACACCATCTTGATTGAAGGTGTTACTTTGTTAAATTCTCCGTTTTGGGTGATTCATCCTCTTTTCTGCGAGAGCTTGATTGTTAGCGGAGTGACTGTTTTCAATCGTGGACCTAACGGAGACGGATGTGATCCTGAATCTTGTAAGAATGTGTTGATTGAGAATTGTACATTTGATACGGGTGATGATTGTATTGCCATTAAATCAGGACGTAATGAAGACGGGCGTAAATGGAATATTCCCAGTGAGAATATTATTGTACGCGGTTGTATGATGAAGAATGGACATGGAGGAGTCGTGATCGGCAGTGAGATTTCCGGTGGTTACCGTAACTTGTTTGTAGAAGACTGCCGGATGGATAGCCCGAATCTGGATCGTGTCATTCGTATTAAGACCAGTACTTGCCGTGGAGGGCTTATAGAAAATGTATATGTACGCAATGTAACAGTAGGACAATGTCGTGAAGCAGTACTGCGCATCAATCTGCAATACGAGAACCGGGAGAAATGTAAGAGAGGGTTTGACCCGATTGTCCGTAATGTGCATTTGAAGAATGTAACTTGTGAGAAGAGTAAATTGGGTGTGCTTATTATAGGGCTGGAGGATGATAAACATGTATATAACATCAGTGTAGAGGATTCTCAATTTAATAATGTAGCCAAAGGAGCAAATGATATTAAAGGGGCGAAAGATGTGACTTTCAAGAACCTTTATATTAATGGCGAATTGGTGAAATAGGGTATAATCGTAATAGATAAAAAAATCCGGCTATGAATGAAGAAGAATGGAAGACGGTCTATGACGTACAAATCTATGTTACATCTTTATCCGCAATAAGTGATTGTGATTGGAATAAATTAGAATTTTGGATAAATTTTCATCAGGATGGTTTTATCTATAAATTGAGGCATTATTATCCTATACTTTCTGAAGATGATATACATATTATTCTTTTGTTACGTATTGATTTTAGTAGTGTGCAGATTTCAGAGTTATTTCATATTCTAGGAAGTTCTTTTCGAATACGCCGTAGTAGATTGAAAAAGAAAATGAATGTTTCTTGTGAATCTATTACTGATTTTATTAAATCATTACGTTTAGAATGATCTTTCTTTAAAAACCATATTTAAATGCGTATACATTGGCTGTGTATACGCATTTGTATACGGTTGAAATTTGTATTTCAATTTATAAATGTCGTCTTTTGTAACAACAAGAGCAATAAACTTTTATTCGTGCTAATATTATGGAAAAATACAGTTTCTTATCTTATGTGATATAGACAGAACTGAAAAATGCGCCAAATGATTATCAACTAATAATTGGGTGTCGCCTTGAAAAAGATATTCAATATTATTAATCTCTAAAGGTAGTTCTTATGAAAAAATTGAATTTAGGCTTTATTATGGTTGGATTAGTTTTTCTAATTAGTATTTCTGTGCTTAGTTGTCAGGCGAATGATACTGATGATTACTCTCAACAGGCAGAAGATATGACTGCTGCTGATCTTTTTATTGCTTCGGAAGCGCATCAGAATTTGGAAAAAGAAATCAGAAAGAACATGAGAAGAATGTTGAATGCTATTTCTAAATTCTCGAAAGAAGAAATGGAGCAATATCAGAAACTTAAAAAAGAATTACTTAATATGGAAACTCGTTCTGAAGCGAAAATTCAATGGAATAAATTGCTTGGATACGATTATTACGCCAGCTTATATCGGCTTTCCAATTTAGTTAGAGAAGTTTACGAAGGGACAGATTTCACCAGATTGGAATTAATGAGGGCCCGTCAAAAGCGTAAAATGCATCAAGTTGTTATAACTCGTACCACAGAAGATGATGAGGCAATTCAAAATTGTATTAAAGCCTATAGTGAAATGGCAGAGGCGAGAATAGAAGACTGTGTTAATCAATATGATCGAAATATAGCTGGAATACCTGTAGATACTCCTCCGGAGAAAGTTTCAGAATTAGAAAAAAGGTATGCAGTGATACTTGATGAATGCACAGAACCAATCTATGAGTATTTGGAAAACGGAATAGAGAACTGCAAGCAAAGCAAAGGGAAATGTCCTATTTGGGGATATCATTAAATGTTGTGATATTAATATCTATGTTTTAATTGTAATTGATATGAAAACAAAAAGGAAAATCTTTATATTGCTTTGGATAGTGTTAGTGGGAGTTCCCACTCTTTCTGCCCAAAGTAAGAGGGAGCAAAGGGCGGAAGCTGTTAGCGATATTATCAGATCAAAGAACTATAAGATATATGTGGACACTTACATACCTCCATATAGAGATCCTATACAATTGGATTATTTAGATTTGATAGAAATTAAAAATGATTCAGTATTTTCTAACCTTCTCTATCTCGAGGAATCTGATATACCTTATAGCGATAGAGGAAATCAACTTATTTTTCAGGCTCCTATTAAAAAATATGCTGTGAATATAGATAAAAAAGGGAATGCCCATATCAAGTTTTCAACACGTACAGCAGTAGATTATTTCAATTTTAAAATTGAGGTGTATTCTAATGGAAGTGCGAACATCAGTGTCACTATGCAACACAATCAAAGTGTCAGTTTCTTGGGAGAATTAAATATGTAAAGAGAAGGGATGAAGATTCGTTTTTTATAATAATTATTTTTTTAATATTATGAGAGAAGTTGTATTGATTTTTATTCTCGTATCTATAGCCCAGCTATTTTACGGACAAGAAAAATATACTATTCAGGGAGAATTACCTGATCATTCGTTGGATAATAGTTATTTGCGTTTAATCAATAGTTCTGCTCTTAGTCAAGAGAAAGAACGGATTAAACACTCATTTATTGACAGTATATTGGTGGTTGACGGGAAATTCCATTATGAAGGTAGTCTTTCACAAAAGCCATTCTTAGTATATCTTAGTAGTGCAAAGACAGGAAGAAAAATGTTGGATTTGGGCCTGCATTTTATAGTTGAGCCTGGTAATATCCATATCCGTATTGCTAATTGGGCAGATGAGGGTGTTGTGTCAGGTACTCCTATTAATGAAGATTACAATACTTATATGATTGCCACAAAGAGAAATCTGAAAAAGGAATTGCTCTTCTTAGAAAAATATGCCCAATACCCAGATGTTGTACGATTCCACTTATCTTTTTTGTTGAACGGACGAAGAGCGTCAAAGGATCCTGATTTCCCAAAATATCTACAGATTCTCGACCGAATGCCTAAAGCAGATCGAGACATTCTTTTGGCTTGGCTGGACTATACTATTAAAAGAGAAGAATATGAAAAAAAGACCAAACCGTTGTTGGACAGTATACGTAACAATGCCCCTCGTTTTATCGAGACTATTCCGAGTAATTCATAATCAACTACAATAAAAAATGAGTAGAATTCTGGTTTTATTGTTATTTGTGTGATGTTTTTGGGATTATGAGGTTAGCAATTGTATGTAAGTGTTCCCCAAGTTATTAACTTAAAAAAATAATTTTATGAGAAAATGCAAAGTTTTCTTTACTATGGCTTTGTTAGCCTTTTTAATAGGTATGTCTGTACTTAGTTGTCAATCGAATGACGATGACAATTATAATTCTCCTAAAGAACAAAATTTGACTGCTGTTGATCTCTTTATCGCTTCGGAAGCTTATCAGAATTTGGAAAAGGAAATCAGAAAGAATATGAGAAGAAAGCGAAATGCAATATCTAGATTGTCGAGAGAAGAAAAGGAGCGATATCATCAACTCAAAATAGAGTGGCTCAATCCTAAGACTCGCGCTGAAGCAAATGTTCAACTGAATCTCTTGCTTGGCTATGATGAAGAAGCGGATTATGATCGAATCTCATCTTTGGCTAGAAAGGTTTATGGAGGCACTAAATTTACACAATTAGAGCTAATGAAAGCATTACAAAAACGGCAAATGAAACGAGCTGTTGTTAATACACGAACAACTGATACCGAAGATTTAGAGACATGCAAAAAAGGGTGTACTGACCATGCTACACAGAGTTCTGGTATATGCTTTGATAATTATAATAGAGATATTAGCGAACTTGAAAGCATGGCGGAATACTATGATCCTGAATATATTCGTTCTGAAAAAGAAAAACTCGGAACAGAACGAAAAAATTGTCTGGATGATGCTGATAAAGAGAGGGAAGAATGTATAAAAGATTGTAAAGGTACAGATGAAAAAAATAGATAATTTTAATATCCAAAATTATGAAGAGGAATCTATTTCTTATTGTATTAGTGTTTTTTGTTCAGTTGTTTTATGGACAAGAGAAATATACGATTCAAGGTGAATTCCCAGATAATTCGCTGGATGGAAAATATATAATACTGACAGATAAATCTTTTCTTTCTGATGAGTACAAACGTAAATGGAAAGCATCTGACGATGAAGTAAAGATATTGGTAACTGATAAAAAATTCTATTATAAAGGGGTAACTACACGAAAACCTTTTTTGACGCAAATATATTATGATAGACCAACATTCAGTGGTCAGACAAGTGCGACTTCTTTTGTAATAGAACCTGGGAATATCCATATCCATATAACCGATTGGTATGAGGAAGGAAATGTATCGGGTACTCCTATCAATAAAGACTATAACACTTGTGTCATTGAACGGAAAAATCTGGTAAATAGAATTTTTAGAACTATCTGTTTAAAGGGGCAGACTTCGGAAGCTGAAGGGGCTTATTCTTTTGGTTCAGCATTTGAGGATTTTGAAAAAGGTGAATTGGCTTTCTTTGAGAAATATGCCAAATATCCGGATGTTATTCGAGTAATGTTATCTCGCTATTTGGAAGTTAAGGAATTAAATAAAAGATTGGTGGATGCTAAATATTTACGTATTCTTGACTTAATGCCCAAAGCGGATCGAGATATTTTGATAGAGTGGCGAGAGTATACAATGAAGAGAGAGGAGTATTGGGCAAAGAGAAGAGCGTTGACCGATAGTCTTAATTGCAATGCTCCTCGTTTTATTGAAAGACAAATAAATAATAATTAAAAATCAAATCATGAAAACAAAAAGACTCATTTTAGCTTTGACTACATGGACTGTTGTTATAGTTATGTCACTTCATAGTTGTCAGACTGATAGCGGTTATGATAATGTTATTCAAGAAAATAATTTGACTGAAGCCGACCTTTTTGTAGCCTCGGAGGCGTATAAGAATTTAGAAAAAGAGATTAAAAAGAATTTGAGAAGAAGAAAAAACGCAATTGATAAATTTTCTAAAGAAGAAAAAAAACAGTATCAACAGCTTAGAAAAAAGTTATCCAAATCGGATACTCGTGTTGAAGCGCAGATTCAATTAAATATCTTACTCGGATATGACGAAGAAGCAAGTTACGATCGAATTGATTCTTTGGTTTGGAAGGTTTACAAAGGTACAAATTTTACCCGATTGGAATTAACAAGAGCTCGGCAAAAACGTCAAATGAATCAAATTACTATTAGTACACGAGATACCGATTCTGAACAACGTTGTATTGATGATTGTAATGCGGATGCTACAAACGAAGATATGGAATGCCAACATACATATTATGCAGAAATTCAAGATGCTGAAAATAGTATGTCAGATTGGGAAAAACTTATGTATCCGGAAAGGTTGGAATATTTGAAAGAACGAGCTAGAAACAGTAGAGATGAATGTGTAAAGAAAGTTGATAAAGATAGGGAGGGTTGCGTAAAAGACTGTTGTAAAAAAACAACGTGATAAAAATCAAGATTCCACTTATTTAAGATTCCAAACAACATACAATTATGAAAGAAAAAATCTTTTCCCTTTTTGTATTCGCATTCTTTGCTCAATTACTTTTGGGACAGGAAAAATTTACGATTCGGGGTGAATTCCCTGATAATTCTCTAGATGGTAAATATGTGTTATTAATAGATAAATCGTATCTTCTTGAAGAAAGAGAACGCCAAAAACAAGCATACGACAACAGCATAAAAATAAAGGTGATTGGCAAGGAATTTTTTTACGAAGGAACTGTCACACGAAAGCCTTTTTTTGCACAAATATCCTATGATGGACCACCGTTCCATAAAGGGACTGATATTAATCTTTTTGTGGAACCGGGTAATATCTATATTCGTATGGTCGATTGGAACGATAACGCTAATGTATCGGGCACTTCCATCAATGAAGATTATAATACTTATATTCTTGAGCGAGAAGCTCAATGGAATGCTGTATATTGGAATAGAGAACGTAGAAAAATGGCGAAAGATAGTATTAATATAGAGAATTGTAAGCTATTGGATATATCAGAAACTGAACAGCGTTCAGAAGGTCGGTTTACTTTTCTTGAAAAATATGCAAAATATCCGAATGTCATCCGAGTCATGTTGGCTCGTGATTTAAGGACAAAATACCCGATTGGGGAGCCTGAACTCTCTCAATATTTACGCATTATCGATTTAATGCCCCAAGCGGATCGAGATGCTTTTTTATCATGGTGGGATTATATTATGAAAGAACGAGAATTTAAAAAGAAGAGCCGAATGATATTAGATAGTTTGATCGGTGATCCACCCCGTTTCATCGAGACTATTCCGAGTAGTTCATCATCAACAACTATAAAAAATGAGTAAAATCCTTGGTCTTATTGTTATTCTGCTGATTTGCGTTTCTTGCAATCAAAAAAGGAAGGCAGAGATGTCCCTGTCTTCCTATACACACGATTTCGGAATAATTAGTTCTGATATAATTTGTCGTGATAGCATTACAATCACCAATGTAGGCAATGCCAGGTTGGAAATAGGAGAGATCGAAACTGGATGTGGATGTACACAAGCATCGGTGGAGAAGTATGAATTAAATCCTGACGAATCGTGCTCGCTTCATTTCTCTTTCAATCCGAAAGGAAAAGGATTAGGAGCGAAAGAAGAATTAATTATTATCAATGCAAATACAGACTCCCTCTTTTATATTCTGCAAGTTAAGGCAATTATTCAGTGATAATGTTTTTACGTTTTCTTTTTTACTTATCACCACCTTATACTTATCGGCTGATTGGTTTATGGATAGGTATTTTATGCCTAAAAATATAAGTTTCGTTGTCGGCATCATATTATGGGGAGGTATTTGCATAGGGAACTGGAAGCGAAAAATTAGACTGTCTGTTGATTTTCTATTTCTGTCTTTTACTGTTTTTATGGGATATGTTTTCGTTTGCAGTCTCTTTACATCACAATATATACACAGTGTATACATTGTATCTGGATGGATTCTTTTTGTGTTGATGCGTAATAGAAAAAATCCTACAGAAACATTTAATAGCATTTTAGCTGTCGTTGGAGTTTTGTCGGCCTTGTATGGCTTGCTGCAATATGTAGGGTGTATAGAAACTCAATCTTATTTTCCAGTTACCGGTTCTTTTGATAATCCCGCCGGATTTGCTGCGAGCATCGTTCTCTGTTATCCTTTTCTTTTGTGTCATTCTTCTAACGGAAAAAGAAGAACGTTCAAGGTAATGGCGTGCCTTCTCCTCATTATAGTCGTTATCTTATCCGGTTCGAGAACAGGTGTATTTACTTTATGTGTAGTAACACTTCTTTTTTATGCTCTCCGTTATCCATAAAAGGCGCATCTTTCTTATCAGCGGAGGCGCTTTGTTTCTAATAAGTTTATTCATTGGTCTGATTTATCTAAAACCAGCTTCCGCTTCCGGTCGTGTTCTGATTTGGAAAGTATCTGCCGGATTGTGTAAGGAACATATAATTCAGGGAAACGGACTTGGTTCTTTTAAGGCGGATTACATGCCGGAACAAGCCAAATATTTGTCTTCCTCCCATGCTGATGAAAGCGATAGAATATTGGCAGGAAACACGAATCATCCATTTAATGAGTATCTGTTGCTGCTGATTGAACAAGGACTCATAGGAATCGCTTTATTCTTATTGTCGTTGATTGCTGTTTTTCGAAGTAATGTGGCATTTGACACTCCAGCCATACTGACGCTTGTTTCTATTGCTATATTTTCCTGTTTTTCTTATCCATTCAAATATGCTTTTGTTTGGTTCATGATTATCTACTGCCTCGCTTCACTTAATCAACGGGAGGTTGCTCTACGAACAATACGTTTCAACAAGCCATTTTTATTGATTATTCTTTTTATACTCTGTTTCTTTTTGATTAAGAATATCATTTTCGAGCGTACATGGAAACGAATTTCGTTGGTTGCAGAAAAGAACAATGGTTTGCTGGATAATGAATTATCTGTATTTACCAAGCTATATGATGAGTGGAATGGCAATCCCTATTTCTTGTACAATTATGCATCAGAATTGAAAAATGTGGAATTGTACAAACAAAGCGTCAACATATTCTTGCATTGCGAATCTTATATCAATACGTATGACCTGCAAATGCAATTGGCGGATAATTACTATCAAATGGAATGTTGGGAAGAAGCTGAAAGACGATATAAGCTGGCACAATGTATGTGTCCTAGCCGTTTTCTTCCATTACAAGGACTTTTGAGAATCTATGTAAAATCTGATAACTGCATACTTGCCGAACGGATAGCTTTAGAAATAATAAATAAACGAATAAAGATACCATCTTACACTGTTACTATCATACAAGAAGAGGCTAGAAACTATTTGCGTAAAAAGAATATTTAATTATAAACTAACAATAAAACAAAATGAAAGCTACATTCATCTTTCTTTTTCTTGTTTTGCTTTTCAGTTGTCAAAGCTCTGAAGAAAAACAGTTGGAAAAGGTGCTGACACTGGCGGGCAATAATCGTCCGGAACTCGAAAAAGTGTTGGAGCATTATAAAGAAAACGAAGCTGACAGTTTGAAACTTAGAGCTGCCAAATTTTTGATAATGAATATGCCCGGACACCAGTCGTATATAGGGAAAGATATTGAAGAATATTATGTCGAAGCTGAAAAGATTATCTTCTCCGACAGAAAGATTGATGAACAGGTGAATGAATTAAATAACTTGTTGTTAGAGTTTCCATCAGATGATTTTGAGTTTAAGGAAGATTACTCTGTCATAAAAGCCGACTATCTGATACAGAGTATAGACGCGGCTTTTGACGATTGGCAACAAGGTCGTTGGGCAAGAGGCATTACATTCGATGAATTTTGTGAATATATGCTTCCTTATAAGTGCGTAGAGTTTCAGGCTTTTGATGATTGGCGCAATGTGTTGAAACCGATAGCTAATGACACATTAGGCGATTTTTCTTATAATGACATTTGGAATAAAACACCCTATCATGCGGCAGAAGCTATTAATATTAAACTACGTGATACCGTTATTGTCGATTTGAAAAAGCCTCTGAAGTGGCATGCGTTATATAAGGTTCCGTTTTGGTGCAATATTCCTTCCAATTCTTGTGAGACAAGGACAAACACAGCTTTAGCTATCATGCGCAGTAAGGGGTTTGCGGTTTCGTATGATTTCGTTTTGCAGTGGCCTACAAAAGCACATGCACATTCGTGGCTTAGTATTTTGATAGATCACGATCGCCGAATGGTATGTGAAGGAGGACATGAACCTTTTTTAGCTGCCTTACGACCGGGGGAGTGTAAAGGAAAAGTATATCGAAGAACATATTCTCCCAATTCGGCCTTAGTCCGGCTGAATAAAGAAGCTGGTAGTGTCCCGTCAACGTTGCGCAATGTGTTTATAAAAGACGTTACGGATGAATATGCAACGACCATTGATCCTGTTTTTCCTGTACTTTCCGGGAAAAGAGAACGCAAAGAAAGATATGCGTATCTGGCTGTATTCGACAATGCGAAATGGATTCCTATTTGCTTTTCGGAAATAAAAGATAGTAAGCAGATTGCCTTTGATAAAATAGAGAAGGGAGCTGTCTATCTGCCGGTATATTATATAAATGGAAGGGTTCGTCCATTCAATTATCCTGCTTTGTTGAATGAAAAAGGTGAACTGGAGTTCTTGAATCCCGATAACACATCCAAAAGAAGTATTAGTTTAAAACGGAAATATCCCTTAACACGCAAAGCGTTCACTACGGCACTCCGTTTAAAACACAGCATGTTTCAAGCAGCACACAAGGAGGATTTTAGTGATGCCGTCACAGTACATACGTTCAAAGAGTATAGCGTATCGGGTAGTATAAATGTGAGCGATACTACAAAGTATCGTTATTGGCGTTATATCTGTCCAAAGCCCTACCGCTGTAATATTGCAGAATTGATGTTCTTGGATAAAGAGAATAAAAAACTGACAGGAACAATTATTGGTTCTGAAGAACGAAGTAAGAATCCTCATTATAGCCGTTCTGCTGCTTTTGATTTAGATCCGTTGACATTTTTCGCATCTAAAACTTTAAGAGATGGTTGGGTAGGATTGGATTTGGGCAAACCGGAATCTGTTGGAAGAATAGGCTATATGACACGTAATGATGACAATAATGTTCGTATTGGAGATACTTACGAGCTTTTTTATTGGGATATGGATTGGGTGTCGTTGGGCAAACAAATAGCTGACGATTTTAGTCTAACCTTTCACCATGTACCACAAAATGCTTTACTTTTATTGAGAGATCTTACTAGGGGGACGGATGAACGAATTTTTTTGTATGAAGATGCTAAGCAGATATGGTATTGATTCATCGGCAAAATGCATATGTAAAATTGAAATATAAATAATTTTATGAAATACACTATATTACTATTTGCTTTGTTATTTTGGAAGACTTCACTTTTTGGACAAGAGCTGAAAGTACAAGGACATTTAATAGATGAAAATAAACGAGACTTAGTGGCGGCAACTATACGTTGTTATATGAATGACACACTTTTTATGATAGGTGGATCTACGAATAGTAAAGGAGAGTTTGAACTCAAACTTCCACGTACGGAGCAAAAATACAAGTTGTTAATTAGTTATTTAGGTTATAAGGAAACCACTTTAGTCTTGAATCCGACCAAAGAGACTCTGATTCGTTTAGGAGAAATAACGATGGATAAGAAAGTGGTACAGATACAGGAAGTAACTGTGCTAGCTCAAAACCGGATAAATACCGAGGATAAAATAATGGTTTTTCCTACCCGTGAGCAGCTACGGCACTCCTATGACGGGTATAGTACTTTGTTTGCATTAATGATTCCGGGTCTGGAAGCTGACCCACGAAAGGCGACTATCTCTTATCATAATGAGAACGTATTATTATGTATTGATGGGCGTGAAGCAACACAGGAAGAGGTGCAGAATCTCAACCCCAAAGATATTAAACGGGTGGATTTTTATTCTCAAGGCTCCTCTGATTACCCTGAAGCATCTACAATGCTGGATTATATACTTAAGGAACGGGATTACTTGGGGACAATCGCTTTCAATGCAAGGCATCAATTAAATAGACCTACAGGGAATGGGCGGGGAACTGCTCAATATTTTGAAGGAAAATCAGAATGGGCTGTATCGGTGTCGGACAACTATACTCATTCCACGAATCATGATGAAGGATATATAGAAACTCTATATCATTTCCCGGAAGAAACCATCATTCGGACAGATGATAAGTTGCCTTCATTAGTTAATAATAATAATCTGAAAACCTATCTGAATTATATCTATAAAGACAAGTTGCAAACTTTTTACTCTTCTTTACGAATGAACAGAAGTATGTCCGAAAATGACAGTTGGAATCGGCAGCGATATAATAATACATCTACCGTTCTTGTGAAGCAAGAAAATACGTATGCAGTCAGATTAAATCCTGCCCTGCAATTGCGCTACAATCGCACTCTTCCCAAAAGACAGAAATTGCGTCTTGAATTGTATGGAAGTTATGGTAATAACGATTATGACCGGTGGTATGAGCAACGTACAGATGAAGTCGTTACGTCCTCTTATGCCAATGCTACCGCCGAAGACAGTTGGTATGGAAAACTAAAATTTGACTACAATAAAAGTTTCAAGAACAAATCCTCCTTTAGTTTGGTAGTAAATCAGGATTTTACGCATACCAATAACTTGAATACGAAGGAAGGTATAGATTCCGAAATCTTTTTAAACAACAGTAATACTTATCTTTATGGTACATATAATTATCGTATTATGAAGAAGTTAAATCTGCAAGTTGGTCTTGCCGAACATTTATCGTATACTACGACGAATGGAAGTCATGTATTCAATTCTTTCTTTATACCCTCATTGAAACTTTCTTACCTTTATAAGGGACATTCGTTGAGATTGACAGGAACTGTCCGTAGTATAGAAACCGGCATATCAAATCGTACCGGTTACGAATATAAACGAAATGAATATGAGATGTATGTAGGAAATCCGAAGTTAGAGGATTATCTGCAATATAACATGAAATTGGATTATACGTGGACTGTGAATTCAAGGTGGACAATTCTTTCTTATGCTACTTTGTATGCAAGCAACCGACAGGTTTATGGATTGTATAGTTATAATGACGAACGAAAAATGTTTGTATATCAAAACTTTAATGGAGGAAAGTGTTTCGTTCAACATTACAAGTTGGGTATGCAATACGAATTTATTCCACAAGTTTTTAGTATCAAACCTTTGTTGATTTATGATAATGCAAAAGTAACATTGTGGAAAGAACTTGTAAATCACAGCTTGTGGGGAGCTTGTTCTCTTCTTTATATGCGTAATGGCTGGCGTTTTAATATAGGATATATGGCACCTGCAAATTTTATGAATTATGATTCCGGGCTTAAGGGGCATTTTCCCGGAAAACTGGAATTCGGTGTAAATTACAGTATCAATAACTGGAATGTTGATTTACATATGCAAACACCGTATAAGGCAGTTTCTAAAGGACACCTTCAACAAATTGGCTATGAAAGAAGAAGTGAAAGCCGAACACCTCGCGTCAGCGATCATGTGATTAGCTTATCAGTAAATTATCGTTTCACTTTTGGAAAGAAAAAACATAAATTCGACAACTCGGTTATAGAAGATACGAATCAGTCAACTATATCAAGAGATTAAAACAAATATATTATTGAACGGGAAAACTAATTGGTAAGGAGCATTCTTTAAAAAAACTAAATCAAAATAGCTCTTCTTAATATGAAGTTTGGGTGTAGTTGCTCTTTTGAAATTTAGTTGGGAAGCTCATAATGGTGCACAAAGTAATTAAATAGTGATTAACGGATTAGTAATTAATCGGTGCGGTTTTTAATTATTACAGAATAGAATGGATTTTCTCATCGGATATTTATTTTCAATCTTTCAATGTTTTCTTTCACCTTTTCTCTGTCTCTTCGATGAATAAGGAGTTTGCGGGTGAAGGGTAACAACTTCACCACCTCTTCACCTGTGGCGATTAGTTTCAAAAATAGTTTCACTGCTTGAAACTATTCGTTTCTCGGTGTGAAACACTTCGTTTCAAAGCATGAAACACTTTGTTTCTCGGCGTGAAACTTTTAGTTTCAAATAGGGTTGAAACTAATTACGAAATAGCTTTACTAATCTTGTTCAATGGTTAAATCAGGAAGCAGCCATTTGATTTGATTCACGATGAAGAGAAGGTGAAAGACCGACTATTCACCTGCAAACTCCTTATTTATCGAAGAAACAGAGGAAAGTGAAGGAGATGGAAGAATTGACCATGTTATAGAGAAAAGCATTGAATTGTTCATAACCGTACCGATTATGAACCAATGCAAATCATAGGTCAGTATATGGAAAAAATGACATAAATATGGATAATAATCCTTGTTTCGAAATAGCCTGCTAAGTTTTTTGTATTCATTATTCCTTTTGGCTAGTTTTGCTTGTGTAAATCTTAAAAAGTCATGAAACACATAACTAAAATAAAAGCAATTTTCGCTATTTTACTATTATATATTATAATAGTTCCATCATTATATGCCCAATCTATAAGTGTCCGTTCATTACCTGGCTATGTAAAAGCGATAAATCAATTCAACCAACTGAACCCTCAAGAAAAGGTGTATCTTCATTTTGACAATACCGGATATTATTTGGGTGATACTATTTGGTTTAAGGCTTATGTGGTATTTGCCGAGCAACTTCGTCCTACAACTTTAAGCAAAGTGTTACATGTAGAGCTGTTGACTCCACAAGGCATGGTAGTGGATGACCGCCAATTGAAGCTTGAAAATGGTGAATGTCATGGTGAATTTGCCTTGAGTTCCCGTTATCATAGTGGTTTCTATGAAGTTCGTGCTTACACTCGAAGTATGTTGAATTTTGGTGACGATTGTATTTTTTCTCGTGTATTTCCTGTTTATGATTCTCCGGAAATAGAAGGGCATTATACTGATCGGAAGATGGATAGTGGTTTTGGCTTGAAAGACGAACGTAAAAAAAACACAAAAGCTAAGAAAGTCAACCTTTCCTTTTATCCTGAAGGAGGAAATGCTGTGGTTGGGTTACGTTCGAGAATCGGTTTCAAAGCTACAGGAGAGAATGGAGAAGATTTGAATATAACAGGTGCGGTATATGATTCTTCCGGTGAATTGGTTTCATATTTCTCCACTTATCACCAAGGTATGGGATTTTTTGAAATGATTCCTGATAAGACTACATATAAAATTGTAGCCGATTATGATGGAAAGAAATATGACTTTTCTTTTTCAAACATTATTTCTTCAGGATATGTGATGCGTGTGACAGATTTGGATGCAGAGACTTATCAGGTACATCTGCAAAAATCTCCGGACTTGCCGGCTGATACTTTAGCCGTTTCTGTATCATGTCGTGGTACAGTTTATTCAGCAGAAGCTTTAATTTTGGGTGATAAACCTTATATTTATCAATTGGATAAAGGAAAACTTCCTGCCGGTTGCCTTCAATTTACTCTTTATAATCAGGATGGCAAAATTTTGGCAGACCGTTTGGCTTTTAATCGTGCTCCGTTAGAATATTGCTGTGTTACGGTGGAAGCGGATAAACCTTTCTATAAACCTTTAGAAAAGGTGAGACTATCACTTGCTGTGAAAGATTTGTCCGGTAATCCTGTGTCAGGCAGTTTTTCATTGTCTGTGCGTGATGCCGGCACAGAAATTCATACTGGTTATCATGAGAATATCCTGACAGACTTGTTGCTCTCTTCTGAAATACGAGGTTACATCGCTCATCCGATGCAATATTTCGGGACGGACGACCGTAGTAATCGTATGAAGTTGGACTTGTTGATGATGGTACAGGGGTGGCGCCGTTACAATTGGCAGGTGATGGCGGGGGTATCTCCTTTTCATGTGGCACATTATGCTGAAGAGGGTTTACCAGTGAGTGGTGTAGTGAAATCTTTACTCAAGAATAAGGTGGAAGCGAATGTGGATGTTGTATTTTGGATTGTTAAGGATAGTGCTTCTTTCCATGGTCATTGCAAAACTGACAAAAAAGGGCGTTTCCATTTCCTGTTGCCGGATCATGCGGCAGTAGACGGTGAATGGCAGCTGGCTCTTTCTGTGACTTCGAAAGGCAAACCGAAACATTGCAGGATTATGCTCGACCGCCTTTTTAGTCCGGAAGCCCGCAGTTATTCTATTTCGGACTTTCAGGTGAAGGATACGGTTATTGTTTTTGCAGATACTTCAGATAGTCTGGCCAATAGTAATGTTTTAGGTATGATACAGAATCTTCCTCAAGTGGTGATAAAGAAAAAACAGATAAAGAATGAGATATTTCCGGATCTGGTTTGTAATGTGGAAAAGGATATTAGTAGGCTGATGGATCAAGGGAAGGATTATCCAGGAACATTGGGGGAATATATGGAAAGAAATATTTCTGCGGTAAACATGGTAGATACTGCGTATACGTATGCTAATAGTGCTATTTGTTATATTTTAGATGGTGGAGGTTCTGTTAATCCGCGAAAGGGCATCGGTGCTTCCGATCATCCGATAGAGAATATAAAAACAATAGAAGTGTATGATGGAAATCTTCGGGCTTGGATAGTGAGAAACATAGATAGTAATTATGGCTATTATCCTCCGAGTGATCCGACATCAGATTTTTATAGTATGAGACATTTACATGATGCTGTTTTTCAGGCTAACCAAAGGCTGGTATTATTCATCGTCCGTTTATATAACGATGTGTTGCATGACAAGTATAAGAAGGGAATGCGTTATACTTTTTTCAAAGCCTTTTCTCCTGTAAGAGAATTCTATCAGGTAAATCATAGTAATAGTGTTCCGGGAGATATCGATTTTCGTCGAACTTTGTATTGGAATCCTGATGTGAGGACTGATAATAATGGAAAAGTGAACGTTAGTTTTTATAATAATGCTACTTGTCGACAAATGACGATCAATGCAGAGGGGATAAATCGTGGGAAGTGTATTATTAAAGAATAAATTTATATGGAGATTTTACTTTTTCATAGTGTTACATTCTATGTTGCAGTGCAAAAGATGTATCTTTGTAACCAGCAATCAAAATAACCCCAACCACTATATGAAATATAAATTATTATGCCTCTTCGTTTTGTTAAGTTTTTCTTTATCGGATTTGTATGCTGATATTGAACTTAGTTCCAAACAAATGAGAACCAGTGATGGGCTACCTAGTAATTCTGTACGATGCATGTTTCAGGACAGTAAAGGGTTCTTATGGTTGGGTACTTTAGACGGATTGACCCGTTATGATGGAAATACTTTTCTTACTTATCAGTTGGAAAGCGGGAAACACGATCGGATTTCTTTAGCAGATAACAGAATAAAACATGTGGCAGAGGATAAGAATGGTTTTTTGTGGATAAAGACTGTGCCGGAATTATTCAGCTGTTATGATCTACAGAAAGCTTGTTTTGTAGATTTTACCGGTACCGGAAGTGATGGAGAGAACTATTCAGAAATATTTATGTCCTCTAATGGAGATGTGTGGCTTTGGCATAGAAGGAATGGTGTGCGTCAAATTGTTTGTGAGGACGATCGGACTATGACCTCTGTGAAGTTTAGAACGAAATTTGGAAACCTGCCCGATGATCGGATTAAATTTATAAATGAAGATTCTAGTGGCAGGATCTGGATTGGTACCATGCGGGGACTTGCGTCTGTTTATAAAGGGAAAGTTGAATTTATCGATAGGAAATTGAATTTTTCTTCTTCTTTCCCTCATGGAGAGGATATGTATTTTCTGACAAAGAGTGGAGATGTGTATCGCTGTGTAAATGGATCGAAAAAAATAGACTGTTTAGCGTCGCTGTCTGCTATTGCCGGTAATACATCTGTCAGTACACATTCATTGATAAAAGATAAATGGGTTATATTTACTTCTAGCGAAGGGGTATATGAATTTGATTTTCAGAATTTTCAAATAACTCCTTGCCGGGAATTGAAAATAAATAATGGAAAAGTTATTCATGACAATTATGGAGATTGTTGGGCTTACAATAACACTGGACGAATTTATTACATAAACTCGAAGAGCGGAGAAATAAAGAATTTTCAACTGATTCCTGAAGAGAAGATGAAATATATAGATTATGAACGCTATCATGTGGTGCGTGATGACCGGGGGATTGTGTGGATTTCAACTTATGGAAACGGACTTTTCACCTACGATATTCAGGAGGACCGGTTGGAACACTTTGTTTCCGAAGGGAAGAATGCAGGACCTATAGGGTCAGATTTTTTGTTATGTTTGATGAAAGACAGAACAGGAGGGATATGGGTAAGCTCCGAATATTCCGGTTTGTCTCATATTTCCATTTCAAATAAAGGCATTACACATGTCTATCCAGAATCACCGGATGTTTTTGACCGTTCGAATACAATCCGGTTACTGACTAAAATGTCGAATGGAGATATATGGGTAGGAACGCGAAGAGGTGGATTGTATAATTATGATTCTCATCTGAAAACTAAAATAGATAATCATTATTTGCCCTATAATATTTATGCGATTTCAGAAGATAGTCAGGAGAATATATGGATAGGAACCCGGGGAGACGGACTAAAAATAGGAGATACGTGGTATAAAACGGATCCGTCTAATCCTTTTGCCTTATCTCATTCTAATATTTATTCCATTCTTCGCGATAAGAAAGATCGTATGTGGGTGGGGACATTTGGAGGAGGACTGGATCTGGCAGAATCAACGGAAAAAGGACAATACAAGTTCCGTCGTTTCTTTCAAGGAAAGAAGTATGGCTTACGGATAGTCAGAGTAATGGCAGAAGATGAGAAAGGGATGATATGGATGGGCACAAGTGAAGGTATCTGCATTTTCCACCCTGACTCATTGATCGCTAATGAAGATAACTATCATTTGTTCAGCTACACCGATGGCAATTTTTGCAGCAATGAGATTCGTTGCCTGTTTCGTGATAGCAAAGGGCGCATGTGGGTAGGTACTTCGGGTGCCGGGCTGAATCTATGCGAACTGTCAGACGACTGTCAGTCTTTGAAATATACACATTATGGAATAGCGGAAGGACTGGTTAATAATATGGTGCAATCTATTTTGGAAGATCATTCGGGACAATTATGGATTGCTACGGAATATGGAATTTCAAGGTTCAATCCCAACAGCCATTCTTTCGAGAATTATTTCTTCTCATCTTATACATTAGGAAATGTGTATAGCGAGAACAGTGCGTGTATGGGGGCAGACGGTAAACTGATTTTTGGAACAAACTACGGATTGACGATTATTGACCCGAAGAAGATTCCAACAGAGAGATTGCTTTCTCCTATTGTTATCACAGGATTGTCCGTTAATGGAATTCAGGTGAAGCCTAATATGCCGGGTTCTCCTTTGCAAGAATCTTTAGCCTATTCGGATAAGATTACATTGAAATATTTCCAGAATTCTTTTATGCTTGATTTTTCTACTCTCGATTATTCGGATAATGGTCAAATCAAGTATATGTATTGGCTGGAAAACTATGACAAGGGATGGAATGTTCCGTCTTCGTTAAGTTTTGCCACTTATAAATATCTGGAGCCGGGCAGTTACATTTTCCATGTGAAATATTGTGATGGTGCCGGTATTTGGAATGATACCGAAACAACTTTGAAGATTGTTATCGTGCCTCCGTTTTGGAAAACAAATTGGGCTATGCTTGGATATTTCATCCTGATGTTAATAGCTTTGTACTTTACATATCGTATCATTTTTAATTTCAATAGGTTGCGCAACCGCATCAATGTTGAAAAACAACTGACAGAGTATAAACTGGTATTTTTCACAAATATCTCTCATGAATTCCGTACTCCGCTTACATTGATCCAAGGAGCATTGGAGAAAATGTACCGGATGGATGATATTCCACAAGCCTTATTGCATCCGTTGAAAGTCATGGATAAAAGTACACAACGTATGTTGAGGCTGATTAATCAGTTGCTGGAGTTCAGAAAAATGCAGAACAACAAGTTGGCTCTTTCTCTGCAGGAAACTGATGTAGTTGCTTTCCTGTACGAAATATATTTAAGTTTCAGTGACGTAGCAGAACAGAAGAATATGGATTTCCGCTTTTTGCCGTCTGTGCCATCCTATAAAATGTTTATTGATAAAGGTAATTTGGATAAGGTGGTGTATAACTTACTTTCAAATGCTTTTAAGTATACTCCTTCGGGTGGGACAATTCTGTTTTCTGTGAATGTGGATGAGGTGAAGAAGTGTTTATACATTCAGGTAGCGGATACCGGAGTAGGTATTCCTAAAGAAAAGCAGGGAGAATTGTTTAAACGTTTCATGAAAAGTAGTTTCTCCGGAGATAGCATTGGAGTAGGGTTGCATTTGAGCCATGAATTGGTGCAGGTGCATAAGGGAACGATTGAATATAAAGATAATGAAGGGGGAGGTTCCGTATTTACGGTATGTATTCCGACTGATAAAACTGTTTATTCGGAAAAAGACTTCCTGGTTCCCGGCAATCTCCTGTTGGAAGAAGCGAATATGCAGACTCACCATTTGCAGGAGCTTTCAGAGGAATGTCAGGAACATGAAAAGACAGTCACCACATCAAGAAAACATAAAATATTAGTCATCGAAGACGATAATGATATTCGTGGGTTCCTGCAGGAGGAGCTTAGTGCTTATTTTGAAGTAGAAGTGGCTGCGGATGGAATATCCGGATTTGAAAAGGCATGCAACTATGACGCAGACTTGATTATCTGCGATGTATTGATGCCTGGGATGACCGGTTTCGAAGTGACAAAGAAACTGAAAACTGAATTTGCGACAAGTCATATTCCTATTATTCTGCTGACTGCCTTGACTTCACCGGATAAGCACCTGGAAGGACTTGAAGCGGGAGCGGATGTTTATGTTGCAAAGCCATTTAGTTTTAAGCTTTTGCTTGCGCAGGTGTTCCGGCTGATAGAGCAATGCGAAAAGTTACGGAAGAAGTTTTCCAGTGAACCGGGGGTAGTGCGTCCTGCTTTATGTAACACGGACCGGGATAAGGAGTTTGCAGATCAGTTGGTGGCTGTGGTGGAAAAGATTTATTCTCAATACAACATTTCTATTGATGAATTTGCGCAGATGATGGGGATGGGACGAACTGTGTTTTATAAGAAATTACGCGGAGTGACAGGATACTCACCGAATGAGTATTTGCGTGTCGTACGAATGAAGAAGGCTGCCTAACTGTTTTTGACCGAAAGGGATCTGACTGTTGCGGAAGTTTCTTATAAAGTGGGTATTAACGATCCTCTTTATTTCAGTAAATGTTTTAAAGCGCAGTTTGGAGTATCTCCTTCGGCTTACCAGAAAGGGGAGAGAAGTAAAACGTAGTATATACTTACCTTGAATCCGGTTTGTGAAGGATAGACCGGATTCAAGATAAGTATGTTTATCAGTTACATATTGAGGTCTAATTTATAGATTTCACTTCCGGCAAGAAGGAAACATCCTGTTCCGAAATCCTCAAAATCAGGAACTTTGTCGTATGTGACAGGTTGACTGTCTTTCGGTTCTTTGCCGGTTCCCTGTACATAACCAAGAAAACCATTCGGGTGAACTGCATCCTTCACCATAGCATTCCATGCTTTTATGATTACAGGCAGATAGGTCTTTTTATCCAATAGACCGTTGCGTACGCCCCAAGCCATACCATATACGAAAAGAGCTGTGCCGGAAGTCTCTTTGCCTCCGAAGTTTGACGGATCGTGGAGGCTGACATTCCAAAAGCCATCTTCACGCTGGCATTGTTTCAGTGCTTTGCTCATAGCCATAAAATCATTGATGTAATCTTGGCGATGTTTTTCATCAGATGGAATTTCGTTCATTACCCGCACCAAAGCTGCGTATACCCATCCGTTACCACGGCTCCAATAACAGTTTTCGCCATTAGGCTCTTTGTATGGAGGATCGAAATTATGGTCTCTCCACCACAAACCTTCTTTGACATTGAACATTCCGTTCTCTCCGTGTTTATTACGGGTATATTCGTACATATCCCACATCTTGTCGAAGTACTTCTGTTCGCCTGTAAGTTTCCCCATTTTGGCAAATATAGGCATCCCCATCTGGATAGCATCTATCCACCACCAGTCGTTTACTTGTGGAGTGTTGACCAGCATATCCATATTGGCTTTCGTTTTCCGTATTTTCTCAGGATCAGGGCAAATGTTGTATAAATCGAGATAGATTTGGCTGGCGCAGTAATTATCTGCATTACGGGTGGTTGTTCCCCGGTGGAAGCCCCACTGGTGGTAATCCGCCCATTCTTTGGCATAGAGATAATATTCGTCTGCGGGATAGATGGAGTAGAGTGCCATTAAGCCTTCGTAATATACACTTCGTGTCCAGATATTACTGGGCCGAACTACTTTTTTCACAAAAGAAGGAGTACGATAATCGGCATATTTTTTCATGAAATAGTCGTTCACCTGAAGGGTTACTTTGAGAATTTCTTTTTTATCGGGAGCTGTTTGTGCTTTTATATTCCCGTAACTCAATATTACTCCTGCAAAAAATAGTATAAGATGCTTTTTCATTTTATAATAAATTAGATTACTATTGTTCTTAGATTTAGGCACGCAAAGGTGAGCCTTTCTTTACCTGTTGCAAAGAAAATGCATTGTAAGGAAAGTGATATTGAAATTTGTACGGAAAATATGTAATATTAGACTTTATTCTTTATTCATATTAGTCATGGATAAGAACCAAGTATGAATAATTAGCAAGAGCGATTTTTTTGTAAGTCATATTGTTGTATTGATATTTATTGTATATTTGTAGAAGAGTAAGGGGAGACGAATATGAAAAGTCATACAAATAAAATATTAGAGTCTATTAAGCAGGCATTGACAGAGCATTTACCAAAAGGTGGCAAGGCTTTGTTGTTTGGTTCTCAAGCTCGTGGGGATGCACGGATTGATTCTGATTGGGATATTTTGATTATCTTAGATAAAGAAAAATTGGAGCCTGAAGATTATGATAAGGTAAGCTTTCCCTTAACTATGTTGGGATGGGACTTGGGAGCGCGAATTAATCCGATTATGTATACGATGAAAGAATGGGCTGCAAGTTGTATTACACCATTTTATAAAAATGTAGAGCAGGAAGGAATTGAATTAGTATGAAATTGACAGATGAAGAACGTAATTCTTTGGTGATATTACAGTTGGAGAAAGCTAAAGTATTTTTGAAACAAGCAGATGAGATGTTTGATCTGAAGTATTGGGATATTGCTTCCAATAGATATTATTATGCCTGTTTTCATGCTGTTCAGGCTTTATTAATACAAAATGGATTATCATGTAAAACCCATGATGGGTTGATAGCTTGCTTTGGCTTGAATTTTATAAAAACAGGCAAAATTAGTGCACGTTTGGGAAGTTTTTTGGCGCGTATGGAACAATTACGGCAAAAAGGGGATTATAATTGCATTTATTCAATATCGGAGGATGAAATCAGTACGATAAAAGCTCCGGCAAGAGAACTTATTGAGACTATTGAAGTTTTACTTGCCGAATCATAATTATTCTTGTAAGGATATCATCGTTAAAAGACCATTTTTTTTATTTTTTCGGCCACATCTGTCATATATGCCGGATTAAATTCTTCTAGTTCCGTGCGTGGTCGGAATCCCCATGTCACTCCGCAAGCGGTTACACCGGCATTGGCTGCTGTTTGCATGTCTACACCGGAATCACCTACATAAAGAACATCTTCTTTTCGTACATCGGCAAGTTTTAATATATCAAAAACGATTGTTGGATCAGGTTTGACATTTACTCCTTCCCGTTGGCCGAAAACGGCAGTGAAATGAATTTCCGGAAAGTAGTGGGCAACCAGTTTCTCGGTAGCGGCCTGATATTTGTTGGAGGCTACGGCAATCTGAATGCCTGCGGATTGCAGATAAGACAATAACGCTGAAATACCCGGGTAAGGACGACTATCGTCTGCATTGTGAATATCATAATAAGGAATAAACTCTTTTCTTACCCGGAGCACATTCTCTTCTGTCTTTTCTCCTTCGGGTAATGCACGTTCAAAGAGTTTGTTGATACCATTTCCTACCATGAAGTTATACTTTTCTACATCGTGTGTGGGGTATCCTAATTTATTCAAAGCATAATTAGTGCTATGGGCGAGGTCTGCGATAGTATTTAATAATGTACCGTCCAAATCGAATATTATTAGTTTTTTCATTAAGGCTTATGTTTATAGTTAATTCTATATTTAAATCTTTTATTCTGCAAAGGTATACTAAAAAAATGAGATTGGGAAGAATGAGGCAATAGTTTAGAGAATATCGAATGAACAACAAAGCCGGAAATATATTTGTTATTCTACCAGATTGGCTTAACTTTGCGAAAAACTAAAGAATAATGAATGCAGAATGGTTTGAGGCATTGCCTGAACAATGTCCCCCAACAGATGCGAAGCGGTGCGAAGGCTGTTATTATAGAATTGCAAATGGTAATCCTGTTACAACAGAAGATTTCTTTTCGCAAAGAAAAATGCAGCCGGATAAGGTCTTTAAAGGATTAGGAATAGATGAATGTGTGACAAGGGCAGTCTCTCTATTTTCAGAGAGGGAAGAAGCGGAGAAAAGATTAAAGCTTCCTAAGTTCAAGAAGGCAAATATTGCTTTAGTCATATTGGAACCAAAAGATGGAGTGTTAAAGAAAACATTTGATATAGCACATTATTCTTGGTGGAGAACAAAGGATTTTAATGTTTTACAAGCTAAAATAGTCTGATTATGGGAATGGAAGATGTGTTAAGGATAGACAAAATTCTGGATTTCTGTGATGTGCCTCAGCTTTTTGTGGCAAGAGATGCCTTTGATACACTGTATCTTTGTCTTTTATATGATGATGAGACGGTTTATCGCTATACGGGAATACGTATCTCTACACGTAGACTTGAATCCTTCTTAGCAGGTAAAGCCGATTTGCGTTTACTCTATCTACAGCCTGAAAATGAACATGAGTATTACGATGTTGTGTTTCAATCGGGTGAATACCAGAAAACGTTATTAAAGGAAAGTGTATTGTTGGAAGATAAATTGCCGGCTGAGGGATATGTTTTATCTGGAGAGAAGCGCGAGAATGTGGTCATTAATTTGCCAATAAAAGACCGTAGTCTGCTTGCAGAGCTTGTTCGTAAATTTGGCTGGGCTTGTATGTAAGTTTAAAGAAGATAAAAAAGATTGTCCCGCTACTGCTTGAAAGTTGTGGGACAATCTTTTTTCATCCTTATATATACTTTGATTACTTCTTCGTAATACGGAACCAGTCAACGTCTGCCCAACCGCCGTCATTCGTTTTAATAGCCGGACGCGTACAGAACATACCGACTTTGGCACCAATCCATTGTCCTTCTCTTGCCTGGAAAGGAACACCTAATGATTCATATTTCTTTCCGTCGAGGCTATAGCTGAAATTACACATCACAATGAGGTCATGTCCGCCTTCACTACCCTTGATTTTCTTTCCGTCACAACTGAAACGCACTTTCAGATAAACCGTGTTTTGCGAAAGATCAACAGCGGCTTTCACTTCTTCTGGTTTGCCTTTATCTGCTCTGTCACATTCAACTTGCGACAGAACCAAACCTTTGTCTGTATTTTCTAGAACAAGTCCGGCATAATCCCTGCCCATAACGACAAGTCCAGTGCGTTCGCCTTTATTCTTTTGGTTAGGGCTGAACGTCAGTTTCATTGTTGCGGTAAAATTATCAGAAGGAGTTTTTTGTAATAAGAGGTTGGCTACATCCCACAGGTTCTTATAATCTTCTACTACCGGATAAGAGTATAATCTGACATAGCTTTTGTCACCTGCATAATACGCCCATTTTTCATTAATGTTAGCATGCCATTGCCACTGCGGAGAAAGTGTATACCCATCAAATTCGTCACTTTCTTGTGGAGTGCAGATAGGATATGTTTTACCGACATTTGGCTTCTTGTAAGTCAAAACAGGTTCTCCGCAGCCGTCACCGTCTTTATCAATACCGATAATAGGCCAGTCGTTCACCCATTTCATCGGTTGGAGATGCATAATGCGTCCGTAAGCACCGACATCTTGAAAGTGGAGGAACCAGTCTTCTCCGGTAGGAGTATCTACCCATGCACCTTGGTGAGGACCGTTGACAGGAGAGTTACCTTGCGCAAGTACTGTTTTCCATTCGTAAGGACCGTAGATGTTTTTAGAACGTAATACGACCTGCCAGCCTGTCGGCACACCGCCGGCCGGATGGAAGATATAATAATAGTCGTTTCTCTTGTACATTTTAGGACCTTCGCAAGTCTGATGTGCTTCGTGACCGTCGAAAATTATACGGGAAGGAGTGATCGCTTTTGTTGCTTCTGCATTCAGTTCGCAGATAGTGATTACACTTTTCAGTCCGGCGCGGCTTCCTGCATAGGCGTGTACCATATATACTTTTCCGTCTTCATCCCAGAACGGGCAAGTGTCAATGATACCTTTTCCCGCTTTCACCAAGACCGGTTCGCTCCACGGACCTTTCGGATCTTTGGCTTTCACCATAAAAGCTCCCTGATCGGGATCTCCCCAAAAGATGTAAAACTCACCGTTGTAATGACGAATAGCCGGAGCCCATACGCGATTGCCGTGTTCCGGCCGTTCCGGAGTTTCGATAGGGGAGAGGGCATTGGGAACTGCGGCACCGATGATTGTCCAGTTGACTAAATCTTTAGAATGAAGGATTTGCAATCCCGGCAAACAGTTGAAACTGGATGAAGTCATATAGAAATCATCTCCTACACGGCAAGCATCCGGATCGGAATAGTCGGCATAAAGCACCGGATTTTTGTATTTACCGTTTCCGAGGTCGGAAACCCATACTTCAGATACATAGTTCTTCTGTGCTACTGCGGTGAAAACCGTTAATAAGCAAAAGGCTAAAGTCTGTGTCAATCGTTTCATGTTATAGATAGATTATTTATAGATATGATTCGTTGGTTTTATCTGATGGCAAAGGTAAAAAAAGACTCTGCACAAGGAGGAATATTTGTGCAGAGTCATAGAAAAATTGGTAGATACCTCGTAATTTTTGTTTAGTTGTATTTGTTTCTACCCTATTTATTGGGGCGGTTATCTTTTATTCTCACTGTCACCGGATGAGTCAGCTCTTCTTTCCATTCGCGGAGATGAGCAAACCATGCTTCCGGCGTTTTATATCCGAATGTCTCTTTCATCGAGGTGAAAGTCGTGTGATACTGGAAATATTTATTTCCCGGGGCGGTAATTGTATAAAGGAAGTTGGCTTTATCCTTTTCTTCCGATTTTACATAACGTTGGGGAATACAAGTGCCCAGCCCTACAGTTTCTTTAGCATATTTTACGGTATCGTTTACCGGCCAGTCCGTTCCCCAACTTCCTACGAGTCCTTTATGATCGGAGAAAGATTTGGAAGTACCTACGATGTCTTGCACACCTGTGCAGAAAATTTCTTTATCGAGCGGTTCGTCAAAGAATGCTTCGATATGAAGATCGCGATGTCCGGCATAAAGCGTGTAGCGTGTCATCATATTCAGTTCCTGGTCCTGATATTTCCATCCGGTTACTTCTATTTCTGCAATTACACGTACCGGTCCATAAGAGACGATACGTTCTGTACGAGTGTCCACTGGAGTAATATGGGTTGCCTTTTGTCCGTCCCAACCTTTCAATGCACCCGGTCCGCAACTGTCGAACACGCGAAGTACGTCATCTCCGAATCCTTTAGCTAACTGCTCATCCGTCGGATAGAACTGCGATTCTTTGATTTCCAGTCCTTTGTTGAACTTGCCGTAAATATCCGGTGTCTGTTTTTCATTGAAATAAAGACGGTATCCTACCAGTTCCGATTCCAAAACCGGACCGTGAGGACGTACCATGCTGTATATATTGCTAGTGCCGGGAACGGTGATAGCCTGTACCCGTTGATGTTTACCTTTCTTGTTGTCTACAATAAACATATCGGCATAAACTCGTTCAGGATAAGTCTTTGTACTCTTTTCCGAAGAAAGTGTAACCTGAAATGTTTTTCTACCATGGGCAGGAAGATCGGCAACAAAGACCAGTTCGTCCATCTTGCGGTCCCGGTTCAAATCGTCCAACTGCGAAGGAATTTCCTTCCTTCCTTCCATGACAACGGCTGATTTTACTTTGAAACCAGCGTGCAACTCATGTAGATTGATAACAACCGGAGTATCCGCTTTGGGCTGATTCCAGTTGTTTTGTACTTCAACTGTGATGGTTTTCTCCTGTTTCTGCGTTTGGGCAGACAGGCTGAAAGCTCCTAAAAAGAAAGTAATAATAAAAAGATTCTTCTTCATGTTTCTAAGGCTGAAATTATACGTCGTATTTCTCCTTGCAAAAATAGCAGAAAAAATAGCAGACTGTGTCTCTTTTGAGGAGATTATAGTCTGCTATTTGAGCTTTTTACTCTATATAATGATATTGTGGTTTCTATTTTGCATCACAGAATGGCAATGAGTTTTTTATTTGAGACTTAAAATCTCCTCTTTTGCACCCAGTTCCTCATAAACCTTCCCGTCTACAGTCAGATTCTTGGCATTTTTGACATTTAGTATATTGTTGCCTTTTGATGATTCTACATATACATTCTCCAAAGTAACTCCGTCGACTTGGCTGATAACAACGCCGTCCGTAGCTTCTGTCATCACGACATTCTTAACAGTAATATTGCTGATCGGCATTTCCGGCAAACCATTGAAGAACATGGCACGTCCCGAACCTCTGCAAACAATATTAGAGATATGAATATTGCGGAAAGCGGGTGTTTCTTCCGTTACCGGAGGAATACTTGTCTTCATGCGGTTCAGCAAGTCTTCTTCCGATTCCTCACCGGCGCCTTTTCCACCATAGAACAAGTCGAACAACAAAGGTTCGTTCGGAATGTTAATCATGTTGATATTATTAATGTAGATGTTTTCTACCACACCGCCACGTCCGCGGGTACTCTTGAAGCGCAAACCTACATCTGTGCCCATAAATGTGCAGTCTTCTACATAGATATTCTTCACGCCACCCGACATTTCACTTCCTACTACAAATCCACCGTGTCCATGCAGTACTGTATTATTTTTCACGATAACGTTCTGGCAAGGTTCACCACGTCGGCGACCATCTTCATCTTTACCGGATTTGATACAGATTGCATCGTCTCCCGCATCAAACACACTATTGATAATTAGAGCGTTTTTACAAGATTCCAAGTCGATAGCATCACCGTTTTGAGAATACCAGGGGTTGATGACCATGATATTATTTACTGTGAAATCTTCGCAAGACAAGGGGTGCAGACACCAGCTCGGTGAGTTTCTTGAAAGTAACGCCTTCCAACAGTACCTTTTTACTTTTGACGATACTCAATAGTACCGGACGCAACCATGGACGGATTTCTGCCCATTCTTCATCTGTGTTGATACCTTCGGGTACATTGAAGTCTTTGCAAGCCATTGCACCTTTTAATGAGCCGGCAGTGGGATACCATACTTCTTGTTTTTCATCAAGAACACCTCCCGAGTTTACTAGCTTTTTCCATTGTGAAGCAGTCAGTTTGCCTTTTTTTACCGGACGCCAGCAGTCGCCGTTCCCGTCAAATGTGCCATATCCTGTGATAGCGATGTTCTCTGCATTGCGTGCGGAAATAGGCGATTGGCAACGACGGGTTTCCAATCCTTCAAAAGAAGTGGCAATGATAGGATATGCCTCAAAATCACCGGTGAAAAGCACCAATGCATTCTGTTCCGTATATAAATTCACGTTGCTCAACAGTTCGATAGGTCCTGTCAACCAGATGCCTTCCGGGATAATCACTTTACCCCCTCCGCGTTGATTTACCTCTTTAATAGCATCGTTGATTGCTTTGGTATTCAGAAACAGACCATCGCCTTTGGCTCCGAATTTCTCAATGTTTACCTCGTAAGCAGGAAAAACCGGTTGCTGTACTTTGGGCATTTCAAAAGGTAGATTCTGGTAGAGAGCGTCACTGATGGAGCTTTCTTTTACGGCAGTCTCGCTTTGTTTACATCCTGATGAGATAAACGGTAAACAGCATAGGGCCATCCAGAAGAGTCTTTTTGTCAATGTGTTCATTTAGTAACTTATTTCTATAGGGTTATACATCTATTGTTTTTCTTGGTAGTTGGGTGATGATTAATGAGGGTGATTTCATAATTCTTATCTCCTTCCGCAGGCGACCTCTCGCAGGCAGCCTGCCGGAAAGGAATAAGACAAATTCATGTTAACCTAATTCTAACCTTAAAATAAATATTATGAAAAAACCTCTTAATTATCGATTGCAAAGATAGGTGGCAAACCCCAAGAGGATGTGGACTAATTGATAGAATACGTGTATTTTTTGTCATTTATGTCTAATATTTGCACACTTCTCGTGTTTTTATGCAGAAAGATACTATCTTTGCACAAAATTTAACTATTAAAAGATATGAGTTATAACTTGTTGAAAGGAAAAAGAGGTATTATCTTCGGTGCTTTGAACGACCAGTCTATTGCCTGGAAAGTAGCAGAGCGCGCCGTGGAAGAAGGTGCAACTATTACATTATCAAATACTCCGATGGCTATCCGTATGGGAGAAGTCGACGCTTTGGCCCAGAAATTAAATTGCCAGGTTATTCCGGCAGATGCCACCAGCGTAGAAGATTTGCAAAATGTATTCAAGACCTCCATGGATATACTGGGTGGACAAATTGATTTTGTACTCCACTCTATTGGTATGTCTCCCAACGTGCGCAAGAAACGTACTTACGATGACCTTGACTATGGAATGTTGGATAAGACATTGGATATTTCAGCTGTTTCATTCCACAAAATGATTCAGTCGGCCAAGAAATTGAACGCTATTGCAGATTACGGTTCTATCGTTGCTTTGAGCTATGTGGCCGCGCAGCGTACTTTCTACGGCTACAATGATATGGCAGATGCAAAGGCATTGCTGGAATCTATTGCACGTAGCTTTGGTTACATCTACGGACGCGAACATAGCGTACGTGTGAACACTATCTCGCAGTCTCCTACATTTACTACTGCCGGTTCGGGTGTGAAAGGTATGGATAAGCTGTATGATTTCGCTAACCGTATGTCTCCGCTTGGAAATGCAACAGCTGACGAATGTGCGGATTATTGTATCGTGATGTTCTCCGACCTTACCCGTAAGGTGACTATGCAGAACTTATTCCATGACGGTGGTTTCTCTAGTGTAGGTATGAGTCTTCGTGCCATGGCTACTTACGAGAAAGGACTCGATGAGTATATGGACGAAAATGGTAACATCATTTACGGATAAAAGATTATGAAACTACGGATCTCTCTTCTTATTATTTTAATTAGTATGCTTTTCGCCTCCTGCGGGATAAGCACGGGAAAGGGTACGGAGCAGAAGGAAGAGGAGATTTCTGTTCTGAGATATGATAAGCTGTTGAGCGAATACGTTCGCTCCAACAGCTTTTCTGCTATGCAGAAGTTGACGATGGACTACCGTATGCCGACGAAAATCCTGATTGAGGATGTATTGTCTATCGGTACGGTGAAAGATGATACCATTTCGCAACGTCTGCAGAAATTTTATTCGGATACGACTTTAGTCCGTTTGCTTAGCGATGTAGAAGCAAAGTACCCTAATCTGGATGAGGTGGAAAAAGGACTTAACAAAGGATTCCGGAAACTGAAGAAGGAAGTGCCTGATACAAAAGTGCCGTTTATCTATTCGCAAGTGTCTGCCTTCAACGAATCTATTATTTTGGTGGATTCTTTATTAGGAATCAGTCTTGATAAATATATGGGGGAAGATTATCCTCTTTATAAGCGTTTCTATTACGATTATCAATGTCGCTCGATGCGTCCGGAACGGATTGTGCCGGATTGTTTTGCTTTTTATCTTTTGAGCCGTTACGGAATGAACTATCATGAGGGTACTTGTTTGATTGACTTGATGATGCACTCCGGAAAAATCAACTACGTCGTGCAAAACTTGTTAGGATATAGTGATATCGGCGAAGCGATGGGATATTCCAAGGAGGAAAACGACTGGTGTAAGGAGAATGAAAAGGAGATATGGAATTATATCTGTACCAACGATCATCTGCATGCACGAGACCCGATGGTAATCCGCTATTATATGAAGCCTGCTCCTGCTGTCGATATGTTGGGTGCACAAGCTCCGGCATTGATCGGAACATGGATGGGAGCAAGAATCATCGCTTCTTATATGAAAAAGCATAAGGACATGAAACTGAAAGATCTCCTGGAGTTTACTGATTATCATGTGATGTTAAGTGAATCCAACTATCTGGCTTCCTAAACTGTTGCATTTTTCAATTTTTAATTAGCTTCGCTCAAAACCTTATTTGATTTTTAATATTAAAGTATAGTCTTAATTCTCAATTTAAAAAGTGGAAACTGCCCTCTATTTGTTGCCCGTGACGTTAGGTGATACGTCTATTGAAAAGGTATTACCTTCTTATAATAAGGAGATCATTTCTGGTATCCGGTATTTTATAGTCGAAGATGTTCGTTCTGCCCGGCGTTTCCTGAAAAAGGTGGACCGGGAGATTGATATTGATGCATTGACATTTTACCCGTTGAACAAGCATACTTCTCCTGACGATATTTCCGGTTATCTGCAACCTTTGGTGGGTGGAGCTTCAATGGGGGTTATCTCCGAAGCAGGTTGTCCGGCAGTAGCTGACCCGGGAGCGGATGTGGTTGCTATCGCACAACGTAAAAAGCTGAAAGTGGTTCCTTTGGTCGGACCTTCATCCATTATCCTTTCCGTGATGGCTTCCGGCTTTAACGGACAGAGTTTTGCGTTTCACGGTTATTTGCCGATTGAACCGGGAGAACGTGCCAAGAAACTAAAAGCACTGGAGCAGCGTGTGTATGCTGAAAATCAGACGCAACTTTTCATTGAGACGCCTTACCGGAATCATAAGATGGTAGAGGATATTTTGTTGAATTGCCGTCCTCAAACAAAGCTCTGTATCGCTGCCAATATTACTTGTGAAGGAGAATATATACAGACGCGTACAGTGAAGGACTGGAAAGGACACGTGCCCGATTTATCTAAGATTCCCTGTATTTTTCTCTTATATAAATAACGCCTTTCAGGTGTTCATATTCATCTTCGAAGCAGCTGCTGAAGAAGCCTTTTCCTAAGTTTTCCTCTATCTGTTTGAAATTCCACAGCTTACTGTTTTTAAAGCGGGGGGTACAAAGGATGGAATCATCTTTGATATCGACAATGAATAGATAGATAAGACGGTTGGTCACTTCATTCTCGAAGTGATAAACGATGTTGAATTCAGGTTTGATACCTTTTTCATGAGGAAAAGCATTGTTGATTAAACGAGTGGCGCCTGCTTCCAGAGATTCTCCGTAGCGGAGATAACATTCCATGGGAATATCTGCTTTTCCTCTATCAAGAATGGCTGTTGATGGCCTGTCGCAAAGGAATAACATTCCGTGAGTGGATATGGCAATTCTTATCACCGGATTGATGTATGCGTTTTTGTAATTAACAGCTTCTATTGCAGGTGTTTTCCCGATCACGTCTCCTTTGGTATTCACAATAGGAACATATTCCGTGTGTGACATTAAATGATTGAAGAAACGGATGGCAATCTGATTGAACAGGATACTCATCAGAAAGACAGTAGGAGGTAACACTTTATAGAGTACAAACAGACTTGTCTTACTTAGTGGGTTTTGGAAAATGACGGTAATGCTGATTATAATAAAATGCAATATACCGAAGATCAAAGCGATACGTGCGGATACAACGGCTGCTTCTGCTCCCTGTGCATATAAACGTTTGTTGCAAGAACCTATCTGTTTTAAGAAATGGTTGATAAACCTTTTCTTATGCATATAAAGACTTAGCATCGGAATGAGAATACTGACTTCCAGCGTAAGTGGAAGTGCACCGGGTGGAACGTAATCACCAGGAATGAGAGCTGCTACGGATAATAGTGCTAACACTCCGGTTGCTATATAGAGGATAAAATTAGGAATTAACAATCCTTTACGTCGATAAGAAAGGTATATACCTATAATACCTATGCCAGTACCGATGTAAATAGCCGTGTCTTGCGTTATAAATTCACACAATAAAATGGAAATAATAACGGGGATAAAACCCAGCGACATGTTAAATGCGGAAGAAAGTGTTCCTTTATGAGCCATCTCTATATTTATGTTTATTTGTCGGTTCTATCAATAAAACAAATAGGGGATATGTTTTGTTTGCTAACGAATATGTTTCTCTGCATGGTAGGAGGAACGAACAAGGGGAGCGCTTTCTACGATGTTGAATCCTTTCTCTAAACCTACAGTTTTATATTCTGCAAATTGCTGCGGAGTGATGTATGCTGCAACGGGATAATGCCGGTGACTCGGTTGAAGGTATTGGCCTATGGTAAGAATCTGGCAACCGGTTGCTAGCAGATCATCCATCAATGTTTCAACTTCTTCCGGGGTCTCACCCAGTCCGACCATAATACCGCTTTTAGACTTAACTCCCTTCTCGGAAATGTGTCTGATGACTTGCAAACTTGTATCATAATTTGCCGCGCTGCGCACTAGCGGACTAATGCGGCGTACGGTTTCCATATTGTGTGAAATAATGTCGGGGCGGGCTTCGATTACCAAATCTAACAACTCCATCTTGCCTTGAAAATCAGGAATGAGCACTTCGATTGTTGTTTGTGGATTCAGCCGTTTTATTTCCTGAATGGTACGTGCCCAATGTGCTGCTCCCAAATCCGGTAGATCATCTCTGTCTACGGATGTGATGACAGCATGATCCAGTTTCATCAGTGCGATGGATTCTGCTACATGGGTAGGTTCGTTTGCATCTAGCGGGTGCGGGCGCCCGGTTTGCGTGTTGCAGAATTTGCAACTGCGCGTGCAGATGTCACCACCGATCATAAAGGTAGCAGTTCCTTTTCCCCAGCATTCTCCCATATTAGGGCAACGCCCACTGCTGCATATAGTATGCAAGCAGTGGGAGTCGACAATCCGTTTGGTTTCGGTGTATCGTTCGTTGGCACCGATATTAATTTTCAGCCATTCGGGCTTACGTACTCTGTCCGTCATTATAAATTGTTCAAGAAAAAGTTGGTCAACCGTGTGTATAGGTGTTGGCGGGTATTGCCACCATATATTCCATGATTGCGGTTGGTATACACTTGCATATCAAATTGTTTTCCAAGCTGAACCAACTGTTCGGCATATTCCGCACAATTTTGGAAGTGCACATTATCGTCTGCCATGCCATGCACCAACAACAAGTTTCCATGTAGTTTGTCAGCGCGGGTGAAGGCTGATGATTCCTTATATCCTTCCGCGTTCTCTTTCGGAGTACGCATGAAGCGTTCGGTGTAAATCGTATCATAGAAACGCCAGTCGGTGGGTGCAGCCACTGCTACTCCTGCTTTGAATACGGGAGTTCCTTCGCTCATGCTCATAAGAGTCATGTATCCGCCGTAGCTCCAGCCCCAGATTCCGATGCGATCTTTATCCACGTATGGCTGTTTGCCGAGATACAAAGCAGTCTCTACCTGATCTTTGGCTTCTTTGACTCCGATTTTGAGATAAGTGCATTTCTCGAAAGCTTCTCCACGACCTCCTGTGCCGCGACCGTCCACGCATACCACGATATAACCGAGGCTTGCCATGTATGTTTCCCAACTGATTCCCCAGGTATCTAATACCTGTTGAGAGCCCGGACCGCTATATTGATACATCAGTACCGGATATTTTTTAGATGCGGAAAAATTAACCGGTTTCATCATCCAGCCGTTCAACTTCACGCCATCTGTGGTTTGGAAAGTGAAGAACTCTTTTTGTGGCACAGCATATCCAGACAATGTTTGTTTCAATCCGTCATTGGTAATAAGCGTTTTGAGTGTTTTGCCCGAATTATCATTCAGTGTAACCAGCATAGGAGTATCCAGATTCGAGAATTTGTTCATGTAATACTTCATCGATTTGCTGAAGAGCGGTGTATTGGTTCCTACCTGTTGGGATAGTTTGAGCTTCTTGCCCTTCTTGTCTATTTTATAGACAGCTTTGCGCAGAGGGCTTTCTTCATTGCTGGTATAATAGAAAGAACCGTCTTCTTCATCATATCCCAGAAAATCTTTCACCTCAAACTTACCGTTAGTAACCTTTTTAATCAGATTCCCCCCCATGCTATACCAATAGAGGTGACTGTAACCGTCACGTTCGCTAAGCAGGCTGAAGTATTCCGGATAGAACTGGATATTATCGAAAATATTCTCCTTGATATAATAAGGAGACTCATCGCGAAGCATTAGTTTGCAAAGTGTGGAACGAGGATCGGCAAAGTAAAGATCGAAACGGTCTTGATGGCGGTTCAATGTCATGATAGCCAATTTATTGGCATCCTTTGTGAAACGGATACGCGGAATGTATCCATCTGCATCCAATGGGAGTTTCATTGTACGGGTGACATGTGATTTGATGTCATACGTACGTACCTCTACTTTCGAATTCGGATATCCGGCTTTTGGATACTTATATGTATATTCGCCCGGATAGTCTTTTAAAGCATCAATGCGGGGTGCTTGTCCGGCAAATACCGGGAAAGAGTAGGAGGGAACTTCCGACTCGTCGAAACGGATAAAAGCAATCAGCGTATTGTCGGCGCTGAATTCCAAAGCACGGTCGAAGCCGAACTCTTCTTCATACACCCAGTCAGGAATACCGTTGATTACCGAATTCTGTTTGCCATCTTCTGTGACCTGGCTTTCGCTGTTGCCGTAAAGCAACTTAACAAGAAATATGTTATTGTTGCGTACAAATGCAATCATGGTACCGTCCGGAGAAAAGACGGGGACCTGTTGAGGTCCGCCGTCGGACAGCCGTTCAATAATGTTGTTTGTCGTAACTCCCTTATCATTTCGTTTCAAAGGGTAAATGTAATGTACAGCTGTGTATGAATGCCTATAAATAGGTGTTGTTTTAGTAGCAATCAGCAATTTCTGACCGTCGGGAGAGAACTGATAACTGTCGAAGTTCTTGAAGTCACATTCGCGTGTAGTATTTACATCGAAAATCACTTCTACTTTCTCACCTGTCTTGAAAGAGTATTTAATGATTTGCGTGCCGTCAGCGTTCATCTGTGTGTAGTGTTCGCCATCAGGCATAGGGATTACTCCCTGAATATTTTCCGGGCGGAAACGTCCGGAAGTAATATCTTTTAAATCGAGTGCCTTTTGTCCTTGTGCCATTCCGGTCAGACAGAGAAGGCAGAGTAATAAAGTGATGCTGATCTTTTTCATCTGCGTTTATAATCGGTTTTGGTTTTAATTCGTACTTGCAAAAGTAACAATAAACTTAGATTCAACAAAGCCTGACCGATTTTTATATAGATTTGATAAGGATTATTGGGTGAGATTCAATATCTTTGTGAAAAGGACTTTAAACATTACCACTATGAATTCAAAAAGAAAAGACTTGCAATATGCTTCTGTCTTCTTATTGGCCGTGGCATTGACGTTCCTGATGGGGAAGGGTGATAATCTGTGGTTGGTGTCATGGGGTGACTTGATACCGAGTTTATTTGTACTGTTCATAGCAGGTGATTGTTTACATAGTTCCCTGCTTCGTATCAAACGTGGCGAAGAGGAGGGAGGAGCCCGGTGGAGTACTTGTTTCACTTTTCTGGTATTCAGCATTATTTTTATGGGCGACTTGTTCTTTATCGGCAACTTTATAGTCAATAAACTGTGGAGCTAAAAGAGATGTAATAAATCTGTTTCACAGGTGTTTAATAGTAGATTATTCGTCTTAACTATATCTTTTAGTTTACTTTAACTAGATAAATTAGTTTATGAACTAAAACTTTTCGTTATTTGCGGCAAACAAAGTTGCAGATATGAAAGGATTAACAGCAAAAGAAGAAGAAATCATGGGCTTTTTCTGGGAAAAAGGTCCCTTGTTCGTGAAGGAAATGTTGGCTTTCTATGAAGATCCCAAGCCACATTTCAATACATTATCTACGATTGTGCGTGGGTTGGAAGAAAAAGGTTTTCTAGCTCATTATACTTTCGGAAATACCTATCAATATTATCCCGTAGTTAGTGAAGAAGATTTTCGTAAAGGAACGCTGCGGAATGTGATTAGTAAGTATTTTAATAATTCTTACCTGAATGCCGTTTCTTCTTTGGTTAAGGAGGAAGATATTTCCTTGGATGAATTGAAACAGCTCATCGAGGAAGTGGAACAGGCTGACAAAAAACACTAATCTATTAAACGAAAATCTATGCTATGGGAGTTTTCTTCATTTATATATTAAAATCATCTGTTTGTCTTGTTCTGTTTTACCTGTTTTTCCGGTTATTACTTAGCAAGGAAACCTTTCATCGTTTCAATCGTATGGCTTTATTGGGAGTGTTGTTCTTTTCATTACTCATTCCTTGTATCGAAGTAACTACCCGGCATCAGGTTGAAGTGCAGCAGGCTGTGCTTTCCATTGAACAATTGCTATTGATGGCAGAGTTGGAGACTACTCCTGCCAATGTCGGTGCAGTGCAGGAGACGTCGGCCATATCTTGGGTACAGATTGTTCTGTTGGTCTATTGGGCGGGTATTCTGTTTCTTGCCTGTCGCAATATCTATTCTTTGATTTGTCTCTTTCGGTTGGTACATTCCGGCAAACATGAGAAGTTGGAGAAAGGGGTTACACTTGTGGTGCATAATCAGGAGATAGTTCCGTTCAGTTGGATGAAGTATATTGTCATCAGCCGGAAAGACTTGGAGGAAAACGGGAGGGAAATCCTTATTCATGAAATGGCTCATATTCACCATCGCCATTCAGTAGATTTATTGGTGGCGGATATTTGCATCTTTTTCCAATGGTTCAATCCTGGTGCATGGTTGTTGAAACAAGAGTTGCAGAACATTCATGAGTATGAAGCGGACGAGACCGTCATTAATGAGGGTGTAAACGCGAAAGAATATCAACTATTATTAATAAAAAAAGCCGTTGGCACAAGGCTCTACTCTATGGCCAACAGCTTTAATCACAGTAAACTTAAAAAACGTATCACTATGATGTTAAAAGAAAAATCGAATCCGTGGGCACGGTTGAAGTACCTGTATGTACTTCCGTTGGCAGCTATTGCAGTAACTGCTTTTGCCCGTCCTGAAATCTCTGAAAAGAGTGGAAGAGATTTCTGCAGTCAAAGTTAATGATTTGGCGGAAATTGTGGAAAAAAAGAGTGAAGAAAATGTTGTTAAGGAGCCTATTGATACTACCAAGAATAAGGTAGTAGTGGTAGGTTATCGTACAGAAAAAAAAGATTCTGTCTTAACATCCGGGAAAAAGAAGGTGGCTATTTCGGTACAAGGAATTTCCGGTGAAGGAAAACCTTTGGTTATTATTAATGGGAAAGAGTCTGAACGTGAAGTAGTAAATGCTTTGAATCCTGAACGTATTGAAAGTGTGTCTGTCATAGGTCCTGAAAAAGCTATTAAGATTTATGGAGAAAAGGCTAAGGATGGAGTGATGGATATAAAACTATATTCGGAAAAAAAGTTTGCGCCGAGAAAGATTGAAATCGAAGGCATTAATAAAACAAGGTTGGATGCATTAAATAGTGGGGCAAAGAGTTGGGGAGCTACGTTTCGTTCTGCTGATGGAGGTAAACCTTTGGTTATAATTGATGGCAAAGAGGCTACAGGTGATGATCCTTTAGCGAATATTTCTCCTGATCGTATTAGGAGTATATCTGTATTGAAAGATAAGACTGCATTGGCTGCTTATGGTGATAAGGGAAAGAATGGAGTGATTGAAGTAAATCTATTAGTGAAAGAAGAATATCAAGCCCGTCAAATTTCTATTCGTGCTATTAATGATACAGTGACTTCAACAATAAAAGTAACTACATCTGAAGAATAGCAGTAGATTTTAGATGTCTTCTGTTTCTAAATATTGTCAAAATATAATGTTATAAAGATTGACGGAGGTACGCTAGTATCTCCGTTTCTTGTTCCGGGTGGAACCATTTTATTTCTTCATCTCTTTTGAACCAGGTCATCTGTTTACGCGAATAAATGCGGGAGTTTTGCTTGATTTTGTCTATAGCAAAGGAGAGTTCCCATTCTCCGTCCAGATATTTGAACAGTTCTTTATAGCCTACTGTATTGAGTGAATTGAGGTGACGATAGGAAAGTACGGAACGTACTTCTTCCAATAATCCTTCCTCCATCATCTGGTCTACCCGACGGTTGATACGGTCATAAAGTTCTTCCCGATCACGAGTCAGGCCGACTTTCAGAATACGGAAAGGACGCTGTTTTTTTTGTTGGGTGCGAAAAGAAGTATAAGTGCGTCCGGTCATATAGCAAATCTCCAACGCATGAATCACCCGCTTGGGATTCTTTAGGTCTACAATCCGGTAATATTCCGGATCTAACAAGCGAAGTTCTGCGCAGAGTTGTTCAAGGCCTTCCTCTTCATACTTTTGTAACATGAGTTGACGGGTTTCCGCATCAACGGTAGGAATATCGTCAATTCCCTTACAGATAGCGTCTACATACATCATTGAGCCACCAGTGAGAATCACGACTTCGTGTTGCGTGAATAATTTCTCCAGAATTTCCAGTGCTTCTGTTTCGTATTGGGCAGCGCTGTAATAGTCTGTGAGGTGGAGCGTGCCGACCAGTTGATGGGGACACGTTTGAGTTGGTCGGGAGTAGGAGCTGCCGTGCCTATTTTTAATTCGGCATAAAGCTGTCTCGAATCGGCAGATACAATGCTTGTCTGAAATGTTTCTGCCAAGCGCAGGCTCAACTCCGTTTTCCCCACACCTGTAGGACCTATAAGAACAATGAGAGTAGGCATAGATTTTTAAGTATTAAGTATAGAAGTATTAAGTATTAAAGCGTACGGGACTAAAAAAATATTAGGTATTAACTGCCTGACACTACATAGCAATTAATACCTAATACTTGATATTTAATACTTAAAATTTTTCTTCTTCGTATGGGCTGCTAGTGTCACCACCTATGTCAAATCCTTCCTGATCGAAATCTTCCATGTCGAAGTCCTGGTCTCCATAGAAGTTTTCATCCAGATCAAGAGAACCTCCCGCAGCGGTCATTTCTTCAAAATCTACCGTTTGTTGGGGAGCATCACCCCTGATTTCTTGGTACATTTGGCACCATTCATATCTTTTCCGGTGATAATTTCGGATAGTTCGATGAAGAAACAACGTTCTGTTATGTAATCGAATACATATAGCAGTTTCTGTTTTTCGTCTTCTACCAATTCACTGATAGCAGTGTCTTTCATTACCCAGCTATCTATTTCCGGATTGTCGTCCATTTCTTCTAAGGTTACTTCTTTTCCTTTTTCCCAGTCGTCATCGCAGATAAAGAAAGAAGTCATCTGGTCGTTTGCGTACCCTACTGATTTCAGTATTGCTTCATGGAAGTCAAGAAATAAAAAGTAGCTTCCGGATCAATTTGTATTTCTCTGACAAAATCGTCAACTTCATCAGATATGATAGTAAATCTGTATATCATAATATGACTATTTTGAACTGTTTATTTAATAATACCACGTTCTGAATTACGGATAAAATTGACTATATAGTCAATCTCCGGGCTCTTTTCGAATTCATCTTCTATTTTTTTCAATGCTTCTGTCGTGTTCAAACCACTTTGGTAAATGATACGATATGCATTGTGAATACTTTCGATCACTTCATTGGAGAAACCACGACGGCGCAAGCCGATGATATTGATTCCGCTGAAAGCGATCGGTTCGCGTCCTGCAATGATGTAAGGAGGAATATCTTTACTGAAACGGCATCCGCCCTGAATCATTACATGACTGCCTACATGACAGAATTGATGCATCAATACATTGGCGCTGACAATCGCGTTATCATCTATGACGATTTCGCCTGCCATCTTGGTAGAGTTACCGATGATACATCCGTTACCAACCAATGCGTCGTGTGCTACGTGTACACCTTCCATCAATAAATTGTTATTTCCCACAATCGTGCGCCCTTTAGCTGCCGTACCACGGTTGATTGTTACATTTTCACGAATCAGATTATTATCTCCGATTTCGGCTGTCGATTCTTCACCGCGAAACTTGAGGTCCTGCGGAATGGCTCCGATAACGGCACCCGGAAAAATCGTGTTTCCGTTACCAATACGTGAACCGTATAAAATATTGGCGTTAGCCATAATTTTATTGTTGTCGCCGATAACTACGTTCTTATCTATAAATACAAAAGGCGCAATTTCTACATTTTCTCCAATCTTAGCTTCGGGATGAATATACGCTAGAGGACTTATCATGCTTTTAAATATCAATTATTACTTATTTTTTACTATTTGTGCCATGAACTCTGCTTCGCAAACAACTTTCTCGCCGACAAACGCATATCCTTTCATGGTAGAAATACCGCGGCGGATAGGTGCCAGCAGTTCTACACGAAAGATGATTGTATCTCCCGGCACTACTTTCTGGCGGAACTTTACGCCATCTATCTTCATGAAATAGGTAGAATAACGTTCAGGCTCATCTACGGAATTCAAGACGAGCAAGCCTCCGACTTGTGCCATTGCTTCCACTTGAAGTACTCCCGGCATCACTGGTTCCTGTGGGAAATGTCCCTGGAAGAAAGGTTCGTTGGCTGTGATATTTTTAATACCTACAATGTAGTTGGCACCAATTTCAATCACTTTGTCCACCAGTTGGAAAGGATAGCGGTGCGGTAACAATTCGCGGATACGGTTTACATCCATTATTGGTTCACGGTTACAGTCGTAACTTGGTGCCTGTATTTCGTGCAGACGGATTTCTTTCCGCATCTGACGCGCAAACTTATTGTTGATGGTGTGACCGGGGCGGGTAGCAATGATGCGACCTTTAATCGGTTTACCAATTAGAGCGAGGTCACCAATGACATCAAGCAGTTTGTGACGGGCACATTCATTGGGCCAAACTAACGGTTTGTGATTGATATAGCCTAACTGATCGGCATCCATGTGAGGTACTCCCATCACATCTGCCAACTTATCGAAGCTTTCCTGTGACATCTTGCGTTCGTAAATAACGATTGCGTTGTCCAGGTCGCCACCTTTGATCAGGCCGGCGGAGAGAAGCGGCTCTATTTCACGAACAAAGACGAAAGTACGGCTGGCAGCCACTTCGTCTTTGAAATTGTGCATATCCTCAAGTGTAGCAAACTGATTCGGGATAATGGTTGAATCGTAGGAAACGAGTACATTCAGACTAAAATTCTCGTCAGGTAGCACGATGATAGAAGAACCAGTCGTTTCATCCCGGAATTCAATTTTAGATTTGATGATATAAAAATCCTTGACAGCACTTTGTTCTTCTGTTCCTACACGTTCTATTTCTTGTACATAATATTGTGCACTACCGTCCAAAATCGGAAATTCCGGACCATTAACCTGGATAAGGCAGTTATCAATGCCCAATGCATAAAGGGCTGCCATACCATGCTCAATGGTGCTTACTTTGACTCCATTCTTTGACAATACTGTACCACGGGTGGTTTCTGTTACATTGTCGGCTACTGCGTCGATAGTTGGTTGTCCTTCTACGTCAATGCGTTGGATTTTATATCCGTGATTGTCCGGAGCTGGATTGAATGTTACAGTGAGATCAAGTCCAGTGTGAAGACCTTTCCCGCTCAGTGAAAAGCTATCTTTCAGCGTTTTTTGTTTCAGCATTGGTTACTTATTTACTTATTTAATAGTTGTTTTAATTCTTCTACTTCTTTGCGCAAGTTACGCAGTTCTTTCTGCATATCCGGCAGGCTTCTTTGTGCAATGGATGATTTGAAATATTGCTTCAGTTCCATAGGAGGAGTTCCGATAAGCTGGCTACCGGACTTGATGTCTCCCGGCACACCTGATTGTGCGCCTAATCCAACTTTATCTCCTATTTTAGCATGTCCTGCAATACCTACCTGACCACCGATCATACACCATTCACCCACTTTGGTAGAACCGGCAATTCCGGCTTGCGCAGCCATAACGGTATGCGAACCTATTTCATCATTGTGTGCTATTTGTATCAGATTGTCTAACTTGACACCGCTGTGTACTACCGTAGCTCCCATTGTAGCACGGTCTACACACGTATTAGCACCTATATCTACTTTATCTTCCAGAATAACAATTCCGATTTGCGGAATCTTATCATATCCGTTCGGAGTGGGAGCAAAACCAAATCCGTCAGCTCCGATCACTGCACCCGAATGAAGGATACATTCATTACCTATGCGGCAGTCATGATAAACATTTACATTGGAGTAAAGCAGGCAACTGTTGCCTATCTTCACGCCGTCTCCAACGAAAGTGTGGGGGTAAATTTGAGTATTATCTCCGATCACGGTATTTTCACCGATATAGGCAAAAGCACCGATGTATACATTCTCACCAATTTTGGCGCTGGGTGCAACGAAAGCTAATGAATCTATCCCTTGTTTCTTGGGCTTGCTCATCTCATAAAGATTGAGCAATTTAGCCAGACTTTCGTATGCATTGTCTACTTTGATAAGAGTAGCTTTAATTTCGTGTTCGGGAGTGAAGTCCTTATTAACCAAGACAATGCTTGATTGTGTTTCGTAGATATAAGGCGTATATTTAGGGTTCGACAGGAAAGAAATAGCTCCGGGCATTCCCTCTTCTATTTTAGCGAATGTGTGTACCGTTGCGTTTTCGTCTCCAATGATTTCCCCTTGGATAAATGCTGCAATTTGCTTAGCCGAGAACTCCATGTCTTTATTTTAAATTTAATTAGTTCACAAATAACGGATTTTTTTTTCAGATTTCCGTGTTATTGAATGAATATTTTATACTTATCTATGCAATCGCTGGTAGCAGAGATAGTATTTCTTTACCTTTTTGGACAATAATGAGATGTTTAGCATGTCCGATGCTTCGGCAATATTTTTGATAGTGCCGTCTTTGTAGATAATATCAATACTGTCATCTGCCGGGTCATACATATTCTTTTCGATGCTGGGGGTAGAGACAAAATAGTTCGCTTCGGAAAGGGTTATGCCTAGTTGCTGGCTGATTTGCAAAGTTAACTCTTTTTTTTATTCTGTCCTCACCAATAGGTTCGGCAGAATTTTCCACTTTAAAGATATTTCGGTTAATCATTCCCGTGCTTAAAGTGGAAAGTACCTTATCTGTGTGAGTGCTCCACACTTTCAAGGCTGTCCATATATCATTGTCGTCCAGCTGGATAAAATTCTCCAGACAGTCGGGGTTGTTATAGAATTCCGTTGGATTGATATCATTGTAAAGGAAAAAACGTAATGCAGGAGATGCAAACAGTTCCACTCCTTGTGAAGCCAGTTCTTTGGCACGCAAGAGAGTACTAATCAGCATCTTTTCGTATGCCACAGACGTCTTATGCAGGTATACTTGCCAGTACATCAGGCGACGTGCCGTGAGGAAATTCTCGATAGAATAGATCCCTTTGGATTCGACAACCAAACGGTCATCCGCTACATCAAGCATTTTGATGATTCGGGCAGAGCCGATGTTACCTTCCGTTACGCCTGTATAAAAGCTGTCGCGGCGAAGATAATCAAGTCGGTCCATATCCAACTGACCGCTTACGAGTTGATGCAGAAAGCGTTTCGGGTATTCGTCCTTGAAGATTTGAATGGCAAGACTCAGCTGGCCGTTCATCTCTTTGTTCATCCGTTCCATCAACATAAGAGAAATCTCTTCGTGCGAGACTCCTTTTACAATCGTGTCTTCCAGTACATGCGAGAAAGGGCCGTGTCCTATATCATGCAACAGGATGGCAGCCTGCACGGCCTCCGCTTCACTATCAAAGATAAAATTGCCTTTGGAGGCCAGTTGGGTGATAGCTTCACTCATCAGGTGAAAAGCACCTAAGGAGTGTTGGAAGCGGGTGTGTTGTGCACCGGGGTACACAACAGATGATAATCCTACTTGCTTGATGCGGGTAAGACGCTGCAAAAGGGGATGCCGTACTATATCGTACAGTAACCCCTTTGGAATATTGATGAACCCGAATACGGGGTCGTTAATTATCTTTCTTTCGTAAGGCATTCGTTTTCTTTAGAGATCCTTTTTCCCTTTTCAGAGAATTGCTTTGAGTTGTTCAGCCATTTGTGCTTGCACTTCTTGTGCGGCGGTGCGGGCAGCTTCTGCAAATTTCTCTGTTTTATCTACGTAGATAATACCACGCGACGAGTTAACAATCAATCCGCATGTACTGTTCATACCATATTTGCAAACTTCTTCGAGTGAACCGCCTTGTGCTCCCACGCCTGGTACGAGAAGGAAATGGTTCGGGACAATCTTGCGGATGTCCTCAAAAGCACGTCCTTGAGTAGCACCTACCACATACATCATGCGGTCATCGCCAGCCCATTCCTGTGATTTGCGTAATACTTTCTCGAACAGACGTTCGCCGTTTACGTCTTCTGTCAATTGGAAGTCATGAGATCCTTTGTTGGAAGTCAATGCCAACAGGATCACCCATTTGCCTTCGTAGGTAAGGAACGGAGTAACGCTGTCTTCACCCATGTAGGGGGCTACTGTTACAGAGTCGATATCCAATTCTTCAAAGAATGTGCGGGCATACATTGCAGAAGTATTTCCGATGTCACCACGCTTTGCGTCAGCGATGATGAATTGATCCGGATAGTTATCTTTGATATATTTTACTGTCTTTTCAAATGCGATCCATCCTTTTACACCCATGCTTTCATAGAAAGCCAGATTGGGTTTGTAGGCGATACACAAATCAGCTGTCGCGTCAATGATTGCTTTGTTGAATGCAAAGATCGGATCTTCTTCTTTCAACAGATGTTCCGGAATTTTCTTGATGTCAGTATCAAGTCCTACACAAAGGAATGATTTTTTGCGCTTTATGTTTTCAAATAATTGTTGCTTCGTCATAATACTATACTTTTAATTATAATGTCCTTTGCATGTTAAAATTATGATCATATTATTCTTGATTTGGTAAGTTAATCGATGTTCATCGTTTATTCTCTTGGAAGCAATACCTCCTTGTTGTTTGAGCACTTCCGTTTTACCTATTCCTCCCTGATAAGGGTGTTCTTTTATATCTGTTAATAAATCGTGAATTCTTTCGTATAACAGATTGTTAGTTTGGTTAAAGTAATTAATGTCATCAATAGCTTTTTCTTCAAATTGATACTTTCCATATAATTGTTGTAAACAATGCTTTATCTTATTTTTATCGCCATTGCATTTCAAATGAATGTAATAGTGCCTTTTTGCATCACAAAATTTTTTAGGGTTTGTGATTTGTACCTTTTCACAAACAGAGGTCTTAGTGAAATCTATTCCTAAGAATGCGTTTAATTCATCAGGAAATTTTTTATTAAAAACATCTTGATTATTTAAATATCCATCTATTGTTTTTATTTGTTCTATAAAAAGGATAATGGCATTTTCTTCTTGCCCACTGGTGGAAAATAAATTATTTGTGATAACTGGGGTCTCCCAAACGGAATTATGTTTAAGGAAGTTGTCATTGTCTTCTTTTTCTATGATCATTAGTTCCGAGACACCTTCTTTGAACTGTTTGTAATCATTCAAATCAATAGCTTCATTCAATAAAAAGAAATTATTCATCCTCTTCTAAGTTTAAAAAGTTCGGCAAAATCTAATTGAGTTTGATCAAAGAAACCTTTTGGCCAGGAAGACAATTCTCCTTTCGTGTTGATGGCAATACTTTCTAATTCAGGTTGCTGAGAACTTTCCGTTTGATTGAAAAAGTTGATAACAATATGTTCTGGATTTATTTCATTCTTTATAGCAGCTAATTGCATGCCGTTAATTACGTGATCGCTATGTGTTTCAACAATTACTTGTACTCCTGCATTGGCTACCATTGCGAGGAATCGTCCTATTTTTGATTGAGCGGAAGGGTGAAGATGCGCTTCTGGATTTTCCACGATCATGTAGCTCCCTTGTTTAGCAATTAATCCCGTGACTATAATAGGTAGTACATAACTAATGCCAAAACCAATATTGGGTGCAATGACAGCATTGTTTTTTGTGAAAAAGTTGTTTACTCGTATTTGGGCAGAAAGAGTTGCGGTATCGTATGATGCTGTAACTTTCACTTCTGGCATTAAATCATTTAACCAAGCGTTCACTTGTTGTTCTAATCGCGCACTTTCTATTTGGGGAAATTTTCGTTTCTCATCTACTTTAAATAAATAATTAAAGCTCGTATCTCCTAATAATTGTGCTGTTTGTTCTCCCTGAAATCCTGTATTGGGAAAATCATAGAATTTTATTTCTTGCTTGATTCTTGGTCCAATACGTTCTGCATTTAAGTAATAAAATTCTTGAATAAATATTTTCGAATCTTTATTTCGTTGGTTGATAACTTCTATTGGGGTTAAATGCAATTTACTATCTTCAACTTCATATTTAACATGAAACTTCTTTTTGTTATCATATAATCCTAATATTATAAAATTTTCCGTGGAATCTTGTGATAAAACTTGGCTACTATCTCCTAATGAAAGGCAATATGCATCATTCAATTGTACATTTAGTCCATTAGATTCTACGTATGTATAAATGCTATCATTCCATTTTGCACAATGTTCAATAGTGCGTCTCAAATATAATAAAGCTTGAATTGCTGAACTTTTCCCATAACCATTTGCTCCCGCAAAAATGGTTAGTTGATTGAGAGGTATATTAGCGTCTCGAAAGCATTTGAAGTTTTTTATTATTAGATTTTCCATTTTATTTTGTTAGATGCTCTGTTATAATTTTGTTTATACATGAAAATGTATATTGAAGGTTGGCTTTTCCGTTTGTACCATATGAAAGATAACTCCAGAGTTTGTTGTCGTTTTCTATAGCTTCTGCTAGTGGTTTTAATAGTTTCTCTTTTTTATTAAGACGTCTTACTTTTTCTGGATCATAGTCAGCTAATAAAACAGAACAACTAACGAATAGGGCTTTATTAATTAATTGTTTCCATGCATTGGGTTGAATATCTTTTATCTTAACTTTTCTGAATGCATATTTACTGCCGAATAAATATTCAGCATTATTCATGGCAATAGAAAATTTAGTAATATAAATAGATAAATTGTCTGTTGATTCTAATTGCAATTTTTCGGTTAACTCATTCAAGGAAGCATCCATATATCCATTATATTTATCTATTTTCTTATCCTCGGTCATCAGTCTGCGAAATAGAATGAAACGAAGAGCAACTTCTTCGTCGTCCATTCTTGTGGGTTTTATACCATTGTCTGTTGCTTTTTTAAATTCCTTCAGTGAGACCATTTGTTTAAGTGTCTCTCTTAATCCTTGACTTGCAAGGCAATTTCGTATTTCTTGATTATTAAGGGGCTTTCCTCCTGTATTGATACGTTTAAATATATCATACTTAACTTTGTAAGGAGATGATGGATCAATTACATTTCCGAAAATTTGTGTAAGATTAAACCAACGGATATATTTAGGCTCTAATGTCTTATAATATTTGCCTTCACAATTGTCTTGCAGATACTCCAAATCTTTTAAGGCGAATTTGTTGTTCATAAAATCATTAATGGCAGATATTCGTTGTAATCCATCTATGACTGCCAATTTTCCCTCCTTATCTTCTGAAAAATAGAACATTGGGAGGGGAATACGTAATAATATAGATTCTATCAGACGAGAACGTCTTTTGGCATCCCAAACCATGTGTCTTTGAAAGTCAGGATTTAAATCAAGGTCTTTACTATCAACCATTTCTTTAATCAATTTAAGGCTGAATTGTTTTGGGGATACTTTGATATCATCGGGATTATATGGATTTATAATATCTTCGTCTGTTTCAAATTCAGTACCGGATTGTTCTTGTTCAATAATATCTAAAACCAATAAATCCAGTTTTGAATTAAAGTCTTCATCTTCTATATTGATAGGGCTTTTATGGCTTTTTATTTCATAATCAGTACCTTTTATCTTAAATTTTAGATAACATTTTTTTGAGCTATCTACTAACTCATATAGTTCGTTATCGTCAGCTTTCCTTAAAGTTAAGGAAAGAATTTCTGATCCATTCTGAAGTTCTATAGATGGCATGACTTTTATATATTTTGTTATTTAGTACAAAAGTAATATATAATCTTGAATTAGTTATTCTAAAGTTCGCTTTCTTTTAAGCGTTCCGCGTTTTCCGCTACGATCAGATGGTCGATACAATCCTGGATGTCTCCGTCCATGAAGGCTGCCAGGTTATAGATTGTATAGTTGATACGATGGTCGGTAATACGTCCCTGGGGATAATTGTAAGTTCGTATTTTGGCTGAACGGTCTCCGGTAGATACCATTGTCTTACGTTTGGAGGCAATGTCATCGATATATTTCTGATGTTCTTTGTCGTAGATAAAAGTACGGAGACGGGCCAAGGCGCGTTCTTTGTTTTTCGGCTGGTCGCGTGTCTCGGTACATTCGATAAGGATTTCTTCTGCAACGCCTGTATTCGGGTTCTTCCAGATATAGCGCAGACGTACTCCGGATTCTACCTTGTTTACATTCTGTCCGCCGGCACCGCCGCTTCGGAAAGTGTCCCATTTGATTTCTCCTTCGTTGATGACTACATCGAATTCTTCAGCTTCGGGAAGCACGGCCACGGATGCGGCTGAAGTGTGAACACGTCCTTGCGTTTCCGTCGCAGGAACACGCTGTACGCGGTGTACTCCCGATTCGTATTTTAAAATTCCGTATACATTATCGCCTGTCACACTACAAACAATTTCTTTGAATCCACCGGCTGTTCCTTCGTTCGCATTGGAGACTTCCATTTTCCAACCTTTGGTTTCACAGAATTTGGCATACATACGGAAAAGGTCGCCGGCAAAGATTGCGGCTTCGTCTCCGCCTCCTGCACCTCCACGGATTTCGAGGATAGCGTTCTTGCTGTCTTGCGGGTCGGCAGGAACAAGCATCAGTTTGATTTCTTCTTCCAATACCGGAAGGCACTCTTGACTATTGTCCATTTCTTCTTTCGCCATCTCGCGCATTTCGGCGTCCGATTCATTAGCAAGGATATTTTTAGCTTCTTCAATATTACCCAGTAATTGGATATATTCTTTCCTTGCTTTCATCAAGTCGTCTAATTCTTTATATTCTTTAGTCAACTTGACATAACGTTTCTGATCGGCAATCACTGACGGGTCTGTGATAAGGGTAGATATTTCTTCAAAACGGGCTACGAGTCCGTCTAATTTTTCTAGTATGGTACTATTGTCTGCCATTCTTTAATATCTAAATTCTCCGAATTCGCTCTTAATGATTAATTCTGTTTGCTCGCATGCTTCAACACGTCCTACAATCTGTGCCGGAATACCGAATGACTCGGAAATAGCTATTACTTCTTCTGCATGTTCCGGTGACAGGTAGACTTCAAGGCGATGTCCCATATTGAATACCTTGTACATCTCTGCCCAGTCCGTACCGCTTTGTTCCTGGATCGTTTTGAATAAAGGAGGAACAGGGAAAAGATTATCTTTTACTACGCGAACGTTTTCTACAAAATGCAGAACTTTAGTTTGTGCACCACCGGAGCAGTGTACCATTCCGTGGATTTCCGGGCGCAATGCATCAAGTAATTTTTTGACTACCGGTGCGTATGTACGGGTAGGAGAGAGTACTAACTTACCTGCATCAATCGGAGAATCTTCCACGCTGTCTGTTAGTTTTAACTTACCGGAATAAACTAATTCTTCAGGTACTGCAGCATCATAGCTTTCCGGATATTTTCTCAGCAAGATATTTGCCGAATACGTCGTGACGGGCACTCGTCAAACCGTTACTGCCCATACCGCCGTTGTATTCTTTTTCGTAAGTAGCTTGTCCGTAAGAAGCCAACCCAACGATCACGTCACCCGGACGGATATTGGCATTGTCGATAACGTCTGAACGTTTCATGCGGCAAGTTACGGTAGAGTCAACGATGATGGTACGTACTAAATCGCCGACATCAGCAGTCTCGCCACCGGTAGCATATACACCTACACCCATTTCACGGAGTTCAGCCAGCAATTCGTCTGTTCCGTTGATGATGGCGGAGATTACTTCTCCGGGAATCAACAGTTTGTTACGTCCAATTGTAGATGAAACAAGGATATTGTCTACGGCACCTACACAAAGCAGGTCGTCGATATTCATAATCAATGCATCCTGTGCAATACCTTTCCAAACGGATAAGTCACCCGTTTCTTTCCAGTACATATAAGCAAGAGATGATTTGGTTCCGGCACCATCGGCATGCATAATGTTGCAATATTCCGGGTCACCTCCCAATATATCGGGAATAATTTTACAGAATGCTTTCGGGAAGATTCCTTTGTCGATGTTCTTGATGGCGTTGTGCACATCTTCTTTTGATGCGCTTACTCCACGCATCATGTATCGTTGATTACTCATGAGTTATAGAATTATTTTTTGTATACGGCTGCAAAAGTACAGCTTTTTTTTGGTACAGCCAACTAGGTACTAGTAAATGTTAATCATTAACTTTTATACTTTAGAATATTCTATTGAAAAGGAGAAAAATAATAGAAAATTAAGAGTTAAAATCATAGTAATGAGAACTATGAATTTAACTCTTAATTATAGAAGGGTTTTATCTAATCTTTTTTTAGAATTCTACCTTCGGAGCCTTCTCACTTCCTTCCTCTGCTTCAAAATATGCTTTCTTATCGAAGCCGAACATTCCTGCAAAGATATTCTTCGGGAAACGGCGGATATTGGTATTATAAGCCTGGGCAGCATCATTGAAGTTTTTGCGTGCTACATTGATACGGTTTTCGGTTCCTTCCAGTTGAGCTTGAAGTTCCAGGAAGTTCTGGTTAGCTTTCAGGTCCGGATAATTCTCGGTGATAGCTAATAACTTACCCAATGCTGATGTTACAGCACCTTGTGCCTTTTGGTATTGCGCCAGCTTTTCCGGTGTCAGGTCGGCAGCATCTACTTTGATTTGAGTAGCTTGGCTACGTGCGGCAACAACTCCTTCCAAGGTTTCCTTTTCATGTGTTGCATATCCTTTCACTGTGTTTACCAAGTTAGGAATCAAGTCAGCACGACGTTGATATTGAGTTTCTACATTTGCCCATTGACCACTTACATTCTCGTCCATAGTGACCAGACCGTTATATACACTTACTGCCCATATAACAAGGATAGCCACAACGGCTAAGATGATAATAATTGACTTCTTCATGTTTCTTGTTTTTATTGAATTTGATAATCTGTTTTTTCTTTTTTTTAGAAACGAGAACCGGCACCACCGCCTCCGCCCATTCCTCCGCCAAAGCTGCCTCCACCGAAACCGCCTCCGCCTCCGAAACCACCTCTGCCTCCGCCAAAACCACCAATGAACGGACCGCCTCCGCCGCCGCCCCGGTGATGGTAATCATTGTCATAACTTTGCTGGCGGCGTATGATGGTATGTCCGCAGTTTCTACATGTATAGGTGACATCTTCGGTCTTCACTCCATTAATCCGGGATACGACTCTGCTTCCGCTTCTCTGCAATTGATGTTTACCGCAATTCGGACAGCGACTTTGTTTGCGTGCCGAAAAGAAAACAAGACCTCCGCCAATGGCGATAAAACAAAGGATGGCAAGAATAAAATCAAAAGAACCACCACTGTTAGAATCGGAGAGAGCATCATTTTCCATCGAGCCGTCGAGCCGCTGACAAGTCGCTTTTATACCAGCCACCATTCCTGCATCCCAATTCCCATCTTTGAGGTAAGGAATCATATATCTTGTTTGAATCCTTTTGCAGATAGCATCGGGAAGTACTCCTTCCAGGCCATAACCGGTATAGAACTGTATACAGCGTTGATCGGTGACTAATAAAATGACCAATCCATTGTTTTTGCCTTTTTTTCCTACACCCCATTTATTAAGCAGCTGGTGGCAGAAGTCGAAACAATCTTCTTCTCCGATTGAGGGAACTACGGCAACCACTGTTTCAATTCCTGTTTGTTGTTCCAAGGCATAAAGCATGGAGTCTATACTGTCACAAGCAGCCTGTGAAAGTATGCCGGCCGGGTTGCAAACATATTGCATTTTGTTTTGCAGGTGAACTTTCGGAAGGTTGTCTACCGTATATACTTTCTCTTGAGCTTGTAGTGGGAACAGAAGAAAAGTTGCTAGTATAAAAGTTAATATTGATTTCATAACGCTTGTTTTATCTTTGCAAATATAGAAACTTTTTCTGTTATGAATCTAAAACTCCTTGTTATAATAGGTTTAATGGATGTATCGTCCGACGAATGCACGGACTCGGTCGGTGTACTCCTGTTTATTCTCTTGGTATGAAACGGCATGAGCGGCTCCCGGCACAATCCATAGTTCCTTGGGCTCCGGTTTGGCTTCGTAAAGCGGGTATACCATCCAGGTAGGCACATACGTGTCTTTGTCCCCGTGGATAAATAACATTGGAAGTTGTGATTTGGCTACCTGTTTCAGTGAAGAAGCTTCTTTGAAATTCCATCCATATTTCTTTTCGCAAAGCCAGCTTGTGGTGTACATGAGTGGAAAAGGAGGAAGATGGAAACTTGTTTTCAACTCGTGTGAGAATTCGTCCCATACACTGGTGTAACCGCAATCTTCTACAAAGCATTTGACAAATGGCTTTTGTTCCTCACCAGATACCATCATGGTGGTGGCACCTCCCATTGAAATTCCGTGTACAACCATTTGCGTGCTGTCTCCAAAGATTTCATTAGCGATGTTCATCCATTGCAATACATCTAGACGGTCTTTCCAGCCCATTTGAATGGCAGGACCTTCACTTTCTCCCTGATGTTGCAGGTCGGGGAGTAATATATTATATCCTAAATCACGATTATACAGATAACCGATCATAAACATGCGGATAGCATTATCCGTATACCCGTGTACAATGACTGCGGTCTTGCTGGTAGGTTGGGGAGCAGCCACATAATACGCATGTAGTTGTATGCCGTGTGGGTTTATGATAAAAGTGTCTTTCAGTGCATCCACTTGTTTCAGACTATCCACCCATGGACGCAAGAAAGGGTAGTTTTTATACATAAAAGGATAAGAGTCAGCATCTTTAGACAAAATTTTGGCATTCGGAGTCAATGAGAAGTTTAACATATAAAAACTTCCTCCGATAGTGCAGCCGGTCAATGCCAGCATGATAATAATGATGCTATATACTACTTTTCTCCTCATAAAAACTTCTTTTAACCCTTATTTATGCCATATCTCCCAGGCGGCAAATGCCTGAAGCAGGAGCATTTCCAGACCGTTTTTCACAACAGCCCCTTGCGCTTCTCCTTTTTTCATGAACAGCGTAACGTTCGGATTATATAACAAATCGTAGAGCAAATGGTTTGGTGTCAGAAGTTCATAAGGGATATTAGGGCAGAAATCTACCTTAGGAAACATTCCTACGGGGGTACTATTGACAATGACTGTGTATTCTGCCATAATTTCGGGAGTCAGTTCTTCATAAGTCAGCATATCGTCGGTCTTGTGTGTCCGCGATACAAACACGCTTTCGATACCCAGATTCTTGAGTCCGTGATAAACAGCTTTGGAAGCTCCGCCGGTACCCAAAATCAGCGCTTTCTTGTGATGAGGCTGCAACAAGGGCTGGATAGATTGAGTGAATCCAATGATATCGGAGTTGTAACCCACCAATTTGACTTTTCCTTTTGGCTGGCGAATGATTTTAATTACATTGACTGCGCCTATCTTTGCGGTGTCACGATCGAGTTCATCCAGAAAAGGAATCACTTGTTCTTTGTAAGGGATGGTGACATTGAGCCCGCACAAGTTGGGATTCTCTTCAATAACTTCCATAAAATCATTGATATTGGGAATCTCGAAATTCACATATTCCGCATTGATGCCTTCGGATTTGAACTTCTCATTAAAGTATCCGATAGAAAATGAATGTCGCAGAGGATAGCCGATTAAACCATATTTTTCCATAATATAATAAGGGTTAAATTAATCATTCACAATGAATTGCTATTTTGTTGCGGTATAAAGAGTGCAGATGCCAAAGGTCAGCCGTTTGAAGTTGACTTCGCTAAATCCGGCTCGGGCGATGACTCCTTTCATCACTTCCCCTTGAGGAAATACTTTGATGGTATCCGGCAGATAGCGGTAGGCACTGTTATCTTTGGAGAGCAGTTTGCCCAATAATGGAATGACGACTTTTGAGTAGATGGAAAACAATTGTTTCATCGGGAAACGGTCCGGAGTGGTAAGTTCCAAAATCACAAGATGACCGCCCGGTTTCAATACACGGCACATTTCGGAGAGTCCTTTGTCGAGGTCTTCGAAATTGCGGATACCGAAAGCTACGGTGATGGCGTCAAAATCATTGTCGGCAAAAGAGAGTGAAGTACAGTCCTCCCGGGCAAAAGAGATCTTGTCCGATAGTCCTTCCTTTTTTACTTTTTCACGTCCCACATTCATCATGCCTTCCGAGATGTCCGTCCCGATCAGTTCGGCAGGTTGCAGTTTACGACAGGCGAGGATAGCAAAATCTCCTGTGCCGGTAGCTACATCCATCATACGCTGCGGTTGGAAAGGGCGTAACCAGGCAATCGCTTTTTTGCGCCAGCTGCGGTCGATACCTAGAGATAAGGTATGGTTCAGCTTATCGTATGCATGCGCGATGTTGTCGAACATTCGTTCCACTTGCTCGGTCTTTTTCCCTTCTTCGTCGTAAGGCTTGATATGTTGTTGTGGGTAGTCCATTCTTTTTAATTGATAGTTGATAAATGATAGTTAGAAGATGATAGTTGATAAATGATAGTTGGCGGATAATAATTAAGGTTGAAGTTATATGCGATGAATTGCATACGAACTGTCATTCATTATCTGTCAACTATCATTTATTATCTGTCATTTGTTGACTATCAACGATTCAAGAACGTTTCAACGTTTTTGAATATACGTTCAGCGATGTTGGTGGTATCTTCTTTCACAAATTTCTCACCGGTGATGTTTTCGAACAATTCGATGTAACGATCGCTGATGCTTTGTACGATAGCCGGAGTCATTTCAGGAACTTTCTGACCGTCTTTGCCCTGGAAACCGTTTTCCATCAACCATTCGCGAACGAACTCTTTAGAAAGTTGTTTCTGTGGTTCGCCTTTTTCGAAACGTTCCTGGTAACCTTCAGCATAGAAATAACGGCTTGAATCTGGAGTGTGGATTTCGTCCATCAGGTAGATAGTACCGTTGTGCTTGCCGAATTCGTATTTTGTATCAACGAGGATCAGTCCGCGTTCTGCTGCGATTTCAGTACCGCGTTTGAAAAGGGCTAATGTATATTTTTCGAGGATTTCATACTCTTCCGGAGTAGCCAATCCCTGTTTCAGGATTTCTTCTTTAGAGATGTCTTCGTCGTGCAATCCCATTTCTGCTTTCGTAGTCGGAGTGACGATCGGTTCGGGGAATTTTTGGTTTTCGCGCATTCCGTCCGGCAATTTTACGCCGCAAATCTCGCGTACACCGCTTTTGTAAGCCCGCCATGCGCTACCGCACAGGTAACCACGTACAATCATTTCCACTGGAAAACCTTCACACAACACACCCACTGTTACCATTGGGTCCGGAGTAGCCAGTTTCCAGTTCGGACAGATGTCAGTAGTGGCATCGAGGAATTTAGCTGCAATCTGGTTCAGCATTTGTCCTTTGTAAGGAATACCTTCAGGTAGTACTACGTCAAAGGCCGAAATACGGTCGGTTGCTACCATGACGAGTTTTTCGCCGTTGATGTTGTACACATCGCGCACTTTTCCGTGGTACACACTTTTTTGTCCCGGAAAGTTGAAATCTGTTTTTGTTAATGCTTTCATAATGATATATATATATATTAAAATTATGCTTCTTTCTTTAATTTCACCACGGAGTACACAGAGTCTTCATTGAGATATTTGGATTAAATCCTCTGTGTCCTCTGTGGTGAACCGTTCCGTTCGGCTTTCGCTTCTTTATCGAACTTTTCGTAAGCATCTACGATGCGTTCCACCAGTTTATGGCGTACAATATCTTTCTTATTCAGTTCAACAAAACTGATCCCTTTCACTCCCTTCAAGATGCGGAGGGCTTGCACCAATCCCGATGTTTGTGAAGCGGGAAGGTCAATCTGTGTCATGTCTCCAGTCACAATCATCTTGGTGTTCATACCCATACGGGTGAGGAACATTTTGATTTGTTGTGCAGTGGTATTCTGCGCTTCGTCCAGGATTACGACTGCGTCATTCAGTGTACGTCCACGCATAAATGCTAACGGGGCAATCTGGATAATGTTCAATTCCATGTATTCCTTTAACTTGGCGGCAGGTATCATATCCTGCAAGGCGTCATATAATGGTTGCAGATACGGATCGATCTTATCTTTCATATCGCCGGGCAGGAAACCGAGTTTTTCTCCGGCTTCTACGGCGGGGCGGCTAAGAATGATTTTTTTGATTTCTTTGTTTTTCAATGCACGCACGGCAAGGGCGATAGCAGTGTATGTTTTTCCCGAACCTGCCGGACCGATGGCGAATACCATATCATTCTTGGCGAATCCTTCTACCAGCTTCAACTGGTTTCTCGCTTCGGTGGGATAATAGGCTTGCCGGTAACGCTGAAAACAATTACGTTTCCGGTCTGTTCCGCTTGCGGAGCATTTCCTTTTATAATGTCAATGATGACTTCTTCTTTCAGTGAATTATATTCGGCGCAGTACTTTTCAAGTTTGGTGATATTTTCTTCGAAGGCACACATTTCCTCCTCGTCGCCCAGCACTTTGATGACATTGCCTCGGGCAACTATGCGTAGCTTTGGATATAAAGCTTTAATTAACTGTATGTTGGCGTTGTTTACACCGTAAAAAATAACCGGATCAATGTCCTCAAGAACAATCAGCTTCTCTATCATTAAGTTGTATTAAAGAAAAATTTCTGCAAATTTAATCAAACGTTTTGGATTCTCTGATTGTTTGGAGGTGAATTTTATTGCAAATCTTCTACTATCCACTTTTCGATGTTTCTTGTTTCATTACTGAAATTGATGCCTATTTTAAATATTTGTCGCTTGTCGGCAGCAAATGCTTGTGCATAATGTTTGTCATTGATTTGTTGCAGAGCTTCTTCGGCGGTTCCCTCTAGCTTGAATTCCATTACATAGATGAAATGATCGGTTTGCAGGACGAGGTCAATGCGTCCTTGTGAGGTATGATACTCTGCTTTTACATAGAATCCAATGAGTTTAAATACGATGAAGAGTACATTTTGATAATGTAGTTCCAAATCGCGTACCAATTCGTAAGGTGTATCGGCAAAGAAACTTTGCAGGCGGCGGAAAAAGGCATCATAATCACCTTGTTCCACTTCATCGACAAACTGCCGTATTTGGAAAGGAGATTCGATTACGTCTATATTGGTATAGAACGGAAGGAGGTATTTTACAAAACCTTCTTCTACTTCCCGATTGGGAAATCCCAGTCGATAAATTCCAAAGCGATTGTCAAATCCTTTGATCGTAAGATATCCACTTTGATAGATAACCGGAATAGGATTTCGGGACGTCGAATCAATGCTGTTCAGTACATCTGCATCCGTTTCTTCATGCGTGATACGTTGGAGATTATAATTAGATTTCTTTAGTAATTCTACCAAATAAGTCGGGGTGCCGGTTTCAAACCAGTAACTACCGAATTTCATCTTATAGAATGTGTTGAGCAAACTGAATGGATTGTATATTCCTATGGAGTTTTCTACGAAATGATAACCATCATAACATTCTTTCAGTTCGGAGCATACCTCCTCATAAGTCATTTTTTGCTTATCAGCCAAGATATGCAAGTCTTCTTCCATATTGTCGTGGATTTCTTTCTCTGTGATACCGCAGAGTTCCACGTACTGTTCATCCATTGAAATATCAATCAGATTGTTCAGGTCGCTGAATACACTGACTTTTCCGAACTTGGTGACACCTGTAAGGAATCCGAGTTTGATGCATCCGTCTTTACTCTTTAATGCTCCATAGAAAGGCTTTAGTGTGTTTCGGTAATATTTTTGCAGTTCTTCGTTTCCGATAGCTTGCAGCATAGGTTTGTCATATTCGTCTACAAGGATAACAACACGTTGCCCGGTCTGTTCGTAAGCCCGCTGTATGATGCCTGCAAAGCGTAAAGAAAAGGAAACTTCCGACGGGCGTGTGCCATACAGGCTTTCCCAATGTTCCAGATTGTCATTGAGTATTTGGTCCAGACTTTCGGGAGTATCATATTTCTCGATATTTAAATCAAGGTGTAATATCGGGTGTTTGATCCAGTCTTTTTCCAGTTGTTCGATAGCCAATCCTTCGAATAGTTCTTTCTTTCCCTGATAGTATGCTTCAAGAGTAGATATTAGCAGACTTTTCCCAAAGCGGCGAGGACGGCTAAGAAAATAGTAACGACCGGTTTTTACTAATTGGTAAATGAGTCTGGTTTTATCTACATAAAGATAACCATCGTTACGGAGACTTTCAAAATTCTGTATGCCGATAGGATATAGCTTGCTCATAATCTGATTCTTTTAGCGTTGGATTCATACAAAGATAGCTGTTTTTCATCTTAACGCAAAATTTACCTTGAAGGTTTTATGATATGCTGGTCAAAGATTTTGAAAAAAGGTATTTATCGGGCGGTGATGTGGAAACACCCTTGCTTCAATTCATATTTAATATAGCATTTTTCCGCTTTCCGCAAGTCCCTTAATACCTCAGACAGAACGAGTTTCAGAGTATCTGAGCTTACGTCCTGTAAGGGACGTCCGTCTTTGTCTTCTACCTTTTTGAAGCGTTTCCAACTGACGTCGAAAGTGGCTCCGAAGCAATGTGCCGAGTTTGCCGAAGCATTTCGGTTGCGACGGCGGAGGCGTTTCACATCGTTTTCGGTACGCAACACCGAAGTAACGATTACCTGATTCGGATTCAAGCCTTTGGCAGTCAATGAATCGAGGAAATTGGAACCGATCGTATCGAGTAGCGCGCTGGCACAAGGAACGAGATAGGGGATAGAGTGTGTCAGTGAATCTACTACATAAAACTCATTGTCGGTAATATGAGTTAGCTTTTCTTTCATATCTTCTGCTGCTTCCCGGTCTGCCAATGGGCGAATCCCTATCTTTTTGGCTGCTTCCAGATGTGCATCGTTCAAATCAGGGAAAGAACGTTTGTAGCTGACTACGCCACGAATATTGCGCGGCTCGTTCAGTTTCAGCGACATGTCTTTCTTTTTGCAGCCCGAAGTAAGCGTTGTAAGCCCGATAACTAGTAAAGATAGCGGTAATATGCGAAGCTTATAAATAGTCATTTTATATTTTTTGCTCGCAAATATACGCTATTTTTTCATACGTTCTATGCTTTGCATTATTTTCTGGCTCATACTTTGGGGTTATTCCAAAATATTCTCTGGTATTTCAGGATAGGTGTTTAGTATCCCTATTATGGTATAATCTGTATTGTCAATTGTTGTTTTTAGTGTGGGTACTATTGTATGTTCACTTCTGGTAAGAGCTTTTTCTACAAGTTCTTTCCAATCTATATCTAGAAATTTTGATATAAGATTTAGAACGGCATTTGCACTCGTAACTCCATCGTATAGTTCAAATCTTAATTTGTGAGGGGTGGGAGGAACTGTTGCATCGCTGAAATTTCCTTGTTCGTCAGATGCATAGTTTAGTGTTAAATAAGGTATGGCGTATGTAGGAGACGAGTTGCCGGAACCGCTTTCTAACTTGGTGAAAAAATCGTATGTTCCTTTTGCTATTGGAGTACGAGATATTTCGTCTCTAGACTCAATATAACGGAAAAAATAGCAATCTTTAGCTTCATTGTTAATAAGATAAACTATAGTGCCATTAGAAAGTGCCGGATGATTACCTTTTTTTATAGCGTATGCCAAATAACTGTCTGTAATTTTAATTCTTAAATCAGCCGTTTCGTTGGTGATATTATCTTTTACTTTCACCTTTGTTTCTCCTTTCTTTTTTGGGGTGATCCTTAAGCTTCCCATTCCTATCGAACTGGATAAATCTACATCTATATTTAAAATGTCAGTTTTTTCTACAGTTACGGTGTAGTCCCTATTTCCACCTGTGATGGTGATATTGGTTGTTCCTAACAAAGGTCGTTCGTAATACTCTTTTTCGAAGGATAAAGAATATATCTTTTTTTCATCGTTATTTCCACAGCTAAAAAAAATAATTGTATAGAGAAATGACAGTAGTGCTCCAAGTAAATGTTTTGTCTTCATGATTATTCTGTTTTATAGTTTTGCAGGAGAGATATAGTCTTATAAGTTCCTGTGTTGATGTTGGAGGCAAATATAAAGATTTTATCAATATGTTGAAGTAAATAGTGTATTTATTTCTTGTCCTCCAGCTATTTTTCATACATTTGTAGCGGTTTATAAAAATAGGCCACTTTCCCACTAAACATAACACACATGAAAACAGATTTCGATTACAATTCTATGCCCGTTAGCTTCGCTCATTGCTTGAATGGACATTGTTTGCGTGCGGACAAATGTCTGCGACGACAAGTAACTCTCCGAATGCCGAAAGAGCGGGCTGCTGTAATGGTTATTAATCCCGAACATGTCACCTCCGATGGTGAAGACTGTACTTACTTTATTGATGAAAAGCCGGTGTTGTTTGCACGGGGAATGAAACATTTGCTGGATCGGGTGCCGCTTGCTGATGCCACCGTTATCAAGCGACAGATGGTAGCCTACTTCGGCAAAACGATCTATTATCGTTGTTGCAATAAAGAACGGTTGATTAAACCAAAGGAACAAAAGTATATACAAGAACTTTTTCGAAAGAGGGGAGTTACAGAAACGCCTCAATATGATGAATATATCGAATACTATGATCTTGGGTAAGTATATCCGTTAGTTCCGGTAATCCCATATATTGTGGGAAAGTATTCTCTTATATTATGGGAAATTATTCCCGCAAAATGAGGGAATAAATTCTCTCCAGATAGGGAATCTTTTCCCACAATATGTGGGACTACCGGGGTCTGTAATACCCTGATAATAGTTGACTACCTTTTTTCTTATCTTCGGGTTGGGTTGACATTTATTATGTAGGTATTATATAGCAGTTCCGGTATGAGAAATGCATGATGAAAGTATGAGAAATACCGGCTTTTTGTGGCATTTCAGGCAAAATACTATGAGAAACACCTTTTTGAAAAGTATTTCTCATAGTGTTATTATTTTGAATTACAGATAATTATCATATAAAGTATGAGAACATGAGAAATGATTTCGCGAAATCATGGGTTCTTCTTCAAATTCCGTGCTACTTATTTATGTTCAATTACCTTATTCATGGCTATTCCGGAGTACTTTAAGATGCATATAGTTTGGATAATTTATTTGCTATTTCTAATATGCCGATATCCCTTTATCCATCGGCCTTTCAATGAGCTTTACTAGCACGGAATTTGATTAAGAACCAATCATTTCTAGTGCGTATTAGATTACTGCATCTTTCAGCCATTTTCCGAAAAAACGGTCATAGACAATATACCCATCTGGTGTATTATATATCAGTTCTTTATTCAGTAAGGATTTTAGTGCCACGTTAACGCTGCTGGGCGTTTTTAAATGATGCTTTTTGATGAAGTCATTGGCATTTATGCTTTTTATACAGCCTTCTGTGGCAATAGCTTTCAATAAATCTACTTGATTGTTGGTTAGTAGAGTCAGGTTACTTTGATATATGGTTTCCTGTTCATCTAAAATGTCGTTTATACATCTATCTACCAGTCGGTTATCAATGGGGTTGATTTTCTTTTCATACAATCGGTTGAGTATACTTTGGACGTACCATGTGTGTCCGTTTTCAAGTTGGTACAAATAAGAAAATGTTTCTAGTGTCAACTCTCTTTTTTCCTTAGCAAAGAATGAGTGTGCGAACGAATAATAATTCTCCAGTGGGATTTCCGTTAATACAATGATTTGGGTACTTTGATAAAAAGGACGTTTTGCAGAAGTAAACATTTCTTCCATTACATGCTTTTTACTTCCGGAAAAGATAAAATGTACATTGGGCATGAATTGGATATGAGAGCGGAGCAATGCTTCTACACCTTTTTCCGGATATTCTGTAATTTGTTGGAATTCATCAATGGCAAGATAACACTGTTTCTTTGAGGCTACCATATAATTGAGTATTTCTTTCAATGTTTGTTCAGCGTGGGTAGGAGCAAAGTCTAATGTTACGGTAGGCATACCACTTCTTTCGTCAGCGCTGATAATAGGACGGCAAGATTTGAAGAAAGCAGTCATTTGCCGGAGTATGTTTTGGGACAGAGTATCTAATTCTCCAAGTACATTTTGAGCAAGTAACTGGATGAATGCTTTTAAATCACGTGTGGAGTAAATGTCCATATAAAAATAGGCAGCATTCGGATTATTTTCCCGCTTCATTTGATAGAATACATTTTTGATGAGTCCCGTCTTTCCCATGCGTCGGGGGGATATTAAGGTCAGGTTACGTTCATTTAGTAAAGCTGAAATCATTTTATCAGTTTCTTTCTCCCGATCGCAAAAGTATTCGGGACTGTTGTAACCGTATACAAGGAATGGATTGTATGGCTTCATGACTTATTACATATTTTACGTTACATGTTTTATGTAACACAAAGAACGTAATAAATCTGGAATATTCAAAGATTTATTTGAATTATATAAAAAACAAACGCTGATGAGAACAAGTAATCATTCTTTTCTCATCAGCGTATATTATGTCGGATTACAACTATTTCTTATCTTTTTTCTCGTCAGCTTTAGTTGCAGGCTTTTCCTCCGTTTTGCTTTCCGGATTAATAATACCTTTCACAGTTTCACCGATAGGAAGCTTGTCCAATACGCCAAGGCTCGGAGCTACTGTCTTTACTAATGTATTCAGGAAATTGCTTGTACCACCGTTTCCTCCGTCGAATACAGTGATATTGCCTAGGTTCATGTGTTCGAACGCCTTTACCTGTTCGCCGGCGATTTCCTTCCATTGGTCTACCATCTTATATTGGATAGCGATAGCCGGATTCGATTCGGCTGCTCTTACCATTGCTTCGAAACCTTCTGCTTCTGCGAGCAATGACCTCTTCTTACCTTCTGCTTCCGCTTCCAGTTTCAGTTGGATAGCTTTGGCTTCCGCTTCGGCTTGTGCTAAAGTAGCCTTTGCACGTGCTTCCGCTTCGCGGGTAATCTTTTCAGCGATGGCATTTGCCTGAAGAATAGCTTCCTGTCTGGCGATTTCCGCAGGAACAATCTTTTCAGCCTTCAATGAAGATTCCACTTTCCGTGCCTTAGCTTCTTCCACTTCCTTTTGCGCAATTTCGCGTGCAGTCTGTACAGCAGCTTCCGATTTCGCGGCAGCTTCACCGGCTTGCTTGTCGGCATTGGCTTGTGTTACAGCTAGTTCTGCATTGGAAAGTGCTACCTCTTTCTGTGCGTCATTTCGTCCGATGGCAGCTTTCTTTGCAGCTTCCGCCTGTTTGATTTCCATGTCGGAATTCAGTTCGGCAACGCGGCTTTCCTTTTCGGTATTTGCCTGCTCGATTCGGATATTCTTTTCAGCTTCAGCCTTTGCTACTTGCGATTCTTTTTCCGCGTTGGCGATGGCTACTTGCGAGATTCTGTCCTTATCCGCATTTGCAACAGAGATTTCCTGTTGTTTTTTAGTTTCGGCAATGGCGATATCCTGATCTTTGCGGGTTTCCGCAACCTTTGTTTCACGTTCCTTTATCTGATTGGCAATTTTGATAGCACCCAGCTTTTCCTGTTCTTCGATGTTAGCCTGTGCTTCGTTCAGTGCTTTACTTTCAGCTTCCTTACCTAAGTTGACGATGTAGTTGGCAGCGTCGCGGATATCACTGATGTTGATGTTCATCAGATACAAACCGAACTTGCGAAGTTCCGTGTCGATGTTGTCTTTTACTTTAGCCAGGAACTTATCTCGGTCTGAATTTAATTCTTCGATAGTCATATCGGCGATCACCATACGCATCTGACCATATACAACATCAGTAATTAAGTTCTGCTTGTCATCCATTGTTAATCCCAGCATACGTTCAGCAGCGTTTTGCATCACTTCAGGATCGGTGCTGATAGCTACAGTGATTGTAGTCGGCACGTCTACACGAATGTTTTGAGCGGATAATGCACCGGTCAGTTTACATTCGATCTGCATTGGTTTCATGGACAGGAATTCATATCCCTGAATAATCGGCCATACAAAAGCCGCACCACCATGATATAGCTTTGCCGACTTCTTATCTCCTCCCGTTTTACCATATACAACGAGGACTTCATCACTCTTACATTTGCGGTAACGCGAAAGGATACCAATAAAAGTGAGTAGGATGACTGCCACTAGTATAGCAGCCATGATTAGCATTTCTTGTGTCATAAAATTGTGTATTTGAATAGTTATTGAATGAATAGCGTTCCGTCTTTGTAGCTGGTAATGATTGTTTTGTCTCCGGTCTGATATGCTTTTCCGGTTTCGGAGATCACGTCCACTTCGCGCATGGCGCCGTCCCGGCTTGTCTGTACAGTATATTTGCTGTCGCTTTGTTTGAAATAGATCACACATTCCCGTCCCACAAGCTGATCGGTCTGCTCGTTGTGGTTCACTTGTTGCAGTTGATAAGCTTTCTTATAGAGGAACCAGACGGCAAAAACAAAGAAAAGACCCACTAGAATACCGATTATGTAACTTTGAATTTCCGTGTTTCCCGCCAGATACATGTACCATCCGAATCCGATCCCGAAGTGGGTGAGACCTTTGAAAGATACTACGCTGCTGATATCAGCATCCACGTCTACATCTGCATCTATATCTCCGAAAAAGATGGATAATACGAATTGAATAAGAAAGATGCCTGTCGTGACGAGGGCGATGATGAGGAAAATGGTACTACTCATAATTGTGGGGTATTAGTAAATCATGATTATTTTGTTCTGTAAATATACAGGTTTATGTGAATTATACAAAGATAAATGAGATAAAATGATTAATTTTGCGCGCGAAAACCCTAAAATGAGGAATTAGCGTGCAAAGGTATTTTATTTATTTGGCTTACGACGGGACCAACTATCATGGTTGGCAAATTCAACCGAATGGGATTAGTGTGCAGGAATGTCTGATGAAAGCATTGTCTACCTTTCTGCGTCGCGAAATTGAAGTAATAGGGGCAGGTCGGACAGATGCCGGGGTACATGCTTCCCTGATGGTTGCTCATTTTGACTTCGATGAGCCGTTGGATGAAATATCAGTTGCCGATAAATTAAACCGTTTGTTACCTCCCGATATTTCCGTTTACCGGGTTTGCCGTGTCAATCCGGATGCGCATGCCCGCTTTGATGCGACTGCGCGAACTTACAAGTATTATGTAACGACATCGAAATATCCTTTTAACCGGCAATATCGTTGGCGAGTTTATAATCAGTTGGATTATGCACTCATGAACGAAGCTGCACGTACCCTTTTCGAGTATACTGACTTTACGAGCTTCAGCAAACTTCATACGGATGTAAAGACCAATATCTGCCATATCACTCATGCCGAATGGACGCAGGAAGATGATGCTACTTGGGTGTTTACCATCCGTGCCGACCGTTTCCTGCGAAATATGGTGCGAGCTATCGTAGGTACGCTGATTGAAGTGGGACGAGGGAAACTTACTGTTGAAGGCTTCCGGCGGGTTATCGAACAACAAGACCGTTGCAAAGCCGGGACCTCTGCTCCGGGGCAAGCCCTGTTTCTGGTCAACGTGGAATACCCGGAAAGTATATTTGAATGTGATGACCAGCAATCATCCATAACCGGCGAACCGTCTGTCGCTGATAACTTATAATTGGTAATTAGTAAATAATAAATATTCTCATGTGGTTATTATTAGCATTCCTCTCGGCTACTTTGCTGGGCTTTTATGATGTATTCAAGAAGAAATCGTTGAAAGATAATGCAGTACTTCCTGTTTTGTTTCTAAATACATTCTTTTCCAGTCTCATCTTTCTACCGTTTATCCTGATATCCGTTTATCAACCGGACTTGTTGGGAGGAACAATATTCAATGTTCCCGTTGCTGGTTGGGAACAGCATAAATATATTATCATCAAGTCGTTCATCGTATTGTCTTCGTGGATATTCGGATATTTCGGAATGAAACATTTACCCATAACCATTGTGGGACCTATCAATGCCACCCGTCCGGTGATGGTGCTCGTGGGAGCTATGCTGGTATTCGGTGAACGATTGAATCTCTATCAATGGATTGGTGTGATGCTGGCTATTGCCTCTTTCTTTATGTTGAGCCGTTCGGGAAAGAAAGAAGGAATTGATTTTAAGCATAACAAATGGATCTTTTTTATTGTACTGGCTGCCATTACAGGTGCTATCAGTGGTTTGTATGATAAATATCTGATGAAGTCTCTGAATCCGATGTTGGTGCAATCCTGGTATAATGTTTATCAGGTGTTTATCATGTGTCCTATCCTGTTGTTGCTTTGGTGGCCTAAAAGAAAGTCCACTACTCCGTTCCACTGGGATTGGACGATTATCCTGATCTCCATTTTCCTTTCTGCTGCCGATTTTGTTTACTTTTACGCATTAAGTTACGACGATTCGATGATTTCTATCGTTTCGATGGTCCGTCGGGGAAGTGTGGTTGTTTCTTTTACTTTCGGTGCGCTTTTCTTCCGTGAAAAGAATTTAAAAAGCAAAGCGATTGACCTTATACTGGTGTTAATCGGAATGATATTCTTATATTTGGGGTCTAAAAGTTAAAACAGTTACACAAGACTGTTTGTCATAGGTTAAATAAGATAGATATGAAAATAAATAAACTTGTTATTACTATATTCTTCTCTGCTGTCGGACTTTTTGTTTCGACTGCTCTTCAGGCACAAGAGGCCAAAACGTTGTTTGTGAATATGCCGGATTCTCTAAGCCCCTTGCTTACAAAAGTGAATCGTGAAGATTGCATAGACTTTCTGGAAAGTAAGATGAAAGCGCAAGTAGAAAACCGTTTTGGCAAGAAGTCGGAGATGACTGATCTTAGCAAAGACTATATCCGTATGCAAATGTCAGCTCAATCGACCTGGCAGATGAAAGTGTTGGCATTAAATGATTCAACGAACGTAATCTGTACAGTCTCTACTGTTTGTGCTCCTGCCTGTGATAGCAGCATCCATTTCTATACGGACGACTGGAAACCGCTTACAACATCTCTCTTTATTACCCTGCCCCTGATGGATGATTTTCTGAATGCTCCCGATTCAGCAGGAGTTTATGAGTTTGATGAAGCACGCCGTTCGGCAGATATGCTATTGATGAAAGCCGATTTTAATAAAGAAAATACGGAACTGACACTTACGTTAACAACCCCCGACTATATGTCAAAAGAAACAGCAGAGAAACTGAAACCGTTTCTCCGCCGCCCTGTAGTCTACCATTGGAAAAATGGAGCATTCTCAATTTAATAAGCATTCGTTGATGAACGCTATCATTTCCGGTGTGTTTGCTTCCACACTTTGAAGTAATTTGAATTGTGCTTTGGTGCGAACGAGGTTATGTTCCGGATATTTGATTTTATAATAAGTATCTCCGTTGATATAATCTGCCAGGAACCGTACACACTGCATGTATGGAAATAAAGCCGCCGCATAAGGAAGATTCTCAATCTCGATCTGAGTCAGGAATGATTTGGCTCCTTTCAGATAGCCCTTGGTAAATGCTTTGAATATTTCCATATTGAAGTTTACACGCTCAAGGTCTTTGTCGTCTTCATCACCTGTGTTGGCACCTGTACGTAAGAAGTCACCATAATCGGAGAATATAAAGCTAGGCATTACCGTATCCAGATCAATGACACAAAGCACTTTACCATCCTCGTCGAACATCATGTTATTCACTTTCGTATCGCAATGGCAAACGCGTTTGGGAAGTTTCCCTTCACGATATAAACGTTCAGCCTTACACATTTCATCTGCGCGTTTCTCTATTTCATCCAGATAGTACTTCACTTCTGCTACCCGTCCGGCAGCATCCTTCGCAACGGCTTCACGTAGTTGTTTGAGACGGAACTCCATGTTGTGGAAATCGGGTATGGTTTCACCCAATGTTTCCGGAATATCGGCCAGCATAGCCTGGAAGTTACCGAAGGCTTCTCCTGCATAATTGGAATATTCGGGATTTACCGTCTCATACGTTTTTGCACGTGGGATGAATACCATCACACGCCAATAACTGTCACCGTCAAACCAGTATGTTTTACCTTCTTCTGTTTCGAGGAAACTCAACACCTTGCGGTCTATATCCGATTCTCCGGCTTCCGTCAGTTTCTTGCGAATGTGATTGGTAACAGCGCTAATATTGGATTGAAGCATTTCTACATTCTGGAAAATGGCATGATTGATGCGTTGCAAAACATAGTCGGGAGCATCTGCTTCTTTGGTGTTTACTTTATAAGTGTCGTTGATAAGTCCTGCACCCAAAGGTTTGATTTCTTCTATCGTACCTTGGACTTTAAATTTAGCTACGATGCTAGATAAATCTTTCATGTTTTTTTTCTTTAAAAATTTATACTAAGGTTATCGATAATCATATTTAGCAGCTTCGTTGGCCTGGTTAGCCGAGCGAACGGGTACTAATGTGAAGCCCCACTGGTAATCACGGTTAGCCGGGATCTGGTGGAAAGGTTCCGGGCGAGCACCCCAACTGTCATATCCGCCTACTCCTTGTTGCTTCATATCTACACAAACCTCAACGAAATCTCTGGGAGTGATGTCGTTGACATGATGCATTCTCCGTAATACGTTGCGGGCAGCGTTCTCGTCGTGATTGGCAACCTCTTCCGGGCTGAAGTTATTCCATTGGTAAGGGTGGGGCAGAGCTTCTTCAGAGTCAAAGTCTTCGATAGAGTTGCGCAAGGCATTGAAACCGATAAGACTGTCCGCTACCAACACCAGGCCGTTTCCTTTATTAGGAGATAAAGCGATCCAACGGGTATCAGTGTGATGTCCGTTTTCCTGTGGACGCACATAGTTGAAGTACATTTGATCCGCTGTTGTCTTATATACGCCAACGAGCGTTCCGTGATTGCGGTCGATATAATTCTCTTCCGGGCCACGGCCAAAGTATTGTACATTGTTCATCTGTGCCGGCAAGCGGAAACGCACACCGATACGGGGGACTTCCAGTTTGGAGGCAGCCTTGCGGGCAGCATCACTTCCGGGAGTAAATGTAGCCATGCGGGTAGCTTCGGAAACTTCTGTTTCTGTAGGCTGCATATCCGTTGATGTGAATTTGGCATTTACGTTAACTATTCCGTTCGGATAGATTTTGTAAGTGACAACATACAAGTTGCCGGCAGCCAGTAAGTAGGTTACATTTAAGGAGACTGCTTTATCTTCTGCTGTCATGGTGGCATCCGTTATGCGGAAGTTTTTGCTTGATTGTTTCCATACCTGCAAACGTTTAGGAGTGCTGTTACCATAGTCATTATCATTAGGAGCACGCCAGAAGTTAGGCTGAATACCAAATCCGTCTTTGAAATATTCTGTACCATCTACTTTATACGAGGTTACTAATCCGCTATTCTTGTTGAATACAAAGTTTACTTTGGAGGAAGAAACGATTAATTCATCTCCTTGAATCGTTGTTTTCAATGCCGGACCGTTTGCTTTATATATACTCTTCTCTGCCTGGATAGGAAGTTGGAACTGGTCGTATGCAATTTCATATCCGGTTGGAATCAACGGTTCAGGCTCTGTGGTTGTTACACTGAAGTTGACAAAATATTCTGTTCCCGGTTGGGCTTTCAGACCATTTACCGGTACGGTGAATTCTTTAGAGGCTTGCGGAGCAATATCCAAAGATACTTTTCCACCTTTTATTGTCTTTCCGTTAGCAAGTACATTGTAGTGAATCTGATATTTTTTCAGGTTAGTGAAATAGAAACGGTTGGTGATTTTGAATATACCGGCTGCGGCATCTACTGCTTCAAAACCTACATTCTGATGTACATATTTCACTTCAGCCATTGCCGGATGCGGACCACGATCCGGATTGACAAGACCGTTGCAGAGGAAGTTACCATCGCTAGGTGCGTCTACGCCGAAGTCACCTCCGTAGGCCCAGTATTCTCTTCCATTCTTATCTTTTTGGAGAAGACCTTGGTCTACCCAGTCCCAGATATATCCACCTTGGAGATTCGGATATTTGTAAATTGCCTGCCATTGTCCCCACAGGTTTCCCGTGGAGTTTCCCATGGCATGTGCATACTCCGAAGGAGCTACAGGACGGTCGCTACCATTCTTTCCGATATTTTCCAGCCAGTCGGCACCCGGATATTGCGGAACATACATATCGGAGTTCCATTCCCATTGAGCACGTTCGTAGTTGACCGGACGATCCATCAGATCTTTGTCTGCCTCTTTCAACCACAAATAAGTCTGATAGAAATTATATCCGTTTCCGGCTTCATTTCCCAGCGACCAGAATGTAACGCTCGGATAATTCTTATTACGTTCAAACATATTGATGGTACGATCCATGTGCGGTTTCAGCCATTCGGGATTGTTACCCAGTGAACCGCCTTTCCGGAGATCATAATACATTCCGTGGCTTTCCACGTTGGCTTCATCATATACATAAAGTCCGTATTCATCACAAAGCTCATAGAAACGGCGGTCTTGCGGATAGTGGCAAAGGCGTACACTGTTTAAGTTATGTTGTTTCATCAGTTCGAAGTCACGGCGCATTAAATCCTCTGTAACATAATGACCTGTTGACGGATTATGTTCGTGGATATTTACCCCTTTCAGTTTCAGAGGCTGACCGTTGATGAATAAGCAGACATACGGTTTTCCGTTAGCAGCCTTCTGTTCGATAGGCTTGATCTCAATCCGGCGGAATCCTACATTGAAAGGAATGATTTCATTGATTTTGCCATTCTCTTTTACTGTCATCAACAATTTGTATAGATTCGGATGTTCGGAGGTCCATGTGCTGACATCTGTCAGATTCTTATCGAAAGAAAGTGTACGTACTTCGTTCGATGGAATATAGGCTGTCTTCTCTTCAGTAGCTACAACTTTTCCTTGTGCATCTAATAGTTCATAAACTAATGTAAGATTAGTTGCAGCCTTTTCGTGATTTCTCAAATCGACATTTAAACCGAAGATTCCATTTTTGTAACTGTCGTCCAGCGTAGACTTAATTCGGAAATCTTTGAGAGCTGCTTTAGGCTGTGAATACAGAAAAACATCGCGTTCAATACCACTCATACGCCAGAAGTCTTGACATTCAAGATAGGAACCGGTGCTCCAACGGAGGATTTTAACTGTAAGTACGTTCTTTCCCGGCTTCACGTAATTGTTGATAAGAAATTCTGCCGGATTCTTGGAGTCTTCGCTATATCCTACTTCTTGTCCGTTGATATATACATATACGCCGGACTTAGCTCCTGCCAAATGCAAGTAGATATCCCGCCCGTCCCAGTCTGCCGGAATATCGATGTCCCGGCGATAAACTCCTACCGGATTGGCTTCGGGAAGAGCAGGAGGTTGTGGATTGCGCGGTTTGAATTCATAACCATGATTGGTGTAGATGGCTATTCCGTGTCCTTGTACTTCCCAGTTGCCGGGCACCTGAATATCATCCCACGAATCTGTATTGGTGTTCGGATCGGTAATGTTTTCGGGAAGTTTATTATAAGAGTCTACAAAGTAGAATTTCCAGGTTCCGTTCAGCAAGCGGTAATACTTGCTTCGTTCGAACTTGCCACTCAATGCATCAGCGCGATTGTTGTATGTCATAAAAGAAGTACGTGGATACTCTTTGTTAACTTCAACTACCTGCACGTCCTGCCAATAAGGTTTCACGGCTTTCTCTGCCATTGTACTAAGTGTTGTCAGGGAAAATATTCCCATGAAGATGCCTGTTAATAAGTTGGGGGTTGGTCGAAATTTCATGTTTCTCAATATTGGTTTTTCATTTCTTTTTTATTTTACTTTAATATGATCGAATCCTTCTCCATATACTCCAATGACAGCACTTTGCGATACAAATGCATTCGGGTCTATGTCTTTTATCAACCGGAAGATGATAGGCGATTCCCTTTTCTTGGCTAATACAAACATCATCTTAACTTCTCGTCCTGTATAAAAGCCGGTTGCATTGATAATCGTTACTCCCCGGTGTGGGTATTCGTTAATATGCCGTCCTATTTCTTCATATTTGTTGGATATGATAAAGAACTGTACAGATTGGCGGGCGCTATTCACTACCTGGTCGAGAACGAAACTACAAATATAAAGAGTTACAAACCCATACACCACTTTTTCCCAGTCTTTTAAGACAAAATAACTGGAAGAAATGATAATCATATCGCAGATGAGCACGACTCTTCCTAATGTGATGTCCCGGTATTTGTTGATGATGGCTGCAATTATATCTGTACCTCCCGTACTTCCATTAGCCGAAAAAGCAACACCTATGCCACCTCCACAGAAGGATGCTCCGATGACACATGCCATAAAGGGCTGGTCGTGGAGAAGCCCGAAACCTGCCGTCAATTTTTGAATGACGGACAGAAAGAAGGTGAGGGTAAATACACCAAAAATAGTTTTGATGCAAAACTTTAGTCCCAGCAACTTGAGGGCCAGTAGTAGCAAGAAGAAGTTGATGCTGAAGTACGTATATTGTACCGGAAAACCTGTGGCCCAATATACGATAGAAGCAATACCCGGTACTCCCCCGGTGGTGATATCGTTAGGTAACAGAAAAACGGTCCAACCGATACCATACAAAATCATGCCGATGGCAATCATTACATAATCTCTGGCTTCACGGATAATGCTTTGCTTAGAAGGCTTTGGAATAGCTGTTTTCATAAACGTGATTATGATAATCTATAAAATGTTCAAACACGAACCCATGAATAATCCGGCTTTAGGGGAGAAGCCGGATTGGTTCATTATGCTCGTGCTAAAAGGAAATATGCTGTTTTATTTTGCAAAAGCGTGACGGTAGCCTTGTACTTTATTCCATCCGCCGCGAGTGAAGTCGGGTACTTCTACCGGAGCTGAATTGTTCTCGATAGAAAGTCTGGTAAGTTCAGCCATGCAACACCATTCTGCCAGGTCATAAACGTCCATATCCAATGGCAGTCCATTCTGCAAGCAATATGCCAGACGGTAGTCCATGATAAAGTCCATACCACCATGTCCACCTACTTTCTTGGCTGTTTCTTCCAACTCTATATGAATAGGATCTTTATATTTATCCATCAAGGCTTTTTTTACGTTTTCAGGTACAGAACCATGTGCATTCAGATTCTCATGATTAGGCACATCTTTTGAATCAACTAGTGAAGGTCTCAGGCAATATTCTTCAATCGGATATTTGCTTGCGTAACCATCGGCTCCCACTATCTGATACATACGGCTGTATGGGCGTGGAGTCATTACGTTGTGCTGAATCAACATTGTTTTACCGTTCTCTGTGCGAATCAGGGTAGAAGTCTGGTCACCATTCTGGAAGTCAGTCACCTCTTCTCCTGTTTGTTTCTTAATATAAGCCGGTCCGTTGACAGCTTTCGTATCCATCGATACCAATGTTTTCATGCGGTCACCACGGTGGATATTAAGTACCTGACAAGCAGGGCCCATGCCATGGGTAGCATATACATCACCGCGGTGTAGATGATTATAATCCATTCGCCAGTTATTCCAGTATTCAGGCCAGAAATCTTCCAGATTATGGATATATGAACCTTCTACATGAAGTACTTCTCCGAATACGCCTTGTTGTGCCATATTTAAAGAAGTCAGTTCAAAGAAGTCATATACGCAGTTTTCGAGCTGCATACAATGCTTACGTGTCTTTTCGGAAGTATTGATTAGCTGCCAGATTTCATCCAGTGTCATGGCGGCAGGAACTTCGATAGCTACATGCTTACCGTGTTCCATGGCATAAACACCCATTGCTGCATGATGTTTCCAGTCGGTGGCTATGTATACCAGATCAATATCGTCCCGTTCACAAAGTTGCTTCCATGCCTCTTCCGAGCCACTGTAAGAAGCAGCTTCAGGAAGTCCGGCATTCTTCAAAATTTCTTGTGATTTTTCAACACGTTCGGGAAGCAGGTCGCATAATGCTACAATCTTAGTTCCCGGGATATGGGTCCAGCGTGCCACGGCACCAGGACCACGCATTCCTAATCCGATGAAACCGACACGAACGGTATCAATTTTAGGAGTAACGAGTTGGATTACATCTTCTTGTCCGGCAGGGCGGGCAGGAGTTTCTACTTTGATAGGAGTAAAGGCTTCGGGAGCCTTTGGTTGTAGAGTACAACTGGTGTGCCAAGTTAACAAAGCCAAGCCGATAGCCGTGACTGTAAATAGTTTCTTCATCATATTTTAAAGTTTTTAATAGGGGTTATTCGATGTTTTTCATTTACGTGTCAAAAATAGTAATTAATTAGCCAACTATTTATATTTATAATCGATATTTTCATCATAAAAGTTTCTATTATGAGGTAAAAGATGAGTCTGACTTTTTCTACCTGATTTTGTGTAGGCTTATGTGATGTCAAATACATATAAAAGACATGCCATAAAAAGGCTCTTCCTAAAAAGAAGTCACCTTTTTAGAATTGCTTAACGTTTACTGCTCCTGTTGGGGTAAACTACCTACTTCGTCTGTACTTCTGATAGAACCTAGTATTTGTATTTTTTCCAGGCTCCCCTGGTGAAATCCGGTATTTCTACTGCCATGCTCTTATTCAGTACAGATTTTTCACTTAGTTCTGTGATACACGACCATTCGGCTGCATCGTATACATCCATATCCAGTGGAAGCCCGTTGCGCAGACAATGAATAAGGCGGTAATCCATAACATAATTCATTTCATTGGGTAGGCCTCTGCGATGTGCTTCTTCGCCAATGGTTGCGTTAAAAGGATGTTTATAGCGTGCCATCATTTTTTCTAGCAGTTCTCCTTCAAGTGGAGTGTCTCCATTAGGATCTAGGGCGATACAGGGGACAGGGTATTTTTGGGCGAATCCCAGTGTGCCGCATACTGTTTGAAGGCGACTGTAAGGACGTGGGGTGGATATGTCGTATTGAAGCATGATTGTCTTCCCTTTGAGCGTGTGGATAAGAGTGGTGTTTACGTCTCCCAATTGATATTTCTGGTGGGCTTCCGGTGAATATTCGCCGAATAGTCTGCGGGCATACTCGCTCATTCCTGCCTGATGAGTAGACATGGACACGAGATATTCCATTCTGTCACTGCGATGAATATCCAGTATCTGGCAGGCGGGGCCCAACCCATGAGTGGGATAAGGATTGCCTGTATGTTCGATGCTGTATCTTTTTCCCCAATGGTTGTGATAGCCGCCTTCGCTCTCTTCGGCAAAGTACATTGAACGAAGATCGTGAATGTAGGCTCCTTCTACATGCATGATTTCTCCGAACAATCCTCGTTGGGCCATGTTGAGAGTCATTAGTGCAAAGGGATCATAACAACAATTTTCGAGCATGATGCAGTGTCGCCTGGTTTTTTCTGCAGTGTCTACCAATTGCCAACATTCTTCCACGCTCATAGCAGCCGGAACTTCAATAGCTACATGTTTATTGCATTCCATTGCGAAAGTTGCCATTGGAGTATGCATTAACCAGTCGGTGCAGATGAATATTAAATCTACTTCATCCGATTCGCACATCTTCTTCCATCCCTCCACTCCGGTATATCCGGTGGCTTCGGAACGGTCGGCTTCTTTTAATAGTTGTTGGGCCTTACTTAGATTTCCTTCTCTTATTTCACAAAGAGCTTTGATTTCTACTCCTTCAATTTGCAGATAACGTTGTAAGGTGAGCAATCCTCGATTGCCCAGTCCTATAATCCCGATGTGGACAGTGGGGATAGGGGGATGTGCTAGTCGGAGTACATGCGATTGTACCGGAGAATTTTTCATAAGCTTAGCGGTCTAAAATAAAACAAAAAAAGAGAATCTAATTTCTCAGATTCTCTTTGGAGAGCGGAAGACGGGGCTCAAACCCGCGACCCTCAGCTTGGAAGGCTAATGCTCTATCAACTGAGCTACTTCCGCAATTTTTGTGGGCAAAGATGGATTCGAACCACCGAAGTCGAAAGACAGCAGATTTACAGTCTGCCCCATTTGACCACTCTGGTATTTGCCCTTTTTTGTGCTTTTGAGGAGGTTTGTTTCTCAATTGCGGTGCAAAGATACAACTATTTATTTAAACTCCAAACAAAATCGATCATTTTTATTGCAGAAATTGCACATTCATCTCCTTTGTTACCCAGTTTGCCACCGGCACGATCCTCTGCTTGCTCCATTGTATTGGTGGTAATTAATCCGTAAATAACTGGTATGTCGCCAGTTGCGTTTAATTCGGTAATTCCTTGAGTCGCTCCCATACAAACATAATCAAAATGTGGGGTATCTCCTTTAATTACGCAACCGATTGCAATAATTGCATCCACATCGCAATTTTCCATCATTTGATTGGCGCCAAAAGTTAGTTCGAAACTTCCCGGTACAGTTTTTACCAGAATATTTTCATCTTTCACTCCATGTTTTTTTAATGTATTGACTGCGCCGTTCAATAAGGCACCGGTAATATTGAAATTCCATTCGGATACGACGATACCAAATTTCATTGCTTCTGCATTCGGAACGGAATTGAAATCATATTCGGATAAGTTATGGTAAGCTGTTGCCATAGTTAATTAAAAGTTGAGAATTATAAAATGAAGATTTGAGAGTATGAGAGATTTAAGAAGAAAGGCACGGATTTCACGGATTCCACGGTTTTAATAGATAGTCCGCTTAATCCGGTGTAATCCGTGCCTCGATTTCCTTATATAATAGATGGTATATTATTTTTTCATCAATTTAGCTTGCTCGATATATTTGTCGATGTCCATAGCCTGATAAGATTGGAAATATTTATCCTTGATCTTAGTGTAAGCGTTTACAGCATCGTCATATTTTCCCTGTTTTACCAGAATTTCACCGGCTTGTATCAGGAAGATCGGGCTTAATGTGTTGTTGTCAGCTTTGTCTGCTGCCGACAATAAAGTAGAAGCCGCTTTGTCTAATTGGCCAAGTTGTGCGTAGCAGTTACCTGCAGCACCCAAAATTGCCGGAGCAACCATTTGGTCTTTTCCATTGAAGCTGTCCAGCATCTTCACTGCTTCTTCATATTTGCCAAGTTGTGCGTAGCAAATACCAGCATAAGCTTTTGCCAAATTGGCAGCTTTTGTTCCGCTGTAGTCATCAGCAACTTTCAGGAAACCTGTATAACCGATGCTGTCACCGTTCAGTGCTTGTTCAAAAGCATCCTGTTCAAAGTATTCCTGTCCTTTGAAAAGAGCTGCCTGTGCTTTTTCTTCACGTGGTTCAGCATAGAGGTTTCTTGTACATGATAAAACCTGCTACGATGATAATCACGGCTACAACACCGCCGATGATTGCGTTTTTGTACTTAACAAGAAATGCTTCCGATTGTGTCAGTGCATCTTCTACGTTCAGATGTTCGTTCTGATTCTTTTGTTCTGCCATTTTTATATGATTCTTTTTGTTATTATTCATAGTTTGATAATTCGACTCGCAAAAGTAGTTTTTTTATATCTACAAACGAAATTTAGAGGCATCTTTTTTTGTTTTACGCTCGAAAACCTCGAAAAACTTGCTACTTTTGTGAACAAATTAACGCGTATACAATGATACTGAAACGAATATCCATATTAAACTATAAGAATCTGGAACAGGTAGAGATCGGATTCTCCGCCAAACTGAATTGTTTTCTTCGGACAGAACGGGATGGGAAAGACGAATCTGCTGGATGCAGTGTATTTCTTGTCTTTCTGTAAGAGCTCCGGAAACCCGATTGATTCTCAAAATATTCGTCATGAACAAGACTTTTTCGTGATTCAGGGCTTTTATGAAGCGGAGGACGGAACTCCTGAAGAGATTTATTGTGGGATGAAACGCCGTTCGAAGAAACAATTTAAGCGGAATAAGAAAGAATATAGCCGTTTTTCGGACCACATCGGTTTTCTGCCTTTGGTGATGGTTTCACCTGCCGATTCCGAATTGATAGCCGGGGGAAGTGAGGAGCGTCGTCGGTTTATGGATGTAGTGATTTCGCAGTATGATAAGGAATATCTTGAAGCGCTGATACGGTATAATAAAGCATTGGCGCAGCGTAACACATTGTTGAAGAGTGAGTTTCCGGTGGAGGAGGAGCTGTTTCTTGTATGGGAGGAGATGATGGCGCAAGCCGGTGCAATCGTATTCCAGAAACGTGAAGCGTTTATCCGGGAGTTTATTCCTATTTTCCAATCTTTCTATTCCTTTATCTCGCAGGATAAAGAGGTGGTGGGATTATCTTATGAGTCTCATGCGCGGGATGCTTCTTTGTTGGAAGTGTTGAAGCAAAGCAGGGAGAGGGATAAGATAATGGGATTCTCTTTGCGTGGGATTCATAAAGATGAGTTGAATATGTTGTTGGGTGAATTCCCGATAAAGAAAGAAGGTTCGCAGGGACAGAACAAAACGTATCTGGTAGCATTGAAACTGGCGCAGTTTGATTTCTTGAAGCGTACCGGCCGGACTGTTCCTTTATTATTATTAGATGATATTTTCGATAAGTTGGATGCTTCCCGTGTAGAGCAAATAGTGAAGCTGGTGGCTGGAGACAATTTCGGGCAGATATTTATAACGGACACGAACCGGGGACATCTCGACCGTATTTTACATAAGGTAGGCAGCGATTATAAAATATTTCGTGTAGAAGAGGGTACAATTCAAGAAACGGAGGCTGATAATGAAGCGCAATGATGCCGAACAAATAGGAAAACTGATTCAACAGTTTCTTCGTCAGGAGAGTTTGGAATCTCCGCTGAACGAACAAAGACTGCTGGATGCCTGGCCTCAAATTTTGGGACCGGCGGCGGCTTATACCAGCAATCTTTATATTCGTAATCAGACACTATACGTGCATCTGACTTCCGCAGCTCTTCGTCAGGAATTGATGATGGGACGTGAGGTATTGGTGCGCACGCTGAATCAGAGAGTCGGAGCTACCGTAATTACAAATATTATTTTTCGTTGAAGAAAGATATTCTGTCTGTAACCTTTATACCTAGCTTCCGGAGTGTTTCGGTTGCACGGTTGTAATAAAAAGGGTTTTCCAAATATTGATTGTTATGGGCGTCTACGCCGATGATAGCGGTGCAACCTTCATGGGCGGCTATTTTCCAGAAATCTGGATGAGGAATGGTAGTAATACCATGAATATCATTGTACTCTTCATATCCGATATTATATTCCAACGGTAAGTTTAACCGTACTGCCGTCCGGCAGATATGTCTGCTGACTAGCTTACAATGACGATCGAACTCGGGGTAAGAACGCATAAATAAATCCGGATGGGCAAGGTAGGCAAATAGTCCGCTTTCCATTCCTTCAATAGCACTCTCTTCATAGAGTTCGAGCATGTCTACCGAATCTGTATTCCGGCCGAAGTAGGGGAACTTCTCATCTGTGTGAAAATGGTGATTTCCAAAGATGATATAGTCCAGTTTATATTCTTTGATGATTCCTTTTAACCAGTGTATGTATTCAGGAAAGTATTCGCATTCCAATCCTATTTTTATGCTGATTTGATTTTTATATTTCTCTTGCAGCGAACGGATACTTTCCACATATCCCGGTAACTCTTCGGGAAGCATCCGGATGTCGGATATATAATCAGTGTGATATTTCCACGGAGTGTGGTCAGAAAAGCCTAATTCTTGATAGCCGCCTTTGATGGCACTTAAAACAAATTCTTCGTCACTCCCTGTCGCATGATGGCAGCGGGTGGTGTGGGTGTGATAATTCGTCTTCATTGATTGTTATGATTATATCCATGCGGATGTCGAATGATTCCGCCGGAACTTCTTCTACTAATTGAAATGGGAAACAGATTCCTGCTTTATAGGCTGATGGTATGCGTGGCAGGAGACGGTCATAATATCCTTTTCCCCGCCCCAAACGGTTACCTTTAGCATCGAAAGCTACTCCGGGAACGACGATGAAGTCTATGGCCGCATAGTCTGTGAATATTTCTCCGGTTGGTTCTGCTATACCGTAGATACCGCTGATTGACATGTCTTCCGGTCCGGTGTATATCCGTAGTTCTAAATCATCGCCTACTACTACAGGGAGTAGAATCCGCTTTTCGCTACTCCATTTTTGAATAAAGGCATGTGTATCTACTTCGTCATTCAGCGAATGGTATAGTAATACAGTATTTGCCGCCCTGAAAGCCGGATGGGCTTCAAGGGCGGCAAGTATATTAGCTGATTGCAGCTTTCGCATAGTTGAATCCGCGTGTTGGGTCTTCAGTAATGCTATATGCTTGCGCAGTTCTTTTTTTCTTTCCATCTTTTTTATCCTTCGTCACTTCTTCTTCAACGGCTACCGGAGCTTTGGGGAAAGCTTCTCCTTTTTCAAGTATCTCAATACCTTTAATGACAGTAGCATCTGTTTTGTTGAAGTATTGGAGATAGGCTTCCAGTCCAAGCATATTGTAGATGATGTTGCCAAAGAGGTTCTTTTCCAATAGTTTGTATGATTTCTGAATGAGGATATTTCTTCTTTTCACTCCTTTACTGTCGGCAAAACGGACAAACTGTTCCACCAAACCCTGATGACGAAGATAGTTTAGTAATTCTTCCTCAGTTTCGTATTGGCTTAACTTCTTCCGGTTATTGTCGGTGTATTGGAATGTGAACTGAATAGTCAGTCCCCGGTTAATAACTGTCGATAGATAAGAAGTGACTCCGGTAGTATCCTGTGGTACGAATATATCCGGCATGATACCACCGCCGCCATACACAGTACGTCCCAAGCTGGTATTATAACGTTCGCTCTCATTCTGCTTGATACTATCACGTGAGAAAAATTCTCCATGTTCGTAACGGGTGTATAAATCCAGCTCGTAGTTACGGTCTTTACCGCTTTCGTATGGGCGTTGGATGCAACGTCCGGATGGGGTGTAGTAGCGGGCGATTGTCAGGCGGATAGCCGATCCGTCACTGAAATCGATAGGCTGTTGCACAAGTCCCTTACCGAAAGAACGGCGTCCTACAACTGTACCCCGGTCGTTATCTTGAATAGCTCCGGTGAAAATTTCACTGGCGGAAGCAGATCCTTCGTCAATCAATACAACGAGCGGCATTTTCTGACAACTACCCGTACCGTTGGCAAATTCTTCTGCACGTGGATATTTACGGCCTTGAGTATATACGATCAACTTACCTTCAGGCAAGAATTCATTTACCATGCGGATAGCAGCTTCCATATATCCTCCGGTATTACCGCGCAGGTCAATGATTAGACCTTTGCATTTTTTGTGGTTGAGTTGTGCTAATGCATTAAGCAATTCCACATGGCTGGTACGTCCGAATTTGCTGACTTTCACATAACCGATATCGTCGTTTACCATGTAAGCAGCATCTACGGTATTTTGAGGAATGTCTCCACGTGTGATGTTGAAGTGTAATAAGTCCTTTTCTCCTGTTCGTTTGATTCCCAATTTTACCTGTGAGCCTTTCGGACCTTTCAAGGTGCGCATAGCCCGTTCGTTCGTTACTTTCTTGCCGACAAACAAGCTATCATCTACAGTAACAATGCGGTCGCCCGCCATTAATCCTATCTTTTCAGAAGGACCTCCCTGAACAACAGCATTGACATGAATGGTGTCATTCTGTATGGTAAACTGGATGCCAATTCCGCTGAAGCTGCCTTCCAGTTCAGAGTTGACTTCTTCGAGATTTTGGGCTGGGATATAAGTTGAATGCGGATCCAGTTCGGCTAGAATTTGCGGCATGGCTTTTTCTACCAAATCGGCCATGTTTACGGTGTCGACATATTGATCGTCTACAATGCGTAACAAAGCGTTTAGCTTGTTGGAAGAACCGTTAATGATACCCAGGCGGTTGCCGGCGAAGTGCTTGGCATAAAATGTACCGATAAGAATCCCGACTACCACACTGACTGCTATGATGACAGGTGTAAAACGTGAAGAGTTTTTTGTACTCATGTCTATTCCTTTTTTAAAACGTTCGTCTTCTTATTTATTTGGAGAGGAATTATCATCTAACTCTGTGTAGATAACTTCGATTCCCGCCAGTTTTAATAACTCTATTCCATCTTCCAGGCGGTAATGCTCGGAATAAACTACCCGTTTGATTCCTGCCTGTATGATTAACTTTGCACATTCGATACAAGGTGAGGCGGTGACGTACATGGTAGCACCGTCGCTACTGTTATTTGAACGCGCTATTTTGGTAATGGCATTGGCTTCCGCATGCAGAACGTATGGTTTTGTCAGGTTGTTTTCATCTTCACATACATTCTCGAATCCGGAAGGTGTTCCATTATATCCGTCGGAGATAATCATTTTATCCTTAACAATTAAAGCTCCTACTTTACGGCGTTGACAATAGGAATTTTCAGCCCATATACTGGCCATACGTATATAACGTTTGTCAAGTTCTAATTGTTTCTTTTCAGTGTCCATGTTGTTTACTATTTACTGCTTACTACCCGGAAAACCATACGGAAAGTTTGCTTACCGGATGCCGGTTTGTATAAAAGGTATAAGTTATTACTATCTCCTTCGTAAGATGTAGCTGCATTAAGCCCCTCTATAAAATTTTTGGCGAGTTTGTCGTCGCCATAACTACCTGCAGTGGTAACTGTAGCTTTGAAGCTATTGTTTTTGGCGTTGGCATTCCATTTTCCTTCAAAAGTACTGGTTGCAATTACAGTTCCTTTTATATTTCCGTTAATAACATCTCCATCTACTGTGCCATCAAATACAATATTATATGTACCGTTTTTATTAAGCTCTTTAATACTTGCTTTCTCTTGTTCTTCATTCTCCCAAAAGCCAAACATCTCATGACCTCCATCTACTGTGATATAATTTAGTTTCCAGGTTTTTCCTGTAAAGATAGCAGCTACATCGTCCGAATCATTACATCCTGAAAATAAAGGAAGCAATAAAAGCAATCCTACTATTTGAAATATACTTCTCTTCATATTTAATATCTAATAACTTAATACTTATTTCTTTATCCCATTTCTGATTAGCAAAGCATCAATGCTCGGTTCCTGTCCGCGGAAACGTTTATAAAGTATCATCGGATGTTCCGTTCCTCCTTTCGACAGAATATTATTGCGGAATGAGTCTGCCACTTCCTGATTGAATATCCCTTTTTGCTTGAATAATGAAAATGCGTCGGCATCCAATACTTCCGCCCATTTGTAGCTATAGTATCCGGCGGCATATCCACCGGCAAAGATGTGGGAGAATTGCGTACTCATACAAGCTTCTTGTACTACCGGCAATATTTGCGCATCCTTCCAGGCTTCTTGTTCATAAGCTTTCACATCTCCTTCAAAAGGAGTGTTGTGCGTATACCATGCCATATCAAGTAAACCGAAACTTATTTGTCGTAGACAAGCATACGCAACATTGAAGTTTGATGCATCTACAAGGCGTTTTATCAATTCATCCGGCAATACTTCTCCCGTCTGATAATGGCGGGCAAAGGTATTGAGGAAATCTTTCTCTATGGCGAAATTTTCCATAATTTGCGAGGGAAGCTCCACGAAATCCCAATATACATTGGTTCCACTTAAACTCCTGTAAGTAGAATTGGCAAACATACCGTGCAGACTATGCCCGAACTCATGCAAGAATGTTTCTACTTCATTGAAAGTCAATAAAGCGGGCTTATTCTCGGTTGGCTTGGTGAAGTTCATCACAACGGATACATGAGGGCGGCTGTTTTTACCGGTCTTTTTATCTATCCATTGGTCCTTATAACTCGTCATCCAGGCTCCGGCCCGCTTTCCCGGACGCGGATGGAAATCGGTGTATAAGACGGCTAAAAATTTACCGTCTTTATCAAACACTTCAAAGGCTTCTACCTCTTTATGGTAAACCGGAATTTCTGTATTTTTCCGGAAAGTGATTCCATATAACTTTTCTGCCAAGCCAAACACCCCTTTCTTCACTTGTTCCAGTTCGAAGTAAGGGCGGAGCATTTCTTCGTTGATATTGAATTTTTTGTCCTTTAGTTTATTTGAATAATAACTCCAGTCCCAAGGCATGACAACGAAATCAGCTCCCTGTTCTTCGCGAGCCAGTTCTTGTATCTCTTTATATTCTTGTTGTGCAGTAGGAGTGTATGCTTCCAGCAGTTGGTTGAGCAGCTTGTATACCGACTTGCTGTTTTCAGCCATTCTTTTCTTTAGCGTATATTCCGCATAATCTTTGTATCCCAGTAACTGGGCTATTTTCATGCGTGTATTGGCTATCTTTTTTACGATGTCGATATTATTGAATTCGTTATCGTGTGTACATTTGGTATTATAAGCCATATAGAGTTTTGACGTAAATCCCGATTGTCAGAATACGTCATGAAAGGAATATAGCTCGGAGCGTGAAGTGTGAATGCCCATCCTTCTTTTTCTTCGTTCTTGGCCGTTTCTGCAGCTGCTTCTATGATAATTTCAGGTAGTCCGGCGAGGCTCTCTTTTTTCGTTAACAGCATTTGATAAGCATTCGTCTCTTTCAGGTTGTTTTCACTGAAGGTAAGCGTCAATTTACTCAATTCGGTAGTCAGACGACGGTATTCTTCCCGTGCTTCTCCTTCTAAATTGGCGCCATGACGAATAAAACTGTTATATGCATTTTCCAGTAACTGTTTTTGTTCCTGTGTCAGTTGCAAAGTCTCTTTTTGGTTATACACTTCCTTCACACGTGCGAATAGCTTTTCGTTCAGTGTGATATTATTGCTGTGTTCACTAAGCAACGGCATAATCTTTTGAGCGAGTTCTTGTAGATCGTCATTCGTTTCTGCGCTCAACATATTACCGAAGACGGCAACTACTTTGTCAAGTAATTTCCCTGACTCTTCGAAAGCTTCTATCGTATTGGTAAAATCTGCCTTTTCCGGATTCTGTATGATGGCCTCTATTTCAGCATTTTGTAGCTTGATTCCTTCGAGGATAGCAGGCTCATAATGTTCAGTTTCAATCCGGTCGAACGGCACGGCTTCGTGCGGCGTGTGGTATTGCCCGTAGAAAGGATTCTGGGCATTTGTTATATTGTTCATAGTGCAAACTAGTATCAATGTTATTAATAATCTCTCCATAGAATTACAAAGCTACTAAAATTGTAGCTTATTCAACGGATAACACGTTGCTTTTTAACAATATATAAAATGAAGTCTATAAAAAAACCGCTACGGTTTCCCGCAGCGGTTTCCTATATGTTTAGGATTTCTAATTAAGCGTTAACTGATGCCATGTGAGCGATCAAGTCAAGAACTTTGTTAGAGTAACCGATTTCGTTGTCATACCAAGATACAACTTTTACGAAAGTGTCAGTCAAAGCGATACCAGCTTTAGCATCGAAGATAGAAGTACGAGTGTCACCCAAGAAGTCAGAAGAAACTACTGCATCTTCAGTGTAACCCAGAATACCCTTCAATTCGCCTTCAGAAGCTTCTTTCATTGCAGCGCAGATTTCAGCGTAAGTAGCCGGTTTAGCCAAGTTAACTGTCAAGTCAACTACAGATACGTCCAAAGTCGGAACACGCATAGACATACCAGTCAATTTGCCGTTCAAAGCCGGGATTACTTTACCTACAGCTTTAGCAGCACCAGTAGAAGAAGGGATGATGTTGCCAGAAGCAGCACGACCACCTCTCCAGTCTTTCATAGAAGGACCGTCAACTGTTTTCTGAGTAGCAGTTGTAGAGTGAACTGTAGTCATCAAACCGTCAAGGATACCGAACTTGTCATTCAATACTTTAGCGATAGGAGCCAAACAGTTAGTAGTACAAGAAGCGTTAGATACGAATTGAGTACCTTTCACGTATGTTTTTTCGTTTACACCGCAAACGAACATCGGAGTGTCATCTTTAGAAGGAGCTGACATTACAACATATTTTGCACCAGCTTCGATATGAGCCTGAGCTTTGTCTTTGCTCAAGAACAAACCTGTAGATTCAACAACGTATTCTGCACCTACTTCATTCCATTTCAAGTCAGCCGGATTTCTTTCTGCAGTGATGCGGATAGCTTGACCGTTAACGATCAGTTTGCTGTTTTCAACATCTGCTTCGATAGTACCGTTGAATTGACCGTGCATTGTGTCATACTTCAGCATGTAAGCCAAGTAGTCTACCGGGCAAAGGTCATTGATACCTACGATTTGAATATCGTTTCTCTCCATTGCAGCGCGGAAAACGAAACGTCCGATACGTCCGAATCCATTAATACCTACTTTAATCATTTTGTTTAAACTTTTAAGGGTTTTATAATATTTGTTCAAATATCTCTCAGCTCGCGCATTTGTTTTATTTTCAAATGCGGTGCAAAATTACAAAAATGTTTTTATATTCGCATATTAAATTCACATTAAATATTGAAAAAAGATGGGAAAGAGCACATTTTTACAAGACTTTAAGGCGTTTGCTATGAAAGGTAACGTCATAGACATGGCTGTCGGTGTAGTTATTGGTGGTGCGTTTGGAAAAATCGTATCATCATTGGTTGCTAATGTTATTATGCCTCCGATTGGTTTACTGGTTGGCGGTGTGAACTTTACGGATTTGAAATGGGTGATGAAAGCGGCGGAGATCGGTGCTGACGGTAAGGAGATAGCTCCGGCTGTGACATTGGATTATGGTCAGTTTCTGCAAGCCACCTTTGATTTTCTGATTATTGCTTTTGCTATATTCTTATTTATACGGTTGATTACGAAACTGACAACTAAAAAACAGGCAGAAGTGCCAGCTACTCCTCCGGCTCCTCCTGCACCAACGAAGGAAGAAGTCTTGTTGACGGAGATACGCGATTTGCTGAAAGAAAAGAATAGTTGATTCTAATTAAAATAAAGGAGATTCCAAGTATAAACTTGTGAATCTCCTTTATTTTTCTCTTCATTATTAATATAGATTGCGTACTTTTTTCTACTTTTGCAACTCATTTATTCAAAATCCAACCATTGATATGCAGGAAAAAATAATAATTCTTGATTTCGGTTCGCAGACAACACAGCTTATAGGCCGTCGTGTACGTGAATTGGATACGTATTGTGAAATTGTTCCTTATAACAAATTTCCTAAAGAAGACCCTACTATTAAAGGAGTCATTCTCTCCGGAAGTCCTTTCTCGGTTTACGATAAAGATGCTTTCAAAGTAGATTTGAGTGAAATTCGTGGTAAATATCCGATATTGGGTATTTGTTATGGTGCACAATTTATGTCATACACCAATGGCGGAAAAGTGGAACCAGCCGGAACACGCGAATATGGACGTGCTCACTTGACTTCTTTCTGCAAAGATAATGTGCTATTTAAAGGTGTACGTGATGGATCGCAGGTATGGATGAGTCATGGAGATACGATTACTGCTATTCCTGATAATTTCAAGAAAATAGCTTCAACAGATAAAGTCGAGATTGCTGCTTATCAGGTAGAAGGTGAGCAAGTGTGGGTGTTCAATTCCATCCGGAAGTATTCCATAGTGAAGACGGAACTCAAATCCTGAAGAACTTTGTGGTAGATGTTTGCGGTTGCAAACAAGACTGGTCGCCGGCTTCTTTCATTGAAAGTACGGTTGCCGAGCTGAAAGCGCAGTTGGGGGATGATAAAGTCGTTCTCGGTTTGAGTGGCGGAGTTGATTCTTCAGTTGCAGCAGTGTTGTTAAACAAGGCTATCGGTAAGAACTTGACTTGTATCTTTGTAGATCACGGTATGCTACGTAAGAATGAGTTCAAGAATGTGATGAAGGATTACGAGTGTCTCGGTCTGAATGTGATTGGCGTTGATGCCAGCGCTAAGTTCTTCGCAGAACTGGCTGGTGTGGCTGAACCGGAAAGTAAGCGTAAGATTATAGGTAAGGGCTTCATCGATGTATTTGATGTGGAGGCTCACAAGATAAAAGACGTGAAATGGCTGGCGCAGGGTACCATTTATCCGGATTGTATTGAGTCATTGTCTATTACGGGCACAGTGATAAAGAGCCATCATAATGTAGGCGGTCTTCCTGAAAAGATGAATCTGAAGTTGTGTGAACCGCTTCGTTTGTTATTTAAGGATGAAGTGCGCCGGGTAGGTCGTGAGTTGGGTATGCCGGAGCATCTGATTACTCGTCATCCGTTCCCGGGACCGGGACTGGCAGTGCGTATTTTGGGAGATATTACTCCTGAAAAAGTACGTATTCTGCAGGATGCTGACGATATCTTCATCCAGGGATTGCGTGACTGGGGATTGTATGATAAAGTATGGCAGGCAGGAGTTATCTTGTTGCCGGTACAGTCTGTGGGCGTAATGGGAGATGAACGTACTTATGAAAGAGCGGTTGCTTTGCGTGCTGTGACATCTACAGATGCCATGACGGCTGATTGGGCACATTTACCTTATGAATTTATGGGTAAGGTATCGAATGATATTATTAATAAGGTGAAAGGAGTGAACCGTGTAACCTATGATATCAGTTCCAAGCCGCCAGCAACCATTGAATGGGAATAATAACATTATCCATCATAAAAATAGCCTCAACAGGAATTTCCGTTGAGGCTATTTTTATGATGGATAGTTTTTTTTTTGATTGCTCAGTCCGTATCTACTCGCTTACCAGCTTTTGTGCGTCCGGAATAAGAATCTCTTTCCGGCGTAACTCTAATAATCCTTTGTCTTGTAGCTCGTTGAGTGCTTTCGATGTATTCAACCGGGTATCATCTAAGTAGCGGGCAAGGTCGTCCATTTTTACTTTGAATATCTTTTCTCCCTGCGCCTTTTCACAATGTAACAGGAAAAAGCGAATGATTTTCTCTCTTAAATCCTGTGTCGGCTCTTCCCATAAACGTGAGTAAAGATTTTGTGCCCGGTTACTTACGATGTTCATATAGTTCAGCCGGAATATTTCATATTTGAACAGGTCGCTAAGTACGAATGCTTTGCTGATACTGACGGTATGTGCTTCCGTATGTGCCACATAAGCAGAAGTGTAATGGGTATTCATGCCAAACAACGACTGTGGTTCCAGCAGATAAGGTGCTTCCATCTGTTCGATGACGGTGTATATATTTTCTTTGGAACTTGTGACGATAGAAACCTCTCCTTTTAATAGGAAGCAGAGTTGTTTACACGGACTACCACTCTCTATGATAGTTTCTCCCACTTTATGCTTGATAAAGTGCAGCTTGACTTTATCCAGAATACTAGTTAAATCTTCATGACAAAGACCTTGAAATAAAGGCAATTGGAGCAAAGTGTCGAACATTGTTTCCATATGTTGTAATCTCTTGTTAATCGTACAAATTTACTCATAATACAACACTGCTGTCAACATCTGACCGTTCTTTTTTGTTTTTTTTATTGTTTGAATGCATAAAAATAGAGTATATTTGCAAAAAAAAGGAGGGAATTATGTTCACGGGTTTTAATTGGCAGCAGATGATTAGTGCGTTTATCGTACTTTTTGCCGTGATAGATATTATCGGTTCTATACCTATTATTATTAACCTGAAAGAAAAGGGGAAAGATGTGAATGCAACAAAGGCTACTGTCATCTCCTTTGCCTTACTGATAGGCTTCTTCTACGCGGGTGATATGATGCTGAAACTCTTTCATGTAGATATTGAATCGTTTGCAGTAGCCGGTGCATTTGTCATTTTCCTTATGTCTTTGGAGATGATTCTGGATATTGAGATTTTCAAGAACCAGGGTCCTATCAAAGAAGCAACTTTGGTGCCGCTTGTCTTTCCTCTGTTGGCAGGTGCCGGAGCTTTCACCACTTTGCTTTCTCTTCGGGCAGAATATGCCAGTGTTAATATCATTATAGCTTTAGTCTTGAATATGATCTGGGTTTACTTTGTAGTGAGTATGACCGGTCGTGTAGAACGTTTCCTGGGAAAAGGAGGCATCTATATTATTCGTAAATTCTTTGGTATCATCTTATTAGCTATTTCTGTGAGGTTGTTTACAGCCAATATAACGTTATTGATTGAGGCGTTGCATCGGTCTTGATTTTCTTATTAAATTGAAAGCTATTGTATCGGATGTGCCATCGTGTTGGCACAACTGTGACATGTCTTTGTCGCAATCGTGCCACTTTGATGTCACAAGTGTGCCAATGTGGTGGCACGAGTTGGCATTTATAACGTTTCTTCTTCTTCTGCTGCTGTTGTTTCTTCTTCTGTATTTTCTTCCTCTTCCATTTCGTCCGCAAAAGGTTCCGGGCGTTGCGGTCCGTGATTTACGAAAACGAAAGCACAGAGTGTCCCCATAATTCCTCCGCTAAGATGTCCTTCCCACGACATATTGGTGGGGGAGAAATAAGGAAACATATGCCATATAATCCCTCCATATAAAAAGGTGACAAGTAAAGAGATGGCAATGAGTGGAATATATTTGCGGAGAATACCACTGAAAAAGAGAAAGAAGGCAAGTCCGTAAATTAATCCGCTGGCACCAATGTGCCATCCCGGTTTTCCAATCAGGAAAGTAAGTAGTCCGCCTCCGAGCCAGATTAGGATAAAAATCTTACCTGCTATCCCCCGGTAAAAGTAAAAAAGACACCATGACAAGAAAAATAAAGGAATTGTATTTGCCAGTAAATGACTAAATCCGCTGTGTATCAATGGGTGAGTTAAAATACCTACCAGCCCCCGTTTCTCCATAGGATATACCCCCAAGCGAGAGAAGTCCCAGTCCATTCCGACTTCCATAATCTTGAGTATATAGAGAATAAAAATAGGAAACAAAGGCTTTGCTGCAGCCAGCATGATACGCTGAATATCTTGCTTCATGACATTCTTTTCTTTAGATATTTTACGCAATACTACGAATATTTGCACAAAAACTGAAAATAAAAAGCCTTTTTATTTTTGTTTTTATCTATAATTTGTACATTTGGGCGTTATACCCGTTGTATATGATGCTACAGTCCATATATGCGGTATGTAACAATAAATAGATATATGATATAATGACCAATAAATTAACCTTTAATAATGCACAACTATGAGTTATTTACGATTTGACAAGACCCTCATGACGAATCTGGAAGAAAGTCTCCAAAGAGAGATTCTCCGGACGAACAAAGCAGGAGCTTATCATTGTACAACGATTGTTGATTGTAACACACGCAAATATCACGGCCTGTTGGTAATTCCTGTTCCCAATATCGACGATGAAAATCATGTGCTGCTATCTTCTCTTGATGAAACGGTAATTCAACATGGTGCGGAGTTTAACTTGGGATTGCATAAATATCAGGGAAACAACTTTAGTCCGAATGGACACAAGTATATCCGTGAATTCGATTGTGAGCATATCCCGGCGACAACTTACCGTGTTGGAGGAGTAGTGTTACGCAAAGAAAAAATCTTTGTACATCATGAAAACAGAATCCTGATTCGTTATACTTTGTTGGACGCACATTCGGCGACGACTTTGCGCTTCCGACCGTTCCTCGCTTTCAGGAGTGTACGAGAGTACACACTCATGAAAATGCGCAGGCAAGCCGCGATTATCAGCTTGTGGAAAATGGTATTAAAACCTGTATGTATCCCGGATATCCGGAACTATATATGCAGTTGAATAAAAAGTGTGAGTTTCATTTCATGCCTGACTGGTATCGGGGTATTGAATACCCGAAAGAACAAGAGCGTGGGTATGACTTCAATGAAGACCTTTATGTTCCCGGTTATTTTGAGGTGGATATAAAGAAAGGGGAGAAAGCATCGTATTCTCTGCCGGAACTTCAGAAGTGACTCCCCGTAGATTGAAACAAACATTTGAGGCTGAAGTGCTTGATCGTACCCCTCGTGATAGCTTTTACCATTGTCTGAAGAATTCCGCTCATCAGTTCCATAACCAGCAGGAAGACGAACATTATATTCTTGCCGGTTATCCGTGGTTTAAATGTCGTGCACGTGATATGTTCATTGCCCTGCCGGGACTGACGCTTGCGCTCGATGAGGTCGATCAGTTTGAGGATGTGATGAAAACGGCGGAAAAGGCAATTCGCAATTTTATAAATGAAGAACCAGTAGGCTACAAGATTTATGAAATGGAGCATCCTGACGTTTTGCTTTGGGCTGTCTGGGCTTTGCAGCAATATGCAAAAGAAACTTCCCGTGAGCAATGTCGTCAGAAATACGGAGAACTTCTGAAAGATATAATGGAGTTTATTCGTCAGCGGAAACATGAGAATCTTTTCTTGCATGATAATGGATTACTTTTTGCCAACGGAACGGAAAAGGCTATCACATGGATGAATTCTACCGCAAACGGACGTCCTGTGATTCCTCGTACAGGCTATATCGTAGAAATTAATGCTTTGTGGTATAATGCCTTACGTTTTATAGCTGATTTGGTGCGCGAAGGAGGAGACGTATACTTGGCGGATGAACTCGATGCGCAGGCAGAAGTAACCGGAAAGTCTTTTGTCGAGGTATTCCGTAACGAATATGGTTATCTGCTTGATTATGTAGACGGTAATATGATGGATTGGAGTGTACGTCCTAACATGATATTTACCGTAGCGTTTGATTATTCTCCTTTGGATCGTGCACAAAAGAAACAGGTGCTTGATATTGTGACCAAAGAACTGCTTACTCCGAAAGGGCTCCGTTCGCTCAGCCCGAAGAGTGGCGGTTACAACCCGAACTATGTAGGTCCTCAGATGCAGCGTGATTATGCTTATCATCAGGGAACGGCTTGGCCTTGGTTGATGGGGTTCTATCTGGAAGCTTACCTTCGTATTTATAAGATGAGCGGATTGTCATTCGTTGAACGCCAACTGATTAGTTATGATGACGAAATGACAAGTCATTGTGTTGGTTCCATTCCCGAGCTATTCGATGGGAACCCGCCTTTCAAAGGACGCGGCGCAGTATCGTTTGCGATGAATGTAGCAGAAATACTGCGTGTCTTAAAGCTACTGTCTAAGTATTATTAAAAAAGGAGGAACGAAGATGAAAGTATTAATGTTTGGATGGGAATTTCCTCCCAAAATATATGGTGGTCTTGCTGTAGCATCTTACGGTATAACAAAAGGTCTGAGTCTGCAAGGTGATATGGAGACGATTTTCTGTATGCCTAAACCGAGCGGTGAAGAAGAAAAGTTCTTGAAAATAATCGGTATGAATCAAGTACCCATCGTGTGGCGTGATGTCAACTACGACTACTTGAAGTCCCGCTTGTTGGAAATGACACCGGAAGAATATTACTCTTTCCGTGATCATATCTATTCTGATTTCTCATATATGCACGTCAATGATCTGGGGTGTATGGAGTTTGCCGGCGGTTATCCCGGGAACTTGCACGAAGAAATTAATAATTTCTCGATCATTGCCGGAGTAGTAGCCCGTCAGCAGGAGTTTGATATCATTCATGCGCATGACTGGCTGACTTACCCTGCCGGAGTACATGCCAAAATGGTTAGCGGAAAGCCGCTTTGCATCCATGTGCATGCTACTGATTTTGACCGTTCGCGCGGTAAAGTGAATCCTACAGTATATGCTATGGAAAAGAATGGCATGGATCATGCCGACTGTATTATGTGTGTGTCCGAGCTTACTCGTCGCACTGTTATTAACGAGTATCATCAGGACCCCAGAAAGGTATTTGCCATGCATAATGCTGTTTATCCATTGTCGCAGGAACTGCTGGACATTCCTCGTCCTGATCACTCGAAAGAAAAAGTGGTGACTTTCCTGGGGCGTATCACGATGCAGAAAGGACCCGAGTATTTTGTGGAAGCTGCTGCGCTTGTATTGCAGCGTACTCGTAATATTCGTTTTGTAATGGCGGGGTCAGGCGATATGTTGAATGCCATGATTAACTTGGTTGCTGAACGTGGTATTGCCGATCGATTCCACTTCCCGGGCTTCATGAAAGGCAGACAGGTATATGAGGTTTATAAGAACAGTGATGTATTTGTCATGCCGTCTGTCTCTGAACCTTTCGGTATCGCTCCGCTGGAAGCCATGCAGTGTGGAACACCTTCCATCATTTCTAAGCAGTCTGGATGTGGCGAGATTCTTGATAAGGTGATAAAAACTGACTATTGGGATATTCATGCAATGGCTGACGCTATCCATTCTCTGTGTACCAATCCGTCTCTTTTCGAATATCTCAAAGAAGAAGGAAAGAAAGAGGTGGATGGCATTACATGGGAGAAAGTCGGCTTGAGAATCCGTGCTCTCTATGAGCAGGTGTTAAAAAACTATGGTAAATAATAAAACAATAACTAGGATATGAAAACAATATGTCTTTATTTTGAAATACATCAAATTATCCATCTGAAACGCTATCGCTGTTTTGATATAGGCCGTGACCATTATTATTATGATGATTATGCCAACGAAACGGGTATGAATGAGGTCGCTGAACGTTCGTATATTCCTGCTCTCAATGCGTTGATCGAGATGGCGAAAAACTCGGGTGGTGCTTTTAAAGTAGCACTTTCTATCTCGGGAGTAGCCTTGGAACAATTGGAAATTCATGCTCCGGCAGTCATTGATTTATTGCATCAGTTAAATGAAACTGGTTGTTGTGAGTTCTTATGTGAACCTTATTCGCATGGTTTGTCTTCACTGGCTAACGAGGATTGCTTCCGTGAAGAAGTACTTCGTCAACGTGATAAAATGAAACAGATGTTTGGCAAAGAACCGAAGGTGTTCCGCAACTCTAGTCTGATTTATTCTGATGAAATTGGTGGATTGGTAGCTTCTATGGGCTTCAAGGGGATGTTGACGGAAGGTGCTAAACATGTGTTGGGGTGGAAGAGTCCGCATTATGTTTATCACTGTAATCAAGCTCCAAGTCTTAAGCTCTTGTTGCGGGATTTCAAACTCTCTGACGACATCAGTTTGCGCTTTTCTAATTCGGAGTGGGCGGAATATCCGTTGTTTGCTGATAAGTATATTAATTGGATCGATGCATTGCCGCAAGAAGAGCAAGTTATTAATATCTTTATGGAATTGAGTTCGCTTGGTATGGCTCAACCGTTATCCTCTAATATTCTTGAATTCTTAAAAGCGTTGCCGGAATGTGCAAAGGCTAAGGGAATTACTTTCTCTACACCGACTGAAATTGTAACGAAGCTGAAATCAGTATCACAACTCGATGTTGCATATCCGATGTCGTGGGTGGATGAAGAGAGAGATACTAGTTGTTGGCTGGGTAATGTTATGCAACGCGAGGCTTTTAATAAATTGTATAGTGTAGCAGAACGTGTTCATTTGTGTGATGATCGCCGTATTAAGCAGGATTGGGATTATTTGCAGGCAAGTAATAATTTCCGCTTCATGACCACTAAGAATACCGGTATGTGGTTGAATCGTGGAATCTATGATTCTCCGTATGATGCTTTCACCAACTATATGAACATTTTGGGTGACTTTATCAAACGGGTAGATGCACTATATCCTGCCGATGTAGACAGTGAAGAATTAAATTCTTTATTGACTACCATTAAGAATCAGGGGGATGAGATTACTGAATTGGAAAAGATATTGGCTAAATTACAGGCAAAAGTAGAAGCGGCAAAGAAAACGGTGGTCAAAAAGGCTACTAATACTAAAGAGCCGGTAGTAAAAGAAAAAGCTGTTGATAAATCAAAACCTGCTGTAAAGAAAGCTGCAGTTAAGAAAGCAACAGCCGAGCCGAAGAAGGCTACGGGGAAAGCTAAGAAGGCTTAAATAAACAGTATAAAAACTTGTTATATAGAACCGTGAGTAAGAGAAAATCAGACTCACGGTTTTTTGTGGGGGTAATGCATATTTGTGTGGTTACCCTGTCCAATATTAATAAAAATAGCGCAAGTTACATAAGTGACCTGCGCTATTTTTATTAATATGGATAATCTTTATTTTGTACTCTTGAATTGAGTTGAAACTACTTCTAGTTTGAGAACATATTTTTGATCATATTCATATATAGGTTCTCCTTTTTCATTATACATTATATTTCCATCTTTATCTTTTTTAAGTACTAAATTTTCTCCCAATTTTCCACCCTTTAGACGTACATATCCAGGTTTCAAATCATGCTGTATGCTAATAATGTTGCTAGATGTTCCATAATAACTATTACTACTTGACGAATCATAAGTTACTAAGACAGGAATTAATACAACTTTATTCCAGTCAGGGTTATTATTTTCCCATGCCTTTTCATCCCACGAACTACCAGCTTTTTTTCTAGCTTCCTCTTTATCTACGATACATGCATTAATCAGCTGGGTTATATTGTTGAAACTATACTGGTTGATATTACTACTGTGGCTTGTTAAGTATGATGAAATTCCATCGGTTAACTTGTTTTCTTTAAAGAAAGAATCTTTTTCTTTCTTTCGTATTAGCATAACATTAGATGGAATAGACATGCCAAATTTTTTGTCAGCAGGTTGATTATAGTTTGTGAATGTTAATTTTACGGCATTCAATGTGTCACCAGCTAATACATTTGCGATAGAATCAATAGGAAGAGTTGCTTGGGTAAAAATGCCTGCCGGAGTCTTTAGATAAGTTTTGTCCCAGTTTTCTTCTAAGTTGATTAAATTGTCTATCGTTTGTGTCTCATTTTTTAATTGATTAGCTTGAATTACTTCACGAGTAGTGGCAAAGGTACGATATCCATAGTAGGTCGAGTCTTTATATTTTCCATCTTCTTCTGCTACTTTCTTTTTCAATTTAATACCAGTGAGTGTATCAACTGCATAGCATTTATACACAACATTCATTTGAGCTTGGTTTATGTAAAGCACAGTACCATCACCATAATCACTTTTTACGTAAATGCCTTTGAATATTTTTCTGAATGTTTTATTATCAAAATTAACGCCAAATTTGTTAGCTTCTTGTATAATCTTTGTGCCAATTTCTATTGCAGCGTCCTGTTTAAAAGAAACATGTACGCTAGGTACATATGTACTGAGTTTGCGGATAGAATCTTTAACAGATAAATCGACTGCTGTATAGGCCTTAGTTCCCAGTAGATTTTCAGGATTATAAAATTCTTCAGGCTCAATATCTGTATAATATGCATTCTCTTGATTAAGTTCTTTTTCAGCCTCTCCTAGTTCGTAAACACTTAAACGACATGCAGTTAATGAATCTCCAAAATAGCTGCTATACCATAGGTAAAGTTCGATTGTATGGATGTTACCAATAATCTTATTTTCATCATCACGTATGAAAGTGACATCTTTATTATCTTCATTATCGTCCCCTACCATTATTTGAGTAGCTTTCCCTTTGCTGTCTAAAGCTGTCTTATTGTATACTCCAGGGAAAGTCATTCCTTCAGGGCAATTTAGTTGTGCCAAGAAACCTGCCTGATAAGTTCCGAATGTTTCATCAGTGAACTTACCTACATAACCGACATTTGTCATTGCATATATCTTACCGGCATGAACAGATTCGGTAATTACATCAAATGTAGATAGCTTTCCATTGATATCCCGGTCGCTTTCTGGAAACATTCTCAATCCCAGTCCGGCAGTGTTGTCATCACAACCCCAAAAGGTGATTGCCAGTAAAACTATTAAGGCGTATTTTGCTTTCATGATCGTCGTATCTTGATTTTTTTATTCTTCTTCGTTTGCAGTAGCATCCCATACCTGATCGTAGAACTCGTTGCAGGCATCTGCATAGTTTTCCGGGTTTTGGTAGTCAAGTACCAATTTGCCAGATTGGCGGGCATATTCAATAATAGACTCGTCTACCTTTTCGCTGTTTTGTATTACTCCGTCCGAATAATCAACGGCGAGTTTGCACAGAGCAGCATAGTCTACCGGCTCTTTCAAATCACCTAAATCTTTTTTAGAAATACCTTTCAGCATCAATTTGGCTGCGAAATCGTCGCTAAGTGTACTCTTGAAATCATCTTCATATACCGAGAATACAACTTTAGCATCGCGGAACGAAGGTTCGTCCTTGTAGGCCTTCTTAATATAAAGAGGAGCTAAAGCTGTCATCCAGCCATGACAGTGAATGACATCAGGACACCAGCGAAGTTTTTTCACTGTTTCCAATACACCGCGTGCATAGAAAACGGCACGGCTATCGTTATCATCATATTCTATACCATTTTCATCCGCTGTCTGCATACGATTCTGGAAATAATCATCGTTATCGATGAAATATACCTGCATGCGTTGGATAGAAGCAACTTTTATAATCAAGGGGTGGTCAGTATCGTCGATGATCAGGTTCATACCGGAGAGGCGAATTACTTCATGCAGTTGATTTCTGCGCTCGTTAATGTTTCCCCATTTAGGCATAAATGTCCTGATTTCACGGCCTTTTTCTTGTATTGCCTGTGGAAGGTTTCTACCTATATTGGCCATTTCGGATTCTGAAACGTAAGGTGTAATCTCTTGAGTAATAAATAAAACTTTATTCGCCTTTGTCATAATAACAATAGTTCACTATAATATTCTGCAAAGATAGAAAAAAAAGACACATTAAATAAGATATTCTTTCTTTATGTGGCAAATATTAGTTTATTTTGCAGAGTTTTTGCAAACGAGTAAAACATAAACCAATTGACGAAAATGAAAGTAGTACGCACACTATCAAGGACTTACAGGCAGAATTGGCTGTCCTAAGAGCCCAAGGTAAAAAGGTGGGACTGGTTCCTACAATGGGTGCTTTACATGCGGGACATGCATCTCTGGTAAAGCGCAGCGTAAGTGAGAATGGTGTAACTGTTGTGAGTGTTTTTGTGAATCCCACACAGTTTAACGATAAAAACGACTTGGAGAAATATCCGCGTACATTGGATGCAGATTGCCGTTTGTTGGAAGAATGCGGGGCGGATTTCGCTTTTGCTCCTTCAGTTAGCGAAATGTATCCGGAACCGGATACCCGTCAATTTAGCTATGCACCATTGGATACGGTGATGGAAGGTGCTTTCCGTCCAGGACATTTTAACGGTGTTTGCCAAATTGTTAGCAAGCTGTTTGATGCTGTACAGCCGGATCGTGCATATTTCGGAGAGAAAGACTTCCAGCAGTTAGCAATTATTCGTGAGATGGTTCGACAATTGAAATATAACCTTGAAATTGTAGGTTGTTCAATTGTACGTGAGGAAGACGGACTGGCATTGAGTAGCCGGAACAAACGTTTATCTGCAGAAGAACGTGAAAATGCTTTAAATATTTCTCGCACCTTATTTAAAAGTCGTAACTTTGCAGCCACTCATACAGTGAGCGAGACGCAAAAGATGGTTGAAGATGCGATTGAAGCCGCTCCGGGTTTGCGTATGGAGTATTTTGAGATCGTAGACGGAAACACATTGCAGAAAATTAGTAATTGGGAAGATACTTCCTACGCAGTAGGATGCATCACAGTGTTCTGTGGAGAAGTCCGGCTGATCGATAACATTAAATATAAAGAATAACTAAAAAGACGAAACCTTATGATGATTGAAGTGTTGAAGTCGAAAATTCATTGTGCACGTGTCACGGAGGCAAATCTGAACTACATGGGTAGTATCACGATTGACGAAGACCTGTTGGATGCTGCAAACATGATTCCGGGAGAGAAAGTGTATATCGCTGATAACAACAATGGCGAACGCTTTGAAACCTACATTATCAAAGGTGAACGCGGTTCCGGTAAGATTTGTCTGAACGGTGCTGCTGCCGCCCGCAAGGTGCAACCCGATGATATTGTGATAATCATGTCCTATGCATTGATGGATTTTGAGGAAGCCAAGTCGTTTAAACCGGCTGTAATTTTCCCTGATCCTGCGACGAACAAAGTGGTAAAGTAGAAAGTATCTTTGATATTTGAAATGAGAAAAGCCCCGTTTACAGTTCGTAAACGGGGCTTTTCTTATTCTACTTTTTTATGCCGGGGGTGATCGATGTTCTACCCACGTGTGAGTTGGTTTTAGCCCGGGTGTTAATAAGCGGCAGTTAGTTGCCGGCGTTTGTTTTCAGTTGCTCATTCATAGCAGCGGCAGCTTTACGGCCATCACCCATCGCCAGAATTACAGTAGCTCCACCGCGAACGATGTCGCCACCTGCGTAAATCATCGGGATAGAAGATTCCATGTTGTCATTTACTGCGATAGTTCCTTTCCGTCCTAATTCCAGTCCTTTGATAGAGCTTGGAACAATCGGGTTAGGAGATACCCCAACGCTGACAATGGCCAGATCTATGTCAATTGTTTCTGTTGCTCCCGGGATGGCTACAGGACTACGACGTCCGGAAGCATCCGGTTCGCCTAATTCCATCTTTTGCAGAATAACTTGTTTTACGCAACCTTGTTCATCAGCAATATATTCGATAGGATTATGCAGAGTGAGGAATTCAACCCCTTCTTCTTTGGCGTGTTTTACTTCTTCGATACGTGCAGGCATTTCTTCTTCCGAGCGACGATAGATAATAATAGCACGTTCAGCACCCAGACGTTTTGCCGTACGGACAGAGTCCATAGCAGTATTACCACCACCGATGACTGCCACATTCTTACCGAATGCTACCGGAGTGTCCGAATCTTCGCTGGCGGCATCCATCAAATTGACACGGGTGAGGTATTCATTTGAAGACATGATATTGATAGAGTTCTCTCCCGGGATATTCATAAAGTTTGGCAGTCCGGCACCGGAAGCCACGAATATTCCTTTGAAACCTTCCGCTTTCAAGTCTTCTACACCGATAGTCTTTCCTACAATACAGTCTTTGATGAAATTAACGCCCATCTTACCGAGATTGTTGATTTCTACGTCTACAATCTTGTTTGGCAAACGGAATTCGGGGATACCGTATTTCAATACACCGCCAATTTCATGCAACGCTTCGAATACAGTTACATCATATCCATATTTAGCCATATCTCCGGCAAATGCCAATCCTGCAGGTCCTGAACCGATAACAGCTATTTTGATGCCGTTTTTCTCTGCAATGACAGGTACGGAGATTTGTCCGCTTTCACGTTCGTAATCAGCTGCAAAACGTTCCAGATAACCGATAGCTACCGGCTTTTCATTCATTTTCAGATGAATACATTTTGATTCGCACTGTTTTTCTTGCGGACAATCACACGGCCGCAAACTGCAGGGAGCGCACTTGTTTCTTTCAATGTTTTAGCAGCTTCGAGGAACTCACCGCGTTCGATATTCTTAATGAAGCGGGGAATATCAATACCTACCGGACAGCCTTCCATACATCCAGGATTAGCACAGTCGAGACAGCGTTTGGCTTCTGTAACAGCCTGTTCTGCTGTTAATCCTTGATTAACTTCCTCTTTACGGCTGTGTGAACGGTATTCAGCATCGAGTTCATTCATCTCTACACGAGGAATAGCCGTACGTTCTTTTGGCTTCATGGATTTGCGTAACTCCTGCCTCCAAGCAGCATTACGACTTTTTTCATCGATTTCTTTGGTTGCTTCACATTCCGATTCCAGCTTATGCATTTCTTCGCGTTCGATATTCTTGAACGCACCCATACGTTTCAGCATTTCGTCAAAGTCCACCTGATGACCGTCGAATTCCGGACCATCTACACAAACGAATTTAGTCTTTCCTCCTACAGTGATACGGCAAGCGCCGCACATACCAGTTCCGTCCACCATGATAGTGTTTAGCGAAACATCTGTCGGAATTTCATATTTTTTAGTCAGCAAGCAAACGAATTTCATCATGATGGCAGGGCCAATAGCGAAACATTTGTCTACTTTCTCACGTTTGATAACTTCTTCTACACCTTCTGTCACCAGACCTTTCCGGCCGTAAGAACCGTCATCCGTCATGATAATTACTTCGTCAGAGCTTTCACGCATTTCTTTTTCCAAGATGATGAGATCTTTATTGCGTCCAGCCAATACAGTGATAACACGGTTACCGGCAGCCTTCAAAGCCTGTACGATAGGAAGCATCGGAGCCACACCTACACCACCACCAGCGCAGATTACTGTTCCGAATTTTTCTATATGGGTAGCTTGTCCGAGTGGGCCTACTACGTCAGTGATAGATTCGCCTTCATTCAGCTCGCAGAGACGGGTAGAAGAAAGCCCGACTTCCTGCACTACCAGAGTAATGGTACCCTTCAGGTCGGAACCTGCGATAGTCAATGGCATACGTTCTCCTTTTTCGCCTACACGTACGATGACGAAGTGTCCGGCCTTACGAGATTTAGCAATTAAAGGAGCTTCAATTTCAAATTTGAATACTTTTCTCAGAAAAGCGTTCCTTGCTAATGATTTTGTTCATTATCTAATTAATTTGTTGTTTTTATTACGTAACTGCTATCAGAATGATATAAATTTTGGCAAAGATACAGCTTATTTGCGAAATATAAAAGAAAAGCCACTCTTTTGATGAGTGGCTCTCTATATAAGGGTGCTTTTATTAGTCTGTCAGATCAAGTCTTAGTCTATCATGTCGAAGCCGCAGTACGGAACCAACGCTTTCGGAATTCTAATGCCTTCCGGAGTCTGGTTATTTTCGAGTAGGGCAGCAACGATACGTGGCAGTGCTAATGCTGAACCGTTCAGTGTGTGGCAGAGTTCGGTTTTCTTTTCTGCATTACGGTAACGGCATTTCAGACGATTGGCCTGATAGGTATCGAAATTGGATACGGAACTTACTTCCAACCAGCGTTTCTGTGCCTCTGAATATACTTCGAAGTCGAAACAAAGGGCAGCAGTGAAACTCATATCACCACCACAGAGGCGGAGGATACGATATGGAAGTTCCAGTTTTTGCAACAGACCTTCTACGTGGTCTAGCATTTCCTGATGAGATTGTTTGGAGTGTTCCGGTTTGTCAATGCGAACCAATTCTACTTTGGAGAATTCGTGCAGACGATTCAGTCCGCGCACATCTTTACCATAGGAACCAGCTTCACGACGGAAACATTGTGTATAGGCGCAATTCATTATTGGCAACTGTTTTTCTTCCAAAATTACATCACGGTAGATGTTGGTTACAGGCACTTCTGCTGTCGGAATCAGATATAAATCATCTACTTCGCAATGATACATTTGTCCTTCTTTGTCAGGAAGCTGTCCTGTGCCATAGCCGGAAGCTGCGTTAACTACTGTCGGTGGCATGATTTCAGTATATCCGGATTTGCGTGCTTCGTCCAGGAAGAAGTTGATAAGAGCGCGTTGAAGTTGTGCGCCTTTACCTTTATATACAGGGAAACCTGCACCTGTGATTTTTACACCCAGGTCGAAGTCTATTAAATCATATTTCTTAGCCAGTTCCCAGTGGGGGAGTGCATCTTTAGGAAGTTCAGTTTCCATACCTCCCATTTTTTCCACTACGTTATCTTCAGCGCCTACACCTTCGGGTACGCTGTCGTAAGGAATGTTGGGGATGGTGTAAAGTACATTCTGCATATCTGTTGCAGCCTGTGTCATAGCGGCGTCTAATTCTTTGTTACGTTCGGCAACGCGTGCGCGTGCAGTCTCAGCTTCCTCTTTCTTGCCTTCTTTCATCAGTTGACCGATGGTGCGTGAAAGCGAGTTAACCTCTGCCAGATTCTTATCTAATTCATTTTGTGTGCTACGTCTCTTGTCGTTAAGAGCGATCACTTGATCGATCGTTTCCTTTGCATTTTTGAAATGCTTCTTTTCCAGTCCGCGGAGTACCGCTTCTGTATTTTCTGTAATTTGTTTAATGGTAAGCATATCTATACTTTTTATGAACTTTCTTATTTAAGGCTACAAAGATAAAGAAAAAACGAATAATCAAGCAAATATATGTGTTATATATAATATATATGATGTGTCTATGATATATATAATACATGTATTGAGCTGTATAATAAACATATACGCAGTGAATGATACATACATGTCTCTTTTAGAGTGATATATAAAACTCTGGTTGTTAAAAAGAAAGGAGATGTAATCCAATGGATTACATCTCCTTCTCTTAAATATTTTCAGTTGTGCAATTATGCCTCGTAGCAGGAACAACAGAAAACATATCTCTGTCTTCTCTACCAACTTTGAAGCTAACTGTACCATCTACTAAAGCGAAAAGAGTGTGGTCTTTACCCATTCCGATGTTTTCACCCGGGTGGAATTCAGTACCTCTTTGACGAACGATAATATTACCTGCTTCTGCAAGCTTCGCCACCAAATATCTCTTAACGCCTAATCTTTACTTCTTTGCGATTCGCAATGTTCTTAGAACTACCGACACCTTTCTTTATTTATTTCTTACTTTTAATTGATTAAGCTACTACTTCTGTGATTGTTAATTCAGTGAACTGTTGACGGTGACCGTTCAGTTTTCTGTAACCTTTTCTTCTTTTCTTGTGGAATACAAGAACTTTGTCACCTTTAACCAAGTTTGAAACAACCTGGCAAACAACTTTAGCGCCTTCTACGGTAGGAGCACCTACTGTTACGTTTCCGTCTTTGTCTACCAAAAGAACTTTTTCAAATTCTACTGTTGAACCGTTTTCTGCACCTTCGATGTGGTGAACGAACAACTTTTGACCAGCTTCTGCTTTAAATTGCTGACCGTTAATCTCTACAATTGCGTACATCTTATATATAAATGTATAAGTTAGCTCCGGCGGGTGGTCTTTAATCACTTAAAGAACTCTTTATCGAACCCGTTGCGGAATAATCGGGCACAAAAGTACTATTTTTATTCGTTCCCGACAAATATTTCTCCTTTATTTTTTATAGGAGATAAAATGATTACGGCAAATAAATGAGCATTTTAGCTCTCATTGTAGCCTATTGGACTAATTCTCCTAAATTCTGCATAATGATTTTGTGTGGATAAACACGAAGTTCCTCTCCCGTTGTCATTCCGTTCAGCACACCTGCAAAATCGACTCCTGCATTCTGCGCTGTTTCGGCATCTACGGTGCTATCTCCAATATACAATGTCTCTTCGGGGCTACTTCCCAGATGTTCCAATGCAAATTTAACTCCTTCCGGCGAAGGTTTCGGTGCTTTTACATCTTCTCCTCCCACTACTATATCAAGAAAATCTTTAGGCAGAAATTCTTCCAGATAACTCAATATCCGGAAACGATACTTGGTAGAGATAATTCCGACGCGGGCACCCCGTTTCTTCAATTCTTTCAGTGTAGACAATGTGTCGGGAAAAAGACGGGTATTTACATTCATGTGTACATCAGCTTCCAGTTCAATACCTCCGGCCGGTTCCATAGCCAGCCGGGTTGGTAATTCCGGTAAGGATACTGAATGATTCTTCCAATGTTTTGCCGATTGTACGCTTGATAGCTTCATCAGTAACGGTTAAATACTGATGCCGGGTAAGCACAATTCTGAAACACTTAACGATACCACGCGACGAATCGGCTAGTGTGTAGTCGAAATCGAATAAATAGGTTTTGTAGTTCATTGGGGAAAACTTTTCCGCAAAAGTACTAAATACTTTTCTTATTTCACAGCTTCTACTGTGTATCCTTGTCTTTTTAGTAAGTTTAATAATCCTTTTTCTCCGGGGAGGTGCAGGGCGCCTACTGCAACAAAAGTCGGGGCAGCCTTCATGATTGCCGGTAGTTTTTCAGCCCATGCTTTATTACGGTTGTAAATCATGGTATCTTCTTCGCCGGGAAGTGCGTCACATTGATCGCCTTTACGCTCTTCGCTGATTTTAAGCATGGTGTTCAGATCTTGGTTCATGTAGGCGTTTGTGAGCTTTTTCAGGTTTTCTACTTCAGTCTCTATATGGTTAAGAGTGCACATTAATAGTTGTGCTTGCCGTTGTAGTGAACTGCCATTGAAAAGCAGGTTGAATTGGAATTCTGCAGTTTCCAGTCCGTCCACCTTTTTTCCGTTTTGGATGGCTTGACTTTGAAAGAATGTGTCGAGTTGCTCTTGCGGGTTGAATTTCCCTATATGTTTTACGTAAGCCATCACCACTACATTATTTAATAAGAAGGCAGGTTTTAGCTTCGGAGCCATATTTAAATCTACCATCAGGTTTTCTTTGCAGAATTTATTAGCAGTCTCAAAGTCTTTCGGAGAAAGGAGAGAGTTTAGCGTGGTATCACTTTCAATCATCATTGCCTTTTGCATCTTTTCCATGGTGGCAGGCGATTGCATTTCCGACATTTTTATCTCTCCATATACTTGTTGAGTTTCATTCATAGCCTTTTTAAGTCCGGCAATGCTATCCATGATGCTGAACGGTGCTAGATGGTGAGTGCCTATGATGTAGGAAGGTTGGTTCAGTCCGTTGCCGGACACTTTCCATAAAAGCTGTGCATTGGCGCTGAATGCCACGCAAATAAATAGAACTGCTCCGATGAATGATTTCATAATTTTATATCATTAGAAGTTGATAATTAACGTATCCTGCCGCCGCTTATCCAGTGTTTGGTATAATAGTTTTCGTTCAAGTTGCTGACGATCACTCCTTTACTGGTGCTGGAATGAATAAACTTACCGTTTTTGAGGTAAATGCCTACATGAGCTACTTTATTTTTTGAACGACTGCTGGTGAAGAATACCAAGTCTCCTTCCCGGAGATTCCGTTTGGCGACTTTATTGCTTTCTTTTTTTAGATCTTCCGTGTTACGCGGCACTTGGGTGCGGTATACCTTACGGTACACTTGATAAACTAATCCCGAACAGTCGGCTCCTCGTTTCGAATCACCTCCACCACGATAGGGAACCCCTATCCAGTCGGCTGCTTCCAGATAGAGCTTATGGTTATCCTCCATATTAATATCTACCCCCAACAATATAGAAGCTCGTGCCAATGCTTGATAATCCAGCCGGGGTGCGGAAGTGCGGCAGGAACTAAGGCTGGCAATCAGTCCTAATAAAAGGATGAATTGCAGGAAGTATCTTTTCTTTCTATCAGGTTTCTTTATACTAGACTTATGGGTATCAGACTTTTCTGTTATATATCTCATCATAATTAGTTTATGCAATAATTTTAGTAAGGATGGATACTTACCATTCATTATTTTATCATTTCCTATTTACCGTTTACTCTTCTTCTACATTAAAATAATCCTCCAGTTCTTTCTCTGCGGAGTTGTCCTCGTTGATAATATCCCGGATGATGACACCGTGTTCCAATAAAGCAATCCTCGGACATACATCTACGGTATGATTGAGATTGTGACTGGATATGATAACCGTAGCTTGATGCTCCTCATTATATTTCTTGAGCAGATGTTTGATGATAGACTGAGAACTTGGATCGAGAAAGTTGAATGGTTCGTCCAGTATCAGTAATTGCGGGTAATGAAGCATGGCAGAAATAATTCCGATCTTTTGCTTGTTACCTGCGGAGTAGTTACGGATTAGCTTCTTGTGCCCGATCACTTCTCCACTCATAAAACGTTCGAAAGGAATCAGACGTTCGTCCACTTCTTCTTTCTTTAGTCCGTACATCTTTCCGATGAAATAGAAATATTCTTCCGGAGTGAGATAATCAATCAGAAAACCATCGTCAATGAAAGCACCTGTGAAGTTTTTCCAGTCTTCGCTTTGGCTGACATCAATATCATTAATAATCACCTTACCATCGTCTGCTTTTAACAGATCCAGCATGATTCGGAAGAGAGTTGTTTTACCGGCACCGTTGTTTCCCACCAATCCGAGCATATCGCCTTGATTGATTTCGTAGTGTTCTATGTCTACGGCAATCTTCTCACCGAAATTCTTTTTAAGTTTGTCAATGATAATCATGATCTTCAATGTTTATATGGTTAATGATTCATGAGCGTTTATTGGCGGCTGTCTCTGAAGCCTTCCATGTTTTCGTATCGCCGTTTCATGAAACGATGATATACATTTTTAATCCATAAAGGAGAAGTCAGGGTAAATCCGAGACCGACAACTAACAGAATAATGTAAGTGATTGTTTCACCTAAAAATGCATTTAATAGACTGTATAAGATGAGAGGCACACCGAAAGCAGCGAAATTAACCACCATCTGTATAGCGCTATTCGTTTGTCGGCTTGCCACTTTCTCGTTTAAGGGGACCGTCTGTTTGTTGTAGACAGCCAGTTGGAAAAAACAGAAATAAATAAAGCCGATGGTATAGAAAAACCAGGCGAAGGCGCCCAGTAAAGTGAGTTTATTCATGATAATGGCGGGAATCATGAGTATGAAAGGTATGATTTCGCCAATGCTGTATGTGTAATATTTGGCTTTCAGTAGACTCATAATTGATTCTTTACGAGACATCAGGCCATCAATGTAATTACCTTCGAATGACATAATCTGTGAAAGGATAATCATTCCGAATACGGCAAAGTTGTATACACAGATGAAAGAAGTCATGAAATTCCCGTCGTAGACACTGGAAAAGCTAAGTGCGACGGAGAAAGCCACCACTACAATTGCGATATTGCGTAATGCACCTTTGCAGCGGCGGTTGCGTAAAAGCATTTTCAGTTCCAGCCTCATATATTCGCCAACTTCCCCGTAGCGTTCGAAGAATTTATATTCGGAGACATGTTTAATCTGACTATCTTCTACTTTTGCCAGCTCTGCATAGATAAGTCCGGACATGATCTTGCGGTTAATCAACCATAAAATGGCAATCACAAGTATGGTGCCGAGAAAATAGAGAATGTTGCCCTGTATGTATCCGTCTCCCAGATCCATGAAGAAATAGAAGAGAGGACTATCTTCGGGAATAAAAAGGCAAGGCAGCCTATTCCACCGTAGAAAGCAATAGGTAATAGAATCCACCAAATACGTTCGTTGATAAGAGTGCGGCAAAGCAAGTACCAGTAATTATTGGCAATAATCAATAGCAAGATACCGATAAGATAGGTGATGACACCGGGGATACCGAAAAACTTGGTAATGGTAATGAAGGAAAAAGGGGACAAACAGAAACAACCAGAACAGGTTGAACAGGCTTAGTCCCGAGCGGATTAGTAAAAAGTCGATGACACGAATTCGTTTAACCGGCAACAGGAGGTAAGGTTTTACCTCCTGCGTCGGTGTTTTTTGGAACGGAATACGCAAGAGAAAGTCCAGTGCCAGGATAAAGATCAGAACCACTGCGTTCATCACATGATATGGTTCCCGGTTGGGAACCATATCAGAAAATCCGAACGCGAACGTCGTACCGAAGAATATCAGGTAACCAGCCCAGAATGCGCCCATGACATAACCGAGTATTTTGGCAACTTTGTTCTTTTCATACATCGGATGCCGTTTGGAGGCGAGCCGTCCATGTTTGCGTAATTCGTTGAATATCATCATTCGGTAGATATACTAGAGAATTTTTATTTGTTTTCTTCCGGCACGGTCATGATGACTTGAATTTCGTTGTTCTGTTTCAGCAATTTGGCGAGGAAGTCTTGCACTTCTTTCGCTGTAATGCTGTTGACCAACTTTTCATAGTCTTTTGTATTATCTACACCCGTGTAGAGGTATTCGTCCATATTATTAAGCCAGTAGCCGTTTTCTTTCTGGGCGTCTTTATACTTCTTCAGCATATACTCTTTGATCTTCTGCATGTGTTCGGCAGACGGACCTTCTTTTGCCATTTTGTGAAGTTGTTCTACAACAACAGCAGACAATTTATCTTTCTTGGCAGTGTCAGTTTGGAATACAATCTGAAGAACAAGTTCCTCTTTCGGGTATTTACCAAGACTTCCGTTACAGCTTACACCGTATGTACCTCCTTCTTTTTCACGGATTTCAGCAGTGTAAACCAAATCCAGAGCCTGATCTAAGAAGCTAAGCAGGACATTGTTGCGCAAGTCATATTTGCAAGTGCCGCTATAAAGGAACATGATGGTAGCCATCGGAGTTTCCTGTGCTTTCGCAAATACATTTTTGATCTCTCCCTTGCGGATGTCCATCTTGTTATCTTTGAAAGTCTCTTTACGGTTGATAGATGGCAGACCTCCCAGATATTTGGCGATTAACGGTTTCATTGTAGCCAAGTCTACGTTTCCTACCAGGAAGAAAGTGAAATCACTTGCATCTTTGTAGCGGTCTTTGTACATTTCAAGAATACGGTCATAGTTGATCTGGTCTACCATGTTTTCTTTCATTCTGATAGCGCGTGGATGGTGACCGTATAGTACGCTTGTAATAGTGTCACTGAAAGCAGTCATCGGGTTAGCGTCTGCATTTTGAAGTTCAGCTTTCAAACGGTTCTTGTAAGATTCGAATGCTTCGTTATCCTTACGCGGAGATGTGAAAGTCAGATAAGTAAGCTGCATCATTGTCTCAAAGTCTTTCGGAGCACAGCTACCGGAAACAGTTTCCGTAGTGTTGCCGATACCCGCACCTACGTTTGCACGTTTGCCAGCCAAAGCTTTACCCAGATCTACTTTGCTGAAATTACCGATTCCACCTACTAGAGCTACTCCGTTTAATTGAGAGATATTGATAATTTCTTCGTTCGGGAATACGCTGGTACCACCGAAGCTTACACCTTTCATTACAATCTGGTCAGCCTTGAAATCAGTTGGTTTCACATATACGGTTACGCCGTTGGAAAGTACCAACTTAGTTGTACCATAGATTTCGCCAGCTTTTTCAGAAACAATCTTACCGCCTTTAATATCTTCAGAGATCAGCGGTTCGTTAGAAACTTTATCTTCATAAGGTTTCAGATCGAATGACTTCATTTGTTTCAATAAAGCAGCAATTTCTTCTTTAGTAGGGTATTTTGCTCCTTCTTTTTCCGGACCGGCCAGCAAAACCACCTGATTGTTGTCAGTGATTAGTTGTTGCATCACCTGATTGACAGCTTCTACAGGGATATTCGGAGCCAGTTTGTTTACCAGTGTATATTCAACTTCAATTCCCGGAATCGGTTCTTTTTCAAGGAAATTGTTAACGTATTCGTTGACGTAAGAACCACTTTTAGTCTTTTCACGTTCGTTGTAAGCAGATTCTACGGCTTGCAAATAGTTGGCGCGTGCGCGTTCATATTCTGAAGCGGTAAATCCGAAGCGGCGTGCACGTTCCGCTTCTTCCAAAACAGTTTTCATTGCTAAATCGATACCGTCTATTTTGCTGCTTGCATCAAGTGCGAGTGCTTCTTTAGTCTTGGCAAGGAAATAGTTTCCATATTCTGCGCTTGCACTAGTGAAAGGAGGATTAGCGGTTTGACGGAGTTCGTTCAAACGGTTGTTCAGCATATTCATAGCCATGCTGACCATATACTGAGTAGCATAATAAGCAATGGTGTTTTTCAAAGAATCCGGTGTAGCGTCTTGTTTGAAGAAGATGTTCACATAAGGATTCTTCACTTCCTTGTCTGTACCGATATAGATAAGCGGTTCCTGATTATCTGCCACTGGATAGTAGATACGTTCGGCCGGGTTTACCGGAGCTTTTACATCTGCAAATACCTTTTTCAGTTTAGCTTCAATTTCATCTACATTGATATCACCTACAATAACGATTCCTTGTAAGTCCGGACGATACCATTTCGCATAATAATCGCGGATATCCTGATAAGGGAAGTTGTTGATAACATCAATACTTCCGATTGGCATACAGTCTGCATATTTGGAATCCGGATACAGAGTCGACTGTGCATCAGTCATGATGCGAAGCATACCACTGTTGCGGCTTCTCCATTCTTCGCGGATAACACCACGCTCTTTGTCAATTTCCTTGTCGGCAAGGTTGATAGCGTTCGACCAGTCGTGAAGGATCAGCAGACAAGAGTCTACCACGTTTATATTTTCAGTTGGTACGTTGCTGATGTTGTACACCGTCTGGTCGACACTGGTATATGCATTCAGGTTCGTGCCGAATTTGATACCTTTTGTTTCACACCAGGGCACGATGCCAAGTCCGGTTTCATCACCTGGGAAGTGCTTTGTTCCGTTGAAAGCCATGTGCTCCAGAAAGTGTGCCAGACCACGTTGTTGTGGTTCTTCAAGGATGGAACCCACTTTCTGGGCGATGTAGAATTCAACTCGTTTTTCGGGAAGGGCGTTGTGGCGAATGTAATAGGTAAGCCCGTTGTCTAGTTTACCGATACGAACATTCTTGTCCACAGGTAACTCTTGCATGGGTTGTGCAAGTGCGAGCTGGAAATTGCAGCATATAAAAAGGACTGCAATAAATAATCCACGTAATAAATGTTTCATGTTCTATTTAGTTTAAATAAATATTTCTGTGTTATTTGTCGTTGTGCTTGGTTGTAAATCACAAATAGACAGGGAAAAGAGTTATTTTATAGCTTCCCGTATCCTGACTAGCTTAGTTAACAGTCCTTCCAGAAGGTCTAACTTTAACATATTGGCACCATCGCTTTTGGCTACGGCAGGGTTTTCATGTGTTTCGATGAATATTCCGTCGGCACCTACGGCGATACCTGCTTTGGCGACAGTCTCTATCAACTGCGGCATTCCTCCTGTTACCCCACTGGTTTGGTTGGGTTGCTGCAAGGAGTGAGTGACATCCAGAATCACCGGATAGCCAAATGACTGCATTTCGGGGATACCACGGTAGTCTACAACAAGGTCCTGATAACCGAAGGTTGTTCCGCGTTCGGTCAGCATCACGTTCTTGTTGCCTGCTTCCACCACTTTGTCAGCGGCAAACTGCATTGCCTGCGGTGAAAGGAACTGTCCTTTCTTGATGTTAATCGTTTTTCCGGTTTTGGCTGCGGCAACCAACAAGTCGGTCTGGCGACAAAGAAAAGCCGGGATTTGAAGTATGTCCACGTATTCGGCTGCCATTGCAGCTTCATCTGCGGTATGGATATCGGTTACGGTGGGGACTCCGAAAGTCTCATGTACCTTTCTCAATACTTTGAGTGCTTTCTCATCGCCAATGCCGGTAAACGAATCCAGACGTGAGCGGTTTGCCTTGCGGTAAGAACCTTTGAATACATAAGGTATTTGCAGTGCTTCGGTGATCTTTACTACTCGTTCGGCAATGCGCATTGCCATTTCTTCACCTTCTATCACACACGGACCGGCCAACAGGAAAAAGTTGCCGGTGGGGTTGTTCTTAAGTTCTATCATTTTATTATTTACCAATTACAAATTATCAATTAGATTGTGAGTATATGTCTCTCTCCTTGGGGGGAGTGATCCTGATTAGTTGGGGATGATAAGCGTTGTCTTTTCCGGGAGCACGCCTACTTCTAAAGGAAAATGTTTAGGCAACAAACGCCCGTCCAAATCCACCGCTGCATTCTGTGCCCGGAGTACCTTTACTTTTCTCGTCCGGTAGCTTTTCACCACTTTGTGATTCAGGATTCTTCCCTGAATCAGCATCCATAGTCCGGAAATAATTTGCAGGAATTCCGGGCGGTAGATTACAGATACATCCAGCCATCCGTTGTATGGAACGGCACTGGGAGTTTGTCCCCATCCCCAGGCACTGCCTATACATACGGTCATGATGCGTCCACGGATATGTTCATCATTGATGCGGAGATGCATTCTGTAGAGCTTCCGTTCGAAAATGAGGGAGAACAGGGCAGCAACGTATGAAAGGAACTTCACCCCCCAGAAACGTTTGGTCTGATCGGTGATTTTAACGATTCGTGCTCCCAGTCCGATATTAACGGCATTGAGGAAATAGCGACGCTGGTGTTCGTTTCCGTCGTAGAAGTTGCAGTAGCCTACATCTATTTTCTTCAACCGATGATTGATGATACAGTCGACAGCCGGCTTGTATTCGGTGCTAAGTCCCCAATATTTGGCGAAGTCATTTCCTATACCGTTCGGGATCATGCCGAGGGCGATGTTCTCTTTGTCTTCGGCATCGGATAGCATAATGCCATTGATGGCATCGTTCAATGCCCCATCACCTCCCACAATGACAATCGTGCGATAACCATTGTTGGCCAAAATTTTAGCGAGACGCTCTACCGAACCGAAACCTTCGGATTGTACATAGTCATAGTTGACACCTTTGCTGTCCATGTACTCCTTGATTTCTTTCCATCGTTTCTGTACCTTTCGGGTACCAGCTTTTGGGTTGTAAATCACTCCCCATTTCTTCGGTTCTACACTCATATTTGTTTATCTATCCTATTGTGTATTAAAAATCACACTATAATAACTGCCAAAGATACTAATTCCCTTGCAGTTTCTCTTTACAAAGCTATCTTTTCTTCCATTGGCAGCTCTGCATTCATCCAATGGATCGTAAATCCTCTTCTTTCCATGCCGCGGAACCAGGTCATTTGTCGCTTGGCAAACTGATGGATGGCTATCTCCAAACCATTGAACATTTCTTCATAAGTCAGTTTGCCTATGACGTATAATGTCAGGTATTTGTATTCCAGTCCATAGTAGATGAGATCGTCCGGTGTAATTCCCTGTTCGATCAATCGTCTTACCTCGTCCACCATTCCTTCATCCAATCGTTGTTTCAATCGGTGGGTGATCTTTTCACGGCGCAGTTCCCGGTCAATGTCCACTCCGATGATGAGACTGTTCAGTTCCGGAAATTCTCTTTCGGGAACCGGATGGGCTGCATAATACTCTTCAATTTCTATCGCACGTATCGCCCGTTTTACGGTATCCACATCGGTAGAGTTATGCAAAACCTTGTATTGACTTAGCATTTCCGTCAACTCTTCCAGCGAATGATTTGCCAAACGGTTGCGTAATTCCTGATTTTCCGGTACGGGCATCAGTTTATATCCTTTCAACACGGATTCCAGATACATACCTGTCCCTCCACATAAAACGGGAAGACAGCCTTTTTGTTTGATGCTTTCGTAAGAATTCAAGAAATCACGTTGATATTCAAACACATTGTATTTATATCCGGGGTCTGCGATGTCAATCAGATGATAGGGGATTGTACGTCCGTTTACGGTATAGTCGGCCAAATCTTTTCCTGTACCGAGATCCATTCCTCTATATATCTGACGGGAATCGGCACTGATAATTTCTGTGTTGAGTTCATAGGCCAAGGCAGCGGCAAAGGGAGTTTTACCCGAGGCTGTAGGTCCGAGTATGGCGATTAAATCATAGTCCGGCATAGCTTCATTCTTTTATATCTGCAAAATTACGAAATATTTTTAACCTGTTTGGTATTCAATCGCTTTTTTATCAAGATTAATAAGGGGGATAGGGAAGGTTAATTTGTATTTTAACCTCTAATTGGTGGTATTCAATCTAATAATAATGAAGTGTATGAGAATACCGCCATCTGATATTATCTACTATGATATTTGTGTTGTTTTTATTGTCAATCTGTCATGATAGTAGCTAATCTTTTGATTTTTAGTGGAATATGGCTGATGATAGGAGCTGACAATAGGCTGACAATAAAGGTCTTGTTTTTTTATTGTCAGCTTTGTTTTTGCTGATTAAATAGTGTAACTATTTGATAAACAGTTGTTTATCTCCTTTTTTATCATGATGCTATTTTTGTGATAACTTCTGTATATCTGTATGTTTTTACGTTATATTACCACTAAGGTTGTGTTGAAAAATCAGGTGTGATAACTCTAGTATGCTGATAGAATAACACGGAGATACGGGTAAAGTAGCTTAAAGATACTGGCATTGTTCAGCTAGAGTGCCTTTATTGTTCTGCTAGAGTACCGTTCTTGTTAGTTCTCCACGGCCGTGGTAGCTTCTTCCCACAGTCGTGGTAGCTTCTTCTCACGGCCGTGGGAAGATCTCACCACGGCCGTGGTGAATGAATGATATCGGTAGCTTAACAGATGTATACCTGCTTGATAGAATAAAGATAAAGGTGCCTTAATAGAGTTGTGCTTACTTGCGTAAGTCTATAAACCTAGCATTCAAAATCATTTCCACATTTATCTGTTGTTTATTGTCTGTATGATTCGGCATACCTTTCCGTTTTTATCCACACCTTCTATGGTTATATCTTCCGGTGCAGTGCTGTCCGGAGTATAGTATTCGATAGTTGCTTTTCCATTGGCATCCAGTTGAAGGGTAGGATTCCAATAGATCGTACTTCGTAAATCCGAGCGTTGGTCATTCTTTTTTTCGGGCGTATCATAAGTCGGATGGTAGAATTCGACCGAGTCGCTGTACCCTAGTGGAGTGCACGTGATAATACCTTGTGCCGGTCTTGCCGGGATATCTTTGCCGTCTTTCAGCGTAATAACGATAGCACCTGCCGAACCGCGGGAACCTAAGATCGCTGCATCGGCACCGCGAAGAAGGCTCAAGCTCGACATATCACTGGTTTGTATCATGGTCAAGATGTCGTTATCGTTTTCATACACCACGTCGTCAACAACAATGACAGGTTGCTCGGGATTGTTGCGGATATGTATTTCATTTCCGTTTGTCACGCTAATGCCCGGAAGTCTGGTAACTGCATCAAAAGCTGTTTGCGCACCGAATCCTTCCAGTCTGTCCCCTTCGATCGTGTAGGTGTTGATACCTCCTGTGTAAATACTTTCTGAACTGGCCTTTTTACGACTTCCAGTGACTACCACTTCTTTCAGATTGTACACTCTCATTCCACCTTTCATGTAATATTGGTCGCGGGTGTTGAGCAAATAATCTTCCATAAACGTTGCTGTTCCATCATGGAAAGGAGACTTGTGCGAAGTTGCTGGGTATTGAGGAGTGTCAATCACGATGTCCACTCCGGCAAATCCTCTTTTGGTACGTGCGAACAAGGAAAGTCGTGCTATCTCTGAAAGATGTGTTCACGATAAACTCTCCTTTTTCGTCTGTGGTGGTAGTGGCGATGATGTTCTGTTTGGGAGCCAGAATACAAATAGGTCCTTTCTTAACGTTACCTCCAAAGAAACCTTTGATACGTCCGCTGATAGTTTGCCCCTTTTCCATATAGTTGGTGAGGTTCATTGAAGGTGCAGTCAGTACATTCTGGATATGGTGTCTGCGCCATCCGTGCGTCATCATCAGGAAGTCTACCGTGCGGAGAGTCCGGAGGTCTTGCTGCAAAAAATAATATCCGGGATTTTCTACATATCCTTTTAAGTCGGAGGTCAATAGAAAATTCGATACGATATTGTCAGCAAGCGAATCCGGGCGGATACTCTTTCTGTCGGTAATGCTGATGGAAAAACTACCTTCTACCGGAGTACCGTTATCGTCTTTTGCTGAAATTTGCAGGGATACCTTTTCTCTTTTTCCGTATGTCGGCTTATCTGCAAGAATTTGCCATTGATGCGGATTCCGGTCGGGTATGAAAACCAGGCATTCGCTAAGTGCGTTGCCCTGTTGGTCGATCAGCATGAAATGGGTGATGCCTGCGTTGAATAAACTGTCGTTCATTCTTCCAAAAGTCCTGTCGATACTGACTGGCTGCAGGATGACCAGCTTTCCACGAGTGTGCGCAATCAAGAATAACTTTTGAGGCCATTCGGTAGCTTCTGTTTTCTGGATTTCGTAACGGATTTCCTTTTTATAATGTGTCATGGAAAGTGTGATTCCTTTTTCTTCTACAGCTGGGAGGTCGAATCGTTTACTGATACCGTCACCGGATTTGGCAATCACATAGTAAGAGTTTCCCACAGTCGGATTCAGTGTGAAAACTCCCATGCCGTCATGCTCCGAGCGGAAAGCTGTCAATGTGTCTCCGTTGGCATCGAACAGGAATCCTTCTATTTCTGTAGAAAAGCCATCCGATCCTTGAGCCTTGAAAGCTATATTCTGATGAGCAACGGTCAGGAGAGCACCTCCTTCCGGGAAGAACTTAACATCAAAGTCTTTTGTAAACGAAGGCAGATAGAAAGTCTTTTTATAAATATATTGGGGATCATCGAACTCTACTTCAATGTGGCGTGTGGCAATAGGCTTCAAATCCGGCAGGGAAATAGAAATCAACCCATTCTCGTCTGTCTTTCTTTTACCTTTATCTTTAATCTTTCCGTTTTCAATGTAGCGGTAGCGGATGGCAGTATTTCCGAAAGCCTCTTGGGTATTGCTGGTAAATCTTACCTTGGCTGTATAATGTGATTCGTCTTCTTGCTGATACTCAATATTTGAAACAATCGTATTATCAATCGAATTACCGATTTTCAGATTGCGTGAATAAAAGAATTCCGGTTCCTGATTAAGCATCCAGTTGCTATATCCCCGCAAATAATAATCACCTGCAGGGAGAGTGGGAGGGAGGGTGAAAGCATTATGAAAACCCAATGAATCTCTACGGATCTTTTTCCGTTCTACAATAGAGTCGGAACGGTTGACAAGCTCTGTAATGATGAAGTTGCTTTGTGTATTATCTTGATGTGTAACAGAGTTTACCAGATATCCCTTGAACCATATTTTTTCTCCTGCCCCATAAAAGGGCTTGTCCAGATGTAAGTAGAGTTTCTCCTGTGGGACTTTTTCCAGTAGATTAAAATACTCAATAATTGTATCTTGTACGTTTTGCCCTGACAATGGGGCAAAACAGAACAGTATTCCGAAAAAGAAAGCTATTAAGCCTCTATGGATAGAAAATGTAGTTTTGTTTTTCATACGTTATGTGTTTGATTCTACATCTATGATTTGTGCATCCAGATCGAAAGCACTTTCTTTTTTACTGCCAGTATGTTAATCACCGATACAACGATAAATAATAGAATACCCATACTGATTGCTGCCCATAATGATCCGGTTTCCAGCTGTGGAAATAGGATGCGGATACTGTCTATGTAATAACTGCGCAACCAGGAGACTAATCCGATGGATAATACAAGCACAATAACGTTCAATCCTACCGTGAGCAACTGATAAGGCAATGCTACCTTGTTGGAACTGTATCCGATTAGTAATAGACTTTCCAGCTTGGTTGTATTCTTTTGTAAAAGCAGGAAGATGCTCAACATCAGTATATAGAATGAAAGGATACTGATAAATAAACCCACTCCCAATACAATACCTACGATAAGACGGAGGAAATAAGTTGTTTTTCCGGCATCCAGCTTACCATCTTCCGTTTCATATCCTTTCTTCTGAAAATAACTGGCGATGGCGGAATCTGCCGGATTGCTAACCTCGATAATCAATCGTGCCGGTTGGGCTTCTGCATTCGGTGCGAAATTCTCATTAGCCCATTTCATAAAGGACTGGGGAACAAGAATCGTATTCAGACGATTGGAGAAACCGACAATGTTTCCTTTGTACTGTTCCACCCGTCCGTTGCCACGCATCATAATGTCCATTTGAATCAGACTCATTAACCCTTCCGATAGTTTGGGGAGGCTGCGGCTTTGCGCAAAACCGAAGTTATAAAGGTTCAGATAGTTGCGCGGAATGATAATGGGTATGGTATGTGTGTGTTCATCGAAATGCCATTTATCGAGTTTGATGTCGACAAACTCATCGGGAACAGACTCAAAAAACATATCTGTGGAAAGATGAATACCGGCTTCCTTCATTCCCAATCCTGCTGAAACTTTGAATTGAGAAGGAGTGAAAGCTCCTATTGTTTTGGTAAACGGTTGCTTTTTCAGATCCGCAATTTCTTCGGCAGAGAATGTATTACTCTTTCCTGCAAAAGAACCGAGAGCACTGATTTTCTTTGTAGCTATGATGAAATCCTTTTTCATAAAGCTGTCTCCTTCGGTGAATACCGGAATGACATCTTTATAAAACTGTACGCTAAGCAATACAATCATCATGCCGAATAGGTTGGCTAAAAAGAAACCGGCTAATTGACCGATACTGATATGTTGGCGGAGAAGCTTCCAGACAAGAGTTGGCATTTTATTTACGATTTTACAATTTACGATTTACGATTTGAAATGATGCTGTGAAAAGAGGTTGTTTATTACCTGCTACCTGTTATTAACCAGCTTACTACAGTTGAAGTGTATGGTTGTAAGGCAACTCGATATGTTTACCGATGGAAGTGGCGATCACTCCGGCTCCTTGTGCCTTTGCTTCGGCGATGATAAGTTCACCCATGATGCGGCTGTTATCATCGTCCAGGTGGCTGATCGGTTCATCCAGAAATAAAAAGTCGAACGGCTGGCAGAGCGCCCGGATAAAGGCGACGCGCTGTTGCTGTCCGAAAGATAGCTTGCCGGCTTTCACATTTATTTTATCTGCGATCCCCAGTTGTTCGAAGAACGATAAGATTTCTTTTTTTTCTTTTTGCATCCGGTGAGGTTATTCTTCAATTGCACATTTTCAAGAGCGCTAAGTTCGGTGAAGATACGCAAATCTTGAAAAAGCATACTCAGTGAATGCTTTCGCAGGTCGACCCATTGCTTCACGGAGTATGCTTTGATATTGGTTTCATCGAAATTGATAATTCCCTGATAATCGTTGCGATAGCCGTAAAGATAGCTGCATAACGATGATTTTCCGGTGCCGGAAGCAGCTTCAATCAGATACATTTCTCCTTTCCGGAAGAAAAGATCCTGATGCCATACGTCCGAAGTCACCGAATTACGGTCAGCAAACACTTGGGGAAGTGTTTGCTGTAAGTGAATACTATTCATACCGTTGGTTTATACATTTATTACATGCCGGCAAATTGCTTGGCAAAATCTACGATTTGTTTGAGGGCATTTACATCTTTGTCTTTCAGGCAGAGGTCGATCTCGCTGACTTTCCCTTCCGAACTCATGGACAGGTAAGAAACCTTGTTGGCCAGTTCGATATATGTCTTAGCTTCCTGTCCTCCGAAACCTGCTACCATTTTAACGATAGGCAGATCGAGGATTGCTTCGGCATTGATTGCTATAAATAGGCTCTTTCCCTTCATATCCGATGCATAAGGAGCATCTTTGACTGATTTGTCGGCAGCTTTACCTACGTTTTTGTAGAGTAACTCATCATTGGTTGCATACATTTGTTTATCCTTGATGCCGAAGAATATATTCATGCCTCTTGTCTTGTAGACATATTCGTCTTTGCCAAGTTGCATGATATCTTCCCCTCTCTTCAATCCCAATGATTCCTTGTTCTTGTAAATCATTTCAAGAGCATTGCCGTTCTTCACGTCAGCGTACATCATGAAAGTGGGAGCACTGCTCATCGTTACGTTGATTAATCCTGCAGAAATATCACCATTGAACGAGCTGAACAACTCTTTTACTTCGTCTGCCTTAGCGATAGATACTGTGTTGCGGAATTCCTTGTTTTCGCTCAACAGGTTATACAGTTCGCCTCCTTTTACACCTACGTTGAAGAACATCAGGGTAGAAGCCGGGAAGTATTTAACGAAAGTATTGTTCGCTTTTCCAACAGATTCCATTTGTTTTTTTAGGAGAGCTTTCACTGCTTCGTTTTCAGTATAGTTTTCTGTTTTGAGGGCAATCTTTCCTTTTTCAAAGTTCAGTCCTCCTATCAGAGTGATGTCTTCCGCTTTCACTTCAGTAGGTAATCCCATGGTTATCTGATCGCGGTAGGTTGAAGGAATAGCTGTCATGGAAGCAAAGAAGTTAATATCACTTTTCTGTTTCTCCATTTTCTGGAAAGCTCCGATTTCACGATACTATTGCTTGCTGTCTGTTTCAACAAATTAGTAATGGCTTCTTTGGCTTTATCAGTTTGAGTTGTTCCGCTGACATTGACTACCAATATAGTAGAACTATTGAAAACAAGCAAACCGCTGTTCATCGTTGTAAAACTGTAACCGTCAGCTTCGCCTACCGGTTGGCAGATCTGTTCTTTTGCCATCACGTCGAGTGAAGCATGCAACTTATCTTCATTGTTCACTTTACCTACAACAGTAGGATAAGGGAAAGAAGATGAAGAGAACACATAGAATGGAGATTCAACATCGATTCCCGATTCGCCCGGATTCTTCATAACCTTTTCCAGTTGTTGGAATGTGGCCGCATTCATTCCGCTTTTCAGTGCTTCCAGTACTTTTTGTTTAGCAGCTTCATTCTCTTTATCATCCAATCCCGCTTTGCTTGCGAGGGATTTAAGGTTGATAGAGGCAACTACCGAAGCGTCAGCCGGTATCACATTTGTATATTCCGATGTTTTGGAACATGCTGCCAGAAAAACAATCAGTACTGCCAGTACCGAGAGTCGTGAAATCGTTTTCTTTGCCATACTTATGTTATTTAAAAGTTGTATAATCATTGATTCAGACATTTACTGCTGTTATTGATTTTGCAGATTCAGCGTGTGGCAGGCCACCAATGCCGCTGTTTCTGTACGGAGCCGTGATTTGCCGAGACTAATCGGTACGAATCCCCGTTCGATGGCCTTCTTCACTTCTTCTTCACTGAAATCTCCCTCGGGACCTATCAGAACAAGGGCGTCTTCTCCTGGTTTCAGAACATTCTTCAATAGAGGTTTCTCCCCTTCATAACAGTGGGCGATAAACTTCTGTCCTTTAAACTCCTGCCTGATGAACTGATCGAACTCAATCATTTCGTTCAATTTTGGCAGTCGTGCCTTGAGAGATTGTTTGATGGCTGATACCAGAATCTTTTCAATCCGTTCGGTCTTGATGACTTTACGTTCCGAGAAACGGCAGTTGAGGAAAGTCAGTTCGTCAAAACCTATTTCGGTAGCTTTCTCTGCAAACCATTCGTTACGGTCCATATTCTTCGTCGGTGCCATGGCAATGTGTAAATGGCACGGCCATAACGGTTCCTGAAAAATGGTTTCTTTGATGTTTACGAAACAACGTTTGTTGGTTGCAACAGTAATTTCAGCTTTGTAGAAGTTACCCTTACCATCGGTAAGCGTGATTTCGTCTCCGATACTTAGCCGCAGAACACGGATACAGTGTTGTGCTTCCTCTTCGGGAAGCTCGTTGCTTTTCTGTATATCTGGAGTATAAAATACGTGCATAATATTACTTACTGATTTTTATTTCTTGAATTGATTTGATCGCGTATCTGCGCGGCTAACTCGTAATTCTCATCTTTAATAGCCTGTTCCAGTGCTTCTTCAAGCGTTCTGGAAGTAGCACCGGGCAAATCATGTTCTTCTTCAGCCACTTCGTCGTTGTCCGTTTCTTCAGAACGGGTTCTTTCTTCTGACGACATGTGAAGACATTCCTGTTCAAGAATAGATTCATAAATAAGAATCGGGCAGTCGGCACGCACTGCCAGGGCAACTGCGTCTGAAGTCCGTGCGTCGATACGTATAATCTCTTCGTCTTTTTTGAGGTAAATATAGGAGTAGAAAATACCATCCTTTGCTTTGTAAATTAATACACGTATCAGGCTGGCTCCCAGTATAGTAAGACTTGTTATAAATAAATCATGTGTCAACGGACGGGGAGTTTTCACTCCTTTCAGATATAAAGCGGTAGCCTGGGCTTCCGCTGGACCGATGATGATAGGCAGTTGCCTTTCACCGTCCACTTCGCCCAATAGCATAGCAAACGCGCCTACTTGCGCCTGGCTGTTCGTGATATTTATAACTTGTAATTCTACCTTTTTGTCCATCGTTCTCTTTTACTTAATTTGTTTTACTCTCCTGCTGGTGTTTGTACTTGAATACCAAGGCAAACAGAATGCCGATTACCAGTGCATAAGCGGCAAAGATCAGCCAAATGTTCATCCATTCGCGACTCACCAGTCTGCCGTCGGCATATACAGAGAATGCATCAACTACCGCACCGCTGGCATATCCGCCCATGATGGCTCCCAATCCGTTAGTCATCATAAAGAACAAGCCCTGTGCACTGGCACGGATAGAAGATTTGGCTTCTTGTTCAACAAACAACGAACCGGAAATGTTGAAGAAATCAAAGGCCATACCATAAACAATCATGGAAAGGATCAGCATCCATAGTCCTGATCCCGGATCTCCAAAACCGAACAGGCCGAACCGGAACACCCAAGCGAACATACTGATTAGCATGACTTGTTTGATTCCGAAATGACGCAGGAAGAAAGGTATGGCAAGAATAAACAATGTTTCGGACATCTGTGAAATGGATAACAGGATGACTGAATGTTTCACTCCGAAAGAATCTGCATATTCAGGGATGCTGGCAAAACTGCCTAGGAAAAGGTCGCCGTAAGTATTCGTAATCTGCAATGCTGCACCTAGAAGCATGGAGAAAAGGAAGAAAATAGCCATTTTCTTTTTCTTGAATAACACCAGCGCATCCAGTCCGAAAGCGGAGAGCCATGATTTGTTTTCAGATTTAGCCGGTCGACAGGCCGGGAGCGTAAATGAATAAAGTCCGAGTAGCAATGCGGAAGCACCTCCTACATAAAGTTGTGCACTTGAATTCTTGAATCCGGTAAGGTCGACAGCCCACATGGCACAAATAAAACCGATTGTTCCCCATACGCGGATAGGAGGGAAGTCTTTAATCAGGTCACATTTGTATTGCTCCAGTGCATTGTACGATACCGTGTTGGCGAGGGATAAAGTGGGCATATATACCAACAGGTTGAGTAACATGGCCCAATACATCTGGTCGTATCCCGTTGCGGTGGAAGCGTAGAAGAGACATCCTGCTCCTGCAATATGGCAAAGTCCGTATAAACGTTCTGCATTAAACCATTTATCGGCAATAATACCGATAATACCCGGCATTACCAAAGAGGCAATCCCCATGGTGGCGAAAATGGCTCCGATCTGTCCTCCTTCGAAGTGGAGTTCTCTGCCCATGTAACCCCCTAGTGAAATTAACCATGACCCCCATACAAAGAATTGCAGGAAGTTCATAATAATCAAACGAACTTTTATACTCATGACTTTTTTAATTTGTGTTTCTCTTCACATTCATAAACCTTGCAAATATAATATTTTCGTTGAATAGGTGGATAAGTAATTTGATAAAAAGGGGATAAAAATGACATAAATGCGAAGAAAAGATGAGATTTGGGTGTGAAAAAACAAATGAAGGGGGTATAAAAAAAAGAAGGCTATCTATCCCAGACAGCCAATCTTTGTTAACCTTAAATCTAATACCATGAAAAACACAGTGCAAAGATATAGGGTTTATGTTATACAACATAATGTTTTCTCGAAAATATTCTATTTGTTAACTCTAATTAACTTTGAATCTTCCGTTTTTCTGTTACTGCCCTCTCTAATCAGCCATACTTCCGGAGAAATGTCTGATATCCGAATGGAAACTTGGTTCCGGCACCTTGCCGGTTATTCTACGTAGAGTACCAATCCTTTCAGATATTCTCCTTCGGGATGATAGATGTTTACCGGATGGTCGGCCGGTTGAGTCAGCTGGTGTAGAATGCGTACGCTACGCCCTGACATGGCTGCTGCGGTAAATACGGCAGTACGGAAATTGTCTTTGCTTACCACTTGCGAACAAGAGAAAGTAAACAGGATGCCGCCTGGTTTGATCTTTTCGAATGCTTTGGCATTCAGTTTCCGGTAACCTTGCAAAGCATTCCGCAGTGCATCTTTATGTTTGGCGAATGCGGGCGGATCAAGGATGATTAAATCATACTGGTCGCCCATGCGGTCGAGATATTTGAAAGCGTCCTCGGCAAACGCCTCGTGGCGGGAATCACCGGGGAAGTTTAATTCCACGTTTTTGTTAGTCAGATCAATCGCTTTGGCTGAACTGTCGACAGAGTGCACGAGTTTCGCACCTCCACGCATAGCGTAGAAGGAGAAACCGCCGGTGTAGCAGAACATATTCAGTACCGAACGGTCTTTGGCGTAACGTTCCAGCAAAGAACGGTTTTCACGCTGATCTACAAAGAATCCGGTCTTCTGACCTTTCAGCCAGTCCACATGGAACTTCAAGCCATATTCTTGTGCGATATTATCACTGCTTCCTCCTTTCAGAAAACCGTTTTCGGGGAAAAGGTCTGCCTTAAAAGGAAGAGTTGTTTCTGATTTATAATAGATATTTTCGATCTTGTCACCCATTACTTCCGACAGGGCTTCGGCGATAGTCATGCGGTCTACATGCATTCCTGCGGAGTGTGCCTGCATAACAGCGGTTTTGGCATAAACGTCAATCACCAGTCCGGGGAGATTGTCTCCTTCACCGTGAACGAGACGGTAAGTGTTGTTGGTCGGATTAGTGGCGATGCCGATACTGCGGCGCATATCGTATGCAATTTCCAGTTTGCGTTTCCAAGAAATCGTGATCGATAGGTTCCTGGCGGAAAGACAGTACGCGCACAGCAATACTTCCGATCTGGAAATGTCCTTCGGCAATAAATTCTTTTTTTGAGGTGTACACTTCTACAACTTCACCTTCATCGGGCTCTCCGTCAAAACGAGCGATAGCACCGGAAAAAATCCAGGGGTGGAATCTCTTAAGAGAATCTTCTTTACCAGGTTTGAGATATACTTTATGCATAATGTAGTCTTTCCTCAACCCTCTCCCAAGGGGGAGGGCTTCAGATCGTTTTATTATTGGTTATTAATCACTTATTTTATTACTTATCACTTCTTCCGCGGGAGAGACAGTAGCTGTCAGCGGAGAAACCTCCCAATCTCCCGTCTGTTTCAGTTCTTGCAACAGATTGTAGATATTGAGGCATGCCCATGCATCGGTAGCAGCGTATTGTTTCTGTCCGTCACTTAATACATCAGCTTCCCAGTTGGACAGGCGTTGTGATTTGGAAATTCTTTTCTTTGAATAAGATGGCGTAAATCTTTTGCAGACTTTTGTCCTGTATTCCGAATTGACGCACATAGTCCTGTAATTCGATACAGCTTTGTTGGGTGAAAGGTGCACGTTTGTGCAGCATTATAAAGTCGTCTTTCAGTGAAAGTCCCACTTTGATTACAGCCGGATTTTCTAACAAGTCAACCAATGGCTGAGTCAATCCCGTCATATTGAGCCGGAATAAGAAACAGCATTCTTCGGAAGAAATCTGGAGAAGTGCTACTTTGTGCGATTGTCCTTTGGTAAAGGAAGGGCGAGTTTCGCTGTCGATACCTATCACTGGTCTGGATTGGAGGTAAGCTACAGCTTTTTCCGTTTCAGCTTCCGACTGGATAACATAAATACGTCCCGGAAAGACTGTTTTCGGGAGTTCTTTTAGTTCATCTTTATCTATGGTTCTTCTTACAATCATTTTTATTTTAATTCATCATCGTGGCAATGGCAACCGTCTTCGTGACAGTGGCAATCATCATCGTGGCAATGACAGCCATCTTCTTCACAACAATCGTTGTCGTCGCTTGGTTCGTAAAATCCTTCTTCATTACCTACTTCCTCTTCTTCTTCCTCCTGGTTGTATTTCACGTCATGAAGGGCGCGAAGTGTGTTTACCAGTTTCTGTCCCCACAGTGTACCGAAGTTTTCCTGGCAGATGGCCAATGAATCATTCATTGTTTCGTTCAGTCCCAGTTGGAAGACAAATATGAAATCTTTAATATCCTGATAAATGTCGGCCAGGTCTTCCGATATAGACTTCTTGATAGGTTGGTCGCTGTACACCATATCTTGTACGAATACGTCCAGATAATCATCCTTGTCAGCCATCAATCCGGAAAGGTTGATACGCAGAATTTCGTAAATCTCTTCTGTGACATACGTTTCAAGTGCTTCGTCCCCGATAGTCTCACATTTGGGCAGCATAGATGCTTTGAGATAGAGTAGGGGAAGTATTTTTAATGATGTATCAACGAAAGTGCTACGCTTCATGCGTTCGGCACGTTCGAGAAATGCACAAAATTCGGCAGCTACCGTTACGAACTCAATTACGTTTCTTATCAAATATCGTTTGGCTTTCTTTTTCCATGATCTATATTGATTTGAAACGCAAAGGTAAGAAAAAGGATTGAATGAGCGTAGTGCTCGTTATTTTTTTATTATTTTTGCAGCTTAGAATCTCATTCCAGTTTTATAAAAAAGAATTAAAGACTCATGGCAAAGAAGAAATTAGATAAGGAGGCGGAACGTACTCCCTCTTCCCCCAGTAAAATTTTGGCTGTATTTAAGAATGAAACCATTCATTTTGTAATCGGATTGATGCTGGTCATCTTTTCCGTTTACCTTTTGTTGGCTTTTTCTTCCTTCTTCTTCACGGGGGCTGCCGATCAAAGTATTATTGATAGTGGCAGTTCGGCAGATTTGGCAGCTGTTAATAATCAAGTGAAGAATTATGCAGGTTCACGCGGAGCGCAGTTGGCCAGTTATCTGATTAATGACTGTTTCGGCGTTTCCTCTTTCTTCATACTTGTTTTCCTGGCAGTGGCAGGATTGAAGTTAATGCGTGTACGTGTTGTACGTCTGTGGAAGTGGTTTATCGGCTGCACACTCTTGCTGGTCTGGTTCTCCGTATTCTTCGGATTTGCCTTTATGGATCATTATCAGGATTCCTTCATTTATTTGGGAGGTATGCACGGATATAATGTCAGTCGTTGGCTGATTTCGCAAGTTGGAGTACCCGGTGTGTGGATGATCCTGTTGATAACGGCTATCTGTTTCTTCATATATATAAGTGCACGTACCGTCATCTGGTTGCGTAAACTCTTCGCATTGAGTTTCCTGAAACGCGAAAAGAAAGAAGAAAAGGAGAATGTTCCGGAAGGAGAAGGAGATCCGGAATTTACGACCTCCCAACCGCAAGAAGTGGAGTTCAATTTGAAACGGACGTATAAACAGACACCTCCTCCGGCACCAGTGATGGATATTCAGGCTGAAGAACCTGAAGACGACTTTCCTATTAATAAACCGGAAAAGGAAGATACTTCCGTATCTGACGAAAGTGAAGGAGTGACTATGGTATTTGAACCGACTGTTTCCAATCCTGTTCCTATTGTGCAGGAAGACTCTTTGGAAGAGGCGGAACCCGGATTTGAGGTGGAACCGGCAGCTTCGGAAGAAGAATACCAAGGACCTGAACTCGAACCGTATAATCCTACTAAGGACTTGGAAAACTACCGTTTCCCGACTATCGATTTGATGAAGCATTTTGAAAATGATGATCCGACGATTGACATGGACGAGCAGAATGCAAATAAAGACCGCATCATCAATACATTGCGCAGCTTCGGAATCGAAATCAGTACGATTAAAGCAACTGTGGGACCTACGGTAACTCTATATGAAATTACTCCGGAACAGGGAGTACGTATTTCTAAAATCCGTGGTTTGGAAGATGATATCGCATTGAGCCTTTCCGCTGATGGTATCCGTATTATTGCTCCGATACCGGGTAAAGGAACCATCGGTATTGAAGTACCGAACAAGAATCCGAAGATTGTTTCCGGACAGAGTGTGATCGGAAGCAAGAAATTCCAGGAATCCAAATATGACTTGCCTATTGTATTGGGTAAGACGATCACGAACGAAGTCTTTATGTTCGACCTTTGCAAGATGCCGCACGTATTGGTGGCAGGTGCAACCGGGCAGGGTAAGTCAGTCGGCTTGAATGCAATCATTACTTCCTTATTATATAAGAAGCATCCGGCTGAATTGAAATTTGTACTGGTCTACCCGAAGAAAGTAGAATTCAGCATCTATTCGGTGATTGAAAATCACTTTCTGGCCAAACTTCCCCTGATGGAGGCGAACCGATTATTACGGACGTAACGAAAGTAGTGCAAACCCTGAACTCGGTTTGTGTGGAGATGGATACCCGTTATGACCTTTTGAAGATGGCACATGTGCGTAATATCAAAGAATATAACGAGAAATTTATCAACCGCCGCCTGAATCCGGAAAAGGGACATAAGTTTATGCCGTATATCGTGGTGGTAATCGACGAGTTCGGAGATTTGATTATGACCGCCGGTAAGGAAGTGGAACTTCCTATTGCCCGTATTGCGCAGTTGGCACGTGCGGTCGGTATTCACATGATTATCGCTACGCAGCGTCCGACTACGAATATCATTACAGGTACGATCAAAGCCAACTTCCCGGCACGTATCGCATTCCGTGTATCTGCCATGATGGACTCCCGTACTATTCTCGACCGTCCGGGTGCTAACCGTTTGATTGGTAAGGGGAGATATGCTCTTCTTGCAAGGGAGCCGATCCGGTACGTGTGCAGTGTGCCTTTATCGATACGCCGGAAGTGGAGGAAATTACGAAGTTTATTGCCCGTCAGCAAAGTTATCCTACTCCGTTCTTCCTGCCAGAGTTCGTGAGCGAAGATGGTGGTAGTGAAGTAGGAGATATTGATATGGGACGGCTTGATCCGTTGTTCGAAGATGCAGCCCGACTGGTAGTGATCCATCAGCAAGGTTCCACTTCGTTAATTCAGCGTAAATTTGCTATCGGTTACAATCGTGCCGGACGTATTATGGACCAACTCGAAAAAGCGGGAATCGTAGGCCCTACCCAGGGAAGCAAGGCACGCGATGTCTTGTGCATGGATGATAATGATCTTGAAATGCGATTGAACAATTTACAGTAACCGTTCGTTTATTAATCAAATGAGAAAATACATTTTTAGTGTTTTAATAGCTTTACTGTCTTTGCCTGTGATTGCCCAACAACAGCAGTCGCAGGCTAAAGTCATTCTTGATAAGACGGCAGAGGCGTTTCGTAAAGCAGGTGGTGTAAAGGTCGATTTTACTGTAAAGGCTGTGACGAACGGTCTGGTAGAAGGTGTTGAAAATGGAACGATTCAGTTGAAAGGAGAGAAATTCGTACTGAAAACGTCGGATATCATCACTTGGTTTGATGGAAAAACGCAGTGGAGTTATATGACAAAGAATGATGAAGTGAACGTCAGCAATCCGACACAGGAAGAGTTGCAGCAGATTAATCCGTATACATTTCTATATATGTATCAGAAAGGATTCTCTTATAAGTTGGGAGCAACTAAGATGTATCGTGGAAAAGCTGTTTGGGAAGTCGTTTTGACTGCCAGAGATAAGAAACAGGAGTTGGAACGTATCACTCTTTTTGTGACGAAGGATACTTATGAACCTTTGTATATTTTGCTTCAACAGCGTGGTCAACAGACACGTAATGAGATAACCATTACAAGTTATCAGACAAAGCAGAATTATGCGGATCAGGTTTTTACGTTTGATAAAAAGCAATATCCCAATGCGGAAGTGATAGATTTGAGATAATATACGTTTATAACAAAACGAAAAAGATAAATTAAAATGGCAGAAATAGAAAAAGTAAAATGCCTGATTATAGGTTCAGGACCTGCCGGATATACGGCAGCGATTTATGCAGGACGTGCAAATTTATGTCCGGTACTTTATGAAGGATTGCAACCGGGTGGCCAGTTGACTACTACTACGGATGTGGAGAACTTCCCCGGTTATCCGGAAGGAATCAGTGGTCCGCAGTTGATGGAAGACTTGCGTGCACAAGCAAGCCGTTTCGGAACAGACATTCGTTTCGGTATTGCTACGGCGGCCGATTTGAGCAAAGCTCCTTATAAAATAACGATTGACGGTGATAAGGTTATTGAAACAGAATCATTGATTATTGCTACCGGAGCTACTGCTAAATATCTGGGACTGGAGGATGAGAAGAAATATGCCGGAATGGGGGTAAGTGCTTGCGCTACTTGTGACGGATTTTTCTATCGTAAGAAAGTTGTAGCTGTAGTCGGTGGCGGTGATACAGCGTGTGAAGAAGCTGTTTATCTTGCCGGACTTGCATCCAAAGTATATCTGGTGGTTCGCAAACCTTACCTGCGTGCATCGAAGATTATGCAGGAACGAGTAATGAACCACGAGAAAATAGAAGTTCTTTTTGAACACAACGCAGTTGGTTTGTTTGGCGACAACGGCGTAGAAGGTATGAATGTCGTGAAGCGTAGGGGCGAATCGGACGAAGAACGTTACAGCCTGCCGATCGACGGTTTCTTCCTGGCTATCGGACATCAACCGAATACTGAAATATTTAAAGAATATGTTGATACGGACGAAGTGGGTTATATCATCACGGAAGGTGATAGTCCTCGTACAAAAGTTCCCGGAGTTTTTGCGGCAGGAGATGTTGCCGATCCGCATTATCGTCAGGCTATTACGGCTGCGGGAAGTGGTTGCAAAGCTGCTTTGGAAGCAGAACGTTATCTTTCTGCCAAAGGACTCATTTAATCCGGTTTATATCCGACCATAGGAGGGTATTAAAACCCTTATGAATATGAAAATCACCCACGCTAGAGTTTAATCTGTAGCGTGGGTGATTTTGTTGAGAGGGGAGTCTTGCTCCCCTTTATTTTATAAACTCAAAGCTTTTCGAACAATATTTGTCGATTGTCTTTGGTTAATACGCTTCTATTTCATCTATCCATAATTCGGCAGGAATGATTTCCGGCCCGTTATTCTTTTCAAAGTTGACACCATTACGCAGTGTGCCGCCATTCTTGATTTTGACTTTCAGGAATGTAGCCTGTGCCGGTTCAAATTCAATGGAATCGGTGAATGCAATTCTTCCTGTTTCCGGATAATCGTGTTTCAAAGCTTTTTCGGCTATCCGTGTGTATTGCTTGCCGTCTGCTGATACTTCTACAGCAACTCCTTCTGCAGGAAGAATTCTCATGGCAGGATTGAATAAAGAACCGAAAATAACTTTGCTGACTTGTGTCGGTTTATCCAGATGAACGATAAATTCCAAGTCCTTACCCTCCACGATGCCAAAACTACACCACGGAGTATAAGAAGCATTATTGCCTCGTTTGCCGTTGGTCAGTCCAAAGGTGGTTTTGTCAGCTCCTAATACATCGTTTTCATCGAATATATCGCCTGTCCATCCCATCGTATAATTAACCGTATAGGACTTTCCTGTCAATAAATTGCCATACAGTGGCTTGTGAGCTACTTTGCCCAACATCTTTCCGTCTTTGAAAGCAGCGGCTTTCAGGTCGATATTACCTTCAAGAACGAAAGGCTTTTCATATAAGATGGACACTTTGGACGGTTCGCTGCCGTCCGTTGTATACCGGATTTCCGCATTCGGGTAGAAACTTTCCAGCAATACCATTAAAGGGCCGTTTTCATCTGCGTGCGTATTTATATTTACGTCATAGAAGTTGAGACAAGGTTGGGTGTTCATAACTTTCAAACGTTCAAATTCAGTCACCATCCGTTCGCAGAAATTCTTCCAGTCTTTGTTTGCGTTTTGTGTCCAGGCCGTTTCGGCGATAGCCATTGCACGTGGGAAAGCTTGGTAGTCTGTACGTTCTGAAGTCTGCATATATTCTCTCCAAATATTACCTTGTATTCCGATGATATGCTTCTTGGCAAGCTCGTCAGCGTCGTCCGGAACAGGGTTATAGCTATATGTTTTCTTCAAGGTATTGTATCCGCCAATAGTAGTCGGAGCAATTTCCGGCTCTTCCTGATAGTAGTCCAGATATACATAAGGATTCGGAGTCATGATGGCATTATGCCCTGCTTTGGCTGCGTTCATACCGCCTTCTACACCGCGCCATGACATAACAGTCGCATTGGGAGCCAGACCACCTTCGAGAATTTCATCCCAGCCAATGATGTTTTTGCCTTTGCTATTCAGGTATTTCTCCATACGGGTAACGAAATAGCTCTGCAACTTATCTTCTTTGCTGTGCTTTATTCCGTCTATCTTACTGGGAGTTGTATCATCTTTCAACCCTAACTGGCGGATTAACTGCTGGCAGAAAGCACTGTTCTTCCACGCTGTCTTGGGACATTCATCGCCACCGATGTGAATGTATTCGCTGGGGAATAATTCTATAACTTCATCCATCACTCCTTCAAAGAACTTGAAAGTGGTCTCGCTCGGACAGAATACCTGTTCGAATACGCCCCAGGTAGGAGATACTTTGTAAGTCTGTGTAGAGTCGCATGACAATTCCGGATAGGCGGCAAGTGCAGCCAATGCATGTCCCGGCATTTCTATTTCGAGAACAACATTGATGTATTTACTTGCAGCATAAGCTACTACTTCTTTTATCTGTTCCTGTGTGTAATATCCTCCGTGTTCTTTTCCGTCGAATACTTGCGGATAGTTTACATAGTAATAGTCTACTAATGTCTTTTCACGTTTGGAACCGATTCCCGTCAATTTCGGATATTTCTTGATCTCGATTCTCCATCCCTGATCGTCTGTCAAATGCCAGTGGAAGACATTCATCTTGTTCATAGCCAGTAAGTCGATAAACTTGTAAATGTAGTCAATCGGTACATAATGGCGGCAAACATCCAACATGAGTCCGCGATGAACAAAACGGGGTGAATCTTCAATTTCTACGGCAGGAACCGACCAGTCAGCTTTCTTATCCAACTGCTTTCCGTAAATTGCCGGAGGGAGTAACTGATAAAGAGTCTGCACTCCATAAAAGAATCCGTTTGGCTGGGAAGCGGTGAGTGTAATGAGACTGGGAGTGACCGATAATTTATAACCTTCTTTCGGCATACCTTCCTGTACAACAAAAGAGATCGCCGTTTTTCCATCTGCACTTTCAGCTTCTTTCAAGGAGATTCCTGCTGTCAGTTTTAGTTGTTCGGCCAGGCTGTCGGCAATGCTTTTTACTTCCGGAGCATCCGAGGGAACTACGAGGCAGACTTTGTTGTTTAGTTCAAAGCGTCCTTCCTGTGGAAGAATCTGGTTGGGTTTGGGAACGATGTTGTACTCGTTCGCCGCTTCTTTTGTCTTCTGGCAACTGGGGGTAATCATTAGCAAGGACAAAAGAAGAAGAGAAATACTTTTCTTCATGGTCAAAATGTGTGTTAAGTTATAAATAGATTTGACAGGGCAAATGTACTTGTTTATATGATAAGTTCCAATAATATGGAAATAAAAAAAGCCGGAATGATGTCCGGCTTTTAGCTAAAGTTTCAGATTAATGTAGTTATATAATTAAGAGAGAGTTTTTATTTCAGTAGTTGCTCTTCGATGATTTGTACGTACTTCTCCGGAGTAGCTCCGACTTCAATAATCGGTTTGCCGCCTGCAGGTATGAAGAATAAGGTAGGCAATGCCTGTACACCGAAGTGATTGCATAAATCCTTTTCTTTGTCCGCATTAACCTTGTAGAATACAACTTTACCTTTATACTTTTCAGCCAGCTTTTCCATTTCCGGAAGTAAGCGCATGCAAGGTCCACACCAAGTTGCCCAGAAATCAATTATAACCGGTTTCTCGCCATTATAAACGAAATCGTTCCCTTTTCTGTAGTCGAAGATGTGTTCGAGGAAGAATTGGCGGGTAATCGGATTCAGTTTACCGTCTTCAACTTTAGTTTCCGTTACTTTAGCTTCCGCTTCCGGTATAGGAACCATGTCAAACGGCTGGAAATAAATTTTCTGATGAATATAGTCAATGGATATGATTCCGTAGTCCAGTATCTTTTTGCCTAATACGGAGCGTTTCAGGTATGGATTCTTCACTGCCATGGCATCCTCAATCTTTGTTTTTACAAACATGGTTTCAGGTAAGATGAGGCTTTCCTCTTCTTGAGTCGCTTCTTTATATCCATTGGAAACTTTTTGGTTGGTTCCTTTGGTATATTGTGTGCTCCATGTATTGAAATCTTTTTCGGTAAGATTCACTAATCCTTCGCTCCATGTATCCAGAACAAGAGAAACGGGTTTTCCCTGAATGGATATTGGACATACGATTCCTAATCCTGTAATTAGCTCAAAGTTCTCCCGGTAGTTTAATTTCATGTAAGAAGGACGATAGGGCTGCGTAATTGTGAGTTTTTTCCGCTGCATATCAATAGTCAGAACGGAAGTGCGGAAAATAGCACCGCTTAATACACCCATCACTCCCAGCTTGCGCAGATATGGTTCGTCTTCCAGAGTGAAAGCAGGCAGATCGTTGTTAAACGTGTTGTTGCCAATAGCAACTGTTGCCATTTCATATACTTTTCCAACAGGTACTTGTTTGAATACAAAATCCTGATAAGCACTAAAAGTACCGTTCTTCCCCGTGTCGATGCGTAACTTCTTGAGAGCCTCAGGAAGCAGGGCGTTATGTCCTGACAGATCGAGGACGAAGTCTGCCACTTCGCCATTAATGGCGGCTTCTACGATAATCTTTCCATCAATGGTTTTGAATGGAATGACCTCTGTCATACTGTTCTGTGTCTGTGCACTGATTCCTCCGGCAATACAAAATGCAAGTAGACAGAGATACATCTTTGTTATTATTCGCTTCATATCTTTTTTCTGTTTAAAGTTTATTTCTCTTTCCTGATTTCAATCTTTTTCTCTTGATTGTCTTTCTTGACAATAATATAACCGGTATCACCGCGGATGGCGTTCATGATATCTTCCACAGCCATTTGGCTCATGGGACAATCGTCCAAAGAAGTACCGTTGATGTTAATCACCTGGTCGCCGAAAGCAACTTTATCTTTCATGCTGTCCCAGATCGTTGTAATTTCGAATCTGTCATTGCGTGGCAGAATACTCACGTTCCAGAGAGCGGGAGCACCGCCCATGTCGGTTTTTCCTTCTTCAAACGGGAAAAAGTAGAATCGTCTGCGCATATAATCGATAATTACTTTACCGTATTCCAGTAAATCCACCCCGATGATGCTTCCATTCATCACTGTGGTCGTACTACCCACGTTCGTGAATTCTTTCCCCATGATGTTGATAGGAGGAACAGTCACCTTCTTTATATCCACCGGCTTGCCTAGACCTGTTATTCCGGCAGCTACGATACCATATCCATGGTTAGTAACTTTCGAAATGTCAGACAGCCTTTCATAATCTTCTGTAGAATAAAGCAGAAAGCCTCCCGCACCTGTATCGAACAGAACCTTGAAGTCATTGTCCCCTAAGCGGACATTGACAATGGAGTGATGATCCGTCTCATCCAACAGCGGAATCCCATCCGTTACTTTTAGTCCTTCGGGACGATACGGATAATTGATAACCATTATTTTAGAACGGGAATCGAATGTGACTACCGACTGTGCGAAAGCGTCTCCTCCAAGAATACCGACAACCCCTAGTCCGGTGAAGAATGGATTCTTAGGCAGTACCATCGTCTTCAACTGCTTGATTTTATAGTTTTCCCCGATAGAAACATTCTGTACGTGCGCTTCCTGATAATTGGAGCCTTGTGCATTCACATCGGAGATACGCATATATCCTGCGGCAGTAGCTTTCATTTCCGTTGCGGCATCATACATCGTTCCGGTTCTTCCTCCCGTATCGACGATATATTTCACTTTTATACCGTTAACAGTGACGGGGATAATGATTTTCTCTTGTATAAACTCATAAGGAATGGTGTCGCAAACCTTATTCCGGATTTGCGCTGCCATTCTTTGTCCGCAGTTTAGAAATAATAGCAGCCATAAGCCGGTCAGTATTCCTATACTTTTCATATTATTCTTTTTCATAGATAATATCCTTTACTCCGGAAGCTGTCTCAATCGTCAGTTTCGTCTTCTTTTTCTCTTTCAATTCCGGTATTCCGTTCAGAATACTTTCGCAGAAGTCATATTTCTTAGCAGGTTTGCCATTGATTTTAACTACCTTGTCTCCGACTGCTATCTTACCTTTCGTACTGCTCCATACGGTAGATACAAACAAATCTCCGTCTTTGACCGTTAAGTCAAAATTGTTACCTTGATTGTTTATTTCATTGTCCGGTTGAAATGCTTCGAAATAGAATCTTCCGCGTGGATAGTCGATGGTCACTTTACCGTATTGCAACAGTTTGACACCCAATAATGTGTAAGGGTGATTGTTGGTGCTGGTTGTTACGTTACGGAATTTGGTGGCTCCGACTGATAGCAATGGAATACGAACCCTGTAAGAAGAAGCTTTGTCCGCCTGACCGGATACTCCGATACTCCCTTCTCCATACCCTTCGGAAACCACTTCCATAGAGGCTTCCGGTTTGATTTTTTCAAAATCACTTTCGATAAGTGATAACAGGCTGGGACTACCAGTATCAAATAATACATTTATATTGCTGACCGGAGCTATCTGTACGCTGACGATCGGCATACCGCCCCCTTTGGTGAAATTCAACATCTTTCGTAAAGACACTGTCGATGGCTTTTCAGCAGAGGTAACTATAATATTTTTGGCTTGTGAATCAATAGTGACAATGGTGTTGGCGAATAAATCACTGCCGATGATGCCATCTACTCCAAAACATTCCCAGCCTTTTACTTCATCAATGACCAGTGACGGAGCATTTTTGAAATTAATAACATGGTCGGGGGTAGTCAGGTTCTCTATCCGGGTAGTCTTGTAATAGCTTTCCACGTTATTCACATCCGTTACTTTAGTCGAGTCGGTGGCTGCCATTTGCAGTGCCTGGCAGGCTTGAGTCGTGAGTGCCGTACGTCCTCCCGTATCAAATATGAAAGGACGTGCCGTGCCGTTCACTTTCATTTCGATAATCATCTTTTCACCTACCATCCGGTAAGGTATGGTTGCCTTATATTGTTGGGCGAATACAGGAACCGCCATGCAAAAGGCGACGACGGTTCCTATCATACGAGTCGTATACTTCATAAGCTAATTTTATTTGCTGACTTTTTCTGCTTCCAAAATTGCCTGATAAGCGTTTACAATACCTCCGGAAATACACAAATCATCGAAAAGGAACAAGTCTTGTGAAGGACTGTCGTTTACGCGGATTCCTTTTTCCACTTCCACCCCTTTGCGTGAAGTGACACTCTTCAGTAGTATGTCACGGATTTGCGAGCCGGTTAATTTAGGAAAATATGATTTCACTAAGGCAGCTACACCGGCTACAGTAGCCGAAGCCATTCCTTCTCCAGTTCCTTTTTGATAAGTGTCACCCATATAAGATGAATAAATGTCTGTTCCCGGAGCATAAATATCGAGAGCAGTTGCACCGTAATTGGTGTTCAATACCGGATTTCCATTCTTGTCTGAAGAAGCAACCACCATAAAATTGGTAAGTTCTCCGTCTTTTCTCATCTTCCGGTTAGGGAAAAACTCGTCTTTATCCATGTCTGCTGACAGATCCCAGACCGGAACTATTACCAATGCTCCTTTCTTTTCAGCTTCTTTCAGTGCATCTGCTACCCATTGTCTCTGTTCTTCCGGGTATAATGAATTTTGTTCCGGCAATAAAATAACATCCGCTCCATGGTTTACTGCATACTGGATAGCCAGTGCCATATCTTTTAAATAAGGTTCTCCTTCTCCCGGGTGGATGCGTAAAGTCATGATTTCTGCATTGTCTGCAATACCGTTACTTCCGATACCGTTGTCACGTTTAGCTGCGATAACGCCGGCCTTCATTACGCCTGTTGCCGCATCAGATGTCAACAGTACATTATTGCCGTAATGCGTGTCGTTAATATCCAGAGGATTATCACCTACAATTTCTTTCCGGTTATCAGTTCCGTATTTCTTTAAAGCATCTTCATAGGAAGTTTTAGCTGTTTCCACACTTTTTTTCCCCATTCTTTGGTATACGAGATCCCATTTGTCCGTTTGGTAAATGCTGAATGAATAAGCGGTAAAAACAAAAGCAATTTCAGAAAGGCTGTCTCTTTCTGCCTTAGGATCATAGCAGCTCTGGAAATCATCGACAGTTAGCTCTTTTCCGGGGAAACGCTTTTTCATGTCCTTATCAAACTTCTCAATATATTCTTCAATGACGTAAGAGAGTTGCAGTCCACCGTATGAACCACCGATTCTGGATTCAGGCATTACTTTATAACGATAGTAATTGTATTCTTCCAAATTTTCCGGTGCGGGTACTTCCTGACGTTTTCCGTTAATGATTTTATAATATTTCTTTCCGTCAAAGATATAATCTGCATATTTATCTTTCAGACGGAAAAATTCACGTTCTCCTTCGCGTGTCAGAGATTCCATGACCTGACCGTCTTTGCCACCGATGAAATTCCAACCATTGATGTCGTCTATCCAACCATTCTTGTCATCGTCTTTCTGGTTTAGTTTTTCTTTGGGATTCACCCAGATAGCCTGTTTCAGATCTTCGTGTTCTACGTCCATTCCTGTTCCGATCAATGCAACAACCGGTCTTTTCTTTGCTTTCTTTTTGTTGGCATTCAAGTAATCATAAGCTTTGTTTACTTCAGCTCCGTATACACTGTCCTGGTCGAAAGAACAGTTAAACCAGTCCAGTTCGGATTGTTTTTTTTGTGTTTCTGCCTGCTGTTTGACTAACTGGGCTGATACTGTCATGCTGATAAAACAGCATACGATTGGAAATATAAGTTTCTTCATTGTCGAAAGAGTTATAATTTATATAGTTTGTTTATTGTCTTATTTTTAAAATGGCTTCTCGTACTTGTTCCCCTCGGACATTACGTGCAGCGAGTTTACCTTCTTTGTCAATGACAACAAGGAAAGGGATGGAGTAGAAACCGTAAGCAGTCTGAATAGCACTTGGAGTCTTGCTGTTTTTGGGAAATCCTGTTTTATCCCATAGCATCACCCACGGCAGTTTTTCTTCATCCAGCATTTTTCTCCATTTTGCTTCGCTGTCATCCAACGAAACACTGATGAATTCTAAATCATCTGCTTTCAGATCATTGTATATTGTCAGCATACTGCGCATCTCTTTGCGGCAAGGGCCACACCAGGAAGCACAGAAATCCAGTACGACAATTTTTCCACGGAAGTCCTTTAAACCTATGCTCTTTCCATTGTTGTCAATGAACGTAAAACCAGGACATTCTGCACCGATAATCTGGTGGGAGAGGACTTCTACTTTGTTGATTAACCATTTGGCAGACAACGAATTCCTATCTTGTTCCGGTATCATATCCAATAACATTTTGTTGGATGGGTAATCATTCACATCTGCCAGATAAGCTAATGCGGATGCCATGGCAGATGTCAGCTTCTCTTTGGCAGAAGTCGGGATTGTTGCTTTATCCGGATCTCTTTCGGTCGGCATATAGTTTTGTAAAGTCAGAAACGGATCAATGCCGGTGAATGAAAGTGAACTTTGTTCGGGATTCTTTTCATCGAAAAAACCATGAATGGTTACAGGTCTGTTTTCGAGGTATATGTTTTGCTCCGTATTCCCAATATATAGTGTATATACATCGGATATAATGTCTTTTTTTTCGGTTTCGAATACTCCATTTTGGTTAATAGGACAACTTAAAATGAGGTTCCCATTCAAATCCTTAACTTGCAAAGTGGTTGGTTTGAGTAGTCTCAACTTTCCTTTGAATTGAAGTCCGCTGTCGCTCCATAGAGGAGTGGTGCTGCATAAGAGCAATAATATCAATGAGAGTCTTATTAATTTCATGATTTGGAGTTTATAATATATGGTAAATTCTAAATATCTTTATTCTTATTTTATCTATCCTTTAATGAAATGACTAACTTAATCGTTATGGAAGAGTTTCTTTACCAATCTCCCCAGTCTCCCCAAGGATCATCATCATCGCCATCTCCTTCATCAGTTTTCGGTAGTTCCGGATAAGGTTTAATATCCCAATCTTCCGGTCCTTTGGCGATAGCTTCCAAATCAATATTATATTTTTTTAGATAGTTTGTCACAAAATCGAACTTAGTGCTTAGAAATGGATAGGTTGCCGAAGGAAACATTACTTCCCGTTCTTCTTTGGTATGACGCATGGCTATTTGCAGATAGCCGATAAATGTTTCTTTGGCTGTTGGAGGATTATCGGAATCGGGTTTAGAATGTTTACCTGATAATGAATTTACATTACCAGGATAGCCTCTTTTAAGATAATAATTAGGATCGGCTTTACTTTCGATGTCTTCACTTCTGACAATCGGAGTTAAATGGTCAAATCCTGCATCAAATTCATCTTCGGGTATGATAATATTTCCGTTGGCGATAGCTGTATTTATAACTTCATCAATTATTTTGAAGCGGCGTATGGTAAAACTATCCTTATTGCCGGCAATAGGAGTTTTCCATCCTGTGATTGGGTCATCGTAAGTACTGTGGGCTTTATCTCCCCAGAAACAAGTTATCCAGCAGTCGGTTTGGCCGTCATCATGCTCGGGCAGTGCAACATAATATTCCAGTACTCCCGGTATAATGGAAGTAAATACAGAATAATTGTATACCATATACCAGTACATGGGAAATACTCTATCCGTAACTTCCCGGTTGAGGTAAGGAAAAATGTGGTTCTTCATAAAAGTAATATAAAATGCTCCCATTTCGTCATTGAGACAATTCTCGAAGACTCTTGATGAACTACCGACTCCACCATTAGTCCAATTTTTATTGAGATCTTTTTCTGTGATATCTTTATATATTATTTTCACTCCGAAGTCTTGGTAGATTTTCATAACATCATTGTCCCATGAATTATTTCCCTGCGGAAACTCAAATCCTCCGGCAAGTGCAAGTGGATCTGGTGTCGGGTTGATAATATCTTCATTATAACAGGACGAGAATGTGAGACAGAATAGTAATATCCATACATTATATATTGGCTTCATGATTCTCTGTTGTTTAAAATTGACGATCATTATTTCTTATATTTATAGTTATTTTGTAACAGGAACTCCAGTCCGTTCCGGTCCGAACGGATTTTGTTCCAATAATAAGTTTCTTTGCAACACTTCTGTAGGAATAGGTAATACGTATGAAGGATCGTTTTTTGTTAGTGTATAAACTTTGCCTTCCCATTTGTGCTGTATGGAAGGCATACCATATCGACGTAAGTCGAACCAGCGTTGTCCTTCGTAGCAAAGTTCTTTTCTGCGTTCTTCACGTATTTGGGTGATCAAAGCATCTCCGCTCAATCCGGAAAAAGACGGTGCGTTTCCTCTATCATATCGTTTCTCCAGCAATGTATTCATAGCGGTGATGGCATCTCCTTCGGCTTGGCTCATGGCAGCGGCTTCTGCATAGTTTAGATAAGCTTCTGCTATTCGGAAGGAGAGTGCAAAATAATCACTGCTTCCGGAAGTGGGGACAGAACGTAGTGTCTTATATTTGCCATAGGGGAGATAAGTATCATAAAATGTGCTGTTCTCCGGAACCGCCTCGTTATATTGCATTTCCCTAGTAATATAACGGTCTTTGCGTAAGTCACCTTCTGAGAAACTGTTGATTAACCCGTCTGCTGCTTTGAACATTCTTCTGGTCTTTTCTTCATCGCTGTTTTCATCTTTCTTATCGATATAACCTTCGTATTCACCTGTCAAGTCTCTGATAGTTCCATAACTCCAGATGACTTCCGGCGAATCATATGTATTGAATGTGTAATAAGGTTCTTTTATACCTGCTTCCGGTGCAGGAATAGTATTCAGATCGCGTAGTGAGAAGTTCCAATCTTTGATAACTTTCTCCGCATACGTTTTAGCTTCTTCCCAATTTTCCATATATAGAGCTACACGTGATTTTAATAATTGTACCATAGGTAAACTGACAAGGTAGTTCGGTTCATATTGTTGTGTGGCGGAGAGAGTTAGGAATAAACGTTCTGCTTCGTTTAGGTCGGTAACAATCTGTCGGTATACTTCTTCTACCGTGTTCCGTCTCATCAATATATTGTCATCATCTCTCATTTTACTGTCCAGCTTGAGAGGAACTCCCAATGATTCTTTGTTATAATTATAGGGAAGTCCGTACTGATTGACTAACATATAATAATAAAAAGCCCGTAGGGCATAGGATTGTGCCTTAATATAATTCTTTTCAATTTCTGTACCGGATACTTCGTCAATATAGTCAAGTGTGGCATTAGCTCCTAAAATATATTCATAAAGGTTCTCCCAAGTATTGACTGTTTGTTGTCCCAATTTTTCTCGTATTTCGAACATATTGGGTTGCCAGCTATACAGTATCTCAAATATTTCCATATCTGCTTTGTCGTTTTCTGGGAATTCGTAACCTTCCACCTGATTCTGCTCGACATCATCTGCGAGTATTTCCTGATAGTTGAGAAATTTGGTATCCTTTTGTTGGGGATAGGCTTCTCCGATAAGCATCTCTTGCAATGCATTAGCGTCTTTAGGTATATATTGGCTCTGTGACTTTGGCTCTAAGAAATCTCCGCAAGCGGTGAGGCCGGTCAGTGTAATTGTATAAATTAAATATTTAAGTTTCATATCTCTCTTTGTTTATTGTTTAAAATCCTATATTAAGTCCCAATGAGAAAGAACGTGGCATGATGCTGTTTTCTAATTCCGGATCAAAACCATTAAAACGTTTGCTGGCTATTACAAATACATTGTCCATATTAAAGTTAATAGACAGGTTTTTAGCATGTATCTTGTCGCACCATTCTTTTTTCATCTGCCAGGATAATCCAATGTTACGGCAACGCAGGAATGAAGCGCTGACTACCATAGCATCTGATTTTTCCCACATATAAATGGGTGATTCTGCGGTCTCCGTGTTAGGCAAAGTCCAAGCGATCCCTAATGGCCATATCGGCAACCCGGGGATATTTGTGTAAGCTTCGTCTCCTGTTTTTTGCCAGCGATTCAATAAATCGCGGTTTATATTCTTGGTTGGATCGGGCATCATATTATGTTCTCCTCGGAAATCATTGTAAGGTGACGTCAAACGCTTTTTGCTACCTAACAAAAGGGAAAAGCTGGTATTTAGTGACAAAGATTTGTAGCGGAAACTCAAACCGAGACCTCCGGTGAAATACGGCTCTTTTTCTCCGGAATATACAAGGTAAGTGGTCGGGTCGATGCCTTTACTTTTTTCTTCTTCCGGGACTTCAACATAGTTGAACATCGGTTTGCCGTTACTTCCATCAAGACCGGCAAAGGAATATGACCAGAATCCGCTTAACGGATATCCTTCTTTTAATATCTGGGTGTTGCTTCCGGTCAAGTACATCCCCGTGGTTCTGTCAATCGTGGTTTCTCCGCCTTTGTTCCAGTTTTTAGAGGCATTCAGGTTAATATTCAGGCTGAAATCACGTTTCTGAACAGGTGTGAATGATAACGTGTATTCAATTCCCCGATTGTAAATAATTCCGCCGTTACGTTTCATGTCGTTAATTCCATATTCGAATGGTAAATCTACGGTGATTACCGCATTGGAACGTCGGGTGTAGTATTCCAGATTCATATAAAACATATGAAACAGTTCCAGGTCCACACCGAAATTCCAGTTTTTGGTACGTTCCCAGGAGAGATACGGATTGGGGATCTGGCTAATAGTGGAGTAATATCGATTATATCCTGCTTGTACTCCGTTCTGACTTAAGATTAGTTCAGGACTTTCACGTGTCAAAGCGTTTCCCTGAATACCAAATGTTCCTCTGAAATTGAGTGTTGTGATCCATTTCAGATGCTTTTGGAAGAAAGCTTCTTCCGATGCTCTCCAGGAAAAACCGAATGAATAAGTCGGGTCGATACGGTGATTGATATCCTGTCCGAAAACGTTGGAAGCATCATTTCGTACATTGGCATTGACTACATAGCGATTCTTGAATGAGTATGCAAAAGTAGCGAAGAACGAAAGGAAGTTGTTGGTATTGTTTGTTCTTTTCCAACCTCTGTCATAAAGTTCTTTTAATATTCCCCAGCCTGTTGGACTTCCGCCCGGTGATACTACTTGGCTTGGTATGGTAGGCGCTACAATACGTTCACCTCTGTCCGGTACATATCCCCAAACTGTATTGGCTGTTCCTTTAGCTGTAGACGAGCGAAGTTCCATACCCAATAGCGCATTCAATCGGTTATTAGGATTGAATGCTTTGCTGAATTGTAGCTTGTTCTGGATATTGTAAGAATACTGGTTATTGTCGTTTGTGTACAATCTACCTCCGAATGGAAGCTGTGCAGCTTTAAAATCGGCACTGGTGGGAGTAACAGAATTAAAATCGTAACCACGATACAGGTTGGCAATGTGGTACGTGTGTTCGGTAGCCCAGCTTTCATTTGTACTGTTATTAGTCGAATAACCGCCTGTAAATTGATAAGTTAACCAGTCAAGGACATGCCAGTTGACATCTAAGGAAGCGGACATGAAGTTGGAGCGTGCTTTTGAACCGCTGTTGTCCCGTTCATTGATAAAATTGTATGAAAGGGTTTCTTTATTTCCTGTTTTATAATAGTATCCGTTTTCTTGCATATAATAAGCATCCGGGTCGATGATACGGTTTGTATTGGTAGCATAACCCATTGGATTGATATCGTCGAAAAAGCCGTTAGTAGTAGAAACGCTACCGTTTAAAGTCATACTGATAGTCAGTTTTTCTATCGGACGTAACATCAGAGCGATGCGACCTGTCATACGTTCGTTATCATTGCCTATTTCCTGACCTTCGCTGTTGTTATATCCCATAGATGCCGAATAACTAAACTTGTTCGTTCCACCGGAAACACTAACGTTGTGACTATGGCTGAACGAACGGCGTGTCAGGCGTTTGAACCAGTCAGTATTGCGGGTTTCCATGTCGTTGTAAAGTTTTCTATATTCGATATCAGAAATGTCATGTTCCTGCAACATCCGTAATATACCTTCATAGGTGTTAGGATCCTTATAAGGCATTGTTGCGTAAGTGATTCCTGCATCGAACGCCTCTTGTGAGAAACGGATGCGTTCTTGAGAGTTCATAAAGTTGAACATTCCATAATTAGGGCGTTGCCCGATGTTAAAGTTGGCGGAATAGTTCACAGTCAATCTGTCAGTGGTATTCTTTTTGGTTGTGATTTCGATTACACCGTTAGATGCTTTTGAACCATAGATAGCAGTGGCGGAAGCATCTTTCAAAATTGTGATGTTTTCGATGTCAGCGGGGTTTAGCCATGAAATCTGGTTGCCGATGATATCCTTTAAACTTTTAGTCATCAGTTCGCCGCTATCTAGTGTTACTTGGAAATCTTCCTGAATAATACCGTCTACTACCCACAATGGATCACGATTTCCTTGTAGCGTACTGGTACCTCGAATCTGGATCTTAGGCGCCGTACCTACACGACTACTTGAGTTAGTAACCACCATACCTGCTACACGTCCTTGTAACATTTGGTCGATAGTAGTGTAGGAAGGTATTATAATGTCTTTCGCTTTTATCGTAGTAATGGAACCAACAAGGTCGCGGCGTTGAATATTCTGATAACCGGTAACCACCACTTCGTCAATTTCCGTACTGGAACTGGTCAGAGTGACATTGATTGTTTTCTTACCTGTATATTTCAACGTTTTCTTTTCCATTCCGATAAAAGAAAAAGTTAGAATCAATCCCTCTTGTGCCGGAATATTAAAAGTATAATGTCCGTCCAATCCGGCGATGGCTCCATGTTTGGAGCCTCGAATCGTAACAGTGGCACCGGGTAATGCTTCGCCACTGGCATCTCGAATCCAACCACTGATTGTAACTTTCTGGCTTTGCTTTTTCTTTATAACAATTGCGCTACCAGAGATTTCGTAAGTCAGGTTAGTGCCTTCCAGACATTCATCCAGAATTTCAGTAATTGTCTTATCTTTTGCCTTGATGGTGATATCGGTCACATTAGCAATGTCTTCCGTTCCATACATAAAGACAAATTTCGTACGATTCTGCAGATACCAGAGTGCTGCTTCCAGCGTTTCTCCTCTCAAGTCGATGGAGATTCTCTGATTGTCCTGTGCTTGAATCATGAGTGAAGAAAGGGAGAATATCCATAAAAGACAGAACTTCACAAAGTTTCTGCTTGCATAAGATACCACCCACGGCAGGGATTTTACTCGTTTTTTCATAATGCGTTAGTTATATTATGTATTATTACTGTTTGTAGGAAATGTGCAGGATGCCCTCCCGTTGTTTGATATTGACCAGATTTAATTCTGTAATCATGTCGATAATCGGGTTCATGTTGGCGTAGCGGTTAAGGTAAGCTCCGATACGCACCTGTTTGGCTGCTTCGTCTTCAAAAGAATATTGGAATCCATACCATTTGGACAGGTATGACATCACATTCTCAAGAGGGACATTTAAAAAGATAAATGATCCGGATTCCCAAGATGTATACAAATCAGTGTTTACGTTGGCGACGGTATTTGTACCGGTATTTTTATTATATGTATAGTGCTGGTTGGGAACTAATTCGAATTCTTCATTTCTACTGTTGATTCTTACTGTTCCACTGATTAAGGTCGTACTTTCCGTATCTTCATCAGCGTAGGCTCTTACGTTGAACGACGTTCCCGTCACCCGGATAGATGTATGCGATGTTTTTACGATAAACGGATGCTCCTTGTCCGGGGCAACATCAAAATAAGCCTCCCCTTCAATTTGCACAATACGTTCTTTACTACTGAAACAAACCGGATAAGTCAGCCGGGTTTCCGCATTGAGATGTACCCTTGTGCCGTCGGAAAGCGTGATAAGGCATTCCATCCCCTGCAATGTGCGTAGTGTGTTTTGGATTTCTTTTACTTGCGGTTTGTTGGCGGGAATCTGATAGTTAATCCCTTTCGAATCGATCACAAATGCTCTGACCGCATTCTCCGGAAGATTATTGTCGGAAAGATTGAAAGATTTGCCGTCACTCAAGATCAGTTCCCCGCCAAGGGTTCCCGGAGTGATGTCGCTAATCGTTTCTTCGGATATCCAATGATAGATAAAGTAAGAAGCAGGTACTAATAACAATAAGATGAGAGCTGCATATTTCAGACTCTTTTTCCACGAAAAAACAGTACCCGATTGATTGCCTCCTAATAACGGATAGACTTTCTCCCACGCTTTTTGTGAAGAGAAGCTTTTTATTAACCGGCTGTTTTCTTCATACGTTTCCTTATTTAATATCCGGTCGGCTATCTTTTGATGTTCCGGGTTTTCATCCAACCATGCACGATAGTTCTTTTCCTCTTCGGGGGTAGACGAATGAGTAAATAAGGAAGCTAAGATTTTTGCAATTTTAAATTTTTCTTTAAATGAATTCATCGTTTTTTCGATTTGTTATATAAGTAAAACAATCCAATCGAAAAAACGGGGTAATCAAAAAGTTACTTTATTTGCATAAAAATAGTAATAAGGTGTAATTTATGCCTTTGAGACTTTCGCGAAGTTTGCGATAGGCGAATTTCTTTAACGTATGGACAGTGCCTTCTGAAATTTGCAATTTGTCAGCAATCTCATGGTTTTTTAACCCTTTCATAGAATATAAGATGATATTTCGCATTTGGGTAGGCAATTCTTCTACCGCTTTGCGAACCATGTGGAATGTTTCCTGTTCGATAATGGCAGCTTCGAAGCCACTATCGAACTCTTCCTGTCCAGAAAAATAGGGAATATCTAATTGCTCATGTTTTAAGTGATTCAGACATTTATTTCGGGTGACGGTATAAAGGAAGCTTTTTACTTTCAAAATGTCGTCAAAATCTTCTTTCCGTTCCCAATAAGCTAACAATACATCTTGTGCGATGTCTTTGCAAACTTCTTTGTCTTCAATATAGTGGGATGCGAACACGCAAAGAATAGGATAGTAGTCATCAAATAGCTTTTTGAAAGCCTGTTTGTTGCCACGTTTTATGTCTGCAATTATATTTTCTATATGTATGTTCACTATTTAGGGTGGAACGATTGGTGCAGAAACTCTCTTACCCAATCTTGCTTATTTTCTTCAGCTTTTCTTCTTCGATGATTTTGATTTTTCTTCCGTCGATAGTAATCAGTCTTTCCGTAGCGAATTGCGACAAGGTACGGATAGCGTTCGAAGTAGTCATATTGGAAAGATTTGCCAGATCTTCACGTGAAAGATAAATGCTCAACGTAGAACCGTCTTCTTCCAGTCCATAACTTTCTTTCAGGAAGATGAGTGATTCGGCCAAGCGTCCGCGAATATGTTTTTGTGTCAGATTAACGGTACGTTCGTCAGAGATACCCAAGTCAATGGAAAGTTGGCGGATAAAGAACATGGCCAAGTCATTATTTTGGGCAACCAGCGTAGTGATGGCACTCATAGGAATCAGGCAAACAACGGAAGGTTCGAAAGCTGCTGCGGCAGTTACAAAATCTTGTTTGGCAAAATAAGCACGATATGCAAAGTATTCGCGTTGTTTAATCATGCGGATAATTTGACTTCTACCCCCCACACCATCTTTGAAGATTTTCACTTTTCCACTGATGAGACACATCAGATGATGTGGCGTTTCTCCTTCACAGTAGATGGTTTCATTCTTTTTGTAGGTTTGTATCGTATAATTATTCATCAGAAACTCCTTTTGTTCGTTGTTCAAAGGAGCTAACAAATCGGATAATGGTTCCGAAATATCGATGTCTGACATGTTCATTTTTACCATGGGTGCTACAAAACTGTGTTATACAGCACAAAAGTAGAAAGAAAAAATGAGAAAATGAACGAATCTATAAAAAGATTGCACAAAAGCAGGTTCTTTCGTGCAATCTTGCAGACATTTTATTTGGTAAACAACAGTTCTCTATATTTAGGCAACGGCCATATTTCGTCATCCACTTCCATCTCCAGGTGGTCGATGTGGTCGCGGATTTGGTCAAGATACGGGCGTACTTTTTCTTCGTATGCGAATGCCCTTTCTTTGTAGTTTTCCATGTGGTTGGCTACTTTTCTTGCTTCGGTCATGTCGCGCACGAGTACTTTGATAGAAGTGACCCGGTGTGAAATCTCACGAATCAGTTCTTTACGGTCGGCACTTAATACTTCATATTCTTCAGCCGGGAATATTTCTTTCAGTCCGCGAAGATTTTCGAGCAAACGGTTCTGATAGGCAACGGCAGTTGGTACGATGTGATTGATGGCGAGGTCGCCCAATACACGGCCTTCGATTTGCACCTTCATGGTGTATTTCTCCAGTTCCACTTCCAGACGGCTGTTCAATTCGGTCTCGTTGAAGATACGTTCGCCGATAAGTACTGATTTGGATTGGTTATCAATATAGTGCATCAGGGCTTCCGGTACGTGGCAGATATTAGTCAGTCCGCGGCGTGCAGCTTCTTGTTTCCATTCTTCGGAATAACCGTCCCCTTCGAAACGAATCGGCTCGGAGGCGATAATTGTTTCTTTCAGCAGGCGGAAGATAGCTTCGTCTTTGCCAACTCCTTCTTCCATCAGCTTTTCTACCGATGCCCGGAATTCGTTCAGCTGGTTTGCCATGGCCGCATTGATTGCAATCATAGAGGCAGCACAGTTGGAAGAAGAACCTGCGGCGCGGAATTCGAAACGGTTTCCGGTGAATGCGAAAGGAGAAGTACGGTTGCGGTCGGTGGTATCCAGCAAAATTTCCGGGATACGTCCGATGCCTAACTTCAGTGTGGTTTTTTCTTCCGGCGTCATTTTCTCATTTCCTACCTGGCGGACAATTTCGTCGAGAGTAGACGAGAGTTGTGAACCGAGGAAGCAGGAGAGGATGGCGGGAGGAGCTTCGTTCGCTCCCAGGCGGTAGCTGTTGCTGGCACTCATGATGGAGGCACGCAATAAATCCTGGTTTTTATAAACCATCATTAAGGCGTTTACCAGAAATGTGAGGAATAGCATATTGCCTTTCGGATTCTTTCCGGGAGCGAACAGATTGATACCGGTATCTGTGCAGAGTGACCAGTTGTTGTGCTTGCCCGAACCGTTTACTCCGCTATATGGCTTTTCGTGCAGGAGTACATTAAAATGATGCTTCCTGGCGATACGCTTCATCAAATCCATGACGAGCTGGTTGTGATCGTTGGCAAGGTTACAGTTTTCGAAAATAGGGGCCAACTCAAATTGGTTGGGAGCTACTTCGTTATGACGGGTTTTGGCAGGAATACCGAGTTTGTGACACTCGATTTCGAGTTCTTTCATAAATGCAGTGACACGTGGAGGGATAGAGCCGAAATAATGATCCTCCAACTGTTGGTCTTTGGCAGAAGAGTGCCCCATCAGTGTCCGTCCTGTCAGGCAGAGGTCGGGGCGTGCATTATATAAGGAGGAGTCTACAAGGAAATATTCCTGTTCCCATCCTAAATTGGTATATACGCGTGTGATGTTCTTGTCGAATAGCTGACAGACTTCCGTTGCTGCTTTATCTACAGCGGCAAGTGCTTTCAACAATGGAGTTTTGTAATCCAACGCTTCACCTGTATAAGAAATGAAGATAGTGGGGATACAAAGAGTGGTATCTACTACGAATGCCGGTGAAGAAACATCCCAGGCTGTATATCCTCGTGCTTCGAAAGTGTTGCGGATGCCGCCGTTAGGGAAAGAAGAAGCATCCGGCTCTTGCTGGATCAGTAGTTTTCCGGAGAATCGTTCAATGACTCCGCCGTCTTCGCCAAATTCGATAAAGCCGTCATGCTTTTCGGCAGTTCCGTCTGTCAGAGGCTGGAACCAGTGTGTGTAGTGAGTGACGTTGAGTGACTTAGCCCAACTTTTCATACCGTTAGCAATTAAATCTGCTATTTCACGGCTGATAGGCGTACCTTTTTCGATAGCGTCGGTTACAGCTTTGTAAGCTTCTTTGGGAAGATACTCCTGCATCTTCTTGCGGTCGAACACGTGGCTACCATAATAATCAGAGAGTTTGTTGGAAGGGGCAATAACTTCCAGAGGTTTCCGGTTGGAAAGCTCTTGTAAGGCAAAAAAACGCATTTTTGACATAAATGGTCTATTTTTTTATCGGTTGATGGCGCAAAATTATATGTTTTTTCTGAAAGTACCCCTATTTTAGAGGGGGTATTTTGAAAAATAATGTGTTTTTCTAAAAGTACCCCCTCTGTTGATTCTCCAACTTCTATTCTTATTGTTGCTGTTCGTTGATTTCTTTAGCCATCTGTTTAACCAAACTTTCCACTTGGATATAATGGTTGTGATAGTTCTTGAATAACAGTTTGAACACTGGGCTGTTCACAGCCATTTGGGTAAGAAATTGTAGGTGTTTACCCATAGAGGTGTTCATCTGCATACGCTCTTTTTTGCTCAAGTTGTCTTGTAGGGAGTAAACACCGCATGAAATTTGGATTTCTGCAATGCCTTCATCCCAAGGATGGGTGTTGAGGTGAGTCAATGCTGCCAGGATTTTTTTCAGGTCTTTCAGCAGAATGTTTAAAAGTTCGAATTCGGTGCGGTTTATGGAGCAGGAATCCGGGTTCAGGAGGAAAGCGAATTTAAGGTAGAAATCCTTTAATTCTTCTTTAGGAATAACAAATGAATCTTTGGAAGCCTTTATCATGCCTCCCACCGCTGGTTGAACGGTAACTTGTTTTGTTTCCATAATATAATTATGAATAAGGTGGTAGGCGAAGATTTTCTATGAAATAAGAGCGGTTCCGCCTTTCCCGTTACTCTTCACCAACCAGGCAGTGGGTGCATTAACACTCCACACGGGGGTACGAAACCGCCATATGAAGCATCAGGACAGGCATAAAAATGCCTGCCACGAAACGAGGCAGGTTCCCTGCCTGGTTGATATGAAGAGTATCGCAAAGATACGACAATTTTCTTCTTTGTCAAGAATAAAGTGATAAATAAAAAGATAGAAGGGTTGATTTAGTCATTAATATGTTTTCAGGGGGCTCTTATATTTACAGATATTGGAACTTTGTATTTTTCCCATTATTGTTGAAATCCCCTTCATATTATAACTTCTTCCATACAGGTTTTATTAATTCCTCTTTCAACCTATCACCGCTCTGTAAGTGCGATGAATAAAGAGTTTTAGAAAGGTGGTGATAGGTTGAAAGAGGATTTTCGTTTTTTATATATGAAGAGAATAGCAGAATATGCAGAGCTTCCTGCATTTATTTCGAGACAACCGCGCCAAAGATTTAGTTCATCTCCATGTTATTTTGAATAATGTGAAGGTTTTCTTCTGATAACTCTTTTTAGTGTCCAACTTCTCTTGCTTTTCGATATTCTTTTTTATATTTGCCTACAATAAACAAGGAGATACGACGATTGAGAGATAAAATATTGATAGGATGCATATTGTGTCTGTTCTCTTTTATACCAAAGGGGACAGCCAATAATTATATAATGAATCCTTATACCCATCAGGAAATCTCTGCTGACTCCATTATAGAACGTGTGATGACTTTTGCACCTTTGTATGAAACGATAGTCAGTGATTATCGCGCGAACCTATATATAAAAGGTAAGATGGACATTCAGAAGAAGAATTTTATTCTCCGTTATGTACCTTCTATGTTTCGTTTGCAAAAGGGTGTTCGCGAATATCTGCTTGAAACATATAGTGACCTGCATTATACGGCTCCCAATATTTACGATCAGAAAGTAAAGGCTTCCCAGGGAACTGTGAGAGGAAATAGGGGATTGCCTGGATTGCTCGAGTACTTTAATGTAAATATCTACTCTTCTTCTTTATTGAATGATGAACGCTTATTGTCACCACTGGCCAAAAACGGACAGAAATATTATAAATACCGGATAGACAGCGTGATGGGAGATCCTAACAATCTGGATTATCGGGTTCGCTTTATCCCCCGCACTAAGAGCGATCAGTTGGTGGGTGGCTATATGGTGGTCAGCAGTAACGTTTGGAGTGTTCGTGAAATTCGTTTTTCGGGAAGATCGGAGCTGATAACATTTACCTGTTGGATTCAGATGGGAGATGTAGGCAAGAAAAATGAATTCCTGCCGGTGCGTTATGACGTAGAAGCTCTTTTCAAATTTCTCGGAAATAAGGTGGATGGTAATTACACCGCTTCTTTAGATTATAAATCCATCGAACTGAAAGAAAAAAAGGTGCGCAAGAAAGAGAAGAGAAAATATAATCTTTCGGAATCTTTCTCTTTACAGTGTGACACGAACGCTTATAAGACGGACGCCTCTACCTTTGCTATCATGCGGCCGATTCCTTTGAATGAAAGTGAGAAAAAACTATATCATGACTATACGCTTAGACGTGACACGACAACGGTAGAAAAGCCGTCCAAGAGTCAGGCCTTTTGGGGAACGATGGGTGATTTGATGGTAGAAGATTATAAATTCAATTTGTCCAATATCGGAAGTGTGCGATTTTCTCCGTTTATCAATCCGCTCTTATTCAGTTATAGTGGAAGCAACGGTTTGTCTTATCGACAGGATTTTCGTTATAACCGTCTTTTCAGAGGGGATAAATTACTTCGCATTGTGCCTAAACTCGGATACAACTTTACGCGTAAGGAATTCTACTGGTCGCTGAATGCCGACTTTGAATACTGGCCGCAGAAGCGGGGATTCTTCCGGTTGAATGTGGGTAACGGTAACCGTATTTATAGTAGTAAAGTGCTGGACGAACTGAAAGCTATGCCGGACAGTATCTTCAATTTCGATTTAATTCATCTCGATTATTTCAAGGACTTGTATTTTAACTTCCGTCATACCGTTGAAGTAGTCAACGGACTGGATATCGGTCTGGGGTTCTCGGCCCATAAAAGAACAGCGGTAGAGCCTTCCCGCTTTGTAATCACTGGCGATTATCCGATGCCGCCCCCGGAATTTATGGATAAATTCAAGAACACTTATATCAGTTTCGCTCCCCGCATCCGGATAGAGTGGACTCCGGGACTCTATTATTATATGAACGGAAAGCGAAAGATTAACCTCCATTCTTTATACCCGACTTTCTCGGTCGATTATGAACGAGGTATTAAAGGAGTGTTCAAGAGTACGGGTGAATATGAAAGAATAGAGTTTGACCTTCAGCATCAAATCCGGTTGGGATTGATGCGTAATATTTATTATCGTTTCGGATTCGGAGCATTCACCAATCAGGATGAGTTGTATTTTGTGGACTTTGCCAATTTCTCCCGCCATAATCTTCCCGTAGGTTGGAATGATGAAATCGGCGGAGTATTTCAGGTGCTTGACTCACGTTGGTATAACTCCTCCCGCCGTTATGTACGGGGGCATTTCACCTATGAAGCTCCGTTCCTTATTCTCCGGCATCTGATGAAGTACACCCGTTATGTGCAGAATGAACGTATTTATATCAGTGCGCTCTCTATGCCGCACCTTCAGCCTTATCTGGAAGTAGGATATGGCATCGGTACGCATATTTTCGACGTAGGAGTTTTTGTGAGCAGCGAAAACTGGAAATTTGGAGGAATAGGCTGTAAGTTCACGTTTGAGTTGTTCAACCGATAGTTTTCTTCGTTCCGGTTGTTTTATCGAAAGATTTTAGTTATCTTTGTATAAGAGAGGATGAGGGCAGAATTTAGCATCAAAGAGGTGTAGTCGCCTCATAAGCACAGGTATTTTCCTAGAAAATAAATTCTAAGGTATAAATACCTAAATTTATTTTAGTAAATAACTCATCCTCTCTTCTCTCTTTTTTATATGCATATACAAAATGGACGGAATTTTAATAACGATCATTGTTATCACCGCTTTCCTGGTTTATAAGATGATTTCCTCAAGCAGGAAACAGGAGGGGTATAAAAGATGGAAAGCAACAAGCAGTGGTAAGGAAGAAAAGACTACTAAGGTAAAATGGGAACACGGAGCCTGGCTTAGGCATGCTTTGGGGGGAACTGTTCCGAGAGCGCAGTATGTTCAAAAGTTTGATGAATCGGCTGTTGTTTGGTGCGCCAACTTGTTGGGAGTGGAAACGGCACGGTTGAAGGAAATTCTACGGGATGTTTCCGAACATTACCGGGAGTTCTGGATGAGAAAAAGAAAGGGAGGTTATCGGATGATTTCTGCTCCTGACAAAGAATTACAATCTATTCAAACCACTATTAATTCTCGAATATTATCATCTGTGACAATGATTCATCCGGCGGCAGTAGGTTTCCGGAGCGGTCATTCTGTGGTTGATAATGCCAGTCCCCATCTGGGAAAACGGTATATCTTGAAAATGGATATTCATGATTTTTTCTTTTCGATACGGAGCCGGAGGGTGAAAAAGACATTTGAGAAAATTGGTTATCCGGAAAATGTGTCTAAAGTATTGGGAGTGTTGTGCTGCTTGTACAGGCACTTGCCGCAGGGAGCGCCTACAAGTCCGGCGTTAAGCAATATCGTGGGGTATGAGATGGACAAGAAATTGGCTGCATTGGCAGCGGAGTACGGACTGACCTATACCCGCTATGCCGACGACCTGACTTTTTCGGGAGATGTGTTCCCCAAAGAACAAATCATTCCCCGGATCAAACAGATCATCCGTGATGAGAAATTCGAACCGAATCATAAGAAGACCCGTTTTATCAATGAGTATGGCAGGAAGATTATTACAGGAGTATCTGTCTCTTCCGGTGCGAAACTGACAATCCCTAAAGCCAGAAAGAGAGAGATCCGGAAGAATGTCTATTTTATCCTGACAAAAGGCTTGGCGGAACATCAGCGCCGGATTGGCTCGAGTGATCCTGTTTATCTGAAACGGCTGATTGGAGAACTTTGTTATTGGCGGTCAATAGAACCGGACAATGCGTATGTATCCGATTCTATTAACCGTTTGAAATGTTTGGAGAAAGGGTATTAATCTAATTGGCAATCGTTACCCGTTCATTTTCTATCTTGGCGTAATTCCTTTTCACAGCTTCGCGAATACCTCTTTGCATGGCAGCGTCTATGTTCGATCCCATACGGGCAAAGCCGAACTGTTGTGCGCATGCTTTTATCAAATCTGCCGCAGGCAGGCTGATGGAGTCGGTCAATAGTTGCCGGATGGCATTGGCTATTTCTTCAGGTGGTATGTCTGTCGCTTCCCGGTCGGAAACCGGGCGATAGATTGAATAGGAAGCGCATTGCTCTTTGTCGTTCCAGCAGAAGACAAGTCCTTCGTATTCTGTGCGATAGATATTCAATGTGTCGAGTGCTGTTTCTATCTGTGCCTCTACCCGTGTTCCCAAGCGGCTGATTCCCCATTCGGACAGGATTTTCTTACAGAGCAGAGATTTACTGATTGGCGCCTCGCTTTCCATAATCTTCCGTATTTGGGAGAGGAGGATAGAGTAACTGTCCGTAAAGAAAAAGTCTTCCGGTGAATAACTGTATGGGGTAATCTTTGCAAACTTGTACTTTTGTTCTATCCGGTTTTGCGTAGAAAGAACGGAAGCAGCTTGCTTTTCAGGAGCAACAGGCGATGCCTTGAGCACGAATGAAATATCATTGTTGGTTATCTGTGCCGTCGGTGCAGGTGCTGTCACTTCTGTCGGAGTAGAATTGATTTCGGTTGCTGTCATTGAGCCGATCTCTGAATTCTTTTTCCGGGCGATAGCCTCTTGGATAGTTGCCATTACTTCGTCCGGCTTTTCCCACCAGTCCATTGTCCATATCCGGTAGATGTTCCATCCGAGTGCTTTCAATACATTATTCTGCACAATTTCCCGGTCACGTGCGGTCTTGGTACGTTTGTAGTTTTTGCCGTCGCAGATAATACCTAACTGATAGTTAGAGGTATTTTCGGTGTCGACGATACCTATGTCTATTTTGTATCCGGAGCAACCGATGTCTGTATGCACGGTGTAACCCAATGAGCGCAGTCTGTCGGCAATGATCGTTTCGATGGAGGCTGTTGCTTCCGACAGTTGTCTTGGCACACTGCTGATGGTGCTCCGGGTTCCCTTCTCCGCATATTCGAGGAAACGTTTTAGTCCGGCTACTCCAATAGAAGAAGTCCGGTTCAGGTCGATCATATCCGACCTTAGGGTGGAATAGATAATCATCTCATACCGGGCACGGGAAACGGCTACATTCAATCTTCTTTCGCCGCCTGCCCGGTTCAGTGGTCCGAAATTCATGCTGACGCGCCCTTCTGCATCCGGGCCATAGCCCACAGAGAAGAGAATAACATCGCGTTCGTCTCCCTGCACATTCTCCAGGTTCTTGATAAATAACGGTTCGTCGCATTCCAGCGCAAGAGTTTCCAGTTCGGGATAAAAGATAAAGAGGTCAGATAATAAGTCTTCTATCAAGGCTTGCTGGACAATGCTGAAAGTGACTACACCGATACTTTTCTTTCTTAATTCTTCGCTTCTCAATCTTCTGGCTATTTCGTCCACCACAGCTTGAGCTTCCGCCCGGTTCTGGCGCGACTTGCCTTTATCATAGTAACCGTTGATGTTGACTATCCTGACTTTCGATTCAATATTGTCCGGTGAGGGGAAAGTCATCAGCTTATTATCGTAATATTCGGAGTTGCTGAAAGCGATGAGGCTCTCATGTTTGCTTCGGTAGTGCCATAATAAATATTTGGAAGGGATAGACAGAGCGAGACAATCGTCAAGGATACTCTCCAAATCTTCCATTTCAATGTTGTCTTCATCAATGGTGTTGACTGAGAAGAAACCGGTAGGAGGCATTTGTTTCGGGTCGCCTACGATAATGACGTTTTTGCCCCGTGCAATGGCGCCCACCGCTTCATAAGTAGGCATCTGTGAGGCTTCATCAAAGACAATCAAATCAAATTTATCAGCGTCCGTATCGATGAATTGAGCGACGGAAAGAGGACTCATCAGCATACACGGGCACATGCGCGACAACAAAGTGGGAATTTGGTCGAACAGCTTGCGAATAGATATGCCGCGGGCATTGTTGCGGATATTCTTTTGAAGGATACCCACTTCGGAACTTTGGATGGCTTCATGAGTGAAAGACGGAATGTTGGAGGCCAACCGGGCAAATAATTCTCTTTGCGTCGTTTCTTCGAATTTGGCGGATATTTGTTTGTATTTAGCAATAATGTCATTGAATATCTTACCGTTGAATAATTCCAGAGTCGGCTCTTTGGCAATGATATACCGGATAGCCGCCTGATAGAAACTTTTGCGGAAGCTGTCTGTAAGTTGGCCGGTAGGAATATTCTTTTCTTTATATTCCGTCGCGATAAATCCTATTCCCAGACTATGCAGGGTTTGGTAGGCTTGTAGCCACTGATACCAGTCCTTGAGCTTGTCGAGGTTCTCTTTCCAGGTTCGGGCTTTTGATAAGGCAATTGTTATCCAGTCGGCTGAATCGGTATAAAGTTCTTCGATCGAGATACCCAGCATGCCGGACAATTTCTTTTCAGTGGCTGTGAGTGTATCTGCGAGTTGATACAGTTCATTGAAAGAATGAGCATGAATATCTCTGAATGTTTGAATTCCTTCAGTGAGTTGTGCGGACAAATTTTGCTTGATTTGCGAAACTTTGGCAATGTCTTTTGCGTAGTTCAACAAATGAGAATGAAGGGAAGCCATGTCGTCGATTATCTGCTCAATGGTGTTCCAATCCTCGTTCTTGCCGGGGCGTCCGAACAGGGAGGGAAGTTGTCCGATGTATTTCCGGACGGCTTCTGCTTCTTCCTGATACCGGATAATGCGGTGGAGCAGAGGTTTGATATCTTCTGTTTCAATCGTTTTTAAAGCATATATGTTGATTGCCTTTCTGATTTTCCGCTGTCCGAAATATCTGGGAAGGAACCATTGACCGGATACCCGGTTCCATTCGGCTAACATCTGCTTTGCGTTGATGGACAGGATTTCTTGGGTGAATCCGGTTTCTATCTCTTTCCTTTGTTCATCCCGTTTCCGTCCGTGAACCACTACTTCCCGGTATTCATTCAGTGTTTCGTTGAGCAACGGCAAAGTCAGCAATCCGGGAGTCAGTTCCGGAATGTCGAGTATTCTCCGGATGATGTGGGCGATTGTCTGGAAATCCTTGCGTGTAGGGTGTATATCCGTATCTTTTAGAAGTATGGAGAATACATCCAGCTTCTGCCGGATGGTGGTCAACAGGTCGATAAATCCGGTGAGCAGTAGGGAGGATTCCTCCTTAACGGCTGATGAATATTCGGTAATCGAGATACCGGTTAATGGATGTTGGTAAGGATGTCCACACGCATTGGCCGTCCGGACTAGCAGCTCGATGGCATCTTCCCATTGGGCAAATGTGTCTTTATCTAATGTATCCAGATAAGCTTGTGGAATATCAAAACAAGATTCGACGTCCACGGATTGATAATGAATAATGGCGTCGTATAATGAAACCCCGAACGGGTATTCTTTATGCAGGGCTTCGATATATTGATTCAATTCCGCCCGTAAATTCAGCAGGCGTTCCGCTTCCTTTCTGAATTCTTCGGGAGGTGTCTGCCTGATAATTTCCGTAGTTTCTTTCAGTTGCGAGATAACGGCGGATTTCTTTGTCTTGTTGGAATGAATTTCCAGACAGAACGGAGCCAGGCCAATAGCTGCCAGTCTGTTTTGGACGACGGAGAGGGCTGCCATCTTCTCGGCAACAAATAAGACTCGTTTACCTTTATAAAGCGCGTTGGCGATGATATTCGTTATCGTTTGGGACTTTCCGGTTCCCGGAGGGCCGTGCAGGATAAAAGTCTTGTCGTGTACGGCTTCGTAGATAGCTTCCAGTTGCGAAGAATCGGCGATGATGGGTAATACAATGTCTGCGGGCGACACCTGTTTGTCCATATCCGTTGCATCTATTTCCTCTGTGGCAGCTTCCCATTCTATCTTTCCGTTGATGAGGCTGGACACAATCTTGTTTTGAATCAGTTTGTGAGCATTGTTGTGGATGTCGTTCCACATGATAAACTTGTTGAAGGAGAAGATACCCAGAATCGCTTGCTCTTCCACGTCCCATTTACGCTGGTTCTTAATGCTGTTGCGGATAATGGAATAAATCAGCTTGACGTTTACGCCGCTTTCGTCGGTAGGCAACGGGTCCAATCCTGATATGGTGATTCCGAAGTTTTGGCGAAGCATTTCCAATAAGGTGATGTTCATCATTGTTTCTTCTTCCCGGGAACGGATTACGTAACCTTTGGCTGCCGATTTGCGGATAATTTCAACCGGTAATAGCAAGATGGGGGCATATCGGGGGCGTTCGCTGGAAGGTGTCTCATACCATTTCAAAAGTCCGAGAGCCAGATAGAGCGTGTTGGCTCCATTCTCTTCGATAGAAGTACGCGAAGAGCGGTATAAGTGAGTCAGTGCCTTACCTAAATCGTTTTCGGGCAGATAGAAACGTAACCTTTTCTGTGAAAGTTCCGAGTTGATGAAACCAACCATGGGATCAGACTCCGGTATGGAGGAATAAATCCCGAAGTCCATCGCCGGACTTTCCCAATCGGCAGGGCGGTGGAGGATGCGGAATTCTTCTCCGTCGGCCAATGCATCTTCCAGACAGGATAGATTAGCCGGGATGAGTTGGAGCGTGTTTTTGGTAATCCGGATATTCAGCAGGTTGTTGCGCAGGCTTAAATCCAGCAACCGTCTTTCCCATAACAGTTGTTTGGTGATTACGGTCTGGGTTTCATTGCCCGATAAATCATACGGATTGATACTTTGCGGAGTGGCATGAACGGCACTTTTTTGAATGTCGGTCTCCTTTTCTTCTACTTCCCATACCTGTCCATGCAAAATGCGTTGGGGGATGGGGCGGATGCCCGAATGTCTCGCTCTTTTCACATCTATGGCAAGAATGAAACTGTTTCCATCCGTCAACTTTCCGTTCGCTTTCTTCACAGCATCGTCGAAATCGGACGAATGGCCCATGTTCATGCAGGTCGTTTCAACTAAGGTAATGTCGTAGATTCCTTCGGCTGTCCGTTTGGTTAACAGGGAAACATCGTCAATGGTAGGATCCGGGAAAGTCTCCGGCACTAGCCAGGCTCCAGCAAAAGCATGCCCTTGAGTGATGATAATGAGAGCATTCAGCCCGATTGCTTCCAGACAGGAAGCATAGAGTAAAGCCATATCCAGACAGGTTCCCAGTTTTTGTGCCATCACGGAGTCGGCTAGCCGTACACGTTGCCCATATTCCTCGAAGCTGGCGGGGATGGTGCTGTATATAATCTGTTGTTCCGTGATAGCCGTGTAGATGGCGGCCATCTGTTTCCTTACCCGGTCCGGAGTGCGGCTTTGATATTCGTCGAGGGACGGATTGTCAGTCCATTGTCCCAAGATGGAAGCGGCTCTCTTGATGATCGGCACAATGGCTGTATGATTGGGGGTGATGAAAGCGGCCAGCATTTCGGGCAATACATTGAGCCCTCCCCATTGGTCGTATGCCAGAATGTCGATAGGGTAGGTTTGGCAGAATACGGATTCTGCTTCGGAAGTAATTTCAATTTTCAGATTGCCGGATAAACGTTCGGTCAGCTGTGTGAAATAGTTGGCGGACAAAGTGAGATTGAATGACGACAGGCATATCGATTCATTGGGCGGAATTTGTGCCACAGCTATCGGAGCGGCGTTTCCGAAAGTCGGTTCTGTCGTGATTTGTACCTGAATGTCCTTCAGCGGGGCAGGCGTTGTATTCTCAATAGAAAGCTGATGAATGATTGATGCACCGTTTTGTTGTATCGCAAAATTAATAAGCGGTAAATAGTCGCATTGCACCTTGACTTTGTCCAATCTCTCGTCCATGGCAAAAACTGTATAAATTAAAGATTGCAATATTACAAAAAATACGGATATAATTCTCTTTTCTTCTGCCATTCTTTTGTCAATCAAGAAAATATTCCTACCTTTGCGCCCGATTTATAGATAATATAATGTCTTATTTAATTAAAGTATTAAACAATTTATTTATTAATGGAAAACTTAAAGAACGTAGCTCCTATTGAAGATTTCAACTGGGATGCTTATGAAAATGGCGAAACAGTAACCAACGTTAGCCACGATGAACTGGAAAAAGCTTACGACGGTACGCTTAACAAAGTGAACGACCGTGAGGTTGTTGACGGAACCGTAATCGCAATGAACAAGCGTGAAGTAGTTGTGAACATCGGTTACAAATCAGACGGTATCATCCCATTGAATGAGTTCCGTTACAATCCGGATCTGAAGATCGGTGATACAGTAGAAGTATACATCGAAAATCAGGAAGACAAAAAAGGACAGCTCGTTCTGTCACACAGAAAAGCTCGCGCTACTCGTTCTTGGGATCGCGTTAACGCTGCTCTGGAAAATGAAGAAATTATCAAGGGTTACATCAAGTGCCGCACAAAGGGTGGTATGATCGTAGACGTATTCGGAATCGAAGCATTCTTGCCGGGTTCTCAGATCGACGTTAAACCGATCCGTGACTATGATGTATTCGTTGGCAAAACAATGGAATTCAAAGTGGTTAAGATCAACCAGGAATTCAAAAACGTTGTTGTATCTCACAAGGCTCTTATCGAAGCTGAACTGGAACAACAGAAGAAAGAAATTATCGGTAAACTTGAAAAAGGACAAGTTCTTGAAGGAACTGTTAAAAATATCACCTCTTACGGTGTATTCATCGACTTGGGTGGCGTAGACGGTTTGATCCACATCACAGACCTTTCTTGGGGACGTGTTAGCGATCCGAAAGAAGTGGTTGAACTGGATCAGAAACTCAACGTTGTTATCCTTGACTTCGATGACGAAAAGAAACGTATCGCTCTTGGCTTGAAACAACTGACTCCGCACCCATGGGATGCGCTTGATACTGACTTGAAGGTTGGTGACAAGGTGAAAGGTAAAGTTGTCGTTATGGCTGACTACGGTGCATTCATCGAAATCGCTCCGGGTGTAGAAGGTCTGATCCACGTTTCAGAAATGTCTTGGAGCCAGCATCTGCGTTCTGCACAAGACTTCATGAAGGTAGGCGACGAAGTAGAAGCTGTTGTGCTGACACTTGATCGTGAAGAACGTAAGATGTCTCTGGGTATCAAACAACTGAAACAAGATCCATGGGAAACTATCGAAGAAAAGTATCCTGTAGGTTCTAAGCATACTGCAAAAGTACGTAACTTCACTAACTTCGGTGTATTCGTAGAAATCGAAGAAGGTGTTGACGGCTTGATCCACATCTCTGACCTTTCTTGGACTAAGAAAGTAAAACACCCGTCAGAATTTACTCAGATTGGTGCTGACATCGAAGTTCAGGTATTGGAAATCGACAAAGAAAACCGTCGTTTGAGCCTTGGTCACAAGCAACTCGAAGAAAATCCTTGGGATGTATTCGAAACAGTATTCACTGTAGGTTCTGTACACGAAGGTACAATCATCGAAATGTTGGATAAGGGTGCTGTTGTAGCTCTTCCTTACGGTGTAGAAGGTTTCGCAACTCCGAAACACCTTGTAAAAGAAGACGGTTCACAAGCTCAGTTGGATGAGAAACTTGAATTCAAAGTGATCGAGTTCAACAAGGACGCTAAGAGAATCATCCTGTCTCACAGCCGTATCTTCGAAGATGTAGCTAAGGCTGAAGAAAGAGCAGAAAAGAAAGCTGCTTCCGGTGCTAAGAAGTCTTCTAACAACAAGAGAGAAGATGCTCCGATGATCCAGAACCAGGCTGCTTCAACTACGCTGGGCGATATTGACGCTCTTGCTGCATTGAAAGAACAGTTGGAAGGAAAGAAATAATCTGAATAGAATATTTTCCAATGAAAGGCGCTCCCGTTTGGGGGCGCTTTTTTTATTCACCACAGATTTAAGAAATGAAGATAAGAGGGAATTTAATTCAGACATAAGAACAAAAGAATAAAAAATAAAATAGCAGTTCAATAAGCAACAGAAATAATTTTCAAAGCGCTGCCTTTATGTTCTTTTGTTCTTATGTCTAAAAATAAATTATCAAAATCTGTATTAATCTGTGTAACCCTGGGGTGAAATATTTCCTTTTCCTTTGCAAGATTAAATGTGAAATGTCCTATCTTTGCATACCATGGAAAAATTTGAGTTACATATATTGGGATGCGGTTCTGCTTTGCCTACTACGCGACATTTTGCGACCTCTCAAGTCGTAAACTTGCGTGAAAAACTATTTATGATTGATTGTGGCGAGGGAGCACAGATGCAATTACGCCGCTCGCGACTGAAATTTTCCCGATTAAATCATATCTTCATCTCTCATCTACATGGTGACCATTGTTTCGGATTGTTGGGACTGATCTCTACATTCGGATTATTAGGGAGAACTGCTGATTTACATATTCATTCTCCAAGAGGACTGGAAGAGTTGTTTGCGCCGATGCTTGCTTTCTTTTGCAAGACTTTGACTTATAAGGTGTTCTTCCATGAATTCGAAACGAAAGAACCGATGCTCATTTACGATGACCGTTCGGTGACTGTAACCACAATCCCTTTAAAACATCGAATTCCCTGTTGTGGTTTCCTTTTTGAAGAAAAACAGCGTCCTAATCATATCATCAGAGACATGGTAGACTTTTATAAAGTCCCGGTCTATGAACTGAACCGCATCAAGAACGGAGCGGATTTTGTAACTCCCGAGGGAGAAGTAATACCCAATTTACGTTTAACCCGCCCTTCGGCTCCGGCGCGTAAATATGCTTATTGTTCCGATACAATCTATCGTCCGTCCCTTGCTGAACAAATTAAAAATGTAGATTTGCTTTTCCATGAGGCCACCTTTGCACAGACCGAGCAGGCACGCGCCAAGGAAACTTATCATACCACTGCTGCACAAGCTGCGCAGCTTGCTTTGGATGCCAATGTGAGACAACTGGTGATCGGACATTTTTCCGCCCGTTATGAAGATGAATCTGTCTTACTTCATGAAGCGTCCGCCATTTTTCCACAAACCATTTTAGCGAAAGAAAATTTGTGTATTGACGTTGATGGAGGGACTGTCTATGAAAAGTAGTCGACTGCTTTGGGGAGTAATCATCCTGCTCTTCGGTTGCTTGGCAGCCTGTAAAAAAGAGAAACCTCAATCTCCGATACCGGATTCTTTGTCTTCCCTCCAGGAACTGTTCCATCCTGCTTATCAAATAAATGCAGACAGCATTCATCAGATGATTTGTATTTGCCTGAACGAAAATCCGGTAACTCCCTGGGATTCGGTTTTGTTGGCACATTATCAGGAAAAGGATGAATTCTTTTGGCTGAACGATTCTCTCATATCCGATAAACCTGCCGTACAGGTGGCGGACTCGATGTTATTCTGGTTAGGAAACATTTCGCAACATGGAGTTAATCCGAACCTGTATCCTGTCGATAGCATCCGTGAGGAATTGCAACAGATACGAACCTTGAATCTGCGCGAAGGGAAGACGATGAACCGTCTGTTGGCAGACGTGGAATATCAGTTGACAGCCGCCTATCTCTCGTATGTGTGTCAATTGAAGTTTGGATTCCTGCCTTCGGAGCGCAGATGGAATGATTCAATCGACCACATTCCTTTGAAACAATGTGATGTGAAGTTTGCGATGGCTGCTCTCGACTCTTTGCGTGCAAATCCTAACGCCGCTTTTCGTAGGGCGCAACCCTCTTCTCCGCTTTATCATAAGATGCAGGAAGAACTGGTTCGTGTGAATGGCTGGGGAGTGACAGATACTACGGATTATTATCGCGACCGCCTATTGGTAAACATGGAGCGGGCACGTTGGCAATATGCATTGGATAAAGGACGAAAATATGTGATAGCTAATGTGGCGGCATTTATGTTGCAAGCCGTCAACGAAGAAACAGACTCTATCCTGGAGATGCGTATTTGTGTAGGGACTGTGAAGAATAAAACTCCTCTATTGTCAAGCAGGATTTATTATATGGAACTGAATCCTTACTGGAATGTGCCTCAAAGCATAATTCGGAAAGAGATCATTCCTACTTACCGCAGAGATACGACGTATTTTACCCGTAACCGCATGAAGGTATACGATAAGAATGGACTCCAGGTAGATCCCCACAGTATTAAATGGGCGAAGTATGCAGGAAGTGGCGTACCTTATACGGTGAAGCAGGACAATAAAACAGGGAACTCCTTGGGACGTATCATCTTCCGTTTTCCCAATCCTCATTCCGTATATCTGCATGACACTCCGTCACGGTGGGCTTTTACACGGAATAATCGTGCGGTGAGCCACGGTTGCGTCCGTCTTCAAAAAGCACTCGACTTCGCGTTCTTCTTGTTGAAAGAGCCGGATGAATTGTTGGAAGACCGTATTCGTATTGCAATGGATATCAAGCCGGTGAGTGAAGAGGGAAAGAAGCTGCCCATCAGTGCGGCTTATCGTGAATTGAAACATTATAGTTTGGAACAATATATACCTTTATTTATAGATTATCAGACGGTTTATCTGTCTACCGATAATAATTTGAGGTATTGTGAGGACATTTATAAATATGATCCGTCCTTACTAGAAGCGATGAATAACCTGAATTTGAAACCATAAATAAACATACAGATACGAGAGATTATGCCCCCTTATAACGAACGTGAAGTTCTGAAACTCCTTCAGGAGGAGAGTACACAGCGGAAAGGATTTGAAATGATTGTGGCGCAATATAGCGAGCAGTTATACTGGCAGATCCGCCGGATGGTACTGTCGCATGAAGATGCGAACGATCTCCTGCAAAACACTTTCATCAAGGCATGGACGAATATCGATTATTTCCGTGCCGAGGCGAAGCTGTCGACCTGGCTCTATCGCATCGCGCTGAATGAGTGTCTTACCTTTCTGAATAAGCAGCGTGCCATGACTACCGTGGATATTGACGATCCCGAAGCAGTAGTTGTGCAAAAGCTGGAAAGTGACGCCTACTTTTCGGGCGACAAGATACAGGTGTGCTTGCAAAAAGCCCTGCAGACTTTGCCCGAAAAGCAGCGTATGGTGTTCAACCTGAAATACTATCAGGAAATGAAGTACGAAGAGATGTCGGAAATCTTCGGCACGTCGGTCGGTGCACTGAAAGCATCTTATCATCATGCGGTGAAGAAAATTGAGAAGTTTTTAGAAGAAATAGATTAAACCTTTTAAATGAGACACTGTCTAATAAAAAGAGAGGAGAAAAACGTATGAAAGAAGAAGATATTTTATTGAAGAAGCTTGGAAAGGAAAATTCCTTCAAAGTGCCCGATGGTTACTTTGAGAACCTGACTTCGGAGGTAATGAATAAACTTCCTGAAAAAGAGAAAGTTGCTTTTAAGGAAGAACCTGTCAGCACATGGACAAGACTGAAACCATTGCTCTATATGGCAGCTATGTTCGTAGGGGCGGCCTTGATTATCCGGGTAGCGTCAACAGATCATAAACCTGCTGCAGCAGATGATGTAGCGGTGACAGAAGTGGATACTGAAGTAGTCGTATCTGACGAAATGATTGATGTAGCAGTGGATCGTGCCATGCTGGATGATTATTCGTTATACGTCTATCTGAGTGACGCGAGTGTAGAATGATTTATTAAAAACTGATTGAATACAGAAAATGAGAAAACTTATCGCATTGGTCGTTTTGTTATGTGGCTTTATGCCTGTTCTTTGGGCTGTTGATGGATGTGATCAGCATTTATCCCGGGAGGAGTTCAGGGCAAAACAAAAAGCTTTCATTATCGAACAGGCTGGATTGAATAAAGAAGAAGCAGCCAAGTTCTTTCCCGTTTATTTTGAACTCCAGGATAAAAAGAAGAAACTGAATGATGAGTCATGGGATTTGATGCGCAAAGGCAAGGATGATAAAACGACGGAAGCTCAATATGCAGAAATCAATGAGAAGGTAGCCAACAACCGTATTGCTGCCGACCAGCTTGATAAAACTTATTTGGGTAAGTTTAAAAAGATTCTTTCAAGCAAGAAGATTTTTCTCGTGCAACGTGCAGAGATGCGTTTTCACCGCGAAATGATAAAAGGTATGAATCGTAGCAAAGACAAGGGAGACGATTCAAAGAAGAAATAAAGAAAACAGAGCGTCCGATTCGTATGAACAGACGCTCTGTTTGAGTAAAATGGAGGCTCTGTCCGGTGGGAATAGAGCCTCTGTTTTTTTATGCCGGTAAGGAAGTTACAGTCCTTTTTTCTTTGCTTCATTCCAAATGGCATCCATCTCTTCGAGAGACATATCTTTCAGACTTTTTCCTTCCTTGATGGTGTGCTCTTCCAGATAATTGAAACGGCGGATAAACTTCTGGTTGGTAAGTTCTAGTGCATTATCGGGATTGATTTTATAAAGGCGTGCCGCATTGATGAGGCTGAACATCACGTCGCCGAATTCAGCTTCCGCTTTCTCTTTATCCATGTTGGCCACTTCCTCCTGAAACTCACCTATTTCTTCTTTCACTTTATCCCAAACCTGTTCCCGTTCTTCCCAGTCGAAACCTACATTGCGGGCTTTGTCCTGAATACGGTAAGCCTTGATAAGCGAGGGCAGGGCAGCGGGCACACCGCTTAATACACTCTTATTTCCATCTTTCTCTTTAAGTTTCAACTGTTCCCAGTTCTCGGAAACTTGTCCGGCTGTATCTGCTTTCACCTCTCCGAAGACATGCGGATGGCGGAAAATCAGCTTATCGCACAGCTTGTCGCAAACATCTTTGATGTCAAAATCTCCTGTTTCCGAGCCTATCTTAGCATAGAAAGCGACGTGCAATAATACGTCTCCCAACTCTTTGCAGATTTCTTTCTTGTCATCCCTCATCAGGGCATCGCAAAGTTCGTAAGTCTCTTCTATGGTGTTGGGACGCAGACTTTCATTCGTCTGTTTACGGTCCCAGGGACATTTAACACGCAGTTCGTCGAGAATGTCCAGGAAGCGTCCAAAGGCTTCCATCTGTTCTTGTCTGGTATGTGACATAAATCTATCTATTTAATTCATTTTTTTCCATTCCTGGTAAGAAATCAATAACCCTACTACTTCCGAGTAGTTCTGGCGGCCACTTTCTATCTTGTTTCCTTTCAGGTAAAGATCGTATATCCAATCCTGTACGGCTCCCACTACCGGGCTATACTTGGCAGCCCAATAGGCTTGATTATTCTTGGCTAATTCAATAATTTCCGGTCGGATGCGTTGAAAGAGTTTTGCATATTCTTCTTCTGAAAGTAATCTTTTTGCATTCCCCAGTACATGCCCCAGTACAGAGAAATATCCGGAGAAACGGATACCCATTGCCTGTGAACGGGTACAAACCTGATAGGCATAGAAATTGGCTTCCGCTTCGCTGGTGATACCTAACAAGTGGGCTAGTTCATGAGCATAAGTGGCGGGGTAGTTAGCGGGAAGCAAATCTCCGTTAAGGGTGAATTCGCAGAAGAAAGGCCCCATGCTACCGGTTACTCCTACCATGGAAATGAACGGAGTAAACAACATGGTCTTTACTCTCGGATGATCGTGTGGAGGTCGGTGCACGCCCAAGCTATCACTTAACTGATTATAGATTCGTACGGTTTCTTCCCGTATCAAATCCTGGTTGATACTATTTACAGGGGTGTACGAACGATTTAATTGGGTGATATAGTCGTCAACGAACTCCTGAAAATTTTCGGGAGTGTAGGCTGTATACGGGATTTCGGTTCGTTGGTAAAAGTTCTTTTGAGAATAATTCAGTCCCCAAGCCAGATAGAACCATACATAAATCCACAACAGATATTCGCCGTCGCGCAATAAAACTTTCTTCCAAGGCAACTTTTTGCGGAGACGGGCATAAATAGGATAAATAATCACGCCCGCGATACTAAGGAAGATAAATAAGTCTCCTATCGCAAAAGGAAATAAATTGGAAAAAAACGACAAAACGTAAGAGATAAAAGGGTAGATTGTTTGCGAATAGATTGTTGCCAGAGCAGGAATCCATTGCGTTAGCCACACCAGGATTAAGATTGCTCCTAAGGCTAAATATCTTACATTTGGCTTCTTTTTCATCATTTGTCTAATATCAGTCAACAAAAATATGCATTAAATAGACGTCGCGCGAAAAAATACCTCTATATTTGCAAAAAATCTGTTAACAATGGCTTTATAACTTGTATAATAGGGAAAGTCATTCAACATAAACCGGATAAAAGATGGCTACATCAGAAGAAATTGAAAAGTATTGCTGGAATTGCGTATCACGTGATTTCGTGAATGGTAAAGATCTTGTTTGTAAGCGCACCAGAGAACTTCCTGCTTTTGAAGAAGAATGTGAAAGTTTTGAGAAAGATGAAGAGCTGGAAAGATTAGCCCCTCCCAAGCCGGAAGACTTCCCGGTATCTATGACAGAAGAAGAAATGCTTGCCGAAGAGAATCTCTCCAAAGGAGTACTGTACGCAGTCGCTGCCTGTATTGTGGGTGCGGTGGCATGGGGACTGATATCTGTTTCTACGGGTCGTCAGATTGGATTTATGCCCATTGCTATCGGATTTATGGTTGGCTTTGCCATGCGGAAAGGGAAAGGAATACGTCCCATTTTCGGAATTATCGGTGCGGCATTATCCCTGATTAGTTGTGTCCTGGGTGATTTCTTTTCCATTATCGGGTATATTTCCCAGGATTATGATATGTCCTATTTCGACGTTCTGGTAAGTGTGGACTATGGAGAAATATTCTCTATTATGCTGGAAAATGTGATGTCAATGACTGCTTTATTCTACGGATTCGCTCTTTATGAGGGGTATAAATTCTCTTTCCGTGCACAGAAACACCCCGAGGGTGGTAAGATTTGAATTTAAATTATTAATTTTGCACCCGTTATTTTTAGAATATACATTATCATATATACATAAAACAATATGGAATTAGCAAGTAAGTACAATCCCGCTGACGTGGAGGGAAAATGGTATCAGTATTGGCTGGACCATCATTTATTCAGTTCGAAACCCGATGGACGTGAACCTTACACCATCGTCATTCCGCCCCCGAACGTCACCGGTGTGTTGCACATGGGACACATGCTTAATAATACCATTCAGGATATTTTAGTTCGTCGTGCCCGTATGGAAGGCAAGAATGCCTGTTGGGTACCGGGAACTGACCATGCTTCTATTGCTACTGAAGCTAAAGTAGTAAACAAACTCGCTGCTCAAGGTATCAAGAAAACCGACCTGACTCGTGACGAATTCCTGAAACATGCCTGGGACTGGACAGACGAACACGGAGGTATCATACTGAAACAGCTCCGCAAACTCGGTGCATCCTGCGACTGGGATCGTACTGCTTTCACTATGGACGAGAAACGCAGTGAAAGTGTACTGAAAGTTTTTGTAGACCTGTTCAATAAAGGATTGATCTACCGCGGTGTCCGTATGGTAAACTGGGACCCGAAAGCGTTGACTGCCCTTTCTGACGAAGAAGTGATCTACAAAGAAGAGCACGGAAAACTATATTACCTCCGCTATAAAGTAGAAGGTGATCCGGAAGGACGCTATGCCGTAGTGGCAACTACCCGCCCTGAAACAATCATGGGTGACACAGCGATGTGTATCAACCCGAACGACCCGAAAAACGAATGGCTGAAAGGCAAGAAAGTGATCGTTCCGCTGGTAAACCGCGCCATCCCTGTGATTGAAGATAATTATGTAGACATCGAATTTGGTACAGGTTGCCTGAAAGTGACTCCTGCTCATGACGTAAACGACTATATGCTGGGTGAAAAGTACAACCTGCCTAGCATTGATATCTTCAACGATAACGGTACATTGAGCGAAGCTGCCGGTATGTATATCGGCATGGATCGTTTCGACGTTCGTAAACAGATAGAGAAAGACCTCGAAGCTGCCGGACTGCTGGACAAGACAGAAGCCTATACAAATAAGGTAGGTTACTCGGAACGTACCAACGTAGTGATCGAACCGAAACTATCTATGCAATGGTTCCTCAAGATGCAGCATTTTGCAGACATGGCATTGCCTCCGGTAATGAACGATGAACTGAAGTTCTATCCTGCAAAATACAAGAATACCTACCGTCACTGGATGGAGAACATCAAAGACTGGTGTATCAGTCGTCAGTTGTGGTGGGGACATCGCATCCCTGCTTACTTCCTCCCGGAGGGCGGTTATGTGGTAGCTGCTACAGCAGAAGAAGCATTGGCAAAAGCGAAAGAGAAAACCGGCAATGCCGCCTTGACAATCGAAGATCTCCGTCAGGACGAAGATTGTCTGGATACCTGGTTCTCTTCCTGGTTGTGGCCTATCTCTTTGTTCGACGGAATTAACAATCCGGGTAACGAAGAAATCAACTATTACTATCCGACCAGCGACCTTGTGACAGGACCGGATATTATCTTCTTCTGGGTAGCCCGTATGATTATGGCAGGCTACGAGTACGAAGGACAGATGCCGTTTAAGAACGTTTACTTCACAGGGATCGTTCGTGATAAACTGGGACGTAAAATGTCCAAGTCACTCGGTAATTCTCCCGACCCGTTGGAGTTGATCGAGAAATACGGAGCCGATGGAGTACGTATGGGTATGATGCTTTCTGCTCCTGCCGGAAACGATATTCTTTTCGATGACGCACTTTGCGAACAGGGACGTAACTTCTGCAACAAGATATGGAATGCTTTCCGTCTGATTAAGGGCTGGACAAATGCCAAAGGTACTATTGAGATTCCTACCGATGCACATCTGGCAGTTCAGTGGTTTGACCAAAGACTGGATGCGGCAGCTGTTGAAGTGGCCGATCTCTTCTCCAAATATCGTTTGAGCGAAGCGTTGATGCTGGTTTACAAACTGTTCTGGGATGAATTCTCTTCTTGGCTGTTGGAAATCGTGAAACCTGCTTATGGACAGCCTGTTAATGGCTTTATTTATAGTATGGTTCTTAGCTCTTTCGAGCGTCTGCTTGAATTGCTGCATCCTTTTATGCCATTTATCACAGAAGAATTGTGGCAACAACTGCGTGAGCGTGAACCGGGTGAAAGTTTGATGGTTACTCAACTGTTTGAACCGGTCGGAGCAAATGAACAATTCCTGGCAGAGTTTGAAGTAGCTAAGGAAATCATCAGTAATGTCCGTAGCATCCGTTTGCAGAAGAACATTGCTCTGAAAGAAGAACTCGAATTGCAGGTTGTAGGCACTCATCCGGTAGAGAAATTGAATCCGGTGATTATCAAGATGTGTAACCTGTCTTCCGTAACAGTGGTAGAAAGCAAATCAGAAGGTGCTTCTTCTTTCATGATAGGAACGACCGAATTTGCCGTGCCATTGGGTAATATGATTGACGTGGAAGCCGAAATCGCCCGTATGGAAGCCGAATTGAAGCATAAAGAAGGATTCTTGCAGGGAGTGATGAAGAAACTTAGCAACGAGAAATTCGTCAATAATGCTCCGGCTGCCGTTCTTGAACTGGAACGTAAGAAGCAAGCCGATGCAGAGAGCATCATTAATTCTTTGAAAGAAAGTATTGCGGCTTTGAAGAAATCATAATCCTTTGATACTTAATTTTATATAATAAAGGGCATCTCAATTCGTTTTGGGATGCCTTTTTTTTGCACTAAAGAAATTAATACTATCTTTGCTTCCGCTATTTATAGAATACCACAAATGAAACAATCGTTACGGATCATTCCATTCCTCCTTGGATTATTCCTTTTTATTGAAGGGTTCTTATCACCTGCGTCAGCCCGAACCGAAAATACAAATAAAGAAGTACTGGTTTTAAACTCGATTAATTTCAATCTGCCTTGGGCTAAAAACTTTTATTGGTGTCTTCATGATGCTCTTCAGAAACAAAGAATTTCTGTGAAGGCGGAATCGCTTTCCGTACCTGCTCTGGTGAATGAGATGGAGGCGAATGCCGTAGTCACCCATTTGCGTCAGAAGTATCCGGAACCTCCCACTGCTATCGTGATGATTGGAGATCCGGGATGGATTGTTTGCCGCGAATTATTTGATGATGTATGGAAAGAAGTTCCGCTAATGCCATGCCTGAATGGAACGTCTGGCGTTTATCTCCGACGATAGGTATATCAGTGAAGAAACTCGCGGAGATGTAAAGGAAGCTGTAGAAGAGAACTTCCCGGACTTGAATCTGGATTTACTTTCCACCACTCAATTATCTACAGAAATGTTGTTGGATACTTTACGTTGTTATAAACCGAATACGGGAATCATTTATTATTCTTGGTTTGAGTCGCATAACAAAAATGATAATAACTATCTTTTTGATCATATTCAGGAAGTGATTGTCAATTTTACTCCATCTCCATTGTTTTTACTTTCTCCCGAAGACTTGTCGAATAATACTTTTGCAGGAGGATATTACGTTTCGACGGAATCGTTCTGTAAATCTTTGCTGGAAATACTTGGTCGTGTCTTGGATGGAGAACAGGCACGTGATATTCCCGGTGGGGCGGGAGGAGAAGGAAGTGCCAATCTCTGCTATCAAGTGTTGAAATCCTACAATATACCTTCTTCCCGCTATCCAGACGATGCGGTTTATGTCAATGAGCCCAAGACTTTTTTTCAACAGTATTACATTCAAATACTTTCCTGTTCATTCTTTTTGTTGATTTTGATTGTTGCTATCATATATTATATCAGCATTCTTCGGAAAGCATATAGTCGCCTGCATGAAGCAATGGAAAAAGCGGAACAGGCCAATCAATTGAAATCCGCATTCCTGGCTAATATGAGTCATGAGATACGTACCCCCTTGAATGCCATTGTAGGATTCTCCAATATGCTTCCTCATGTAGAAAACCGTGAAGAAATGTCCGAATATGTAGAACTCATTGGAACAAATACGGATTTGTTGCTCCAGTTGATTAATGATATTCTGGATTTGTCGAAGATTGAAGCCGGTACATTCGATTTCTATCCTGCCTTGATTGATGTGAACCAGACGCTTGAAGAAATCGAGCAAAGTATGCAGCTACGTCTTCGGCACAATAATGTGACTTTCACATTTGCGGAGAGACTGTCCCAATGTACATTGTATACGGATAAGAACCGTTTGATTCAGCTGCTTGCCAATTTTGCAGTTAACGCCATCAAATTTACAGAGGTGGGTACTATCCGTATGGGATATCGTTTGCTTGATCCTGAAACGATTTATTTTTATGTGTCGGATACAGGCTGTGGAATGTCTTCTGAACAGTGTATTCATGTCTTCGAACGGTTTGTGAAGTACAATTCCTTTGTGCAAGGTACCGGACTGGGACTTTCTATCTGCCATACGATTGTAGACCGCTTGGGAGGGAAAATAGGAGTGGAGTCGAAAGAGAACAAAGGATCTACTTTCTGGTTTACCTTACCTTATCGGCAGAATTAATGCTTTACTTCTTTCCAATCTATCAGTAGATAAGTTGCTATACTCTTATTGCAAACTTCCTTTCCCTTATTGGATAAGTTGTCTTTGACCAAGAAGAAACTATAAACGCAAGTTCTGATTGTATAATTGCAAGTTGCATTTATATAACCGGAACTTGCAGTTGTATAAATGAAGCTTGCAATTATAGTTTTCTCGTAGCCAAAAAGAAGTTTGGCAGTAGGGGAATGCAAGTTTACCTCTAATACAACGGAAGTTATCTATTAGTACTTTAATAGACAGATAGTAATAGATAAGAAAATAGATGGTTGGTTTTAAGGAAATAGAATCGGTAGTAATAATGGCAGATAATCCTTTAAATCTACGCGTAGTTGCTTTAATGCTTGTTGAATACGGTAATCTACTGTTTTGGGAGATATTCCCAGAATTTCCGCTATTTCTTTATAACTCATATCCCGGAACCTATGCATCACAAAAGCTTCCCGATAACTTTCCGGCAATGTGGCGATGGCATCCTTGATGCGTTGTGTCAACTCTTCAACTTGATAAAGATCCGTATCTTGCAGCATCTCCTGCATCTCTTCATAAAATCGAGTGTCGGCACGTTGGGTGGCATCAATATGTGCAAGCTTGTTCAGAGCTTTGCGGTATATCATTTTAAAGAGGTATGAACTAAGTGAAGTTTCGATAATCAGATTTTCTCTGTTTTCCCAAATCCATAAAAGAGAGTCCTGCACAATTTCTTCCGCATCTTCCAGATCTACAAAACGATGACCATAAGCACACAGTGCCGGATAATACCTCCGAAACAGTGCATCAAATGCTTTTTGGTCGCCTCGCTGTATAGCAGATAATAGGAAATTGCTTTCTGACAGGTGAACTTCTTTCATGTATTAGTTTGATATTTCACTGCAAATATAGCTTTTTTATAAGAAAACAAAGATTTTCTGAAAAAAAATGAGATTTGGTTTAGGAATTCCACAAGTCTCTCTTGTCTTATAGTAAAAGGCAATAAAATACGAATATGGATAAGACTGATAAAAATACAATAGAAGAATTGCTTCCCCGTTATTGTGAGGGACTGGCAACGGAAGAAGAGCGTCTGCAGGTTGAGATGTGGATGGATGAGTCGGAAGAAAACCGGCGGATGGCCAAACAGATACATGCTCTTTATCTTGCTACAGATACCGTTCACATCATGACGAAAGTTGACACAGAGAAAGCATTGACAAAGGTGAAAAGTAGAATGACAGGTAACAGACAAAGGAAAACGACATGGTGGGAATGGGCGCAACGTGCGGCAGCAGTGCTGTTCATTCCACTTCTCGTTACTCTGATGGTACAACATTGGGGAGGAAGCGAACAGGAATTGGCACAAATGATGGAAGTGAAAACAAATCCCGGAATGATGACTTCTCTGACATTGCCCGATGGCACATTGGTTTTCCTGAATTCCGAATCTACCTTGAGTTATCCCTCACGCTTCGATAGCGACACGAGAAATGTAACATTGCAGGGAGAGGCTTATTTTGAAGTAGCCAAGAACCCGGAAAAGAAGTTTATAGTTTCTACTTCCCACCAATCACAGATCGAAGTACTGGGAACTCATTTTAATGTAGAGGCTTATGAAAAAGAAGACCGGATTGCAGCAACATTGGTTGAAGGAAAGATAGGTTTTATTTATTCATCTGACAATGGCTCGAAAAAGGTGCTGATGGATCCCGGACAGAAGCTGGTCTATGATACAAGAGACAGTAAAGTGCAGCTTTATGCCACCTCCGGTGAGTCGGAAATAGCTTGGACAGAGGGGAAAATCATTTTCAAAGACACCCCTTTAGAAGAAAGCTTGCGAATGTTGGAGAAACGATATAACGTAGAATTTATAATAAAGAATGAACGTTTGAAAAAATACTCATTTACCGGAACATTTACCCATCAGCGTTTAGAAAGAATATTGGAATATTTTAAAATCTCATCCCGAATTCGTTGGCAATACATAGATTCTGCTGATATAAAAGATGAGAAGAGCAGAATAGAGATTTATTGATTTACAAACCTTAAAAAATGAATAATATGAAAAATAGAGCTCCTTAAAAGAAAAACATACGGGAAAATATTGGCGTATTTCCCGTATGAAAAATAAGTAAATCTTTCTACCGCTTGTTTGGCGACAAGCTTAGATATACTTTTTATTAACTTTAAGTCATTACAAAATTATGCAAAATTATTGTAGCATCCAATTATTACGGATGATAAACTCGTTTTGGATTACCTTAAAACAAATTCCACTATCTATGAAACTATTTATTATTTGCCTCATTTGTTCTGTCAGTATCACATGGGCTACTGAAGCATATGCACAGCAAGCAATGATAAGCATTGATGTGCGTAATCAAACAGTAGGGGAAATATTGAAGGAAATAGAATCTCAATCCGATTTTGATTTTTTTTTCAACAATAAACATGTTAATTTGGAACGTCGTGTTTCTGTATCTGCTAATAATAGTAATATCTTTCAAGTATTGAAAGAGGTTTTTGCCGGTACTGATGTGAAATTTTCTGTGTTGGATAAGAAGATAATCTTGTCAACAGACATAATATCACCCGAGCAAGATAAACAAATGAAAGTTGTTGGTAAAGTTGTTGATAGGAATGATGAACCTGTAATAGGAGCAACTGTTAAAGAAAAAAACGGCTCGGGGGGAACTGTAACTGATATTGGAGGAAACTTTAATTTGTCCGTATCATCGGATAATGCGATGATTGATGTTTCTTATGTTGGTTATCAGTCTCAGACAGTTAAGGTGAGAGAAGGGAAAAATATTAAGATAGTTTTAGAGGAAGATACAAAACTGCTTGAAGAAGTGGTAGTGGTAGGTTATGGTACACAGAAGAAGGTAAACTTGACCGGTTCTGTAGCTACAATTTCCTCTAAAGATATTGCAGAAACTCATGCCAGCAATACTTCTACTTTGTTGGCAGGTCGGTTACCTGGTGTGATTTCAATGGCAGCAAATGGATTTCCGGGGCAAGGAGCATCGGTGTTGATTCGTGGAAAATCATCTTGGAACGATGCGCCTGTGTTATATGTTGTAGATGGAATTCAGGTGGATAAAGAAGCTTTTGATGCGATTAATATTGATGAAATAGAAAATATTTCTGTTTTGAAAGATGCATCGGCGGCAGTATATGGTTCTCGTGCTGCTAATGGAGTAATATTGGTAACGACGAAACGGGGTGAGAATGGCAGACCTAAATTCTCTTTTTCTACAAATTTGGGTATTTCCACACCTACTGCCTATCCAGAATTACTCAATGCTTATGAGTATGCAACTCTATGGAATGAAGCGCAGACTAATATGGGATACGATATAAATAACTCCTCGGACGCACATCTGTTTTACGATGAAGAACAAATAAGAAGAGCGCAGACAGAGGGATCCGACTGGTTTGGAGAAACTTTTAAAAAACATTCATTGAATCAGAAATATAATATGAGTGTGAATGGTGGGAGTGACCGGATTAAATATTTTATGTCTTTAGGATATTTACATGATGAAGGGATGTATGATGGGATTGATTATAAACGTTATAACTTGAGAGCCAATGTTGATGCTAAGATTAATAATTATATAAATGTCCGTTTGGATTTGGAGGGGATGGAAAGCACGTTGGAACAACCACAAGTTAGTTCCGCCTCACTTTTTGAATATGTTGTCAGACGGAGTCCGATGGATAAAATATATAACACGGACGGTAGCTACTATGATATGGGTAGCAGACATCCGTTGGCAGAACGTGATGATAGCGGATATAAAAGAAATAAAAAGAACAATTATCGTGCAAAGCTGGGTTTTGATATAAAAATTCCTTATGTGGATGGTTTAAAATTTAATGCTTTGTTTAGTTACGTACGAGGTGCGAATCATTCGAAGTCATTTTTAACACCTTATTCTCTTTATTTGTTAGGAGACGACGGTAGCGTTGCCAATGAACGCATATTTGGTAAAACTTCTCTTTCAGAAGAAATGTATATTGGTCATAATATGACATCCACTTTGACACTGACATATAATAAAAAAATAAAAGGGCATTCTGTTTCCGGATTATTGGTATATGAACAATTTGAATCACTAGGATCAACGTTGGGAGCTTCCAGAACCAATTTCCCCTTTACATCCATTGACCAGTTATTTGCAGGAGGAGACGATGAAGAACAATCAAATTGGGGAAATCCTTCTCAGGATGCTCGTAAAGGTTTTATAGGTCGTTTTAACTATGATTATAAGGGTAAATACTTAGCGGAGTTTTCTTTTCGTTATGACGGTTCATTAAAATTTCATCCGGATCGTAGATGGGGATTTTTTCCTTCAGTGTCTTTGGGATGGCGGTTATCGGAAGAAGCTTTCATGAAGAAGTTTTCTAATTTGGATAATTTGAAAGTCAGAGGTTCGTATGGCATTTTAGGTAATGACGCTGTAGGAGGCTGGCAATGGTTGACTAACTATTCGTTTGGTGACGCTTACATTTTTAATCAGACTCCTATAAAATCGATAGTCAGTGGTGGTATTCCGAATGTAGATTTGACTTGGGAAAAAACAGCGACATTCAATTTTGGGGTGGATGCATCTATTTATAAAGGATTGCTTTCTGTGGAAGCGGATGTGTTCTATAAACGTACGTACGATATCTTAGGTTCAAGGAACGCGTCAATGCCGCAAACTTTTGGTGCAACTTTGCCTTCTGAAAACTATGGGGTTGTAAAAGTTAAGGGGTTTGAACTGCAAGTAAAACATGATAATAAAATAGGAGACTTTCGGTATCATGTAGGTGGAAATGTCAGTTGGGCGAGAAATAAGGTTGTAGAAAAGGATTATGCGGCAGGAGCAGAACCATGGAATAATCCGATAGGAAAGACAATGGGGTATCGGGCGTGTTTTGTGGCACTGGGATTATTTCAGAGTGACGAAGAAGCCGCTGCATGGCCTCGGTTCAAAGGAACTCAGCCGACGGCTGGTGATGTGAAGTATGCGGATTTAAACAACGATGGGATTATAGACGAGCGCGATAAAAAAGTTGTTTCTCCCTATAGCAATACGCCTGAAATAATGTTTGGCTTGAATCTATCAGCTTCATGGAAAGGTTTCGATTTTAGTGCTTTGTTCCAAGGTGCTGCCAATAGGAATGTGATGTTAGGTGGTTTTGCTACCCAAATGTTTATTAACGGAGATGCTAATTTGCCTAGGTATTTGTATGAAGATCGTTGGACTCCGGATAATCGTGATGCACGTTATCCTAAAGCATGGGGACCCGATCATCCTTCAAATAATAAATCTTCTACATTTTGGTTGATTAATGGTAACTATGTCCGATTAAAGAATGTGGAATTAGGATATTCCATATCAAAAGATATATTGTCGAGAGTGGGAGTAGACCGTTTGCGTATATATGTTGGAGGAAGCAATTTATTCTCTATAGATCACATGCCGGGTTATGATCCGGAAAAACAGGATGGAGGACCGAATTATTATCCTCAGCAAAAGGTTTTCAACATGGGAGTAAACATAACTTTTTAAATGAGTATACAATGAAAAAATATATATTTTATTTAATCGCATTTTTAGCTATTTCTTGCGAAGATGTTTTGGATAAAAAGAATTTAGGTGCTATTGATGATTCGTATGTATGGAGTGATCCGAATATGATAGAATTGAACGTTAATTCGTTTTATGCCAATTGGATGCCGGCTGGTTTGTTTAAGCAATCTGCACTTATTCAAAATGGGATTATTTCGGATGAAGCTCGTAGTGGATATAATGGTCGTGCGGTGAATATTATTAATGGAGTACGTTTTGGGGCGGATCGTACAGATGTGCCTTTTCAAAATTGGTATTATGGCGGCATACGCAAAGCCAATGAGTTTTTGCAGAATATTGAAGAACGTTATATTTTGCCGGCTAACGCTACTCAAGCCCAGAAGGAGCAACGTGATCGTTTTATCGGAGAGGTGAGATTTTATCGTGCTCATTTGTATTGGGAGATGATAAAAGTGTATGGAGGTGTGCCCATCATAACTCAAGTCATAGATAAAGATGAAACAGATGAGAGTTTGTTATATCCTAAAAGAAATACTACAGACGAGAGTTTCACTTTTATCATTAAAGAATTGAAAGAGGCTGCGGATTTATTACCGGTTACATACAGTGGAGATAATTGGGGAAGAATAACAAAAGGGGCTGCACTCGCATATTGCGCAAGAATACAATTGTATAGGGCAAGTCCGATGTTTAATCCGTCTAATGAAAAGAAATATTGGGAAGATGCGTACGACACCTATAAAGATGTGATTGGATTAGATGTCTATGATTTGCATCCGACGTTCTCGGACATTTGGAAAGAAAAAGGAGAAAACAATAAAGAAATTATATGGTTTAAAGATTATAAAAAGGGAACCATTACTCACGGTTGGGATGCTGGTAATATGATGCGTTCGCAAGCAGTGGGCGATGCGACAGCCAATTGTCCGGTGCAGTAGTTAGTCGATGCGTTTCCTATGAAAGATGGCACTCCGTATGTAAAGAGTAATCCGGAAACCAATCCGTATGATTATCGTGATCCTCGACTAAGAGAGACTGTAGTGTGGAATGGAGATACATATGGACCAAGAAAAGAAAAAGTATACACATTTGTTTCTGAATCTACCGACCCTAATTCTCCTATGTATAATTTTGATGGAATCGATTCTCATCAATCGGCGACAAGTACAGGATATTATATGAGAAAAATGAAAGATGAATCTTTGGACGGTACGAAAGGTGATTATGGATATGGAAAAGGAAGCTATACACAATGGGTCGAACTCCGATATGCCGAAGTATTATTGGGCTTGGCTGAAGCTGCAAATGAAATAGGAGAAACGGAGGAAGGGGTAGAACAAATAAAATTGATTCGCAAGCGTGCTGGCATATTGCCGGGAGAAAATAAACGTTATGGAATACGAAAATATATCTGTGGATGATTTCAGAACGTTAGTTCAAAATGAAAGATATATAGAATTGGCTTTTGAGGACAAACGTTATTGGGATTTGCGACGTTGGAAATTGGCACATTTGAAGTTGAATAATCAGTTAACAGCAATGGAAATACGCAAAAAAATAAACGGTGAGGAGATTTCATATACGTATACGCGTCGTGTTCAGCGTCACGATAAAACAAACAAGCCTGTGTTTTTAGAAAAATTCTATTTTCTTCCTTTGCCTAAAGAAGAGTTGCTTAGGAATCCGAACTTAGAACAAAATGAAGAATGGAAATAAAAGAATATGATTATGAAAAAGATTTATTTATATATATTAGTGTGTGTGTTAGTTGGTTATTCATGTGATGACATGAATGATTTTGAGCAAGGAATATTAAAAGGGTACGTGTTGGATGCTGTAACAGGAGAGGGATTGGCGGATGTTGATGTGGTTCTGGAACCTGTTGTTGCAGCAAATGGTAGTGTGACTTCAAAATCTGACGGTCATTTTAATTTATCGCGTTTAGTTGCGGGTACATACAGTGTGAATGTTCGTAAGAACGGAGCTTCCATTATAGATAATGCTCAGGATGAAATAACGATAACGGATGGTTGTGTTCTTAATAAGGAATATAAACTGACTCCCAGGATTTCAGTTTTTGATTTTAATGTTGATTATGACAAGAATGATCCTACGAAATTTGTGGTTCATTTCAAGGCACGAGGAAATCAAGGGAATAAGTTTAATTATTATTCTGTGATGTGGAACGAATATCCGAATTTTATATTTGCGGACTTGCCTAATACTCAAAGAAAGGCAGTAAAACATGCGACTTCAGAAGAAGCGGAAGTTACATACGAAGTGAGTGGATTGGATTTAAAAAGAGGAACGACATATTATATCCGTGTAGGAGTAACTCATATAGCCAATGGCGGAGATTACAATCATAGTAGAATGATTCCGATCAAATTTGAGTAAGTAATTATATTTTCTCGATAAATACTAGTTGTAGGAGGGAATTGTCCCTCCTGCTTTAGAATTATTTGCCGTAAAAATGCAAATATTATATGAGTAAACAACTGCAACAAACATACCTTTAGAGTTAAAATGAATCAAAGATGAGAAATAACTTTTTTCTTTCCGGATTGTGTTTATTAACCGCTTCTCAAAATCTGGAAGCAAAGGATAATAAACTGGAGAATGTGAATATACTTTTTATTCAAGCAGACCAACATCGTTATGACTGTACAGGATTTTCTCAAAGGGGACTCGTGAAAACTCCTAATATAGATAAATTGGCTTCAGAAGGAGTTGTTTTCACCAATTCCTATTCATGTATACCAACAAGTTGTCCTGCTCGTCAAAGTTTGATTTCCGGTAAATGGCCGGAACAACATAAGGGACTTTGGAATTATGATATAACGCTGCCTGTCACTCCTTTCAATGGTCCGACGTGGACCGAGAAATTATCAGAGAAAGATATTAAGATGGGATATGTTGGTAAATGGCATGTCAGCGATCGGAAATCACCGAAGGATTTTGGATTTGATGATTATATACCGGAGTGGAGTTATAATAATTGGCGTAAGAAAAATAATCTGCCGGATTATGTATGGCAAGATTCCCGGTGGGTAATGGGAGGATATGATCCGGTTGATAAAATGCAGTCCCGTACACATTGGTTGGCACAACGTGTCATAGAAATGATAAAGAAATATCAGTCCGAAGGTAAAAAGTGGCATATTCGTTTTGATACGAGTGATCCGCATTTGCCATGTTATCCTGTTCGTGAATTTCTAGAAATGTATGATAAGAATAAGATACAGGAATGGCCAAACTACAAAGATAATTTGTCGAATAAGCCTTATATCCAAAGACAACAGATCTATAATTGGGAGTTGGAAGATTCTGACTGGAAGATGTGGCAAGGATATTTGCAGCGTTATTTTGGCAATATAACTCAACTGGATGATGCTGTGGGTATGGTTATTGAGGCTTTGAAAGAAATGGGAGTGTATGATAATACACTTATTGTATATACAACTGACCATGGAGACGCTGCCGGTTCGCATAATATGGTGGATAAGCACTATGTTATGTATGAAGAGGAAGTGCATGTACCTTTGGTAATGAAAATTCCCGGAGTACCACATCGGATAGTCGATCAATTTGTCAATAATCAATTGGATATGGCTGCTACGTTTTGTGATATGTATCAGTTGGATTATAAAACACAAGGAGAATCCTTATTTCCTTTGATTGAGGGAAAAAAGGAATCGTTAGGAGAATGGCGGAAATATGCGTTCAGTAATTACAACGGCCAACAATTTGGTCTGTTTGTGCAACGTATGATACGTGACAAGCGTATGAAATATGTATGGAACCTTACAGATACGGATGAATTGTATGATTTGGAAAGTGATCCTTGGGAATTGAATAATCTAGTTTATTCGAAAGAATATAAAGTGGAACTTGTTCGTATGAGAAAAGCTCTTTATGAGGACTTAAAACATAGAAGAGATCCGCTGATTTGGCAAGATGCGGCAAAAAGGCAACTGATTGATAATAAAAAGTTGTAATATTGGGAGTATAATCACTATTCGTAGGATTTTAGTCAGTAACAATTGTAATATTTCAGTAGGTATAAACAATAATAAAATGTATGATAGAATGAAACGTCCAAATATAACGAAACTCTGTTTGTCTACTTTTTGTGCACTGCCGTTCTTGAGTTTTGCACAGAAACGTCCGCATATTATTCTAATCTTTACGGATCAGCAGAATGTAAATGCTATGAGTGCAGCGGGTAATCCATTTCTATGTACTCCAAATATGGATGCTTTGGCTAATGATGGAATTCGTTTTACGAATGTTTATTGTACCTCTCCTGTTTCCGGACCTTCACGTGCAAGTATTGTGACAGGGCTAATGGCTCGTGAAGCAGGAGTTGAATGGAATGATAATTCAAAATTGAGAGAAGGTATACAAACCGTTGGTGACTTGTTGGGTGAGAATGGCTATCGGACTGTGTGGGCAGGGAAATGGCATATTCCAGAAATCTATCCGCAGCGCTCAAAAGACAGCGTTAAATATTTGCATGGTTTTGAATTACTCCCTTTTTGGGACGCACCTAACAAACATTGGCTGTTGGGAGCGGAAACAGATCCTCCATTGACGGACGCAGTCGTTTCGTTCTTGGATAGTTATGATAAAAGAGAGAAACCCTTATTTTTGGCGGTCAGTTATCACAATCCTCACGATATTTGTATGTATCCCCGTAAAGTCGGTTGGGAAACAATGTCGGATTCTTTGTTGAATCTCAGTCCTTTCGGCAAATATAAATTACCGGAACCGATGGGGATACACCCTGATTCGTTGTCTTATTTACCGCCATTGCCAGGAAATTTTACTATAAATGTAGATGAGCCGGAATTTGTCATTGACAAACGCACCAAGTCTAACTCTTATGGTGATGAGGTCCAGTTATCGTCCCTGTTTTCTAAAAGAGAATGGCAGGCTTATTTAAATTCATATTATAGATTGACGGAATTGGTTGATAAGGAAGTCGGGAAGGTGGTTGAAGCCTTGAAACGTAATGGAATGTATGAAAATTCTCTTATTATATTCACTTCAGATCATGGTGACGGTATGGCTGCCCATGAATGGGCGGCGAAACTTAGTTTTTATGAAGAGTCTGTTAAAGTCCCTTTGATTATGGTATTGCCGGAAAAGTTACAGCGAGGAGCCGTTAATTCTAATTTAGTATCTTTAGCCGACCTTGTTCCGACATTTTGTGATTATGCCAAAGTGAGAGCGAAGACGAATTTTGCGGGAATGAGTTTGCGCCGGGCTATATTTCCAACCGAAGAACGGTGGCGTGATTTTATTGTGGCGGAATTGGCGGATCATTTGAAAGACAGAACAAGGAAAGGGCGTATGATTCGTACCGGGCGTTATAAATATACTATATATTCATCAGGTGAACGTAACGAGCAATTGTTTGACTTGATGACGGATCCTGGTGAAACAATAAATCTGGCTTATTCGAAGGATTATCGGAAGATTCTTGAAAAGCACCGTAATTTATTGGGTGAATGGATGAAAGAACGCAATGATAATTTTAAAATAGTGACTTATGAGAAATAATATATGTTTTGTATATCTTTTATTACTGATCGTTTTGCCAGTTTGTTCAAAGAATGTTTCGCATTTTAGCATTTATGAAATAATGTGTGAGCAACAAGTTGAACCGTTGGGTATAGAAAATAAGTCTCCGCGTTTTAGTTGGAAGGTTGTATCACAGCAACGTGCTTATCGTCAATCTGCTTATCGTATATTGGTGACAGATATTGAGGGTGCCTTAGCGGCTGACGAAGGTACTATCTGGGATTCAGGAAAGTGTTTTTCTTCAAATTCTGTTCTTATTCCTTTTCAAGGTAGGGAGCTTCATTCTGCGACTAGATATTATTGGAAAGTCAAAGTTTGGAATGAAGCAGGCGAAGAGTCCGTATGGAGCAAGCAGGGATCGTTTGTGACTGGGATGATGAAGGAACGTGACTGGGGAAAAGCCCAGTGGATTGCTTTAGAAAAGGATGATCCGGAGAAAAATTTATATCCGGGAATACATGCTCCGTTGGTTGGGAAGATGATTGGTGGACGGAAAGTAGGGGGATATAAATTGCCTATGTTCCGAAAAGAGCTGCTTATAAACAAAGAAGTCAAAGAAGCAATTGTGAATATTTCGGGATTGGGACATTTTGATTTCTATGTAAACGGGGAGAAAGTAGGGAACCATTTTTTAGACCCAGGATGGACAAATTATGCAAAAACGGCTCTTTATCTGACTTTTGACGTGACACCGTTATTGAAAAAAGAGAATGTATTGGGAGTTATATTGGGAAACGGCTTTTATAATGTACCTCGTGAGCGCTATTTCAAACAATTGATTTCTTTTGGGGCTCCCAAAGTAAAATTGGTTTTGTCTTTGAAGTATACAGATGGTTCTTCCGAGTTGGTTGTTACGAACCGGAACTGGAAAGTATGTGAAAGTCCGATAACTTATTCGAGCATTTATGGAGGAGAGGATTATGATGCTAGAAAATATCAGTCTTCTTGGATGAACCCCGGGTTTAATGATGATTTGTGGACAGCCCCGGTTATTACAAAAACAGAGATGGAACTGAAAGTTCAAACCTCTGCTCCGCTTACTGTACGTGATCAGCTTCCTGTTGTCCGGAAATATCAGAATTCGAAAGGAAATTGGATCTTTGATTTTGGACAGAACTTCTCAGGAATCGTCCGTTTGAAAGTAAGAGGTTATGGCGGGCATAAAGTAACGATGAAGCCCGGAGAACTTCTGGAGAAGGATAGTACGGTCAATCAACGGGCATCGGGCGGGCCTTATTTTTGGAGTTACACATTGAGTGGAAAAGGTGTAGAAGAATGGCATCCGCAGTTTACTTATTATGGATTCAGGTATGTTGAAGTATCTGGTGCTGAAAAGCTTGAGTTGATAGAATTGGCGGGGATGCATACTACAAATTCAGCTCCGGAAGTAGGACATTTTTCTTGCTCTTTGCCGATGTTTAATAAGATATATGAATTGATTGACTGGTCGGTACGTAGTAACTTAGCAAGTATTTTGACAGACTGTCCTCACCGGGAGAAACTTGGATGGCTTGAAGTGGCTCACCTTATGCAGTATGCTATGCAGTACAGGTATCAGTTGAATGGTTTGTACAGTAAAGTAATGGGGGATATAAAAGATTCTCAGACACCGGAAGGTATTGTGCCCTCCATTGCTCCGGAGTATGTACGATTTGCTGATGGATTTGAGAATTCTCCGGAATGGGGGAGTGCATTTATTATTATACCTTGGTATATTTACAAGTGGTATGGAGATAAAAGTCTGTTATCTGCTTATTATCCATATATGAAGAGATATTTGGAATATTTATCGACTCGTGCGGATGATTATATTGTTGCTTATGGTTTGGGTGATTGGTTTGATCTGGGACCTAAGCATCCGGGATATTCGCAGTTGACATCGAATGGGGTGACGTCAACTGGTATGTATTATTACAATGCGACGATAATGTCTCAAATAGCAGAATTACTTGGAGAGGAAAAGGATGAAGAACGCTTTACGCAATTAGCTGCTTGTATCCGAAAAGCCTATAATGAAAAATTCTACAATACCGCGACTAAGCAATATGACCGCAATAGTCAGACGGCAAACGCAATCTCTTTATATTTTGGCTTGGTGGAAGAATATAATCGGGAAGTTGTATTTCAGAACCTGGTTGATGATATTCAGAACCGTAATTATGCCTTGACATCTGGAGATATCGGCTATCGTTATCTGTTGAGAGTCTTAGAGGAAAATGGAGATTCAGATATTATTTATAAAATGAATACAAAATATGATGTACCCGGATATGGATGGCAGCTGGCTTATGGTGCCACTGCGCTGACGGAATCCTGGCAGGCATATGGATTCGTATCGAATAATCATTGTATGCTTGGGCATTTGATGGAATGGTTCTTTAGTGGTTTGGGAGGTATAAGCCAACAAACGGAATCAGTCGGCTTTAAGAGGGTAAAAATAAAGCCTCAAATGCCGGTAGGGATTAACTCGGTTTCTACATCCTATGTGTCACCTTACGGTGATATTTCTTGCCGTTGGATACGCAAATCTGATAAAATCCGGTTGTATGTACAAATCCCGGCCAATTCCGAAGCGATTGTTTATTTACCAGCAAAAACTGCTGAAGAAATTACGGAAAGTGGTATACCTTTGAAGAATGTTGATGAATGCCGGATTCTTGAGAGACCTGGTGAGAACTATATAGTAGTTTCCGTTGGTTCTGGCAATTATATTTTTGAGATGTAAAATCAAGTATTAAGATAATAATAAATGAATATATTAAAAAAAATGGTATGTATTTTATTGGGCATAATTGGAATACATACAATTCAAGCTGAAATAATCACTTATCCGGCTGAGGTTACTCCCGGTTCCTGGCTATGTTTCAGAAAAGATATATCAGTAGGGAAAGATGCGTCGCATAATCTACTGAAGATTGCTGCTGATTCAAAATATTGGTTGTGGATAAATGGTGAATTAATCGTTAGAGAAGGAAATTTGAAAAGAGGTCCTAATCCGAAAGACACTTACTGTGATATTCTTCGGGATGTAAAAGGTTTGGTTTCCGGGAGAAACACCATTGCACTTTTAGTTTGGTATTTCGGGAAAGATGGGTTTAGCCATAGAAACAGTCCGACGGCAGGAGTTTCTGTAGATTTGACGATTGGTAAACAACGATATATAAGTGATGATAGTTGGAAGGTGAGCATACATCCGTCATTTTATATCCCGAACGGTATAAACCCCAATTATAGATTGCCGGAATCAAATATCGGTTTTAATGCACAAAAAGAAGTGGCTTTCTGGGATAAGGATTTTGATGATGCATTATGGCAGGATGCCAAGGTAATCAAAAAGGAACTATCAGGATGGAATCAATTGGTAGAACGTCCTATTCCTATGTGGAAAGATTATGGATTGAAAGATTATGTGAAAGTTGAAAGAAAATCTGATACGTTGTTTGTGGCTTATTTACCTTATAATGCACAAGTGAATCCTTATATTAAACTGAAAGCTAAAGTCGGAGAAATAATTGATATTCGAACTGATAATTATTGTGGGGGCGGCACTCCCAATGTATATGCTGAATATATTACTAAAAATGGTATTCAGGAATTTGAAGCGTGGGGGTGGATGAATGGTCATCAGGTTTTGTATACAATTCCTAAAGATGTAGAGGTACTGGAATTGAAATTCAGAGAGACGGGGTATGATACGGAGTTTGTTGGATCATTTTCCTGTGAAGATAAGTTTTATAATAAATTATGGGATAAGTCGTTACGCACTTTATATATCACGATGAGAGATACTTATATGGATTGTCCGGATAGGGAACGTGCTCAATGGTGGGGGGATGTTGTTAATGAATTGGGTGAGGCTTTCTATTCGTTGGATCAGAATGCGCATTTGCTCACACGTAAAGCTATCCTTGAACTTATGAACTGGCAACGTTCGGATAGTACGATTTTCTCACCGGTTCCTGCCGGTAACTGGAATCAGGAGTTGCCGATGCAGATGCTTGCCAGTATCGGATATTATGGTTTTTGGACATATTATATGGGGACTGGAGACAAAAATACGATTAAAGCTGTCTATCCTAATGTGAAGAAATATATTCATGTATGGAAACTTGACGAAGAAGGACTAGTTATTCCTCGTAAAGGTGGATGGACCTGGGGAGATTGGGGTGATAATAAAGATCTTGTTTTATTGTATAATCTTTGGTATTCATTGGCCCTTGAAGGTTTTCATTTGATGGCCGATTTATTTGGTGAAAAAGAAGATTCCCGATGGGCTTGTCAGGTTAATGAGAGGTTGAAACGGGCTTTTCATACAAAATTTTGGAACGGTAACTTTTATATTTCCCCTCATTATAAAGGTAAACCAGATGACCGTTCACAAGCATTGGCTGTCATTACGGGCATTTTGCCTGAAAGTGCATATCCGGTAATACGTCCTTTTTTCAAGCAGCAATATCATGCCAGTCCCTACATGGAAAAGTATGTTCTTGAAGCTTTGTGTATGATGGGGTATTATGAGGATGCTTTAGAGCGAATGAAAAAACGTTATTATGACATGGTCGAAAGTAAATTGACAACATTGTGGGAAGGTTGGGGAATCGGTAATAAAGGTTATGGCGGTGGTTCATACAATCATGCTTGGAGTGGAGGTCCTTTAACGATTCTTTCTCATTATTTTGCGGGTATCTCTCCTATGAAACCGGCATTTAAGGAATTTGTCATAAACCCTGTGTGTAATTGCTTTGGGGAGATTCATTCTATAACTCCTACTAAATGGGGGAAAATAGAACTTTGTCTTACAAATAAATTGAATGTGATAGTTGTAGAAGTGAAGATACCTCGAAAAACAAAAGGGCATTTTATTATTCCTAACGGGATTGAAAAGTACCGGATAAACGGAAAGGGAAAAATAGCAAAAAAAGGTATAATAGTATTGAAAGAAGGAATATGGAAAATTGAATTCTGTTAATTCTAGTGTAGCGGGTTGTCGATTAATTATGTTTTGAAGATAATAAATTTATTGGTATACGATGAATATCTGTTGCTGAACTTAAAAATCCCCTAATCAACAACCATATTTGTGTGACTAAGAATGCTATGATTGAATTAAATATAACTGGCAATTTTAAGATAGTATATGTGTTTGTTTATTGTAATATTTATCTTGCTTTTATGAAGAACTTATTTGTTTTCTTATTTTTATTTTATGTATCCTCTAATTATTCGGAAGCGCAAACTACTGCCCACAAATTTGAAGCAGGCAAGAACACATTCTTGTTGGATGGAAAACCGTTTGTGGTGAAGGCTGCCGAGTTGCATTACACTCGCATCCCACAAGCTTATTGGGAGCATCGCATTGAGATGTGCAAGGCATTAGGCATGAATACTATTTGTATTTATATTTTCTGGAATATCCATGAACAGGAAGAAGGAAAGTTTGATTTTTCCGGTCAGAATGATATTGCAGCTTTCTGTCGTGCGGCACAGAAACACGGTATGTATGTCATTGTCCGCCCCGGTCCGTATGTGTGTGCGGAATGGGAGATGGGAGGACTTCCCTGGTGGCTATTGAAGAAAAAAGATATAGCCTTGCGCACGCTTGATCCTTATTATATGGAACGGGTAGGCATCTTTATGAAAGAAGTAGGCAAGCAACTGGCTCCGTTGCAAGTAAATAAAGGAGGAAACATTATTATGGTGCAGGTAGAGAACGAGTACGGTTCTTATGGAATCGACAAACCTTATGTTTCTGCTGTGCGCGACCTGGTTCGTGAATCCGGTTTTACCGATGTACCTCTGTTTCAATGTGACTGGAGCAGTAACTTCACTAATAACGCGCTCGATGACCTGATTTGGACCGTGAACTTTGGAACGGGTGCCAATATCGACCAGCAATTTAAAAAACTCAAAGAACTTCGCCCCGAAACTCCATTGATGTGTAGCGAGTTCTGGAGCGGATGGTTTGACCACTGGGGGCGCAAACATGAGACACGTCCTGCAAAAGATATGGTACAGGGCATCAAGGATATGCTCGACCGGAACATCTCTTTCAGTCTCTATATGACTCACGGCGGAACGACTTTCGGGCATTGGGGAGGTGCAAACAATCCTGCTTATTCCGCAATGTGCAGTTCGTATGATTATGATGCTCCGATCAGTGAAGCCGGGTGGACTACCGAAAAGTTTTTCTTGCTTCGTGATTTATTGAAAAACTATCTTCCGGCAGGTGAAACGTTGCCTGAAGTCCCCGCAGCTTTGCCTGTTATTGAAATTCCCGAATTCCATTTCACTAAAGTGGCTCCGCTATTTTCGAATCTGCCGGAAGCCAAACAAACAGTGGATATTCAACCGATGGAACAATTCAATCAGGGATGGGGGGCTATTCTGTATCGGACCACATTGCCTGAAGTTACTGCGGCAGGAACCACTTTGAAGATTACGGAAGTGCACGACTGGGCGCAGGTCTATGCCGACGGCAAACTTCTGGCACGTTTGGACCGTCGCAAAGGAGAATTTACAACGACTCTGCCTGTCCTGAAAAAAGGTACGCAACTGGATATTCTAGTGGAAGCAATGGGACGTGTCAACTTTGACAAATCCATCCACGATCGCAAAGGAATCACAGAAAAGGTGGAATTAATTTCGGGTAATCAGTCTAAGGAATTGAAAAACTGGACAGTGTACAACTTCCCGGTAGATTATTCTTTTATTAAAGACAAGAAATATAACGATACAAAAATAGTACCGACTATGCCTGCTTACTATAAGAGTACCTTTAACCTGGATAAAGTAGGAGATACATTCCTGGATATGAGTACATGGGGTAAAGGTATGGTTTGGGTGAACGGGCATGCAATGGGACGTTTTTGGGAAATTGGTCCGCAACAGACCCTTTTTATGCCGGGGTGTTGGCTCAAAGAAGGAGAGAATGAAATTCTCGTATTGGATTTGAAAGGTCCTGTCAAAGCTTCTATCAAAGGTTTGAAGAAACCTATTCTTGATGTACTTCGTGAAAAAGCTCCCGAAACACACCGCAAGGATGGAGAAAAACTGAAACTGACGAGTGAGAAAGTGGGCCATGAAGGAGCTTTCACTCCGGGTAACGGCTGGCAGGAAGTGCGGTTTGCCACTCCGGTGAAAGGACGTTATTTCTGTCTGGAAGCACTTTCTCCACAAGCAAATGATAACATCGCAGCGATAGCAGAGTTTGATGTCCTGGGAGCTGATGGTAAACCGGTATCCCGCGAACATTGGAAGATTCGTTATGCCGATAGTGAAGAAACGCGTAGTGGCAACCGTACAGCTGACAAGATATTCGACTTGCAGGAATCTACTTTCTGGATGACCGTGGACAATGTTCCTTATCCTCATCAGTTGGTGATTGATTTGAGTAAAGTAGAAACAGTAACTGGCTTCCGCTATCTGCCTCGTGCCGAAAAAGAGTATCCGGGTATGATTAGAGAATATAGAATATTTATTAAAAAAGAGGATTTTGACTATGGGAAAGTTGTTTTATAGCAACAGAGAATCGGAAGTGATGCATATCTTTGAGCAGAAACTGGCGGAGTAGGAAGGGAAACCTGTTGAGCAACCTAATTTCTACGGGATGGAGAAAACATAGGCAGAAAAGAGTAAGATACAGGTATTGAAAAACTAAACAAAAGACCAATGATATAGCTGGGTATGAAACATTACCCGGCTATATTTGTCTTAGAACCCTTTCATAAAGAATTTCTAATTTCATTGCTAATAGGAAAATTCTTATATTTGCTGCAACTAATACTTAAACACCATAGTTGCAAATGGAATTTACAGAAGAGCAAATACTGTTGAGAGCTTTGTCACGAGGAGATGAGAAAGCTTTTGAGGTTTTGTTTATGCGTTATTTCCCGAGAGTAAAACGTTTTATATCCGGTTTGCTTCAGGATGATATAACGGCAGAGGATTTTGCACAAGATATTCTCCTCAAACTATGGCAGAAGCGTGAGGAGATGGCAAAATCGAAAATCTGAATGCCTACCTTTATCGGACTTCCCGGAATGCTGTGTACCAGCATTTACGACATATACTTTTGGTGAATGAATATGGAGAAAAGCAACAGGAGAATCTTTCCCGTCAGCAGAATGAGGGTGCGGGAAACATCGAAGAAAATATGTTTGCTGAAGAATTACTGTTGTTGATACAGCATACGGTAGAGCAAATGCCCGCCCAACGAAAAAGAATTTATGAGATGAGCCGTAAAGAAGGCAAAAACAATGATGAGATAGCGCAACTGCTTGCAATAAACAAACTGACTGTAGAAAACCATCTCACACAAGCATTGGCTGATATCCGCAAGATGCTGAAGCACTTTTATCTTTTCTAAATAAAACCACTTCCTATTGACAAAAACTCTTCTTTTATTCTCCTTTCTCAAAAAAAGTAGAAAAAATAGCTTTTAGACTGTGTGTGTATTCTATCTCGTGCATCTTATTAATAAACGGATAAAATCATGAAGAAGAAAAGCATATCAGAACTAATACATTTTTTTGTTCGCCATCCCCTGCAAAACTCCTTGCAGATGAAGTTTTGGCGTTGGCTGGTTTCTCCTGCTGATGCAGAAGATAAAGAAGAAGCTATACAGGAAGAGTGGATGAATATCATCGCTGAACCTGATGAGGCTACCCGGCGTTCATGGTATGAGGTCCGGCGTAAAGCGGGACTTGCAAATCCGATAATAAAACCGCATTGGGAAATCAAACCACTTCTTCGCATTGCTTCTATGATATTAATCCCCTTATTTTCAGTGCTATTATCGTGGTATTATATAAATGATTATACTGATTCTTGCAAATTGGTAGAATATATTGTTCCCATGGGTGAACGGGGAGAATTGACTTTGCCGGATGGGACAAAGGTACAGATCAATTCGGAGAGCAGTATCATTTACCCGAAAAGCTTTCGAGGCGATACACGTACTGTTTATCTTTCCGGAGAGGCGAATTTTGATGTCCATAAGGATAAGAAACATCCGTTTATTGTCAAGACATCTTTGTTATCAGTTCGTGCTTTAGGTACGAAGTTTAATATACAGGCATATTCGGAAGACAGGAAAACGATTACAACTCTTGAAAATGGAAAAGTGCAAATCAATAACCTGCTGGCACCAGACAGCTGTTTTATTCTTACTCCCGGTGAACAACTTGAATACAATCACCTGACTAAGAATTATGAAAAACGAAAAATAGATGTGATGATGGCTTCCGGTTGGACACGTGGTGAATTGAATTTTGTCGATTGCCATCTGGAGGATATTCTGAACACATTGGGACGACATTATAATGTAGAAATAAAGGCAGAACCGCATTTATACACAAATGATTTATATACCATTAAGCTTAGAAAGGGCGAACCTCTTCAAGCAGCAATTCATATTGTAACAATGACCGTCGGAGGTATGGAAAGCAAGGTCACAGACAATAAGGTTGTGATACTGACAGCTGCTTCACCGGCGAATAAGAGTAAGAAAGGAGGTACCCATCCGTAAAAAGGTTGGACAAAACTGATCCTTTTGTCCAACCCGAAATAAATACCGTTATCATTTAAAATTTTAGGAAATAGTGAACCTTAAATGTAGTATTCATTTAATATACAAAAGTATGAATTTTAATTCTTATTTTACTATAAAACATACCAGTAATTTGCGTATTTTATTGTTAACCTTATTCTTTATAGTCCCTTTGGGTACTATCTATGGGCAGAATCAGTTGATTACTATTGCCGGAAAAAACATAACTTTGTTGAAAGCTTTTGATGCTATTGAAAGTCAGACTCAATTAAGCATTACTTATAGTCGGACTAAAATAGATGTGAATCGGACATTGAGTGTTGATTTTAAGAAACAAAAACTCTCTATTGTTTTGGATAAGTTGCTCGCGGGAACGGGGTTTACTTACAAGATAGAAAAAGGGTATATCGTTCTGGTTCCCGTACCGGTAAAACAAGAGCAAACGGAAGCAACTTCGAAAAAGATACAAGGAGTGATTGTAGATACGAATGGAGATCCGGTGATTGGTGCCAGTATTCAGGAGAAAGGAGTGGCCGGGAAAGGTACAGTGTCTGATTTGGATGGAAAATTTAACCTGTCAGTTGCGTCAAATGCTGTATTACTGATTTCATATATCGGTTTTCAGTCTCTTGAAGTAAAGGTGGGAAATCGGACAAGCTTGTCTTTGGTATTAAAAGAAGATCATCAGTTGCTGGATGAAGTAGTCGTTATCGGTTATGGAACAATGGAGAAACGTGCTGTGACCAGCTCCATTACTTCCATATCTTCAAAAGATTTAGTGACTGGATTGGGAGGCTCTACCATTGCGACTGCTCTGAAAGGAAAAATCTCCGGTATGAATGTTTCTGAAACTTCCAGTCCGAATGCCTCTGCTAGTTTCCAGCTTCGTGGGGTAGCTTCCATCAATGCTTCTTCTTCCCCTTTGATTGTGATAGACGGAATTCCTGGTGGTGATTTGCGTTCTATCAGTCAGGAAGATATTCAATCCATTGATGTTTTGAAGGATGCCTCTGCAGGTGCTATTTACGGAACAAGGGCAGCTGGTGGTGTCATTCTCGTGACTACCAAGAAAGCGAAAGAAGGTCCTATCACATTATCATATACAGGCGAGCTGTCCACCGAACAAGTTTCCAGAAGACCACAGGTCCTGGATCGCGATGCTTTCGTGAGGTTCGGTGTAGGAACAGATTTGGGAGCGTCTACCGATTGGTACGGTGAACTTTTAAATGAGGGAGCACTTTCCCAGCGCCATGTTGTCACCCTTTCGGGAGGGGGACATACAGCCAGAATATATGCCACTATTATGGCACAGGATCAGAAAGGTATTGCGATAGGCGATAATCGTAAAGATTATTCGGGGCGTATCAATGCAAACTTTAATCTTCTCAATGACTTGCTGGAAATAGGCTTACATACAGAATATCGTGAAGCACATCGGGATCAGCGGAGCAGTAGTTCCTGTTTCGACATGGCATTGAAGATGAATCCAACGGAACATGTTTATGATAGTACTAGTGAAACAGGCTACAATGTATTGGTTGGTGGTAGTGAATATTACAATCCATTAGCGGAAGTTATGCTCAAGCAGACGGATAATGTTGATAAATGGCTCAAGGCGGATGCTACGGTAAAGCTCAATCTGCCTGCCGGATTTTCGGCACAAGCCACTCTCGGATGGGAAGATCGCCAGTATCAGCAGACGCATTATGTATCCGCATTACACAGAACATCTTTGAATGGAAGTTATAAAGGAAAGGGATTTCACGGATATAGTAAAACAGTAAATGTTTCTTTTGAACCTACCATTAATTTCATGCGTGTTTTTGCAGATGACCATACGGTTAGTGCGGTGGCCGGATATAGCTATTGGGAAAACAATTCTGAAAATTTTGATATGTCTAACTATGATTTCCCTGTGGATGGAGTAGGAGCTTGGGATATGGGAACAGGCAGCTGGCTTTCTGATGGAAAAGCAGCTATGTCTTCTCACAAATATCCTCGTGAACGTCTTATCTCCTTCTTTGGTCGGGCGAATTATAGCTATAAAGATCGCTATATGGTTACCGGAAGTGTTCGTCATGAGGGATCTTCCAAATTTGGAAAGAATCATCGCTGGGGAACATTCTGGGCTGTATCAGGTGGATGGCGTATATCCAATGAAGCCTTTCTGCATGATGTCAGTTTTCTTGATGACCTCAAAGTACGTGTCGGTTATGGTGTGACGGGAAATAACAATTTCTCTGCAGGAGCATCCACAGCCATGTACTCCTCCAATTCAATGTGGCCTTATAACGGTACATGGATCACTTCTTATGGACCGGCTCGTAATGTCAATAATGACTTGCATTGGGAAAAGAAAGCAGAGCTTAACATCGGTTTGGATTATGCGTTTCTGAATAACCGGCTTTTTGGAAAGTTCGATATATATAAAAGAAGAGTTTCCGGAATGTTATACAATATCAGTGTACCCAATCCTCCCGCCGTTTACGAGAAAACGACCATGAATTATGGTAATCTTGAGAATACCGGATGGGAGTTTGAGATTGGCGGAGTGCCTGTTAAAACGAAAGACTTTAACTGGACAACTACCATGCGTCTATCCCATTCTTCTTCCAAAATTACCTCTTTGTGGGGGAATAATACTTACCAGGATCGTGTAGGATTCCCGTCACCGGGAACGAACGGATCAGCCGGAAGAATTGAAGCAGGAACAAAGATCGGAAGCTATTATATCTGGAAATATGCCGGTATCACGGATAATGGAAGATGGCTTCTGTATGATAAGAACGACAATGTGATTCTTAGCGATAAGAAGACCTATGATGACAAGCGGTACATCGGTAATGCTATTCCTGCATTGATGGTATCATGGGATCATACCTTCACTTACAAGAACCTCTCTTTAGGTATCAACCTGCGTAGCTGGATCGATTTCGACGTGTTTAATACCATAAATATGTACTATGGACTTTCTGAAGTAGCAGGCCAGAACGTTCTTCGCAATGCGTACATTGACAACCGGCACATCAAAGAAGTAAAGCAGCTTTGCGATTACTGGCTTGAGGACGGCACTTTCTTAAAGATAGACGCCATTAGTCTGGGATATTCTCTTAACATGAAAAAGTGGCAGAAATATATAGATAAGATTGATCTTTACCTGACCGTCCGGAATGTGGCATGTTTCACGAAATATTCAGGACTTAATCCGGAAGTGAATGTCAACGGACTGGACCCTGGTTATGAATGGTTTAATAATATTTATCCTGAAACTCGTAGATATACCGTTGGTATGAAAATCCAATTCTAATATTAAAGTACCTATAAACTAATAAAATGATATGAGACGAAATATTTTAATCATTATCTCCTTCCTCACCCTTCTGGTGTCATCCGGTTGTACAAATCTGGATGAGAAGTGGTATTCCGAAGTCACTCCGGACACTTATTTCACGTCTAAGGAAACTGTTTATTCTTTCTTGGTACGCTCTTTCACACATTGGCGTTGGTTTCACGGATTCGACCGTGCCATTCTTCAAGAATGTACAACAGATGAGATGTGTGTCACACAAAAAGGAATACATTACAATGATGTCAGATATTCCCAACTGCAGCATCACGACTGGACACCTCTTCACCCCAACAACGAAGAAACCTGGCGTGGGGTAGGCATGGGAGTGGCAATGGCTTTAGCTTGTAAGGAAGACTTATCCGGTGTGGATTATGTATCACTGGGCATGACGGAAGAATTGAAAGCAGATCATCAGATGCAACTTCAGACATTGGTTGCCTATTTTTATCTGCGGGGACTTGATTTCTATGGGGGTATGCCTATTTACCGGCGCTCTACTACCGAGGAAGTTCCACGTTCCACTGCACGCGAAACCTTTAATTATGTGGAAGAACTGTTGCTTGCCGCTATTCCCAAATTAGAGAAAAAAAGAGCAGATATGCTGGAAGAAGGCTATTTACGTCAAGGAACTGCCGCCGCCCTTCTTGCTCAATTATATTTTAATGCGGAAGTCTACATGGGAGAGAACCGTTTTGCTGAATGTGCGCAGGTCTGCCAGGATCTATTAGATGGCAAATACGGTTATTACGAATTGGAGGAAGACTGGTTCGGTCCTTTCACTTTCGACAATAATAAATCTAAGGAAGTAATGTGGTCTGTTCAGTCGCAATATGCAAAAGGCACTTTGTTTCAATGGCAGTTCGAACGCTATAATCATTATAATGCAAAGAACTATTTTGATCTAAGCGGCTATTCTTCTACTAATGGTATGCATCTTCAGCCGTCTCTTAAACCCAATGGCGATCCCTATACGGATAAGCTTGGGCGACCTTTTGCCAAATTCAACAATAAAGATCTTCGTAAAAAATTGTACTTGTATAAAGGGAATGGAAAATACGAAGGAATGTTCCTTTATGGAAAATTACAGCGTACATCAAGAAGTGGTACAGAGGTGAAGTGTACGGGACTGTACGAATATCCGGGTGAGGTTCTTGAATTTGTCGATCAGGTGGCACAATTCAAGAAAGTGAAAGATGGAGAATATTCTTCAGTGAATGAGCTTCCCTCCAATATAAGTACCGGGGAAGAGAATTCCGGAATACGTTTGTGCAAACTACCGGTTCCCGACAATATCGACAAAACCATTGCTTTTAATCCGGATTATCCGGTTATTCGTTTTGCTGAAATCTATTATATGCTTGCTGAATGTAAATATAGAAGCGGCTATAAAAAAGAAGCAGCCAATCTTTTCAATGAAGTGCGTAAACGCAATTTCGAGAATAAAGCCGATCCTGATCCGGTGACCGAAACGAATATCGACAAGTACCGGATTCTTGATGAGTGGATGGTCGAGTTTCTGGGTGAACAGCGTCGTCGTACCGATCTTCGTCGTTGGGGGTTGTATACAACAGGTTCTTGGTGGGATCATAAACCTACTAACGACGATCATTATGAGCTTTTTCCTATTCCGGAAAAGTCAATTTCTGTCAGCAATGTCTTGAAGCAAAATCCGGGATACGGAGGCGGCAATGAAATGACTAAAGAAGAAGCCGGTATCTATAGTGTGAAACAAATCGATTAATCAACTATTAAAGAATAATATAATGAATAGCAAGATATTTTTTTTAGGAGCCATCATGTTGCTGCCTACATTCGCAAGTTGCCAACAAGAAAAGCCTTTTCCTGATGATGCAGTAGATAAAGTGTATGAATACCTTCCGGAGTGGCAGGCAGGTTATTTGGATATTCATCAGATTAGTACCGGAAGAGGTAATGCAGCCTATCTTATTTTTCCGGATGGGACTACCATGTTATTGGATGCAGGAGATTTAGGAGTACATTCAGGCACACAGGAAATTATGAAAGCAGTGCCTAATGATTCTAAGCGGCCTGCCGAATGGATTGCTCAATATATAAAACATTTCTCATTGCCATTAAAAAATAACGGAGCACTTGATTATGCCTTGCTCACTCACTTTGATACGGACCATATCGGACAGAATGGAAAACTGGCAATCGAAAAAGTAGGACTGGATTACAAACTTACCGGAATCACTCATGTTGGTAATCTTCTCAATATTTCCACTTTGATAGATCGTGGTTATCCTACTTATGATTATCCGACAGCAGCTAAAGTCTCTGGTGCTCATATCTCAAACTATAAATTATATGTTGCCGCTCGTGACAGGGAAGGTAAAAAGAATGAGGGATTTGTAATAGGAAGCAATAGTCAGATCAAACTCTTGAAAGATCCGGGCTCTTATCCTACATTCGAAGTACGTAATATCGTGGGTAATGGTAAAATTTGGACAGGTAGCGGAACAACAGCCAAAGAGCTTGTGCCTTCTACAGCCTCTTCAAGTGAACAGTTGAACGAAAACCGTTGCAGTTGTGGAATTCGTATCACATACGGTAATTTTGATTATTTCTCCGCAGGAGATATTCTGGGCGTAGAAAAAGCACCGGAATGGTTTGATATAGAAACGCCGGTAGCCAGATTGCTCGGTGAGACGGATGTGGTTGTTGCCAATCATCACGCTTATTCTGATGCTATGTGCGATACCTACATTTCCCAAGTGAAACCACAAGTCTATGTAATTCCCGTATGGGATTACTATCACCCTCAACCGGCAACGTTGAGCCGGATGCTGTCTCAAACTCTTTATCCTGGTGAACGGTCGGTTTTTGCTGCCGGTATGGTAGACAGTAACAGGAGCAGACTGGGTGAAGACGGCTTGAAGATAAAGCCTGCCGGACATGTTGTTACGCGTGTTTATCCGGGTGGAGAGAAGTTTCAGATCTTTGTATTAAATGATCGGAATGAAGCTTATGAGATACTATATAAAACAGGTGAGATTAAATCTAATAATTGATGAACATGAAAATTAAAGATTCAATAGTCTGGACAGCTTTTCTGGCTGTGATGGCAATCATAATGTTTCCGTCATGCTCTGACGAACATGAAGCCGGTATATTGGAAATAACAAATAATGAGATTATTCTTCAGGCGGAAGGTGATCCGGTTCAGGTGGAGGTGAAGTCCAATACCGAGTGGCGAATTGATTTTGTAGAATCAACCTGGTTCTCTACGGATATACGTGGAGCCCAGTCATCAAGAACTTATTTCACTGTGACTTATGATGAGAATATCAGTGATTCCGAACGTTTCTGTGATATTCGTGTGTTTACGAAAGATGGTAAGACTGCGGATGTAATCAAGATAAAACAATTATCCCGTTATCCATTTATTGTTCCTGCCAGTGATAAGATGGAGCTGTTTACTAAAGGAGGTGAATATGAAATGGAAATCTCTACCAATGTGCCCGAAACGGATATCGTTATTACGCCAACGGTGAACTGGGTGCAGGAGTATAGGATAAGTGATGGAAAGCTTTATTTTAATACGGAAACAAATTCGCAATCACCCCGTACAGGAAGTATTGTGTTGAGTTATGACGATCAGTACCAGCGTAAGGTCACGGCTACCATTAATCTCTCGCAAGCATATTCTGAATATGCGAATGCGGAACTTGTCAGTTATCCAACCGTACATGGTTATGCTGTCGGTGGAATTACTAACAATGTATATGTTGAAGGAACCATCGTAGCCAATGGCACTTCGAAGAACTTCCCGAGCAATCGCTATGTCATTCAGAATGAGGCAGGAGAGACAGTTGTGTTTGAGTCCGAATCTTTAATTACGTTTGCACAATTTGCCAAAGTGTCATTGTGTCTGAAAGATGGAATGATAAGAGAAGAATCAGAGGGTAGCTTTACTTATAGACTGATTAGCGGTATCACTGCTGCCCACGTAATCAGCTCGGAACTTTCTACCTTCACAATTCCTGAAAGAACGATTGCTGAACTTACGGATAATATGGTATTTAGTCTTGTGACCCTGAAAGATGTCGAGATTGCATCTCCGGTAGGTGCATTCACTAATTTCAAGACTACTGACCCGGGAGCTGCCGATCGTAAGATTAATAAAAACTATTGGGTAGAAAAGTTCCCTGCATATTACAGATACTATCCGACCTGTATAAGAGATAAAAACGGTTCTAATACATATATGCTTACTGCGTTTGAAGCTCCTTATGCTCACGAAACACTTCCTAAAGGTTCGGGAAGCATAACAGGAATGGTGGCGAAAGTGAAACTTACAAATTTCGACATCTCTGAAAGCCGGTTATGTATTCTTCCGCTTAACAGAGAAGATATTAACATCAGTGATATAAACGAGATCACTGATGTGCTTGTAGAATGGGATTGTAATGTACCCGATTGGAAAGAAATAGGCTCTTCTACTTTTACGGATTACCATCCTACGGGTGGCGAGGCATCGCAGGCGAATGCTCTTCTTAGCAAAGACGGAAATAAATATTTCCAGCAAACCTATGCAGACTACATTCTGGGATTCCAGGATGATTTCAGAGGAGATGTTAACCTTAACACGACCGATGGATACTATGGTCGTATGCGAGGCGGTGCTTTTAATAGTAAACCGTGGTCTACAAGTTCATATTTCTACGTAGACAAAATATCGACAGTAGGTATTTCTACATCCTTGTCTCTTCAGGTTGAAATGAATGCAAGTTGGGGAGGTGGCCCTGTTGCAGTGGTTGAATATGCTTATTCGATGAATGGTGAATGGATTAAAGTAGATAATTCAGAGTTTACCATTCTGGGACAGTTTGATAGAACGGCTGCAGGTGGACAGACGGAGAAGAACATTCCTGGTTATAAAGTCTATGACTTTAAGTTGCCGGATGCCTTATTGAACCGTGATAATATTTGCATCAGATTGCGACCGGTCAGACTCCCGGCAGGGGTATCCAGCTTCATGCCGCTTAGACTTGCTAATATCTCAATCAAATACAACAAATAATCAATAGGGAATATATATAAAATAATCGGAAGCAATAAAGGACATATCCTGATTGCTTCCGATTATCTTTTTATATGTGGATCTTGAACGATCTCTATTCAAAAAGAACGATATCTTATTTCTCCAACAATTCTTCTTTATTTTTCCAACAAATCCTTTAAGAAGTCGTCCAACTCCTTATCCAACCCTTTCAGCAATTCATCATTCACCAGTATGGTATCGTCGTCAATCAACAGCAATTCTGCTACGGTTTCTTTCTCTTCATCTACCAAAACGAAAGAATAAGGTTTCAGAATAGTCACTTTGTCGAAATCTCCGGCATCCTTCATTCTGCAAAGAATGTTGCGAAGAGAAGGTTCCACGTTTTCAAGGAAATCATCCCCTTCATAAGTAGCCCATTCTTCGATCATGATGTTTGCCAGTTCTTCATCATCATCGTTGTAAATATTAAGTTGTCCCGATGCCTGATCCGGTTGGAGATGGATATCGGTTACAACTGTTTGTTCACAGCTACATACATATTTAGCGACTGCCTTTTGGATAGCCGATTCGATAATAGATAATGATTGTTGGCTCAATTTCATGGGTTCCTTCTTTTTATAAGTTCAAAGGTATAAAAAAAATAAGATTTGATACACAATTTCCTTAAAAATCATCATTAAATCGGCTCATTTGCAATTTTAACTTGGGTAATTGAGCATTTCTCTCCTTTAGTTCAGCTAAATACAAAGTAGTAAGATAATAATTCGGCACATCATCAATGGTAGCTTGAGGGCTATCTGTGATGTTCTTTTTATCTATTTTTTTAGCTAGTTGTTGTGCCTTTTCTGCCCATTCTTCTGCTTTAGCCAAACTATCTTTCATTTCGTAGTAAACAGCAATGTTGAGAGCTGCCCGCATTTTTTTCTTTTGGTTCTTGGTACCTTCGAAAGCCTGACGCCAAAGTTCGTATGCGTCGTCCCATGAATTTTCGCGTACATAAATGGCAGCGTCACGCATAGGAACCGAACCACCAGTATAAAGATACCGTGTTCCTTTTTTCCAAATAGGGACAATATTTTTCACCGGAACCGTTCCTGCGAATGCTGCCGCTTCTTCCAGCATCTGCTTGTCGGGAATCATGCGAGTGGCGGCTTCTATGGCTGTACCTCCAAACTCTTCCCAAAAAATGCTATCATTAGGATGGAGCGTAGTCATCGGTCTGCTGCGTTCGGGAAGATAAACTTTCACCGTGGGATAAACTTTCACGTCTACTGCTCCTTGAAAGCAGTTGAACTCATCCAGATAGCGGACAGTCTTTGTTGCTTTGAGTTGCAGGTTTTCCAGCGCAATAATAAAGTCCACTCCCAAGTTAGAAGCCAGTTGACGCACTTCCTCCTGGCTCAATGTACTTTCGCGGGCCAGTTTATCATTGGCGCGTAAGGCAGAATCACAGATAACCACCTCATCGAAGTAGTTCTGCTGTGCTATTTCTTCTGCCAATGATTCAGTGGCTGTCTTAGGATCTCCATTGGCATAAGCTGTTGCACGACTTATCAATGGTGTACCTTCTTTAATTTTTTCAGTCTCTGTTATCAGTTTATTATCCGGGGCGTCGCTGGTGTTATTCACAATAGCTACTTTTCGGAGTTGCGGAGGAAAGCTCAAGTCGGCAGGTTGCAGATAATCAATGGGGATCTGTTCCAGACTCTGACAGCTACCCAGAGTCAGCAGGAATAAAACGATGAAAACCAGTGAATAAGATTTTGCCATAGTTTTGTTCTATTTAGTAATTTGAACAAAAGTACAACTTTGGAAGAATAAAAGAAAGTCTCAAACAGTTTTTAACCGTTTGAGACTTTCTTTTATAAGTTGAATATAGAGAGACTATGCCATAAAGCACATTACCCTACAATTTCCAACCTTTAATTTTTAATTATTAATTAATCAAAGGTTCTTTCCGTGGCAGTTTTTATACTTTTTCCCGCTTCCGCATGGACAAGGATCGTTACGACCTACTGTCTTCTCTGCACGAATCGGTTCACGTTTCTGCTGTTCACGAGTATCCTGACTTGCAGCAGCCTGCTGGTTCGGATCACTCAAATTTTCTTTGTTTTCGCGATACTTGCTCATATCCTGGCGTTGTTCAGGAGCAGCCTGACGCACTTCTACACGGCGTGCAGCTGATTCATCCGGAGCTTCCTGTACAGGAATTTGTCCACGCATCAAAATAGATATAGTCTGGTTATTGATCTTGTTCACCATAGCGTCAAACAAAGTCACAGATTCCAGTTTATAAATCAATAGCGGGTCTTTCTGCTCGTAGCTTGCATTCTGTACGGAATGTTTCAGTTCGTCCAGTTCGCGCAAGTTTTCTTTCCATGCTTCGTCGATTACGTGGAGCAAGATTGATTTCTCGAACGACTTCACCACTTCTTTAGATTCCGATTCGTAAGCCGCTTTCAGGTTACAAGAGATATTATACATCCGTTTACCGTCTGTAATAGGAATCAGGATGTTTTCGTACATGTGTCCCTGGTTTTCATATACCTGTTTGATAACCGGGTTAGCGATCTGTGCCAGGCGTTCAGTTTTGCGTTTGAAGTTATCCATCGCAATGTTGAATGTCTTTTCGGCCAACTTTTCTTTTTTCTCGTTACGGAATTCTTCTTCAGTGAACGGAGTTTCCATTGCTAATGTCTGAAGCAGTTCCATTTGGCAGCCTTCATAATCATTGTTTTCGATAGCATTGGCACAACGGTCCCAGATCATGTTCACGATGTCCATACCGATACGTTCACCCATCAAAGCGTGGCGACGTTTGGTGTAAACCACTGTACGTTGCTTGTTCATCACGTCGTCATATTCCAACAGACGTTTACGGATACCGAAGTTGTTTTCTTCCACTTTCTTCTGTGCACGCTCGATAGAGTTGGAGATCATCTTGTGCTCGATCATTTCGCCTTCCTGGAAACCGAGTTTGTCCATTACACTAGCAATACGGTCGGAAGAGAACAGACGCATCAAGTCATCTTCCAGTGACACGAAGAATACAGAAGAACCCGGGTCACCCTGACGTCCTGCACGACCACGCAACTGGCGGTCTACACGACGGGATTCGTGACGTTCCGTACCGATAATTGCCAAACCGCCCGCAGCCTTCACTTCCGGACTTAACTTGATGTCGGTACCACGACCAGCCATATTGGTAGCAATGGTTACTGTTCCGCTTAAACCGGCGGTAGCAACGATGTCCGCTTCTTTCTGGTGCAGTTTGGCGTTCAATACCTTGTGCTCAATCTTACGCATGGTAAGCATCTTGCTCAGCATTTCGGAGATTTCTACCGAAGTAGTACCTACCAGTACCGGACGTCCTGCTTGAACCAATTTTTCGATTTCCTCGATAACAGCTTTATACTTTTCGCGTTTCGTCTTGTAAACGCGGTCGTTCATATCCTTTCTTGCAATCGGACGGTTGGTCGGGATCACGACTACGTCCAATTTGTAGATATCCCAAAGTTCGCCTGCTTCCGTTTCAGCAGTACCGGTCATACCGGACAGTTTGTGATACATACGGAAGTAGTTCTGCAAAGTAATGGTAGCGAATGTCTGTGTTGCGGCTTCTACTTTCACACGTTCCTTCGCTTCGATAGCCTGGTGCAATCCGTCAGAGTAACGGCGGCCTTCCATAATACGACCGGTCTGTTCGTCTACAATCTTCACCTGACCGTCGATTACTACGTATTCATCGTCTTTTCGAACATGGTGTAAGCCTTCAGCAACTGGTTGATGGTGTGTACACGTTCCGATTTGATGGCATAGTTAGTCAATAACTCATCCTTCTTTTCAAGCAGTTGCTCGTTGGTCAGATTCAGGTTTTCCAATTCTGAAAGTTGTCCGGCGATATCCGGCAGCACGAACAATGTCGGGTCTTCAGAGTTACCGGTAATCAGGTCTACACCCTTATCAGTCAGGTCTACGCTATTTAGTTTTTCGTCAATTACGAAGTACAGCGGATCAGTCACTTCATGCATACGCTTGTTGTTCTGTTCCATGTAGATCTCTTCCGTCTTGAGCATACCTGCCTTGATCCCCTGTTCACTAAGGAACTTAATCAACGGTTTGTTTTTCGGCAATGCTTTATGACTGCGGTATAGAGCGAGGAATCCTTCTTCCACCTCTTTCTTATCGTTGGATGCGATCAGTTTTTTTGCTTCGGAAAGATATTTGGTAGCCAGTACCTTTTGTGCTTCTACCAGACGTTCCACTAGCGGACGGAGTTGCTCGAACAACTGGTCATCGCCTTTAGGTACAGGACCGGAGATAATCAACGGAGTACGTGCGTCGTCAATCAATACCGAGTCGACCTCATCGACGATGGCATAATTGTGCTGACGTTGTACAAGGTCTTTCGGGCTGATAGCCATGTTGTCACGCAGATAGTCGAAACCGAATTCGTTGTTTGTACCGAAAGTAATATCCGCCAGATACGCCTGACGACGTGCGTCGGAGTTCGGCTGATGACGGTCGATACAATCTACGCTTAAACCGTGGAACATGTAAAGAGGACCCATCCATTCGGAGTCACGTTTGGCGAGGTAATCATTCACGGTAACTACGTGTACGCCGTTTCCGGTCAATGCGTTGAGGAATACCGGGAGTGTAGCCACCAATGTTTTACCTTCACCGGTTGCCATTTCCGCAATCTTACCTTTATGCAGAACGACACCACCAAAGAGCTGTACATCGTAGTGAACCATGTTCCACAATGTATCGTTACCACCGGCTACCCAGTGATTCTGATAGATGGCCTTGTCGCCTTCGATGCGTACGAAATCTTTTGTAGCAGCTAGTTGACGGTCGAAGTCGGTAGCCGTTACAACGATTTCTTCATTTTCTGTAAAACGTTTGGCAGTAGCCTTTACGATAGAAAAAGCAACAGGCAGTACTTCGTCCAGTGCTTTTTCATATTTTTCCAGAATTTCTTTTTCTGTCTTATCGATTTGTGCGAAGACTTCTTCGCGGTCTTCCAGTTCGAGAGTTTCAATGCTTGCCTTCAACTCTTCCACCTTCGCACGTTCAGCAGTAGCCGATTCATGGATATATTTTTTGAGTTCTTCCGTTTTGGCACGGAGGGCATCGTTGTCCAGTGCTTCAATCTCCGGGTAGGCAGCTTTGATCTTTTCCACCCAGGGCTTGATTTCTTTCATGTCTCGTGTGGATTTGTTTCCGAAAACCGAGCTTAAAAATTCATTAAATCCCATGTTATATTATTTAGTTTATTATTTATTTCAATTTCAACGCGGATTAACGCCGATTTACGCAGATTAAAGGAAAGATTAAATTGGATTTTTTTTAATCCGCGTAAATCTGCGTTAATCTGCGTTGGGGAATCTTTATATCAAGAAACCTCCGCAAAGTTACATTAAAATGCTGATTTATTTATGTTTTGCTCCCTGTTTTTGTGAGTAAATTTTTACCGCAGGTCGGTAATAGGAGCAGAAGTACAGGCGTTGGGAGCCCGGATGCGCATAAAATGTGCCAGTGTAGGCGCAATATGGTCGATGGTTACAGGTGTCTGGATAATGGCCGGTTTCACGGAATGTCCCATGAAAATCAGCGGTGAGGGAATATAGGAATGACGTACCACCTTGTTGTCGCCGCCGTTTTCGTTGACGATAGTCCATCCGGGGAGGACATCGATTACGAGGTCACCCGAACGTTTGCGGTGGTAGCCGTTACGTATTTTGTAGATTTCCGGAGTCCATGAACCCAGCAATAGCCGGTTAGCCGAATAGGCTTCGTTCACTCCGCTGAACTGCATCAGGAATTCTGCTGACTTTTGTTGGATCTCTGCCAGATTCAGTTCTTTCTTTTCCAATAACTTATGATTCAGATAAATCTGCTGGTTATGGTGAGCTTCCACATACTTTCCTTCGCCATACGTAGCCATCAGGTACATATTCAATAGAGCCGCACAACGGTTGAGGTAAAACTCTCCGCCGGGCACTTTGTACAATCCCGAATCAGGCGATTCGCTGTCTATATATCCGGTGGAAGTGACGAAAATAAGTACATTTTGCAGTCCTACTTTCTTATCAAGAACTTCGAGCAGGTCGGCAATGCTGCGGTCAAGACGCACGTAGGTGTCTTGTATTTCCATAGCACATTCTTGTACGGATTTGTGCGCATAGTTTCCAGCATAATAAGTGAGTGCCAATAAGTCAGTAATGTCATCCATGCCGATGGAGCTTTTGTTCAATGCTTCTTCGGCAAGCGCATTCACTTCATCATTCACAAAAGGGCTGGCGATGAAGCGGCGGTATTTATTACTGCGGTCATCATCGAATTTATATTTGAAGAGCATATCCCGCCAATCTGGCAGGAAAGTGTACATGCCCCGGGGAAATATGGGTTCCCATGTCATACCGGCAATACGGAAATCGATCGCTTGACGGTCGTTATATTGGCTTGCCCACCACGGAAACTCTCCATAATAGGTGGTTCCACTCCATTTTCCGGTGTTGGGATTGAGCCAAAAAGCAGCGTTTCCGGCATGTCCGGCTGCAAAAAGTGCGGCATCGCAATCAGGTGCAATGGCATATACGATACCTTTGCCTTGTGTCGCTATTTTCAGTTCGTCGGCAATGGTTGAAGTCAGAAGTTTGGTGGGGGCGACAGTCTGGTCGGTGTAATACCCCATAAATGCCGTGTCGTCTGTGCTGTTGACGGGGCGAAGGGTAGAGGCATCCATCCAGCGTTGAGAAATAATTCCGTTCATGGAAGGCGTCGTACCGCTATAAATAGCCGCTATGGCAGAAGCGCGGTCTATACCGCAGAAGGTATATTCGGCATTGTGGAATACTCTTCCCTCTTTCCAAAGGCGTTTGAAGCCTCTCTCGCCGTAGAGCGACGAAAAAGCTTCCAGATAGTCCGTACGCAACTGGTCAATCGTGAGCCCTACCACTAATTTAGGGGCGGCAGGTAGTGACTGGGCTTGTAGCCCGGTGAAAGTCAGTACGGTGATGAGGGAAGTTAGTAGTCCTTTCATTATTTCTTTTTAGAGGTCAATATCAGATTGCTCGCTGAACGTATCAGCAAAACGAGTGCCAAAGGTACAACAGCAAAGTCAAATCTTTGCGGAATTACCGGAAAAAGCACTATAAAAAGTGTTAAAACCGCCAGATTCAGGGTTAAATACCAACATTTCTTCCCTTTTCGGACACAATATATAATGTATGGCAAGAAAAGAAGTTGCCCCGGATGGAATACCAGTAATAGGAAATTAGAGTTGACTGCCGGGTGTTGGGAGAAGAGTGCGAGAAATGCAAGGACGCATCCCACAATACCTGCTATACCAAAAAGGAAGAGGTCGATTCCCCATAATCCGGTTCTCCGGCGGATTCCATAGATTGTGGCGGCGGTTGTCAATATAAATAAGAGTAAGGTGCATTGAAGCGGAGTAGGCATCCAGCCGCTTTCATCCGGTTCGGGAGTGGCATCGACTACCAGCTCGTTGGCCGTTATGAGTGGACGCTGGATAGAATCGCTTTTAATTTGTGCACCGTCGAAAGCATCCATCAGGTAGAAAGGGGCAAACATCATCTGACGTTGTGTGATGGGCTGGTCGGCTTCACTTCCGATACAGAGATCAATGCCGAAACGTGCCCACGGATGTCCTTTGCAATACTGATGTACAATGTCGCGGAAAGTGAGGGAGCCATCCTGTGGTTCTGCGGGATAAATCACTTTTCCTGCAATGCTTTCTTCTATCTTGTCCCGGGGGCGGGTAGCACAATTGTCGTAAAAGAAATTATAACGGTATACCCGGTTTTCCGGACGATAGTTTTCTTGTAATAACCGGATCAGTTCAGTCTTTTCTTCATCGGTCAGATTGAGCGTTTGCTGCCATACGCTGCGTCCGAAAAATGCGTATTCAGCTGCAAAACGTTCATAATCCGTTGCTCCCAGTTGGTAGTCTGTTTCTCCGAGCGAGAAGCGGAAGATGAAGTTGGGAGTGTTGAAACTGAACAGTCCGTAGTTGAATACAACGTCAATCCCTTGTGAAGGATTTTCGTAACGGATGGCAGTGTGTCCGAATAGGGAATATATTTCCTCTCCGGGGGCACAAGTCAACAGACTCAAACGGATGGAGTCGTTGTTGTTGGCAGATGCTTGTCCGGTGGGCAGAAGCAACAGGAAGAAGGAGAGGATGATGTATGAGAAAAACCGTTTCATTAGCTGGTTCGTTTTATTTCGGTGGCAAATATAGAAAGAATAGTTGGATTCGGGAAAACGGAGCCTCTATTTTATCAGAATAAAGGCTCTATATGGCTTAAACAGAGGCGCTGTTTTCTTTAAATGGAGCCTCTGTTTGGGTGAAATAATGTTTCTGCTTGAACGGAAAATCGGTTACAAAATAGTGGAATACTTTTTGGAACGCTGTTTTTTTCTTGTAATCTGTTGCTTATTAGTTGTTTATGATGTAATAAAAAAAGACTGCCGAACGCAAAGTGGAATACATAATAAACAATAAAAGATAATTGATCTATTTAAAAATAGATAGTTCGATTTTTTTGTTTTTGGGGATTTCTAAAATGAAAAAAGAAGATAATTCCTCTTCTATGCTTCAACTTTTCTTTTTTTACTTTACCTTTGCGCCCGCTAAAGAACCAAAAGATTTGAATTTAATAATCGACATAGGAAATACAAAGGCAAAGATTGCTTTCTTCGACGGCGGAGAAATGGTGGATGTAGTAGCTGAATCCAATCAGTCGCTGGGTTGCTTGAAAGCTCTTTGTTCTCAATATCCGGTTGAACAGGGGATTGTGGCTACTGTCATTGATCTAAACGAAAAGGTTTTAGCTGATTTGGCCGCTTTGCCGTTTCCTTTGCTCTGGCTCAATCATCAGACTCCGCTTCCGGTTGTCAACCTGTACGAAACTCCCGAAACATTGGGATATGATCGTATGGCTGCCGTAGTGGGTGCTAATGAGCAGTTTCCTCATCGGGATATATTGGTGATTGATGCGGGAACTTGCATTACTTATGAGTTTATTGACTCAAAAGGTCAGTATCATGGCGGTAATATTTCTCCCGGTATGCAGATGCGTTTCAAAGCACTTCATCAGTTTACAGGACGTTTGCCTCTGGTAGACACCAACGGGCGCAAACTCCCGATGGGACGGGACACCGAAACGGCTATACGTGCCGGAGTGATGAAAGGGATGGAATACGAAATTTCAGGTTATATTGAGTCTATGAAGCATAAATATCCTGAACTTTTGGTTTTTTTAACGGGTGGAGATGATTTTTCTTTTGATAGCAGCGTAAAAAGTGCCATCTTTGCAGATAGATTTTTAGTGTTGAAAGGATTAAATAGAATTTTAAACTATAATAATGGTAGGATTTAAACACACACTTTGTGCGCTTTTGCTCACGATGGTTACCGGAACGGCAATCGCTCAAAATAATACAAACTCTCCTTATACACGATATGGCTATGGCGACTTGTCCGATCAAAGTTTCGGAAATAGCAGGGCGATGGGGGGAATTGCTTTTGGACTTCGGGATGGAGCACAGATCAATCCGCTGAATCCTGCTTCGTATACAGCCATTGACTCATTGACATTCCTCTTTGAAGGAGGTGTCAGTCTGCAAAATATGAATATTAGCGGTAGCGGTGTGAAACTGAACGCTAAAAACTCCAGTTTTGACTATCTGGCTATGCAATTTCGTTTGCATCCGAGGATAGCGATGAGTATCGGATTATTGCCGTTCTCCAATGTGGGATATTCAGTGTCGGATACACAGGCTGCAACAGATCCTACTACCGGTAATACGGCTGATTATGCCAGAAGCTATACCGGAGATGGAGGTTTGCATCAATTATATGCCGGAGTGGGAGTGAAAGTGCTCAAAAACCTTTCGGTAGGTGTGAATGCTTCTTATTTCTGGGGAGATATTAATCGGACACGTGTCCTTTATTTCCCAAGTGTATCAGGTGCTTATAATTATAATCACCAGTCGGTTGCGTCAGTGTCGAGCTATAAACTTGATTTTGGAGCACAATATACATTCGATATTAATAAAAAACATTCAGTGACAATTGGAGCTATATATTCTCCGAAGTTGAAACTGGGTAATGACTATAGTGTAACGACACAAATGGTTTCAAATTCTACGGGTACAGCGGTTTCTACTACAACATTGAAACCGGATGCAACGTTTGAAGTTCCTAATACATTTGGCGCCGGATTTACATATAACTATGACAAACGCCTGACTGTTGGTCTGGATTATAGTTTGCAACAATGGTCAAAAACGAAATTTGACGTAAATACATCAGATGAAGCTGTACGTGAGGATTTTAATGAAACATATACGTATTGCGATCGTCATAAAATATCAGTGGGTGCGGAATACATTCCTAATTTGATGGGACGTTCCTATTTATCCCATATTAAATACCGTCTGGGAGCTTATTATACGACTCCGTATTATAAGATCGGCGGCAAAGAGGCTACCCGTGAATATGGCGTAACTGCCGGTTTCGGTCTGCCTGTGCCTCGTTCCCGTTCCATTCTTAGCATCAGCGGACAATTTGTCCGTATCAGTGGACAGGAATCGGCTTTTGTAAATGAAAACATCTTCCGCGTGAGCATCGGATTGACGTTCAACGAACGTTGGTTCTTCAAACGCAGAGTGGAGTAATGAGATGAATGTAAGAAAGAATAGACGACTATATAATAACAACTAAAATTTAGATACAATGAAAATTAAAACGCTTGTGGCTATGTTGTTCCTTTCGGCAGGAGCAACCACTGTGGTGGCACAGGATGCGTCTAACTGTAACTCAAACAGTAGTATTTCGCATGAGGCTGTGCGTGCAGGTAATTTTAAAGATGCGTATACTCCTTGGAAAGCTGTGTTGGAAAACTGTCCGACGCTTCGTTTCTATACCTTTACTGACGGATATAAGATTCTGAAAGGCTTGATGGGACAAATCAAGGATCGGAATAATGCAGATTATCAGAAATATTTTAATGAACTGATGAATACGCATGACTTGCGTATTAAATACACAGATGAGTTTCTAGCTAAAGGTACAAAAGTGTCTTCTGCCGACGAAGCTCTGGGTATCAAAGCAGTAGATTATATCGCTTTTGCTCCGAAGATTGATGTGAACCAGGCTTATCAATGGTTGAGTCAGTCTGTAAATGCTGTGAAAGGCGAATCGGCAGGTGCGACTATCTTCTATTTCCTGCAAATGTCTTTGGATAAACTGAAAACGGATCCGAATCATAAAGAACAGTTCATTCAGGACTATCTGGCTGCTTCTGAATATGTAGACGCTGCTATTGCTGCTGAAGCCAGCGAAGCAAAGAAGAAACCTTTGCTGGGTATCAAGGATAACTTAGTGGCTTTGTTTGTAAACAGTGGAACAGCTGATTGCGAATCACTGCAAAACATCTATGGCCCGAAAGTAGAAGCTAACCAGACTGACTTGGCTTACTTGAAGAAAGTTATCGACATCATGAAAATGATGAGATGTACAGAAAGCGAAGCTTATTTGCAAGCATCTTTCTACGCTTATAAGATAGAGCCAACAGCTGAAGCTGCTACCGGATGTGCTTATCAGGCATTTAAGAAAGGTGATATTGACGGTGCTGTGAAATTCTTTGACGAAGCAGTGAACCTGGAAACAGACAATGTGAAGAAAGCTGAAAAAGCATACGCTGCCGCAGCAGTATTGGCTTCTGCCAAAAAGCTGTCTCAAGCAAGAGCATATTGCCAGAAAGCAATTGGTTTTAACGAAAACTACGGTGCTCCATACATCCTGATTGCTAATCTTTATGCAATGAGTCCCAACTGGAGCGACGAACCTGCTTTGAACAAATGTACTTACTTTGCAGTGATTGACAAACTGCAACGTGCAAAACAAGTGGATCCGAGCGTAGCTGAAGAAGCTAACAAGTTGATTGGTAGATATTCCGGTCATACTCCACAGGCTAAAGACCTATTTATGTTAGGTTACAAGCAAGGCGACCGCATCACTATCGGCGGTTGGATAGGAGAGACTACAACGATTAGATAAATGTATGTTGCGAAAACGAAGAAACCGTTTATTGCATAAAAGCATGAGCATAACAATCACCTTCGGGGTGATTGTTATGCTTCTTTTATTATCTTCCTGTGGCGGAAAGAAGAAAGCTATGGGTGAGGCTATCACGGAACGTGATTCCCTTCCGATGATGACAACATTGGGAGTCACCACCCTTATCTCCGATTCCGGAGTGACACGCTACAGAGTGAATACGGAAGAATGGTCGGTGTACGACCGTAAGAAACCATCCTATTGGGCCTTTGAGAAGGGCGTATATCTGGAACAGTTCGACTCTATCTTTCATATAGAAGCCAGTATCAAAGCGGATACTGCCTACTATTATGACAAAGAAAGGCTTTGGAAGCTGATAGGGAACGTAGATATACAGAACCGGAAAGGAGAGCGTTTTAATACGGAACTGCTGTACTGGAACGAAGCAACTCAAAAAGTATATTCCGACAAGTTTATACGTATTCAACAACCGGACAGAATTATTACAGGGCATGGATTCGACTCGAACCAGCAAATGACCATATATACCATCCATAATATCGAAGGTATTTTCTATGTGGATGAGGAAGCAGGTGGTCCGCCCCAACCGGAAACAAAAGCGCTGCCGGATTCAGTGCGAAAAGATTCTGTGAAATAAACTATGAATATTTATATCTCTCTAATTATCACCATGGTCTTCTCAGCCTTCTTTTCAGGAATGGAGATTGCCTTTGTGTCGGTAGACAAACTGCGTTTTGAGATGGAACGCAAGGGGAATTACGTCCCGCATTCTTTCCATCTTCTTCAAGAACCCGAATGAATTTATCTCTACCATGTTGGTGGGAAATAATATCGCCCTGGTCATCTATGGTATCCTGATGGCACAGATTATCGGCGACAATCTGCTGGCGGGATTCATTGATAATCATTTCCTGATGGTGTTGGCGCAGACCGTTATTTCTACCCTGATTATTCTGGTGACCGGAGAGTTTTTGCCGAAAACAATCTTCAAAATCAATCCCAATCTGGTCTTGAATGTTTTTGCCATTCCGCTTATTGTTTGTTATGTGGTTCTCTATCCCATCTCCAAATTAGCCTCCGGCTTGTCTTGTATCTTCCTTCGCCTCTTTGGAATGAAGGTTAATAAGGATGCGTCCGACAGAGCTTTTGGAAAAGTCGACCTGGACTATTTCGTACAAAGCAGCATTGATAATGCCGAAAATGAAGAAGAGCTGGACACTGAAGTGAAAATCTTCCAGAACGCCCTCGACTTCTCGAACATAAAAATCCGCGACTGCATCGTTCCCCGTACCGAAGTGGTGGCTGTCGATCTGACTACCTCGCTGGACGAGCTGAAAAGCCGCTTCATAGAATCCGGAATCTCCAAGATAATCGTGTATGACGGGAATATCGATAACGTAGTCGGCTATATCCATTCGTCGGAAATGTTCCGTGCTCCGAAAAACTGGCATGAGAATGTGAAACAAGTGCCGATTGTGCCCGAAACGATGTCCGCCCATAAACTGATGAAACTCTTCATGCAGCAAAAGAAAACGATTGCCGTAGTGGTGGATGAATTTGGCGGTACGTCCGGCATCGTGTCTCTGGAAGACCTCGTTGAAGAAATCTTTGGAGATATAGAAGACGAACACGATAACACTTCCTATATCAGCAAGCAGATCGACGAACGCGAGTATGTGTTGTCCGCCCGCCTGGAGATAGAAAAAGTCAATGAGACGTTCGGACTTGATCTGCCCGAATCGGACGACTATCTGACAGTAGGCGGATTGATACTGAACCAATATCAGAGCTTCCCGAAGTTGCATGAAGTGGTCCGGGTAGGACGTTATCAATTCAAGATAATTAAGGTCACAGCGACAAAAATAGAACTCGTGCGATTAAAAGTCTTGGAATAATGACGATAATCAAGAAATTTTTAGCCAATAAATAGATGCATATTAGCATTTTTTGTATCTTCGTGCGCTAAAACGACAAAAGAAAGAAATAATAATAAACATAAATCGTATTAATCAAAATGGCAACGTTACAAAACATTAGGTCGAAAGGACCTCTATTGGTGATTGTTATCGGTTTGGCGCTGTTTGCTTTCATTGCGGGTGACGCGTGGAAGGTGATGCAACCGCACCAGGCACATGACGTAGGTGAGGTGAACGGAGACGCTCTTTCCGCTCAAGAGTATCAGAATTTGGTAGAAGAATATACCGAAGTGATAAAACTCTCCCGTGGAGTGACTGCACTGAACGACGAACAGACCAATCAGGTGCGCGACGAAGTATGGCGTTCCTACGTTAATAATAAACTGATCGAAAAAGAAGCAAAAGCACTGGGACTGACTGTTTCTGCTGCTGAAATCCAGGACATCCTGAAAGCAGGCGTTCATCCTTTGTTGAGACAAACTCCTTTCCAGAATCCGCAAACAGGAAACTTCGACAAGGATATGTTGAACAAGTTCCTCGTGGAATATGCCAAGATGAGCGAATCACAAATGCCGGCACAGTATGCTGAACAATACAATAACATGTACAAATACTGGTCATTCATCCAGAAAACTCTGATCGAGAGCCGTCTGGCAGAAAAGTATCAGGCATTGGTGTCTAAAGCTCTTCTTTCTAATCCGGTGGAAGCACAGGACGCTTTCGATGCAAGAGTGAATCAGTACAACGTGTTGATGGCTGGTATTCCTTACTCTTCTGTAGTGGACTCTACAATCGTAGTGAAAGAATCGGAACTGAAAGACCTGTATAACAAGAAGAAAGAACAGTTCAAGCAGTATCAGGAAACTCGTGACATCAAGTACATTGATGTACAAGTGACTGCAAGTGCTGAAGACAGAGCTGCTATCCAGAAAGAAGTGGACGAAGCTACTGAACAGTTGGCTACTACTACGGAAGATTATACTTCTTTCATCCGCTCGACTGGCTCAGAAGCTCCTTATGTAGACTTGTTCTATAATAAAACAGCTTTCCCGTCAGATGTAGTTGCCCGTTTGGACTCTGCATCCGTTGGTTCTATTTATGGTCCGTACTATAACGGTGCCGACAATACAATCAACTCTTTCAAAATTGTAGCTAAAGCTGCTGCTGCCGACTCTGTTGAATTCCGTCAGATTCAGGTATACGCAGAAGATGCTGTGAAGACAAAGACATTGGCTGATAGTATCTACAACGCGATCAAAGGTGGTGCTAACTTTGCTGATCTGGCAAAGAAATATGGTCAGACTGGTGATGCAAACTGGCTAACTTCTGCACAGTACGAAGGTGCACAGATAGACGGTGATAACCTGAAATTCATCTCTGCTATCAATAATGCAGGTGTAAACGAACTGGTGAACTTGCCGATGGGACAAGCAAACGTAATTCTTCAGGTGACTAACAAGAAATCTGTAAAAGACAAATATAAAGTAGCTGTTATCAAGCGTGAAGTAGAGTTCAGCAAAGAAACTTACAACCGTGCTTATAATGATTTCAGCCAGTTTATCGCAGCTAATCCGAGTGTAGAAAAGATGGTAGCTAACGCTGAAGAAGCCGGTTACAGATTGCTCGACAGAATGGATTTGAGCAGCTCTGAACACAATATCGGTGGTGTAAGAGGTACAAAAGAAGCGTTGAGATGGGCGTTTGATAAAGCAAAACCGGGTGATGTTTCCGGCTTGTACGAATGTGGCGAAAGCGATCACATGATGGTAGTAGGTCTGGTAGGCATTAAGCCGGAAGGATATCGTCCGTTGAAAGCAGTACAGGATCAGTTGAGAGCTGAAATCGTAAAAGATAAGAAAGCTGAAAAGATTATGGCTGATATGAAAGCTGCCAATGCAACTTCATTCAACCAGTACAAAGAGATGACTAATGCAGTCAGCGACTCTTTGAAGATGGTTACTTTTGCAGCTCCTGCTTATGTATCAGCATTGCGCAGCAGCGAACCGCTGGTAGGTGCTTATGCTTCTGCAGCTGAAGTAAATCAGTTGAGCACTCCTATCAAAGGTAATGCCGGAGTATTTGTATTGCAGGTATACGGCAAGGACAAACTGAACGAAACATTCGACGCAAAAGCAGAAGAAGCTACGCTGACTAACATGCACGCACGTTTTGCCAGCCGTCTGATGAATGATTTGTATCTGAAAGCAAACGTAAAAGATACACGCTTCTTGTTCTTCTAAACAAGTAGCAAGTAATAGATATTAGGCACGGATTACACGGATTTACGCGGTTTAAACTTTTGAGGGAACCGCGAACCCCGTGTAATCCGTGCCTTTTTCTCGTTTTTGTTTATCCTTTGTTATCTGATTAAATTTCCATATCTTGCCAATCTTTATCAATTGGCTTTGCGAAATACTTCATTAACTAATACGAATCTATATTATGACTAAACAACTAGCCCAGTATTCAGTTCCCGCTGAAAATTCACGTGTTATCCGTGTATTCCTTTCGTCAACGTTCAGAGACATGGAGATGGAACGTTCTGCATTAGTCAAACTCTTTAAGGGTTTGCAAGTGAAGGCTGCCAGCCGTGGTGCCACCATTTCATTGGTTGATTTGCGTTGGGGAATCACAGAAGAAGATGCAAAAAGCGGCAAGGTTGTTGAAATATGCCTGAAAGAGATCGTTAACTCCCGGCCTTTCTTCATAGGTATGGTAGGCGACCGTTATGGATGGTGTCCCAGTTATGAAGATTTATCTCAAACTCTCAATGACAGCCTGGAATATCGTTGGATAGAAGATGACTTGAATCATCATTTGAGTGTGACGGAAATTGAAATGCAGTTTGGTGTACTGCGCAATCCCAATCCGTTACATGCCTATTTTTATATAAAACAGTCGGCAGATGATGAACTGTCTTGCTCTGAAGAGGAGTCTCTTAAACTGAAACGTCTGAAAGAGAGTATTTTGCAGCAGGAACGTTATCCTGTGCAAGAGTATGATTCGCCCGATCAGTTGTGTAACCTTGTGGAAGCTGCTTTTACGGAATTGCTTGAACGGGAGTTTCCGGATGTACTGACCGTTGAAGATAATCAAGCATTGCAAGAACAACTGACGCGCAATGAACTCTTATTCAACTATCACCCAATACCTGAAGCAGATCAGGCGTTTGCTGATTTTTTGGCGGCGGATGAACAGCGGTGCCTGGTGGTAACGGGCGGTTGCGGTCTTGGCAAGAGCGCTTTGTTGGCTCATTGGAGCGATTTGGTGAACAATGATATGCCGATGATTCCCATCTATCATCGCTTGGATAGTACTACATTGTCTTCTTATCCGGAAACGTTGGCGAGAATGTTAGCTTCCAAATGCCAGAACGCACTCAAGCATCAATCTTTGGGTGAAGAAAATTTGTTCGCGGCGGAAGTTTCAAAAGAACTGGACTCGACCCAAAGCACTGCCAAATCCATCATGGACGCCGTGAAAAACTCGGTTTTGATGGGAGATGCTGGCTTGAACACTTTTTCAGGGAACACACTTCGAAACCTCAAGGAGATTGAAGAAGATTTGAATTCTATCCAAAAGTTCAGTCAGTTGTGGAGTGCGTTGGGTGCATCAAGATATCCTATCATTTTGCTGATTGATGACATCAGTTATCTGAATCCGACTGAAGCATCCCTGTTTTCTTTATTTGCATCTATTCCCCCGAATGTGAAAGTCGTGTTGAGCTTTTCGGCGTCATCCACTGCTTACCTGCCCTTTGTTCAGAATGGCTACGCTCATTTCCAGTTGAATGGCTTTTCACAGGCGGATGCCAAGTCGTTCTCAAAGCAATATTTGTCTACTTACTCCAAGGCTTTGTCTGCACAGCAGGAAGATATTCTTGCTTCGTGGGTGCTGGCTGAACAACCGCGCTGTTTAAGTGTATTGCTCAACGAGCTGGTTTCGTTCGGTCAGTACGATGCTCTCAATGAATATATGCGTGGATATTGCCGGCTCAATGAGGTTGGGCAATTCTATGACAGTGTGCTACGGCGTTTGTCGGCTGATTATGGTTCCGAAGAGATTGGAAGAACGCTTCTGATGCTTTCACTTACTTTAGAAGGATTTACCGAAGATGAAGTGAAGAGCATGGCAGACATTAATCAGATACTTTGGTCGCAGTTGAGAGTGGAAATGAGCAGCTGGCTCACCAACAAAGGAGGACGATATTGCATTGGTGATACACAAATGGTAGAGGCGATCGAACGCTATTTCGCTCAAGATGACGAATGTATAGATGATAGTCGCCATGAAATTATTTCCGCTCTGCTGGATGAGGAAGAAATCCTTTCCCATCCGTTGACTTTTGCCGATTATAACTATCGCATGAAACAGTTCTGCTACCATGATTCGTATCGCTATAAAGTGGAGATTACCTATCAATGCTATAAGATGCAAGAATGGGATATATTGAAGGATTGGATTTGTGATGTGGAGATTTTCGAGATTCTGTATCGCACGAATCGTTTTCTGTTGGAAGATAGCTGGAAGGCGATCATGAACGACAATCCTGAAGTTACGCCTGAAGTCTATGCCGAATTGGACTTTGATGAGATCGATTCTTTTTTAATTCCTGTCATTGCTAATGATATGGCTACTTTCTTGAGCAGTTCTTTCCATCTGACGAAGGCGGCAGCTGCTGTGAGTGAGAAGAGTATGGAAGGTGCTGCCATGCCACTCATTGCCAAGTCGGTATTGAAGATGAATGAGGGATGCCGGTATGCCCGTAATGAAGAATACGAAACGGCATGCGACTGTTTCCTGAAAGCATTGGTGATGCAGGAAAACATTGTACCGACTCCGGAACTGGAGATTGCCAACACCTGCCGAAATCTAGCTCTGGCATATTACTACAATGAGCAATACAATGAAGCAGTGACCTATCTGAATAGGGCGCTTGATTATCATGCGGCTTCTGCTGATGAGAAGAGTCAGGCAGAAGTCATTGAACTTTCCGAATATCTGGCTTATTGTGATTACTATAAGGATGAGGAAGAGAGGGCTGCCGAGAAATTCCGGAAAGTAGCTGAAATGCACGAGTCGTTGAATGGCAGACTGTCTGGTGGAGTGGCTAAATGTTTGCGTATGCAGGGTAAATGTCTTTATTATATCAAACGATACGATGAAGCATGGATGCTGATGAATCAGGCGTTGGACATTGCTATACAGATAGACAGCAAAAAACAGATCGTCGCTTGTCATAAACAGTTGTATTATCTATGCAGGGAATTCAAACGGATGATGAATGAACGTGGCGATGAGCAGGCGTCTACTTTATTCTTCCGTGAGTCTCTTCTGCATGAAATGTATTTCAGCGAAAAACCGCGTCTGGCGGAACTGACTGTCCGCTACGAGGCATTGAGATGTGATATTATGCAGCAGTATTACATGAATAAAGACTATGATAACGTGATTCGTATTGCAACGTCTTTGGATTTTCACGATGATGCTGACCCTAATGCTTCCTGTCTGGTATATTATTACAAAGCACAGGCTTATGTGAAGTTGGAGAATTATCCAATGGCGAAAGAGGCTTTCTTCAGAGAACTTGAACTGCGAAAGAAGTATTTGGGATGGGAGGAAGAAGATACGATTCTGGCTTGTCAGAACTTAGGGGTTTTGCACAGCTTTTGTAATGAACGGGAAGAGGCGCTGGCTTGTTTCCGTGAGGCGTACGGTTATGAAGTGAAAAAGAATGGCGAGGATTCTGAAATGGCGCAAAAGCTACTTCAATATATCAGCGTGGTTGAATCATAACGGAGGCATACTTCCCTTTTTTGTTAACTTTTACATTCCTGCTATACGGAAATCGACTTTATTTCCTTACATTTGCAGATATAAACTATCAACAGAAAGAAGAATGTCTAAATATCCCCTTTTAGGAATGACTCTTGTAGAGCTTCAATCATTGACAAAAAGACTGGGTATGCCCGGCTTTGCTGCCAAACAGATTGCATCCTGGCTTTACGAAAAGAAGGTAGCCTCGATTGATGATATGACTAATTTGTCATTGAAACACCGGGAGTTGCTCAAGCAGAACTATGAGGTGGGAGCGGAAGCTCCGGTAGATGAAATGCGCTCTGTAGATGGTACGGTGAAGTATCTTTATAAAGTGGGTGAGAACCATTTTGTAGAGTCGGTTTATATACCGGATGATGACCGGGCAACGTTGTGCGTGTCGTCACAAGTGGGCTGCAAGATGAACTGTAAGTTCTGTATGACCGGCAAACAGGGGTATACCGCTAACCTGACCGCCAGCCAGATCATGAACCAGATTCATTCGCTGCCGGAACGGGATAAACTGACTAATGTCGTAATGATGGGAATGGGCGAGCCGCTCGATAACCTGGATGAGGTATTGAAGGCATTGGAACTACTGACCGCTACCTACGGTTACGCATGGAGTCCGAAGCGTATCACGCTTTCTACAGTCGGGCTACGGAAAGGATTGCAGCGTTTTATCGAAGAAAATGACTGCCACCTTGCCATCAGCCTTCACTCTCCGCTGACCGTTCAGCGTGCTGAATTAATGCCGGCGGAGAAAGCCTTTTCTATCACGGAAATGGTGGAACTGTTAAAAAACTATGATTTTAGCAAACAGCGTCGACTTTCGTTTGAATATATTGTTTTTAAGGGGCTTAATGATTCGCAGGTCTATGCCAAAGAGTTGCTGAAACTTCTTCGCGGGCTGGATTGCAGGGTGAATCTGATTCGTTTTCATGCCATACCGGGGGTAGACCTTGAGGGGGCGGATATGGATACGATGACCCGTTTTCGTGATTATCTGACGTCACACGGACTTTTCACCACTATCCGTTCATCCAGAGGCGAAGATATTTTTGCCGCTTGCGGTATGCTGTCGACAGCGAAACAGGAGAAAAATAATGAAAGTTAATATAAAAATCGAACATCATGAAAAAGTACTCTTTTATTTTATGCATCGCTTTGGTAGCCTTTGTCGTTGCATCTTGTGGTCTGAAAGGAAATCACACCTCTAGTGGTCGTGCTTACGAGCTTTTGGTTGTAGTAGATCACGGTGTTTGGGAACGTGCTGCCGGAAGGGCTTTACATGATGCGCTCGATGCTGATATGCCCGGTTTGCCGCAGTCGGAACCTTCTTTCCGGATTATGTATACTTCACCGAAGGACTATGATTCTACGCTGAAGTTGATCCGTAATATTGTGATAGTAGATATACAGGATATATATACGAAAGCCTCGTTCAAATATGCGAAGGACGTGTATGCCAATCCGCAGATGATATTGACTATCCAGGCTCCGAACGAAGAAGAGTTTGAGAAGTTTGTCGAAGAAAACAAAGCAGACGATTATCGACTTCTTCACTCGCGCTGAAATGAACCGTCAGATTACGTTCCTGGAAGGGAAACACAGTAATTTCATTTCGCAGAAAGTGGACAGTTTGTTCGGATGCGACATCTGGGTGGATGCCGAACTGGCTAATTCAAAGACCGGGGATGATTTCTTCTGGGCTTCTACCAACACAGGTACTGCCGACCGTAACTTTGTGATGTACTCTTATCCGTACACTGACAAGGATACGTTTACCAAAGAATATTTTGTGCACAAACGTGACTCCGTGATGAAAGCCAATATCCCCGGATTCAAGGAAGGCGTTTATATGTCGACCGATAGTTTGCTGACCGATGTCCGTCCGATCAATGTACAGAACAGCTACACAATGGAAGCACGTGGCCTGTGGCGTATGAAGGGCGACTTTATGGGTGGTCCGTATGTGTCTCATACTCGTCTGGACGAGAAAAACCAACGAATTATTACAGCAGAAATATTTGTTTATTCACCCTGATAAAATGAAACGCAACCTGGTACGCCAGATGGAAGCATCTCTGTATACACTGAAACTTCCGAATGAAGTTCAGCAGAAGCAGATTCCATTGGGAGAAGCATCTAAGGAAGCGGAACAAACTAATAAATAAAAACATGGAAGATAACAAGATAAGGATAGGTATCACCCAAGGAGATATTAACGGGGTGGGCTATGAGGTGATTCTTAAGACATTTTCCGACCCTACGATGTTGGAACTATGTACTCCGATCATTTATGGCTCACCGAAAGTAGCGGCTTATCATCGCAAAGCGCTGGATATACAGACCAATTTCAGCATTGTCAACTCTGCTACCGAAGCGGGGTACAACCGTTTGAGCGTTGTGAACTGTACGGATGATGAGGTGAAAGTGGAATTTTCCAAACCCGATCCCGAAGCAGGTAAGGCTGCATTGGGGTGCTTTGGAGCGTGCCATAGAAGAGTATCGCGAAGGATTGATAGACGTTATCGTAACAGCTCCGATCAACAAACATACGATTCAGTCGGAAGAGTTCTCCTTCCCCGGACATACGGAATATATCGAAGAACGTCTGGGCAATGGTGATAAGTCATTGATGATTTTGATGAAGAATGACTTCCGGGTGGCTTTGGTGACGACACATATCCCTGTCAGAGAGATTGCGACTACGATTACCAAAGAGCTGATTCAGGAGAAACTGATGATATTCCATCGTTGTCTGAAACAGGATTTCGGTATCGGCGCTCCGCGTATTGCGGTGCTCTCTCTCAATCCTCATGCCGGAGACGGTGGTTTGTTGGGAATGGAAGAGCAGGAAGTGATTATCCCTGCCATGAAAGAAATGGAAGAGAAAGGAATCCTTTGCTACGGTCCTTATGCGGCCGACGGCTTTATGGGTTCAGGCAATTATACTCATTTTGACGGTATCCTGGCGATGTATCACGATCAGGGGCTGGCTCCGTTCAAGGCCTTGGCTATGGAAGACGGGGTGTGAACTATACCGCCGGACTGCCGGTTGTACGTACCTTTCTCCGGCTCATGGAACGGCATACGATATTGCAGGTAAGGGAGTGGCTTGTGAAGATTCTTTCCGTCAGGCAATCTATGTTGCCATCGACGTGTTCCGTAATCGTCAGCGGGAAAAAGTGGCTCGTGCCAATCCGTTGCGTAAACAGTATTACGAGAAACGTGACGATAGTGATAAACTGAAGCTGGATACAGTAGACGAAGATTAAAAACGAGTGATGACGAAAGCAGAGATACAACAAGTGAAACAGCGTTTCGGTATTATTGGCAATACTGAAGCATTGTCGCGCGCCATAGATGTTGCCATTCAGGTAGCTCCTACCGATTTGTCTGTGCTGATTACCGGAGAAAGTGGAGTCGGGAAAGAAAGTTTTCCGCAGATTATTCATCAATATAGCCGGAGGAAGCACGGGCAGTATATTGCTGTCAACTGTGGTGCTATTCCGGAGGGTACGATTGATTCCGAACTGTTCGGACATGAGAAAGGTGCGTTTACCGGTGCGATTGGCGAACGGAAAGGGTACTTTGGAGAAGCTGACGGCGGAACTATTTTTCTTGATGAAGTAGGGGAGTTGCCGATGTCTACCCAGGCACGTTTGCTCCGTGTACTGGAGAGTGGCGAGTTTATGAAAGTAGGTTCGTCCAAAGTACAAAAAACGGATGTGCGTGTGGTGGCGGCTACCAACGTCAATCTGACACAAGCGATTGCAGAAGGACGTTTCCGTGAAGATTTATATTACCGGTTGAATACGGTGCCTATCCAGATACCGCCTTTGCGTGAACGTGGTGACGATGTGCTCCTGTTGTTCCGTAAGTTTGCCGCAGACTTTGCCGAGAAGTACCGGATGCCTGCTATTCAGTTGACGGAGGATGCGAAGAAAGAGTTGTTGGCTTACCCGTGGCCAGGAAACGTGCGTCAGTTGAAGAATATCACCGAGCAAATATCTATCATTGAAACCAATAGGGAGATCTCTGCTGCTATCTTGCAGAATTATCTTCCCGCACAAAATACGCAACGTCTTCCCGCGCTGATGGGAACGCGTGAGAGTAAAGGCTTTGAGAGCGAACGGGAGATTCTTTATTCTGTTCTGTTCGATATGCGCCAGGAAGTGGCGGAACTGAAGAAGATGGTGCACAACCTGATGGCGGAACGTGCCGGACAGGTGGGGCAGGTAGGACAAATGGGAACGGTGGTTACTACTCCGGTAGTGACGGCGCATCAACCTTCGGTACCTGCTATCATTCACACCATGCAGCCCACGGTTTGCAAGGATGATGATGACATACAAGACACGGAAGAATATGTAGAAGAATCTCCTTTGTCACTGGACGAAGTGGAGAAAGAAATGATACGCAAAGCACTTGAGAGGCATCATGGAAAGCGGAAGAGTGCGGCCAAGGATCTGAATATCTCCGAGCGTACCCTTTACAGAAAAATAAAAGAATATGAATTGGATTAAGAAAATAATACGCCCTTTGTTACTGTTCGGCTTGCCGTTGGTAGTCATTGCGTGCACTGTTTCCTATAAGTTTAACGGATCGTCTATCAATTATGATAAGGTAAAGACCATTTCGATAGCCGACTTCCCGATCAAGTCGGAGTATGTATATGCTCCGTTGGCAACCAAATTCAATGAGGACCTGAAAGATATCTTCATCCGGCAGACCCGTCTGCAACTGCCAAGAAACCGAATCAGAATGCGGACTTGCAGATTGACGGAGAAATCACAGGATACAATCAGTACAACCAGGCAGTATCTGCCGACGGTTATTCTTCGGAGACGAAGTTGACTATTACCGTCAATGTACGTTTTGTCAACAACACCAATCATGCCGAAGACTTTGAACAACAGTTTTCTGCGTTCCGTACCTACGACTCTAGCCAGTTGCTGACTGCCGTACAGGACGGATTGATTGCTGAAATGTCTAAAGAGATCACCGACCAAATTTTTAATGCAACTGTAGCAAACTGGTAATATAAATGACTTCTGTTAACTTTCAACAATGGATTCAGCATCCCGAGACGCTGAATAGGGATACTTTGTACGAACTGCGCAATCTTCTTGCGAGGTATCCGTATTTTCAGTCACTTCGTCTGCTGTATCTGAAGAATCTGTATATTCTCCATGATATTAGTTTCGGTGGAGAACTGCGGAAAGCAGTTCTTTACATTGCAGACAGACGGCAGTTGTTCCGGTTGATTGAAGGTGACCGCTATGATGTGCAGGCACGGAAAAAGGGAGTACCTCTCACGGAGGTGCTGAAAGACGAACCGTCCGTAGACCGCACATTAGCATTGATCGACGCTTTCTTGTCCACAGTACCCGAAGAGGTGACTGCCCGCACCAGCTTCGACTATTCGATGGATTACACCTCTTATCTTTTGGAGGAGACTCCGGCCACGGAACAGCCGGCCGAAGAAACGCCCAAACTCAAAGGCTACGAACTGATTGACGACTTTATAGAAAAGAGCGAGAGCGACTCTCCCCTCTGCAAGAAACCTTTAAGAGAAGAAATGCCATCTTCGCCAACCTCTTCGGACGAACTTACCGAAGAAGAAACGATGAAGGAAGAAGAGGAAGATGACAGCTGTTTTACGGAAACTTTGGCAAAAATCTATGTTAAACAGCAACGATATTCAAAAGCTCTTGAAATAATTAAAAAATTAAGCTTGAAATATCCAAAAAAAAATGCTTACTTTGCAGACCAAATCAGATTTTTGGAGAAATTGATTATTAACGCTAATTCAAAATAACTAAAAATGTACTTATTATTCGTTATCTTAATGGTTATTGCAGCCTTGTTGATGTGTTTCATCGTGCTGATTCAGAACTCAAAAGGAGGCGGACTTGCTTCTGGTTTCTCTTCATCTAACGCCATCATGGGCGTGCGCAAGACTACAGATTTTCTGGAAAAAGCAACATGGGGCTTAGCTATCTTCATGGTGGTAATGAGCATTGCTACTGCTTATGTAGTTCCTCGCTCTGCTGTTGCTAAAGACGCAGTGTTGGAACAGGCACAGAAAGAACAACAGACTAACCCGTATAACTTACCCGCAGGTACGGCTGCGCCGCAAACTGAAGCTCCTGCTACCAATGCACCTGCTACAGAAACTCCGGCACCGGCTACTGAAACTCCTGCTCCTGCAGCAGAGTAATTCACTCCGTTGTCAGGTAAGACTTTGGGGTAAAACCATTAATGGGAAGGTGCAGACGGATGCTGCATTTCTTTGATATTTAAGTGCGGATTACGCAGATTACACGGATTTTCAATCTTCCGCGTGGTCAGTGTAATCCGCACTTAACTTTTTCTTGTAAAAACAATCTCTTTTTGATAGAAACAAACGAGATTTAACTACCTTTGTTGGTCGTATGAAGATTATTAACTACTATTTTTTAATATAACAATGACAGAACATTTGAAACAGAAATTGAATGACTCCGCCGTACTCCGATGGAGTGTTCTAGCATTGGTCGCATTTACTATGCTATGCGGCTATTTCCTCACTGACGTAATGTCTCCTCTAAAACCCATGCTTGAGAAAGAACTACTATGGGACAGTCTTGATTATGGTTTCTTCACAAGCGCTTACGGGTGGTTTAATGTATTCCTATTGATGCTGATCTTCGGTGGTATCATTTTGGATAAGATGGGAGTTCGTTTCACCGGAATGGGGTGCCTGCTTATTGATGGTGTTCGGTTGTGGATTGAAATATTATGCTATTACTACTACTTTTCCGGAAGGTGCCATGCTCTTCGGATTCAAAACACAGGTAACCCTGGCTGCATTGGGGTATGCTATCTTCGGTGTAGGTGTGGAAATTGCCGGTATCACAGTTTCCAAAATTATCGTGAAATGGTTCAAGGGTAAGGAAATGGCATTGGCTATGGGACTTGAAATGGCTACGGCACGTATCGGAACAACTCTGGCAATGGTGCTCACGGTTCCTTTGGCCGACTTTTTCGGATCTACGGATGAGAGTGGCACATTCCATACCAATATTCCTGCTCCGATTTTGTTTTGTCTGATTATGTTGTGCGTGGGTACGATTGCTTTCTTCCTTTATACTTTCTATGATAAGAAGTTGGATGCTTCTTTGGATGCAGAGGGATTGGAACCGGAAGAGCCGTTCCGTATGAAAGATATTGTGTATATCATTACGAATAAGGGATTCTGGTTGATTGCATTACTATGTGTATTGTTCTACTCGGCTGTATTCCCCTTCATCAAGTATGCTGCCGATTTGATGGTACAGAAGTACAATGTTGATCCGAAACTTGCGGGAACGATTCCCGGATTGTTGCCGATTGGTGCGATTATCCTGACTCCGTTGTTCGGCTCGCTTTATGACCGTATTGGTAAGGGAGCCACATTGATGATAATCGGATCAGTGATGCTTATTTTTGTGCATACGATGTTTGCTCTGCCTATACTGAATATATGGTGGTTTGCTACTATCATCATGATTATATTGGGATTTGCCTTCTCGTTGGTGCCTTCAGCTATGTGGCCGTCTGTTCCGAAGATTATTCCGGAAAAACAGTTGGGTACCGCATATGCATTGATTTTCTGGGTACAGAACTGGGGATTGATGGGTGTGCCTTTGTTGATCGGATGGGTGTTGAATACTTATTGCAAAGGTCCGGTAGTAGACGGTGCACAGACTTATGATTACACGTTGCCGATGGCTATTTTTGCTCTCTTTGGTGTGCTTGCTCTGATTGTGGCTTTGATGTTGAAGGCAGAGAACAAGAAGAAGGGATACGGTTTGGAAGAGGCGAATATCCAAAAGTAACTAGGAAATTCAATACCTAAAGTAACAAAGGAATTTTGTATCAAGGTGTAAACAGAAGAGTATCAGTATGAATACTCTGAAATAAAAAATAAGAAGTATGGCTGCCAAAGAGAAAATCAACCTGTTAGAGGTCATTCCCTGTCGCAGTGAACATATTACAGCAGAAAGGGAAGGGGAGACAATTGTGCTCTCCTTTCCCCGTTTTAAATATCCGTGGATGCAACGCTTCCTTGTGCCAAAAGGAATGTCGAAAGAACTTCATGTGAAATTGGAAGAACACGGTACAGCTGTATGGGAACTGATAGATGGAAAACGCAATGTTCGTGAGATTATAGAAAAACTCGCAGACCACTTTCAAAATGAAGAGGGCTACGAGTTGCGTGTATCGGCTTATCTTTCTCAAATGCAGAAAGATGGATTTATAAAACTGGTGATACCAGTCGTATAAATAGGAACTTATTATTATTTATTTGATAAATACAGCCCAAAGTATGACGGCAATTGCTATCAGGACTCCCATGATAATAAGCGTTCCCCAAACAAAATAATTGCTGTCTTTCTCTTTCTTTTTCTCCGAGTCGTGGATGATACGTTCCATTTCTTCAGGAGTGGTGTTAGGTAGTGGATAAGGTTCGTTTGCACGGTTTAGATGCTTCAACTTATCGTTAGCACGTTCACGACGTAGGCGGGAAGCTTCCCGTCCCTCTTTTATTCGGCGTATCATGTCGAATGCATGTCCTTCACCAACCATATTCTTTGTTTTTTAGAAGTTCACTTCCTTGTTTTTCTATTTCCCTTCTTCTCTGTCCACTTTGAGCAATCCTCCCGTATTCGGATCAAAATAAACTTTGATGGTAGAATTCTTGTTGAACAAAACCGGAGCCAGATATTCTATCACACCGAATTGGGTAATAGGAAGCTCACCTTCGTAAAGTTTCTTTTTACCGTCGGTCAGTGTAACCATAGCTTGTCCGGGGACGTTGTAGGCGATTCCATCCAAATCTTTCTTCTTCTTACCGTCTTCCTGTGGCATCTTGACCGATTTCAGGTCTTTCAGACTGATATAAAACGGAGTTCCTGCCAAATCATTGTTGGCAACTACACCTAACTTCTTCGAGAAGCGGAAAGCAACTTCATTGTTGAATTCCTTGTCAGGGGTAAGGCGGACAGTGAATGTTCTTTCTTCTTTGTTGCAGGTGCCGGAGAACATTTGTGTCATGGCTTCTTCCTGTGCATTCAGATTGTCGAGCATAATCTTAAGCTGTGCCCCATCTGAAGGCATATTATCTGCTTGTCCGCGCAATAATGCGTTTTTGCTTTCGCGGATATTATAGATCTCTTTAGCCACCAGCTCGGCCATCTTGGCGGTAGAGCTAGCCATCAGAATCTCTTCGGTCAGGAATTCGCGAGGATTCGCTTTCTTTTGGAGGACTGCGGGGGCGGGAGCAGCTTTTTTGCCTGCACTGCTATTGCTGTAAGGAACATTGATCGTTTTCACAATGCCATCCTCTGTCAGTTCCATAAGCGGTGCTACTGTCTTATCCTTCAATTTTACGAAATACGTAGTTTCGCTGTTGGGCACACCTACGGATTTCACTTTTACGCTAGCTAGTTCCCAATACTCTTCAGGGTCGGCGGAGACGTTGGTCAGTCGCAGGTAACGATCAGCATATTTGCTGAATTCTCCGGGAGTATAGTTGACTTTGTTGGCTTTTATTTCAAGTTCTATTTGGGTTTTGGGAAGACTGTAAACCACTCCATAGTCTTTTCCTCGGGTAACCCCCGTCAGTACTTCGGTTTGTGCATAGGCGGACGTTGTCATAAGTAGTCCTGCTGCTATAATCAACTTTTTCATATTCGGTTCTTTTTAACTGGTTTTGAAAACAAAGTTAATGAAGTTATTGAAAAAAGGGTAAGTTCTTAACTTTTATTCGCTTACAAGTCGCCATGCTGTCGGCAGACAGGTGATAATATCGCTTGCGATCATTCCGATCATTCCTTGCTTCTTTTGAGCGACATCGCCCGCCAGTCCGTGAATGTAAGTGCCGATTTTAGCGGCTTCCTCGGTGGGGTAACCTTGGGCAAGCAGTGCCAGGATTACTCCGGTCAGTACGTCACCGCTACCTCCGGTTGCCATTCCCGGATTTCCGGTTGGGTTGAAGAAACATTTACCTTCGGGGGTGATGATGGCGGAGTAGGCTCCTTTTAAAATAATGTGAACATGGGCGGCACGGGCCAGTTCGCAGGCCTTCATCAGACGTTCGTAAGAGTCCTGGCATTTGCCGGTCAGACGTTCCAGTTCTTTCGGATGCGGGGTGAGGATGGAACCCTTCGGTAGGTGGGTAAGTGCATGACGGTGGTTGGCGAGGATATTAAGTGCGTCGGCATCCACTACAACAGGAGTCTGGCAGTGTTCCAGTTGTTCCAACAAGGCAGCTTCCGTTTCCTCGTTTCGTCCCAGTCCCGGGCCGATGCCGACTGCTTGATAGTCGTCCGTGTCGGTAGGTACGGCAAAACAGGTTTCGTTGATGTCGGTTTCTACGATTGCTTCGGGTATGGAGGTTTGCAAGATGTCGTTGTTGCACATTGGCGCATGGACAGTCAGCAACCCTACTCCCGAACGGAGGCAGGCGCGGGCAGCGAGAACAGAGGCTCCTGCCATTCCTTTTGAACCGGCAATCAATAGTGCATGGCCGAAGTTCCCCTTGTGGGCAAACTGTTTGCGTGGCTTGATGAGTGAACGGATTTGCTCTATTTCCAACATTTCGTAGTTCGTTTCCATCTCTTCAATACCGTCTTCGCTTAATTGGATGTCCAGCACTTCCCATTCTCCGACAAATTCCGTGTTCTCTGCGAAAAGAAAGGCGAGCTTCGGCAGTTGCAGACTGAAAGTTACGTCGGCACGGATAATATTAGCTTTTACGTTGAATGTGTTTTCTTCTCCCATCAGTCCGGAAGGAATGTCGATGGCTACTACCATAGCAGGGGAGGAATTGATGTATTTCACTACGGCAGCGAATCCGCCGCTCAACGGTTTGTTCAGACCTGAACCGAATAATCCGTCGATTACCAGATGGTCGGGCGTCAGGACGGGAGGTACGAATTGGGTACTGATTTCGTGGAATTTTACTTCTTCCATCATTTCTACCAATTCTTTATTGGTCTGGCAGTCGGGTGAAAGTTCTCCTTTCGTGTTGAAGAGAAATACCTCGATTTTATATCCTTTTTCAGCCATCATGCGGGCTACGGCGAGAGCGTCTCCGCCATTATTCCCCGGTCCGGCAAAGATAGTGACCGGCGTTTCTGTATTCCATCTGTCTGTGATGGCTTTTGTTAATACGGTTGCTGCACGTTCCATCAGATCGATTGATGCAATAGGTTCGTTCTCAATGGTATAAGCGTCCAATTTCTTGATACTGCTGCTTGGAAATATTTTCATTGCGATGTTCTTTTAGTTTTCGGATTACAAATGTACATGATTCTTCTGACTTTTCCCGTTTGTTGTGGGAAGAAAACCATAATTGCAACTTTTAATTCATCATTAGTTCTATCTTTGGGTCAGAGAAATATCTGCTTTTGAACTATTAAGTGTTAGAATAACTCCGCCAAAAAATAATTCAATGCAGCACCATTATGAACTTACTTTTATTTCTCCTGAAAAAGATTTCTTCATTTCATTTCTCATATTCTCATTGTTTTTCGATAAACGAAAGCTAATCAAATAGATATCTTATGAGAAACACTTTTTCGAAACGGTATTTCTCATAAGTTCTCCCATATTTTGGCTCAAAAGCCACCTTATTCTCATAGTATTTCAGGGTATTTCTCATAGTCAAAAGCCATTTGTTCTTCCTTTTTTCTTTCAGCCTGCCTTATTTTTATCAGGAAATGAAGCTACTATTTAGATAAAATAGTGGCTTTTTGCTTGAAGATGCTCATTGGTCTCGATTGTCCCATATATTGTGGGAAAGTTTTCCTTCAATATACGGGAATACTTTCCTACAAAATACGGGAATACTTTCCCAAGCCTTAGGGAATCTTTTCCCACAATATGTGGAACTAAGACACTGTGTATGGAAGCAAGCAAAAGGAATGCATAGTTTTATTTATTCAATGTCAGCTTCCGGCACACTACACTATGAGAAATGAAGCAAAATCCGGGTTATTTTGCGAAGAAACTATGAGAAATGCCTGTTTTTAAATCATTTCTCATAGTCTATCTTATTAGTTTACTGCCACTTGTTTCTTATTTATGAGAATATGAGAAATGAAAAATCTTTTTCTGTAGAGGCGCGGATGAAAATTGTGTTTAGTTTATCGCCATACCTTCTTAAACAAATTTTTAATGCGGTTCCCCTTATTAAGCCTTTGATTATTTGCCGTTTCCGATAAAAATGTTATCTTTGGAGATAGATAATGTGCATCACATCATTTTCCAGTGCTCACAATGAAAATGAATTAAAATCTAAATAACGGATTGTTTAATCTTCTAAAGTTTGCATGATGGAAAAGACAAAAATTGGCTTGAATGCCGGGAAAGTATGGCGCATCTTAAATGAAAAAGGTGAACTTTCAATGTTCGATTTGTGCCGTGAATTAAGTTTGACGTTTGAAGACGTAGCTCTCGCTATTGGTTGGCTGGCCCGAGAAGACAAAATCTTTTTGAGGAAAAGAGAAGGAATGCTTTTTGCCAGTATCGAAAATGTCGAATTTACTTTTGGCTAAGGTGGTAGCTAACCTACATTTAAGATGGATCTCCACTTTATTATTTACACTGCTAAAAAAGTAATGAAGTGGATCAGTAGGATTTTTATGCTCGTTTTTACTATTCCCCCTATTATTCTGTTTGATAAGAGAAGCATCTAATCTACTTTTTCTGTACCTTTGCACCCCATAAACTACTAAACACATAAATTCATGAGTGCATTGAAAGGGCATCCGAAAGGCCTTTATCTGATTTTCGCGACAAGCACGGCAGAACGTTTCAGTTACTACGGTATGCGTGCGATCTTTATTCTTTTCCTGACGCAGGCATTATTGTTTGACAAAGAAGCGGCAGCATCCATCTACGGCAGCTATACCGGACTAGTTTATTTGACCCCGTTGATCGGCGGATACATTGCCGATAAATATTGGGGAATCCGTCGTTCCGTGTTTTGGGGAGCGGTAATGATGGCAGTCGGACAATTCCTGATGTTTATGAGTGCCTCCACTTTAGATAATACGAACCTTGCCCACTGGATGATGTATGGTGGACTCGGCTTCCTGATTCTAGGCAATGGTTGCTTCAAACCCACTGTCTCTTCTCTGGTAGGTCAGCTCTACGAACCCGGAGACAGGCGGTTGGATGCTGCATACACCATTTTTTATATGGGAGTGAATGTAGGCTCTTTTGCTGCTCCTTTGATTTGTGGTTATCTGGGTGATACCGGTGATCCGCATGACTTTAAATGGGGATTTCTTGCAGCCGGAATCATGACACTGTTCACCGTTGTTCTTTTCGAGACTCAAAAGAATAAATATCTTTTTTCTCCTTCCGGAGAACCGATTGGTATTATCCCCGATGCTAAACGTGAAAAGAAAGAAGACAAGGCCGACCATATCTCACACCCGAAGATGGACAAACGTACCAAAGTACGTAATACCCTTGTAATCACAATTCTTACCATTGCTTTAATAGCCTTCTTTAACTATGCATTTGAAGGCGATTGGGTGAGTATCGGCATTTTTACCGCCTGCATTGTTTTCCCTGTTCTGATTTTGTTAGACGGTTCATTGACCAAAATAGAACGCAGCCGTATTTTCGTTATCTATATAGTAGCCTTCTTTGTCATCTTCTTCTGGGCAGCCTACGAACAGGCGGGAGCTTCTTTAACTCTTTTTGCGTCCGAACAGACGAATCGTGACATTTTCGGTTGGGAAATGCCGGCTTCATGGTTTCAATCCTTCAATCCACTGTTTGTAGTTGTCCTGGCATATATCATGCCGGGTGTATGGGGTTTCCTAAACAAACGAAAGATGGAACCCGCTTCTCCTACCAAACAAGCGATTGGTTTGTTACTCCTTTCTTTAGGTTATCTTTTCATCTGTTTCGGAGTGAAAGATGCTGTTCCCGGAGTGAAAGTGAGCATGATTTGGCTGACAGGACTTTACTTTATTCATACCATGGGTGAAATAGCTTTGTCGCCTATCGGACTTTCAATGGTAAATAAATTGAGTCCGCTGCGTTTCGCCTCCCTGATGATGGGAATCTGGTATCTGTCTACTGCCACAGCCAATAAATTTGCGGGAATGTTGAGCGGGCTCTATCCGGAAGCCGGAAAAGTGAAGTCAATCTTTGGTTATCAGATTGCTACCATGTATGATTTCTTTATGGTATTCGTCGTGATGTCCGGTGTTGCTTCGTTGATTCTGTTCCTTCTCTCGAAGAAATTACAGAAGATGATGCACGGGGTAGAATAAAAAATCGTATTTTTGCAAGGTTATTTTTAAATTACCGGTTATGGATACCATTCAGATAAAAGACAAATTGTTTACCGTTTCTATTAAGGAACAAGAAATTCAGAAAGAAGTGATTCGCGTAGCGAACGAAATTAACCGCGATTTAGCAGGTAAGAATCCGCTCTTCCTCAGTGTGTTGAACGGCTCGTTTATGTTTACCGCTGATTTACTGAAGCACATCACCATCCCTTGTGAAATCTCATTTGTGAAGTTGGCGTCTTATCAGGGCATCACTTCCACCGGAGTGATTAAAGAGGTAATCGGCCTGAATGAAGACATTGCCGGACGTACCATTGTGATCGTGGAAGATATCGTAGACACAGGACTGACGATGCAGCGACTGCTGGATACACTGGGTACACGCAATCCCGAAGCTATTCATATCGCTTCTCTGTTGGTGAAACCTGAAAAGCTCAAGGTAAACCTCAACATTGAATATGTAGCGATGGAAATCCCGAACGACTTTATCGTAGGTTACGGACTGGATTATGATGGTTTCGGACGTAATTATCCCGATATTTATACAGTAGTAGATTAATATTAAATAGGTACCAGTTTAAATGGTAAATAGTAAATCGTTAAATTGTAAATAACAAAATGTTGAACATCGTAATTTTCGGTGCTCCGGGTTCAGGAAAAGGAACACAGAGCGAACGTATCGTAGAAAAGTATGGAATCAATCACATCTCGACAGGAGATGTATTGCGTGCTGAAATCAAGAATGGCACAGAACTGGGTAAAACAGCTAAAGGTTACATCGACCAAGGTCAATTGATTCCTGATGAATTGATGATTGATATTCTGGCAAGCGTATTCGATAGCTTCAAAGACAGCAAAGGGTGTAATTTTCGACGGTTTCCCAAGAACAATTGCACAGGCAGAAGCATTAAAGAAAATGTTGGCAGAAAGAGGACAGGACGTTTCTGTAATGGTTGATCTGGATGTTCCGGAAGAAGAACTGATGGTACGTCTCATTAAACGTGGCAAGGATTCCGGTCGTGCTGATGATAACGAAGAAACAATCAAGAAACGTCTGCATGTATATCATTCACAGACATCTCCACTGATCGACTGGTACAAGAACGAAAAGAAATACCAACACATCAACGGCTTGGGTACTATGGAAGGTATCTTCGCTGAAATCTGCGAAGCAGTAGATAAATTGTAATAATACAATATTATAAATAAATAAGTCAGTAGCCGGAGTGTTCTAATTAACTGCTCTAACTACTGACTACTTTAACTCTTTAAAAAAATATGGCTGAATCGAATTTTGTTGATTACGTAAAGATATACTGTCGCTCAGGCAAGGGCGGAAGAGGCTCTACGCACATGAGGCGCGAGAAATATTGTCCTAACGGAGGTCCTGATGGGGGCGATGGTGGAAGAGGAGGCCATATCATCTTGCGCGGTAACCGTAATTACTGGACATTGCTGCACTTGAAGTATGACCGTCACGCAATGGCCGGGCATGGTGAATCGGGGAGCAAAGGACGTAGCTTCGGAAAAGACGGTGCGGATAAAGTAATCGAAGTACCCTGCGGAACGGTAGTTTATAATGCCGAGACAGGGGAGTATCTTTGTGACGTAACAGAAGACGGACAGGAAGTGGTCTTGCTCAAAGGCGGCCGCGGCGGTCAGGGTAACTGGCATTTCAAGACGGCCACCCGTCAGGCTCCGCGCTTTGCGCAGCCGGGCGAACCGATGCAGGAAATGACGGTGATCATGGAGCTGAAACTGTTGGCAGATGTAGGACTGGTAGGTTTCCCGAATGCGGGAAAGTCTACGTTGCTTTCTGCCATTTCGGCTGCGAAACCGAAGATTGCCGATTACCCGTTTACGACGCTCGAACCCAACTTGGGCATCGTTTCCTATCACGGTGGAAAATCCTTTGTGATGGCGGACATACCAGGTATTATCGAAGGTGCCAGTCAGGGAAAAGGATTGGGACTGCGGTTTCTTGCGTCATATCGAGCGTAACTCATTACTGTTGTTTATGGTTCCGGCAGACAGCGACGACATTCGTAAAGAATACGAAGTTTTGCTGAACGAACTGCGTACCTTCAATCCTGAAATGTTGGACAAGCAACGTGTGTTGGCTGTCACCAAAAGTGATATGCTCGATCAGGAGTTGATGGACGAGATTGAACCTACATTGCCGGAAGGCATTCCACATGTATTCATTTCTTCTGTTTCCGGTTTGGGAATCTCAGTGTTGAAAGACATTCTGTGGGAGGAACTGAACAAGGAAAGCAATAAGATAGAGGACATCGTTCACCGTCCGAAAGACGTGACCCGTCTGCAACAGGAACTCAAAGACATGGGCGAAGATGAAGACATCGTTTATGAATATGAGGAAGATGTCGACGATGACGATGATATCGATTATGAATACGAAGAAGAAGATTGGGAAGAAAAATGATTTCACTTACAAAACATAACGAGTTGAAGGGATATAAGTCACTGGAGGCATATCCCGAAGTAGCTCATTTTGTAACTACGCGTCACGAAGGTATAAGCACCGGAGCTTACGGCTCTTTCAACTGTTCGCCTTATACCAACGACTCATGTATGAATGTCAATCGCAATCAGAGCTGGTTGTTTCAGTGCATGAATCATCAGATAAAGGAATTATTTATTCCTGAACAGAATCATGGCTGTGCCAGTCTGATTATCAATGAATCATTTTTTAAAGAATCATTGGAAATGAGACGGCTACTTCTGCGAGGAATGGATGCCTTGATAACTAATGTGCCGGGATATTGCGTTTGTGTCACGACGGCGGATTGTGTTCCTGTATTGCTGTACGACAAAAAACAACACGTTGTGGCTGCCGTTCATGCCGGATGGAAGGGAACGGTGAAGCATATTGTCAGTCATGTGATGGACCACTTGAATAAGATGTTCGGGACGCAAGGCGAAGATGTGATAGCTTGCATCGGGCCGAGCATTTCGCTCGAATCATTTGAAGTAGGTGATGAGGTGTATGATGCTTTTGAAGAAAGCGGCTTCGATATGTCTCTTATTTCTATGAAGAAGAAAGAAACAGGCAAATATCATATTGATTTGTGGGAAGCCAACCGGATTGAATTACTGAATCTCGGAGTGCCTGCAGAACAGATAGAAGTGGCCGGAATCTGTACCTATATTCATCATGATGAATTCTTCTCTGCACGTAGACTGGGAATAGATTCCGGTCGTACATTGTCGGGAATAATGATTAGAAAGTAATAATTGGTGTCCGTTATTGCAGGACGCTGATGATTGGTTTATGATAAGTTATGTTTGAAATAAAAGTATCTAAAGAAATAAAAGACGCATGCCCGGTTTTTGCCGGAGCCGCCGTGTATGCTGCAGTGAAAAATACAGCTTACAGCGAAGGGCTTTGGCAGGAAATTAACGCTTTTACCGGGCAACTGACTTCCACAACACAGATGGAAGACATCAAACATCAACCCGTTATCTTTGCTACCCGTGAGGCTTATAAGCGTTGTGGCAAAGACCCCGGACGTTATCGTCCATCAGCCGAAGCTCTACGCCGCCGCCTGATACGTGGAATTCCTTTATATCAGATTGATACGTTGGTAGACCTTATTAATTTAGTGTCTCTTCGTACGGGACATTCGATCGGTGGTTTTGACGCGGACAAAATACAAGGTACGCACCTTGAACTCGGTATCGGCAAAGCAGGAGAACCGTTTGAAGGTATCGGACGCGGGGTATTGAATATCGAAGGATTACCTGTATATCGCGATTCTTTCGGAGGAATCGGAACCCCGACAAGCGATCATGAACGTACGAAAATGGATCTCGGAACCACTCATATCCTAGCCATAGTCAACGGTTATAACGGAAAAGAAGGTTTGCGAGAAGCTGCTGAAATGATACAGACCTTATTAAGAAACTATACAGAATCGGATGGAGGCGAAATCGTATTCTTCGAATAATTAGAATGAGTGCTCTAAGAAAAAAGACATGAAAAACATACTTATCTTACTGACAGTTTTATTATTATTGCCACTGACTGCTGACGGGCAGGATAAACCTTCCTTCTCTGCCCGCGAAATGGCTGATGTACGGGTAGCTACTCCCGGATTATTTGCTAAAAGCAATCATATCTATCTGCATTTGGATTCTCTGAAAGACCATGAATATGCTTTTCCCTTACCCGGAGGAAAAGTAATCTCTGCCTATGGAACTCGCGGAGGACATTCGGGAACAGACATTAAGACCTGTGCAAAAGATACGATTCGTGCTGCTTTTGATGGAGTGGTGCGTATGTCGAAACCCTATTATGCCTACGGAAATATCGTTGTAATCCGTCACGCTAACGGATTAGAAACATTTTATAGCCACAATTTCAAGAATCTGGTTAAAACTGGTGATGTTGTAAAAGCCGGACAACCTATCGGGCTGACAGGACGTACCGGTCGTGCCACTACCGAACATGTACACTTCGAAACCCGTATTAACGGGCAACATTTTAATCCGAATCTCATTTTTGACTTAAAAGAGAGAACATTGCGGAAAGAATGTATCAAGTGTACCAAGAACGGGAGTAAAATCGTTGTGAAGACTCAAATTCCTGACAATCGGATTGCTCAAAATAAAAAGTAAAGGGCTATCAGTAGTTGATGAATAGCCGGGAGATTATGACAAATTATGGCACAAATTTTATGCAGACCGGCTTGTCTACTTTAATATCTTGCTGTACATTTGTTAATAGTCCTGTATCTGCATCTCTTTCATAAACTTGTATCACATTGCTATCTCTGCAAGCAACCAACAAGTATTTGCCATTAGGCGTGATGATGAAATTGCGTGGATGAATCCCTGTCAGTTGGTAGCCTGCTTTTGACAACATTCCGTTATCCGGGTGGATATTGAATATGGCAATACCATCTGCTTTCAAACGATTGCTGGCATACAGGAATTTTCCATCCGGGCTGATATGAATGTCAGCACTTCCTTGTGCGTTTACCGTATCGGCAGCGATTGTCTGGATCTCTTTTAAATCTCCGTCTTTGTATTCAAAAGCGATTACTGTGCCCGATAACTCATTAATCAGATAGGCGTAATGACCGTTTGGCGAGAAAGTCAGATGGCGGGGACCCGAACCGGCTTTCATTTTAAAGGCAGCAGGCGATCCTTCTTTCAGAAATGCTTCTTTATTCTCTGCATTTGCAGCTGGGTTAATGATAAACTTATGTATTTGATCTGTACACAAGTCATTGGCAAACAAGTATTTACCATCCGGAGTGATACGGACACAATGCAGATGCGGTTTCTCTTGTCGTTCCTTGTCTACTCCCGTACCTTTGAATTGTATAATATCGGAAGTGGGTAGGAGCGAGCCATCTTTTGCGATAGGGAAAACGGAGATGCTGCCGCCACTGTAGTTGGCGGTTATCACATTATTTCCACTGGCGATGATATAGCAGGGATCTTCACCTCCCGTTTGCTGTGAATTTAATAGTTGCAAAGTACCTTTTTCTTTATTGAAGGCAAATGCATTGGCGGCGGCTTGCGTATTATTGAATTCACTGACTGCATAGACGAATTTTCCGTCGGCAGATGGAACAAGATAAGAAGGATTTTCAATTTCCGCTTCACTTAAGGGAGTGGAAGTCCCGTTTTCTTCGTTGAAGCGGTAGCTATATATCCCTTTACTGGTTCCTGATGTGTAAGTACCCACCAACATGGTTAGTTCGTTTTCCGTTGTATCGGTTGTTTCCATAGGAGTCTTTTTTTTAGAAGTACAGCCACTGATACTGATTCCGAATATGCAAACAGCGGCAAATGCTTTGAATATAGATGTTTTAGATAGATATGTCTTAATCATAAGTAGCTTATTATTGGTTGATTTTTCATGATACTTTTTCATCTTAAATATAAAATAGCTCCGTAAAGATAGTGCTTTGATATAATATTTGCTAACGTCTTCTCGTAAATTAGAAAACATTTCCTATCTTTGCACTCTTGGAAAGCGTTCTAAACAATCGCTATTCTGTACGAATAAAAATTTGGGCTTGACTGGATTTGACAGCGGGCAGAAATGGTAGGTAAGCATGCAGTGGGTCGGTAATTTCCACTTAAATATCAGTTATCAAAATTTTATCTGGCGAAACTAATTACGCTCTTGCTGCTTAATCGAATCACAGTAGATTAGCTTAATCCAGGCACTAGGTGCCAGGACGAGACATCACTCGGAAGCTGTTGCTCCGAAGCATTCCGGTTCAGTGGTGCAGTTACATCGGGGATAGTCAAAGGCGGCCTCGCACTTTTGATGAAACTTTAGAGGATAAGGCAGGAATTGATGGCTTTGGTTCTGTTCCTGCACGAAAATTTAGGCAAAGATAAGCATGTAGAAAGCTTATGATTTCCTCGTTTGGACGAGGGTTCGATTCCCTCCAGGTCCACAATAAATGCTGATTTTAAGTAATTTATGAGATTTGCACCCCGCTTTACATTATTAGAATGTAAAGCGGGGTGTTTTTGTTTTATTTAATATTTCTATTTTCTGTGATATTCATCTGTTCGTCAATGCTCGGGTCGAATCGGTCGTTGTATAGGTGGCAGACGGCTTAAATGTCAAGACTGTCCAAACGGGACTGATCGGATTACTTTTCGTCTTTCTTGTTATCGAGTAGCTGTGATAATTCTTCCTCCACTTCCTCGATACTTGGCAAGGCGGATTTCAGATTTTCGGGAATGGCTTTGCTTAGCTGGTAGTCGCTTACTCCTATGGGCTGTGCATAGCCCGTCAAGGCATATTGTGCTACTACTTCATCCTTGCCTTTGCAGAGCAACAATCCTATTGTCTTGTTGTCGTTTTCACCTCTCAACTGGTCGTCTACGATGTTAATGTAGAAATTCAATTGCCCTGCATATTCTGGCTTGAATGGAGTAGCCTTTAATTCTACGACTATATAGGCGTGGAGTTTTATGGAGTATAGGATAAGGTCTGCATAAAAATCGCTATCCCCGACTTGGAAATGTTTCTGTTTGGCTACAAAGGCGAAGCCGTTCCCCATTTCCAATAGATACCTTGTGACGTGTTCTACAAGCTGTTTTTCAATATCTCTTTCATCTGCCAGTTCTTTTGTACCTGCTACATCGAATATATACGGGTCTTTCAGCAAATAGTTGGCTAAGTCACTTTGAGGAGCGGGCAAGGTCTTTGTAAAGTTGTTGACTTTCTGTGTTTCTATCTGCCGTTTGAACAGATTAGTCTCAATCTGTATCTTTAATACGTTGCTGCTCCATCCGTTTTCAACGGACTGTTTCATGTACCAATATTTGTTTCCTAAGGGTAATGAGCTATCCAATAGTATCACATGACTGGTCCAGTTTATTTTTGAAATGGGGGAACAAACAAAATCCTTTTCAATATCATCAATGGATGTTTGCAGCATTGCGGAGATTGTCTTGTCTATCTTTTGAATTTGCGCAAGAGGCTCTTGCGTAAATTCTTTTGATTGAAATATATTTGTCTGAAATTGCGCAAGAGGTTCTTGCGTAATTGGTAAACAGTTCAGTTCATCAGTCAAGGATAGCATATTGGGGATTGTTGGCGTTCCCAATACCTTGTCACAAGAAAGCATTCTTTGTAATATCTCTAGTGGGTATGTTCGGGCAAACTGACACATATAGGTAAGGCTTCTCGCTGAATATCCTTTCTTTTCGGGATAGTGCATCTTGATAGCCTTTGAAATCTGACTTATGGCTTTTGGATAGCCTCTTTTTATTATGGAGTCATAAATGAAGCACTCCCACCTCGCGAACCATTTATTTTTATATCTGTGTCAGGTAATAATCTTTTGATACGTTCTATCCCTTCTTTAGTAATCTTTCCATATAAACTCAACGATCCGATTTTTATCTTTGATATTTCGTCCGGTATATTGATTGTATCGATAAATTGGATATCCAACCTTTTTATTTCTTCCAACAATTGTACAGAAATTCTTTCGATATTGATGTTGCCCGACATCTCATTTTGAGCATCAGCACTTAATTTACTTTTTAATCCCTCCTTATTAACGTCTTTCTTCCTGACCATCCAACCAATTTGCGGTCGCAGAGCAAAAGTCTTGCTGTTTTGCTCTAATCCAATGAAACCTGCCCAAAATTCTAATGGAGTTTCTTTGATAGCGTCGCCATATACTTCCTGATACTTTACATCTACCTTCACTATCTCATCAGGGAGACAATTTTTGCCTTCCAGCTGTTTCAGATTATTTCTTTTCCCTTCCTTATCATAAGGGAAAAACTTCACGATCCATCCATCAATAATGTTTGGGGCTCCGTATCGTTTCTGTGAATGATATTTAAACATGTTGCGCCAAAAGTCCTTATTGACTTCTCCTTCAGATGCTTTGACAAATTCTTCCAAAAGAGGTTCCAGTTCTGAAATCCACCAATCGAGTTTGTATTCTTTCAACCCTCTGGCTTTGTGCAGTAGTTTTTCCCAGTCCTCCGGTGTTCCTTCGAGAGTTATTTCAGGTATTCCACAGACAATGCGTATGATGATAAACTCAAAGTAAGGTTTTACAGCTTCCATGATTGTTATTTCGGAAGCAACTTTCTCTAAAGAGGTAGTCGTTGAAAAATTGCAGGTGAGCAGCGCGGTCAGATGATTACCGGCGTATTGGGATATTTGTTTTGTAAATTGCGGGAAGATTTCCTCCCATGAAAGTAGGGTCCTCCAATTTTTTGTCTTCTCTTACAATTAAGGATAGTTTGCCGGAGAAATCAACAAGCTCATTTCTCATAGATTCCTGATTGGCATTGATATGGCGTGCAAATCCCTGGCTGATTAATAGCCAAATCATATCCGGGGACAATACAAATGGCCTGTGATCCGCATAAGCCTGATACATACCGTTGAAAAAAGAATTAGGACCAAAAGAAACGAGACTGTCGGGAGATTCGCTCTTTGCAATGATATGATAAGGAACCTTGATATTCTTCTCTTTTATCTCATAAGGCTCTATGTTCATATCTGATAATATAAGACTTTCGTAAATTTCATTCGGGGAGTGTATATGAAGTAATTCTTCAGGCTTTGAAAGCTTTTCGACCTTAAAAGTGATTCCATTTTGAGCGAATGTGGAAACACTGCAAAATATGAATAAGCAAAATAATGTGTTTTTCATAATCTTAAAGAGTTGTATGATGGCACAAACTTATTAACTACCTCTATATTTTGAATAGACGATATGCAAATATAATATTATAAGAACTGTCTTTGACGAGATATTGAATGTTTTTTTTGACTTATATCTATAAAAATCATAAGCATATTATTTCTTGAACCGATAAGCAGGATTTATTCGGGAATTTATAGTAAGTTTGCTCTGCTAATCCCAAACAATGACGCAGAGAAAGATTATACATATTGACATGGATGCCTTCTATGCCTCTGTAGAGCAGCGTGATAATCCAGAACTTCGTGGCAAGCCTTTAGCGGTAGGTCATGCAGAAGAGAGGGGAGTTGTGGCTGCTGCCAGCTATGAAGCCCGGCGTTACGGTGTCCGTTCCGCTATGGCTTCGCAAAAGGCGAAGCGACTTTGTCCCCAACTCATTTTTGTACCTGGCAGGATGGATGTTTATAAATCCGTTTCCCGTCAGATACATGAGATTTTCCACGAATATACGGATATCATCGAACCTCTGTCTCTGGATGAAGCTTTTCTGGATGTCACTGAAAATAAGAAAGATATTTCCCTGGCTGTGGATATAGCAAAGGAAATAAAGCAGAAGATTCGGGAGCAGCTCAACCTTGTTGCGTCTGCCGGAGTTTCTTATAATAAGTTTCTGGCTAAAATAGCTTCGGACTATCGCAAACCGGACGGCTTATGTACCATTCATCCGGAACAGGCCCTTGATTTTATCGCCCGTCTTCCTATCGAATCTTTTTGGGGAGTGGGTCCGGTGACTGCAAAGAAGATGCATTTACTTGGCATCCACAATGGACTTCAACTACGGAAATGCTCTCTTGAAATGCTGACAGCCCATTTCGGGAAAGCCGGCGCACTGTATTATGAGTGCTCACGAGGAATTGACGAACGCCCTGTCGAAGCAATTCGTATCCGTAAATCCATTGGCTGCGAACGTACATTGGAACGTGATATTTCAGCCCGTTCATCGGTCATTATCGAACTATACCATGTAGCAGTAGAGCTGATTGAACGTCTTCAGCGAAAAGACTTCAAAGGCAACACGCTTACTCTGAAAATCAAGTTTCATGATTTTAGCCAGATAACCCGAAGCCTTACTCAATCGCAGGAACTCACCACCTTAGACCGGGTACTCCCACTTGCAAAAGAATTGCTTAAAAGCGTCGAATTTGAGCAACATCCAATCCGGCTCATCGGTCTTTCCGTCTCCAATCCAAAAGAGGAAGCCGATGAACAACACGGTGTTTGGGAACAGTTGAGCTTTGAATTTAGCGATTGGGATTGAAGGCGAAGGGGAAGAAATAGAGGGATGAAGAGGAAAGAATAAGGGATGAAAAAGAAGAGAATCAAAGAATGAAAAAAAGAAAGAGGATAGAATATCCAAACAGATACTTTGTCTGAAGTAAAACAGATACTCTATTTGAAATAAAATAGAGCCTTTATTTGACCTAAACAGAGCCTCTGTTTGGAATAAATAGAACCTCTATTTTCTCCAAAGGAAGCCTCTGTTTTCTAAAACTGCATCTTTGTTTTTCCGAAATGAAAACCCGGTTTCCGTGTGACTTAATTTGTTTTTATAGTGACTTGATTTGTTTCTACAATGACTTAATTTGTTCTTATAATGACTTAAAAGCCTAAAATAAAGAGTACTATTTTTGAAGTATGTACTTTTTGTCATCAGGTTCGTATGATTTACTCACCTCATTTTTTATCAGATACGTTATCTTTGCAATACTTAAATGAATGAAAATACCATGAATCGAATGAAACATTTATTTTGTGTTCTTTTACTAGCAGCTTTAGGAAGTTTTTCTTTCAAGGCAAACGCTTACACCGAACGCAATATGCTGCAAAAAGCGGCAGACGAAACTACGTTAAAAAACGTGTTGGTAATGAAACAAGCATGGGTGCCTTATCCTGCTTATACAGATCGTGCCGCCTGGGATTCTTTGATGGGCCCCAATAAGCAACGCCTCATCGAAGCCGGTGAAAAACTCCTCGACTATAAATGGCAACTGATACCTGCCACCGCTTATCTGGAATACGAACGTAGCGGTAACCGTAAAATCATGGAAGTTCCCTATGACGCCAACCGCCAAGCACTTAACGCCTTGATGCTCGCCGAACTGGCCGAAGGGAAAGGACGTTTTATCGACCAACTACTGAACGGAGCATATATGAGCTGTGAAATGAATTCATGGGTTCTATCCGCACACTTGCCCCGCCAGAGCAGCAAACGTTCACTTCCCGACTTCCGCGAACAGATTATCGACCTCGGTTCAGGCGGATACGGAGCTTTAATGGCCTGGGTACACTATTTCTTCCGTAAACCATTCGACAAAATCAATCCTGTGGTATCCTCTGCAAATGCGTAAAGCAATTAAAGAACGTATTCTCGATCCGTATATGAACGACGACGAAATGTGGTGGATGGCTTTTAACTGGAAACCGGGAGAAATCATCAATAACTGGAATCCCTGGTGTAACTCCAATGCCCTGCAATGTTTCTTACTGATGGAGAACAATAAGGATAAGTTGGCGAAAGCTGTTTATCGCTCCATGCAGTCAGTCGATAAGTTTATCAACTTCGTGAAATCCGATGGTGCCTGTGAGGAGGGAACCTCTTACTGGGGACATGCCGCCGGAAAGCTCTATGACTATTTGCAGATACTCTCTGATGGCACAGGCGGTAAACTGTCTCTGTTCAACGAACCGATGATTCGCCGGATGGGAGAATATATGTCCCGCTCATACGTAGGCAATGGCTGGGTGGTGAATTTTGCTGATGCATCGGCACAAGGCGGGGGCGATCCTTTGTTAATCTATCGCTTCGGTAAAGCTGTAAACAGCGATGAAATGATGCACTTTGCCGCATACCTGTTGAATGGAAGAAAACCGTATGCTACCATGGGCAACGATGCTTTTCGTTCGCTTCAATCTCTACTTTGCTGTAATGAGCTGGCAAAAGCAACTCCGAAACATGATATGCCGGATGTAACCTGGTATCCCGAAACGGAATTCTGTTATATGAAGAATAAGAACGGTATGTTTGTTGCCGCTAAAGGCGGATTTAATAACGAAAGCCATAACCACAACGATGTAGGAACCTTTTCTTTATATGTAAATACAATTCCTGTGATAATTGATGCCGGTGTAGGTACATATACCAAACAGACGTTCGGCAAGGACCGCTATACCATCTGGACCATGCAGAGCAACTATCATAACTTGCCGATGATTAACGGAGTACCGCAGAAATTCGGGCAGGAGTATAAAGCTACCAATACCGTTTGCAATGAGAAGAAACGGATGTTCTCTACGGATATAGCTACTGCTTATCCGGCAGAAGCGAAAGTGAAAAGCTGGGTTCGCTCTTATGCTCTTGATGATAAAAAACTTATTATTGAGTGATATTTATACGTTGGATGAGGCTATTGCTCCTAATCAAATGAACTTTTAA